>Ga0207695_10000004_pt1 | contig 1288665 bp, 1248 predicted proteins | sample KBSC54metaG_FD_184354 | JGI IMG/M metagenome (GOLD analysis project Ga0207695, IMG submission 184354) | Corn rhizosphere microbial communities from Kellogg Biological Station, Michigan, USA - KBS C5-4 metaG (SPAdes) (version 2) | ecosystem: Host-associated > Plants > Roots > Rhizosphere >...
GTCCCTATCTGCCGTGGGTGTTCGAAACTTGAGAGGACTTTTTCCTAGTACGAGAGGACCGGAAAGAACGTATCTCTGGTGGATCGGTTGTCACGCCAGTGGCATAGCCGAGTAGCTAAATACGGACAAGATAACCGCTGAAAGCATCTAAGCGGGAAACTTACCTCAAAACCAGGTTTCGCTTGAGAGCCGGGGAAGACTACCCCGTCGATAGGCCAGGTGTGTAAGCGCAGCAATGCGTTGAGCTTACTGGTACTAATCGCTCGATTGTAACTCTTGATTGCAAAGCACCTCGTTCCATGTCTGGAAACAAGGCCAGGCATAAACACAGAAAAAAGCTCAAGACTGAGTGTCGTATTCCCGCGTGTTCCGCTTACCCGGCGGAGCGCGCATTCGTGCAAACGTTCTTTGCCGACCTGGTGGTCCTAGCGGAGGAATTCCACCCGATCCCATTCCGAACTCGGCCGTTAAAGCCTCCAGCGCCTATGGTACTGCGTCTCAAGACGCGGGAGAGTCGGTCGCTGCCAGGTCTGCCAAGAACGTTTGCCCGAACAGAAATCCCGCCATCACAACCAAACGAAAGCCCCGCGAGCAGCAATGTTCGCGGGGCTTTTGTTTTGGATTCGCCCTCACTGGCGAAGCTGCGCCGAGCGGCTTTATGATTTCCCTTCGAGCGCTCGAGGACGCGGAGACTTTCTATGGCTTTGGCGGCGGAGAAAGCGGTGAGCGGCACGGTGCACGCCACGCTGAACTACATCCTCGACACCGGCGTGAAACCGGTCGCGGAATCCTTCGGCCCGGGCATCGGCCTGCAACGCCGCAATACGTCGACTTTCGATCCGCATGTCGTGCCGATTCACGATGGACGTGGCGAACCCTTCTCGCTCGAGACCAACGGGTTTGCGCTCGTCGATCATCCGACGGCGGTGAAAGATTTCTATGACGCCGATGAACTGCGCGCGGTCTACTACCTCGAAATGGAGCGGCTGATCGCGGCCCAGTCTGGCGCCACGCGCGTCCATGTTTTCGATCACACCCTGCGCACCAGCGACGAGGCCGCGCGCGAGGCGCGCCAGCTGCGCGAACCCGTGCTCGCGGTCCACAATGACTACACCGAATGGTCCGGGCCGCAGCGTGTGCGCGATATCTTTCCCGATGAAGCGGAGGCGCTCACTGCAGGGCGCTTCGCCATCATCCAGGTCTGGCGCGCGATCGACAAGCCGGTGGAGCGCGACCCGCTCGCGATCGCCGACGCGCGCTCGCTCGAGGAGAGCGATTTCATCGCCGCCGAGCGGCGCTTTCCCAATCGCGTCGGTGAGATTTATCAGTTCCGCTACAATCCCGCGCATCGCTGGTATCGCTTCCCCCGCATGCACCGTGACGAAGCGCTGGTGTTCAAGGTCTACGATTCGGCGAAAGACGGCCGTGCGCGCTGGGGTGCGCACAGCGCCTTTGCCGATCCCACGACGCCCGCCGGCGCACCGATGCGCGAAAGCATCGAGATCCGGGCTTTCGCGTTTTTCTAGCGTCGCGTCGCTCGAATTTCCGGTCAACACGATGCGGCAAACTCACGCCCAACCGCCCGGCCTGCCGTTCCGGTCCGAACCATGGCATTGTGAACGCCGTCGCCTTGGGGGAAGCTGCATGCGCGTTTTCGATTTCACCCACGCCATCGTTCGGGAGCCGGGCCGCAGCGTGGTCGGCGGCCTCCGCACCACACCAAGCGCGCCGTCCTACGAAGGCGTGACGACGGAGCACCGCGCCTATGTCGCGGCATTGCGGGCGGCCGGTCTCATCGTCGATGTTCTGCCGCCGCAGGAAGATTTCCCCGATTCCGTGTTTGTCGAAGATCCGGCGCTTGTGGTGCCGGAAGGCGCGATCCTGCTGAGGCCCGGCGCGCCATCGCGGCTTGGCGAGCGCGAGGCGATGCGGAATGCGCTCACAAAACATTTCGAGCGCATTCCGGAACTGCAGGAGGGCGAACGCGTCGATGGTGGTGATGTGCTCATCACGCCGCGCACCATTTTCATCGGCTTGTCGAAACGCACCAACCGTGCCGGCGCAGAGGCGTTGTGCGAGCGGCTGCGCGAATTGGGGCGGGAGGCGCGCGTCGTTGCAACGCCGGAAGGCGTGCTCCATTTCAAGACCGCATCCTCGCTGCTGGACGAGAACACCATCCTCGCGACGCGCGCGATGGCGGACAGCGGCGTCTTTGCGGGCTTTGAAATCCTTTTGACGCCGGAAGGCGAAGAGGGCGCGGCGAATGCCTTGCGGGTGAACGGCACCGTGTTCGTCGGCGATTGCTATCCGAAAACCATCGGCATGATCCGCAAGGCCGGTCTCGATGTTGTTCCGCTTGCGGTCACAGAAGTCGCCAAGCTCGATGCCGGACTTTCCTGCATGTCGCTGCGCTGGCGAAAACTGGCGCAATGAAATCGAAGGTCGTCACCGTCAACGACAAGATCCAGCGCCATTATCGCTACAAGCTTACAGAGCCGTCCGGGCGCAATTTCGATCCCGAGTTCAAGCCGCAGCTCACGCCCAAAGACATGCTGGAACTGGGTGTCTTCGGCGGCAAGTACATGACGGATTGCCAAAAGGAATTTCCCAAGAGCTGGTTCACGCGCGCCAAGCTGTCGCCCAAGAAAAAAGACCCGAGCCTCAACTATTTCGCTATCGACGCCTCAAAGCCGCTTTCCTACTGGAAGAAGAAGGGCTGGATCTGGAAGGACGATCCGCGCGGCTGGTTCCAATGGTATTGCCGCTACTATATGGGCCGGCGCAGCGAAGACGACGCACGCCAGATCGGGCGCTGGAAGCAGATCAAACGTCACATCGCCCAGCTCCAGAGGCATTGCGAGCCGGGCGATCCGCATTGCCGGCCGCGTCAACGTCAGGCACTGCTGCACTGGGCCTATGACAGCCGGAAACTGTGAGCGCTACGATCCCGCGGCGACGCCGCTGTGGCCCGCGATGAATCCGCTGATCCTGTAGATGTGCGTGCCGAACTGGCGGGTGGCGACGTCCCAGACGCGCACAGCGCTCCAGTCGTTTTTCGTGCTCACATCCAGCACCGGGGTGTTGTGGTCGATCTCGCCGTGGTTCTGCCAGTTGGCATGGTCGACCACGATCTCGCGCGGGGACACGATCTGGGTCACGACCGCGACATGGCCTTTGCGGATGCGCTTGGATCCGCTGAACACCATCACGGCGTCCACGGCCGGCTGGGCGAACTCGTCGTACAAGTTCCGAGCCCGGCTCCACCACAGCTTGGCATCGCCGAAGATCGCCAGACCCGAGCGCAGCCGCGCATATTCCACGCAGTAGAGGCGCCGCAACGGCTTCTCCACGGAAGGGAACGCGCCCAGAACGTCCGGTGTCGCCGTCGTGATCTGGGGGAGGGACGCCGCCGGCAGCTCCAGCGCAGGCAGGGTGACGGCGTCGACGCTTTGGTCGGCTTGGGCGGCTAAGGGACTGAGAAGGAAAAGGGCTGTTACGAGCACGCAGGCGGATAGGCGGGTGGCACCGGGTATATGGGTCATCCGTGGTCCGTGTTCTGGTTTCAGGGGCCGCGGACGGCCTTCGACAGGGCTATTTTTAGCCCGGTTCCGCCGGAGAGGTCAAATTTCTCACGGACCATTGCATTTTGTTACGGTTTTCCTGATTTTTGGGCGCTGATTCCATCCCAAAGAGGGCGCACCCATGGCCAATCGCGAACAGCGCGGTAACAAGGAAAAGAAGAAACCCAAGTCCAGCAAGACGGACAAGCAAAAGGCCGCGCCGCCGCCCTTCGTCGCGCCGGAGCTGGTCCGCAAGCCGCACAAGGGCAAGGACGGTTACTGAGGCAGACTGCTCTTTCGGTTCTGGCTCCCCGCGTCCGCGTGAAATATAGCTGCCATCGCGCGGGCGTGGCGGAATGGTAGACGCAACGGACTTAAAATCCGTAGGGCCGGAAGGCCCGTGCCGGTTCAAGTCCGGCCGCCCGCACCAGCTTTTTCGATGTGAATTCGATGACGCGCGACGCGTTGGCCGCCGGCGCGAACGAAGGGCTCTGCGGGCCGCATCTTAAGACACTGCTAATCGAGCCCGACGCATGATGCGTGCAACCGCGTTGGCGAGGCGCGCATAGCGCTGGCGCGGTTTCCGGGTGTGAAGATTTGAGGTCCGCCGGGAGCTAGGAGGGCTGAGATGAGCATCCGGGTCCTTGTGGTCGACGACAATTTCGTCAACGTCAAACTCCTGGAAGAGCTTTTGAAATCCGCTTCTTATGAGGTCGCGACCGCGATGAGCGGCGAGGCAGCGCTTGAAAAGGTTGTTCAATCGCGTCCCGACATTGTGCTCCTCGACGTCATGATGCCCGATATGGACGGCTACGAGGTCTGCCGCCGGATACGGCAGAACGAAAAAACGGCCCGGCTTCCTGTCATTATGATCACGGCGCTCGATAAACCCGGCGACCGTGAGATGGGCCTCGCAGCCGGCGCCAACGATTTCTTAAGCAAGCCCATCGAAGACGTCCTGCTTTTTCCTGCCATGCAAAACGCGATGGCAAAATAACGCCGCGTTCCTGCGAACGCGGCCTTTCAATCCGTCAGGTCGGTTAACAGTTCCCGTACGAATTCATGTTCCAATGAGGCCATGACGCGGCTTCATCAACACGCGCGCGCGAAACGCTCCCTGCTGGCCCGTTATTCGGAGACCTTGGGAGAACTTGCCCTGCGCCGCCAGACCGAGCTTGCGATGCTCGCGGCCAAGTCGGAATCCGACCTTGCCAATCGCGCAAAATCCGCCTTCCTCGGGACGATGAGCCACGAGCTCAGAACGCCCCTGAATGCCATTATCGGCTTTTCCGACCTGATCCAGAAAATGAAGCCCACGGACAAGGCGGCTGCCAAGTGCGCCGACTATGCGACATACATCGGCGAAGCGGGGCGCCATCTGCTCGAGGTCATTTCCGACATCCTGGACATCTCCAAGATCGAAAGCGGAACCTTCGCGCTCAACACCGAGCTTTGCTCGATCGTCGAGATCATCGGAGACAGCGTGCCGGTTGTCGCCAAGCGAATTGAGGACAAGCGCCAAATCCTCGAAGTCCGCCTTCAGCCGGGGATGCAGCGGCTCAAGGTCGACCCGCGCCGTATCCGTCAGATCCTGATCAATTTGCTCTCCAACGCCAGCAAGTTCACGCCGGAGCGGGGCCGTATCCTCTTGCTCGCGCGGACCAATCGCGACGGTGGCGCGACGGTCGCCGTGGTCGACACCGGCGTGGGCATGTCGCCGGAGCAGATCGCCATCGCTTTGACGCCCTTCGGCCAGGTCCAGTCGCATCTTTCCCGCACCGAGGAAGGCACCGGTCTCGGCCTGCCCATTGCGCGCGGCCTCGCGCGACAGCATGGCGGCGATCTCTACCTGGAAAGCGAGCCTGGTGCGGGTACCTCGGCCGTGCTGACCCTCCCCGGCAATGGCGATCCCAAAACGCGCAAACCGATTCCGGCCGGTGGCGGTGAGCGGCGCAAACCTCGTAAACCCAGTTACTCTTCGACAGGACGACAGCCATGAGCCCAGCTATGGGGGCCCGCACGCTGGATGATACCTCCGACCTGCGCGGCATCCGCGAGAAACTTCGCCAGCCGGCGGAGGATTTCGTGCGTATCGGACACATTGTGTCCGTGTCCGGCTCGCATGCCATCGCGATGCTCGAGCGTTCCGAAACTATCGAACAAAGGGCACACGATCCGCGGATCGAAGTCGGCGGCGTCGTCCGCATTCAGGTCCCGGGTTCTGCGGTCGTCGGCCTGATTTCAGCGATCAGTGCGCCGCTGCCCGAGATGGACGGCAAGAAAAACGACATCGGCCTGATCGAGATCAATCTGACCGGTGAAATCCGCATCGCAGACGCCACCAGACGCGGCGTGTTCCGCCGGGGCGTGTCGTCGCTGCCAAGTCTCGGCGATCCGGTCGCCGTCGCGAGCAAGACCGATCTGGCCTGCATCTTCGCGCCGCCGAGCCTCAACAGCATCACGATCGGCTCGCTTTACCAGGATCCTGAAATACCGGCGCGGCTCCTGGCGGACGAACTCCTGCGCAAGCACTTCATCGTCGTGGGCAGCACCGGCTCGGGCAAATCCTGCGCACTTACCAATATTCTGAGGCGCCTCCTCGAACTGCGCAGCAGGGGGCACGTTGTCATCCTCGACGTGCACAACGAATACGGCGCGGCCTTCGGCAATATGGTGGAGCGCATTTCCCTCGAGGATTTCAACCTCCCGCTCTGGATGCTGAATTTTCACGAGCTTTGCGCCGCGCTGACGGGCGACGACTCGTACCGCGAGGACGAGGTTGAGATTCTCAACGAAGCCGTCCTGTTCGCAAAAAAACGTTATGCCGAGGGATCGGCGGGCCGCGTGCTGGCGCGCAAATCGTCGGAAAGCGTGGTCATGACCGTCGATACGCCCGCCCCGTTTCGCGTATCCGATGTGATTGCCTATATCGACAACGAACTCGGCAGGCTCGAACGCACGCGCATCGTCATTCCCTATCGCCGCCTCAAATCCCGACTCGAGAATTTGGTCGTCGACCAGCGCTACAAGTTCATGTTCGGCAGCGCGGTGGTGCAGGATACGATGACCGACGTGCTCGGCCGCCTGTTCCGGATTCCCAACAATGGGCGTCCCATCAGCGTGATCGATCTTTCCAGCGTGCAGCACGACATTCTCGACGTGGTGATTTCGGTCATCTCGCGGCTCGCCTTCGACCTCGCCGTCTGGAGCAAGGGCAGGCTGCCCATCCTCATTGTCTGCGAGGAGGCGCACCGTTACGCGCCCGCCGGTGGGACCGACAAATTCGTTCCAACCCGCACCGCGCTCGGCCGGATTGCCAAAGAAGGCCGCAAGTATGGCATTTCGCTTGGGCTTGTGACGCAGCGACCGTCGGAACTGGACGCAACGATTCTGTCACAGTGCAGCACAGCCATCACGCTCAGGCTGACGAGCGACAAGGATCAGCAGGTCATCCGCGACAGCACCTACGAAGGCATGGGGGATCTGATCGACTTTCTGCCCCTTCTCGGTGATCGCGAAGCCATCGTGTTGGGTCAGGGTACAGCCATGCCCATGCGCATCCGGATCGAGGATCTGGGCAAACTGGCATTGTCGAAAGACTCGAACCGCGGCGCGCTTCAGACCACTCCTCCGGAGGAGATCGATCTCAAGGCACTCGACGATATCGTCTCGCGCTGGCGCACGACGGGCCGCGAAAAAATGGACTGATAGCGGCAGCGTTTGCCCTGGCCACCACTTCACGACCTCGGCCAGCATCGTTTGCTTCGCGCTTCTGCCGAGCCTCACGCTATTCGGTGCGATGCAATCTACTGTCGAAAACCCGTTCTGGGAGCGTGATCGTTTTTCGTTGAACCATCTTCCACCCTCCCTCAAGGGGAGGGTAGGATGCGATTCAAGCTCAGAAAAATCTCGTGCTGAGAGAAATTCGTACAAATATTTCCATCCTGACGCCGAGCGCGTTTCACATTTCCATGGCGTGCCGCCGCGGGCGACCGTATTCAACGGCAACCGACAAGACCGAAAGAGTCCGACATGCAAAACTCCGATCCTGCTTCTGTCGCAAAAGCCGCGTTGGCCGCGCTGGCAATCCTTGCCCTTTCGTCGTCGACCGCCTGGGCGGGCAAATACAAGATCATCCATAATTTCACCGGCGGCGCCGACGGCGCGGTGCCGGGCTATACGCTCGCGCCCGACGGCAAGGGCAACTTCATCGGTACGGCCAATCAGGGCGGCGCGAACGGCGATGGTACCGTCTTCAGGCTGGAGCAGAAGAATTCGAAATGGCATGTGCGCCCGCTCTACGACTTCACCGACAGCGACGGGCAGCCCGGCTGGGGCGTCGCGCTCCACAAAGGGGGTATCTATACGATCGGGTCTTATGCGTCCGTGCAGGGCGGCCCCTGCGGAAGTGCGCTGCAGCTGAACAAGGCGTCGGGCGCCGCGGATGCTCGGGAACGGAGCGAAGTTCTGATGCGCACCTATGTGAAGCGTGAGGATGGCTGCCCGACCGGCAATCTCGTGTTCGATCGCGCCGGCAACGCCTATGGCGTGACGCAGAACGGTGGCGCGAACGGCTGGGGCTCCATCGTCGAGCTGAGCCCCACGCAATCGGGCTGGAACGAGACGATCCTCTATACCTTCCGCGGCCAGGACGACGGCGGCGCGCCCTATTCCGAAATGGTGATGGATGCCAAGGGCAATCTCTACGGCACGGCCTCGGCCTGCGCGTCCGGCTGCTTTGGAACCGTGTTCGAGCTCAGCCCTTCGCAGACGGGATGGACCTACAGCGTCCTCCACACGTTCCTGGGCGGCAATGATGGCGGACAGCCCGTCGCCGCACTGACGTTCGATTCGGAAGGCAATCTGTTCGGCGCGACGGCCTCCTTCGGCGTGAAAGGCGGCGGAACGGTGTTCATGCTTTCGCCCGCGAACGGGACCTTCGATGTGCTCTACAGCCTCGCGGGGAGCGACGGCCCGGTGGCCGCCCTCGCCATGGATACGGTCGGTTCGATCTATGGCACCAATTTCATGGACGGCGCTTACGGCTACGGCTCCGTGTTCAAGCTGAGCAAGACCGTCCGCGGCTGGCGCTACAAGGATCTGCACGACTTCACCGGCGGCAGCGACGGCGGCTATCCCGGCGGCGGCGTCGTTCTCGATGCGTCCGGCAGTCTCTATGGAACCGCCGTGCTCGGCGGCGCGAACGGCCTCGGCGTTCTTTATCGGATCGAGCAATAGCCAGATGGCGAGCGGTCGCGTACCGCCCGTTTCATGGTCTTGGCTGCCTTATCGCCGCGATGGTGCGGCGGCCGAATCCTGTTAGACAATGCTGCCGTCGGGCAGGGGGCATCGGTGGTCAGCGTTTACGATCTGAAACCCAAATTCCAGAATCTGCTGCGGCCGCTTTGCCGGTCGCTGGCACATGCTGGCGTTACCGCCAACCAGGTCACACTGTCGGCCGCGGTGATGAGCGTGGCGCTGGGTGCTGTGGTCTGGGCAACGCATGGTGCTCCATGGGCGTTGCTGCTTCTGCCGCCGGTGCTGTTCGTGCGCATGGCGCTCAACGCCATCGATGGCATGCTGGCGCGCGAGTTTGCACAGAAAAGCGCGCTTGGCGCTGTGCTGAACGAACTCGGCGATGTTGTTTCGGACACCGCGCTTTATCTCTCGTTCGCGACGATCGCGGGCCTGGATGCGGCACTCGTTGGCCTCGTCGTTGCCATTGCGATCGTGACCGAGATGGCAGGCGTGGTGGCGATCCAGATCGGGGCATCGCGGCGCTATGACGGCCCCTTCGGCAAAAGCGACCGCGCGGTGTTTTTCGGCGCGCTGGCGCTGTTGCTGGGCCTGGGCATGCAGCCGGGCTTGTGGACGGACATCGTCCTTGGACTCGCGGCAGCGGCGGGCGCGTTCACGGTTCTCAACCGCGCGCGTGCTGCCTTGAGGGAACGCAAAGCATGAGCTGGCTGACGGATTTCTTCTCGACGCCGGTTCACATCGCGATCGGTGCGATCTACGCGCTTCTGGTCTGTGCCAGCATCATCAGCTTCACCTTCCGCAAGCTGAAGCCCAGCGACGCCGCGACCGAGTTGTCGAAGCGCGTGGTGTCGTGGTGGTGGATGATCAGCGTCTTCACCTTCGCCATCCTGACAAGCCGTGCCGTCTCATTCGCGTTCCTGGGCTTCATGTCGTTTCTGGCGCTCAAGGAATATCTCTCTCTGATCCCCACGCGCCGCGTCGACCGCAGCATCCTGCTCTGGGCGTATGTGGCGATCCCCGTGCAGTATTATCTCGCCTCCATCGGCTCGTTCGGCCTGTTCATGGTGTTCATCCCCGTCTGGATGTTCCTGTTCATGCCGGCTGCGATGACGCTTGCCGGTCACACGGAAGGCTTTCTGCGCGCCATCGGGCTTTTGAGCTGGGGACTGATGATCACGGTCTTCTCGCTCAGCCACACCGCGCTCTTGCTTTCGTTCGGCACGAAGCTGGGCCATGCCGCGGGACCGCTGCTCTTCCTCGTCGCGCTGACCGAACTCAACGATGTGGCTCAGTTCACCTGGGGCAAGCTGACCGGCCGCCACAAGATCATTCCCAAGGTCAGCCCCAAGAAGACCTGGGAAGGATTCATCGGCGGCGTGCTCACGACGGCGCTGGTGGCCTACTTCGTGGGTCCCTATCTGACGCCGATGACGTCGCTCTGGTCGGGGGCCGCGGGTGCGATGATCGCAGGCACCGGATTCCTCGGCGACGTGACGATCTCCGCCTGCAAGCGCGACCTGGGCGTCAAGGATGCGAGCAACCTCATCCCGGGCCATGGCGGCATTCTCGACCGCGTCGACAGCCTGATCTATTCGGCGCCGGTGTTCTATCACCTGCTGCACTACTTCTACGGCACCTGGCCGGCGGGCATCCTATGAGCAAGCTGCTGCGCGGTGCGTTCTTCCTGCTGATTGTGCGGCCGGTCCTGACCCTGATGCTCGGCACCCATGTGCGCGGTCGCGAGAACCTGCCCCTGAAGGGTCCGGCGATCATCGTCGCCAACCACAATTCGCATCTCGATACGCTCACCATCATGGCGATGTTCCCAATGCGCTATCTGCCGAAGCTCAGACCGGTGGCGGCGATGGATTACTTCATGCGCAGCGGACCGATGGCATGGTTCGCGACCAACATCATCGGCATCATTCCGATCGTGCGCGGCGGGCATGCGGCAGGCACCAATCCGCTGGCGCCGTGCGAGGACGCACTCGACCGCGGCGAGATCCTCATCATCTTCCCAGAAGGCTCGCGCGGCGAGCCGGAGAAGCTGCAGCAGTTCAAGAAGGGTGTGGCGCATCTCGCCAAGGCGCGGCCCGGGACGCCGGTGCATCCGCTCTTCATGCACGGGCTTGGCAAGGCACTCCCGAAGGACTCGATCTTGATCGTGCCGTTCAACTGCGATGTCACGGCAGGCGAGCCGTTCACCTGGAACGGCAGCATCGAGGGCTTCATGGAAACGCTGCAGGCGCGCATGGCGGCGCTGGCCGCCCAGCTCCACGTCGTGTCATGGGACTGATCTGGTACGCCGGTGCCGCGCTATGGGGCGTGGCGGAAGCGACGCTATTCTTCATTGTGCCGGACGTGCTGATCACCTTCGCCATCGTGCGTTTTGGCCTTCGGCGCGGACTTGTGCTTGCCATCGTCGCCGCGGCGTTCGCGTCGGCGGCGGGCCTCGGCATGTGGTCATGGGCGCATAGCGATCCGGTATCCGCGCGGCATGCCATGCTGCTGGTACCCGCTATTGGCCCCGATCTGCTGGCGCGCGCCGCGCGCGAGGTGGCGCAGGGCTGGCCGCTCCATCTCGTCACAGGCGCCATGACCGGCGTGCCGTACAAGCTCTATGCGGTCGAGGCCGGTGCGCGGGGCCTAGATCCTGTCCTCTTCATCCCGATGTCGTTCGTGGCGCGGCTGACGCGTTTTGCGCTGACGGCAGTGGCGATGGCGCTTGGCCGGGCGGCACTCCTGAAGCTGAACCGCCCGAAACTGGTCTATCCCGCATGGGCGCTGGCATGGTTTGCCACCTACGCCTTCTATTTCACCACGCGGGCGCTGGCCTGATTTCTTTTCGCGGGAGCGGAACCCGCATCGTGCCCCGCGAATTTGCGTTCAGTGGCCGTTGGCCCAAAGCCTTATGGCCCGTTCATCCAGGCCCGCGTAGGATGCGCCGATGAAGAATCCCGCCGAAACCGCCGTCGAACGAGCCGTTCGCCTCTATAGCCGGCACGAGCACCTGGCCGATGCCGTGGTCCACGTGCTGGGCATCGTGTTCGCGATCAATGCGAGCCTGTGGCTGCTGTTCCATGTGACCGGGCTTTCGGTCGTGGTGTCGGTCACGGTCTACTGCATCGGACTGCTTGCGATGATCGGGTTCTCCGCCGCCTACAATCTGGTGCCGAACCACCGCCCCTCGAAGCAGGTTCTGCGCCGCCTCGACCATGCGGCGATCTTCATCATGATCGCGGGCACCTACACGCCGCTCGCCGTCAACCGGCTGGATGGCACGTCGGGCCCGGTCATCCTCGCGCTGATCTGGGCCGCCGCGACCGTTGGCGTGGTGATGAAAATTCTGTACCCCCGCCGCTTCGAGATCGCGAGCCTCGCGCTCTATCTCGGCATGGGCTGGATGATCGTGACCGTGATCGTGCCGCTGGCCCATTCGATGGCGGCGCTGGATTTCTGGCTGCTGGCTGCGGGCGGCCTGATCTATTCCGCGGGCGTCGTTTTCTACGTCGTCGAGCGCATTCCCTATCACAAGGCGATTTGGCACGCCGCCGTGCTCGCCGCCGCCGTGTTGCAGTTCACCGCGATAGCGTTGGAGTTCGTCGCCTGATCGCTTAAGACACACCGCATGCTGCGGGCGGTGATCTTCGATTGCGACGGCGTGCTCATCGACAGCGAGGTTATCGCGGTCGAGGTCGAGACCACACTTCTCGCCGAACATGGCCTGCATTACGAAATCCCCGAATTCATCGCGCGCTTCATGGGCATGAGCGACAAGGCGTTCTATGCCGCGCTATCGGAGGATTCGATTTTGCGGCTTGGTCGCGCACTGCCCGACGACTTCAAAGCGCGCGTCGATGCAGGAAAGCGCCTGCTGAACGAACAGAAACTGGCCGCGATTGCTGGAATCGAGTTCGCCGTTGCACGGCTTTCGCTCCCGAAGGCGGTCGCGAGTTCGAGCGAGACCCATCACCTCGATTACAAGCTGCACAAGACCGGGCTCTGGGACCTGTTCGCGCCGCATATCTATTCCGCCGATCACGTGACGCACGCCAAGCCGGCGCCGGATCTGTTTCTCCATGCCGCGAATGCGCTTGACGTTGATCCCTCCGATTGCCTGGTGGTCGAGGACAGCGTCAATGGCGTCAAAGCCGCGCTCGCGGCCAATATGCGTGTCTGGGGCTTTGCCGGCGGTGGGCACATGGATGATGCCGGTTGCGCGCGGCTCGCCGCCGCCGGTGCCGAGCGGATCGTAGACGATTGGGCGGCGGCGGCGCTGTTGTTCGATGCGCTTCAGGCTGAAAGCGCATAACGCACCGGCAGCGTCTTTAATCCCGTGACGAAGGTCGACTGGATGCGCTTTGGTTCTCCGGTCAGTTCGATAGACTTAAGCCGGCCGAGCAGTTCCTTGAAGAATGCGCGTACTTCCATCTTCGCGAGATGCTGGCCGAGGCAAACATGTGCGCCATAGCCGAACGCGACATGGCGGTTGTTCTCGCGGTCGACGCGGAAGGCGAACGGGTCGTCGAACGCATCCTCGTCGCGGTTGCCGGAGATGTAGAGCATCTGCAGCGCCTGACCCTGTTCGATCTTCCGGTCGCGCAAATTGTAGTCCTCCATCGCGGTGCGAAAGAAGTGCTGCACCGGCGTCACCCAGCGGATCATCTCGTCGACTGCCGATGACAGCAGGTCGGGATTGGCTTTGAGCTTCGCCAACTGGTCCGGATTTTCGATCAGCGCGCGCAAGCCGCCCGCGATGGTCGAGCTTGTCGTGTCGTGGCCCGCGGTCGCGACGATGATGTAGTAGGACGCGGTTTCGAGATCGCCGAGCGGGCAACCTTTCACCTTGCCGTTGGCGATGACGCTTGCCAGATCCTCGCCCGGATGCGCGCGCCGCTCCGCTGTCATTTTGTTGAAGTAGGCGAAGAAATCCATGATCGTGCTGGCGCCGATCGTGCCTTCCTCGCCCTTGCGGCGCATATCGGGATCGGCGCCGCCGAACAGTTCCTGCGTGAGCTTCAGCATCGTCGGCTCGTCGCTCTCCGGCACGCCGAGGATCGACATGATCACGTGCAGCGGATAGTAAACCGCGATCTCGCGCGCGAAATCGCATTCCGGGCCCTTCTCCATCATCAGATCGACATAGCGCTTCGCGAGTTCGGCCGTACGCGCGTCGAGTTTCTTCAGGTTGGCAGGCATGAACCAGGCCTGCGTCAGGCCGCGATAGGCGCGGTGATCGGGATCGTCCATGTCGACCAGGGTGCGGAACGGCGAGACGCGGCCGGTCTTGGGATCGGGCCCGCCCCACATCGCGGCCAGATCGTGCTCGGTCTGGATGTTCATGAGGGTCGAGCGCGGTTCGTTGTGAAACTTGTCGTTCTGTCGCTCGATCTCGAGGATGTCGGCGTATTTGGTCACCGACCAGAACGGACGAAACCCTTCCGGCACCGTCCAGTGCACGGGATCGTTTTTCCGCAGATCGGCCAGATAGGCGTGGATCGCGTGTTCATCGCCATAGGTTTCAGGCGAAACCAGCGCGTCATCCAGTGCGGACATCGGGAACCTCTGCCGGAGAAAGCGAGGGAATCTATGCTCCGATTTCCGCCACGTCAGTCAATTGCGGGAAATTCACCTAGCCGGTGTGGCTTGCCGCCCTCAGATTGCGCTAAGATCGGCGTGGAGGGGCGTTAGAGGAAAGTTTCATGCATCTTGGAAAGACGCTCTTAGGCACGGCGCTTGCGGTTGGTTTCGCAGCACTGCCGCTTTCGTCGGCTTCGGCCGCCTATCCCTGCAATCCCATAACCGGTGTTTTCGGCGCGGCAGCGACCGTTGCCGGCGCGGCGGTCACGATCGGCACCGCGCCGTTGGTGATCCTTTCGGGCAACCAGCCGCGTTTTGTCGATTACACCTGCGGCTATCACCGTTCGGGCTATAATGAACCCTACCGCTATTATCATCCCGACGTGACCTATGACGGTCCCCCGCCCGGCGCATATGGACCGCCAGCGCCGCCGCCGCCGGCCTATTACGGGCGGCCGCATCGTCCGCGCTGGTACTATCGTCACGGCTACGCGCCGCCGCCCCCGCCTCCGCCGGGATACTGATCCGCGCTTCCCGCTGACGCATTGACCGGTGGTGGTCCCGCCATCACCATCGGTCGCTTTCAGCGGGGACGGTGCAGGTGAATCGCAGAGATGTTCTTCTTTCCACGGCCGCGCTCGCGCTGAGCGCGGCAACGCCGTCGCGCGCCGAAGATTCGGATGCCGGGGTTTCAGCAGAGGCGCGCGCGCTATACGACAAGGCCATCGTCTTCGATGCCAATTGCGGGCCGCCGCTGCAGGAGAAATTCCCGTTCCCGCAGGCGATGCTCGATACCGTTCGGGGCAGCGGCGTCACCGCGGTCAAGACCTCGTTGGCCGGTACCGATTCGAATTTCGAAGATACGTTGACAGAGATCGCCTTCTTTCAGCGTGTGATCGAGCAATATCCGGACGTGTTCCTGCAAGTGCGCGAGGCATCCGATTTCGCGCGGGCCAAAAGCGAGAAGAAGTTCGGCATCCTGTTCTCGTTCGAATCCGCAGACATGTTCGAAGGCAAGGTCGAGCGCATCGAGTTGTTCCGCAATCTCGGTGTGCGCGTGATGCAGCTCTCCTACAACAAGACCTCACCCTGGGCGTCCGGGGTGCTCGCCGTGCCGCCAACGGGCTTGACCGAGCTCGGTCGCAAGGCGGTCGCAGAAATGAACAAGCAGGGCGTCGCCATCGATATCAGCCATGCCAACGAAGCGACCTCGAACGATGTGCTGGCGCTCTCCAAACCGCCCGCGATCATCACCCATACGGGTTGCAAGGCCGTGCACGATCATCCGCGCAACAAGCCCGATGCGATCCTGAAAGCGGTGGCCGACAAGGGCGGCGTGATCGGCATCTACGATCTTCCCTATCTGACTGCGAGCCCGAAACAGCCCGCGCTCGACGACTACATCGCGCACGTGACGCACGCGCTGAAGGTGTGCGGCGAGGATCATGTCGGCGTCGGCAGCGACAGCGAGCTCGGCGCGTGGAGCATGTCGCCGGAGGACTTCAAGAAGATGGAGGACTACCGCCACAAAACCGGCGTCGCCGCGCCGGAGGAAGACCGGCCGATGTATGTCGAAGGCATGAACACGCCGCGCCGGATCGAAATCATCGCCGATGCGCTGCTCAAGCGCGGCTACCCCGCGCGCGTTGCGGAAAAGGTGATCGGCGCCAATTTCACGGGCGTGCTGGCGCAGATCTGGGGCTGGTCCGGCGCATCCTAAGCCTTCGCATCCTAAGCCTTGGGTAGCGTCGTGAAATCAGCCGGAACAAGACGCGGTACCGCAGCGGTGAAGGTTTCGAACCTACCGGAGGAGCCGTTAGCAGCGGAACGGGACCGCATCCGGCGCAGCAACCACCATGGAGCGATCCCGTCTCTCCATGCGCCCGCTGCGGCAGGGAGAAGAATAGCCGCTAGCGGCTCGTCCCTTCCACTTCAAATTAGGACACTACCAAGCCTTGTATTCAGGCCTGCCGCTTCTATTTCAGGATGGGCGCGGTTTTCGCGATTGTGGGAGGGGAGCATGAATTTTCCCGGTTTTCTGCCGAAAAGGACGGTTTCCGTCGCCGTCGTGGTGCTAAGCGCCGCGGGGCTATCGGGCTGCTTCGACCTCGAGCAACGCGTGGGCCTGCACAGCAATGGCAGCGGCACCTATGACGTGGTTGTGTCGGCCGACGGCATTGTGGCCGATGGGCTGGAGAAGAAACCCGCCGATATCGATGTCGGCGACAATCGCGCGGTCCGCCACGTCGTCCGTCACGGCGACCGCACCATCGAGACTTCGGAAGTCGCGTTCAACGAACTCTCCGATCTCAAGCTCGACGACGAAACCCTCAGCCTGCACGTGAAGGGCCAGAAGCTGCTCGGCCTCGGTGGCACGGAAGTCAATTTCCACCGCAGCTTCCACGTCGACCACGCACGCCGCCATCACGATCAGGATGACAGCCATCTCGGCCATGACATCCTGCAATCGATGTTCGGCGATCACACCTATACATTCTCCGTATGGCTTCCCGGCGAGATCGAACACATTGCGCCGCTCCGTGTGGGCGATCAGGTGGTGCAGCCCATCGTGCAGAGCGACAAGTACGGCCACACCGTCACCTGGAAAATGAAGCTCACCGATATGTTCCTGGCCGACCGCCTCGACTTCGACGTGGACTTCGCCGCGCATGGTGATTTCCACGACGCACAATCGGGCGAAGGCCATCACCGCCATCATCACGGCGACGAGACCTGACACAGCACGAATCGCGCGCTGCCCGGATCAACGTGATTTGACCGCTGCAAGATCGGCCGCAATGCGGTCATGATATCGTTGCCAATCCTGCAGTTTCGGCTGGCGCCATAAAGCGATCCAACGTGGATCCTGCAGCACTGCCTTGGGCGTCGCCGCGTCGTATCGAACCCAGATAAGCCATTCTTCGTGGTGCTCGTATGCCTGCGAGAACAGTTTCATTGCCTCCGCCATATCGCCCGCTCTGGCGTATAGAACGCCGAGATCGCTGGCGCTGGCATAGAATCGGTTCGTCCGATCGAGCCGCGCATGAACCCGCGCCAATGGTTCGGTCTTGAAGGCGATCTCGATTTCGCAGCTGTTGGTGACGAACTCGCGAACTTGCCGTATCGCGAGTTGCTGGTGGTAGTCAGATGCATTCTGTCCCGGGACCGGCAGCGGCGAAGTATTCAGTACGGCAAGTTGCTGGGCATAGTCTCTCGCTCGCGCAATGTTGCCGATGAAGCTGTTGAATGTACATAATTCGGCCAAGACCGCTGGAGTTCCGGGCTGAAACTCAAGCGTGGCTTCCGCCGCGGCGATGGCCTCTCGGACACGTCCGACGTGCCACAAAGCGAGTGCAACATTGTTCCGGTAAGCAAACTGCAGAGGATCAAGTTGCGTTGCCTGCCGTCGGGCCTCCAGGGCCTGAAGCGGGAAACCCATGTACTGATAATAAAACGCGATGCCGTTATAGGTCAGCGCATCGCGTTTTGTCTGCGCAAGAAGCCGCTGACCGTCGCGGGCAGCCAGACTCCAGTTCCACATGCGAAGCGCTTGTTGCAGCTCCGTGTCGAGCGCCTCTCGATTGTCGGGATCAAGCCGCAGCGCCGTCGCTGTCAACTCCATTGCTTCTTTTGCCCGCAACTGATCGTCAATTCCCGTAAACAGCATCAGCACATGCCCGCGCAAGGCATAGGCGGCCGCAAAGTCCGGCTGCCGCGTAAGAGCATCTTTCAGAAGTTCATTCGCCTGGCGTAGGCCCGGTCCAGTTCGTTGATTGAAGAAATATTGAGCCTGCAGATAATCCTGGTACGCCTTTGGCTCGATTGAGCGTTGGCGTCGCGGCGGTGCGAGCTTCTGCGTCAGGGCGACGACGATGGCGCGCGCGATCTCATTTTGCACCGCGAGCGTGTCATCGAGTTTGCGGTCATAGCTCGCAGACCAAAGATGGAAGCCGTTGGCGGCGTTTATGAGTTGCGCCACTATTCGGATGCGGTTTCCCTGCTGCCGCACGCTACCTTCCAGAACGGCGCGCACGTTCAGCTTTCGCGCGATCTCGCTGATGTCCGCGCTCTTGTTCCGGAACGAAAAGGACGAGGTTCGTGACGCGACCTGCAAACCCGGCGTGTTGCCGAGGTCGTTTAGTATCTCTTCTGCGATGCCATCTCCCAGATAGTCCTTTGCCGGATCGCCGCTCATGTTCAGGAACGGCAGAACCGCCACAGACGGAATCGCAGCCGTGGTATTTGCCCCGCTCGCCGCCGCCACGCGCTGGCTGTCCCGCGTCGTTGAGAGCCCCCACACCGCCAGTGCAATCAACGCCAGTGCGCCGAGTGCACCGAACGCCCAGCGTAAAGGCTGGTTCCGAACCTGGAGACTGGCGTTCGTCTTTGGGCCTTCCTTGATGGCTTCCGCGACATCTCCCGCTGGTGGCGAGAACGCGCTGTGGGAAATGCCGAGGAACGCCTCGAACTCGGCCAGCGGTGCGGTCCACAGCGTCATGTTGAAGCCGGGCTTGAGCCTCGCGAGCATTTCGCTAATCCGCGCGAGATTGTAGCTCGTGGGCTTCACGTCTCCGGAGAGCCAGCGGCTGACCAGCGATTTGTGGACGCCGAGCGTCGCTGAAAGCTGACTGCGGCTGAGATTGCACCCGTTCAGCGCGAGTTGCAGCCGCTCCGCGAAATCATCCGTTTCGAGTGTGTCATCCTGCGCCACGGCCGCCCCATCCCGTGCGCGCTTCGCTGACCCCAGCGAAGCCTCAAACTCTCTGAATTATCGCCGGATTTGCGGGCCGTGCAACCGGATGCAACCGCCTGCCGTGCCGCTGGAACGCGCTGATCCGCGCTGCATCTGCGCAAGCCAAGGCGCCGCGCACAATCTTTCCTCCTTCGTGACCACAACCTGGCACCTGGAGGGCCAAGATGAGCAAGAGCAGATTTTCGATTTGGAGTTCGCTTCTGTTGAGCACCACGCTGGCGCTTCCGGCGCTCGCCGGTACAACCGCGCAGCATCGTTTCCCGCACATGCCGGGCTTTGCCATGCGGCTTAGCGGTCGCATCGCGGAACCCGTGGCGAGCCCCCTGGCTGGCAAGACCACAAAGGCAAGGACGCAGAAACCGGTACGTGTGGATTCGGGGAGCTACACCATTGTCGATCATCCGGACGCGGATCCCAGCTGGGGGACCAGACTTGTTGGCATAAATGAGAGCAGCACCGGTTCCGGCTATTACCTGAACAACAACGACGGGACATTCCACGCTTTCCTGCATATGCCCGATGGCAGTTGGACAGACATTCAGGTCGGCGATAACGACACGGAAGGATTTCTGCTGAACGACAAGAACGAAACGTTCGGCACCTATTTTGATAACGACAGGGGACTGGAAGAACCGTGGGTGCGAACAAAAGACGGCGCCCTGATACCGATTGAGGTGCCAGACGGTACGGGGGGTGGCCTCGGTCAGTTCATCAACAACAAGGGCGTGTTGGTCGGCGTTTATCTGGACGGCAACGGTGCCTATCATTGCTTCACCCGCACCCGCGAAGGCGTCATCACAGAGCTACCTGACGCGCCGAACTCCGGCGCTGGAGATCAGCAGGGCAGCGAATGCATCGGCAACAACGATCGCGGTGACATTGCCGGCGGGGCCGTCGACAGCAACTACCACATGATCGCCTTCATTCGCCACGTGGGCGACGGCAGCTACGAGGAATTCGAGGCCCCGAATGCCGGCAGCGGAGAGAACCAGGGGACGATCGCCGCGGAGATCAACGAGAATGGCCGCACGTACGGGCAGGTCATCGACGGCAACGATGTGATGCACGGCTTTGTTCGGAATCGGCATGGCAAGTTCACCATCGTCGATGCGCCGGATGCTGGAACTGGGCCTGGGCAAGGCACGGTCTCGGTGGAGCATTGTGAAGCTGGCTGGTGCGTCGGCGAGTACATCGATTCAAACGATGTGTCCCACGGTTACTATTGCCCGGACTATTGCAAGTCGCGTGGCGAGATCGTGGAGTTCGATCCGCCCGGTGCCGGCGACATCGGGACCTATGTCGTGATTTCAAGCAACAAGGCTCACCAGATCACTGGAACCTTCAAGGACGACAACGCTGTGCGGCATGGATTCGTTCGCGATCCCGAATGAGTTTTCCAGAAGGCGTGCATCGCTGCACGGGCCGCCACCCGGCTCCAGCGGGCCTGATTGGCCCGAAAGGCGATGCACGCCGCCACGGTCACAGTAACGATGCGTAAGCGGCATCGACGCGGCGTCTGACGTTCTCTAGATTGAACGGGATCAACAGGGGAACGGCGATGCGCGACGATCACGATGGCGGCCTGAGCAAGGACATAGAGATTTTCAGCGCGACGCTGATCGAGCGGCGCCGGGCGCTGTCGCTCCTGGGTGCCGCGGCCGGATCGGCGGTTGGGCTTGCTGGATTGGGTAGCCTGCTTTCCTCACGTGCCGCTGCTGCCGCCGGCTCCTGCCAGATACCCGATTCGCCGGAAATCGCCGGGCCGTTCCCGGCGGACGGCACCAATCATGCCAATGGCGAAACCTCCGACGTGCTCACCGAGTCCGGCGTGGTGCGCCGGGACGTGCGCCGCAGCTTCCTGTCCACAACCACCAAGGCCAAGGGCCTCAAGGTGCATCTGAAGCTGACGCTTGTGAACACCAACGCGCAATGCGTGCCGCTCGCAGGATGGGCCGTCTATTTCTGGCATTGCGACCGCGACGGGCTTTATTCGCTCTACACGATTCCGCAAGAGAGCTATCTGCGCGGCATGCAGGTTTCGGATGAGAACGGCAGGCTCGATTTCATGACGGTGTTTCCGGGATGCTATCCCGGCCGTTGGCCGCATCTGCATCTGGAGAATTTCACCAGCCTCGCCGATGCGACGACCGGAAAGAATTCGGTGCTGACGACGCAGCTCGCTTTGCCTGCCGATATTTGCGCCGACGTCTACGGCAACGCCAAGGGCTACGAAGGCAGCCGCAATCCGTTCTCGCACGTATCGATCGCGGGCGATGTCAGTTTCGGCGACAATACGCCGGCACAGATGAAAGTCATGACGCCCAAATTCCGCGGCGATCCCGAGAGTGGCTATGTCGCGACGGCGACTGTCGGCATACCGGTGTGATGCGATCCCAGAGCCGTTTCATTTTAGATGCATTCTCTTATCCCGTCATGGCCGCTCTTGAGGCGGCCATCCAACTTCCATCGAGTCTCGGGCAAGATGGATGGCCGCCTCGGAGGGCGGCCATGACGGATTGGGGTTGGTTCCGATAAATCCGACACCGCTTCAATTAATTCAGTAGCGCAAACGCGATCACCTGGTCGCCGCGTTTGGTGTTGAGCTTGGAGTGGCCGCCGGCGGCGATGACGACGTACTGCTTGCCTTTCCACACATAGGTCATCGGCGTTGCCTGGCCACCGGCGGGGAGACGTCCGCGCCAGAGTTCCGCGCCGGTCTTGGCATCGAAGGCGCGCAGGTAATTGTCCATGGCCGCTCCGATGAAGACGAGCCCGCCCGCCGTCACCATCGGCCCGCCGAGATTGGGCGTGCCGGTTTTTCCGATAAGGTATTGACTGAATGGCGCCATGTCCTCGGTTGTGCCGAGCGTCACGGACCAGAGGATTTTTCCCGAATGCATATCGATGGCATGGAGCTGTCCCCAGGGCGGCGGATTGCATGGTATGCCGAACGGCGACAGCAGCGTCTCACGCATCATGCCGAACGGCGCGCCTTCGTTGGGCGAGACTTCCTTGTCGAAGAACTTCTCCTGCGTCGCGTTGAAGTTCTTCTGTTTGATCAGCGTGACCAGATGCATCGCGCTCGACGTGTTCACATAGACGATGTCGTGCGCAGAATCGAAGGCGAGTCCGCCCCAGTTCGTGCCGCCGCCGGTAAAGGGATAGAGGATCGTGCCCTGCTCGCTGGGCGGTGTGTAGAGCCCGTCATGGCGCGCCGCCGCGATCAGCTTCCTGCAGGCGCCGCGGTCCCAGAAGGTCAGCCCAAACGCATCTTCGGGCGCGATATGCGTCGGCGCGAGCGGCGGCGGCGCCACAGGGAAGGGCTGCGTGGGCGCCAGTTCCTCGCCGGGTGCGGGGCCTTGCGGCACCTTGCGCTCGACGACGGGGATGAGCGGTGCGCCGTTCGCGCGGTCGAGCGTGAAGAGCAATCCCTGTTTGGTCGGCTGCAGCACGGCGTCCACCGTCGTGCCCTTGTAGGTCACAGTACCGAGTGTTGGCTGCGCCGGGATGTCGTAGTCCCAGACATCGTGATGCGTGGTCTGGAACGACCACGCGACTTCGCCGGTCTCGATCTTGAGCGCGACGATCGAATTGGCGTAGCGCCCCGCACCTTTGCGCAGCCCACCCCAGAAATCCGGGCTTGTGCTGGACACCGGCAGGAGGACGAGACCGCGCACTTCGTCGACGCTCATCGGCGCCCAGACATTCGCGGCACCGCCGCGGAACGGGGTCTTCTCGTCGGCGAGCGGATCGAAGCTCCAGCGCGCTTTCCCGGTCACCGCATCGAAGGCGTGCACCGTTCCGCGCAGTTCATCGACCTTCTGATTGTCGTCGATAGAGGAGCCCACGATCACGAGGCCATGGCTCACCACTGGCGCGGACGTCGTGTGGATGCGGCCGAAGCGTTTGGTGCGGCCCTCGCGTTGTTCGCCGGGCGGAATAATGACCGTGCCGTTGTTGCCGAAGCTTGGAATAACCCTTCCGGTCTTCGCATCCAGGGCGATCAGCCGGCGATCCGCGGTGTTCAGATAGATGCGGCCTGCGGAATAGGCGACGCCGCGGCAGATGTAATCGTTGGGGTAGCGAATCTGGATATTGAGCTTGGGATCGAAGCGCCAAAGCTGTTTGCCCGTGCCGGGATCGAGCGCGCTGACCTCGTTGAATGGCGAACAGACATAGAGCCGTCCATCGGCCAGGATCGGCGTGTTCTCGAAGCTGGCGCGCTTCATCACATCGCCCTTGGTCGCCATGTCCCCGGTGGAGAAGCTCCAGGCCTGGGTCAGGGTCGCGACATTGGCGGGCGTGATCTGCCGTGCCGGCGAAAAGCGCTGGCCGCCTGCATCGCCGCCGTAGAAGCCCCATCCCGGTTCGGCGGCGTGTGCGCAGGGTGCGAGCAGGGCCGCCGCCACCAGAAGCCCAACCGCCACGTCGCGAAGCCGCATCATCGTCCTCTCCCGCAAGTTCTGCCGGACAGGCTATGGTTGCCTAATGTCCGGTCCCTCCGACCCCATCCAATCTGCGTCGCTGCCCGCGAGTCGGAAAGGGGCAGGGGATGGCGCGCGCCGGATCGGTGATGTCTGGCAATGGGTTGGGATGAGCGGCGACACGCTGGGGACGAACGGCACGCTGCGCCGGACCTTCCTTTATGGCTTCGCGGTCGTGGCGACACTGGTCGCTGGGATAAACGCCCTCAATGTCATCACCATCAGCCATGAGGAGCCTCAGCTCGGCCTCGCCGGGCCGCTGGTGTGGGAGGGTTCGAGCTGGCTCTCGCTGGTCCTGTTCTTCTGGATCCCCTGGATCGGCTACCGGCTGGCGCCGCCGTTCGTGCGGCCGCGCTGGAAACTTCTGGTTCACATTCCCTGTGCGCTGGCTTTTGCGCTCTGCCATGTCACGGGCTTTGTCGCGTTGCGAAAGCTCGCCTACTGGCTTGCGGGCAGCCGGTACGATTTCGGCGCGTTCCTGCCGCACTTTCTCTATGAGCTGCGAAAGGACACGCTTGGCTACGCCCTCTTCATCGCGGGTTTCGCGCTCATCGAGCACCTGCTGCGCCAGCAGCAGCTGATCGAGACGCCGGGGCAGACCTTCACCTTCGACATCCGCGACGGCGCGAAGCTCACGCGCGTGTCACTGTCGGATATCCTCGCGGTCGCCTCGGCAGGCAATTATGTCGAGTTCGTGCTGCGCGACGGTCGCAGGCTCCTGATGCGTTCGCCGCTCTCCGCGCTTGAAAACGAGCTCGGCCCGCGCGGCTTCCTGCGCACGCACCGTTCCTGGCTGATCAACGCCTCGAAGATGACCGCGCTGAAGCCCGAAGGCTCGGGCGACTACACGGTCGAGCTGGAAGGAATCAGCGCACCGCTGTCGCGCCGCTTTCCGGATGCGCTCGCAAAACTCAGAGGCCCGTAGAGCCCTATTTGTCGCTCGACATCAGTTGCTCGCCGGCGACCTTGGTGAGGTCTTCCATCTGGCGGCGGATGACGTGGTCGGAGATCGCGACCTTATGGGCGTCGAAGTCCTGACGGATCTTGCGCACCACGTCCTCGTGGCCGGGCTCGAGGAAATCGACCTGGGCGACAGCCTTGGCGTACTCGTCGGCCTCGGGGCCGGTGATGCCCATTTCATTGGCCGCCCACAGGCCCAGAAGCTTGTTGCGGCGGATGATCACCTTGAAATGCATCTCCTCGTCATGCGCCCATTTGTTCTCAAAGCCCTTCTCCCGGTCCTGGAAGGCGTTGGTCATCGATTAACTCCTTGACTGCAATGGGAAATATTCACGCAAGACGCGCCCGTTACCAAAAGCCGCAAGCCACCCACAGATAGGGCTTGGCGCGGCCAATCGCAACGTTGCCGCGGCCGCACCTGCCCGCTATTTTGCTCCTTTGACGGGGTCTCCGTCTTCCGTTTTGGGCGTACGCCGCCCGAAGGAACATCTCATGAAACGCCGCCGCCAGATTTACGAGGGCAAGGCCAAGATCCTCTATGAGGGGCCCGAGCCTGGAACCCTGATCCAGTACTTCAAGGACGACACCACGGCCTTCGACGCCACCAAGAAGGCGGTGCTCGATGGCAAGGGCGTGCTCAACAACCGCATCAGCGAATATCTGATGACGCAGCTGAACGCGATCGGCGTGCCGACCCATTTCGTCCGCCGCCTCAACATGCGCGAGCAGCTGGTGCGCGAGGTCGAGATCATCCCGCTCGAGGTCGTGGTGCGCAACGTCGCCGCCGGCTCGATGTCAAAGCGCCTCGGCATCGAGGAAGGCACCGCGCTGCCGCGCTCGATCATCGAGTATTACTACAAGAACGATCAGCTCCACGATCCGTGGGTGAGCGAGGAGCACATCACCGCGTTCGGCTGGGCGTCCCCGCAGGACCTCGACGACATGGTGAACCTCACCATCCGCATCAACGATTTCCTGTCCGGCCTGTTCCTCGGCGTCGGCATCCGGCTGGTCGACTTCAAGGTCGAATTCGGGCGGCTGTGGGAAAACGATTTCATGCGCATCGTGCTGGCCGACGAGATCAGCCCGGACAGCTGCCGTCTCTGGGATGTGACCTCGAACGAGAAGATGGACAAGGACCGTTTCCGCCGCGATCTCGGTGGCGTGGTGGAGGCTTACAGCGAAGTCGCGCGCCGTCTTGGAATCATGCCCGAATCGGTGCAAGGCGAGACGAAAGGTCCCCAGCTCGTCCGATGAAAGCACGCGTCTTTGTAACGTTGAAGAATGGTGTTCTGGACCCGCAAGGCAAGGCCATCGGCCATGCGTTGAACGGTCTGGGCTTTGAGGCTGTCGGCGAGGTGCGCCAGGGCAAGGTCATCGATATCGAACTTGCCGGGAGCGACGAAGCCAGTGCGCGCGCGTCCCTGAAAGACATGTGCGAGAAGTTGCTCGCCAACACTGTGATCGAGAAATACGAAATCGAATTAAAGCCATAATCGGCGGGACTATTCGCCGTTGAAACAACCGGACAGGATGAGGGTATGAACGGGATTCATCGCAAATTCGCCGCGCAGACGATCTTTGCCGCGGCTGGACTGGGTTTGATGCTGAGCACGGCATCGGCCGCGACCAAGCCGCCGCCGGCCGCTCCTATTCCACCCGAGGTCCAGGCGCTCTTCAATCCGGCCGTGCCCGACGACCCGGCAAAGGTCGCGCTCGCGAAGGAATTCATCCAGCTCTACCACCCCCGGATCGACATGCAACATGTCGCCCTGATGATCGACAAAGGCATGCCGCGCGCGATCGAGGCGGCGAAGCGGCGCGATCCCAAGGTCGATGTCAAGAAGTTCGAGCAAGACACGCGCGCCAAGATGCTGTCGGGCGCCGAAAAATCGCTCGACCGGCAGGCCCACGTCGTATCGCGCCACTTCTCCGAACAGGAGTTGAAGGATCTCATCACGTTCTTCAAAAGTCCGCTTGGCCATAAGCTGGCCGAGGAAACGACGAAGGTTCAGCACGACATGCTGATGATGAATCGGGCAGACAGGCTCGAGCGCATGAAGGCCATACAACAAGAGACCGCCGATCCGCCCACGAAAACGCCGGCGAAACCAAAACCGCACAAGTGATCGCATGAAATCCGCCGTCGTCGTCTTTCCGGCTTCCAATTGCGATCGCGATGCCGCGGTGGCGCTGGAGCAACTCACCGGCAACAAGACGCATATGGTCTGGCATCAGGAGACGGAGCTTCCCGATGTCGATCTCGTGGTGATTCCCGGCGGGTTTTCGTATGGCGATTATCTGCGTTGCGGCGCGATGGCGAACCAGTCCGCGATCATGCAGGCGGTGAAGGCGCATGCGGAGAAAGGCGGGGCGGTGATCGGCATCTGCAACGGCTTTCAGGTGCTGACCGAGGCGCACCTGTTGCCCGGCGCCCTGATGCGCAATGCCGATCTCAAATTCGTCTGCCGCCCCGTGACAATGACGGTGGAGGAGACCCAGTCCGCCTTCACGCGCAAATATGCCAAGGGGCAAACGGTGTCATTCCCCGTGGCGCATGGCGAAGGCAATTACTACGCCGACGATGCGACGCTCGATCGCCTCGAAAACGAGAACCGGGTCGTGTTCCGCTACGCCGATGGCGACAACCCGAACGGCTCGGCACGCAACATCGCGGGTATCCTGAACGAGAAGCGCAATGTGCTTGGCCTCATGCCGCACCCCGAGCGTGTGGTCGACCCGCTCCTCGGCGGCATGGACGGTGTGGCGCTGTTCCAGAGTTTGATCGAGTCATTGTCGTGAATTCCGGGGACGCCATTAAAGCCGTTCTAGCAGTATTCGCGCCGGCACTCGTTTGTGCTGTCGTCTTGGCGCCCGGCCTCTACATTTTTGGTCCACCGCATCCTAATCCCGTTGGCTATCTCGCATGGTGTGTGTTCTCCGGCTTGGTCTGGGTGCTGTCCACATTCTGGATTTTCACAAGGCTGGGTATTTCGCGTGCTCGCCCACGAAAATGGTTGAGGACGTTGCTGGGATCTTCTGACTGACAATGACAGCTATCACCCCCGAACTCGTCAAAGAACACGGCCTTAGCGAAGACGAATACGCCCGCATCCTCAAGCTCATGGGACGTGAACCCTCGCTGGTCGAACTCGGTATCTTCTCGGTGATGTGGAGCGAGCACTGCTCGTACAAGTCCACGCGCGTGCACCTGCGCAGACTGCCGACCAAGGCGCCGTGGGTGCTGCAGGGACCGGGCGAGAACGCCGGCGTGATCGATATCGGCGACGGCGATGCCTGCATCTTCAAGATGGAGAGCCATAACCATCCGTCCTTCATCGAACCCTATCAGGGTGCCGCTACCGGCGTCGGCGGCATCATGCGTGACGTGTTCACGATGGGCGCGCGTCCCATCGCGATGATGAATGCGCTGCGCTTCGGCGAGCCGGATCATCCCAAGACCCGCCATCTGGTCGAAGGCGTGGTGCGCGGCATCGGCGGTTACGGCAACTGCATGGGGGTTCCGACGGTCGGCGGCGAGGTGAACTTCCACCGCTCCTACAACGGCAACATTCTCGTCAACGCGATGTGCGTCGGTCTCGCGCGTACCGACAAGATCTTTCTCTCGGCTGCCAAAGGCGCCGGCAATCCGGTCGTCTATATCGGCTCGAAGACGGGCCGCGACGGCATCCACGGCGCCACCATGGCGAGCGCGGAGTTCGATGACGCATCGGAAGAAAAGCGCCCGACCGTGCAGGTCGGCGATCCTTTCACGGAAAAGCTGCTGCTCGAAGCCTGTCTCGAGCTGATGGCGACCGATGCGATCATCGCAATCCAGGATATGGGTGCTGCCGGCCTCACCTCGTCGTCGGCGGAGATGGGCGACAAGGGCGGCTCCGGCATCGAACTCGATCTTGACAAGGTGCCGCAACGCGAAACCGGCATGACGGCCTATGAGATGATGCTCTCCGAAAGCCAGGAGCGCATGCTGGCGGTGCTGAAACCCGGACGCGAGGGCGAGGCGGAAGCGATCTTCAAGAAATGGGAGCTCGACTTCGCCGTTATCGGCATCACGACCGATACGCACCGTCTTGTCGTCAAGCACAAGGGCAAGGTCGAGGCCGACATGCCGATCACGGCGCTCTCGGATGCCGCGCCGGTCTATGAGCGTCCTTATGACAGACGTCCTGCTGCGGTTGGGCCGATCTACAATCTTCCGAAGCGCGATGTCCTTCAATCGCTGAAAAAGATTCTTGGCGCGCCCGACATGTGCTCGCGCCGCTGGGTATGGGAACAATACGATTATACCGTCATGGCCGATACGGTGCAGCGTCCCGGCGGCGATGCCGCGGTCGTGCGTGTGCACGGAAAAAAGAAGGGGCTGGCGATTACGACTGACGTGACGCCGCGCTATTGCCATGCCGATCCGTTCGAAGGTGCCAAGCAGGCCGTCGCCGAAGCCTATCGCAATATCTCCGCGGTCGGCGCGTTGCCGCTGGCGGTGACGGACAATCTCAATTTCGGCAACCCGCAGAAGCCTGAGATCATGGGCCAGATCGTCGGCGCCGTCGACGGGATCGGCGAAGCCTGTCGCGCGCTCGACTTCCCGGTGATCGGCGGCAATTGCTCGCTCTACAACGAGACCAACGGCGAAGGCATTTTCCCCACACCCGCCATCGGCGGCGTCGGACTGATGGCAGACGTGAACCGGATGGCGACGGTCGCGCTCAAGCGTCCCGACGACGTGCTGATACTGATCGGCGATACGCGCGGCCATCTGGGACAATCGGTGTTCCTGCGCGAAATTCAGGCGATGGAGACCGGCGCAGCGCCGCCGGTCGACCTTGCGGCCGAGAAGAAGCATGCCGCGTTCGTGCGCGGCTTGATCGAGCAGGGCCGCTGCGACACCTGTCACGATCTTTCGGACGGTGGGTTGCTGGTCGCGCTGGCAGAGATGGCGCTGGCTGGTGACATAGGTCTCGAGGTCGGAGTCGCGGGCACGACGGTCGAAGCAATCCCGTTCTTCTTTGGCGAGGATCAGGCGCGTTATGTGATCGCCGTGCCGCAAAAGGACGCCGACAAGATCGAAGGCGAACTTCGCGAGGCGCAGATCATCCACGCGATCATCGGCAAGACGCACGCCTCCAAAACCTTGAGCGTGACCGGAGAAGACGAGATCGCGCTCGCCGAACTGCGCAAGGCGCACGAGGGCTGGTTCCCGGCCTACATGTCCAGAGAAGAAATTCCGCCGGTGAATTAGCTCTTGTTGTCATCCCGGAAGGCGCGCGTAACGCGGCTGTCCGGGACCCATCCTGCCAGGTGCTCCATGGGTCCCGGCACGCGCTCGCGCTGCTCGCTTGGCCGGGATGACAACCGGATTGATTGAGATAGACTGAGCCCCATGCCCATGCCCGCCGCCGACATCGAAAAACTGATCAAGACCGCGTTCCCCGATGCGGACGTGACCATGACCGCGCTCGCGGACGACAACGACCACTGGTCCGCGACGGTGAAAACGTCTGCCTTCAAGGGCAAGACGCGGGTGCAGCAGCACCAGATGGTTTACGCCGCGCTTCAGGGCCGGATGGGCGGCGTGCTCCATGCGCTTCAACTGCAGACGGCGGCGAAGGAGTGACTGGAAGAATTGACTATTTCTTACAACATGTACTACTACCTTTGGCTGTTATTTGTTAACAGTAAGGGCGGGGATCGAGAATGTGGCCAGCGTTGCTTCGTGCCGCGCGAGCGGCGGTTGCGCTTGTAAGCCACACGATTCTCGCGGCTCTGGTGATCGTAGCTATTAAACTACTAGAAACCTTGGTACATTTCTTCTGGAACCATTCTGAACCTCTCTTGTTTGATCGTTTTCCGCTACGATATCTGTTCCACGCGATGGACGGAGCAGTTTTGATCGTATTCTCAGTTTTTGGAGTGCTTGAAGCAGTTCGCGCATTTCGGGAAACGGTATGAGCGCCTTTGAGCAAACGTTTGGAAAGACACCAACTCTTCTAGAGTTGTCGACCGCAATTTTTCCGCGTTCGTATCCAGAAAAATTGTGGCGTGCGCTTTTGCTCTATATTGCGAGCGCAGGAATTGGAGCAGGCGTGCTGACGGCTTACTTTGTATTTGGCGCCTATCCTGCTGAAGCACTGCTGGTTGCAGGTTGTGTCGCGCCGACTGCTACCGCGTTTTGGCTTTTCAAGTATTCAAAGCAAGTGCACCGGGTTGATATCCCTGCTCATGTCCATGTGCCTACTCATTCAAGAATCTATTCGCGGGAAATATCGCCTCTTTTCGCAAACCACGGCGGAAATGACACACGCTCACGAATTTCCGACTCGCTCTTCAAAGAAGTTTTGTCGTTAGGCGGTAAAGCGCCATCTAGTGTGTCGGCTGACCCGGTTGACGTAGCCGAACATATCTTGGTGCTGGCAAAAAAAATATCGGAAGAAACTGGGCCGAATTTTGATTTCAAAATCCGGCGGCTGAGCATTTTGGATCGGTGCGATGAACTCGTCGTTTCATTGGAGCGAGCAAGGGACACAAGCAGCTACCTCGCCGCTTGGAATGGTTTTTACGGCGTCGAGGTTCGTCATTCGATGAATAGTGTGCTTGGTCATTTGGAGCTAGAACTGAAAAATATGCTAGCGCTAAGAAATAAACTGCAGCTTCGATTTGATCAGAAGATGATTGCAGACTATCTCGCATTTGGCCTTGATCTGGAGAAAAGGTTGAAAACCGCTGCGGAACTGCAAGCCGAAATGGATGGGCTGGTGCGTAAGGCGACCACGAATGTTGACTAGGATGATGCGCGATCTTGAGCGCTCTTTCCCTCAAGAGCTTGACGCAGCGAGTGCACCTTCCTACATCTGGTAAGCCCATTTTAAGATGGATGACTATGTCCAATTCCGCCCATGACCGCATCGAGAGCGAAGTCGCGTCCAACGACGTGCTGCTGTTCATGAAGGGAACTCCGGTGTTCCCGCAGTGCGGGTTCTCGGCTGCGGTGGTGCAGATCCTTTCCAACACGGGCGTGAAGTTCAAAGCCATCGACGTCCTGAAAGACCCTGAGATCCGTCAGGGTATCAAGGATTTCTCGAACTGGCCTACGATCCCGCAGCTCTATGTGAAGGGCGAGTTCCTTGGCGGCTGCGACATCCTGCGCGAGATGTACGAGAACGACGAACTTGCCCCGTTCTTCGCCGAAAAGGGCATCGTCCTCGAAAACGCCTAGGCGCTTGCGATCACCACATCGTTGAGCGGCCGGCGCGGCGAAGGCAGCGCCGGCCGTTCCGCATAGCCCAGGCGAAACACAAAGGTCGCCTGCCAGTCCGGCGCGTGGGCCAGTTGCGCGAGCGCAGGTCCGAACGTGTCCTTCCTGCCAAGCTGCGCGTTGCGGTCTGCGCATTCGATAGGCTGGTTCAGCGGTTGCGCGGCGAGCCCCATCGTGGTGGCGGCCAGATGCAGGCGCTGCCAGGAACGGCCGGCCGCAATGGCGCTTCCCATATCGAGCCGGTCGCGCACCAAAAGGACGCCGAGCGCCGGCGCCTTCGTCTGCACATCGCGCGTCATATCGCGCCAGTAACGATCGGCCGATGCCGCGTCCTGATCGGGCATGATCTTCGCTGCTGCGGCCATTAGCGGCGAGAGCCCTGCGGTGTCGACGCCGATGCCGTCGCGATGCGCATCCACCTCGCGCCGTCCGGTGCGAAACCAGCGCGCGCTGTCGGCCGACATCTCTGGATCGGTGATGATGCGTTCGGTCGCTTCCACGATTGCGGCGGCAAGATCGCCCCGCGCGTGGGCATCGGTCAGAAACGCGACGCGAACCTCGTTGTCGGAAACCAGATCGGCGAGCGAATAGAGATCCTTCACGTTCACGGCCCGCTCGCTATAGGCCCCGCGATTGGTGTGACGGTTGGGGATCGCCTCGAACAGCGCATCGCGCGATGCCACACCGGCGTCGAGCCAGAGGTGTGCGGCCTTTACGGCTGCGTTGCCGGGCGAAGGCGTCAGCTTTCCGCCATTGACGATGACGTTCAGCGTATAGCCGTAAACGGACGCCGCGCGCATCAGGTTCTCGATCGCGCAGCCAACGCCCAGATGCATCTCACGCCGGAACGGATCGAAACTCCCCAGATTGCGCGAGCGGTCGGCCAGCACCGTGATGGAATCGCCTGCAGGCTGAAATAGCCAGGGCTGTGTGTCATGCGGATTGGCGGCCAGGATCGCGGCGCGCAGCGTCTGGCGCGGTCCTTCGCCGGCATGGCCCCGCCACGCGTTCCAGGGATCGAATGCCGCCCCTTCGCCGGCCGCGAACACGCCGCGGTCCCATGCGCGCCAGCCAAGTCCCGCAAGCAGCAGCGCACCTGTGCCGCCGATCACGGCCCGTCTTGTCGTTCCCATGCGCGCCTCCGTTGCGGAGCGCGAGCATACAGGAACGCGCTACCGGTCGCCAAAATGCCGGTGCCAGACGGGCTCGATCGCCGGCCGCCGTGCGACCCCACGCGCCAGTGCGTCCAGTTTCGGAATGTGGCCCTCCGCCAGCCACTCCTTGCCGATGGAGCCGCGCCAGCGCGAGAACATCGCCGCATAGATGTCGACGATGGAAAAGCCGCTGGCCAGAAACCACGGTCCGTCGCACATCCGCTCCACGATCAGAAGCCGCTCGCGGATGCGCTCGCGCGCCTTCTGCCGCAGCGCGGCCGCATCGCCATTGGTGACGAAGCGTTCGGGATAATCGGAGATTTCGACCATCGGATAGATTTCCGATGCCATGAAGGCGAGCCAGCGATAGGCCTGGGTGCGGGCGGGTCCGCCCTGCGGCGGCAGCAATCGCGCATTCGGAAAGTGATCGGCCAGCGTCATCAGGATCGCCAGCGATTCGGTGACGATCTGCCCCTCCGGCAGGCGGAGCGCGGGCATCTTGCCGCTCGGATTGATCGCCAGAAAGGCCGGCTCGCGTTGCTCGTTTTTGTCCAGAGAGATCAGCTTGAACTCATACGGCGCGCCTGCTTCCGCGAGCACCGCCTCCGCGCTGAACGCGCCCGATCCCGTGTCGCCGTAAAGGATATAGCTCATGCGAACTCCCGCGCGTGCCCCCCACACATACGTCCGGCGCAGGAAAGTACAAGACGGAAGATGCACAGGCGGTCGGGCTATGTGAATTGCGCAAATCCCGACGGCTTTAGGGGAATAAAGGCTCTCGCGCTGGGGGGGCAGTCACTTGGGTATCCTCGTAAAGATCACATCGCGCTCTTCGCGACGGCTCCGGAAGCCGGTGATGTGGCCGCCCGCATCGCGCGTGAAAATCTTGCGCGTGCGCGGCTGTCCCGGCGTGAAAAGGACGTCGGCGAGTTCGGCCTTGATCTCAACCGGCTTGCCGTCGTTGGTCGCGCCATAGAGCCGTCCGTCCTTTGCCGTGATCGTGTAGACATAGTCGGGACCCGCGCGATAGCGGCCGACGTATTCGTCTGTGAGTTTTGCGGGAAGCGCGACAGCAGGCGGATCCTGCCGGAGCGCGATGGTCTGCATCGCAACCAGTTTCCAGTCGCCGGATTCCTTCAGCCAGGTCGAGGTCGAGCGATAGAGCGCGTGCAATTGCTGGCCGTGGAAATCCTCGTGCTCGTCGACGAGATGCGTCGTCACCGCACTGTCGCCGAAGATCGTCGCCTTCCACTCCGTGACGTCGATATGCCCCGACGCGCCTTTCGGCAGCGGCGTAACCTGCGCGATGGATTGATCGTAATTCGAGACCTCGCCGTTCTCATCGATCTGGACGAAGCGCTTGTCGAGCGTCGCGATCCACGGCGCTTTGTTGCCGGGAACCAGCGCATCCATCATCGCCTGGACCTTCGTGTGCATGGCCGCGCTGTCGTCGGCGCGCGCCGCGAATGGCACCGCAACAATCAGAAGAGCCAGAATGTGGCGGCGCATAGGGAACCTCGGAAACCGCTTCGCGCAAATCCGACAGCGCCTCGCCGCCGCGCGCAAATAAAATGTCCGCGAGTTTTGAAGAAAACTGCTGTCCGGAAATTAATCTGCTGAACGGGAGCCGTCCGCTATAGAGTGCGTGTGCCGAGCCATAAGGGAACACCCATGCGCCTCGCGAAGTTCCTTTCGATCTGTGTCTTGACGCTTCTGGCCGCGCAAGGCGCGCGGGCGATGACGGTCGGCGTGCTCGATCCCTATCTGATCCGGCCCGATCAGCTGGGCAATCTCGAGCTCCAGACCTTTCTTGCAGGCAACCCGAACCTCGCGAACTATGAGGCCTCTGCACTGTCGGAGGACGGTGTCGCGACGGGGATCGTGCTGGTCGCGACGAATTCGAATGCGCCGGTGACGCTCAGGCTGCGCAATGCCGGTGGCTTCGAGCCCTATTCCGACACGTTCCTCCAGCACGCGCCGGCAAACCCCGTCACGTCGATCACAGTTTCCGATCTCTGGAACATCAACGGCACGTATTACGCCGCGGCGTTGTTCCAAGCACCGGCGCGGGCACCCGGCTCGCAGGCACTGTCCTACACGGCAGGTGTTATTGCCTCGCAGCAAGGCAATTCGCAGGTCTCCGCGTCGATCAAGCTGATCCTGCCGCCCGTGGTGCTGGTTCACGGCCTCTGGGGCGATGCGAAGAGCCTCTCGGACATGCAGTCCTACATCAACGGCACCGGCCACTGGTACAAGCAATACGTAGCGCCGATCTGCTATTCGAAATACTTCGCCTTCGACGCCACGAGCGATCCGCTCAGCAACGGCAAGAACCCATGCGAGGTCACGTCGGAGACGGCGCTCGAGACCGAAATCAATTCGCTCTTCGCCACGCAGGACGCCGCTCGCGTCGTGACCGGCCGCATCGATACCGTAGCCCACAGCATGGGCGGTCTCGCGCTCCGGCACTACGCCTCGCTCTCGGGCTATCAGTCCAATCGCAACCGCACGCTTGGCCAGGTTCACACGATCGCAACCCTCAACGCACCCGAGATCGGCTCGCTGCTCGCGAACTTCCTGATCGCCCATCGCAAGGATACGCGCCAAGCGCCGTTCTGGACGACGGCCGGGGCGGTCTGGCTCGCGGCGTGTGGGTCCGCGAACGCACAGGATTGCTTCAGGGGGCTCGGCATGCCCCTGTTCGCGCCCGGGTATAACGTCACGACGGGTGCGGTCTATGCGCTCGAACCGGGAAGCCCCAATCTCAAGAATCCCAACCTCTCCGGCCCCGACATCGCCAATGCCGATTGGCTCGCGATCTCCTCACTGGCGCCGGGCAACAGCGCGCTTGCGGCCGGTGTGAACACGCTGATCGCCGCGCTCTACAAAGACCCCAATGGCAGCGGCGTTCCGGATATCAACTCGATCCTGGGCACCACACAGAACGACGCCATCGTCGCGCTCGACAGCCAGACCCACGGTGCACCGAACGGTCACGTCACGACCTTCAACAACCTCTCGCACACCCCTCTGGTGAGCAGCCTCCTGACCTTGCTGACATTCGGAACGTTCAACGACAACAACGTGCTCCAGGACAGCGGCGTCGAGAAGACGGCGTCCTGCTGGGTCGCGAGCGCGGGCGGGGGCAGTTGCTTCGCGCCGGGTGGCGAAGAAGAGACGCCGCCGGCGCCGCAGTCCGAGCGAGTGGTGCGGGCGATCGACGCCGTCCGGATTGCTGCGCCGGAGCGTGCCGAACTCGGAAAGCCGTTCGAGATCCAGGTCCGCTCGCTGGTCCCGGGAAAGATGCCTGAGCTCTCGGTCTTCCAGCAGAGCGAAGACGGCACGACGCGGCCCGAGACCGTGAAGCCGCTCCGGATCGCGGGCGATACCGCGTTTGTTCGGATCGTCCCGGTGCTTCCAGGCCTCACCACGTTCGGCATCAGAGCCCAGCTCGGCGACGCCATCGCGATGCAGACTGTCCAGCTGCGCGTGAGGCTGCCTGCCGAGCCGCCGCTCGAATTCCGCGCGCATGCGCTGCCGCATCTCGTGATGATCTTGAACGACAGCACGCGGATCGCAACGCCGCGCCCGCTTGCGACCTATGCGGCTCCCGTGGGTGAGGTCGCGCTTAATTCGGAGTCGGTGCGCTACCGCGTGCTGCCTGGTGACGGCGCACCGGTGGTGCGCGTCACGTCCGATGGCAGGCTCAAGGCGCTGAGACCCGGTCGTGCCGAGGTCGAAGGACAACTCGGCAATCTGCGCAGCCGCTTGGACGTGATCGTGCGCGCGACAAACCAGTAGCAAAAGAAAGGCCGCGGAGACGATCCGCGGCCTTTGGATAACTCGAGTGCGCGAAATTTAGCGCGAATAGAACTCGACGATGAGGTGCGGCTGCATCTGCACCGCGTAGGGGACGTCGGAGAGCTTCGGGATGCGCAGCAGCTTCGCCGTCATCTTGTCGTGGTCGGCCACAACGTAATCGGGCGTGTCGCGCTCGCCGCTCTTGGTCGCCTCGATCACGAGGCCCATGTCGCGTGCCTTGGCGGTGAGCTCAATGGACGTGCCTTCCTTCACCGAGTAGCTCGCGATCGTCACGCGGCGGCCGTTGACCTTCACGTGGCCGTGGCTGACGAGCTGGCGGGCGGCGAATGGCGTCGGCGCGAACTTGGCGCGATAGACGAGCGCGTCCAGACGGCTCTCGAGCAGGCCGATCATGTTCTCGCCGGTGTCGCCGGGGCGGCGCGAGGCTTCGGTGTAATATTTGCGGAACTGGCGCTCGGTGATGTTGCCGTAGAAGCCCTTGAGCTTCTGCTTGGCCTGAAGCTGTGTGCCGTAGTCGGAGAGCTTCTTGGCGCGGCGCTGGCCATGCTGGCCCGGGCCGTAAGAGCGCTTGTTCACGGGGCTTTTGGGACGTCCCCAGACACTTTCGCCCATGCGGCGGTCGAGCTTGTACTTGGCGTTGGCGCGTTTGGTCATTTAAGGTCCGAAAAATTGGCGGAAAACCGCGGTTTCCGGCCTCCGGGCCGCGGGAAGGCGGGGACTATACCCATGCGCCTCGCGCTGTCAAACGGGCTTTTTCGGCCCGGCTTTCCGGGATTTCCGGTATAGCCGACACCAGCCATCGAGGGGAGAACTTCATTTGAAGGTCGTCGTGCTGGGCGGTGACGGATTTTGCGGCTGGCCGACGGCGCTCCATCTGTCGGCGCGCGGGCACGATGTCGTCATTGTCGACAACCTCTCGCGGCGCCGTATTGACGGCGAACTGGGCGTGCAGTCGCTGACGCCGATTCTGCCGGTCGCCGAACGGCTCGCGGCCTGGAAAGCGGTGTCCGGACGCGACATCGCATTTCACGATCTCACCGTCGGCAAGGATTTCGACCGGCTTCTCGGCCTTCTGCAAGCGATGGAGCCCGATGCCATTATCCATTTCGCCGAACAGCGGGCTGCGCCCTATTCGATGAAGTCGGCCCGGCACAAACGCTACACCGTCGACAACAACCTCAACGCCACCAATGACGTGCTGGCCGCCATCGTCGAAAGCGGGCAGGACATCCATCTCGTCCATCTGGGCACGATGGGGGTCTATGGCTACGGCGTCGCGGGTATGCGGATCCCGGAAGGGTATCTGACCGTGCGCGTTCCGACCGATGCGGGCGAGCATGAGCAGGAGATTCTTTATCCCGCCAATCCCGGCTCGATCTATCACATGACTAAGACGCAGGATCAGCTGTTTTTCTTTTTCTACAACAAGAACGATGGCGTGCGGATCACCGACCTGCACCAGGGGATCGTCTGGGGGACTGAGACCGAAGAGACCAGACGCGACGCGCGGCTGATCAACCGCTTCGACTACGACGGCGATTACGGCACGGTGCTGAACCGGTTCCTGATGCAGGCGGCGCTCGGTTACCCACTCACTGTTCATGGCACGGGCGGCCAGACGCGCGCCTTCATCAATCTGCAGGATACGGTGCGCTGCATCGAGATCGCGCTGAACAATCCGCCCCGCCCGGGCGAGCGCGTGAACATCCTGAACCAGATGACCGAGACGCACCGCGTGCGTGATCTCGCCAAGCTCGTCTCGGACATGACCGGTGTGGAGATCGCCCATCTCCCCAATCCGCGCAATGAAGCCGAGGAAAATGAGCTTCATGTGGTCGAACCACGCTTCATCGGCATGGGCCTTGAACCCATTACGCTTCAGGAAGGCCTGCTTGCGGAGATCGCCGAGATAGCGCGCAAATACGCCGAACGCTGCGACCGCTCCAAAATCCCCTGCGTGTCCTGGTGGAACCGCAAGACCAAAGAGCGCGGCGAGGCGCCATGATCACGCCGGAAGAGCGGCGCGCACACCGGAGGAATTCCGAGCGGCGGTTCGCTGAAGCTCTGCGCATCCTGGAGCGCAAGCCTGACGCCGTCATCGATGTCGGCGTTCGCGGCGGCACGCCCTGGCTCTATGAGGTGTTTCCGGGCACCCCCTTCCTCTTGGTCGATCCGCAGGAAGGCGGCGCTGCGCTCCTGACGTCGAAGCCAAAGGACTTTGTGTTCGTCAACATGGCAGCGGGCCGCGCACCCGGCCGCCTCCAGCTCAACGAGCAGGGTGCGATGAGCACCTTCCTCACCCGCACCACGCTGACCGAAGTTCGCACGCGCAAGACCTACGAGGTCGAAGTCGCAACGCTCGATGCCATCATCGACGCGCATCTTCCGGACGCGAAAAGCATCGGTATCAAGATCGACACCGAAGGCTTCGAGATGGAGGTCATCGCGGGGCTCGATCGTCATCTCTCGCGCATCGATTTCCTCGTCAGCGAGGCGAGCGTGCTCAACCGCTTTGAAGGCTCCTACAATTTCTCCGAACTGGTGGCGGCGCTGTGGGATAAGGGCCTGCGCTTCTACAATCTGCTGGGCCAAACGGGGCTGCGCGCGCCGCGCGTACACGATTGCATCTTCCTGCAGGCCAACGATCCGGCTTTCGACAGGCTCAGAACGTAAAGCCGAACTCAGCGATCTCGCGGGCGAAGTCGCGCTCGACCGCGGCGCGCGACGCGGGCGCGTAATAGGTCCGGTAATCCTGCGATGTCCGAAATCCGGATTTGCGCCTTATGTCCGTCAGGTCGATGCGCTCGGGCAGGCCGAGGTGCTGGGATCGCGGTTCAGTCAGGTATAGAGCGATACTTGTCGTAGGGGTTGCGCTCGACGGAAAACTTGAAATAGCGCCCGAAAGTCTCCCGGCCGAGGAGATTGCGCACCTCTTCGGCCGCAATATGGGCGCGATATTCGCCGGCCCCGGTCTTGTAATTGCGCGCAACGCCAAAGCCGCTCCGTTCGCGCTCATCGATGCGCACGGAAAAAGGGGTGACAATGCCATCCTCGCCGGCAAAGCGGGTGAGCGCGAATTCGATGCTGGTGCCGGCAACCTTGTGAGTCTTGATGAAGATGAACCGGTATTTGTGGGAGACGATCACAGAAGCGTCTCGGATGCCTTGACGATCTCCGCGTAAGCCTCATGGCAGCGCCGGGCGCGCGCCGCGAGCACGGGATCGGAAAGCCACTCCGCCATCTGTCTCGTCACGCCGGGAAGGTGGCGCTGGATTGTGAGGTCCTGCACCTCGTTTCGATTGCGCAGGTCGAAGAACTTCCTGTGCAGCTTCTTGTCGTTGTTGGCCGCCGTGCCGCGATGCTTCTTGGCGCGAAAATCGGCCAGGGTGCGAATGCAATAGTGGTTGAGTTGTGCGTGGCGCATGGAACGCCCGGCATCCGGCATCTCACGGAAACGCTCGCGATTGAACGATTCGGGGGGGACCTCTTCGCCGCCGCCGTTGAAGATCCGTGGAATCCACCCCTTTGCCGGGTCGAATGCCGGCATGTGATTGGCCGTCACCTTGTCGAAACGCGGATCGTTGCGTGCGAGGCTTTTAACGATCCTGTTCTGCGCGAAATCCTCGAGCGACGCGCCGGTCAGGCATTCGGTCACGAGCGCGTCGTCCGGCAATCGGGAAAACCCGTTGTCGCCGAAGAAGCGCATCTGCACCGCAATGACATCGGCGCCGGGCGCGGTGGCGATCAGGTCGGAGATCGTTCCGGCACCGGTCTTCACGACCAGGAACTCGTCAGGATCGATCTGCAGCACCCAATCGGCGCGCTTCACGAACGGGTGCTCAAGTGCTGCGCTCAGCGCCTTGTTCTGTGGCTGTTCGCCGGGCAGAGCGGGATTGGGCAGATGGGCCACAATGCCCATTTCCTCGAGCCGGTCGAGCAGAGCGGGAGACTCGTCCTCGCAATCGTTCGTGTAGATGAGAAAGTCGTCGACCCCGATCAGCCGGTGATAGGCGATCCACTCCAGTAGGAACCGGCCTTCGTTCTTGGTGAAGGCGACTTCGGCGATGCGCGTCATGCCAAAGCGGGCTCGCGGTGCAGAAGCAGCGCCGTCTTGTGGGATTTTTTGTCGAAAAAAGGCTTCTTGGGATTCACGCCGGCCCCTGAAATATGCCGCTCCATTTAGGGGTGGTCGCGATAGGTGGGCAACGCCTGTTTGAAGGCGGCGGGGCGGCTTAGAAGCCCTTTGCGCCATAGCACCGCTGCCGTTGCAAACCGGCAAGAACGCCTCTCGAACGTGACACAAATATATCAATAATTACAGTGCATTGACTTCGCTCTTGCCAATAAGAACAAACCATGTACTAAGTTCTCGGAAGCGGCACCCCTATTTCACTGGGAAAGGGGGGAGTGCTGTGGAATAACGGAGACGAATCCATGAGTCAGGCGGCTTTGCGGGTGGTGGGGAAAGAAGACAGTGATCGTAAGCGGGCGCTCGAAGCCGCGCTGAGCCAGATCGACCGGGCTTTCGGCAAGGGCTCGGTGATGAAGCTCGGCAGCCGCGACCTGGGCCTCGATACCGACACGGTTTCGACCGGCTCGCTCGGCCTCGATATCGCGCTCGGCATCGGTGGGTTGCCGCGCGGCCGTGTGATCGAAATCTATGGGCCGGAATCCTCCGGCAAGACGACGCTCGCGCTCCATGCTGTGGCGGAAGCCCAGAAGAAGGGCGGCATCGCGGCATACATCGATGCCGAGCATGCGCTCGATCCGGCCTACGCCAAGAAGCTGGGCGTCGATATCGACGAGCTTCTGATCTCCCAGCCCGACACGGGCGAGCAGGCGCTCGAGATCACCGATACGCTGGTGCGCTCCGGTGGCATCGACATCATCATCATCGACTCGGTCGCGGCGCTGACGCCCAAGGCTGAACTCGAAGGCGAGATGGGGGATTCGCTTCCCGGCTTGCAGGCCAGGCTGATGAGCCAGGCGCTGCGCAAGCTCACCGCTTCGATCTCCAAGTCGAACACGATCGTGATCTTCATCAACCAGATCCGCATGAAGATCGGTGTCATGTTCGGCAGCCCGGAGACGACGACGGGCGGCAATGCGCTGAAATTCTATGCGTCCGTCCGCCTCGACATCCGCCGCATCGGCTCGATCAAGGATCGCGACGAAGTGGTCGGCAACCAGACCCGCGTGAAGGTGGTCAAGAACAAGGTTGCGCCGCCCTTCAAGCAGGTCGAATTCGACATCATGTACGGCGTGGGTGTGTCCAAGACCGGCGAGCTGATCGATCTCGGTGTCAAGGCCGGGATCGTGGAGAAATCCGGTTCCTGGTACTCCTTCGACGGCACCCGCATCGGCCAAGGCCGCGAAGCCGCCAAAACCTTTCTGTCCCAGAACAAGGAAATCGCCGACCGGATCGAAGGCCAGATCCGGCAGAATTCCGGGGTGCTGGGCAGCGCGCTCACGCTCGGAAGCGAGGAGGCTTCGGCCGCCGAGGAATGAGGAAAGACCGGTTTGCTCGTTCCCTCGGCATGGGGAACGGCTCCAGAAGGGGCGCCGGCAGCGGCGCCCCTTCGCTTTTCTAGGGGTCTATGATCCGGCCCAAGGTCATTTGAGGTTTTGGATGCGCATTTCGTCCGCGCTGCTACCGGTTTCGTCCGGAAAGCCGCCTTTGGCCCGCGCCAACGCTCCTTCAATCTTTTCCCGTCTTAATCGGCGCATAAGCCAAAGCCCTTAATCCCTTGTCCTAGACACTTAAATCCCGCTGCCTGTACAAGCAGAACATGAAAAGCCTGAACGATATTCGCGCCGGATTCCTGGATTTCTTCCGCGGGCAGGGCCACACGCTTGTGCCGTCCTCGCCGCTCGTGCCGCGCAACGACCCAACCCTGCTCTTCACCAATGCGGGCATGGTGCAGTTCAAGAACGTCTTCACCGGTGCCGAGAAGCGGCCCTATGTCCGCGCGGCCTCGAGCCAGAAATGCGTGCGCGCCGGCGGCAAGCACAACGATCTCGACAATGTCGGCTACACCGCGCGCCACCACACCTTCTTCGAGATGCTGGGGAATTTCTCCTTCGGCGACTATTTCAAGGAAGACGCGATCAAATTTGCCTGGGACCTGATCACGCGCGACTTTGGCATCCCGAAAGAGCGTCTGCTCGCCACCGTCTATGCCGGGGACGATGAAGCGTTCGGGCTGTGGAAGAAGATCGCGGGCTTCTCCGACGACCGGGTGATCCGGATTCCAACCTCGGCCAATTTCTGGTCGATGGGCGATACCGGTCCCTGTGGACCGTGCTCGGAAATCTTCTACGACCATGGCGACCACATCCCAGGCGGTCCACCGGGCTCGCCGGACGAAGATGGCGACCGTTTCGTCGAGATCTGGAATCTTGTCTTCATGCAGTTCGAGCAGGTCGACGCGCAGACGCGGCTCAATCTGCCCCGCCCTTCTATCGATACCGGCATGGGGCTCGAACGCGTCACGGCCGTCATGCAAGGCGTGCATGACAATTACGACATCGATCTCTTCCGGCATCTGATCGCGGCCTCGGTCGAATTCTCCGGCGCGAAGGATCAGGGCGAGGCACACTTCTCCCATCGCGTGATCGCCGATCACCTGCGCTCGACCTCGTTCCTGATTGCGGACGGCGTGCTGCCGTCGAACGAGGGCCGCGGCTACGTCCTTCGCCGCATCATGCGCCGCGCCATGCGCCATGCGCATCTCATCGGCTCGAAAGAGCCATTGATGCACCGGCTCGTGCCCTCGCTGGTTGCCGAGATGGGGCAGGCCTATCCCGAACTCAAGCGCGCCGAGTCGCTCATCGAGGAAACCCTGAAACTCGAGGAAGAACGCTTCCGCGTGACTCTCGCGCGCGGTTTGAAGCTCCTCGATGAGGAAAGCGAAGGCCTTCACAGAGGCGACACGTTCAAAGGCGAAACCGCGTTTCGGCTCCATGACACGTTCGGTTTCCCGCTCGATCTGACCGAGGATGCGCTCAAGGACCGCGGCATCGCGGTCGACAGGGCCGGCTTCGACACGGCGATGGAGAAGCAGCGTGCCGAGGCGCGCAAATCCTGGGCGGGTTCGGGCGAAGCCGCATCCGAGGCGCAATGGTTCGCCGTGCGCGAGGAGTTCGGGCCGACCGAATTCCTGGGCTATGAGACGGAAAAGTCCGGAGGCGCCATCGTCGCCATGATGAAGGATGGCCAGCGCGTGATCAAAGCGGCTGCCGGCGATACCGTCCTTGTACTGACGAATCAGACGCCGTTCTACGCCGAAGCCGGCGGCCAGATCGGCGATCAGGGAACGATGATTTCGGCCAGAGGTGAAGGGCGGGTCGTCGACACCGAGAAGAAGCTTGGAAGCCTGCACGTTCACGTCGTCGAAATCGTGAAAGGCGAACTCAGCGTCGGCGATGCCGTCGATTTGAAAGTGGATGACGAGCGCCGCAGGGCCACGCGCGCCAACCATTCCGCCACCCATCTTCTACATGCGGCGCTGAAACGCGTGCTCGGGCCGCACGTCTCGCAAAAGGGTTCGCTGGTGGCGCCCGATCGTCTGCGGTTCGATTTCAGCCATCCCAAGCCCGTGACGACGGACGAACTCGAGCGGATCGAAAATCTCGTCAACGCGATCATCCGCCAGAACGGCGATGTCTCGACGCGCCTGATGCCGACCGATCAGGCGATCAACGCGGGCGCCGAGGCGCTGTTCGGCGAGAAGTATGGCGACGAGGTGCGCGTCCTCACCATGGGCGAGGAGCCCGACCGCGCCTATTCGGTCGAACTCTGCGGCGGCACGCATGTGCGCCGGCTGGGCGATATCGGCCTCTTCACGATTCTGTCCGAAAGCGCCGTCGCGGCCGGCGTGCGCCGCATCGAGGCGCTGACGAGCGAAGGCGCGCGCCGCTATCTCTCCGGCCAAGCGGAGATCGCGCGCGAAGCCGCGGCCGCGCTCAAGACGTCGACCGGCGAATTGCCCGCACGCGTCGCCCAGCTCGCGGACGAACGACGCAAGCTCGAGCGCGAGATCGCCGAAGCCCGCAAGGCGCTGGCGCTCGCAGGCCCGGCCCGCGAATCCGGCGATGAAGCGAAAACCATCTCGGGCGTGAAGACCGTTCTGCGCGTCGTCGAAGGCGTGTCGGCGAAAGACCTGAAGGGCCTTGCGGACGACGCCAAGGCAAAGGTGGGTTCCGGGATCGTTGCGTTCGTCGCGGTGGCGGACGGCAAGGCATCTGTGGTCGTGGGCGTAACCGACGATCTGACCTCGCGCATCAGTGCGGTCGATCTCGTGCGGCTGGGGGCGGAGGCGCTCGGCGGCAAGGGTGGCGGAGGCCGTCCCGACATGGCGCAGGCCGGCGGGCCCGACGGCGCAAGGGCGAAGGACGCACTCGACGCCATCGCCCAGCGTCTCGGCGCGCTGGAGCCTGCGCGATGAGAGGCGCATGACGCTCGCGGTCGAAGACTTCGTCATAACGCCGCGGCACCGCGCCTATCTCATTTTAGAGGGGGGCCGCTCGGGTGGGTTTTTCGGTCATGTGGTCGAGGCCGTCCTCATCACACTGATCGTCTCCAACGTGCTGGCCTATACGCTGCAGACAATCCCGTCGGTCGACGCCCAGTTCAGCGTCGCGTTCCTGTGGCTCGAACGCGTCTCGGTCGCGATCTTCACCCTCGAATATTTCGCGCGCATCTGGACTGCTCCGGAAGATCCCACCACCACGCGCGGCCGCTATCTCAGCCGGATCAATTTCGCGCTCCGGCCGATGATGGTCATCGACTTCCTGAGTATTGCGCCGGCCTATGTCGCACTCTTCGTTCCGTTCATCGATCTGCGCTTCCTGCGTCTGATCCGCCTTTTGCGGCTGCTCAAGATCGCGCGTTATTCGCCGGCCTTGTCGACGCTGGCACAGGTGCTCGCCGAAGAGCGCCGCGCGCTCTATGGCACCGTGCTTCTCCTGCTCTGTGCGATGGTGTTCGCGGCCGCGGCCCTCCACGTCGTCGAAGGCGGTGCGCCCGGTGCGAACCCAGCGTTCGCGACGATGCCGGGTTCGATGTACTGGGCGATCACGACGCTCACGACCGTGGGCTATGGCGACGTCACGCCGATTACCGGCCTCGGCCGCTTCATCGCAGGCTTCACGATGGTCGTGGGTTTGGGGCTCTTCGCACTTCCGGTGGGTATCGTGGCGACGGGCTTCGTCAATTCGATCCACCGCCGCGATTTCGTGGTGACGTTCGGGATGCTGTCGCGCGTGCCGCTGTTCCGCGGCATCGATGCCCAGATCATCGGCGATATGATGGTGATGTTGCGCGCGCGCGCCGTGAGCGCGGGGACCGTCATCTCCGCGGCGGGCGCGCGGGCGGATGCCATGTATTTCGTCATCTCGGGCGAGGTCGAAGCCAATCTGCAGAACCAGCGCATCCGGTTTCGCAGCGGCGATTTCTTCGGCGAACTCGCTCTTCTGGAAGAGACGATGCGCGCCGCCACCGTGGTCGCCACCGAACCCGCGCGCATCCTCACGCTCGCGGTCGACGACTTCAACCACCTGCTCAACAAGCACCCCGGCCTCATGCGCCGCGTCCACCGCATGGCAGCGGCGCGCGCCGAAGACATCGCCCAAGCCGGCGCGATTTCGGAATCCGAGATCAAGGCAGCGCGCCGCATGCGCAAGCGCGTCGAGCGTAATCCGGGCCGCGATAAGCCTAGGGTTTGAAGAAAACGCAGACCTTGTTGCCGGTCGGATCGCGCAGGTAAGCGCCGTACCAGTCGCGCTTGTCGGCAGGCCGATAACCGGGCGCACCTTCGTCCGTCCCGCCGGCTTTCAATCCGGCATCATATGCAGCGTTCACCTCGTCTTCGGTCGTCGCCTTGAACGCGATCATCATGCCGTTGCCGGAGCTTGCCGGTTTGCCGTCGAATGGCGGGCAGACATAGACGCTGTGACCGTCCGCGCCTTTCGGGCCATAGCCGATCCACCCGCTGTCGGCGAATTTGCGCTCCTGCCCGAAGGCGCCGAAGAACGCATCGTAGAATTTGCCCGACGCCTCGCTGTCCTTCGCGCCGATGGTGACGTAGCCGATCATGAGAACCCTCCAGAACTTGGGCGCAGACGCTATCCGATCCGCATGAACAAAGAAGGAACAAAACTGCAGGGCGGGTCTGCGAAATTCGCATAGAGTTGAAGATCGGTCCTTTCGAACCTTTTTGTTGAAGGCCGTCGGAATTCGACGAAGAGCAGCGTGCTGCGGGTGCGATGAAATAGTCAGAGCGTGGGGTCGGTGATTGCCACGATCAGTCCCGCCGCCTGTGCCAGCTTGTCGATCTGCTCGGCAGGCAATCCGTCGAGCGCGCCGGTGAGACGCGCGAGCCTGCGCCTGCGTCCGGCTTCGAGAAGCTGGCGGCCTTTGCGCGTCAGCGCGATTTCGACCGAGCGGCGGTCGAGCGGCTTGCGTGTCACAAGCTGCAGATTCTCGAGCGCGCTCACAAGCTGCGACATGGTCGGCGGCTTGACCTGCTCGGCCTGGGCGAGGGCGCCCAGCGTCTGCGGACCGCCATAGGCCAGGACCGACAGCACCGACAGTTGCGCCCCTGTGATGCCCGACGCGACATCTTCCTTGCGCACATAGCGCAACAACCGGATGGCAGCGCCATGCAACATGTCGGCGACCTGTTCGTTGCGCATCGTGGAACGCGGCACTTGACTCTCCGATATAGTTAGGTAACCTAACAATGTGAAGACCTAAGTGTAGGGGACGAAAGCCGCCATGGAAAGCGAACGCAGTCTTGCGGGCCGGAAGCTTCAGCAGGTGGCGCTCACCTGCCGTGATCTCGAGCGTTCCAAGGTCTTCTACCGCGATACACTCGGCCTTACCTTCATGTTCGAGGCCAGCGGCATGCTCTTTTTCCAGCTCGATGGCATGCGGCTGATGGTCGGCAAGGAGATGACGCCCAATACGCCGATCGGCGGTTCGGTCGTCTATTTCGACGCGCCGGACATTGACGCCTTGGGACCTGCGCTCGAAGCCAGGGGCGTGCAATTCCCCGGCCCCGCGCAGGTGGTGCAGCGCACCGAAAGTCATGAACTCAAGCTGCGCGAGTTCCGCGATCCGGACGGCAATGCGCTGGCGCTGATGGGTCTGGTTCCGATCAAATCAAGTTGATCCCAATCCTGCCGCAATTGAGCGCAAGCTTACTTTGCGGGAGGGTAGGGCATGACAGGCAGGCGGGAGCTTCTGGTGGGCGCGCTTCCGGCGTTCGCCATATTCGCGCTGCTTAAGGAAGCGGCGGCGGATGTAGCCCCGAGCGCGCGTGCGCCCGCGGGGCGTTGGATCGCCCGGCAGGACGAACTCGCGCGCAGTCTCGCGAAAAAGAAAATCACCCAGGTCGAATGGCACGATCAGGTCAATGCGCTCGCGCGCGACGTCGATATCGGCGAACTGGCCTTTGAAATCCGCCGCGCGCGCACGCGCCCGGCCGGCGATCCCTTCGGTCACGATCCCAAGAAGCGGTTCATCACCTTCCTCGACGCAGACGAAAAGCCGTTGCGCCTTTCCTACGGCGCGGCGCTGTTCACCTTCGACAAAACCAATGTGATCACGCCGCACGCCCACAAACACATGGCTAGCGCCCATCTGGTGCTTGAGGGCAAAATCCGCGTCCGCACCTTCGACCGCATCGCGGACGAAGACGGCGCGATCCTCATCCTGCCGACCGGCGACACGGTGGCCGAGCCGGGCCACGCCGCCGCCATGACAGGCGACAAGGACAATGTGCATTGGTTCGCGCCGCGTTCGCCCCATGCTATGACGTTCGACGTGATCGTGGACGGGCTCGATTCCGGCCAGGACCGCTACGTCATCCAGCCGCTCGATCCCCTGGCCGGCGAGCGCCTTTCCGACAGCACCATCCGCGCGCCGTTGCTGAGCTTCGAGGAATCGTCGAAGCGCTATACGGCGGCGTTGTAAAAAATTTCTTCGTCATGGCCGCCCTTGTGGCGGCCACCCATTTTCCAGAAGATCATCAGAATATTAACTGTCCACCCGCACCGCATGGTTTCCCGGGACAGCTACAATGTCTTTATCGCAGTCTATATGATGGCGAGTGGCCGTCATGGCACGATCTATATTGGTGTAACCAGTCATCTGCCGTCTCGCGTCGCGCAGCATCGCGAAGGTCTCATCGAAGGGTTTACGAAGAAATATAACGTCAAGCGGCTTGTCTGGTACGAGCAGCACGAGCGAATGAGCGCCGCCATTCAACGGGAGAAATCGCTGAAGAAATATCTACGGGAATGGAAGATCAATCTGATCGAGCAGGACAATCCTCATTGGGATGATCTGTATCCTGCGCTTGTTGGGATGAATCGCCAGACTTTGCCGGAGTAAGTCTGCTCACGAAACAACTGCTTCTTGAAAATGGGTCGCCGGGACAAGCCCGGCGATGACGGGTGTTGGAAGTGAATGCCCGCGCCAACTCACATCTTCATCCAGCCTTCGGGCAGTTCCAGCCACGTACAGCGGTCTTTGTCCTGTGCGGACAGGTTCGGCGCGGGCAGTGGATCGTCAACGAAGCAGCCGCCTGCGATGCCGGTCTGGTCGGGCAGGAAGCCGAAGCTCTTCCAGTAGAGCGTCGTACCGCAGTGTGCGCAGAAGAGGCGGTTGTAGCCGGCGTCGCCATCCTTTGCGTAGACGCGGATCTCGCCTGACTTAGCGATGACCTTGTCGTCCGGGAAATACGCCGACCACCCAAACGCGCTGCCGGTGCGCTTGCGGCAACTCGTGCAGTGGCAAAGGCCGTTCAGCGTGGGCTCGCCCTCGACCGTGATCGCGCAATCGCCGCAACAGCAGCGGGCCGTCCGTGTCACGCCATCGCCTTCTTCAGGTTCTCATCCACCTTGTCGAGGAAGCCCTCGGTGGTCAGCCATTTCTGGTCGGGGCCGATGAGGATCGCGAGATCTTTGGTCATGAAGCCCGATTCCACCGTGTCGACGCACACGGTTTCGAGCGCATGGGCGAATTTCATGAGCCGCTCATTGCCGTCGAGCTTGGCGCGGTGTGCGAGCCCGCGCGTCCAGGCGAAGATCGAGGCGATGGAGTTGGTCGAGGTCGATTGCCCTTTCTGATATTGGCGGTAGTGGCGCGTGACGGTGCCGTGCGCGGCTTCGGCTTCCACGGTCTTGCCGTCCGGCGTCATCAGCACGGATGTCATCAGCCCCAGCGAGCCAAAGCCCTGCGCCACCGTGTCGGACTGCACGTCGCCGTCGTAGTTCTTGCACGCCCACACATAACCGCCCGACCATTTGAGGGCCGCCGCGACCATGTCGTCGATCAGGCGGTGCTCGTAGGTGAGGCCCGCGGCCTTGTACCTCTCGGCGAACTCGGCGTCGAAGATTTGCTGGAACAGATCCTTGAAGCGGCCGTCATAGGCTTTGAGGATTGTGTTCTTGGTGGACAGATAGAGGGGATATTTCCGTTGCAGCGCGTAGTTCATGGACGCGCGCGCGAAGTCGATGATCGACTGGTCGAGATTGTACATTGCCATCGTCACGCCGGAGCCCGGCGCCTGGAACACTTCGTGCTCGATGACCTTGCCGTCGTCGCCGACGAATTTGATGCTCAGCGTGCCCGCGCTGGGGAAATGGAAATCGGTGGCGCGGTACTGGTCGCCATAGGCATGACGGCCGATGACGATGGGCTGTGTCCAGCCGGGCACCAGCCGCGGCACGTTCTTGCAGATGATCGGCTCGCGGAAGATCGTGCCGCCCAGGATATTGCGGATCGTACCATTGGGCGACTTCCACATCTTCTTCAGCTTGAATTCGGTGACGCGCGCCTCGTCGGGCGTGATGGTCGCGCATTTGACGCCGACGCCGTGCTTCTGGATCGCGTGCGCCGCGTCGATCGTGACCTGGTCGTCGGTGGCATCGCGGTGCTCGACGGAGAGGTCGTAATATTCCAGCGTCACGTCCAGATAGGGCAGGATCAGTTTCTTCTTGATCAGGTCCCAGATGATGCGGGTCATCTCGTCGCCGTCGAGCTCGACGACGGGGTTGGCAACCTTGATCTTTTCCATGGGGCCCTTCCGGAAATGCGCGGCGAGAGGCTATAGCTGCGGCGTCATGAGAGGTCAAAGCGGCATTTGCGGCAGGTTTCACCTCCCCCTTGTGGGGAGGTCGAAATGCGAAGCATTTCGGGTGGGGGACCGCTCCATCCGCAAACACCGACCCCCCACCCGACGTGCTCCCCCGGAACAAGTCCGGGGTGCGCGCGTCGACCTCCCCACAAGGGGGAGGTGAAACGTGACCCCTCCGGCCATTATTTTGAGCTATCCCCAGCTCGGTGAGAACATCGGCGCGACGGCGCGGGCGATGAAGAATTTTGCGCTGTCCGAGCTCAGGCTCGTGAACCCGACCGCGGGCTGGCCCAATCCGAAAGCGGAGGCGATGGCGGTGGGCGCGGCCGACATTCTCTCCGGCGCTTCGCTCCATGAAAGCCTGAAGGACGGACTCGCCGATCTCCACCTCGTTTACGCGACCTCGGCGCGCGAGCGCGGCATCACCAAGGAGGTGATCACACCGGCCGAAGCGGCGAGGCGCCTGCGCGCAGCATGGGCGCGCGGCGAGAAGACGGGCATCCTGTTCGGCAATGAGCGCGCAGGCCTCGACAATGACGAGATCAGCCTCGCCGATGCGGTCATCACGATCCCGACCTCACCGTTCTCGTCGATCAACCTCGGGCAGGCGGTGCTGCTCGTGGCCTATGAGTGGTTCCGCGCCGCGGATGCAACACCCTCCGCGCGCGTCGAGCATGCCGGCGTGCACAGGAAGCCTACGCGCACGGAGATGTTCCAGCTCTTCGAGCATCTCGAAAATGAGCTGATGGCGAGCGGCTTCCTCTTCCCGCCCGACAAGGCCGATCACATGATCCGCGTGACGCGCGCCACCTTGCATCGCGCGCGGCTGACCTATCAGGAGATACAGACGCTCCGCGGCATGATCGTGGCGCTGACCCGCGGCAAGCACCGGGTGACGCGGAAATAGCCGGCTGACAGAGCGGTTTGGCTTTTGGCGGGAGCATATCCGGCGCTGGCGAGCCGCTCTAGGGGCGCAATCTTGCATAATGGAGAAGCGGCCTCTCCGACCCGTAGACCGTCATGGCTTTCTGCACGCGTATTTTCACCACAGTTCCAATGCCTTCTGCGCTGTCGATCACGATGGATGCACCCATCGCTTTGGCGAGAAGAAAACTGATGGTGAGGCCAAGGCCCGTGCCCTGATACTTTCGATTGTACGCACCCTCCGCTTGAACGAACGGCCGTCCAATTTCGTTCAACGTCGCTTTCGGAATCCCGCAGCCTTCATCCCGAACGCTCAGCTCGTACGCTCCGTCGAGCGCAACGCACGCGATTTCGATATGGGAATGCTCCTGGGAAAATTTGATCGCGTTCGACAGGATATTGATCAGAATTTGGTGCAACGCCTGCTGATCAGCATACACCAAATGCGACGACACACTCACTTGTGTATCGAGACGAATGCCTCGGCCTTCCGCCAACACGCTCACCATGCGGATGCAATCGTGTACGACCTGCCCCAGGCATACGACCTCCATGTCGGGTTCATATTTGCCCGCCTCGATGCGCGAGACCTGAAGAATGTCATTGACAATGCGTAGCAGGTGATGGCCGCTGTCCAAGATCGCTTTGGTGTATTCGCGGCGCTTGCCCTCACTGATGCCGATGAATTGTTCGGTGGTCAGGAGTTCCGAGAATCCGATGATCGCGTTGAGCGGAGTGCGCAGTTCGTGGCTCATATTCGCGATAAAGGCGGATTTGCTCCGGCTCGTTTCTTCCGCAGACTGGGCGCGTGCTTGGCTTGCCTCAAGTTGGCTTTGATTGACGCGGACTTCGCTGAGACGAGCGTGCTCTGCCACGCGCCACCAAAGAAGAGCGAGCCCGCCAAGGGCCAGTAACGCAACAGCGCCGGTGGCGGTCATCGCCGGCAAAACGCGGCGCAGAAGTTTTTGTCCCGATTGCGCCGGACGCCAGCCGAGCCCAAACGGCGAGCGCGCGCCGGTCGGGCTGGGCAAGATGAAGCCGCCGTGAGAGCTCCGCTCCACGCGCAATTGTTGAATCCCATAGTCCTGGCCGAGCTGATCGAGAAAGCCTCGATTGAATTCGCGTACTTCGATCAGAACAAAATGCGACGTTGCGCCGCCTAAAGATTTGCGAATGACGGAGGCGCCGACTAGACACGGCACACCGTTCAAATCGACGAAGCCGGATATACCGACGCGGCGATCGAACGCGAGTTGCGCTAAGCGGGACAGCGTCGCGCGGTCCTGCACAGAAGGTGCAGGCCTGCCGGGCTTGCGCGAATAACGATAAGCAACCGATCCCGACTGGGATATCGCGAAGACGTGATCCATTCCGAATGTTCTGGACAGATAGGGCCCGAGATTCGCGCGCGCCCATTCCGCACTTTGTTGTCCCTCAAAATACTCATAGAGTTCGTTCCATGCGGTAAAGTCCGAAACTGCGTTCCCCAAGTTTTTGACGCGGTCGCTTATGACGGAGAGCAGCAATCGTTGCTCGCCCTCCTCTTGCTTCGCATCAAGGCTTCCGGAAGAGATATTGATGACCCATAGGATGACACCGAAGCATCCGATCAGGACGAACGCCATCGCGCCGCAAAGAGCGGCGACGGCATGGGTAAGCCGGTGTTGACGATCTTTCACCAATTCAGGAACTAGATAAGACCTGCCTACTTTATGGCCGACAAATTAATGAATAGTCTTTGCTCTTGGGTTCGCTCACCCGCAGCTTCTTGATAAGATCTGCGCCGGCCTTACCCGATTTCCGCTCCCGGCAAAAAGGGAACTGGGCCCGATGTAAGATCGTTGCAGACGCCGATGCCTCGTCCACTCAAGGTCTTCCGTGCCCATCTGGGCTTCTACGACACCGTCGTCGCGGTGCCCTCGCAAAAGGCGGCAGCCGCCGCTTGGGGTGCCAATCCACGGGAGTTTGCGCAAGGTTTTGCGAGCGTCACGCAGGATGCCAAGGCGGTCGAAGCGGCACTGGCGCAGCCCGGCGTGGTGCTTCGCCGCCCGGCCGGGTCGCATGGTCCTTTCAAGGCCGAGCCTGACAAGCCGGCGGTGCCCAAGCTGACAGCCAAGCAAAAGCAGCACGCAGCGAAGGCGGAGCAAGACGCAAAAGCAAAGGCGCGGCAGAAGGCCGAGCGGGAAAAACGTGCGGAAGCGCGCCGTGCGGCCGCGGCCGAAGCCGAACTCACCGAGATCGAAGCGGAAGAAGCCAGGCTGCGCGAGCGGCGGCGCAAGCTGCAGAAATCCTTCAGCCTGCGCCGCGTGAAATGACGGCGAAGGGGACGGGGCGGAAGCTCATCGCTTTAAGCGCTGTCGCCTTTTCGCTGTCCACGCCGCTTGAGGTCCCGATCCAGCAGACAATCGATAAAAGCGGTCAACGCCGACGTGGGGAGTCTTCGGCTCGGATAGTAAAGGAAGAGGCCGGGCACCGTGGGCGACCAATCCGCAAGCACGCGCTTCAATCGTCCCGCCGAAATCAAATCGCGAATGGGTCCGTCATCGTAGGCGTAGAGAATTCCCAATCCCTGCAATGCAGCCTCGTGCATGACCACTTCGGAATTTGAGACGATTGGACCTGCGACGGACAATTCGAGCTTCTTTCCTTTACGCTCCATCGGCCATCGGTAGATCGCGCCACTCCCAGGGAAGCGCCAGTTGATACAGGCGTGCCGGTGCAGATCGGCAGGCTCCTTGGGCTCTCCATGCCGGGCGAGATATTCCGGCGATGCGACCGCGCGCATCGGATGATCCGGCGTCAGGCGGACCGCGATCATGTCCTTCTCAAGACGTTCGCCCACTCGGATACCGGCGTCGAAGCGGCCGGCAACGATGTCGCTCAAGCCTTCATCCACCACAATATCGAGCACCACGTCGGGACAGGTTCTGTGAAATCTCCCCAGTCTTGGAGCGATGAGTTGCTTCGCGGCCATCCCGAGCGTGTTGATCCGCAGTGTACCGGCGGTTCGTCCGATCGCAGCGACAGCATCGGCGACGGCCGCATCCATCTCGACCATCATCGGGACTATTCGCTCGTACAATCTTGATCCCGTTTCGGTCGGCGCAACGCTGCGGGTGGTTCGATTGAGAAGGCGCACGCCAAGGCGTGTTTCGAGCTGACGAATGGTCTGGCTCAGCGCCGAGGCCGACAAGCCGAGATGATCGGCGGCGCGAGCGAAACTCGCGCGCTCGACGACCGCAGCGAACGCCTTGAGTTCTGCGAATTCGGAACCCCGCATTATAACCGGTTCTCTAAAGAGCCCACTCAGATTATAGATCATTAAGTTATTGGCGGAAATCGCCAGATTGGTCTCACAGATGGAGATCGAGATGACAGAGCAACTGAAACTTCCCGAACCCGTTGCAGCCTATTTCGCCGCCGACCGGCTCGATGGAGAGGCTGTCGCGCGCTGCTTCATCCGCGATGCCGTCGTGAAAGACGAGGGCCACACCTACAACGGCCGCGATGCGATCAAGGAATGGAAGACCGAGACCTCGCGGAAATACACCTACACATGCGAACCCATCCGCATGGAGCAGAAGGACGGCACAACCATCGTCACGTGCCATCTCGAAGGAAACTTTCCGGGTGGCAAGGCCGACTTACGGTTCTTCTTCCGGATGGAGCGCGGCAAGATCGCAAGTCTGGAGGTCATCCCGTGAGGTTTGATGCTCGCGAATAACCGCGCCACTAAGGCGGAGCCTTCTCCGGTGCCGTATCTCGCAGCGCGCGGGACACGGCTTGTGGATCGACGGATTCGATCATCTGATCCGCGATCCGATCGACGCGGTCTTTCAATTGCGGGCTATCGCGTCGAAGTTCTTCCAGAAGGTCGATGATCTTCGCCGTCTTTTGTTCGCTGACGAACGCAAGCTGGAGGATCAACTGCTCGCGATGGCTCGCGAGCACATCCGCACGCTTTTGCGTCGACAGAATCAGAATGGTCACAAAAAATGCCAGAGCCGACAACGTCAGCTCTAGATAGGGAAATGGCGGAGCATCCCAGGCACGCTCGCGAAGAGCCACGTTGGCGCTGATCCAGACACCAACAAGGCCAATGACGATCACGGTGAAGACCGGGGCACCGATCTGCGTCTTGACGCGGTCCAGAACGCGTTCGATGGGCGTGGCGCTCGTGTGATGCTCCACGCGCAGCTGCTCGACGGCGCGCACGGTTTCTTTCGCGTGTGGCGGCAGTGTCTCATTCATCGTTTCGCCTGCCATAGCTGAACCTTATGAAGCCCAAGCAAAAAGGCCCGCGGTGATTGCGGACCCTCCTGCATTCTTTGAGCGCCTGAACTACGGCTTGGTCGCGCCGCCAACCGCGTCTTTGATATCGCCCGTGGCGCTCTTCTCTTTGCCTGTTGCCGTGTTAGCGACGCCGTCCGGCTTGGGATTGGCGTTGCCACGGACTTTGTCAGCCTTGATTTCGCTCTGCGGTGCCGTGCCTTTGATTTCGTTACTCATGATTCTCTCCTTCTCTGGTGCTAGCGATACAGCGCGCGGTCGCTGCGAACCTGGTCGGCGGTGTATGGCGTCGCCGCGGGATCGAAACTCTTCCAGCCCGCCGCACGATAGGCCGTTGCACGATCGCTCACGTTCACGCCGGAGCGGTCCAGCACCGATTGAAACCGCACGGCATCGTCGTTCGCCACCCGCGCTATCACCAAAGCGCCGCCGCGGCGGACCGTTTCGGCATACACGTCCGCCTCTTCCTTGCTGACGCCAGACTCTACCAAGGCACCAATGACGCCGCCGGTAACGCTTCCCGCCACGACACCGGCAAGGGTTGATGCTGCCCAACCCGCGGCGACGATCGGACCAACTCCTGGGATGGCAAGGAGGCCGATACCTGCGGCCAGCCCCGCGGCGCCCACGGCAACGCCGCCGATGCCAGCGCCGGTACGAGCGCCTTCCGTGCGATCGTCGGTGCCGTCGCGGTCCTTGTCGTGACGAATATCGACGTGTTTCACGCCGTCATCGCTCTTGTGCAAGCCTTCTGCGTTGCTCGCGACAATGCTGATGTCGCCACCCTTGACGCCGGCGGCCTGAAGTTCGCCAACCGCCGCCTCGGCGGATGCGTAGTCATTGTAGAGATGAGAGATTGTCTTGGTCATTTTGGAATCCTTCGTTCGATGGCGAACACATTTTTCAGTCGGCGTTGACGTTGCCCTGATAGTCGACGCTGATCTTCACGCGCTGGCCCGCCTTTGTGGCCATGCCGCGCCACACGCCATCGTCGTCTTTCTTGAGCGTTCCGACGTTGGTGTAGCCTTGCGCGGTGATGCGCGATTGCGCTTCCGATTCCGTGAAACTGTTCGATCCTTTGACGGGCACATCGGAATTGTTGCCGGCTTCGGTCTTCACGGCCGGATTTTGCGGGCCGGACTGAGCGGGCGTCTGGGCAGAGGCAAACGATAGCGTAAACGCGATGAAGGCCGTCGAAACAGCCAGCGCAGCTGCGCGCATGAAATCTCCGATTTTTCTTGGGATGCAGGGACGTAACTCGCCAGTTCGGCGAACGTTCCGAAGCAGCCATGCGCGCCACCAGGATCGTGCCGCCGGTGGCAAAACATATTAGTCGCAGTATGCCGCTGGGCCGATATCAGGCATCGCGCGTTGTCGCTGCGGGAAACCGGAGCGCGCTATGACAAAGACGAAGAAGAGACTGCCCCGTCAGCAGAAATCCAAGCCGGAGCTTGATGCTTCGGTCGGCAATGGCGGCGAGGTTCATCAGACGGCTGCGGGCACTGTGGGTCTCACGACAAACCAGGGCATCCCAATATCGGATAATCAGAATTCGCTGAAAATCGGCGAGCGTGGCCCGGTTTTGCTGGAGGACTTCGTTCTCCGCGAGAAGATCACGCATTTCGACCATGAGCGCATCCCGGAGCGCATCGTTCATGCGCGCGGATCGGCTGCGCATGGTTATTTCGAGCTATACGAACCGCTGACCAAAATCTCCAAGGCCGATTTCCTGCAGCGCAAGGGCGAGCGGACCGACGTGTTTGTTCGATTCTCGACAGTGGCGGGCAACAAGGGATCGCACGACCTCGCACGCGATGTCCGCGGCTTTGCGGTCAAGTTCTACACCAAAGAAGGCAATTTCGATCTCGTCGGCAACAACATCCCGGTGTTCTTCATTCAGGACGCCATCAAGTTCCCCGACCTTATCCATGCGGCAAAGCCTGAACCGGATCGCGAATTCCCGCAGGCCGCGACCGCGCATGACACGTTCTGGGACTTCATCTCGCTCATGCCCGAGAGCATGCACATGATCATGTGGGCGATGTCGGACCGTGCCATCCCGCGCTCGTATCGGATGATGGAAGGCTTCGGCGTCCACACGTTCCGTCTGATCAACGACAAGGGTAATACGACGTTCGTCAAGTTCCATTGGCGCCCGAAGCTTGGGATGCAGTCCGTTGTCTGGGACGAAGCAGTCAAGATCAATGGCGCTGATAGCGATTTTCATCGCCGCGATCTCTGGGAGACCATCGATGGCGGCGAGACGGTCGAGTTCGAACTCGGCGTGCAGCTTTTTACCGAAGAACAAGCGCTCGCGTTCGACTTCGACGTGCTCGACGCCACCAAACTCATTCCGGAGGAAATGATCCCGATAAAGATGATCGGGCGCATGGTCCTAGACCGCAATCCGGGCAATTTCTTCGCCGAGACCGAGCAGGTCGCGTTCTGCGTCGCCAACATCGTGCCCGGCATCGATTTCAGCAACGATCCGCTGATGCAGGGTCGCCTGTTTTCCTATCTCGATACGCAGTTGAAGCGGCTGGGCGGCCCGAACTTCCATCAGATTCCGATCAATGCACCCAAATGTCCCTTCGCCAATCTGCAGCGCGACGGCCATATGCAGATGCAGGTGCCGCTGGGCCGCGTCAATTACGAGCCGAACAGCCTGGACCCGAACGGGCCGCGCGAAGTTCCAGACCGGGGCTTCGCATCGTTTCCGGCGGAAGAAGCCGGCGGAAAGCTGCGCATACGCGCCAAACTCTTCGCCGACCACTATTCCCAGGCGCGACTGTTCTTCAACAGCCAGACCCAGCCCGAACAGGACCACATCGTTGCGGCGCTGATCTTCGAACTGAGCAAGGTTCAGACGCTGGCGGTCCGTGAGCGGGTGGTCTCGCGTCTACTGAACATCGACGAGACTTTGGCGGCGCGCGTTTCCGCGGGACTCGGCCTTGACGACGTCCAGCCCGCCGAGGTGGCCGCACAGCCAATCGAAATGAAGCCGTCGCCGGCACTCAGCATCCTTCAAAAAGCGAAACCCACCTTGGAAGGCCGCACGGTCGGCCTTCTCGTCGGCGACGGCGCCGATGCGGGCCTTGTCGCGTCTTTGCGCAAAGCGGTTCAGGGCGCCGGCGCGAAGGCAAAGATCGTCACCGAGAAAATCGGCGGCGTGGAACTGTCCGATGGGAATCTCCTGCCCTCCGATTTTCGCATCGATGGCGGCCCGTCTTGCCTGTTCGACGCGGTGGCTATCGTTGCGTCGGACGAAGGTGCGGCCAAGTTGGCGGGGATGGCGCCGGCACAGGACTTCGTCCGCGACGCCTTCGGGCATTTGAAAGCGATCGCCTTCACGGCGAACACATCGGCGTTGTTCGCCAAAGCGGGCCTGTCCGCAGGCGACATGGATGGTGCGTGCGTTCCCCTTGCAAAGAAAGCGGATGCGGATGCCTTCATCAAGGCTGCATCCGCGGGCAAGTTCTGGGAGCGCGAGCCCAAGGTGCGGCCGCTTCCATGACGCGCCGCCGCCGTCCGGCGACAAGCTTTGCGTCGTGGTGGGACCTGACGACATCTGTCGCACTGGCAGGGCTTGAGGCGCAACGCGTTGTCGGGTTGCGCCTGCAAAAACTGGCGGCCGGAGGCCTACCCGCGCAAACCGAGGCGCAGTTGATGCTTACGGAAAAGTTCGCCGCCGGCGCCGAAGCCATGGCAACACTCGCTTCCGGAGGCTCTGCGTCAAGCGTCGTGAAGCGTTATCGCACCATCATTCGGGCAAACGAAAAGCGGCTTAATCGCCGCTGACGACCCGCGTTACTCATTCCCTGTGTTTAAAGGCAAATACGGGCTTTCAGCAGTTGAATCCCTCTCTTCCCGTCGAAGTCGAAGGGAAGGGATTATGCGGCTCGCGGAAGCGCTACAAAATAACGGCTTCGAGGACGTGCGCCAAACGGAGCGCATCGTCCTCTCTAGCCAGTGAAGATCGCGATTAAGCTGGAACCACGAAGTGCTCAGGCCGCCATTTCGACCGGCTCGCCCTGTTCGAGATTGTGTCCCGTAAAGCTGCGCGTTTCGGGCGTGGGCAGGCCGCTCTGCTTGATGCCGGCCAGAAGTTCTTTCTTGCGCGCGGCCATCTGCTCGCCGAGCGCGTCGAGATCGAGGTCCGCCTTGCGCGCCTGTGAGAACAGGCCCTTGCCCGGTTTCTCTTCCTCTTTGACGTGATGGCTGATCTGCTCGCACAGCACTTGCACCTTGGCATCGTAGAATTCGTTGTCGGGATCGCTGCCCTCGAGTTCGGAGATGAGCACCTTCGCGCCGTCATGCTCGACATAGGCTTCGAGGCGCAGATCCTCCTCCACCGCTGCCTGGCAGGCGGGATAGAAGATCTCTTCCTCGATGATCGCGTGGACCGTCAGTTCCGTGCAAATTTCCGTGGCGAGCGCCTTTTTTGTGCGCTTGTCCTTCGCCTTCGCGAATTTCGCGAACAGGGCCTCCACGTTGCGGTGGTCCTGCTTGAGGAGCGCGATCGCGTCCATTTTTTCCGGCTGCTTTTTCGACATGATTTATTCCTTTGTCTGATTGCAAACGGACAGCGCCACCGCGATGCCGTCTCTTCTGCTGCCAGCGCTAACGCGCGCTCACGGGAACTGGTTGCATTCAGCGCGGATCAGGCCGGCACCCGCGATTTGAGGAAGCGCAGAGTTGCGCGCTCGGCGCGATCGAGCGTCGTGTCGTCGTCATCGTCCTTGTCGACATGCCGGCCGAGGGACAATTCGCCCGCCTCATAAGCTGCGATGATGTCGGGGTGGATGTAGCATTTGCGGCAGATCGCTGCCGTATTGCCAAGCCGTTCGGCGACCTGCGCCACGACTTCGCGCACATGCTTCTTCAGCGGCGGTCCTTCGAGGCGGTGGAAGGCGAGCGCCGCATCGACCGTGCCGGACCAGGTGCGGAAATCCTTGGCCGTCACCTCGCGGCCCGCCGCTTCGCGCAGATAGGCGTTTACGTCGGAGGATGTCACCCGTTGCGGATTGCCGTCCTCGTCGAGATATTGAAACAGGTTCTGACCCGGAAGCTCCTGGCAGGCGCGTACCACCGTGGCGACACGGCGGTTCTTCACACTGAGCCGCCAGGTCTTGCCGCTCTTGCCCTTGAACAGAAAGCGCAGCTCGCTGCCCGCGACATGGACGTGGCGATTGCGCAGCGTGGTAAGGCCGAAGCTGCCGTTTTGCTTGGCATAGTCTTCATTGCCCACGCGGATCAGGGTTTGCTCCAGAAGGGCCACGACCGTCGCGAGCACCTTTTCGCGCGGCATGCCGCGAAGGCCCAGATGCTCGTGGACGGTTTTGCGGATTCGCGGCAGGACTTCGGCGAACGCGATCAAATGGCCGAACTTGGCGAGCCCGCGCACCTCTACGAAGGCGGGATTGTAGCGGTATTGCTTGCGCCCTTTCGCATCGCGTCCCGTCGCGGCCAGATGGGCATCGGCGTCGGGAGAGATCCAGACATCGGTCCAGGCGGGCGGGATCGCCAGCGCTCTAATCCGCTTTAGGAAAGTGGTATCGCGGACGGCGCGTCCGTCGGCATCCCGATAGGTGAAGCCGCGCCCATGCCGCTCGCGCCGGATTCCCGGCGTGTCTTCGTCCGAGACATAGCGCAGGCCCGCCACCGCGGCGGCATAGTCCGCCTGGGTGTGGATGTGCGGCGCTTCTTGGGACTGGAACACGGGTGAACTCCCTGATCTGTAACAAAATCTTGAACAGGGCTCCGGTTCCCGGCAAAGATTTGGGCGGCAGCGCGTTTCCCGGTTATGGCTGTCCGGATGCACCGTCTGCCACGCACGACAAGCGACCTCTTTCTGCCCACCGGCTTCCGCTACCGCGACGGCGTCCTATCGGCCGGGCAGGAGCGGGCGATGGTGGCGGCGTTCGAGACCTTGCCGCTCGCACCGTTCGAGTTTCATGGCTATCTCGGCAATCGCCGCGTCCTGTCTTTCGGCTATCGCTACGATTATGCGGGGCGGCAATTGCGCGAGAGCGCGACCATGCCGGACTTCCTTCTGGAATTGCGCGAGACGGCGGCTGCGTTTGCCGAAGCCGCGCCTGACAGTTTCAGACAGGCGCTTGTGACGGAGTACGCACCCGGTGCCGGGATAGGCTGGCACCGCGACAAACCGATGTTCGGCAAGGTGGTCGCGTTCTCATTTCTCTCTGCATGTACATTGCGATTTCGGCGCCGCGAAGGGACGCGCTGGGAGCGCCGCAGCCAGCGGCTCGAACCACGTTCTGCTTACATCATGGAGGGCGAGGCGCGCTGGGATTGGGAGCACAGTATCCCCGCCGGGGACACGCTGCGCTATTCCGTGACATTTCGGGATTTTGTGTCACCCGATCCTTCGGACGCGTAGGAATGACGGCGTTGAATCCGAAAACGCTGCGCCCGATGGAAGCACGCTCGGTTTCGGCGCTGCCCGAAGACGGGCATTGGCAGTTCGAGCCCAAATGGGATGGCTTTCGTTGTCTTGCCTTCAAAAGTGCAAAGCGGGTGGAGCTTTATGCCAAATCCGGCAAGCCGCTGACGCGCTATTTTCCGGAGATTGTCGCGGCGCTCGCGGGTCTGAAGGCGCAGCGCTTCATCCTCGATGGCGAGCTTGTTGTACCTACCGGCAAGTATCTCTCCTTCGACGCCTTGCAGATGCGGCTGCATCCTGCGGCCAGCCGCATCGCGAAGCTTTCGCACGAGACACCGGCGCTCTACATGCTGTTCGATCTCTTGATGGATACGGAGGGCGACAGCTTTCTCGCGGAGCCACTGTCGGCGCGCCGTGCTGCGCTGGAGTCGTTCTTCAAGGCTGTGCGCGGGAACGCGCGGCTGCGCCTGTCGCCGATGAGCCGCAAACTCGCCGATGCGCGGAATTGGCTGAAGCGCGCGGGCAACGGCGCGCTCGATGGTGTGATCGCCAAGCCGCTCGACGAACCGTACCAGCCGGGCGAGCGGGCGATGCTCAAGGTGAAATGCCTGCGCACCGCCGATTGCGTGGTCGGCGGATTCCGCTACGAGACCGGCGGCAAGCAGGTGGGATCGATGCTGCTTGGGCTCTACGACGAATCGGGCAGACTGAATCATGTCGGCTTTACCTCCGGCATTGCGGACAGCAAACGTGCGGCGCTGACGCGCAAACTCGAAAAGCTCCGTGGTGGGCCGGGATTCACCGGCGACGCGCCGGGCGGGCCGAGCCGCTGGTCGACCGAGCGCAGCGCCGAGTGGGTCCCGCTCAAGACCAAGCTCGTGGCCGAAGTCCGTTACGATCAGGTCACCGGCGACCGATTCCGGCATGGGACCAAATTTCTCCGCTGGCGTCCGGACAAGGCGCCGGAGCAATGCACGCTCGACCAGTTGGTGCGCGAAGCACGGCCTGCCGAATTGGTGCGTCGTGCGCTGCGGGTTTAGGGCGGTTGGAAGGTCGTTGATATCCGGAACAGGTGCGAAGGCGGGCGCGTTACCGCTCCAACCGCGCCAGCGAGAGGCCGCCATGAACGAGAAGAAGAAAAGCCAGATACCGTTTCAGGGTCACGACGGAACAGGCCTCGATGCCGATTTCGAGGAGAACCGGGCCGCGCTGGACGCCAAACTCGAAGCCAATATGGCAGGCCCCAAGCCTGGTGACATCGAAGTGCCGTCAGACGATACCGAGATGAAGAATCCGGATAATGAGTTCTCCAGTCCGGGTTCGACGGCCGGGGTCTCACCTTCGCATATTGAACATCCGCGTGATCCCGAAGGGCAGCAAGGCACCACACAGCCTGACGTCACGCCGGCAAAGAACCGCCGCTGACAGCGTACCGAACGAACGCGTAACTTGAGAAGGGCGAGGCGGCAGTCGCCGCCCGCGCTTCATAGAGTGCCGGGCCCCGTCAGCTCTTTTTCTTCTTGCTGCTTTTACGCTTGCTCGTGCTTTTCTTCGCCTTCTTCGGCACTTTCTTGCCTTTCGCGCGTGCTTCGGAGAGGCCGATCGCGATCGCCTGCTTGCGGCTCTTGACCTTTCCGCCTTTGCCGCCCTTACCGCTTCTCAGCGTGCCTTTCTTGCGTTTCTTCATCGCGCTTTCCACGTCGCGCGACGCGCTCTTGGAATATTTCCGGGCCATTTCCTGTTCCTTCCTGCGTTGCCCCCGGCTTTTCAAACGCGGAATTCCGCCCTTTGTGCCAGTCGGAGTCGGCCTACCGGCCGTTCAAGCCGGCGCCGTGGCGTGAAAGCCTCACGCCCTCAAAGATACTAATTCTCGTGTGAATGAATATTGACGGGTTGGGGCTTTCCTGCCAGCGTCGCCGCCAACATGCCGAAGCGCATGTGATCGCCTGCGGGCGAAAGGGGGAGATGTCACATGAAGTCCAAGCTATTCCTGTCCGCGTCGGTACTGGCCGTCGCCTGCTCGGGCGCCGCTGATGCGCAGACAGCATCCAATTCGGGCGGCGGCATCGAAACCGTCGTGGTCACAGCCGAGCGCCGCACCGAGAACCTGATGACGACGCCGATCACGGCGAGCGTTTTGAGCGCCAAGGAGCTTCAAAACAGAGGCGCGTTGACCATCACGGACCTGCAATTCCTCGTGCCTAACGTGACGGTCAACGATTTCGGGCAAGGCGTGGACTTCGACATCCGCGGCATCGGAAAGGGCGAGCACAACACACAGACGCCGATCGGCGTGGTCACCTACCACGACGGCGCTTCAACCTTTCCCGGCTACATCGCGGCGGAGCCCTTCTACGATATCAAGAACGTCGAAGTGTATCGCGGGCCCCAGGGCACCTTTGTAGGCCAGAACGCGACAGGCGGTGCGGTGTTCGTATCGACGAACGACGCGCAGATCGACGCCGGCTATGACGGTTACAGCCAGGTACAATACGGCAATTACAACAATGCGGAAATCCAGGGCGCGGTGAATATTCCGATATCGGACACTTTGGCGGTTCGCGTCGCGGCGTATGGCATGTATCGGGACAGCTTCTACACCATGACGGACAGCGATCCGGCGGACAATTGCCCCGGCCACAGATACGTGGAGTGTAAGCCGGGCTACAACGCGGCCAACAACACGTGGGGTGCGGGGCGTTTCAGCGCGTTGTGGCATCCGATCGAACCGCTGACGATATCGTTCAAATATGATGCGCTCTATGAGGATTTTGGCGCTTCCCCCGCTATTCCGTACACGGAGCTTTACCCATTGGGCGCCCCTACTGCGCCCCTGGGCGTGCCCAATCCCCATCACAACACCGATCTCTTCCATGTTACGGCAAATGCGCCTGAGAAGAGAATGGACCGGATGCAGCGCGGGATCGTGAAGGTCGACTATACGTTCGCCGACGGCATCAAGCTGCAATCCATCTCCGACTATAACGTCGGCAACACCATGTGGCTGACCGATCTGGATCTCACGGATTATGGCAATCCGGGCGACATCAATTATTTCTTCGGAACCCCCTGGGGCGGCACCAACAACTGGACGTTCTTCGACAAGGCCGACGAGACGCTCTATTCCGAAGAAATCAACCTGGTTTCGCCGGACAACCAGCGGGTCACCTGGGTGGCAGGTCTATACGCGCAGCAGAACAACTACACCTGGGAAAAGCCCTACCAATTCTGGGTCGCCGTCGGTAAGCGCATCGACAACAATCCCATTCCCAATCCGAACAACTACTATCAATTCACGTCTTACACGTTTCAAGGCCACACCAGCAATTTGGATTTGGCCGGTTTCGGCCAGGTCGACGCCAAGATCGGCGACGGTGTCTCGGCCTCGCTCGGCGGCCGTTGGACCGAAACCCGTTCGCAAAATGTCGGCCCGTTCTGGAGCTATGGGACGTTCCTGAACAACTTCCAGGGTCAGGCTTCCTACAATCTGTCCTACAAAGCCGCGCTCGATTGGGCGGTCAACGACGGCAATTTCCTCTACGCGTTCGTGGCGACCGGCTACACGGGGGGCGGCCTCAACGTCGTCTTCAGCCCGACGGTCGCCCAGCAGTTCGGCCCGGTCACCGACACGAACTACGAGGTGGGCTGGAAAGCGAGCGATTGGTTCGATGGGCATTTGCGCACGCAGCTTGACGCTTACTACACCACCTATGACCACTTCCAGGTCATCCTGGGTGATCCGAAGACACCGGGCACATCGAACGAATTCAATCTTCCCAAAGCAACCAAGAACTACGGCGTCGAAGCTGAAACCCAGGCCTCATTCGGGGCGCTGTCCTTCACCGCTTCGCTCGGCCTGCTGCGCAGCGAACTCGGCGACTTCTATATCCGCGACAACCGCTTGATTAACAGCTTCGGCACTTGCGATCCGGAGACGGGCGGTCCGGACCCCCATTGCGTCAATGTGAAGGGGCATCAGATGACGTATGCCCCCAGCGCTACCTTCAATTTGAGCGCCCAGTACATCTTCGACATCGGCAATGGCGACACGCTCACCCCGCGCGCCAGTTTTGCTCATCTGTCCGGGCAGTGGGCTACGCTCTTCGACAACGTGTCTCTGGGCGACCGGCTGGGCGCGCGCGATCTGTTCGACGCGCAACTCGAATGGAAGCGGGATAGTTGGGTCTGGACACTGTACGGCGAAAATCTGAGCAACCAGCAATACGTTTCGGCGGTCGATTCCGGCGGTCTCTATGCCGGGCCGCCGCGCCAGTTCGGAATCCGCCTGCTCAAATCGTTCTAAGAGGGGGCTCACCATGGCCGCCGGCGGTACCAGCCGGCCGGCGGCAAATCTCAAGGCGTCGCTTTCATCAACTCATGCAAACTTACGCTCTCACCGTAGACAAATTTCTGGATCACGCTGCGAAGTGGTGGGGGGACCGCGAGGTGGTGACGGCGGGTGCGGGGCGCATCGGCTATGCCGCCTTGCGCGCGCGCAGCAACCGTCTCTCCGGCGCGCTTTTTGCGCTGGGCCTGCAGCCGGGCGACCGCGTCGCGACGCTCGCCTGGAATACGCAGCATCATGTTGAAGTCTATTACGGCGCGATGGGTGCCGGCCTTGTGTGCCACACCCTCAATCCGCGCGTGACGGTCGCGCATCTCGCCGCGATCGTGAACGAAGCCGAAGACCGGGTGCTTGCGGTGGGCGCGGGGCTCGCCGATCTGGCCGGTGAGGTGCTGGCGCTTTGCCCGTCCGTCGAACTCGTCGTGCTTCTCGATGGTGCGCAGGCCGAACTCAGGCCCGTCGCGGATCGCAGGACATTCGAATACGAAACGCTGCTTGCGGGCTTCGGCCGCGAAGCGCTGTGGGGCGATTTCGACGAGAACGCGCCGGCGGGGCTTTGCTATACCTCGGGCACGACGGGCGCACCCAAAGGCGTGCTCTACACCCATCGCTCCAACTATCTTCACACGCTTCGGGCCCTGCACGCGGATGCGGTCGCGCTGACTTCTTCCGACTCCGTGCTCGTGGCCGTGCCGATGTTCCATGCCAATGGCTGGGGCTTGCCGTTTGCCGGACCGGCATCGGGCGCGAAGCTCGTCCTGCCCGGTCGCCGTAGCGACGGCGCTTGGCTCGCCGCGCTCATCAGAGATGAGGGGGTGACGGTTGCGTCTGGTGTGCCGACGGTGTGGCTCGGCCTGATGGATCATCTCGACGAAACCGGCAGTGATGTGCCGACGCTGGAGCGCGTGATCATCGGCGGCTCGAGTTGTCCGGATGCCACGATCCAGCGGATGGAGGAACGCCTTCAGGCGCGTGTGCAGACGAGTTGGGGCATGACGGAGCTTTCGCCGCTGGGCACGGTGGCGCCCCCGCGTGGCCCCGGGCGCGCGCTAGCCTCGGGCCGTGCGCCCGTCGGTCTCGATCTGAAGCTCACCAACGCCGATGGCACGAGCCTGCCGCAGCAAAGAAACGTCACCGGGCATCTGAAGGTAAAGGGCGCGAGCGTCGTCGAGCGCTATTTCAAGGCGGAGACGAACGCGCTCGACGGCGAGGGTTATTTCGACACCGGCGATCTCGCCAGCATCGACGACGAAGGCAATCTCACCATTTCGGGCCGTTCCAAGGATCTCATCAAATCCGGCGGCGAATGGATCAACCCGGTCGAGATCGAGGCCATTGTCGGGCGGCTGCCGGAAGTCGGGCAGGTCGCCGTCATCAGCCAGGCCGATCCCAAATGGGGCGAACGTCCGATCCTGATCGTGGAACCGCGCAAGAGCCACACCGTCGATAACGCGGTGCTTCTGGACGCCCTTCGCGGCAACGTCGCCGACTGGTGGATTCCCGACCTGGTGATCCAGGTGGACCACATGCCGCTGGCGGCCACGGGAAAGATTGACAAGAATCGTCTTCGTGCGGAATACGCAAGGGGTTAGACGGTGGGCGAGAGCCCTCGGCTGGCGGCAGGAACGTCCCGGCAACCCCGGTAAAGATCGGATCGATGAAGAAGACCAAAGCGAAGCCGCCGCGGAAGAAGCCGTCGAAGACCGCACCTCGAACGAAGGCCGAGCAGCGCGCCGCGACGCTGGAACAGATCCTCGACGCCGCCGAGTATCTTTTCTCCAAGCACGGGCTGTACGGCGTGACCCTCCGCGATGTCGCGCTCAAGGTCGGCGTGCACACCTCGCTGATGCATTATTATTTCGAGGACAAGTTCGAGCTCTTCACCCAGGTTTTCGAGCGCCGTGCGCGCGTGACCAGCGACCGCCGCATGAAGGCGCTGGACCAGTATGAAAAGGATTGCAGCGGCAAGCCGACCGTGGCCGGCGCGCTCCACGCCTTCCTCGACACCGACTTCGATCTCTACACGACCGGTGGCGATGGCTGGCGCAATTACGGCGCCTTCGGTTCGCAGCTATCGAACACGCCGGAAGGCGCGGCCATGTTCGACCAGCATTTCGATCCGGTGGTGCTGCGCCTGATCGGACTCCTGCGCAAGGCGCTCCCGGATGTGCCCGCGGAAGACATCTTCTGGGGCTACCACTTCGTGACCGGCAGTTTCATGCACACGCTGTCCCGCAGCGGCCGCCTCGACCGCCTTTCGAATGGCCTCTGCCGGTCCGACGATCTTCCGGCCGTGAAGGCGCGCATGGCGGACTTCATGGCGGCAGGTTTCCTCGCGCTGAAGCGTAAGGCTTAGAGCAAGATTTTCCGAGCTTGAATCGTTGACCCTCCCCTTGAGGGAGGGTCGAAAAATTCGAGCGCAGCGTAGAATTTTTCGGGGAGGGGTACCGCACCGGCAGCGGAGCCAATACCCCTCCCCGAAATTTTGCTCGCTGTGCTCGCAAATTGTCGACCCTCCCTCAAGGGGAGGGTAAAGTTGGTCAACGAAAAACTATCACGCTCTAGCACTCAGCAGCCGCTGGCCGGCTTGGCCAAGGGCGGTGAGACGATGCCGGTGTTCCAGTTCCAGGCAAGATCGGCGGCCTTGCGCCGGCACATGGCTTCTTCGTGGAGTTCGTACATGCCGGGCAAGAGATTCTTCGCCGGACGCGGACTGTCCGTGATGTTCATGTAAGCGGCGTCTGTTCCATAGACCGGCCAAGCCGGTTGCTTTGCGGCCTCAGGCTTGCCGCTGCGCGCAAAGCTCGTCCAATAGTCGAGCAGCGCATCGGAGAGCGCGGATTCTGTCGCCGTCGCCGGGATCTTGGGCCAGTTCGGTGGCGTGCGATCCATCGTGCCGAACACATACGGCAGCTCGCTGGCATGGAACGCATGCAGATTCGCGCTATCCGCCGCCGGATAGCCATGATCGAAGAAGTAGAGATAGGAGGGCAGGCCGATGGCCGCCTGCTTCTTCACGAGCCGCTCGGCCGTCCAGCCATACAAAGCGTCGCGCGTGTTCGCCCAGATGCTCTCCTGCATGTTGCTGGCCGGATAGTGCTTCAGGTATTCGTCCGCGAGATCGAAATAGCGGTCGTGGATTGTTTTCTCGTACACGGCCGCGCTCGCGGGCGGGGGCGGCGCGAGGATCCGGAGCGACCGGATTTCGCCGGCATTGAATCCCGCCAGCAGCGGCACATGCGCTTGCTCACCGGCATCGAACACATCGACAAGCTGCTTCGGCAGGATGTGCCCGTCTATGGCGCCGAAGGGCTGGAAGCCTGCGGCTGGCGCCGCCGTGGTGAGAGCCTGCGCATCCATCGCGCGCAATGCGGCAATGTTTGGCGCATGCAGTGCGGCCGCCATTCTCGCGCCGATATCCTCCGCGGACGGCGAGCCATAGCGCGCGTGCTTCAGTTCCGGCGTCGAGATCATATAGGCGCTCTCGGCGATCGCCTTGTGGAACAGGCCCCGCGCTTCGGGAGAGGTCAGCAGATACATGACGCTCAGGCCGCCAGCGGATTCGCCCGCGATGGTGACGTTCGAAGCGTCGCCGCCGAACGCCCCGATGTTCCCTTTCACCCAGCGGAGCGCTGCGATCTGGTCGAGCAGGCCGTAATTGCCCGAAAGACCATCAGGCGACTCCGCACTCAGACCGGGATGCGCGAGCCAGCCGATCACGCCAAGCCGGTAATTGATCGTGACGACGACGATGCCGCGTTCGGCCATCTTCTTGGCGTCATAGAGCGCGTCGCTGCTCGCGCCGCCCCACAGCGCGCCGCCGTAGATCCACACGAACACGGGCGCATTGTGCGCATCGGCCGGCGCCCAGACATTGAGCGTAAGGCAGTCTTCGCTGATCGGTCCTATGTCGCTCGTGTAGACGCTTGCGATCTTCGCCGTGGGCTGGATGCAGGCCGGGCCGAACGCGGTCGCCGGCTTCACGCCTGACCAGGCCGGCAATGGGCTTGGCGGCCGCCAGCGCAGCGAACCCACCGGTGGCACGGCATAGGGAATGCCCTTGAAGACGTTCAATGCGCCTTCCGCCTTGCCCTGCAAGGAACCGGCTGGCGCTTTTACGATCGGATCTGGCTTTGACATCGCGGGATCTGCCGAGAGGGGAGAGGAGAGAACAATGGATGCGGCGAGCGCGCCGAGCGCGATGAGATAGCGGATCATCGGATCGTTTCTCCCATGGCCTCGCGGCGCAGCACGCGCGCCAGAACGAGGAAAAGCACGATGGCAAGGACATAAAACGGCAAGAGCGCATAGAGCGCGAGCTGCAGCGAGTTGTGGGGATGGCTCGCGTGGAAGAAATCGCTCATCGCGCCGACGAACGCCGGACCAAGGCCCAGGCCGATCAGGTTCATCACCAGCAACAAGAGTGCACCCGAGGTGACACGCTGATCGGGCCGAACTTCCTCCTGCACGAGCGTGACCGCCGACGACAGGTAGAAGTAGTTGAGAAAATAGGGTCCGATCAGGAAGACCAGCGCCAGCGGCCATGTCGGCGCCCAGACAAAACCGATGAAGAACGGAACGGCAAGCGCGAGCGACAGGGCGGGGACGAGCGCATAGGCCTGTTTCCAGCGCCGCACAAAACGATCGATCACGCGGCCCGAAACGAAAATCCCGCCGCCCATCGCGATACCGACGAGCAGCGCGTAGTAGAGTGCGATCTGGTTCAGCGTCATGCCCTTCTCGCGCATCAGAAAGAGGGTCGCGAAATTGCCCGCACCATAGGTGATCATCTGTGTCGCGCCGCTGGCGAGCGCCGCCAGCACCAGGGCCGGCCGCGAGAAAAACATCACGATGGTTTGCCCGAAACCGGAGGGCGTGGAACCGGCAGCATCCGGCTGATCGAGGCCGCCGCGCGGCGGTTCGCGGACGATCAAGAGAACGGCCAGCGCCGCGAATAATCCGACCGCGCCGAGTGCAATGAACGCGTCCCGCCAGCCATAGGCGGCCGCGATGGAGGCGCCGAACGCGACTCCCAGCGCCGCGCCGATGGGCGGGCCGAGATTGTAGATGCCGAGCGCCGTGCCACGGCGGCCGGGCGGAAAATAGTCGGAGATGATGGCGTAAGACGGCGGCACGCCGCCGGCTTCACCGACACCAACGGTCATGCGCGCGAGCACGAGCTGGAGATAGCTGGCGGCGAAACCGCACGCCATCGTCGCCGCGCTCCAGAGCGCGCAGGCGAGTGACAGAACCCACACCCGATTGGTCTTGTCGGCGATCCAGCCGACGGGGATCGAAATAAAGCAGTAGAACAGCGCGAAATAGAGACCGCCGATCAGCCCGAGCTGTCCGTCGGTGACATGCAGGCTGTCCTGGATGGGCTTGGCCAGTATCGAGAGAAGCTGGCGGTCCAGAAAATTCAGGACATAGACAAAACAGAGCATCCCAAGCGTGATCCACGCGCGCGTGCCAGAGGCTTGGGCGATTGGCGAAACAGCGCCAATGTCTTCGGTCAAGGCCGTGGCCTTTGCCATCCTTCAGGCATGTCCCGGGAGTATGCTGCACAAGTGCGCGCGCATCGCCGGCGTGACGGGTTTGGTGCTCACTGTCCTCCCTTCCAGCCGCGTTCTGACGGCTGGCTTTCCCGGAACCATGCAGCGCAGCTGGGAGGGCGTCAACACTCATTCGCGTGTGAATGAATGAATTCGCGCACCACCGGACTTTCGCGATTCTTATGGTTTTCTTATTCCGCGGCGTCCAGTTCCGCATGGCAATTTAACGGCCTGCTTCACTATCTGTTCTTTGCAGTTGCCCGGAATGGGATCGCTGCAAAGGCAAAGACGATGGTGGAAATTCTTAGATTCGACGAAGCCCTTCGGCATCGTGCGCGCTCGCGGCCGTCGAAGCCGGAAGCCGACGATTCGTTCAGCTTCTGGCCAGAGGTTTCGAGCGCTCTTTGGGTGTCCGGCCCGCAGCCGCCCGTCGACCCCGCCAATTCGCAAGGCAAGGTCCTTTCCGAAATGCTTCTGATTCTTGGTGCGGTTGCGGTCATTGCGACGGTGATTTCGCTCCTTGCTGGCATGCCGCCCGCTGTGTGACGCCGGAGACCTCGATGCTCGACCTTTGTCTGATTGCCGCTGGCTTCGCCGGTTTCGCCGTGGCCATCGCCTACCAGTACGCTTGCGACAAATTCTGAAGGACATCCCATGACGCTCGATTATGCGCTCGGGGCGCTCGTGACGCTCGGCATCTTCGCCTATCTCGTCTTCGCGCTGATCCGCCCCGAGAGGTTCTGAACCATGACTCTTAATGGCTGGCTGCAGATCGCGCTCTTTTTTGGCTTGCTGTTGCTCACGGTAAAGCCGCTTGGGCGCTACATGACCGATGTATTCGAGGGCAAGAGGACATTTTTGTCCTTCATACTTCGTCCTATCGAGCGCGCCACGTACTGGATCTGCGGCGTTCGCGAGACCGAGGAGCAGAGCTGGATCGGCTACGGCGTCGGCATGCTGTTGTTCAGCCTCGCGGGCTTCGTCTCGCTTTATGCTTTGATGCGTCTGCAGGCCGTGCTGCCGTTCAATCCGCAGAAATTCCCGGCCGTCGGCGAGCATCTCGCCTTCAACACGGCGATGAGCTTCGTCACCAACACCAACTGGCAGTCCTATGTGCCGGAAACGACGATGTCCTACCTGGTGCAGATGGCCGGGCTGACGGTGCACAATTTCGTCTCTGCCGCGACAGGCATCGCCCTCGCTGTTGCGCTGATCCGCGGCTTCGCGCGGCGCTCGACGCAAACGGTCGGCAATTTCTGGGTCGATCTCACGCGTTGCACGCTCTACGTTCTTCTGCCGATCTCGATCGTCGTCGGCCTGTTCTTCGTATGGCAGGGCATGCCGCAGAACTTGAGTGCCTATGTCGATGCGCACACGCTCGAAGGCGCAAAGCAAACCATCGGCATGGGCCCTGTCGCCTCTCAGGAGGCGATCAAGATGCTCGGCACGAATGGCGGCGGCTTCTTCAACGCCAATTCCGCGCATCCGTTCGAGAACCCGAACGCGATTACCAATCTCGTGCAGATCCTGCTGATCTTCTCGCTCGGTGCGGCGCTGACAAACGTGTTCGGACGCATGGTCGGTAGCCAGCGCCAGGGCTGGGCGATCTTCTGGGTGATGGCATTTCTCTGGCTTGCCGGTACGGCTGTCGTCTACTGGGCCGAGGCGCCGGGCAATCCTGCATTCGCGTCCCTGCATGTCGACCAGTCGGTCACAGCGCTGCAGCCCGGCGGAAACATGGAAGGCAAGGAAGTGCGCTTCGGCATCGCCAATTCCGCGCTCTTCACCACCATCACCACCGATGCCTCCTGCGGCGCGGTCAACACCATGCACGACAGCCTGATGCCGCTCGGTGGCCTGATCCCGATGCTCAATATCCAGTTGGGCGAGATCATCTTCGGCGGTGTCGGCTCCGGCCTCTACGGCATGCTGCTGTTCGCGATCGTCGCGGTGTTTGTCGCCGGGCTGATGGTCGGGCGCACGCCGGAGTATCTCGGCAAGAAGATCGAGGCACGCGAAGTGAAGATGGCGATGCTCGCCATTCTCATCCTGCCACTCTCGATCTTGGGCTTTGCAGCGCTCGCGACCGTCCTGCCCGCGGGCCTTGCCGGGCCGCTCAACAGTGGGCCGCACGGCTATAGCGAGATCCTCTACGCCTATACCTCGGCCACCGGCAACAACGGCAGTGCCTTTGCCGGCATCAGCGCGAACACGCTCTTCTACAATGTGACCATGGGCTTTGCGATGCTGATCGGCCGCTTCCTGATGATCGTGCCGATGCTGGCGGTCGCGGGCTCGCTTGCGGCCAAGAAGATCGTTCCGCCGTCCGCGGGCACGTTCCCGACCGATGGCGGGTTGTTCGTCGGCCTCGTCATCGGCGTCATCCTGATCGTCGGCGGACTGACCTATTTCCCCGCGCTCGCGCTAGGCCCGATCGTCGAGCACTTCGCGATGCTCGGCCACACGCTCTACTGAGGTTTCCATGGATACGGTTGTGCAGAACCCTCTCGGTGTCGAAGGCGTCCGCAAGCGGACCTCCACGACGATGACGGACCCGGCGATCCTGTTCCCCGCCATCGGGGGATCGTTCAGGAAGCTCAATCCGCGCCACATGATCGGCAATCCGGTCATGTTCGTGGTCGAGATCGTGGCCGCGTTGACGACGATCCTGTTCTTGCGCGACCTGGTCACCGGAGGAAAGAGTCTCGGTTTCTCGTTCCAGATCAATCTGTGGCTCTGGTTCACGGTCCTGTTCGCCAATTTCGCCGAAGCCGTTGCCGAGGGCCGCGGCAAGGCGCAAGCCGATTCGCTCCGGCGCACCAAGACCGACACGATGGCGAAGCTGTTCGACAAGGCGCGCAACAACTGGACCTCGGTCGCCGCAACGTCGCTCAAGCAGGGTGATGTGGTTATGGTCGAGGCTGGCGACATCATCCCGAGCGACGGCGATGTGATCGAAGGCGTGGCCTCCGTCAACGAGGCGGCGATCACGGGCGAGTCCGCGCCGGTGATCCGCGAGTCGGGCGGCGACCGTTCGGCGGTGACCGGCGGCACGACGGTGATCTCCGACTGGATCAAGGTGAAGATCACGGCCGCGCCGGGACACACTTTCCTCGACCGCATGATCGCGCTGGTCGAGGGGGCCTCGCGCCAGAAGACGCCGAACGAGATCGCGCTCAACATCCTGCTCGCCGGCATGACGCTCATCTTTGTCTTTGCCGTCGCCTCGATCCCAAGCTTCGCCGCCTATGCCGGCGGGCGCATCACCGTGCTCGTGCTGGTGGCGCTGTTCGTGACGCTCATTCCAACGACCATCGGTGCGCTTTTGAGCGCCATCGGTATCGCCGGCATGGACCGGCTCGTGCGCTTCAACGTGCTCGCCATGTCGGGCCGCGCGGTGGAGGCGGCTGGCGATGTCGACACCCTCCTGCTCGACAAGACCGGCACCATCACGCTCGGCAACCGGCAGGCGACCGAATTCATCGCGTTGCCCGGTGTGGTCGAGCGCGACCTCGCCGATGCCGCGCAGCTCGCATCCCTGTCGGACGAGACGCCGGAAGGCCGCTCCATCGTGGTGCTCGCCAAAGAGAAATACGGCATCCGCGGCCGCGATCTCGCCCCCGGTGGCGCGACATTCATCCCGTTCTCCGCACAGACGCGCATCAGCGGCGTGGATTTCGAGGGCGTCTCGATCCGCAAGGGCGCGGTCGATGCGGTCGTGGGCTATGTACTGGCGGCAAGGGGATTGCGCGCACCCGCGCCGGGTCAGGATCAGGGTGCCGCCGTAATCCAGGCGCTGGGCGAGCCGGTGGCGCGCGCGCTGTTCGGCGCCACGGAGCGCATCGCCAAGGCCGGCGGCACGCCGCTTGCCGTGGCGAAGGGCGACCAGTTCCTGGGCGTGATCTATCTGAAAGACATCGTGAAGGGCGGCATCCGCGAACGCTTTGCGGCGCTGCGCAAAATGGGCATTCGCACCGTGATGATCACGGGCGACAATCCGCTGACCGCTGCCGCCATCGCTGCCGAGTCGGGCGTCGATGACTTCCTCGCGCAGGCCACGCCGGAGGCCAAGCTCCAGCTCATCCGCGAGGAGCAGGCCAAGGGAAAGCTGGTCGCGATGTGCGGCGACGGCACCAACGATGCGCCTGCGCTGGCACAGGCCGATGTCGGGGTGGCGATGAACACCGGCACGATGGCGGCGCGCGAAGCCGGCAACATGGTCGATCTCGACAGCGATCCGACCAAGCTCATCGAGATCGTGGAGATCGGCAAGCAGTTGCTGATGACGCGCGGCGCGCTCACGACCTTCTCCATCGCCAACGACGTCGCCAAATATTTCGCGATCATCCCCGCGATGTTCGTCGCCTTCTATCCGCAGCTCCAGGCCCTGAACCTCATGGGCCTTCGTTCGCCGCAGAGTGCGATCCTGTCGGCGATCATCTTCAACGCGCTCATCATCGTCGCGCTGATCCCGCTGGCGCTGAGGGGCGTGACCTACAAGCCGGTGGGCGCGGCCGCGATCCTGCGCCGCAACCTTCTCATCTACGGCCTCGGCGGCATCGTTGTGCCGTTCATCGGCATCAAGCTGGTGGACGTTATCGTCAACGCCGTCGGACTTGTGTGAGGACAGAAACATGTTCAGACAGTTAAGACCTGCCATCCTGATGATCGTGGTGATGACACTCGTCACCGGCGTTGCCTATCCACTCGGCATGACGGGCCTCGCCCAGCTTATGTTTCCGCATCAGGCGAACGGCAGCCTGATCGAGAAGGATGGCAAGGCGCTGGGCTCCGAGATCATCGGCCAGAATTTCACCAGCCCGAAATACTTCCATGGCCGCCCGTCCGCCGCCGGCAACGGCTATGATGCCGCCAATTCCTCGGGCTCCAATCTTGGACCCACGTCCAAGGCGCTTCTGAAACGGGTGACGGGCGACGCGGCGAAGCTGCACGCCGAGAATCCCAATCAGCCCGTGCCCGTCGATCTCGTCACGACCTCGGCCAGCGGTCTCGACCCTGACATCACGCCGGCCGCGGCCTATTTTCAGGTCCCGCGCGTCGCCAAGGCTCGTGGGATCTCCGAGGCGTCGCTCAAGCAGCTCGTCGATTCGCATGTCGAGGGACGGACCCTCGGCCTGATCGGCGAGGCGCATGTCAATGTTCTCAAGCTCAATATGGCGCTGGATGACATGCAAGCCGACCATGGCTGAGCTATGCTTGGCCCATGTCCATCGATGACCGCCCTTCGCCCGAGGCCCTGCTTGCGCAGGTCCGGAACGAAGGGCGCGGCAAGCTAAAAATATTTCTCGGCGCCGCGCCCGGCGTCGGAAAGACCTATGAGATGCTGTCGCAGGCGCGCCAGCGCCGGCTGGAAGGCGTCGATGTCGTCATCGGTGTGGTCGAAACCCATGGCCGCATCGAAACCGAAACCCTGACCAAGGGCTTCGAGACGGTCCCCAAGAAGCGCTCGCTCTACAAGGGCCGCGTGATAGCCGAGATGGATCTCGATGCGCTGCTGCTGCGTCATCCGCAGCTCGCCCTCGTCGACGAACTCGCGCACACCAATGCGGAAGGAAGCCGCCATCCCAAGCGCTACCAGGATGTGGAAGAGCTGCTGGCCGCGGGCATCGACGTCTATACGACCGTCAACATCCAGCACATCGAAAGCCTGAACGATGTGGTCGCGCAGATTACGCGCATCCGCGTGCGCGAAACCGTGCCCGACAGTGTCCTTGATGCGGCGAGCGAAATCGAGCTCGTGGACACCACGGCCGACGATCTCCTTAAGCGTCTGCGGGAGGGTAAGGTGTACGTCAAGGCGCAGGCCGAGCGTGCGCTCTCCCACTTCTTCTCGCCCGGCAATCTGCTGGCATTGCGCGAGCTCGCGCTGCGCAGGACCGCACAGCGCGTCGACCGGGAGGTCACCGAATATGTGAAGGCGCATGCGATCGGCGGCCCCGCAGGCGAGAACGTTCTGGTCTGCATCAACGAAAGTCCCTCGATCGTCGAACTCGTCCGCCGCGCCAAACGGACAGCCGACGGTGCCCACGCGCCCTGGAGTGCGCTCTATGTCGAAAGCGCGCGCCATCTTTCCCTGAGCGAGCCTGAAAAGGACCGCGTCGCCGATGCGCTCCGGCTCGCGGCGCGTCTTGGCGCCGACACGGCGACGGTGCCGGGACGCGACATCGCACAGACGATCCTGGAATTCGCGCGCAAGAACAATGTCACGCAGATCCTGATCGGAAAGTCCGAACGCTCGCGCTGGTTCGAACTGCTCCACGGCTCGGTCGTGCGCGATCTCATGCGCGACAGCGGCGCGATCAGCGTCACGGCGGTCATGGCAAAGACGGGGGCCGCTTCGCCGAAAACCACCGCAACGGAAACGAAGCGGACAGGCAACGAATGGCGCAGCTATGCCTGGAGCGCGCTCGCGCTCGCGGTCACGATCGCCATCGCCTGGGGTTTCAATTCGGTGATGGCGCACGCCGTCGGCAGCATCGCCATGTTCTTCCTCATCCCGGTGCTGCTGATCGCCATCTCGTTCGGCCTGCGTCCCGCGCTCGCCACCGCGTTCCTGAGCGTGATGGCGTACAACTTCTTCTTCCTGCCGCCGCTCTACACCTTCACGATCACCGATCCGAACAACTGGCTGTCCTTCACGGTTCTTCTGCTGGTTGCCGTGACGACGGCCAATCTCGCGGCGCGGGTGCGCGCACAGGCCGATCTCGCCGCCGCCCGTGCGGCGCTTGCGGGCGAGCTTTATCAGTTCACGGGCAAGCTCGTAGCGATCGCGAGCCTCGACGATCTCCTGTGGGCAGCCGCCTTCCAGATCGCGTCCATGCTGAAGATGAACGTGGTGATCCTGCTTCCCGATCCGAAGACGAAGCGGCTGGAGATCCGCGTCGGCTATCCGCCGGAGGACGAACTTGACGCACAGGACCTCGCCGCCGCGATGTGGAGCTGGGAAAAGGGCATCGCTGCCGGACGGAACGCCGAGACATTGCCGGGCGCCAGGCGTCTGTTCCTTCCGATGCGTACCGGGCATGGGCTTGTCGGCGTCGTCGGGCTGATGGGTGAGGAGAGCAGGGGGCTTTTGTCGCCGGACGACCGGCGTCTTCTCGATTCGCTGCTCGATCAGACGGCGCTCGCCGTCGAACGCTCCCTGCTCGCAGCCCAGATCGACGAGGCGCAGGTGCGCGCCGAAGCCGACAAGCTGCGGGTCGCGATGCTGAGTTCGCTGTCGCACGATCTGCGTACACCGCTCGCGTCCATTCTGGGTGCCGCGACCTCGCTGCTTTCGGGCAAGGGCCTTTACGACGAGCAGCAGACGCACGATCTGCTTTCCACCATCAGCGAGGAGGCGGAGCGGCTCGACCGGTTTGTTGGTAATCTGCTCGATATGTCTCGGCTCGAAGCCGGCGTGCTTGGTGTCAAACTCGAAACCTCGCAGTTGCGCGAGCTTGTGGAGATGCCGGTCAAGCGGCTGGCGCGGAGGCTCTCGGGCCATCGCGTCGTGCTCGATCTGCCAGACGATCTTCCCCTGGTCCTAATCGATCCGCTGCTGTTCGAGCAGGCGATTGCGAATATCCTCGACAATGCCGCGAAATACGCGCCCGTGGGTTCGATCATTCTTGTGCGCGGGACGGGCGATCCGGCGCGCGTCACATTGTCGATTGAAGACGAAGGCCCGGGGCTTCCCCCTGACGATCTTCCGCACATCTTCGACAAATTCTATCGCGCCAAAGCCGCCGACCGCCGCGTGGCAGGCACCGGCCTTGGCCTTGCGGTCGCGCGCGGCTTTGTCGAAGCTTTCGGCGGAACGCTCGATGCGTCGAACCGCACGGACCGGTCCGGCGCGGTCCTGACCATGACATTGCCTATCGCACCCGGTCGCACGCATGGCCTCTAAGCCCAAAATTCTGGTCGTCGACGACGAACCGCAGATCCGCCGCTTCCTGCGCACCGGTCTGCCGCCGCATGGCTACGAGCTGGTCGAAGCCGAAAATGGCGCGGCAGCGCTCAAGGCCGTCGCAAAAGAAAAGCCCGACGCGGTGATTCTCGATCTCGGCCTGCCCGATCTCGATGGCTTCGCGATCATCGAGCAGATCCGCGCGATCGGGCTTACGCCGATCGTCGTTCTGTCCGCGCGGAACGACGTCGAAGGCAAGGTGAAGGCGCTCGAGCTGGGGGCCGACGATTATGTCACCAAGCCGTTCGACATGGCGGAACTGCTCGCGCGCCTCAAGGCCGCGCTGCGCCATGGCCTGCAGTCGGCCGGCGAGGCGCCCGTGTTCCACAGCGGGCAGCTCAGTGTCGATCTCGTCAACCGGCGTGTGCATCTGGGCGCGGAGGAAATCCATCTCTCGCCCAAGGAGTACAATCTGCTGCGCTTTCTTGTGAACCACGCCGGCCGTGTGGCGACGCACCAGCAGCTTCTGCGCGAGGTCTGGGGTCCTGCGCATCTTGAGGACGTCCAATATCTACGTGTCCTGATGCGGCAGTTGCGCCAGAAGCTCGAGCCTGAAGGCGCGCCGAACGTGCTCCTCACCGAGCCCGGCATCGGCTACCGGCTTCAGGTCGTCAGCTAGGCCACCGCGCCCCAATAGCGAACGCGTCCGGTGTCGACATGCACGAAATCGAGCGAGGGGTAGTAGCCCACGCCGCCGGCACGCATCGACTGCGCGGTGTCATACAATTTCTTGAGATCGCGATCGGCCAGCCGGATGTCGATCGCCATGCCCTGCATGTGCAAGCTGTGCGCGGCGACGCCGGAACTGTGCTCATGCATGGCGGCGTTGGTCGCGGGCGAGCGGTAGCCGGAGATCACGGAGAACGGTGCGGTGCTGTCGAGCTGGCGGTGCAGGAGATTGAGAAGGTCTAGCAGCTTCGGGTCGATCGCGTGGATCTCGCCGTTGCGGTAGTCGCGCAGCACATGATTGACCTCGGTGAGCGCCTCCGGGACATATTGTCCCTCCACCCAGTAGTCGATCGCGAGGTTTTCGCCGGTATGCAGGTTTTGGAAGGCGAGCGAGCGGGCATCTGCCGCAGCGATCCTGGAAATTGCGGGACTGGCGACACCGCTCACGAGAACGGCGGCCCCGGCGCGCAAGAGATTGCGTCGTGTGCGCAATTGGAACTCCGTCCATACACGTCCGGTACAAAACAAAAACCGGAAGGGACTCGTCAAGCGAAATTGTCCGGGTCGCGTGCGTGACGATTAACGATGGATTTTGCCCAGCCCGGCATCCGGATCGCCGGTGTTAGTAGGCGTGGTATCTATTCAATCGATTGGACTTATGGCCAATGAAAAAAAGACCGGCCCCCTTTCGGGAGCCGGTCCATCGCCCTTTAAAAAGCCAAGTTCAGTTCACGGTGAGCGAAACCGCCGTGGACGGAATGCCGTTGGCCACGACCTCGAGCTTGCTCGCGCCCGTTTCCATGCCGGCCGGCACGTCGAAGTTCGTCATGATGGTGGCGGAACCGGTCGCCACACCCATCGAACTGTGATCGTGCGTCTTCGCATAGAACACATGACCGGTCGCATTGTTGGTGATGCGGACCAAAGGATAGTTGGTGTGCGTGTCGAATTCATCGCCGAATGACGCACCTTGGCTCAATCCGTTGAACTGCGTGCCGGAGATTTGATAGCTCTGGCCGCGGGTCACGTTTTGCGGGAACGCGCTGATCGTGGGCGCCCAGGACGGATCGTAGGTTCCGGTCGATTTGTAGACCGCAAAACCGCCAACCAGAACTTCCCCCGACGGAAGCGGCATCAAAGCGCCGCCGGCGCTGTTGAATGGCTCGCGCGTCAGGTTCTTGCCGTCGAATTCGTACAGCGAACCGCTTGAACCTTCGACGAGGACATTTCCGTTCGGCAGAATGGAGACCGGAACATCGAACGCTTCATCGCCGTTCGGGAAATCCGGTCCGGCCTTCCACTTGCCTTTCGTGCCTTGCGAGGGCGGCGTCCAGATCGCGGTGTGCGCCGTGTTCTCGCCCTCGGGCATTGAGCCGGTTGCGAATACCGTTCCGTCCGGACGCCGGACGGCTGCACCGGTCTCCCCCGGCGGATCGTAGCATTTGTTCTTCGGTCCGTATTCGATGCAGTGGCCGCAACAATTCTGCGGCCCGCGCAGATCGACGCCGGTGCTGCCTTCGCTGACCCACTGCCCGGTTTCGGGAAAATAGCGTTCCGAAAGCGGATGCGACTTCACGTCGATGCTGAGGAATGAGCCGTCGGGCAAAAGGACGAAGCCTTCTTCCGCCATCATCCCGTTCTTGCCTTTTGACGTCATCGCCGTCCAGGTCAGCGTCTTCGGATCGAGCGCTGCCATCTTCTTCCCAAACTTGTAGCCAAGGACGAAGCGGCCATCTGCCAGAACGATCGACGGCGTGTCGCCGATGTTCGTCCAGCCCTTCGGCGGGTCGATCATCTTCCATGTGTTGGTAGCGGGATCGTAGATCGCGGACATGTTGGTGAAGGCGAACTGGTCGAAATTGTATTCGCCGCCGGAGACGATGAGACGGCCGTCGGCCAGCACTGCCTCGGCCTGGGCGTAGGGCGAATAGCCCGCGGGAAGATCCGCGATCCGGCTCCAAGTGCCGTTGACATAGCTACCCTTGTTATCGGGCGTGAGCTTCCACCAGTCGGTTTCACCGCCGCCCTGCACGACGACCGTACCGTCGGTCATCTGCATGGTGATGATTGCGCCATCCGGCGGCTGGTGCGCGAGGTGTGTAAACGTCTGCGCAAACGACGGCGTGGCGGCGCACGCAAAAGCAAGCATCAACGCGAAGCGGCGAAGCATCGATATCCCTCTCATTTTTGGCTGCAAAAAACTGCGCGGAGGCTAGCACAGAAAATCTGTGCCGAAAGCGCAAGTTCCGTGCGTTGTGAGGCACGTACGGCTAATAGAAGAACTGTTGCAGCTGATTGAAGCCGCTCGGGCCGCCAAAGGTCCACCCCATGCGCTTCGAAGGATTGATCACCGGCGCAGGTTCCCCGATCGCGAATTTGAAACCGGGAATTGTCTCGATGAATTCCCCGCGTTCGTTGTAGACGACGATCGCGCTGCCCTGGCCACCCTCGCAATAGAGGTACTCTGTCACCAGGAAGAGCTTGTGCACCGGATCGACGGCGATGTTGGAGCCGCTGCAGGACTGATCGGCTGGGCCTGTGCCCGGAAGCTGCACTGCTGTGATTCGCGATCGCGTGTTGATATCGTAGAACTCTACCTCTGCGTTCAGTTCGGTCGTGGTGGCGGCGATTCCAGTGTTGGGATCGACGGCGAGGCCATTCACGCTGCCGGCATGGAAAGGCCCGTTGTTATAGCCCTGCATCTGGGTCATCTCGCCGGTGCTGAGATCGAACATGACGTTGATCGGCGCGATGCCGCCGACGGCGCCGGCATCGGGCGAAAGCGCGAACACCGCCTGATTGCCCGCAGTGTATTGTCCCAGCACCGGTCCGTCGGCGGGCCCGAACAGGTCGGGATCGAGGTGGATGACCTTGGTGAACGTGTTCGACGCAATGTTGGAGACAAGAAGGATCGGCTGCTCCTGCTGCTTCAGGCTGGTGAGCGCGAACAATGTCGAGAATGGCGCAGACTGTTCTTCCGCCATCTGCTCAAGGATGATCTGCTTCTCCGGTGGGGTCCACTTGCCGGTGAACTTCTCTCCGCTCACGGGGTTGAGAACCATGTAGGTGCGCTTCGGAAAAAGCTCACCGTCCGGGACAACCTCGTGCGCGATCAGCGCGACATCGCCGGCGGCAATTCCGTATGCCACATAGTCGCTGTCTGCATTTACAAAATGCCCGAGGGACTTTTTGACCTTGCCCTGGTCCTGATCGAAAATCTCGACGGAGCTCGCGGTCGCCAGAATGCCGTCGTCGCCGTTCTGATTGATGTCGAAGCCGAAGATCTGGCTGCCGGCCTTGGAGGTCATGACCCTGCCGAGCCCGACCTTCCGGTCCGGATGGGCCTTTGCGGCAAGCGCTTCGGATAGCCAGAGGCCAGCAGTGAGCGCGGCCACGGCCGTCGAGGCCGTGAGTAAGGCCGTGCCGAACCGGCGTACGGCCTTATATTGGAATACAGACCGGATCATGTGCTCCTCCATCCCTCCCGGGAGAGACGCCGGGCTCCCCCATTTTATTCCCGACATTAAATGCCTGCCATCGCAGGCCGGGACAGGGTGAAGCGAATTGCCCGTTTATGAGTTGTCATATATCGACGTCCCCGCAGAATTCGGCCCACAAGCGGTCCCATGTTGAACGAACGCAAACTGGATTCCGGCAACGCGTGGATCGACCTGCTCGATCCGACGCCGGAGGAAGTGGAGAAGGTCGCCTCCGGGTACGGCATCCGCGTGCCGACGCGCGAGCAGCTGGCGGAGATCGAATCCTCGAGCCGGCTCTCTCGCGAAGACGACGTGCTTTATCTGAGCCTGCCAGTCGCCACCATCGCCGATGACGGCATGATCGTGCCTTCGCCGATGGGGTTCGTCCTCACCGACAATCTGATCGTCACCATCCATTTCGCGCGCCTGCACACGACGGCTGCGGTGCTGTCTCGGCTGGAGAGCGAAAAGGGCAAAATCTCCGCGCCGGACGTCTTCGCCCTGGTGATGGAAGGTATGGTCGATTTCGGCGCCGATCAGCTCGAAAGCATCGCCGGGGACCTCACGAAGATCTCGCAGCGGGTTTTCCGCCGCACCAAGGGGCCGCAGCCCGACATCAAGGGCATGAACCGGCTGTTGCGTGAGATGCTTACCGCCATCGGCTTTGCGGGCGAACAGCTTTCGCAGATCCGCGAAACGCTTCTCGGCCTGCAGCGCATCATCACCTACACGCTCGAGACCTGCCGCACCTGGAAGGAGCAGGACTTCCTCAACCGCCTCGACACGGCGCGGCACGATCTGCAATCGCTGATCGAGCACGAGACGCATCTTTCCGACAAGGCACAATTTCTGCTCGACGCCAATCTCGGCTTCATCAACACCCAGCAGAACGACATCTTCAAAGTGCTCACCATCGTTTCCGTGGTCGGCATTCCGCCGACTCTGATCGCGAGCATGTACGGCATGAATTTTCACTTCATGCCCGAACTCAGTTGGACCTGGGGTTATGCGTGGGGATTGGGTTTGATCGCGCTCAGCACCATCATTCCAATGGCGTGGTTCAAATGGCGCGGCTGGTGGTAGGGCGCCCGTGAAATAAGGCGCGTGCCACAATCGCGCCACGCTTTCTCCCAATTGAAACTCACGAGCGGTGCGCGCGTTTTCTCTTCGACCCCTTTCATGGAGAGATGAGCAATGAGCGATTTGAGAGGTAAAGACTCGCGCGAAATGGAGCCGACAAGCAGCAAGAGCAAAGCGATTGCCGCATTCATCGTCGCGATCGGCGTGGGCGCCGCGGGTGCCTATGCCTACACAACCAATAACAGTCTTCCGCAGAAGAACCAGCAACAGATGGCGATGAGTGAGCCTCAGCCGCTGACGCCGCCGCCCGCGCCGATGACTCCCGTGTCGACCACGCCGCAGGCCGATAAGACGGCAGCGCCCGATATCTCGACACCTGCACCTACAGCGCCCGCACCGCAGGCAACGGCACCGACGAAATCGTCGGAGTCTACGCCGGCGCCACGCCCCACACCGCAGCGCGTCGCGCGCGTGAAGACCCGCGCCGAACAGCCGGAGCAGCCTGCTCTGACGACGCCCACTACGGCGACGGTGCCGGACATCCCTGCGCAGACTGCGACGCCGCAGCCCGCGCCCGCGCCCGATCAGATCACGCCGCCGCCGGTCACGCCGCAGGCGACTCCGGAGGTCAGCCAGCAGCCGGCAACGGAACAGCCTCAAAGCACGCCGCAGTAAATCTCTCGCTGCGTCGTGTGCAGAAACGGCCTCTTATCGAGAGGCCGTTTTTGTATGTGTCATCGAAAATTCATGGAACCCCTGTCGCGGCAACCCCGTTAGGCCCCGAGCCTCCGGGGGAATTCCGCAATGACCACGTTCAGCAACACGCCGGAGATTCATCCCGGCTGGCTTCAGCTCAACGAAAAGCTGCGCAATCACGTCCTGACACGCCGGCAGATGATACCGGCAGCGGCTGCGCTCGGCCTGATGCCGTCATTGCTTCGCGCAGGTACACGCCCGCAGCGCGACCGGGCGCAGTGGAATACCGCCAGCAAGATCAAGCATGTCGTGATCCTGTGCCAGGAGAACCGCTCCTTCGATCACTATTTCGGAAGCTTTGCGGACAGGCTTGGGAAGGGGCAACAGCACGGAGAAGGTTTCGTCCGCGGCGAGCTGACCTACCTGGACAGCAAGGGAAAACAATACCATCCCTTTCATCTCCAGCAGTTCTGCGACACCGATCCCGATCACGGCTGGGACGGCAGTCACGCCAAGTGGAACAATGGCGCGATGGACGGCTGGGTCAGGGCCGAGGGCGACAAGACGACAGCCATCAGCTGCTACAGCGCGTCGGATCACATCTATCATGTGAGGCTCGCGGAAGCATTTGCGATCGCCGATCACAATTTCTGTGCGCAGATCGGGCCGACGCTTCCCAACCGGCTTTATCTGTGGAGCGGCACCAGCGGCTGGAATTATCTAAATCCGAATTCGACCAGCGACAGCCTGCCCTACAACAATCCCTCGCTCACCGCGCCGCCGCCGCTCCTCCCTTGGCCGACGATGGCCGATGTCCTCGAGACCGCCGGTCTGCCATGGAAGTGTTACTCGGTCGCCGACGGTTCGGTGCCGTCCGCGATCGGCGCGTTCAATCCGCTGATCTTCTTCTCCTCCATTCTGGGCAACCCGATAAAGCTCGCCAAGGCGACGGCGGACATCGAAGAATTCTTCGTCGATCTCGCGGCCGGAACGCTGCCCGCGGTCTCATGGATCGTGACCGAAGCCGTCGTCTCCGAACATCCGCCCGCGCCGCCCGACATGGGCCAGCTGCTTGCGGCGCGCGTCGTCGACGCGCTGAAATCGTCGAGCGCGTGGGATTCGAGCGTGCTGTTCCTCACCTATGACGAGGGTGGCGGCTATTTCGATCACGTCGCGCCGCAGATCCTCGAATCCGTGCCCCAGGGTTTGCCGGACGCCGGTACGGCCGTGGGGCCTGCGTTCCGCGTGCCGCTGTTTATCGTGTCGCCCTGGGCACGACCGGGCACCGTGTTCAAGCCGGTGGTCGATCACACGTCGATCCTGCAATTCATCGAGCACAACTTCTCCACCTCCGGCCATCGGGTGTTCCTGCCGACCATCGACCCCGCGCGCCGCGCGGCCTCACGAGCTTGTTTCACGCGTTCGATTTCGCGCAGGAGCCGATCTCGCCCGCGCTGCCGACGGCCAAGCAGCTGATCGCCAAAGCCAAGCAGGAGATCCTCGTGCTCAACGCCGATCACACGGTGGCGGGCTGTTCCACCAGCTGGCCGGACTGGCTGCTGCCACTGCTGGGCGTTTAGGTGGAGACGTCTTTCACCGGCGCACCGTAGCGCCGCGACTTCGCCTGCAGCGCGGCGCGCGCCTCTTCGTATTCCCGCGTCAGGCGGGCCACCAGCTCGGCGACGGTGACAATGCCTCCGACCGCGCCGATGCCCTGGCCGCATCCCCAGATGTCGCGCCAGGCTTTTGCTTTCTGATTTCCACCGGAATGGAAATTCATCTTCGACGGATCGGCGACGGGAAGATTGTCCGGGTCCATTCCCGCGAGCTTCACCGAGGGGCGCAGGTAGTTGCCGTGAACCCCGGTGAACAGGTTGGTGTAGACGATATCCTCACCGCCGCTCGCGACGATCATATCCTTATAGGCTTGCGCGGCGTTCGCTTCTTTCGTCGCGATAAAAGCGGATCCGATATAGGCGAGATCGGCGCCCATCGCCTGCGCACCCAGGATCGCGGCGCCGCTCGCGATCGCGCCGGATAGCGCGATCGGTCCATCGAACCAGCGGCGCAGTTCCTGCACCAAGGCGAAAGGCGAAAGCTGTCCGGCATGGCCGCCGGCGCCGGCCGCGACCGGGATCAGACCGTCGGCGCCTTTCTCGATGGCTTTGTGCGCGAAGCGGTCGTTGATGACATCGTGAAGCACGATGCCGCCATAGGAATGCGCCGCGGCGTTGACGTCCTCGCGTGCGCCAAGGGACGTGATGACGATCGGAGCCTTGTATTTGCTCGCCATCTCGACGTCGTGTTCGAGGCGGTCGTTGGTCTTGTGCACGATCTGGTTGACCGCGAACGGCGCGGATGGCGCATCGGGATGCGCGCGGTCGTATGCGGCAAGTTCTTCCGTGATCTGCGCCAGCCATTCGTCAAGCTGGCTCGCAGGGCGCGCATTCAGCGCCGGAAACGACCCGACCACGCCGGCCTTGCACTGGGCGATAACGAGTTCGGGACATGAAATGATGAACAGCGGCGAGGCGATGACCGGAAGGCGCAAGCGCTCGCGAAGCACGGCGGGAAGGGACATGGAGGCTCCTAAAAATAGCGATGCCTCGCATGAGAAAGCAATTCGGCACGCGGCGCAAATCAGTCGCCGATGAGATGCAGCGCGATCTCGCGCGTGTGCGGCCGCGCGCGATGCTCGAACAGATAGATGCCCTGCCAGGTGCCGAGCGCCATCTTTCCCGAGATGACCGGAATCGAAAGATGGGTCTGAGTCAACGCCGTGCGCAGATGGCTCGGCATGTCATCCGGACCTTCGTCGTCATGGGCGTAGCGGCCAGGCGCTTCCGGCGCGATGCGCTCGAAATAGGCTTCGAGATCGGCGCGCACATTCGGATCGGCATTCTCCTGGATCAGCAATGACGCGGAGGTATGGCGGCAGAAAAGCGTGAGGAGCCCGGTCTTTATAGACCGGTTGGAAAGCCACGCGGCCACATCGGCTGTGATCGCATGCAAACCCCTGTCACGCGTCGAAAACGTCATTTTCTCCACGCTCTGCTGCATGTGCTCTCTACCGTAATGACAAGGTCGCGCGACAATGCTAGATTGAGCATACGACAAGGGGTGTAAAAGATGCGCCACCTTTTTTTCGCGGCCGTGGGCTGCATTTACTCTTTCGTTTCCATCACGCCCTCATGGGCCGGCAATTTGATCGTGAACGGCGGTTTCGAACGTCCGCACCTCACGGCGGATCAACCTCTGCGGATTGAATATGTCGGCAGCACTTTTCACGGCTGGACCGTGACCGGCCCGAACAATCCGCCTGGGCTCGGCGTTTCCCTCATCAATGAAGCCTATGTCGAAAATTTCGGCGAAAACGTGCTGCACTTTTCACCGGACAAAGGGGCGCAGAGTCTCGATCTCTCTGGACCGAGCAACGAGGGGCCGGTCGGTGTCCAGCAAACGGTCGCAACAACGGCCGGAGATCCTTATGTCCTTTCCTTCGGTCTGGCGAACCAGGACGATAGCTATGCGCTCTATTCGCGGCCAAGCGCAGTTGAGGTCTATATCGACGGCGCGAGCCAAGGCGTATTCAAGAACGACCGCAATACACCCGATGATCTCAACTGGCGGAAGTTTACCCTGAATTTCACCGCCGCCACGGGCGCCACGACGATCCAATTCGTCAACCGCACACGATCCGACGACAATGAATGCGGGCTGGACTCTGTGTCATTGGTGCAAGCCACCGAAGCCGGCGGGAACTGAAGCGTTACCGCCGCGCCTGTAGCGCCAAAAAGATCGCTGGCAGGACGAGCAGCCCTGCGAGATAGAACGGCGCGTCGACGCTGAGGTTGGAGAAGGCGAGGCCGGCGACGAATGGGCCTGTGAGCCGGGCAAGTGCGCCGGCCGCGTTGTTGAGTCCCAGATATTGTCCCTGATTCTCCGGATCGGCGTGGCGCGAGATCAATGCGGAGATGTTGGGTCCGGCGATGGATTGTCCGAAAGCCGAGAGCACCAGCAGCGTCACCACCATCCATGCGCCTTGCGACAGCGGCTGCAGCGCGATGGCGAAGGTGGTGAGCGCCATGCCCCAGGCGAGCACATTGGCCTCACCGAAACGGCGCGACGCCCGGCCGGTAACCAAAAGCTGGCAGGCGGTCGAGATCACGCCGGTCACCGCAAACGCAAGGCCCACTTCGCGCGTGCCCCAGTCGAACCGCGCCGCGCTCCACAGCGCGAACACGAATTCGATTCCCATGAACGCCGAACCGGCGAGGAACATCACCAGCATCAGCCGCGCGATGACGGGATGCGCGAAGGCCCGTCCGGCGACGGCCCAGCGCGGCGCATCCTCGAAGTCGTAATGCGGATGAACCCGGCTCTCCTTTACAAACAGGGTGAGCCCGATGGCGCAGGCGCCAGCGAGACTGGACGCTACAATGAGCGGCAGGCGGAAGCCCGCATGACCCGCGGACGGGTTGGCCAGCAAGCCTCCGAGCGCGGGGCCGACGATGAAACCCAGATTGTACGCCGCGCCCAGCATCGACATGCGTCCCGTGCGCTTCTCCGCCGGCGTTACGTCGGCGATGTAGCCCTGGATGACGGAGGCGTTTCCGCTCGCCATCCCGCCGATCAACCGCACCAGGAACGCGACGTAGATGTTGGGTGCGAAGGCGAGCGCAAGATAGCAAAGGCAATTGCCGCACACCGTGCTGATCAGGATCGGCTTGCGCCCGATGCGGTCGGAGATGCGGCCCCAGAACGGTTCGCCGAAGAAGGCTCCCGCTGCGTAAGCCGAAAAGATCAGCGCCATCTGCCAGGCGGGCGCCTGAAACGAGCGCGCGTAGAACGGCAGAAGCGGCACCACGATGCCGAAGCCGACCATGTTCACGAACATGACCGCCAGCAGCGTCGGCAGCGCCCGCGATCCCCCACTTTCGTCTGTCATGTCACGCAGACATCCCTGCACCGGCGCGTGAGCCCTGCGCAGTGACACCGCCTCATTCGGTTGGCTGATCTATTTTCAGCACTATAGGCCCGGCATCGGACGTGGCAACCGCGCGGGCGAATTTTGTTGTCAATCCGTGTCCGTTCCTTTGCGTACGTGTCATCTGGCCAACCTACAAAGCCGTTGGGCCGAGAACGCCCGTGGAGAACTGCGCAGCGACGCCGCTCGAGAGCGGCGCCGTGCGTGTGCCCTTGCATTCCAATGAAGGAAAGAAACGCGATGACAATTCTGCGAAAATCCAATCTTGTTGCGGCGATGCTGCTATGTGCGCCGGCCGTGGCTTCGGCCGATGGCATCGGCCCGTTCGTCAACGGCGTGCCTGCGGCAAACCCGGCTGTGGGTTCTCCCGCCAATGTTTTCAGCTCCGATTTCTCCGCAACCGTCGTGGTGACGGGCACCGACCCGCTGGAGAATCCGTCGGGCGGCATCACCCAGTTCGGCAATCTGGTGAACGGCACGCATACCGAGCCGGACCAGAATCTGTATCTGGACCTCGACCGCAAGATCAAAGGACCGACCAAGAATTACGACTACGGCCATCACTTCCTGATTCAGGGCCACGAGAACGGGTCCGACATGGCGTATGTCACGCGCATCAATCTGGATGTGAGCGATCCTGCGCACCGCGTCACGCTGCTCACGCCGGTTGGCGGCGACGGCCTCACCCACTTCAACAGCGTCGACGGCTCGGCGTACGATCCCATCACAAAGTCCCTGCTCTTTACGCAGGAATCGAGCGGAACGAGCGGCGGCGTGGTGGAGGTGTCGCTGTATGGCTGGCCGTCCACGGTCACGACGCGTTATGGCAGCATCGGGCGCTGCGGCCTCGAGGGAATCCACACCGACAACAAGGGCCGCGTTTATCTCGTGGAAGACACGGGCGGCAAGGGCGTCAGCAACGATCAGAACGACATCAACGGCCCCAACAAGGTTGCGAAGCAGCCGAATTCCTACGTCTTCCGGTTCATTCCTTCTCATACCAACGATTTGAGCGCGGGCCGGCTCGAAGCGCTTCAGGTCTCAGTGGATGGCGCGCCGCTGGTATTCGGCGGCACGACCGATCAGCAGGCCTTCGACGATGTGTGGTCGCCCAAGCAGGTGGAGCTGCACAGCGGCACATCCTTCCCCACGACGTGGGTCACCGTGCACGACACCGCGACGGACGGCACGGCCGATTTCGACTGCAATCTGGCGGCGCGTGCGGCCGGCGCGACGCCGTTCAAGCGCCCGGAGAATGGTGTTTTCAAGCCCGATAGCACCTTCAGCAACTTCGTGTTCGCGACCACCGGCGACACCAACAACCTGTCCGGCTCGGTGCCCGGACTGCAGCAGCGCGGCGCTTTCGGGGCTCTGTTCCAGCTGTCCCTGGACAAGAAGCAGCAGGACGGCACGCTCAAGCTGATCGCGCTGGGCGATTCCACTCACAACTCGTTCGACAACGTGACCTTCGGCGACAGCAACACGATCCTCACTGCCGAGGACCGCGGCGATACGCTGCACGACCAGCTCAACACGCTCGACTCGATCTGGGCCTATCCCCTCGACGCCCTGAACGCACCGCTGCGCCTCGTGGCGCTCGGCCGCGATGCCAGCGCATCGGGTGACGGCCAGGAAGACAACGAGCCGACGGGCATGTTCGTGTCGAACGGCGAACGCACCAAGAAGGATCAATACGGTAACCAGTCCAATCTGATCGGCGCGCGCGGCTTCTTCACCGAGCAGCATGGCGACAACAAGATCTACGAGCTCAATCACAACTAAGTGCTCTTGTCCTCGTAGAGTGCACCCTAGCGTCCCCTGCAACGCCGGTCCCGGAATTCCGGGGCCGGCGTTTGCCGTTTGATGGCGGCGCGGGAAACGGCAACAATGCGGGCTCACGAAGATGCGGGATGGCGCGATGAGAGGGATGTGGCTGGGCACACTCGGTCTGGTTCTGGCGGCGGGCATTGCCCATGCCGCGGATGATCCCGGCGGCTGGCGCAAGGTCGATCCCGCCAACCTTCTGCTGATCGAGACGAAATACGGTACGACGGCGGTGGAACTGGCGCCTGGCTTCGCGCCCAACCATGTCGCGCGCATGCACGCTCTGGCGGCCGCGCATTTCTACGACGGCACGACTTTTTATCGCGTGATCGAGGGTTTCGTGGCGCAGGGCGGCGTGGGCGAGGACACGGCAGCCACCAAGGACAAGCCCAAGGATCCCGGCATCGAAAAGAAGTGGCCGGCGCTCAAGGCCGAGTTCGAACGCCCTTGGGGGCAGGACGCGAAATTCACCGCGCTCGGTTCGCCCGACCTGTTTGCAAAGCAGACGGGCCATGTCGGCGGCTTTCCGGTCGGTCGCGATCCCAAGACGAAGACGGAGTGGATCATCCATTGCCCCGGCACCTTCGCGTTCGCGCGCGACGACAAGGCCGACACGGCGACGACCGAGTTCTATGTCGTGATCGGCGAAGCGCCGCGCCGCCTCGATCGCAACCTGACCGCCTTCGGCCGGGTGATCGACGGCATGGACTATTTGCAAAAGCTTCAGCGTGGCGATCCGGCCGTCGACAATGGTGTGATCGCGGACAAAGCGAAGCAGGACGCGATCGTGAGCATCAGATTCGCGACCGATATCCCGGAAGCCCAGCGCCCGGCCTATGAGGTCATGCGGACGGATACCAAGGCGTTCGCGGCGTGGAAAGCGAAGAAGAAGAACCCGGCCCCCGGCTTCTACATCCGCCAGCCACCGCCGGTTCTGGACATCTGCCTTGCGCCAGTGCCATCGCGAAAGGTGGCCGCAAACCCGTGAAGCTTGTCGAGCGTCCTTCGCCGAATTTCGATGCGCGCCCGGAAGGGGCCGCGATCGATATCCTTGTGCTGCACTACACCGGCATGAAGACGGCGGAGGAAGCGTTGGCGCGGCTGTGCGATCCCGCTGCCGCAGTCAGCGCCCACTACACCATCGACCGCGACGGAACGGCCTACGCCCATGTGCCCGAAACGGAACGTGCCTGGCATGCCGGTCTGTCGTACTGGGCTGGGGAGCACAATGTGAACGCCCGCTCTATCGGCATCGAACTCGTCAATCCGGGCCACGAGTTCGGCTATATTCCGTTTACGGACGATCAGCTGAATGCGCTGACCGAACTTGCGCGTGGCGTTCTCGCCCGCCATCCGATTCCGCCGCATCGCGTGCTCGGCCATTCCGACGTGGCGCCTGCGCGCAAGCAGGATCCGGGCGAGCTGTTCCCGTGGTGGCGTCTGGCCGCGGACGGGATCGGGAGCTGGCCCACGAGCCAGATGCAGAGCTCCGGCGATTTCGCGACCGATCTGGCGCGTTTCGGCTATGGCGTGCCGCCGGACGTGGACGTGCCGCTCGACCGCGTCATCGCCGCGTTCCAGCGCCACTTCCGCCCGGCATGCGTCGACGGCATAGCCGACGCCGAATGCGCGGAGCTGCTCGCGAGTTTGCTGGCCGGATAGGGTCCGGGGATGAACACCCCCATCCGCCTCGCCGACAAGCTCGCGTTATTTTCCGATCACTGGTCGCCAAAGATCGTCGGCCTGTTCAACGGTCACGACGTCATGGTCGTGAAGGTGAAGGGCGCGTTCGTCTGGCATTCCCATCCCGACACCGACGACTTCTTTCTGGTGCTGAAAGGCGCACTGACCATTCAGCTTCGCGATGGCGACGTCCGTCTGGGTCCCGGCGATCTTTATGTCGTTCCGAAAGGCGTCGAGCATCGTCCGGTTGCCGAAGAGGAAACGCATCTTCTTCTCATCGAACCGCGCGGCACGCCCAACACCGGCGATGCGGCGACGGCGGCCATGAAAGAGACGATCTGATGAAGACCATCGGCATGCTGGGCGGGATGAGCTGGGAATCGACCGCAGTGTACTACCGGCTCATGAACCGCGCGGCCATGGAGCGGATGGGCGGCCTGCATTCCGCAAAGATGCTGATGCATTCGTTCGATTTCGGCGAGATCGCTGTGCTGCAGACGGCGGACGAATGGGATGAGATCGCCGACCGGCTGGTCACCGCCGCCTCGGGTCTCGCAGGTGCCGGCGCCGATTTCCTGATGATCTGCTGCAACACGCAGCATCTGGTGGCAGGGGCGATCGAACGCGCAGTGCGCCTACCACTCCTGCACATCGCCGATCCGTTGGGCGAGGCCATCGCTGCAAAGGGCATCGGACGCGCCGGTCTGATCGGCACGCGCTACACGATGGAGAAGGGCGGCGTCATTGCCGACCGGCTCACAGAAAAATTCGGAATCGATATTGTGGTGCCCGAAGCGGAGGATCGTACGGAGGTTCACCGGATCATCTTCGAGGAACTGAGCCGGGGACAGTTCCTGGAATCGTCACGCGCTGCGCTCGGCGCGGTGATGGCGCGGCTGGTCGCGCGCGGGGCGGAGGGCATCATCCTCGGCTGCACAGAATTGCCGATGCTGGTGCAGCCCGAGGACGCGAGCGTGCCGGCCTTCGACACCACTACGCTGCACGCGCTGGCCGCGGTGGACATGGCGCTCGCGTAGAGTGATTTAGATATTCCCGTAAACAATTCTAATCCGTCATGGCCGCCCTTGTGGCGGCCATCCACGATCTCGCCGCTACATGGGTGATCATGGATGGCCGGGACAAGCCCGGCCATGACGGATTGGGGTGAATTCACCTAAACCGAAAATGCCCTAGTTCAGCTCAGTCTGTATTCCAATAGCGGCAGCCGCCGGCCGGGGATCGCGTCCGATGGCGCATCGCCGATGCGCACTGCGCCCATCTTTTCGTAGAACGCGGCGGCGTAGGGATCGGAAAGGATCGAAAGCGTCGTCGCGTCTTGCGCGCGGGCGAGATCGGCGATGGCGCGAAACAACGCCGCGCCTACGCCGCTTCCCATCGCGTCAGGCTCGACGAACATGTGAAGCAGATCGAAGACGCCGTTCTCCAGAGGACTGAGCGAGGCGATAGCGACCAGGCGACCCTCGGCATTCTCGACCACAAGAACCAGACCCGTTGCGATCAGCTCGCCCGTGATCGTGAGAGACGATTGCGATTGGCGCATGAATGCGTCGTCATAGCCCCAATGCGCCTTGGAACGGAGCACCAGGGCGGTGAGTGCCGCGCTTTCGTGGCACTGCGCAGGGCGGATTTTGAACCTGGCCATCGCTGCACTATACTAGATGTGCGTCAGATGGCTGGATGGCCGCGGCGCTTCGCAAGAAGCGTCGAGGAAAGTCCGGGCTCCACGAAGGACACGGTGACGGATAACATCCGCCGGGGGCGACCCCAGGGACAGCGCCACAGAAATGACACCGCCTAAGACCCTAAAGGTCCGGCAAGGTTGAAATGGTGCGGTAAGAGCGCACCGCGCCTCTGGTGACAGAGGTGGCATGGCAAGCCCCACCGGGAGCAAGACCAAATAGGGACGGCAGGTGATCTGTCTTTCGGATCGCCGTCCGGGTCGGTCGCGCGAGGTGTGTGGAGACACACATCCCAGAGGAATGGCCATCCTCCCGGCAACGGGAGACAGAACCCGGCTTACAGGCCATCTGACGCACTCACAAATCCTCATTGCCGACGCTGGCGTCCACACGACGCGAACTCGCGATCTGGCGTGTTATGGTTACAAATGCTTATTGAGGTTCGCATTGCCGCAAAGTCATCGGATGACCAGAGGAAGGTTCTGGAGCGGTTCGCCGAGCTTGCGCCCGACGGACATCGTCTGAGCGTAAGGCTGGAGAATGAGGCAGGGCGGCATTTTTTGTTGCTTGGAGACAGCGAAGAGCAACTCGCTACTGTCATATGGCGCGTCAAACAGGTCAGCCAAGTAGAATTTGACGTCGGCGCGCCGCAGGTGGCGTACCGCGAGACGCTGTCGAAGCCGGTTACGGTCAAGTACACGCACAAGAAGCAGACCGGCGGTTCGGGTCAGTTCGCCGAAGTGACGATCGACTTTGAGCCATTGCAGCCGGGCGAAGGCTTCGTGTTCGAGAACGAAGTTGTCGGCGGTGCGATTCCGAAGGAATTCATCCCGGCGGTCGAAAAGGGCCTGAAGGCGCAGAAGGAAAGCGGTCTGCTCGCCGGCTTCCCGGTCATCGACTTCAAGGCGAAGCTGACGGACGGCAAGTACCACGAAGTCGACTCGAACGCGCTGACGTTCGACATCGCGGCACGCGCTGCGTTCCGCGAGCTCGCGTCACAAGGCGAGGTCAAGCTTCTCGAGCCGATCATGAAGCTCGAGGTCGTAACGCCAGAAGAATTCCTCGGCGGCGTTATCGGCGACGTGAACTCGCGCCGTGGCCAAGTGGAGGGCACGGACAGCCGCGGCAACGCGCAGGTTGTGACCGCGATGGTCCCGCTCGCGAACATGTTCGGCTACAGCAACACGCTGCGCTCGATGTCCGAGGGCCGTGCGCAGTACGCGATGGAATTCCATCACTACGAGGAAGCGCGACTGCCTGATGACGACGATCCGACATTTCGTCCGGCAATGGGTATGAGGGCTTAGAAGCTATCCCTTCGGCCCGAGCGGCAGCAGCATTGGCACGCTTTTGCGATAGGCGTTGTAGTCGGGCCCGAGTTCCTCGCGCAGGAAACCTTCTTCCAGCCGCGCTTTCATCCAGAGACCGATGGTGATGACCGCCGCGCCGGCCAGTCCAAGTACGGTGCCTTTGAGCGCTGCGGTTGCGTAGACCGCCAAAAGAATGCCGGTGTAGATCGGATGGCGCACGATGGCATAGGGCCCGGTGTCGACGACGCGGTGATCGGCCTTCTTGGTCACCTGTCCGGACCAAAGCGACCCGAGCCAGATGCGTGCCCACCAGCTGAAGGCGAATCCGACAACGATCAATCCGATAACAGGCCATACCGCGCCGAAGGGAAGATACCAGAGACGCAGCGGGCCTTCGTAACCATGCGCGGGGATGAGGAAGATCAATCCGCCGGCGATCAGCACGATGCGATAGGCGGCCTCGCGGCCGAGACCGATGCGTTTTTCGATGGCGCTGCTCCAGGGTGCGGCCGCGGCCCAGGATAGGGCGAAGCCGATCCAGAGGATCACGACGGCGAGCACGGGCGTCACGGGCTTTCCTTTCCGCGAATGAGTTCGATCAGCGCGTGGAGGGTCGCGCGCGTGTGCGCGACGTGCTCGCGGCCGACCTTCTTGAGCAGCGCGGCGTCAATGCGTTCGACCGCGGCGCGGGAGATCGCGGCGGCTTCGCGTCCGCGCGGGGTGAGCGTAACGGTCAGCCTGCGCCGGTCTTCGGGATCGATCTTGCGCTCGATATAGCCGCGCAGCGCCAGTGTATCGACGAGTTGTCCCGCGGACTGCTTCGAAACCCCGAGGCTGTCGATGATCTGCGCCAGCGGTGCCCCGCCACGGCCGAGCGCGCCGATCACGAAGATTCCGTTCTTGGGGATGTCGTCGAGACCGGCTTCGATCAGCGCGATGCGAATGGCATGGCCATAAGCGAACCGTGCCGCGCGCAGCAGCGCGGCGAAAACGATGGGCTCATCGGCAGGGTGTTTCTCGGTCATGCTCCCTCGATATAGTCCAACCTTCTGATAGTCAAATATTTTTACTTATTGGGAACTTCTGGCGAATGGCAGCGTTCTGCAGAGACACAGGCTGGGAAAACCATGAGAGCTTTGGAAATCATTGTCGCGCTGATCGTGGCGCTTGTGGTCTTCGTCGTCGTGAAGCTGCTCGGCCTCGTGATCCACATAGCCCTGGTCGCCGCGGCGGTCGGACTGATTGCAGGCTTCATCATCGCGCGGATGTTCCGGCGCGACTGAACCTCAGACCGCGACCTGCAATTCCTTCAAGCCACGGAAGAACGGCATGGTGCGCCATTGCGGCTTTGCGTCCGGATCGGCGAGGCGCGCATCCGGAAAGACTTCGAAGAAGCTCGCGATCGCGACCTGCGCTTCGAGCCGCGCAAGCGGCGCGCCGATGCAGAGATGCAGTCCGCCCCCGAACGCGACATGCGGCGCATCCTTGCGTGCGATGTCGAAGCGGTGCGGATCGGGGAACGCCGCCGGATCGCGATTGGCGCCGCGCAGCGATGCGAACAATGATTGGCTCTGTTTCACCGGACAGCCGCCGACCTCCAGGTCGCGCGGTGCGATGCGTCCGGTGATGTCGACCGGCGATTCGTAGCGCAGCACTTCCTCGACCGCGTTGTTGATCAGCGAGGGATCGGCTTTCAGTTTGCCAAGCTCCGCAGGATGCGTGAGGAACAGCCAGATCGCATTGCCGATGAGATCGGTGGTGGTGAGGTTGCCGCCGATGAGAAGGCCCTGAAGGTTGTTCGAGATCTCGCCAGCGCCCAGCGGCGCGCCTTCGGCCTGCAAGAGCATCATGTCGCTGACGAGATCGTCTTTCGGCTCCGCGCGGCGCCGCAGCATCAGCTCGCCCATATAGGCCGACATGGCGTTGGTGCAGACGACGAGGCGCTGCGTCTCTTCCTCGGAGCGGAAGGGATTGAGGCCGAGTATCGCACCCTCGCTCCATTCGCGGAATTCGGTGAGGCGGCTCTCATCCACGCCCAGGATGCGCGCGATGACGTCGATGGGCACGCGCAGTGCGAATGCGTCCATCGCATCGAACGTCTGCTGGCCCCTTAGCGGTGCGAGATATTGATCGACGACCTGCTGCACCAGCGGCTTGCACTTGGCGACACGCTTGTAGAGCGCCTTGGCGAACGGCCCGCGGATGCGCATGTGATCGGGCTCGTCCATGAGCAGGATGCCGGAGCGCGCTTCTTCCTCGGACATGCGGATGCCTTCGACGCGCTGTTCGAGCAGCGCGCGCTGGATGGTGGCGGCTTCCTCCGCGCGTTCGGGGCTGCGCCACATCGTGGTGTCGCCGAGCACCGAGCGGACATCGGCATGGCGGGTCAGGATGAAGGTGCCCGCCTGGGTATCGCGATACACCGGACAGGCGCCGCGCAGCCGGTCGAGAAGCTTGTGCGGATCGGCGTTGAAGTCCGGATTCAGGGGCGTGAGCTGGAAAACGCCGGGAAGGGGAGTATCGCTCATAGCGCACCTGACATTTTGTCAGGCGCGATACTAGCGCGGCCGGACACCCGCCGTGAAGGGCGGCCGGCGATCACAAGTGCGGTTCGGCTGTTGCCCCTCCGCCAAAATCTATCTAGGATTGCTACACTGTTTCACGGGGGAGGCTGTCTCGTGAATGCGATCTCTTACACAAACAGAATTCTGATCTGTGCTTTGCTGTGCGGCATTGCCGTGCCTTCGTTTGCGCAGACGGGACTGCTCAAGGGCGGTACGCCTGTGAAACCGATCGCGCCGTTGCCTCTGCAGCAATCGCCGCCGCAAGGCTATTTCAGTTTCAAAGGCCAGCAGGTCGGCACCGCGACTCCGGGAGCGACCTACATCGTCGTCGAAACGAGAATGGTGCCCACGCTAAACGGCCAGGACACCTGGTTGCTGGTGCAGAACAGGGATGACCCCAAACAGACAGGCTGGATCTATACCGGCTCGGACGGGAACCCGTATCAGAACGTCGTTCACTGAAGGAGCGCGCGATGCCAAACGTTGCCATCCATTCCGAACTCAGCACGATCGTCGCCAATATCGCGGGCGTGACCATCTTGATCGCCTGCTACGTGTTCGGGGTGTGGTTGAGGAACTACATCTATCCCACGGACTCGACGACGCCGCTCAAGCGCCAGCTTATGGCAGCGATCCCGATCGGGCTTGTGACGATGGGCGTCTATGCGAAGACGAGCTTTCCCGGTCTCGATTATTCGCACGACGGCGTCTTCGATACTGCGATCATGTTCGGCTATGCCGTCGTGTTCGGCATGCTGTCGCGCGAGTCGCTCGAGAAAATGCTCTCCGCGGCCGGTCGCAGTGTGCCTGCAGCGCCAACGAACGGGCCCCAGCCGAACGCCGGCCTCGCGACCCCACCGAACGCACCAGCGGTCTAGGCGGTCGCACGCCCGGCATCCCGCACCCGCGACCGTGCTAGGGGGATGCGGGAAGCGAAAGCATTCCCGTCGCGACGACGGCAACGGTCCAGAAGAATAGCGCGAACCCGGCTGCCCATCTTGTGTCGCCCAAAAGGTCTCGAAAATTTTCGTCCTGTGGCAGACCAGCCGATCTTCCCAACAGGACGATCCTTCCGAGCCGGCGGGCGCCCCCGCTGAATTGAGAATAGTACTGCGTACGGCCGCCGTTGCGGTGTGACAGGTCGCGCGTCCAGAACGCGGGATCGTTGTCCACGATCCGGCGCACCAGAACGTTTGCCATGCGCACATAGCCCACCGACCAGTAGGCGCAGGCGAGCCACGCTACCGCGGCGATTCCCGTCGTGAGATTCACGGACGCGCTCACTTACGAATAGTTCGGTTCGCGCTTTTCGAGGAAGGCGGCGACGCCTTCGCGGAAATTCTCGCCCTGGGCTGCGAGGATCTGGTTGCGGTCTTCCATCGCGATCGCGGCCTCGAGGCTCTGCGCGTCGATAGCATGGTTCAGCGCTTCCTTGGTCAGGCGCAGGCCGAGTGGCGTCGCGTGCAGCATGTCCTTGAGATAGGCGCGCGCTTCTGCTTCCAACGCATCGGGCTCGACGATCTTCGCGATCAGGCCGAGTTCGCGCCCGCGCTCCGCATCGATGAAGCGGCCGGTCAGCATGTATTCCGACGCGGCGGATGCCCCGATCATCCGTGGCAGGAAATAGGACACCCCGATATCGCAGGCCGAAAGCCCGATCCGGATGAAGGCGGCGTTCATGCGCGCATCCGGCGTGGCGATACGCACATCGGAGGCCAGCGCCAGCGCGAAACCGCCGCCGCTGGCCGGGCCATTCACGAGCGCGATTATGGGTTGCGGGCAGCGGCGCATGGCGATCACGATCTCGCTGATGCGGCGCTGGCCGGTGAGGCGTTCGCCGGTCGTCGACGGCGCGTTGCGCTCCTCACGCTCTTTGAGATCGAGACCGGCGCAGAAGCCGCGGCCGGCACCGGCGAGCACCACCACGCGGATGTCATGCCGCCAATAGAGCCCGACGAAGAGATCGCGCAGCTCTTCGACCAGCGCGCGGTTGAGCGCGTTCAACCGCTCCGGCCGGTTCATGGTGACCCACAGCGCCGGGCCTTCTTGTCTCAAGATCAGATGCTGGTAATCCACCGTGACGCTCCCGATTTTTTGCTTGCGGGAGTTTGCGAGAGGATGTCCGCAAATCCTAGTGCCCAGGCCTTCCGCCGTGGCCCCCGGTACGGACATGCGCACCGCCGCCAGGACGGCCGCCTTGCGTAGCCCGGGGCGAGACGCCGCGATGGAAGTCGCCGCCGCGCGACGCTTCAGAGAAAGTGCGCTTGCGTTGTTCAAGCGCGATCCTCGGAAAGTAATCCCTAGCAGCTATCATTCCAGCTCATGCGAGAGGACAGCCGCGCAAGGCGCGCAAATCTCAGCTCTTGCTATCAGGCTTTAAAAAATGGCCGATTCCCGAGGGATATTCTGCCTTGGTCAAATTTTACCGCCTCACCGTCAGAAGTAAAGAACAAGCCCAGCGTGTGTTCGGACAGCTTGATTCCTCCTTGCCATGGCGTGTCCGCGCCATCGAGATAAAGATATCCGTTCTTCATCAGAACCTCGACGGTCATCGGTTTAGATGTCTCGCGTCCGAGATACTTTCCGACGAGCGACGCCCATCGTCCGCGGTTCGGGCCTGCTGTATCGGTGGGCGTGTCGTTCAAAGGCCAATATTCCGATGCGTTTTCTGAAAAGTTCGAGCCAACAACATGCATGCGCTCCACGGCGCCGGACGGATCGCGTTCGAACCGATAACGCATGCTGGCGTTGCTAAAAGTGTCATCACCGTGCGCATCGAGGTAACTTCCATCATCCAACACCAGCCAACCATCTTTTTCGGCAATCTTCGCGAGCGAGCTTCGGCGCTGATAAGTCCCGGCAAGTTTTCTCAGTTCGGCGGGATCCTGCGCCACTGTTGGCTCAAGAATGGGCGACAGCGCCGTCGTAACCGGAATGGCCTCAAGCAATTCGCCGATCATGAGTCTCAGCGCAAAGCTGGATATTACAGGCGCGGGACTGCCGCTCTCCTGATTGCAGGCCACGACAACACCAATACCGTAATCGGGAATCCAACGATGATCGCTGTTGAACCCATAGCCACCTCCTCCATGAAGAATTGCATAAGCGCCACGGCTAGCGATGCTTATAAGGCCTAAGCCGTAACCGCCAATCTGGCCTGGGATCGGAAATTGCGGACGCTGCATTTCGTCAACGGAATCCGACGATAGAATCCGCTGCGCGTTTGACAGCCCACGCGCGAGTTGAAATGACACGAACTGCGCCATATCCCGAACATTGGAATAAAGGCCGCCGGCTGCGCGCATGGGAATGTTCTGGGGAGGGACTTCGAAAACGCCAATGTTGCCGCGTGCGACATTGGTCCCTGCGTTTGCTTTATCTTGATCGAATGTACTCGCCCGCATGCCGATGGGATCGAGCACGCTGTCCTGCATGTAGCGCTCGAACGCCGTTCCGGAGTGTTGTTCAAGTACGAAGCCAGCAAGGTCTATTCCGAGATTGGAATAGGCGTATCGGTCGCCCACCGGATGTTTGAGCCATGTGCCCGATATGCTCGCCACATGTTCGGCAAAGCTGCACGGCCTATCGTCGTAGTTGTTGCCGACCGGCGCCTCGTGGCAAAGCCCGGCGAAATGACTGAGAAGGTGTCGGAAGGTGATTTTTTTGTACTCTTGCGATCCGAAGCGGCTTTCGACTCTGAAATCCGGCATGTGGTCGATAAGACGGTCGTCGAGCTTGAGCCACCCTCGCTCAACCGCTCTCATGACTCCAACGGCCGTGTAGCCCTTGGACATGGATTGGAGGCTGAAAAGCGTGTCCGGCGTCACCGCATTGTGTGTCGCGCGACCGGTAGAACCAAAGCCCTCCGCCCAAACAAGATTTCCGCCCTGGACAAGTCCAACCGCAAGCCCAGGCACATCACGTTCCATCATTTTGATCGGAATTTCTCGCTTTAAGATGGCGATAGTGCGCGAGAACCCGATCCGGCGACGCGCTAATCGCAATACCGTCGCATCGGCGTGCGGTGGGACGGGATCGGCAACGCTTGAGCGCCCCGCTGATGCGGCGAAGGCAGCAGCACCTCCTGCTGCGAGGACTCTGCGGCGGGTCGGGTATTCCATAGCGTGCCCTCGTTTCAATATCCCCCTTTAACAATTCTCATTTCTTAGATAAAGTGAATTATGAAAATAGCCAGTCGCCGCCCTCAGCTTGAAATCACTCCGGAGCAGTTGAAGGTGATTTCATACGGACCGCGTAGGGAGATCGTTGCCTTGCTCGCCAACGATCCTGGATTGTCCGCGCGCGATCTTGCGGAACGGCTTCATAAGCCGGTCACCGGCCTCTATCGGCACATCGATCTTTTGATAGACGCGGGACTTATAAGACAAAGCGGTTCCCGGGCCGGCTCCAAGCGGCCAGAAGCTCTATACACGCTTACGTTTTCAATTTTCACAAAAGAAAATGCGGCAAGAACGCCAGAAGGCAGAATTGCACTGTCTCAAGCCGCCGCGCGATATGCGTCATCCGCAGCGCGGAAATTCACGCGCGCGGTCGAGACCGGCACTGCGCGAATGGAAGGTGATTTGACAAACACGAAATTCCACATCTCAGATCTGCAGCTCGATGCAAAAGGGATAGCTGAATTTCATCGGCGGTTAAATGCTTTCTTGCAATCAGTTCGAGAGCTACGCGTTCAACGGTCAAAAAGCCTTGAGACAATATCTGTGACGATTCTGATCGCTCCGAATCCGTAAGGCGATCGCCTGGCGCATAGCCATAGCCGTAAGGCTGCGGCCACGAATAGGGCTGGGATTCGGGATAAGCCCAGTCGCCATAGGCGGCGGTCGAATTGTAGCAGGGCACATAGACGGTCTGCGGACTGCCGAGCGGCGGACCGTTTTGCGCGGCCGCCGGTGGCGCGCCAAACGCCAGCACAATGGCGAGAACGTGAAGCAGTCTGCGGCAGACCGAGCGCGCCATGGGCCGCTACTCCCGAAAGGGAGGGAAGCGTCCCACCGCCACACGTGAGCCTCAATTGGACCTTGGTCCAATGTTGCCCAGGCAAAGGAGTTGGCTATTCCAGATCGAGTGAAAGAGAGAGGCAGCTGCGCGACCACCTCTCTCTAACTCACAAACGCCGTCGGTCAATGCTGGGCCCCTCTTACAGGGAAGCCGCGGCCTTGCGGATGACGTCGATCACGACGTTGGGTTGCGACAGCATCGGAACGTGGCTGCTCGCCACCTCCGTGACCTGGGCACCCATGCGCTTCGAGACCCAGCGCTGCAGATCGGGATGCACAGTGTGGTCATTTGTGGCCAGAACGAACCAACTCGGCTTTGTTCTCCAGGCAACTTGGTCTGCCGTGAGCTTTTGCTGGTTGAACAGGTCGGTTGAAGGAGGATAGTGCGTTGCCCAGACAACCTTCTGCTCCTCCTCCGTCAGATCGCCGGCAAAGTGCTTGGCGCCACTTGGAAGCATCCAAGCACGGTCGTCGGACGCCTCGACATGATGGAAGATTTCCGAAGGATACTTGTTGAGCTGGTCCTGCACGGTTTCGCCTGCGTCAGGCGCAACGGCTGCGATGTAGACGAGGCCAGCGACGCGGGGGTCGGCGCCGGCGCCCGTGATGGTCGCCCCGCCATAAGAATGGCCCACCAGCAGCACTGGGCCTTTGACGCGGTTCAGTGTCCGCTTCACGTCCGCCAAATCCTCCTCGTAGAAATCCAGCCCATATTGAACGGACATAACTTCGTACCCGTCCGCCTGGAGGCTGGGGATTACCTTGTTGAAGCACGAGCCGTCGGCCCAGATTCCGTGACAGAAAACGATCGTCGGTTTTGTTTTGTTAGCCATTTTGCTTCTCCATTCCGTTAGCCGCGAGGTTGAGTGTCATCGCTCGCTGAAGCGGCGTTTCCAGCGGGTGAATTCTGCGAAACAGTGGGTGCGCTTAAGCGTTAGATGAGGCTGCGAACATCTTTATTTGAGATGACCGGTCGTCTACTAACTCGACAAAGCTTTAGGCAAGTAGGCATGGCAACACGCTCCTTTCGAAGCTGTCGAATGGCTTTCCGCTGCGTTCTACCTTCGCACGCATGACGGTTCCTTCGAACGTGTCTATCAGCGCGGCGGCAAGCTGTTTCGTGTCTTTGGTTGAAGCCAGTTCTTTGCGTGCCTGAGCTTCCCGCAAACAATCGGCAAGCGCTTCCGACCATTCCCGGTAAACGGTCACGAGCTTTGCGCGCACATCCGCGCTGGAAGGCGTAACTTCAAGAGCCATGTTTCCGATCAGGCAGCCGACAGCGTAACGGTGACGCTTGTGGAAATCCGCCAGCCCTCTGAAATAGTTGACCACACGCTGAAGCGGCGGCGTCTCCTTATCACGCAAGAGCGGCCCATACATCTCAGCGACCGAACCCCAATATTCGCCCAGCACCTCAACCGCGAATGCTTCTTTGCTTTCGAAGTAGTTGTAGAACGATCCCTTCGGAACGCCGGCAGCAGCCGTTATTTCCTGAACACCGGTGGCGTTGAAGCCAACACGACTGACGAGGTCGGCCCCCTTTTCCAGGAGTTTGGCGCGGGTGTCTGGGTTTGCGGGTCTAGGCATGCGTAATAGATGACCGGTCGTCTTGTTATTGTCAAGCAGATTCTTTGGCTCACAAACAAGGCGACACGCGTAAGAGCGCCGATCTTGCTTGCAGCGGATGATCAGTTGTCAGCGCCTCACGAACCGATAGGCAAAGCGATCCGTCTTTCCCTTGATCGAGGGGTCGAACACCTTGATCGAGTGCGGATCGTCCTTGTTCGCGAGAATGGTGCTCTCCGCGTCCAGTACGAAGCCGGCCGCCACCACCTCCTCGCGGACGGATGCGGGGTCGATCCGATGCAGAGCCTGGGCGTCGCCCGTGCCCGCCCCTGCGGCGGCGGCATGGTCGACGATGACGTAGGACCCACCGGGCTTCAGCCGCTCGTAGACGGCTCGGTTGAAGTCGGCCGCCGTCGCGCCCTTCTTCTGCATCAGCGCTGTGTGGAGATCGTGGTAGAACAAGTGCAGCCACAGGACATCTGCGGGTTGCGTGACCTGCGGCATCGCGACGAGGTCCGCCGAGACGGCTTCGACGTTTTCCCGGCCCGGCTCCTTCGCAAGCGCCCGCATGAGGCCGACCGGATCGTTCTTGAAGTCGGCGACTTCGGCCGGCACGAAGCTGAAGACCCGCCCTTCGGGTCCCACGATGCCGGAGAAGAGACGGGTCCAGTCGCCATCGCCCGGGTAAACGTCGATGACGGTGGCGCCCGCTTCGACTCGTGCGAACCGGATCAGCTCGGATTGCTTGGATTGGTCGTACATCGATAACTCCTTTACGGTTGGGTATCCGACGAGAGCACAACGCGCAGGGCTGGGAGACGGCCAGCGCTACAGCGGTCCGGACGCGTCCACCCTCGCAGCCCGCGCCAGGGCTTGGGTGTCGATATACTCCCGGATCTTCGTCAGCTTGCCGTTTTGAACGGTGATGGCGAAGACCCAATCGTCCTTGAACGTCTTGTTCGTGGCTTTGATTTTCCCGGTCGCGACGCCGACGACCAGAACCCGGTCTCCCTGCGCGACGAACTCCCGGGGCTCGGTGGACGTTTCCATCGTTTTGGATGCCTTCTGAAGCACATCCGCCAATCCCGCGTGCCCGCGGTGCGTGCCAGCCAGTGGCCAGTCCTCGCCCGGAATGATCCACTCGATGTCGTCGGCGATCAGCGCCAGCAGAGCCTCCCTGTCGCCGCGACCGATCGCGGCGAAGAAGTCCTTTACGGTCTGGACGTTTTGCTCGGTGCTCATAAGAATTTCTCCATTTCCTTCGCGTCGGATCGCGCTCGATCCGATCGCACGTGTCGTGTTCCTGCCGAGGCAGACGTCGTGTTCATCCGTCGAACTTGACCAAGTCCTTGAAGATCAGCCGGCCCCAGGTGTTTCCGCGCGCCTGCACAAGCAGTCCGCCTTCGGAAAGGCCACCAAGATTGATCGGCGCGAACCCGAGATTTTCCGCAAGCGCGCCAATCTGATCTGCGGCGCCGTCATCGTCGCTCGCCAGGAACACGACTCTCTTGCCGCCGTGTACCGCCGGATCCTGGTCAAGGACGGCAGCGAGCAAATGGTTGAAGCCCTTTACCAGCCTAGCGCCAGTGAAAGCCTGCGCGACGGCCTTGGAAGAAGGCTGTCCTCCCAGTTTCTCGGGAGGCACGCCATAGGCATTGGTCACATCGATGATGGTCTTCCCCTGCCAGCTGGGCAGTGCCTTCGCGACATCCGCGTGCGACGCGAAACGAACGGCCAAAAAGATGACGTCCGCCTTGACGGCTTCCGCCAATGTTTTGGGAAGGACCTTGGGTCCGATTGCGGCCGCATCGGCTGCAAAACTTTTCGGGTCGTGCGTGGTTGCCACGGACACTTCAATGCCCTTGCGGGCAAACGCCTTGGCAAGAGCATGGCCGATCTTGCCGAAGCCGATGATTGCATAGCTCATGTTGCTTCTCCGATCTTGTGTAGACGCGCCGGGGGTCAGACCTGCGCCATGCCGCCATCCACGGCCAGATCCACGCCGGTGATGTAAGAACCTTCATCGGAGGCGAGGAACGTGACGGCAGCCGCAATTTCTTCTGGCTCGCCCCTACGACCCATCGGGATCTGTGTGGTGAACTGAGCGACCGCCTGCTCGACCTGTTCAGCCGTAAGACCCGTCGTCGTCGCCAGAGCCGGGGTATCGATTGCTCCAGGGCTCATGCAATTCACGCGGATCTTGCGGTCCTTCAGCTCGAGTGTCCACGCGCGCGCGAAGTTGCGGACGGCCGCCTTACTCGCGGCGTAAGCACTAAACCCTGGCAGCCCCAACACGTTCGACACGGAAGAGGTCAGGATAATCGAACCGCCGTCCTTGAAGAGGGGAAGGGCCTTCTGCACCGTAAAGAACAAACCCTTCACGTTCACATCGAAGGTCTGGTCAAAATGGGCCTCGGTAGCGACCGCGAGCGGTGCGATCGTCCCTGCGCCCGCGTTCGCGAAGAGAATGTCGATGTGACCATGCTTCTCTTTCACGACGGCATAGAGGCGGTCCAGATCTTCCAAGCGCGACACGTCGCCCACGACCGTCGTAACGTTTCTCTTGATGAGGGTGGCGGCCTCCTTCAGCTCTTTCTCTCGTCGCCCGGTGATCACGACGTGTGCACCTTCTTCCACGAAACGTTTGGCCGTGGCCAACCCAATCCCGCTGCTTCCGCCTGTGATGACTGCGATCTTGCCTTCGAGTTTTTTCATGATCTTTTTCCTTTGATTGTCCGTGGCCCAGCCACGGGACGGCGTCGTGTCAGAGTTGCGCCAGGCCGCCGTCTACGGCGACCTCGCTGGCGGTCATGAAGCTGCTGTCCGGCGATGCGAGAAAGGCGGCCACGGCCGCGATCTCCGCCGGATCGGCCATGCGTTGGAGCGGGGTCATCGCGCCGTACGCCTTCTGGCCCTCTTCGCCCAGCGCTTCCTTCGCGAGTTCGGTCGCCGTCGGCCCGGGCGACAGCACGTTCACCCGGATGCCGGTGCCTTTCAGGTCTTCCGCCCAGGTCCGCGCGAGGTTGCGCACGGCCGCCTTGCTCGCGCTGTAGGCAGTGAATCCCGGAGCACCCGTGGTGCCGGCGCTCGATCCGGTCAGGATGATCGAACCGCCCTTGCCCATCAGCGGCAACGCCTTCTGGACCGTGAAGATCGTACCCTTCACATTGGTGTCGAAGGTTTCGTCGATGTGCTTCGCGGTGATCTCGCCGAGCTTAAGCGGGCTTCCCGCCCCGGCATTGGCGAAGACGATGTCGAGGGTTCCGCGTTCGGCCTTTACCGCGGCATAGAGCCGGTCGAGGTCGGCCTCGTTCGAGACCGAGCCCTTTACCGCGCGGGCGTTGGGCCCGAGTTCGATCAGAGCAGCGTCAAGCACGTCCTGCCGGCGGCCAAAGATGAAGACGAAGGCGCCTTCCTCGATGAAGCGCTTTGCCGAGGCGAGACCGATGCCGGTAGCGCCACCGGTGATCACGGCGGTCTTTCCATTCAGTCTGGCCATATCGTGCATCTTTCGTTTGTGTTGTTCCGCCAGCGCGATATGTGCCCTGGCCGGCTCTCGATGAGTCACGTGGGGAGTCCGCGATCAGGTTGGTATTCCTGAATCCACGACATCGGTTGTGCGTAAACGCACCGCTTGCCTGAATGTTGCCAAATGGATCGAGGGGATACCCTTGCCTCCGCCGCGAGGTTGCCCATCGGGTCGCTCGTCGGCCGCGGCGCTATTTCTCTGCGATCAAGCTGCCGCTGGTCAGCCGCCAAGACCCGCGATTAGCGGTGCATATGCGGAAAGCCTGCGGGACAGGAACTCCGTGAAAAGCCGCACGCGCTTGGTCTTGCGCGTTTCGCCGTGCGTGAGAAGCCAGAGCGTGCCGTGCTTGTGCAGGACGGTGCCCGGCACTCTTGCCAGCAGCGGATCGGCATCTCCGATGAAGCAAGGAAGCACCGTCATGCCGAGCCCCTGCCGTACCGCGGCGATCTGCGCCTCGCCATCCGTGGTCTTGAACATAACATCCGCGGCGGGCACCTCACCCCCGCGCGCCCAGTCCGAGATGCCATTCTGGCTGATGACGATCCACCGGATGCGATCAGCCTTTCCCGCGCGCCAGGCGGCAAGCAGGTCGCGAGACATGTAGACGCCACCGAATACCTCCGGCCCCTTCAGGCCATGAAGATTGAGTGGCAAGGTGTTGCGATCGTAGACGACGCGGATCGCGACATCGGCCTCTCGGTTGGTCAGATTCACCAACTCGCCGGAGGGCAAGATTTCAATCTCGACCTCGGGGTGGAGACGCGCGAAATCGGCGAAATCCGGCATCAGCAGGTGTGTCGCGAGAGTCGGCGCCAGCGTCACCCGCAGCCGTCCGCGCACGCTCTGGTCGCGACCGAAGACACGCGTCTCCAGCCGGTTCGATGACGCTTCCATCTGCTCCGCAAATTCGAGGATCTCCTCCCCCGCATCGGTCAGGCGATAGCCCGACGGCAGCTTCTCGAACATCTGCGCCCCGAGGCGCTCTTCGAACTGCGCGATGCGTCGCAACACGGTGGAATGAGTCACATCAAGGCGCTCAGCCGCCGCCCGAACCGACCCTTCGCGCGCTACCGCCAGGAAATAGCGAACGTCTTCCCAATCCGTCATCTGCGCGCGCCTACAATCATGAGCGGTCAGGGATTTTGCGTTGATGCCAGGGGCCGATCGTAGCATCGCCGGTTAGAATTCGCACCACCCGAGTCCCTGCCGAGCGTTTGGCAGCGGCCCTTCAACTCCACGGATTTGGGTCTGAGATACGCGTATCGGCGATCTCAACCTGTTCTGCCTTTTTGGTCAGGTTTGCTACTTAAACCAGCTCCAAGGCCGGGCAGTGCCAATAAAGCAAATACCAAATCAGCATTTGGAAACGACGGTACAACGCTAGCCGGTCGGACACGGGCGTTTCACGTTGCTATGCCGCGTGATGGGACGTTGCCATTTCAGGAGCGATCTCGACGACGCGCTCCGGCGGCAAATGTACGCGCGCTATGGTCCCCTTTCCAAGTTCGCTTGCGATAGTGAAAACGCCGCCGTGCAATTCGACAATAGATTTTACGATGGGTAGTCCAAGGCCCGCACCGCCGTGAGAACGGGCATAGATGCTCTCCACCTGCGCGAACGGCTCCATGACGAGTTGGATCTTGTCCGCGGGTATACCCTCGCCGCTATCTTGCACAAGCAAGTCCACGCCGCCGTTTGCCGCGCGTTCTGTACGGACCTCGATAAAGCCTCCTGGATCGGTAAACTTCACGGCGTTTGAAACCAGATTTATCACCACTTGCCGCAGCCTCACTTCGTCGCCGCGTATGAGCACATCGCCGTCGCCAGACAAACGAATTTCCTTACCGGCAATTGTGTCGCGGCCGCCCAGCAGCAATAAGGCGTGATCCACGACATCTCCCAGTCTCAAGACGCGATCAGAAAGCTCTACCTTCCCCGCTTCGATCCGGGCCATATCCAAAACGGCATTCAAAACGGCCAGAAGGTGCCGACCACCGTCAGCGATGTCGCGCAAATATTCCATCATTTTCTCACGCTTTATCCCACCGCCAAGCATGAGATCTGAGAAACCGATGATCGCATTCAAAGGGGTACGCAACTCATGGCTCATATTTGCGAGGAAATGGCTCTTTGCACGGTTTGCCTGCTGGGCCGCTTCCATCGCGATCCGCAGCTCAGCTTCGGCCTCCGCGCGTCTCGCAAGCGTATCGACAAGCTTTAGATTTCTCTGCGCGATCTCTTTCTGGTGGCGCTTTAAGATCCTGTGCCGCCACGCGAGCCACACGAGCAGAAAGATGGCGACAACGATGATCCCGGATAGCACGAGCAGCTGAATCTCCACCTGCGACTGGCGAAGATGCATGTCGCGCTCCAAACCGGCGGATTTAAGATGTTCGATTTCGAGATCTTGTCTCGCAAAGTCGAATTGCGCACCGAGGAGAGCAAGATTGGTTGAAGCGGCGAGTGACCGGCCCTGGTCGTCCAGCCGCTTAAACGCTTCAAAGTGCGCCATCGCGAGGGGCAAATCGCCCTGTGCACGATAAATCAGATACGCAATCTGGTGCATGTCACGAAATGTCGGCGTCGTAGTCTTCAAGTCAACGCCGTGAAATGCTCTCTGTAAGTCGGCAGCCGCGGAATGCAGGTCGCCGCGTTCATAATCGATTTCGGCTTTTGCACCCCACGAGAAGCGCCCTTCCCCATCCTGGTCCGTGTCCGCCTCAAGTTTTAGAGCCCGGTTTACCGCGCGCTCGGCTTCGGCGATTTTTCCAATTCTGGTGTAGCTTGTCGCGAGGCTATTGAGGATGTTCACCTGCAGCGCGACACTCTTCAATGAAGAGGCAACTGCCAAAGCCTGCGCGAAACGAGGGATAGCTTGTTCGTAGCGACCCATCTGCTGAAAGGCAAAGCCAAGATTGTTTGCAATGCCGATCGCGATCGCCCGATCACCGGAATAAGCCTCCGCTGCCTCGTTGTAGTATCGGATCTCGCGGTTGAAGTCGTGCGCCTTGTCGTAGAGACCTCCCAGATCCAGCAGTACGATCGCCTGGCTACGGCCAATCCCCAGCCGTACGTAAATCTCGTGAGCTTGTTGATAATTCTTGAGGGCAAGCGCGAAATCGCCTGCTGAATCGGCAATGGCCGCGCGCGCGAGCGCCAGATCGCCGTCCAGCTTCGAAAGTTTGTGCTTATCCGCGACAAATTCAGAGGCTCTCGCTATTAGCCTGTGTGCTTCCGCGTTGCGATCGGTGCGATTCAACGCTTCTGCTTCGAGGCAGAGAGCGGCCGCGATGGCTTCTCGATATCCTGCAGTTCCTCTCAAAGTTTCTGCGAGTGAAGCCGCGTGCTGCGCCACGCCCAGGGCAGCATCGGGGTGAGCCATCATCAGGCCTTGTGACTGGGCGACGAGACGGTTGAATTCATTTTGTTCCGGCCAGCGGTTTCCCGTTCCCAAGGCGGCGGCGCCGGGATGGCATGCGAAAAAGAGTGCGATCAGGCAAAGGGGTGCTGCCAGATTGCGGATTCCGGCAAGCAGCCGTGCCAAAGCCCTCGCACCGCTGTGGCGCGACGAATCGAACAACACGGCATTCCAGCGGCTCTTATCGGAACCCGATCGCGGCAATATCGTGTCCTAACCGGTTTGGGGGCAGACCACCTTTGTCGCCAGCAAACTCCCATAGCGATCTTTACGGGTCGTAAAATCGTTGGCCGCACCCGCTGAGAAAAGGCCGCAACCCCAACCGGATTTGCGATTATGCCGACCACCAGCGCGGCGACGCTTCTAACCTCTTGACAATGGTTAATAAATCCTTAATTATCGATGACTTGGCGGGTTTAGGGGATGGCGGCGGGGCCGCCGGTCGATTGACCCGCCTGTTAGGATCAGGAGAACGGGCAAGCCATGAACACCGAAGCAAGTTTCGTCATCGCGGATCTGGACGTAGAGCTGTCAGCAATTGGCGGTTACGACTCAATCAGCGGCATGCCCTGCGGCTGTCTTCACGGTCCGATTCGTCCCTATCTCCGCCCCCTGAATGCGGGTGATGTACCGAATCTGGCGCCAAGCGCTGACTGACAAGAGCGGCATCTGTCGTTTTTTCCGCATGCGTCGGACCGTGAGGTCCGAAGCGGAGGTCTTGTTTAAGGGATCGCACGTCCAAAAAAGGAGACTTAGCCGTCTCCTTTTTTCTTGCGCGAAACGGCCCAAAGGGTCAAAGCAATGCGCATAGATATGCCGCAATGCGGTTTCGGATAGTGCAACTGGGCGATAAGAGTGGTTTTGTCTAATGAAACCGACAAATTCTATCGGCTCATCGGCGAACTTGATCACCTCCTGGTAAAAGGTGCCGGTGATCGGTTCTGGTCGGCAAGACCGATATTTGCCGAAATGGATCGGTCGTTCCTGAACGGCTGGGTCACCTGCCGCTTGAAGGAATTGCAAGACCATAGAGACTTCCTCGTCTTCCGGGACCGCAATTCTCTGACGATCAACGTCACCAAGGCCTACGCCATCTCGCTGGCGACGATCGACGAACCGCCGGCCAATTTGTTTCTGTATCCGCAACACTACATTGCTCGCAATGTGGGGCGCACGCCGCTCAAAGTCCGTCGCTACAGATGTAACCGGCCCATTAGAAACGACGTCTATGACCCCGACGTGCGCCTCGTACCGCGCGACGAGTTCGACCTCCTTCCCGATGAGGTGCTCGAACGGGACGGGCATGGCGATGTGGTGGACTGGCAGTCTGACGGCGCTCCCGGCTATCTGTTGCGACTGCATTCAGAATCTCTCGGTCAGTATGAGTGGGCGTTCGACAGGACGACTCTCGCGCCGAAAGGCGTAACGGTCCTTGATGCCTCTTCCAGCCAGGTTGCGACAGCCATGCAAATGTTGACGGCGCTGGACGTCCCCGTCGACAGAGACTTCATTGAAGCGGGGTTGGGATCGCCGGACTTCCATGTGCGGTGGGAAACCCTAAAAATGGTAAATCGCGTTGCGCCCGAGTTGGTCCGGGAGACGTTGGAGCGTTTGACGGCTGACCCCCATCCGGCGATACGCCGTGCCGCAGAAAAAACACTGTCGCTCAATGCAACAAAGCAGACGATGGACGGCTGAGGATGGCGATTTCGTTTCAAGCCAGGACCGATGTAGCGCCGATGGAAGTCGAAGATTTCATCGACACTCTGCAGAGAGTTTACAAAGGCAATTCACTCGATGCGATGCATACCGTTGCCGAGATATTCCAAAGCGTGGCTGCCAACCGTGAGTTTCTCCGGGACGCTTTACTCAATGAGCTGAAGCGCATTGCAGAGCAGCAGAATCTCGTAAGCTTTGCGCCGCAATCGTTCATCATTCATAGGGCGCATCCGTTTTCCTTGCGGCTGAATTTGTGGTTGCCGCCCGTGGGCAGCGAAAGAAAGATCGAGCAGGAAGCGCGCGTTTATTCATACGAGCGAGCCCATGATCATAACTTCAGCTTGCTGACTGTTGGCGCTGGGGGGCCGGGCTACAAGACTCGCATATTCGAATATGATCGTAAGTCCATTTCGGGCTACGCTGGGGAACCGGTGGAGATGACACATCTCGAGGACACGATGCTTCCTCCCGGAAAGGCGATGATCTACCGGCCTCTTCGAGACGTCCACGTTCAGCTGCCGCCGGATCAGCCTTCGCTGTCCTTGAACCTTCTCATCGAGGAACAGGATATCGTAGAAGTCCCGCAGTATTTCTTTGATCTCGCGACGCACTCAGTCGTTATTATGAACGACAATGAGGTAGGACGGAGAGTGAGCTTCCTCGAAGCCGTAGGGCAATTCGCAGATGAGAATTGCATACCCTTATTGTTCGACGTCGCCCGTCAAAACCACAACCCTCTCATTAGAGCTGCGGCGCTCCATGCAATCCGAACCGGTTTTCCAGAGCGGGACGCCGAGATAGCGCAGATTGCAAGAGCTGATGGCCACCCTGTTGTCCTTCGAGAAGCACGGATTTTCGAAAAAACGCACTGACCGCCAAGTTGCTGCGACGCAAAGCGCAGATCCTCCGCGAAATAGCAGTGCAAGAGGTGGCTTATCGCGGTGCGACGAACAGATATCCGCTTCTCGTCACAATTTATTAGGCACGCAATGCCCGTACGTTGCGCACGCTATCCAACCAATCCCGAATTTCGTCGGACGTTTCAATGCATTCCGCAAGAAGTGTGGCGGCAAGCGTGTTGGCCAGGGCAATTTCTCCTTTGCGGCATGCGGTGTTGAGGATTCGAGCGATTGAGCAGGCGCGCTCCGCCCCGATGTTTCCAGACGTACTAACGATGACATGCGATGCTCGTTCGATGTCCGGCAAATTTTCGCTCGTCACTTCGCGCCGAATGACCTCCAAATGGCGGTCCGTATCGAGCAAATAAAGACAAAGTAGATCGCGTACGTTCTCAAGCGGCAACACGGAAAGCAGGCTGTCGATTTTGTAGGGCGAGAGAGCTGGAAGCTCTAGTGCACGAGCGGTTTCTTCGGCACTCGAAGCCTCCAAGCGGACGTCCGAACTCAAAAACTCCCCAGGCGGCAAATTTGCCGAGACATTTTTGGCAACCTTCACAAGTTCTGCAAACAATGCCTGGGGCTGTATGGGCTTGGAAACATACGCGTTCATGCCTGCAGCAATATATTCTTGTGCGGCGCCGCTCATGGCGTTTGCCGTCAAGGCGATAATGGGTATTTTATTCTTGTCGCCCGGAAGCGCCCGGATTTGCCTGGTTGCTTCAACACCGTCAAGTTCCGGCATCTGCACGTCCATAAGCACCACGTCGAACGATTTTGCGCGAACTGCTTCGACAGCCTGGTTACCGTTTTCCACGACTTCTACCGCGTGGCCAGCCTTCTGCAGCAATGCCACCGCAAACATCTGGTTTATTCTGTTGTCCTCGGCAAGGAGAATGCGCAAGGGCCGATACGGTGAACGCATGGGCCTTTCTTGGCCATCCTCGACAAGGGGCGCCGCGCTGATTTCATTGGAATTCGAGGTGTATATTTGAACGAGGCAATCCATAAGTTCGTGCTGGCGAACCGGCTTATCGACTTTCGCATCAAAGAGTTTGACTTTAGATTTTTCAACTCCGTGCGTTCCAGCCGAAGATACCAGCACCAGCTTGGTGTCACCGAACAGCGGATTGGCGCGAATGCGGGCCGCGAGTTCAGCTCCAGAGACACCCGGCATCATCTGGTCGAGGAACACAACATCGTAAGGCTTGCCGCGATGCCACGCACGCTCCAGTTCAGCAAATCCTTCAAACGCGTCATGCGCGCCTTTGCTTTGTATCCCGTAGGTGCCTAGCTGCCGCCCCAATATCTCGCGGTTCATATCGATGTCGTCTACCACGAGCACGTTCAACAGCTTCAGATGAGCAGGAAGGTTGCGGAAGTGTGGCAATTCCGCAGAAGACCTCGCAAGTGCGACCTGGAACCAGAACAGGCTGCCGCTACCGGATTCGGCAACGCCAATCTCGCCCCCCATCAATTCGACGAGCTGTTTGCAGATGGCGAGGCCTAGGCCGGTCCCTCCGAACCGCCTGGTCACGGAGCTATCGGCCTGAGTGAACTTTTGAAATAGGCGCCCGCGGACTGCTTCCGACATGCCTATGCCGGAGTCTTTCACCTCGAAGCGAAGATTGGTGCCGCCCGACAGGGCTTCAATGCCGCGGTTGGCACTAACCTGGACACTCACGCCTCCCCGTTCGGTAAACTTGATGGCATTGCCAATCAGGTTGAGCAGCACCTGGCGAAGCCGCGGGCCGTCTCCTCGATACGTTCCGACCGCCTCGGGCGCGATAAAGACGGCAAGGTCGAGTTGCTTTTCGCGCGCCTTGCCAGTCATCAATGCGACGGCACTTTCCACTGTGCTGACCATATCGAAGTCGAGGCACTCTAGTTCAAATTTTCCAGCCTCAAGCTTTGAGACATCGAGGATGTCGTTGACGAGCGCGAGCAGAGCTTCGCCGGATTCTCTGACGACCCCGGCATAGTTGCGCTGCTCGGGGCTTAGTGGCGTATCAAGCAATAAACCAGTCATTCCCAAAACGCCGTTCATGGGCGTACGAATTTCATGGCTCATGTTTGCCAGGAATTCGGATTTTGCCTTGTTGCCCGCGTCGGCCAAATCCTTGGCTGTTACAAGTTCGAGCCGAGCCTGCTCCAACTCTTGGACGTAGATGCGAAGTCTCTTCGTTTCGTCTGTGGCCAGCCTCGCAAACCGCATGTCGACCAGCGCGCCAACCAGGCCCAGAGCGAGGACGAGAAATGCGATCGCGGCAACTGCAATAGCCAACGCCGTGGGGGACGCTCCCACTTGCGGCGCGGCGATTAGCGGATCGTAATGGTAGGAGACGGCCGACATCGCGGTAAAATGCATGGCGCAGATGGCCAACGTAAATATGCCAGCGGCCCCTAGGGAGCGGATCATCGAGGTGCTTCTCAGGGCTACCTTCATGGCGGCTGCCATGAGCCCAATACCAAGCACGACAGAGATGGCAACATATTCAGGGTCCCACACGGGGCGCGCTGAAATGTCGATAGCCGAGATGCCGGTGAAGTGCATCGCGATGACCGCAATTCCCAGAATCGCACCCCCGATTACAGGTCCTATCCGGCTAAAAGAAACGGCAAAACCAAGACCCGACAGAACGACTGCGATGATGCATGATAGTAGAGTCAGTGCGACATCGTATTGAACGGCAAAGCCAGGTTGGTAAGCCAGCATTGCTACAAAATGCGTGGCCCAAATTCCGCACCCGCCCACCACTCCCGCTGCGGCGAGCCAACTCCATCTCGCTCGGCCTGACGCCGAACTAGCCCTTCCGCTCATGCTTATCGAGGTCACGGAGGCAAAGAAACACAAGACCGCCGCGAGAGCGACGAGCCTTAGATCGTGCTGTCCGGTAATGCAGCCGAATACGTGTATCATGGCGATACTACTACCGCTCAGCTAGTTAATCGCTCGCTTCTGATTTGGTGAGAAAGCTCCCGAATACTTCGCGTTTATGAGGTGTGTTCTCGAGAGTTCCGTGTGTTTCACGCGCGTTTCAGCGGTTTCAGGCGGCTTTGGGATGCGCGACGGCGCATCTCGATGAACCAAATTTATTTGGCGCACAACCGCACTTCGGCATTGAACGCAATTTGCCCGTCTCTGCGTTTTGCTGTGGAAGCTGGTCAGAAGTGCCTTGCTCGGATACGACGGTGAGCTTCACTTTGCCCTCTTGGACATAGCACACGGTCGCGGTTTCCCTCGCGGCTCGTATGAACAGAATACAGCAATTGTTTGCGCGAGATTTGGCTGGCGAACAAACCGGTGAAGACTAACTACGACACGCAGGAGGACTTTCGAATGTCAAAGGCGCTGAGGGTTTTGATTACGGGCGCGGCAGGCGCCATAGGAATGGCAACGGCGCAGGAACTTGCCAGCCGGGGGCATTTAGTCGTCGCCACCGACGTATCCGCGCTCAGTGGATTGGAAGGCATCCAGACGCATGTGCTCGATGTCACCAGCGATGACTCCGTGGCGCGGTGCCTTGAAGAGGTTGGCCCGCTCGATGCCATCGTCAACAGCGCAGGTATATCCGGCGGAGGGCCGGTGGAAGGCTATCCGCTCGATCGTATCCGGCAGATGTTCGAGACAAACACGCTCGGCGCGTTGCGCGTCATCCAGGCGGTCTTGCCCTCGTGGCGAAAGCGGGGTTCGGGCGTCATTGTGAATGTGTCGAGCATAAATGGCCGGATCTCCGCGCCACTCCGAGCGGCGTACAGCGCCTCCAAATTCGCGCTCGAAGCCTTCACGGAGTCGCTGCACCTGGAAGTCCGTCACTTTGGAATCCGCAGCGTGTTGATCGAGCCCGGAAACATCGCGCCCGGCATGAAAGCGAGCGAGCCGCATAAGGGACCGGCCGACTACGCCGGACTGTGGGAGCAGTGGACGGGCGCCGATACCAGAATGGCGGGGCCATCGGGCGGGCCCGGACCCGAGATCGTCGCGTTCGCCATCGCCAACGCCATCGAAGACCCCGCGACCCCGTTTCGCGTACCGGTCGGTCAAGACGCCGAGATGATTTTGGGCATGCGAAGGAGCCTCGACGATCAGGCATTCGAAGACGCCATGAGAAAGGCTGTTGGGCTTACGTGGTGATTGGATGGCTGACAGGCGGCGCTCTGCGTTCTTAGCAATCCTTGCTCAGGTTCTGTGAGCAGATCGGAGCCTATTCTTACTCTGGCCCCCGATCTTTCTCGAACAGGAAAATCCACCAACATAACAACAAGAAGCCGGCGCATCTCGCGCCGGCTTCTTGTTGCATTCTCGTCGACAACGACAGTCGTGGTTTTGGCGGTCACGGGGTCCGTAAGAATCCATGCTGCACGGCTTGATCGTCTTCCCAGGTTCCCGCGATCACACCACTCTCGGCGCCGCTACCGATCGTTTGGCCACCCGTGCTCACGGAGCCCACAGGGTCGAAAATTTTGATTTTCCCATCGACCCGCCGCAAGTAACCGTGGAATACGTTGTTACTGTCCGTATAGGTGCCTGCAATTTCGCCTTTGTTGTTGATGCTCCTACTGGTGATTCCGGCCGATCCCGTAATGTCGTAGGTGGTGATGGTCCCATCGGCAGCTCGCAAGTAGCCGTGGCCGCCATTGGCATCCGAATAGGTTCCGGTGATCGTCCCACTCTCGTTCAAGCCGAAAACGAAGGTGTAGGTCGATCCCATTGGATCGAACGTCGTGATCGTCCCATCGGCGGCACGAATAAAGCCGTGGCCATGGTAATTGCTGTCTGAGTAATATCCAGCAACTATTCCGGCATTATTGATACTGAAGGCATTGGTGTAAATTGCCCCTGGGGGATCGAATGTCGTGATTTTTCCATTTGGGGTTCGGACATAGCCGTGGAACACGTTGTTGCTGTCCGCGTAGTACCCCGCAATCGCGCCGTGCTTGTCGATGCTATTGGCTAGCGTCTCAACAGATCCGGGCGGGTCGAAAACCGTGATGGTCCCGTCGACAGCCCGTATGAAGCCATGAAGCGCGTTGGTGCCGTCCTTGTAGTATCCCGCAATCACACCATCGTTGTTGATGCCGGTAGCCGTTGTTTGGACGGATCCCTTTGGATCAAAAATGGTAATCGTCCCATCGGCCGTCCGAACATAGCCGTGAAATGGGCGGGTGAGCTTGCAATAGGATCCTGTGATGGCGCCGCCGTCATTGATGCCGAAGACCAGTGTGTAGAAGGCATTCGGGGGGTCGAACGTCGTGAATGTGGCTTTGGCATCCGCTGATGAATTCCATGCGAGGCTTGCGATCGCCATCGACAAAGCCAGCGTGCCGCTCGTCAATGTGGGCAACGCCCCTCGCTTGAGACTAGCCAACACAACCATAATTCTCGTCTGCCCCATACTGGTAACTCCTCTTCAGTGGAAATCGCCTTGGAATTTGGCGCATCGCTCAACAAGGGCGACTCTTGACGCACCTTGCCGCCCGTGTCCTGATTAAACTTCTTAAGAACCCTTAAATCGTCGCTCTGGACGCGGCGTGCGCATTTTTGAGAGATGATGCCTCATGACGGAGCAGTATTGCTTCGGCTCATTTACCTTGGATCGGGTCGCGGGCAGGCTGTTCGCCGACGGCGTGCCGGTGCCGCTAGGTGCCACAGACTCTCGCCTGTTGCTCGCCCTCCTTGAAAATGCCGGCACCATCCTCACGAAGGATCAGTTGGCGTCGATCGTGTGGGGGCGTGCACTGGTGAGCGACAACGTGCTGTACGTTCACATCAGCGCGTTGCGCAAAGCCCTCGGCGACGATTATATCGAGAACCATCAGCGACGGGGCTATCGCTTCGCGGCACAGGTCGAGCGAAGAGAGATTGATGCGTCGCACCCGCTCGCCAAGAGGAGCTCGGGCAATCTCCCTTCGCTTTGGGCCAACGACAGCAATGAGGGCCCCACGCGCTTGATCGGCAGAAGTGAGCAGCTTCGCATGGTCTCGGAACGGCTCGCGCACGGGCGGCTTGTTACGCTGGCAGGGCCTGGCGGCGTTGGAAAAACAAGACTAGCCTTGCAGGCCGGCAGCAAAGTTTCGTCGCAGTTCGTCGATGGCGTGTGGCTGGTCGAATTGGCGCCCCTGAACGACGAGGATTTGGTTCCCGGGGCGATAGCCTCCGCGCTCGGTATCAAGATCGGAATGAACGCGGGTCCATCCGACACGGTCTCGCGCCATCTGGCGCGAAAATCCATGCTTATCGTGCTCGACAATTGCGAACATTTGACTGCGGCTTGCGCCCAGATATCGGAGGCTCTCCTCGCAGCTGCGCCGGGTGTGAAGATTCTGGCGACCAGCCGCGAAGCGCTGTCGTGCTCGGGTGAACAGGTGTTGGAAGTGCCTCCGCTGGCCGTGCCTCACGAAGCTGCGATGTCGGCAGCCGCAATGCGCGGCACGGCAGCGATCGAGCTTCTTATCGAGCGGGCTATGGCGGCCGACGCGAATTGCCGGATTGCGGATGAAGATCTGGCCATCGCCGCCAGGGTTTGTCGTCGCGTCGACGGTCTTCCGCTGGCGATCGAGATGGTCGCGAGTTGGGTCGGCGCGCTCGGGTTAGAAAACCTGGACGCAAAGCTCGACGGATCGTTGAAGGCATGGCTGCGCGCAAAGAGCACGGCGCCACCTCGACACGCCACTTTGCATGCCACCTTGGAATGGAGCCATGCACTTTTGTCGCCGATGGAACAGACGGTACTTCGCCGGCTCGCCGTGTTCGCAGGCAGTTTCACTTTGGAAGCGGCGGAAGCCCTTGTGAGCGACGATACCCTTTCAAAGGAGCGCGTCTTCGAACACGTCGCCAATCTGGTCCGCAAATCGATGATCGCAGTGGCGCCGGGGGCGCGGACGCGGCGCTATCGGCTGCTGGAAACGACGCGCGCATTCATGCTCGAAAAGCTGAAAGAATCCGGTGAGGCAGATGCGGTGCGGCGGCGTCACGCCCACGAAGTTCTGATTGCACTCGAGCACGCGAGCGGCGAATTGGAGACGACGAGCGACGCGGGCTGGCTGGAGCGGTACGGCCTATTGCTTGATGATGTGCGCACCGCGCTCGATTGGGCGATGGGCGAGAACTCCGATGACGCTGTGGCACTCGCGGGAGCGTCTTGGCCGCTTTGGGGTCAGCTGTCGCTGCGCAGGGAAGGAAGACAGAGGCTCAGCGCCGCGATAGCCCGGCTGCGCCCCGACACCACACCCGCGCTCGAAGCGCGGTTGCGGGCCGGATTTGGAGAGATGCTGTTGAACACCGCGGCGTTGCACGAAGCGGGCGACGAGCTCGGGCGCGCCGCCGCTCTATATCGCACGATCGGCGATTCGCCGCAGCTCGGCAGTGCGCTCACATGCCTGGGATATGTCCTGTTCGTGCTCAACCGGATGGAGGAAGCGCAGCATGCGATCGAGGAAGCGATGGCTCTGCTGGAGCCCGCGGGGTGGTTGCGGACTCTTGCAATCGCCTATTCCAATCGATTGTGCATCGACGCCACGCTTGGCCGCGTGGACAGGGCGCGCATCGCGGAGGAGAAGGCGGCTCGCTTGTGCGAGGCGATCGGCGCGGAACGGATATCGTTGTGCGTTTCCGCCAATCTGGTGCAGGTCGCGTTGGAGAGTGGAGACATTGACGGCGCGATCGCGAAAGGACGCGATGTGGCGGCGCGGGCGCGCGACACGCCGCATATACATGGGTTTGCGCTGGGCGTCCTCACCGCAGCGCTAACCGCGCGCGGCGACGTGGAGGAAGCCCTGAGAACGGCGCGCGAAGCTGCCCCGATCCTGCGCGACGAGGCCGCATTGTATTGGCTGTTCGATCATTTGGCCCTGCGCGCCGCGCTTGTCGGGCGCGGCCGGGATGCAGCGCTCATTTTAGGCTACACAGAGGCAGCACATCAAAAGCTGGGTTGCCAACGTCAATCGATGGGGCGCGTGGCAATTGAACGACTCCATGGGCTGCTGTGCGAGACGCTGCCGGACGCGGAAATCACCGAGCTCGGCGAGATGGGTGCGAAGCTTAGCGAAGATCAGGCAACAGCGATTGCCCTGTGCGCCTAATTCAAGGCAAAGGGATCGATGCCGCACTTTAGCGAAGATGGCGTTCGCTGGCGCGATCCTTACCGATCGGCATTTGACCACTTAAGCCACCGGCCGATCTTCCGCGCAATCAAGCGCCCACAATTATGAGTTATCGCTAGGAACTCGGCCGGTGGCGTCTTACCGGATCGATAACCGCGCGTTGTCGTTGTTCAGTTCGAACTCACCGGCGGCGAGTGGACGGATCGAAAATCATTTGCAACTCGCGCCGAGTTCCGCCAGCAGCTTCACGATCTTCTTCCGTCGAGACTTTGCTTCCTGAATGTGTTGATCGATGCTGACAAGCTGGCACTCCAGCGCCTCGAGCATCGCTTTGCGCGACGGAAGACGTGGTGCGGCTTGTGTTAACGCGTCTCGGATGCCGCCCAGGGAAAAGCCCAGACGCTGCGCATCGTCGATGAGACGCAGGGTCGTCACCGCCGTGTCCGGATATTCGCGATAGCCGTTCTTTCCGCGTGCAGGCTTGGGCAACACCTTCTGCGCTTCATAAAAGCGGATGCGGGAGGCGGATAGCCCCGACTTTTTCGCTAGTTCGCCGATGCGCATGCCATCCCTTGACCTTCAACCTAGGTTGAAGGTGTAGCGTGTTTTCGCTGCGCGGCAAAATGCTTGGAAGGACAAAAATGACAGCGATCGGATTGGAAGCAGGTAGGATAGGAAGCCGTGCTCAGGTTCCGGTGCAGCCGCTGATTTGGCTCGTGCTCGGATCGGTTGTCTCGCTGTTCGCCTCGGGCTGGGGCTGGAACATTGCCCTGGCCGCATGGATCGCGCCGGTATTTCTGCTGCGCTTCAGCCGGACTAGCCGTCCCGCGATGGCCATCGTAGCGCTCGCCGTCGTTTCCTTCCTTCAACTCGCCTGTATGGGCCTCGAATCCGCGACAAGCTTTTTCACCGATACAGTGACAACGGTGCTGACGTCGGTTCTTAGCGTGATCTTCGTCATTCCCTATGCACTGGATCGCCTTTTCGCTGGCCGTCTTAACGCACTCGGACGTGTTCTTCTGTTTCCGGCGGCCGCCGCCGCGACAGAGTTTATCGTCGGTTCGCTGCTGCCGGTTGGCACCAGCATCGGCATGCGGGCGTTCACCCAAAGCGAAAATCTGGCGCTGGTCCAGATCATCTCGCTGACCGGCCCCTATGCGATCGGGTTTCTGATCGCATGCTCAGCCACCGTCATCAATCACATTTGGGAGAATCCGACGCGCGAAACGGCGGTACGCTGGGGCGGGATATTTTTCGCCGTGCTTTCAGCAATCGTTATTTTCGGCGAGGCCCGGCTGGCTATTGCAAGTTGGGGAAGCGCCGGCCCGACGGTGAAGGTCGCCGGCATTACGCCGGATATCGCGTCCCGCACCGGTGCATGGAAGCCCGTCACCATGACCAACTTTCCGCCATCGGCAGAAACACGGGCGGCCATCCGCACGCCCCAGATGAAGACGCTGTACACCGCCGTGCAGGACGAATTGCTGGCGAACACACGCGCGGCAGCCAGAGCAGGCGCCAAAATCGTGCTCTGGTCGGAAACCGGCGCGCCGGTCCTTGATGTGGACAAGCGAGTACTTTTGGACAAGGTGGCGGCCGTAGCCCGCGAGGAAAGCATCTATGTCGATGCCGCCATCGGCGTGCCGTTTGAACGCAACGAAACCTACCTGTTCGCTCCCGATGGAAGCGAGCAATGGCACTATCGCAAGAACCATCCCGTTCCGGGTCTTGAACCGGTCGCGCCGTACCAGAACGATGCGCCTATCGCAGAAACGCCCTTCGGCAAGCTTTCGAACGTCATCTGCTACGACGCGGATTTCCCGGCCCTCGCTCGGACGCCGGTGGACATCATGCTTCTACCCGGCTGGGATTGGCGCGAGATGGGCTATACACACACGATGAACATGGCGCGTCTGCGCGCGATCGAGAACGGCTATTCGCTGATCCGCATTGACTTCATAGGCGTCTCCGCCGCTTTCGATCCCTATGGCCGCGTGCTGGCGATGCAGGACACGCTGCCCGGGCAAAGCCACATGATGATCGCGGACCTGCCGGCAAGACGCGTTTGGACACTTTACGGTCAGATTGGCGATGTCTTTGCGTGGCTCTGCTTCGCGGCGGCGTTTGGACTTTGCTCCTTTGGTGCGGTTCGCCCCGCTCGAGCCTTCTGAGTCCTAAATAGTTTTCTGGACAAGAGGATGATTTGGTCAGTAGCAAGCCATCCCCATTGTAAGCGTTCCGATGATCACAAATTGCTCTGTATCGATGGTGATCCACAATCGGACATCTCGCCGGCCCCAATGGCTGCCCACTTTCACTGCGCCGCCTGTGAACGGAATACAGTGCGGGCTCAGGGGATCGACGCAACACTTGCGTGGAATCTAGCTGCCGGGGTTTGAAAGTCCAAGGTCTCTCGAGGCCTTTGGTTCAATCGCAGCGCAACTCGGTTGAGCTGTGCCTGGCTATGGCGCGAGAGCCTGCCGCCGTCATGGCGGCAGCGTGCCACGAGTGCGGCGCTCCCAGCTGGAGCACGTTGCTGCCGGTATGCAAGGAGCGCGTCGTTGATGCGGTGCTCACGCCCGCTCGCATAGTGCCATATTGGCGGCGTCCATACTTTCTCCGTGGACCGTGAGCGGCGCGAAAGCGGCTTCCATCTCGCTAATGTCAGAGTCGGTCAGTTGGACAGCGCGTGCTCCGTGGTTCTCACCCAGATGAGCGAGGCTCCTCGTGCCCGGGATTGGGACAATGAACGGCCGCCTTGAAAGTAGCCATGCGAGCGAGACCTGCGCGGGAGTGGCGCCCTTTTCCGCAGCCTTCTTGCGGACGATGTCGAGGATCGGGAGATTGGCCCGGATGTTCTCAGGCGAAAAGCGAGGAAACTTGTGACGATAGTCGGTCTTCGGATCGAAGCGCGTTTCCGGCGTCATCCAACCGGTCAGGAAAGCCATCCCGAGCGGTCCCCATGGCACGAAACCGATGCCCAGTTCTTCACAGACATCGAGTACACCGTTCCGTTCGGGCGCGCGCTCCACAAATGAATATTCGCTCTGGATCGCGGTCAAAGGCTGAATTGCATGAGCGCGGCGGATACTGGCGACGCCCGCCTCGGACAGACCGAGGTGCAAAACCTTGCCCTCCTTGATTAGGTCTTTAACAGCACCAGCTACGTCTTCCATGGGCACCTTCGGGTCCACGCGGTGCTGGTAGAAGAGATCAATGTGGTCGGTGTGCAGGCGCTTTAGTGAAGCTTCTGCCACGGCCTTGATGTGTTCTGGCTTGCTGTTAGGTGAGCCGTCTCCCTCGACATTGAATCCAAACTTCGTGGCGATGCGAACCTGATCGCGTATCGGCTCCAGCGCTTCGCCCACCAACAGTTCGCTTGTGTAGGGTCCGTAGACTTCTGCGGTGTCGAAGAATGTCACCCCGCGCTCATGGGCTGCGCGAATGGCCGCGATACCCTCGCCTTTCGGAGCGGGAGGCCCGTAGTTCGAGCTGATGCTCATGCATCCTGCGCCGAGTTCGGAAACTTCCATTGTGCCTAGCTTGCGTGTCTTCATCGTGCGTGCTCCAATTTGCGTTGCGGCAGACGAGCCCATTTCGGTTGCGGCCCAAAGCGACAGCGGCGCGACGAGAGCAGCGGAAGTAAGTGCCGCACTCTTTAGAAACGCGCGGCGGCCTTGCAGGTCGATATTTTCGAAATCTGACATTGCGATCTATCTGCCGTCGTTCCGACAAGGAGAGCCGTAAGAGGGCGATCAGTCTTGTCTCTACACAAGATCGTCCAGGCGGCAGTAATTGATAATCCGCTAAAATCGTCTAGGGCTTATTCGCTTTGCCTATAAGTCAATTGCTCTTACAGAGCGTTCAGCGTTTTGCCTGCGCCAAGCGCAGGGCGGCAATAAGTGCGGTAAGCGCGGGGGGCGACTGCCTTCGGCTCGGATGATAGAGATAATAACCGGGCAGCAGCGGACACCATTTTTCTAGGATACGAATCAGCCGTCCGGCCTTGATATCGGCTGCCGCATCATCCTCGTAAACATAAGCAACGCCCATATCCGCCAGCGCTGATTTCCGCATCAGATCTGTATCGTTGAATATCAGCGGTCCGCTCACTCGCACCTCAAGTGGCCGCCCCTTCTCCTCAAACTCCCACGCATAGATGCCTCCGGACTTCACCATGCGGTAGGTGATGCATTGGTGGTTCTTGAGGTCATGTGGAGTTTTCGGCGGCGGGTTCTTAGCAAAATAAGCGGGAGACCCCACGACTGCACGCCGCATGTCGGGCCCTACACGGACTGCAATCATGTCCCGCTCGACGATATTTCCGAACCGTATTCCGGCATCGAACCTGTTGGCGACAATATCGGTTAGATTATCGTCTACGATTATTTCAAGCGTGACATTCGGATGCGCTGCAATGAATTTTGGCAGGGCTGGGAGCAGTACAGCCGTCACTGCGTTTTTCGTCGCGGTCAGTCGTATTGATCCTGAGGGAGCTTTACCCAAAGCGCCAACCGTCGCGAGGCCGGTCTCGATATCTTCCAATGCGGGTCGCAGGGCGCGAAGGAGTATCTCGCCGGCTTCGGTCGTCGATACCGACCGCGTTGTACGGGAAAGCAGCCTGACCTTGAGACGCTCTTCGAGCGCCTTCATTGCGTGACTTAACGCAGGTTGAGACATCCCGAGACGCGCGGCGGCGCGTGTAAAGCTGCCTTCCTCCGCAATCACGGCGAAGGCACCAAGATCGTTGAGTTCATCCCTGCGCATTTATTCGTCCAATCAATAACGGTAATGCAATATAGACCAGTAGTTTATAAGTAGGAACGGCCTATCTTAACGGCTTAGTCCCACCTTCGCGGGGCAAGAAATGAGGCCGTTTTGACTATCAATGCGCCGTGCGAAAGCTTTCGCATCACTCCCGAGATGACTCTGCGCAATCGCATTGTCATGGCCCCGATGACAACCTGGGCCGGTAACGCAGACGCGACAATCTCCGACGAAGAAATCGCCTACTACGAGAGGCGCGCAAAAAGTGTCGGCATGGTCATCACCGGATGTTCGCATGTATCGCCGAATGGCATCGGCTTCACCGATGAATTCGCGTCTTACGATGACCGCTTCGTCGCGAGCCTGAAGCGTCTGGCAACCGCCGCCAAGAGCGGGGGTGCGCCCGCTCTTCTTCAGCTTTTCCATGCCGGTAACAAGGCCGACCCAAATCTTACTCCCCAGGGTGAAGTCGTCAGCGCTAGCGACGGACTAACTGAGAGCGGACCCTTCTGCAAAGGAGAGGTGTCACCACGCGCTCTTCGTAAAGAAGAAATCCTCGCCGTCATCGCCGACTTTGGAAGAGCCACGCGGCGCGCCATAGAAGCTGGCTTTGATGGAGTGGAGCTGCACGGCGCCCATGGCTTCCTCATTCAGAACTTTCTTTCACCGCACTTCAATCGGCGCACGGACGACTGGGGTGGGACTCTCGAAAAGCGCATGCGCTTTCCTTTAGCTGTCGTAGCTGAAGCCCGACGCGTGATTTCGAAACATACGGATCGCCCATTTATTGTCGGATACCGTATTTCGCCCGAAGAGCACCAGGTAGACGGGCTGCGCATTGACGAAAGTTATGTACTGATCGACCGCCTTATTGGCGCGGGCATCGACTATCTCCACGCCTCACTTACCAGCGTCCTGACATCTAAGCCGGTAGCAGGGGGCGATGTCACCATGGCCAGGCTTTTGCTGAACCAGGTTGCAGACCGCATCCCAATGATAGCCGCCGGTCAGATACGAACACGCAAGCAGGCGGAGGACGCGCTCAGGATTGGCTTGCCGCTGGTTGCAGTGGGTCAAGGTCTCGTGATGAATCCGGACTGGATCGAGAAGGCCGTAGCTGGGGAGGATGTGAGGTTGGCGCTGTCACTTCTGCCAAGCGATACTGGCGCGCTGACCATCCCGTCAAAGCTGGGTCGCATCATTGAGAAAACGCCTGGCTGGTTTTCAATCTCGCCAAGCCAGCGACCGCAGATAACTGTGAGGGAAACACTGTGACCACCGAAACAAACAAACTCGTAATGCCGCGCTTTGTGCAATTCATCAATAGCGCCGACGAGAAACTAGCCGAGGAACTCATTTCTCCGGACGCAGATTTTCATGTTCCAGGACGTCCTCAGCCTGTGCGTGGCCCCTCTGGCTATCTGGAGATTATCGCAATGATGCGTGGCGGGTTCCCCGACATACAATGGACGCTGGAGGAGATGGTTGCTGAAGGCGACAAAATCGCCGCCCGTTTCACAATGCGCGGCACGCATGAAGGAATGTTTATGGGCGTTCCTCCTACCGGCAAGAAGATCGCTGTGCAGGCGGTGAACTTCTATCGGCTGTTGCACGGCCAGTTTGTCGAAGAGCGCGGCCAGCCGGACCTTCTTGGATTGATGCAACAGATTGGCGCTTACCCGATGGGGAGCTAGCGCTCTCCTAAGGACACCACAACCGAGTTGCGCTGCGATTGAACCAAAGGCCTCGAGAGACCTTGGCTTTCAAACCCCGGCAGCTAGATTCCACGCAAGTGTTGCGTCGATCCCCTGAGCCCGCACAGCAAATTGTTCACGCGGGAGGAGCGCTTGCGCGCGTATGTGAGACTTGCTCAGCCGCGCGCTAGTCGCTCGTGCGAACTTACAGCCGCGCCACCGTGAGCGGATCTTGGCGTCCACGGAAGAACCGCTCCAGTGCCTGGCGGAATAACGCCTCCTCCGGCGCAGCACGTGCGAACAGCGTCATGCAGGAATGGAATTTGAGATCGTCGGGGGCGCCGAAGATGGCGTGAACGCTTTTGCCCTCGACCGCGAGTACCAGCGCTGTGCAATCGCGCAGGCGCGCGCCGAGGACCGGATGGTCCGCATAAGCCTTTGCTTCATCGAGCGAGGCGATCGCGTAACGCTGCGCCATCGTGCTGCGGCCGAGGCCGGCGATCTGGGGGAACACAAACCACATCCAGTGCGTGCGCTTGGCGCCGGCGCGAAGTTCGTTTTGCACCTGCGCGATCACAGGCGCCTGCGCATCGAGAAAGCGTTCGAGATCGAAGCCGGCCGCCGTCATGGCGGCAGCGTGCCACGAATGCGCGCCTCGGCCTACGTTTGCCCGTGGGCCTTCTGGACCTGCCGTCCGACATAGGCGCTCAGCACGCCGGACTGCTGGGCGGAGATACCCGCCGTCGCGCCCTGCGATATTGCCGTGGTGACCGAGGGAATTCCGGGGTTGGTGAGATCGCCAGCGGCGTAGATGCCGGGCATATTGGTTTCGCGGCGCTCGTCGACTTTAAGGGCGATGCCGGTTGGCGTATTGACCGTGGCGAGGCCTAACGATTCATGCAGGCTTGCGGACGGCTTGTTGCGCGGATGCGCGAACATGATATCGACCGCGACATCGGGAGCGGTATCGAGCTTGACGGTGGCATTATTGCCCCCGTGACGGGCGATCCCGGTGATTCGGCCATCAACGACTGGTACATGGCGGCCCGCCAGATCGGTCCGGATATCGGGCGGAATGTCGTGACCATCGGCGAAGACCGTCAACCTGTTGGTCCAATCGTGGAACAGCCTGACCTGATTCATCGACTGTGGGCCGGACCAAATGAGGCCCCAATGCTGGTCAGCGACTTCAAAGCCATCGCAATAGGGACAGGGCACGATGGACTTGCCCCAGCCTTCGGCAAAACCCGGAACATCAGGCATTTGGTCGACGACGCCATAGCTTAGGATCAGGCGGCGCGCCCCGAGGCTTTCGCCATTGGCAGTGAGGACGGAGAAATCGTCGATGGCGCCGGAGATGCCGTCGGCCGGAGCATTGACCAGCCTGATCGTGGGATAGCGCGCCAGTTGCTGCCGCGCCTCGGCAAGGATATCCAGCGGTGGCTTGTGATCGTGGCCGAGCAGGCCATGCGAGTGGCCGGCGAAGCGATTGCGCGGCAGGCCGGTATCGAGAACAGTGACCTTGCGGCGGGCACGGCCTAGCTGAAGCGCTGCAGCGAGACCGGCAAAGCTGCCGCCAATGATGATGACGTCATCCATAGTGATGGGCTCGGTGTTGTGAATGGAGGGTGTTGGGCTGGGCCTGGCACGCAATATCTTGCAGCGATACGCGTTCGAGACAGGCAGCGCGCAGGCCTTCGGCATCCGCGGTAAAGTCGCCAATGACTGTGTTGACCGACCGGACGATGCCGCATTCATCGAATGTATCATGTCGATGCCTGTATCCGATGCTCATGCTAATTCTCCTCTCGCGGTGAAGAGGTTTCCGAATGCCGGTTTTTGACTGGGCCGCGGGACTCGGCTGGAGAAACCTTCCTCATCGGAGCTGTCTTTTTTTGAGCAGCACCGGCAGACAACCCCATCACGCTCTTGGCGGCCGCTTGCAGGAACTGCTTTGACAGCCCCTTATCGTTGACCGCCCGCGACAGGAGCACCGCACCGACCATGGTCGAAAGAATGGCCATAGCCTTGGCACTCGGTTCCTCGCCATCGGCCTCGCCAACCCAACGGTCGAGCAGTTCGAGGTACTCTCTGATCCCTGCTTCGAATGACGCTTTTACGTCGCTGCCCTGTCTGGCGGCATCTGAGCCGAGCGCCACGATCGGACAGCCGTTCGTCCTTTCTTCGCGATGGTCGGTGCTGAGGAAGCTCGCCACTACGGCGCTCAGGGGATCCTCGGGATTTGACGCCGCCGCGGCCGACCATCGACTCGAGACACTCTCCAATGCCCGCTTGGAGGCCTGCGCCGCCAAGTCCTCCTTCGACGTGAACTGCTTGTAGAAGGCGCCTTGTGTCAGCCCGGCACCCTTCATGAGATCCTTCAGCCCGATGCCATCGAAGCCGTGCTCTCGGAAAAGGCGACTTGCCACATCGATCACGGTTTGGCGGTTTTGCGCGGCCTGAACGCGACTCACGCGCATCGTCGACCTCCTTGTTTAGATTGCAATCAGCATCTATATAGTCCATATAGAGGTCGAACGCAATCTAATTCTGGACGAGACCATGCGCTTAAAAAAGGGACATGCCGTCGCGCTGGGAGGCTTCCTAATCGCGGGATTAGGAGTGGCCGCGTTCCTGACGCTTTCCGGCGAAGCTGTCAGCGATCCAAGGCAGAACGCGCCGCTCGTCCGGCTCGTGGCGGCAACTCGGGTCACCGAATCCGAACGTGCCTTCACGGGCATCATCGGGGCGAAGGTGCAAAGTAACCTTGGTTTTCGTGTGCCCGGTAAGATCGTGGAACGGCTTGTGAATGTCGGTCAGCAGGTCAAATCGGGTCAGCCGCTTATGCGGATCGACCAGACTGATCTTGGCCTTGTGCTCGCAGCAAAGCGCAGTGCGGTTGCTGCAGCGAGAGCCTCCGCTGTTCAGGCGAACGCTGATGAACGGCGATACGCCATGTTGGTCGGCGAGGGCGCGATCTCCCAGCAACGCTACGAGCAGGCGAAGGCCGCGTCGGATACAGCCAAGGCGCAACTCGCCGCCGCTGAAGCCGACGCGCGTGTCGCTTCGAACGAAGCTGCGTATTCCGTTCTTGTGGCGGACGCAGATGGGACAGTGGTCGAAACCCTCGCCGAGCCAGGGCAGGTTGTCTCGGCCGGCCAAACCGTGGTTCGGCTTGCTCAATCGGGTCCGCGCGAAGCGGTCGTCGCACTTCCTGAAACCGTCCGGCCAGCGATTGGATCGTTGGCGGAGGCCAGAATTTACGGAGAAGATAGATATCGTCTCACCGCACACCTGCGCCAGTTGTCGGACTCCGCCGATGCGCAGACCCGCACCTATGAAGCTCGATATGTGCTGGATGGCAGGGACGCGGAGGCCCCTCTCGGCGCGACCGTTACGATTTGGCTGACAAGCCAAGCACGCGAGCCCGAAATCGAGGTGCCGCTCGGAGCCGTGCTCGATGACGGTCAGAAGACCGGCGTTTGGGTTCTGGACCGCCGCACTTCAACTGTGCGCTTTCGGCCCATCAAGCTCGTACGGGTGACAGACGAAACGGCCGTGATCTCCGGACTGAACTCGACTGATCCAATTGTTTCGCTTGGCGCGCAGCTGTTGCATGAGGGCGAACGCATAAAATCGTCGTCGGAAAGCCGGGGCAGTTGATGAGCCTCAATCTTTCCGCGATCGCCGTTCGCGAGCGAGCCGTCACGCTGTTTTTCATTCTGCTGATTGCCGTCGGCGGTATCTATGCCTTTTTCATGCTCGGTCGCGCAGAGGATCCGGGCTTCACCCTGAAGAACCTCACTGTGACGGTGGCATGGCCGGGCGCCACGGCGCGCGAAATGCAAGACCTCGTGGCCGAACCACTGGAGAAGCGGCTGCAGGAGCTGACTTGGTACGACCGGGTGGAGACGACCACACGCCCCGGCTACGCCTTCATGACGCTCACGCTAAAAGACAGCACACCGCCATCGGCTGTCCAGGAGGAGTTTTATCAGGCGCGCAAAAAGATGGGTGATGAAGCGCGCAATCTACCGCCCGGCGTGCTCGGCCCCTTTGTCAACGACGAATATTCCGATGTGAGCTTTGCGCTCTATGCGCTCAAAGCCAAGGGCATGCCGATGCGCGAGCTGGCCAAGCGGGCCGAAGCGATCCGGCAAGACCTCCTTCATGTGCCCGGCGTCAAGAAGATCACTATCCTCGGCGAACGACCCGAACAGATTTTTGTCGATTTTTCTTACGCCAAGCTCGCGACGCTTGGCGTCTCAGCGCAGAACATAATTGCCGCCTTGCAACGGCAAAATACCGTCACCCCGGCGGGCTCGATCGATACAAAAGGCCCACAGGTGTTCATCCGGGTCAACGGCGCTTACGACAATATTCAGGCGATCGCCAACACACCGATCGCAGCCGGAGGGCGAACGCTCAAGCTTTCCGATGTCGCCGAGATTCGCCGCGGCTACGAGGATCCGCCGACTTATCTCATCCGAAGCCAGGATGAGCCGACCATAATGCTTTCAGCGGTCATGCAGGACGGGTGGGACGGCCTGGCGCTTGGCAAGGCGCTGAAGGACAAAACCGCCGCCATCGCACGGGCGCTGCCGCTCGGCCTGACGCTCGACAAGGTGAGTGATCAGGCGATCAACATCGCCTCTGCGGTCGACGAGTTCATGCTGAAGTTCACGGTGGCGCTGGGCGTCGTGATGTTGGTGAGCCTGCTTAGCCTTGGCTGGCGCGTCGGCATCGTCGTTGCGGCGGCCATCCCTGTGACGCTTGCCGTCGTGTTTCTCATCATGTTGCAGACCGGACGGTTTTTTGACCGCATCACGCTCGGCGCGCTCATCCTGGCGCTGGGTCTTCTCGTGGACGACGCCATCATCGCTATCGAGGTGATAGTTGTGAAAATGGAGGAGGGCATGGAGCGCGTCCAAGCTGCAGCTTATGCGTGGAGCCACACTGCAGCGCCGATGTTGTCTGGAACGCTGGTGACGATCGCCGGGTTCCTACCTGTCGGTTTCGCGCCCTCATCTGCGGGCGAATACGCCGGCAACATCTTCTGGGTCGTGGGCTTCGCGCTCATCGTCTCTTGGATCGTCGCGGTGGTGTTCACACCCTATCTTGGCGTCAAGCTGCTTCCTGAGATCAAACCGATCGAAGGCGGTCACCATGCGATTTACGGGACCCCGAACTATCAGCGCTTGCGGCGGCTTATCGCTTTCGCCGTGCGCCGCAAGTTTCTGACCTGCGGTATCGTCGGCATTGTTTTCGCGCTTTCCGCCCTCGGTATGGTCGCCGTTAAGCAGCAGTTCTTCCCCACGTCCGACCGTCCCGAAGTGCTGGTGGAGGTTCGTTTGCCGGAAGGTACCAGCATCGAGACAACGATTGCCACAGTCGCAACGCTCGAACACTGGCTTGATCACCAGCCGGAGGCGAAGACTGTCACGAGCTATGTTGGTCAAGGTGCCCCGCGTTTTTTCTTCTCGATGGCGCCCGAGCTGCCTGATCCCGCCTTCGCCAAGATTGTCGTGCTCACTCCAGACGAGGAGGCACGCGAAGCTTTGAAGCACCGGCTGCGGGAGGCGATTTCAATGGGCCTCACACCTCGGGCTTATGTGCGCATCAATCAGCTTGTATTTGGGCCCCCTTCGGTGTTCCCGGTCGAATTCCGAATTATGGGACCTGATCCCGCAACCCTGTCCGCCATTTCCGAAAAAGCCCTGCGCATCATGCGGGGCGTTCCCGATGTGCGACAGGCGAACCGCGATTGGGGTGCCCGCACGCCCGTGCTCCGCTTTACGCCCGATCAGGACCGTCTGAACCTCATCGGCCTCTCAACTACGGAGGTCAGTCAGCAACTCCAATTTCTTCTGACGGGCATCACTGCGACCAACGTTCGCGAAGATATCCGTAACGTTCCTATCGTGATGCGCAGTGCCGGGGGCGAGCGGCTGGACCCAACACGCCTGGCCGACTTCTCCTTGATGAGCCAGGACGGAAAGCAAGTGCCGCTTTCCCAGATCGGTCACTCGGCGATCCATCTGGAATACCCTGTCATGAAGCGCCGCGACCGGATACCCGTCATCACGGTCCGTTCTGAAATCAGCGAAGCGACACAGCCTCCCGAGGTGTCCGGAGAAGTGATGAACGCACTTCAGCCGCTAATTGCGTCCCTTCCAGCCGGCTATCACATCGAAATGGGAGGATCGATCGAAGAGGCGGCCAGGGCCAACACCGCATTGATCAAGATTTTCCCGGCGATGATCGCCGCCATGCTGATCGTCATCATGCTGCAAGTTCGGTCTTTCTCGACGATGGCGATGGTCTTGCTGACGGCCCCGCTCGGCCTCGTCGGAGTCGTGCCGGTGTTGCTTGTCTTCAACCAACCCTTCGGCTTCAACGCCATTCTGGGCCTGATCGGCCTGGCGGGTATCCTGATGCGCAACACGCTGATCTTGACTCAACAGATCAAAGACAACCTTGCGGCCGGCCTAGATGAATATCAAGCCGTTATCGAGGCCACAGTGCAACGCGCGCGGCCTGTGATCCTCACCGCGCTTGCCGCTGTGCTCGCCTTCATACCTCTCACGCTCTCTGTCTTCTGGGGATCGATGGCCTACGCGCTGATTGGCGGCACGGCGGTCGGCACGGTGCTGATCCTGCTGTTCCTTCCGGCGCTCTATGCCACCTGGTTCCGGATTCAATCGCCGTCCGAACACGCCTCCAAAGCCGAAGCGGCATCGTACGGCACCCAATCCAAACTCGCGCCGAGCGTCGCGGGACGCCTGCGCACCGAATAACGCGTCAGCCAAGGAGACAAAAATGAGCATTCTAAAGAGACTGTGGGCCAACATCGTGCGCTTCGGTAAAGCGCTTGAAGGTATGGACGACCCGATGGGCGAATACATGTCCTCCATCGGAAGCCGCCTCGATAAGCTCGAACAGGAGTTGGAGCAGTCCAAGAGACCAAATCAATAGGATTCGTCCTGAGCCGCATGACATTTGGCGACCTATCTGCATCCGGAAGGCGACTGCCGACGGCGGGTGAGCTTCTTAAGAGGTCCTCGCGCCCCCTGGTGTGGCGTTTGCACGTGCATGTGGGATTTGCTCAGTCGCGCGCTAGTCGCCAGTCTGATCCTGCCAGCCGCGCCACCGTGAGCGGATCTTGGCGTCCACGGAAGAACCGCTCCAGCGCTTGGCGGAATAACGGTTCCTCAGGCGCGGCGTGTGCGAACAGCGTCATGCAGGAATGGAATTTGAGATCGTCGGGGGCGCCGAAGATGGCGTGAACGCTTTTGCCCTCGACCGCGAGCACGAGCGCCGTGCACGCGCGCAGGCGCGCGCCGAGGACCGGATGGTCCGCATAAGCCTTTGCTTCATCGAGCGAGGCGATCGCGTAACGCTGCGCCATCGCGCTGTGGCCGAGGCCGGCGATCTGCGGGAACACAAACCACATCCAGTGCGTACGTTTGGCGCCGGCGCGAAGTTCGCTTTGCGCCTGCGCGATCACCGGCGCCTGTGCATCGAGAAAGCGTTCGAGATCGAAGCCGGCCGCCGTCATGGCGGCAGCGTGCCACGAATGCGCGCCTCGGCCTACGTTTGCCCGTGGGCCTTCTGGACCTGACGTCCGACATAGGCGCTCAGCACGCCGGTGCCGCAGATGCCCCATGCGAGGATCAAGGTGCTCTGGGCCTCTTCCTGTTGCTGGGCATAGAGCGCGAGAATGCCGGCGAGCAGCGCCAGGAGATAGCCGGGTAACGGATTTCCGTTGGAGCCCGCCTTCAAGGTTGCGGCTGCGGTCAGAAGCGCGATAACGGTGATAATTCCGGTATCCATGGTGGCATTGAACGCCTGTCTGCGGCGTGCTGCCACGGCGTTTTCGCGCATGACTTAAAGGCCGGTATGAGGCTGCGAAATTTTTTGAAGTGAATTTGCTTCGATCTCGATTCGGATTTTGCGCGAAGACGCGATGATGAAGTGTTCATCCGTGCCCCCTGGCCGACCGGCGCCGGCGCGCCCTCAAAAAGAGACCTTTCTGGGCCTTGAACGGCCGGCCCCGTTCCCATGTTGTTCTTTTTCGGAAGACGAGGAGGGAGAACGGAAAAATGGCGCGATCACGCAAGAAAGAGAGGCTCGTGGCGGGGTCTGTTTCTCAGCCGGAGCGGGAGGTCACGTGCGAAGGTGCAGAATTGGATTTTTGCCCGCCGTGCAAGCCGGCAAGGGGGAGGGGGCCCGCAAAATCTGTTGCAAAGTCGATATCCGCGTTTATCCCTTGACAGCAAGTAAGTCATCTGGCATAACCTTCACATAATCGAGGGTTGAAGCCGTGAAATACACATTCAAGCAATTCCAAGCCCAGTTCCCGGATGACGCGGCCTGCCTTCTGGCGCTCATGAATATCCAGTACGGCGGCACCAAGATTACCTGCCCCGGCTGTGGTGTTGCTGAGGCCCAATTTCACGCCATGAACAAGCGCAAAGCCTTTGCCTGCCAAGAGTGCGGGCATCACATCTACCCGTGCGCGGGCACGATCTTTCACAAGTCCAGCACGAAGCTGACTAACTGGTTTTTCGCCATGTACCTGATGACTTCCACGCGTCACGGCGTTGCGGCTAAGGAATTGGAACGCCAGATCGGCTGCACCTACAAAACGGCGTGGCGCATGGCGCATGAGCTTCGCAAGCTGATGGCGAATGCCGACACAAACGGCAAAGGCCCGCTCTCTGGCCACGTCGAAATTGACGAAACGCTGATCGGCGGAAAGGTGAAGGGCCATGCCGACATGTACGCGAACAAGACCGAGCTTTTCGGAATGCTTGAACGCGATGGACGTTTGGTTGCTGGCCCGATCCCGAACCGCAAGGCATATGTCTTGGAGCGGACGATTGAGCGCAACGTTACGCGCGGCTCTACAGTCAGCACAGACGAATGGATCGGCTATCAGAACCTTGGCCCGATGGGCTACACGCACGGCACCGTCAACCACTCCAAAGATGAATGGGTGGACGGTATTCATCACACCAACAGCATCGAAGGCCATTGGTCCCAATTGAAACGGTCCATCAAGGGCACGCACGTTCACGTCTCTAAGAAGCATCTTTGGAAGTACGTTTCTGAGTTTTCTTATCGCCGCAATCATCGTCATTCGCATCGCGCTATGTTTGACCTGCTTGTGTTTTCTCTTTCGCTGCCTCGCCTAGCAGACGCATGAAATCCTCTTTGTGTGTCGGATTTTCTGCAGAATCTTTAGCCGTGGCTCGCTCAGAAACAACCTCTGTTCTGACCTCGTGCGACTGCTTTAGACGCTCATCATTTTTCTTTCTCATCTCAACCAAATCCTCCCGAAACAAGAGTTTGTAAAGTTCGCTAGCTGGTATGACCGTCGTCATACCGCTTAGACCCTTGACGTATTTTCCGTCTGTAAGCAGGGATGAGTTTTCTTTTGCTGACGCACTCCCGGCTTCAATTTCCCACAGTTCGGGAAATTGTCCGAAGTGGACGCCCAGCAAGACCATAGTGTGACCTAGAAAGATTTCTTCGTCTCCACGAAGCACGCCACCACCACCGCCTTTTCCAAAGTGCGAGCCGGATGTGCGGTAGCCAAATACGGGGCTTCCTGAAAACCCGGTTCGACTGTGCATATCAAGAACTATGCTTGGTCCGGAGTAGCCTGTTTCCTGCTTTATAGTAGCATCTACGATGCTGATGTTGCCGAACCTAAGTGCGGGCTTGTTTGTCTCTGCGCCATCGTAGTCGATAAAACGCCCGATCATGAATACGTCGTCGCCAACATCGAATGGCCCCAAAGACGTTTTTTCTGGTTGCGTGTACGCCATGCCTATGCCTATCGGAGTTACATCGTGAGATGTATCGATGACGACACCTATGATCGCAAGATCAGGCCCCCCAGGTTCAAACGTCCATTCGTCCGGGCCATAATCGAAAATGACCGGCTCACCGTTCTTGCTATTCACACGGACGACGGGGGCGCCACCACAAGCCACGTGCCAATTGGTGACTGCGTATATGTAAGATCGCGTCGGCACCTCAGAGGCTAGGGCAACGAAAAAGCCCGTACCGCCAGAGTTTTTACCTGCCTTCGCATCTTCCACGGTTTCGTAGAGAAAGAAGACAGATTTGAGCAACGGCAGGTAGTGTCCAAGCCTAGGCATTTGGATTATCTGCGACCCTATGCGGGCCGCCTCTGGGGCAGCGTGCATATCTTACCCCACAACCGTACTTGGCGTAAGGGGATAAACGCGTCGATATCAACTTTCAAGATTTTGCGTCCCGACGAGGTGTGGCAGCCAAGGGTGGGGGCGCGCCCTGGAAACAAAAATGCGCTGAAACACGGACGCTACACCGCCGAGCGGAAGGCGCACCGGAAGAAGATCGCTTTGATCGATACCTTCATCCGCGAGGTGCTGCGCAGGGCGCGCCGCATCGAGTTTCGCGCCGAGGAGGAGTTCAGGAACCGCGCGTCCAGTAACCCGCCATGAGCTCTCGTGCCCAGTCCGGCTCGCGGATCTCGCCGCGCGGCAGGAAGCCCCTCATCACCGGCTTGATGTCGAGCACCGGCGTGCCGTCGATGGCGTCGAGCCCGCGCACGCGCAGGGATAGTCCGTCTACGGACAATATCCGGCAGACCGTGACCCCGATGCGGTTGGGCCTGTCCTTGCCGCGCTGGGCGAAGATGCCGACCTTCGGCCAGGCGGTGTTGCCGCGGGGGTGGCGCGCGCCGGTGGCGACCTTGCCAGGATCGGCGCGGTCGAAATGGAAGATCACCTCGATATGGGAGAAGGCCTCGAGCCCCGCGGCCGCATCGGGCGCGAACCGTGCGGCGTCGAGGACGATCTCGGCCTCGACCTGGTCCCAGTCGTCGTCGATGGGTTCGCTGCGTCCGCCGCGCACAAGGCCGATGGGAATCACTTCGATCGCGTCCATGAGGTCTCCAGAACAAAATAAGAACTATAATGCAACTCGACTTAAGCGTTTCTTTACAGGTGTTGCCGTAACCTTTCCATGTTCGTCATGTGTTCTGCAAAACACCAGCGATAGACTCCATGTTCCCAGATGTGGTTCACCAAGCGCCTCATTTCACACGACTATTTTGGGTTCAGACGCGCATTTCGATTGACCTAGGATGTGAGTCCCATATTATCCCATAGCGTCCCATACCCCGAAAAGGGTTTCAGCCCCTGGCGTTCCAGAGGCCCCACGGCGGTGCCGGGGCGAAGAGGGCAGGGGGATTCCCGAAATTCATGGCCGCGTCGTTCATCTCCACGGTGGCCGGCTCGCTCGACTCGAAAGGGCGGGTGTGCATACCCGCGACCTTCCGCGACGTGCTCACCGAGCAGGGGACGACGGGCGTCTATATCTGCCCGAATTACGCCAAGCCCACGCTCGAAGGCTTCGGCGACGATGAGATCCGCCAGATCCGCGAGCGCATGGCCGCGTTCGATCCGTTCTTCTCGCGCGAGCACGATGTGCGCGCCACCGCGGTGCTGTCGCGCACGCAGCTTCTGCCGCGCGACGAAAACGGCCGCGTGCGTCTGCCCGATGAATTCATCGCGCATGCGGGCCTGAAGGGCGGCATCCTGTTCGCCGGCCTCGGCCGCAAGTTCCAGATCTGGGACGCCGAACGCTACCGCGAGGTCGAAGCGGAGAATCTCAAACGCGCCATCGCGCTCTACGAAGCGGAGGGCGCATGAGCACGCATGTCCCCGTGATGCTCGCCGAAGTGCTCGAGGAGCTCAGCCCGCGTGACGGCGCGCACTACATCGATGGCACCTTCGGTGGTGGCGGCTATGCGCGCGCGATCCTCGAAGCTGCCGATTGCCGCGTGCTCGGCATCGACCGCGATCCGGATGCGATCGCGCGCGGCCAGGCGCTGGTCGCGCAGTTCGGCGGTCGTTTAACGTTGGTGCACGGGCATTTCTCGGAAATGGATGTGCTCTCGCCCGAACTCGCCGATGGCGTCGTGCTCGATCTCGGCGTGTCGTCGTTCCAGTTCGACGAACCGGCGCGCGGCTTCTCGTTCCGCGCCGACGGTCCCCTTGATATGCGCATGAGCCGCGAAGGCGAAAGCGCGGCAGACTTCGTCAACACGGCGGACGAGAAGACGCTCGCAACCGTGATCTCGCGCTACGGCGAAGAGAACCGCGCGCGCGCCATCGCCCGCGCTATTGTCGCGGCACGCCCGATCGCAACGACAGCTGCGCTTGCCGAGATCGTTTCGAAAGCGCTCGGTCCCGCGGCGCAGCGTTATGCGATCCATCCCGCGACGCGCACGTTCCAGGCGCTGCGCATCCATGTGAACGACGAGCTCGGCGAACTCGAGCGTGGGCTCGAGGCGGCGACGCGCGTGCTTGCCGACAAGGGCCGCCTCGCCGTCGTGGCGTTCCATTCGCTGGAAGACCGTATCGTCAAGCAATATTTAAACGCGCACAGCACCGCTGCGCCGCGCGGTTCGCGTCACGCGCCGGAGCGCGCGACAGCCGCGAACTACCGTCTTCTCACCACTCGGCCGCGCATGCCGGACGCGGCCGAAATCGAACGCAATCCACGTGCGCGTTCCGCACGGTTGCGTGCCGCGGAACGTCTCCGCGTAGCGGCCTAGGGAGGTCCACCATGATTCGTGTCCTCAACTTCTTCTGTGTGGCGCTGATGGGATTGTCGGTGCTTGCGCTCTACCATGTCTCGGAACGCACGCGGGTTGCGCGAAGCGAGCTCGCGCAGGTGGGCCGCGACATCGACACCGAGCACGGCGCAATCAGTCTTCTGGAAGCGGAGTGGGCGAAGGTCGCGAGCCCCGAACGCATCGCCACGCTCGCCGCCAGCAAGCTCGGCCTCGACAACACTGCGACCGTGCAGCTTTCTTCGCTCGATCTGCTGCCGCGCCGTGGCGAGGACGCCCCGCTCACGCAATCGCCGGTTCGCAGCGCGAACGCCGTGGTCCCTGCGCAAAGCGGTGGGCTGCAGCCGGTCGCCGATCGCAGCGGAACGCAATGACATGAACGAAACGGCCACGCTGGTTCAGAGACGCATCGTCGTCGGTGCTGCCCTGTGCGTGGTCGCGTTCGCGCTGGTGACGGTGCGCCTGATCGACGTGACGCTGTTCGGCGACCGGTCGCACAGGGGATTTCACGAGAATTTTGAATTTTCCCGCGCCGATCTCGTCGACCGCAACGGCGAGCTTCTGGCGCGCGATCTTCCGACCGCCGACGTCTATGCCCGGCCGCATGCGCTGTGGGACCGCGATCAGTCCGCGCGCGATCTGGCGGCGGCAACCGGCACCGATGCGAAGCACCTCGCGCAGCTCTTCGCGGGCGACAAGCCGTATGTTCCCGTCGCGCGTCACCTCACGCCTGACGCGCAGGAACAGGTGATGCATCTGGGCCTTCCGGGCCTCGACTTCCAACCGAGCAGCAAGCGCTATTATCCAGATGGCCGCGCGGCGGCACAGGTTCTGGGCGTCACCAAGCCCGATGGCGACGGCGAAGGCGTCTCCGGGCTCGAGATGGGACTCGATTCCCGTCTGCGCGGCGGCAAGCCCGGCGATGTCGTGCCGCTCTCCATCGACATGCGCGTGCAGTACATCCTCGCGCACGAAGCCGAAGCGACCCGCGAGGAGTTCAGCGCCAAAGCCGCGGGCGGCGTGGTGCTCGACGTGCGCACGGGCGAGGTGCTCGCGCTTGTCTCGCTGCCCGATTTCGATCCCAACCTGCGCAGCTTCAGCGGCGACGACACCACGCGCGACATCATCGGGCAGGACGTCTACGAGCTCGGCTCGGTGTTCAAGATATTCACCTATTCGCTGGCGACCGAAGATCACACCATGCGGCCGGACGAAGTGTTCTCCGCCGGCAATGGCTACAAGATCGGCCGTTTCACGATCCACGAAGCCGAGCACATGCCGGCGACGCTGGTGGCGCGCGATGCGCTGGCACAATCCTCCAATATCGTCGCCGCCCAGATCGCGTTGCGCTCCGGTGGAGATCGCCAGCGCCAGTTCCTGCAGACCCTCGGCTTGCTGGAGCCGATCCGGACGGAGCTTCCCGAAACCCGCAAGCCGATGTTTCCGGGGCAGGGCCATTGGGGCCAGATCGAGACTGCGACAATCGGCTTCGGCCACGGCATTTCCGTCAGCCCGCTCGCCTTTGCCGCCGCCGCCGCGTCTATCGTCAATGGCGGACGTCGCATCGTTCCGACGTTTCTGAAGCATCCCGAAGATGCGCGCGGCGAACAGGTGATCTCGCCGCAGACCAGCCTTACGATGCGCGGTCTGCTGCGCTATGTCGTGACCAACGGCACCGGCAGGAAAGCCGATATTCCGGGCTACTTTGTCGGCGGCAAGACCGGATCGGCGCAGAAGGCCGGCCCGCACGGTTACCAGCACAAGCTCGTGACCTCGTTCTGCGCCACGTTCCCGATCGACGATCCGCGCTATCTGGTGTTCGTCATGCTGGACGAGCCGCACGGGACGAAAAAGACATTCGGTTTTGCGCTCGCGGGCTACACGGCGGCGCCGCTTGCCGGGCGCGTGATCTCGCGCATCGCGCCAATTCTCGGTGTTCCGCAGCGGCTCCAGCTTGTTGCCCGGAGCGGCCCATAATGGCACCACAATCGCGCGCCATGATCGCGGCATTATCGGTGGGTAAGAACGCCATGAAGGCGTCGAAGGAATTTTCAGGACTCGCAAGCGACAGCCGTGCGGTCCGGCCGGGCTATCTGTTTGCAGCCTTATCCGGAACGCGCGCCGATGGCGCGGATTTCGTCGACGATGCGATCGCGCGTGGCGCGGTCGCGGTGATCGGGCGGCCGGAGTTGCGCGCGCGCGTCGAGGCGCAGGGTGCACGCTTCATCGCGGCCGACAATCCGCGGCTTGCGCTGGCCAAGGAAGCATCGGCGTTTTTCGGCGCGCAGCCGAAGACCGTCGCCGCCGTCACCGGCACCAATGGCAAAACATCGGTCGCCGTGTTCCTGCGCCAGATCTGGAGCGCACTCGGCAAGCAGGCCGCCAGCCTCGGCACCATCGGCGCGGTGACGCCGAAAGGCGAGATCAGCCTGAAGCAGACCACGCCCGATCCGATCGAACTTCATCGCCTGCTGGCGGAGATGAAAGCCGAGGGCGTCGATCGCCTGGCGCTGGAAGCCTCCAGCCACGGCCTGGACCAATACCGTCTCGATGGCGTCGATATCGCCGCGGCTGCCTTTACGAACATCACGCGCGACCATCTGGATTATCATCCAAGCTTCGAGGATTACCTCGACGCCAAGCTCCGGCTGTTCTCCGGGCTTGTTCGTGCTGACGGCATTGCCGTCATCAACACCGATGCCGCCCATGCCGAACGCTTTGTGCTGGCTGCCCGGACGCGTGACCTGCGCGTTCTGACGGTTGGCGAAAGCGGAGAGACTTTGAAACTCGTTTCACGCACGCCGCGCGCCGACGGGCAGACCCTTTCTGTCCAATATGATGGACGGACATATAATGTGTCGCTTCCGCTCGCAGGCAGCTTTCAGGCCTCCAACGCGCTGGTCGCGGCCGGCCTCGCCATCGGTCTCGGCAACGCGCCGGGATCGGTGTTCGCAACACTGGAACATCTGAACGGCGCCCCGGGCCGCCTGGAGCGTGTGGCGGTGGCGGCATCCGGCGCGCCGATCTATGTCGACTACGCCCACACCCCCGATGCGCTCGAAACCGTGCTCACCGCCATCCGCCCCCACGTCGCGGGCAGGCTGCATGTCGTGTTCGGCTGCGGCGGCGACCGGGATCGCGGCAAGCGTCCATTGATGGGCAAAGCGGCGGCGGACCACGCCGACGTCGTGACCGTCACCGACGACAACCCGCGGAGCGAAGACGCACGCGATATTCGCGGCGCTATCCTTGCCGACTGCTCCGGCGCCGCCGAGATCGGCGATCGCGCCGAAGCCATCCGTTCCGCCACCGCCGCGCTCGAAGCCGGCGATGTTCTTGTCATCGCCGGCAAAGGCCATGAAACGGGTCAGATCGTCGGCGCGGAAACGCGGCCGTTCTCCGACAAGGACGAGGCGATCAAGGCCGCACTGTCGCTCGGCGGGAGGGCGGCATGAACGCGCTCTGGACCAGCGCCGATGCCGCGCAGGCGACCCTCGGCCATGCCACGCACGCGTTTTCCGTGAACGGTCTCTCCATCGACACCCGCACGCTGAAGCCCGGCGACCTTTTCGTGGCGCTCAAGGGCGACAATCGCGACGGCCATGATTTCGTCGGCGCAGCTTTCAACGCCAAGGCCGCTGCGGCGCTGGTCGCGCGCGCGCCGGCAGGCGCAGACGGCCCGCTGCTTATGGTCGCCAACACGCAGCGCGGACTCGACGACCTTGCCCGTGCCGCCCGCGCCCGTAGCGACGCAAAGTTCATCGCCGTCACGGGCAGCGCCGGCAAAACGACGACCAAGGAAATCCTTCGCGTCGCGCTCGGTGCGCTGGGCACGACGCATGCCTCCGCCGCGTCCTACAACAATCACTGGGGCGTGCCGCTCAGCCTCGCATCGCTGCCGCGTGAGGCGCGCTATGCCGTGCTCGAGATCGGCATGAACCATTTCGGCGAGATTCGTTTGCTGGTCGGTCTCGTGCGCCCGCATGTGGCACTGGTCACGACGATCGCGCCGGCACACCTCGAATTCTTCGGAACCTGTGAAGCTATCGCCGATGCGAAGTCGGAGATCTTCGAAGGCCTCGTTCCGGGCGGTACGGCCCTGATCCCGTCTGACAGTCCTTACGCAGATCGGCTGTCGGCGCGGGCGCGGCAGTCACATGTCGGACGCGTCCTGACCTTCGGCGAAAAGCAGGGCAGCGACGCGCGGCTCATTTCGTATGAAGAGCGTGCAGACGGTGCGCATGTCAGAAGCGACATTTGCGGCCTTCCGGTCGAGTTCACGATCGGCGCGCAGGGCCGCCATGTCGCCAACAATGCGCTCGGTGCGTTGCTGGCAGTCGCGGCGCTGGAAGGCGACGTGCTCAACGCTGCCGCAGCGCTGAAAGCGTTTGCGCCGCTCAAGGGGCGCGGTGCGCGCTTCCACGTGCGCGACATCGATGTGATCGACGAAAGCTATAACGCCAACCCCGCATCGATGGCCGCGGCGCTCGCGCTGCTGGGAACGGCCAAGGGCCGACGCATTGCGGTGCTGGGCGACATGCTGGAAATGGGCTCCGAAGCGGCCTTGCATCATGCCGTCCTTGCTGAGCCGATCGAGGCTGCACGTGCCGATCTCGTCTTCCTGTGTGGTGCCAATATGAAGGCGCTGTGGGATGCTTTGCCGGCATCGCGCCGCGGGGCCTATGCCGCCACATCGCGCGAGCTTGCAGCGCCGCTTATCGAAGCGATGCGCGATGGGGATACGGTTCTTGTCAAAGGCTCCAATGGCTCGAAGCTTTCAGTGATCATCGACGCGCTCAAGGCGCTCGGTCCGGCATAGGGAGCGGAGATGTTCCAGTTTCTGTCCCTGTTGCCGCATGCGGATCACATCGCGTTCCTCCGCCTGTTCCGTTACCTGTCGTTCCGCTCCGGCGGTGCGGTGCTGACGGCGCTGTTCGTCGCCTTTGTCATCGGGCCGCGCCTGATCGCCTGGCTGAAAATGAAGCAGGGCAAGGGCCAGCCGATTCGCACCGATGGCCCCCAGCGTCACATCGTCGAGAAACAGGGCACGCCGACGATGGGCGGTCTCTTGATCCTCATCCCGACCGTGGTGTCGACCTTGTTCTGGGCAGATCTGGCGAACTGGTACGTCTGGATCGTCCTGTTGGTGACGGTGACGTATGGCCTTCTCGGTTTTGCCGACGATTATCTGAAAGTCAGCAAGCGTTCGACCGGCGGCGTCAGCGGGCGTTTGCGGCTGCTCGTCGAGTTCGGTGTCGCCTTCGTCGCGACCTGGCTTCTGATGCGGCTGGAAACGCCGGATCTGGCCGGCATGCTGGCCGTACCGTTCTTCAAATCGGCGCTCGTGCCCTTTGGTCTCCTCTTCATTCTGGTCGGCGGTTTTGTCATCGCGGGCGCAGCGAATGCGGTGAACTTCACCGATGGCCTCGACGGTCTCGCCATCGTGCCGGTGATGATCGCGGCCGCGACGTTCCTGCTGATCGCCTATCTCGTCGGCAACGTGAAATTCGCCGATTATCTGCAGCTCCACTACATCGCCGGTACGGGCGAACTCACCGTCTTCCTCGCCTCGCTGGTCGGCGCGGGTCTGGGCTTCCTCTGGTACAACGCGCCGCCCGCAATGGTTTTCATGGGCGACACCGGTTCGCTGCCGCTTGGTGGTGCGCTCGGCGCAGTGGCCGTGGCCGTGAAGCACGAGATCGTGCTCGCCATCGTCGGCGGCCTGTTCGTGCTCGAAACCGTCTCGGTGGTCGTGCAGGTCGTCTCGTTCAAGCTGACCGGCAAGCGCGTGTTCCGCATGGCGCCGATCCATCACCATTTCGAACAACTGGGCTGGAGAGAGCCGACCATCGTCATCCGCTTCTGGATCGTCGCCGTGGTGCTGGCGCTGATTGGCCTTTCGACCTTGAAGCTGCGGTGAGACGATGATCGCAGCCCGCTCCTTCGCGCATCAGAATGCCGCCGTCTTCGGACTGGCGCGGTCCGGTATCGCGTCGGTGCGTTCGCTGAGGGCCGGCGGTGCGCGCGTCTATGCCTGGGACGATAAGGAATCGGCGCGCGTTGTGGCCGAGGCCGAAGGCGCGGAGGTGCTGCCCTGGCGTGACTGGCCCTGGGACAAGCTCAAAGCGCTGGTCTTGAGCCCGGGCGTGCCGCTCACCCATCCCGCACCGCATGACATCGTCGTTAAGGCGCGGTCGTCGAACACGGAAGTCATCGGCGATATCGAGTTGTTCGCGCGCGAGATCAGGCCTGATGCGGCCTTCCGTGGCAGCGCGCCGGTCATCGCCATCACCGGCACCAACGGCAAATCGACGACGACGGCCCTGACCGGCCACATTCTGAATTCCTGCGGGTTCGATGCGCAGATCGGCGGCAATATCGGCAAGCCGGTGCTCGAACTCACGCCGCCGGGCGCGAAGACGATCTATGTGCTTGAGGTTTCGTCCTACCAGATCGATCTGTCGCCGGGACTGAAGCCCGATGTGGCGGTGCTCTCCAACATCACGCCCGATCACATTGACCGTCACGGATCGCTGGAAGCCTATGCGGCGGTGAAGGCGCGCCTTCTGGAACAGGCAGCGGGTGGCGTTGCCGTCATCGGCGTCGACGATGCGCTCACCTCCGCCATCTATACGAAGCTGATGTCGTCGGGTCAGCAGGCTTTGCCCGTATCGGTCGGCAAGGTTCTGGGCCGCGGCGTCTTCGTGCTCGACGGCGTTCTTTATGACTCGCAAGGCGGCCGGGCAAACCGCATCGTCGATTTTGCGGCGGCTTCGCATTTGCCCGGCGCGCACAATTGGCAGAACGCAGCACTTGCCTATGCCGCGACCCGGAATTTTGCGCGCGACGTGCGGGCCGTGGCATCCGCGATCGAGGATTTTCCGGGGCTCGCCCATCGCATCGAAGATGTCGGCCGTATCGGCCGCGTGCGGTTCGTCAACGATTCCAAGGCGACCAATGCCGACGCCGCCGAGCGTGCGCTCGTATGCTTTCCCGACATCTTCTGGATCGCCGGCGGACGCGCGAAGGAAGGCGGGATCGAGAGCCTTGCCGGGCATTTTCCCCGCGTTCGTAAAGCCTATCTCATCGGCGAGGCGGCCGAGAATTTTGCCAGGACCCTCGACGGCCATGTCCCGTTCGAGATCGCAGGCACGCTCGATGCAGCAGTGTCGTCGGCCTATGCCGAAGCGGCCCGCTCTCAAGTTCCGGCCCCCGTCGTGCTGCTGTCTCCGGCATGCGCGTCGTTCGACCAGTTTCGCGACTTCGAGCATCGCGGCGATGAATTCCGTGCGGCCGTGAGGCGGCTCTCCTCCACGCATCTGCGGGAGGCTTCGTGATGTTGTCGCGAGCCGACCGTTCGAGTTTTGCGACCTGGTGGTGGACCGTGGATCGCGTGTCGCTGATCACCATGCTGGCGCTGGTGGCCATCGGCCTGATGCTGGCCTTCGCCGCGAGCCCGGCCGCAACCGGGGGCGCCATCACGGCTGGCGACTTCCGTTATGCAGCCAAGCAGATCGCGTTCGCGGCCGTTGCCGTTTTCATTCTCGGAAGCGTGTCCCTCCTGTCGCTGCACCAACTGAAGATCGTGGCCGCAGCCACCTTCGCGCTCGCGATGATCGGGTGCGTGCTGGTGCTGTTCACGGGCAGCGACGTGCTGGGCGCCAAGCGCTGGATTGATTTCGGTTGGATGACGTTCCAGCCCTCCGAGTTCCTGAAACCCGGCTTCGCAGTTCTGGGTGCCGCGATCCTTGCCGACCGCGCGCCGATGAAACTGCCCAAGCCGGTGATCACCTTGCTCCTGATCGCGCCGGCACTTGCGATTTTGATGCTGCAACCCGACGTGGGACAGACGGCACTGCTGCTCGCGCTCTGGGGCGCGCTCCTCTTCTTCGCAGGCGCGTCGCTGTTCTGGATGGCGGTGCTGGCAGGCGGCAGTGTGACGCTGGGTGGCCTCGCCTATGTCCTGTTTCCCCATGTGCATCACAGGCTGGAGCAGTTCCTGCATCCCGCCGAAACCGGCTCGCAGACCAAGCACGCGTTGAGTGCGTTCGCGCATGGCGGACTCTGGGGCGTAGGCCCGGGCGCGGGAACCGTGAAATATCATATTCCCTACGCGCATTCCGACTTCATCTTCGCGGTCGCGGGTGAAGAATTCGGGCTCGCGCTCTGCGGCGCCGTCGCCGTGCTGTTCTGTGTGCTGACGGTTCGCATCATGCTCAGGGCTGCAAACGCGCGCGAACCGTTCGCGCAGCTTGCGGGCGCAGGCCTTGCCTCGGTCACGGCGCTGCAGGCCTTCATCAATATGGGTGTTGCGATCAGCCTGCTTCCGGCGAAAGGCATGACCCTGCCGTTCATCTCCTATGGCGGGTCGTCGCTGTTTGCGGTGGCGCTGACGATGGGTTTCGCGCTCGCGCTCACGCGCCAGCGGCCGAAGCTCGAAAGCCGCGAACGTCCGTGGTTCGGTCAGGCCGTGGTGGCGCGCGCATGACGACGATCGTGCTCTCGGCCGGCGGTACCGGCGGCCATCTTTTCCCGGCGCAGGCGCTGGCCGGCGAACTCGTGCGCCGCGGCAAGTCGATCGTGGTCATGACCGACCGCCGCGGGACCAATTATGCAAAGGCATTCCCGGGTGCTGCGATCGAGACCGTTCCGTCGGCGGCGTTTTCCGACCGCTCGATCCTCGGGCTTTTGGCTGCGCCGTTCGAGATTGCAGCCGGCATCGCGAGTGCATTCGCGAAATTGTTGCGGTTGAAGCCGGGCGCGGTGATCGGCTTCGGCGGCTATCCGAGCCTGCCGGTGATGATCGCAGCCTGGCTCGGCCGCTATCCGACCGCGATCCTCGAGCAGAACGCCGTGACCGGCCGCGCCAACCGCGCGGTGATGAACAAGGTCAAGGTGATCGCCGCCGCATTCCCGATTGCGCGCTTTGCACCGAAGGACGCTTCCAAGATCGTTTTGACGGGAAATCCGCTCCGGCCTGAAGTCGTGGCCCTTGCCGGCACCGCGTATGACAAGCCCACGGAAAGCGGTCCGCTGCATCTGCTTGTCTTCGGTGGCAGCCAAGGTGCGCGGGCGATCAGCGAGCTGGTCCCGGCGGCGGTTGCGCTGCTGCCTGATGGGTTCAGGTCCCGTCTCGACATCGTGCAGCAATGCCGTCCCGAAGATCTGGAATCCGTGCGTGCGGCCTATGCTGCGTCCGGCGCGCGCGCCGAACTGGCAAGCTTCTACAGCGATCTTCCCGCGCGCATGGCGAAGTCGCATCTCGTCATCGCACGCGCGGGCGCGGGCACAGTCAGCGAGTTAATGGCGATCGGGCGGCCTGCGATCCTGATCCCGTTGCCGCACGCGCTCGACGACAATCAGACGCCGAACGCCGAAATCCTGAGCAAAGCCAATGCCGGATGGTGCGTCGCGCAGGCCAGCCTGACGCCGGAAAAACTTGCCGGCATGATCAAGCTCGCCTTCTCCAACCCCGACGATCTGGCGAAGCGCGCCGCGAACGCACATGCGCTGGCGAAGCTGGATGCCGTGTCGCGCCTTGCGGATTTGGCCGAAAACTTGGCCCAATCTTCCGATCAAAGGGCTGCTGCATGAAGCCCGGTCAGATCCGCGTTCCCCTCGATATCGGCGCGATCCATTTCGTCGGCATCGGCGGCATCGGCATGAGCGGCATTGCCGAGATCATGCACAATCTCGGCTACAAGGTCCGCGGGTCGGACGTCACCGACAGCGCAAATGTGAAGCGCTTGCGCGCGATGGGCATCGAAATCGCGGTCGGTCACGCGGCGGATAACCTCAAAGACGCGCATGTCGTCGTCTATTCCTCCGCGGTGAAGCCGGGGAATATCGAATTCGAGGAAGCCCGCAGGCTCAACCTGCCGCTGGTGCGCCGTGCCGAGATGCTGGCCGAGATCATGCGGCTCAAATCCTGCGTCGCCATCGCGGGCACCAACGGCAAGACCACGACGACGACGATGGTCGCTGCACTCCTTGATGCCGGCGGGCTCGATCCAACGGTCGTCAATGGCGGCATCATCAACGCCTATGGCACCAACGCGCGGCTTGGCGCGGGCGACTGGGTCGTGGTCGAAGCCGACGAGAGCGACGGCACGTTCCTCAGGCTACCCTCCACCGTTGCGGTCGTGACCAACGCCGATCCGGATCACCTCGACTATTACGGCACCTTCGACCGGATGCGCGATGCGTTCCAGCGCTTCGTCGAGAACGTCCCGTTCTACGGCTTCGCGGTGCTGTGCATCGATCATCCCGAAGTCCAAGCCATGGTCGGGCGGATCACGGACCGCCGTATTGTGACCTACGGGCTTTCGCCACAGGCCGATGTGCGCGCGCTGAACGTCGGCTTCTCGGAAGGCGCCTCGCATTTCGACGTGATCGCGGTCGATCGCCGCGCGGGAACGGAAACCCGCATCGACCGCGTCCGTCTGCCCATGCCGGGCGAGCACAATGTCCAGAATGCCCTGGCGGCGATCACGGTCGCCCGCCAGCTCGGCGTTTTGGACATCAAGATCCGCAATGCCCTGGACTCCTTCGAAGGCGTGAAGCGGCGCTTCACCAAGGTCGGCGAATGGAACGGGACCGCGATCATCGACGATTACGGTCACAACCCGTTCAAGATCGCAGCCGCCCTCAAGGCCGCGCGTCAGGCTTACAGCGGCCCGGTGATCGCCGTCGTCCAGCCGCATCGCTACACGCGCCTGCGCGATACCTGGGAACAGTTCTGCGCCTGCCTCAACGATGCCGATGTCGCGATCATCGCGCCGGTCTATCCCGCGGGCGAGCAGCCGATCGCGGGTATCGATCGCGATACCTATGCCGAGGCCCTGCGCGCGCACGGCCATCGCAATGTGCAGGTCATCGATGGCGGACTCGATCTGGTCCGGGTCATCGGACCGCTGGCGAAAGAGGGCGGCGCCGTCGTGATGCTCGGCGCCGGGTCGATCTCGCATTGGGCCTACGCGCTGCAGTCACAACTGGAGGGCGGGGCGTGATGATGACCCGGCCCTGCGATGCGCTTCCGCCCGTGCGCGGAACTTATGCCCAAGGTGCTGCGCTGAAGGACCTCGTCTGGTTCCGCGCCGGCGGTCCGGCAGAAATCCTGTTCCGCCCCGCCGATGCCGACGACCTTGCCACTTTCTTATATGCGCGTCCGGCCGATGTGCGGGTGAGCGTGATCGGAGTCGGCTCGAACCTGCTGGTACGCGATGGCGGCATTCCTGGCGTGGTCATCCGGCTTCCGGCGTCGTTCGGGAAGATTTCGGTCGACGGCACGCGCGTTCGCGTGGGCGCAGCGGCGCTCGATGCAGCGGTCGCAAGGGCGGCGGCGGAAGCCGGCATCGGCGGGCTCGAATTTCTGCGCGGCATTCCCGGCACCGTCGGCGGCGCGCTCAAGATGAACGCGGGCTGCTACGGCCGGGAGATCAAGGACATCTTCGTCGAAGCGACCGCCATCGACGGCAAGGGTAACAAGATCGCGCTGTCGCCGGCCGATATGGGCTTTGTCTACCGCAAAGCCCAGGTGCCGGACGATCTTATTTTCGTCGAAGCGGTGTTCGAAGGCGCGAAGGACGATCCCGCCGCTGTCAAGGCGCGCATGGAAGCGCTGGTGGAGCAGCGCGAGTCCACACAGCCGGTCAAATCGCGCACCGGTGGGTCGACCTTCAAGAACCCGCCCGGCCATAAGGCCTGGCAGCTCGTCGATGAAGCCGGTTGCCGCGGACTGATGCATGGCGCGGCACAGGTGAGCGAAAAGCACTGCAACTTCCTGATCAACACCGGCGATGCGACCGCTGCCGATATCGAGGCGCTGGGCGAAGAGGTGCGGGCGCGGGTCAAGGCGAAGTCGGGCGTCGTGCTCGAATGGGAAATCAAGCGGGTGGGCGTGACATGACGTTCAAGCGCGTCGCCGTGCTGCTGGGAGGCCGCTCCGCCGAGCGTGAAGTCAGCCTGTCGTCGGGCACAGGCTGTGCCAGAGCGCTCCGCGAGGAAGGGTTCGACGTCGCGGAAATCGATCCCGGCGAGGATGCCGCGCGCCAGATCCTGGATGCCAAAGTCGATTGCGTCTTCAATGCGCTCCATGGCCGTTTCGGCGAGGACGGCTGCATCCAGGGCGTGCTCGAGCTGTTGCGCATGCCCTATACCCATTCGGGTGTGCTGGCATCGGCGCTGGCGATGCACAAGCAGAAGACCAAGGACGTTTATCGTGGCGCTGGTATCCCGATCGTCCGCTCCATTGTCGCCGATCGCCGCGACGCGGGCCGCGAACATCTGATGGAGCCGCCCTACGTCATCAAGCCCGTGAACGAGGGTTCGTCGGTAGGCGTCTATATCATCCGCAAGGGCGACAACCGGCCGCCATCGGAACTGACCAAGCCCGAATGGAATCTCGCCGACGCAATGATGGTCGAAGAGTATGTCCCCGGCCGCGAACTGACGGTTGCCGTGATGGGCGACAGGGCGCTCGGCGTCACCGAGATCACGACCGATCTCGCGTTCTACGATTACGAAGCGAAATACGCGGCCGGCGGGTCGCGCCATACGCTGCCGGCGCAGGTTCCGGAAAGCGTTGCGGCCGAAGCCATGCGCCTCGCGGTGCTGGCACATCAGGTGCTCGGCTGTCGCGGCGTGACCCGAACGGATTTCCGCTACGACGATACCGGATCGAAGCACCGCCTCGTGACGCTGGAGACCAACACCCAGCCCGGCATGACGCCGACCTCGCTGGTGCCGGAGCAGGCCGCCCATGTCGGCATGAGCTACGCCAAACTCTGCCGCTGGATCGTGGAGGACGCGTCGTGCGACCGGTGAAGGTGGAACGCAAATCGCGTGGTTCACGCAGCGCGGCGCCGGCCCGCTCGACGCGCGGCGGCAAGCGCCCCGCGGCCCAGCGCGCGGCCAGCACGCGCAACAAGCCTCGCGAGAGCCTCATTTCCCGTCTGATAAAGCCGTTCGGACACCTGTTCGTGGTCCGCAGCCCGATGCTGCTTTTGGCGCTGGGCTTCGTTGCACTCACGGTTCTGGTGGCATTTCTGGTGAGCGGGGTCATCGGCCGCACGATCACGCGGACAAAAGCCGCGACCGGCACGGTCCTCGCCGATGCCGGATTCGGGCTTTCCCAGGTGCATCTCAGCGGCAACAACCGCGTTCCGCCGGAAACCCTGTACGCGGCGCTTGGCTACAACGTCGGCGAGTCCATCTTCGCCGTCGATCTGCAGTCCGCGCGTGCAAGGCTGATGGCGCTCGATTGGGTCGCGGATGCCGATGTGCAGCGGCGCTATCCGGATTCGCTCAACGTCCATATCGTCGAGAAGCTGCCCTTCGCGCTCTGGAAATCGGACGACGGCGTCGTGCTGGTGGAACGCTCCGGCAAAACGATCACGCACAAGGACGTGGAGCACTTCGCGCAGCTTCCACACCTGGCCGGCGACGGCGCACCGCAGCAGGCGGCAGACATCATCGACGCCGTCGCGATGCATCGCGCCGTCGCGGCTCGGGTCAAGATCTATCAGTTCGTCTCGAACAGGCGATGGAACTTGATTTTGGACGATGGCGTCGTTGTGCAGCTTCCCGACGCCGGCTGGCAGAAACAACTCGACACGCTCGAACATCTCATCGTTGACAACAGCATCCTGGAACGCAATCTGACCGAAATCGATCTGCGTTCGCCGACGAAATATTTCTTCATCCTGAAGAATGGGCAATCCAAGAGCATCGACGACCGGGGGAGAGAACTCTGATGGGTGAAACCGTGCGATTGCGCGCAGTGGCCGAAGTGCCTGCGTTCCGGCCGGGGCTGGTGACCGCGCTCGATATCGGCTCGTCCAAGATCGCCTGCCTGATCGGCCGCGCCGATCATGGCTCGCTGCGCATTCTGGGCGCGGCCCTGCGCGAGAGCCAGGGCCTCCGCGCCGGAACCGTCGTCAGTCTCGATCTGGTCGAAGAATCGATCCGCGATTGCGTCGCCGCGGCGGAGAACCATGCCGATGCGCGCATTCAGAACGTCCTCATCTCGATCAATTGCGGCCAGCCCGTCAGCGTGACCTCGCGGGCGGTGATGGCGCTCGATGGCGATCTGGTGACGGACGCGCATCTGCGGGCGCTGCTGGCCGAAGGGCGTGCGAAATGCGTTCTTGAGGGGCATGAGATCATCCAGAGCGCACCGACGGCCTATGTGGTCGATGAGGCGCGGGGCGTGCGTGACCCCTCCGGCATGTACTGCCAGCGCATCGGCGTCGCGATGCACACCGTCGCGGTGAAGCCTTCTCCGCTGCAGAACCTGAAACTCGCGGTCGAGCGCTGCCATTTGAACGTCGTCGGCGCGCTGTTCGCGCCCTATGCCAGCGGCCTTGCGGCCCTGACCGAAGACGAGAAGCAGCTTGGCGCGACGCTGATCGATATGGGCGCCGGCGTCACGTCGATCGCCGTGTTCCTCGAAGGCCATCTGGTCCATGCCGACGTCGTGCCGATGGGCGGCTGGCAGGTGACGACCGATCTGGCGCGGATGCTGTCGGCGCCCGTCTCGGCGGCAGAGCGCAGCAAGACGCTGTTCGGTGCGGCCCTTGGCGATCTTGAAGCCGGCGCCGATGTCGTCGCCATCTCCCAGATGGGCGAGGATGGCGACGGCGCAGCCATGCGCGTGCCGCGCTCGATGCTGACCCGCATCATCCAGGCGCGTCTCGAAGAGACATTGGGCGAAGTGCAGTCGCGGCTGCGCGCATCCGGTTACGATGTCGCGGCGGGCCGCCGCGCGGTGCTCACCGGCGGTGCTTGCCAGCTTGCGGGCGTGCGGGAGCTGGCGGCGCGCGTGCTCAACAAGCAGGTGCGCATCGGCCGTCCGCAGAATCTTCCCGGTCTGCCGGCCGCCTGTTCCGGCCCGGACTATGCGACGGCGGTCGGTCTTCTTCTCGCCGGTGCCACGATGGCGCCGGAGGCTCTCAACCCCGATCCGGTCGACAGGCCGGACGATAGTGGCAGTGCAGGACGGTTGCGCCGGTGGTTGACCGGCGGGCTGTTCAAGTGATTCAACAATAACAATGCGAATCAGTTGGGCTTTAGTGGTGTGCAAAGGGCGGCGTAACGAACAGCCAAGGAGAACAAGATGGCGATCAATCTGAAAGCGCCCGAAACGCAGGAATTAAGACCTCGAATTACCGTTATGGGAGTCGGCGGTGCCGGCGGCAATGCGGTCAACAACATGATCGCGGCCAAGCTCGACGGAGTGGACTTCGTCGTGGCCAACACCGACGCGCAGTCCCTCGCACAGTCGAAGGCTGAGCGGAAAATCCAGCTCGGCGCGAAAACCACCGAGGGGCTCGGTGCGGGCGCGCAGCCCGACGTCGGCCGCGCGGGCGCGGAAGAATCCCTCGACGAGATTCTGGAACAGCTGTCCGGCTCGCACATGGTCTTCATCACCGCGGGCATGGGCGGCGGCACCGGAACGGGGGCTGCCCCCGTCATCGCGCGGGCCGTGCGCGAGCTCGGTATCCTGACCGTGGGCGTCGTGACCAAGCCGTTCGCCTTCGAAGGCGACAAGCGCATGCGCATCGCCGAGCGCGGTATCCTTGAGCTCCAGCAATACGTCCACACGCTGATCGTCATCCCGAACCAGAACCTGTTCCGCGTCGCCAACGACCGCACCACCTTCGCCCAGGCCTTCGCCATGGCCGACGAAGTGCTGCATTCGGGCGTGCGCGGCGTCACCGATCTGATCGTGATGCCGGGCCTGATCAACCTCGACTTCGCCGACATCAAGGCGGTGATCTCCGAGATGGGTAAGGCGATGATGGGTACCGGCGAAGCGGAAGGCGAGAACCGCGCTTCGAAGGCGGCCGAGATGGCGATCTGCAACCCGCTGCTCGACGAAGTGTCGATGAAGGGCGCCCGCGGCGTACTGATCAACATCACCGGCGGTCCGGATCTCATGCTGTTCGAGGTCGAGCAGGCGGCCAATTGCGTCCGCGCCGAGGTCGATCCCGATGCCAACATCATCTTCGGCAATACCATCCTCGACAATATGGAGGGCCGCATCCGCGTGTCGGTCGTCGCCACCGGCATCGACGCGATGGATATGCGCCTGCCCAAGAACGTCGAGCCGCTCCGGCCCAATCTCAAGCCCGTGCCGATAAGGCCGGAGCCGAAGGTGGAAATGCCGGCGGCCGCCGTCGCGATGGTCAATCCGGTCATCCGTCAGCAGGAAGCGCTCGCCGCCGAAATGAGAGCTGCGCCGCAACAAATGGCGGCGACAGCGGAGCCAGTGTCGCCGGAAGAGGATTACATCCTCGGCGGCGCCGACGCGCCGGTTGTCGACGATCCGATTCCGGTTTCGATCCGGCCGCAGCCGGTTCGCATGCAGCCGATGCCGCAGCCCGAGCCCGAACGCCGCGGCTGGGGACTCCTCGGCCGCAAGAAGCCGAAGGAAGAGGTGCGCGCCGAACCGGTGGCTCCGCTCCAGCAGCGTCAGGTCGTTCAGCCGCGCGCGAATGCCCAGCCGCTTGCGCGTCCGCAACCCGACCCGCAGCGCGCCCAACCGCAGAACGGCGCGCAAGATCTGTTCGGCGATCAGAAGCAGGATGAGCAGTTCGAAATCCCGGCCTTCCTGCGCCGCCAGATGAACTGATCCGGCGTCGACATCGAGAACAAAGACCCGTCCGGCTTGCCGGGCGGGTCTTTTGTTTTTTTGCGGGCTTTAGAGTCTGCACTCAATTGAAGTATTGATGTCATGGCCCGCGAATGCGGGCCAGCTAGGTGAACTCCCGCGATATTTCGCGTGTATTGCTTGAGCCTTGAGAACCACGGCACATGGTGCAGAACCAAACTGGGTGGCCCGCATTCGCGGGCCATGACAAGTTGTGATCATGTTCGCGCCAATTGTATCCCGACCTAGTAGACCTTAAGGACCGTGATGTCAGGCGACCGCGCAACCGTCGGATAGGCTTTCAGATAGGCCTCGGGATGGGCGTCGGCTGTGGGCCAGTCGAAGAGTCCGTCGCGCGTACGTTCCAATACGATGTACTTCACATGCGCGCGAACGAGCTGGTCGCGCTGTTTGTTGAGATCGGCGGTGTCCAGATGGTCGATCAGGCTCTCGCGCAGCACGCGCGAGGGATTGCCCTGCACGATCGGTTTGCCGTGGCAAGTTTGCTCTGACATGTAAACGTTCCCCTCGATATAACCCGACGGCAGGTTCAACACGCCGAAACCCGGGGACTGGTCGCGAGCGATCACATCGAGCGCGGGTGCGCAGGGAATGGCCGTCATCGCCAGGTTTGCGGGCCAGAAATCCACAACGATGAACATTCCCAGTCCCGCCAGCACGCGCGGCGGCACGGCGGAAAGGGCGCGTCCGACGGCGATGCTCAGGAACAGGAAGACGATGACGACCGCGCGCTCCGGCGTCCGCACATTGGCGACGAACGGGATCCTCGACAGGACGATATCGGGCAGATGAACTGCGGTAAAATCGGTGCCGAAGATGTGCAGGGTCTCGCCGGCCGCGAAGACGCAGAACGTCGCCATGCCGCAAAGCGCGTAGACGAGCACGGGCTCGCCCTTACGCCATGTGACAGCCCTGTACCAGGCGACCACCGCCAGATTGACGATGCCGAGATAGATCGCCGATTCCCATGGATTGCCGCTCAAGCGCGCAAACGCGTCGTGCGCCCAGGAACCCAATAGATGCGTCGGCGGAAATATGACGTAGCCGAGAAGATCGGCGCCGAACATGTTGCTGCCGCCGTAGTAGGCGCGGGGACTCGACTGCAGCGCCATCGGCACGAGCAGTGGCGACAGCAGAAGCGCGGTGCCCGCCACGCAGGCGAGCGGCGCCGCGAGCCCCCAACCCTTGGGAAGCGCATTGTCGCGCAAACTCAGATAGATCGAGTGAAACAGAATGAAGAACCCAAGATAGAACAGATAGTACCAGCAGCTCAGCGCCGAGAGCGCGTAGAAGACCACCGACACGCAGAGCCATATCCAGCTCTTGCGCTCCAGCGCCAGCAGATAGGCAAGCACGAAAAACGGAATGAAGCCGATCCACGACACATGCGCATGATGCATCGCCTGCGCGACGTGCCAGGGATTGAAGGCGAACACGAAGCCGCCGGCCAGCGATGCAGCCGCGTTGCGCGTGAAGTGCCGCACCAGATAATAGGCGCCCGTTCCTGCTACCGGGAACGACAGAAGCACGGTCAGGTTCTGCAGAAGGATCAGCGTGTCCCGCCCGGTGCCAAACAGCTTGGTCAGCGCGACAAGCAGGAACACCTGCGGATAGGCGAAGGAATGATAGGTGAGCGGTGTCCCCTCCGGGAAGCGGATGAGATCGGTAGTGACGAACTGCCCCGGCTTGCTCCCCGCCGCCGCGTACCAGCTGTTCCAGAAATCCTGCAGATTGTCTTCGGCTGGACCGATCAGCGCGGCCGAGAGATGCGCCATCCACGGCGCAAACAGAACGGCTGTGGCCAAAACCATGATTCCGGCGACAGCCGCGGCCTCGATCAGGGTCTGTCGGGGTGCGTGCGCCGCCATGGCGCCATTTCGCACACATTCCTTGAAAGGGCGGTTAAGGTGGCGCCATGACGCGCCGGACAATCGCCAGGGAAATCACGGTTCTTGGGACCGCGCTGCACGCGGGCACGCCCGTCAGCATGACGCTTTCCCCAGGGGGTTCCGGAATCGTCTTTCGCCGCAGCGATCTGGGTGTCGACATTCCGGCGCGGTACGACGCCGTGTCGGAGACCAATCTGGGCACGGTCATCAGCCATGACGGCGCGAGCGTTGGTGTCGTCGAGCATCTGATGGCCGCGGTGGCCGGCGCGGAGATCGACGATCTCTTGGTGACGCTCGATGGACCCGAACCGCCGATCCTGGACGGCGATGCGCTGTCTTATCTCGAGCTTCTGGAGCAGGCGGGGTTTGCAGATCGGCCGGGACCGCGCACCGCGATCAAGGTCCTGAAGCGCGTCGATTACGCCCACAAGAATACGCGAGCATCGTTGTTGCCATCGGATCGCCTCGAATTCGATTTCGAGATCGACTTTGCGTCGCCGGCTATCGGCCGGCAGACGTTTTCGCTGGCCTTCTCGCGGGAAGTCTTTCGCTCCGAAATTGCGCCGGCGCGGACGTTCGGCTTCGTCCATGAGCTGGATGCCCTGAAAAAGATGAATCGCGGCCACGGCGCCTCGCTCGCCAACACGCTCGCCATCGACGAAGACCGGATCGTGAATGCCGGGCTGTTGCGGTTTCCGCAGAGCGAATTCGTGCGCCACAAGATTCTCGATGCCATCGGCGACATGGCGCTTGCGGGCGCCCCGCTGATTGCACGCTTCGAAGGGCGCCGTTCGGGTCACACCCAGAACAACGCGCTGCTGCGCGCCCTGTTCGCCGACCCCTCGAATTACACGGCTGTTAACCTGCCGTGATCGCTTGGCTTTCCGCCATTCAGGCCATTTACGCTGGGGCGCGCGGCGGGCTGGACCCGGGTTCGTTTAGGATGGCATAAGAGCCGGTCTTTTTTGGAAAATCCCGGAAAACCGATGTCCCCAGCGCGCTTTGTACGCCCGGTCCTGTTGTCTCTGGTCTTCGGCGCCAGCCTCGCGCTTGCCGGCTGCGACACGCTCGATTCCCTGTTCGGCGGCGACAAGCCAAGGGATGAAAGGGACGCCGAGTATGTCGAGCGCCCCATCGACGCCATCTACAACGAAGCCTGGAAGAAGATCCGCAACGGGGATTGGGAAGACGCGGCAAAGCAGTTCGATGAAGTCGAGCGCCAGCATCCCTATTCGGTGTGGGCGCGGCGCGCGATGCTGATGTCGGCCTATTGCTATTACCAGGCCAACAAATATGGCGACGCCATCTCGGCGGCCGACAACTACATCGCGCTGCATCCCGGCAGCCACGAGGTCGCTTATGCCTTCTATCTGAAGGCCATCTCGCTTTATGAGCAGATCGTCGATATCGGCCGCGACCAGAGCAATACCGCGGCCGCGCTGGTGGCGCTGCAGGACGTGGTCCAGCGCTTCCCGGACACCGAGTACGCGCGCGATGCGACCTTGAAGATCGACCTGACCATCGATCACATCGCCGGCAAGGAAATGGCCGTCGGCCGCTATTACCTCGTGCGCGGCGATTACATCGGCGGCATCAACCGGTTCCGCGTCGTGGTCGAGCAGTATCAACGCACCTCGCAGATCGCCGAAGCGCTGGAACGCCTGACCGAGGCCTATTACGCGCTCGGCATCTACAATGAGGCCAAGACCGCCGCAGCCGTGCTCGGCGCCAACTATCCCGGCAGCCCCTGGTACAGGGACGCCTTTGAACTTCTGCAGGGCCACAACATGAAACCCGAGGAAGACAAAGGCTCCTGGATCAGCAAAGCTTTCTCGAAGATTCTCTGAACGGAGTGATTCGCCGATGCTGGCCGCGCTGACGGTCCGCGATATCGTGCTGATCGAAAGTGCGGCGCTGGAGTTTGCGCCCGGTCTCAACGTGCTGACCGGCGAGACGGGCGCGGGCAAGTCCATTCTTCTCGATGCGCTGGGCCTGGCCGCGGGCGGACGTGGTGGCGGGCGGGCTTCCGTGCGGCCCGGTTCGGCGCAGGGATCGGCGACCGCGGTGTTCGAGCCCGGCGCGGATCATCGCGCCTACGCGCTGCTGCGCGAACAGGACATGCCGGCGGAGAACGAGATCGTCCTGCGGCGCACGCTGGCGAGCGATGGCCGCACCCGCGCTTTCGTCAACGACGACCCGGTCGGCGTTGGGCTGCTGAAAGATCTGGGCGCGATGCTGCTCGAGATCCATGGCCAGACCGACGACCGTGGCCTGTTCGATGTTTCGACGCACCGCATCCTGCTCGACGCGTTCGGTGGAAACGAAGCGCTGGCAAGCGAAACGGCAGCGCGTTTCGCAGAACTCGATCGGGCGCGAACGGCTGAGACGGAGTTGCGCCGCGCCGCCGCCGAAGCCGCGGCCGATGCGGATTACATCCGCAGCGTGGTGGACGAGCTTTCGGCGCTGTCCGCACAGGAAGGCGAGGAAACTTCGCTCGCGACCGAGCGCGCGGTCTTGATGAACGCGTCGCGAATCGCCGAAGACGTTTCTGCAGCGTCCGAGGCTTTGAGTGGCGAGCGCGGTGCGGAAAGCGCGCTGGCCATAGCCCTCAAACGCCTGTCGCGCCTGAATGAGGCGGCACGGCCGCAGGTCGCTGCGGCGGAAGCCGCTCTCGAGCAGGCTTTCGCCCACGCCGAAGAAGCGCGGCGCGTGCTGGATGCGTTTCTATCCAGCCTCGATGCCGATCCGATGGTCCTGGAACGCAAGGAGGAGCGGCTGTTCGCATTGCGCGCCGCTGCCCGCAAATACGGCGTGCAACCTGATGCTCTGCCGGGTTTGCTGGCCGAATTCCAGGCAAAGCAGGATGCCATCAGCGGTGGCGATGCAGGCCTGAAGAAGGCTGCGGAGTCGGTGGCCGCCGCGCGCAAAATCTATCTCGATGCGGCGCACAGGCTTTCGAAAGCGCGTGAGGCTGCTTCGCGTGCGCTGGAGGCATCCGTTTCCGGGGAGCTTGCGCCCTTGAAACTCGGTCATGCGAAATTCCGGGTCGCGTTGACGGCACTCGGCGAAGATGAAGCTGGCGCCAGCGGCCTCGAACGCGTCGCGTTCGAGATCGCGACCGTCGAAGGCGCTGCCTTCGGACCGCTGACGCGCATCGCCTCGGGTGGCGAGCTCGCGCGGCTTTCGCTGGCCTTGAAGGTTGCTCTGTCGGAAGCGACTCCGCCGGCGGCCCTGGTGTTCGACGAGGTCGATCGCGGCGTTGGCGGCGCCGTGGCTGATGCCGTGGGAGAGCGGCTGCAGCGCCTTGCGCGTACGACGCAGGTACTCCTCGTCACCCATTCGCCGCAGGTCGCCGCGCGGGCCGAGCGCCATTTCCGCATTACCCGCAAGGGCGACAAGACGCGTGTCGAGCTTCTGGACGAAGATGCCCGCGCCGAGGAAGTCGCGCGCATGCTGTCGGGCGCCATCGTCACCGAAGAAGCGCGCGCCGCCGCCCGCCGCCTGATCGCGGAGGCCCGGACGCCGCCCAAGAAGATACGCAAACGCGCATGAGTGCAGCCGCGAAGAAATCGCCCGACAAGCTCAGCGCTGCGGAAGCGGCGAAGGAGCTCGAGCGTCTCGCGGGCGAGATCGCGGAACACGACCGGCGCTATCATGGCGAGGACGCGCCCACGATCAGCGACGCGGATTACGACGCGCTGAAGCGACGCAACGACGAGATCGAGAAGCGCTTCCCGAAACTCGTCCGGGCCGACAGCCCGTCGCAGCGTGTGGGTTCCCGGCCATCGGAGAAATTCGCCAAGGTCGTGCACGCGAAGCCCATGCTCTCGCTCGACAACGCTTTCAGCGACGAGGACATCGCCGATTTCGTTGCCCGCGTGCGCCGCTTCCTGGGCATGAAAGAGGATGACGGCCTCGTCTTCACGGCGGAACCCAAGATCGACGGGCTGTCGGCATCGCTGCGCTATGAGGACGGCGTCCTTGTGCAGGGCGCCACGCGCGGCGATGGCGCGGAGGGCGAGGACATCACCGCCAATCTCAGGACGATCAAGGAAATCCCGCTCCGGCTTCACGGCAAGGTGCCGAAAGTGTTCGAGGTGCGCGGCGAAGTCTACATGGCGCACAAGGATTTCGAGGCGCTCAACAAGCGGCTGGAGAAGGAAGGCAAACCCCTCTACGTCAATCCGCGCAACACGGCCGCGGGTTCGGTGCGCCAGCTCGATCCGGCGATCACGGCCGCGCGCACGCTGCATTTCTTTGCCTACGCCTGGGGCGAGGCGAGCGCGATGCCGGCGGATACGCAGTGGGAGATGCTTGAGACGTTCAAGGCCTGGGGATTCCGGGTCAATCCGCTGGTGCGCCGCTGCGATACGACGGAAAAGATCCTGAAGTTCTATCGCGACATCGAAACCAAGCGCGCCGGTCTCGGCTACGACATCGACGGCGTGGTCTACAAGGTCGACCGCCTCGATCTGCAGGAGAGGCTGGGCTTCGTCTCGCGCAGCCCGCGCTGGGCGATTGCGCACAAATTCCCCGCGGAGCAGGCCGAAACAGTTCTTCAGAAGATCGACATTCAGGTCGGCCGCACCGGCAAGCTCACGCCGGTGGCGCGGCTGAAGCCTGTGACGGTCGGCGGCGTCGTGGTCGAGAACGCGACCCTGCACAACGAAGACGAGATCGCGCGCCTCGACGCGCGCGAGGGCGACACGGTCGTTATCCAGCGCGCCGGCGATGTCATTCCGCAGGTCGTGCGCGTGATCGAAGAGCGGCGGCCACGTGGCGCGAAGCCCTACCAGTTCCCGCACAAATGCCCCGCCTGTAACAGCCATGCCGTGCGTGAGATCGACGAGAAGACCGGCAAGCAAGAGGTCGACCGCCGTTGCACCGGCGGTCTCATCTGCCCGGCACAGGCGGTGGAGCGCTTGCGGCACTTCGTGTCGCGCCTCGCTTTCGACATCGAAGGCTTCGGCGGCGTCTACATTGAAACGCTGCATGAAAAGGGTCTTCTGAAAGAGCCCGCCGATATCTTCCGCCTCGCGAAGAAGCCGGACGCGCTGAACAAGGCGCTGGCCGAACGCCGCGCCGAGCTCAGTGCCGAGCGCCGCGCCAAGGAAGGCAAAGGCGAGGTCAAGAAGTCGAAGAAGGACGACGAGGAGGACAGCAAGCTCGTCGCCAATCTCATCGGTTCCATCGATGCGCGGCGGAAGATCGCGATGGACCGCTTCATCAACGCGCTCGGCATTCGCCATGTCGGCGAGACCAATGCGCGGCTGATCGCGCGCCACTATCCGGGCATCAAGGCGTTCATCGACGCGATGGAGAGCGAGAGCGCCGTCGAGGACCTGCAGGAGATCGGCGGCATCGGCGACGTCGTGGCCGAGGCGATCAAGGATTTCTTCGACGAACCGCACAACCGCAAACTCGTCGCCAATCTGCTCAAGGAGGTCGAGGTCGTTCCGCTGGCGGCGCCGAAGACTTCCGGCTCGCCGGTCGTGGGAAAGACGGTCGTCTTCACCGGCACGCTCGAGAAAATGACGCGCCAGGAAGCCAAGGCGCGCGCGGAGTCGTTGGGTGCAAAGGTTTCGGGCTCGGTGTCGAAGAAGACCGATCTCGTCGTCGCCGGTCCGGGCGCCGGTTCGAAGCTGACCGATGCCCAGAAATTCGGCGTCGAGGTGATCGACGAGGACTCGTGGCTGAAGCTGATCGGCGGATGATTTTCGAGCTCCTGGGTGAGGAAGATTTAATCTCCCAGCCGGGTCCATCGAAGCAGTTCTGGGTAACCTTTTGCTGCCAGTGTCGGGCGGTCGAGGGAGTTGGTCATGCGTAAAATTGTGTGTTTCGGCGCGTTGCTGCTCACCAGTACCGGCCTCTCCGGGTGTGTGGTGGCCAGCGTTGCAGGCGCCGCGGTCGACGGCGCGGTCACCGTCACCTCCGCGGCTGTCCACGTCACCGGCGACGTCGTGAAGGGCGCGGCCGATGTCGCCACCGGCCAGTCGGACGACGACAAGAAGAAAAAGTCGGACAGCGATTAGAGCGAGCTTGAAGCGGCTGGGTCATCCTTCGAGGCTCGCTGTGCTCGCACCTCAGGATGACGTGTTTGTTGCAATAGGCATGTCACCTGAGGTGGCCGCGAAGCGGCCCTCGAAGGGCGACGTGCCCTGCACCCTACGATGGTGAATCTGGTTCAGCGAAAGAGAACCGCACTCCAAGTTACGGGCCGGACCTCATCCCGATGATGCAAAACCCGTGGCCGAACGGGTCGCTGCAGAACGCAACAGGCGGATGCGTACCACCCTCGAACTTATGTTCGCAGATCGCGCCTGCGCGCAGCGCTTTGGCCAGGACGCCTTCGAAATCTTCGACGTGAAAGTCGATGTGAACCGGCGTCCAATGCCGTTCATAGCGTCGAATGTCATCTGAGCCTTTCGCCGGTTTGCTGCCTGCCGCCTTCTCCATCAGCCCGATCTTCGCCGCGCCGCATTTGAGGATGACATAACTCGGAAAAGGCCGGGCGACTTCGGTTAGCCCCAGGGCATCGCGATAGAATTTCAGCCCTTCGTCCATCTGCGGCACGTCGATCGTCACGGCGTAGTTCATCTCAGGGCCTCGTGAATTGTCCCGCACCTTGTAGCACGGCCCGGCTTCACGCGAACTTGAACGCGCGCCTCACCGAAGCCCCGGAAAATCCCGGTAGAATGATCTTTCCTGGGCGGGAGGCGCGCATGGTAGCGAACGACAACAGGCGAAACGAATTCGGCTGGCGGGTGTTCGGGCTCGGCATCATCTCATTGAGCCTTGTCGGCTTCGCGTGGGGCGGCGCGCCGGTGCCGAAATGGTTTCCGGAGCACGCCGCGCTCGGCTATGCCGTTGCCGCCTTCATGCTGGTCGCAGGTCTCGCCATCGAGTGGCGCAGGACAGTGACCTGGGCCGCAGCGGCGCTGATCGCCTATTACGGTCTCTTCGTTCTCCTCCTCGAAAACGGCGCCGGGATCTTCAAGAACTTCTCGGTGTACGCCGCCTATTTCGGCGTGGCGGAACCGCTCGCGCTCGCTTCCGGTGCGCTGATCATCTACGCCGCGACTGCGGACATGGATGCTGCACGCGCCGCGCGGCTCACGCGGTTCGCGCAGCTCGCATTCGGCGCCTGCGCGGTGTTTTTCGGCGGTGCGCACTTCGTCTACATGAGCGCGACCGCGCCGCTGATCCCGAAATGGCTGCCGCCGTCACAGGAGTTCTGGGGCTACGCCACGGGCGTCTTCCACATCCTGGGCGGCCTCGCGATCATCGCCGGCATACAGGCCCGTCTCGCCGCAATCCTGCTGACGGTGATGTACGCCGCCTTCATCCCGCTGGTCTTCGTGCCGGTGCTGATGACGGAGCCCAGCGCGTTCCGCTGGACCGAGCTGGCGACGACGATTGCGCTGGCGGGCGTCACCTGGGTGATCGCGGATTCGCTGTCGCGGCGTCGGGCCTGACCGCGGGCATCATTGTCTCGCTGGCGTCTATCGATCAGCGGGACTCGGTGACCATGGATTATTCATCCAGGCTTTAAATGCGGGCTGAGCGGAATCAGGACCGAATGAATGGCCGTCAGTCTCCATTTCTGCACTGTGCCCAGTGTTCACAATCCTGCGCGTAATTACGCCCGGATGCTCAGGTCTGCCGGGTTTGGTGAAGTAATAGACCTCATCGTCCGTCATGACGACGATGACGGTCGGAAACTCCTTCACCTGTTTGCCGGGTTTGCCGTTCGCTTCGCTCCAATAATCTGCGAAAGTCTTCTCTGCCGATTGGACAGGCAACGCTACCAGTGCGAAAGCGATCAGACTCGGCAGAAGGCGTCGATAACTCACTGACTCAGCGTCTTCACCAAAAACGGCAGGCTGACGTCCATCCGGTAATCGACCGATGAGTGGTTGTCCGGGAATTCCTCGTAGGTGTGCGCGACGCCGAGGCGTTCAAGTGCGCGATGCATGCGCCGCGCGCCATAGACGAGGTTGTACTGATCGACGTCGCCGCAATCGATATAGAGGCCCTTGAGCGCCTTCAGTCCCGGCCCAAGCGTCTCCACCATGGTGAGCGGATCCCACGCGAGCCAGTTGGCCCAGCGCTCGTCGATGAACTCGCAGGTGTCGAGCGTCACCGGAAGCCGCACGCCATAGCGCGCGGACGGATCGGGATCGAAGCTCGCCGCCTGGGCCAGCATCATGATGATGTGGACATCGCTATCCTTCGTCTTCGGCGCCGCCCAGAAATCGTCGATCCATTTGCCGATGTCGCCGCCGTTCTTCGCAAGCGCGCGCAGCACTGGCACGAATTCGTGTCCGTACATCAGTGGGAATCCCATGTCCCCGGAGTGCACGGCAGCCGCGCTCCAGAAATCGGGATGCATCAGCGCATGCACCATCGCGCCATAGCCGCCGGAGCTCTTGCCGAACACGCCGCGCTTGCCCGTGCCGCCGCAGCCGAACCGGCGCTCCACGAACGGCACGGCCTCCTTCAGCAGGAAATCGTCCCAGTTCCCCATCGCCGTCGAGTTCACATACTGGTTGCCGCCGAGCTTGGTGAAGCAGTCGGGGAACGCGACAACACACGGCTTCATCGCGCCCGTGCCGATCAGCCGATCAAGGCGCTCGGGCAGGTTCTCGGAAAAGTTCTTCCAGTTGGTATGCACCGGCCCGCCCGCGGTAAAGCCCACGAGATCGACCAGCAGCGGCAGGTTCTTTCCGTCATTGCCCGCCGGCACATAGACGTCGATCAACCGCGCCGCCGGATCGCCGAGGAAGTTGCCCTTCAGTGCAACACTATCGAGCGTCAGGCGGTGGACGGTGCCTTGTGCTGTGGCCTGTTCTCTTCGCATCGCTTTTTCCCGTGACCTCGATTGTCATCCCCGGCGAGCATCGGCGCGATAGCGTCGATGCGAGGGAAGCGACTGTCTTTGAAGTCAAGCGATTTGCCAAGGTTTGTGGTCCCTGATGATGGCGTTGAGGATTGTGAGCAGCTTTCTTGCGACGGCGATGATGGCGACCATCTTGGGCTTTCCGGCCGTGACGAGGCGGTCTCGGAAGCGCTTGAGGATGGGGTTGTGACGAGCGGCGACCATCGCGGCCATGAAGAGGGCACAGCGTACGGCTTTGCGGCCGCCGCCGATCATACTTTTGCCCTTCCATCTTCCAGATTGCCGGGTGTAGGGCGCCAAGCCGGCTAAACTTGCGATCTTCTTGCGGTCGAGCGTGCCCAACTCTGGCAGGTCGGCGATGAGCGTGCGTGCGGTCTGCGGCCCCACGCCTGGCACGGAAGCAAGCAGGTCTTCCTTCTCGCGCCAGACGGGCGAGGCGCGTAGTGTGTCGTCGATGTCGCTGTCGAGTTCGGCGAGCTCTTTCTCCAATGCCCTGACAAGGCGCTCGATGCTCTTGCGCAGCCGTCTGACGGTGACGCGCTTCTCACGCTGACGTTCGGCCTGCAGCATCTCGACGATCTGACGGCGCCGGGTAACCAGATCGGACAGCAAGCGAGCCGCCTCGCCGGGAAGAGGACGCACGTCTGGCCTCACGTCGGCGGCAAAGCGCGCGATGACTTCGGCGTCGATCGCGTCGGTCTTGGCACGCTTGCCGAGCGCGTGGGCATAGTGACGGATCTGCGCTGGGTTGATCACTGCGAGCGGCATACCCGCACCCGCCAGTGCTGCGGCCGTTGTCGTCTCAAAACCGCCTGTCGCTTCCACCGCCACAAGGCTTGGAGCGAAAGACTTCAGACGCTCCACCAGTTCGCCAAGACCCTTGCCGTTACGTTCAACACTGAAGGCCTCGTCCTGCGGCAGGACATGAACGTCCAGACGATCCTTCGAGACATCGATGCCGATATACATGCCCATCTTCACCCATCCTTGCGCAATCGAGCTTCGCTTCGAGCGGCCCAAGCGACTGTTCGGGTTCGATGGAACAGCGGGCGAGGCCACATGCTTCCCTGCGGCCTCGTGCGACCTTGGGGACTGCGAACTCTCGCCCGCCACCGCACCGGCCATCATAACCGATCCGGCGCAAATCGAGTTACAAGGGGATCCAACTTTGTCGAGTTGGCACCGATCCAAGTTAGATTCCCTTCCCCTCATGCCGCGTCGCGGCATTCGGCCGGGAATGACAAGTTTGGTATTTCCGGCATCGGCGTCTCAATGCGTTGTTTCCTGCTCTCGCGCCTCGGTGAAGCGCAGCTCGCCCCAATCGTAGTCCCATTGATCGTGACGAAAGCCACTGAGTGTCATGGCCAGTTCGACCGGGACATCGAAGATATAATCGACGTCGGCATCAGCGCCGCCTTCGCGGTCCTGCTCGCCGGTCAGCCGTGCGCGGATTTCCGCGAACGCTTCAGGCAGGGCACCGTCAGTTTGCAGATCGTACATGCCTTCCTGCGCATTGTGGGTGACTGACCACAGGGGCGCACCGTCGCGATAGAGTTCGGTACCGCTGAACATAGTGCCTTCGTGCACATGCACGGCAACAACTGTGCAGCCCTGCGAGAACAATCGCAGCGATGCGTCTTCCGCGAACGGGTGATCGAAGCGGTTGAACCAGACGATGGTCCAGCCGTTCGGAACGCTTGTCACCGAGATCGGGCTTTCGTTGGCTTCGTCCCAAACGCCGATATCGGTCAGATGCAGCGTGGCGAGGACCTCGTCCCTGCTCTTCCCGGAAAAGCCGAGCCAGGAGATCTTGAAGCCCACCGGCCTAGATCGCTCGTGTGGCGGTCGCGAGCCATGCGCGCGTTTCGTCGTCGACCAGCGGCGACAGCGTGTCCCGCACGCGGGCGTGATAGGTGTTGAGCCAGTCGCGCTCGGCTTCGGTCATCAGGCCGGGCTCGACCAAATCGATATCGATCGGGGCGAGCGTGATGGTCTCGAATTCCATGAAGTTGCGCTCCGGATCGCCGCCGGGAACGGGTTTGGCATCCGTCACCACGATCAGGTTCTCGATGCGGATCCCGTATTCGCCTTCCTTGTAATAGCCGGGTTCGTTTGAGCAGATCATGCCGGGCTTGAGCGGCTGCAGGATCGGCCGCTTGGAGATGTTCTGCGGCCCCTCATGCACCGAGAGATACGAGCCCACGCCATGGCCGGTGCCGTGGTCGTAGTCGCAGCCGACATCCCACAGGAATTTGCGCGCATGGGCGTCGAGCGCGGCACCCGTCGTGCCTTCGGGAAAGCGCATGGTCGCGAGCGCGATATGGCCTTTCAGCACGCGGGTGAAGCGGTCCTTCATCTCCGCAGTCGGCGTTCCGACGATCATCGTGCGCGTCACATCGGTCGTGCCGTCGGGATACTGGCCGCCGGAATCGATCAGGTAGATCTCGTTGTTGTTGATCTTGCGGTTGCTCGATGTGGTGACGCGATAGTGCGGAAGCGCGGCGTGCGGCGCAGCACCCGATATCGAGTCGAAGGAGAGATCGGTCAGCGAGCCTTCCTTGCGGCGATAGCCTTCGAGCGCCTGCGACGCCTCGATCTCGGTCAGGTGCCCATTCGGTGCCTCGCGCGCCATCCAGGCGAGGAAGCGTGTCAGTGCTGCGCCATCGCGCACATGCGCCTTGCGCGCGCCTTCGATCTCGACCGGGTTCTTGCAGGCCTTGGGCAGCTGGCAGGGATCGACACCGCGGCGCACCGTGGCGCCGGCATCGCCGAGGCGCGCGAACGCCGCGGCGGCGGTCCAGTTCGCATCGGCGACGACGGTCTTGTCTTTCAGCGCATCGAGCGCGGCGTTGAACTCCTCCGGCGCGCGCACACGCACGGCATTGCCGAGATGCTTGACGAGTTCGGGCGAGGATTTGCGCGGATCGACGAACCAGTCGACCGAGCCGTCCGAATTCAGGATCGCGTAAGAGAGCACGAACGGCGTGTGCGGCGTGTCGGAGCCGCGCACGTTGAGCAGCCAGCAGATCGAATCCGCGAGGCTGACGATGGCCGCGTCCGCGCCGGACTTCTTGATCTCCTCGGCGATGCGCGTGCGCTTGGACTCCGCGCTCTCGCCGGCGAGGTTGAACGCATGCGGCATCGCCTTGTCGCCCGGCGCCGCAGGCCGTCCCTGCCACACCGCGTCGATCGGATTGCCGTCGGTCGGCACCAGCGTGGCGCCGGCCTTCTCGACCGAGGCGCGCAGCGCATCGGCGCTGGCGGCGGAATGCACCCACGGATCGAACCCGATTTTCGCACCTTTGGCCGCGTTCGCCTCCAGCCACGCGTTCGGTCCCTCGGCGACGAGATCGCGCGGTTCGAACAGCTTGGTGTCGGTCTGCTGGCGGACCTGCAGCGTGTAGCGGCCGTCGACGAACACGGCGGCCTTGTCCTTCAGCACGACGGCCCCGCCCGCGGAACCCGTGAACGCCGTCAGCCAGGCCAGCCGCTCGTTGCACTCCGGGAGGTACTCGCTCTGGTATTCGTCGGAATGCGGCACGACGAAACCGTCGAGCCCGCGCTTGGCGAGTTCGGCCCGCAGCGCGCCCAGACGCGGCGCGCAGGTCGCGGCATCGGAACGGTCGTCATAGGTCTGAAAGGGGGCGTTCTTGTCCATAGCGGGCTCGCGGAAGATTGGGCCGCGACCCTACCGTCCGGAGCGCCCCATTCCAAGCGTTTCACGCCTCAGCGGGCCTCAACAGATAGAGCACCACCGCCACCGCGACCAGCCCCGGCACATCGCCGTAGAGATGGCCCATGTGCTCGGGCATCTGGAACGACTGCACCGCCATGATCGCGGCGTGGACGAGGCTCGACACGATGGTGAAGAGGATCAGGCTGCGGTTCGCGGCCGGATCGCGCGCGGCGAGGATGAGGAACACGCCAAGCGTTGCATAGACGCCGACGATCATCATGAAATAGTCGGACTCGTACGGCGCGCCCGCATGCCACGCCCAGCCCGACGGCCACACGATGGCCAGCGGATAGACGAGGAGGAAGATGACGCCGAACACGACCAACGCATATTTGAGCAGGTCTGCGCGTGACATGATTATTGTCCCCTGAATGCGGGGCGACTTTAGGACCGTGCCGGAGGCCTCTCAAGCGTAAGCGCCGACCACACCCCCTCGCGCCGCGCATTGCGCCACTGCAGCCCGTGCGGGCGATAGAAGCTGAGCACCAGATTTTCCTGCCATTGGAGCAGGCCGGAGAGAACCAGCATGCCGCCCGGCGCGAGTGCGCGCGCGATGGCTGGCGCAAGCTTTGTCAGGGGGCCTGCGAGAATATTCGCGACGATGAGGTCGTAAGGTGCCTGCCCGGCAAGCGCGGGATGGTCGAGCCCGTCGGCGGTGAGGGCGCGGATCAAGGGTGCCTCGCCGTTTGCGCGCGCGTTCTCTCGCGTGACCTCGACCGCGACCGGATCGATGTCGGAGGCGAGCACGGATTTGCGCCACAGCTTGGCCGCGCCGATCGCGAGCAAACCCGTGCCGCACCCAAGATCGAGGACGTTCGCAAAGCGGCGGCGTTTGGAAAGATCGCTGAGGACATGCAGGCACAACGCCGTCGTCTCGTGATGGCCGGTGCCGAAGGCGAGGCCCGCTTCGATCCTGATCGGGATCACGCCATGCGGAACCGTCCCCGCATCGTGCGCGCCATAGACGAAGAAACGCCCCGCGCGCACCGGCGGCAAGCCTTCCTGGGAGAGCTTGATCCAGTCCACATCGGGCAGCTGCCCGACATCCACGGGCTTGCCCGCGAGCCTGGTCAGCAGCTCGCCATCCGGCATCGCGACATAGAGCGCCTCGACCACGGCCGCGTCCTCGAACGGCTCCTCATTGATGAGGACCGCCTGCGGCTCGGTGCCAAGCTCGAACGCCGCGGCAATGTCCTGCGCCTCGGCTTTGGTCGCAGGCACGGAGGCTTTCCAGAGGGGCGGGTTCACCTGCGTTGCGGCCTTGCGTGAAAGGGATCGAGAAGCGGAACGCCGGTACGCTCGAAATGCCGGGTGTTGCCGGTTATCACCGTAAGGCCGTGTTCGAGCGCGGTCGCGGCGATGGCGAGATCAAGTTCCTTGTTGCCGATCTTTGCTGCAAGCCTTCCCCAGCGCCGCGCGACGTTGACAGTGATAGGCAGGATGCGGTCTCCGAACGCGCGTAAAGTGAATTCCAGCCAGTTGGCCAGTTCGCCTGAGAAGACCGGATCGGGCTTGCGCTGCTGTTCGACGCCCCGCTCGATCTCGGCAATCGTCACAGCGCTCAGATGAAGATCGGCTTCGGCAACCGAACCGATCCATTTGACCACGCCCGCATTGCGCTTGCGCTTCCGGAGTTCCGAAAGCACGTCGGTGTCGAGCAGGTACATCAGAAGCCGGTGTCGCGCAGTGGGGCTTTCATGCGCTCGAACGTGCCATCGTCCTTCGGCATGTTCAGGAGATGCTCCGTGAAGCTTACCGCCTTCTGGCGTTCCAGCGTCTTGAGGCGGTCATATTCCTCCGCCGCAACGACGACCACGGCGCGCTTACCGTGCTTGGTCACGGTCTGCGGCTTCTCGCGCGCGGCTTCGACCACTTCGCTGAAGCGGTTTTTGGCGTCCTGCACGGACCAGCGCGTGTCTTCCATTGTTACGTTCTAGCTAGAAATTCTAGCTAGAATATGCGGCGTGGCATATGGGATGTCAAGGCGCCGCCGTGCCACGGGCAGCCCATGGTACGGCGCACCCGGTCATTCGCGGAAATAATAGCCCCGATCAATAAAAGCTGCGCTTGGAGAGACAGCAATTCTTGTAGCGCTTCCTCGAATTGCAGGGACAGGGATCGTTACGGCCGAGCTTCTCGACCATCTCCTTGTCGCCGTGGACGACGCGCGATCCGCGCTTGACCTGTGTCTCGCTGTTGAAAACCCCTCCGGCGCTTGCTCATCGATTCAAAAGCTGAAGTCCTGAATGTTACGGCGCATCTTCGCCTCCTGTGAAAGTGGGCGCGGGTTTTATCCGGACGGGAGAGGTTTGCCAAGCGCTTTTGGCGGAGTGCCTAAAGGGTCGCTATAGTTTGCAAAATCTATCGTCGTTTTTCTTAGGAGTACAAATGAGGAGTTCGCTGTTCTTGCTCGCGGTAGCAGCTATGCTGACGGGACCGGTTTGGGCGGATGAGGGCACGGCCCATTCCGTGGTTGTCGGGGGAACTGGCCGTGAGCCATGTTCGTCGTGGACGAAAGACCGATCCGGAGATTCCGAACAGACGAAGAAAGATGCCGAAAGGCGGCTGGAGTGGATCTTAGGCTTCTTTTCTGCGGTAAATCTTTTCGACGATCCTTCGGGCAACCTTCATGGCGGAATTGATGATCGAGAAGGTATGATGGCTGGCATAGACAATCATTGCCGATCGCATCCTGATGATCCATTGTTCGTCGCAGCGGTGGATATGGTTCTCGATCTGAAGAACCATCCTAAGAAATGAGACGCCGAACGATAATTCACGCCCTCTGCACGAACTGGTCGATCACTTTCTTTTCGCCGGCCTTGTCGAAATTGACGGTGAGTTTGTTGCCTTCGACCTGGGTGATGCGGCCGTAGCCGAATTTCTGGTGGAAGATGCGTTCGCCGCGCGCGAATTGCGTGGCGGAGGGATCGCTGGTCTGCACGGCGTAGGCCTGCGCCTCGATCAGCGGCGGGCGCGTGCGATAACCGCCGGACTGCGCGCGGTTCGCCTGCGCGCGCCGCCAGCCGGGACTGTCATAGGTCGAGGCGAATTCCTGGCCGCCCGCATTGTCGCGGAAGCCGACGCTGCCGCCATAAAAGCCCTCGTCGACAATGGTCTCGACGTGATCCTGCGGTAGCTCCGTGATGAACCGCGACGGCAGCGCGCTCTGCCAGCTGCCATGCACGCGCCGGTTCGCCGCGAACGACACGCGGATGCGTTTCTTCGCGCGCGTGAGACCGACATAGGCGAGGCGGCGTTCCTCTTCGAGGCCGGCAAGCCCGTTCTCGTCCATCGTGCGCTGTGACGGGAACAGGCCTTCCTCCCAGCCGGGCAGGAACACGGTGTCGAATTCGAGCCCTTTCGCGGCGTGAAGCGTCATCAGGTTGATGCGGTCGCCGCTTTCGTCCTGCGCGATCTCCATCACCAGCGACACGTGCTCGAGGAAAGCGGAGAGCGATTCGAACTCCTCCATCGAGCGGACGAATTCCTTCAAGTTCTCGAGCCGCCCGGGCGCCTCGGCCGATTTGTCGGCTTTCAGCATGTCGGTGTAACCCGACTCGTCGAGCACCATTTCCGCCACTTCGGTGTGGGGAAGCGCCTTCGCGGTCTCGCTCCAGCGCGCGAAGTTCACGCTGAGTTCGGCCAGTGCCTTGCGCGCCTTGGGCGGAAGCTCGTCGGTTGCCGCGATCTCGCCGGCGGCCGCAAGCAACGGCAAATGCTGGGCGCGCGCATATTTGTGCAGCGATTGCACGCTCGCATCGCCGATGCCGCGCTTGGGCTTGTTGACGATGCGCTCGAAGGCAAGATCGTCGTCGCCTTGCGCAACAAGGCGCAGATAGGCCAGCGCATCGCGGATTTCTGCTCGCTCATAGAATCGCGGGCCGCCGATCACGCGATAGGGAAGGCCCAGCGAAATGAACCGGTCTTCGAACTCGCGCATCTGGAACGACGCGCGCACCAGGATTGCCATCTGGCCAAAGGCATTGTTCCGGCGGTGCAGGTCTTCCGCATCGCTCGCGATGTTGCGCGCTTCTTCTTCGGCGTCCCACACACCCTGCACGCGGATCTTTTCGCCCGGATCGCCTTCGGTCCACAGCGTCTTACCGAGGCGGCCCTTGTTCGCGGCAATCAGGCCGGAGGCCGCGCCGAGGATCCCTGGCGTGGAACGGTAGTTGCGCTCGAGGCGGATCACCTTCGCGCCGGGGAAATCGCGCTCGAAGCGCAGGATGTTCTCCACCTCCGCGCCGCGCCACGCATAGATCGACTGGTCGTCGTCGCCCACCACACAGACATTGCCGGTCGACGTCGCGAGCAGCTTGAGCCACAGATACTGCACGACGTTGGTGTCCTGATATTCGTCGACCAGCATGTATTTGAAACGGTCGCGGTAGTCGGCGAGGATTTCGGGCTGCGTGCGCAGGATGGTGAGGGAGTCGAGCAGCAGGTCGCCGAAATCGGCGGCGTTCAACGATTTCAGCCGCTCCTGATACTGGCGGTAGAACGTGCGGCCCTTGCCGAACGCGAAACCGTGGCCTTCGCCTTCCGGCACCAGCTCCGGCGTCAGGCCCTTGTTCTTCCACTCGTCGATCATCGCAGCGAGCTGGCGCGCGGGCCAGCGCTTCTCGTCCACATTGTTGGCTTCGAGGATCTGCTTCATCAGGCGAAGCTGATCGTCGGCGTCGAGGATCGTGAAGTTGGATTTGAGCCCCGCGAGCTCTGCATGGCGGCGCAGGATTTTCGCGCCGATGGAGTGGAAGGTGCCGAGCCACTGCATCCCCTCGACCACGCCGCCGATCAGAGCGCCGATGCGATCCTTCATCTCGCGCGCGGCCTTGTTGGTGAAGGTGACGGCAAGGATCTGACCCGGCCAGGCGCGGCGCGTGGCGAGGATATGGGCGAGGCGCGTGGTCAAGACGCGCGTCTTGCCCGTGCCCGCACCGGCCAGCACCAGCACCGGGCCGTCCGTGGCCTCAACCGCCTCGCGCTGCTCTTTGTTCAAGCCGGCGAGATAGGGCGGCTCGCGTGCGGGCGCGACGTCGCGCGGCGCTTCGGCTTCCTCACCGAACGCCTCGTCCAACGGATCGCGATAGCGGTCACCGTAACCGCTCATGAAAAGCTCGATTCAAAGGGCATGGGCATATTGTAGGGATTGGGGCGGGGGATTTCACCCTTATTGTCACTCCCGGCGAGGCCCGCAAAGCGGGCCGAGGGAAGGGAACCTAACTTTACCGCAGGAAATCCTCGTACAGGTCTTTCCAGGTCGGATTCTGCTTTTCGATCAGCTTGATCTTCCACGCCCGATTCCAGCCCTTGATCTGCTTTTCGCGGTCGATCGCGTCTCCGATATCGCTCCATTCCTCGAACCAGACGAGCAGGTGCACGCCGTACTTCTTCGTGAAGCCGTCAATTAGGTCGCTCTTGGGCTGCCAGGTACGCTCCGCCAGATCGCTAGTCACGCCGACATAGAGTGTGCCGTAAGGCTTGCTCGCAAGAAGGTATACAAAGTAGCGCTTCAAGTTAGGTTCCCTTCCCTCGGATCGCGCTGACGCGCGCTCCTCGCCGGGAATGACCAATTTGTTCAATATCGCGTCTACGTTGTGCGCTCCCTTCCCGGCGTTCAGTGTATTTTTGCGTCCAGGTCCAGGCTTTCGGGCGCCGCCAAACCGCCGAATTCGGCGTCCAGGTCGTCAAGCGCGCGCCGCGCGGCGACGTGGTCGCCTTTTGCGAGAAGGCCCTGGACGATCCGCAACTTCGCGTCCCGTCGAGAGACCAGCCCGGCGCGGCAGGACGACAGATCGCCCGGTGCCGATGCCGCCGGGCTGAGCAGGACCGACAGGGCGTTCTCCAGAGCACGTGCGGTCGCCACGTCGTGACCCATATCCGGCATCACCCTGTGATCGACGTGGAAGACGCACCAGGCCCGCATGGATTGCACGCTGTTATTCTGATGGTTCACGCGCGTCCCATCGTTGTCGCCCACGACATAGAACAGCTTTGAATCCTCTTGGAACTTCCGGAACAGATCGGCCGGGGGAATCGGGATCTGTGTGTTGCCGATCGGATCATTGCCGGAGTTCAGAAACGCGCCGCGAAAGAGGTCGGGATAGGCGAGCGCCAGGCGCATCGCCACCTGCGCGCCGCCCGAAAAGCCACCGGCCAGAACCCGCGACGGATCGATGTCGTAGTCCTGGATCAGGTTGGCGGCGGCGATCAGAGCCAGAGGCTCGCGCCGTCTCCGCACGTCTGTATCGTTACCCGACCGCGTTGCGCTCGCGAAGATTACGCCCTTCTCGTCAAGGATGGGTATCCAGTCCGGCGGCAGCCGCGCCTCATCCCACGGCGGCACGAAGACAAGAAGCGCATAGCCTTCCGGCGGCTTCCGGGAGGGCACATAAACGAGGAAGCGTTCCTTCGAACTATCCACGGCCTGTCCGTGCGCGATGATCTTCGAGGCATACACGGGCGGGCGCGTACGCCGCTCTATCTCGGCAAGATCGGCGAGCGGCGTTGCCCGCGTGAAGATCACGTCATCCTGCCTCCCGGACTGCGCGGCCGCGGCGGCGCCCGCAAGACAGAGCGCGATCAGGGACGCGGCCGGCTTCCAGAGCATGGTGTGTAGAATAAGATTTTTGCGACAGCGGGAGCGATACGCGCGCTGGTCACTTCATCGCGAGTTCCTAGCGTATTGCTTCCCGATCCCATTCAGTTCCGGCGCGGGGCCGGGGGTTACCGCATCCCCGTTGCATCTGCGTCCTAGGTCGAAATTTTCGATTTCGAACGTCAAATCCTGTGGTTTCGCCTGCGGATTAACTGCTGGAACAGAATTATCATCCGGTTCCGTTGGTGGTTGCCATCGATCGTGCTCTAGTGGGCAGAGGGACAGCCGGGGACGTAGAGCAGTGAACGTTCGGCAAGATTTCACGTCTGCGGAAACCCGGCGCGTTTGCTGCCCCAGGTGCCGCAGCGGCTTGTCGAGAAATGGCGACGCTTTGATCTGCGCAACCTGTAAAGCCAGCTATCCGGTCGTGCGCAATATTCCGATCCTTTTGGCCGACGAACGAAGCCTGTTTTCTGTTGCCGATTATGTTGGTGCGGACGCTTATGCCGGTGCGTCTTACGGAACGGATTCCGACAAAAGTTCCGGACTAAGGCGTGCCTATCGGCGCTTTACGCACATGCTTTCGGAATCAGCCGTAAAGGAGAAGCATCTTACTGCAGAAGCGGCCGTCAAAAACGTACAGAAAGAAAATCCACAGGCCAAGGTTCTCGTTATCGGAGCCGGCGAAGCGTCCTATGCGGACGATGAGTTCTTTGTCTATTCCGATGTCAGCTTCGGTGCGAAAACCAATTTCATCGCCGACGCGCATGACTTGCCATTTCCCGACGAGTCGTTCGACATGGTTATCGTCGTTGCGATCATGGAACACGTTGTCGATCCCGTGCGGTGCGCCGAGGAAATCTGGCGCGTTCTCAAACCACAGGGCAAAGTCTATGCCGCAACGCCGTTCATAAGCCCCGTGCACATGGGCGCATATGATTTCACGCGATGGACCTATCTGGGCCATCGCAGGCTGTTTCGCATGTTCGATGTTATCGAAGCCGGCAGGGCTCTGGGTCCCAGCGTCGCGCTCGGCTGGATGGTCCGTTACTGGCTCGTCAGCTTCTCGGATCGCCCGTTTCTGCGTAAAGCACTTGGGCTGGCCGGCCTGTTGATCGCATTTCCCATCAAGTATTGCGACGTGCTTCTTCGGAATAGCGAGACGGCGATGGATGCCGCCGGCGGGATGTTCTTTTTTGGAACCAAGCGCGATACGCCCGTCAGCGACAGAGAGATACTCAGCCAATATCGCGGCGGACAAAAGTAGGGAAGCCGCGCCTCGGCTCTTATTGTCATTCCCGGCGAGGCCCGCAAAGCGGGCCAAGGGAAGGGAACCTAACTTTACCGCAAGAAATCCTCGTACAGGTCTTTCCAGGTCGGATTCTGCTTTTCGATCAGCTTGATCTTCCACGCGCGATTCCAGCCCTTGATCTGCTTCTCGCGGTCGATCGCGTCCCTGATATCGCTCCATTCCTCGAACCAGACGAGGAGGTGCACACCGTATTTCTTCGTAAAGCCGGCGATGAGATCACTCTTGTGTTGCCACGTGCGGTTCGCAAGATCGCTAGTTACGCCGACATAGAGTGTGCCGTAAGGCTTGCTCGCAAGAAGGTATACAAAGTAGCGCTTCAAGTTAGGTTCCCTTCCCTCGGATCGCGCTTGCGCGCGCTCCTCGCCGGGAATGACAAGTTAGGGAAAGCTAAGCTCCTTCAAAATGTTTTCTCTATCCCCGTCCAGTTCCGGCGCGGGGCCGCGGGTTGCCGCATCCTCGTGGGCGGAGAGCTTGACCGGGTTGCCCTGCATGCGGATCGGGCCGATGTCGGGGTCGAGCGACTCCACAATCATGTTGCGGGCCAGCACCTGCGGGTCGGCCATCACATCGGCGACGTTGTTGAGCGGTCCGCACGGCACGCCCGCCGCTTCCAGCAGCGCGAGCCATTCCTTCGAAGTTTTCGCCGAGAGCGAGACTTCCATTTCCGCCGCCATGTCGTCGACATGCTCGACGCGCAACGGGTTGGTGCGGAAACGGTCATCGGCGATCAGTTCTTCGCGGTTCAGCACGCGGCATACACGTGCCCAGAGGTCGTCATTGCCGGCGGCGATGGCGATGTGACCGTCTTTGGTCGCAAACGCCGCGAATGGGGCGATGGAAGGATGGCGGCTGCCGAGCTTGCCGGGCACTTCGCCGGTCGCGACGTAACGCGAAATCGCATTTTCCAGCACGGCCACCTGGCTGTCGAGCATTGCGACATCGACCTTCTGCCCGCGTCCGGTTTTTTCGCGATCGTACAGCGCGGTCACGACGCCGATGGTCGCGAACAGCGCCGCAGTGATGTCGCCGGTCGAGGTGCCGACCCGCGTCGGCGGCCCACCCGGATGTCCGGTCAGGCTCATCACCCCACCCATTGCCTGCGCGATCATGTCGTACGCAGGGCGCTTCGCATACGGCCCCGTGTGGCCGAAGCCGGACACCGCGGCATAGATCAGCTTCGGATATTTGTCCTTCAGCGCGTCATAGCCGTAGCCGAGCTTCTCCATCGTGCCGCCGCGATAATTCTCGATCAGCACATCGGCCCTGCCCAGCAACGCTTCGAACACCTTGCGGTCGGCATCGCTCTTCAGATCGAGCGCGATGGATTCCTTGCCGCGGTTGACGCTGATGAAATAGCCGGATTTCACCGTGCCGGATTTCGCCGTGAGCCACGGCCCGTAATGGCGGCTGTCGTCGCCCTTCACCGGCGGCTCGATCTTGATCACCCGCGCCCCCATGTCGGCGAGCATCATCGCGCAGTAGGGCCCCGCGAGAACGCGGGTAAGATCGACAACGAGAAGTCCGGCGAAGGGGCCTTTGGTCATTGTCATTCCCGGCGAGTATCGCCGTCAGGCGATGTGAGGGAAGGGAATCCAACTTGAAAGATCGCGCGCATGCCTAAGAAAGTTGGGTTCCCTTCCCCTCGCAGCACTGTCGTGCTGCTCGGCCGGGAATGACAAGGGTTATTTGTCTTCGAGCTTGGACGACTCAAGATCGCGCGAGGCCTTATCGCTCCTCGCCTTTGCAAGATCGCGCTCCGACTTCGCGGTGCCAAACTTGGCGCGATTGGCTTCGGCCGCGCGGTCTTTCTCCGCACGGCCTTTGGTCTTCCGCGTCCGGCGCAAATTGACGATCTCAGCCACGATCTTTCAGCCCTCGTCGCGCTTCTGCGAGCTCTGATATGCCGGACGCGCCGACAGCCGTGCCAGGTAATCGTCGTAGTGCTTGCGCGCGGGGAACAGCGTACCCTTGAAGAACATGACCGCGCTGCCATAGAGGATGTCGGCCGCCGAGAACGTATCGCCCAGCATATAGGGTGCGGATTCGAGTTGGCTCGAGATCATGGCTTCGATTTCCTCGAACGGGCCGAAGCCGGTGGGTTTTTCCTTGTCCCAGCCCTGGAAGCGCGCGGTCGCTGCGGGCTCGAGCACGCCCGCATAGAAGAACAGCCAGCGCACATATTCGGCGCGGGTGCTGTCGCCGGGCACCGGACCTATCTGCTTCTTCTGATGCGAATCGGTGAGATAGAGGCAGATCGCGGCCGATTCAGTGACGACCTCGTTGTAAATCTTGATCGCCGGCACTTTCTTGAGCGGATTGATTGCCTTGTAGCTGTCCGGCGCCGGAGAGCCGGTACCATCGCCGCGCACGATCGGCACGATCTCGATCTCATAGGGTGCCTCCAGCTCTTCCAGTAGCCAGATGATGCGGGACGAGCGCGAGCGCGGCGCGTGATAGAGCGTGATCATCAACCGTTGTCCTTTTCCTGGGATCGTGCGTAGGCAGGGCGCTCGAGACAGCGCTGCACATATTCCCCGATCACCTCGGATTTCGGCAACATGGGCGATGATCCGAACATCGCGAATGTCGTTGCGTAAAGAATGTCCGCGCCGGAGAATTTCTCGCCGAGGATGAACGGACCCGCGGTCAGCGTCTTGATGACGAACGGCATCGCTTCCTCGACCTTCACCCAGCCGGCGGTTCCGACGGGCACCTCGACATTCATGAACTTCGACATGAAGGCTGGTTCGAGCACGCCGGTGTAATAGGAAAGCCAGGAGAGATAGGCGCCGCGGTCATGATCGCCGACCGTCGGTCCGATACCGGCTTTGGGAAACTTGTCGGTCAGATAGAGCATGATCGCGGGCGACTCGAACACCACCGTGCCGTCGTCATTGTCCCGGATCGCCGGCACCTTGCCGTGCGGATGCGGATTGGCCGGATCGATGGCGCCGGTGCCATCGCGCGAGCGCGTGGTGACGGGCTTGATCTCATAAGGCGCGCCCAACTCCTCCAGGAGCCAGAGAAAGCGGGACGAGCGGGTCTTGGGCCGATGGAAGAGCGTGATCATGGACGGTTCTCCGTTCTGCCGGAACGTTCTACTGCCAGTCTGCTGACGACAGTGTGTCAGTAGCAAAGGTTAGGGCTCGGATTTTGCCGCCGCAAGCGCCGCCAGCCGAAGCGCGCTTGCCAGGGGGCGCCGGCCGCGCGCTTTGTCGATGCCGGAAACAAAGGCCGCGAGACTAAGGTCGTTGCGGCGCGCCTCGGCGTCGATGATGGCCCAGAATTCCTCCTCCAGCGCCACCGAGGTGCGGTGGCCGGAGAGCGAAAACGAGCGCTTCTTCAGCGGCATGGCTGCCTACCCGCGCAACGGCCGGAACGCCATTTCCTTGAGCTCTTTTCGGAGCTTGCGGACATGGCTGGATGGCGGCAGCAATAGGTGCGGGCGTCTCAGGTCGCGCACAGCGCCTGCGACGAGCACGGCGTTGCGATCGATCCACCCCTCGGCATCGAGCAGGCGCACGCCGCGCCATGTCTCGCGCATCGTCCGTCCAATGCGATCCGGGGTGCGGTCGTCATCGCTTTTGGCCATGATGTTCATCATGAACAGCGCATTGCGCGGGGCCGACTTCGACTTCACGAGATCGAAGAATTTCGATGTGAGGAAGTGGCCGGGAATGCCTTCGTCGCCATAGGCATCGAGCACCACAGCGTCATAGTGGTCTTTCGTGCGCTTCAGGAATGCAACGCCGTCGGCGACGTGACATTCGATTGTCTCGGGCATGTGGAAATACTGCCGCGCGATCTCAAACGCGCGCTCCTCGATGTCGACGATGACGACGCGAACGCCCCTAGCGTGCAGCATGGTGGCTAGTGTCCCGCCGCCGCAGCCGATCATCAGCACATTCTTCGCTTTGGCTTGGCGTAGGAAGCCGTACATCGCATGAATGTAGTCGGCGAGGCTGATGCCGCCATCGTCGGCCGTGCTCTGGTTCAGGCGCTTCTGCCAGAAGGTGACGGTGCCTGTCGTGTTGTTGTGCTCGATGGCGATGCCGGTATGGCTGGGATCCGGCTCCGTCTGCCTAGGGCGCATGTGGGCTTACTTCGGATGGATCATGTCTTCCGGGCGCACGATGGCATCGAACTCCTCCGCGGTGACAAGGCCGCTCTTCAGCGCCTCCTCCTTCAGCGTGGTGCCGTTCTTGTGCGCCGTCTTGGCGATCTTTGCGGCTGCATCATAACCGATCTTCGGCGCCAGCGCCGTCACCAGCATGAGCGAGCGTTCGAGCCCGGCTTTGATGTTGTCGCGCCGCGGCTCGATGCCCAAGATGCAATGCTCGGTGAACGAGCGCGCGGAATCCGCCATCAGCCGCACGCTCTGAAGGAAGCTGTAGGCCATGACCGGGTTGTAGACGTTGAGCTCGAAGTGACCCTGGCTGTCTGCAAATGTCACGGTCGCGTGGTTGCCGAAGATGCGTGTGCAGACCTGCGTCACCGCCTCGCACTGTGTCGGGTTCACCTTGCCCGGCATGATGGAGGAGCCGGGCTCGTTCTCCGGCAGTGACAGCTCTCCCAGCCCCGCGCGCGGACCCGAGCCCAGAAGCCGGATGTCGTTCGCAATCTTGAACATCGCCGCCGCGACCGTGTTGATCGCGCCGTGCGACATCACCATGGCGTCGTGGGCGGCCAGCGCCTCGAACTTGTTGGGTGCGGTGGTGAAGGGAAGCTGGGTGATGGACGCGATGCGCTCGGCCACCATGCGATCGAAGCCGACAGGGGCATTGAGGCCGGTGCCGACCGCCGTTCCCCCCTGCGCCAACTGCATCAGCATCGGCAGCGTCTGCTCGATACGCGCGATGCCGTTCTCGATCTGCTGGGTGTAGCCGGAGAATTCCTGTCCGAGCGTGAGCGGCGTCGCATCCTGCGTGTGGGTGCGGCCGATCTTGATGATGTCCTTCCAGGCCTGCGCTTTATCATTGAGCGCGTTGCGCAGCTCCTGGAGCGCGGGGATCAGCGCATGGATGATCTCTTCCGCGCAGGCGATGTGCATGGCCGTCGGATAGGTGTCGTTCGACGACTGGCTCATGTTGACGTGATCGTTGGGGTGGACGGGCTTCTTCGAGCCCAGCTCGCCGCCCAGCATCTCGATCGCGCGGTTGGAGATCACCTCGTTGGTGTTCATGTTCGACTGCGTGCCAGAGCCGGTCTGCCAAACCGACAGCGGGAAATGCGCGTCGAGCTTGCCCTCCATCACCTCGGTCGCGGCGGCGACGATGGCGTTGCCGATATTCGGGTCGAGGCGGCCGAGATGCATATTGACCTCGGCGGCCGCACGCTTGACGACGCCGAGCGCGCGGACGATCGGCAGCGGCTGCTTCTCCCAACCGATCTTGAAATTGTGCAGCGAGCGTTCTGCCTGCGCCCCCCAGTATTTCGAGGCGTCGACGTCGATGGGTCCGAACGTGTCGGTTTCGGTGCGAGTCTTGGTCATGGTTACGCCGTCCAAGGATTGATGATTTGCACACCGGTGTGTTCGAAGTGCTCTACATTTCGTGTAGCAACTGCAGCGCCGTGCGCAAGGGCAATTGCGGCAATTTGTGCGTCTGGAAAGGAATGGCTCCGCCGCTGTCTCTGCGTCGACAGGATCACATTGGGAAACACCTGTGCCGCACGTGTATCGAACGGCAAGACGCAACCCGCAAAGCGAACGGCGAAGATACGCTCGATCTGCGCTTCACGCTCTCTGCGGTTTCGTCCGGCCGGGAGCCGGGCCGCGCCATAACGCATCTCGGCTTCCGTGATTGCTGTCGTAAAGAGATCGTCGCCCGGCGTGAAGCGAAGCCAGCGCATGACCGCTTCATCCGGTTGCGGCCGAACCGCCTCGGAGAGCACATTGGTGTCCAGGATAATCATTCCGGCTTGTAAGCCTCGTCGTCGAACCAGTCCTCGTCGATCTCGCTGAATGGTGGTTCGCGATCGTAATGCCGCGATAGCGGCTCGAACCCGTCGATACCGTCAGAGCCGACATCGAGCCTGATTGCGTCGTAGAGATTTTCGGCAGGCGCGAAGCGCGCGCGCGCCGTCGCGCGATCGGAATCCGTCGAACTCGGCTTCTTCGTATAGGCGCGCGCGGGATCGTTCAGGCCATCATTCATGGACTTAATCTACCAGCGCACGCGTTGAGAACAAATGGTGAGTCGGCCTATTTCTTCCGGAAGGAATCGAGGCTCACGACCTCGCCCGGCGCGGGTTTTTCGGCAGGCTTTTCGGGCGTGGGGCCGGTCTTGTCGCGATTCTGTTCGGGTGCGGGTGTCGGAAGTTTGGGCGTGGTCGTCTGTTTGGCATCGCCCTCGGCGCCGCGGAACTGGAGGCCGAACTGTACGCCCGGATCGAAGAACGCGGTCAGCGCTTCGTAAGGGATCGTCAGCGTTGCGGGCAGTTTGCGGAACGTCAGCGTCACCTCGAAGTGATGTTCCTTCACCTTCAGCCCGGAGAACTGGTGCTGGAGGATGATCGTCATCTCGTCAGGATATTGCTCGTGCAGGAATTCGGGAATCTCAAGGCCGGGAAATTTCGTCTTGAAGGTCAGGAAGAAATGATGCGCGCCGATCAGGCCCTGCTTCTCCACCCGGCGCAGCGCTTCGCGCACCACACCGCGCAAGGCGGCGTCTGTCAGTGCCTGATAGCCGATGAAATCCTTGGACATTTCCTGCCTGTCTGAAGCTGCAAAGACTAAGCGGTGCGGCCAGTGAGTCAATGCGGAAAGCCGCCTTGCGTTGCCTCGACCGATTGTGTCAATTGCCGCCGCAGCGACGCGGATTTGCGCTTTGTCCGTAGCACATGAAACCGGACCGGCGGACGGCGCACGTTTCCGCCCTGCGGCGCCGGTTCCGCACGATCGTATCCTTTCCACCTTCCAGGTTCTGCGCGAACTCGGGCGCAACCCGATCGCGGCTTTCGGCGTGCACGGTTACAACCAGCCCTACATGCACAGCCGCACCTTCGTTTCCGATTTCCTCATGGTGAGCGATCCGGAGGGTGTCAGGCACGTCCTTCTCGACAACGCCGCGAACTATGTGAAGAGCATCCAATCGCAGCGGCTCACAAAACCGGCGCTCGGCAACGGGCTGGTGACGTCTGAAGGTGCGAGCTGGCGCTTCCAGCGCCGCGTCGCCGCTCCGATGTTCTCGATGCGCCATATCGCCGAGTTCGCACCGGTAATGGCGGATGCGGCCGCGGAAATGATCGAGCGCTGGCGCGCGCTCGGCGACGGCGCTGTGATCGACGCCGCCGACGAGATGATGCGGCTCACCTACGACATCATCTCGCGCACGCTGTTCTCGAACGACGTGACCATGCAGTACGGCAAGATGTCGGAGGCGCTTCACATCTATCTCGAAACCCAGGGCCGGGTGGACATCCTGCGCACGATGGGGATGCCCAACTGGGTCCCCACGCCCAGCAACCTGCGCGCCCGCGGCCCTTTGCGGTTTTTCCGCAAAGAACTGAGCGCCTTGGTCGACCAGCGCCGCGCGCAACTGGCGGCCGAGCCCGGCAACATCCGGCACGATTTCCTCACCATGCTGCTCACCACGCGCGATCCGGAAGGCGGCGCGTTGTTCGGCGAGGCGGAGGTGTTCGACAATGTCATGACTTTCGTCTTTGCCGGCCACGAGACGACCTCGAACGCGCTCGCCTGGACGCTTTACCTCCTGTCGCAGGTTCCGGACGCGGATGCCCGCGTTGCCCGCGAAGCGATGGATACGCGCGGAAACGAGCCGTCGGACCTCTCCGGTCTCGGCTACATGCGCATGGTGCTGGAGGAATCGATGCGTCTCTATCCGCCGGTGCCGATCATCAGCCGCGATTCCATCGGCCCCGATGTCGTGGGCCCGGTCACGATCCGGCCGAAGACATCGGTGATGATCGCGCCGTGGATCCTGCACCGCCATCGCCGGCTCTGGGACGATCCGGATTATTTCGATCCGGAGCGTTTCGCGCCGGGCCGCCGCGAGAAGATCCACCGCTTTGCCTACATTCCGTTCGGCGCGGGTCCGCGCGTCTGCATCGGCATGGGCTTTGCCATGCAGGAAGCGATGATCATTCTCGCCACGATCCTTAGGGATTACCGGCTTGAACTCGTGCCCGGCCATCCGGTCGAGCCGCAGGCGCGCGTAACCTTGAGGCCAAAATACGGGTTGAAGATGAGATTGGGGAAGCGGTGATCGTTCAACCCTCCCCTTGAGGGAGGGTCGAAAAATCCGAAGGATTTTTCGGGGAGGGGTACCGCGCTCGTGCCGTACCCCTCCCCGAAATTTGCTTCGCTACGCTCGCCAAATTGTCGACCCTCCCTCAAGGGGAGGGTGGAATCAGACCAGCGTCGCCAGCACGTCTGGCGCGTAGGGCTTGAGCTGATCGAACTGTCCCGCGCGGACCTTGTTCGGCCAATCGGGATTGACGATCAGCGCGCGCCCGACCGCGACGAGATCGAAATCGCCGCGCGCGAGCATCTCAAGCAGCCTGTCGATGCCCGTAGTTTCCGCACCGGCGGCATGAAACGCCGTGATGAAATCCGCGTTCAAGCTGACCGAGCCGACCGTCATCGTCGGCTTGCCGGACAGTTTCTTCGTCCAGCCCGCGAGGTTCATGTCCGAGCCGGTTTCCGGAAATTCCGGCTCCCAGAACCGCCGCGTCGAGCAGTGGAACATGTCGACGCCCGCATCGACCAGGGGTGCCAAGAATCGTTCGAGTTCTGCCGGTGTGTGCGCGAGCCGTGCGCTGAAGTCCTGCTGCTTCCATTGCGAGAAGCGCAGCAGGATTGGGTAATCGTCACCAACGGCCTTGCGCACCGCGCGCGTGACATCGACCGCGAAGCTGGTGCGTTTTTCCAGCGAGCCGCCATAGCGGTCGTCGCGCTGGTTGGTGCCTTCCCAGAAGAATTCGTCGATGATGTAACCGTGTGCGCCGTGCAGCTCGACGCCGTCGAAGCCGAGTTCCTTGGCGTAGCCTGCGCTCTTTGCAAAGCCCGCGATCACGTCGGCGATCTCGCTGTCTGTCATGGGCTCTGCGACTTTTTTGTCGGGACGCGACAGGCCTGACGGCCCCATGCTTTTTTCGGTGGGATAGGGGCCGGTTCCCGCGTGACGCACGATCCCCTGATGCCAGAGCTGAGGCATGATGTGGCCGCCGGCCGCTTTCACCTCCTTGAGCACTTTGGCCCAGCCTTCCAGCGACTTGCCGCCGAAGAATGCGGGCACATTGACATCGTTCGACGCCGATTTGTGTTCCGGCGAGGTGCCTTCGGTGAGGATCAGGCCCACGCCGCCCGCGGCACGCGCACGGTAATAGGCCGCAACGGCATCGTTCGGAATCTGATCGGGCGATTTCGAGCGCGTCATGGGTGCCATGACAATGCGGTTAGGCAGCGAAAGTCCCTTGAGCCGGAAGGGTTCAAAGAGTACGTCGGTACTGGTCATGCGAACCTCGAATGTGAATAGCGATAGGGCGGACGCAAGCACGCAACCGGTCGCTCTGACAAGCACCGCGCTTCCCGACGAAATCCCTGACGAGGTTGTGGGTACGCCGACCGGCGAGCCGCCGTCGGAAGAGGAAGTGGCCGATCTTGCAACGCCCTCTTCCGCGCTCGCGCTGTTCAATGTGCTGCGCCATCGCAACTATCGGCTATTCTTTTCCGGTCAGCTCGTGTCGCTGATGGGCACATGGATGCAGTCGGTGGCACAGGGCTGGCTGGTCTATAGCCTGACGCATTCGCCGTTCCTGCTTGGGCTTACTTCTTTCTGCGCGCAGGTGACCGTTTTCTTCATAGCGCCGTTCGGCGGCGTCATCGCCGACCGCGTCGACCGCCGCCGCATGCTGATCTGGACGCAAAGTCTTTCCATGACGCAGGCGATCCTGCTCGCGGTGCTGACGCTTACCGGTGTCGTGCAGGTGTGGGAGATCATCCTGCTCGCCTTCGGGCTGGGCCTCGTCAATGCCTTCGACATTCCCTCACGTCAGGCAATGACGCTCGACATGGTCGGCCGTGAGGATTTGCGCCACGCCATCGCGCTCAATTCGATGATGTTCAATCTCGCACGCGTGATCGGGCCGTCGCTCGCCGGCGCGCTGATCGCAATCGTGGGCGAGGGCGTGTGCTTCGCAATCAACGCTGTCTCCTTCGGCGCGGTGCTGACGAGCCTGTTGCTGATGACCCTGCCGCAGCGGCCTGCACGCGTGAACGAACATGCTTTAAGGGAAATCGCAGACGGCTATCGCTACTCGCTCGGCGAAAAGCGCATCCGCACTGCGCTGATGCTGGTCGCGGTGTCGTCCTGCTTTGGCGCCGCGTACCTAAGTCTGCTGCCCGCCTTCGCGCGGGACCTGCTGCACGGCGATGCGACCAGCTACGGCACCTTGATGACGAGCGTGGGGATCGGTGCACTCATCGGCGCCTATGGCCTCAGCCGCATCCACGAACGCTGGCTCGAGCTGGCGCCTATCGCGGCCGCGGCGTGCTTCGGTGCGGGGCTGATCGCGTTCTCCCATTCGCATACGCTCTGGGTCAGCGTGGCGCTGCTGCTGCCGACGGCGTTCAGCCTGATGATGCTGGGCGGCACGACCAATACGATCATCCAGCTCGCCGCGGCCGAAAATATGCGCGGCCGCGTGATCTCGCACTACACGCAATCCTTCCTTGGAATGATGCCGTGGGGTGCGCTGCTGCTCGGTTACATCGCAAGCCGCGTCGGCGTCACGGACGCTGTGACTGTCGGTGGCAGCGTGGTGATCGTCTCCGCCGCCATCGCCTGGTTCAACCGCAGCGGCGCTGCCCGAACCGTTCCGGCAGAATAACTCAACGCGCAGGTACGGCGGCAAGCACGTCCTTCACCTTAGCCGCCAGCTGCTTGAGGCCGAAGGGTTTGGGCAGGAAATGGAGTTCCTCGGCCTTCTCGTCGTGGCGGCGGAAGGCTTCCTCGGCATAGCCCGACATGAAGATCACCGCCATGTCGGGACGCAGGCGTTTGACCTCGCGGACCAGCGTCGGCCCATCCATGTTGGGCATCACCACGTCGGTGATGAGGAGATGGATCGTTTCCCTGCGGCTGCGCACGATATCGAGCGCCTCCTCGCCGCCCGAAGCCTCGAGCACTTCGTAGCCCCGCATGCGCAGCGCGCGCGCCGCAAAGCTGCGGACCGCGTCTTCATCCTCGACCAGCAGGATGGTGTCCTGACCCGTGACGTCGCGCGGTGCGGCGCGCTCGGGTTCGGCGGCCGGTACGGGATGCACCTCCGGCCTGTAGCGTGGAAGATAGATGTGAAACGACGTTCCCCTGCCCACTTCGCTTTCGACGGTGATAAAACCGCCGGTCTGCTTGATGATCCCGTAAACCGTCGCGAGCCCAAGCCCCGTGCCCTGACCCACCGGCTTGGTGGTGAAGAAGGGATCGAAAATCTTGCCCATATGCTCTTTGGAAATGCCGGTGCCGGTATCGCTCACGTCGATCCGCACATAGTCGCCGGCGGGCATGATGCCGCTGCCGAGAGTCACGGGCTCCTTGACGACATCATTCGTGGTCCGGATCGTGACCGTGCCGCCCTTCGCCATCGCGTCGCGTGCATTGACGACGAGATTGATGATGGCGTTCGAAAGCTGCCCTTCATCGGCATGGATGGGCCACAGATCGGCGCCGAGATCGAGCTGAAGATCCACGCCCTCACGCAGCAGGCGCCGGAGCATGACGGCAAGTTCGCCCACCACATCGCGCGCCGAAAGGACCTTCGGCTGCAGGGTCTGCTTGCGCGAGAAGGCAAGGAGCTGCCCCACCAGCGTCGCCGCGCGTAGGGCATTCTGGTGGATCTCATTGATCTCCTTGAACGAGGGATCGGACGCCTGGTGACGCATCAGCAGGAATTCGCTGTTGCCGATGATGACGGTGAGCAGATTGTTGAAATCGTGCGCGACACCGCCCGCGAGCTGACCGACGGCCTGCATCTTCTGCGACTGCGCGAATTTGGTTTCGAGCGCCTTCTGCTCGGACACGTCGAGAAGATAGAGCGTTGTGCGGCCATCCTTTGCAGGTTGCACGAACAGTTCGGCCGCACGGTCTTCAGCGTTTGTCGCCCGCAGCTCGATCGAGCCGCCTGTCGCCTTCGCGATCAACGCGCCGACTGCGGCGCGTTCTGACGGTTCGACGAGATCGATCAGGTTGCGGCCTTTGAGGGCCGACTGCACGCCAAAGAAATCCGCAAACGCGCGATTGGCGTCGCACAGTTTTCCATCCGGCATCACAAGCGCCATGCCGACCGGCGCATCTCGGAACAGATCGCCGATTGCCGATTCTGCGGGACGTGGATCGGGCAAAGATGGTTGCACCGCACGGGGGGCGGCCGATACTGCCAAACGCGCCGTGAACCACCATACCGTCTGGCGGTCGGACAGCGGCCGCACGGCGCCGACGATCTCGAGACCGGGCGCCACCTGAAACGATTCTTCGCGCGCGACACCCTCGGCCGCGTCGCGCGTCAGACGATAAAGCACGCCCGCTGACGGCCTGCCCGCGAGCGCGAGTTCCGGCGGCGGTGCGGCTTCGCCATCCTTCGCGCCCGACATGCGGCGATAGACGGGATTGCAGTCGAGTACCGCACCGTCCGCGCCGGTGATTGCCCAAGCGACATTCGCGCGCCCTGCGGCCTCTGCGACGCGGCGGGCGTCGGACGTGTTGATCGAATCGCGCGGCCACACGGCATAGAGAAAGATCGACGCCAGCGCGCCGATCCCCGCAAGCAGCATCAAACCTGCCCAGCGCGCGGCATCCGGTGTCGCCACCGCGAGTGCGGCGGCCGCGATGGCGAGAAAAATGAAACATAGTGCCGCCCAGCGCCATGCGCCCGCGGACACGCCGACATTGCCGATGGTGATGCTCCGGACGGCCATCATGGCCGAAGACTATCCGAAGCCGCGAAAGCGCGCGCGGGACTAGTTCGGCCGCATCTTGCCGCTGAGCCGCATGACATAGCCGATAATTTGCGCGACGGCTTTGAAGTGCTCGGCCGGGATGACCTGGTCGACATCCACGCTCGCGAACAGGGCGCGGGCGAGCGGCGGATTTTCGACGATGGGAACGTCATGCTCTTTCGCCACCTCGCGGATGCGCAGCGCGAGCGCATCGACGCCCTTGGCCACACAGATCGGCGCGGCCATTTTGCCTGATTCGTACTTGAGTGCGACGGCAAAGTGGGTCGGGTTGGTGATGACCACGGTCGCTTCGGGGACGGCGGCGATCATGCGGCGGCGCGAACGCTCCATGCGAATCTGCCTGATTCGCGCCTTGACGGCCGGGTCGCCATCGGTCTGGCGAAGCTCTTCCTTGATCTCCTGCTTGGACATGCGGTTGCGCTGCATGAAGCGGAAGCGCTGGAGGAAATAGTCCGCGCCGGCGATGACGCCGAGCGCCACAAGGGCTGCCATCAGCACCTTGAACAGCAAATGGCTCATGTCGCCCGCGACCGCGGCCGGTGACTGTTCCAGCACCGATTCGAGCATGTTCCGCTCGGGCCAGACCTGGGTCCAGATCGCGATACCGACGACCGCGATCTTGAGAATGCCTTTCACCAGATTGGCGATGCCCTCCATCCCGAACATGCGTTTGAGACCGGCGGTCAGCGACAGTTTCGAGAGATCGGGCTTGATTCGGTCAAAGGTGAAAACCGGGCGGTGCTGGATCAGGTTTCCACCCAGGCCGGCCATCACCATCAGCACGAAGAACGGCCCCAGGATCGCCATCAGATGCAGCAGCGTCGCCCGCATGAGCTGGAGCAGATCGCCCGCGCTCATCGTGAACTGCTCCGGCTGCTCCAGGAACATGCGGAAGGTGTTGGCCATGCTCTCGCTCGCGGAGCGGCCGAAGACCGCGATCGCAAGCGTGGCACCGGCGAGCACGACGAAGGTCGACACTTCCTGGCTTTTGACGACGTCGCCGTGTTCTTGGGCTTCCGTCAGCCTTTTGTGTGTCGGTTCTTCTGTCTGAGAAGATTTGTCCTTCTCGTCAGCCATCTAGAGGAAGTTCCCCATCTGGCCGGTGTAGTAGTTGAGGAACAGCGTCATCAGGCTGCCCAGGATCAGCGCCATCAGCACGAAGCCGACAAGGATGTTGGCGGGCATCGCCACCATGTAGATCTGCAGTTGCGGCATCAGCCGCGCGAGCACGCCGAGTCCCACCGACAGCGCGAAACCGAAGACCAGGAACGGTGCCGCCAGCTGAAAGCCGAGCGCGAAGGAGCCGCTGACCAGCCGGATCGTCATCTCGGCCATATCGCCGGTCGGAAGCGCTCCGCCGGGCGGGATCAGATGATAGGAGCCCGCGACGGCGCCGATCGCGAGATGGTGCAGATTGGTCGCGAAGATCAGCACCACACCCAGCATGGAGAAGAAGTTCCCCACGATGGCGCTTTGCTCGCCTTGGCTCGTGGGATCGACGGTCTGCGCATAGGCAAGCCCGGTCTGCGTCGCGATCAGGGTGCCAGCGACCTGCAATGCGCTCATGATGATACGCGACATAGTGCCGATGAGAATCCCGGCCGTGACCTCCTGCGCGATGAGCAGGCCGAGTGCGAGCGTGTTTTGCGGGGATATGTGCGGATAATTGCTCGCGACGGTCGGCGCCAGTGCGAGCGAAATCGCAAGCGCGAGCACGAGCCGCACCAGCGGCGGCACGCTGGTCTCGCCGATCGCCGGCAGCAGCATCACCATCGCACCGGTGCGTGCGAAGACGAGCAGATAGACAAGGATGAGCCCGGACAGTTCGGGCAGGTGGATCGTCATCCGCTAATAGGCCGCGATGCGTTGCGCGATGTCGGTCATCAGCCCGCTCATGGCGGCGCCCGCGAAGGGCAGGGCGAGCAGCAGGACGACGAAGATCGCGATGATCTTCGGAACGAAGACCAGCGTCATTTCCTGGATCTGGGTCAAAGCCTGCAGGAGGCCGATGCCGAGACCGACGACGAGCGCGGTCAGCATGGCCGGTGTGATGATCTCGAGCAGCACATAGATCGAGGAGCGGGCGAAATCGATGGAATCGGCGGGTGTCATGGTGCTCCTAGATCGGCATGTTCATGATGGATTGATAGGCCTGCACAACCTTGTCGCGGACGGCGACGACCGTATCTAGGGTGAGTTCGGCGGAGTTCACCGCGTTGACGACGTCGACGATGTTCGACTGGCCGGTCACGGCGCCCGTCGCCATCTGCTCGCCCGATTTCATCGTCTTGATGCCGTCCTTGACGGCGTCGCTGAGGAAATCCGAGAAGCCGCCCGCCGACGGGATCGCACCGGAGGTGGCGGACGCTTCGCCGCCTATGCGCGCGATGGACTGATAGGCGGCACTGGCGACGGAGGGGGATATGGTCATGGCCTATTCCTCAACGGCGCAGGAGATCGATGGTGCGCGCCAGCATCGACTTGGTCGCATCCATCACAGTGAGATCGGCCTCGTAGGAACGCTGCGCCTCGCGCATGTCCATGATCTCGACCAGCGAGTTCACGTTGGGCATCTTCACATAGCCGCTCTTGTCGGCGGCCGGATTGCCCGGATCGTATTGCTTGCGGAAATCGCTGAGGTCGGAAGACGGCTTGCCGGCCTCGACCAGCGTGGCGTTCAGGTCGCGATTGAAATTGCTGTGGATGGTCGTGACCTTGCGGCGATAGGGATCGCCACCCGCCACCTGCGATGTGGAACTTGCATTGGCGATGTTTTCCGAGATCGTCTTCATGCGCTCGGACTGCGTGCGCAGGCCCGACGCGGCGATCGTCATGGAAGTGTTGAAGTCCATGGTTCAGCTTTCCCCTTCTTACGGTCCGGATTTTCCAAGCGCGGTGCGCATCATCGACAGCGCTTTGGAATAGAGATTGGTTGCGGCCTGGAACTGGGCCTGGGTATCGGAGACCTTGATCATCTCCTGTTCCAGCGACACCGAGTTGCCGTTCAGGCTCTCTTCGACGTCGGGCGTTTCCTTGCTGCCGTAGTCGCTTGAGGCAGATGTGATTCCGATGTGGTGCGCATCGCTGCCTGCGAGCGTGATGTGAAACGGGCTGGGCCCGCTTCCTTTCAGCAGCTTCTCGAAATCCTGCGGGACAAGATCGCGCGCGACGAAGCCCGGCGTGTCGGCGTTGGCAACGTTCTGCGACAGCACGTTCTGGCGCGATTCCAGCCATGACATGCGCTCGCGCAGCATCGACATCAGAGGCACATCGGGCATGTTCATACGGCTTCTCCGTATACGGAAAATTAGGCTTAACGGCACCCATGCTGCCCGCGAAGGTTTAAGCCGCTCTTAACGACGTGGAAGTTTCTGCCGGGCCGTTTCTGCCGGTTTTTAACCGTCGATTAAGGTTGACGCGATCAGATGCCGCCATGGATCTCATCGATATCGGCCGCTATTTCGCGGCGCTGCTTCTGGTGCTTGCGCTCGTCGGCGCGGCGGGGTTGGCCATGCGCCGCTTCGGTATGCCGGGCCTTGTCAAACCGCAAGGCCAGCGCCGTCTGGAGATCGTCGAGACGCTCGCGATCGGGCCGCGGCAGAAACTTATTCTCCTGCGCCGCGACAATGTCGAGCATCTGGTTCTTGCGAGCCCCGATGGCGCGAATGTTGTCGAAAGCGGCATTCCGGCCGCGGCAAAGTTTCAGCCGGCGGGATCAGCCATCCCATGAAAAGGATCTTCATCGTTTCGAGCGTGTTGTTGCTCGCGCTGATCGCACCGCACGCGGCATCGGCCGCCTTAGCGACGGCGGCCGCCGCGCCGGCCTCGGGTCTGTCGATCGATTTCAACGGCACGGGTTTGTTCACCGACCGGCTGATGCAGATCGTGGCGCTGATCACGATCCTCTCGGTTGCGCCGTCGATCCTCATCATGATGACGAGCTTCGTGCGCATCGTCGTGGTGCTTTCGCTGCTGCGCACAGCGATGGGCCTGCAACAGAGCCCGCCGAACAGCGTGGTCGTCAGCCTGTCGCTGTTCCTCACCCTGTTTGTGATGACGCCCACCTTGAGCGATGCCTATCACCAGGGCATTGAGCCGTTGACCCAGAACAAGATCACGACCGAACAGGCTTTCGACAGGACGATGACGCCGATGAAGATCTTCATGGCCCATCACGTTCGGGACGCAGACCTGAAGCTGTTCATGGACATGGCCCACGCCAAGCCCACCAAGTCGCCGGATCAGATCGCGATTACCACACTTGCGCCGGCGTTCATGCTGTCGGAGCTGAAACGTGCGTTCGAGATCGGATTTTTGCTGTTCGTACCATTCCTCATCATCGACATGGCGGTTGCCTCGATCCTGATGTCGATGGGCATGATGATGCTCCCGCCGGTGATTATTTCATTGCCGTTCAAGCTGATCTTCTTTGTGCTGGTGGACGGCTGGCGGCTGGTGGCGAGTTCTCTGGTCGAAAGCTACATGCATTCGCCGCCGCCCACTTGATCTTACCTCGCGCGTAATCGACGGACGTCCAGAACCTGCGCAGTCTCCGTGAGAAATCTACGGAGGCACCGATGCTCACCATCTACAGCGGCTACAACTATCCGGAAATCTTCAGAGGCATCCTGCGCGATCTGCGCCCTATTTGGGCCGCGGAGGAACTCGGCATGCAGTATCGCTTCCACTGGCTCGATGCGGCCAGCCACGATCACAAGGGCGAAACGAACCGCGCCGTCAATCCGTTCGGTAAAGTGCCATCGATCAGAGACGGCGCCTTCGCACTGTTCGAATCCGGCGCGATCGTGACGTATCTGTACGAAAAAGCCGGCAGGGCAGGCAGCGATGCCCAGGACCGTGCGGTGCTGGCGCAATGGTGCTTCGCGGCGGTCAACACGGTCGAGCCGCCGATGGCGGAGCTGTTCAACTGGGACATCTTGTGGCGCGATCGCGACGGCCGCGAGAAGCGCCGTGCCGAGCTCATGCAGACGGCTGCGATGCGCCTCACAGAACTCGATGCGGCGCTCGGCCACAAGCATTTCCTGCTTGGAACGGAGTTCTCCTGCGCCGACATCCTGATGGTGACCGCGATCCGCTTCGCCAAATCGGCGCCGGAAATCTTCGCTGGGGCCGACCGCGTCGCAGCCTATGTCGAGCGTTGCGAGGCGCGTCCTGCGTTTCAGACGGCATTGGCCGCGCAGGGAAAGGGTCCGGTGGCGGCGGCCGCCTGATCGTTTACCTCGGAGGTAATGGAATGGCGCGGGCAACCGGACTAAATTTCCGTCATGGATGCCCGTGTCAGAACATTCGGTGTGTACCTTCGCGACTGGCGCGTGCGGCGGCGGCTGAGCCAGCTCTCGCTGGCCTGCGATGCGGAGATCTCCGCACGGCATCTGAGTTTCCTAGAGACCGGCCGCTCGACGCCAAGCCGCGACATGGTCCTGCACCTCGCCGAGAAACTCGACATCCCGATGCGTGAGCGCAATGGCATGCTGGTGGCCGCGGGTTACGCACCCGTTTTCCCGGAACGCGCGCTGAACGATCCCGCGCTCAAGGCCGCGCGCGATGCGATCGATATCGTGCTCCAGGGGCACAAGCCGTTTCCCGCTTTCGCGGTGGACCGGTATTGGAACGTTGTCGCCAGCAATCGCGCGCTCGAGCCGATGTATGACGGCGTCGCGGAACATTTGCTGCGTCCGCCGGTGCATGGGCTGCGGCTTTGCCTGCATCCGGAGGGGCTCGCGCCGCGCACCGTCAATCTGCCGGAATGGCGCGCGCATCTGCTCGGGCGGCTGAAACAGCAAGTCGACCACACCGGCGATCCGACTCTGTCGGAACTCCATGACGAACTCTCCGCCTATCCCTGCCCGCGGGGCGCGGCGCAGTTTGCGGAAGCACCCGGCATCGTCGTCCCGTTCCAGATCGTGGTGCGGGGAGAGGTGCTTTCCTTCTTCAGCACGACGACGGTGTTCGGCACCCCGATCGACGTGACGCTCTCGGAGATCGCACTGGAATGCTTTTATCCAGCGGACCGGGAAACCGATGCGCGCGTTCGTGCGCTGAGCGACTGAAACGACAACGGCCTCGCCGAGGGGGACGAGGCCGTTGCGCGCAACCGGGGGTGCCGATGCCGACATGTCGTTTGTTCGACGACGGCGACAATTAGATACAGATGGACTTACCGGTATCCTAAGGATGTGAACGGAACTCTGCCCCGTTTTGGCACAGTCACTCGGCGGCCGCCTTCGCGCTCTCAAGCATCCGGGAGCGGTGAAACGGCCGGTCGCCGAGGATCGTCGCGCGGTGCATCACCCGGCGATGGGGCAGGTAGTCGTTCACCGCATAATGCTGGGTGGCGCGGTTATCCCAGAAAGCGATCGCATTGGGCTTCCAGCGCCAGCGGCACTGGAACTCGGGCTTCTGCACATGCACGAACAGCATATTGAGCAGGGCGGCGCTTTCACTCCGGCGCAAACCCTTGATTCGGTCGGTGAAGCCGTAATTGACGAACAGGCCGTCGGCGCCGGTTTCCGGATGCGTGCGCACGACCGGATGAATGACGGGGGGATGTTCGTCGAGCGCCTTCGAGGCTTTTTCCTTGCCGGCCTGCTTGGCCACCTGCCCGGTTTGCGGGAAGCCGCGATCGAAATCGTGCACGGCATCGAGTTCGGCAAGGAAACGCTGCATCGGCTGCGACAGCGCTTCATAGGCGGCTTGCATGTTCGCCCAGCAGGTGTCGCCGCCCTCTTCCGGGAGCAGCTTCGCGTAGAGGATCGCACCCAAAGGCGGCGTCTCGATGAAGGTCACGTCGGTGTGCCAGGCGTCGTTGTCGGTCGGATTGCCCGCGTGATTGTCGAGAATGAACATTTCCGGTGCATCCGGCACGCCGGGATAGAGCGGATGGGTGTGCAGCTTGCCGAAGCGTGCCGCGAAATCGCGATGCTGCACGGGCGTGATGTGCTGATCCTCGAAGAAGATCACCTTGTGCTTCAGCAGCGCGGTGCGGATCGCGGCGATGGTCTCGTCATCGGCAGGGTCGGCGAGATCGATGCCGTGAATCACCGCACCGATGGTGGGCGTAAGCGTAGAAATCGCGAGCTTCGGCATGAGGATTCCTTCCCGCGTCATTCAAGCCGAACATGCGGGGAGCGGAAAGAGCGGGGCGGCCGGGCCGTAAACATAAACCGCATGGGGAGCGTTTGTGTCTGTTCCGTCCAGGCCAGCCCGCCAAGTTCAAGGGAGGGTAGGCGCGACGCACTATCTCGTGCGCCACGGGATGGTTTAATTACTTAATCTCTATCGAGTCAATATAGTTATGTGATAGCTTCTGCAGTGCAGCAAAAGCCTTCGCAATCGCGGTAGAAGGAGATAGCATTGGTGGCGGAAGCTGCGGACCTAGGAATGCCGATCTCGAATTTCAAGCATCGCGGCCCCCCTATGCGCCCGACGCGGCTCTATAAGGCCTTAATTTTACTCGGATTTTTTCGGTGATCGGCTGGGCCTGATAAAAAACTTTGTGGCGACACCTTGGCAGACCGGCATTGTAAGCTTATTGTTCTGAATACGAAACGTTAAAGGATTTGTTCAGATGAACAGCCTCAAGCTCCTCCTGATTTCCTCCGCCTTCGCATTTGCCGCCGTTTCCGCAGCCCAGGCCGATCCGGCGGGTGCCTATAAGCTGGCGATTGGCGCCAAGGCGACCTGCGCCGTCACGCTCGTGGCAGACGGCACTACCACCTTCACGGGTGCCTGCGATCAGGGTGCCAATGTGGCCCGTTGGCAGGCCAAGTCCAGCGGTGTCGAACTGAAGAAGGCCAGCGGCGAAACTGTCGCCATGCTCAAGGGCAAAGACGGTTCCTACACCGGCACGCGCTTCGAAGATGGCCGTACGCTGACGCTCAGCGCCGATGGCGCCGCCGTGGCCAGCACGCACTAGGCATTATTCATGAAATCGCGGACAAGGGCCGTGCCGGAAGGCGCGGCCCTTTTCGCTTGTGATATGGTTCGGGTATGGCCGATCACGCCCACAACCACGACGCATGGACCCATGGCCATGTCTATCTCGGCGCGGGCCATGGCAGCGCCGAGCGGCGCACGCGGCTGGCCACGATGGTCACGGTCGTGTTTATGGCCGTCGAAATCGCGGCCGGACTGGCGTTTGGCTCCATGGCGTTGCTCGCCGACGGCGTGCATATGGCGACGCATGTCGGCGCGTTGGGGCTCGCGGCAGGTGCGTACTGGCTGGCGCGCCGCCATGCCACGAACACACGCTTCACGTTCGGCTCCGGAAAATTCGGGGATCTCGCCGCCTTTACCAGCGCGGTCATCCTGGGGCTGATCGCGGTCGGTGTGGCGTTCGAATCGACTGGACGGCTGTTCGCACCGGTTACCGTACATTACGCCGAAGCGCTGCCCATTGCGGTCTTGGGGCTTCTCGTCAACATCGTCAGCGCGATGATCCTGCACGAGCCGCACGGCCATCACGATCATGATCATGGCGGCCATCATCACGATCACAATCTGCGCGCGGCTTACGTGCATGTGCTGGCTGACGCCGCGACCTCCGTGCTCGCGATCGTGGCACTTGCCGCGGGACTGCTGTTCGGCCTGCAGCTTCTCGATCCGCTCGTCGGCCTGATCGGCGCGGGTGTCATCGCGTCGTGGTCCCACGGCCTCATCCGCGACAGCGGTCTGGTGCTCTTGGACGCGGAAGACGATCCCGAACTCGCGCGAAATATCCGTGCGATGATCGAATCGGAAATGAACGCGCGCGTGGCCGACCTGCATTTGTGGCGCTTGGGCCCCGGTCATCAGGGGTTGATCGTTTCGCTGCTGAGTCCCGACCAGCTCACCGCCGACCGCATCCGCGACTCGCTGCGCCAACGCTATGCGAGCCTCAGCCACGTCACGGTGGAAGTCGCAGTCTGCGCCGACTGCGCTTAGGCTTCGCGGGCGATGAAGTCGCGGGCCTGGCTCGCGATACGCAGGCCGTGGTGACGCTTCTGCGGATTGTGAAGCCAGCGGTTCATCGCGGCGCACATCTCCGCCGCCCAGGGCGCGTCGGGCGCCGTAGCAAGCTCGTCTTCTAGCGCGAACAGCATCTTCAACCGGTGGCAGGCAATGATCGGCTCGACGATGCCGTGGTCGTAAAGGCCGTTCATTTCCGATGCAATGAAACCGGCGCGGTCGTTCACCGACCAGCGCCCGACATCCTGGGCGGCGGCGACGTATCCGCGATTGCGGCCGGCGAACAGCGCCATCTGCAGCAACGCACGCGGCCAAAGCTCGGGCCGCTCCTCGCAGATGTGTCGCGCGGCATTGGCGAAGGTCAGCGCATGGGTGAAGTCGAGCCAGCTGACGTTGTCCGCGATGGCGTTGCCCGTCGCGGTGTCGAAGCCGAGATCGAAATGCAGCAGGTTCCAGGCCGCCGCTCCGAGCAGCGCGTCATAGATTTCGCGCGCGGGTCTGCCAGACGAAGCCAGCGTCCGCTTCAACGCGCCGTCGATGGACAGCCCGATAAAATCGGCGGCTTTTGCCGGCTCTGTGCCATCGCCACGCCATTCGCTCAACGCTTTCGCGTAGCTGCGGAATTCCGGCAGGCGCTCTTCGCGCGTCGCGTGGATCTGCTGACGCACCAGCGCCAGCAGGACCGGCTCCTTCGCGTCGTCGCCAAGCCGGTCGATCAGGTGACCCGATTTCAGCGTGTAGATCGTGCTGTGGCCGAAATCGGCATAATGCGAGAGCGCGGACGCGCCGAAGGCCGGCCGCAATCGCGCATAAGGAATGTGCTCGGCGATGGCACCGCGAATCCGCGCGAGAGCCGCGGTCTCGTCCTCGGCTTCCATTGCCGCGAGGAAGGCGTCTTCATCCCAGCGCGCAATGCCGTCGGCATAGGGGAATTCGCCGGCGCCCAGCGTGTCCCAGGCGAGATGCGACAATGGCTCGAGCATCGCCGCGAGCCGATGCTCCTCGTCCGGCGCACGCTCAGCTAGCGCGAGCCAGTCTGCGGCTGCGGCGTGCGCATGCGTCATGCCGTTTTCCAGCCGCCCGCCACGCGCGGTGAGCGCATGGGTCAAGGCGACGCTCGCGTCATATCCAGCCCGCTCCAGCCTTGCGACTTCGCGCGCCATGCGCGGCATGTCGTTGTCGGCGAGCGCGGTGTCGAGGCCCCGCAGTGCGCGCTCCTTCTGCGCGTCCGCCGGCGGGTCGGCGAGATCGACGAAAATCTCGCCATTCCGCAATTCGATCGCGTAGGTGCGCACGGGATCGCGCCCGATAAGGGCGGCACCGGTCGCAAGATCGAATTTCCAGTTGTGCCAGTTGCAGGTGAGCACGCAGTCCGGCCCTTCCGTACCTTCGCTCAAGGGATAGCCTTCGTGCGGGCAGCGATTGGCGACGGCGAAAACCCTGTCCCCGGATGCGATCAGCAGGATCTGCTTGCCCGCCTTACGCACGACCTTGCGGCGTCGCGTCATCAGGTCGTCTTTTGTCGTTCCGGTCGCGGTCAGCATGGCGCGCCTTTCGAAAGTACGCACTTTCGAAAATACCCCCGCCGCTTGCTTTTAGCAAGTTCGAGCTTTAGAAAATCAGCCATGACGCAGCAGCATACCACGCCGGCCGGGCGGCTGGCCGTGCTCGATCTCGTCAAGCGCGACGGGCCGGTGTCCGCAGATGCGATGGCGGAGAAACTCGGCATCACCGGCATGGCGGTGCGGCAACATCTGGCGGCGCTGGCCGCGGAGGGCTTGGCGGAATACGCCGAAGAGGCCCGTCCGCGTGGGCGGCCGGTGAAGCTCTGGTCGGTCACAGGGAAATCGGCTGCGCGTTTTGCCGATTCCCATTCGGCGCTGGCTGCCGATCTGATCGTCCAGATGCGCCGGGTTTTCGGTGAAGAGGGCATGGACAAGATCCTCAAACTGCGCACCGCCGAGCAGGAGAAGACTTATCGCGCGAAGACCGATGGCGCGCGGTCGCTCAAGGGCAAGCTCGACCAGCTCGCCAAAATCCGCTCTGCCGAGGGATACATGGCCGAAGTGAGACGCGACGAAACAACCGGCGATTGGCTGTTTGTCGAGAACCACTGCCCCGTCTGCGCCGCGGCGCGGTTGTGCACCGGTCTCTGCCGGGAAGAGCTCGCGCTGTTCCATCGCGTGCTCGGCAAGGATGTGAAGGTCGAACGCCTGAGCCACATTCTCGCTGGCGCGGGACGATGTGCGTATCGCGTGACGTCCGCGTAAAGCCAAATCCTTGCTTGACGTGCCGGGTCTCTCCCGCATCTTGTTCAGGGCGTAGAATCAGAGGTCGTCTTGCCGGATATCGCGCTTGAACTCACCGGCGTGACCAAGCGCTTTGGCGACTTCACAGCGGTCGACAATCTGAGCCTCACGCTCGAGCGCGGAAAGATTCTGGGCTTTCTCGGCCCCAACGGCGCCGGCAAGACAACGACGCTGCGGATGATGCTGGGCATCTACAAGCCCGACACCGGCCGCGCGCGTCTGCTCGGCAGCTCCATTTCCCGGGTGCGCGAGCGTATCGGCTATCTCCCGGAAGAGCGCGGCCTTTACAAGCGCATGCGTGCGGAAAGCGCCATCGCCTATATCGCGACGCTCAAGGGCGTGAAGCGCTCCGAGGCGCTGAAACGCGCGCGCTCCCTGCTCGAGCATTTTGGGCTGGGCCCGTTTGCGCGGGTGCGCATCGAGGGGCTGTCAAAGGGCATGTCTCAGAAAGTGCAGTTTCTAGCGGCCATCGCCCACAATCCGGATTTCGCGATCCTGGACGAGCCGTTTTCCGGCCTCGATCCTGTCAATCAGAGCGATCTTGCAGACTTCCTGCGCGCATTGGCGCGCAACGGCAAGACGATCCTGTTCTCCACGCACACGATGGAGCATGCCGAGCGCCTCTCCGATCAGCTCGTCATCATGTCGCGCGGGCGCAAGGCATTCGATGGCACGCTGAACGAGGCGCGCGCCCTGTTGCCGCGCCGCGCACGCATCGCGGCCTCGGGCGATCTCAATTTCCTGGGCGAGGTGCCCGGCGTTACGGCCGTCATTCCGCCGAAAGAGGGCGGCGAGTTCTGGGAGATCGACCTGAAGGAAGGCGCCGACGGTCAGCCCTTGCTGGCCGAGTGTTTCGCGCGCGGCATCGCGCTCACCCATTTCGACATCTCGCCGCCCAGCCTGCACGATGTCTTCATGGCGCTCGCCGGAAAGCCGCAAAAGTGAAACGCGTCTGGCTGATCGCACGGCAGGAATACATCAAATACGTCACGCGGCGGGGATTTCTGATCAGCGTGATGCTGTTCCCGGTCTGGATCGGGCTGGTCGCATTTCTGCCGCGCGCGCTCGACCGCGCGACGCCGTCTCGCGTCTTCACGGTCATCGATCGCGCCGGTGGCTATGAAACCGCCATCGCGGACGAAATCGCGCGCGACGACACCGCGTCGACGCTTTCGGCGCTGTCCGAATATGCGCACGCGAACGCAGACATGGCGGAATTGCGCGCGGGTGCGCCGGGCATTGCCGGCGTTCTCGACAATCCGGACGACGAACGCGAAATCGAGGCCTTTCGCAATTCCGGGGGCGTGACCGCGATGCTGGCAGGGATGTCGCGCTTCCTGAAGCCGCATGCGCCGCCGTTTGTTCCGCCCGTTCCCAAATTCAAGCTGGTGCCTGCACCTCGGGAACTGATGGAGACGACGCCCGATACGTTCGCTGATGTTGCGCGCCTCTATCTCACCGGCGCACGCGCCGTGCCGGTCGATGGAACGAGCGCCGTTCTTCTCGCTGTCGTCGTGCTACCCAAGGATTTCGGCGTGAACGACAGCGTGGCGGCGCAGTATTGGGGTACGAATCTCACCGATGGCGAGTTGCGTGGCTTTCTCAAACAGACGCTTGGCGATTCGCTGCGCTGGCGGGCCGTGCACCGCCTTGTGCCCGACGAGGCTGCGGCGCGTTCTGCGCTCGGCAGTTCGGCGAATATCGAGCAGATCAACCCCGCGCGCGGGGGCGGCGGGCACGTGGGTTTCGGCGACGTCGTGGCGTCTTACGTGCCGATGGCGCTCGCCTTCCTGCTGTTCCTCGTCACCTTCATGAATTCGAGCGTCCTGCTGCAGAGCGTGATCGAGGAGAAATCGACGCGGATGATCGAGGTCCTGCTCTCCTGCGCCACGCCGCGCGAGATCATGAGCGGAAAACTCGTAGGCGTGATCGCGGTCGCGCTAACGACGATCCTGCTCTGGGCGCTCGGATTGTTCGGCGTGATGTCGCTGTTCTCACAGGATTCGATCGGGCTTGCGCTCAGCGGCCTGAAGGCGCTCGCAACCGTGCAGCTTCTGCCGTTGCTGCTCGTCTATTTCCTCTGTGGGCTTCTGATCTACAGCTCGATCTTCCTGGCCATCGGAAGCATGACGGCCTCGCTCGCCGATGCCCAGGCGCTGCTCGGTCCGGTGACGCTCATCATTTTCCTGCCGAACCTGATGATCACCGCGCTGATGCACGATCCGAACGGCACGTTGGCGCGGACGCTGTCGTGGATCCCGATCTATACGCCGTACTTCATGATGTTCCGCCTGCCGTCCAATCCTCCGACGGTCGATGTGGTTGGAACGGCAACGCTTGCCGTCGCAACGGCTGCGATCCTGATCCTGTGGACCGGGCGCATTTTCGCAAAACACGTGCTCACCACGGAGCGCCCGCCGAGCTTTGCGGCGCTTCTGCGCCGTCCTTTCAGGCGTAACCCCTGAAACACGAAAGGCCGCCTTTGCGGGCGGCCTTCGGTCATCGAAACGGCAAATTCGTTCTAGCGCGGAACCATGCCTTCGCGTTGCGCGCGCTTGCGCTGCAGCTTGCGATAGCGGCGGATGGCCTCGGCGCGCTCACGGGCGCGCTTCTCGCTCGGCTTTTCGTAGTGGCCTCTCAGCTTCATCTCGCGGAAGATGCCTTCACGCTGCATCTTCTTTTTCAGCGCCTTCAGCGCCTGGTCGATATTGTTGTCGCGAACGATGATCTGCAAAGGCAACTCTCCTGGCCGGTTTCGAAGGCCGGGCTAGATATCAGAAGGGTTTCTGGCTGTCCACCTCCACCCCGGGATAATGCCGCGAAAGCCCCAAAAATCGACCGAATACAGCGATTTCTTTGACCGGAAGGCGTTTAGCCACCATATCTAGGGCCATGGCTATCCTGAAAATCGCCCGCATGGGACACCCGGTCCTGGCACGCCGCGCGGAAGAGGTCGCGGACCCTGCCGCCCCCGAGATCCGGCGCCTGGTGGCGGACATGGTCGAAACCATGATCGACGCCAATGGCGCGGGTCTGGCGGCGCCGCAGGTCCATGTGCCGCTGCGCGTCGTCGTGTTCCAGGCGCCGGGCGAGCGCACGCCCGATACGGGGGGGGAGATGTTCGATCACACCGCGCCCTTGACCGTGCTCGTCAATCCGGTGATCGAGGTCGTCGATCCCACGCCTGATGGCGGCTGGGAAGGGTGCCTCTCTGTTCCTGGCCTGCGTGGCTTCGTCGAACGGCCGGGGCACATCCGTTATCGGGGCTATGACACGAACGGAAAATTGGTGGAGCGCACAGCCAAGGGCTTTCACGCGCGTGTCGTGCAACATGAATACGATCATCTCGACGGCATCCTCTATCCGCAGCGTATGACCGACATGCGCCAGTTCCTGTTTGAATCCGAAGCGCATCACTGGACCAGGCAGGAATGACCGCGCGCCGGAAATCGCCGAAACCCGACCCCGCTGCGCTTAGGCAAGCGGTGCTCGATGCGGCGCTTGTCCATGCGGCGGAGGACGGCTTCAGCGAGCGCACGCTGACGCGCGCGGCGACCGACGCTGGGGTCGATTGCGAGGTGGTGCTGCACCTGTTTCCGGACGGGCCGGCGAGCCTTGTGGCCTACCTTTCCGAGCAAACCGATGCGGAAATGGAGAAGCAGCTGGCAGCCCAGGAGCTGGCCGGAATGAAGGTCCGCGAGCGGATAACGACGGCCGTGCTCACGCGGCTCGAAATCCTGAAGCCGCACAAGGAGGCCGCGCGCCGCGCTGCCGCTTTCCTGATGATGCCAGCGAATGCGGCGCTCGGCATGAAACTCGTCTACCAGACGGTCGACGCGATGTGGCGTGCAGCCGGCGACACGTCCACCGATTTCAACTTCTACACCAAGCGCGCGATCCTGGCCGGCGTCTACACCACCACGCTGATGCGCTGGTTCACCGACAAGACGGCAGATGAATCCGAAACCCGCACATTCCTCGATGCGCGCATCGGCAATGTCATGCAGTTCGAGAAGTTCAAGGCGGAGATGAAGCAGCGCACCAAAGACATGCCGTCTTTCGCCGACGTTCTGAAGGGCTTCAACACGCCGCGCTCTTGAGACCATTACGTTCGTCATGGCCGCCCTTAAGGCGGCCAATCAGTTTTTCACGCGGAGGCGCGGAGTACGCAGAGGAGTCGAGACGCCGCGAACTCCGCGTCTCCGCGTGCATAGACTTTCCGTTGTATGGCCGCCTTGAGCGGCCATGACGGATTGGGAGAGTTGCTAATTTGGGCTTGTTTTAGGCCTTAGATAGGTCACATGCCCCATCTTGCGGCCGGCGCGGATTTCCGATTTGCCGTAGAGGTGCAGCGCGCCGCCTTTGGCCGCGAGTGCGCGCCAATCCGCCGCTTCCTCGCCGATCAGGTTTTCCATCACAGCGTCCGAATGGCGCTCCGTCGTTCCCAGCGGCCAGCCGGCGACGGCGCGGATATGGTTCTCGAACTGGCTCACGAGGCAGGCATCGATGGTCCAGTGCCCGGAATTGTGGACGCGCGGCGCGATCTCGTTCACCAGCAGCGCCCCATCCTTCATCACGAACAACTCCACCGCCAACACGCCAACATAGTCGAGCGCGTCCGCAATCGCTTTCGCGATGGCCCTGGCTTCTTTCGTCTGAGGTTCCGTAAGCCGCGACGGCACGATGGACTGACGCAGGATGTGGTCGCCGTGGATATTCTCCGGCGGATCGTAAGCCGCGAACGAGCCATCCAGGCCGCGCGCCGCAACGACGGATGCCTCGAAGGCGAAATCGACAAAGCCCTCGAGAATGGAAGGCGCGGCATGAAAGCGGTCGAAGGCCTGTAGCGCGTCTTCAAGGCCGCGTACTTTCGCTTGGCCCTTGCCGTCATAGCCCATGCGCCGTGTTTTCAGGATGGACGGCGTTCCGATCTCGGCGACTGCGGCTCGCGCATCCGCGGTGGCTTCGACATTCGCGAAAGCCGCCGTTTTCAAGCCGAGCGAATTGACGAAACGCTTTTCGAACAAGCGGTCCTGTGTGATTCCGAGGGTCCCGGCACTTGGGAAGATCGGTCGCCTCCGCGCGATGTGTTCCACGCTCGTAACCGGCACGTTCTCCCACTCGAATGTCACGACATCGCAGGCTTCGGCGAACGATGTCAGCGCGCCCGTGTCGTCGAATGCCGCCTGGGTTTGGGCGTCGCTGACCTGAAAGGCCGGTGCATCTTCGTTCGGCGGCGAATAGATGTGCGTCTTGAGCCCCAGCCGCGCGGCGGCGAGCGCAAGCATGCGGCCGAGCTGTCCGCCCCCCAGAATGCCGATCGTTCCCCCCGGTGGAACGGGAGCCAGAAGACGCTTCGTCTCGCTCATTGATCGCTTGGTATCTCGGCGACGTCGTGTGTCAGCTTTTCACGCCAGGCCGTAAGCCGCTTCGCCAATGCCTCGTCGGAGAGCGCAAGAATCGCGGCGGCATGCAGCGCTGCGTTCTTCGCGCCCGCCTCGCCGATGGCGAAGGTCGCGACCGGAACGCCGCCTGGCATCTGAACGATGGAGAGCAGGCTATCCATGCCCTTTAGCGCCTTCGATTCCACCGGCACACCGAGCACCGGCAGGGTCGTCATCGATGCCGTCATGCCCGGCAAATGCGCGGCACCCCCGGCCGCCGCGATGATGACCTTTAGTCCGCGTCCGGCCGCGTTCCTGGCGTAGTCCCGCATGCGCTCCGGCGTGCGGTGGGCGGACACGATCCGGCTTTCACAGGGGATTTCGAGCGCGTCGAGGATTGCGGCAGCGGCGCGCAGGGTCGGCCAGTCGGACTGGCTTCCCATGATGAGGCCGACTTTGGGGGTGGTCATGCTTCCTTGGCTTCGAAAGGCGATTCGAGGAAGCGGCCTATTATAGGGCCGCGAAGGCGGGAGGAAAGTGCGCCTGGCCGGATTTTAACCTCCCGGTCGTCTTCGTAAACGAATTGTTAAAGCTCGGCTCCTAGCTATTTGGGCCGGGGAATGCCGTTTGGAGCCGGGGCCATGAAGATCGACAGGGTAAACACGCTGCGCAGCACGCGCGCGGTGGGTGCCGCAGCCTATGCACGCCAGACCGACGCTTTGACCGCGGCGGAGCCCGTCCTCGGCACCACCGCGAGCGTACTCGGCATTCCCGAAAACGAGTTCACGCCTCGTGTGCGCGACGCGATCATGACGCTGATGAGCGAGGTCGATACGCTGCGCCGTGAATTGCAGCAGACACGCGACCGTCTCGACGAGGCCGAGAAGACGGCCGATCAGGATCAATTGCTGCCCGTGCTCAACCGGCGCGCCTTCGTGCGTGAGCTGACGCGCCACATGTCTTTCGCGAGCCGCTACGGTGTGCCCGCGAGCCTCATCTATTTCGACCTCGACGGCTTCAAGCTCGTCAACGATACGCATGGCCATGCCGCGGGTGACGCAGTGCTCGCCCATGTCGCCGACATCATGCTCACGAGCGTGCGCGATAGCGACGTCGTCGGACGCCTCGGCGGCGACGAATTCGGCATCCTGCTCAATCACGCCAATCAGGAACAGGCGCACAAGAAGGCCGCATTCCTCGCGGAGACGCTGAACGCGCGGCCAACCGCATGGCAGGGCCGCGCCATTCCCATCGGCTTTTCCTATGGCGCGTTCGAACTCCAGCAGGGCGATGACGCGACCATCGTGATGGCGCGCGCGGACGAAGCGATGTACGCGCAGAAACGCGCGCGGTAAGCACTTTACGCAATGATATCGGGCAGCAGATCGTCCTCGATGCGGGCGATCTGATCCTTGAGTTGCAGCTTGCGTTTTTTGAGGCGCGTGATCTGGATCTGATCGTGCGTGCCCGACGCGACGAGTGCCGCGAGCGCCGCATCGAGATCGCGGTGCTCCTGCGTGAGTTCCGCGAGCCGCGTTCGCAGAACAGCCTCGTTGCCGTTTTCGTTCATGAACGCGAGCGCTTGCCTTTGTCGAGATCCTCGCCCCAGCGCCGGGCGAGTGGCCAATCATAACCCAAAAAATCGAGCGCGCGTCCCACCATCTGATCGACGAGGTCGGAAAGTGTGCGCGGTTGGGCATAGAAGGCCGGCACCGGCGGCAGGATGATCGCACCCATTTCGGCGAGCGCCGTCATCGTGCGCAGGTGCCCCAGATGCAGTGGCGTTTCGCGCACCATCAGCACCAGTGGCCGGCGCTCCTTCAATGTGACATCGGCGGCGCGGCTGAGCAGTGTGGTCGTCACCCCCGTTGCGATCTCCGACATGGTGCGCACGGAGCAGGGCGCGACGATCATGCCCTTGGTCTTGAAGGTCCCGGAGGCGAGCGGCGCGCCGATATCGCCGATGGCGTAGATGCGGTCCGCCTTCGCCGCGACCTGCTTCGGCTTGAGGGGCGTTTCGTAGGCGATCGTCATCTCGGCGGCCTTGCTCATGACGAGATGCGACTCGATCCCGAGATCGGAAAGCGCCTCCAGCAGCCGGATGCCATAGGCCACGCCGGAGGCCCCGCTGATGCCCACGGCAACGCGATCTTTTTTCAGGGTTTCTGCGGGTTTACGCGGCATGATTCCCTTTACTCTCGCGCAAGGATGCGGGGAAGAGGGGCGTGACAGAGGGGGGCGATGGTGCTCTAATTGTGACGCCTATATGAAGAGGTTCAGCATGACGCTTCAACAGGGGCATATCCAGGATCTGTCCGAAAAGCATAAACAACTCGAAGAGACCATCACCGCCGAAATGGCCAACCCCGATTGGGACGAAGTCAGGGTCGCGGCGCTCAAAAAAGAAAAACTCCGGATAAAAGACGAATTGGAACGGCTGCGAAGCAGCGTCCACTAAGACCTACGCTCCTCGGTTCATTGCGCTGGCTGCAGCGCGGGCGATTGCACGCGGATTTGCGTGAACACCAGCGCGGCCAGCACGAGGAATACGCTCGCCGCGAAGAAGGCTGCGCCTGGGAAATAGACTGGCGCGCGTCCGCTTGAGAAATACGCGAACAGGTTGGTCAGAAGCGGCGGCGCCGCGATCGACGTCAGGCTGCCGATGCAGGCAAGCGCGCCCTGCAATTCGCCCTGCTCGGTCGGGCCCACCATCTTCGACATGATGGCGTTCAGCGCCGGCATCACGAAGCCCATCAGCGCGAAGGGCACCATCCAGGCGAACATCTCCCAGCTTTCGGTCGCGAACGCATAGCCCGCAAAGCCCATCGCTCCGCAGATGAGACCCAGATACACGGCAGCCGTTTCGCCGATCTTCGGGATGACGAGACGCACCAGCCCGCCGTAGACGACGGCCATCAGCGCGCCGACTGCCATGAGCGCGTAACCCACCAGCTGCGGCGTCCAGTGGAACTTGAACATCACGTAATAGGAAAAGACCGCGGGATTGGAATCGTGGGCGAGCCGCATCAGCACAACAACGATGCAGAGTGTGAGAATTCCGGGAAAGCGTCTGAGCGCCGCAAGCGCCCCCACGGGATTGGCGCGCCAGGGTTCGAACGTGCGGCGGTTCTCCGGCGCAAGCGATTCCTTCAGCACGAACAGCCCGAAAGCCGCGTTCAGAAGCGACAGGCCGGCGGCCAAAAAGAAAGGCATACGCGGGTCGGCCTGACCAAGGAGACCGCCGAGCGCTGGACCCAAGATGAATCCCACACTGAATGCGGCGCCTGTTATGCCGAAATTGGCCGCGCGCTTTTCGGGCGGTGTGATATCGGCGATGTAGGCATAGGCGGTGGTGTAGCTCGCGCCCGCAATGCCGGAAAGAAAGCGGCCGATGAACAGCCACGCAATCGTTGGCGCAAGTCCCGTGATGGCGTAGTCGATCCCCAGTGCCAGCAGCGATGCGATTAGCACCGGCCGGCGGCCGAAGCGGTCGCTCAGGTTCCCGATCAGCGGCGCGCACAGGAACTGCATCAGCGCGAATACGAAATAGAGCCATCCGCCCCAGCGCGCGGCGCCGCTCATGTCCTCATGGGTCAACTGCGCGATGATCTTGGGCGCCACCGGAATGATGAGGCCGAGCCCGATCGAATCCACCAGCATGGTGATGAAGATGAAGGCGAGCGCGTTACGGTTCGCGAAGGGTTGCTGCGGTGTCTCGCTCAAAGAGGCAGTCCTTCAATCAGCGGCTGCAAGGTAAGCCGCCACGGGCAATGCGTCTTGTAAAAAATGGCCGGCTAGCCGAGCCCTAGCATCTGGCGCGTTTCGGCCTCGACCTCCGGCCATGGACGTTTGCCGCTGTAGCGCGCGGAGCCCAGCACGAGATTCATCTGACCGTCGTCAGCCATCAGCGGCGCGGAAAAGAACTCGCCGGTCAAAAAGATCATGCCGTTGGTTTCTTCGCGCCCGACGAAGCGCAGCGGCGCGGCTGCACCGAGTGTGGCATCGAGCGCGCCATACCAGCGCGACACCATTTCCGGGGCGACGGCTTCGTCGATGAACTTGCCGGTGAGATCGCCGACGATCTGCGCGAAGCCCGATCCCATCAACCGCACGCGGTAGCGCCGGCGCTCACCCGGGGACAGCACCCGCTCGTAGATCGCCACGTCGCGCAGCATCGCTTTGAGCATCCGGGCCGACATTTCCCGCCGCGGCGGGATGCCGGTGGCACCAGCATGGGCAAGCCACAGCTCAAGCAGCTTTGTGAGCTCAGGGTGGCTGAACTGAAGGGTCGGATCGCAAAGCGAGTGCCAACCCTCACGAACTGCCGCGGCATTGTAATCGGCGGCGCCGCCGACGGTCGCATCCATAACGCTCCCCCACAGCCTGGCGCCGTGCTGGTGGGATTCTTAGCGCTGATTCGGGAACCGGGTCAAAAAAAATCAATTGTGACAATGGGTTATACACGGTATCCTTGAGCGTTTACAGTGATACAACCGAGTATTTGCCCGTGAGCGCACCGCAATCCCACCACGCGCATGGGCAATCAGCCCACGGCCTTGGCCATCTCGCGCAGTTTGTACTTCTGCACCTTGCCGGTCGCGGTTTTCGGCAGCTCGGTGAAAACGACGTGCCGCGGACATTTATAATGCGCGAGATTCTCGCGGCACCAAGCGATCAGGTCGGCTTCGGTCGCGTCATGCTCCGGTTTCTTTTCGACAAAGGCGCAGGGCGTCTCGCCCCATTTCTCGTCGGGCCGTGCAACGACGGCCGCGAACATCACCGATCCGTGCTTGAGCAGCACATCCTCGACTTCGATGGAAGAAATGTTCTCGCCACCGGAAATGATGATGTCCTTGGAACGGTCTTTAAGCTGCACATAGCCATCGTCGTGCATCACGCCCAGATCGCCGGAATGGAACCAGCCGCCAGCGAACGCCTCCTGCGTCGCAGTGGGGTTCTTGAGATAGCCCTTCATCACGATGTTGCCACGGAACATGACTTCGCCGAGGGTTTCGCCGTCCGCGGGCGTCTGCTCCATCGTCTCGGGGTCCATCACGGTCAGCGCATCGAGCGCGTGGTAGCGCACACCCTGCCGCGCCTTCTTCGTGGCACGGTGATCGCGATCGAGCCCGTCCCAGGATTCCTTCCACTCGTTGACGACGGCAGGACCATAGGTTTCGGTCAGGCCGTAGACGTGGGTGACGTTGAAGCCGGCTTCCCCCATCTGTGCCAGCACCTGCTCGGGCGGCGGCGCGGCCGCCGTGATGAATTGCACCGTATGCTTCAATGCACGGCGTTCGCTCTCGGGCGCGTTGACCAGTGTCGACATCACGATGGGCGCGCCGCAGAGATGGGTGACGCCGTGATCGGCGATCGCGTCATACATCACCTTCGCGCGCACCCAGCGCAGGCACACATGCGTTCCCGCCACCACCGAGAGCGCCCAAGGAAAGCACCAGCCGTTGCAGTGAAACATTGGCAGGGTCCAGAGATAGACCGGATGACGCGGAATATTGGCGGCGATGACATTGCCGTAACCCATCAGCGCCGCGCCGCGGTGGTGAAACACCACGCCTTTGGGATTGCCGGTCGTGCCCGACGTGTAGTTGAGCGAGATCGCATCCCATTCGTCGCGCGGCGGGATCGCGGTGAAATCGGGATCGCCGCCCGCAAGGAACTGTTCGTACTCGACGCTGCCCAGCAACTCGCCGCTCTGCGGAAATTCGCGGTCGTCATAGTCGATGACGAGCGGCTTCACATTGGCGAGCGCCAGGGTCTGCTTGATCGTGGGCGCGAATTCCCGGTCGGTGACCAGAACCTTCGCTTCGCCATGATCGAGCATGAAGGCGAGTGCTGCCGCGTCGAGGCGCGTATTGAGGGCGTTGAGAACGCCGCCTGCCATCGGCACGCCGTAATGGAGCTCCAGCATGCCCGGCGTGTTGGCCATCATGGCCGCCACCGTGTCGCCGCGTTTGATCCCGTGGCGCGCGAGCGCGGAAGCGAGCTTGCGCGTGCGCGTATAGAAATCGGCATAATTCGTGCGCATGGCGCCGTGGATCACGGCGACGCGTTCCGGAAACACCTTTGCGGCACGTTCCAAAAAGGTGACGGGGGTCAGCGGCTGATAATTGGCGGCGTTGCGGTCGAGACCAAGCTCGTATGGATTGGTGCTGACGCGCGGCTTGACCGGCTGCGCGGGGCGGACCGAGACCCGGCGGCGGCGCAGGCTCTCGCGCGTCCGTGTGGACGCCTTGCGCGGACGCGCCGCGGGCTTTGGGGCGGGCCGTGCGGCGACCTTCTTTACCGCCCGCTTTTTGGACGGCGCGGTCTTCTTCGTTTTCTTCGCCTTTTTCGGTGTCTTGCGCTTGGCCATGCTGTTAACCGAGATATGCGCGCCGAACGTAGTGAATGCGGCAAAACGCGGCAAGCGCATGGACGCAAACAGGGGCGGTTGCTAGGAAGGTTCGCGCCGGTCGGGAAAATCCATGCAAGACGCTGTTGCCGTTCGCGGCGGTCCACTCCGCAGGCTTTACGCCTGGATGCTGAGGAATGCCGAGGGCCGTCATGCCTGGGCGGCGCTCGCGGCGTTCGCGTTTGCGGAAGCTTCGTTCTTCCCGATCCCGCCCGATGTGATGCTGGTGCCGATGATGCTGGCGGATCGCCGGCGCGCTTTCGCGCTCGCGGCCTGGTGCACCCTGTGGTCGGTGATCGGCGGCATGCTGGGATATGCGATCGGGGCCTTGTTCTGGCAGACGGCGGGTGTCTGGCTGATCGGCGTCCTGCACATCCCGCTCGCAACCGTCGAGGCCCTTCGCGCGAAATATGCGGCCCACACCTATCTGATCGCGGTGCAGGGTTTGACGCCCATCCCCTACAAGCTCGTCACGATCTCGGCCGGCCTCGCCAATGTGCCGTTTGCGGAGTTCATGCTGTTCTCCGCCGTCACGCGCAGTCTGCGCTTCATCGTACTCGAAGGCGTGCTCGTGCACCTGTTCGGCGAACAGGCCCGCACCTTCATCGAGAAGCGGCTGGAGATCGTGTTCGTTGTGTTTCTGGTGCTGGTTGTCGCGGGCGTTCTGGCGACGCGATATCTGTTCTAAACCGATTAAGATGCCGTCATTTGCTGCCCATTTGGCGCAATTCGGCCATGCTTTGACTTGAAGGTCGCGCCGTTTCATACCGGGCTTGTGCAGGGCGCGTGATGCGGAAAGAAATTTTTCTCGTCGGTTCGATTCTGTTCTCGGCGGCGATCTTTATCGCCGGCAACGGACTGATCGGCACGCTGATTCCGGTGCGTGCCGCGCTCGCTGGGTTTTCCAACGGAACGTTAGGCCTCATTGGCTCCGCCTATTACCTTGGCTTCGTGGCAGGATGTTTCGCCGGCCCGCGTCTGCTCGCTCGTGTGGGCCATAGCCGCACGTTCGGGGTTTGCGCGGGCATCGCGGCGGCAACGACGCTGCTGCAGTCGATTTTCCTGAACCCCACGGTGTGGATCGTGATGCGCTGTGGCTTCGGCTTTGCCGCTGCAAGCCTTTACATGGTCATCGAAAGCTGGCTGAACGAACGCGCGACTCCTGAGGCGCGCGGCCGCGTCTTCGCGACCTATATGACGGTCAACTACGCAAGCTTGATCGTCGGCCAGATGCTGTTCTCCTCAAACAAGCCCACCAGCTTCACCTTGTTCGATCTGACGGCGGCGTTGTACGCGCTTTGCCTTATTCCGGTGGGGCTGACTCTGTTGCCGCAACCGCAGGCAAAGGTCGTACCCAAGCTTCGGCCGATGCGGCTGTTCCGGACCTCACCGGTCGGGGTCGTCGGCTGTATTGCTGTCGGGCTCGCGAACAGCGCGCTATGGGCTTGGGCGCCGATCTTCGCGCAGGATCATGGCTTGTCGCGCGCCTGGCTTTCTATCTTCATGGGCGTGCTCACCCTTGGCGGCGCGGCAATCCAGCTTCCGCTTGGCCGCCTGTCCGATCACATGGACCGGCGTTTCGTCATCCTGGGCATCTGTCTCGCATCGGCGGTGGTGGGCACGGCGCTGTATTTTCTTGCCGGAGGCGGGCGGACGACTCTTCTGATCCTGATCGGCCTGTTCGGGATCACGGCATTGCCGTTCTATGGCCTCTCCGTCGCGCACGCCAATGACCGTATCCCGCGTGAATCCTTCGTCGAGGCGTCGGCGACATTGCTGATGCTGAATGCGCTCGCTGCCTGCTTCGGCCCATCGATCGCTGCACAAGTGATCGACTTCTTGGGAAGCGGCGCGTTGTTCCTCTACACGGCCACGATCCATGTCGCGATGGCCGTATTTGTCATCTATCGCCTTTCTGTCGGCAAAGCGTTGATCGGCGAAACGCGCGAGCGCTTCGAGCCGATGCCAGCGCAAGGCTCGCCCGCCGCGCTGGAGCTCGATCCGCGCGGCGAGGCCAAGGAGAAGGCCGCAGCCTAGTGCTCCGAGACCGGCGGTGCGTCGGACAAGACGACGGTCTTCGCGAACGGTACCAGGACGAGTGCCACGACGAACATCACCGCCATGACCAGGAACGCATCGCGGAACGCCTGTGTCAGCGCTTCGCGTCCCACGAATTGCGCAAGCTCGCCTTCCAGGACCAGCTTGGCATGGGCCGCGTCGGCAGTGATCGAAGAAAACCGCTGAACGGCGTGCGCAAGCAGGCTTGTGTTGGCATGGTTCATGGCTTCGCCGAAATGCTCGGCGTTGATGCGCACACTGTCCTGTATCCAGGTCGTCGTGGCGGCAATGCCGAACGCGCCGCCCAGATTGCGCATCAGATTGAAGAGGCCCGAGGCATATCGCAATTCCGCCGGCGGCACGCTGTTCAACGCCATGCCGACCGCCGGCACGATGCAAAGCAGGATCGCGAAGCCGCGGATCGCCTGCGGCACGAAGAGCTCCCAGAAGCCCCAGTTCGACGTCACGTCCGACATCAGAAAACAGGAAAGCGCGAACAGCGAAAAACCGAACGCGATCACGAAGCGCTGGTCGATGACGGTGGTGAGCCGCGCCGCCAGCGGGGCGCCGAGGCTCATGAAAATGCCGTTGACGAAGACTGTGGTCCCGATATCGAGGCTCGAATAGCCGCGCACGCGGCCGAGGAAGATCGGCGTTAGATAGATCGCGGAATAAAGCCCGAAGCCGATCACCATGTTGAGCACGCACGCCATCGCGAACACGGGCCTGCGGAACGGTGACAGCTTCACGATCGGCATGGCGGAGAAGAACGAGCGCTCGAAGAACACAATCATCGCGACGAAGGAAATCCAGGCAACGGTCTGGATCGTGGGATCCTCGAACCACTGATTGCGCGGGCCTTCCTCCAGAACGTATTGGAGCGCGCCTAAGAATAGCGCGAGCGACACGACGTGCAGCCAGTCGATGCGCTTGAGCATCTTCAGATTGGGCTCATCGACTTTGCCGAGGATCGGCAGCGCGATCGCGATGAACAGGCCCGGGAGCACATTGATGAAGAACAGCCAGCGCCAGGTGGATACTTCGGTGATCCAGCCGCCGACGCTGGGGCCGAGCGTGGGCGCGAGCGTCGAGACCATGCCGAGGATCGCGGGAATCATCGCGCGGCTTTTGCCGTCGAACATTGCGAAGCCTGTCGCGAACACGGTCGGTACCATGGCGCCGCCGACGAAGCCCTGGATCGCGCGGAATACGGTCATGGACTGGATGTTCCACGCCATGCCGCACATCAGGCTCGAGATCGTGAACAGCACCGCCGATGCGGTAAACAGCCAGCGCGTCGAAAGCGCGATGGAGAGATAGGCGGCGAGAGGGATCATCACGATCTCCGCCATCAGGTACGCGGTCTGCACCCAGGCGATCTCATCCGGACCTGCCGAAAGGCCGGCCTGAATGGAGTTCAGCGACGCCGCGACGATCTGGATATCGATCAACGCCATGAACTGCCCAAACGCCATGATCCCGAAAATAAGCAATTTGCGTCCGTGGCTTAGCCCGGATCCGGCGAGTTGGGGGGCGGCGCTGGCCGTGGCTTCGGCGGAACTCATCGAGGGGCCCTTGACGGTTTATATGACGACTATCATATAATCGAGCGAAGGAGTTCGGCAAGCATGCGCTACAGCGAAACCCACAAGGACGAGACCCACGAGCGGTTACTCAAGATCGCGGGCCGCGCGCTTCGCGAGAAAGGGCCGGACGGCGTCGTGGTCGCGGATGTCATGAAGCAAGCCGGCCTCACGCATGGCGGCTTCTATGCCCACTTCAAGTCCAAGGACGCACTGCTGATCGAGGCGCTACAGGGCGTGTTTGCGCACTCCAAGCAGAAATTCCTCGCCGCGACCGAAGGCATGCCGCCGCGGCACGCACTTGCGGCCTATATCGATTTCTATGTTTCCGTACGCCACCGCGATAATCCGACGAATGGATGCCCGGTGACCGCGCTCAATTCCGATCTGCCGCGGCAGTCGAAGGCCTTCCGCAAGGCTTTCGACGATGGCGCAAAGCTGCTTGTGGCCGGCCTCGAGGCCCGCATCCGCGATGTCGGCCTCGAAGGCGATACGCATGCGCTGGCGGCTTCCATTCTCTCCGCGATGGCCGGTGCCGTCGCGATCTCGCGCGCCATCTCCGACCGGTCCCTCTCCGATCAGATGTTGGAGACGGCGCGCGAGAGCATCAAACAATGGCTCGGCGTCGACGACGTTTCGCTTTCCAGGAGTGTGCAATGAATACGCTCGCCGAATTGCCCCAGCTGTCGGGGCTCGAACAGCTCCGCACCGTCTTCGACGGCGAATGGAAGGGCGAAGGCATCGGCAAGACGCTGGGTTTTCGCCCCGCGACGGTTGAGGAAGGCTTCGTCGTGTTCGAGGGCAGCCCGGATCATCGTGTCTACAACCCCATCGGCACGGTGCATGGCGGCTACGCGGCGACCTTGCTCGACAGCGCGATGGGCTGCGCCGTGCATTCGCGCCTCAAGGCCGGGCAGGGCTATACGACGCTCGAACTCAAGATCGCCTATCACAAGGCAATGACCGACAAGAGCGGACCCGTGCGTGCGGAAGGCCGCGTGGTTTCGCTCGGCCGCCGCGCGGCCTTCGCCGAAGGCAAGCTGTTCGACAAGGACGGCAAGCTCTGCGCCACCGCAACCACAACCTGCCTGGTGTACAGCCTATGACTACGACCTACGTCGCGGATGCTCCGCGCACCGCATCGCCCATCATCGGGCGCCTTCGGACGCTTCCCAAACGCGCCCTCATCATCGGCGGCGCCGCTATTGCGGCAATCCTTCTCGGCGCGGGATGGATAGCGATGCCGGCATCCTCGGTGTCGACCGACGACGCCTATGTGAAAGCCGATTCCACCATCATCGCACCGAAGGTGCAGGGGCTGATCGCCGAAATCCTGGTGCGCGACAACCAGCGCGTCCGCAAAGGCCAGCCGCTCATCCGCATCGACGACGAAGACTATCGCCAAGCCGTCGATGCGGCGCAGGCGGCGGTGCAATCCGCACAGGCGGCCCTCGACCAGCTGCCGTCGCAGGAAGCGCTCGCTGCGGCGAATGCGCGTGCCGCGGGCGTCGCCATCCGTTCTGCCGATGCCGAGAAGGCGCGCGCGGCTGCGGACGATGCGCGCTTCGGCCGGCTCGCAACAGCGGGCGATATCTCCAGAAGCCAAGCCGACCAGGCGCGCGCGACCGCGGTCCGCGCCACGGCCGAGGCCGAGCAGAGCCGCGCGAGCTACCTGGCCAGCCAGCAACAGGTCGATGTCGTCGCCAAGAGCCGCGGCCAGTTGCTCGCAGCGCTCGCGAAATCGAAAGCAGATCTGCGGCTGGCGCAGCAGAATCTCGAACACACGGTCGTGCGCGCCCCTGTCGATGGTGTGGTGGGCGATCGTCAGGCCCAGATCGGCGAATACATTCAGCCGGGCACGCAATTGATGACGGTGGTCCCGCTCGACACGATCTATGTCGTCGCCAATTTCAAGGAAACGCAGACGGCGCGCATGCTGGCCGGACAGCGCGTACGCGTCACCTTCGATGCGCTGCCGAACCGGTCGTTCGATGGCGAGGTCGAAAGCTTCGCGCCCGGCTCGGGTTCGGAGTTCTCGCTTCTGCCTTTCGAGCCCGCAACGGGCAATTTCACCCGCATCGTCCAGCGCATGCCGGTGCGTGTTCATCTCCTACCCGGCCAGGATGGCGCCGAGCGCCTGCGGCCCGGGCTGTCGGCAGACGTGACGGTGGAACTCAGGTAGCTGCACTGGCTTTTGCGCCGCTTACGCGCTTAGTTTCCCGTCCGAAAAGTCGACGGAGTACGAATGCGCAGGATGTTGAGTATCGCGTTGTTTGCCGTGGTCGTGGCAGCCCCGGCCTTGGCTCAGCCCGGTCCGCCACCCGGTGCCATGGATGTGAGGGCATACCGCGAGTGCCAGAACGCCGAGGTCGTGAAACTCGATGACGGCAAGCGCAGCGAGGAACTCGTCGCAAAGGATCTCGCGGCGCATTGCGAAAAACAGTACCAGGCCATGGCGGCGGCCGTGCTCAAGATGTTCGGCAAACCGGCGTGGATGAGCAATTACGATTCATCGCTTGCAACCGTGCGGGCCCATCGCGATCCCAATTCGCTGCTTAACCGGCAGCAGGCGCCGCCCAAGCACTGAGACACGCGACGCCGGAAAGCGAACGAATTGCCGTTTCAGAAGAGGTCCTCGACGAGCTTCTGAAAGGAGTGGCGACATGCATGAGCTGCACGCGGCATACCTGTTCTTTCAGGGCGTGCCGATCGTTGTCGGAATCTTTCTGGTATGCTGGGTGTGCTATTACCTGCGCGCCGCAGTGATCGAACTGCGTGCGGTCCGGCGCAATCTAGAGACCCTTAAGACCTACTGGGAAGTGCCCGAAGACGAGACCCAATCGGTATCCGAACCGACGGCCGAGTAGTCCTCGCGAGGCCCTGCTCCGGCGAACGCGTCTCGTGACCGCGGCCGCAGCTATCACAAAAGGCGCTGCCATCAGACCAAGGGCGGGTACGGCGACGAGGTCCGGAACCAAACCAGCAAGGAAAAAAACGCACGAGCCTCAACTCCATGTTCACCGCAAGGCGCTGCGGGGATTAGAAAATCTTCGCCGGATTTGAAAGTGCGGACATGGTCTTAAAAGCGCCATGCGTCGCCTGAACGATCCTTAAGCTGCTGCTCCATTGACAGAGCGGGGGCGCGGTGCCAATTTTTTGGCATGCTTCGACGTAAGACCAAAAAGACGTCTAGTGAAACTCCTGCCGGGGATGGCTTCAGCCGGCGCGAGCGCGAGATCATGGATGCGCTTTACAGGCTCGGCAGCGCTTCGGCCGCGCAGATCCTCGAACAGATTCCCAATCCACCAACCTACACCGCGATCCGCTCACATCTGACCATTCTCGAAAAGAAGGGTCATGTGCGGCACGAAAGCGACGGCACGCGCTACATCTACGAGCCCGCGGTTGCGCGCGAACAGATGGGCCGGCGCGCGACACAGACGTTGCTTGAAACCTTCTACGGCAATTCCGTCGAGCGCGTCGTCGCGGCACTGCTCGATTCCGAAGACATTTCGAAAGACGAACTCGGCCGGCTGGCCAGGCTGATCGAAAAAGCACGGGAGGAAGGACGATGAGTTCCCTGTTCGCGCTGCGCACCTTGTTGCTGGCGGGCGAGTGTCTGGCGGCGTCGGTGGTGTTGCCCGCGCTTGCCTGGGTGGCTGTGCGGTTCCTGCGCGATGCCAGTCGGCGCCACATGGTATGGCTCACGGTGTTCGGCACATTGCTGATCTTTCCCCTCGCATCGCTGATCGTTCCGCCCCAGATCGTCATCGACCGCGCCGCCGAAGCTGCGGATGTTGCGCCTTCGGTCCCAATGATGATCGCGCCGTCTGCGCAGGCGGCTCCGGCGGACGCGCCTGCGGCCTCGAAATTGCCGGAGCTCACGCTCGGCGAAGCGGCAATTGCCCTTTTTGTCGTCTGGTTGGCCGGCGTGTCCTGGGCCGGATCGCGGCTGGTGATCGGCGCGGTCGGGCTGCATCTCTTGCGCCGGCAAAGCCGTCCGCATGCGCTGTCGCCTGCAGATCTGCCAGACATCGTCATGCATCGCCGCGAATGCGAGCTGCGTCTCTCTAATGCCCAGGACGGCCCGATGACCTGGGGTGTCCTCAGACCCGTCATTCTGCTCCCCAAGACTTCGCTCACCTGGACACGCGAGCGGATGCAGGCGGTTCTGCTTCACGAGCTTGCGCATGTGCGCCGCCGCGATAGCCTGACACAGTCGCTCTCGCTGCTGATCTGCGCGCTCTATTGGCCCAACCCGCTGATCTGGCTCGGCGGGCGCGCGCTTCGCCGCGAAGCGGAGATCGCGGCGGATGACGCGGTGCTGAGTTCCGGAATGCGGCCCTCCGCCTATGCCGGAGAGCTGCTGCAACTGGCTTCGGAATTCCGTGGACACGGGCTTGCGGTGTCCGGCGTTTCGATGGCCGGACGCTCATCGCTGGAAGCACGTGTCACCGCGGTGCTGGCCACCAATCCGCTACGAAAAGGAGTGACGCTCATGGATGCCGTCAAACTCGCCTTGCTGGGTGCGGTCGCGACTGCCGCACTCGCCTTGGTACGCCCCGACATCGTCGACGCCCAGAGTGCGGCGACAGTCCAGCCGGCGGAGCCTGCGCAGCCAGCGGTACCGTCGACGCCGTTGCCCGTAGTGCAACCCGCCGAACCCACGACCCCGGTTGAAACACCTGCCGTTGCCGATGCTCCTGCGACTGTGATGCCCGCGACACCGGTCACGCCCAAGACGCCACCGAACCATGCCGTCCATGTCCGGGTTATCCACCACAAGCACGGCGTCGAGGTTCGGACCGACGAGGACGATTTCCATATCGATCAGGCACACGTGGATGCCGCCATCGAACAGGCGCACCGCGCGCAGGAAGAACTGCGCCGGGCTGAACCAGAAATCGAGAAAGCGCTCGCGTCCGCGAAGATCGACGAAGCGGTCGCCAGGGCCATGCAAATGACCGAGCCGCGCATCCGCGCCGACATCGCGCGCGCCATGGCTAAGGCACGGCCGGCCATCCGCCAGGCCATCGCCGACGCCCATATCAGCGAGAACGTGGCCAAGGCGCTGAAAGAGGCGCAGCCCAAGATCGACGCTGCCATCGCCAAGGCACGCGCGGCGCAGTGGCGCGCGCATGTCGAGATCGAAAAGAACGCCGCAGAGATGTCCGGCCCGAACGAAAACGTCCAGGAAGATCAACAGGACGACCAGCACGACGAACCGTGAGTTTGGTTCATCCGTTGGCCCGCTGGCTGTCGGAGGGTGCTTCGGCGCGCTCCGACATGCCATAATCGCGCACCACCTGGGCCACGCGCAGCCGGTAGTCGCTGAGAACATGGCCGCGGCCGGCGGCTTGCGCTGCGCGGTGGGTTTCGAGATTGCGCCACTGTGCCACCGCTTCCTCGTCGCGCCAGAAGGACAGCGACAGGAGCTTGTTCGCGTCGCTCAAACTTTGAAAGCGTTCGATCGAAAGAAAGCCGTCGATCCCGTCAAGCAGAGGGCGCAGCTCCGCTGCGATATCGAGGTAGCGGTCTTTCTCGCCGGTCGCCGGCTGCACTTCGAAGATCACCGCGATCATGGTTTTACCGGCTGCAGAAAATTCCGCTCCTCGCGCAGTATGAATTTTTCGCGCTGTGCGAACTCGAAATTGGCGACGCTGCTGGTGTCGTTCCTGAGGCAGGCGCGGTAGTTCTCGTAAGCCGCAAGGCTTTCGAAGCCGATGAGAGCGTGCGCCTCGTAATTCGTGCCTTCATAGGGCAGGAAATAGCCGATCAAGTCTCCGCCGCACGCCGGGATGAGTTTCAGCCAGGCACGGGCATATTCCTCGAATTTGGCGCGCTGGAACGGATCGATTTCGTAGCGGATATGGCAGACGACATTCATGCTTCTATCTCCATCGAAGTGTTGGAGGAGAATAGGTGCTGTTCCCGCGCGGATGCTTCGCCTATGGTCGAAGTATGAAAGCAGGACCTTCGATCGCGCCGATTGCGGCGCTGGCGGGCGATCCCGCGCGCGCGAACATGCTCGCGGCCCTGATGAGCGGCAAGGCATTGACGGCGAGCGAACTCGCCAGCGAGGCTGGTGTCACGGCGCAAACCGCAAGCTCCCATCTCGCCAAGCTCGAGGCCGGCGGTCTGATCGGCGCCATGAAACAGGGACGCCACCGCTATTTCCGGCTGGCCGATCCCGATGTCGCGGAAATGCTGGAGAAGATGATGGGTGTGGCTGCCCGCGCCGGCCATTTACGCACGCGTCCGGGTCCTTCCGATCCTGCCATCCGCAAGGCGCGCGTCTGCTACGACCACCTCGCGGGCGAGATAGGTGTCATGTTGTTCGACGGCCTTGTGCAGCGCCGGTTGATCACGAATGGCGACGAACCGAAGCTGACAAAGCGAGGCGCGGAGTTTGCTGGCGGATTCGGTATCGATCTCGACGCGCTCGCGCGAGAGCGCCGGCCGCTATGCCGAACCTGCCTCGACTGGAGCATGCGCCGCCATCATCTCGCCGGCGGGCTGGGCACGGCGCTGCTGAAGCGGTTTTATGAACTCGGCTGGGCCAAACGCGATCGCGCCAGCCGCGTCGTGCATTTCACCGCTGCGGGCGAACGCAATCTGGCGCGGCTTTTCGCTCTTCCAAAAATCTAAGAGTTCACGTTTTTCGCAAGCGATAGGTCAGCGCCAGCGAAACACAATGCCGAAGCGCGTCCTCGGGCAACCGGCCGCGCACATCCAGAAGGATCGCGCGATTGCCTTCATAGGAAAGCTCCGGATAGAGCTCGCGAAAAGTCGCGATCAGATCGGTGTGGCAGATGAAAAACACGGCGACACGCGCGGAATCGCTTTTCATCCGGTCGATGCGGATCGTGCTGCCGCCCTTAGAGATATAGGCGGGCCGGCTCCATCTCAGCGTCTCTTCCAATTCCACATCCATTTTTGCCGCGACGCTGAGAATTACACGCCGAAGACTGAGCAATTTTGCTTTGATTCCCGCGGGATAAGCGGCAAATACTGCGGCGACGGTAGCAGGCATTACGGGCAGGGCGTCACGCATTCTCATAAAGGTTACATTCGTGTAATATTGAGTTTGGAATTGCTCGGAGGATTGTCATGTCCAATGCACGATTTTTCCGCTCGCTGCCGCTCAGTCTTGCTGTGATCGCGCTCTCCGCGGCATCGCCTGCCAAGGCAGCGACGTTCAAGACATTCGACCCGCCGGGATCGGTCGGCACTTATCCCTACAGCATCAATGCCTCGGGCATGATCAGCGGCACCTATGAAACCAGCGACGGCAAGGCTCACGGCTTTATCCGGGCTACGGATGGGACCATCACGACCTTCGATCCGGAGGGCTCGATCATCACCCAGCCTTTCGCCATCGACGACAACGGACGCGTCACCGGTGAATTGACACCGCACAACCGCTCTCGTTCCCACGCCTTCATTCGCGAACTCGACGGGTCGTTCACTGTTTTCGATGCGACCTCGGGTGCAGTCTACACACGCCCCGTGGGCTTCGATGCGGATGGCAACGTTGCCGGCTCCTTCACCGATCACCACACCAAGTCCCGCGGTTTCATCCGGTCGGCAAGCGGAACCATCACGGTGTTCGACTATCCCCATTCGCTCGTCACCGCGGCCTACTCCGTCAACGGCTCCGGCGTGGTCACCGGGCTTGGGCTGCTCAAGAACTTCAACAAGCCTGACCGCGGCTTCATCCGCGCACCGGACGGCAGCCTCACATCGTTCAAGGTGCCGGATGCGCTTTCGACCGAGGGCTTGGCCATCAATGCGAGCGGGACAATTGCAGGCGACTACTACGGCAAAGACAGTGTGACGCACGGCTTGGTGCGCGATCCCGACGGAACGCTCACATCGTTCGATCCGCAGGGCTCGCAGGAAACCTATCCGAGCGCCATCAACGCGTCCGGCACGATCGTCGGCACCTATCAGGTTGGCGACAATGTCGTGCACGGATTCCTCAGAAAATCCGATGGATCGCTCGAGCGACTCGACGATCCCGACGGCATAGCCACCACACCCGCAGGTCTCAACGACAAAGGTGTCGTCACCGGCTATTTCAAGGACGCGAACAAGCTCTACCATGGCTTCATCCGCACCAACTGAGTTCACGCGGCCATCCGCGCGAACTCGGGGTAGTAGCGGCCCATCATCCGGTCGCGATAGGCGATGAGATTGGTGTGCCGCTCGGCGCGCTTGCGCAAGTCCGAATCGAAGAACGGCGTCAGCGTGGCGGCAGCGAAGGCAAACGCGGTCGCATCGGTGCCGCACGGCTCTTCTCCGAACAGATAGGGCTTGTCGCCGAGCAAGGCGGACAACGCCGAAAGGGAGCGTCCGCCCAGCTCCATGATCTCGTCTTCGCGATGGCGGCCCAGGCCATGGCCATCGAGTTTCACGCGCACGCGTTCGCGCGCCGCTTCGGCGACGCTGTCGGGCGCGCCATCGAAGAAGTGCGACGGACCTTTCTCCCAATTCTCATCGTCGATCCAGCGCGCCTGCAGGATCGCGAAATAGAGATGGTCTTCGAGCATCCGCTCGATTGCCCACGCCTGCGCACGCTGCTCCAGGCTCAAACCTTTGTCGAAATCGAAGCGGTGTTCGCGCTCGATATGGGCGCGGATGAAGGTCGAATCGCCGAGGCGATGCGCGCCCACCCGGATAAAGGGGATCTTGCCTTTGGGCGCGGTGTTCGGCGCCGCGCGCTCGAAACGGTAGGGCACACCCGCCATTTTGAGGTGCACTTCGCTTTTCATCACAAACGGGCTGGGGTCGGGCAGGCCGAAGGCCGAGCCAAAGCCGTAAAAGATCAACATACCTGGTTCTCTCCTCCTGTTGGGCTCTGGTCATAGCGCCATGCTGCTGACAACATGCTGTCAGCAGCATGGCGGCAGGGTGTCAGTGTTCATGGGAGTGCAACAATGACGGCCACTGTCTTCGACCGCCTTCCGATACCGCCCTGCGCGGATCCCCTCGGATGGTGGCTGCTCGAATTGAAAAGGCTTGCAGCGGCGTGAGGCGGGCGGACAGACTTTTCCGCATCATCCAGGTGCTTCGCCGGCGCCGCCGTCCGGTGACGGCACAGGAAATCGCGCAGGAGCTCGAGGCATCGGCGCGCACGATCTATCGCGACATCGCGCAATTGATGGCGGATCGTGTGCCGATCCGCGGCGAGGCGGGCATCGGCTATGTGCTCGAAGGCGGTTTCGACATGCCGCCCCTGATGCTGACAGCCGACGAGGTCGAAGCCGCGATGCTGGGCGCACAATGGGTGATGGGCCGTGCCGATCCGGTGCTGGCGCGTGCCGCGTCCGATCTCGTGGCGAAGATCGGCGTCGTGATCCCCGAACATCTGCGTCCGCTTCTCATGGAGCCTGCGCTGACCGCGACGAGCCACAATGTCGTCGTCGCCGATGCCATCGACATGGCACGGGTGCGCACCTCGATCCGCGCACAAGGCAAGATCGCGCTCTACTATCGCGACGAGCAGCACCGCGAGACCCGCCGGGTGATCTGGCCGTTCGCGGTGGGATATCTCGATGCCGTCCGGCTGATCATGGCCTGGTGCGAGATGCGTAAAGGCTTCCGTCACTTCCGCACCGACCGCGTGATCGCAGCCGAGTTTCTCGAGGGGCGTTATACCATTCCACGGGCGAAGCTCAGGGCACAGTGGAAGAAGGAACTTGAGGAAGAATGCGCGCGTGCAACGGATACAGCCCGGCGCTGGCGCATGCCAATCACAGCGGCCGGGCTGGTGGAATAGGACCAAGGTCCAATTGTTTCAAAATGTTGCACTGGCCACCGTTGCAAGCCGGTCACGCCGGCCAACTTCCGGCGGGGAGAAGTGACGCGCTTGGCACTTTTTCCTCGATTCGGGCGTTGTGGACCGGAAGGGCAAAGAAAGTGAGTAGACCATGACTCGTGCCGCAACAGCTGAGCGGCAAGCTGTGACTGAGCCGTCCGAGCTCGAAATGCCGCTTTATGACGAAGCGATTTACATCGCCGCACACGCCGATTATCGGCGGGAAGATTTTATTTTCCCACGGACTCAATCGCTTAAGATGCGCAGTCTCGAATGGGAAAACCGGCTTCCGCCGATGAAACCTTGGGGCTCGAACCTCGTCGCCGATCTCGCCTTCTCGATTTTCGCGTAGCGCGAGCCGGGCGATTTGGATCAATCTTTATGACTGTTTGATCGTGGGCCTTCCGGATTTGGAAGGCCCAACGATCGAATTTTTATTGAGCCTTCTTAAGCAGATCGACCGCGTCGGAAGCGTCTTTCTGCGCGGACTTCAGATCGCTGGACGCCAGGCCCTCGCGTGCTTTCGCGGCGGCCGATTCGAGTGTCGCTTTCTTCGCAGCATCTGCCGTGTCCGGAATCGCACCATTGCCGGCATTGGCACACGGGTTCAGCTCTTTTGCATCGAACCCTGAACCCGCGGGACCAACAAGGCAGTTCAGCGTGTGGTGCAGATGCGCATGAACGCCGGCCATGTCGGACGAGCCGGCGGCGTATCCTGCATGCGCTTGGGCATTGACGATTTCCGAATGTCCGTCGGCGAGTGCGAGTGTCGGAAGCGACAGACCGGCCGCCGCAACGGCGCCGATGAACATGTTGCGCGATTTTGTCATGGCATCCTCCTGAATGTTCTCTGCTGAAAAGCGCTCTGATCCTACCACCGGAGCGCGTAAGCGCAAAAAAAGCGGCCCGCGCCTTCGGGCACAGGCCGCTTTGGGGGATATCGGAAGGTTCAGCGCAGGACGGAAGCCAACTCCGCCTGGAGCGGGCGGCTGGCCGGATTGCGCACGCCGGAGGCCAAGATCGTCGAAACCGGGACGCTCTTGCCGTAATAGTTGGCGTTCCATTCGGTGCGCGGCTTGATGATGGAGCCGTTCAGTGTCAGCCCGCCATAGGCACCGGTTGCCGACGTCCAAATCACGATGTCGCCGCCTTTGCTCGAGGTCGCGCCTTCCGCGCCGGAGGAAAGTGTGACGGCCGTGATGCCGGCGCCTGCACCGATCTTGAACTCGTTCTGCTCGATACCGCGCAGCGCGCGGTCGCTCATGATGAGAAGGACGATTTCAGCCTTCTCCAGTCCGATCTGAAGCCCGAACGATGCCGATCCCATCGAGTAGAAGGCCGGAGAGCTCCAGCTATGGGCGCCGGTGCGCTTCAGAAGCACGCCGTCGCCGCCTTCCGCACCGAAGATGAAACCGCCCTTGACCAGAGCCGGCACGATCAGCACGGCACGCGCTCCGTGCAGCATGGCCTGTGCCTGGGCGAAAGCCGGGTCGCTCTGCATATGCTCCGCCACGCGCGTGGCGTGCGCCACGAGGTCGTTGGGGTCGGCGGATGCGGTGGATACTGTGACTGCGGCCGCGAGACATGCAGCGGCAGCAAATTTGAGAATTCTCATGACAATCTCCCTACAGCAATTGGTGCGCCCCGTTGCCGGAGAAACGTATAACGGGGCTAAAGAGTTGCACTGTCGTCCGTTACCATCTCCACAAGAAGCATAGCACGGAGTGGACGTCCCGTCCCGGATGCGGGGTAACTCGATCGGCCGTTTTCTTGCTGCGCCCATGGCCAAATCACGTGTGAGTTGTCGACTTGTCCTCCGGGGCTGGTTACGATGACGCCTCGATCTGAACTTCGAGGGTAGCATGAAACGGATTCTCTCGTTCGTTACCGCGTTCAGTTTTCTCCTTTCAGGTCTTGCGATTGCCGCACCTGGCGATCAGCCGATGACCAAACCGGCTTTCGGTCAGCGGCCGGTTGGCAAGCCTCCGGGCAACCCGGGCGGCAAACCACCGGTGCATCGTCCGCCGCACCATCGGCCGCCTCACAAACCGACGCCCACGCCGCCCGGCAACAGGCCGCCGGTTCACAGGCCGCCGGTGCACAGGCCACCCGTGCATAGGCCGCCGCCGAACCATCACCGCCCGCCGCCCGGCTGGCACAAGCCACGGCCCAGCCAGTGGTACTGGCGCGGCCGCTGGGTAAACCGCATCCGCGGCCCGGTGTTCGCCTATCCGCGGGGCTACGGCTATCGCTACTGGTACACAGGCGACATCCTGCCGGCACTTTTCCTCGCGACGCAGTATTTCTATGACGATGTCGCGCCGCTGGGGCTGGAAGTGCCTCCGCCGGGATATCGCTGGGTGCGCTATGGGCCCGACCTGCTGCTCGTTAATTTGCGCACGGGCGCCGTCGAGCAGGTGGCCTACGGCGTCTTCTACTAGACGCTTTCCAAGGAATTGCGTGGGGCTCGCCGACAGGCGGGCCCTGTGCTTTTTGCGCCATCCTTGAAGCCGGTGAACCGGCTTCCCACATCTGTCCTGCACCCCAGGAAGGGATGGAGATGGCCGAAACGATGTCACCGGGCCCCGCGCCTGCTGCCATGCCACAGAGCGATACGCGCGTTCTCGCGATTATCGTCTATGGCCTCTACCTTGTCGGCTGGCCCTGTCTGCATCTCCCGACCGTGGCCGGGCTTATCCTCGCTTACATCAAACGCGGGGAAGTGCGCGGCACGATCTGGGAATCGCATTTCGCGAACCAGATCGAAACGTTCTGGGTTTCACTGGTCCTGTTTATCGTCGCCATCCCGCTGTGCTTTGTGGTGATCGGCGTTCCGATCCTGATCGGTACGGTGATCTGGTTCCTCTATCGCACGATCAAGGGACTCGTGCGGGCGATCGAGAACCAGCCCTACTACTAATTCCGGGTGTCTTCGAAACGCTGGAATTGCACGGTCGCGTGCGGGCGTGTGATCGTTCGGGATCGTGTCACAAACCATCCGACGACGCCCACGATCAGTGCGATGGCAAACGAGTAGGGCACAAATCCATAAATGAGATCGGGCACCGTGGCGGCGGTGTGAAACGCCTTGCCCATGGCCGTGCCCCAAAACATGCAGACTCCGATCCCATCCGGATTGATGTCGCAGCCGCGATAGCGGCTGACATAGACGGCCAGCATCGGCAGCAGAGCGGGAAGGATCGGCATAAAGAGCAGAGCCATTCCGGCCGCAAGCGGACGGCGCGTCGCGAAGCAAGCCGCCGCCGTGATGATCGCAAGCGCGATCATCAGCACCACATTGGTGCCGATCCACCAGGCCAATGTGAGCGAGGACTGCAGCCCCCAGCCAAACGCCGTTCCGTGACAGAGCCGTGGTCCGTTTGCGCAACCGGCGACAAAGCCAGCGCCACGGACCGCCCAGACAAACAGCGATGGTCCGAGCAGTACCGTCAGACAAACACCAATAACGATCGCTGCAATGCGCGGCCGAGACTGTTCGATTTCATACCCCATGCCGCGACATTAGCCATACCGTGCGGCGGCTTTCCTGCGAATTGGATGGCTATGCTTAATGCCGGAACTCAGGCTTTGGCCGATGGACGCGCCTTCATTCTTTCGAACCACGCCACGACGTTTTTATTGTCCGGCGCCAAAGGCTGGCCAACGGTCGCTCCGAAGTCGAGGAAGCAATAGAGCAGGATGTCCGCGATCGTGAGTCGCTTGCCACAGAGGAATTCCTTGCCTGCCAGCTGACCGTCGATCCATTTGATCCGGTCCTGCGCGATCTTCTTGAGACCGGCCGATGCCTCCGGGACGGTGACGATGCGGTTCTTGAAGAACGGCTCGCCCTCGCCGAAGCGGAAGCCGTTGGTCAGCGGTTCGCAGATGTTGAGATCCGCGCGGCGCGTCCACATCCGCGCTTCGGCTTTTTCTTCCGGAGTGCTGCCGATCAGCGGCGGGTTGGGGTTGGTGTCTTCGAGATATTCGCAGATGGCGAGAATCTCGCTGATGAACGTGCCGTCGTCGAGTTCGAGCGTCGGCATCTGGCCGTGCGGGTTGCGCGCCAGATGTTCCGGCTTGCGATTGTCGCCCGCCCTCAAATCGACATCTTGGGAGGGGATCGTCAGCCCCTTCTCCGTCATGAACATGCGGACGACATGCGGATTGGGGCCGATCGAATTGTAAAATTTCATATGTCTTTCCTCCCACCACTGGACTATGCGTTAACCGATGTTAAGCAGCGCACATTGTACGGTCAAACCGCTGCTGCCAGAGCTGCGGCATAGCGACAAGGCGGCCGCTGCGGAAGTTTGTTGATGCGCAGAATCTTTTTCATCGGAGTGGGTTGGACGCTTGTTGTCGTCGGTGGCGTGATCACGCCCATGCCCGTGCCTATCCCGCTGGTCGGCCTGGGTCCGGTCCTGCTCGGCTGTGCGATCCTGACCGCGCATTCGAAATCGTTTCGCCGTGGGCTGCAGCGCGTGCGTCACCGCTTCGATTTCGTGTCGACGACGTTCGACCGCTTCCACGCCCGTGGCCCACATGCCATCCGCCACATGGTCCACCGTACGCGGCCGTCGGTCCTGCTGCGTCACGCGCGCATGCGCGCCCGGCACAAGGGCGCCTGATCGTTCCATTTTATGGGCACTGCGAGCGGCGTGGGTTTGTGCTTGAATAGCGCAGAAATAATCTGGTTTGCACCGTGGCCATTCCGTTCGACCGATCCTTCTCCGCACCTTATGAAACGCCTCAGACGGTCAGCCCGCTGATCGGCCGCGTGCTCGCGGAAAATCCGGGACCGTTCACGTTCAAGGGTACCGGCGTCTACATCGTGGGCGGCAGCGATGTCGCGGTGATCGATCCCGGTCCCGATACGCCGTCGCATGTCGAAGCGCTGAAGCGCGCACTCGATGGAAAGCGCGTCACGCACATCCTTGTGACGCACACCCACAGCGACCACTCGCCGGCAGCAAAGCCGCTCAAGGAATGGTCCGGCGCTCCGACCTATGCGTTCGGCCCGCATGGCTCGGGCAAGGCCGACGACGGCGTGAAGGTGGAAGAGGGCGGCGACATGGAATTCATGCCGGATGTGCGCGTGAAGGACGGCGACATCATCGCGGGCAACGGCTTCACGTTCGAATGTGTCTATACGCCCGGTCATACTTCCAACCACATGTGCTTTGCACTCAAGGAAGAGAAGGCGCTCTTCACCGGCGACCATGTGATGGGCTGGTCGACGACGGTGGTGACGCCGCCCGATGGCGACATGGCGGCGTATATGGCGAGCTTGCGCAAGCTGCTCGCACGCGACGACGCGGTCCTCTATCCCACCCATGGGGCGCCGGTGCGCGATCCCAAGCCCTTCGTCCAGGCCTATATCGATCACCGTCTGGAACGCGAGGCACAGATCGTCGCTTGCTTGCGCGACGGCGTCGCGACGATACCGGACATGGTCGCGCGCACGTATGTCGATGTCGACAAGCGCCTTCACCCTGCCGCCGCACGCTCGGTTCTCGCGCATCTGATCCAGATGCAGCAGGAGGGAAGGGTGGTTGTGGAGGGTGCAGGTTCGGCGGCAAGATACCGGCTGACCTAATTCTCCTCTCCATGACGCCCAAAGCAATCCTTCTGAAACCGGCACGCGTCTGGACCGACGGCGCGACGCATGACGGCTGGTCTGTCCTGGTGCGCGGCAATCGGATCGCCGCAGCCGGTGCGTCCATCGATGCGGGCGACGCAGAGATTGTCGATCTGGCAGGGCTCACCCTGTTGCCGGGTTTAATGGATCTGCATTCACATCTCTTTTTGCATCCCTACAACGAGACGTCGTGGGACGATCAGGTGCTGAAGGAGAGCGAGGCCTATCGCACGGTACGTGCCGTGCGCCACGCGGAGGCGACCTTGCGCGCCGGCTTCACGCTGCTGCGCGATCTCGGTACCGAAGGCGCTGGCTTCGCCGATGTCGCGCTCAAGCAGGCGATTGAGGAAGGCATCGTTCCGGGACCGCGGCTCGTTGTGGTCACGCGCGCTATCGTGGCGACGGGATCGTATGGACCCGCGCGCGCGAAATTCCGCCCGGATTGCTGCTTGCCGCAGGGGGCCGAGGAGGCGAGCGGTATCGACGAAGTCACGCGCGCGGTGCGCCATCAGGCGAGCCACGGTGCGGATTGGATCAAGGTTTATGCCGATTATCGCGCAGGCCCCGGCGGCGAGACGGTCGCGACATTCTCCGTCAACGAACTCAAAGCGTTGGTTGAAACATCGCATTCGCTCGGCCGCCCGGTTGCCGCGCACGCGACCAGCGACGAAGGCATGCGCCGCGCAGCATTCGCGGGCGTCGACACGATCGAGCATGGCTATGGCGGCACGCGCGAGACCTTCGCGCTTATGGCAAAGAAGGGCATTGCCTATCTCCCGACGCTCACGGTCTGCGAGGCGATCTGCGAGTATTTCATGGGTTATGTGCGTGGCGGCGAGCCGCATCCACGGATGAAGGAAGCCGCGAATGCGTTCCGCAACGCACGCGCAGAGGGCGTCGTCATTGGCTGCGGCAGTGACGTCGGCCCGTTCCCGCACGGGGAAAATCGGCGCGAACTCGACTGGATGATCCGGCTTGGCATGAGCCGCGACGAAGCCCTGCTGGCGGCGACCGCCGTGAATGCAAAGATCATCCGCCGCGACCACGACCTCGGCAGCGTGAAGGATGGCTACCTGGCCGATCTCATAGCCGTTGCCGACGATCCGGCGCGCGATCTCACGGCGCTCTCTTCTGTTCCGTTCGTGATGAAGAATGGCGTGCGTTACATCTGAGTTCTGTTCAGCTCATAGCTTTGAGAAAATCCCGGATGCGTAGCGCGTTGCGGCCGTAGTCGGTGGTGCCGATACGGCTCTTGGAGCGGATGTCGACGCGCGCGCCGATCTGGCCGGCCTGGCGGACGCGGATGACGATGTCGTCCTTGAAGCCGAACCAGAACGTCGTGTCGGTGGCCTCGATGCGCCCGGTCTTCTCGTCGAAGGCTACGATGTCCCACCCCATGCGCTTGGCCACATTGAACGCGTGCCAATAGAGTTTGGGCACGGTCACGCCGAGCCTGCGGATCGCGATAATGTCGGAATAGGCTTTCTTCTGCAGCTCGGCCACGGTCGTGATCTTGCCGTCGAGCACGACGCGTTTCGGCCCGTCATATTCCGGCCCGTTGGGTGAACCCCGGCGGAGCGGAAGCAGCGCCTGGAAGGACGGCGCAAAGCCGGTGTCGGTCGAGATGTCGTGGATCGGCGGTGCTTCATAGGCGCGGCGCGCGTCTGAAAGCGGTACCCACACGAGCGCAACAGCGCCGATCAGCCCGGCAAAGCCCCAGCGCCAGCCTGCGCTGTTGTTGTTGCGCAGCGCCGAGGCGAGCCAGAACAGCCCCGCGAACAGCGCAATCAGCCCGATCGCGACGGCGGGTGCCAGGATTTTGAATCCGGTCAGGTAATTCCAGTAGCCCAGCCGCGTGCCTGCCGAGGCCGCGATCGCGATCAGAAAGCCCACCACGAACGCGCCGAAAGATATCCGCGCGGCGATCGACCGGTAAGGCATGTGCTCCGCAGGTGGGTTAGGCCGCTACGGTGGGAAGCTTGTACTTGCCGAAGCGTTCGCGCAATGCGGTCTTTTGGATCTTGCCGGTCGCCGTGTGCGGGATATCGTCGACGAACACGACGTCGTCGGGCATCCACCATTTGGCGATCTTTCCGGTGAGATAGGCGAGAACCTCCTCGCGCGACACGTTCTGCCCCGGTTTCGCCACGATCACCAGAAGCGGCCGCTCGTCCCATTTCGGATGCGTGACGCCGATCACCGCGGCTTCCGCCACCGCCGGGTGACCGACGGCGATGTTTTCGATCTCGATGGAGGAAATCCATTCGCCGCCGGACTTGATCACGTCCTTGGCGCGGTCGGTGATGGTCATGTAGCCGTTGGGATCGAGGGTCGCCACATCGCCGGTGTCGAACCAGTTATCGGCATCGAACGCATCCGGGCCCTCGCCGCGGAAGTACGATTTTGCAATCGCCGGCCCGCGCACCTTGAGGCGTCCGAAGGCCACGCCGTCATGCGGCAATTCCTTGTCGTCGTCATCGACGATCTTCATCTCGACGCCGAACGGCGCGTGGCCCTGCTTGCATTTGTAGTCGAGCTGCTGCTCGTAGGGCAGCGTTTCGATCCCGGGCTTGAGCGTGCCCATCGTGCCGAGCGGGCTCATTTCCGTCATGCCCCAGGCGTGGATGACCGTGATGCCGTATTTCTTCTCGAACGCTTCGATCATCGAGCGCGGTGCGGCCGATCCGCCGATCACGACGCGTTGCATGTCGGGCAGAGTCTTTCCCGTCTTCTCGAGATATTGCAGCAGCGCGAGCCACACGGTGGGCACGGCCGCCGTCATGGTCACATGCTCGTTGGTGAGCAGCTCGCAGACGGAATCGCCGTCGAGCTTGGGCCCCGGCATGACGAGCTTGGCGCCTACCATCGGTGCCGAAAATGCCATCGCCCAGGCGTTTGCGTGGAACATCGGCACGATCGGCAGAACGGTATCGCAGGCTCGCAACGCCATGGCGTCCGCCTGCGCCACGATCAGCGCGTGCAGCACGTTGGAGCGGTGGGAATAGAGCACGCCCTTGGGATTGCCGGTGGTGCCCGATGTGTAGCAGAGGCCGCACGCCGTATTCTCGTCGAATTCCTGCCACGCAAAATTTTCATCCGTGCCGGCGATGAATTCCTCATAGGCCACAAGATTGGGGATGTTCGCTTTCGGCAGATTGGCGGCATCCGTCAGGCACACGAAGAGTTCGATCGACGGGATGCGCGGCGCGATCTCCTCCACAAGCTTGGCGAAGGTGATGTCGAAGAACAGCACTTTGTCTTCGGCATGATTGGCGATGTAGACGATCTGGTCCGGAAACAGGCGCGGGTTCAGCGTGTGATAAACCGCGCCGATGCCGGTGATGCCGTACCACGCCTCGAGATGGCGGTGCGTGTTCCAGGCGAGCGTTGCCACGCGGTCGCCGAGACGGATACCCAGGCGGTCGAGCGCGTGGGCCACTTTCCGCGAACGTCTGGCGACATCGCGGTAATTCGTCCGGACGATCGGCCCTTCCACCGAGCGGCTCACGACCTCCCGATTGCCGTGATAGAGCGCGGCATGATCGATGATCTTGTGGACCAGCAACGGCCAGTCTTGCATCAGCCCAAGCATGGTTTCAGCCCCGATATCTTTCGGGCATCATAGAAATGCCCACGCCGCGCGGCAACGCGCGGATTTGCGTGCGGGATACGCGGTTCGAACCTCTCCGGATCAGTCCTGGTTTAGCGCGAAACGCGCCGGCATTTGATGGCGCCGCCGGTCGTTCCGTTGCTGGAACTGGAGCTTGGCCAGATTCCCACGCAGAACGCGTCGCGCGGATTGGCTGTCCAGTTGCCCATGCCGTACTGGCTGCCGAATCCGCCCAAGACGACCTGCGTATCCGTCCAGCTCTGATAGAGGATGGTCACGCCATTACAGTCATTTTGGCCACAGAAGCCGGCGTTCCAGGGAAACCCGTCCGTGCCCGGGGCATCCGCGTTCCAGTTGCTGAACACCAGATAAGGTGAGTCGGTGTTCTGGCCCATGAGGCCTTGGGGTGCTGCGCCGAAGCCTGTGCCAGCGATGGTGATGGTCAGGTTGGCGCCGCTGCCCGATGTGGTGATCGTCGTGATACGCGGCACGCCGTCGGCCCTATGTCCGACATGTCCGCCCCAAGCGTCGACATTGCCTGCGGTCTGGTTATAGAGCGCGATCCGGAGCCCATCGCCGTCACTCGCCGCGATACCGGTCACCGTGATGGAGGTATCGGACCACGCCGTCACATTGATCGTTTCCCGCTGTGGCTGGCTTGCGAGATCGGACACCTGGAGCTCCAAAGGTGTACAGGCATCACAGGGGATACCAGCCGGCGCTGCGCCGAAATTCGTGCCCGTGATGACGGCGGTATAATTCCCGGCACTTCCGCTCAATGCCACGTCGGTGATCTTGGGGATATGCGGCCCGGCAGCGGCGGGCACAACGAACAGGCCCAAGGCGAGAAATACACCACAACCGCGCCAAATCGAACGAATGTCCATCTGCTCCTCCTTCTGCACGTCCGGCGTGCAGTGTGATCCATTTTCACGATGCAGGGAAAGCGGAATCGAAAGGTGCGCTTTACGGCCAACCGCTGGCGGGCGAAGGTCGGTCTCAGGGATTCTCTGGGGTTCGGCGTCGCCGATGATCATTCATGGCTGAACCGGCTCCGAAGCTCAAATTTCTCGACACTGCGCTCTACATGCTGGCGACCGGACTTGGCATCCGCTGGATCGCGGTCGCCGCTGCGGTCGGCCCGGCTTCGCTCCTCCTCTGGGCGCTGGCGCTGTTCGTGTTCTTCATCCCGCTCGCTGTCGCCGTGGCGGAGCTGACGGCGCGCTACGAAGCCGAGGGCGGAATCTACGCCTGGGCGCGCGACGGCATCGGCCCGCTCGCGGGATTCATCTGCGGCTGGTTCTACTGGATCGCGCTGATGCCCTATTTCGCCAGCATCCTCTATTTTCTGAGCGGGCTGTTGATCGCAGCCATCGGCGGCGATCCGAAGGACACGGTTCTCTACATATCCATTTCCGTCACCATCTCGCTGCTGGTCACGGCCGTGCAGGCCTTCGGTCTGAAATACGGGAAGTGGCCGCCTAATGTTGGCATTATCGGCGGGTGGATCGTCGTCTTCATCATCGTCGGCATGGGCGTGGCGCTTTCGGTCGAGGGGCGCAGCGCCACGGACTTCGCGCACGCGTCCTATAAGATCCCGATGAATTTCGACACCGCGATCCTCTGGGGCACGATCGTGTTTGCCTATTCCGGCCTGGAGACGGCAGGCATGTTGCGCAACGACATCGAAGGCGGCATGCGCACGATCGTGCGAGCGCTTGTGATTGTCGGCGTTGGCTCGATCTTCATCTATATCGCTGGCACATCGTCGTTTCTCGTGATCCTGCCGCAGAGCGAACTCACGCGTCTGGGTGGATTTCCCGACGCGCTTCGTACCGGCCTCGACCATGTCGGTCTTGGCCGTTATGCGCCTGTGGTGATCGGGCTGTTCGCGCTGTCGATGCTCGGCTCGTTCGTGGCCTGGTTCGGTGTCGGCGCGCGCTTGCCCTTCGCGGCCGGAATCGATGCTTTCCTTCCGGCGGTGTTCGCCAGGCGCAATCCCAGGACCGGTGCGCCGGTGCCGGCGATCCTCCTGCAGGCGGGGTTGATGATCGGCATAGCGATCCTGAGTCAGGCGGGTTCGAGCGTAGCCGGTGCTTACGACTTCCTGGTCGCGATGGCGGTTCTGGGTTCGACCATCCCCTATCTCTTTATGTTCTGGGTCCTGATCAAGACGGTAAACATGCCACCGGTTCCCGGCGCATGGGCGCCACCCGGCGGGAAGCGGATGACGCTTATCCTCGGCTGGGTCGGCATGGCATCGAGCTTTGTCGCGATTGTTTGCTCGATGGTGCCCAGCTCGTCTGATCCGAATCCGAAATGGGCGTTCCTCAAGATCGTCATCTCCACGCTGGTGATGCTCGGCGTGGGGCTGCTGTTCTATTGGTTGGCCGCGCGCCGGAAAAGGCTGGCGGCCGCTGCCGCCTGATTTGCGGGTTTCGCGCGATTTGCTAGACACTACCGCATCTTTCGAAGGGGGCTGTGATGCGTGGGGCTTTATTGGTATTCGGATTGGGATGCCTGCTTGCGTTCGGCACGAGCGCGGCGCCCGCAACCCCAGAACAAGACCTCGCGGCCTTCGCCAATGGTGGATTGGTCGAACACGTCAGCTCCGACTATGGCGGGAGCTGGCGCGGCATCTTCCTGCTCGACGAGAACGCCAACACCGGCTGGGCGAGCGAAAAGGGCGCGAAGGGTCCGTTCGAGATCGTCCTGTCCTTGCCGGAGAAATCCGAAATCCACGCTATCGCGTTCGACACGGCGCTCGTCGAAAATCCGGAACGTTCGGCAAAGGCCATGGATGTGCTGATCTCGGACATTTCCGCGACCGATGGCTTCAAGCCGCTCGCGAGTGTGACTTTGAAAGCGGCAGACGGGCAGCGCTTTCCCGCGTCCGGCACAGGCCGCTGGATCAAGCTTGTCGTCAAGAGCAATGGGGGCGACGCCGAATATGCCGAGATGATGGGGTTTCATGCCTACGGAAAGGCGCTCACCAGCACGCCCCTGCAGAGCGTGTCGGGCACCTATAGCAGCGCGACGTATGGCGATTTTCATCTGACGCAGACCGGTGCACAGCTCAGCGGCTGTTATGAGCACGACACCGGGTTGGTGCAGGGCGGTCTCGAAGCGCATCTGATGCGGCTCACCTGGACGCAGGGCGGCGGCAAGACGTCGGGGCCCGCGATCATGGTGCAGGCGCGCGACGGAAAGAGCTTCAAGGGTTTCTGGGCGGATGCGGGCAGCACCGAATGGCATCCCGACTGGGACCTGAAGAAGATCAGCGATAAGGTCGGTTCGTGCCCGCACTGGAACGTGAAGGTCAACGTCGTCGCCGACGATCTGGCGAGTGCAGGGCGCGTGCGTCTTTACGGTATCAATTTCGATAGCGACAGCGACCATCTGCGCGCCGATGCGAAGCCTGCCGTCGATCAGCTGCTCGACGCGTTGAAGAAGAACCCGGCGTGGAAAGTGACCGTCGAAGGCCATACCGATTCCACCAGCACAGCCGCGCACAATCTCGAGCTTAGCAAGCGCCGCGCAGAAGCGGTGAAAGCCGCGCTGGTCGCCGGCGGGATTGACGCCGCGCGGCTTTCGACGCAGGGGTTCGGCCAGACAAAGCCGGTCGCGCCGAACACCACCGAGGTCGGCCGCGCGCAGAACCGCCGCGTCGAGATCGCAAAGCAATAGCGCGGTGAGCGACCCACAAAGCCTCGAGGCCTTCGGCTACAAGCAGGAGCTCAAACGCTCGCTCACCCTGTTCGATCTGCTGGTCTACGGCCTTGTGTTCATCGTGCCGGTCGCGCCGGTGGCTGTGTTCGGCATCGTCTACAACGCCAGCAAGGGCATGGTGCCGCTGATCTACACCATCGGCTTGGTGGCGATGGTGTTCTCGGCGCTTAGTTACATGAGCCTCAGCCGCGTCTATCCGGTTGCGGGATCGGCCTACACCTATGTCTCGCACACGCTTGGGCAGGTGATGGGGTTCTTCGCAGGCTGGGCGATGCTGCTGGATTATCTGCTGTTGCCGACATTGACGTATGTCGTATGCGCCATCGCGGTGCACGCGAGCTTTCCGCAAGTCTGGCAGCCCTTGTGCGTCGTGGCGCTGATCGCATTGTCGACGACGCTCAATTATTTCGGAATCGAGACGACGGCGCGCGCGAGCTTTGTGTTGCTGGTCCTTCAGCTTATCCTGTTGGCAGTGTTTTTCGTGCTCGGTTGTCTGGCTCTGGCGCATGGCACCGCAGGCGCACACCTTTCGCTGACGCCGTTCTTCAATCCGGCGCTGCTCACGCCGAGTCTCGTCTTCGGCGCCTTGTCGCTGGCGGTGTTGAGCTTTCTCGGATTCGATGCCATTTCAACTCTGTCGGAGGAAGCGAAAGGCGGCCCGCCGGCCATTTCGACCGCGACGATACTCTCGTTATGTCTGTCAGCTGTGCTGTTCGTGGCGCAGACTTATCTTGCGTCGCTGTTCGTGCTCGGCAAGACGCAATTCCCGCCAGGCGCACAAACCGACGAGGCGTTCTACACTGTCGCCGCGATTGTCGGCGGCGGCTGGTTCAAATTCACGCTCACGGTGCCTGGCGTGTTGATCAGCGGCATTGCGGGTGCGCTGGCGGCGCAGGCTGCGACCGCGCGGCTGCTTTACAGCATGGCGCGCGACGGCAAGCTGCCGCACACCCTCGCGCATGTGAATCCCGTCCGCAAAGTGCCGGAACGCGCTGTGCTTCTGGTTGCCGGCATCACGCTGGTTCTAGGCGTCACGATGGTCGACAAGCTGGAATTGTTGACATCGATGGTCAGCTTCGGCGCGTTGCTGGGCTTTCTGCTGGTGCACGCGGCGGTGATGGTGCAATTTCGCCGTGAAACGCAGCGGCAATGGTTTCGGCATGTCATCTCGCCCTCCGTCGGCTTCGTGATCATCGGCTACGTTCTGTGGAATGCCGAACTCAATGCCAAGATCGCAGGCGGCGCATGGCTGGTGGTTGGCGCGGCGCTGTTCTTCATTCTAAAGTCTCTTGGCAGGTCGACGGCTCTTCCCGTGGACTAGCGATCGTTTTCGCCACTTCCACAGGTGTCCCATGCCTCTTTCCAACTCCCAGATGCGCGACGTGCAGTCGGTTCTGCACCCCTATACCAACCTGATGAAGCACCGCGAGGCGGGGCCGCTGATCCTGGAATCCGGCAAGGGCTGCCGCGTCTATGACGAGCAGGGCAAGGACTACATCGAGGCGATGGCGGGGCTGTGGTGTACCGCGCTCGGCTGGGGCGAGAACGAGCTCGCCGATGTGGCTGCCGCGCAGATGCGCAAGATGGCGTTCGGCCATCTCTTCGGCGGCCGCAGCCACGAGCCCGGCATCGCGCTCGCGGAGAAGCTCAAGGAGATTTCCCCGTTCCCGGCCGGAAAAGTGTTCTTCGCCAATTCCGGATCGGAAGCCAACGACACCCAGGTCAAGCTCGCCTGGTACGCCGCCAACGCGCGTGGCACACCGCAGAAAAAGAAAATCCTCTCGCGCGTGAAAGCCTATCACGGCGTCACGCTGGTGGCGGCGAGCCTCACCGGCCTTGCGAACAACCACAAAAGCTTCGACCTGCCGTTCGAGTTCGTGAAGTTCGCCGATTGCCCGCACTACTATCGCAACGCCGAAGCCGGCGAGAGCGAGAAGCAGTTCTCCACGCGCATGGCGGCCAATCTCGAAGCGCTCATCCAGCGAGAAGGATCGGACACGATCGCCGCCATGATCGCAGAGCCCGTGCAGGGCGCCGGCGGCGTCATCCTTCCGCCCGAAGGCTATTTCGATGCCATCACCGCGGTTCTCGACAAATATGACATTCCGCTGATCGACGACGAAGTCATCACCGGCTTTGGCCGCACCGGCGAATGGTTCGGCTGCACCAAATACGGCTTCGAGCCGGAAAGCATGACCGTCGCCAAGGCGCTTTCGAGCGCGTATCTGCCGATCTCCGCGGTCATCCTCTCACCCGAACTCTCCGACATCATCGAGCAGGAGAGCGGCAAGATCGGCACCTTCGGCCACGGCTTCACCTATACCGGCCACCCGGTGGCGGCGGCTGTCGCGCTCAAGACCATCGAGATCTACCAGGCGCGCGACATCGTGGGGCATGTGCGCGATGTGACACCCCAGTTCGCCAAGCGCCTCGGCGCGCTCGCCGATCATCCGATGGTGGGCGAAGCCGTCAGCGTGGGCCTCATCGGTGCCGTCGAGCTGGTCGCCGACAAGGCCACGAAGAAAAGCTTCGATCCTGCGAAGCAGGTCGCCGCCACCGTGAACGCCTTCGCGCTCGAGGAAGGCCTGATCGTGCGGCCCCTGCTCGGCGACCGCATCGCCTTCTGTCCGCCGCTGGTCATCGATAAGGCGGAGATCAACGAGCTGTTCGACCGCTTCGAACGCGCGCTGAAGAAAGGCCTCGACTGGGCGACGCGGGAGAAGCTGATCGGCTAGGGCCTGTGCTTGGCTATTGAAGCAACTTCTGCATAACAAACAAATGTCATCCCGGCTGAGCGCAGCGAAGGCCGGGACCCATCATGCCGTTTGCACTCTGGGTCCCGGCGCGGCGCGCTGCTGACGCAGCGCTTGGCCGGGATGACATTGGAGGAGCTGGGTGCGCACTGTGACATCCAACCTCGCGCTCATTGTCTGCGCTCCGGCCGTTCGTAGATCAGCTGCTCACCGTCCCAGATTTCGAGGCCGCGGTATTCGCGGCTCTTCATGGCGTGGGCAAGGATGCGCGCGTGCTTCTCGTCGGGGCAGGGGGCTGAAAATTTGCAGGCCACGCTTCCGTCTTCATGAAGATAGTTGATTTCGTAATTCGGCATAGTCGTCTCCAACAGCAGCTTCTATGCCCCCTGCCGTCTTGTTGTGGAGCAGCGCCACGGTGAAGTCGAATGACAAAGCCAGCATCAATTTCACGAAATTTCTCAATGTTTCGCGAAACTTACACATAATAAGGAACCAAAATCGCGCGTGCGACTTTCGGCTATGACCCTGCACAGGAGACGACTATGGCTGGACCCTTCACGCTCGCGCCGCTGCCTTATGAGGAAAACGCGCTCGAACCCACAATCAGTGGGAAAACGATCGGCTTTCATTACGACAAGCATCACAAGACCTATGTCGAGACGCTGAACAAGCTCGCGAAAGGCACGCGCTACGCCGACATGAAGCTCGAGGAGGTCGTCCGCTCGACCGTGGACCGGACGGGCGACGAACAGAAGATCTTCAACAACGCAGCCCAGGTGTGGAATCACGATTTCTACTGGCGCTCGCTGTCGCCGAAACAGACGCTGCTTGGCGGCAAACTCGAACAGGCGATTGAGCGCGATTTCGGCGGCGTCGAAACCATGCTCGAAAAAATGACGGAAGCCGGCAAGGAGCAGTTCGGCTCCGGCTGGGCTTGGCTCGTGTCGAAAGACGGCAAGCTCTCCATCGAGAAAACGGCCAACGCGATGAACCCGATGGCATTGGGCATCAACTGCCTGCTCGCCGTCGACGTCTGGGAGCACGCCTATTATCTCGACTATGAGAACGAGCGGCCGAAATATCTCGAAGCGGTGCTGAAGGTTCTCAACTGGGATTTCGCCGGCGAAAATCTGGACAAGGAAGCCGAAGCGGTGCGTGCAGCAGCGGAATAACGGCAACAATACGCAGCGAAAGGGCCCGGATTCCTCCGGGCCCTTTGCTTTGCGCATTAAAGGCGCCGATCAGTACCGGTCGTGATCGCGGTCCAAGCCCCGATCACGGTCGAAGTGCCGGCCGTCCCAGGTACCGTGGCCCTGATGCCATCCGCCGTGCCACCAGAAGTATCGCGAACCCGCGTAGGTCCGGTAGTAGAGCGGTTCGTGCACCCACGCGCCATCAAGGTAGACGGGCTCGGAGTACTGCGGATAACCGCATTGGTACGGATGGTAGTAGGCAAAGTTCGGATCGCCGCACGGACCGGTTCGCACCGAGTAGTAGCTCGGGCCCGGAATGCCGATGCCGATGCCGAACGAAACATGCGCCGCCGATGCCGGCGTTACCGCGAATGCTGCAGTTCCCAGCATCAGCACCCCAGCCACCATTTGCATTGGTTTCATGATGATCTCCGTTGCTTGATGCCCCGCACGAAGAAGAAAACGCCTCGGGACCGGATCGGGGGTCCCAAGTTCCCAATGTTTCGTGGGTCGCGAGTTAGTGTTTCGGGTCGAATTCGAGGGTTGAGAGGCGCAAATCCTCGCGAATCTGCCACGCGTGCCGGTGAAGGCGTTCCGCGATGTTCTCGTCGCCACGCAGACGCGCGACTTCGGCGATCCGGTCGAATCGTGTGGCAATTCGTCCGTAGTCGGGTAACAAATCTGTGTCTCGCAGCTCAAGGCCCACCCAAAACTCCCGTTTTCTCAGCCACGTACGTCTCAATACCTAGAGGAAACGCCCATCTACCCGTTCGAGTTGCAGAAGGGCCTCTTGACGCTCACGTAAAGGGAACTTCATACTTCCAGTACTGAGAAATTGTCAGGGAACCGGTCACGGGCCAAAGAACCCGGCCGGACAAGGGAAGATGACGACGCCAACCACCTACACCATCCGCCAGCTCACCAAGGAATTTAACGTCACCGCGCGCACGCTGCGCTTCTATGAGGACGAGGGACTGATTGCGCCGGAGCGGCGCGGCCAGACGCGCATCTATTCGACGCGCGACCGTGCCCGCATCATCCTCATTCTGCGCGGCCGCCGCGTCGGCTTTTCGCTCGCCGAGATCCGCGAGATTCTCGACCTCTATCGTCTGCACGACGGCGGGGTGACGCAGCTCAACCACACGCGCAAGAAATTCGCCGAGCGCATCGACACACTGGAGCGCCAGAAGGTCGACATCGACGAGTCGCTCAAGGAGCTGCGCCGCGGGATCGCCGACATCGACGGCAAGCTGACCACGCAGCATCAGCGTCCCCACGCGGCGTAAAACACGCGTCCGTGCTCGCGGAGCCTTGCTCCAAAAGCGTGGACGCATGTCCTCATTGATACTTTAGCCGTCGGAGAGCTGCGATGACCTACGGACCCTATGAACAGATCGTGGTCGATGTGCGCGATCGTATCCTCACGCTCACGCTGCACCGGCCGGAGAAGCTCAACGCCTTCACCGCAACGATGATGCGCGAGATGATCGATGTGTTCACGAAAGTGAATACCGATGACGATGTGGGTGCGGTCATCGTGACGGGGGCAGGCCGTGCGTTCTGTGCGGGCGCCGACCTTTCGGCGGGCGCAAGCACGTTCGACGCGACCACCAACCCCGCGCGCAGGGAGCGCGACGCCGGCCCGGTCGACACGGTCGACTGGAGCGACGAGCGCGTGCGCGACGGCGGCGGACGCGTGACGCTCGCGATCTTCGAATGCCTCAAACCTGTGATCGCAGCCGTGAACGGTGCGGCGGTCGGCATCGGCGTCACCATGCAGCTCGCAATGGATATCCGGATTGCGAGCAAAGATGCGCGCTTCGGCTTCGTGTTCGCGCGCCGCGGCATTGTGCCGGAAGCGGCGTCGAGCTTTTTCCTGCCGCGCATTGTCGGCATCTCGAAAGCGCTGGAATGGTGCTATTCGGGCCGCGTGTTCGGCGCGGAGGAAGCGCTGAAAGCCGGCCTCATCAGCGAAATTCTCGACCATGAGGAATTGCCTTCACGCGCCCGCGCCATCGCGCGCGACATCATCGACCATACCGCGCCGGTCTCCATTGCTCTGATCCGTCAGATGATGTGGCGCGGCCTCGGCATGGATCATCCGATGGAAGCGCACAAGGTCGACTCCAGGGGAATCTACGCCCGCGGCGCGTCGGGCGATGTCCGCGAGGGCGTGAGCTCATTCCTCGAAAAGCGCCCGCCGCAGTTTCCGGAGAAAGTCTCGACCGGCATGCCGCGCTATTTTCCGTGGTGGCCGGAGAGGAAGTACTCGTAGAACAGGCACCTCTCGCCCGCCGAAGCCTTGCGAAGGCGGGTGGTGGCCGGAACGCAAATATTCGTGATTTTCCCTTGCCTTCGCGACGCTGTTAGATCGCCGCAAAGCGGGGGAAACGCACGATGGGCATACTTTCTTATCTCCAGGCGATGCTGCTGGGCGGGCTGGTTGCGGGTACGGTAGACATCGGCGCCGCGTCGCTGATCAACGGGCGCAGCCCAGTCTTCATCGGCCAGATCATTGCCGGCGGGCTTTTGGGAAACCCGGCGCTCGAAGGCGGCATGCGAACGGCGGCGCTTGGCGTGGCGCTGCAATGGGCGATGTCGATCATCATCGCCGCGATCTATGTGCTGGCGAGCACGAGGCTCGACGCGCTGCGCAGGAGCTGGCTGCTCTTCGGCGTTCTCTACGGCATCCCGGTCTATTTCGTCATGGAATATGTCGTTGTACCGTTGTCGGCTTGGCATCGCGTGCCCAAATTCGCGCCCCTGCCATTCGCCGAGAACATGCTGGCGATGATGGTGTTTGGCGTCATCGTGGCGTGGTTCGCGTCCCGGACGCGCTGACAGCAAGGCAAAACCGTTCTAGCCTCCCGCATATTCCGGGGAGGCATTTCATGAAAATCACTGCATGTGGGCTGCTGGTGGCGGCCGTTTGGGCGCCAGTTGCAGCGTTTGCAGACGACTCGTCGGCGGCACTGGCAGCGGGCGGGCTCGTCTTTACAAAGCAGGCCGACATTCGGATGGCGTCGGAAGATCTCTTCATCAGCCCCAAGCAGGTGAAGGTCCGCTACGAATTCATCAATGACGGCAGACAAGACGTCCAGACGGTTGTGGCCTTTCCGCTGCCGGATATCGATGTGCGCGAGTTCTGGTACGAACCGCTGGGGACGACGCTCGGCACAGCGCCCAATTTCATGGGCTTCGCGCTCACCGTGGACGGAAGGAAGGTCGAAGCGAAGGCCGACGAACGGGCGGTGCTTGACGGCCGCGATGTCACGGCGCGGGTGAGGGCCGCGGGACTTCCGATCAATATCGTCGGTGACGCGATGGTGAAGACGCTCGATCACCTGGCACCCGCGCAGCGCAAATCGCTGCTCGCGCAAGGCCTGCTTGAAGGCGAAAAGGAGGACGTCCATCCGCACTGGATCGCCAAGACCAGCTTCTGGTGGCACCAGGTCTTTCCCGCCGGCAAGACCGTGGTCATCGAGCACCGCTATCAGCCTGTGACCGGGCAATCGTTCTTCGGGAACGAATCGCTCCGCGACAAGGATGAAGGCCCTGCCAACCGGAAAGCTTTCTGCATCGACGCGTCGACGCGCGCGGCTATCGAATCCAGGATCGCGAAGCTCGACAAGAGCGGAGTGAACGGCGCTTATCTCGAGGCCTATCAGACCGAGTTCGTGCTGAAGACCGCGAACAACTGGAAAGGCCCGATCGGCCGTTTTCGGCTCACACTCGACAAGCTGAAGCCTGAGAACGTGCTGTCGCTATGTTGGGATGGCAATCTGAAGAAAACCGGCGCGACCACGTTTGAAGCCGCGCGCGAAAACTTCGCTCCAACGCGCGATATCAAATTGCTGGTACTGCAATGATCCGGAGCTTAGCGGCGGCGGAACATCGCGCCCAACATACGGCGCACCCAGGCGGGCAGAACGGGATCGGCCACGACACGCAGTTCTGCGGCGCCTTCCGTTGCATACCGGCCAAACACGAGATGACCCAGCATCTTCACAGCCTTTACGCGGCAACAAGACCGTATACGGATTATATGACAGTTTGACGCACGCGGCCACGGCAATCTTACCGGCGGCTTTACCATCGTTTGGCAGGGTTAATGCGGCGTTAACGAAACGCCGTCAGTGCCCGACACCCGGGTTGGCATCGGGGAGCGGGCCCTGGCTCTGGTTGGTCGGCGCCATGCGCCGGCAGGCACCATGGCCGGTCGCCCAGCCGGAGCGATAGGCCTTGTCGGATTCATAAAGCGCGTCGTCGCGCACCATATCGCCGTAGCGCATGTTCGCGCCCTCGTTCGTCGCGGTGGAGCAGCCATCTTCATAGCCGATGCGGAAGTTCGGCTGATGGCGGATCTGCCGGTCGGCCGATGACTCGAAGAACATGCAGCCGCTGAGCAGCACGGACGAAAGCACCAGGGCACAGAGGGGACGAAGCATCGGATGATCCGCGAGAGGGTGAGGCGATGTTAGCATCATCCCGGGCGAGCGCGCCAAGCCAACAGCACCCGCGTGACGGAACGTTTAACCACGATCGTCGTTGTCATGGCAACACAGGGGATTTGCACCATGCGCTCTTTGCTACTTTGGCTTATCGGTATTCCGATACCGATCATCATCATTCTCTGGCTGATCACCGGTCACGCGTAGGCGAGGGACCGATGACAGATGCACTTGTGATCGCCGAAACAGGCGAAGAAAACACCGGCTACCGTTTCTCATGGGGGCTGGCGATAGCGGGCGGCGTGGCCGCGACCGCGGTGACCTTCTTTCTGCTGACGCTGGGTTCCGGGTTCGGATTGCTCCTGGTTCATCCCTATACGCAGACGGTGAGCGCCATTCCGGGGTTTCTCACCGGGGGTGCGATCTATTTCTTCGTGGCCCAGGCGTTCGGTTTTGCGGTGGGCGGACATCTCGCAGGCCGCCTCTTGGGACCGCTTTATGAAAGCCACGTGCAGGAAGAATTCCGCGCGGCCGCCCATGGCTTCATCGCCTGGGCGATTGCGGTCCTGGCCACGTTGACGGTTGTTGCGATGGCGAGCATGGCTGCCGCCGGTATCGGTGCTGGTACGGCCGCGCTGTATGGCGCTGGGCCCCGCGCGACAGAAGCGGGAACGCCGACCGCCTATATCGTCGACCAGCTCTTCCGCCCCGGCGCGACGCGTAACGAAGGCGCACGGGCCGAAGCATCGCGCATACTCGATGCCGGCATGGCGCGCGGCGAAGATCTTGCACCCGGTGACCGCGATCGTCTGACGACTCTGGTTTCGCAGGAAGCGGGCCTCTCGCGCGATGCCGCCTCGGCGCGCATCGATGCGATGCAGGCCGATATCCGGGCGAAGACCAAACGTGCAGCAGATCTGGCGCGCAAGACCGCGAGTTATGCGAGCCTTTGGATCGCGTTCTCGCTGCTCTTCGGCGCCATTGTGGCTAGCTACGCGGCCGTGCTGGCGCGCAGGGAGGACGACCGTCAGGTTCCCGCCTGACGGAACGCCACCAGCGCTGAGACGTTTTCGTTGGATTGGAACAATCTTGAAGGAGCACGACCATGGCGGTACGCCGCAAAGCCAAAACGCTGGATCCCCGCCTGAACGCGCTGCGCTCGGACATCGATGCCCTGCAGACGGACATCAAAGGATTGGGAACTGATGCCGGTGAGATCGCCAACGACCGCGCGCGTCAGGCGATGCGCGACGCCCAGGGTGTTGCAGAACGGGCTTATCGTCTCGCCGAAGATACGGCGCGCCAGACCGTGAACGACGTCGAGGGTTGGGCAAACGACAATCTGGATTCTGTCCGCGACAACGTCCGGACACAGCCTCTTCAGTCGCTCGGCATCGCCCTTCTTGTTGGCGCTGTTTTCGGAGCTTTTTTCCTCCGCGACTGACGGACGACTATGCATCTGGAGGCTTTGATCAGCCACGCTTCCTTCGGATAAGCGTGGCTGATCTTTGTGTGTGTGGGACCTTACAGCTTCATCAGATAGCGATGCGTGCCGTCGAGAATGAGTTCTGACTTCTGGTTGTGCACCGTCGCACGCATCGTGACGATCCCGGTCGTGCGCTGCGCCGTTAGCTCTGTAATGGTCAGGGCGGGGTAAAGCGTATCACCCGGATAGGCAGGCTTCAGGAATTTCGCGTTGACCTCGATGAAGCCGATCAGCTTCTCGCCGATGACGTGCGGAAACAATCCGGCGCCGGCCGCAGTGAAGCTCAGGATCTGCAGGCCGTGGGCAAGCGGGCCGGGATGGCCGAGCGCCTTGCAATACTCCGCATCGTAATGGATCGGGTGATTGTCGAGGCTGACCGTCTGGAACGCAGCGAAGTTGGCGTCCGTCAACGTGCGCGACGGGATGTTGAACACCTCGCCGATGCGAAGCTCGTGAAAGCCCCGGAGCGGAAGGAGATGCCGGTCGAGAGCGCCGCCGGACATCTCAATGCGGCCCCGAATGCGCTTCCACCTCTTTGGCCCGCGCGGCCGTGATCGTGGCGATCCAGTCCATCAGCGCAAAGAACACGCCGGACGCAAGGAAGGTCAGATGAAGCACGATGAGCCAGAACAGCTTTGCCGGATCGAAGGGCGTATGCGCCTCCAGTACGCTCATGAAGGCGCGCAAGAGAGAGATCACGGAAATCGCGACGATCGAGCCGATCAGTTTCATCTTCAGGCCCGAGAAATCGAGCGTGCCCATCCATGACGGCCGGTCCTCGTCGCTCGCGGTGTCGATCTTGGAGATGAAGTTCTCGTAGCCGGAAAACACGACGATGATGACGAGATTTCCGGCAAGCGACAGATCGATGAGGGTCAGGACCTGCAGGATCACCGTCTCCGCATCGAGATTGAACATATTGGGTATCGTGTCGGCCATATCCTTGAGGAAGGTGATGAGCAGCATCACCAGCGTCACGACCAGGCCGAGATAGAATGGCGCCAAGAGCCAGCGCGACCGGAAGAGAATGAGTTCCAGGCACTTTTCCACAACCAGGCTGAAGCGCACGCCAGAATCCTCCGTTGCCACCGCTTTCATAATGAGCGGCGGTTAACCTCACAACAAGGTAAGATTCGGAAAGTCCTAGCTGCCGTCGCTTTTGTGCGTCCGGCCGTTCTGTTCGATGTCGGCTTTCACATCGGCAAGGCTGCGCACTGCCGCCGACTTGAAATTGTCGAGCAGGGTCAGGCTCTTTGCGCAGGCTTCGGGATTGTAGCGGCAGAGCTTGGTGGGGTACGCGAGGTTTGGCTGCACGTTTTCTTTGGTCCAGCCCGCAACCTGTCCGGTCACGTCGGAGTCCATCGAAACAGGTCGTCCAAAACCCAGATCGGGCTCATGCGGCATCAGGAGAGCCACCAGTCCCACCCAGAAGATCGCGCGAAAAATCATCTTCCCGCCTGCTCGTTGCGTCGGGGGAAATCTTGGCCACGCGCCTTTGCAGCCACCTGAAAGCAATCGTTAAAGTTCGATGCAATTGGGTTAATGCGCGCTTTTCCCGACACCAACCAAAACGTCGTATTGCGCGAATCGATCCGTGTTGAATCAAACTTGACTCGAATACGAGACGCATCCGATTCAAATTTTAAATAAAGGATTTCTTAAGCATGTCAGACGGCGGGAAGAATGACCCGTGCGGTCAGGCCTTTGCCCGGCGCGCTTTTAATATCGAGCGCGCCGCCATGCAGCTCGGCCATCGCTTTGACCAGCGTCAGGCCCAGTCCCGCGCCGGCGGTATGATCGGACGTGCTGCGGCCGCCTTGCTCGAAGGGCCTGAGGATGCGCGCAATGTCGTCCGCGGCCACGCCCGGCCCGTTGTCCGAAACTTCGAGACGGACCACGCCGTCGCCGCGCGCTCCGGCAAGACGTACGGTACCCTCGCGTGGCGTGAAGCTGATCGCGTTTTCCAGAAGCTGCGAAAGCATCATGTTCAGCGCGTTCTCGTCGGCTTCAAGGACAAGGTCCTGTGGAGCATCGCATTCCAGCGTGATCCCTTTTTCGAGCGCCTGGCTCTCAAAGGCACTTCGCACGCTCCACAGTATGGTGTTGGCGTCCAGCGCGATGCGCTCCAGCTTGTAGCGTCCGGCGGACAGCTTGGTGAGATCGAGGATCTGGTTGATCAAACGGAGCAGGCTCCGACCGCCCTGATGGATCAGGCCTGCGTATTCTTTGACCTGTTCCGGACCAAGACCGTCAGCCATGGACAGCATCAGGTCTGAAAAGCCGATGATGGCGTTGAGTGGCGTCTTCAGCTCATGGCTCATCGTGCGCATCAGCGTCGTCTTGGTGGTATCGACGTCGGCAGCGGCCCGGTCGAACCGGCGCGCCAGGTCGACAAGATAGTTTGCCTGCCGCTCTGCTTCGTTGCGCGATTCCGCAAGAGCCTTTTTTTGCTCCTCCAGCGCCACTTCCACGCGGCGGCGGTCGGTAACGTCGGTGAAGACGGCGATGCGCCCGCCATCGACGGTCGCCCGATCGCGCATCACATAGGCTTCGCCAGTCACGAGTTCGATCGTCATCACACCGGCGGGCGCGGTGTGGACGGCCATGCGCCGCGCCAGCCACGCTTCCGAATCTTCCCGGCGCAGGATTCTGTGGCTGACCTTTGCGCGCGCCATCAATTCTTCGAACGATCTTCCGATGAGTTCCGGCGCAGAGCGGAACCCGAAGAACCCGGCATAAGCGTCGTTACACAGAGTCAGCGTGTCGAACTTGTCGAAATAGGCGAAGGCATCGGCGCTCAACGCGACGACGTCTTCGAGCCGGCGCTGAGCATGGCGCGCATGGGTGACGTCGCTCCACAGGGCTATCCAGCCGTTATCGCGTGTGCGGCGCACTTTGATTTCGACGACACGGCCATCGGAAAGCGGGATGTCGAGCGGGCGGATTTCGTTGACACCACCCAGCTGGGCCCGGCGCTGCGCAATGAAGGTGGGCAGATCGGCGATTGCGCTTTCCGCGATCTCTCCGCCTGCCACCTCAAGCCGAATCAACTGTTCGTAGCTCAGACCGATAAGCTTTTCGCGCTTGGGCAAAGATCGAAACAGGCGGTTGAGGTGCTCGTTGGAAAACACCAACCGCTCCGCAGAATCGAACACCGTGACCACGACACGCAGCGAATGAAACGCCTCGACGGCTGCGGACAGCGCCGATTCGTCTGGACTGGCTATCGCTGCGGCCGCCGAAGACGCGAGATTCAAACGACAGTTCCCCAATGAGGGGGAAATTGTGACAGAGGGGTCTTGCGCAAAGGTTAGGCGGATTCGGCAGCGCCACCCGAATCGCTCCACCATCGTTAATCGAACGTAAACGCGGGTTCCTTCAAATCTTGTGAATTGGCGAACGATTTCGGCCGTGATTCAAACTTCGTTAAGCTTGTCCCGCGACCATCGCGCCCATCAAGGCGAGCACAGTTAATGGCCGTTCACGATAGGCTCCGCGTTACCCCGAGTGCCGACGATTTGGCGCTGCGCCGGATGTTCGTCAGCGCCCAAGTCGCCAAGGCCGTGATCGGGGCAGCACTGGCATTGCTGTTCACTGCGCTGATCGGGCGCCCCGACATGGCGGAGGCGTTGGCCTTCGCGGGTCTGCTTGCGCCTGCGGTACTCGCGGCGCTCGCCTTCACGCGCATCCCTCTTGCGATTCTCGAGCAAGCAGCGCTCGCGGTCTTCGCCAGCCTGATCGGCTATCTCGCCGCGCTCACCGGCGGTGTCAGTTCGCCCTTGATCGTGTGGCTGGTGCTCGTGCCGGCGGAGGCAGCGCTCGCGGGCGGGCGGCCGGCGGTGGCGCGCGCGGCGGGTGCGGCGGCGGTTGCGTTGGCGGTGGTCGCCTCTGTACAGGCGTTGAACCTTTTGCCCGTGTCTCGCCTGCCGTTCCCTGTATGGGAGATCTATGCCGTTTCGCTTTTTGCAGCGGTGATGCAGGCTGGCTTGATCGCCGCCGCCGCACAGGATCGCCAGCGTGCCGCCGACCTCGCCGCCGCTGAGGGCGCCGCGATGTACCGGTTTCTCGCCGACAACGCGATGGACCTGATCACGCGCCACAGCGCGGACGGCCGTATCCGCTTCGCGAGTCCCGCCGCATTAGGCCTGCTCGGCCGGGCGCCCGATTCGCTCAATGGTCTCGCACCGGCGGCGCTGGTCCACCCCGACGATCTGCGCACGATCCAGGCGGCCTTCATGGAATCGAGCTATTTCGAGCGCGCCGCAACCGCCGAAATCCGCCTGAAGCACGCCGACGGCACCTTCGTCTGGGCCGAGATCCGGTGCCGGCCGGCAGCTCCCGCCAAAGGCAAGGCGAGTGACATCGTGGCGGTGACGCGCGACATTACCGAGCGCAAGAACCACGAACAGGCGTTGATCGAAGCCCGCGATCTTGCCGAGCAGGCAAACCGCGCCAAATCGAGCTTCCTGGCCAACATGAGCCACGAGCTGCGCACGCCGCTGAACGCGATCATCGGCTTTTCCGAGGTCATGACGCACGAGATGTTCGGCCCGGTCGGGAGCGCGCGCTATCTCGAATATTCGCGGCTTATCCATGAGAGCGGCGCGCACCTGCTCGAACTCATCAACGGCATCCTCGACATGTCGAAGATCGAGGCCGGCAAGTTCGAACTGTCGGAAGAAATCTTCGACTTGAAGGAGGCCGCGGAAGCCTGCGTCCGCTTCGTGCGCCAACCGGCGGATCGCGCCGGCGTCGCGGTCCGTATCGCGGTCGCACCGCAGGCCCGCGTGATCTTTGCCGACAAGCGCGCGATCAAGCAGATCCTCGTCAATCTGGTGTCGAACGGCGTCAAGTTCACGCCGCGCGGCGGAGAAGTGCGCGTGACGGCCGGGCTCGACAGCCGGGGAATCGAACTTGCCGTGTCGGATTCCGGCGTCGGGATTTCAAAACGCGATCTCGAGCGGCTTGGCCAGCCCTTCGAGCAGGTCGAAAGCGAGCACGTCCGCTCCAAGGAGGGCACGGGATTGGGACTCGCGCTGGTCAAGGCGCTGGCCTCCATGCATGGCGGCGAAGCCGTGATCGAATCCGCACTGGGCGAGGGCACGACCGTGCGTGTGCGCCTTCCCTATGCCGCCGTGGACGACACAGGCATGCGGCTCGCACCCAACGAAGCCCGGATCATTCCCTTCAAGGGCGCGGCTTAGAGCACCGCTGTTTACGGTCTGTAAGCCAAGACATCCGAGCATGGCGGCATGAGCAGCGTCTCTGCCATCTGCGAACGCTTCAACGCGCAATCCGCGCAGGAGAAATGGCAGGCTGTCTGCGACAACGCACTCGCATTCGAAAGCGCTAAGCTCGTGGACCTTCTTGGAATCTGGCGATCCGTGCGCGGCGACCGGGCGCTGCCGGAACGGGCGGATTTTACCGCGCGGGTCCTCGCAAAGCATCTCTCCACGCTCACCTTCGTCGAGCGCGTGGAGACCCCGGGGCAGGAGCGGCGGTATCGATTCCGGCTGTTCGGCAGCGCGCTTGCGCAATACACCGGCGATTGGACGGGCAAATTCCTGGACGATTGCGTTCCGCCGGCCTTTCAGCCGAGCTGGTTTGCGACTTATGACACCGCAATCGCGGCATGCGTCCCCCTGCGCTTTGCGTCGCGTTTCCGGGCGGAGCACCTTCAGCATGTTCAGGCCGAAACGCTCATCGCGCCGCTCGGCGACGGGGGCGTAGCCAACGGGCTCCTGATCTCGGTGGTTTATTCGCCGTTTGTGGCCGGGTGAGAAAATCCGCCGCAGCCACTGCGGCGAGAGCGCTACCGAAACCACTGGAGTTCCCCTGTCGAGCGCCGTACCCTCCGCCCACAACTAGGGGGCTTCCTATGAAAATGTATAAACTCGCGGCTGCGGCCGCGGTTCTTTGCGCATCCGGTCTTGCGGGATGCGCGACCATCGTCCAGGGCACGACGGAATCGGTCTCGGTCAACACGATGCCGGAGGAGGGCGCGCAATGCACGCTCACGAACTCGGAAGGCACGTGGTACGTGACCTCGCCGGGAAGTACGATGGTGCACAAGACCAAGCACGATCTGACTGTGAGCTGCAAAAAGGATGGCTTCCCCGGCGGCGAGACGCTGGCGATTGCCCACTTCGGTGGAACCACGGCGGGCAATGTGATCGCCGGCGGGATCATCGGCATCGGGATCGATGCCGCCAGCGGCGCGAACTTCTATTACGACAGCCCGATCATGGTCGACCTCAAAAGCCCGGCAACGGCCGTGGGGCATCCGGATTCCAACGCAAGCGCGCCGGCAGCGCCTGCAGCTTCGGCCCCGGCACCTGCTGCGACACCAGCCGCAGCGCCCGCTGCCAAATAGCATCTCGACGTCAGGCTGCGCGCCCGCGGAGGATTTCTGCGGGCGTGTGGTCTCTGCTGCGGATCGTGCGTGCCTCTTGAACGGGCGTGCGATCTCGCGCACTGCTTTGCCATGCAGCCTCGCCTCAAATCCGGTATCTTCGTGCGCGCAGTGATCCGGCGCGCGGAAGTGGCGGGAGCGCAGGCCTATGTCGTACGCAAGGGTGCGGAAGAAGCGGGCGCGGTCTTCCTCAAGATCTCGCGCCTCGACGGTACCTGCACGGTGCTGAACCAGGCGCGGGCGGGCGACGGCGAACTCGTCTGGGCACGGCCGCTCGGCGACAGCATCGACGACGCCAAAGCGAGCGCCTATTTCGAGCGCCAGATCAAATTCGATCCCGACATCTGGATCGTGGAGATCGAAGACCGCGAGGGCCGTGCCTTCGTGGATGAGAAGGTGGTGTGACTCGCGCAATGAGGAGCCAGATTGAGCCGATGTTGAGGGCAGGACGTCTTTCCTGCGTCGTGCTCTGCTGGATTTTGCTCGGGACAGTCTCAGCGACCTCCTCTGATGTTCCGGCGAGAGATGAGCGATCGTTCACGAACTATTTTGCGTCCGAGTTGTCCGCGGCATTGACCGAAGACAAAGTCACCGCCGCTTCTGTTGGCAGGATTGAGATTACCAGCCGAGCCGGTGCTCGCGTTCAGCTTGAAAGCAGCCTGGTACGGGAGGAATGCCTGACCCCTCCAAACGCTTGGGGAAGCTGCGTTGAGAGGATGGTGCGATACTACGCTGCTTTTCTGAAGCCCGCTCAGCCTGACGCTATGCTTTTGCGACTGGCGAACTACGTCGAGGGTTCATGGTATTTGAAAACGCTTCCGACCGCGATCCCATGGAAGAGTCGGGCGTTTGGCACTTTTCAAGTCGATTGCATGAAAGGAGCTCCCGACTATTCGTTTCCGGTGACATCGTGGGATGGCGCCAATCTAAAAACGAGCGTCGACGGGGTTGGGGCTATCTGCACGAAGTCCACGCAGGCAATTCTTGGTTCGGTCCAGACAGCGGCAGCCAACTTCGTGCCGAATAAAATCAATGTATTGACCGGAAAGAGCGAAGCGAGCCTTACAGCTTTTTTGTCCCAATGGTCGCCTTTGGCAAAGCAATGGGGTGGCTTGATTATCTCGATCCCAAATCCCGACACAATTCTTCTGACCAACGACAACGATGCAGTTTCGCTCGGCGCTTTGCGCGAGCGGGCGAAATCTGCGGTCGCTGCCGAGCCGCCGACGCACGACCGGCTTACAGATGATGTTTATCGCTGGACGGAAAGAGGCTGGATATTGGTCCCTTAGCGCGGACCGATCTGGCAGCGCGAGTTGGGTTGAGTCCACTTTCCGGCCGTATCTAGATAAGTACGGGGCCACGGGTGATCGGTTGGGCCGTTGCGGCGAGTGACAAGCCGGAGCGATCCTGCTACTCCCCGCCGCCCATGAGCCAGACACCCGCCACCGAAGCCGCGCGCCGCAGGACGTTTGCGATCATCTCGCATCCCGACGCCGGCAAGACCACGCTGACCGAACAGCTTCTGCTGCTCGGCGGTGCCATCCGGGCCGCGGGGCAGGTGAAGGCGCGGGGTGAGGCCCGGCGCGCGCGATCCGACTGGATGAAGATCGAGCAGGAACGCGGAATCTCGGTCACCTCGGCGGTGATGACGTTCGAGTATGGCGACGCGGTGTTCAATCTCCTCGACACGCCGGGTCACGAGGATTTCTCCGAAGATACTTACCGCACGCTGACCGCTGCCGATTCCGCCGTGATGGTGATCGACGCCGCCAAGGGCATCGAGGCGCAGACGCTCAAATTGTTCGAGGTCTGCCGCCTGCGCGACATCCCGATCATGACCTTCATCAACAAGATGGACCGCGAGGCGCGCGACACGTTCGAGCTGCTCGACGAGATTTCGGACCAGCTCCAGCTCGAAGTCGCGCCGATGATGTGGCCAGTCGGCATGGGCCTCAATTTCAAGGGCCTCTACGATCTCTACGCGGATGATTTCGTCCCGTTCGGCCAGGACGGCCGCATCGGTAGCGACGCGCTCGCGGCCCTCCTGCCGGAGGATTTAAAGGCGAAGCTCGACGAGGATGTCGAGCTCGCGCGGGGCGGGCTGTCGCGCTTCGATCCCGCCGCCTATCGCGAAGGACATCTGACGCCGGTCTATTTTGGCTCTGCGCTCAAGCGCTTCGGTGTGCGCGAGCTTCTCGATGCGCTGTCGGCCGAGGCGCCGCCGCCGCGCGATCAGGCCGCGAAGAACGGCGTCGTCCATCCCTCCGATGCGGACGTCTCGGGTTTCGTGTTCAAGGTGCAGGCGAACATGGACCCGAACCACCGCGACCGCGTGGCGTTCCTGCGCCTGTGCTCGGGGAAATTCCGGCGCGGCATGAAGCTCAAACAATCGGGCACGGGCAAAAGCATCGGCGTGCACAACCCGATCCTGTTCTTCGCGGCCGAGCGCGAGACGGTGGACGAGGCTTGGCCCGGCGACATCATCGGCATTCCCAATCACGGCACCCTGCGCGTCGGCGATACGCTCTCGGAATTGGGCGACGTCGTATTCACCGGTATCCCGAACTTCGCACCGGAAATCCTGCGCCGCGTGCGCCTCGGCGATCCCATGAAGCAGAAGCATCTCGCCCGCGCGCTCACCTCGCTTGCCGAAGAGGGCGTGACACAGGTGTTCAAGCCGATGATCGGCGCGCAATGGGTGGTGGGCGTCGTGGGCAGCCTGCAGCTCGACGTGCTCAAATCGCGCCTTCGTAACGAATACGATCTCGATGCCGACCTGGAAGCCTCGCCCTATGACACCGCGCGCTGGATTTCCGGTGACGCCGCGGAGCTTGAGAAATTCATCGCCACCAACCGCGGGCAGATGGCGGAAGATCGCGACGGCGCGCCGGTGTTCCTGGCGAAAAGTTCTTGGGAGCTCGGTTATGTCGCGGGCAAATTCCAGAACATCAAATTCGCCAAGACCCGCGAACGCAGCGATGTGCAGGCGGAATCGTAGTCAGGGCTTCTTCTCCGCCGCTTCGGGCGTCCACACGATCACGATATTGACGATGGAAGCGACCGGCTTTCCGGCAAGTTCCGCCGGCTTTACGCTCAGCCGGTTCTTCACATAGTCGCTTGACGCGCCGTCGAGATCGGCAAAGCCGGACGATCGCACCATGACGGCGTCGAACATCTGCTTTCCGTCCTTCCCGACCATGATTATGAAAGCGGACGCCCCGCTTTCCTTGCGCCTCAGTGCACTGGATGGGTAATCCGCAGGTCCGAGGGTTATGATTCCGAACGGCCCATTCTCGGGGAAAATCGGCGCCGCATCATAGAGCTTCCAATTGACGTTAGCCTGCCACTTGCAGTCGACGGGTTTTCCCTCCTTTTCGCTAGGGCCGTATTTCCAGGCTTTTACGTTTTCCGTTGCCGCCTCATCCAGACGCGGAAATCCGCTGGACCTGACCACGCGCGGGTCGCTTACGCTGCCGTCCAGCCGGATGGTGAATTCGAGTAGGACATTGCCCTGTTCGCCCTGAACGACGGAGATCAGCGGATAGGCGTCTGGCGGCATTGCATGCGGCCCGGAGATCTTCGGCTTCGTGGTGCCGTCCTCGCCACACGAGGGCAGCGGGGCCGGCTCGGCTGCGTAAGCGCGCGGCATGGACATGAGCATAAGCATGCCCGCCAGGAACGATCGATTGAGCGCGGACATGGGACGGACCTTCTAGCGATAGAGGACCTGGCGCTCGAACGCGGCCAGCATCTTTGCGAGACCGGCGCGCGCGTGGTTGTACGTCTGTGCGCTGCACACCGCTTCAGCGTGCTCGATGGTCAGCCGCGTCGTCTCGCGTACCTTGTTGGGCGCAAGACGCTGGTAGTCGATCGCAAGGGTGGTGCCTTCTGTCGTCAGATTTGTGGGGGCTGGCACAGCATCAATCGCGGTTCCTTTGGGCAGCTCGACAGTGACGATCGCCTCGGCGCTGGTCGAAGGGCACGCATAGGAACGTGTGCGCGATTGGGGCAGATCGCCCGCGAGGAGCACCGAAAAATAGTAGGGCTTGTAGGCGAGCGACAAGCGGAGCGCGCCAGGGCCCGGGATGTTCATGAAACCGGGGAGATGATAGCTGGCGCCGAAGGCATAGCTCGGCGAGAGTTTCGCTGGCTCCCCGCGGTCGAGGCTGCCGCTCGCACCGGGTCCCAGCACGGCTCGGAAATATGCCGCTTCCGAATCCGGCGGGATCGCATCGATGTAGGCACGCATCTCCGTCGCCATGGCGCCGGTGGCCACAATCTTTGACGTGCCATCCGCGCTGCCATCGGCCGCGACCTTGATGTCCGCTTCGGAGCGGATCGTCGAATCGCGCGCTGCCAGCACCGGGGTGTGCATCACCGCACCGGTGCCAACGAGCACAACGGGCTTGCCGGAGTCGCTTTCGGGCAATGTGCCGAAGGCCGCATAGCGGGCCGTCGAATCCAGGAACAGACTGAACTGGGGCACGTAAGTGATGAGATGATCGAACGTCGATGGCGACGCGGCGCCGCCGAGCTTGTACTCATCGAGCGCGTTGATGAGGACGGGCGAACTCGCAATGCCCTTGGCCGCCAAAAGCGCTTCAAGCAACATCACGTGATCCTTGCAGTCGCCGAACCGCGACTGAAGCACTTCATCGGCTTCGTGCGGGATGAAGCCGCCCGCGCCAAGCACAATCGCCACATAGGAAATGTGCGAAGACACCCAATCGTAGAGCACGCGTGCCTGCTCACGTGGGTCTTTGATGCCCTGCGTCAACTGATCCGCCAATGCCTTGATCTGCGGCGTGACGCCGGCCTTACCCTTGATGTTCTGGGCATAGACCTTTGCGATATCGTCATAGCCGGAAAATGTGCTGATCGATATATGCGGTTCGTCCGCTTCATCGTTGACGGCCCGGCTTTCGGTATCCGTTGCGACCGCGTTCCTGTGGTGCCATGTCCAGAGCGTTTCGCTTCCGCCGGTCTGGACGGCGCCGCCTTCCACGCCCAGTGTGTCGATCTTCAGCTTCATCCGATCCGAGGACGCGGTGAGCCGCACGGTCGTGTCGTCCGACACCACGGTGCGCGGGAATACGAGTTCCGTCGCGAACTGGTGATCGAACCAGGGCTTGGACTGACGAAAGACCGTTGTATAGACGACCTGATCGCCCACCTCGACATTGCGGAACACAGCCGTGATGGTCTGGACGTCCTCGAAGCCGGGCGCGGACGTGGCGCCTGCACCATAGAGGAAGTCGCCATATCCCAGCGCGATCTTGCGGCCATCCGCCTTCAGCGTGTAGGCGGATGGAATCTCGATGGTTTGGAAGCCGCGCGTGAATGACTGTGTGAGCTGCTGCACAGCCTTGACACCCTGACTGGTCAATGGCCGCATCGCGGTCTCTCGGACCTCGACGTAACTGCCGTCGTCGTTCACATCGATATCGATGTGCTCTTTCACGACTTCAATAGAGGCGCCCGCCTGCGCTGTCCCGGAAAAAACAAGCGGCGCAGCCAGCGCAATCCACTGCAGCAATCTTGTCCGCACAGCCCCACCCCGCGACGGATGGCTGTCCCCACAACCCGTCCGCGCAAGCATCGTCAATGTGTGCTTTTGCTATGTCAAGCTGCGCTGCTGTGCGCGCCGTCGTAAGCCTTGAGCCGCTCGACGACGTCGCCGGCCTTGCTCGTGAGAACGACGATCGCGGAATAGGTCGCGCGGTCGATCTGCGCTTTGCGGCACGCGGCTGCGAGCGCGTCGGCGCAGGAACCGTTCAGAAGCGCGCGGGTCTCGCCAATGTCGAGCGCGAGTGCCGGCGCCAGGACATCGGCGAAAGCGCCGTTCATCGTGCGCGCGGCGTGCACGAGCGCGGGCGGATCGGCGACGGGCGTGGCTTCGCGCGCGACCTTCTCGAACAGCGCCGCAAAAGCCTCGCGCATGGGTGCGGGATAGTCTGCCGGCCAGTCGTCCAGCAGCGCGTGCAACGCGCCGAGCAGAGCTTCCCGGCTTTCGGGGCCTTGCTCGGCAAGTTCCACGAGACGGTCGAACCGCTTTCGGGGCGTGGTCGCCAACATGGCCCAAGCCTACCGCCAAGGCCGTTAAGGCTTCGTTTGGGGCAGGCTAGTTCCCGACAACCGCCCAGCTGTCGGGGAAAAATCCGTTGAAATCGGTGCGGATCGCGACCGAATAGGCGCCGATGTCCTCGAACACGATGAAATCGCCGGCCGCGACGTTCTCCGGCAACGTCAGGGGCCGGGGTAGCACGTCGAGCGTGTCGCAGGTGGGACCGAACACGCGGAACGGCCTCGTCTCGCCGGTCAGGGGCAATGCGCGGTTCTTGGCATCCAGCGAATAGGTCTTGTGCGCATAGTCCGCGATCCAGCCGGGCAAAGTCAGCTCGTCGAAACTGCCATAGACGCCATCGTTCATGTAGATGGAGTCGCCCTTGCGCAGGATCACCTGCGTGATCAGCGACATGCCTTCGGCGACCAGCGCGCGCCCCGGCTCGCAGAGCACCGGCGGATGCTTCTCGCCGAAGGTCGCGAGCGCTTCCTTGATGGTGTCGAAATACCAGTGATAAGGCGGCACGTCGTTGCCGACGTAAGGGCCCGGAAATCCGCCGCCGAGATCGAGCGCCGCGATCTCCACGCCCGACATCTGCACCGTGCGCCGCGCCATCTCCACCGCCTGCGCGTAGGAAAAGGGTGAGAGGCATTGCGAGCCGACATGAAACGTGATCGCCGGCGCCGCGCCCGCATCCGCGACGCGCTTCAGAAGCCGCGCGGCATCTTCCTGCGTGGTGCCGAACTTGCTCGACAATTCCAGCACCGCGCCGCCCAGGGGCGTGGCGATGCGCACGAACACGCGCAGCTTTTTTACGTCCTTGACCTCGCCAAGCAGCTTGTCGAGCTCATAATCGCAATCGATCACGTAATCGGTCACGCCGAACCGCTCGAACGCGGCCTTGGCCGCGCCCACAGAGCGCACAGGCGCCATGAAGTGGCAGATCGCGTCCGGGAACTTGCCGCGCACGAGTTCGATCTCCGGCAGCGAAGCGGTGTCGTAATGGCGGATGCCCGCCGCATAGACCTGGTCGAGCACGAGCGGCGCAGGATTGGCTTTCACCGCGTAAAGCGCATCGCCGGGAAAGGAGTCGAGAAACCGTTTTGCCGCGGCCTGAAAGCGGCCGGGATGCAGCACATAGACAGGCTCGCCCGGCTTCAGCCGTTCGATCACCTTCTCGACGCTTGCAAAACGCGGCAATAGCGGTTCAACGCGCGATGCGCCCATGGCGGCAATTCCGAAAGAAAGCGCCGCCTCTTTGGGGCAAGCGTATGACGCGGTCAAGACAACACGGCGATTCAAGGGCTAGCGGCATGACGCGCAAAACCGCAAGCGCTTGATTTTTGAAATCGACCTGTCAACAAAAAACCATCCCCCCTCCCCCTCCCGTGTCCGGCATGTCCGCGATCGCTTCCATCGGCCAACCCGAAGACGTGGCCACGGCGAGACGACGTTTCAAGTCATTCTTTTCGGGACAGCAAAAAGCCAAAGCGATTCGAACGAAGCGCTGCCTGCTCCGGCAGATCGCGCCATGCTGAGGTGCACCGAGTAGTGGTGCCTCGACTTGTCCGCCGTAGCCTTGGCGAAGGCGGAAGCACGCACGGTGGCGATGTCATCCTTCGAGGCTCGCTATGCTCGCACCTCAGGATGACGAACTCTGTATGAGGGGAGCCTCGATGAGCGGCGCTGCGTCTCGCGCGAACCCGTTACGGAAACCGCAGGAAGCCGCCGCCACGGTAATTGCCCGCGATCACACCGGCATCGTTTATGCCTGCCGGCTGGGTGCGGGTGCCACCGCCTGGAACTTGGAAGCTCTGAAATTTTCCGTTCGAGCGTACAATGAATCCGTAATCGTGCCCTTGGGGCTGGGACGTTAGGCAGAAACCCGTAACGACGCCTTTGCTATTGATCCCCGTGGGCTCGATGAGGTCGCATCCGGGATCGCCGAACGAGTTTATCGTTCCGTCGGAGGTGCGCACAAAGCCATGCATGACGCCGTCGCTATCCCCGTACCACCCGGCGATGGTGCCTTTCGCATTGATGCGCGTGGCCACGGTCATCACCGCTCCCGGAACGTCTATTGTCGTGATGGTTCCATCCGGGGCGCGGACAAATCCGTGGTCGCCGCTGCCGTCGAAGTAGTCGCCCGTGACCGCGCCTTTGTCGTTGATGCTCGAGGCCATGGTTTGCCTCGAACCCGGAGGGGAAAAGGTCTTCAGCTTCCCTCGGGCAGTCCGCACAAAGCCGTCACCGTTGCCGATACTGTCTACATAAGAGCCCGTAATATCGCCTTTGTTGTTGATGGCGTACGCAATCGTTCCGGTTGCCTTCGGCCCGTCGAATGTCGCAACGGTTCCGTCTGCGGCGCGAACAAAACCGTGGTTGACTCCCGCATTGTCCTCGTAAAAGCCCGCCACGGCGTTTCCGTCGTTGATACTCAGAGCCATCGTGGTTTTCGCGCCCTGAACAGTGAAAGTGGTGTCGGTTCCATCGGCGGTTCGCACAAAGCTGTTGGCGCCGCCTGCCCAGCCTGTCACCGTATCGGTGGCATTGATGCCCTCCACCCTGCCGTCGTCGAAGGTGGTGTAGGTCGCCTTTGCGGCGGCAGGGCCGCCAGAGATCGCGATGCAAAGCGCCGCGAACGTCGCATGGCGATACAGGCTCCTGAAGTTCAACGGACTTGGCGCCATTCCATCCTCCCAGCCGCGCCGCTGCCTCGCGGGTCAGAGGCACGATAGCACAACTGCTACGGGAAGCGCAGGAAGCCGCCGTCATTATAACTGCCCGCGATCACGCCCGCGTCATTGATGCCGAACGGCATTGTGCTGAAACCGCCGCTGGGAATGTGAAATTCTGCGACCGTGCCATTCAGCTTGCGGACGAATCCGACAACCCGCTTCAGGTGCTGGCGGTTCTGGCACGCGCCGGTGACCACGCCCTTGCGATTGATGCTGCCCGGGAAAATATTGCAGTCCCGTCCGATAAAGGTCGTGATGGTTCCGTCGGCCGCCCGGATGAAGCCCTCATTTCCGCCGCTGTCGACAAACCCACCCGTGACCACCCCTTTGCTATTGATGCAGCCGGCGTAAGTGGACGTCGCCCCTGGAACATCGATGGTTGTGATGGTCCCGTTGGGAGCGCGAAGAAACCCATGATCGTGCTGATCGCTACCATAGAAGGACCCGACGACCGCGCCCTTGTCATTGATGCAACCTGGGGTGATATCGGTTCCACCTGCTACGTCGAACGTCTTGATTCGGCCGCCGGCGGCGCGCACGAATCCATGTGTTCCCTCACTGTTGTGGTAGACCCCGGCGATGTCTCCGTTGTTGTTGATGTAATAGGCCCAGGTGTGGTCGGCGTTCTGGGCGTCAAACGTCGTGATCGTTCCATCTTGTGCGCGCAAGAAACCGTGAATCACATCTGAACTGTCAGCGTAGGACCCCGCGATTTCACCTCCGTCGTTTATGCCTTGCGCGCCAGTGCCGCTGGCCCCCGGTACACTGAAGGTCGTAAACGTTCCGTCGGCTGTTCGAATAAAGCTGTTACCCCCACTGGCCGGGCCGGTAACGGTACCGGCGGCGTTGATAGCCAGGGCGCGGCCGTCATTGAACGTCGTGTAGGTTGCTTTTGCACCGGCTGGCCCGCTGGAGATCGCGACGCAAAGGGCCGCGAACGCCGCGCGGTGATACAAGCTTCGGGAATTCAACAAGCTCCGCGCCACTGCATCCTCCCAGCCGCCATCGACCATGCAACCATGAGCTTATCTTCACCTGAACGCTATCTGCTTTAGGATTCGGAAACGTAACAGGTGGTTTTTGTGCTTTGGGTACAATGTGGCGCGAGATCGCCGGTGCTTTGCCGCAGTCTTGTCGAGGCGGTGCTCGAAAGGGCGCAGTGAGATGGGATGCAAGGCGCGACTGGTGCGCTACGCCTTTCCACGCTTGGCACTGGCATGCGTAATCCGCGGAGGCGGCCGCATCGCGCGCGACGTCAGAGCGCGCGCGATCTGCCTTACGGCTTGATGCAGCTCCACTCGGCGTCGGGAGCTTCCTCGACGACGATGGTCACGTAGCAATAGCCCAGCACATAGCGGAAGCAGCGGCTTTTGACCCGACCGATGACCGCCACATGGCGGATGTCGTCTTCACCCGGCAGATCGACATAGTCGCCGACATTGGGGATCAGCGTGAACTGCGTCTCGTCGACCTCCACGTCCACCGGCTGGGCCATGGTGGTGTTGTCGACGAGCTTGGTGGCGCCCTTCGGCAGCAGGCGGTAGTCGATCCCGTACTTCATGTCAGGTCCTTTCGGGTTCCGCGCGGAAGCCTAGCCAATCCTCCGCGCGGTTCAAGTCGAGACGCCGTGATCAGTGCTTAGGTGGCGTTTCGGCCTTGGGCGGTGCGGGCGGTGCGGGGGGCGGCTGCGGCGCCGCCTGCTGGGGGCCGTCGAAGATCTGCCGCTGCTCGGGCGTGAGCGATTCATAGAACGCGGCGACGAGCGGCTTCTCCCGGCGCAAGGCATCGACTTCGATGGTGAGAAGCTTTTCCTCGCGCTCCATCCGCGTCGGCGTCGGCACGTCGGCCCCGGTCGACGGCGCCGGGCAGGGCCACGCGTGCATGACTTCCACGCGGGTGTTCTTCCAGGAGTCGAACAGCGGCTTCTGCTTTGCGGTCAGCGCCAAGGTCTTCTCGAGCTGGCCGAGCATCGCCATGTTCCGTTCGATCTGCAGCGCGCAGATCTTCTCAGGCAGCGGCATGGTGCCCTGGGCCGGCGGCGTCACTTTCATGACGGTCCCCGGCGGCGGCGGATCGGCCAGCGCGGCGGTGGCAGATGACAAAACAGCAAGGAATGGGAGGACGATGAGCGCGCGCACGGGACACCTATAAGGTTTCGCGCACCCCTTTAGTGAGAAACACGTCGATCGTCCAGCGGCGGTTCAGTCTCTTTAAATGTGGGCGCGCCTCTCTCCCCACGGAATGGAAGAGAGGCGCACCAAGCCTTACGGCGTCAGCTTGTATAGGACGCCCATGTTGGCACCTCCGCGGAATGTCGTCCCGTACAGATTTCCTGACGCATCGAGAATGACTCCGCCGATGGGATATTCTCCGTCGGAACAGCTTCCGGCGGAGCAGAAATTGTAGAGCACACTTTCAGTGTGGGATGTATTCAGCTTGAACGCCGTCCCACCGAACGGGGAACTGCCACCCGATCCACCATAGGTGGTGGAACCAAAAAGATTTCCGGAACTGTCCATGGCGAGCAGGCCACCCGGCTCACTGCCGTCCGCACAGCCCGAACTGGGGCAGAAATTGTAAAGCACGGTGTTGCACCAGAACGTCGTCGTGCCGCCTTCGGTGCAGGAACCGTTGTTGAGCTTGAAAATGACGCCATTGCCGGTCGATTGCTGTCCGTTGCCACCCAACGTTGTGCTGCCCAAGAGGTTTCCGGACGCATCCATGATGACACCATTGGGCAAATTTCCGTCCGGACATTTGGTGACGTTCGTCCAGCAAAAATTATAGAGGCGCCCATAGCTCCACGTGTCGGTCCACAGATCGCCGCGCGGATGCAGTTTGAACGCGATACCCTTACCTGCCGATCCGCCGAAGTTCGTCGTGCCCCAAAGGTTGTTCGAGCTATCCATCCACAATGCGCCGCCGCTCGGCGTGTCGCCGTCGGTGGGCGATCCCTTGAACGAACGGATGACTTTCTCCGACCAGGTGCCGCCCGAAAGCTGCAGGGCGTAAACGGCCCCATGATTGTTTGCCCCGCCGCTGCTGGTCGTCCCGAACAGCAGCGAAGTGCCGTCATACTCCGTTCCGCTCGACGCGCCGGCGTAGGTCAGTCCAGCACCCGGGGTCTTGCCGTCGGTGCAGCTGCTGCCCGTACAAAAATCGTACACCACGTGATACACCCAGGGGTTGCCGGCAATCGCTGGCTTCTGAAGTTCAAAGATTTCGCCTCCCGAATAGAGGCCGCCGCCATTTTGCAGCACGCCATACAGATTGCCGCTGGTGTCGATGATCAGGCTTCCCGCCGGCTGGTTGGTGACTACGCTAAAACTGAAAAGCTCGGCATAGGTGCTGGTGCTCAAATCGTATGAAAAAACGACGCCGGCGCCGTGCGTGCCACCGCTCTGCGTAGTGCCGTATAGGACGTTGCCATCCTTCAGCACAGGTCCTGTCGGGCTTACCGGTGAATGGAGCACCGTTTCGGTGTAGGCAGAACTTTTTCCGAGCGAAACGGGATTTATCAGCAGCGTCAGCGCGAGAGCCGCGAGCGCAGAAGTCTTTCGAAGCAGATGCATGGCGTCCTCCTTTGGTTGGTTCCACTCCCGGTGATAGGGGAATTAACTCCACCATAGAATGTACTGCCGATACGACGGACGCGCGACAGAAGTCTTAAGAATGCGTGGACAACGTGCGCTTGCTTTAAATCAAGTTCCAGATGAGGTTGAAGCCCTCAACTCCCGGATCGTCTTCTTTCCATCCGCGGCAGGCTGATAGGGGTGCGAGATTTCGGTCATCGCGCGCTGGAACTCGTCGAGCGTGAAGTCCTGGCGTACCTCCCACGCATCGAAGCCCGTGCGCGCCATGAAGGCGATCTGGTCGAACAGGAAATCGCCGGTGGCGCGGATTTCACCTTTGTAATCGAACCGCGTGCGCAACATCCGCGCCCAGGAGAACGCGCGCCCGTCGCGGAACTTCGGGAATTCCAGAACGATGACGGCAAGGCGCGGCAGGTCCGCCTTCAGCACCTGCGGGTTCTCGTTCGAAGCCAGCCGCACGCCGACCGGCGTATGATGCGCGAAGAGATTTTCCTTCTCGCCCTGGAAGCGCGCGAGCGTGACGATCGTGCCTTTCTCTTCCGGAAAGGCCTTGCCGTCCGGTACGAAGAAAAACGGATCCTCGACGAACTGGCCTCCTTTAATAAGCGGCATGGAGGTCCTGTCCGTAGGCGACGTTCTTGAACGGCGTCATACCGACGCGGCGGTAGGTGTCGAGGAAGCGTTCACCATCCTTGCGCAGCTCGAGATAGCAGCCGATCACGCGCTCGACGGCGTCGGCGATGTCGTCCTGCCCGAAGCCCGGACCCATGATCTCGCCGATGCTCGCGTCTTCGGCGCCCGAGCCGCCGAGCTGGAGCTGGTAGAACTCCACGCCTTTCTTGTCGACGCCGAGAATGCCGATGTGCCCGGCATGATGGTGACCGCAGGCGTTGATGCAGCCGGAGATCTTGATCTTGAGCTCGCCGATATGGTGCTGGCGGTCGAGATCGGCGAAGCGTTCGGAGATTTTCTGCGCGATCGGGATCGAGCGGGCATTCGCGAGATCGCAATAATCGAGGCCGGGGCAGGCGATGATGTCGGTGATGAGACCGGCGTTCGGCGTGGCAAGGCCAAGCTCTTTCAGCCGCGCGAAGATCGCGGGCAGATCGCGCTTCTTCACATGCGGCAGCACGAGGTTCTGTTCGTGGCTGACGCGGATTTCAGACATGCCGAACCGGTCCATCAGATCGGCCAGCGCATCGAGCTGTTCGTGCGTGGCGTCCCCCGGAACACCGCCGATGGGCTTTAGGGAAATCGTCGCGATTGCATAGCCCGGCGCACGGTGCTTGGCGACATTGGTCTTGAGCCAGTTCTCGAAATCCACGTCGCTCGCCGGCATCTCATCAGGCAGCGGTTCGAATTCGGGCGGCGCGAAATAGGCATCGATGCGGTGCAGTTCTTCCCGCGGCACCTGCAATGTACCGGCCTTCTTGATCTCTTCGAACTCGACCATCGTCTGGCGGCGCATTTCGTCCGGGCCGAGTGCGTTCGCGAGGATTTTGATGCGCGACTTGTAGAGATTGTCCCGGCGGCCCTGCTCGTTATAGACGCGCATTACGCTTTCGAGGAACGCGAGGATATCGGGCTTCGCCACGAAGTCGCCCACGACATATCCGATATAGGGCGTGCGCCCCATCCCGCCGCCGACATAGACGCGATAGCCGGTCTCGCCGGCGTCGTTCTTCACGATCTCGAGCGCCATGTCGTGGAATTTGAGCGCCGCGCGATCGTTCGGCGACCCGCCGACTGCGATCTTGAACTTGCGCGGCAGGAAGCTGAACTCGGGATGCAACGACGACCATTGCCGGATGATCTCGGCGATCGGGCGCGGGTCTTCGATCTCGTCGGCCGCGGCTCCGGCGAAATGGTCGGCGGTGACGTTGCGGATGCAATTGCCGCTGGTCTGGATCGCGTGCATCTCGACCGTGGCGAGGTCGGCCAGGATATCCGGCACGTCGACAAGTTTCGGCCAATTGAACTGGATGTTCTGGCGCGTCGTGAAATGGCCGTAGCCCTTGTCGTATTTGCGCGCGATGTGCGCCAGCATGCGCAGCTGCTTGGCGCTCAACGTTCCATACGGCACCGCGATGCGCAGCATATAGGCGTGGAGCTGGAGATAGAGCCCGTTCATCAGCCGCAGCGGCTTGAACTGGTCCTCGTTCAGTTCGCCGGAAAGCCTTCGCGCGACCTGGCCGCGAAACTGTTCCACGCGTTCGGCAACGAACCGCGCGTCGAATTCGTCATATCGATACATCGTCGTCTTTCGGTTGCGCCGCGCGCGGCACGGGCCGCGGCACCGGGCGCACGGAGGGATCGGTCGCCTGCTTGCCGAGATCGTCGCGCACGCTCGGTCCCGCCGCGCGAATGATCTCACGCTCCTTGACCGGATGGATGCCGGACGCGTCCATTCGGACATCGAACAGATAGGGGTTCACGACGACATTGTCGCCGACATAGGCCTGCGCGGCGGTGAGGGCTGCGTTGGCGGGTGCAGCCTCATGGAAAATCTCGCCATCCTTGAGGCTCTCGACCCATGCGCCGCTCTTCCAATAGAGGACATCGCCGTCTCTCAGGCGGTTCGCGGTCAGCATCTGGGGCACGGGCGCGGCCATGGGTGATAGGTCACACTTCCTCTCCGTCAAATCAAGGCTTCACAGAAAATTTGTGTGCTTTAGAAAATTACACGAATAGAAATTGTATTAATTAACATAGCCAAACGGCTGGTTTTTCGCGAATGATGCGGTTGAGTGAGGGGCATGACCACGGAAAAAGACTCGAGCGAAAATGGACCTGGGCTCGCCGCCGCACTGGCGGTCGGCCGCGATGGCGCGCGCGCCGACACGTTCCTGGATGAGCAGACCAAACTCACCCGCCTCCAGATCGAACAGATCGAGGAGGAGAACACCACCCGCCGCCGTATCCTGAAGCTCGAACATATGAGCGCGGCGATGAAGCTCGCCTTCGAGCTGGCGCTCGCGATCATCTTCACGGCGATCGCCGTCGGTCTGGGCGCAGCGGTGTGGAATGCGGCCACCGACAACGGCCTCGTCGTCGAATCCTTTTCCGTACCGCCCGATCTCGCCGGCAAGGGGCTGACGGGCGACGTCGTGGCGGCCAAGCTGCTCGACAAGCTTTCCTCGCTGCAGGCGCAGACGGTGTCGAGCCGTGCCGCGACCAGCTACGCGAACAATTGGGGCGGCGACATCAAGCTGCAGATTCCGGATACCGGCGTTTCGATCGGCGAGTTCAATCGCTCGCTTCACGCCTGGCTTGGCCACCAGACGCGCATCACCGGCGAAGTCTATCGCACGCCGGCAGGGCTCGCCGTCACGGCGCGCGCGGGAAACAACACAAGCCCGACGTTCACCGGAAGCGATGCCGATCTCGACAAGCTCATCCGCCAGGCGGCGGAGTCGGTCTATCGCGCGACACAGCCCTATCGCTACGCCGTCTTCCTCGCCAATGTCGGCCGCAACAAGGAAGCGGAAGCCGCCTATCGCGAACTCATCGCGAACGGCTCGCCGACGGATCGCGCCTGGGCGCATATCGGCATTGAAAACATCTACGCCAGCCGTGGCGATCGCAAACAGGCACTCGCCATGCTGGCGCGCGCTCTGGCGCTGAAGCCGGACTTCATCATGGCGTATATCAACAGGGCCGGACTCGAAGGCCAGTTTCAGCACGACGAGGCTTCTTTCGCCGCGATCAAGAAGGCGGCCGAAGTGGCGCGTGGCCCGCGCGATCGCGACATGAGCGATATCGCCTGGCAGCTCTCTCTGCTGCAGGCCGAATCCAATGTGGCCGGGAGCACCGGCAACTACAGCGGCCAGCTCGAATTCGACCGCCAGATCGAAGCGCTGCCCAATTTCAACAACTCCGCCGACAATGCGCATCAGAACGACATCACCACACAGGCATTCCTGCATGATGCCGCAGCTTCGGAAGCCGCGTTCGAGGCAATGCCGCCAGCAACCGGCGACGTCGCGTTTCTCCAGCGCGAAGGCAACCATTCCTTCGCTCGGCTCATTCTCGGCCAGCCCGATCTGGTCCTCGCTTTGCGCGCGCGGTTCGATGCGACGCTTACCAAGCTGGGGGCCTTGGGCCCCGTCATCGAACAGCGGCAGTTCTGGCCGTTCGTCGCCTATGGGCTGGCGCTCAAGGGCGACTTCAAAGGCGCGCACGCCACGGCCGACCGCACGCCGTTGGATTGCAATCAGTGTCTGCGCATTCGTGGCATGATCGACATGCTTCAGAAGAACTGGGGCGGTGCCGGCTACTGGTTCGCACGCGCAACCCACGATGCCCCATCGGTTCCGCTTCCCTTGAGCGACTGGGGTCACATGCTGCTCGAGAAGGGCGACTACGACGGCGCCATCCAGAAATTCGAGACGGCTTACGGGCTGAGCCCGCGCTTCGCCGATCCGATCGAGATGTGGGGCGAGGCGCTGGCCAAGAAAGGCCGCGCCGATCTTGCGCTCAAGAAATTTGAAGAAGCCAATAGATACACGCCTCATTGGGGCCGGCTGCACCTGAAATGGGGCGAGGCGCTTTTGTGGTCTGGCGATAAAGCAGGCGCTGCAAAGCAACTCGCCATCGCGCGGACGCTCTCGCTCACGGCGTCAGAGAAGGCTGAACTGGCGAAAATGAAACCTCTTGCGGGCTGAGGGGCTCGCGGGAAGGGGATAACGCGCGCGCCGACTGACTGAGCAGGCGTGTCAGCTGCATGGCATAGGATTCGCGGATGGCGGCGCGAAGGCTTTCTTCGAGAACGATTGCGCCGTCCCCTTTGCGGCTGACAAAGCCTTCCCGCTCGGCTTGATCCATCATGCGTTTGATGTGGATGCGCGATACGCGAAACCGTTTGGCGATCGCAGCAGTGGAGAACGCGATCGGCTCGCGTGTCGGAAATGGTTCGGATCCTTCCGCGCCAAAACACATGATGATCTGTATTCCCGCGTACCGGTTCAGAAAAACGCGAAAGTAGGGCGCATCGGTCGCGGGGGACCCTCTGGTCGCGGCAAGGAATTCCTCACCCTGAAGACGCGCAAGCGTTTCAAGCGTCGCCGGCTCGTCGAGCTGCTGCAGGATAAGATCGACGGCCGGCTCGATAACGCGCGCGGCGCCGAGCGCTGCGCGGAAGTGCTTTCGCCAGGCGCGCAGGAAATCTTCGGTCGGGACGTAATGCGCAAGCTTGTTTCCGTTGCGCCCCGCGGATTCGACATAGCCGAGATAGCGCAGATAGAGCAGCAAGGCGCGCGCGCGGCCGGGACTCAAAAGGCCCGACGTCGCGCAAATCTCTTTCAGGCGCGGCAGCGTCAACCCGCCAGTGACATGGGCGTACATCGCCCACATCGCGCACACATATCGTCCGGCGTCCTTGAAAATGCCGTCGAGCGCTTCGTTCTCCGCGCCGGCTTCAAGCATGTTCGCAGCGAGCGCGTGCGCGGCGCGGTCGAAGCGCGTGTGGCTCGACATACGCGAATAATTCTCAACCGCAGGCCCGCCCTCCTCGGCCCAGGAGAGCAGGGAGGCGATGTCCGTCCGTTCGTCCGCACCTTGCTGCAACTCGATGCCCCCGCATCCGATCAAAAATGTACAATGGTGGACAGACACGTGCCAACCTATCGTTTTCACGGGCCTTTTTCATTTCAACGCGTTCATTTGGCTGGGGGATGGGGCGTGGTCGACGACAATTTCGACCTGCCGAAACGGCATGGCTGACGACGAACTTGACGAAATCGTCAAGCCGTCCGCGCGCGCGGATCCGGCCGCGATGCATGCCGCGCTCGGCACACTCGGCGGGTCGGAGGAAGCGCGCGACTATCTGCGCAAGCAAAGCCGTCTCGCCGATCTGCAGATCGACACGCTTCAGAAACAGGACGAGTTCGAGACCTCGCATCTGCGCTGGCGCCGCTTCAACGACCAGATGAAGGGCGCGATGCAGATCATGCTCGTGCTCATCGGCGCGCTGTTTGTGTTCGGCATCGGGGCTGCGGTGTGGTCTGCGGCGCATGACGACGGTGTGGTGATCGAGGCGTTCAACGTGCCACCGGATATGCAGGCGCGCGGGCTCACCGGCTCGGTCGTGTCCAGCATGCTGCTCGACAAGCTCACCGCCTTGCAGTCGCAGATCGATTCCGCGCGTGCGCCCAGCTCCTATGCGAGCAAAGGCGACGACATCAAGGTTCTGATCCCCGACACCGGCATCTCGATCAGCGAAGCCTATCGCTATCTTTCCGGTTGGCTCGGGCATCAGACGCACATCTCGGGCGACGTCTATCGCAGCGCCAAGGGCATAACCGTCGTCGTGCGGACCAGCGGCAGTCCCGGCACATCGTTCGAAGGCGGAGAGGACAAGCTCAACGAACTGATGGAGCACGCAGCGGAAGCCGTCTATCGCCAGACGCAGCCGTTCCGCTATGCCGTGCACCTACTGAACTATGCGCGCAACGCGGAAGCCGATGCGGTTCTTAACGATCTGACAGCGAACGGCCCAGCTTCGGAGAAACCATGGGCGTACGCGATATGGATGTATCCTGCGCTCGCGAAAGGCGATCTGGCGACCGCAATCTCGCGCGCTCGGACCGCCGCGGCGCTCGATCCAAACAATCTTCTGGCGGAGGCGAATGTCGCGCAAGTTGAAGGCGTCGCTGGCCATGACGAAGAGGAGCTGCGTTTCGACCACGCTGCAAAGGTAGCATCTGCCGCCGGCGGCGGAGATCAAATCCGTCCATTGGCGCGTCTCTCCATGGAACAGATGGTCGATGCGAATATCGCGGAAGAGACGGGCGATTATCTTGGCGCAGTTGGGCAATACGACAGGCAACTGAATACGCCGGAGTTTACCGGCTCGCATTGGACATCCGCGTATATGAAATCCGCCAATCTTGCATTGGCGCACGACATGCGCGCATCGCGCGCCGCTTTGGGCTCCTACACCGATCTTGGCCTGCTCCCGCGCGCCAACATCATGTCGGGTTGGAACCAGACGAATATGGATTTCCCCCAATTCGAGCAATTGGCGGCGCTCGGCGACTGGTCTGCCGCCCGCAAGGATATCGAGAAGGTAATCGCGTTACCCGCGGGCAGAGACCCGCATAGTTTGCTGCCCGTCCGGGTGCAGCTTTCTCCGCGTGTCGCGCTGGCACAGGCGAAGACCGGAGATTTCGAAGCAGCGTGGAACGAGATCGGCCGCACGCCACAGGATTGCTATCTGTGTCTGCGCGTCCGCGGCCAGATCGCAGCGATGGCAAACGACTGGAATGGGTCGTCGCGCTGGTTTGCGCGTGCCGCAGCTCTCGCACCGTCCATTCCATTCGCTTATGCCGAATGGGGCGCGATGCTGATGGCGAAAGGCGATCTCGACGGCGCCATCGCGAAGTTCGAGATCGCGCATCAGAAGGGTCCGCATTTTGCCGATCCGCTGGAGATGTGGGGCGAGGTGCTGATCGCTAAGAACCGCTCCGACCTTGCGCTCACAAAGTTTGAAGAGGCGGAGAAACACGCGCCCCACTGGGGCCGCCTGCATCTCAAATGGGGCGAGGCGCTGTGGTGGTCTGGCAGGAAGGATGACGCGCGCAAGCAATTTGCCATCGCATCCGGTCTGGATCTGACGTCCCCCGAAAAGTCCGAACTTGCGAGGGCTGCGCATGGCGGATGACGATTTCGAAGACGGCGTGAAGCCCTCCGCCAAGGCCGATGCCGCGGCCATGCACGCAGCGCTCGGCGCGCCGGGTGTCTCGGAGGACGCGCAAGCCTATCTGCGCAAACAGAGCCTGCTTGCCGATCTGCAAATCGAAAACTTGCGCAAACAGGACGAATACGAACTCTCCCATCTGCGCTGGCGCCGTTTCAACGATCAGATGAAGGGCGCGATGCAGATCATGGTCGTCGCACTCGGGCTTCTTGTCGTCGTGGGCATTGGGGCGGCCGTTTGGAATGCGAGCCTTGCCGACGGCCTGGTCGTCGATGCCTTCACCGTTCCGCCCGATTTTGAAAAAAGCGGCATCACCGGTGACGTCGTCGCGGGCGACATCACCAGCAAAGTGACATCCATCCGCAAGACCGCGATGGATATCTCCTACTCGATCTCGCGCGACGTGAGCGCCGACCGGCACAACGACATCAAGGTGGAGATTCCGGAAACCGGCGTGTCGATCTCGGAAGTGTGGCGCACTCTTCGCCGCTGGCTGGGGTACGAGCGCCATCTCACCGGCAATGTGCGACAGCTCGGCGGCGGACGCATCGCACTGACGACGTCGCTGGATGGCGGGGCCGCGATGACGGAAACCGGCGCCGCCTCCGACCTTCCGGCAATCGAACAGCGCGCTGCGGAAGATGTGTTCGGGACTTTCGATCCCGTCAATCACATCAACTATCTGGATTTCGAGGGCCGCCCGCGCGAGGCGCTGACCGCGGCCGAACGCTTCGTGCCGGAGAGCAAGGGCCAGTTGCACGCCGATTCCTATAGCCTGCTCAGCCTCATGACCGTCAGCGCGACAGGCGACGTTCCACTCGCGCTCGCCCGCGCGCGGATCGGCATGAACATCGATCCGAAGCTGGCGGTGCTGCATGTGATGATGGCACGCTACGAATATTTCCTCGGCCATGAGGAAGCGCGGCTCGCCCAGGATCGCCTCATCCTGAGCTTGCGCAACGAGGACCAGATTCCGGCGCATCAGCACGGTGGCTTCGACGAGATGCGCAAGCAGGCAACGGCACAGATTGCGCTGCTCACGGGTGACTTCGCCAACGCGACCTCCTGGGTCTGCTCTCACACCTGCACCGATACGGGTCTGCAGGTGACAAGGAGTGGTTTGCTCGCGCGGCTGCACGATGTCGGCGCGGCGCGGAGTTTGCTGGTGGAAGGGCAGGCCGCCCCGCACGTCAGGGCCGGCGATATACAGGAAGCCCGTTATCAGATTGCCGTTGCCGCCGAGGACTGGAAGACGGCCCTCGATGAGGCCGCCGCCATGCATTCGTTCTACCTGCCCGGTGGAAGCGATCTCAGCCCCCGCCTCGTCGCGCTCGCCTATGCGACCGAGATCGCGCCGTTGCTGGCGATCGCACAGGCACGGACCGGCCAGTTCACGCAAGCCCATGCCACCATCGACAGGACACCTCGCGATTGCGTCCCGTGCGAAACCGCGCGCGGCGATATCGATGCGCTGGAGAGGAACTGGAGCGGCGCCGCATTCTGGTTCGCGCACTCAATTCACGACGCACCGTCGCTGCCTTTCGCCGAACACGATTGGGGTGCGATGCTGCTGCGCAAGGGCGACCTCGATGGCGCGATAGCGAAGTTTATGAGCGCCCATTCCAAGGGTCCGCATTTTGCCGATCCGCTGGAGATCTGGGGCGAGGTACTGATCGCCAAGAACCGCTCCGACCTTGCGCTGTCAAAGTTTGAGGAAGCGAGCAAATACGCACCGAACTGGGGCCGCCTGCACCTCAAATGGGGTGAGGCGCTGTGGTGGTCGGGGAACCGGGACGAGGCCAAGAAGCAGTTCGCCATCGCGGCGATGCTCGATCTCACGCCTTCGGAGAAATCCGAACTCGCAAAGGTGCGCGCGGATGGCTGACGAGGAATCCGGCAGCGCAGCGCCGGGCGGGAACTTCGTCGCGTCTGCAATCCTGGCGTCGGCGAGCCGCGGCAAGGCCGATGCCTTCGTCGACAAGCAGAACGAACTCGCCGATCTCCAGATCGAGGATCTGAAGCGCGAGAACAGGGTCCGGCACTGGTCGCTGCGCGTGCGCCATATCAGCGATGTGCTGAAGCTCGGTTTCGAAATGGCGGTCGCCTTCATCGTCATTGCGATTGCCATCGGGTTCGGCTTCGAGATCTGGGCGGCGATGCATGCCGACGGCCTTGTGATCGATGCATTCACCGTGCCGCCCGCGATGGCGGACAAGGGGCTGACGGGGCAGGTGGTCGCGAGCAAGCTGCTCGACCGTCTCACCATCCTGCAGAATGAAACCGTCTCGTCGCGCGCCGCATCCAGCTTCGCCAGCGACTGGACCAACGACATCAAGGTGGAGATCCCCGATACGGGCGTGTCGCTGGGCCAGGTCGTGCGTTTCCTGCACACGACTCTCGGTCATGAATCGCGTCTGTCGGGCGAAATGTTTCAGACGCCGGCCGGTGCTGCGCTCACTGTGCGGATGGACAACGATCCGGGGCAGACGTTCACGGCCACATCCGGCGATCTCGATGCGTTGATCCAGCGCGCGGCGCTGGCGGTCTATGCGCGCGCACAGCCCTATCGTTATTCGGTCTATCTCGCGATTCACGACAAGGTCCTTGAGTCCTATGCAGCCGATAAAGCGCTGGCCGACAACGGACCGCCGAGCGAGCGCCCGTGGGGCCATGCCGGAATGGCCAACAACCTCCAGACCCTGGGCCGGTTCGAGGAGCAACGCCGCTATGCCCTTCTGGCACGGCGCGAGAACCCGAATCTTCTGCTGCCGGCCGTGATCCTGACGAATGCGGACAGCAATGCCGGGCACGACGAAGCGACTCTGCGCGAAGCAAAAGACGTCCTGAGCCTGCTTCAGGACGGCCGTGAACAGGGCACCACGCAGAATTGGCGGGATTATAGCAGGCGTATGTCCGAGACGGCCATCCGTGAACTCATGGGAGATTATCGCACAGCGTCCGATAGCATGCTCGGCGAGCGCTGGTTCCAGCCGGTGTTCATCACCGCCGCGAGCGCGCGCAATCTGGCATACGCGCATGACCCGAAAGCGGCGGCGGCGCGGCTTCGTGAGTTATCGCACGATCAGCTGGTGCAAGGGGGTTACGATTCCGGCAGCGATGACGTTTCCGTTGTTCGTGCGCTTGCCGCCATGGGACATGAAGACTGGCAGGCGGCCATCGATGTGCTGTTGCGCAATCAGATCGCGGCGCGTGCGGTTGCACGCGAGTCGCACAACATCCTGAGCGACCGCAACTCGCATGACGTGATCACAGCGCCGTTGCTTGCCGTTCTGTATGCGAAGACGGGGCAATGGGCGAAGGCCGATGCGCAATTGAAAGGGTTGCCCAGCGATTGCGATATTTGCGTCCGCGCGCGGGGCAAGGTCGAAACCGTTCGTCACAACTGGATTGCAGCCGCGCATTGGTTCGCAATCGTATCTGCGCGCTCGCCCTCGATTCCGCTGGCCGACAGCGACTGTGGCCGGATGCTGATGGCGAAAGGCGACCTCGACGGCGCGATCGCGAAATTCGACAGCGCGCACCGGAAGGGCCCGCATTACGCCGATCCACTCGAGATGTGGGGCGAGGCGCTGCTGGCCGAGAACCGCTCCGACCTCGCGCTCGCAAAGTTCGAGGAAGCGAACAAGTACGCGCCGAACTGGGGCCGGCTCCATCTGAAATGGGGCGAGGCGTTGTGGTGGTCCGGCAAGCGCGACGAGGCGAAGAAGCAGTTCGCCATCGCATCCGGCCTCGATCTGGCGCCATCCGAGGAATCCGAACTCGCGAAAGTGCGTGCGCATGGCTGACGATATTTTCGACGCCCAGAGCGTTGCCGAAGATGCGGCTGAGACCAACGCAGCCGCTGTGGCGCTCGCACTCGATGGCGCATCGGCGCGGCCGGAGCTTTCCGGCGCCATCGCCGCCTTCCTGAGAGAACAGCGCCGCCTGATGGAAGAGCAGCGCGAGCAATTGCGCGATCAGGTCAAGCGCATGCGGCTCGGCATCGTCGACCAGCGCTTCTCCATCGCGCTCAAGGCGATCACGGCTGTAATCGGTCTTTGCATTGCCGCGCTGTTCGCATCCATGGTGTGGAGCGCCAGTGGCAGCGGCGGTCTGGTGATCGAGCCGTTCTCCGTCCCGCCCGATCTCGCCGCGCGCGGGCTGACCAGCGAAGTGGTCGCGGCAAAACTGCTCGACCAGCTTTCGCAGATGCAGGCCGATACGCGCTCGCAGCGCGCGCCGCAAAGTTTTCAGAATTATTGGGGCCAGGACATCAAGGTCACGATCCCGGACACCGGAATATCGCTAGGTGAACTCGAACGATATCTGAACCTGAAGCTCGGGCATGCCACGCGGGTGTCCGGCGAGGTCGTGCGCACATCGGTAGGCATCGCGATTACCGCACGCGCCGGAACCAGTGGAAGCGATACGGTGAGCGGCAACGAAAACGCCCTCGATCCGCTGATGCACAATCTGGCGGAGAAGGTCTATCGCCTGACGCAACCATATCTATACGGCGCATGGCTGCAGGCCCATGGCCGTGTGAAAGACGCACTTCCCGTTTTCATGGCGCTCGCGACGGACGGTCCCCCACAGGAGCGGGCCTGGGGTTACCTCGGTTGGTCGAATTGTCTGCAGGAAATCGCGGGAGAACGCGCGCGCTTTGCGATGCTCCAGCGCGGTGTTGAAGCGGACGACAAGCTCTTCATTCTTCGCCAGAACATCACGCTCTCCGAAGACGAAATGAGCCGTCCCGAAGCGGCGATCGCGGATGGCCGCAAAGCGCTGGCGCTGCTCGATCTGCCAGGCAATGGTGGGATTCGCGACAGCGTCGCACCCTATTCGCGCTCGCGTGTGCAGGCTGCCATCGAAACAGATTCGGGCGATTATCGCGCCGCCGCGACACGGGTCCTGAGTTCGGCCAATCTCGCCATCTTCACTTACAGCGTGGCAGCTCTCGCGTCTCGATCGGTTGCGGGGGCGCACGATTTGAAGGGCGCTCGCGCGGTCGCAACAATGCAGGTATTGGGCAGGGATGCCATCAATCTTCAAGTGAAGAGCCTGGACGATCTCTCGGCGCAGATGTTCATTGCCGTGCAGGCCGAAGATTGGCGTGCGATCATCACGCTCGATGCGAAAGCGTCCGCACTGCTTTTGAGGCAACCGAAGTTGCACGATCTTTGGCTGACCCGGATCGCGCCTTTCACCGCTACTGCATATGCGAGGCTCGGTGATTTCAAGACGGCGAATAAGCTGATCGCCGAGACGCCGGACCATTGCGATGTCTGCTTGCGCACCCGCGCGCAGATTGCGGAGCTTGAGGGCCAGCACGCGCGCGCCGATTGGTGGTTCGCCCGCGCGGTGTCTCAAAACCGGTCCGTCCCATTTGCTTATACCGATTGGGGCCAGGCGCTAATGGCGCGCGGCGATCTCGATGGCGCCCTCGCCAAGTTCGAAATCGGCAACCAAAAGGGCCCACACTTCGCCGACCCGCTGGAGATGTGGGGCGAGGCGCTGATCGCCAAGAACCGCTCCGACCTCGCGCTCGCAAAGTTCGAGGAAGCGAACAAATACGCGCCAAACTGGGGCCGCCTGCACCTCAAATGGGGCGAGGCGCTGTGGTGGTCCGGCGAGCACGACGAGGCGAAGAAGCAATTCGCCGTCGCATCCGGCCTCGATCTGGCGCCTTCCGAGAAATCCGAACTGACGAAAGTGCTCCATGGCTGAGGAAGACGATGTCGTATTCCCCAGCAAAACCGGAGATGCCGCTGCGGTCGGCCTGGCGATGCACGGCGTCGCGGCGGAGGACGCGCGCGCCTATCTGCGCGAACAGACCGAACTCGCAAAGCTGCAAAAGCAGAACCTGATCGAACAGAACGCCTTCGAGCTCTCGCATTTGCGCTGGCGAAGGCTGAACGACCAGCTCTCCGGGGCGTTTCGCATCATCCTGGTGGTGTTGGCGCTGGCGGTCCTTGCGAGCCTGGCCGCTCTTTTGTGGAACGCGAGCGAGGCGGACGGGTTGATCGTGGACTCCTTTTCCGCGCCCGCCGATTTCGCCGCGCGCGGCATCGGCGGCGACGTGCTTGCCAACGACCTCACCAATCGCCTTGCCGAGGTTCGCAAAATCACGCTCGCCCATTCGATCAGCAACACGAGCGACGTGGGCAAGAACGGCGACGACATCAGGGTCGATATTCCAGACACTGGAATCTCGCTCGGCGAAGTGTGGCGGCTGCTGCGCCGTTGGCTGGGCCACGAGCAGCATCTCACAGGCTCTCTGCGCGAACTGCCCGACGGAAAGGTCGCGCTGCATGCGGCGTTCGCGGATGGAACGATGCTCGACGTCTCCGGACCGGCGGGTGATCTCGACAAGCTCGAGCAAGACCTGGCCGAACAGGTCTTTGCCCATTTCGACCCCAGCAACGTCGTGCTCTATCTGTGGGGCACGGGACGTCCGCAGGAGGCGCTAAAGCAGGCGGAACGCGATGCGCTGAGCGTTACGGGACGTCAAAGGCAGGCTGACAGCTATTCGCTGTGGTCGGACGCAACGCGCAACATCACAGGCGACATTCCACTTTCCGTCCAGCGCATCCGCATTTCGCTCGCGCTCGATCCAAAGCTTCAGGCGGCGCACAACGAATATGCGGGTGAAGAGCATTTGCTCGGCGACGACGAACGCGCGCTTGCAGAGACGCGCGCGACACTCGCGCAGGCCGAGCGCGATCAGCCCAAGCCGCTGCAAGGCGCCGGCTATGTTTATGTGCGCAACCGGGCACTTCGCCGCGAGGCCGAGTTGCTGGGTGATTTCGGCGCGGCGGAAGCCGCGTCCTGTGGCGCGACATGCCTTCCGGATAATCTCTCAGTGGCTGCGCTCTATGCGGCGCGCCGTCACGACGTTATCGCCGCGCGCGCCTTTCTCGTTTCCGCGCAGGCCAGCGGCCAGTCGGATCCGGTGGAGTCCGCCGACGCGGCTTATTACATCGCGATGAGCGAGGGCGACGGCGCTGCCGCAGCTCGCGCGGCGCGCGCACACACGCCCGAGCATCCCGGTGGTGTCGGCGCGGCTTATTCCGCCGTCGTTGACCGCATTGAGACGAAGCCGATGATCGCGATGGCACTGGCGCTGTCCGGCGACGCGGCCGGTGCGCGCAAGATCGCGGACGCAACGCCCGCTGATTGCTATCCATGCGAGATCGCGCGTGGCGCCGCCGCCGCGGCGGCAAAGGATTGGAGCCGTGCGGATTTCTGGTTTGCGCATGCCACCGCTCTCGCGCCGTCGCTCCCCTATGCGTACACGGAAAGGGGCCGGATGCGGTGCGCGAAGGGCGATCTCGATGGCGCGATTGCCAAGTTCGAGAGCGCTCACATCAAAGGCCAGCACTTCGCCGATCCGCTGGAGATGTGGGGCGAGGCGCTGATCGCCAAGAACCGCTCGGACCTCGCACTCGCGAAGTTTGAGGAAGCCAACAAATACGCACCGAACTGGAAGCGCCTCCATCAGAAGTGGGGAGAAGCGCTGATCTACGCTGGCCGCAGGGACGATGCGGCGAAGCAATTCGCGTTGGCGAGGGGCCTCAATGGCTGAAGAAGACGCGCAGTCCGGCCGCGCCCGAGGCGATGCGAGTGCGGCGTTGCTGGCCGCGGCGCTGGGCAAGGTGTCGGACAATCCCAGAGTCGATGCGCTGATCGAACGCCAGATCGCGCTCGCCGATCTGCAGATCGCCGATCTCGAACGCGAGGACCAGGTCCGCCACTGGTCGCTGCGCGTCCATCATGTTTCCGATGTTCTGAAACTCGGCTTCGAGCTTGCGGCGGCGCTTGTCGTGACCGCCATCGCGGCGATCATCGGTGGCGCAATGTGGACAGCGGCCCACGATAACGGCCTTGTCATCGAGGCGTTCAACGTTCCTGCCGACATGGCTGCAAATGGATTGAGCGGCGAAGTTGTCGCGACCAAGGTGCAGGATCGTCTCGCCTGGATGCTCGCCCATACGGACTCCATCCGCGAGGCGAACAGCTTCCGCAACAATTGGGGCGACGACATCAAGGTGCAGATCCCCGATACCGGCGTCTCGATCGGAGAACTCTATCGCTACCTCGCCGCATGGCTCGGGCATCAGACGCACATCACGGGCGAGGTGTGGCGCGCGGGCGGCAAGGTCTCGCTGAGTATCCGCACTGGAGGCGATCCCGCGCGCACGCTAACCGCGCCCGAATCCCGTTTCGACGACCTGATCGCGAAAGGTGCGGAGGCTGTTTACGCCAAGACGCAGCCCTATCGCTGGGCCGTCTTCCTCGACACGGAAAGCCGGAGCACGGAAGCGATCGCCGCGGTACGCGATCTCGCGCTCAGCGGTCCGCTTGAGGAACGGCCCTGGGGATATACCTTTTGGGGTCTTCTGACGGTCAGCCACGGCAACGACATCTGGGGCAATCTGGAGAAACAGCGCACCGCGAACCGTCTTGCACCCGATCTTCCCAATGTCGCCTACAACCTTGCGGCAGCGGAAGAAGCTGTGAACCACGATGAGGCTGCGCTGCACGCGATGCAACGCGCGCATGTGCTTTATCAGGCTCCAGCCGCGCGCCAGCTCGCGTCCTATGCCGTGGCGATTCAAATCCTCATGTCGGCACAGGAAAGCGACGAGCTGCTTGGCGATTATGTGGACTCGCAGGCGCAAATGCGCGCGGTCGCCGCTTTGCCCGATTATGCGGACGTCCACTCGCTCGTTCCGTTCGTGATCTCGGAAAATCTTGCGCGAATGCACGACGTCTCCGGCTCCGAGCGCGCAGAGCAAGGACGCAAGGACGAGGAAGCGCTTGTGTCATTTTTCGACGCCGGTTCCGACAATCCGGAGTTCAGGCCACCGGGTATCGCACGGGCGTTTGTCCGCGGCGATTGGGCCGCGGCGCGCGCGGGACTGCTTGCGCTCAAGAATTCTCCTCAGATGCGGGTACCTGCTGCTGCGGTGCTCGGCCCGTGGTTGTCGCTGCAGCTGGCTTATGCGGATGCCGGGCTAGGCGATCTCGCAGCGGCACACACGCTGACCGACAGCCTGCCGGTCGATTGCTATGACTGCCTGCGCGTGCGTGGACAGATCGCCGCGTTCGAACACCGCTGGGATGTCGCGAACGATTTGTTTGCGAAAGCCGTCAATGCTGCGCCTTCGATTCCCTTCGCCCATCTCGAATGGGGACAGATGCTGATGGCGAAGGGCGATCTCGAAGGCGCTATCGCCAAGTTTGAGCACGCGCACCAGAAGAGCCCACACTTCGCCGATCCGCTGGAGATGTGGGGCGAGGCGCTGATCGCCAAGAACCGTTCCGACCTCGCGCTCGCGAAGTTTGAGGAAGCCAACAAATACGCGCCGAACTGGCGGCGCCTCCACCAGAAATGGGGTGAGGCGCTCATGTGGTCGGGAAACAAAGACGAAGCGAAGAAACAGTTCACCCTCGCGCGCAATCTCGCGGCGAACAAGTCGTAACCGCACAGGAGCGCGCGATGAGCCAACGCGAACGCAAGAAGCTGGGGCCGTTCCTCGCCACCGTCGTCGTGGCCAACGCGATGATCGGCTCGGGGATTTATATGCTGCCTGCTGGTCTCGGCGCAGTCGGATCGATCTCGATCCTCGCTTGGGTGGCGGCGGCGTGCGGCACGGCGCTTCTGGGCGGTGTGCTGGCCTGGCTCACGGTCATCAGCCCCGGGACGCGCGGTCTGTTCTCCTATGTCCGCGAGAGCTTCGGTCCTGGCGCGGGCTTCGTGGCTGGCGTGCTTTATTGGTTCACGGTCCTGACGGCCTGTGTTGCGGTTGCGACCGCGGTGACGGGATATCTCAGTGTCTTCATCCCCGCTATCGCGAAACCGCCCATGAGCACGGTCTGCAATGTGGCGGTCATCTGGATTATGGTGGGATCGAACCTGGCGGGTCCGCGCTTTGTGGCAGCGTTGCAGAGTCCGGCGCTTCTGCTCGGTCTCGCGCCCGTCTTGCTGGCCGCGATTGGCGGCTGGTTCTTCTTCGATAAAGCGACATTCGTCGCGTCCTGGAATTTCACGGGTGGCAGCTTCCTGACCGTCGTGCCGCGCGCGACGGTGATGGTGTTCTGGGCCTTTCTGGGCTTTGAGAGCGCATCGATCCTGTCGACGCGCGTGCGCAATCCGGCGCGCGATGTGCCGATCGCGACGCTCGGCGGCATCGCTATGGCGACCGTGATCTATATGGCGGCCTGCGCCGCGCTCATGGGAATCCTGCCCGCAGCGGCGCTCGCGAAATCTTCCGCCCCATTCGCGGACGGTGCAGCTGCGATGCTCGGCGCAGCGACGGCTGGCGCTATAGCGCTGTGTGCTGTGATCAAGGCTTCGGCCACGTTGAGCGGCGACATCCTGCTCGCCGTCGAAACCGGCGAATCCGAATCCGTGCTGGGCCATATGAAGCCGCATTTGCGCGACCGGCAGACTCACAAGGCCTCAACTCCGACCTTGGTGATCACGGGCGCGATCCTGAGCGCGATTGCCGTCCTGTCGGCGAGCCCGACACTCGCGCGCCAGTTCACGATCATCACCAATGTGGTGGTCGTGCTCGCGATGCTGGACTATGCGGCGTTCTGCGGAGCTTTGCTTGTGCTCAGCAAGCGGCTTCCGCCGCAACGGCGCTTCTGGGCGCGGATGCTGGCCATCCTCGCATTGCTGTTCTGTGTATGGGTTGTCGCGGCGTCCGATCCGAGCCTTCTGATCTGGTCGGTGGTGCCGGTCTTGGGTGCGGTGCTTGCGTATTTCTATTTCCGCATGCGCAACGGCGCCGCGAAAAGCATCCAGGGCGCGGGTGCGGCATGATGCGTGCTACAGTGTGAACTCCAGGGGCGGGCGAGATGGACATCCATAGGCCGAAAGCAGCAGTGCATGGCTGGCGTGAGCTGCTCAAGGAAATCGGCATCATCGTGATCGGCGTGGTGATCGCCCTTGGCGCGGAACAGGCTGTCGAGGCGATCCACTGGATGTATCAGGTGGATGCGGGCGAAGCGGCGCTGAAAGTCGCTTTCGTTCGCGAAGTCGACAACATGGCGTTGCGAAAGGTGCAGAGCGACTGCATCGAACAGCGCCTGAGCCTCCTTTCGCACACGGTGGAACGCGCCTCGGACAACGGCCAACTCCCTGCTGTTGGCGCTATCGGCCATCCACCCTTTACGCCGTGGACGATCGGGGCGTGGGATGCGCTGGTGGCCAACGACACCGTTTCGCATCTGCCGCGGGAGAAGATGCTCGCCTACGTACAAATCGCACAGCGGACAGCCGTTCTCAGTGGCATGAGCGACAGAGAGAACGATCAGTGGACGATCCTCGACAGCATGGTGGGTCTCGGACGGCGGCTGAGCGACGTCGAGGCCGAGCAGCTGCGCATGACTTTGGCGCAGGCTGCTGAGTCCAACCGCTTGATGCAGCGGACAAGTGGCCGCTTGTGGGAGCTTGTGAAGGAGACGGATCTTGTGGAGACGTCCGAATTCGACAGTGCGATGCAACGCGCCACGCGTGGCAAGCCGGACGCGGTCATCTGCCACCGGATGGCGGTCCCCGCCTCGGCAATAAAAGGTTCAACACATGGCTGACATGGCGCTCACGACTGCGAGATCGTCGCGCCGCTTTTTCGGCCAGCCGCCGGCGCTGGGCTTTCTTGCGTTCACCGAGGCGTGGGAACGCTTTTCCTATTACGGCATGACCTCGCTGCTCGTGCTCTATATGAGCCAGGCGCTGTTCATGCCGGAGCATATCGGCCACATCGCGGGCTTTGCCGGATATCGCGCCGCGCTCGAAAGCGTATTCGGCAAGATGAGCACGCTGGCGCTCGCGTCGCAGACTTATGGAGTCTACACCGCTTGCGTGTACCTCACGCCGCTTTTCGGCGGTTGGCTCGCAGATCGCTTCATCGGCCGGCGCAACGCGGTCGTGACCGGCGCGATCCTGATGAGCGGCGGCCACATCGCGATGGCGTTCGACCAGTCGTTTTTGCTGGCGTTGTTCCTGCTCATCACCGGCTGCGGATTGCTCAAGGGCAATATCTCCACACAGGTGGGCCAGCTTTATGCCGAAGATGACGCGGCCGGGCGCACGCGCGGCTTCTCGATCTTCTCGATGGCGATCAATGTCGGCGCGGTTGCGGGACCGCTCACCTGCGGATTGCTGGCGCAGCTCTATGGCTGGCACATCGGGTTCGGCACAGCCGGTCTCCTGATGCTGTTCGCGCTTGCGACTTATCTCGCGGGCTATCGCCTGCTCAGCGAAAGCGCGCGCGGCACGGCGGCGCGCGAACCCGCCGCCGCGCTCACCGCGCAGCAGAAGCGCGCGATCGGCGCCCTGATCGTGGTGATGCTGATCACTATCCCGCACTCGATCGCGTTCTATCAGAACACCAATATCGGGCTGGTGTGGATCAACGCGCACGTCGATCTGATGGTGGGCAGCTTTCATCTGCCGCCCACCTGGCTCGGCGGCGCGGTGGATTCCTTCATCTCCATCGCCTGCGTGCCGTTCCTGTTCGCGCTGTGGCGCTGGCAGGCGCGCCATGGCGGCGAACCGGGCGAGATCGCCAAGATCGGAATTGGCGCCGCGCTGGCCGTTATCGCCAATCTGGTGCTGGCAGGTGCAGCCCTGCTGCCGGGCCGCGTATCGCCGCTTTATCCGTTGCTTTACGAAGTCATTCTCGGCGTTGCGTTCATCTGGCAATGGCCGACGCTGTTGGCGCTGACATCGCGCATCGCTCCGCAGCGCCTGAAATCGACCTTGATGGGCGCCGCGTTCCTCACGCTCTTCGCCTCCAACATGACCATTGGCCGCATCGGCGCGCTCTACGAGCACATGACACCGGCCGCGTTCTGGACGCTCAACGCGGTGATCGCGTCGGTGGGCGCTGTGCTCGCGCTTCTCCTGGGCAAGCCGCTGCAGAAGATCTTCGCGGAGGCCTTGCGTGGCTGATGAGGAAGACGAACACAGCGGCGCCGAAACCGGCCCATCGGGAAAGTCGCCCCGAACTGGGGCCGGCTGCACCTTAAATGGGGCGGGGTGTTGCTCTACAGTGGCCGCGGGGGCGAAGCCGAGAAGCAGTTCGCGATCGCATCGAATCTCGGTCTGTCCGCCTCCCGACAGGGCCGCGCTTGCGCGCGTGAAGGCACATCATGGCTGAGCATGCCGAAGACCGCGAGAACCCTGTCGGACCCGATGTGGATGCCGCGGCGCTCGGCATGGCGCTGAACGAGGCGCAGCACAATCCGGCGGTGGCCGCGGAAGCCAATGCTTTCCTGAAAGAGCAGACGCGGCTCGCGCATGAGCAGTTGCTGCTGGTGCGGCTGCAGGCGGCCGATCTGCGCCGCGAAGACAAGCTACGCCACTGGTCGCTCCGCGTGCGTCACGTCAGCGACGTGATGAAGCTCGCGTTCGAACTGGCGCTGGCCTTCATTCTCGTGGCAGTGGCGGTCGGCATCGGGGCCACGATCTGGACGGCCGCGCATGACAAAAGTCTGATCATCGACGCGTTCCAGGTGCCGCCCGATCTCGCTTCTCGCGGGCTTAGCGGGCAGGTGATCGCGCTGCGTGTCGAGGACCGGCTCTCCTGGATGCAGGCGCACACCGCAACCGCGCGCGTCGCCAACACCTATCGCCATGTCTGGGATGAGGACGATCTCAAGGTCCAGATTCCCGACACCGGAATCTCCATCGGCGAGTTCTACCGCTATCTGGTCGGCTGGCTTGGCGACCAGACGCACATCTCCGGCGAAATCTGGCACGCGAAAAACGGCATCGTGCTCACCACCCGCGTGGGCAATGCGCCTGCGCCTTCGCTGGCGGGCCAGCTGGACGATCTCGACGGGCTGGTCGTGAGGGCTGCGGAACAGATCTATCGCCAGACCCAGCCCTATCGCTACATCGCCTGGCTCGACCGCCAGAACCGTATTGCGGACGAACTGGCTGCGGCGCGTGCGCTTGCAACCAGCGGCCCGGCAGAGGAACGGCCATGGGCTTACACGCGCTGGGGCGTGACGCTCGAAAGCCTTGGCGACCTCAAGGGCGCGCTCGACAAGCAGCGCATGGCCGTGAAGCTTGGACCGAAGCTGCCGCACGCCTGGTACAATCTCGGCGCCGCCGAAAGCGCGCTTGGCCATGACGAAGCGGCGCTGCACGACAATGAGCGCGCGCTCGCGCTGATGCAGAGTCCTGCCGCCCATCAGCTCGCGCCCTTCGCGGTCGCGGCGACAACCTCGATCCTGAAGATGCTCATTGCCGAAGCGGGTGGCGATTACGGCGTAGCGATCGCCGAAGCGCCACATGTGCAGACACTCGATGAATTCGGCAGTGCGCATCTCTCGGCCCGGATCATGAAGGCCGCTGATCTCGCCGCGAACCACGACATCGCCGCGTCGCAGAACGCCGATCCGAACGGTGACGCGGAATTGACGGGGCTCCAACTCGGGGCGAACGGCAATTTCGATATCCAGCCACTGCCGGCGCTGGCGCGCGCGGTGGCGCTCGATGACTGGAAAGCCGCACGCGACGATCTTATCCGCGACAATTCCGGCAGAGGGGTCGCATCGGCCGACCGGACGCTTCTGCCGGTGCTGACATGGCCGTGGTACGCCTATGCCAATGCGCGCCTCGGCGACTTCGTGGCGGCGCATGCGCTGATCGATAGGACGCCGCTCGATTGCTATCTCTGCCTGCGCATGCGCGGCAACATCCGCGCGGCGGAGCACAAATGGGACGAGGCCGCGTATTGGTTCGCGCGTGCGACCGCTTACGCGCCGTCACTGCCCTTTGCCTGGCACGACTGGGGCGCGATGCTGCTCGCCAAGGGTGACGCCGATACCGCAATCGCGAAATTCGAGGAGGCGCACAAGCGCGGTCCGCATTTCGCCGACGCGCTCGAAGGCTTAGGCGAGGCGCTGATGGCGAAGAACGAGGCCGGCCGCGCGCTTGAAAAGTTCGCCGCCGCCAATACCTATGCTCCGAACTGGGGACGGCTTCATCTGAAATGGGGCGAGGCTCTCGCGGCCGCAGGCAGGACGGACGACGCGAAAATGCAGTTTCAAGCCGCATCGCAACTGAGCCTGAGCGCCGCCGACCGCGCGGCGCTCAAGAGTCACGGGTTGATCTGAACGTGCTGCGATTCCTGCGCAACGTGCTGATCCTTCTGGCCGGCGCGTTTGTCGTTCTCTATCTCGCGGTCTTTGTCCTGCTCCTTGTCTATCAAAGACAGCTTCTGTTTGCGGGCAACACCACCGTTATCGCACCGCCTTCCGCGAATTCGATCTATCGCGCGGTGACGATCAAGGAGAATGACGGCACCAGCCTTGCGATCTGGAAAGCGCCGCCCACGCGGCCGGGTCTTCCAACCTTTGTCATCTTTTACGGTAATGCCAGCAGCCTGACCGATTTCGCCGAAACCGGTGAGCACCTTCACGCGCATGGCTATGGCGTCGTACTGGCGGCCTATCGCGGCTATTCGGGCAATCCCGGGAGCCCAAGCGAAGACGGATTGATGGCCGACGCGCACGCCGTTCTTGCAAGCGTGCCAAAGCCGGTCGTGCTGTGGGGTCACAGCCTTGGCAGCGGTGTTGCCGCGCGGATGGCAAGCGAAGGCCGCGCGGAGGCGCTTGTCCTGGAATCGCCCTACACCTCCATTCCCGATGTCGGCGCGCGGCGGTTTCCGATCTATCCGGTGCGGTGGTTCATGCGCGACCGCTTCGATACGCTGTCGCTGCTGCCGAAAATCAAGGTGCCGGTGCTCATCTTCCACGGTACGCGCGACTGGATCGTGCCCTATGACATGGGCGTGACGCTCGCCCATCGTTTCGGCAAGCAGGCGCTGTTCATCCCGATTGTCGGTGCAGAGCACGAACCGCACCGATCCGATCTGGTGCCTTTCGTTACGCGCTGGCTGCAGAGAAACGGCCTGGTACCGCGGTCCTAACGGCGTTTGCTCACGCCACGTTGCGGGGGTGGATGACGTCGCGCGCGGGGAATTCGCCCCAGGCGCGTGTGCCGCTGCCGGGCGTGCTTTTGATGTGAAACACCGCGCTGTGCGCTTCGATCAGCGACTTCACGATCGGAATGCCGAGGCCCGTGCCCGCGCCCTCCACGGTGGTCGCGCGTTCCACCTGACCGAAGGGCTGCAGCGCCGTCATGAGACCTTCGCGCGTCATGCCAAGGCCGTCATCCTCCACACCCAGTTCGAGCGCGCCGTTCGCGAGCATGCGGCCGAAGACACAGATCGTGCCGCCTGCCGGCGTGAACTTCACGGCGTTCGAGAGCAGGTTCGTCAGGACCTGCCGGATCGCGCGATGATCCGCATTTAATCCCAGCCCCGGCGCGATTGCCGTGGTCAGGGTGACGTCTTTGGCGCTCGCTTGCGGTGCGAGGAAAAGCCGGGCGCGCTCGGCGACCTGGTTCAGGTCGAGCGGTTCGCGATGAAGTTCGAGCTTGCCGGCCTCGATCTTGGCCATGTCGAGCACGTCGTTGATCAGGCTGAGCAGGTGTTCGCCGCTTTTGTGGATGTCCTCGATATAGCCTTCGTAGCGATGCTCGCCGAGCGCGCCGAACGTGCGCTGGCGGATCATGTCGGAGAATCCGATGATCGCGTTCAGCGGCGTGCGCAGCTCATGGCTCATGCTGGCCAGGAACTGGCTCTTGGCGTGGTTCGCGGCCTCGGCGGCGGATTTCGCGTCCGCCAGTTCCTTTTCGTACAGGCGCCGCTCGGTGATATCGGCCATCGTGCCGATCGCGCGGAGCGCCACACCTTCCTCGCTGAACAGCACCCGGCCCTTCAGCATCACGATGCGTTCTTCCCCGGTATCGGCACGGACGATGCGCAGTTCCTCGTCCTGCAGGCGGTTCTCCTCGGGATTTGGCATCTCCCTGAAGCCGCTCCTGAAGCGCGCGAGATCGTCGGGGTGAAGCATCTTCTCAAACAGCGCCGGACCGGACGGTGTGGATTGCGCGAGTCCCAGCATGGCCTTGAATATCGGCGACCATTGGTCCACGCCGGTCGTGAAATCGACATCATAGGTACCGAGTCCGCTGGCGTCCGCGGCAAGATGCCAGCGCGCTTCGGTGGCGCGCAGTTCTTCTTCCTTGCGATGTTCCGCAAGCGCCAGCCTGACGAGTTTCGCGCACGGCGCGAGCAGGCCCCAGTCGCGCTCGGTCGGTGCGCGCGGCTCCTTGTAGTACATCGCGATGGTGCCCAGCACGACGCCATCGTTGCGCAGGATCGGCTGCGACCAGCACGCGCGAAGTCCGAACGACAAGGTGAAATCGCGCGGCCCCGCCCACAAGGGATCGTTCGCGATATCGGTGACGATCACCGCTTCCTTTCGCCAGGCCGCGGTGCCGCAGGAGCCGGCGCAGGGTCCGATCTCCACGCCGTCAATTGCCGCGGAATAGGCTTCCGGCAGGCTGGGCGCTGCCGCGGGCTTGAGGCGTTTGCCGTCAGGCTGCAGCAGGAGGATGGAACATAATGCCGGCGGCGCCAGCCGCTCCACGAGCATTGCGATGCGCGTCAACGTCTCACGGAGGGACGCACCATCAGCCATGAGGTCGAGGATTTCGCCCTGCGCTTCGAGCATCGCACGCGCGGGAAACGCGTCGGCATCGCGAAACGGCGAAGACGTGGACGCGCCCTTGGAACTGTGCGCGACCGTCATGTCTGGCGATCCTCCATCGCCCTACAATAATTCCCTTAGGTCAACGCAGTGTTAAACGATGCCGCAGTGCGCTGGCGGTGCGGAGATCCGAGAGACAGATGCCCCCGTTTTCGCGCGGCGTGACAGCCGTTTATCTTGTGGCTGGCGCGATTTAGCCGGGATTTGCGCGCTGGACGTGGTGCAAGTGGATCGCCGAGCCAGTAGGGTGAGCGGGTCTCGGGGGTGTATCGACGATGACCGGCAGCGCGGCAGCGCCACTCAAACGTCACGTCGCAGCCGTCGTGATCGGCAACGCGCTCGAGTTCTACGACTTCACGACCTACGCCTATTTCGCGACCCAGATCGGGCACACGTTCTTCCCCTCACAATCGCCGTTCGTGAGCCTGATGGCGTCGCTGGCCGCGTTCGGGATCGGATTCGCGGCCAGGCCGGTGGGTGCGATCATTTTCGGCCGCTACGGTGACAGGGTCGGGCGAAAGCCCGCGATGCTCGCCTGCTTTGTGCTGATGGGTGCCGCCATCCTCCTGCTGGCGCTGACACCGTCTTATTCCGCCATCGGAATCGCGGCACCCGCGCTGGTCGTTATCGCACGGCTTCTTCAAGGCCTTGCTGTGGGCGGAGACGTCGGGCCGACGACCGCCTATCTGTTCGAAGCCGCACCGGAACACCGGCGCGGATTCTATGCCGCACTTCAATATGCCAGCCAGGGTATGTCGACACTCGCGGGCGGCATCGTGGGCGTAACCTTGTCGAGCGTGCTCGATGCGCAGGCACTCAACGATTACGGCTGGCGTATTGCGTTCCTGCTCGGCGCGGTGATCCTGCCGGTCGGCTTCCTCATTCGTCGGGCGTTGCCCGAGACCTTCCACGAAAGCGAACGCGCGCAGGCGGTATCGGCACCTGTGCCTTGGCGCATCATCGTGCTGGGCTTTTTCATGCTCGGCAGCACGACCATCGGATTCTATGTCATCGCCTATATGACGACTTTCGCCGGCACCGTTCTTCACATGAAGACGAACATATCTTTTGGCGCGACCCTGGTGTTCGGCGCGGCCAACATCGTCTTCAGTACGCTTGCAGGCATCCTCTCCGACCGCTACGGCCGCAAACCGTTGATGGTATGGCCGCGCGTGCTGTTCCTCGTGCTCGTCCTGCCGCTGTTCTACCTCATTATCCGTAACCACGATGCGGTGACGTTGCTGTGCGCGACCTTCGTCCTTGGCGCGCTCGGGCAGATGGCGGTGGTCGGTTTCGTGACGATGAGCGAAGTACTGCCAAAGCACATGCGCTCTGCGTCGCTCGCGATCACCTATGCGACGGCGATCAGCATCTTCGGCGGCACGACGCAGTTCAACATCACCTGGCTGATCCATTCGACAGGCAATGCGATGGCGCCGGCGTATTACCTTTTCACGGCCACCATCGTCGGCATTGTCGCGATGGTGCTGATGCCGGAGACGGCACCGGTGATCCTCAAGCGCCCGGCTGTCCCGTGAGCGCTACGAAGCGCGCGATCCCGCTCCGCCATGTGATCGCGGTGTTCGCGGGCAACGGGCTCGAATTCTACGACTTCCTCACCTTCTCTTATTTCTCCGACTATATCGGCCGCGTGTTCTTTCCCTCCGACGACCGGATGATCAGCTGGCTCGCAGCGCTGGCGACCTTCGGTGTCGGATTTCTGATGCGCCCGGTCGGTGCGTTCGTCATCGGCCGCATGGGCGATCGCACCGGCCGCAAGCCTGCGATGCTGCTGTCGTTCTCGCTGATGGGCGTGGGCATCATAGGTATGTGCCTGACGCCATCCTATGCGCGGATCGGATTTGCCGCGCCGGTGCTGGTGGTGCTGTTCCGCCTGGTGCAGGGCTTCGCACTCGGCGGCGAGGTCGGCCCGACCACGGCCTATATGGCGGAAGCCGCACCGCCCGAACGGCGCGGGTTTTATATCTCGATGCAATACGCGACGCAGGATTGCTCCACCCTGGTTGCCGGTCTCATCGGGCTCGCGCTTTCGCAGACCCTGAGCGAGACCCAGCTGCAGGATTGGGGCTGGCGCGCGGCGATGCTCGTCGGCGCTGTGATCGTACCGTTCGGGCTTTGGCTCCGCTCGAGTCTGCCGGAGACGCTGCACGCCGCCGGCGAAGCCCACGCTGTGCCGCTGGAAATCGTGAATGGCCCGCGCGGACGTACCCGGCCCTATCTCCTTATCGCCGTGCTCGGCATCCTGATGCTGACGGCGGGCACGATCGGCAATTACACGATCAGTTACATGACGACCTATTCGCGCATGGTGCTGCACATGTCGACGGCGGTGTCGTTCGGGATCACGATCATCAACGGCGCCTTCTCGATCCTGTCCGAGGTCGCGAGCGGGTTCTGGTCCGACCGCTTCGGGCGCAAGCCGGTGATGATCGTTCCAGGCGTTCTGCTTCTGCTCTCGATCTTCCCGGGCTTCTGGCTGATCGAACATTTCCGCTCGACTGCGGTACTTTACGGCGCGGAAACGGTAATGGTGCTGTTCGCCGGCGTGAGCAGCGTGCCGGTCATCGTCGGCATCACGGAATCGCTTCCGCCCTCTATCCGTTCGGGCTCGGTGGCGATGATCTACGCGCTCGCGATCTCGATTTTCGGCGGTTCGACGCAGTTCGTCATCACCGCGCTGATCCGCTGGACCGGCAACCCGCTCGCACCGGCCTGGTACTGGAGCGGTTCGCTGGTTATCGCCCTTATCGCCATGGCCCTGTTCAAGGAATCTGCACCGGTTAAACTCGCGCAGAGGGACTAAAGGGGCGGCTTCATGCGGTTCGGACGGGTTGCGCTTTCGCTTGTCTTTGTACTGGCTGCGGTGGTGTCCGCTTCCGCATCGCGGGTGTTGACGCTCGACGACCAGTTCCGCGAGCAGGTGGTGGGCGATCCGCAGATATCCGCCGACGGCAACTGGATCGCCTACACCGTCACCTCGAGCGATCTTAAGGAAGACGAGAGCAACAGCCACATCTGGATGTCGAGTTTCGACGGTGCGCGCACGGTCCAGCTCACGAACCGCAAGAAGGAAAGCGAAAGTACGCCGCGCTTCAGCCCCGATGGGCACTGGCTCGCGTTCATCTCCGGCCGCGGCGAAGATGGCGACAAGGACCAGGTCTGGCTGATGGATCGCGCCGGCGGCGAGGCCAGGCGCATCAGCGAATTCAAGGGCGATGTGCTCGATCTCGCCTGGTCGCCGGATTCGAAGAAGCTCGCCTTGATCGTCAAGGACCCGAAGCCGGAGGACCTGAAGAAGAAAGACGGCAAGGACGACGACAAGGATGGCGACGACGAGAAGCATCCAAAGCCCATCGTCGTCGACCGTTTCCAGTTCAAGGAGGACATCGAAGGCTATCTCGGCAAGGAGCGCCAGCACCTCTACGTGTTCGATCTCGCGACCCACAAGGCGGAGCGGCTCGCGCCTGGCGAATACAATGAATATCTCCCGGCCTGGTCGCCCGACGGCAGTCAGATCGCGTTCGTCAGCCGCCGCGAGCGCGCCGATTTCGATCGCGACGAAAACTGGAACGTCTATGTGGTCGACGCGCATGCGGGCGCGAAGCCGCGTGCGCTGACGACGTTCCCCGGTCCCGACAGCCAGCCGGACTGGACGAGCTATCCCGCGTGGTCGCCGGACGGGAAGTTCGTGGCCTATATCCAAGGCGGACCGCTCAAGCTGATCGAATATGCGGTGCATCATCTGGCTGTCGTGCCGGCTGCCGGTGGGACGCCGAAAATTCTCACCGCGTCGCTTGACCGCAATGTGCTGCAGCCGGTGTGGTCGGCGGACGGAAAGACGATCCGCTTCATCGTCGAGGACGACCGCGCGCAATATCTCGCGAGCGTTCCCTCGACGGGCGGACAGGTCGCGCATCTCGCAGGAGCGCGCAATGTCATCGTCGCGCACACCGCCACGCGCTCGGGTCGCGAGGCGCTGCTTCTCGGCACGCCGTCGGCGCCCGTCGAGGTCTACGCCTTCGACGGCAAGGGCGCTCCACGCCAGGTCTCGCATCAGAACGAATGGCTGAAAGAAATTACGCTCGGCACGGTCGAAGAGACCGCGTTCAAAAGCTTCGACGGCGCGGAGGTGCACGGTTATCTCGTGAAGCCGCCGAATTTCCAAAAGGGCATGCGCTATCCCGCGATCCTGAGGCCGCATGGCGGGCCCGTGGAGCAATGGGACCTCACCTTTGATTTCGGGCTGCAGTTCCTTGCCGCGAACGGCTATGTCGCGATCACGCAGAACCCACGCGGCAGTTCGGGCCGCGGCGAGGCGTGGTCGAAGGCGATCTATGCCGACTGGGGCAACCGCGACGCCAAGGACGATCTCGCCGCCGTCGACGATGCGGTGCGGCGCGGGCTCGCCGACGCGAACCGGCTCTGCGTCGCCGGCTGGTCCTATGGCGGCATGTCGACCAACTACATCATCGCGCAGGACACGCGCTTCAAATGCGCGCGCAGCGGTGCGTCCATCTCCGACATCTTCGCGGGCTACGGCACCGATGAATATGTGCGCGACTACGAATCCGAACTCGGCGTGCCGTGGAAGAACCAGGAAACCTGGATGCGGATCTCGTTCCCCTATCTCCATGCCGACCGGATCAAGACGCCGGTGCTGTTCATGGGTGGCGATAAGGACTTCAACGTACCGCTGCTCAATGTCGAACAGATGTATCAGGCCCTGAAAAGCCTCGGCCTTGAGACCGAACTCGTCATCTATCCCGGCCAGTTCCACGAACTCACGCAACCGAGCGACCTGCGCGACCGCCTGAAGCGCGACCTCGAGTGGTTCGACAAGCATTTGAAAGGCGGCAAACACTAGCCCACTTCCAGCCGATCGGCGCCGTGTGGGCGAGGGCGCTGTTGGTTGCCATTGCTGCAAGCCGACCGGATACTCCTGCACTGACGGTGTCGTTGAGAACGACCGCGCGGAGGACCCATGGCGCAGCAGACGATCGATTCCACGCGGCAACCCGCGCCGCCACCGGATACGGCCATCAAGGCTGCCATCGAGGAGTTTCGCAGCGTGCTTGGGACCGAAGGGCTGCTTACGGACGAAAAGGATGTCGCGCAATTCCGCGATCCCTTCGCGCATCCGAGCTGGCGCGCATTCGAGCCCTCCGCCGTTCTGCAGCCCGCCTCCGTCGAGCAGATCCAGGCCGTCCTGCGCATCGCGAACGAACATCGCGTTCCGCTCTGGACAAGTTCGCAGGGGCGCAACAATGGTTACGGGGGTGCCGCGCCGCGCGTCTCCGGTGCGTTCGTTCTCAATCTCCGCCGCATGAACCGCGTGCTCGACGTGGACGAGGAATCGGCCACCGCGCTGATCGAGCCGGGTGTCAGCTTCTTCGATCTTTACAACCATCTGCGCGCCATCGGATCGAAGCTCTGGATGTCGGTGCCCGATCTCGGTTGGGGCAGCGTCGTCGGCAACACGCTCGATCATGGCGTCGGCTACACGCCCTATGGCGATCACGTGGCGAGCCAGTGCGGCATGGAGGTGGTGCTTGCCAATGGCGACGTGCTGCGCACCGGCATGGGCGCGATGGAGAATACCAAGGCGTGGCAGGTCTACAAGCGCGGCTGCGGCCCCTCCGCCGACGGCATTTTCATGCAGTCGAATTTCGGCATCGTCACCAAGATGGGCGTGTGGCTGATGCCGCCGCCGGAGGTCTACATGCCGGGGTGGTTGACGCTGAGGCGCGACAGCGATCTCGAACTTCTGCTTGAAAAGCTCCGTCCGTTGATGATGAACGGCACGATCCCGAACCAGCCGATGATCATCAACGTTCTGTGCGGCGCCTCCGCCTTCACCGAGCGCAAGGCCTGGTACACCGGTGACGGTCCCATCCCCGAGGAGATCGTCGAGAAGATCGCGCAACAGCCGGGCTTCGGGCGCTGGGTGATGCGGTTTGCGCTTTACGGCGACGCGAAGATCGTCGAACGCCAGCGCGAGATCGTGACGGAGGCTTTCGGCACAATCCCCGGCGCTGAGGTCACATTCTCCAAATACGACGGACACGCGTTGCCCGAATTCGAAAATCCGCATGAGCGTGTGCAGGCCGGTGTGCCGAGCCTGGCCCTCGATCAGATGACGCGCTGGTATGGCGGCGAGAACGGCGGCCATATCGGTTTCTCCTGCGCAGCGCCCATCACCGGCCGCGACGGCGCGGCGCTGCGCGATCTTGTGCGCAAGGGCCTCAACGATGCCGGCCTCGATTACAGCGCGGTGATCGTGGTCGGGAAGCGCAGCATGATCCATGTCGCACTCGTGGTGTTCGACACCGAAAACGAGGCGCAGGCCAGGACGGCCTACGACGCGTGCAAGGCGCTGGTGGCACCAGCGGCAAAGCTCGGCTACGGCGAATACCGCTCGCATCTGGATTTCATGGATCTTGTCGCCGACCAGTACGGCTTCAACAACCACGCTCAGCGCCGTTTCAACGAAACGCTCAAGGATGCGCTCGATCCCAACGGCATCCTATCGCCCGGCAAGCAGGGAATCTGGCCGAAAAGCTATCGCGAATAGTGCTGACGAAAAAGGAGCGGCGGCGTATACGCGCCACCGCTCCAGAGGCGTCTTATTGTTTCTTGAACATCGACGTTGCTGACTTGGTGCCGCGTGGACCTTTTGCCGCCGTGCCTTGAACGGTGTAGGTGCCGGTCAGAATATCGTTGCCGATATTGATGCCGTCGGTCGTAAAGCCGAAATAGAACGTGCCGCCGGTCGTCAGCGGATATTGCACGCCAATGACCCAGTGCGAACTGGGATCGCCGTTCAGGATCGAGCCCATATCGGCGACCTTGCCGTGGCCCTTGACCCTGCCGACATAGCCTGAGCCGATACCTGGATCGCAATTTTCCTGGGTCGAGGACATGCCGACATTCGTGCCGTCCGACGTGATCGAGAAGGTATCGCAAAATCCGTCAAGCGTGATGACGGTGGTTTTCGTTTTCGCCGCCGCGCCGCCGGCCGAAAGCGCGAGCGCCAAAGCACTGCACAGAACAATTCTCTTCATGTGAAAGTCCCACCCTAGAAGGCCCACACCATTGCAGGCCCATTTGGCGATGCTACCAAGCATGGGATTGCTCACAAGCACGAAATCACGAGCCGCCCCTGCTGATCGTTATTTGAGCGTCTGCGAAGGCTTATGCATCTATTGTGTGCATCACTCGCGACGATCGAACGTGCTTTCGTGCCAGCGATGCAGCATCAGCCATTCGAGAAAGCTGAGTGCGTAGAAGTTGACGATACCGACAAAAGAGAGAAGTCCGAGGGCCGCAAACATCTTGGAAATTTCCAGACGGTTTGCGGCTTCCGTCACGCGCCACGCGAGGCCGGTCGCTGTGCCCGAGCCGGCGACGAATTCGGCGACGACCGCGCCGATCAGCGCGAGCCCGCCCGAGATCTTCATGCCGGCGAGAATGTAAGGCAATGCGCCTGGCAGTTGCAGCCGCCACAGGATCTGCCAGCGCGACGCGCCATAGAGCCGGAAGAGATCGAGAAGCCCGGGATCGACGGAACGAAGGCCGAGCGTCGCGTTGGAGAGGATCGGAAAGAATGCCACGATCAGTGCGATGATGATCGCCGCGCGCTCGACATGCTCGTAGCCCACCCAGATGAGGATCAGGGGCGCGACGGCGATGATCGGGGTGACCTGGAGAATCACGGCATAGGGAAAGAGCGCCATCTCCGCTGTACGGCTCTGCGCGAACACGATGGCGAGTGCGAGACCGGCCACGAGCGCGATGGCGAATGCAATCCATGTCACCTGAAGCGTCGTCCAGAGCGAATCCATCAGGGAGGAAAAGTTCGCCGTGAACGCCGGCCAGATCGCGCTCGGCCCCGGCAGCACGAACACCGGCACATCGTAGCGGCGCACGAGGAACTCCCACAGCGCGAGGACCGCAATGCCGAGGAGCACCGGCAGCAGATATTTCAGAGCGGCTCTCATGCGCCTTTCCCCATTGCGCCGCGCAGCGCCTGGGAAACACGCCGCGCGCCGTCGGCGAATTCCTGCGTCAGGCGATACGACACATCGCGCAGCGGCGGCGGCGAAAGCCGTATCTCCGCCGTGACACGGCCGGGTCGCGGCGTCATCACGACCACGCGCGACGACAGATAGGTGCTTTCGAACACGCTGTGGGTCACGAACAGGACGGTCATCTGGTCCTCGCGTGCAAGCGTGAGCAGGTCGTCGTTCAGCGCCTGGCGCGAGAGCTCGTCGAGCGCTGCGAACGGCTCGTCCATGAGCAGCAATTTCGGGCCCGCCGCCATCGCGCGCGCGATCGAGGTGCGCATTTTCATGCCGCCGGACAACTCGCGGGGATAGGCATCCTCGAAACCTTTGAGCCCGGCGCGTTCCAGGGCCGTGCGGCTCCGCGCCTCTGCGTCTTTGCGTGCGATGCCTCTCAGCTCCAGCGGCAGCCGAACGTTCGCAAGCGCGGTCCGCCACGGCATCAGCGCCGGCTCCTGGAAAACGAAACCGGTTTCGGGCCTGCCGTTCGGAAACGAAACCGTGCCCGCGCTGGGCCTGGCCAGTCCGGCCGCGATGCGCAACGCCGTCGACTTGCCGCAACCGCTCGGCCCCACCAGCGACACGAACTCGCGCTCGGCCACGTCCAGGTCGAGCCGCGCGATCGCCTCGACGCCGTTATCGAAGGTTTTGGAGATGCCGGAGAGGGAGAGGAGGATGGTCATTGTGAAAGGCGTGTCATGGCCCGCGAATGCGGGCCACCCAGGTGATAGCGCTCAGATGGCCAACGTCTCATAAAGATCCCGCCACTCGACATTGTCTCTCTGAATGAGGTTCATCTTCCATTCGCGCTTGTATTTCTTCAACCGGCTCTCATGTGCTATCGCCGCGTGAATATCGTCGAAGGTTTCGAAATACACCAGCGTCTTCACGCCGTATGTCTTCGTGAAACCGGGGATCAAACCCTCGCGATGCTCCCAGACACGCCGGCCCAGATCGCTGGTCACACCGATGTAGAGAGTGCCGTTGCGCTTGCTCGCAAGAATATAGACGTAATACGTCTTCTTCATCACCGGCAAACGTCACCTGGGTAGCCCGCATTCGCGGGCCATGACAATTGGGGCAAGCTCTGAAACGTCTTCCAACAACACCGTCGGCCCCCCACCCGAAGCGCTGCGCGCTTCGACCTCCCCACAAGGGGAGGTGAATATCCTACCGCTTCTCCAGCTCGAATTCGATGCGGCCGACGTCTTTGCCGTCGTTGATGAGACCCTGGACGAAATCGAGCGTGTAGGCTTTCTTGTAATCGAGCGTGGCGGGATAGAGCTTCTCGGAAACCATCGTATCGAAGAAATTCTTCCACTGTGCATCGCTCATCTGGCCGATGCGATGGAGCTTCATTCCCGGCGGTTCGAGGATGCCGTAGGATTTCATCTTCGCGATCGCCTGGGCCAGCAGATCGTCTGTCATCTCCGGATTGTCGCGTTTGATGAGAGCATTCGCGGGCTTGGGGTTGCCGTAGAGATAATGCGTCCAGCCCTGGATCGAGGCTTCCACGAACGCCTGCACGATCTCCGGTTTGGTATCGATCCATTTCTGCGGGACGAGAATCAGGTTCGCGCTGCCGGGATAGCCATTGTCGGCGAGCAGATAGACCTGCGGCTTGAACTTGCCCTGGTTCTCGATCGTGTAGGGCTCGCTCGTGACATAACCTTCCTGGATCGCCTTCGGATCCACGAGGAACGGCGCGAGGTTGAAGGTGTATTTGCGGATCTGCGAATCCTGGAAGCCGAACTTCGCCTTGAGCCACGGCCAGAACGCGGTCGTCGCGGCGTCGGAAATCATGATCGGCTTGCCCCTCATGTCGGCGAGCTTTTTGATGTCGGGCCGCGGATGGGTGATGAGGACCTGCGGGTCTTTCTGGAAGATCGCGGCAACCGCGCGGATCGGCGCGCCAGCCTTGACGATGTTGAACGCGATGAAATCGTTCGAACCCATGCCGAAATCGGCAGCGCCGCCGGCGAGCAATTGCGGCACGTTAATGCTCGGCCCGCCCTGCAGGATGCGAACGTCGAGCCCGCGCTTGGCATAGAGGCCCTCGGCCACGGCTTCATAGAACCCGCCATGCTCGGCCTGCGCCTTCCAGTCGGTGACGAAGGTGATCTTGGTCGCGGCAGTTGCGGGTGCGGCGGATAAAACAAGCGCGAGGGCGAGGAGAGGAATTTTCACGAACAGCTCCATGGGAAATCTAGCGTTGGGGACTATAAAGCTCGCAGGCCGCATGTTTGCGGCCGGCATCGATTTCGGCAAAGCGTTTTTCATCGTCGACCAGCGTGCGGAACAGGACGACGCCGTGCGCGGTCGGCGACCACACCTGGCGCGGTCCGCCATTCAGGATGCCCGTATTGGGGCCGGTCAGCACGAAATCGACGCTGCCGTTCTTGGTCTGCCGATCGTTGAGAACATAGATATTGTCGGTATCGGCATCGAACACCGAGACCGACCAATAGGTATCGGGCATGCCGCTGGCGTGGATATGCAGCGCCGCGCCTGCCGCGCTCAGGTCGTAGGGGCAACTCGAATAGAGCAGGTCGGGGCTCGGCCTGACGATGGTGCGCGACTGCCAGGTCGCACGGACGGCGTGGGTCATGGTGTTGTAACCGGTGTTGCGTGCCATCAATCCGGTTGCGCGCCACATCACGAGCTGCGGGATCGCAAGAACGCTTCCCACATGGACCAGCACCGCGATCACAATCGTTGCCGCGATGAACGGCCAATTGCGCTTCAGCCAATTCATCATGTGCAGCCCGCCTTTTCGATCGTGGGCAAAGCGACATGGGCAGGGTCGGCGGCGACCGATGGCGCGGGATTGTAGAGGCGCAGCGTGAGGCTGAAGCGTCCGTCGCCGACCGCGATCTGATCGACCGAACCTGCGTTCCTGAGCACGGTCACGATGAAGCTGCCATCGGGACGGCGCACGATCGAGTTCTTCGATACCGAATAGAGCTCCGACGGCGTCGCGATCAGGTAATCGTCTGCGCCATAGGCCGTGATGCTCCACCAGCGCGCCGACGGATCGCGGCCGGTCACGCGATAGGTACAACGCCCGTCGAGCGCGTCACCGGCGCTGTCGGTGGCTGCCGTATAATAGATCGTCTCACTGCGATTGAGCGCGAGCAGGCCGTGCAGCGCCACGCCGGCGCGCAACGCAGCCCCGCTCTGTGTGCTTCCGGTCAGCAGGCTCGTGCGCCACGGGCCGTCAAGGGTGTCGCCGCCCATATCCCCGCCGCGCACGACGGTGAGCCATGTGACGAACAGCCCCAGTGCCGTGCCAGCGATCAATGCCGCCAGACATTTCAGGAACAACCGCATGCGACCGCCGGATTCCTCTCCATCGCGAGGATACACGAGGCCGGGGCGGTTCGCGCAAGCGGCGGGTGAGACGTCGCGCCGCTCCGTTAAGGATTTTCTAAACCACATGTCTGCGAGAAAAGGCCGCCCGAAAAGGAGCCAATCATGCCGACCGCGAAACAGAGCCGCCTTGGCAAATGGGTGATCCGCGCGCTGGCGCCGCTCGCGCTGGCCGCGGCGGCAGCATCCGCCGCGCAAGCATCGCTTGTGATCTCCACCGCACCGACGAGCAATGTCACCTGCCCCGGCAGCACGTGCAGGGCGACCGCCGCGGACGCGGTGCTGAACGTGACCGATCTAAAGACCTTGCTGCACCGTGGCAATGTGAACGTCGACGCCGGAGAGGCGAACGCCATCGCGGTGAATGCGACGCTCAACTGGCCGCAAGGCTCGCGGCTCACGCTTTCGGCGAACACCAGTATCACGGCGACCCAGCCCATCGTCGTCGAAGGCGTCGGCGCTGTCACACTGACAACCACTGATCAGAGTGCGGGCGCGGTCGCATTCACCGGACGCGGACGGCTCGATTTCTGGGATACCAAGAGCAAACTCGTCATCAATGGCAGCAGCTATACGCTTGCGAACGATGTTGCTTCGCTCGCGAGCGCCATCGCGGCCAACACGCACGGGAATTTCGCGCTCGCCAAGAGCTATGACGCAAAGGCCGATGCGCCCTACACGGCATCGCCGATCTATGTGCTTTACGGTTCGCTGAACGGTCTCGGCCACGCGATCTCCAATTTGAAGATCCAGAGCACGGAAACCTACGCTGCCTTCATTGCCTATCTCCTCGCAGATAGCGCGTCGTCGGTCTCCAATCTCACGCTCGCGCAGATCGATCTGACCGGAACGGGGCATGGCGCCTATGTCGGCGGGCTCGCGGGATACGCTGAAGACACACTCTCGCATGTGCGCGTGACGGGACATGTGAAAGGTGCCGATCTCGCAACTGTCGGCGGGATCGTTGGGTGGCAGGCGCCTACATCGACGGTGGCGATCGCGGACTCCTCGGTGAATGTCGTGGTCTCGGCCGGCCCGAGTTCGCTGGCAGGCGGGATCGTGGGCTTTCAATACTACGGCTACATTCTGCGCTGCGCCGCCGCCGGAAGGATTGAGGGCGGGGCGAGCTACGCCGGCGGGCTGATCGGCCTGGTGCAAGGCAGCTTTGAAACCATCGCGGGCAACTGGTCCTCTGTGCGCGTGAGCGGCAACTTTGCAGGCGGCCTGGTGGGCCAGGCGAATGGCCCCTTCACGCTCGCGGACAATTATGTGAGCGGAGGCGTATTCAGTGGCGGCGGCCTGATCGGAAAGACGGTGGGCGTCGGAAGCAGCGGCCCTTCTGTCCTGCGTTCTTATGCGCGCGGCAAGGTCGACGGCGGCGGTGTGACGGGCAACGATGACGGCACGGGCGCATACACGAATGTCTATTGGGACATGGACACGACGCACGTCCGCAATCCCGCGAACGGCGTGCTCAATCATCCCAACTATCCCGGCGTCACCGGCCTTAGCGATGCGCAGATGAAAGCCGCACTTCCGGCGGGGTTCAGTCCGTCGGTATGGGGACTGAACCCGAGCATCAACAACGGCTATCCGTACCTGCTCGCGAACCCGCCACAGTAGTCAGTTCGAGTCATTCTGTTCGAGCGCGACAACCGCCCGGGCCTTCTGGATTCGCGCTTCGGTGGCCTCCACCGGAATTTCCGGTATCGACTGTGCGAAGCGGCTGAAGTCGGGGGCGAATGCCGTCGCGTGTCCGGGATCGACATATCGGGAGAAGAACGCCGTGTTGCTCTCCTCAAAACCCCGCACAAATTTTTTGGCCTTCCTGCGCACGATCATCGGGATATCGCGGTCGCCCACGGTCCAGTCGCCGGCGATGATGGCGTGCCTGAGCGCCGCATTGTCCTTTTCATCCGTTCCGTTGAGATGGATCAGGGCGGACAGGGCCTCGAGTGAGAGAGAGGAATTGGCCTGGTTCTTCCAGTATTTCTCCGGCAGCGGCAGGCCGATCACCGATGCGAAGTCCGTCACGACATCATGGCCCGCCAGCCTCTGCTTCTCGAAGATGCGGGCCGTCACGCTTTTTGCGCCGAATTCCCCCGCCCATGTGTCGCAGATATGGAGATGATCGAAGAAGGCGCGCCCGCGCCGCCTGTAAGACGACAGCGGGTCGGTATCTGTCTTTCGCCCGCTGCTGCGGACTTCGGTCGAATGAAGGCTCGCGAGAAGAAGGTCCTGCCGTCTCGCGTAATAGACGATGTGGAAGCTCCTGAAGAATTCCTCAAGGAATTTGCGCAGCCGCGCGACCCTCTCCGCGTCGTAGAGCTGGAAGAATTCAGAGGAGAAGACAGCGGTCTTCGCGCCGGCCTCTATGGCACCACGCCGTTCGAGGCGCAGTGCCACGCGGCCTTCGGGCCAGTTCTTCGTCGAGCCGGGCGAGCTCAGGTCGCGGTGCAGGAATTCGTTGGGGCGCTCGAAGGCTTTGGGATACCAGAATCCGAACCGGGACAGGATGTCGTCGCGTCTCTTGTGGAAGCACCGCTGGATACTGGTGGTGCCCGTTTTCATTCCTCCAATGTGAATGACGCAGCGCATTGCGTGATGCCCCAACGGAAAGTTTGTACGAATCTGAATCAGGCAATGCGCGTACCCTAGCCTGCTTGTGCGGCATGGGAAAAGTTGCAGCCGCCGCCGGCATGCATGCGTTCGAATCCTTTGTCTACCCGCCTCGACGGGCATTCGAAATTCCCACCAGGTGCTTTAGAATGGGTTGAAGGCGGACGCGTGGTTCGCCAAGAAGGGGAAACGCCATGTCGGTCAACCGCTCGAGCACCGCGGCAGGGGCATTGGCCCTGTGCCTTGCGCTCGCACCCGCGGCCACACATGCGGGGGCGTACCGGGTGCTGCATGCGTTCAACCCAAACAACGGCGACGGCGAAGGGCCGATTGGCCTCGTCATGGATTCGCACGGCGATCTCTTCGGCACCACCTTTTCCAGCGGCGGAGACACCCCGGGCGCGATTTTTAAGCTCGCGCGCGACGGCACGGAGACGGTGTTGCACATCTTCGGCGGTGGACCGGACGACGGCGCGTTCCCGGATGCCGGCCTGATCCTCGACGCTTCCGGCAATCTCTATGGAACGACCACGGACGGCGGGGCCGGAGGAGAGGGCGCGGTTTTCGCGTTCACCGCCGGCGGTGAAGAGAAGTTGCTCTATTCTTTCTGCCGAAAAACACAGTGCAGGGACGGCGCGAATCCGTCTTCGGCCCTCATGAGAGATATTGCAGGCAATTTCTACGGGATGACGACCAGCGGCGGCGCGCATCTCGTCGGCACGGCATTCAAGCTCGCGCCCGACGGCACGGAGACGGTGCTTCATTCGTTCAGGGGCATGGCGGATGGCTCCCAGCCCTATGGCACGCCGATCATGGACAGAAAGGGCAATCTCTACGGCACGACGGCTGGCGGTGGCAGCGTCGATCGCCTCGGCACCGTCTTCAAACTCACGCCCGACGGCAAGGAGAGGCTGCTCTATGTCTTTAAGGGCGGTACCGACGGCGCCAGTCCTCATGGCGGCCTGATTGCGGACAGGAACGGCAATCTCTACGGCACTACCCTTTACGGCGGTGGCGGTCCGTGCGCGCAAAGCCAGATCAAGGGATGCGGAACGGTATTCGAACTGCACAGGGACGGCACCGAGACGGTGCTTCACGCCTTTGCCGGTGGCGCAGACGGCAGCTACCCCTATGCCGCCCTGATCCTGGACGGGGACGGCAATCTCTATGGCACGACGTCCGCCGGCGGTACGGGCACGGGTTGCAGCGGCGGTTGTGGCACGATCTTCAAGATCGCGCCTGATGGAACGGAAACCGTGCTGTACATCTTCACGAACGCCACGGGCGCGACGCCCTATGCCGGTCTGATCCGGGACAGGAAGGGCAATCTCTACGGTGCCGCGTCTGCCGGCGGTGCGTTCAACGCCGGTGTGGTGTTCGAACTGAAACACTGAGCGTTGCGAGACTAGTTCGAGTCGTTGTCCCCGTCGCCGTCGCCAGACTGCGGTGGCGGGGGCGGCGGTGGTGGAGGTGGCGTATGCGAAGGCCGGCCGCCGAACAGCCAGTCGAAGAAGTTGCGGCGCTCGCCTGGCGGAGACTGCTGATGCGGTTCGTTCTCTGCCGATGTGGAGGCGCCGCCGGATTCGTCGTCGGATGACGTCGTCGCCGGTGCTTCCGTCAGGCCGCTGTCGTATTCGGTTGTGTCTTCGACGGGCGCTTGCGGCGAGGATTTGTTGAGCGGCGTGGCTTTGAGTCCGTCCTCTGCGCTCACCATCACGTCGCGCCAGATGGTGGCAGGGAGCGTTCCGCCGGTCACGCTCTTCATTGGGGAAGAATCGTCGTTGCCCACCCACACACTCGTCACGTAATCGGCGGTGAAGCCCACGAACCAGGCGTCGTGATAGTCCTGCGTCGTGCCCGTCTTGCCCGCGGCTTCGTGGCCGGGAATGGCGGCGCTTCGTCCCGTGCCGCTCGTCACCACGCCATAGAGCATGGCGACGAGGTCCTTGTTCACGTGATCGGCAATGATGCGTTGCGGCTCCGGCGGCTGGCGCTTGTACAGCACGCGATTGCCGGCACCGTCGACCTCGGTCACGAAATAGGGCGCAACCGCCGTGCCGCCATTGGCAAACACCGCATAGGCGGTAGTGAGTTCGATCGGCGTCACTTCCGAGGTCCCGAGCGCGAGCGAGGCATTCTGCTCGAGCGGCGAGGAGATGCCGCAGCGCGCCGCCGCGTCCACAATGGTCGAGATGCCGACTTCCTGCGCGAGATTGGCAGTGATCGTGTTGACCGAATGCGCCAGCGCCTGGGCCAGCGTGAGCGTACCGTAGGAGCGGCCACCGTAATTCGTCGGCGTCCAGCCATTGATGTCGACCGGTTCGTCGTCGCGCTGGTCCCAGGGCGTGAGCCCTGCTTCGAGTGCGGCGAGATAGACGAACGGCTTGAAGGCAGATCCCGGCTGGCGGTGTGCCTGCGTCGCGCGGTTGAACGTGCTCTCGGCGTAATCGATGCCGCCGATCAGCGCCACCACAGCGCCATCCAGTTTCATCACCACCACAGCCGCCTCGCTCGCATGCGCTTTGCGGCCGGATTTGCTGTGCAGCATGTGCAGGGACGCGGTGCGTGCGGCATCCTCGATGTGGGGATCGAGCGTGGTGTGCACGATGAGGTCGGCGGTCGGCGCCGTGCCGCCGATGGTCGCGCGTTTCATCGCCTCGTCGGCAGCGGTGTCGAGATAGAAGTTGCGCGCATCCATTGCCGCGCGGTCTGCGATCACGGCTGGATTGGCGCGGGCCTGCGCCGCCTGCGCTTGCGTGATCGCGCCGGTCTCGACCATTGCGTTCAGGACCAGGCTCGCGCGTGCCTGGGCTGCCGCAAGATCGCGGCGCGGCGAGAATACGGACGGCGCACGCGTCAGCGTCGCCAGCATCGCGGCTTCGGGAAGCGTGAGTTCGCGCGCCGACTTGTTGAAATAGACGTGTGCCGCGCCGTCAACGCCGTAGGCGCCGGAACCCAGATAGATGCGGTTCAGATAGAGTTCCAGGATCTGTGTCTTCGACAGCGTCTTTTCGAGTTGTGCGGCTTCGAACAGTTCCTGCCATTTGCGCTTCAGCGTGCGTTCCTGGCCGGTGAAGACGATCTTGGCGGTCTGCTGGGTGATCGTGGAACCGCCAGCGACGACATGGCCCTTGTGGAAATTCGTCCACAGCGCGCGCGCGAGCCCGCGCACGTCGATGCCGTGATGGTCGTAGAACCGGCGATCTTCCATCGCGATGAACGCCGCGGGGAGATAGGCCGGCATCTCGTTCAGATGCAGCCGCGCGCCGATGATCGCGCCTCTGTGCCCGACCTCGGCGCCTTTACTGTCGAGGAAGGTGAAAGCGAGCGGCCGGTTGATGGAATAGAGATCCTTCGACGAATCCAGCGGCGGCGCGAACATGCCGAGGAACGTCGGCAGCAGCGCAAACGCCGCGAGCGGCGCGGCGATGATGACGACCGCGAGCGCCGCAAGCCGCGCAATGCCCTTGCGCCGCGCGTGCAGCCATTCGCCAACAGCTTCCAGATACTCGGAAAAATCTCTGCCCATGCGGCGCGCTAGGTGACCGAACTTTGGGGCGGTTTCAAGGCTTTAGGGGACCCCCGGTTAACGCGCTCAAACCCCGCGCCACCAGCGTGTCGCGAAATTCATCCGAAGCGTGATGGCCGTCACGGAGGGCGCGTGTCGCGTTCGGATAGAACGGCCATGTCTTGTCATTTTGGAGGGGAACGTGAGACCAAAGAACTCGAAACATGTATTGATGGCCAGCGTCGGCATGACGGTGTTGGCAGCGTTCATCCCAGCATCGACCTTTGCCCAGAGCGGCCCAAGCTATGTCCAGCAGTCCCTTTCAGGCGTGCGCGATCAACCGCAGCCCGACCGAGCCGCTGTCCTAAGCGCCAAGCTTAAGAAGATCGTAAAGACGGCTCCAAAAGCGCCAGTTCCGAACGTCAAGATGGACCCAAATTTCGAAGTGCAGCTGCAAAATTTCAATTCCAACCTCGCAGTCCTGCAAGATCAGGTAGACGCTCTGCCTGAGCAACCAGAGGAATCGACAAATTCGCCAAAGTCTCAGCACGACAATGGCAGTCAGAATTCGGGGAAGCAGTCTCAGCAGACCAGCAACACGCCCCCGATACCCAGCAGCGACAATAATTTTCTCGACGACGTTCTGAAGTGGAACATGCCTGTCTACATCTATCCTTCCGGATCGAACGGAATTGACGTGGCATCGACCTATTGTCTGCCGGCCAATGTCAAAGTCATGGGTTTAGATTCGAAATTCACCCAGGCAAAGAAGACGGGTTCCGATACGACCATCAATTACCTACCGGTGCGGCTCGACGATTCAAGATTCGAAGGAAAAGCTTTGAACGCACAGTTACAGAACCAGACGGATCCGGTTCGTCGATGCGACAATATTCCCGCCACTGCCGTGGATATCAAACTCGGCCAACCCGACCTGACGAAGGGATTGGCGATTTATGACGACACCCAATTCTTCGTCAGCGAAGCCGATCTAAACCACGCGGCGAGCCGCTCGGGCTGGGACTACGGTGCGTTAGTGGTCCCGTTCAAATTCCAGATGAGTGACGAATCCACTGTGGTAGGTTCTGCATCTTTAGGCGGATATCTGGGTTATCGTTGTCCGCTTAATCTGATCGGCTTTCGCTTCACGCCGATGATCTTTCTCGGTGTATCCGAAGTTCCAAGCCCGCAGACCGATGCCGCTGGAAAAACGACAACGCAAACACTTGCCGGCCTCAGCTACGGCATCGGCTTCATCGCCAAGATCAAGGATGACTTCAACGTCGGACTTGTTTTCGGTGCCGATCACGTCAATGCAGGACAGTCCTACCAGTACCAGGACAAGCCTTGGGTATCGCTCTCGCTTGGCTATTCGCTGACATCGCTCACGCAGTAACCTCCCCGTTCCTCGCGAGCACGCGCCGCCGCGGTTCCCCTTGACCGCGGCGGTCGCGCGTTTGGTGGCGTGCGTCTTCTCTAATTCCTCTTCTCGCTCTTCGACCACACCCGGTGTGCGAGCCACGCGAGTGCGGCTGTGCCGAAAAGCACGGCGGCGACGATGACGATCTTCCAGGGACCGGAAACCGGCAGATAGTGGACAAACAGGACGATAGCGCTCCCGAAAAACATCACTGCGGGGGCCCAGATCAGCGCGGACGTGATATTGGCAATCCAGAACGGCAAGGGCGGCATTCTTGCGATGCCGGCGACGAGCGGAATCGAGGCGCGCAGTGGGCCCAGGAAGCGGCCGATGAAAACGCTCGCCAGGCCGTATTTCTGAAAGAACGCGGTGCCGCGGGTCATCAGATCGGGCCGGCGCGTGAACGGCCAGCGATTGTCGAGCAGATGGCCGTAGCGTCGTCCGAGGTGCCACGAAACGCCGTCGCCGAGAACCGCACCCAGGATCGCACCCGACAGAAGCGGGAACACAGGAAGCGTGCCGTCCGGCACCAGAAGCCCCGCTGCCACCATCAGCGCGGTGCCGGGAAAGAGCAGGCTCAGGAAAACGAAGGATTCCCCGAACGCGGTGATGAACATGATGGGGAACGTCCATTCCGCGTGATGCGCAATGAACGCCACCAGTGACGTAACATAACTCGACATTCGGCGTTCGCCTTGTTCCCAGTGGCCTTGCGTATGTCATTACATAGTCATGATTTCGAGAGGGGCCAAATTTCGCATCTTTCGCGAAAGCCCGCGACAGCGACCCGACGCCTTCAAGTTGACGCCGCGTGGACGACCGCTGCTAGGCCCCATCCTTTACAGCGCGGCATGTCCCTGCCTTCATGGGGCTTCGCTATTCGAAGGAAGTATTGTGAAGGTCAGTGAAGCTATCGCCACGCGCAAAACAATCCGCGCGTTCCGGCCCGATCCGGTGCCTCGCGAAACGATCGAGAGCATCCTCTCGCTCGCGGCGCGTGCGCCGTCGGGCGGCAATCTCCAGCCCTGGAAAGTGTATGCACTTCTAGGTCCGGCGCGCGACGAACTCGTGCGCCGCGTCGCCCAGGCGCGCAAGCAGCATTCGATGGGCGAGCGGCCCGAATATCACATCTATCCGCCCGAACTGACCGAGCCCTACAAGTCGCGGCGCTTTCGGATCGGCGAGGCGATGTATGCAACCATGGGCATTCCGCGTGAAGACAAGGCATCCCGGCTCAAATTCTTTTCCGGCAATTGGGAATTCTTCGGCGCGCCGGCGGGCTTCATCTTCACCATCGACCGTCAGATGCAGCAGGGCCAATGGTCGGACCTCGGCATGTTCCTCGAGAACATCATGCTGCTCGCGCGCGAGCATGGGCTTCACACCTGTCCCCAGGAGGCTTGGGCGGTCTGGCATCGCGTGATCCGCGAATATCTTTTGGTGCCCGAGAACGAGATGATCTTTTGCGGCATGGCGATCGGCCACGCGGACGAGGATGCGCTGGTGAACGCGCTCTATAGCGAACGGGTGCCGCTGGCGGAGTTCGTGACCTTCAGAACAGATGCTTGAAGCGGTCCCCTAAGGTCCGCGCGCCAGCAGCCTGATCTCGGCGCGCTCATCGCCACTGGAAAGGCCGCCATCGACGACGGCGAGCTTCGGGCCCGGAAGGGGCGCACGCGCGATGATCGCAGGCTCTATCCCGTCCGCGACCAGCGCCTCGCGAACGGCCTGGAATCGCGGCTCGGAGATGTCCATGTTGTCGCCGGCTTTCACGCCTGCAGCGATCATCACGGTCGCCGGACGCGCGTCGCGGATGCGCGACGCGGCATCCTTGACGATGAGTTGTGCTTCGGGCGTCAGCGTCGCGCTGTCGCCGGAAAAGAACACGATGAAATGTGACGGCGGATCCTGTTGGACGCCGCTTGTGCAGCCGCCGAGCAGAAAAAGGCCGAAAATGATCGAGGCCCGCTTTCCCATGAGCGCTTAACGCGCCAGAGACCGCGAAGTTTCAATTCATGGCTGTCAGGGTACGATTCCGTATTTGCGCATGTAGGTTACGATCTCGGCGGCACAATCCTCCGCAGTACGCCCGGCGGTCTTAACCGTGATCTCGGCATTTTCCGGGAGTTCGTAAGGGCTTGAGATGCCGGTAAAGTTTTTGATCTCCCCGGCTTGCGCCTTGACATAGAGGCCTTTCGGATCGCGCTGCATGCAAATCTCGATCGGCGTGTCGACGAAGACCTCGATGAACTCGCCTTCCCCCACCAGCTCGCGCGCCATGCGGCGTTCGCTCTTGAACGGCGAGATGAAAGACACGAGCACGATCAGGCCGGCATCGACGAACAGCTTCGAGGCTTCGCCGACGCGGCGAATGTTTTCCACACGGTCGGCATCGGTAAAGCCCAGATCGCGGTTCAGGCCGTGGCGGACATTGTCGCCGTCGAGGATGTAGGTGTGGCGGCCGTCGGCGAACAGCGCCTTCTCGACCAAGTTCGCGATCGTCGACTTGCCGGAGCCCGAAAGCCCCGTGAACCAGAGCACGGCGGGCTTCTGGACCTTCAGCCCCGCGCGCGCCGTTTTGTTCACGTCCAGCGCCTGCCAGTGCACGTTGGTCGCGCGGCGCAGGCCGAAATCGATCATGCCCGCGGCGACGGTGCCGTTGGTGAAACGGTCGATCAGGATGAAGCCGCCGGTGTCGCGGTTCTCCGCATACGGATCGAACGCGATCGGCGTGGAGAGCGAGATGTTGCCGTAACCGACCTCGTTCAGCGCCAGCGTCTTGCCGGCAAGATGGTCGAGCGTGTTGACGTCGACCTTGTGCTTCAACTCGGTGACGGTCGCCGGGATGGTCTTCGCGCCGACCTTCAAAAGATACTGGCGGCCGGGAAGCATCTCATCCTCGGTCATCCAGAGGAGATGCGCCGAGAACTGGTCGGAGACTTCCGGACGTGCCGAAGCCGGGGCAAGGATGTCGCCGCGCGACATGTCGATCTCGTCGGCCAGACAAATCGTGACCGCTTCGCCGGCCATGCCTTCGTCGAGATCGCCGTCCATCGTCACGATGCGGGTCACTCTCGACGTGCGGCCCGAGCCGGCGACGACGACGGCGTCGCCCGGTTTCAAGCGGCCGCTGGAGATCGTGCCGGAGAAGCCGCGGAAATCGAGATTGGGGCGGTTCACCCATTGCACCGGCATGCGGAACGGCTTGGCTGCGACATCGGATTCGACGTCGACCATGTTCAGATGATCGAGCAGCGCCGGGCCGTGATACCAGGGCATCTTCGGCGATTTCGCGATGACGTTGTCGCCATAGCGCGCGCTGATCGGAATCGGCACCAGCGTCTTGAAGCCAAGCTGAGCGGCAAACGTCTTATAGTCGGCGACGATGTCGTTGAAGATTTCCTCGCTGAAGCCGACGAGGTCGATCTTGTTCACCGCCAGAACGATGTGGCGGATGCCGAGCAGCGAAGCGATATAGGAATGGCGGCGCGATTGCGTCAGCACGCCCTTGCGGGCATCGATCAGCACCACGGCGAGATCGGAGTTCGACGCGCCGGTCGCCATGTTGCGGGTATACTGCTCGTGGCCGGGCGTGTCGGCGACGACGAATTTGCGCTTGTCGGTCGCGAAGAAACGATAGGCAACGTCGATGGTGATACCCTGTTCGCGCTCGGCCTCGAGACCGTCCACCAGCAGCGCGAAGTCGATGTTGTCGCCGTCGGTGCCGAATTTCCGGGAATCTTTCTCGAGCGCCGAGAGGTGATCCTCGAACAGCATCTTGGAATCGTAGAGCAGGCGTCCGATCAGCGTGGATTTGCCGTCGTCGACGCTGCCGCAGGTCAAAAAGCGCAGGAACGTCTTGTTTTCCTGCTCGGCCAAGAACTTTTTCAGATCGATTTGTGGAGCGGTCATGTCAAACCCTAACCCCGCTCACCATGGCCGGGCTTGACCCGGCCATCCAGTACGCGAGCGCCTGCAAACGAAACGAGTCATTCGGCGCACGGACGTGCGCCGGCTGGGTGGCCGCCTCAAGGGCGGCCATGGTGAAGTTTTTTATCTGGGGGGCGGTCATTTTAGAAATAGCCCTCTTTCTTCTTCTTCTCCATCGACGCGTTCTCGTCGTGGTCGATGACGCGGCCCTGGCGCTCGCTGGTGCGCGCGGTGAACATCTCGGCGACGATCTCTTCCAGGGTGACTGCGGACGATTCGACGGCGCCGGTGAGCGGATAGCAGCCGAGCGTGCGGAAACGCACCAGTTTCATTTCGGGGGTCTCGCCGTCCCTCAGCGGCATCCGCTCGTCGTCGACCATGATCATGGCGCCGTCGCGCATCACGATCGGCCGCTTGGCGGCGAAATAGAGCGGCACGATGGGGAGGCCCTCCATCATCGTGTATTGCCAGATGTCGAGTTCGGTCCAGTTCGACAGGGGGAAGACACGGATCGACTCGCCCTTGTTCACACGCGTGTTGTAGACGCGCCAGAGTTCGGGACGCTGGCTCTTCGGGTCCCAAGCATGCTGCGCATTGCGGAACGAGAACACGCGTTCCTTGGCTCGGCTCTTCTCTTCATCGCGGCGCGCGCCGCCGAAGGCCGCGTCGAAGCCGTATTTGTCGAGCGCCTGTTTCAGCGCCTCGGTCTTCATCACCTGGGTATGCAGGGACGAGCCGGAGGCGAACGGGCTGATGCCGCGGGCGACGCCGTCCTGGTTCGTATAGACGATTAGGTCGAGGCCCAGCCGCTTGGCGGTCTCGTCGCGGAACTTGATCATTTCCCGGAACTTCCAGGTCGTATCGACGTGCATCAGAGGAAAGGGCGGCTTGGAGGGATAGAATGCCTTCACCGCAAGGTGGAGCATCACGCCCGAGTCCTTGCCGATGGAATAAAGCATCACCGGGTTGCGGAACTCGGCCGCCACCTCCCGGATGATATGGATACTCTCGGCTTCCAGCCGCTTCAGATGCGACAAACGCGAACTCGACATGCGAAGGGGTGCCCCTGGATGAAGAAAGCCTATACTGCTGAATACAAACGTATTTTGGCAACCGGTTAGGATAATCCTTAACTCCGGCCGCGGCGCCTTATAATGTGACATTGCCTCTTTGTCGCGGGAAAGATGTTCGGAAAGAAGCGCAAACCGCACGAGGCTCTGCTCCGCGCTGCCGAACGGGCAGAACGCGCGTTCCACAGCAAAAAATCCGGCGAACTCAGGCAAAAAGCCCGAACGGCGCAGCAGCAGAAGGACTGGATCCTGACGGAACGGCTCTGGCGTGAGAGCCTCGAGGCCGATCCGGGCGACCGCCTGGCCATGATCGGGCTCGCCAACGCACTGATCTACATTGGCAAGGACGACGAGGCCGCCCGGATCGCCGCCACGATTACGGCCAACTGGCCGGCCGACGAGAACGGACCTCTGCTCCGCGCCCGGCTGGCCGAGGCCGAGGGCGACAATCTCGCCGCCATCGGCCACTGGCGGGCAGCGCTCGCGATCAATCCCAGCTGGACCCAGGCGCTTACACGGCTCGGCCGGTTGCTTGCGCAAACGCGGCAATTCGACGAGGCCCGCAAATGCGCAGCGCGGCTTTCGCTGCTCGTGCCGGACAACCCGGCCGGCGACATGCTGCGCGCCGATATCGAAACCGCGGAAGGCCACCACGACGCGGCGTTCCGGTTGCGCAAGGCGCTTGCCGAGAAGCACCCACGCAACGCCCAGCTTCAGCGCGACTACAGCCAGTTGCTTCTCGCCGCCGGCGACCACGCCGGTTGCGAGGCTTTGGTCGCGAAACTGCGCGCCAGCGATCCGCAGCACGCGCTTTGGCTCGAAGGGCACGTTCTGGGCGAACGCAGGCCGGAGCAGGGACACACCGATTTCTGGAAGGCCGCGTTCGAGACCTATCCCGCCAACAGCGATTTCCTTCGCAAATATCTTCACGCCGCGCTGCGTGACGGCCGCTTTGACGATGCGCACGACGCGATGAAAGCGCTGCTCGCGCAGACGCCGCTGCGCACGTCGGACGCAAGTTATGTTCTGGGCGTCGTTAACCTCCACGATGGCCGCCGCGATGCCGCTGCAATCCGCGCGCTGGTGCGGGCCTTCCTGAAGGTGCTCCGGACGACATCGTCTTATCGTCTGGCTGCGATCCGTCTCAGCCGGATCATCTTTCAGTATTTTCCAAAAGAAGAGCGGCCGAATGCGCGTCTGGCGTCCGACCGGTTGCTTGGGATGCTGCGCGGTGCACCCGCATTCACACACGCCGCGCAGTTCATCCGTCGTGCGGCGGCAATCCAGACTTCGCTTCGCGAAGACGGCGGGGAATGTCTGTTCGATACCGACGTGTCACGGAGCGAAGCGCAGAAATTCGTCGATCAGGTGCGCGCACATCTGTTTGCGCGAAAGCCGTTTTCCTTCATCCGCATCGATGACGGCGAAGGCAATGCCGTGCCTTATGGCGGTGAGCTTGCGCCCTTTGCCGATGTCGACGCGCTGGAACGCGAGCGTGTCTGGTGGGGGCGGCCGCTCGACGGGCCGCAACGTGCCGCGTTGAATGCGCGTGTGCTGGGCGCGATGCAGGAAGCGGATGCCCTGGGTATCCCAACCTTCTCCCGCATTCTGCGCGATATAAGGCTCGACGGGCCGGAGAGCTTTGCGCAAAGCCGCTCGGGACGGGGGATCACGGCGGTGTTGAATGCGCTGGAACCGGGCGGGCCGCTATGCACGGCACGCGCAACCCGCCTGTTGCTGACGTCGGCTTACGTGCAGCACGATCTGGTGAAGTGGGAGCTGTATGGAAAGCTGTTCGAGGGCGTGGGTGAGGTGGTCGCGGTCTCGTGCCATCCGGGTCTGCCGCAGGCGATGAAGAATCTTTTTGGCGTGACGGTTGCACAAAATATCATCGTTCCGCCGCGCCACGCCTCCTTGGCTGCGTTCGGGCGGAGCGAGATGGGACCGAAAATCCTGCCCGAAGCGCTGGACGACATCATTGGTCGATTGAACGGCGATCTTGCCGGACGGTTGGTGATCGTGGGTGCGGGGTATGCCGGGAAGTGCATCGTGCATGCGGCCCGCGAACGGGGCGGGGTGGCGCTCGACCTGGGAAGCGTTCTGGACTATTGGCTTGGCATCGCCACGCGCAGCTACCAGATCGCCAGTCTGCGTGTGACATGATTTCCCGCCTTGTGACATTCCAATGATGCGAACGGCATGACGATTTTTTCTGGTCTTTCGGACCGGCTTTTCGGCCGGAGCCGTGTGCGTGCAGAGGGGCGGGAGGTTCCACCGCCAGCGGAGCGCATGTGCGTCCTCGATCCCGCGAAGGTTTTCACGCCCGATCCGGCGTTGATCGAGTCCTATACTCAGATCGACGAGAGCGACACGGCCAATATCCGCACCAAAGGCGACAAGATTTTTTACCGCGAAATCCCCTACTCGAAATATCTGGGCGTCCTGCATTTCCATCCCAATCGAATCGGCGGTTATATGACCGCGTCGAAACTCACGCCGCGTCTGGCGGTCACGGCACGCAATTTGCTCAACTATGCCGCCGAGCTGCCGAATGGGGGGCTGGCACTCTATTATCCAAGAGCGATCGATACTGCGCGTCTGCAGGTCAACGAACCGATCTATAGCGGTATCGCGCAGGGGCAGATCCTCGCAGGCTTCACGCGCCTGATCCGCGACCAGGTTCCCCAGAAGGGGCCGCAAAGCTGGCATGAGGTTGCAGAGCGGATCGCGCTCTCGCTCATGTTTCCGTTCGAACAGGGCGGCGTGTGCACAGATGGACGTGTGATCCTCGAAGCGCCGAATTTCCGCGCCTGCCCGGAGACGATCCTCAACGGCTGGATCGATGCCCTGATCCGCTTCTATGACTATCTGCAATTTGTCCCAAATCGGACCTATCAGGAATTCTACGATCGCAACATCGCGGCGCTATGCGAGTTGCTGCCGGATTTCGACGACAAAGACGCACAGCTCAGCCTTTATTCCAATCTCTGTCCTTACACGTTCCGCCTGCATTTCCGCCGCGCGCGTGGAAATGCGCCGCCCCCCAATGTTCGCGTCGAGTATGTGCCGGTGAAGCGGGGCTACGCCGGCTATGTCATTCCCGAACTCTGGAATCCGGGGCCGGAGCTGCGCAATTGCATCTATGAGAACAAGATCGAAAACAGCCGCTCCGCAACGCTGGATGTGTCGCTTTCCGTATGCAGTCTTTATGACATCGTGATCACGGTCGATGCCGATTGCACGCATCTGAGCTACGATCCCGGCACCTACAACGAGACGTCGACGGTGCCGCGGCGAACCCTCACGCGGCGCTCGCTTGCGCCGGCTGCCGGTTCTGATGCAACGCGAACCGTCTTCGTCGTCCGCGCGGCAGAAGATGGACTGATGGCCGGCTGTCCGACGAATTTCATAAAGAAAAGCGAAAATTTTTATCATAGCTATCACGCTGTCGCGCTTTATGAGCTTGCGATCACGACACCCGATCCGGCGCAGAGAAAAATCATTGCGGATTTCGCGAACCGCTGGCTCGACTACATCAAAAGCCCGAAACACGATCACCTGATCGGCAAGGCGAGTTTCGTGCCGCCCGAAAGTTTTGTGAAGAAGATCACGCGCTTTCGCGCGTTGCCGCATACCCACAGCTTCGACGAATTGCGCGCTCTTGCTAACGCGCCGCACTAGTTCGCCGGTTCCCGGTTCCTGACAACTATGTTAGACAGCGCGTTGGGCGGCGCACCGGGAGACTGTCATGGCAATCAGTAGAGGTACGGCTGGCGACGACAATCTCACCGGCACATCGGGCAACGACCAGTTCCTGCTCTGGCAGGGCGGCGACGACACGGTCGATGCCGGCGACGGCAACGACATCATCCGCATGGGCGCAGCTCTCAATGCCGCCGACAAGATCGACGGTGGCACCGGCCGCGATGTGGTGGTCCTCAACGGCGATTATTCCGCCGGTCTCGTCTTCAACGCGGATACGATCACCAATGTCGAGGTGTTCAATCTCGTCGGGCACCACAGCTACAATCTGACCCTCAATGACGGCAATGTCGCGGCCGGAGCGAATCTTCTGATCAGGGCCGGTAGTCTCGTCGCCAGCGACAGCCTGACGTTCGACGGTTCGGCCGAAACCGACGGGCGGTTTTTCGTCTTTGGCGGCGCGGGTGACGACACCGTCACCGGTGGTGCGCAGAGCGACCACCTTCATCTCGAGAAAGGCGGCGTCGACATTGCGCACGGCGGTGGCGGCAACGACGTCTTCTACATGGGCGATCAGTTGTGGTCGGACGATCAGATCGACGGCGGCTCCGGCTACGATGTCGTGTACGCAACCGGTTTCTCCGGTGGCGATTCACTCGCGTTGACCGGCACCACGCTGCAGAACGTGGAGGACTTCGTCCTCGATGGCGGTAGCTTTCTCGGCGTCACCACCGATGACGGGACCGTGGCCGCCGGCGCGACCCTGACGATCGATGCCTCGGCCCAGACGACGGCATTTTTCTTCGACGGTTCGGCGGAAACCGATGGCCGGTTCAATGTCATCGCCGGCAGCGGCGACGACAACCTGACCGGCGGCGCGGGCGCCGACACGTTCCACCTCGAGCATGGCGGTACCGATACGGCTTCGGGCGGCGACGGCAACGACACGTTCTATCTGGGCGGCACTTTCACCAGCGCCGACCAGATCGACGGCGGCGCGGGCATCGATACGGTCGTGCTCGACGGCATGGGCGACGACGCCATTGGCTTCACGTCCACCACGATGACCAATATCGAGAAGCTGGTGCTCGATCCCGGCCACTTCTACACGATCGTCACCGGCGACGCGGCGGTTGCGGCCGGGCAGGTTCTCACGGTCGACGGATCGAAACTCGGCGCGGGCGATCCGCTCGAGTTCGACGGCTCGGGTGAGACGGATGGCCGCTTCAACATCCTCGCCGGTGCAGGCAACGACACGATCACCGGTGGTGCCTTGGGCGACACCCTGCATCTCGAGACGGGCGGCAACGATTTCGCGAATGGTGGTGCCGGCAACGATCATTTCTTCATGGGCGCTTCTCTGACCGCGGCCGATCAGATCCAGGGCGGCTCGGGCTACGACACCGTCATCCTCAATGGCGGCGTGGCCGTCACCTTCTCCGCCACAACGATGACCGGGGTGGAACAGATCGATCTCACGGCCGGCCATTCCTATTCGCTGACGACCAACGATGCGGCGGTTGCCGCCGGCCAATTCCTGACGATCGACGGCTCGGTGCTGGGCGCGGGCAATGCGCTGACCTTCGACGGCTCTGCCGAAACCGACGGTTCGTTCGACATCGTCGGCGGCGCTGGCAACGACGTCATCACCGGCGGAAAATTCGGCGATCTCATCGATCTTAGCGTCGGGGGCAACGACAGGGTTACGCTCGGCCAGGGCTTCAACCTGGTCAATATGGGCGCCGCGCTCACCGCGGCCGACCGCATCGACGGCCGCCTGGGCCTCGATGTCGTGTTCCTCGACGGCGACTACACGGGCGCGCACGCGGTCGTGTTCGCTCCCGGGACGATGGTCAATGTCGATACTTTGGAAGTCATCGGCGGATTCAGCTACGACCTCACAAGCAATGACGTGAACGTCGGTGCCGGTCATATCATGACGGTCGACGGCTCGCTGTTGGGCATTGGCGACTCCATCAAATTCGACGGCTCCGCCGAAACCAATGGCGCCTTCGATCTGATCGACGGGCTCGGCAACGACGTCCTCAAGGGCGGCGCGGGCGAAGATTTCCTCAGCTTCGACGGCGGCGGCACGGATACCGGGATCGGCGGCGGCGGCGACGACTTCATCGACGCCTGCGGCCATTTCGATGTTACCGATCATTTCGACGGCGGCATGGGCACCAACGACGCGATCGAGCTGACCGCGAGCGAAACGGCCAGCGGTAATTACACCGGCGCCGATGCGCTCGTGCTGACCGCTTCCATGATGTCGAACATCGAGGTGATGCTGCTCGACAATGGCGGCAGCTACGACATCACGACGGTGGACGCCAGTGTTGCGACGGGCTCGAGCCTGACGGTCGACGGCTCGATCCTCGATGCGAGCGACAACCTGACCTTCGACGGTTCGGCGGAAACCGACGGCTCCTTTATCCTGATCGACGGGCTCGGCAACGACGTGCTCAAGGGCGGCGCGGGCAACGATTCCCTCAGCTTCGATGCCGGCGGCACCGATATGGGCCAGGGCGGCGGGGGCGACGATTTCATCGATGCCTGCGGCCATTTCGATGTCACCGACCAGTTCGACGGCGGTACGGGTACCGACACGATCGAACTGACCGCGAGCGACGCTGGCGCGACGGGCTACACCGGCGCCAATGCGCTCGTGCTTACTGCTTCGATGATGACGAACATCGAGGTGATGCAGCTCGACAACGGCGGCAGCTACGACATCACGACCGTGGATGCCAATGTCGCGGCAGGTTCGAGCCTGACGGTTGACGGCTCGACCCTCGGCGCAAGCGACAGCCTCACCTTCGACGGTTCGGCGGAAACCGACGGCTCGTTCGACTTCATCGCCGGTGCGAGCCTGCATACCCATCTGACCGGCGGTGCGGGCAACGACACCTTCGACCTGACGGGCGTCGATCCGGCCGCCGATACCCAGGCGTTCGGCAGTGGCGGCAACGACACGTTCCAATTCCTCAGCAATTTCGACAGCTCCAGCCAGGTCGTCGACGGCGGCACGGGCGCGAACACGCTCTCGCTCGACGGCGACTATTCCGCCATCAGCCTGGTCGGCAGCGGGATCATCGACAACATCCAGACGGTCACCTTTGCGGGCGGCCATTCCTACACCGGCATCCAGGTGTTCGACGATGTGGCGGGCGGCGGCACGCTGACCCTCGACGCGACCGCACTCCAATCGGGCGACGCCTTCGGTCTCGACGCCAGCCTCTCGACGGACGCTATCCATCTGATGGCGGGCGATGGCACCTACACCGTCACCGGCAGCGCACAGGACGACACCTTCGACATGGGCGCCATTTTCACCGCAGCCGATTCCATCGACGGCGGCGCCGGCACGGATACGGTCACGCTCAACGGCGACTATTCGGCCGGTCTCGTCTTCGGCGCCACCACGATGACCAACGTCGAGACGCTCACCCTGCTTGGAGCATTCGACTACAGTCTGACCACCGACGACGCCACTGTCGCGGCCGGCGTGACCCTGACCGTCGACGCGGTAGCCCTCGGCGCCAGCCATGCGCTGACCTTCGATGGCTCGGCCGAAACCGACGGCTCCTTCTCGATCACCGGTGGCGCGGGCGACGATGTGCTGACCGGCGGGGCGCAGAACGACGGTTTCAATCTCACCCAGGGCGGCAACGATACGGCGAGCGGCGGAGCCGGCAACGACACGTTCTCGTTCGGTGCAGCGTTCACCGCTTCGGACACGATCGACGGCGGCGCCAATTCCGACACCCTCAGCCTGAATGGCGACTATTCCGCCGGCGTCGTGTTCACGGCGACGACGATGATGGACGTCGAGAACATCGTGGTCCAGGCAGGTCACGACTACGACCTGACGACTGTCGACGCGACGGTTGCATCGGGCGCCACGCTGAATGTGACCGCCACGACCCTCGGCACGGGCGACACGCTCACCTTCGATGGGTCGGCGGAGACGGACGGCAAGTTCAGGGTCTTCATCGATTCGGCCGACGTGCTTGCGAACAGCCAGATAACCGGCGGCGCGGGTGACGACACGCTGGTGCTGAACGGCGACTTCTTCTCGACCCCCGTCGCGTTCGGCAGCACGACGATCCAGAGCATCGAGAACATCACGCTTACCGCAGGCAACAGCTATTCGCTGAGCCTGAGCGGCGACAGCGTCGCCACCGGCGCGACGATCGCGATCGACGGCTCGGCGCTCGGCGCGGGAGACCATTTCTACTTTGGCTTCGACACGACGGGCGCCGCGGACTCGTCCTACACGCTCACCGGTGGCGCGGGCGACGATGGGTTCTTCATGCTCGACGCCTTCAGCGCCTCCGACAAGATCGACGGCGGCAGCGGTGGCAATGACGAGATCCAGATCAACGGCGACTATTCCGCGGGCGTGACCTTCAATGCGGACACGGTCAAGAACATCGGGTATTTCGCCGTCCTCAACGGCAACAGCTACAGCCTCACCGAGAACGACGGCAACGTGGCCGCGGGCGCGACGATGGCTGTGACCGGCAGCATATTGGGAGCGAGCAACTATCTTCACTTCTACGGCGCGGCGGAGACGGACGGGCACTTCGACCTGATCGGCGGCGCGGGTGACGACATTCTCGAGGGCGGCAACCTAGGCGACACGCTCACGGGCAATGGCGGAGCGGACACGTTCCTCTACACCACTGCGGCGCAATCCTCGAGCACGAGCTACGACGCCATCACCGATTTTGCCGCCGGCACCGACCACCTCGACCTGACGACTGCGGTCACGACCGTGTTCGCGGTTTCAGGCTCGCTCGACAGCGGGGCGAATTTCGATAGCGAACTGGCTGGCCTCGGTGTGATCCAGGCGAGCGGTGCGGCGGTGCTGACGGTCACGGGCGGTACCCTTGCCGGGCACACGTTCCTGGTCGTCGACGGCAATGGCGACGATGTCTACACCGCAGGCCAGGACTACGTGTTCGATATCACCAACTACACCGGCACGATCACGACAAACGATTTCATATAGAGGGATAGGATTTCTCTTCCACGAGATCCGAGCCGAGCAGGGTATTGATCTCGCGCTTGATCGCGGCGCGCAGATCGTTGGTCTGGTAGACGCTGCGCGCGAGGCGGATGAATTCGGGCCCAAAATCGCCCTTCGCCTCGCACAGGCGGATCGCGTCCTCGATCTCCCAGAGCCGTTCATTGACCATTTTGAGCCGCTCGAACAGCGCATCGAATTCCGGCGTTCGCCCGATCGCGGCAAAGAAAACTTTGGAAATCTCGGCCAGCTCTCTGTGTACATTGGCGAGCTTTTCGGGATCGCGCATACGCTCGCTCTTGATTGTCAGGATCGTGATGCGGTCGGCCGTGTCGCCGAGGGATGAGGGGATTGCCAGACTGCGCATGGGCGCCTCTAGGCCAGTTCGGCCGGTGCTACGGTGACGATCCGCTTTTCGGGCGTGCCCAGTATCATGTCCAGCAGCTCCTTTTCCACGAGATCGACGTCGATTTCCACCATGCAGCGGCACTGGCCGCGCTGAAACGTCTCGGGGTCGAGAAGCTCGCAAGGAACGCAGTCCTTATCGAGCACAATGGCGCGTGTCGTGGGCCTGAGCGGCAGGCGTGCCTCGACATTGGTCGGTGCGAACAGCGCCAGCGTCGGAATCCCGAGGGCATTGGCGATATTCATCACACCGCTGTCATTGGCAACGAAATGGCTGCACTCGAGCATGGATTCGCACATGGACTCGATGGTGGCGCCGGTCCGGTTCTCGGTGCCCTCGACATATTCGTCCGCCGTGCCGAACGAGGCGACTCGGATGCCGCGTTCGGCCAGCCGCGCGGCCAGTTCGGCGAAATGCGGCCAGCGTTTCACAATCCACCGTCCGGTCTTCGACCCGGCGTGAAATCCGACAAGCGTTTCGGAAGGCTGCTGATATTCCAGGTCGCCGCAGAAATACCCGGTGAGATCGTCGTCACGATAAGGAATTTTCAGAAGATCCTTCGCGGCGTCGAGATTGTAGAGCGTTTCATGTTCTGCGATCGGGCGGTATTCGCGCCAGTCCGCGGCCCAGATCACATTGTCGGAATTGAAAGCGACGCGCATCGGCCCGAAGGAATGGGTGAGAAATACGGTGTCGTAACGGCGCGCCAGCACGAGCTGCCGCAACGCGTAGACCGTTCCGACATATTCCGGATGGTGCATCAGGCAGAGGCTGTTGCTGTGATCCTCCGCGGCGACGACATCGACGGGCCGCCGCATGCGCCGTGCAATGTTTCGGATCATCGGCGTGGTGTGCAGCATGTTTCCCAGACCGCCGCCGACACCAACGAGAATCGGCGCCTCTGCCGACGCCGTCGCGCGGCGCAAGGCCTCGCGTTGCGCCTTGTGGCCGTAACGCGCTGCGTTCCGGCGCGCCTTGCGCACGTGTTCGCGATAATAGGCGGGGTCGGCGGACAGCTTTTCGATCTCCGCAGCCCATAGCGCCGGGTCTTCGGGAAGAATGATGCCCGAATGTTCCAGCAGATAAGGGATGTTGCCGCGGTCGGACCCAAGAACCGGCTTGCCGTGGCGTTGCGCTTCGATGCACTCGCGGCCAAATCCTTCCGCGATGTGATAGCTGGGGACCGCGATCGTGAGAGCTGCCCGATAGACGGCATCCATGTCTTCGACATGCTGGATGATCGCGACATTAGGCAATTCGTTCGCAGCCTCGACGGCGTCTGCCAATGGCGAACGGCTGGCGATCGCCAGAAAGGATGTCTCCGGCAACAGGGCCGCAACCTTCAGGAAAAAGTCGAAGCCCTTTTCCGCGCGCGCGTCGGTGAGGAGAACGTAATTCGAAACCGGCAAATCCATGATGCCGGGAGACTATCGGGGTGTAATTCTCAAATCCATGCATCCCCAGGATCAGTCCTGGTCGCGATGCCGCCTTTGCCGTCGCTCGGAAAGTGCCGTTTTGCAGTCTGCCGAAAGCTGGTCGATGTGGCTTTGGAGGCACATCCGCCGGTCACGGCCTTTCTGATCCGAGGCGCAGAACTTCTCAAGATCGGTTCCACAGGCCTTGCGCATACCCGTATGCCCGCCTTCGCGGCGCGCCTCCCCACCGCCGCCCGGATGGGGCTTGCAACCCATGGCGGTCAGGCAGAGCAGGGTGACGAAGAAGACGGTGGTTTTTCTCATGGGACGTGGCTCAAACGGGTCGAGGGCACAACTTCCGTCGCGAGAACGGGTTCCAGGTTGGGACAACGTTAGACGTGCTGAGGGTGGCTATCAATCGCGACCCGCCACCGGATTGCACCCGGTCCCCTGCATTAGGAAAATATAAGTTCAAGTGTTATTTCAAGGCGATAGGCCGGTTGTTCCGCTTGCCCTGCTTCGATACGGCAGGGTAAATATCGCGACCGCGCCGCCAGGCGCATGGGCTGTCTTCCAGAAGGCACGAGGCGGATGCCACCAAAAAGTTTTCTGCGCCGGGGTTTGCGCGTTGCTGCGCTGCTGAGCATTTGTATTTCCGGAATTGGTCTGACCTTGGCCGATGCCCAGACGTTGGGCACCAGCGATATCCAGAGCATTCTGCAAGGCGTCTCGCAGGGCCAACAACCTGCAGCGCCTACGCAATCAACTGCGCCGCCGCTGTCTTCTTCCACGACGACATTCCAACCGGTCAGCACGCAGCCGCTGAGTACCACGCCTTCGGGACTCGAGATTGAGTTCAGCAACCGCGCCGGCGTCCCGCTGCAGCAATTCGGCTATGACGTTTTCGGTGTGCCCGGTGTGGTCAATGCCTCGCAGATCGGTGCGGTGCAGGACAGCTATATTGTGGGCGTCGGCGACCAGGTTCAAATCATCATGACCGGTCACCAGAACGCGACCTACTCGGTTACGGTCGATCGCGATGGCCGGATCTTATTGCTCAACCTGCCGCCGATCGCCGCTGCTGGACGCACGCTCGGCGATGTGCGCGCCGAGCTCGCGCAGCGTATCGCTACGCAGTACTTGAATACGAAGAGCTACATTTCGATCGCCAGCGTGCGACAGATCGGTGTGTTGGTGACGGGCGAGGTCGCATCGCCGGGGTTGCGCACTCTGACGGCGCTTAATACGCCGCTCGATGCGCTGATCCTCTCCGGCGGCATCAAGAAAACCGGCAGCTTGCGCGGGGTTTATATCGTGCGCGGCGCACGGCACATTCCGCTCGATATCTATTCGATCATTACGCGTGGGAATTCGGGCATCATGGCGCTCACCGAGGGTGATCGCATCGTCGTGCCGCCATTGGGTGGAACGGTTGCCATCACCGGTCTGGTGCGCAGGCCCGGCATCTATGAATTGTCGCCGGGGTCTTCGAGTACCTCCGTGAGTTCGCTCCTGGGACTCGCTGGCGGCGTGGAGATTGCGGGCGCCAAGCGCCTGTCGAAGCTCGCGCTTGAGCCCGACGGCCGGACACGGATGGTGTCGTTGCCCAAGGAGGGCAGCGTCGCAAACGGCGAGGTGTTGTTCGTTGACGCCAACCGTTCGTCCACGGCGGCGCGCGTCACCCTCGGCGGCGCGGTGTCGGTCCCAGGCGTGCACGCACTTGGAGCGTCGCCGATGATTTCGGGCCTGCTGCGCGACAATGACGATCTCTCGCCCAACGCCTACACGCTGTTCGCAGTCATCGTGCGTCACGATCCGGCGACGAATTTCCTGAAGCTCGTGCCGTTCTCGGTCGTCGGCGTCTTCAAGGGCACCGAAAATGTCAAGCTGATCGACGACGATTCGGTTTACGTGTTCAGCACGTCGGAAGTGCAAGCGCTCGCCGGCGCAGCCGCGACCGCGCTTTACAACGCCACCTCGGCACCAGGCGTGGCGGCATTGAACCAGCAGCAGGCCGCGGCATCGCCGCCCACCGGTTCATCAGGGAGCAGTTCGGTCAGCGGCAGTTCCACCAGCGTTCAGCTCGGTATTCCGCCGAGCGCGATGCAGGGGGGAAGTAGCACGCCTTCGTCGGCATCGGCGCCCAACAGTCAGCAATTGCTGCAGATGGCGACCGCCGCGCAAAGCCAGCAGCAGCAGAATGCCGCGCCGACCAGCGGACAGAGCAGTTCGTCCACCGGACAATCTTCGACGACCGGGCAGCAAACGCAGCCGTCCGGCTCCAGCCAGACGTATAGCTCGCTTCCGGGCAGCAGCTATGGCAGCCAGCAGACAGCACCCACCACCGTCCAGCAGTCGCTCCCGGGCCAGGGCGTGGTCTCGCCGACCGCGACCAATCCAAACGCGCCGGTATCGCTCAGCGATCTGGCGAACCGTCTCGGTGTCAGCCAGACCGCACTCACCAATCTCGCGATGAACTATCTTGTGTGGGTGAACGGCGAAGTGCTGAGCCCAGGACCGCTCCTGGCGGAGAACGGCACCAGCCTTTCCTCCATGCTCGAAGCGGCGGGCGGGTTGCAGCGTCAGGCCGATCTTTCCGGGGTCACTGTGACCTCGACCGAGATCAATGCCGAGCTCGGTACATCGCGCACGCTACGCAACACCTATGCGCGCAAGGACACCGATTTCGGTAAAGTCCTTCTGCGGCCGTTCGATTCCGTGTCGGTCCGTCCAGTGTTTTCCGACCGTATGGGGGAGAGCATCACGATCGGCGGCCAGGTACGCTATCCGGGCACCTACGAGTTCACGCGCGATGAGCGTCTGTCGTCCGTCATCGCGCGTGCGGGCGGGCTGACGGATGAAGCCTATGCCTACGGTTCCGTCTTCACGCGGCAGAGCGCGGCGGTGGCCGAAGCCCAGGCGAACCAGCGCGAAGCGATGATGCTCAACGATCAGATCGCCACCGCAGCCTCGCAGGTCGGCGCGCAGCCGCAGTCGCTTTCGTATTTGCAGACAATGGTGACGACTCTGCAGAAACAGCCGGCACTCGGGCGTATCTCCATCACCATCGATCCCGCGGTGCTGATGGCACATCCCGATCGTGACCCGCTGCTCGAGACCGGTGATCAACTCTACATTCCGAAGCGGCCATCGACCGTGGCGGTGAGCGGCGAGGTGCTGAATGGGGGCGCCTTCGCCTGGAGACCCGGGATGACGGTGGACGACTATATCGACTTGGCCGGGGGCGAAACCGACGCGGCAGAAGACAGCAATATCTTTGTCATCATGCCCGACGGAACGGCGATTACCGGGCATTCGAGCTGGTGGTCGTTCGGCGAACGCTCGCGCATTCCGCCCGGCGCAACCGTCGTGGTCCCGCGCGATCCGCAGCCGTTCAACTGGCTGACCTTCGCCTCGATCTACACCGACATCATAAGCAAAATCGCCATCACGGCAGCGTCGCTCGCGGTGGTCGGGAAGTAGAACTTTGCATGCGGGCGGGCTTTCACCCGCCCGCGAGCGCTGTCGTCAGAATGAGTTCGTCGCCCGGTTCCACGGCATGCGTCGTGGCCTCGCGCGCGCGTACGACGGCTCCGTCATGGACGAAAGCGATGTTGTGACGAAGCGCGCCCTGTTCGTCGAAGAAATGAAGCGCGAGCGAGGGGTGTTTCCGGCCGAGATCGGCAAGCACCGCCATGATCGAATCGCCGTCACCGGTCAACCAGCGCTCGCCGCCCATCAGATTGCGCAAAAGCGGCGGGAGCTGCACCCTGATGCTGGCGGATGCCTCATGTGACATAGGCGTCCACGCTCATGATGCGGGGCAGGTTTGAGGCGATTTCCTTCCAGCTTTCGCCGAGATTGGCGCTGGCGTAGATCGCCCCTGCCGTGGTGCCGAAATAGAGCCCGCCGGGTGCCATCTGATCGCCGGCCATCGAGCCCCGCAACACACCGGCGAAACAATTGGACGGCAGCCCGTTCGTCAGCGGATGCCAGTTCGTGCCGTCCGTCGACCGGTAGACCGCGAGCTGGCCGCCGCGCGGGAAGCGGAAATTGTCGCCGTCGAGCGGGACGGCGAACGTCGCGCCGGAGCGGCGGTCATGGATCATCGGAAAGCCGAAAGCGCAACGATGGCCGTCGCTCATGTCGGTAACCGGAAGCCCGTCCTCCATGACGCGCCATGTGTCGCCGCCATCGTCGCTCTTGTAGACGCCGAAATGCTCCTGCCGGTAGAGGACAGGGGCGTTGTCCGGATCGTGGGCTACGTGATGCACGCAATTGCCGCCGAAGGCATGGACGCCATCATCCTTGCGCATCCAGGTCTTGCCGCCATCGTCGGTGCGGAAAAAACCTGCCGCCGAAACGCCCACCCACATACGGCCGGGATCTTTCGCATCGGTCAGGATCGTATGCAGGCCTAACCCGCCAAAACCCGGCGCCCAGCTCTCGCGGCCGGGCTGTTCGTTGAAGCCATCGACCGGCTGCCACGAGGCGCCGCGGTCTCTGGAGACGAAGAGACCGGCTTCGGAGACGCCGGCGTACAGCGCGCCATGGGCGGCGTGGAGCGTCCAGATCTGATCGACGAACCGGCCGCCGCCCTTGAGCTTGCCCTCGAAATCCATCTTGGCGACAAGGCGGTGATGCTCGGGATTGCCGCGATCTTCGGGACGATAGCGCGGCGCGGATTCGAGTTGTTTCCAGGTCCTCAGGTCGTCGCTCGTAAACAACGCTACGCCGAAATTGGGACTGCTCACCGCGACATAGGTGCGGCCCAGATCGTCGCGCACCGACGCCGTCACGGGCCATCCTTGCAGGACGAATTCCTCGCTCCACCGGTCACGATCCCCGCTCGTCAGGACCGCAGCACCCTTCGCCGTTCCCACAATCAGTGCAACGCCCATCGCTCCCTCCCATCCGGCGAGCTCGAAGTTAGCACGATGTGGGCGCCGGTTGGAGCGTCAGCCGCTTGCGCTGCCGGCTGCGCGGCGGATCTCGTCGAGCATGCGCGCGGCGAATTTGTCGCGATTGAAGTCGTCGGCAAGGGCACGGCAGCCTGCCTTCAGGGAGCCCGCGAACGCCGGATCGTTCCGCAATCTTTCGATCGCGGCAATCAGGGCGGTGGGATTTTCGGGTTCGATGGCGATGCCCGCGCCGTGGCTTTTCACCAGTTCGGTCGCGATGCCTTCTGCCGCGATCAGGATCGGCCGCTCCATCGCGGCGATCTCGAAAATCTTGGACGGCATCGTGTCGTTGAGCATGGCGGTGCGCTTCATCGGCACCAGAAGCGCGTCGCAGCAGGCGATATGATCGGGCACCTCGCCGTGCGGAACCGGACGCACAAAGCGCACATTGTCGAGCTTGAGCGCCTTAACCCGTCTCGTCAGTGCGAGATGCTGGGCGCCCTCGCCGACAAGGAGGAACGAGACATTCGTGTCCTTGAGCGCCACAGCGGCATCGAGCATGGAGTCGAAATCGTGCGCGATGCCCTGCGTGCCGATATAGCCGACGACGAAGCGTCCATTGAGGTCATATTTTTCCGCGAGTTCCGGCGGGCGCGGACGCGGAGAGAACTGCACCGGATCGACGCTATTGGGCACGACGCCGATCTTTTCCGGCGGCACGCCGCTCTCGATCAGTCGCGCGCGCAAACCGTCGTTGGTGGTCACGATCCGGACCGCGGAACGATAGAGCATGCGCTCGACGGAGCGCAGCAATCGCACCGCCGGATGCTTTTCGCGCATCATGTTGAGCGCCACAATCGAGTCGGGCCACAGGTCGCGCACCTCCAGAAGCCACGGCCGGCGTTTCGCCATCGCGAGCAGCCGCCCGGAGAGACCGGCCAGGAGCTGGGGGGAGGTGGCGACGATCACGTCTGTGCGTTGGAAGAGGCCGGCCAAGAAGCTCATGAGGCCGAAACTGGCGAAATCGAGCGAACGGCGGACCACGGCGGTGTTGGGGGCCAGGTAGGTCCAGATCCGGATGACGTCGATTCCGTCCTCCTGTTCGCGCTGGAACAGCCGGTTCCGGTAGGGGGCCATCAGGGTGCCGGAAGGAAAATTTGGCGCAGAGGTAACCACCGTGACCTGGACCCCGGCCTTCACCCACCGCTGACAGTGTTCATAGGTCCGTTTGGCGGGAGCATTGCGTTCAGGCACAAAGTTGTCAGTTACAACAAGGACATGCATGACGCCTGGCGCGGAGGGAAGGTTTCGGGAGGTGACTGTGTCCTGTCGTACAGCAACCGCAAAAAAAAGCCAAAAGAGTAAATTACATCAAGAGACTGTGCCGGGGCGCTTGCCTTTCCCCTAGGGGGCGTGAGACGGTAGCCCTGACAATTTCGCATGGGGGCGAAACGCAGTTTGGGCTGCGCCGGTGTAGCGGGCGTTGGTTGAACCTGATTATTCGGGGGTGAGGTATATGTTGCACGAGGGGGGTAAGGCGAACGGATTGAGAGCTCAGCGTTCGACACTTACCGAACCGATCGCAGGTGCTGAAGCCTTCGCCAAGACCCGGCTTATTCCGCGGGTCGCCTGTATCGGCTGCGGGTATTGGGGCAAGAAGGTTGCACGCAACCTCGCGAGCCTGAACGCGCTTCATGCGGTCTCGGATGTGATGCCCGATGCGGTCGCGCACACGGCCGGACAATATTCAACCCAAGGTTTGACCTTCGAGGCGATTCTCGAAGATCCCGAATGCGATGCCGTGGCCATCGCGTCTCCTGCATCCCTGCACGCCGAGCACGTGCGTCGCGCCTTGGTTGCGGGAAAGCATGTGTTTGTCGAAAAGCCGCTCGCACTTCAGTTATTCGAGGGTCATGCGCTGGTGAAGCTGGCGCGCGAGCGCGGCCGCACCCTGATGATAGGCCATCTCCTGCGCTATCATCCGATCGTCGTGGCTCTGGTCGAGCAGGTGCGCAGCGGCCGTCTCGGCACGATCAAGCACATCTATTCGCGCCGCTTCGGACTGGGGAAGATCCGCACCGAAGAAGATGTGATCTGGTCATTCGCGCCACACGACATCTCGATCGTTCTCGCGCTGATGCAGGAAAGCCCGAACTATATCTCCGGCGAAGCGACCAGCATTCTGACCGCCGGTATCGCCGACATCGCCAATATCCATCTCGGGTTCCCGAGCGGCATCACCGCGCGTATCTCCGTCTCCTGGCTCAATCCGACCAAAGAGCAGCGCACGGTTGTGATCGGATCCGACGCGCATGCCGTGTTCGACGACACGCTGCCCTGGGAACAGAAGCTCCAGATCTACGATCACCGGATCGAATGGGCGGCCGACGCACCGAGCGTGTCCAAGGCCGAGCCGATCGCGACCTCCGTCGAACATCGGGAGCCGCTCCGCGAGGAGCTGGCCCACTTCCTGTCATGCGTCTCGACTGGGCGGCAGCCCCTGACGGACGGGGCGGAGGCGGTGGGGGTTTTGGGCGTCCTGGAAGAGGCTTCCAAGTCGATCCGCGCCAAGAGTCGGAACTGATCCATCGGTTGAACGGCCGCGCAGGCTCCCCGATACTGCGGGTTCTTTTGGTTATCGATTCCTTAACGTTCCGCGCGTTTCAGTTGACCGTGCCGGAGCACCGGGGCCAGGGCCTTTCATGAATATCTGCATGATCGTCCACAACAACGTCACGCGCGACGGCAGGGTGCTGCGCGAGGCCGGGAGCCTTCAGGCTGCCGGTCACAGCGTGACGGTGCTGGGTCTGCTCGACAACGAGATGTCCTCCCCCGTCGAGTATCTCGACAATGGCGTGCGCGTGTTCCGCATCATGTGGCAGGCGAATGCCTACCGCAGCCTGATCTGGTCGTCGATTTTCCGCGTGCTGCCGGTGTTGGCGGTGCTCGTCCTCATCATCGCCGGCGTCGTGATCGGGCTGAAGGCGCTGTTCGCGCCGGGTGGGCCGGTCGCGCGTCTCTTCGAATGGCTGGGTGCGGCTGTGATGCTCACCACGCGCTGGAGCCTGCTCGACGCCGTCTATGCGCTCACGATGCTGCTGCTTGCCGTGGGTGTGATCTATCTGTTGTGGCGCGCGATGCGGTCCTATCTGGGTCTTTTCGGAAAGAGCGCGCAGTTCCGGGCCGACGAACAGGATACGATCCGCCGCTATGCCTCGGCGCTCTTCAAGGAAGGCGCGCTGGACGATGCAGATTTCCCGGGCCTCAAATCACGCATTCCCTCCTGGGTCCCTGACTACTTTCTCGAACTCGGCCTCGAGCCGGTGTCCTGGTTCGCTGGCGGGGCTGGGCGCTTCACGCTGCTACGCTACCGCTCGCGCGAGATGACGGATGTCGCGATCAAGCTCGCGCCCGACGTGATCCATTGCCACGACTGCCTGACCTTGCCGGCCGGATATCACATCAAGCGCGCGCTCGGCATTCCGCTCGTCTATGACGCGCACGAGATCTATGAAGCCGCAGCCTCGCGCGTCGCCGGCGTCACGGACTACTACGCCCGAATCCACACGAAATATCTTCGGCACGTCGACGGGTTTATCGCTGTCAACGATAGTGCCGCGCTTTACTACCGCCATGCCTATCCCGAGGCGCCGAAGGCGGTGGTGATCCGCAACGCCATCGCGCTGACGCCCACACTTCCCTATGATGGCCGTCTGCACGACGCCGCTGGGCTGCCGCACACCCAGAAAATCCTGCTCTATCAGGGCGGATTCTCGACAGAGCGCGGGCTGCCCGTACTGGTGCGTTCGGCTTCGATGCTGCCGGAGGATTGGACGCTGGTGATGATGGGCTGGGGTCCGCTTGCGGGTCAGCTCAAGCAGATCGCGGCGTCTTCGGCGCGTCGCGAGGGTTCGGGGAGTGACAACACCAAGGCCCGATTCATTCCAGCCGCGCCGGCGCGCGAACTCAAAGAATGGACCCAAGGCGCCTCGGTCGGGATCATCCCCTATGAAGGGAAGATGCTGCTGAACCACTGGATTTCCACACCGAACAAGCTTTGGGAATACCCAGCCGCCGGTGTGCCGCTGATCGTGCAGCCTTTTCCCGAAATGCGCCGCGTCGTGACCGCCTATCATTGCGGCTGGGTGCTGCCGGAGACGCTGACGGCCAGTGCCATTGCCGATCTGGTGTCGGGGCTGACCGACGAGATGATCGCGCAGGCCAAAGCCGGATGTCAGCGCTTTGTGGAGGCAGACAATTGGTATTCGCGTTATGAAAAGCGCCTTCTCGATCTTTACGCCGGATTGCCGGTGAAGGCGGGCGTGCAATGACGCTGAACACCGAGATTGCGATCGCGGTCCTGATCTTCATCGCCGGTGCTGCGATCGCGGTCCTTGTCTTGTGGCTGCGCGAACGTTCGGATGCCGGTGCGAAGACGCGCGTGCTCGGTTATCGCGACACCTATGAGCCGTTGTTCGCGGATCTCTGGTCGGACGAGATGCACCGCCGCCTGACCGCGCTTGTGGTGGCGCAGCGCATGGCCCGCTCGCGCAGCGCGGCGCGCGGGCTCGCCGATGTGCTGATCTCTTTCATTCGCCGCCGCCTTGCGGCAGCCGGCAGTGGCGAGAGCTTCGAGGATGTGCGGCTCGCGCTCACGATACTCGGCACGCGTGCCGTGCGAAGCGCACAGGGAGAAAGCCGGCAAACGATCGATCTCAGCGGCATCAACTTCCGGGGTGCCAGGCTTTCCGGCGTGAATCTGCGGGAATTCCGTCTGGCGCAGTGCAATTTCGACGAATGCCTGCTTGCCGGCGCGAAACTCGCGCGAACCGATCTCACGCGTGCCTCGCTTCGCGGTACGGTTTTTCAGGGCGCGGATTTGCGTGACAGCGACCTGTCGGAAGCCGATCTCAGCGGCGCCGATCTGACCGGTGCGCGCGTCGGTGGCGCGAACTTCACCAACGTCAATGTCGGCGGCGCGATCCTGTCCGAGACTCTGGGCTTGACGCAGGAACAACTCGATCAGGCCTTCGGCGACACCGACACCGCCGTACCGGAGCGGTTGCGCTTTGCCCCGGGGCGTCCGCAACGCCTCCGCAACCGTGTCACCAACAGCTAAAGCCTATGAGCGATTTTTTCTGTCACGAGACCGCCATCGTCGATGCGGGCGTTGAAATCGGCCCCGGCTCCAAGATCTGGCATTTCGCTCATGTCCTTTCCGGCTCGAAGATCGGCGCCAACTGCAATCTCGGCCAGAACGTCATGGTCGGACCCAATGTGCGGATCGGGAATGGCTGCAAGGTCCAGAACAATGTGGCGGTCTATGAGGGCGTAACGCTGGAAGACGATGTCTTCTGCGGCCCGTCGATGGTGTTCACCAACGTGCTGCTCCCGCGCGCCCATGTCAGCCGGCGCAGCGAATTCCTGCCGACCCTCATCAAACGCGGCGCCAGCATCGGCGCCAACGCGACCATCGTCTGCGGTCATACGATCGGGGCATATGCCATGATCGGCGCCGGCGCGGTCGTCACCCGCGACGTGCCCGACTTCGCGCTCATGATCGGCGCACCGGCGCGGCGCATCGGCTGGGTGAGCCGCAGCGGCGAGCGCCTGAAAGCCGATCTTGTCTGCCCGCGGACGGGCGAAAATTATCGGCTGGAAAACGGGAAGCTGTCGCTCGCGGATTAGGACCGCGCTGGACGCAGTTCGGGCCGATAAAACGGCTTGTCGCCCAGGATCGTCACGCGGTGCATCACGCGCTCGTGGCTCGCATAGTCGCCGACGGTGTAGTGCTGCGTCACGCGGTTGTCCCAGAACGCCAGCGTCCGCGGCCGCCAGTGCCAGCGCAGCAGGAATTGCGGCTGCTGGATCTGGTCGTAGAGAAGGTCGAGCAGCTTGCGGCTTTCGTTGTGCGTAAGACCCATGATGCGCGTCGTAAACGCCGGGTTGACGAACAGGCTGTTGCCGCCGGTTTCGGGATGGGTGCGCACGACGGGATGGGTGGTCGGTGGAAGGTCGCGGCGCGTCCAGGCGAAACGGTCGATGCCCATATCCATGCGCTGGAAGCGCTCTTCCGTGTAGGAGCGCGAAAAGTCGTGGCTTGCGATCATCGGCGACAGAAAGCTGCGGATCGGCTGTGACAGCGACTCGTAGGCCGCGCGGGTGCTGGCCCACAACGTATCTCCGCCGTTGGCCGGGACGGTCTGGGCATAGACGACACACGCCATGGGCGGCGTGTCGATAAAGGTCACGTCGGCGCGCCAGTTCCCGCTGTCGTCGATCGCCCATTGGTCCTGCAGCAGAACCACTTCTGGCACGCCCGCGACATGGGGGCGGATGGGATGGATGTGCAGGTCTCCGAACCGCGCCGCGAAGTCGCGCTGCTGGTCCGGCGTGATGTCCTGGTCCTCGAAGAACAGCACCTCGTAGCGCAGAAGCGCCCGGCGGATCGCAAGGATCACGTTGTCGGGTTGCGGCTCGGCGAGGTTCAAGCCCTCGATCCGCGCACCGAGGGTGGAGGATAGCGGCGAGATATGGAACACCGCGGGGGCTTCTCGAGGGGGCTTTGCAGGGGTTGCACTCATGGGGCGATAAAACCCCTAATACTCGACTAAGTCAATATAGATTTATTTCGCGAAAGAGGGAACCAAATCGCAGGCCCCCGATCAGACGAGCGTCGTGACGTACAAAAATGCCAAATAGGTGAGTTGATGGATGAACTGGTCCAGCCCGAACACGATCCAGTATTGCTGGTCGGCAACGGTCCATCCGTGGGCCGAGTCCACGCGCGCCTTGGTGAAGTCGACGTGATAATGCAGCACAAATTCGAAAGCGATCAGGCCGAGGATGACCAGCGGCGAACTGGTGAGCACGTAGAGCGCCGGTATGGATGCGACGGCGTGCAAACCCGCATGACGCAGACCGCCGAGCGCACCATAGGTGCCTTTCGCCATTATCTGGCTTTGCGTCTGCAGAACAAAATCGCAGAGATAGTGTTTGATCTGGAATAGGACCAGTGCAATCAGCGCGACGAATATCGGTGTGCCCATGTGGGGCTCCTTCAAAATAAACTCTACTCGCTCGCGCCGAAAGCCCGCGAAAAAAATGCCCGCATCCGCGCCAGTAGGTCCGTCTCGGCGGCCGCGCGGCGTTGCGCGCGTTGGACGAGGTCCTGGTTCTGGCGCTGCCTTGCCACGAGGACGCGGCTGAACCGCTCGGCAAGGTCCGGCGACTTCTTGAGAATCGCCTCGATCGCGTCCTTGGGGATTTCCAGAACGCGCATGCGCGTCAGCGCGGTGACGGTCGCACTGCGCGGCGATCCGGTCATCAACGACATCTCGCCGACGATGTTGCCCGTGGAAAGGATGGCCGCTTCCTGGGATGTGCCGCCGTCTGGCCCGCGCAACGTAACGCTTGCCGCACCTTCGAATATCAGAAACGCCGAGGAGGGCGGATCGTCCTGCTTCATCATTTCGGTGCCGGCCGGCCATTCGTGAAGGATGCTGTGCTCCATCAGCGTGCGGATGTGCTCTGCATTCAGGACCTTGCTGAACAGATCGGCACGCCCGATCGCGGCTGCGATTTCCTCCTCGTCGAGCACAACTGCGAGGTCCGGCTTTTCACCCATCTCGATCTGCGTGACCGGCATGGGCAGATCGTTGAGCTGGGCGATGTCGAGCATGGCGCGCAACATGAGCGCGCGCGCACTCGACGGCTCGATCTGATCCGGATGCGCGAAGAAGCGCACTTCATAGACCGCGGCATCGGCCGACAGCTTGGAGAGGATGACGCTCGGCTCGGGGAAACGGGAAAGACCGGCATGGCGGGAGGTTTTGAACGCCTCGCCGAGCAGCATATCGATGACGCGATCCGGCGGTACGCGATTGTCGAGGGAAATCTCCACGGAAAGGCGCTTCGGCTCGCGCGGCCGGCTGTGGTTCATCACCGGATTGGCGGTGGCCATGTGATTGGGGATCATCAGCCTGCGGCCATCGTCCAGCGCGATGAACGTCGAGCGCCAGGAGATGCTCACGACGCAGCCATAGACCGGCTCGGGCATCTGGTCGGAATAGATCGTGAGGTAATCGCCGATCGCATAAGCGCCGTCGAGGTTGATGGCAAGGCCGCTGAACATGTCCTGGATCACAGCCTGCAGCGCGATACCGAGGATCACCGCGGTCGCGCCGGAGGCGGTCACGAGGCCCGTGATGGAAAAGCCCTCGAAGATCGACAGCCCGATCGAGAGTCCCAAAAGAACCAGCGCCACGGTCAGCAAGTCGCGCAGCAGCGCGGGGGCGTCGCGGCCCGTTTTCCGCCGGACGTAGCCGTGCCAGTAGAACCGGCGAATGAGGCCATCGACGAGGAGGAACACCACGACGATCAGCATCACGGCGATCAGGTGGACGATCGTGTCGCCATAAGGCGCCGGCAGATGTTTTCGGATGCTCTCCGCACCCCACAGTTCGGCTCCGAGCAGCACGGCGATCGCGGCAATCGGCCAGAACATCACTTCTCCGTCATCACCACGGTCGTACCGCGGTCGCCGCGTCTAAGCCGTTCCACATGCAGCGCGACGCAGGGGTCGTCCGGGGCTTCTTGCGTCAGTTGGTCGAAGAGCGCAAGCGCATCAGGCGCCTGGCGCTGGAGCAGCGCAAAGGCAATGCCATAGCGCTCCAGGAAGCCATCGTCGGGCGCTTTGTCTTCGTGCAGCGGCTCGAACACCGCCACGGCCTCGGTCTTGCCCTTCAGCACGACGGACGCGATGGGACGGAAACGGATGGTCTTGCACAGCGCAACGGTCGCCTCGCTGACCGAAATGCGCGTGCCGAAATGCTTGTTGAGCGCCTCAAGCCGCGAGGCGGTGTTCACGGCGTCGCCTTGTGCCGTATAGGTGAAGCGTGCCGACGATCCGAAATTGCCGATCACCGCCGTGCCGGTATGCACACCGATGCGCGTGATGCCGAACGGGATACCGGCCTGCACCTGCGCCTCGTGGAACTCCTGGCAGAACCGGTCGATATCGAGCGCGGCCTGGACGGCCTTGTCCGCGTGATCGGGAAGGTCGACAGGCGCGTTGAAGATCGCGAACACCGCATCGCCGATGAATTTGTCCACCATACCGTCATGCCGGAGCACGATGGCGGTTATGCCTTCGAGATAGGCGTTGAGGATGCGCGCGAGGTCGTGCGATTCCAGCTTCTCCGACATGGTGGTGAAGTCCTTCACGTCGGTGAACAGGAAGGTCATCTCGCGGCGTTCGCCTTCCAGCTTCATGCGCTCGGGGCTTTTCACCAGCTGCTCCACCAGCTTTGGCGAGATGTAACGCGAGAACGCGCCGTGGATGAATTCGCGCTGCATGCGGGCGTCGCGGCCGGTGAGCGATTCCATCGCTGCGAAGGCTGCTGCAGACGACAGCGTCGGCGCGATCAGGCCGATCATGATTTGCGCTTGGTAGAACAAAACATAGGCGCTGAGGTACCAAGCGGCAGCGATCGCGACCGCAAGACCGATAGCGCGCCACCACAGTGAGAAGCTGAAGGCTCCAAGCGCAGCGCCTATCAGGGCCGCGCCGAAGGCGATCATAAAATCGGTCCACCATCCCACACGCGGTGAGGTCTTGCCGTGAAGGAGTTGGGAAAGGGCATGGGCTTGGATTACCACGCCGGCCATCCCGGGATCACGGTGCTCCACGACCTTGGCAAACCCCGCCACGGTAGCGAATGGTGTGCGGTGGCGGTCATCGAGCGTGATGTCGCTGCCGATCAGCACGATCTTGTTTTTGAACCATGCGGCCGGAAGGAACTGAACCGTGTGCGCGGCGTACTCCTTGAAAGCCGGAATGTCGTGCTCGGGACTGCGGTGCCAGACGATGGGAATCTGCTTCGCCTGCGTCTGAACACCCACCTTCGCCGCCAGCGCGCGCGCGAAGCTCATCATCCCGCCCGGCTTCGTCTCTCCAGGATAGACCCAGCGCACCGTATCGGTCTGATCGGTAGCGATGTTGGCTAGCGCGCGTGCGTCCTTGGGCACGAAGTCGTTGAGATAATTAAGCTGGTCTTGGGTCTCCAGGCCGTGTCCCGTGTAGCTCACCACCAGGGGCACCCGCAGCGTATGCAGCGTCTTCTTGAGCGCGGCGTCGTTTTCCGGTTCGGTGGGCTGATCGAACAGGATGTCGATGCCGATCGCGCGCGGCTCCTTGGCCGCCAGTGATTGGAGTAGCGTGTTCAGAAAGCGGCGGTTGATCGGCTGGCGGTATTGGAAGCTGTGCAGAGTGTCTTCCGTGATCGCGGCGATGACGATATCGGGGTCCTGCGGTTCGCCGTAGGGCCGGAGTGCGGTTTCGGAGTCCTGCACGAAGCGGTCGGCATCGGCGAAGAAGCCGATGCGATCTACCGCTAGCATCGACAGCAGCGCCATCAGCACCGCCACGCCAATCGGCACAATCAGCCAGCCGAGCGCGTGGTCCCTGCGGAACCGTGCGAACCGGCCGAACAGATGCTGGATCATTTTCCGGCGCGGGCCAGCGCCTCCGCCTGCGCTTCACAACCCTTGTTGGCCATCCAGGCCACGCGCATGGCGTCGCTGGCGAGCGCTGCGGGCACGACATTCAACCGGACCGCGGATTCCGTTCCAGCGAATTTGACGAAGTAGGTCGCTTCACCGTGCACGAGCGTGAGATCGCGCACGGTCACGCGGTCTGCGCCCGCCGGCCATTCGGTCTGGATCTTCCAGCTCCGGTCGTCGGGCATGACCGCGAGCGTCGTGGCGACTGTCGCGGCCGGCCGCCAGAACACGGCCTGCGAGCCTTCCGCAAGGCAGGCATTGCCGCCACGGCCGGCATCGATCAGCCATGGCTCGGGCAGTTTGGCGGCGCCCGTGCCGCGCGTGGTGCCGACCTCGGAGGTGCGTGCGCTGCGTTCGGCCACAAGGGCTGCGAACGTATTCGCCGAGGTCCCGCCGCCTGAGATCGTCGGCGGCTTGTCATAAGGTCCGTCGAGGTTGAGCGTGGCCCCGCTGTTGGAGATCAGCGTGACGTGCTGACCCGGCTTCAGCACCAGCGGTTTGGCCGAATCCACCATCGCGCCGGGCTTGAGCGCGATGCCGCGCGCCTCCACGACCACGAGGTTTTCGGCGGCTGCCGACGTCGCGGCCAAGGCCGCGGCACCTGCCAGAAGAAGACCGAGCCGGTTCATCGCGTTCCTCCCTGAGCCGTCTTCATCGGCGCGATCGTACCACCGGCATCGCCGATCAGCGTGAATGCCGCCCAGTTGAACGGATGAGACGTCGAGGCCTGCGCGATCATCGTGAGCTGCGCTTGCCGGAGCGATTGCGCGAGGTCGCCGCCGTGTCTGGCGAAGACATCTGTCATAAGCTTTGTCGTGGCCGCGGACGGAACGGCCCAGTGGCTCGCCAGGACGGCGCGTGCACCGGCATCGAAGAAGGAATCGGCCAGGCCTTCCAGTGCGCCGCCGCCGAACCGTGTGCCGCCGGCCGCGGCCGTATTGCAGGCAGAGAGCACCACAAGATCGGCATTCAGCTTGAGCGAGGCGATCTCGCTCGCATAGAGGATGCCGTCATCGCCGGCCGACGCCGACGCGCTGGACGGGGGCGAAAGCGCAAGCCCCGGTTCGCCCTGACACCGCAATTCGCCCGGCAGAAGCCCATGGGTCGCGAAATAAAGGACGCGGAACTGATCCAGCGGCGCCGCGCGCAACGCGCTTTCGGTGGCGCCTGCGCCGGTCAGGATGGAGCCGGGTTGTGCGCCAAGCGTGGCGCCGACCGCGCTCACTTCGCGGCGGGTATCGGGCAGCGGCGGCAAGGCGCGGAGGAGGGCGGGATCGACTGCTCCGGCCTCACAGGATTGCGTCAGCGCCGCCATGGCATTGCCGTTTGCGGTGGTGCCCGAGAAAGCCGGATCGGCGACGCCGAAGAAGGGGCGCGGAGCAGCGGTGTGATTTGCCGCTTCGGCGTGCAGAAGCGCAAACGCGCGCGCGGAGGGAACCTGGCTGATCGCCATGCGGCGGATGAGCCAGGCGGCGTCCTTGTAATTGTGTTCGCCGCCATTGCGGGGCGCCGATGTCACCAGCAGCGCGAAGGGCAGGCTCGAGAGGTCGCCGGAGGGCGCGACCACAAGATGGTTCACACCGGCGAGATCGCCTTCCAGCGGCCCCATCAAGGCCGCATAGAGGGCGGCGGAGGACTTGAGGCTGAAATCCGGGAGACGTCCGAGCTTGGGAACAAAGCTGCTGCGCAGTGCGACCACTTCCTCGTGAAGGCGGTCGGTGCCGATGTCGAGTTTGCGGACGGCGAGGCCCTTTTCCGTCACCAGCAGGGCATAGCTCTGCTTCGCGCCGATAACGAAGGACACGAAGGCCTCGCCCGGCGCCAGCGCCGCACGCACAGCGGAAAGCTCGCCGGGTCCGGGATCGGCGAGCCTGGCGTAATCGGGATAGTCCTTGTGCAGTTTGGTCACCAGCTCGTCGGTGCGCAGCGAGGCGGTCTTCACATCGGCGTCGAGTTTCTGCGCACGCGCATTGCTGCGTTCGTCGTCGGGCTTGGCGAATTCGGCGGCAAGGTCCATGCGGGCGCGATCCCGGACACGGGCGGCGTCATCCGTCTGACGGATAAGGTCGGCGATCGCCGGCTGGCCGGCGGCGCGGCGCGCGGCGACGCGGGCGATCGTCTGGTCGGCCACATCGGAGCGGGCGAGCTGGCTGGCGCGGAAAATCTCGTCGTCGAGTCCGCCCGATGCGCTCGCAGCCGCGATGAAGGGCGCAATCTGGTCGGGCGTGATATCGGCGCGTGCGACCGGGTCTTTGGCCAGGATCGCGAAGGCGGCGCGATAGGCGTCCACTGCCGCGGGGTAGAGCTGCTGCTCGGTGTAAAAGGCGCCCAGCCGCATATCCGCGCGCGCCGTACGCCCAGTATCGCCGAACAGCTTCTGGTCGAGGTCTCGCGCATCGCGGAAATCGCGTTCCGCCGTCACGACCCGGCCGGCGCGGGCGTTGACCTCGCCCATCAGCGACACCGCATCGGGACGCCACCAGAGCGGCAGACCGGGCTCGTCGCTGATGATCCAGAGCGCTTCATCGGCAGAAGCCTGCGCGCTCGCCGTATCGCCCAGCCGTAACGCCATTTCCGCCTCGATACGAAGGCTGTGTGCGAGTTCGCCGCGCGCCTCGGGTGAGGGCGAGCCGCTGGCGGAGCTTTCTTCCACGGCGGCGCGGCGTGCGGCCGAGGCTTCGCGGGAGTATTTCAAAGCGTCTTCGAAATGGCGCTGGTTCGCCGCGTCGAGGGCGCGATAAGACGCGAGCCGCGCGCGGGCGACGGCGCTTTGCGTGCCTTCGATGATCGGCGTCGCACGCTGAAACAGGGCTGCGGCTTCGTCGAAGCGGCCCTGATTGCTGACCTGCAGCGCGAGTTCCGCGAGCGTCGTGCCCACAGCGGCCGAATCCGGCCCGAACAGCCGGGTCTCGATCGCGAGCGCTTCGCGATAGGAAGCCTCGGCCTGCGCATAATTGTCGGCGCCGCTGTTAAGCCGTCCCCGCTCGACGAGATGCTTGTAGCTCCCGAAATCGGCGGTACCTGCTTTGAGGACGCCGGGCTGGAATTTCGCCTGTAACGCCGCCATGCCGGCCTGCGAAGCCGTGCCGCCGGACATCCTCGCCACGGCGGCCTCCAGGACCGGATACATCGAGGGCAGGCCCTGCGCGCTATAGAGCGAACGCTCGGCTCCCGCGACAATGGCGATGCGCGGCCAGCCTGTGCTGCGGACGGTGCAGATAAAGAGCGCGCGGTTCTTGTCCAGCCACTCAGCATCGCCGCAATCGCTCGCACCGGACGCGAGCACGGATTTGGCGCCGGCTATGATCGCAGCCTGACGCGCGGCATCGTTCGATGGAAGCTCTTGCGGCAGCGGCACGACGACGGCCGTTCCCGCGTCGGCGGTTGCGCCGCAAGCAATATCCTGTGGCGCGTCCAGACCCGGCATGGCTGCCAGCGAGCAGCTTTCGCCTGCCAGGTTCTGCCCAAGCGATATGGCGGTGTCCGCGGCGCGTGCGCCGATGACGAGAAGCGTTGCGGCTCCCAGAGCCCAGGCGGTCCGTCGAGCGATCATTGCCAAAGCGCCTCGTTACCCCAACTTGAGAATTCCTGATCCGCGGAAGGAACGCCATGCGGACTGCGGTTGGTCGTGTTCGAGAATTCGCGCAGCGACCCGCCCAACAACACACGGCTTGTCGTCGGCTTCGATTTGCTGAGCGAGTTTGCAACGCTGAGCGTCAGCGAGTCGGACGGGGTGGTGCCCTCGACGTTCTCGCCGGCGAGTTCCGCAAGCGGTGCCGGCCCACTGGTATCCGCCGTCGCGACGAGCACGGGCGCCACCGGCTCTTCTTCGATGAGAACCGGCTGCTGATTGCCCGTGATGACGATGAGGTCGGAGGGATTGTTGTCGGCGATGGTCGTGGCCACGACACCGTTGATGACCGGGTCCTGCGGGTCGATCGGACCGGTGATCTGGTAGCCCGTCACCGTGCCGGTCACCGTGCCCGTGCCGATCGCATTGCCGATGAGGGCCTGCGAATTCTGGGCCTTGCCGCTGGTGACGACGATCGTGCCGTTGGCCGCGATCGTGATGTCGCCGCTGACATTGGCAAAGCCGGTGTTCGACGCATCGCCATTGCCGACCTGCGCGAAGGAATTCGCGCCGGTATCGCCGCCGGTCAGCGTGAGGTCGCTGACGGAGATATTGCCGCCGATGGTGAAGCTGTCGATGCTCGATCCGTTCGAGCCGTTGATGTTGTAGCCGCCATTGCCGATCTGGGCATAGGCATTCGCGCCACTGCCGGCCGCCAGCGTCACACCGCCTTCGTCGCCCGCCACGACCGAGATGTTGCCGTTGATGCTGGCAGAACTGCCCGCGCCCGCTTTGCTGTTGACCTGGTCGCCGCCATTGCCGATCTGCGTATAGGCGTCGTTGCCATTGCCTGTGAGCAGGACCGCGCCGCTCGCCGTGACGCTGATGTCGCCGCCGATCGATGCCTCGCCGCCGAGGCTCGATCCCGACATGAAGCCGCCATGTCCGATCTGGGCAAAGCTTGCGCTTCCGGTTCCTGCAGCGAGCGTCACATTGGCCGCAACCAGTGTGATGTTGCCGGCGAGGGAATAGCCCTGCTGCTCTTCGTTGCTTTCCGCACCGCCGTGACCGATCTGGGCGTAGGCTTCGCTGCCGTCGCCGCCCGTCAGCACGATGTCGCCACCGGCGTTGATCGCGATATCGCCGCTCTCATTGCCGTTGACGCCCTGGCCGCCGTTACCGATCTGTGCGTAGTGCTGGCCGTCGCCGCTGCCGCCTGTAAGCGTGACGGTGTCGGACGCGTCGATCGTGATGCTGCCGCTGCCGGCGCCGTGATAGCCGAGCTGGGCATAGCCATTGCTTGCAAGCAGGCTGATGTCAGCGGCCGCCAATGTCGTCATACCGCCGGCGGAGCCGACCGCGACGTTGCCGAACGCCTGATCGCCGCCGATGACGATGCTGCCGCCGTTGTTCCCGAATACCCCGGCCGACGTAAACTGCGCCGGATCGAGCGTCGTGCCGTTCCAACCTGCGACCACGTTGATCGCACCGTTGCCGTCATTCTGGAGCGAACCGAGGAAGATGACGTTGCCGGCAGACAGAATGCTGAGCGTGTTGGCGCTCGCGTACTCGACGCCGCCGGCGACGATCGTATCACTGCCGCCGGTGATGCCGACCGTCACGTTGCCGCCATTGCCGTCGCCGGTGCCGAGGTCGGACGTGAACATCATATTCAGAAGATCAGACGGAGCATCCAGTGTGCCGGTGACGATCGTCAGATCGCCGGTCTCGGCGGCATGGGCAAGATTGCCGAGCCATGAAATCCCGTTGTTGGCTGGCGAAAGCGATGTCGAGCCACCCACGTTGATCGTGATGTTGCCCGAGGCGGTCCCGCCAAAGGTGCCATCCGCCGCTCCATTGCCGATTTGCACGAAGTCATTGCGAGCGCCGCTCGTCATCGTCAGGCCGCCGGCGACCGTTACGGAAATGTCGCCCGTTGCCGTTCCGCCGGCCTCTTGTCCGCCGTTTCCGATGTTGACGGAGCCGTACGAGGAATTTCCGCCCGTCATCGCGATATCGTGCGCCTGGATGGAGATATCGCCACTGGCGTTTCCATTCGTTCCCCAGCCGCCATTGCCGACGGTCGCGTAATCGCCGAAGCCGGTCATGGTCAGCGTTCCGCCTGCGGTCAGTGAGATCGTCCCCGAGTCGTCGCCGGAGCCGCTATCGCCGCCATTGCCGATCTGGGCGTAGCTGTAAGACTCGGCACCCGCGACCATCGTGATGTCGTTACCGGCCGTGACGGTGATATCGCCGCTCTTGGTGTCCTTCGAGAACACGCCGCCATTGCCGATCTGCACGTAACAACCGTGGCAGCCCTGGGTCTGGCCCGAGGTCATGATGACGTCATGGCTCGCAGACACGTTGATGTCGCCGGTTCCACCGTCGCCTGCGAATCCGATCTGGGCGTAGCCGTTTTCTGCGTCAAGGATGATGTCGGTTCCAGTGACGGTCGTCGTGCCGCCAAAACTACCCACAGCCACGTCGCCGGCTGCATTCGGGCCGCCGATGATCACATTACCGCCGGCATGGATCGTGAGGTCGCCGTTGCCGGTATTCTCGAGCGAACCGGCGAACACGATGTCGCCACCGTTGGTGATCGTCAGCGCGTTGGCACTGTTGTAGTCCAGAGCGACGGGGAGGAAGAGCGTGGCGTCACCGGTGAGATCCAGCGAGAAATCGCCGATGCTCAATTCGTTGAGGATGATGCTGGTCGGATCGCCGGTGATCGACGCCGCATTGATCGTCACGCTTCCCGATATCGGACCGCCGGGATTGTAATTGCCGATCAAGGTCTGCGTGCCCACAAGATCGAGCGTATTAGCGGTCGTGAGCGTGATGTCGCCCGAAACGGAGGAGCCGTCGGTCCCGCTGTTGCCGACGAGGACCTGTCCGTACTGGCTGGAGAGGCTCACGCTGCCGCTCTCCGGGTCGGACGCTGTGACCGTCACATTGCCGCCGACCTGTCCGGCCAGCCCACCGGTCTCTGAGTTGCCGATCTGTGCGAGGCCCTTATAGCCATATTCGTTTAGCAGGACGCCGCCGTGTGTGGAGGTCACGGTGACATCGCCGCCGCCATTGCCGGATACAAAGCTGCCGATGAAAGCGGTGCCCGCCGTGGCCCCTTGGGTCGCATTGACCGACAAGAGGATATTGCCGTTTGCGGTCACCGAAACCGAGCCGTTGGTCAGTCCACCGGACGCAATGAACGCCTCTCCCTGATTCTCGGTGACCAGCGAAATGTTTCCGCCTGCCTGAATGCCCAGATTTCCTGCGTAATTGCCTTGGAGCGGATTTAGATCGGAATCGTACGGCGCGGAAACGTCGCCAATGCCCGCGAAGCCTGTGAGGTCTGACAGGATAGTTATGTCGCCAGTCGTCGTGATGTTGACGTCGCCCGTAACGGGCCCGTTGCCAATATTGCCGATCCGCGCATCGCTGATAATCGTAAAGTCCGGATCGCCCTCCGTATCGAGCGTGATGGTCGCCGCATTGATGGTTATGTCGCCGCTTACTCCGCCAAGATTGCGCCCAAAATGATAGATACTGCCGTTGCCGATGCTGGCGGAATTGAAAGTTTCTTGGTCATTCAGGCCCGCCACGCCCGCGATAACTCCCAGTGTCCCAGTATTGATCTGGATGTCGCCGGAGATCGTCCCGGTTGATTGACCCGAGTTCCAGTTTCCGATCTTGGCCACATTATTAAGGCCTATCGCGGCCAATGCGATCGTGCCGGTCGCTCCAGTGTCTAGCGTGATATTGCCGCTCTCCGAGGAATTGCCGGTGCCGAGATTGCCGATGGTTGCCACTCCGGTCACGTTTTGGCTCGCTGAAGCCCCTTCGATGGCAATCTCTCCGCCGTCGACGGTCGTGACCGAAATATTGCCGCCGATCGTGCCCGTCACATCGCGTCCGCCATTGCCGATCTGGGCGGTGTTGGCCGCGGCAGACACGACGAGGACGGCTGCCGTCGCGAGGACATCGATGTCGCCGCCGCCGGCGCCGTGGTAGCCGATCTGCGCATTGCCGCCGGTTTCGGAAGCGACAACGACATTCGCGCCCGCTGCCGTCGTGGTGCCGCCGAAGCTGCCGACGGCGACATCGCCGCGCGCGCCTTCGCCGCTGATGATGACCGTTCCGCCATTGTTGCCGTAGACGCCTGCGTTCGTCAGCGAGCCGAGATCTGTGGTGTGGCCGTCCCAGCCGGCGATCAGATTGATCGCCCCGTTGCCGCTGTTCTGCACGCTGGCATTGGCGTAGATATTCGCACCGGCGAGCATCGTGAACGCGTTGGCGCTGGAATAGAGCACCGCATCGTCGATGTTGATGTTCTGCGTCGCTTCAAGCTCGACATTGGTCGAGGCCAGCGCATTGACGATGGTGCTGGGATCGATCTCGGAGCCGCCCAAGCCGTCCGTGCCGCCATCGACGATGTCGATGTTCTGCGGATCGAGCAGCCACGTGCCCGTCTGGCCGTGCGACGAAAGCGTGTCGACCTTCGCGGTCTTGCCGACCTTCAGGTTGCCGCCGGAGGTCTCGACATAGCCGCCGTTTCCGCTTTGGGCGCCGCCTTTGGCGCTGATCGTGCCATTGAAGACGGTCTGCTTGTTCGACCAGACGGCGATCTTGCCGCCGTCGCCTTTCTGAAGCGCGTCGGCCTTGATGGTGGCATTGCCGATCGTGGTGGTGTCGGCGTTCTGCTCGCCGCCCTGGCCGTGGAAATTGCCGCCGATCAGGATCGACCCGCCGCCATTCGCGCCGGACGCATCGACCGTCGTTCCGTCCGCAACCTGAACCGTCTTGCCCAGAATTTTCACGCTGCCGCCGGTCTCGCCGCTTGCCGTACCGGACGCATCGATCGTACCGCCGGCCTCGACCGTGCCGTCGCCGGCGTCGAGAACGATCTCGCCGTCCTTCGACGACACGCTCGTCGCCTGAATCATACCGGTGTTGTTGACGACATTGTCGACGACGTTGCTGGCCGCACGCGCGGTCATCAGCACGTGGCCGCCATTGGCGGAGATCGTGCCGCTGTTCGAAACCAGCGCCGCTTTCGCGCTGCCGTCTGCATTTTTCGGCGTCTGCTTGACCGGATCTACGACCTCAAATCGCAGAAGATTGTCGCCGGTGAAATCGACGCTGAACGTACTCGCACCCGCGAGCACGACGTTGCCCATATCGGCCTGGATCAGGCCCTGATTGTTGACGCTGGAGCCAGCGAGGATCGCGGTGCCGCCGCGCGCGGTCTTGATCGTGCCCTGATTGACGACCGAGGCGTTGGGATTGGGCGAGGCGATGCTGAAATTGTAGTTGCCCGAAATGAAATCGGAATTGCGCATGTCGGAGGTCGTGGCGATCAGTCCACCGACATTGATCTGGCTGCCTTTGCCGAACATCACGCCGTTGGAATTGATCAGCCAGACATTTCCGGTCGCAAACAGGCTGCCGTCGATCTTGGATGGCGAGGCGCCGAGCACGCGATTGAGAGTGATGGATGAGGCATTGGGCTGCAGGAAACTCACGCCAGAACCGGACGGGATCGAAAAGCTGTTCCAGTTGATCAGCGCCTTCTGCGTCGATTGCGAGATCGTGGTGTTGTTGCCGCCGTAATTGATCGACGCGCCGCCATAAACGACCTTGCCGCCGGATACCCCGCCGGCAAGAGCCTGACCCACGACGAGCGCACTGATGCCCGCCCCGGTGAGAAGCAATGTGCGTATGCGCCGCCCGGATGCGCGCTGCACGGAAGTTACCCGCGGGCTAGAAACGAACGGAGGCATCCATCAGCACCTTTGTCGCTTGCTTGCCATTGTCACTGCCGGGAACGGCGTTGAGCGTTCGCGCCGCCTCGACGTCGAGATACACATTCCAGGGGAAATAGAAGCGTAGACCAGCGCCGACCGATGCCATATTCGGAACCGGCGGCGGATTTGTCGTGCCGTTGAGATACCACGCCCATGCGCTCTCGAAGAACGCGTAGGGCTCGATCGTACGGAAAACGGAATTCTTGGTGTGCACGTCGTAGCGGAGTTCGAATGCGCTGCCGAAACCATCGTCACCGGTAATCGCACCGGGATCGTAGCCACGGCCGATTTGCGCGCCGCCAAAAGCGATCTGCTCGCCGGTGATCAGCGGCGCGGAGGAGATCTGGCCCTGAAGTGCCACGACGGCGCTCAAATCGCCGAATAGCGGCTTCTGCACGCGGGCCACGCCGGTGATCTTGGTGAAGTCCATCAGACCGTCGGGCCGCGACAGGCCGGGCGTATGGGAATCGGTGCCACCAAGGAACGGAATGCCTTGCGACAGATCGAGGTTTGCTGCCCAGTTGGCGCCCCACAATCCGTTCCGCAGCCAGCTCACGCCGATGTCGAAAACCTGCCACTGGTCGTGACTGAGCACGGTGTGGAATGCGTCGAGTTTCTCACGCGAATCCTGGAAGGTCAGTCCGCCTTCCAGTGAGATTGTTTCCGCGCGTGACCGTTCGATGGGATAAGTAAAGCGCGGGCCGACGGCCCAGCTGTCGGTCAGAAGGCCGAATTGGGCAAGCGTCGAGCCCGGCGCGCCATGCGCGACGGTGACGATCACGCTGCCGATCAGTCCATCGTCTCCGACGGCGCGCCGATAGCGTGCCTGGCCGGAGATTTGATCAGTCTGATCCGGCGATGCCGTGATCGAGGCGCCGAACTGATCGGGGCCGAAAATACCATTGAATTCTGCATCGCCCGTCAGCGTCCAGAAGCCCGAGAACTGGGAACCGCGATTGTCGACGGCCAGCCCGCCCTGCACGAAAGGCTGCTCCTCACTCACAACGAGATCGGATGCGCCCGGCGTCGTCGCCGAAGGACGGAGCACGCCCGTGGCAGTGACGCCCGGAAGATCGTTGGTGAGAAGAAGCGCGCGTTCGATCGTGGAAATTTCCAGTGGATGATCGGCCAGGACGGGCTGCAGATAGGCTTCGGTCTGCCTGCGCGTGCCGGGATTGCTCCCCTCGACAGAGGCAGACGCAACATAGCCTTCCGAGACCTTGATCGTGAAAACGCCGTCCTTGACGCGCTGGGGCGGAACATAGGCGCGCACCAGCACATAGCCCATCGCACGGTATTTCTGTTCGATGGCATCGGCGACGTCGAGGATGTTGGTGAGCGTGACGTCTTTACCGAGAAGGCCCTCATAGAGCGGACGGAAGTCCGCCGCCTTCAGGGCGACGGTCCCTTCTATGCGGACGTCGTTCAGCTTGAAATGGATCTCGTCGACCGACCGCGGAACGGGCGAGCGCTGCGGCGCCTCCAACCGGAAATCGAAGTCCGGCTGTGCGGGCGTTTGCGGTTGAGGCCTTCCCGGTTGTACCGCCACAGGCGGTGTAATCTGGGCGAGCGCAGACGAGCCCGTCACCAGCGCACACGTGGCGCCATATAGAAAGAGCGTGCGCCCCGTCTTCACCCCATCCCCCTATCCAATTGCCGAACGGCCGAGCGTCTTACATTCGGTTGTGCGGGCCGGTTGCCACAATCCCGGGACTTGTGCCCCGCCCGGTGATCCCCGCAACCGCTATCATCTGTCTCATTGCCATATAAACCGCGGCGCGCCAACCGCTTGGATCCGAGTTCCGGGACACGCACGCGCCCACGCGGCAAAAACCGTGGTGGAAAGGCATCAAAACATGATCCACCGGGCGAGATCAGCGCCCCATCGCCCAAGACCCGTGTCGGGCAAATGCCCGGAATTGTTGTCATATCTCGGCGCTATGCGCGGCAGCCGCTTGAAACGGTGGGCTTCCTGCGTATATTGCCCGCTTTTCCAGCCACCCGGAGGGTAAAGGCGTACTATGAAATTGAAAGAACTCAACGAAGCGATCGCCACGGCCTGCAATGTGCGCCCGCAGGTTGTTACCGCCGTGCAGGCTGAGACGTTCCGGCAGCTGCGTGCGTCCCTCGACAAAGGGGAAAAGATCATCATCCCGGAATTTGGGATTTTCCTGAGCAAGGAAATCGCTGCCACGGAAGAAGAGCCGGCTAAGAAGGTTGTCCGGTTCAAATCCCGGACAGACGCGGGAAGAAAGAAAAAGGCGAAAGAGGGCGGTGAGGGCAAGAGGCGGGAAAAGAAGGAAGCCGCCGAAGCCGAGTGAATTCGGCTCAACTTCGTATAGGAATTCTGGCAGCACCGCGCTGTCTCGCCCGGCCAGTCCGGCTTTGAGCCGGGCGCGCTGCTGCCAGCTTTGAGTTTCGCGACTGGGCTCGAGGCCTTGTTGTGCGGAGAGAGAGACGCGCGTGGACCTGACTCTGCATATCGGCACGGAAAAGACCGGGAGCACCTCGATCCAGCGCTTCCTGGCGAAAAACCGCGCGCGCCTCCGGGAAGCGGGGGTCCTGTTTCCCCTGGCACCCGGTCTGGACAACCAGAAGGCCCTCACCGCGATCGCCGAGGAAAAGTCCGAGGACAGCGCCCTTCAGGAAATCTTCGATATCCGGACCAAGAGCGATCTCCAGCAGTTTCGGCAAGATCTACGCCAGAAGCTCAGGAAAGAACTGCGCGAGGGGAGCTGCTCGCATGTCGTGATGTCCAACGAGCACTGTTCGTCGCGACTGCGAGATCATTCGCAGGTGGACTTCCTGCGCACATTCTTAGGTGAGTTTTTCGATCGCATACGTATCCTCGTTTATATACGCCGGCAGGACGATTTCCTCGTTAGCACCTATTCCACGATGGTGAAGACGGGGCGGACGAACCCCATCCACGTGCCTTCGGCGAAGGGGCAACTTCGGCGCTACGATCACTGGGACCTTCTATCGCGCTGGGCCGACGTTTTCGGCCGCGAAAACATCATATGCCGCAAATACGACCGTTCGGAACTCGTCGATGGCGACATCATCAAGGACTTCGGCGTGCAGGCCGGCGTTCCCACAGCGCCGGAATACGAACGCCCGGTCATGACCAATGAAAGCCTCGATGCCGAGGCGCTGGAGTTCCTGCGCATCTTTAATCGCTATTACAACCGCACGGGACATCGCTCGCAGCTGGTGCAAGCGCTGGCGGCCATCTCGGACGGGCCGCTGGTCACGCTGCCCGAAGACGAGCTTGTCAAGTTCATGGGGCTCTTCAAAGAGAGCAATGAAAAGGTCGCGACGGAGTATTTCGGTGGGCCCATAGAAGGCTCGGACAATCCGCTGTTTCCTGCCCGCACCGACAGGCGCGTACGCGATGTCTATAAGCCTCTCTCTATAGACAGGGCCGTCCAGATCGCGGCCTTGCTGTGGCAGCGCGATCTGCCGCCGATCGTGGAGGAGGGACCCAAGCACGAGATGCACAAGCGACTGACCGAGCTGCGCGCCAAGCGCGCGGAGCGCAGGGAGGATCGCTTGGAAAAAAGAAAGTCGCGCGAGGCCAAGGCGAAAGAGGCCAAGCTATCCGAGGAGAAGTCCTGACGCATTTCGACAAGCGGTCGAACGCAACTTCTCTCCAGTTCCGGAACCCGAGGATGACCGAGTTGACAGGCCCAGATTTTATTTGTGCTGGCATGCCAAAGGCCGGGACAGGATGGCTCTTTCAGCAAATCTTCGCTCATCCCGATTTCTGGATGTCGCCGATCAAGGAATATCACTACTTCGACACCGATTTTCCCAAAGAGTCTATTCTCGACACGATCAGGGATTCCCGCGAGAATCCCGACCTCTTCAACAGGGCGCGCGGCCGTTTGGGCTTTCCCAAGCTGACCGAACGCGACCAGCTTTTCTTTGACGATATCTTGTCGTGTTCCAGCGGCGGCATCGATCTTGACGAATATGCACGTCTGTTCCGTCAGAAGAATGGACAACTCAGCGGTGACATCACCCCCGATTATTGCGGCCTCAACGAAACCCAGATTGCCAGAATCGCTAAGGCATTTCCCAATCTCAAAGTCATTTTTCTTGTCCGTGACCCCGTCGCCAGATGTTGGTCGCGTCTGCAAATGCGCGAAAGGCGCGCCGGCTTTCTCGAGAACAAGCTCGATGACGCCGAGAGGTTTAAGGCTTCGCTTCTCCGTGTGGGAGAAGGGGTGGCCGGATTTCAGACGGAGATTTTCGCACGCTGGAGCGCGCATTTTCCAGAAAGCAACGTTCGCCCATTTTTCTTCGAAGAAATTGCACGGAGTCCCAAGAAATTGCGCAGAAAAGTTTTGCACTTCCTGGGCGCCGATGCATCCAAGGAAAGCGGCGACGTCGATCCCAACTTCAATTCGAAATCAAAGCACAGCAAAGTTGCGATGCCGGACGAAATAAAGAAGATCCTGGTGGATCATTTCGCGGAAGATATCCGTGCATCGGTTCGTGTTTTCGGGCCGCGCGCTCGTCCGTGGTTGCGGCGATACAATTTGAAACTTGGCTCGGAGGAGCCGGACGACGTGCTGCCGGGCGTTGTGTCCGACTCGGAAGATGCGTCTTGTGTTTGAGGATATGAGAAAAAACCTTCCTGTCACGCCGACGTGGTCGCTGGGGCATGGCGTTTCATGATAATCTCACTGAAGTACAATTTTATTTATATACGCACCAGAAAGACGGCCAGCACCTCGATTCATAGGATGTTGGAACAGGTTCTGGGTCCCGACGACATATGCATTAGACGCAAGTATCGCGACTTGTCGTCCGTTTTAAGAAAAGGGGTTATCCCTCCAGAGGAGGGATTCCAGACTCATGTCCCAGCGGTGGAAATCAGGCAATATGTGCGAAGGGACATCTGGAATCGCGCTTTCAAGTTCACGAGTGAACGCCACCCCTATGAAAAAGCCGTTTCATTGGCGTTCTACTTCGCAAGCAAAAAGGACAAAATTGAAGGAAGAGGACGTAAGGCACCTTCGGACGATTTCGATAAGGTGTTGGATTCGGTGGTAAAGGTGGGCCGGTATGCCGGGTTTCCACTTTATTGTATCGATGGTGTGCCTGTCGTCTCCGACTTCATCCGGTATGAAACTCTTGAAGCTGACCTGAAGCGGATAACGGAGAAACTGGGCATTGATCTTCCTGCGTTGCCGGAAATGAAAACCGATGTGCGAAAGGATCGCCGTCCGGCGCGAGACATTCTCACCAAGGCGCAAAAAGAAACAATTTACAAAAAATGTCAGCTTGAATTCGAGTTGCTCGGCTACGAGCCATAGCGCGTCTTTTCCCAAAGCCTGTGCTGATCAAAGGCCGTAACGCCCGACCCATTCTCGGGCGCGGCCGCCAAACACCTCTCCGCAGGCCCTGATTTCGTCTGCGAAGAAATCGACCAATACTTTCTGAGCGACATCGGTCATGGCAATTTTCTTGTGGGCTTCCTTCCGATTGTGGCTTGCCGGCAGAGCGCTCGGCTTGTCGGGATCGGCGCCGAGATAGGTCCAGATTTCTCTGCGCGTTTTCTCCGGTTCGTCGGCAATATCGTCGAATAGAAACGACCGGAATTGCATTGCCGGAGCGTTCGTTCGCCACATGTCCAGGACTTGTGTCGGACGAATCTTTGCTTCTCTGGAGTCTTCCAGATAGTTGCGAAAGCGGGTGGCGTCGTGGGCCAGGCTTTCGTCGAAGTTGTTGCTGCGGTGGAGCATCGAGATGCGCGACCAAAACCGCGACACGGGTTCGCGCACCAGCAATATGATTTTTGTATTGGGAAGCCGCCGTGCGACGTCTGCAACGATATCGGCTTTCAAACTGTTGTAGGTCGGAGAAATGTCTCCCGATAGCAATTCACCTTTGAATGCGAACAATCCCACGTACCGATCGAGTTCCATCGGCTTGCCCATGCAACCCCGCGCATACTCGACAAACTGTGCATCTCGCGCATCACGCATGCGGTTAAGGAGGCGTTCTCTTGGCTTCTGTGACTTCCGGCGACGCGGGTTTCGCTCCGAGTCTGGCCGCGCGAAGTTCAGCCTCGGATCGCGATGGCCAAGATAGACGATCTCTTTGACCGGCGGCATCCAGAAATCCGGGTGCATATCGAGCTGGTCATAGAGCCAGCCGCTCCCGGCCTTAACCGTTCCGGCGCAAATGAAGTCGGGTCCTTCGACGGAACTCATCGCTTTTCCGCTATTCCAGAATCTTTCGCGCGGCAACGCTGCGCCTTGATATTGCGGCCAAATTCGGAAGCAGGAGCGAACTAACATGGTGCAAAAGTGCAATCAAGACGGTAGGGTGGGAAATACACAAAGCGCTCAAATGCAGCGGCTTCTCAGAGTTGGTCCGGAGAACGCGTTCATGATTGAAAACAAGGTCAAACTCGTCGTCTGGGATCTGGACGAGACTTTCTGGCGTGGCACCCTAACGGAGGGCGGGATAGCGCATATCGAAAGCAATATAGAGACGGTTCGCGAATTGTCGAAGCGCGGCATCATCAATTCCATCTGCTCCAAGAACGATTATGAGCAAGCGAAGGCAAAACTGTGCGAATGCGGAATCTGGGACTACTTCGTTTTTCCGAGCATCAGCTTCAATCCCAAGGGCAAAGCGATTGCCGAAATGATCGAGGGCGCCGCACTTCGGCCTCAGAACGTGTTGTTTCTGGACGATAACCCGTCGAATCTGGAGGAGGCAAAGTTCTTCAATCCCGGCATCATGACGGCGAACCCGGTTGATGTGCTGGAGAACCTTCTCGATCACCCCAGTCTGGCCGGAAAACCAGATCCCGAGCTGACACGCCTCAAGCAATATCAATTTCTCCAACGCAAGGTCGAAGACCGCGGAGCGACCGCGCTTTCCAACGAGGAGTTTCTGCGGGAAAGCAACATCCGGATCGTGATCAACAATGACATCGAACCGGATTTCGATCGCGTTGTCGAACTGATCAACCGCACCAATCAGCTCAATTATACCAAGATCCGTCTCGAGACGGATGACGAGGTCCAGGGACTGCGCGACTTGTTAAGTGGGCGAAACGTGCACGCCGGGACCGTTCACGTGGTCGATAATTATGGCGACTACGGACTGGTGGGCTTCTATCTCGGCATGCGGCGCTCGAAGTATAACAAGCTGATCCATTTCGTTTTCTCATGCCGCACGATGAATATGGGCGTTGAACAGTATGTCTACGAGACGCTTAGCAGCCCGGACATCGAAATCGTTGGACCGGTTTCCTATGGCTTGAAAACGCATGATCGCGTCGACTGGATAAATGTGGGTGGTGGCGATCGAACACCCAGTCAGAGCGGGCCTGTCAACGAGAAGCTTGTCTTGTTGGGTGGGTGCGATCTTCTTCAGCTCGCGAGTTACTGCAGCACTGACCGTTCTGAGTTTGTGAATGAGCAAAGAGAAGGTGCAAAAATCAGGTTCGACGATCCGGGGTTTATCCTGAGCGATCGCTCAGCATTGAAAAGGCACGCGGCGATGGGCCGGTTTGCCTGGTGGACCCATGACGATGCCGTCAGATTCGACGAAGCAATCGCTTCAGCAAAGCTGATCCTGCTTTCGCTCTGGCCGGGGATGAACGGATATTACTTTCACATTGGCCAAGATATCAGCGTCAGATTTACGAAGGGCGTCGCCAATGAGATCAGGCAAAACGACCCCGAATTTTTCGGCGAGAATTTCGCGGCGCTCGATCTCGAGGACGATGGTCGGCTGGCCTTGATCGAGAAATCGCTCGATGTGATCGCCTCCAAGTGCGGTGACGGCACCCGAATTTTCAGTCTGGGATGTTATACCCGTGGCTTGGACCGCTCTCGTGCCGAGCGTAGAATCCTCTACAATAAAACATGCCGGGAATACTGCGAGCGCCATCCCGAGCGTTTTCAGTATGTCGACGTCGATTCGATCGTTCCTCCCGAGATGATGGCGAACAGAACGCATTTTCTGCGCCCCGGATATTTCACACTGGCCCAATACATTCTCGCGGTCATTCGGGGTCACAAGCCCGTTCTGCCGGTTCTGCATGATGAAGGTGGTCGGTCCGCGGAAGAAGGCAAAACCCGAGGCAATGCACGGCGGGCGGCGAGGACCCAGCGCCGCCAGGAACGGAGTGAACGGAAGAGTGAGGAAAGGCCGGGCGGCGACGAGCCGCGCGGGGAGCGCGCACAACGTCGCGAGGAACAGAAAAAAATGCGAGCCGCGAGGCACGGGGAACGCCCGCAACGTCGCGAGGAACGGAAAAAAAAGCGAGCGGCGAGGCACAGCGAATCCACGACAGCCGAGGGATAGCGAAACGGAGGGCCCCGACACGGCGCAAATGTTCCGCCCAGGGCTTTTGCATTGAACGCCGTACCGGAGGGCGCATTCCCGTTATGTAGTTCATTTCTCGATGAAATTTGGTGCTCAACGCGGTCAAAAACCGCAGTCAAATCCACTGGCGCGCCTCGCCGCTACCCAGTACGATTTTAAGGTCCGGCCGTCGGTGCCGCGCAAAGCTCACAGGGATCCGGTATGATTGAAAACAAGGTCAAACTTGTCGTCTGGGATCTCGACGAGACCTTTTGGCGGGGAACTCTGACCGAGGAAGGCATTTCGCCGATCGCCCGCAACGTTGAGTATGTCTTGGCGCTTTCGAAGCGGGGCATTCTCAATTCGATCTGCTCGAAAAATGACCATGACCAGGCACGCGCAAAGCTGACCGAGATGGGCGTTTGGGAACACTTCGTCTTTCCCCGGATCAGCTTCAATCCAAAGGGCAAAGCCGTCGCCGAGTTGATCGAGGACGCCGCGCTGCGACCGCAAAATGTGCTCTTCATCGACGACAACCGGTCCAATCTCGAAGAGGTGAAATTCTTCAATCCCGGTATCATGACTGGCCATCCCGACGATCTCCTGGACGGGCTGCTGGATCATCCGCATCTCGCAGGCAAGCCTGATCCGGAGATGAGCCGTCTGAAGCAATATCAGTTCCTGCAGCAGAAGGTGGACGAGCGCAGTTCGAGCAGCCTTTCCAACGAGGAATTCCTGCGCGCGAGCAATATTCGCGTCACGATCGATTACGATATCGAATCCAACATGGATCGTATTCTCGAACTCATCAACCGCACCAACCAACTCAACTATACCAAGAAGCGGGCTGAGACGCCGGAGGAGGTTGCCGAGTTCCAGGGCTACTTGAACGATTTCGGTGTTTATGCGGGTTGCGTGAGCGCGGTCGACAATTACGGCGAATACGGGTTGATCGGCTTCTTTCTCGGCCTGCAGCGCCCGAAAAAGAAGACCCTGATTCATTTCGTGTTTTCGTGCCGTACGATGAACATGGGAATCGAGCAATACGTTTATGAGATGCTCGATCGCCCCGATATCGAGATCGTGGGTCGAGTCTCCTATGGGCTCGACACGCACGACAAGGTCGACTGGATCAATACGGGCGAAAGCGGCCAAGGCGGCGCGGTTGCCGGCCCAAATCCCAAACTGCTTTTGCTTGGCGGCTGCGATCTTTTGCAACTCGCCAGTCATTGCAGCAACGACCGCTTGGAATTCGTCAACTTTGCAAAGGAGGACCAACGTCTCCGCTTCGACGATCCGAATTTCGTCCTTACTGACCGCGCGCTCCTCCGCGATTGCAAGGTGATCCGGGAGTTTCCGTGGTGGACGTACGAAGACGCGCTCAGGTTCGATGAGGGTGTGGCGTCGTCCGACATGATCATCCTGTCGATGTGGCCCGGGATGAACGACAACTATCTCAGAACGTCCGATGGCGTGATGCTCAAGATGAACAACAAAGCGGTGGAGCGCCTGATCTGGAAGGGTCCGAGTTGGTTCGAGAGCAATTTTGAGCGGCTCGACGTTGACGATGACCGTCGCCTGGAAATGACGCTGGCGTCTTTCGACAGGATCGCCGCAATGGTCCGCCCTGGAGCCCGCGTTTTCTGTCTGGGCAGCTACTCGATCATCCCATTAAAAGAGGTGCGTGTTGCGCGAAGGAAACGCTACAACACAGTCGTCCGCGAATACTGTTCGCGCCATCCGGAACTGTTCACGTATGTGAATGTCGACGCCATCGTCCCCCCCGACACGCTGGTGGATTCCATCCACTACTCGCGACGCGGAACCTATTTTCTTGGGCAGTACATTCTTGCGGTCTTTCAGGGGCACGAGCCGGTTCTATATCGCGACCGGCTCGCGCAAGAAGACGAGGCCCGAGACCGCGCACTCCGGGAGGAAAAAAAGCTGCGTCGCCAGGAACGGAGTAAGCGGAATAGGAGCGAGAGAAAGTCGGGCAAAGGTGAGCGCCGGGCGGAACGCACACAGCGTCGCGAGCAACGGAAAAAAACACGGGACGTCCGGCACAGCGAACCCGCGGCGGCCGAGTGATTGGTACGCCGCGGTGCAGGTATTTTCTCGCGGGGCAAGCCAGATATTCGGCACAGGGCGAACTGATATCTGACCAAATCGTGAAAAGCTGGCACATGCCGGAAACTCGTGCAGTTTCGGCCGAGAACCGCTAAACTGCCCTCACAGCTATTCACAAGGCTTTTTGGGAGAATGGAAATGCTCGAACGTCTGCAATTCTACATTGATGGCCAGTGGGTCGACCCCGTCACGCCCAAAACCGAGGACGTGATCAATCCCGCGACCGAGGAAGCCTTCGCGCGCATCTCGATGGGCTCCAAGGCCGATGTCGACAAGGCGGTCGCCGCCGCCAAGAAGGCGTTCCCGTCCTTCTCGCGGACGACCAAAAAGGACCGCATCGAACTCCTGCAGGCGATCATGGCCGCCTATCAGAAGCATCTCGACGAGATCGCAGAAGCGATCCACACCGAGATGGGCGCGCCCATGTGGCTCGCCAAGGCTGCGCAGGCCCCGGCCGCGCTCGGCCATATCGGTACGACGTTGCAGGCGCTGAGCGGTTTCGAATTCGAGGTGGCGCGCGGCAAGAACCAGATCCGCTATGAGCCCGTGGGTGTCTGCGGCCTGATCACGCCGTGGAACTGGCCGATCAACCAGATCGCAGCGAAGGTTGCGCCCGCTTTGGCCGCGGGCTGCACGATGGTGCTCAAGCCATCGGAAGTGGCGCCGCTCAACGGCCTCCTGTTCGCGCAGGTGATGCACGAGGCTGGTGTCCCGGCCGGCGTGTTCAATCTCGTGAACGGCGACGGCCCGACGGTCGGCGAAGCGATGTCCAAGCATCCCGACATCGACATGATGTCGTTCACCGGCTCGACGCGCGCCGGCATCCAGGTAGCGAAGGCCGCCGCTGATACCGTCAAGCGCGTGGCACAGGAGCTCGGCGGCAAATCGGCCAATATTGTTCTTGAGGGCGCCGATCTGGGCAAGGCCGTGCAGTCCGAGCTCGGCAGCCTGTTCACCAATTCGGGCCAGTCGTGCAACGCGCCGACGCGCCTCTTCATCCCGCGCAAGCAGCAGGACGAGATGGCGTCGCTGCTCAAGGCGGCGGTCGAGAAGGCGAAGGTCGGCGACGGTACGCCCGGCAGCATGGGTCCGGTCGTGAGCGAAACGCAGTTCAACAAGATCCAGGGCCTCATTCAGAAGGGCATCGACGAAGGTGCGCGCCTGGTTGTCGGCGGCGTCGGACGGCCGGAGGGTCTGAACCGCGGCTATTATGTGCGGCCCACCGTGTTTGCCGATGTGAGCAACGACATGACGATCGCGCGCGAGGAGATCTTCGGGCCGGTGCTCGCCATGATCCCCTACGATACGGAAGCGCAGGCGATCGAGATGGCGAATGACTCGCTCTATGGCCTCTCGGGTTACGTGCAGGCCGGCACGATCGAGAAGGCGCGCGAAGTGGCGGTCCAGCTCCGCACGGGCAATGTGCACCTGAACGGCGCGCCGGTGGACTTCACCGTGCCGTTCGGCGGCTACAAGCAGTCCGGCAATGGCCGCGAATGGGGCGGCGAGTTCGGCATCGAGGAATTCCTCGAGACCAAGGCTGTCGTCGGCTATCAGGCGGCCTAAGACTTCCTGTTCGAATTGCAAGGGGCCGCCAGGCAACCGGTGGCCCCTTTTTCTTTCCGCTGATCCGTTGAAGACGGCCGGGCAAGCCCGACATCTCTTCTGAAGGATCGCGGGAAGACACCTTTGAGCGAATGGAACGATCCCGGATACGCCGGACACCCGCTCTACGTTGTGGTCGATATCCTTATCTCTATCTGGGAAGCGTTTTTCATGATTCTCCAGATAGCTGGCTGGTTCCTTCAGCTGTTCAGTAGCTTGTAGCTGGCGGACGCGGCTCTTTTGTTTGGTGGCTCGGGCCTGTATCGAAGGGCCATGGAGAGCGGTTTCGACATCGGCGGCGTGCGCATTGCCGGCCGCGTGCTGAACGCGCCGATGACGGGCGTGACCGACCTGCCGTGCAGGCGGGCGGCGTCGCGGCTGGGCGCGCCCTATGTCGCGACCGAAATGGTGGCGTGCGACGCGTTCGCGCGCGGCCGGCCCGATGTCGTGCGCCGTGCTGCGGTGGGCGAGGGCCTGCCACTGATGGTGATCCAGCTTGTCGGCCGCCAGCCCGAATGGCTGGCAAAGGGCGCCGCCCTCGCCGAAGCGTCCGGCGCCGATATCGTCGACATCAACATGGGCTGTCCGGCCAAGGAAGTGACCGGCGCATTATCGGGTTCGGCGCTGATGCGCGATCTCGACCTTGCCGAGCGCCTGATCGCTGCCGCGGTGAACGCCACAGCGCGTCCCGTGACGCTCAAGATGCGGCTGGGCTGGGACCACACGAGCGTCAACGCGCCGGAACTTGCCACGCGTGCCGAACGCGTTGGCGTCAAAGCGATCACGGTGCACGGCCGCACCCGCCAGCAATTCTACAAGGGGGATGCCGACTGGCGCGCCGTCGCCGCTGTGAAATCTGCAGTGCTTATTCCCGTGATCGTCAATGGCGACGTCGTGGATGCCGCCACCGCGCGTGCGGCACTCGCACAATCCGGCGCCGACGCGATCATGATCGGCCGCGGCGCGTATGGCCGGCCGTGGATCGCAAGGTCGCTCGACGCAGCGCTGAAGACGGGTAGCATGCGCGAACCTGCTTTGGATGAGCGCCTCGCCATCGCGCTCGATCATCTGGCCGACACGCTGCGCTTCTATGGCGATGCGCTGGGCCTGCGCGTCTTCCGCAAACATCTGGGCTGGTATATCGAGCACGCGCCCTGGGGCGACGCGGCCATGCGCCGTGCGGCGAAATCGGAACTCTGTCGTCTGGCATCGGCGCAGGAGATCGAGCGCCGCCTCGCAGGCCTGTGGAATTCGCACACCGAGAGGCTGGCGGCATGATCGAGAAGCAGGTGGACATTCAGACGAAGGACGGCCGGATGGGCACGTTCGTCTGTCATCCCGAGCGCGGCGGGCCGCATCCCGTCATCCTCTTCTTCATGGACGCGCCCGGCATTCGTGAAGAGCTGCGCGACATGGCGCGCCGCCTTGCGAGTGCCGGCTATTACGTGATGCTGCCAAATCTCTTTTACCGCTCCGGTGTCGAAGAACTCGGCAACTTCATCGGCGAGGAAGGCGCGGAGACCCGCAAGAAGATGTTCGCGCTGATTGGAACCATCAATATCGCGCTGGTGATGGCGGATACCGATGCGCTCATTGCATTCGCCGATGCAGACCCGGCCGCATCGAAGGGCGCAATCGGCACGGTCGGCTATTGCATGAGCGGCCAGTATGCGATCAGCGCGGCCGCGCGTCATCCGGATCGGATCAAGGCGGCTGCGTCCTTCTACGGCGTGCGCTTGAAGACCGAGGCGCCAGACAGCCCGCATCTCGCGGCGCAGAAAGCCACGGCCGAGTTTTATGTTGCGTGGGCCGAGACCGATCACTACGCGCCGCTCGAAGAACTCGAGCCATTCCGGCAATCGCTCGCGGGCCTGAATGCCGAAGTCGAACTCTACAAGGGCGCGGAACACGGTTTCGCGTTTCCTCAACGCCCCGCCTACAACCGCGACGCGGCGGAGCGGCACTGGGAGCGGCTATTCGCCTTATTCAGGAGGATGATATGACATTGGAAGGTGGATGTTACTGCGGCGCCGTGCGCTACCAGGCCGAAGGCAAGCCGCAACTCAAGGCGCAGTGCCACTGCCGCGAATGCCAGTACATCACCGGCGGCGCCCCGAACATGTTCCTGCTGATGCCGCCCGAAGGCTATCGCTTCACCAAAGGCGCGCCGAAAGAGTTCACGCGCACCGACATCGAAAATCCGGTCACGCGCCAGTTCTGTGCCGAGTGCGGAACGCATCTGGCGACGCGGCGTCTGGACCTGCCGTTTGTCATCATCAAGGCTGGAACGCTCGACGACCCCAGCCAGTTCGGCATGCCGCAGATGGCGATCTTCACCATCGACCGCCAAGATTTCCACACGATCCCGGACGGCGTTCCAAGTTTCGAACGCATGCCGCCACGGTAGGCGCTTATGGCGCGATCGGAGTTACGCTGGGAAAATAACTCCGAATGCGCGCGGCGTCTCGGGTCAAGAGCGGCCATCCCTCTGCCGCCGCATGGGCGCCAATAAAGAAATCCGGCAGCGGGCCGGTTTTTACGCCATCGCGCGATTTGTATTTGCGAAAGGCCTTTCCGGCGCGGAATAGCGCTTCGCGTGGCATTTGCACCATCTGAAGACCCAGGCTTGCCAAAGCGGCGTCCAATGCATCGATCTCCTGAAAACCGATCGAGGCTTCGGTGTAAACAATGTCGTTGATCGCGAATTGCTCGGTTGCGCTAAGCGTCTCGAGCTGGGCTTGGGACCAAGAACCCCACCGCGGATCGTCGAGAAGAAGATCGAGCACGACACTTGTGTCGATCAAAATCAAGACTCAATCCTCACCGCGAGTCATCGCCAGTATTTCGTCCGTCGAAGGGCCGCCCTTCAGGCTGCCGCGCAACTTGGCGAAGCGGCTCACAGGCGGTTTTCCCTCTTTTCGGATCACGGCTTCGCCGGGCGCGCGGAATTCGAACGCGACCTTGCTACCCGGCTTGAGGCCGAGAGCCTCGCGCATGCGCTTGGGAATCGTCACCTGCCCCTTGCTAGTCATCGTGCTCATAGCGGTATTACCCGAAAATACACGGGTAATACTATCACACACAACTGTGATGAGAAAGACTGCTAATCCTTCGCGCGTTCGACGTAGGAGCCGTCTTCGGTCAGCACCACGACGCGCACACCGGGCACGATGTGCGTCGGCACCATGGTGCGGATGCCGTTGGACAGTATTGCAGGCTTGAATGAGCCGGATGCCGTCTGTCCCTTCACCACCGGTTCGGTCTCGGTGATCTCGAGCGTCACGCGGGCGGGCAATTCGATAGACACCGGCACCGTGTTGAAGGTCGCGAGGCGGACTTCCATGCCTTCCTGCAGATAGGCCGCTGCATCGCCGAGGATATCGGGGCCGACATGAACCTGATCGAAGGTCTCCGGCTGCATGAACACGTAGTGCTCGCCGTCCTGATAGAGGTAGCTGTAGGTCTGATATTCGATGAACGCCTTTTCGAGGCTGTCGGTTGTCTTGTAGCGCTCGTTGATCTTCACGCCGTCGGAGATGCGGCGCATCTCGAGCTGCGTCACCGGCGTGCCTTTGCCGGGATGGATGTTTTCGGCCGTCAGCACGATGTAGAGCTTGCCGTCCTTCTCGATGACGTTTCCCTTGCGCACGTTGCTGGCAATAACCGAAACCACACGACACCTCTGGATGTTTGGCGCAAACGGGCGCGCCGGAGCCTCGAAAAGCGGTGGCGGGTCATAGCAGCCGAAGCGCCCCCGGCCAAGGGGCGCGGATCAGCCGGCCAGAAGGCATTCCGTCAGGGCGTCGGGCGCGGAAAAGAACGGCGAATGGTCGGTTTCCAGCGTGAACACGCGACGGCAGGGCTGTGCGGAGTGCATCCGTCTCTGGCGCGCGATCGAGATCGCGCGGTCTTCGGTGCATTCGACGTAATCGCGTGGGACGCGGCCGAAGTTCTCAGGCGTGATCTGCATCGGGGTCTGGAACCCGGCCGCCGCGTCGGGAACGAGCAGCTGGCGCGCAAGCGCGATGTCTTCGTCGCCGCAGCGAGCATAGAATGCCTCGCGGTTGATCGCCGGATCGGTGGTCGCGGTCTTTCCGTCCGGCGCGAAGAGGACTTTGCCGTTGAGGGCGCTGTCGTCATCCGCCGCCGCCTCCAGGGTCGATTGTCCGTTTTGCGGCAGGAACGCCGCGACATACACGAGGCGTTCGATCTTCGCGGCATAGCGCTCCGCAGTCTGGGTAATGACCGCCCCCCCATAGGAATGGCCGGCCAGGATGACCGGCTCCTTCGCCGCATCGATGATGCCGCCGATCTTGGCAACGATGGTGTCCATCGTCACGCTCTCGATCGGCGTGCGGTCGGTACCATGCCCCGGCATGTCCGGCGCGAAGACCGTATGACCGGCCGCCTCCAGCCGTGCGGCGATCCTGTACCAGCACCAGCCGCCATGCCACGCACCGTGAACCAGAACGAATGTGCTCATCTTTCCCCGCCCGCTCGAACCCGCGCTAGAATGCCCCGATGAACCGCAAAATGCCAAATTGGTGGGAGCCGCACGTTCACGCGGACCGGCGGCCCGCGCTGGTTGCGCGCGGACGCATCAGGACGGCAGCGCGCGCCTGGTTCGAGGCCGGGGGCTTCACCGAAGTCGAGTGCGGCGCGCTGGTGGTTTCCCCCGGCAACGAGGCGCATCTGCATGCGTTCGAGACCGATGCGGTGGAGACGGGCGGCGCGCGGCACCGGCGTTATCTTCATACCTCGCCGGAGTTCGCTTCCAAGAAGCTGCTGGCGGCAGGCGAGGCGCGCATCTTCGATTTCGCCCGCGTCTTCCGCAATCGCGAGCGCGGCGCACTGCATGCGCCGGAATTCACGATGCTCGAATGGTATCGCGCGCACGAAACCTACGAAGCGGTCATCGCCGACACGCTCGCGCTGCTGCGTCTGGCGGCGGATACGACGGGAATGAAAGAATTCTCGTTCCGCGGCCATACCTGCGATCCACGCGCCGAAGCCGATCGCATGACGGTCGCCGATGCCTTCACGCATCATGCCGGTGTGGACCTGCTTGCAACGCTGTCGGAGCGCGGCGAGGGGAATCGCGACATCCTCGCGACCAAGGCGCGGCGCGCCGGTTTCGACATCGCGGAGAACGACAACTGGGCCGACATCTTCTCGAAGATCTTGGTCGCGCGGGTCGAGCCGAACCTCGGCATCGAACGCCCGACGATCCTCTGCGAATACCCGCGTTGCGAGGCGGCGCTGGCCCGTGCGTCTGCGCGTGATCCACGCGTCGCCGAACGCTTCGAGCTCTATGTCTGCGGCGTGGAGCTGGCGAACGGCTTCGGCGAACTCACCGATCCCATCGAGCAGCGCGCGCGCTTCGAGGCGGAGATGAACGAGAAGCAGCGCGTCTATGGCGAGCGCTATCCGATCGACGAGGATTTCCTGGCGGCGCTTTCGCACATGCCGCCGGCCTCCGGCGTCGCCATGGGCTTCGACCGTGTGGTGATGCTCGCCACCGGGGCACGCAAGATCGACGATGTCCTGTGGACGCCGGCACCCTAGGGATGGCGGCTCCACCACGGCAGCAGGAAGGTTGCGACATTTACCGCGAAACCCACATTCCAGATCAGCGTCCGCGTCCAGGGGTAGTTGAGAAGGTAGGCCGCCACGAACGCCAACCGCAGCAGCACAAACGAGACGGCCAGAAGGTCGATCAGGTGCTGCGGTGCCACGCGGAACTCGGCGAGGAGCACGGCCGCCGCGAAGAACGGGAACGTCTCAATGCCGTTGAGATGCGCGCCCCACGCGCGCGCCCGAAGCGGTTGCTCGTAGAATGCGGGATCGCGCGGCTTGGCGTTGTCGAATTCGCGATAACCGAGCGGCTTGAACGGCGCGATCGTGAGGAGATAGATCAACACCGCGGCCAGGATCATCCACTCGGCGATGGTCATTGCCTTACATCCGCGCCGGTGCTTCGTGCTTGCCCTTGAAGAACGCGCTGATTTTGTGGCGGGTCTGTTCCCACCACACGACGCGGCCGTTGGTGACCCAGTTGAGTTGGATCACCTTGCGCGGGCCTTCGAACGGTTCGAAGCCATGCCAGGCGTTGGGCTGGTTTTTGAACACGAGCAAGGTGCCTTCATCCGGCGGCACTTCGGCAACGACGTCGTTCAAATTGTCCGGCGAACGCAGCAGGCGCAGGCGGCCGACCGGGCTCTCCCACTTGCCGTTCATGTAGATCAGCACGGTGATGAGCTTGGTGACGCTGTCGGTGTGGATCTGGCCGTCGCGCGCACTGGATTGGCCGCGCACCGTCACCATGGTGGGGCGCTCAGAGAGATCGATGCCGAATTTGTCGGCGACAGCTTGCGTGAATTCCGCTCCGCGGATGGCGTCCATGAAAGACCGGAACGCCGGTCCGTAGTGTAGCGTCGGCAGCGGAAAGCTTCCCGGGTGCGTGACCGTGGGAAAATCGCGCTCGATGGCGGGGATCGCTTCGGTCCTCACGAACCCAGGCACCATCAGCCAGGGAAACGGCTCGCGCGACAGCGTCGCGTTGCGGACGGCATCGACATCGATCGGAAGAAGATCAAAGGCAGACAAGTTAGCCTCAAATCTACCCTCCCCTTGAGGGAGGGTCGAAATTTGCGAAACGCAGTGTAGCAAATTTCGGGGAGGGGTAATTTCCCGTCGAGCGCAAATCCCTCCCCGAAAAATCCTTCGCTACGCTCCAGGATTTTTCGACCCTCCCTCAAGGGGAGGGTGGGATCTTAGCGATAGCCCGCATTCACTTCGGCGAGTGCGGCGCTGCCGGGGCAGAGGCCTTTTTCGCCCAGACGATTGAGCGGCGTCGCGACCGTCTTCAGATGGGTGTGCAGGTCCTCGGGCTCCGGGTCGACATAGAGCAGTCCGGTGACCACCTCGCCCGCCGCCTGGCGCTCCTGGATGTGGGCGAGGGCTGCGGAGCGGTCGGTCGGATCGTAGTTGGGATGCAGCTTGGCGAGCTTGAGATACGAGCCGTCATGCTGCTTCACGATCTCGGTCGTGCCCGGTTCGAAATCCACCTTGATCTCGCTGCGCGCCGGGATCACGTCGATGCGGTTCATGGCGTCGTTGTGCTCGCGCACATAATCGAAGCTCTTGGTCGAACCCGCGTGGTTGTTGAACTGCACGCAGGGGCTGATGACGTCGAGGATCGCGGACCCCTGATGGGCGAGTCCGGCCTTGATAAGCGGCACGAGCTGGTGCTTGTCGCCCGAGAAGCTGCGCCCGACAAAGGTCGCGCCCAGAACGAGCGCCATCGAGACGAGATCGATAGGCGAATCCGCATTGGTGCCGCCTGCTTTCGATTTCGAGCCTTTGTCGGCGGTGGCGGAGAACTGGCCCTTGGTGAGGCCGTAAACGCCGTTGTTCTCGCAGATATAGAGCATATTGACGCCGCGCCGCACGCAATGGGCGAACTGGCCGAGGCCGATGGAGGCGCTGTCGCCGTCGCCCGAGACGCCGAGATAGATGAGATCGCGGTTGGCGAGATTGGCGCCCGTGAGCACGCTCGGCATGCGGCCATGCACGGAGTTGAAGCCATGGCTCTGGCCGAGGAAATAGTCCGGCGTCTTGGACGAGCACCCGATGCCGGACAGCTTCGCCACGCGATGCGGCTCGAGATCGAGTTCGAAGCAGGCCTGGATCAGCGCGGCGCTGATCGAGTCGTGCCCGCAACCAGCGCAAAGCGTCGAAATACGCCCTTCGTAATCGCGGTGCGTGAAGCCGAGCTTGTTCTTCGCAAGGCTGGGGTGATGCAGTTTCGGTTTGGCGATATAGGTCATGACATAGCCTCGAATGCATAGCCGAATTGGTCGATGTCGTCCGTATAGCGGCGGGCGACGAAGTCGCGGCCCCACGCGTCGTAATAGCCGGCATAGGGGCCGTGATCGGATGTGTTCTTCCGCGGCAATGCGGCGCGGATGTCGAGGCTCGCGCAGACCCGCGCAAAGTCGCTCTCCAGCGTCTCGAAACGGCCGACGAAATCGGCGCCGCGCACATAATCGCTTTGCGGCTGCAGGGCATACAGGCGTTCGAGCCAGTCCGCACCGCGATCCATCAGGCGCAGCAGGTGCCCGAAATCGAGGCCCTGCATCTGCGGCACCGTCGGGCGCAGCTTCTCGCGCGCATAGGCGTGGAAAGAAACGAGCCGGTCCCACGGATTGCGCACAAACGCGAACTTGTAATAGCCGCCAAGGCGCGGCTCGCGCGCCAGCAGCGCGGGCAGCGTTTCATGGGTGGTTTCGCAGAGCACGGCCGACTGTCCATCCGCGAACGGCTCCAGCACCGAACGTATCGAAATCCCACCCGTCTTGGGAACGTGCGCGAAAATGAAGCGATGGGTGTTGGACACGATCATCCTTTTACCTCCCCCTTGTGGGGAGGTCGGCGCGCGTAGCGAAGCGAGCGCGTCGGGTGGGGGGCGGTGTTTGCGGATGGAGCGGACCCCCACCCGAAACGCTTCGCGTTTCGACCTCCCCACAAGGGGGAGGTGAAGAAAAGACCAAGCTCATTCCGCGGCTTCCTTGCGGGTGACGGTCAGGCGATCGGCAATGGCGCGATAGATGAAGCGCGCGGTGATCGGTGCGCCGTCGTAATGCAGGATAGAGATGAACCGCGCCGGATCGATGGCGCATTCGTTGACGATCAGCTTCATCATCTGCGCGTCGCGGTTCTGCTCGATGACGAACACCTGCTCGTGCGCGTTGATGAAATCCACGACCTCTTCGGCAAACGGAAATGCGCGGATGCGCAGCGTGTCGAGGTGCAGGCCCTCGTTCGACAGGCTCGCGAAGGCTTCGTCCATCGCGACCGACGTCGAGCCGTAATAGATGACGCCGTACTTCGTCTTTTCCCTTGCGTTGCGGCGCACGGGTGGCGGAACCATGGACTTCGCGGTCTCGAATTTGCGCAGCAGCCGCTGCATCACGCCGGTGTAGTCGTCGCCTTCCTCGCTATAGCGCGCATAGGCGTCGTGGCTCGACCCGCGTGTGAAATAGGCGCCCTTGGTCGGATGTACGCCTGGAAGCGTGCGATACGGGACCGCGTCGCCGTCTACGTCGAGATAGCGCGCGAAGGATTTGCCGGCCTCGAGTTCCTCTGCGGTGATGATTTTGCCGCGGTCATAGGCGCGCCTGTCGTCCCACGCGAGCGGCTGGCACAACCAGTCGTTCATCCCGATATCGAGGTCCATCATCACGAAGATCGGCGTCTGCAGCCGCTCGGCGAGATCGAAGGCCTGCGCCGCGAATTCGAAAGACTCGCGCGGATCCTCGGGGAAGATCATCACGTGCTTCGTGTCGCCGTGGCTCGCATAGGCCGCGAGCAGGAGATCGGATTGCTGCGTGCGTGTCGGCATGCCGGTGGATGGTCCGCCGCGCTGGATGTCGAAGATCACGGCGGGGATTTCGGCGTAGTACGCGAAGCCGAAGAATTCCTGCATCAGCGAGATGCCGGGGCCCGAGGTCGCGGTGAAGCTGCGTGCGCCGTTCCAGCCCGCGCCTAGCACCATGCCGATGGCCGCGATCTCGTCCTCGGCCTGCACGATCGCAAATTTGTTCTGCCCCGTGACCGGATCGACGCGGAACTTGCGGCAATGCGCTGTGAAGGCTTCGGCCAGCGAAGTAGACGGCGTGATAGGGTACCACGCGCAGACCGTCGCGCCGCCATAGACGGCGCCGAGGCCGGCTGCGTCGTTGCCGGCGAGGAATATCCTGTCACCGACCTTGTCCGAATGCGTCACCTTGAGGCCGCAGGCGTCTTTGAGGTTCTTTTCGACGTAATCGTAGCCAAGGCGCAGCGCTGTGCCGTTCAGGTTGATGAGCTTGGTCTTGCCCTTGAACTGCTTGACCAGAAGCTCGTCGATCGCCTTGAGGTCGAGCCCGATAAGCGAGGCCAGCGCACCGACATAGACGATGTTCTTGAGCAGCTGGCGTTCGCGCGGGATCGTGCCTTCCATCGAATTCGCGAGCTGCGTGAAGGGCACGCCCAGCACGGTGACGTCGCTGCGCAGCTTCTGGCCGGTGAGCGGCTTGGTCGAGTCGTAGAGCATGTAGCCGCCGCTCTCGACCTCGGCGATGTCCTTGTTCCAGGTCTGCGGGTTCATCAGCACGGCGAGATCGACGCCGCCGCGGCGGCCGAGCCAGCCTTCACCCGATACGCGCACCTCATACCAGGTCGGCAGCCCCTGGATGTTCGAGGGAAAGATGTTCCGGGTCGCCACCGGCACGCCCATGCGCAACACCGAACGTGCGAAAAGCTCGTTGGCGGAGGCGGAGCCCGAACCGTTGACGTTGGCGAACTTGACGACGAAATCGTTGGTGGAAGTGATCTGTTTCATGTTGTTTCCGAGTGTCCCAGTCCGTCTGCCGCGCTTTGCGCGGCATCCGCCTTCCCCGTAAACGGGGGCGGATAAGAGTGGTGCGCATTTGTAATCCTCCCCCGTTTACGGGGGAGGTGCCGAGCGAAGCGAGGCGGAGGGGGGATCAGCGCCCACATGCCTGAGCAGGCTCCAAATAAAACTTCTGCATGTCCCAGGCGCCGGTGGGACAGCGCTCGGCGCACAGCCCGCAATGCAGGCAGACGTCCTCGTCCTTCACCATCACGCGTCCGGTCTTGAGAACGTCCGACATGTAGAGGTCTTGCGTCCTGTTGTTCGCCGGTGCGGTCAGATGCGTGCGCAGCACGTCCTCGGGATCGTTCGGCGTGAAGGTGATGCAGTCCACCGGGCAGATGTCGACGCAGGCGTCGCATTCGATGCAGAGGTTCTTCTCAAACACCGTCTCGATGTCGCAATTGAGGCAGCGCTGCGCCTCCTTGAAGCCGAGCTCCTTCGTGAAGCCGAGCTCCACTTCCATGTTCACATTGCGCAGCGTTAGCTCGCTCGGTGCGTGCGGAACCTTGAAGCGCAGGTCCAGCGACACGTCATTGTCATAGGACCATTCGTGAATGCCCATCTTCTGGCTGGCCAGCGTGTGCGGATCGGCGGGTCGGTCCTTCACGTCATGGCCGTTGCACACCAGATCGATGGAAACCGCAGCCGCATGGCCATGCGCCACCGCCCAGATGATGTTCTTGGGTCCGAACGCGGCGTCGCCGCCGAAGAAGACTTTGGGGTTGGTCGACTGATATGTGACGGGATCGACGACCGGCATGTCCCATTTGTCAAAGTCGAGGCCGATGTCGCGCTCGATCCACGGGAACGCGTTTTCTTGTCCCACAGCGACCAGCACGTCGTCGCATTCGATGTGCACATCCGGCTCGCCGGTCGGCACGAGATTGCGGCGGCCCTTGGCATCGCGCTCGGCTTTCACCTTCTCGAACGTGACCCCGGTGAGTTTGCCGTCCTTGTTCGTGAATTCCTTCGGCACCAGGAAGTTCAAGATCGGGATGCCTTCGCCCATGGCATCCTCTTTCTCCCAGGGCGAGGCCTTCATCTCCTCGAAGCCGGAGCGCACGACGACCTTTACGTCCTCGCCACCAAGACGGCGCGAAGTGCGGCAGCAATCCATCGCGGTGTTGCCGCCGCCGAGCACGATCACGCGCTTACCGATCGCGGTCGTATGTCCGAACGACACCGACGACAGCCAGTCGATGCCGATATGGATGTTGGCCGCGGCTTCCTGACGGCCAGGGATCTCGAGCTCGCGCCCGCGCGGCGCGCCGCAGCCCACAAAAATTGCGTCGTAGTTCTGGTCAAGCACCGACTTCAGGCTGGTGATCTTCTCGCCGAATTTCGTCTCGGGTTCGAGGCCCAGGATATAGCCGCACTCTTCGTCGAGCACAGTCTCGGGCAGGCGGAATTTCGGGATCTGCGTGCGCATCATGCCGCCCGCGAACGGATCCTGGTCGTAGATCGTCACGTGATAGCCGAGCGGCAGCAAGTCGCGCGCCACCGTGAGCGACGCCGGCCCTGCGCCGATCAATGCGATGCGCTTGCCGTTCTTCTTCGATGCAGGCTTCGGCAGGCGGTCGCGGATGTCGTCCTTGGAGTCGGCGGCGACGCGCTTCAGGCGGCAGATCGCGACGGGCTGTTCCTCGACGCGTCCGCGCCGGCAGGCCGGCTCGCAGGGACGGTCGCAGGTGCGCCCGAGCACGCCCGGAAACACGTTGGACTTCCAGTTGATCATGTAGGCGTCGGAATAGCGTCCCGCCGCGATCAGGCGGATGTATTCCGGCACCGGCGTGTGGGCGGGGCAGGCCCACTGGCAGTCCACCACCTTGTGGAAGTAGTTGGGATCGCTGGTATCGGTCGGCGGCAGGCCGGGGCGGCGCACGGGTTGTTGTGGGCGGCCTTCAACGGCAATCGAACTCATCGTGGATGTTTGAACTCCCGAGCGTACGCGTTCTTCGTGGGTGACAGCCCGTCATGCGCGTGAGGCGCGCCTTATACAGGCGAATCACCGGCATTTCCCCTCTTTTCTGATATTAAGCTCTTAGGCCAAGCATGCAACGCGCCGCGTGTCACGGAATGTGTCAAAAACTAACAGGCTAAATATCTGATTTAACTATGTTATTCCGCATTTTGCCGCTCCAATTTGCCCTGTCAGGATAGGTTATGGACCTTTCGTTTACCCCCGAGCAGCAGGCCATCGCCGACAATGTGGGACGGATCTGCGCGCGGTTCGGCGACGACTACTGGACGGAATGCGATTCCGAAGCGCGGTTTCCGGAGGAATTCTACCGCGCCATTGCCGATGCCGGGTTTCTGGGGATCTGCATGCCACAGGAACTGGGCGGCGCGGGGCTCGGCGTCACCGAAGCCGCGATCATGATGCATGGGGTGGGGCAGGGCGGCGGGGGATATGCGGCCGCCTCCTCGATCCACCTCAACATCTTCGGGCCGCACGCCATCGTCGTGCACGGCACAGACGAGCAGAAGAAGCGCATGCTCGTGCCGCTGATCGAAGGCCGCGAGAAGGCCTGCTTCGGCGTCACCGAGCCCAATGCCGGCCTGGATACGACCAGCATCGAGACCTTCGCGCGCCGCACCAACGACGGCTACATCGTCCGTGGACGGAAGATATGGACGACGACCGCGCAGGAAGCCGACAAGATCCTGCTGCTGACGCGCACGGCGAAGAAGGAAGACGGACGCAAGCCGACCGACGGCATGACCCTGTTCTACACCACCCTCGACCGCGCGAAGGTCGAGGTGCGTCGCATCCCGAAGATGGGCCGCGCAGCGGTGGATTCGAACGCGGTGTTCATCGACGATCTGTTCGTGCCCGATGAAGACCGCATCGGCGAGGAAGGCAAGGGCTTCCGTTACCTGCTCGACAGCCTCAATCCCGAACGCATCCTGATCGGATCGGAAGCGATCGGCCTCGGCCGCGATGCGCTGAACCGCGCCGCGGGTTACGCACGCGAGCGCAAGGTGTTCGGCCGCGCCATCGGCCAGAACCAGGGCATCCAGCATCCGCTTGCCGAAGCGTGGGCCTATCTCGAAAGCGCGTGGTGGATGTGCCTGCGCGCGGCCTCGCTCTACGATTCAAAACAGCCCTGCGGCGCCGAAGCCAATGCCGCGAAGCTGCTCGGCGCGCGCGCCGCGTTCGACGCCTGCAAGAAGGCGGTGATGACGCATGGCGGCATGGGTTATGCGAAGGAATACCAGGTCGAACGCCTGTTCCGCGAAAGCATGCTCCCAATACTCGCGCCTGTGACGGAGCAGCTGATCCTGTCGTTCATTGGCGAGAATGTTCTCGATCTTCCCAAATCATATTGACGTGTCATTCCCGGCGAGGAGCGCGCGTCAGCGCGATCCGAGGGAAGGGAAGCCAACTTGAAGCGCCTCCGGCAAGAAGTTGGTTTCCCTTCCCTCGGCCTGCTTTGCAGGCCTCGCCGGGAATGACAATGTGGGAGAATCGAGTTTGGGCTGGTACTTCCCGTGACCTACTTCGAATACGCCGCCATCTACTTCGGCATTATCGTGGGGTTGGCGCTCGCCAATATTCTCACCAGCGTTCACAAGCTCATCGAAGCCGGGCCGCGTGTGCGTTGGGGTTGGATGGCGCCCGTCTCGGCTGCCTATGCCGCGACGCTGACGATCAACGAATTCTGGTATCTCTGGCTCGGCCAACGGCATGAGCCTCTTCGAACCATCCTGACATGGTATCCGCTCGCGGTGGCGTTCGCGCTGCTGTTCCTGATGTGCGCGGCAGCACTTCCGGACGATGCTGCAGAGGGCGAGGTCGATCTCGCGCGCTATTACATAGAGAACCGGAAGCGCTTCTGGGGATTCTCCGTTGCGCTGCACGCCTTCAATCTTGTGAGCTGGGCAGTGCGGTGTGCCGAATCCGGCGCGATCCTGCAATTTTTCCACGCCAACGCGGGGCCCATCCTCATAAACGCAGCCGAGCTTGCATTGAGCCTCACGCTTGTGTTCGTGCGCGCAAAATGGTGGCACGCACTGGTGATGTTGGGCCTCTGGGCTTTCACTTTGTCTTATTTCGGGCCGATGCCGTTGGGGGAATGATCGCGTGCGCCGCCGGGACTTCATCGCACTGTCAGGCGCATCGCTGATCGCGCCGCGCGCTCTTGCTGCGAACGCGGACACGAAATGGACGCGCGATTTCAACGATTACATCCAGAGCCAACTCACCTTCACCCACGCGCCGGGCATGAGCGTTGTGGCTGTAAAAGGCGGCCGCACTGTGTTTGCAAGAGGTTACGGTTATGCCAGCGTCGAAAAGGCGCGTCCCGTCACGCCCGATACCGTTTTCCAGATCGCGTCGGTAAGCAAGACCGTCACCGCGACCGCGATGATGATGCTGTGGCAGGACGGCGCGTTCAAACTCGATGAGCCCGTCGCGCCGCACCTCGATTTCGCTATCGGCAATCCGCGCATGGCAGATGCGCCGATCACATTCCGCCATCTCTTCACGCACACAGCGGGGATTTCGGATGCGATCTATAACGATCTCGATTTCTCATCGGGACCGTTGCCGTCGCTGCGGGATTTTCTGACCAGATATCTCACGCCGGGCGGACGCTGGTATGACGCCGGCAAGTCCTACACCGATGAGAAGCCTGGCACGGTATGGCACTATTCGAATGTCGGTGTGGCGTTGCTCGGCTATCTCGCTGGCCGCGTGAATCCGCATCCGCTGGAGAAGATCACGGCCGCACGGATTTTTTCGCCGCTCGGTCTCCACAACACGGCGTGGCGCTATGAAGGCATCGCCGATGCTCAACTGGCCCAGCCCTACGATTTCGAGAACGCACATTTTCATCGCCTGCCGAGCACACGCTATCCGGATTGGCCGGCGGGGCTCCTTTGTGCTTCGGCCAACGACTTCGCGAAGTTCCTGTCCATCTATACGCAGGATGGAAGCGCGAACGGCTACAGCTTCCTCAGGCCGGACACCATCGCGACTATGTTCACCGCCGATCCGGTGTTGCCCAACGCGAGCAGCCCTGGTCTGCGGCAAGGTCTGATCTGGGAGCTCGCGCCCTTTGAAGGCGGCACCATCGCGCTACATCCGGGCGGGGATCCCGGTGCCTCTACGCTGGTGGCAGTCGATCGCGCGCATGGCGTCGCGGCACTCACCTTCGCCAATGGCTCACCGGCCAAGAGCATAACGGCGTTGCAAAAAGAGGTGATCCGCCGCCTTCTCGACAGGGCGCGCGAAGGCTAAAAGCCTCCATGGTTCCCCCGATTCTGGAAACGCAGCGTCTGATCCTCCGCGCTCTCGCGCGTGCGGATTTTCCGTTCTACGCGGCACAGCGCGCCGATCCTGTTGTCATGAAATATATCGGCAAGGGTGATCTTCTGAGTGAGGAGGAAGCGTGGCTGCGCTTCCAGAGCATGCTCGGCCACTGGAGTCTTATGGGCTACGGCACCTGGGCGGTGGAGGAGAAATTCGGCGGCAAGTACGTTGGCAGCATCGGTTTCGCCAACAAGATGCGGCCCAAGGAACATCCGGCGAGCGGTGCGCCGGAAATGGGCTGGTCGCTGGGAGCCTCCGCGCACGGCAAAGGCTATGCGACCGAAGGCGTTGCCGCAGCACTCGCGTGGGGTCGCGAATTCTTTGGCGCAGGCGCGCGCGCCGTCTGCGTGATCTCCACCGGCAACGACGCCTCGATCCGCGTGGCGGAGAAGAGCGGCTTTCGCCAATTCGCCACGGCGACGCGCTATGGTCTCGGCCGTCTTGTCTTCGAGCGGGAGCTGTAAATGGACATTCCAACGATCGAGACCGAGCGTCTCATCCTGCGCGGTCATACGCCGGAGGACTTTCCGGCCTTTGCCGCGATGTGGGCCGATCCGGTCGTCACGCGCTTCATCGGCGGCGCGCCGCTCTCCGAAGAGGACGCTTGGGCGAAATATCTGCGTGTCGCGGGCCACTGGGCGCTGCTCGGCTATGGGTTCTGGTCCATCGTGGAAAAGGCCAGCGGTCAACGGGTCGGCGAAGCGGGCATCCTCAACGTGAAGCGCGATACCAACCCGTCGTTTCGTGATGTGCCGGAAATCGGGTGGGGCCTGTTGCCCGCCGTGCATGGCAAGGGCTACGCAACCGAAGCCGTGAAGGCGATCCTCGGCTGGGCGGAGGATCATTTCGGAAAGGTGCGCATGGTCTGCATCATCGATCCCGACAACACGCCGTCGTTGCGTGTCGCGGAACGTTGCGGCTTTCACGAATACGCGCGCACGACCTATAAGGGCGAGGCGATTATCATTCTCGAACGGCTTCCGGCGTGAAACATCTCCTCGACGGCTATCGCGCTTTCCGCTCGGGCCGCTGGCCTATCGAGCGCGCGCATTACGAGGAGCTGGCGAAGCGCGGACAGAGCCCCGAATATCTCGTCATCTCCTGCAGCGATTCCCGTGCCGATCCCGCCACCATCTTCGATGCCGCGCCGGGCGAGCTGTTCGTCGTGCGCAATGTTGCGGGCATCGTTCCGCCCTGCGAAAGCGACGTCAGCTACCACGGGACCAGCGCGGCTCTCGCGTTTGCGGTGATGCAGCTCAAGGTGCGCAACATCCTTGTGCTTGGCCACGCGCAATGCGGCGGCGTCGCAGCCGCGCTCGATCCCAAGCTGGTTGCGGGCGTGCCGTTCCTGGAACACTGGGTTGATCTGCTCGAACCCGCGCTCGCGCATTCCGCGCATATCGCCGATCCGCATGAGCGCCATGTCGCGATGGAGCGCGATTGCGTGCGGCTGAGCCTCGAGAACCTGATGACCTTTTCGTTCGTGGCCGAGCGCGTGCAGGCCGGCACGCTGGCGTTGCATGGCGCGCGCTTCGGAATCGCCAATGGCCAGCTCGAATTCCTCGACCCCGCTACCGGCGAGTTCGCGGCGGTCGACTAGAACTGCGTCAGGCTGAGATTGTTGCCGTCAGGATCCAGGAACCACGCGACCTTGTTGGTCGAGGCCGGCGCCGTCCAGATGCCGAGTTCGTCCTGGCCGAACCCCTCATAGACGTTGAAAGTGACGCCCTTCGCCTTCAGCGCATTCACCGCCGCGACGATGTCGGAAACTTCCCAGCCCAGAACCGTGTGCCGTTGAGGCTCAAAATCTTTGAGCGTCGAGATGCGCAGCATCGTGCCGTTCATGTCGTAGACCAGCGCGAAATTGTCCTCGCTGACGACCGGAAAGCCGAGCACACCGCCATAGAACGCGCGCGCCTTCTCGCGATCGCGCGTGATGATGAAGCTCATTGGCTTGGCGGTGGAGGGGAGTGTGTTTGTCATGAGGATAAGGATTGCCCTCAAAGCAACGTTGTCGCAAGATGTGCGAAACGCCACAAAATATCGTCTATGCGACAGAGCGTAAAATCACCCTACGATCCGGGGCCGGGTATCTCGATTGCGAGTTTGGCTTATGAATATCCGCCGGCCTGGCCGGTTCCTGTGCATACGCACGGTTCGGATCAACTGATCTATGCCACCACCGGCGTGATGGAGATCGCTGCGGAGCAAAGCCTGTGGCTGACCCCGCCGCAATTCGCGGTCTGGATTCCGGCGCACGTGAACCACGCCATCCGTATGGCGGGCGCGGTTTCCATGCGCACGCTCTATCTGCGGCCGGGCCTTGCGCGCGGGAAGCAATGTACTGTGTTGCATGTGACACCGCTGCTGCGCGAACTGATCGTCGAAGCGGTGCGCATCGGAAATCTGAAGGCCTGCAACAAGAGCCACGCGGCGCTCCGCGATGTCATTGTGGACCAGATCGGGCGTGCCTCGCCGATTCCCACCGTGCTCGCGATGCCGTCGGACGCGCGGGCGCGCGCGATCGCGGATGCGGTGATCGCCAACCCGAAGATCACGCTTCTCGCATCATGCCAGAAAGCCGGGGTGAGCGTGCGGACCCTGCAGCGCATCTTCCGGCGCGAGGTAGGAACCGATTTCGAGACCTGGCGGCGGCAGGTTCGCATGATGAAGGCGGTCGAACTTCTGACACAGGGAACGATGATCAAGCAGATCTCCCATATGGTCGGCTACCGCCAGGTGTCGACCTTCGTGGCCGCGTTTCGCCGGGCCTTCGGCATGCCGCCGAAATCGTGGATCGGAGCGGTAAGACAGGGCATATAGTGCGCGCATCCCATGGAGGCCTCATGCCCGGGCTTTATTTCGAAGAATTCGCCGTCGGCCAGACTTTTACCCATCCGATCCGCCGCACGGTGACGGAGGCCGACAACGTCTTCTTCACCGCGATGACCCACAACCCGGCACAGCTTCATCTCGATGAGGAATATGCCAAGGGGACGGAGTTCGGCACGCGCATCGTCAATTCGCTGTTCACGCTGGGACTGATGATCGGCATTTCGGTGGGCGAGACGACGCTGGGCACCACGGTCGCCAATCTCGGCATGGACGAGGTGCGGTTTCCGAAGCCGGTGTTCCACGGCGACACGCTGCATGTCGAAACCGAAGTGCTGGAACTGCGCGCCAGCAAATCGCGTCCGGGGCAGGGGATTGTCGTGTTTCAGCACAAGGCCATCAACCAGCGCGGCGAGGTGGTCGCGCAGTGCAAACGCAGCGCGCTGATGCTGGGGCGGCCGAAATGATCCTGCGTTCGCTGCTATTCGTTCCCGCGGACAGCGAGAAGAAGCTCGCCAAGTCGAAATCGTCGCCCGCCGACGCCTTGATCCTCGATCTCGAGGATTCGGTTGCGGCGGACAACCGGCCCAAGGCGCGCGAGCTGGTCCGCGAGTTCCTCAGGGACAGTCACGCGCAATCGATCTGGGTGCGAATGAATCCGCTGGGGAGTGAGGACTTCATTCGCGACATCGAAGCGGTGACGGCCTCGAAGCCAGCCGGCTACGTGGTTCCAAAGCCGGATGGTCCGCAGGCGCTGAACGTCATCGACGCGCATCTGATCACGCGCGAGACGCAGGCCGGAATCGCGCATGGTGCGATCAAGCTCCTGCCCGTCGCGACCGAAACGCCTGTGGCTACGCTGTCGCTGCAGGATTATCGCTTCCCGCCGCCACGCCTCGCGGCAATGACGTGGGGGGCGGAGGACCTGTCGGCCGCGCTCGGCGCCGCAACCAATCGCGATGAGAAGGGCGAGTTTCTCCTCACATACAAGATCGTGCGTTCGCTGTGTCTGATCGCTGCGAAGGCGGCAGATGTGCCGGCCATCGAAACGCTGCACGCCGATTTCCGCGATGCCAAAGGTCTGGAACGCGCGGCGCGCGCGGCACAGCGCGAAGGCTTCTCCGGCATGCTCGCGATCCATCCCGATCAGGTTGCGGTGATTAACGACGCCTTCACGCCGTCCGCCTCCGATGTCGAACATGCCAAACGTGTCGTCGCCGCCTTTGCGTCAGGCGCAGGCGTTGCTTCGCTCGACGGCAAGATGCTCGACCAGCCGCATCTCAAACAGGCCAAGAACGTGCTCGCGATGGACGAGGCGATCCGCTCACGCGTGTAGACGCGCGCGGCGCATGATCCAGGTGTAGAGCCACACGATCAGCAGGATAAAGACCGCGGTTGCAACCCAGTTGATCCAGGCGAAATCGACCGGCGCGAGTTGGAACGGTGCGGCATTTCCCGAGGCTGAGATCACCCCGGCGTTGATGACGCCCCACAGACTCTCGCCCACGATCATGCCCGACGCGATCAGCACCGCCAGCCGCTTCGAATATTCGGGGCTCGGCGTCGTTTTTGTCCAGTTGTCGTAGAAGTGTCCGATCACCGCGCCGATCACGACCGGAAGCGTCGCGCTCATCGGCAGGTAGATACCGATGCCGACGGCGAGCGGCGACAGGCGCAGCCATTTCATCGCGCCAAGGATTTCGTCGAGGATCACAAGTACGACGCCAAGCGCCATGCCGGTGTAGATCATGGTCCAATTCAGGTCGCCGCCGATCACACCCTGTGCCAGCGCGGAGATCAGCGTCGCTTGTGGTGCCGGCAGCGGCTGATGCGTCACGGTTCCGATGTTCGGTGCACCCGCGAACCCGAACGCATGGGCGAGCACGTTCAGCACTGGCGGGATGACGGCTGCGCCAGCGATCACGCCGATGATCAGCGCCCATTGCTGTGCGCGCGGCGTCGCCTTCACCAGTTGGCCGGTCTTGAGATCCTGCAGGTTGTTGTTGGAAATCGTGGCGATGGCGAACACGATGGCGGTTGCGAACAGCGCGAACGCGACGAGCGCCTTCTGCGCGTCCGCGCCCGGACGGACAACGAAGACGAAGACCAGCGAGCTGAACAGGATCGCAAGAATGCCGACGCCCGAAATGGGCGAGTTCGACGCGCCGATCAGTCCGGCCATGTAGCCGCAGATGGCGGCGATCAAAAATCCGCCGATGAATACGAACGGAACCGCCGTCAGGACCAGCACCATGCTGTGGCCGGCGAGCGGCGTCGGCGCCAGGAATTCAAACAGCAGATAAGCAATGACCGCGAGGCAAGCGAGCGCGATAGTACCAATCCAGCCCGGCGACATGTCGGTGTCGGTGAGATCGCCCGCGCCGCTTTTGGCGGCCTGCGATGCCGAAAGCGTGGAAACGACGCCGCCCACCACCGGACCGATCAGCTTGATCAGCGTCCATACCGAAGCCACGGCGATCGCGCCCGCACCGATAAAACGCACCTGCTTGGCCCAGATGAAGTTTGTGTAGTTGACGAGGTCTGCCGGCGTGAAAGGATTGGGATGCGCCGGATCGATGAAGGGGATCGCGGTCAGATACGGAACAGCGATGCCCCATGCGATTATGAGCCCGAGCAGCATTGCTAATCCGACGGACAGACCCACAAGATAGCCTGCGCCAATCAGAGCGAGGCTAAAGCCCATGTCGAAGCCGCTCGATGCGCTTGCGGCGCCAATGCGATTGAGACGGAAGATTGTCGTAAACCCGGCGGTCGCATAACCCGTCGCCGCCAGGATCGCGAGCCCAGCGGATGCGATGGCGCCATAAACGACCGCAAGCAATCCTTCGCGCGACTCCGTGCCAGACTGCGTGCGCGCCGCCTCGCCGACTTCGAGCACTTCAGCAGCCGCGACACCTTCGGGATAGGGAAGATCGGTGTTCACGACCATCGCGCGGCGCAGCGGGATCGTGAACAGCACACCCAAAATTCCACCTGACGCGCAGATCAGGAAGCTCTGCCAGAACGGAAAGTCGAGCCACCAGCCGACGATCACAAGGCCCGGCAGCACGAAGATGATCGCGGAGAGCGTGCCGGCCGCCGACGCCACCGTCTGTACGATGTTGTTCTCGAGGATCGTGGAGTCTTTGAACAGCGACAGCACCGCCATCGAGATCACGGCGGCGGGGATCGATGTCGCGAAGGTCAGGCCGACCTTGAGGCCGAGATAGACATTGGCGGCGGTGAAAACGAGTGTGATCAGAGTGCCGAGGATCACGCCCCTCAGCGTCAGTTCCAGCGTCGCGCCCTTTGCAGACATGAAAACCCCTCCCGGTGCCGTGCCACCATGGCGCGGAAGCGGGCACAAAAAAAGAGGGAGGGCGTGTGCCCTCCCCCTTCCTCCGGCGGCTTCATGTTGCCCCAGAAACCGCCAGCGCGGACCGGTTGATCAGTAGTGGACGATCTGCGTGCTGTTTCCGACCGCGGCCGAGCTCACATTGACCGAGCCGCCCACATTGTAGACTTGGGCATTGACCGTCGAATTCACGGCCGACTCGTTGAGCTGCTTGGTGTTGACGTAGTTGTAGGTGGCGTTGGTGTCCTCGGTGTAGACGTTGCCGGCCGACGAACCGCTGATGTTCACGTCGTTCTGAACCTGGGCCACGATCGCATTGGTCGCTTGCGCCGGATCGCCGACGTTGCACTCCTGCGTGGAGTTCACGATCGTGTAGGCCGGATCGGTCGACACATCCGCGGTATTGCAGGCAACCTGCGTATTCAGGTTCACGCTACCGTTGACGTTCGTCACGGTCGCATTCAGGTCGGCGCCGATCGCGGCACCAGAGGCGTACTGGTTGTTGTCGACGATGGTGTTGTTCATCGTCACCGCCTGGAAGGCGTTGCCGACGGCGGTCGCGGAACCGTTCACGTCACCGTTGACGTTGTTCACTTCCATATTGTTGTTGGTCCAGATCGAGTTCAGGTTGATCTGGCCGTTGATGATCTCACTTTCACTCGACCCGTCCGCGAAGGCCTGAGTCATTGGCATCAGCGCCACTGTACCAGCGATAAGGATTCTGGCGAGACGTGTCATTGTGTTTCTCCTCTTTCATTGCGGTTGTGGTGCGTGGGGCATTGATCGGTGTGGGCGCCGGAGCAGGTCCTTGCGCCGGCAAAGGCGTCAGCGCAGGGGCGGGCCGGTGTTGCTGCTTGTCGGTCGCATCGGCGAGCGGATCGCTGTCCGTGCCGAGGGTGGACGCGCAGGCGTTGGCGGGGATGCGGTAGAGACGCGACGTCATCTCGAGCACGGCACGCTCGACGACCGAGCGGACGGCCAGCTGGACCGGCTCGAGTGCGCTCTCGCCCAGGCTGGCATCGAAGAAGGTCTGTCCCATGAAGTCGAACACGCCGGCCTGAACCTGGTGGCCGATGATCTGCTTCTGGTAGGAGATCACATCCACGACCTGCAGCGTGTTGGTGTCGACCAGACGAAGATCGAGACCGACGTTCATCACATAGAGGCTGGCCGAGGCCGAACCTTTGACGCCGTTGGTTGTGGTCTGACCGCCGTCGCCGTTGGCGCCTTCGGAACGGATGTTGAAGTTGAGCTCGGTGATGCCGCCGACGAGATAGTAATCGGAGCCCGGAATCGAGCCCGCCATGATGCGGCGGTAGTCGCCCGGTCCCTGGGGCTGGCCGCTCTCGCCGATGAGCTTGTTGTTGGCATATTTCAGCTCCATCTCCGCGACGGAGGTATCGAAGCGCTCGACGAGACGCACGCCGGATTTCGCCAGAGCGGACATCGCCATCAGTGCGGCGCCTTGCGTCAGCTTGCGGCCGGAATTGTCGCTTTCGATCTTGCCGGTGTAGTCGGCGATCTGGCCGACTGCGATGCGCAGTGGACGCTGCGCAGTGTATCCGGCCATGCAGCGCAAAGCCGTCGAATACGGTGTCTCGTTGCTGATAACGGGGGAGCCGCCGATCGGTACCGTGTAACGGCCCGTGTCGTCGGCCGAAGGACTGATACAGCCCTCCAATGCCACAGCCGCGGTCAAAAGGACCAACGGCATTATAAGGAATTTACGTCCGCGCGGTGTCATGGGATGGGGCTCCCCATCCCATGACACCAAATCAATTGCCGTTCAGGTTGGTATTGGCGGTCTGATCGCCGTTGTTGGTCTGCGTCGAACTCACGATCACGATGTTGTTCGATCCCGCGGTGACGACGTTGAGCTGGTTGCCGATCGCGGTCGCGGTGCCGTTCAAAGTGCCGGCCGGGTTGCCGACGCCACCGCTGAAGTTCTGCACGCCGTTCACTTCGCTGAAGGACGACGAGGTGATCTGGCCGTTGACCACGGTCAGATTGCCGTTGGCGTCGCGCAGCGAGGAATTCACCGTCTGGTTTTCCTGGGCGGACGTCATGCCGATCGGATTGTTGTAGTTGGCCGAATTGTCGTAAGGACCTGCAGCAGCGGCCGTCGCGAACGCGCAGCCGAGTGCGGCGAGAAAAAGCGTGTTCTTGTTGGTCATGGCGGTCGCCCTGAAAAATGTCTTCGCCAAGGCTTAGAGCAACCGCCGTGCCACAACTGAGGCACAAACCAGCCAAGGCTGTGTTTCAAAGCGGGACGATGGTGCGGTATTGTGGTAAAACTCGAGGAGCGACCTGTGGCGAAGCTGGAATTTTTCTTCGATTGTTCTTCGCCCTGGACCTATCTCGCCTTTACGCGAATCCAGGACGTCATCGCCCGCACGAGCGCGGAAACCATATGGAAACCGATACTCGTCGGCGGTGTGTTCAATGAAGTTAACCGCGATGTCTATGAACGCAGGGCGCATCCCGATCCGCGCAAAGCGTCTTATTCCGAGAAAGATCTGCAGGATTGGGCGCGGCTGGCGGGCATCGAGATCGGCAAGCCGCCGGTCTTTCCCGTGCGCGCCGTCGCGATGATGCGGTGCGCGGTGGCGGCCGGCGAGCAGGGTGCGCTCATCCCCTTTTCCCGCGCCGCGTTCGAAGCCTATTGGCGCGATCTGAAAGACGTCAGCCGGGAAGAGGTGCTGCGCGAGGTCTGCCATGCCGCCGGTCTGGATCCGTCTTCCATTCTGGCGCGCGCGGAGACGCCGGAGGTAAAGGATCGTTTGCGGGCCAATACGGAAGAGGTCATCGCCCGCGGCGGCTTCGGTTCGCCCACGATGTTCGTCAACGGAGATGACATGTATTTCGGCAACGACCGCCTGCCGTTGGTCGAAGCCGCGTTGACGCGCTAGCGGCCATGGCATTTCTGCGAGACGAAGCGAGCGGCGAGCCAGCCTTTCGCGTGCCGGCTTCGGTGGCGGTACTCATTGCGGTGCTCGTTCTTGCGCATGTCGCGCGCACGCTTCTGCCGCCGGATGCGTCCGAGCGCGTTCTGGTCCAATATGGCTTCATTCCCTTGCGTCTATCCTATAGCGCCGGGCTCCATGGCGTCCTCGATCAGGCGCTGCCATTCGTCAGCTACATCTTTCTACATGGCGACATCACCCATCTGGTGATGAACTGCCTGTGGTTGCTCGCCTTCGGTCCGATCGTGGCTAGGCGCTTCGGTCCCGTTATCTTCCTGCTGTTCTTCCTGGTGTGTGGCATAGCGGCGGCGGGGACTTATCTGGCGTTCGACTGGCGCTCTCCCGTGCCGGTCATCGGCGCATCCGGCTCTATTTCGGGGTTGATGGCGGCTGCCATCCGACTCCTGCGCGTTCCGGTGCGCAGTTGGGAGGTTCAGCCCGGTTTGGCGCCGATCTTTTCGCGTCCGGTCATGGTCTTTTCGCTGGTTTGGGTCGCGATCAACCTTGCCTTCGGTCTGACCGGCCTGACGATCGGCGGCGAGACCAGCACATTGGCCTGGCAGGCCCATCTGGGCGGCTATTTCGCTGGACTGCTTCTAACCGGAACGTTCGATTGGCTGGCGGGTAACACCCCCTCAGCCGAACCTGCTTGAATTGGCCGTGCGGGTCCCCAATTGTTGTGGTGACACAGTCCTTATGGAGTGCCCTATGTCGGATGTCCCTCCTGGCTCGGCTGCACAGGCTCAGCCCTATCCCGACCACAGGCCCTTCCCCATCGCGCGCCTGCTTTACGCGGTCGGTTTTGCGTTCCTCGCCTGGGTAGTGCTCTGGATTGTGTTCGTGCTCGCGTTCGTGCAGTTCGTCGTACTTGTGATCAACGGCCATACCAATGACGAGCTCAAGCGGTTCTCCCTCAACCTGCTGCAATATCTGTTCGAGCTTTTGGCTTTCGTGACTTTTGCGCGCGACAATCTCCCCTTTCCCATCGGACCCTTTCCGAGAGCGGGTCAGTAGGGGCGAGTGGGAGCTATCCGAGCTTTGAAATAGTGCCGCTGCTTCGCTGGCCCGCGCTTTCCCTACGACAATTTCTTGTTTCATACGGCGTAAAAAGCGGCACTCCATAACGTTCAGTGTTGCATAATGGGTACAAAGTTCCGCTGAAAGCGCAACGTGTTGGCAGCAGTGGGCCAACGCCCTTGCCCGGTTTCTGACATTCCATCAATCTCCAAAATGCCGAAGCGTGTCAGTCTGGGTTCGCTCGGGATGCGAGCGGGACGCGCCGGTAGAAAGGCTCCAGCATTGGGGCCACAACGGGGAGTTCAAAATGCCTGCGAAGATCGGGACGGCTCAGTCCCTTACGTTCATTGGTGCGCTTCTGGTAACGACAGCCTTCACCGTCCCCGCCTATGCGCAGATCGAAACCGTGGTCGTGACCGCCCAGAAGAGGGCGGAAGACGTGCAGGCGGTGCCGATCTCGATCACGGCCTATACCGCGCAGGACCTCGCCGCCCACCAGGTCGAACAGTTCAAGGACCTGGTGTTTTCGACACCGAACGTCAGCTACACCAAGGGCAACTTCACGGGTTCGAACTTCCAGATTCGCGGCATCGGCGTGACGGCGATCGGTTACGACGCTGAGTCCGGCGTCGCCGTCCATCTCGACGACATCTTCCTGAGCGCGCCGCCGCTCGCCGAAGCGACCTTCTACGATCTCGACCGCGTCGAAGTTCTCCGCGGACCGCAGAGCACACTGTATGGGCGCGGCGCGACCGGCGGTTCGGTCAACATCATCACCGCGAAGCCGGATCTCACCACATTCGGCGCGCAGGGCGAAGTCAGCTACGGCAACTACAACGCCACCGACGTCAAGGCGATGGTCAACGTACCGATCATCGACGACCAGCTGGCGGTTCGCGTGTCCGGCGATTGGACGCGGCGCGACGGCTTCGTGACCAACGTCTTCAATGGCGACAAGATCGACGACCGCGGCGAGTATTCGTTCCGCGGCTCGGTTCGCTGGCAGCCGAAGGAAGGCACCACGATCGACCTGATCGCCCAGATCAGCCAGGAAGACGACAACCGTATGCGCTCGCAGAAGCAGCTGTGTACGACCGATCCTACGGGTACGCTGGGCTGTCTGCCGGATTCCGTCGGCAATGGTCTGATCAATTTGAACTCCACTCTTGGCATCATTGCGTCGAGCGTGCAGGGCATCAACAGCGCATTCGGCGGCACCGGCCTTGCCGGATATGGCAACTTCCTCGGCCTTTATAATCTGAGCTTCGCGCCTCAGCTTCCGGCGATCTGTCAGCAGGCGGGCAATCCCTGCAACCCGTCCGATCCCCGCAAGGTCTACACCGACTTCAACCCAACCTATCATGCCAAGGACCGGTTTGTGGCGCTGAACATGAAGCAGCGTTTGTCGAGCTGGCTCGATGCGACGATTGACGTCGGCTACGACGAAGATTCCACGCAGTCGCAGGAAAGCTACAACAACGTCGCCGGCGAGCCGTTCCAGCAAACGCCAGGCAATGGCGTGATAGGCCTTACAGGCTCGGAACAAACGTTGCTCGGCCTGCTGGGCGCCATTTACGGACCGGACTATGCCGCCCACTTTGCGCCGTTCTTTGCTCAACAGGGGAAATTGCCGGTGTCCGGCATCGAAAATCTGGGACTGATCGGCGGCAATATCGAGACTTTCGCGGACCATGCTACGGCGTTCGATCAATCGGACGGCCAGTCGCAGCAATGGTCGGGTGAATTGCGGTTCAACTCGAATTTCGAAGGGCCGGTCAATTTCCTGGTGGCGGGCTACTATCTCAGCACCAAGACCAGCGGTGACTATTTCGTCAATGCAAATACGCTCGACTATCCGTCGATCCTGCTTGGAAGCATAACGGGTCCTACGTCACCGAACCCAACGGTCGCGGGTCAGTGCTTCACGCAAGGCTGTCTCCTCGGCCCGAGCTTCTATCACAACGTAGGCGACGAGAACACGCTAAGCTCAAAAGCGCTGTTCGGCGAACTGTACTGGGAGGCGATCCCTGAAGAATTGAAGTTTACGGGTGGTCTGCGCTGGACGCAGGACGATAAATTCCAGCGGGGACGTATTGAGCTGTACAGCGGTCTCGTCCCCCTCGGCTCGACAAACGAGAAAGACGCTATGGCAGCCCTTGTCCAAGAGGGCTTGGTCGATTTCGACGGCTCGAAACCCGGGGATAATCTTTGGCAGGAGAACAGGGTCAGGTTCGATAAGCTGACCGGCCGCCTCGTCGCGGATTGGACCCCGAAGATCAACGACCAGGATACGACGCATTTCTACGCGTCTTACGCCCGTGGCTATAAGGCGGGCGGCTTCAACCCAGGTATTCAGCCCGGTCTCGGCGTACCTGCTTCATACAAGCCAGAGTCGATTGACGCATTCGAAGTCGGGGCCAAGAACAATCTGTTCGACAACCAACTCCAGGCGAATATGGACGTCTGGTACTACGACTACAAAGACCTGCAGGTGTCGGCCATCGAGAACAACACCTCCGTCAACCAGAACATCAATGCGAAGCTCTGGGGCGCGGAAGGCGAGTTCAACTGGGCGCCGAACGACCAGCTTTTGTTCAATGTCAGTCTCGGCACCACACAGAGCAGCATCCAGAACAGCGAACTGGTGGACGATCGCAATCCGACCGGCGGCCGTTCGGACGTCGTTCTCATCAAGGATGCGACCCTTGGGGGGAGCGTCGGTCAGAACTGCGTGATCTACATGATCGGTGGCCAGAACGTGACACCGGCCGACAACGCCGTGTTCCAGGCTTTGTTGCCCCAAGTCGCCGGCTTCTTCTTCGATCCGCCGGGCGGTTCTTCCGCGCTGGCGGCTCATGGCGTGGCACATACCAACTACGGAACTTGCGCCGACCTTCCAGAGGCGGCGCTCAACCCGTTCGGCTATAGCCGTATCGATCCTACCGGCCACGGCACGGCGTCTGGCGCGTTCGTGAGTCTGGACGGCAACGAGCTGCAGAATACGCCGAAATACACGATTAGCCTTGGCGCCCAATACACGATGCCGATCGATGGTGGCTATAGCCTGACCGCCCGTGTCGACTACTACTGGCAGGACAAGATGTGGGGCCGCATCTTCAACGACCGGGCGGACGCCATCTCGTCGTGGGACGTGACCAACGCGCTGATCACGTTCAACTCGCCCAACAAGGACTGGTACGTGCAGGGCTTCATCCAGAACATCTTCGACAACACCAACGAAACCGGCATGTATCTGACCAGCTCGACCTCGGGCCTCTATACCAACGCCTTCTACGGCGATCCGAGGACTTACGGCTTCCGGATAGGGGCGCACTTCTAAGAGCGTCCATCGTTCCCAATCAGGGCGCCGGGAAACCGGCGCCCTTTTTGTTTGTGGAGACGTTATGATCGGCGCGGAAAAAGGACGTGGACGATGAAAAAGCGCAAGCTCGGAAAGTCTTCCATCGAGGTTTCGGTCGTCGGTCTCGGCTGCAACAATTTCGGCATTCTGGAAATCGAATCCTCGCGAAAGGTCGTCGATCGTGCCATCGAGCGCGGCATCACGCTGTTTGATACCGCCGATATCTACGGCAATCGCGGCGGCTCGGAGGAACAACTCGGCCAGATTCTGGGCGCACGCCGCAAAGACATCGTGCTGGCCACCAAGTTCGGCATGGCGATGGATGACGACGAGAGCAAAGCGCGAGGCTCACGCGCCTACATCATGGACGCTGTTGAAGCGAGCCTGAAGCGGCTCAAGACCGACTGGATCGATCTCTATCAGCTCCACAAGCCTGACCCGAAGACGCCGATGGATGAGACGCTGCGCGCACTCGACGAGCTTGTGAAACAAGGCAAGGTCCGCGCCATCGGCTGTTCCAATCTTCCGGCTGGGGGAATCGACGATGCCGCGGCGATCTCGGCACGCACCGGAATCGCGGCCTATGTGACGGCGCAGGATGAGTACAGCCTTCTGGTACGCGATGCGGAAAACGAACTCATGCCTGCCATTGCGCGGAATGGAATGTCGCTCCTGCCCTATTTCCCGCTCGCAAGCGGACTACTGACCGGCAAGTACCAGCGTGGCCACATGCCGGCCGCCGACACCCGCTTCGGCCGCATGCAGCGCTACTCCGACCGCTACATGAACGACGTAAACTGGAGCATCGTCGAGGCACTCGAGGCATTCTGCGAAACCCGCGGACGCTCGCTCGTCGAACTGGCCTTCTCGTGGCTTCTGTCGCACGACTGTCTCGCCAGCGTGATTGCGGGTGCCACGCGGCCCGAACAGATCGACGCGAATATCAAGGCTGCGGAATGGCGGCTTTCGCCGGAGGAGCGCACCGAAGTCGATCGCATCACTGCGAAAGCGTGAGCTATTCGGCCGGGGCGTGTGCGGCGCGGCTCGACTTGCCTCCGAAGCGCTCGCTCAAGTGATCGAGATACACGTAGAGCACCGGCGTGATGTAGAGCGTCAGGAGCTGCGAGAGCATCAACCCGCCCACGACGGCAAGGCCCAGAGGCCGGCGCGTCTCGCCGCCGGCGCCGAGGCCTATGGCAATGGGAAGCGTGCCCATGAGCGCTGCCATCGTCGTCATCATGATAGGACGAAACCGAATGATCGCCGCCTCGAAGATCGCGGTTTCGGGCGGTACGTTCTCGCCGCGCTCGCGCGACAGCGCGAAGTCGATCATCATGATCGCATTCTTCTTCACGATGCCAATCAGCATGATCATGCCCACGAAGGCATAGAGGCTGAGCGTTGAGTCGTTTTTTACGATGCCGGCCAGGAACAGGAGATGAAACAGATAGAGTGTGAAGAGCGCACCCACCGCGGCCGAAGGCAAGCCTGAGAGAATTGTCAGAGGATGGACGAAGCTTTCATAGAGGATGCCAAGCACGATGTAGACGACGACGAGCGCCGCCAGCAGCAGGATGGCCGTTCCGCCGGTCGAGCTCTGATAGGCCTGGGCTGCGCCCTGGAATGAGGCCTGCACCGTCGCCGGCATACCGATCCGGGACTGGACCTGCTTGATCGTCGATGTGGCATAGCTGAGCGCATAGCCGGGCGTCAGATCGAAGGACACCGTCACTGACGGCAGCTGTCCCAGATGGTTGATGCTGAGCGGCATCGTGCCGTTCGTGATCTTGGTCACGGCCGTCAGCGGCACCAGCGTTCCATTCTGCGCGGTCACATAGAGGCGCGAGAGGGCCGACGGGTCCGTCTGGTATTGCGGCAGCAGTTCGAGGATGACTTCATAGGTATCCGACGAGCCGTATATCTGCGAAATTTCCGAGCCGCCGAACGCCGACCCTAGCGCGGTTTCGATGGCCGCCGGTGTCACGCCCAGCGCCGATGCCCGGTCGCGGTCGATCGTGACGTTCAGTGAAGGCGTCGATAGCTGCAGATCGCTTGTGACGTCCACGAAGCCCTGTGTCGTCCTCAGCGCGTTCATCAGCTTGGTCGAGGACTCCTCCAGTTCCTGCATGTCCAGGTCCTGAAGCGTGTACTGATACTGCGACTTGGTCAGCATGCCGCCGATACGGATCATCGGCGGGACCTGCATGAAGATATTGATGCCGGGAATCTCGCTGAGGTCCTTGCGCAGGCGCTGCACGACGTCGAACGCCGAAGAGTTGCGCTCCGACAGCGGCTTCAGGCTCGCGAAGATACGACCGCTGTTGACGCCCGAACTCGATCCGCCGGAGCCGACCGCGGACATGAAGCCTTCGATGTCGGGATCCTTCGCCACGATCGCGGCGGCCTGCTGTTGATAGCGCACCATCTGATCGAACGAGGTGCCATTGGACGCTTCCGTCAGTCCGAAGACCTGTCCCTGGTCGCTCGCGGGCAGGAAGTCCTGCGGCATGATCATGAACATGCCAATGGTCGCGACGATGCTGAGCAGGAAGATGATGAAGATCACGAAGCGATGCTGCAGGCTCCAGCGCAGCGACCGCTCGTAGGACGCCTGCACGCGGTTGAACGCGTTCTCGCTCCATTCGTAGAAGCGGTTGTGCTTCTTGTGCGATTCCGGCTTTAGCATTCGCGCGCACAGCATCGGGGTCAATGTCACCGACACGATGCCCGAGAACAGGATTGCCAGAACGATGGTGACGGCAAATTCGTGCAGCAGCCGTCCGATGATCCCGCCCATGAACACGAGTGGAATGAACACCGCGGCCAGCGAGACGGTCATGGACAGAATCGTGAAGCCGATCTCGCGCGCGCCCTTGAGCGCGGCCTCCATCGGCCGGTCGCCTGCCTCGACATGGCGCACGATATTTTCGAGCATGACGATGGCGTCGTCGACGACGAATCCGACCGAAAGCGTCAACGCCAGGAGCGAGAGATTGTCGAGGCTGTAGCCCAGGAACGACATGCTGGCGAATGTGCCGATCACCGCGATCGGCAACGCAAGTGACGGGATGAGCGTCGCCGACAGCGTGCGCAGGAACACAAAGATCACCGCCACGACCAGGATCGCCGCCAGAACCAGTGTCAGTTCCACGTCGGACACCGAGGCGCGGATCGACTGGCTGCGGTCGTAGAGTACGTTGAGGTGAACGGTCGCCGGCAGCTGCGCCATGAAATTGGGCAGGATTGCCTTGATCTCGTTGACGACGGCGATCGTGTTGGATCCGGGCTGGCGCTGGATCGCGAGCACGATGGCGCGCTTGCCGTTGTACCAGCTCGCCACATACTTGTTCTCGACGCCGTCGACCGCGCGGCCGACATCCTGCACGCGCACCGGCGCGCCGTTCTTGTAGGCGATGATCTGGCGATTGAAGGACTCACCGGTCTCGAGCTGGCCGCTCGAATGCAGCACGATCGACTGTTTGGAACCGTTCAGCGAACCGGTTGGAATGTTCGGATTGGCGGCATTGGCGATGGTCGCAACCTGATCGATGCCGATGCCGCGTGCGGCGAGGGCTACGGGGTCGGCCTGGATACGCACCGCGAATTTCTGCGAACCGTAGACGTTGACCTGTGCCACGCCGTTCAGCGTCGACAATTGCCGGGCCAGCAGCGTCTCGGCGTATTTGTCTACTTCCTGAAGCGGCAAGGTCGGCGAGCCCATCGCGAGATACATGATCGGCTGGTCCGACGGATTGACCTTGCGCATGGTCGGCGGCGTTGGCATCTGCTGCGGCAGTTGCCGCCCGGCGGCGGAGATCGCCGCCTGCACGTCCTGCGCCGCACCATCGAGGTTGCGGTCGAGATCGAACTGGATGGTGATCTGGGTCGAACCCTGCGTGCTCGACGAACTCATCGAACTCACGCCGGCGATGGTCGAGAACTGGCTCTCGAGCGGCGTTGCGACGCCTGACGCCATGGTTTCGGGATCGGCGCCGGGAAGGCCGGCGCTGACCACGATGGTCGGAAAATCGACGTTCGGCAGTTCGCTGATCGGCAACTGGAAGAAGCCGAGCAGGCCGAAGATCACGATCGCCGCCATGATCAGTGTCGTCATGACGGGCTTCAGGATGAACTGACGCGAGATATTCATGGCGCTTTCGGCGCGGCAGCTTTCGCGATGGAGACGGGCTTGCCCGGAACGACGCGAAGTTGCCCGTCTGTGATCACCCGATCGCCTTTGTTCACTTTGCCCGATATCGCGATCGTGGCACCGCCGTCGAACAGGACTGTCACCGGCCGCAACTGCGCATTGTCATCCTTGTCGACGACATAGACGTAACGACCATCGGGCCCGACATTCACGGCTTCGCGCGGCACCACAATGGCGTCCGGCAACGTGTCGAGCGCGACCGCGACATCGACAAGCTGGCCGGGCACGAGGCGCATGTCTTCGTTCGCAAAGGTCGAGCGCAGTTCGATGGTGCCGGTGGTGTTGCTCACCGCATTGCTCACGAAATCGACCTTGGCCTGGATCGGCTTTCCAGTGGCGTCGTGCAAGTCGACCGCCGCGGTGAGCGTGTTTTGCGCGGCGCGGTTCTGGATGCGCGGCAAATCCGACTGCGAAAGCGAGAACGAGACTTTCACCGGCTGGATCTGTGTGATCGTCACGAGCGGGCTGGTGCCATTGGCGGTCACCAGATTTCCCGGTTGGACGAGGATCGGCCCGGTCTTTCCATCGATAGGCGACTTGATGACCGAATAGGCAAGATTGAGCCTGGCGACATCGAGCGCAGCCCGGTCGGACTGCACGGTTGCGGCGAGCGCTTTTGCGTTGGCGTCTGCCTGGTCGCGCTGCTGCTGCGAAATCGCGACTTGCTTGAACAGGGCGTCGTAACGCACCTGATCGTTGTGCGCACTCGCCAGCATCGCCTGGTCCTTCGCGAGCGTGCCTTGCGCCTGCTCGACGGCCGCCTGAAACGGACGCGGGTCGAGCCTGAAGATCACCTGGCCGGTGCGTACGATATCGCCTTCCTTGAAGCCCGCAGCCATCAACTGCCCGTCCACGCGCGCGGTGACCTGGACAGTGGCATTGGCGACGACGGTGCCAAGCGTGTGCTCCACCACGGTCACGGTCATCTCTTTTGCGGCGGTAACCCGCACCGGCGCCGGCGGCATGGCAGGCTTGGAGGAATCCGCCGTCAGATCGCGGATGAGCCAGATCAAACCTGCCACAAGAACAAGCGCGAGCCCGCACCAGATTAGCCGGGTGCGGGAATCGGCTCGGCGGATGGCGCCGGGAAGCCCCTGAACCGAGGTTGGGATCGTCTCAAAACTGTTGGGAAATCGGATGTTCATCAACGGTCCTTAGCCCAACGAAACGCGCTGCGGCTCCGCGAGTCGGGGCCGCCGGGCGAGATATCGGGCTTTCTGAGCCATTTCTTAGCACGGCTTTCCGAAAAAATGCCTTTCATCCGCGGCTTTTTGTATCCAATTGCCCGGTTTCCGGGCATTGGCGACGAAGAAAAGCTCGGCCCTACAGGCGGTTAATGTTCCCGGATGGGCCGGGAGTTCGGCCTGGGACCGTGTCTACACCGGGCGCAAGGTTGCCGCCTTCATACTCGCCGTCTATAAGCCCGCCTCCCCGAAAGGCGCCGTTTTTCCATGGATCTCCGCAACATCGCGATCATCGCCCATGTCGACCATGGCAAGACCACGCTGGTGGACCAGCTCCTGAAGCAATCCGGTTCCGTGCGCGAGAACCAGCACATGCAGGATCGGGCGCTCGATTCCAACGATCTGGAGCGGGAGCGCGGCATCACGATTCTCGCCAAGTGCACCAGTGTCGAGTGGAACGGCACCCGCATCAACATCGTCGACACGCCGGGCCACGCCGACTTCGGCGGCGAGGTCGAGCGCATCCTCTCCATGGTCGATGGCGTTGTGCTGCTGGTCGACGCGGCCGAGTCGGTCATGCCGCAGACGAAGTTCGTGCTGTCCAAGGCCCTGAAGCTCGGCCTCAAGCCCATCGTGGTCATCAACAAGATCGACCGCCACGACGCCCAGCCCAAGGAGACGCTGGAGAGCATCTTCGATCTGTTTCTTGCGCTCGAAGCCAACGATTACCAGCTCGACTTCCATCATCTCTATGCCTCGGGCCGCAACGGCTGGGCGGTGAACGAGCTGGAAGACGAGCGCAAGGACCTCTCGCCGCTGTTCAAGCGCATCGTCGAGGACGTTCCGTCGCCGAAGCCGATGGCGCTGGCCGGCGACGAGCATCCGTTCAAGATGCTGGTGACGACGCTCGAGGCCGACAACTTCCTCGGCCGCATTCTGACGGGCCGTATCGAATCCGGCGCGATGACGGTCAACCGTGTGATCAAGGTACTGAACAACGACAGCAAGGAGATCGAGCGCGCGCGCGTGACCAAGCTGCTCGCCTTCCGTGGACTCGCCCGTGTTCCGGTGGCGCGCGCTGAGGCCGGCGATATCATCGCCATCGCGGGCCTTCAGATCGCGACCGTCGCCGATACGCTTTGCGACATGCAGGTCACCGAGGCGATCCACGCCAACCCCATCGATCCGCCGACCCTGGCGATGACCGTGTCGGTCAATGATTCCCCGCTCGCCGGACGGGAGGGCGACAAGGTGCAGAGCCGCGTGATCCGCGAGCGGTTGCTGCGCGAGGCCGAGGGCAATGTCGCGATCAAGGTCAAAGAGACCGGCGACGGCGACTTCGAAGTTGCGGGCCGCGGCGAGTTGCAACTCGGCGTGCTCATCGAAACCATGCGGCGCGAGGGTTTCGAGCTTTCGATCAGCCGCCCCCGCGTTCTGTTCCAGACCGGCGAGAAGGGCGAGCGGCTTGAGCCGATGGAAGAAGTCACCATCGACGTCGACGATCCCTATACCGGCGTCGTGATCGAAAAGGTCTCCACGCGCAAGGGCGAGATGACCGACATGCGTCCGACGGGAGCAGGCAAGACGCGCATCGTCTTTAGTGCGCCGTCGCGCGGGTTGATCGGCTATCACGGCGAGTTTTTGACCGACACGCGCGGCACCGGCGTGATCAACCGCATGTTCGCAGGCTACGCGCCGCACAAGGGACCGATCCAGGGCCGCACCAACGGCGTGCTGATCTCGACCGGTGACGGCGAGGCGGTCGCCTACGCGCTCTGGTATCTGGAAGAGCGCGGCAAGCTCTTCATCGTGCCGGGCACCAAGGTCTACCAGGGCATGATCATCGGCCAGAACGCTAAGGACAACGACCTCGAGGTCAATCCGTTGAAGGCCAAGCAGCTCACCAACATCCGCACCACCTCGAAGGACGAGGCGGTGCGGTTGACGCCCATCGTCCCGATGACGCTCGAACAGGCCATCGCCTATATCGAGGACGACGAACTCGTCGAGGTCACGCCGCAATCCATCCGTATACGGAAGAGAGAGCTCAGCCCCCATGACCGCAAGCGCACCGCACGCGCGGTGGCGGAGTAGTCACTTAGCCGGCCAGGTCTTGTCGCCGTAGCTCTAGCGAAGGCGGCAAAGCCCCGCCATGACGACGTGAATGAAAGAATCTAAATCGAAAACGCTCTAGCGGCGCTTTCGCCACGCCCGCCAGTCCTTGAACATCGCCTCCGCCATGCGCGCGGCATGGCTGTAGAGCCATGAGGGCTTGCGTTCCTTGAGGTCTTCGGCGATCAGGGCCGCGGCCTTGCGGTCGCCCCAATGCGCGTTGGCCGTTTCGCGGCCCATCGCGCTCAGCACCTCGCGTCGCGCTTTGGTGTCTGCAACGTCGCCGAGTTCGATACGCTCCAAATGCGGACCGAGCCGCCGGACGATCCAGTGCGAGGCGACATGCAAGCCCGGGTCCGGAACGCGTACGGCCTGTTTCAGAATGGCCATGAACGGCGACGGCTTGGGCTCGATGTTCTTCACCCAGCAATGGGTCGCGGGCGCGCGGGCTTTGGCTTCGCGCGCCACCAATCCGCCATGCGACCGGCCCCAGGCGATGAAACGGGGCACGCCGAGACCTCCGGTGCCCGCGGTGCGGCGCGCATAGACGACGCTCTTCGCACCGCGCGGCAGATACGACGATAGAATTTTCTTTGCAGAGGGCGGCGGTGTGATTTTCTGCGCCTCCATGATTTTCTTCCAGAATTTCTTGGGCCCGCGCGTGCCGCTCATGGCGAGATCGCGCAGGCCTGAGTGTTCTTCCTCCAGGATGAAGGGTGCTGCGTCTTGCGCGCCGATGACGTCCGCGTAGCCCTCGAGGATGTCCGTACACGCCTTCTTGCTGTCGAAAGACAACGCCCCGGTATCGACGGCCACGAGGATACTGGCTGCGAGGCGCACGAGATCGTTGGTGTAGGGAAGGTGACTGGCTTCGTCGAAATCGTTGATGCCCCAGGCGAGCCGGCCCTCATTGTCGCGCCAGGTGCCGAAATTCTCGATATGGAGGTCGCCGACCGACAGCACCTGTGGCGCCTTCGCGAGGTCGGCGCACTGCTTCGCGGAGAGCGCAATCCAGCGATAATAAGTCGCCCGCAGGAACGCGAAGGCGCTGTCGTGCATAAGCTGGTGCTTGAGCGCGATGTCGGAGACGTCGAGCGCGATGTTCGACGCGAGCCAGTCCTCATAGGCAGACGTGGCTTCCACGACGTTCATGGCTGTTTTCGCCCCGCCCAACGCCAGCCTATGATAGCCAATAATGTGAGCTTCGGGTACCGAGCAAATGCCGATCCAAACCCCCTGTATCAAGGTCTGCGAGATCGATCCGGCGAGCCAATTGTGCGCCGGCTGCGGCCGGACGCTGCAGGAAATCGGCCGCTGGGGCGCGATGAGCGACGCCGAACGCGCCGCTATCATGGCCGGGCTGCCGCGCCGCATGGATCGCGCTGGGCTCGTGACGCATTTGGGAGCGCGGTAACGGGATGCGCGGTTCCATCCACCATATCGATCTCTCCGTCCACGACCCCAAGGCAGCGCGCCCGTTCTGGGAGGCGGTGCTCGGTTTCATGGGGTACCGTGTAAGCACGCAATACGATCACGGCGGGTATGATTTCGACGCGGGCGACCGTGGCGGCGATTTCTGCTCCATCGGAATCCGGCCCGTGTCCGGTCCGAACGCGGACCGCCAACACGACCGCTATTCCTCCGGGATGCATCATCTGGCCTGGAACGCCGCAAGCCGCGCGGATGTCGACGCACTCCATGCAATGCTTCTTAAGCTCGGTGCGACCGTACTCGATGCGCCGGCGCATTATCCCGAATACAGCGAAGGCTATTACGCCGTATTCTTCGCCGATCCCGACGGCATGAAGCTCGAATACTGTTACGTGCCGGGATAACTCAGCCTGCGTCTTCGATGTCTTCGCGTCCGAGCGGATAGGGTTCAAGCGGTTTCCCCGCCAATGCGCCGAGCCAATCGAGACCCGCGCGCAGTTTCACGTTTTCGCCGATGACGAGGATCGCCGGTGCGCTGCTGACCGCGGCGGCTTCACCGAGTCCCGCAAGTGTCGTGACCTGCACGGCCTGCCGGTCGAAGGATGCATCGCTGACGACGGCGGCAGCTTCGTTTGCGTTGCGCCCGGCTTCGATCAGCCTGGCCGCGATCTCGCCCGCGTATTGCCGCGCCATGAAAAGCACGATCGTCGGCGACCCGCGCGCGATCGCTGACCAGTCGAGCTTCGGCAGTTTGCCATCGGCGCCATGGCCGGTAACGAAGGTAACGGCGTGATTTGTATCGCGATGGGTGACCGGAATGCCGGCATAGGCGAGGCCGCCGATTCCGGCCGTGACGCCGGGCACGATGCGGAACGGAATGCCCGCGCGCGCAAGCGCCAGTGCTTCCTCCGCGCCGCGTCCGAACACGAAGGGATCGCCGCCTTTCAGCCGCAGCACGCGCTTGCCCCTGCGCGCCAGCGAGACCAGCGTGCGCGAGATATCGCTCTGCTTGCACGACTTCTTTCCGCCGCGCTTGCCGGCATAGATGATCTCCGCGCCTGGCCGCGCGAGTTTGAGCAGTACCTCGTTGATGAGGGCGTCGTGCAGCACCGCATCGGCGTTCTGGAGCGCGTGGATGCCAAGGGCGGTGATCAGTCCGGGATCGCCAGGACCGGCGCCAGCGAGCCAGACGCTGCCGCTTTCGAACTTGGGAAGACCCAGCGCATCCAGCGGATTGCGGCTCAGCGAAACGACGTTGTCGCTCATTCTACTTTCTCACTCTGTGAATAAAATTATATCACATACAGTGAATGTAGGAAGTATCTCCGGCATTTAAAGAAATCCGCCAAAACCCGCGACTTTTGCCGCTTGCTGCGGTTATAGAGGCACCCGCAAACCGAACCCTCCAGACCGATGTCCGACAAGCCCCGCAGCGACCTGAAGCCCAACACCGCCGAATACGAGACCTTCCCGCTCGTCACCCCCAACGGCTTTCGCGAATACGATGCGCGCTGGTTGTTTGAGAAGGAACTGAATCTCCTCGGCGTGCAAACGCTCGGCCTTTGCATGGGCACTTATTTCCATGAGATCGGCATGAAGCCGCGCGTGGTCGCCGGACACGACTATCGCTCCTACGAACTCGCGATCAAACAGGCATTGATCCTCGGCCTGATGAATGCCGGCTGCGAAGTGGTCGACATCGGATTGTGCACGACGCCGATGGCGTATTTCGCGCAGTTCGCACTCGAGTGCCCCGGCCTTGCCATGGTCACCGCCAGCCACAACGAAAACGGCTGGACCGGCGTGAAGATGGGATCGAATCCGCCGCTCACCTTCGGCCCGGAGCAGATGACGGCGCTGAAGGCGATGGTGCTGAACGGGGAGGGCAAGGCGCGGCCGGGCGGGTCCTATTCGGCGGTCGCCAATTTCCGCGACCAGTATCTCGACGAACTGACCAAGGGCCACAAGCTCTCGCGGCCGATCCGTGTGGTGGTGGCGTGCGGCAACGGCACGGCGGGCCTCTTCGGACCGGAGGCACTGCGCCGGATCGGCGCCGATGTCGTCGAGGCGCAATGCGATCTCGACTACACCTTCCCGAACTACAATCCCAACACCGAAGACCTTCACATGCTGCACGCGATGGCGAAGGCGCTGAAGGACAGCGGCGCGGAAATCGCGGTCGGCTTCGATGCCGATGGCGACCGCTGCGGCGTGGTGGACGACGAGGGCGAGGAGATCTTCGCCGACAAGGTGGGCGTGCTGCTGGCGCGCGATCTTTCGGCGCTGCATCCGAACGCGAAATTCGTGGTCGACGTGAAATCGACTGGCATCTTCAATATCGATCCGGTGCTGAAGAAGAACGGCGCGACGGTCGATTTCTGGAAGACCGGCCATTCCTACATCAAGGCCCGCACGACCGAGCTCGGCGCGCTCGCTGGCTTCGAGAAGAGCGGGCACTATTTTCTGCGGCCGCCGATCGGCCGCGGCTATGACGATGGCATCGTCGCTGGCATTGCGGTGCTGGAGATGCTCGACCGCGCGGGCAACAAGAAGATGTCTGATCTGATCGCCGAATTGCCCAAGACCTGGGGTTCGCCGACCATGGCGCCCTATTGTCCGGACGACAAGAAATACGGTGTCGTCGATGCGATGACGAAGGAATATCAGGACGTCCAGGCAAAGGGCGGAACGATCTTCGGTCAGAAGATCAAGGATATCATCACCGTCAACGGCGTGCGCGTGACCCTGGAAGACGGCACCTGGGGCCTCGTGCGTGCGTCGTCCAACAAGCCCTCGCTTGTGGTCGTGGTCGAAAGCCCGGTGTCGGACGCGAACATGCACGCGATGTTCGGGGACCTCGACGGACGCCTATCGAAGCACCCCGAAGTCGGCGCCTACGACCAGAAGATCTGATGCGCGATCTCAAGGCGTGGCTGCGTGACACCGTCTTCCCGCTCTGGGCGGCGAAGGGCGTCGACCGCGTGGGCGGCGGTTTCTACGAAGCGCTGGATGCGAACGCCGAGCCATTGCCGGTCGATCGCCGGTTTCGCGTCGCGTCGCGGCAGACCTACGCCTTCATCACCGCTGGCCGGCTCGGCTGGGATGGCCCCTGGCGGGATATCGCGGCCGCCGGATTTCGCGCGCTCCTCGCGCGCTATCGCCGTCCCGACGGTCTCTTCCGCCGGTTGGTCCATCACGACGGCACCGTCAGCGACGACACAGCCCTGTTCTACGACCAGGCCACCGTGCTGTTCCTGCTCGCGAATGCAAGGGCGGACTTCGAGGACGAATTCGGCATCACGCGCATCGCTCACGAGATCGTCGCAGAGCTGGAACGGTCGCGGCGCACAGGATCGGGCGGATTTATCGAAACCGACGCCCATCCCTGGCAGTCCAACGCGCATATGCATTTCCTGGAGGCGATGCTTGCCTGGCGCGCCATCGATGACGATCCGCGCTGGGGGCGCCTGGCCGATGAAACCGGATCGTTGGCCCTCGACCGCTTTATCAATCCGCGCACCGGACTTCTGCACGAATTCTTCGCCGAGGGCTGGGCGCCCGCGCCCGGCATCGACGGCCGTCACGTCGAGCCCGGCCATCAATTCGAATGGGCCTTCCTGCTGAACGGCTGGGCACCGCACGACGGCCGGGCACAAGCCGTCGTGCAAAAGCTCTATGTCAACGGCGTGAAGCAGATCGACACCACCCGCAACCTCGCGCCGTTCGCGTTACTCGATGACGGCACCGTGCGCGAGCCGGTCGCGCGGTTCTGGGCGCAGGCCGAATGGCTCCGCACCGCGATCGCCCTGGACGATGCCGCGGGTGAGAAGCAGGCGATGGCCGCCGTCGAACGCTATCTGGACCGGCCAAAGCCCGGTCTCTGGCTGGACCGGATCGATGCCTCGAACCACTTGGTCGAGGAACCCATCACCGCCAGTACCCTCTACCACATCATCGGCGCCGCGCTGGTTCAGAAGCCTTAAGATCGGCTAGGATCGCCACCGGAGGCCGCACATGTCCGGCATCGACGAATACAAAGGCGAGCGTCTCACCGTCATCAATGACGGCAAGCGCTGCATTCATTCGCGCTATTGCGTGCTGAACCTGCCGAATGTGTTCAAGCCGAATGTCGATGGGCCGTGGATCGAGCCGGATGCCGCCAATGTAGAAGCGGCCATCGCCGTCATCACCAAATGTCCGTCGGGTGCGCTGCGCTATCGTCCGGAAGGCACGACGGACGCCGAAGGCGCGCCGGGCGTCAATACGATCCGCATCGCCGAAGACGGCCCGCTGCTTGTCCATGCCGAACTGAATGTCGGCGGCGACACCTCAAGCCTCCGCGCCACGCTCTGCCGCTGCGGGAAGTCGTTCAACAAGCCTTATTGCGACCGCATGCATGTGAAGGCCGCCTTCAAGGCCACGGGCGAACCCGACAGCGGGGAGGCGGAAACCCTTTCGGTGAAGAATGGTCCACTGACGGTGACGCCGACGAAGGACGGTCCGCTTCACGTGCAAGGCGCGCTGGAAATCTGCTCGGCGAGCGGGCGCACGATCACGCGGACGATGGAAACCTGGCTGTGCCGCTGCGGCCACTCCCAGAACAAGCCGTTCTGCGACGGCAGCCACGAGGCCGCGGGCTTCACGGCGGACGGCGAATAGTCACTTCGCGTCGTGGAAGATGATGCCGAGCGTGTGGCGCTCGCCGGAGCGCAACGCGCTGACGCCGTGGCGCATGGTCACGCGATAGGTACCGCGCGATCCCTGAACGGGGCGCTGGTTGACCGCGAACACCACGCCATCGCCCTGTTTCAGCGGCACGACGGCGGCGCGCGATTGCATGCGCGGGCGCTGCTCGGTCAGCACGAACTCGCCGCCGGTGAAATCCGTGCCCGGCACCGACAGCAGGATCGCAACCTGGAGCGGGAAGACGTGCTCGCCATAGAGGTCCTGATGCAGGCAATTGTAGTCGCCGGGACCGTACCGCAGCAGAAGCGGCGTCGGCCGCGTCTGTCCCGCCTCGTGGCAGCGTTTCAGGAAGGCGCGGTGCGTGGGTGGAAAGCGGGTTTCGATTTTCATCGCCTCGTACCAGCGGTTGGCGATCGGGGCGAGATGCGGATAGAGCGTGTCGCGCAACTGCGCGATGTGCGGCGGCAAAGGATAGGCGAAGTATTTGTATTCGCCGCGTCCGAAGCCATGCCGCGCCATCACGACCGTGCTGCGGAATTTTTCTTTGTCGTCATACGTCGTGGCAAGCGCGCGGCATTCGGCAGGCGTCAGAAGCCTCTCAAGAACGGCCCAGCCTTCGCGGTCGAGCGTCTCGGAGATCGTCTGCCAGTCGCGTGTGTCGGTCGTTTTCATATCCGCAGTTTAGCCCGCGCCGCACAAGCTGCGACCCGATCCTTGCGATATGTCAGGCGAGTGCGTCGTAGAGCATGCGCGCGGCGGTCACGGCGATGAAGAGCGCGAAGATGGCGCGGAGCTTCTTGCGGTCCATCTCATGCGCCAGATGCGCGCCATAGGGTGCGGCGAAGAACGAGACCGGCGCGATCAAAAGGAAACCCAGCAGGTTCACATAGCCGAGTGAATAGGTCGGAAGATGAGCCGCGCCCCATCCGCTCAGGATCGCGCCGATGGTTCCGGGGATGGAGATGATCACGCCGAACGCCGAGGCCGTTCCGACCGCACGATGGATCGGCACGCCGAAGAGCGTCATGATGGGCACGCCGATGGTTCCCCCGCCGATTCCCATCATGGTCGAAAGCCCGCCGATCAACGCGGGCAGGGTAAGGCCGGCTGGCCCTTCGGGCAGATGATCGGCGATGCGCCGCTCCTCGCTGCCGAACGCCAGATGGATCGCGACCGGGATCGCGACAAGCGCAAAGATCAGCGCCAGGGTCTGTCCGCGCGCGATGCCGGCAAGCGCGCTGCCGATCGCCACGCCGACGAGCATCGGGATCGCCCAGCGCCGCAGCAGCGCCCAGTCGACCGCGCCTTTGCGGTCATGCGCGCGCATGGAGGAGAACGCGGTCGGGATGATCGTGGCGAGCGAGGTGCCGATCGCGATGTGCATGCGGATGCCGGGATCGATGCCGATCAGCGCCAGCACATGATAGAGCACCGGCACCACAACGATGCCGCCGCCAACGCCGAGCATGCCCGCGGTCAGCCCGCTCACGGCGCCCGCGATGATGAGCCCGAGCGCCAGCGTTCCGAGATCGCTTCCCGAGTGAAGAATGTCCATTCAGGCGGCCACGCGCTCGATGGGCTGACGCACAAGCGCGAGCGCGTCGCGCAGGGTCTGCAGATTTGCGCCGCGCAGATTGCCATTCTCCGCCAGATGGCGGCGGAAAAGGCGCGCGCCCTGCCTGCCGTTGAACAGGCCCAGCATCGGCTTTGTCAACCGGTTCAGCGGAACACGCTGGCCCAGTTGTTCCGCCACATATTCCACATAGGCGTCGACGGCGGCGTCCAGCGAAACAGGCTCTCCGCCAAAGAACCGCGCATCGACTTCCGCAAGCATCGCCGGCGAATGAAAGGCGGCGCGGCCGATCATCACGCCATCGACGCGGTCCAGATGCGCCTGCGCTTCGTCGAGCGTGCCGATCCCGCCATTGATGACGATCTTGAGCTTGGGATGCTCCAGCTTCACCCGATAGACGAGGCCGTAATCCAGCGGCGGCACGTCGCGGTTCTCTTTCGGGGACAGCCCTTCGAGCCATGCCTTGCGTGCATGAACGGCGAAAATTCTCACGCCCGCCCGCGCGCACAATCCGACCAATTCCCGCAGCGACTCTTTCGGCTCTTGGTCGTCAACACCGATGCGGCATTTGACCGTCACCGGAATCGAAACCGCCGCCCGCATCGCGGCCACACATTCGGCGACGAGTTCGGGTTCGCGCATCAGGCACGCACCGAAGCGGCCGGATTGGACGCGATCGGACGGACAGCCGACATTGAGATTGATTTCGCTATAGCCGAAATCAACACCGATCTTCGCCGCTTCGGCCAGCTTCCCCGGTTCGGATCCACCTAGTTGGAGGGCCACCGGGTCTTCGCGCCTGTCGAAGTCCAGCAAGCGCGCGCGATTGCCCCTGAGGATCGCGTCTGCCGTGACCATCTCGGTGTAAAGCAAGGCACTACGCGTCAATTGCCGATGGAGGAACCGGCAATGCCGGTCCGTCCAGTCCATCATCGGTGCGATACAGAATTTATGTGTCTGATTTTCCTGCATTATTTCACTATTTTGGGATCGAAAAATACGACCTCTTCGCACGGTTCGACGTCTCAGCGCGCTGGATTGTGTACGCGCGAGCGTTGGTTGCGGCCAGATCAGACATTTGGAAATGTGCGATTTCAACGGATCGCGAGAAATCGAGTGTTCCTCGCAAGAACGAATTGCGTACAGAAGTTGACAATCCATCAAATGACGTGCATATAGCGCGTCAGGAGACGAGAATGAGCCACCAAAACACGCTTCCCGCTACCGAGCGGGTTCCCAAGGAAATTCAGACGTTTTCAGAAGGCGCTGCTCGGGCGCGTCTGTCGGGAACGGCTATTAGGGCGTTTGGGAAGCTGGCGAAACACTGGGGCCTTTCGAATCCGGAGTCCGCGGCTTTGCTAGGCGTATCGCAGAGTACGTGGGAACGCATGAAACGCGGCGAGCGGACGGAGGCGTTGTCTCAGGACCAACTCACGCGCGTGTCGGCATTGGTGGGCATGTTCAAGGGATTACATCTGCTTTTTGCCGACGCAATGGCCGACAAATGGCCCCAGCTCGCCAATAAGGGGCCACTGTTTGAAGGCAAGCGGCCGATCGATGCTGTGATTGAAGGCGGAATTCCCCGGATGCTGGAAGTCCGTCGTTATATCGACGCGGTGCGCGGTGGAATTTGAGCAAATTGAGGGCGTTCCGATTGTTCGGGATGCCTTCGCGCGAACGATCCGGCTCGTAACGACCGCGCGTCTGCGCGATTCAGTTCTGAAGGCGCTGGCAGATAACGAAAGCGAACTTGCCGAGCTCGCGGAGATCGAGGGTGCCACAAGCACTCGCCTGATCGCCGAGGATCACGGCCTCGACGCCATTGCTGCAGAGGAATTTATATATGGCGTGCCGCATGCAGCATTCATAAACGCGAGCTTCGCCTACGCAAAGCCGCGCGAATTCAACAGATTCAACGGACCCAGCAGGGGCGCATGGTATGCCGCGTTGGACGTGCATACATGCATTGCGGAAGTCGCGTTCCACATGACGGAATTTCTCGCGCGAACGGGTGTGTACGAAGCGACTGTCGACTACGCCGAGTTGTTTGCGAGTTTGGCTGGCGAATATCTCGACCTGCGCGAGATGCCCGGCCACCCCTCCCTCAATTCCGACAATACTGTGGGCTACCGGGCAGGAAACGCTTTGGCAGAAGCGGTCATGGCCAGGGGCGTTAACGGGATCATCTATCCCTCTCTTCGCCACCAGGGCGGCACATGCTTCGCCGTATTATGGCCCCATGCGGTCCAGTCCGTCGCGCAGGGAAATGTTTTCCGGTTTGTGTGGTCCGGTGCCCCGTCGCCGAAGGTTGACAAAATTACTTCGTGACAGGGCGAGATGAGTTGCCGCCCGATTGAACCGCGGTCTTGTAGTCGTCGCCGGGGTTAGGTCCGCGCTCTCCGAGCAGCGAGAGGACAAAGCCTGTCAGCAGCATCGCGATCAGAACCAGGATGACCGTAGACCCTGCCGCGGTGTTGTGGCCTATGGAACGGATGGCCGGGTGCAACAGGAGAAGCGCCTTGCTGCCCAGCTGCAGAGCGAGCAGCAGAAGATAGATAAACGGAATCATGGCGCGGTAGCGGATCAGCGCCATTACGCCCATTAGCCCGAACAGAAGGCGGGAAAGGCCGAGAAGCGCGAAGAGCGAAACCGCCGTTGTTGCGGCTTCGGGACCAAACCGGTCCAGGGGAATCCCGTCGGCGCCCATCGCGACCGTTCGCGTGTTGATGATCGAATTGATGCCAATGACGAGTTCCAGGAGCACCACCGGCACCAGGATCCAGATCGCGAGCCAATGGCCGCGAAAGATGTTGTCGAACTGCCTGGGAAAGACGCGACCAAGCATTGTCAACTCCCGTTCACAGTCGCCTCAGAACAGGATGCCAGAGGAATGTGTACGCGCCAAAGACTCCAACAGCCATCAGCAGGGCAAACGTGGTGAGCACAATTGCCATCGCGATACGGGCCGGTGCGCTGCCATCTTCTTTTGCGCGCAGGTAAAATTCCAGCACAGCGAGCGGTAACAGGTAGCAGCCGAACGCGCAGGCGACGACGACCGGCCCGTCGAAATTCTTGCCGAGTCCGGCTTCGCTCCGGGTCAGCACGATCCAACCGAAGATCATCACACGGAAGAACCACTGGCCATTGGCGACAAGATATGTCCGCAGCGCCCAGCGGCGGTGCGAAACGAATTCGCGCTTCAACGCGGCGCTCCAGGCCAATGCTGCGAGGAGAACGATGAGAAGCCCGTTTCCGCTGATGGCGATTGCGCCTGTCATGTTCGTGGTCGCGCCGCGTACCCAGACCATGTAGAGACCGGTCAGGCTGACGCCGATCGCCGTTACGATAAAGACGCGCCCGTTCCAGCGATGGAAACGCGGCGCCATCGCGCGCACGCGCGGTACAAGCTGCAGCGCGCCGCCCAGCGTCACATACGATACGAGCAGGGCATGGGCGCCGAAAGCCAGATTGCCAGCCAGGTCGCCGGGCACGTAGCCTTTCAACAGGCCATGGTTCTTTGTCCAGACCTGAAAATTGCCTGTCAACGTCGAAGGGCCGTAGAAGAGAGCGATATAATAGAAGAATAGCCACTGCCCGAAAGTGGCAACGGCGAGCCAGAACATCGCCGCACGGCTCAGAAGCAGGCCGGCAACACGCACGACGGGGCCCGCGTTGCCGGTATCGAATTGTGACGCCGATGCCATTGCGCTTGCCCCTGCCGAACCTAACTTTAGATAAGAGGGTTCAAGCGGCGCGCCATGATGCCGGATGCCAAAAGCATGATCGCAGGTAACAAAGAACATGGCTGAACTTACGGTATCCGCCGGACTGGCGAAGGGCCTTCTCGATCTGGCCGTGTTGAAGGGTGCGGACCGTGCAGCATTGCTGGCGCGTGCGGATATCGCCGCAGGCGATCTCGACGATCAGGACAATCGAATCCCGCTGTCGCGCTATGTGATGCTTGTGCGCGCGGGCAAGGAACTGAGCGGCGATCCAGCGCTGGCGTTGCACTACGGAGAGACAAGCGATTTCGCGCAGGTTTCGGTGGTCGGCTTGATCGGGATGGCTTCCGAGACCTTGGCCGAGGCGTTCGTCCAGCTGAACCGTTATGGGCGGCTGGTGGTGGAGTTCGACGGTGGCAACGATCGCTTTGTGATGATGCCAGAGCATGGCGATTTTTGGATGGTGGACACGCGCCAGAACCCGAACGACTTCTTCGAGCTGACCGAGTCCACGTTCGCCCGCATGATCTGCGGCCCGCGTGCCTTCGGCGTCACCCAGCTCGCAAAAACCGTACATGTCACGCACAAGGCGCCCACCTACGCGTCCGAATATCAGCGCGTTTATGGCGCGCCGGTAATGTTCGAAGCCGCGCGCAATGCGATCCTGATCGATTCACGCTGGAGCGCGCACCGCATCCAGCAGGCACCGCGTTATGCCTTCGGCATCTTGAGCCAGCATGCGCAAAAACTCCTTGACGATCTGGAACGCTCCAAGACGCTGCGCGGTCGCGTAGAGACCCTGCTGTTGCCCGTGCTTCACAAGGGCGACATCGGCATGGACGCCATCGCGGGCCAGCTCGCGGTCAGCCGCCAGACGCTGTTCCGCAAGCTGAAGGCAGAGGGCACGACGTTCGAAAAAGTGCTGGACGAATTGCGCCACAGGCTCGCATTGCACTATCTGGGCGGAAAGAAGGTGTCGGTGAACGAGACGGCCTATCTGGTCGGCTTCTCCGATCCGGGCGCCTTCAGCCGCGCGTTCAAGCGCTGGACGGGATCCAACCCGCGCGATGCGCGCGGCGCTAAAGCAGCTTCCAGATAAGGGCGCGCAGGCGCGGGCTGACGGCGAACGCGAAACCGGCGACCGCGAGAATGCCGAGCGTCGAGAGCGAATTGTTCTGAACGAAGTCGCGCGCTTCCTTGCCGAGCAATGTTCCGATCTCCGCCGTGAAGCCCATACCACCCAAGCCGGACCGCCCCGCCACCTTGGGCGGCGGCGGTGCCGCCATGCGCATGGCAATTCGCGCGATGACAAGCACAAGCACAGAAAACAGGATCGCGAGACCCGCCGTCGCAAGCGCGGCGAGCCAGGGCTCCATCACCGTCTCCAGCAACTGGTACATCGCGATGATGACGAAAGTAACGGCCACGATGCCGCCCGCGGCCGCGATCAGGATCGCGGCCGCGCCGATCGCAAGACGCGTCAGAAGGCGGCTGATCATGTTTCAGGATCTCAGCGGCGGCCGAGGATAAGCCCGACGAGGAGGCCTACGGCGAACGCGATCCCGGCGGATGCCAAGGGTTGTTCCTTGATCCGGTCCGCGAGGTCGTCGGCGGAGGATTCCGTCCTCGCCCAGACCTGTTCACCGGCAGCGCGCGCGCGGCTCGCCGCTTCGGCGCCTGCGGCACGGGCGGTCTGGTCGAGCAGACCCGCGATCCGCGCGAATTCCGTCTTCAATTGCCGGAACTCGTTCACCAGGGAGTCCACGTTCCGTTCGGTCTCCGGCATGTCAGTATTCGCCATCGTCAATCCTCCAAAACCAGCCGATAATCCGCCGAAATAGGGTAAAAAGTGGTTACAGGGAACCCTGCCACGCCCCATTGACGGATGCCAGACGCAAACGCTCAAACTCAGGGTTTGGGCGCAATCCGCCACACAATATTTCCCACATCGTCTGCGACCAGAAGCGCACCCGTCCGGTCGGTCGCGACACCGACAGGACGTCCATAGGCCAGATCGTTTTTCGGATCGGGGCGGAAACCGGTAAGAAAGGGCTCGGGCAACCCGGTGGGTTTGCCGTCCCTGAATGGAACGTAAACGACCTCGTAACCGGACATTTGTGCCCTGTTCCACGAGCCATGCTCGCCGATGAAGGCACCGCCCCGATAGTGCTCGGGGAAGGCGTTTGCGGTGTAGAACGTCAGGCCCAGCGCTGCGACATGGGCGCCGAGCGCATAGTCGGGTGCGATGGCTTTCGCGACCATGGCCGGGTTTTGTGGCTGCACGCGCGCGTCGACATGCTGGCCCCAGTACGACCACGGCCAGCCATAGAACGCGCCGTCCTTCACGCTGGTGAGATAGTCGGGCACGAGATCGTCGCCCAGCTGGTCGCGCTCGTTCGCGACCGTCCAGAGCTTGTGCGTCACGGGCTCAAAGCCAAGCCCGTTGGGATTGCGCAGGCCGCTTGCGAAGACGCGCTCGTTCTTGCCGTCTGGATCGATTTCCAGAATGTCCGCACGGCGCTTCTCGATCGCCATGCCCTTGTCAGCGATGTTGCTGCCCGATCCGACGGTGACATAGATCTTCTTGCCGTCCTCGCGCGCGATCAGATTGCGCGTCCAGTGATGGCCGACGGGAATGTCGAGGATCTTTTCGCACTTCGCCGCGATCTGCGTTTCGCCGTCGCGATAGGGACAGCGCACCACGCCGTCGGTGTTCGCGACATAGAACCAGCCGTTCAGCAGCAGCATGCCGAAATTCTGATGGAGGCCCTTCAGAAAGACGGTCCGGACATCGGGTTTGCCGTCGCCATTAGTGTCACGCAGCAATGTGATCTCGTTGGCGCTGGGCGGCGCGGAACCGTTTTTGGTGTCGAGCCAGTGCTCGACCAAGGTCTCGATCGAGCCGATCGGCGTCATCGGCGGCGCCGCCTCCGCCACCAGCACATCGCCGTTCGGCAAGACATAAAGCCAACGCGGATGCTTCAGGTTCTCCGCATACCGCGTGACGGCGAACCCGGCAGGCGCAGTTGGCGCAGCACCATCGGGCCAGGGCGCGGTCGAGTTCACGGACATGGTGGGGATCGTCTGCGCCACGGGCGCGGGAAGAACGGGATGCACCCCATAATTCGATTTCGGTGGCGGATGGCCCTGACCGCAGCCGGCCAGAACGGTGGCAGCAAGCAGGGCTGCGTAACGAGGCGTGCAGGCCATGGGCAGTCTCCTATGCGGCGCCGGTGCGTTCGCGCAAGAAGGCGATGACACGTTCCTCGGCCAGTTTGGTTTTGCTGCCGGGTTCGTCAATCAGATTCACGGTCAGGACCGAATGCGCGTTCATCGGCCCTGGCGCGGAGTCGATGTCGTCGAATTCGTACGCCTCGAACTTGTCGCCGAATTCCCGCCGGTAGGTCTCAAAGCGCTCGTCGGGCACGAGCTTGTCGCTCTTGAAACGCAGCCCGATCATCGAAAGGTTTTCGTCATTGAACCGTCTGCGGGCGCAGGCGATCTCTTGAGGCGACGTATCGATCGCGCCCTTGCCGGCGAACAGGGGCACCGGCATCGAAGGCTGAGACAGCACGGGTGCCACCACCGCAGGCTCCGTCATCATCGCGAGCGCAAAGCCGCCGGTGAAACACATGCCTACCGCGCCGACACCCTTGCCGCCGCAATCGGCTTTCACCTTGCGTGCCAGCGCGCGCAGCCAGTCGACCATGGGAGACGATTTGCCGCCCGACCACACGTTGAACTCACGGCGGATGCACATGCCTTGGAACATTTGGCCCAGCGCGTAGCCGGTCGAGAGCGGGCGGCCTGGTTCGCCGAAAAGGCTCGGGCAGTAAACCGTCATGCCGGCGGCTGCGACACGGTCCGCAAAGCGGATCACGAACGGATGCAGACCCGGCATCTCATGAATCACGATCACGCCCGGTCCCGTGCCGCGCCGGAACACCTGGCGCGTCCATCGCCCGTCGCTGAAATCGAAGGCCGTGTAGTCTTTCAGTGCTGCACTGTAATCCATGCCTCTTGCCCCTGCGGTAACCGCGCCCTTAGCTTTGTATGACACTAGAGGGCGTGAAATGACCTGGGCAAGCTGGAGCGCATTCGTGGTCGCCATGACGGCGCTGTGCGTGGTGCCGGGCCCGGCCGTGCTGCTCGTGCTGTCGCAGGCGCTGAGCCACGGCACCGCAAAGGCCGTCTGGTCGATCCTGGGCATCATCGTCGCGGGGACCGCCTGGTTCGTTCTATCGGCAACCGGCATCGGAGCGGTGCTGACCGCGTCCTATGACCTGTTCTTCGCGATCAAGTGGATCGGCGTGGGATATCTTGTCTGGCTCGGTGTCGCCACGTTCTTCCGCACCTCCAAACTCGCGGCACTCAAGCCAGCGTCGGGACCCGCCGATGCAAAGCGCCTGTTCGTAGGAGGCTTCGTGCTGCAGATGGCCAATCCGAACGTGCTCCTGTTCTTTACGGCTTTCCTGCCGCAGTTCATCGATCCGCACACAGTACTCTGGCCGCAGATCGCGATCCTGGCGCTGACGACGGCCGTGATCGAGCTTGTGGTGCAGCTTGGCTATGCGGTGCTCGCAGGCCGCTTTCGCGAGATGGCGATGGCAGAGCGCTTTGCGGTCGTCACCGACCGCGTTGCCGGTGTGCTGCTTGTTGCAGCCGGGTTGGGCATAGCCGCGATCCGCCGCGCCTGACTTAAGGCCCAGATTGCTAGGGCCAGCTGTGCGCAAAGTTCACGCCGCCGTCGACCACCAGGGTGTGGCCCACGACGTAATCTCCTGCGCGCGATGCCAGATAGATCGCCGCGCCCGCCATGTCCTCGTCGCGGCCGATGCGCTTCGCAGGAATCCGGCTGGCCGTCGCGTCGGCATGATCTCGCGCCTGGATGTTCATCTCCGAGGCGAACGCGCCCGGCGCGATCGCGGACACCGCGATGTTGTCCTTGATGAGATGCAGCGCGAGCCGCCGCGTCAGATGAATGAGACCCGCCTTGCTCGCCTGATAGGAATAGGTCTCTTGCGGATTGACGGCTATGCCGTCGATCGAGACGATATTGATGACCTTTGCCGGCTGCTCCGCGCTCGCGGCCGCTTTCAGCGCGCCATGCAATGCCTGTGTCAAAAAGAACGGCGTCTTGAGATTGAGGTCGAGGACCTTGTCCCAGCCCTTCTCGGGAAATTCGTCGAAGGTCGCGAGCCACGCCGCACCCGCATTGTTGACGAGGATATCGAGCTTGGGCTCGCGTGCGGTCACCGCGGCGGCGAGCGCCTTTGCGCCTTCGACATTCGATGCATCCATCGGGATCGCGATGCAGGTGCCGCCGCCGGACGACAATTCTTCAGCCGTCTTCTCGCAAGCGTCGGCCTTGCGCGAGCTGATATAGACCCGCGCCCCCTGCGCCACGAAGCCCGCAGCGATCATCTTTCCGATACCGCGCGAGCCGCCGGTCACGAGCGCGGTGCGCCCTTTGAGAGAAAACAGGTCCGACATTTCGCCTCCCGGAAATTGCTATTTCCGTAGTTGTCGGAAGACGTCATGCGCTTGTCAAACGAGACCCTGCGCGGCAGGCTTCAGGGGCAAAGGGAAATCCATGTCCGAACCCGATTCCGAGCTTCAGCGCCTGCGCGACAGCATCGACAATATAGACGCCGCGCTGGTGCACCTTCTGGCCGAGCGCTTCAAATGCACACAGGCGGTCGGCCGCTTCAAGGCCGGGCACGGGCTGCCGCCGGCCGATCCCGGGCGCGAAGCTCAGCAGGTCGCCCGTCTGCGCGCGCTCGCCAAGGAAGCCAAGCTCGACCCGGATTTCGCGGAAAAATTCCTGGCCTTCATCGTCCAGGAAGTCATCCGCCACCACGAAGCCATCCGTCGCTGAACTGTCAAAGAGCGCTGCTAACGCTCCGGGCTTTGTTGCAGATCAAAGATGACGTGGCAGGATAAATTTCAAAACGCGCTGGCCTATCAGGGCGCGGGCAGGCTGGATGCCGCGGAACGGGCATACCGCGCCACGATCGCCGGCAATCCGAGTTTTGCTGCGGCGCACCACAATCTCGGCACGGTGCTGCATCTTCGCGGGCGTTATCGTCAAGCGATCCATGCCTTCCAGCAATCGGCCAAACTCGATCCCGAGCTCGAGGCGGCCGCCCATCTCGGCATTGGCGTGGTTCTTACGAGGACAGGGGATTTTGTACATGCGGAGCAAGAGTTGCGCGCAGCAATTGCGCTCGCACCGAATTCACCGGATCCTCATCGCTTCCTCGGTGACATGTTTCGCAATCTCGGGCGGCTCGAGGAGGCGCGCACCGCTTTCCTGCGTGCGTTGAGTGCTGCGCCCGACGACCCCGAGGCTCATTTCGGTTTGGCATGTGTTTGCCTTGCGCTCGGAGAAATGCCCGAAGGCTGGGGCCACTACGAATACCGCCGTGCGAAGGTCAACTCGCCTGCGCTGGAGCCTGTCTGGAGGGGAGAGGACATCGCCGGGCGCACAGTGCTGATCCACAGCGAACAGGGGTTGGGCGATACATTCCAGTTCCTGCGCTACATCCCGCATCTCGCCGCACATCGCGCAACTGTCTTGCTGGCGGCGCGGCATGAGATCATGGCGCTGGCCGCGACGGTCCCGGGGATCTCCAGAATTGTGGAGCCGACTTATACATTGCCGCGCTTCGACTTCAGCTGTGCGCTGCCGAGTCTGCCTTACATGTTCGCCACCACGCTCGCGACGATTCCGGACAATGTGCCCTATCTGCAGGCCGATCCCACCCGTGTTGCTGCATGGCAGGAAAAGCTCGGAAAAACGGATGGCCTCACGGTGGCGATCGCGTGGCGCGGTAACCCCGAGCATCGCAACGATTATCGCCGGTCGATCCTCGATGGTGAGATCGCGCCCCTGCTGAACGTACCGAACGTCCGCTTTCTGGTCGTGCAGAAAGACGACGCCGATGCGCCCAATATGCCGAATGTCGTGAAACTCGGCGCGCAAGACTTCAACGAAGTCGCCGCGATCATGACAGTCGCCGATCTCACGATTTCGGTCGATACCGTCTTTTGCCATCTCGCTGGCGCCTTGGGCAGGCCGGTCTGGACATTGCTATGCCTGTCGCCAGATTGGCGCTGGCAGCTCGAGGGCGAACGGACCCCGTGGTACCCCAGCATGCGTCTCTTCCGACAGGAAGTCTTTGGCGACTGGGCAGGGGTAATCCGGGACATTATCGGCGCGCTTGCCGAGGTGCCGCGACGGCAGGCTTGAGCTTGGGGGGCCCGGCTGTATCATCCGCGTCGGGCCAAAGAGAGCGCCGACGATGGATCTAAGCTTTTCGCCAGAAGAAGAAGCCTTCCGCAGCGAAGTGCGCGCCTTCATCGCCGATGCCAAGGCAAAGCTGCCCGCGAGTCTCGGCGCGCCGGAATCGGCGACGCGCAGCAAGGAGGACTACCTCGCCTGGCACAAGCTTCTCTACAAGCAGGGCTGGGTCGCGCCGTTGTGGCCGAAAGAATATGGCGGCCCGGGCTGGAGCGTCACGCAGCGCTATATCTTCGGCGAGGAATGCGCCAAGGCCGATACACCCACGACCTTGCCCTTCGGCCTTTCGATGGTCGGACCGGTGATCTTCACCTTCGGCAATGACGAGCAGAAAAAGAAATTCCTGCCGCGCATCATGTCGGGTGAGGACTGGTGGTGTCAGGGCTATTCCGAACCCGGCGCCGGCTCCGATCTCGCCAGCGTGCGCACGCGCGCGGTGCTGGAAGGCGACCACTACATCGTCAACGGCCAGAAGACGTGGACGACGCTCGCGCAATACGCCGACTGGATCTTCTGTCTTGTTCGCACTGATACCAGCGTCAAGCAGCAGGAAGGCATCACCTTCCTGCTCATCGACATGAAGTCGCCCGGCATCACGGTGAAACCGATCATCGTGCTCGACGGCGCACATGAGGTGAACGACGTCTTCTTCGACAATGTGAAGGTGCCGGTCGCCAATCGGGTTGGCGAAGAGAACAAGGGCTGGACCTACGCCAAGTTCCTGCTCGTGCACGAACGCTCCGGGATCGCCCGCGTCGCGGGGTCCAAGCGGGCGGTCGACAAGCTCAAGGAGATCGCAAGGTCCGAACTCGTCGATGGAAAGCCCCTGATCGAGACGGAGGATTTCTCGCGCAAGGTTGCAGCGCTCGAGGTCGAGTTGACTGCGCTCGAATACACCGAGCTGCGCACTCTGGCAGCCGAGTCGAAGGGCCAGATGGCCGGGCCGGAAAGCTCGATCCTGAAAATCCGCGGCACGGAAATCCAGCAGCGCATCACCGAACTGACCGAAGAAGCGGTCGGTTACTATGCGTTCCCGAACGATCGCGCGCTCGGCAGCAACGAATACCCGGTCGGGCCGGATTACGCCGTCGGCGCTGCGGGGCACTATTTCAACATGCGCAAGGCCTCGATCTATGGTGGGTCGAACGAGATCCAGCGCAACATCATCGCCAAGGCGGTGCTGGGTCTCTAACCCGGCACCGACGCGCCTTTGCGCACGGCCGATGGCGCCATGCCGTAGTGGCGGCGGAAAGCGCGGTTGAAATAGGACACGTCGCCGAAACCGCATTCGAGCGCGATGTCGCTGACGCCGCGATGGTTGTTGGCGGGCTGGATCAGCGTGGCATGGACACGTTGCAAACGCTTGAGAAGTACGAATTCGGACAGCGTGGTTCCGCTGGCTTCGAATAGCCGTTGCAGCTGCCGCGCAGAAAGGTGGTTGGCACGGGCGACGCTCGCGACCGCGAGGTCCTGATCGCTCAGGTGATCCGCCACATATTTGTGTATCGCATGCAGCCGCGCGGTGGCCCGCGCATCGTCGCGCTTCACGCCCCCAGCGGTGCGCGACGAGACAAGGGTCTCCGCAATCAGCTCGAATATCTGGTCGACGACCAGCGCGCGCAGTCCTTCCGTGTTCAGGGACTGCTCGCCGTCGAGCGCGCCCAGATAGCTGGTCAAAAGCCAGAGCGCCTCGTTGCCCCGCAGAATCACATGCCCCAGGAAGGCGTCCAGATCGGGCACCAGCGCGGCAAGGATGGATCGATCGAAGCGTGTGATGATCACGCGGCCGGCCGAATGGCGGATCATGCTCAATTCCTGCTGGCAACTGAGCAGGCAGCCATCCCCTTCGCGGATCGCAAGTTCGCTGTCCGGCAACACAATGCTAAGGGGGCCTTCGGTGTTGATGATCAGGAACAGGTCGTCATTGTCGGCCGCCACGATCTCGCGCGTGCGCTTGTTGGCCGTGGGTGTGATCAAGCCCGCGCCGAAGCGGATGCCGGCAAGCGCCCTCAACGAGGCCTCGGCGCGGAACGGTTCGTCGGATAACGACTCCACTTCCTGCTTGAGCAGCATTTGCGAGACGACTTCGCACCACACCTCCCGGCGCCGGTGCTCCGGATATTCATCCGTCTTAAAGCTGAGATAGCGGAAATCCGGCGGTGGAAATTTCATGAGGGCTGCGTTCCAAAGCCGGACAGGTCTGTCTCGGCCCCTGCCGATGCTCGAAAGTGCATGGTTGTCGCCACAGGTCAAGATACCGTCGTTTCCCGTCAAGTCTTGACGCGCCGCGCCGAATGCGACGGCGGGCAAGCCCAAGACGCCCCTGACGAAACTGCCTAGATGAGGCCCAGATGCGCAGCCCGGACTAACCCGTGGCGGCGCCCGGTTCGGAGGGCATGGCGATGAATTACACGGGCACGTCGGGAGACGACGATCTTGTCGGAACTTCGGGCAATGACGCTTTCAACATGACGCAGGGCGGCAACGACAAGGTTCACGCCGGCGACGGCAACGACGTGATGTCCTTCGGCGCGACCTACGACTCCGGCGATTTCGTCGACGGTGGAACCGGAATCGACACGCTGAAGCTGGATGGCGACTACGCGACTTTCTTTATCGCCCCAACGATGATGCAAAATGTCGAGCGTATAGGCCTCGCCGCCGGGCACCAGTACAACCTCGGTTTGCTCGATGGCGTGGTCGGCAACGGCCAGACCCTCACGGTCGATGGGTCGGCGCTTCTCGCCGGCGACTACCTCAGCATCGATCTCAGCTCCATGACGGCTTTGAGCGTCAACACGACGGTCACCGTCAACAGTGGGGCTGGCACAAACTATTTCGAAGCCGGACCTGGAGCCAACATTCTGCACGGTGGCATCGGCAACGATAACGTGTTCTTCGCCGGCCAGTTCAACGCTACGGATCGAATCGACGGCGGCAGCGGAGTGGATAACAGCCTCACGCTGGACGGCGACTATTCTGCCGGTCTCGCCATCACTTCCGTCATGATGACGAACTTCCAATATCTCAACATCGATGGCGGCTACAGCTACAAGCTGACAACCAGCGACGCCAACGTCGCAGCCGGTCAGGTGCTCCATGTCATCGAGACCGGCATGGACGCGACCGACTCGCTTACGTTTAATGGCGGCCACGAAACCGACGGATCCTTCTACCTGTCCGATGGCTTGGGCAACGATGTGCTCAGCGGTGGCGCGCAGGGCGATACGTTCGCTGCCTACGGCGGTGGCGTCGACAAGCTTTACGGCAATGGCGGCGACGATCAATTTCTGTTGGGCGGCACCCTGACGGCGACCGATCACGTCGACGGTGGCGCCGGCAGCGACGAACTCGATCTCGGCGGCGACTATTCCGCCGGTCTCACATTTGGCGCGGCAACGCTGGCGAATGTCGAAACGCTTTTTCTCTACGCCGCCCACAGCTACAAGCTGACTACGAACGACGCCAACGTAGCGGCGGGCCAGACGCTCACGGTGAATGCGCAACAGCTGGGCGCGGGAGATTCGCTTATCTTCAACGGCAGTCACGAGACCGACGGGCAACTCTACTTCTACGACGGCGCCGGCAACGACGTGCTCAGTGGTGGCGCGCAGGCCGATCACCTTTCGGGGTATTCGGGCGGCGTGGACAAGCTTTACGGCAATGACGGCGACGATCGTTTCCAGATGGGCAATGCGTTGACCGCCGCAGACCACATCGACGGTGGCGCCGGCAATGATGAACTCGATCTTTCTGGCGATTATGCCGCCGGAATGACGTTCAAGGCGGCAACGATGGTCAATATCGAAAGCCTCTTCCTGAACAACGGCAGCAGCTACAGGCTGGTGATGGACGACGGCAATGTTGCGGCCGGCAAGAGCCTGTCCATTCTCGGGGACCTGCTCACGCAAAGTAATACCCTGATCGTGAATGCTTCGGCCGAAACCGACGGCCGTTACACTCTGGACGGCGGCGCCGGTGACGACGTTCTGATTGGCGGGCAGGCCGGCAACAATTTCTTCGGCCATCTTGGCTCCGACAAGATGACGGCTGGCTCCGGCGCGGACAGGTTTACCTATTCCAACGTAGCAGACTCCACGGGCGTGACGCGGGATGTCGTGACGGGGTTCAATGGGCTGCACGACAAGTTCGATTTGCCGTCAGGCTATTCGGTGAACGCTATCGATGCCGCAGTGACGTCCGGCACGCTGAGCAGTGGGCTGTTCGATACCAACCTCGCCACGGCCGTCGATGCGGCACACCTCGCGGCCCACGATGCGGTGTTGTTCACGCCCGACGCGGGAACGCTTCACGGCCACACGTTTCTGGTCGTCGATATGAACGGTGTGGCCGGATACCAGGCGGGCGTGGACCTTGTGATCCAGCTCGAATCCGCGACGCATCTCGACAGTCTGGCCACGACCAGCTTCATCTAGATTTCTGTTTCTTCAGCTACGCGACGCGTGGCTTGTGGCACAGATGCGGCGGCGCGGCGGATCGCGGTCGGCGACGCGCCATAGTGGTTGCGGAAGGCGCGGTTGAAATAGGATACGTCGCCGAAACCCGAGGCCAGTGCGATATCGCTGATGCTCCGGTGCGCCTGGCGTGAATCCGTCAGGGCGGCGTGCACGCTTCTCAGACGCTGCAGCAGCAGGAATTCCGAGAACGTCCTGTCATCGGATTCGAACAGCCGCTGGACCTGACGCGCCGACATGCGGTTCGCGGACGCGACCCGCGAGGTCGAAAGCTCCTGGTCCGCCAGATTGTCCAGCACGAATTGCTTGATGGTATGCAGCCGGGCTGCGTTCGACGAGGCTACAGGGACGGATTCGCGGGTGGAGTTGAGCGTCAGCGCGAGCAGTTTGAAAATATGCGCCGTCACGAGCGAACGCAGCTCCGCATTCGTCAATCCCTGTTGATCGTCTATGTCCCTGAGATAGGTGCTGAACAACCTGAGCGGTTCGTTGCCGCGGCGAATGAACTGGCCGCTGAAGTCCATCGCATCCGCTATCTCGCTTTTCAGGCGCGTTCCATTCACCCGCGCGCAGGTCATCCGCCCCGGCACCGGGCGGATGAAGTAGGCTTCTTCGGCACAGCTCATGAAAACGGCATCGCCGTCATCGAGAATGAATTCGGTGCGGGGAAGGCGGATGCGGAACGGCCCGTCGATGTTGATGAGGATGTAGAAATCCTTGTCGTCGGCCGCGACGATCTCGGGCGTTCGCCGCGCAATGAGAGGTCCAAACAGGCCGGTGCCGAAATGGACATCCGGCAATGCCCTTAAGCCTGCATCGACCTGGAAAGGTACGTCGGTTACGGGTTCGACCTTCACCTTCAGTAGCATGCGAGACAGCACATCGGCCCAGGCAGCGAGCCGCTCGTGCGGCGGATAGTCGTCCGACCAGAAGCGAAGAAGCCTGAAATCGGACGGCGGAAAAGCCACTTCGCGTCCCTCAATGACAGCAACGCCAAGTTCTACCGGCCTCTCCGCCTCCCGCAAAGCGCCGATGTCGCTTCAGGCCAAAAGCTTGTCGCGATGAGACAAGTCCGTCGCGATTGTCCAAGCGTCCGGTCGCGTAACCCCAAGATATCAAAGGTATTTTGCGATAGGCCTGCGCGGCAATTGTGGTCCAGGGACGCTGATGAACTACACGGGCACGGCAGATGACGACACGCTGACCGGAACATCCGGCAACGACGTCTTCAACATGGGGCAGGGCGGAAACGACACCGTCAGCGGTGGCGACGGCAATGACATCTTCCGTTTCGGGGCGACATTCGCGCCGGGCGACCGCGTCGACGGCGGCACCGGGATCGACCAGCTGCAGCTCGACGGCGACTATTCCGCCGGGCAGAACATCAATTCCACGCAGCTCTCGAACGTCGAGATCATCACGGTCGCGGCGGGCCATAGCTACAATTTCGCATTCTTCGATGGTGTCATCGCCGACGGGCAGAGCCTGACGGTCAAGGGCCAGGCGCTCGGCGCAAGCGATATCCTGACGGTCGACGGCGGATACCTGTCGTCGCTGAGCGCTAACACATCGCTCATTGCGTATGCTGGTGCAGGAGATGCTTATTTCACCGGCGGACCGGGGAAGAACCTCTTCTACGGCGGTGCTGGCAACGACACGGTCTACTTCGGAAGCAATTTCGGATCGGACGACAGGCTCGACGGCGGCGCCGGATCGAACGCGCTGCAGCTCCTGGGCGACTACTCCGCCGGTCTGACGTTCGGCGCCGCGATGTTCAAGAACTTCCAGTACCTGAGTGTCGAACCTGGCTACGACTACAAGCTGACGATGAACGACGCCAATGTGGCGGCGGGTCAGACGCTGACGGTTTACGCGAGCAATCTCGGAGCGGCGAATTCGCTTATCTTCAATGGCTCGCACGAGACCGATGGCAGCTACTATTTCTACGATGGCGCCGGCGACGACGTCCTGATCGGCGGCGCACAGTTCGATCACCTTTCCGGCGCCAATGGCGGTATCGACAAACTCTACGGAAACGGCGGAGACGACCGGTTTCAGATGGGCGCCAACATGACGTCGGCAGACCGGATCGACGGCGGTGCCGGCAATGACGAGGTCGATCTCAGCGGCGACTATTCGGCGGGACTGATGTTCAAGACCGGAACGATGATCAACGTCGAAGATCTCTTCCTCGCTCAGGGCTCCAGCTACAAGCTCACGATGAGCGACGACAACGTCGCAGCCGGAAAGACCTTGATGATTACGGGAGGGTTGCTCTCCCAGACCGATACGATGATCGTCAACGCCTCTGCCGAAACCGATGGCCACTACTATTTTGGCGGCGGCAATGGCGACGACGTCCTGATCGGCGGGCAGCACGGCGACACGTTCTACGGCGGCTTCGGGCTCGACAAGATTACCGCCGGAAACGGCAACGACGTTTTTGCCTATGGCGACGTGATGGAGTCGACGGGCGTAACGCGGGACGTCATCACCGCCTACAACGCCTTGCACGACAAGGTCGATCTGCCAAGCGGCCATTCGGTTTCCGCGATCGATGCTGCCATAACCACCGGTACGCTGAGCACCGGACATTTCGACACCAATCTCGCCGCAGCGATCGATGCCGCGCATCTGGCCGCTGGCGACGCCGTGCTGTTCACGCCCGATGCCGGGACCCTCGCGGGGCACACGTTCCTGGTGGTCGATATGAACGGCACGGCCGGATACCAGGCGGGCCAGGACCTGGTGATCCAGCTCGAATCCGCAACCCATCTGGGGAGTCTGGCGACGACCGACTTTATCTAGGTTTCCGTTTCGTCATCCGCGCGGTGCCCAGCCCCCATGCTTGCCGCGCGGACCGGTGCCACGCACATCTCCCGTGCGTGGCACCAGTTCCCTTGCCTAGGCCTCGTTCTCCGGCGGATACTCCGGGCGGACACACGCCGGAACGAACGCCGATGGATTTCGCCTTCACCGAAGAACAGACGCTGCTGCGCAATTCTGTGCAGCGCTATCTCGCCGACAATTACAAATACGAAGATTGGCGGAAGTTCACGCGCGGCGATGCAGGCCGCGATCCCAAGCACTGGGCCCAGTTCGCGGAGCTTGGCCTCTTTGCAGCGGCCTTGCCGGAAGAGCATGGCGGGCTCGGCGGCGGCGCCCTCGAAACGATGGTGGTGATGGAGGAGTTTGGCCGCGCGCTGGTCGTCGAGCCTTATGTGCCGACGGTCGTAATTGGCGGCGGCGCGCTCAAATATGGCGGCAACGATGCGCAGAAGGCCGAGTGGCTGCCCAAGATCGCGTCCGGCGAGACCATGATGGCCTTCGCCTTTGCCGAGCCCTCGGGCCGCTACAACCTTGCCGACCTCTCCACCACCGCGAAGAAGCAGGGCGGAAATTATGTGCTCAGCGGCCAGAAGGCGGTCGTGATCGGGGCGCCCTGGGCCGACCAGCTAATCGTGACCGCGCGCACCGGCGGCGGCCGGCGCGATGAAAAGGGCGTCAGCATGTTTCTTGTCGACAAGAAGACCAGGGGCGTTTCGCTTCGCGATTACCCGACTATGGACGGCTCGCGCGCCTCCGAGATCACGTTCGAGAATGTCGAGGTACCGGCCGACCGCCTGATCGGTGAAGCCGATGGCGGTCTGCCCCTCATCGAGCGCGTGACCGACGAGGCCATCGCCGCGACCTGCGCCGAGGCGACCGGCGCGATGAAAGTGCTGGTCGACGCGACCGTCGAGTACTCCAAGACGCGCAAGCAGTTCGGTGTTCCGATCGGCAAATTCCAGGTGCTGCAGCATCGCATGGTCGACATGTTCGTGAATTACGAGCAGGCGATCTCGATGACCCTCATGGTGACGCTGAAGCTCGACGAGAGCGCGGCAGAGCGCAAGCGCGCCGCCTCCGCCGCGAAGGTTCAGATCGGCAATTCCGGCCGCTTCGTGGGCCAGGGCGCCGTGCAGGTGCATGGCGGCATGGGCATGACCGACGAGCTGAACGTCGGTCACTATTTCAAGCGCCTCACTATGATCGACACGCTTTACGGCAGCGTCGATCATCATTTGAAGCGCTACGCGACGCTGGACGAAGCCGCGTGAGCGCGCTGCTGTTCGAAAAGAACGGTCCGGTCGTCACGCTCACGATCAACCGGGTCGAGACACGCAATTCGCTCGGCGAGGACGGCGACGGCGAGCTGTTCGCCGAGGCCGCCGCGCGCATCAATGCCGACCGCGAGGTGCGTTGCGCCCTCCTGACGGGCGTGGGGCCTGCATTTTCCGCCGGCGGAAACGTGAAGGCCATGCGCGAGCGTGCCGGGGTGTTCGCAGGCGCGGGCGTGCATATCCGCGAGCGTTATCGCAACGGCATCCATCGCATCGTCCGGTCGGTCTGGGGCATCGAGGTTCCGCTGATCGCGGCGGTCAACGGTCCGGCCATCGGGCTCGGCAACGACGTCGCCTGTCTCGCCGATATGCGCATCGCGGCCGACAACGCGATCTTCGGCGCGACCTTCCTCAAGATCGGGCTCGTGCCCGGCGATGGCGGATCGTGGATCCTGCCGCGTGTGATCGGCATGGCGCGCGCGGCCGAGCTTGTCTTCACCGCCGACACGATCGACGCAACGACTGCGCTCAACTGGGGCCTCGTGTCGAAGCTAGTGCCGGCCGCACAGCTCATGGACGAAGCCCGTGCGCTGGCAGCGCGTATCTGCCGTCAGCCCCCGGACGTCCTGCGCATGACCAAGAAGCTGATGCGCGAAGGCCAGAATGTAAGCTTCGACACGATCATGGAAATGTCGGCCGCCTATCAGGCTCTGGCGCATCTCACTGAAGATCACCAGGAAGCGGTCGCGGCGTTCTTCGAGAAGCGCGATCCACAATACAAGGGCCGTTAGCGCTTAGGACGCGGCGCGCAATGGATTCTTCGGGTGGCTGCGTTCCGTTCGGCCGAAGGTTACGTAGCGCCAACGCGAGCTGATCGAGAGTCAGCTTTGCTCGTCGCTCGTCCGCCATTTCCCCCGTGATCACTGAGCAGGCCTTCACAAGACCCGCGATCCTCCACTGTGGCGGTTAATACCTTTGCCGTTGCACCATTGCGGAGCGTGGAACCCGCGCGATAGGCTGCCATTTCATAGCTAATGGAGAGTTCCGAATGACAATTGGTGTGATCGCGACGTTGCAGGTTCAGGACGGCAAGGGCGAAGAACTGGAAGCGGTGTTTCGCGAATTGGCGCCGCAGGTCCGCGCCAACGAGCCGGGCAACAAGCTCTATGTTCTGCACAAGTCGCGCGAGGATGCGAACACCTATGTCGTGATGGAGATCTACGACGATCAGGCCGCGATCGAGGCGCACCGGGGTTCGGATCACTTCAAGGCGGCGGGCCCGAAGCTTGGCGCCTGTCTTGCCGGACGTCCGGACGTCAAATTCCTCGATGCGGTTTAGGCGATGAATGGGATCAGCATCGCCACGCGGCTGGCATAAGCATTGTACGCGTCGATGCCGAGTTCCTGCCGCAGGAAACGCTCTTCAAGCCTGGCCTTGATGTAGAAGCCTGCGATCATGACCGCGACACCGGCGAGCGCGATCAAGGTCCCTTTGAGCAGGAAAACAGCAAACGCAGCCGTAATTATGCCGGTGTAGATGGGGTGGCGAACGAGCGCGTAGGGGCCGGTGTCCACCACGTGATGGCCGGCCTTCTTCGTCACCGAGCTGGACCACAACCTGCCCAGATGGAGCCGGGCCCACCATGCGAAGGCGAAGCCAAACGCTGCCAGCGCGACCGTGGCCCAGGCAAATTCCGGACCCGCGTGCCACAATCGCCATGGCCAGGCGAGCTCACGAGGGTTGATGCCGAAAAGAAGAACGATGCCGGCAACGGTGACGGCGCGATAGAAAAACTGGGAGCCGCGAGCAGGCTGCCCGACCGTGCGGTTTGCCCAGAATGCTGCCAATCCCCACGACAACGCCCAGACGGTCCACACCGCGTAAATCGCGATCTGCGGTGACATTACACCCTCAACGCCGGTATCCGCGAAAGACGTAGGCGACAGCTTTCAGAATGCAAGAGCGTTGGCTTGCTTCACATTGGGAAGCTTGCGGATGGCGGCCAGAACATTCTCGTCGATCCCGCCATCGACCTCCAGGAGTGCGATGGCGTCGGCGCCGGGCTCGGAGCGGCCGAGCGCGAAGGATGCGATGTTCACCTTCGCATCCCCCAGCAGCGTGCCGAGCCTTCCGATCATGCCCGGCTTGTCCGCGTTGATGACGAACAGCATGTGCGGCGCGAACTCGGCATCCATGTTGATGTCGCGGATCTGGATCATCCGCGGCCGTCCGTCGGAGAACACGGTGCCCGCGACGCGGCGGCTTGAACCTTCGAGCTGCACCGTGACCTTGATATAGCCTTCATAGACGCCTTGCTGCGGCCGGCGTGTCTCGCTCACCTTGATTCCGCGTTCTTTCGCCACCACGGGTGCGTTGACCATGTTCACATCAGCGAGCTGAGGCCGGAGCAGACCGGCGAGTGCGGCCTGGGTGAGCGCGCGCATGTTCATCTCGGCCGTCGCGCCTTCATAGAGAATTTCCACGCCCAAGATGGAGCTGTCCGTGACCTGACCGGCAAAAGCGCCGAGCTTTTCGGCAAGCGTGATCCACGGCCTGACTTTCGCGGCTTCCTCCGCGCTGATCGACGGCATGTTGAGCGCGTTTGTGATCGCGCCGGTCAGCAGATAATCGGAGATCTGCTCCGCCACCTGCAGCGCCACGTTCTCCTGCGCCTCGGCTGTGGAGGCGCCGAGATGCGGCGTGGCCACGACCTTGTCGCTGCCGAAGAGGATGTTCGATTTCGCGGGCTCTTCCTCGAACACGTCGAGTGCCGCGCCAGCGAGATGGCCGCTGTCCAGCGCTACTTTGAGTGCCCGTTCGTCCACCAGCCCGCCGCGCGCGCAATTGATCAGCCGCGCACCTTTCTTCATGCGGTTGATGGCATCGGCGGAGATGATGTTGCGGGTTTCGTTCGTGAGCGGCACGTGCAGCGTCACAAAATCCGCGCGGGCGAGAAGATCGTTCAGCTCGACCTTCTCGACGCCGAGCGACGCGGCGCGTTCGGGCGAAAGATAGGGATCGAACGCGATCACACGCATCCGAAGGCCCTTGGCGCGGTCGGCGACGATGGAGCCGATATTGCCCGCACCGATCAGACCCAACAGCTTTCCCGTCAGCTCCACGCCGAGGAATCGGTTCTTCTCCCACTTGCCGGCCTGCGTCGAGGCGTTGGCGGCGGGAAGCTCGCGGGCCAGCGCCATCATCAGCGCGATCGCATGTTCGGCGGTGGTGATGGAATTGCCGTGCGGCGTGTTCATCACGATCACGCCGGCAGCGGTCGCGGCCGGGATGTCGACGTTGTCGACACCGATGCCCGCCCGGCCGACGACTTTCAGATTCTTCGCAGCATTGATCACATCGGCCGTGATCTTGGTCGCGGAGCGGACCGCGATGCCGTCATACTCGCCCACGATCCTGATCAGATCGTCCTTCTTGAGGTCGGTGATGACGTCCGCTTCGACGCCGCGTTCCTTGAAGATCGCAAGCGCGGCGGGCGAAAGCTTGTCGGCGATGAGGACTTTGGGCATGCGCGTCTCTTTCAATGGGCAGTGCGCGTATAGAACGGCTGAACTTTTATGAGCGACGCGGACAGGCCGTCTTTGTCCCCGCGGTCGATCGGCATGGCATCGATAGTCAGCCCCGGGGCCGCTGCAGCAAGCGTGCGGCCGATGTCCCCGGAAAGACTTTCCCAGTCGCCTGCCGTCTCCACGCCGAGGAGCGGGTGCGGCTCCTGGTCGGGGTAGCAGATCTGTACGAGATGGGCGCTCGTAACCTCCGGTCGCGTCGCGAAAAGGAATTTGAGCGCATCGACCAGTGCTTGCGGGTAGACCGCGGGCTGGCCGATGAGAACCTGCGTCGGCTTGTCGATCTGAATTTGCCGCGCGGTTGCGGGCGAAAGCATCCAGGCGATTTCTTCGGCCAGCAGCTCCTTGCCGTATTCCGAGCCCGGATTGAGGACGAAGGTCGCACCTCTCGTCATCTCGAACAGCGCGCGGCCGTTGAACGACAGCCATTCGGCGCCGTCGCGATTGTTCTCTTCGAGACGCTTGAGTGAGCTGAATACCGGGTGAAAGGGTCTGCCGTTCATCTCGCCGCGCGCAATCTCGATCTGCTCGCCGGCTTCGATGCTGCTGGCCGCGCCCGAAAGCTTGCGGCCCCTGACGCTTGCGATGATGAAGAGGTCCGACGACAGCAGCAGGCGATAGAACTTCGGTCGCGCGGCTGGCTCTTTTGCGGCGCGCATCAGCGCGCTTTCCAGATCGTTTTCCGGTGCGAACGTCACGTCGGGCTCTTGGCCTTCTGCCAGGCCCAGTCGAGCCATGGCCCCAGCGCTTCGATCTCGTCCTTCTCGACCGTGGCGCCGCACCAGATGCGCAGTCCCGGCGGCGCGTTCCTGTGGCCCGCGACGTCGAACGCGACTGTCTCGGCTTCCAACACGGACGCGATCTTCTTCACCGCATCATAACGCGCATCTTCGCCCAGCTTGACGAAATCGGGATCGACGATCTTCAGGCACACGCTGGTGTTGGAGCGATAGGATGTGTCCTCGGCGAGGAAATCTATCCAGTCGCTCTTCTCGACCCACGCCCAAAGCGCCGCGAAATTCGCGGCCACGCGCGCCTGCAGTGCTTTCAATCCGCCGATGCCTTCGGCCCAGGAGAGTGCGTCGAGATAATCTTCCAGCGCCAGCATCGAGGGTGTGTTGATCGTCTCGCCCTCAAAGATCGCCTCGTTGAGTTTACCGCCTTTGGTCATGCGGAAGATCTTGGGCAGCGGCCGTGGCGGCACATAGCTTTCGAGCCGCGCCACCGCGCGCGGCGACAACACGAGCATGCCGTGCGCCGCCTCTCCCCCAAGAACCTTCTGCCAGGAGAACGTTGTGACATCGAGCTTGTCCCACGGCAGGTCCATCGCGAATGCCGCACTCGTCGCATCGCAGATCGTGATGCCGTCGCGGTCGGCTGCGATCCAGTCTGCGTCCGGCACGCGCACGCCCGAGGTTGTGCCGTTCCAGGTGAACACCACGTCATGATCGCGCGCGGCCTGTTTCAGGTCTGGCAGCTCGCCATAGGGCGCCTTGAACACACGGCTGCCTTCGATCTTAAGCTGTTTGATCGTGTCGGTGATCCAATCCTCGCCGAAGCTTTCCCAGGCAAAACAGTCGACAGGCCTTGGGCCGAGCATCGACCACATCGCCATCTCGACCGCGCCGGTGTCCGACGCTGGGACGATGCCCACACGATAGCCTTCGGGAATGCCGAGCAGCTTTTTTGTGCGGTCGATCGCGCTCTTGAGTTTCGCTTTGCCCGGTCCCGAGCGATGCGAGCGCCCGAGTAGCGCCGTATCGAGAACCTGCGTGGTCCAGCCCGGCCGCTTGGCGCAGGGTCCGGACGAAAAAAAAGGCCGTGCAGGGCGCACGGCCGGATGTTTTCCGGTCATCAGACATTCCTTCCAGAATGTTCGCGCCGCGTTGGGGCGGCGTGGCCCGTTGCTTGTGTAGGGGCTTGCGCGGTGCGCGTCAATTCACGATTTTTGTCCAGTCGCGCGACTGTCAAATCGGGAACGCAATATCGTTCCGCCCGTTGCACCGACTGGACCTGAGAACGAAGGGACGCGCCATGCCGACAATCAATGACGAGGATGATGATGAAGACGATGTGATCGAGCTCGCCATCTCGGTCGAGAAGGTGCGTTACATCATCGTGAAGGCGCGTCAGTTTGACGCCAAGGAAGGCGACTCCGATCCGGACGAAGGATCGAACGCCGCCGACGACGGCGAAGCCGACGTGCTGGAGGACAAGCCGGAAGAAGACGCGGTGCAGACCGAACTCATCAACTTCATCAACGGGCTGACCGAAGAAGAACAGGTCAATCTCGTCGCGCTCGCCTGGGTCGGCCGTGGCACCTACGATATCGAGGAATGGGACGACGCCATCGATACGGCGCGCACCGAACACAACAAACGCACCGGGCAATATCTGCTCGGCCTGCCGCTCCTCGGCGACTATCTCGCCGAAGGCCTCGAAGCCTTCGACGAGGAATTCGACGACGAGAGCGAAGAGCTCGAAGGCGAAGAAATCGTCGAGGAAGACGACGAGTAACGCAATCCCCTTCGTCGTGGCCGGGCTTGACCCGGCCATCCAGTGGAAAAAACAGGATGGGACGCGGAGACGCAGAGTAACGTGGAGCAAAATTTCTCTGTGTTCTCCGCGTTACTCCGCGCCTCCGCGTGGATAGACTTTCTTTCTGAATCGCCAGGTCGAGACCGGCCTACTTCACAAAGCAATCTCGCCGGTCATGTAAAGCGCGCAAGGTCCTGACAGAATCGTGCGGTCGCCGTCGTCTGTGCAGAGCAAATTGCCGCCGCGCGGCGACACCTGACGCGCTTTCATCCTTTTCTTCTTCAGGCGCGTCGCCCAGAACGGCGTCAGTGCGCAATGCGCGGAACCGGTGACGGGGTCCTCCGGCACGCCCTTGTCCGGCGCGAAGAAGCGCGAGATGAAATCGAAGCCTTCGTCGCCCGGCGCAGTCGCAATCAGGCCCCACAGGTCGAGCGGGCGCAGCACCGCCGCGATGTTGCCGCAGCCTTTCAAGCCCCGCACGATCTTCGGATCGTTCCAGAGCGCGAGCACATAACGGCCACGATGAATCTCGTCGGGTGGCGTGGTGCCGAGGGCATCTCCGATCTGTTTGGCGAAACCGTCCTCCACGTCATAGCGCGTGACCAGATCGGAGGGCAGCGACATGGTATGGTTGCCGTCGCGGCCGCGGTCGACGACTAGCGTGCCTGAACGCGTCTCGAACGCGACCGACTTCAGTTCCGGCTCGAGCGTCTCGAAGATCAACCATGCGCTCGCCAATGTCGCGTGCCCGCAGAGATCGACCTCGGATTCCGGCGTGAACCAGCGCAGATCGTATTTGCCTGTAGCGGTCCTCACAAAGAACGCCGTCTCGGCGAGATTGTTCTCATTGGCGATCTTCTGCATCAGCGCGGCATCGGGCCACGCCTCCAGCGGCACGATGGCCGCCGGGTTTCCCTCGAGCGGCTTCTCGGCGAAGGCGTCGATCTGCCAGAGTTTGTGGGTCATGGGTCGCACCTCGATGTTCCCGCAACGCTAACGCGGGCGCTGCGCCTGTCGAAGCCACGAGACCGCATGGCCGTCACGCCTGCGCGGCATGACCGAAGGGCACCACCTTGTTGTCGACGTCGTGGCCGATATCGGCGCGGCCGAACCACGGGATGCCCGAGACCTTGCACCAGTGCTTGGCGATTTCGACTTCGTCGGCGCCGAACTCGGGATCGTTGGGCGGAATCTGGCTGCAACGCCCGAGCCGGATGCCCGCGACACGGCGGATCGCGGGCTGCGACGTGATGTGATGAAGCGCACGATCGATACGGTAATGATGCTCCGACACATCTTCCAGCATCAGCACAAGGCCGCTCAGATCCGGCTCCAGCGTCGTGCCGAGAAGATGGCTCAGCACCGTGATGTTGAATGCAACGGATGGCGCTGCCAGAGCGTGCGGCTCGATCGTGTCTGGCGCGCGTTCGACCAAGTAGCGCAGCGCGCGCGCAACCGCGCGCTCGCCATCGGCGCGATTGAGATCGGCCGGCATCGGTCCATGCACGATATTGCGGCAACCCGCCCGGTAAAGTCCGGCAAGCAGGAAGCCGAGATCGCTGTAGCCGAGATAGGTTTTTCCGCGTGCCGTCTCGGAGAGGTTTGCGCAAACGCGCTCCGCGATGCGTCCCGAACCATAACCGCCGCGCGCGAACCACACCGCGTTGAATCCGGGATCGTTGGCGATGTCGAGAACGGCGGCCGCGCGCGCATCGTCCGTTCCCGCGAAGTGGCCACTGCTCTCGAAGCACTGGGGGTGGAAAGTGAGTTCGGCGCGGCCGGGACAAAGCGTTTCCAGCAAGGTGCGAATCTCGCCGGCGAGCTCCGGCGTGATGCGCGAGGCCGGTGCGACAACGCCGATCTTCATTCGTCCTTCACTCGCGCTTGTCATGGCGGAAGGCCGCTTATAGCGTCCGGCGATGAATCGAGACAGGCCCTATTTCTTCTGCGGCATTGGCGGCAGCGGGATGCTTCCCCTGGCGCTGATCCTGAAGGCGAAAGGCGTTTCGGTTTCGGGCTCCGACCGCGCACTGGATCAGGGCCGCACCGCGCCGAAATTCGATTTCCTGCGCGCCCATGGCATCGCGCTCTTCCCGCAGGACGGCAGCGGCGTCGTGGACGCCCATCAGATCGTCGTGGCCTCCGCCGCGGTGGAGGAGACGGTGCCGGACGTGCAGTCCGCGCGCCGCGCCGGCGCCACGCTCGTCGCGCGCGCCGCTTTGCTATCGGAGCTGTTCAATGCGGCGCCCGAAAGCATCGGGATCGCCGGCACCAGCGGCAAGTCGACGACCACGGGCATGACCGGATGGATTTTGCACGCGGTGGGACGCGATCCGACCGTGATGAACGGCGCGGTGATGACGAATTTCGTCACCGCCGATGTGCCCTTCGCCTCCGCGCTGGTCGGCAACAGCGATGTATTTGTGAGCGAGGTGGACGAAAGCGATGGCTCCATCGCGCAGTACACGCCGCACATCGCGGTCGTGAACAACATCTCGCTCGACCACAAATCGATGGATGAGCTGCGCGCCCTGTTCCGCGATTTTGTAACTAAAGCCGATGTCGCGGTGATCAATCTCGACAATGAAGAAACGGCCGCACTCCTTTTCGCCGCGAAGCGAGCGATCACCTACAGCCTGGGCGGCCAGCAGGCCGATCTTGTTGCGGATAAAATCGAACCGGCGCCCGATGGCATTGGTTTCGAAGTGATTTCACGCGGAGACGCGGAGAACACGGAGGCGCAGAGTCCGGACTCTTCTCCTTGCACTCCGCGCCTGCGCGTGAAACTTCTTGTGCCTGGCCGCCACAACGTTTCGAACGCACTTGCCGCGATCGCAGCGGCAATAGCCGTCGGCGTACCGCTCGAAGACGCCGCGCGCGCGCTCGAAGGGTTCAAAGGCGTTCGCCGCAGGCTCGAAGTCGTGGGCACCGCGAACGGCATCACCGTGATCGACGATTTCGCGCACAATCCCGACAAGATCGCGGCAACGCTCGCGACCCTGCACGATTTTCCCGGGCGGCTGCTGGTCATGTTCCAGCCGCACGGCTTCAGCCCGCTTACCAAAATGAAGAACGAATTCACCCTGGGCTTCGCGCGCGGCCTGAACGCGGCCGACGTTCTCGTCATGCCCGAGCCGGTCTATTTCGGCGGCACGACGACGCGCGAAGTCACAAGCGAAGACATCGCCGCAGGCATCCGTGCGGCGGGACGGACGGCTTTCGCATTTGCAGACCGCGAGGCCTGTGGCAGAAAGCTCCTCGAACTGGTGCACCCCGGCGATCGCATCGTCATCATGGGCGCCCGCGACGACACGCTGACGCAGTTCGCGCGGGAGCTGCTGGAGAGATTGGCCTAGCTGGCTTGCCAGGCGAAGCGCGCGGATAGAGCCCAGGCTTCGCCCTTCGAGCCACCGGGCCAGTCTTCGCTCCACTGTCGTGTCGCGAAGCCTGGTCGGAGAGAGAGGATTCGAACCTCCGGCCCCCACGTCCCGAACGTGGTGCTCTACCAGGCTGAGCTACTCTCCGTGGCCAGGAAGGGCGCCCTTATAACGACGGGTCTGCCATGTCGCAACTGCCGTTGAACGCGTCCCGGAGCGCCCTCAAAGTCGGCCTATGATCCTGGTCGGACAGTACGATTCGCCCTATACGCGCCGGGTGGCGATTTCGCTCATGGTGCTCGGCATCGCTTACGAGCACGACACCCGCTCGGTGTTCGGCGATTTCGACTCCATGCGGAAGACGAACCCGCTAGGCCGCATCCCGTCGCTCATTCTGGACGATGGCGAGGTGATGATCGATTCCGCCGCGATCCTCGACTGGATCGACGAAACCGTGGGTCCCGGCCGCGCCCTTCTGCCGCGTAGCGGTCCTGCGAGGCGCGAAGCGCTGCGGCGGATTGCACTCGCCAATGGCGCGGTCGACAAGCTCGGCGGCGGCGTCAATTACGAGCGGCTGATCCGGCCCAAACAATACCGCTGGCCGGAATGGATCGCGCGCTGCATGACGCAGGGGCAGGGCGCGCTCGCCGCACTCGATGCGCTGGGCTGGCCCCAGCAGGACGCGCTCGACCAAGCGCAGATCACGATCGGCTGTGCGCTCTCCTATCTCAGGGTCACCGCGCCGGACCTGATGCCGCGGGGCCGGTATCCGGTGCTCGACGCGCTGGCAGAACGGCTGGAGGCAAGGCCGGAATTTAAGGTCACCAGCTTCCGCGACTACGCGGTTCCCAAGGCCGATTGAGCCTCGGACGAACCGTGCGTCCGGCGTTGAAAGCCTAAGGTCCTGCCAGTATGGTCCCGGCCCCGTTGGGGCGTCGCCAAGTGGTAAGGCACCGGATTTTGATTCCGGCATACGAAGGTTCGAATCCTTCCGCCCCAGCCAGTCCAACACTCTGAAATTGTTCGGGTTGCGATGAAATGCCGACGCGGGCTCACTCAATTTCGTGTCGCAATTGGTATCTGATATTTCCCAGTGTTCCCGGCGATTCCAGGCTGTTGCATTTTGTTCGGTGCAGCACGGGTGCAACAGGCGCAATCGGGCTTTGTTCTTTGTCCAGTGAGAGTGCACCACGCTTGACGAAGCATTGAGTTGGCCGGTCTCGGTCGAGTTTCCTCAAGACGGCCAAACGTTACAATTCGATAGCGCCGAGGCAATGCGCAAGTGGGCAAGATCTGAACAGGGGTTCTGGGCGAATCTGGTTAGCGGCTCTGCCAATGATTCGTCCGGCCCGGTTCGAAATAATATCCGGTCGCTAAATCGTGTGGATGTCATCGTGACGCAAGCGGTCGGCCGACGCGCCGCATCCATTACGGCGGACCTGACAATCTCGTTTGGTTGCCGAACTGATATTTCATTTCTTCCGCTGCGACCACAGCAGCCGCGGCAGTGTAGGGGACCTGTAGCGCTCTTGTTCGCTTTCGGCACAACAACGCGTGCCTCGTCACAGCCCTCCTAAACAATTCGTTAGCGTTTTGCGCATACGTTAATAGCATCTAAACCGGCGAAGAGCGCCCGAACGGATTTTTCGGGTTTTAAGTTGAGGGCAAGAATGTCAGGCATTTTATCCCGTTTCGTGCGCGATGAATCCGGCGCCACGGCCATCGAATACGGGTTGATTGCGGCACTCATCGCCGTCGTCATCATCGGCGCGGTGTCCACGGTCGGCACCAAACTGTCGACCACGTTCAATACCGTGTCCACCAAGGTCAAATAAGTGCAATGTCAAACGGCGCCGGCGCCGCGCTGGCGGCCTGGTGCGTTACGCTGGGACATGGGTTCTCTGTGCTGTGCGCTAAGGGAGATGGGACAGATGCGGCCGTCGGTCTGTCTGATTCCGACGCTTTGACAGGCAAAGACGGTTGAGAGAGAGATTGATCTTGCGCTGTTTGTAGCAGATGCGGCCGCAGCGGTGACGGTCTTGTCCTAGCCTGGCGCGGTCGGCGAGCGGCCCATGACCCGGAACGTGAACCACGGATGGCCAGCCGATGATTCTTCGGACTTTCTCGACCGCCCAATAGCCCTGTTGTTCGCCTGCTGCCGCTGCGAGCGGATCACTCGCGCTGCGTGCGGTCAAGGAAGGCGACATACGAATTATTCGGTTCCAACTTCATGGCAATATCAAGCGCCGCGTGGGCCGTGGTCATGTTTCCGTCTGCCATGGCTTCGTGTTCATCCAGGATCGCATTAGCGACCGTGCGCGCGGCATCGAGCCGGGTCTCTCCAATGGAATCATTGGTAAGATAATTTTCAACGGGCTCACGGAGACGCTTCAGTTCGTCCGCGCGGATCGGATCAGACGGATACCAATTGTGGTACTCAATTCGCGGCTGGTCATCTGTAAGGCTTGGAACATCCCGGACGAACGCTGCGAGTCGTTCATCTGCTGTAACAAATGTCGCCAAAATATCTTCGCGCGAACCCAAGCCGATTGCCTTTAGATCCTCAGCCACCGCGGGCTCAGACATGCGAACGGCGAGTGCGCCAGGATCAATTTTCAACGGTTCATCTGAGGCGATAGCCACGCCCTCCATTCTGGAGGGTAGCCACAAGGACACATGCTTGAATTTCGCCATCATGGCCTTGATTATCATCTTCGGCAAAGCGCCGCGGGCCATATCCAATGGCACCCATTGCGCAAGAACACCTCCCGGACGCATCTTTTGTTTTGCCAGCGCGTAGAATTCCTCGGTGTAGAGATTGACGACTCCAGCATCATGAGGTGGCGGCGGCTCGAGTGTGATGACATCAAAAGTATCTTTCGTCCCGAGGAGGAAATGGCGCCCGTCCGCGACGATCTGATGTACTTTGGGATTTTGATAAAAGCGGTGGTTGATCGGCATAAAATACGGTGCAAATTTGAATACCGTGGCCGACAGATCGACCGCGTCGATCGATTTCAACTCCCTATGGATACTGACGGCGCCGATTGTGGTTCCCGTCCCGATGCAAATGACGACGGCGGTTTCAACCTTGCCGCCATGAAAAAGAATGGGGTAGTGCGCCATCGCAGCCATATAGCGCCTGCCCTCCGGGCGATTGTTTGCATAGCTTTTCGAATTCACGACCAATTGCTGATAGGTGCCGGCTGCTTTGTCGCGATATTCGAGAACCGCAAACGTGGCCTCCCGGGTTTCTCTTAACGCTAACGTTTTAGCGCCTTCGAACGTGATCAATTGCCGGTCCAGATAGTGCGGAGCAATGAACAGGTACGACCCGGCGACAACGCCTATTGCTACTATTCCTTCCCGCCACAGACTTTTGGATTTCCGAAGATACGGCTGTGATGCTGTCGCTGCGATAAAGAGCAAGAGATTCAGTGAAATCAGCACAGTGAGCGCCGACTGGCTACCCAGATGGGGGATCAGAAGAAAGCCTGCCGCCAGAGAGCCCAGAACGCCACCGATCGTATTCAGGGCATAGAGAGAACCAATTCTGCGACCCAGCGCGTTCATCCGTATCACGGTCAGTTCACTGGCCAACGGGAAGCTGATGCCGATGAATATTGTTGGCAACAGTAGGGCCACGGCACACGTGAGGAAAAATGAAACACCATCCCCCAGAAATATCTGTGCCCGGGCTGGTACAAGCGCAGAAACTATCGGAGACAGCATCGCCTCCACTGTGCGCGCCTTCCCGAGTATTGCGAGGGTAAGCGTAGCGGCAACTGCGATGAGGAGTTGCGTTGTGGCGAAGTACCGAAGCAATTGGTCTTTGCGAGACGCGAGAAACTTGGCGCAGACCAAGGCCCCGATCACCAACCCGAAGAGATATATGCTGAGCATGCCGGAGAAAGCAAAAACAGTTGAGCTGCTAACATTGGTGAGATAGCGAAACCAGACGACTTCGTACGCGATGGAAACGAAACCGGAGCACGCAAAAAGCCCAATCAGGATGGACGTCCTGCTATTGTCCGGGCCGTCATTCGCGGCTTGCGCCGGTCGCTTTTCCTCAACCGGTGAGAGGGGACTCTCGCTGCGCGCAATGAGAAGGCCCACGACGCCGACGCAAATGTACATGCTCGACGCAAACAGGCTCGATCCCATGATCCCCAATAGGCCCATGAGAACGAACCCAACACTCAACGTGCCGACGGCGGCTCCCAGAGTGTTGAACCCGTACAGAAGGCCAATTCGATTGGCCAATTGAGTTTGCGAACCCGTCAGGGATTTCACGAGAAACGGCAGAGTTGCGCCCATCAACATCGTGGGGAGCGACAATGTCGCAAGTGACAGGGCGACAATGAGAGGTAACCGAAACGGTGACTCCAGGCTCAGCATAGGCGACAACCAGCCTACCCATGTCGGCCAACATGACAGAAGCACCGTAACCGCCAGGGAAACGGGTGCGAGAAGGAGCTCCAGAAATCCGTACATTCTGAGGGGATGCTTGACGGTGTCGGCAATCCGGCCTCCCAAGGCACTACCCATAGAAAGCCCAAAGAAGAAACTTGCCACTGTAACGCTTACAGAGACCGTCGCGCTTCCCAATACAAACTGCAACTGCTTGAACCAAAGAACTTGAAAGATAAGCGACGCAGCACCTGATGCAAAAAAGACTGTGGTGATCAAGGCCGAGCTCTTCGGGTTCGTAACGGTTCGATCGTTATCAAGTGCATGTGCCGATCGACGAAGACTGTCGTGCCCTGCCTTTATTTTTGCTTCTTCGATGGGTGCCCCGCGGCCGACATGCTCGGGATGTTTATTGGGCACTGGATGCGTCTCCCGTTGACCGGGAATAGGCGTAGAGCAAATGCGGTTAAAATTGCTTTACCTCTCCGTGCGGTACTCGAAATCGAGAAGGTCTCCGAAAGTGGTCCGCCCATTATGGTTTCCAGCGCGCCGTTTGCTTCGGCGAATTTGATTCAAATGCTTCGAAAAATTGAACCGATGCTTGTGCGTAAGTGGCCAATGTGCCCTTTTATAATTCGATAACCTTAAGCGTGACCGGTATCTTTTCGTTGCGGTTCCTAGCCAAGGGTTGGGCCAACATGACGATTGATCCCATTATCTTGCTTGCCGAAGACCTTCGTTCAACGGAAGCGGCGCTCGACAAGGCGACGCAAATCTATTTCAAAGAACATCGCCGTGAGGACGGGGAACTGGTCAATCTTTTGCTCGCGAGAATGAAGCGCATTTACCATGAGCTCTGTGAAACAGTACCGACGAGCGCGCTTGGCGCGGCGGAACTGGTTCGCATGGCGGCCCGGCGTTTGCCTTTTTCACACTCCCGTTATGCGACCCATCTCCACGAGATAGCCGACAGGCTTTCGTTTGGGCGAAGGAACCACAGCGATCTGGTTTGGCTCCGCGCTTTTCAAGCGGCGCTCGGAGAAGGCGTTTGCGGCAAGGATGGCAACACCATCGCGCCATTGCTCAATCTGGCAGTCATGGGAGCCGCCCGACCCGTCATGGTATTCCGATCCGTTCAGCCTGATCGGGCCAGCCCACCTTGGAGAAGCGTTCTGGCGTATAAGGATGAGGGACGCGGATCCGAGGCCCAGTTGCCTCCGACTTAGACGGCCATCAACGCGGAGGGTCGGTAGCATTGTTCTGGCGGACCCGCTAACCTGCCGCCGATGGGCGGGTGGATTCTCCTTGCACTGGTTGTGCTGGCGGGACTGTGGGCGATCTCCGCATATAACGGCCTGGTCCGGCACAAGAATATGGTGGCCGAGGCGTGGAGCGGCATCGATGCCCAGCTCAAGCGCCGCGCCGACCTGATTCCGAATCTCGTCGAGACCGTGAAGGGCTACGCGGCGCACGAGCGCCAGACCTTCGACGAACTGGCGCGGCTGCGTTCGGCCGGCCAGAATCAGGGTCTCGGCCAGGGCGATGTCGCCCAGCGCGCTCAGACCGAACAGGCGATCACGGCGGCGATCGGCAAGGTGATGGCAGTCGCCGAGGCCTATCCCGAGCTCAAGGCGAGCGCCAATTTCCAGTCGCTCCAGAAGGATCTCGCGGATACCGAAGATCAGATCCAGCTCGCGCGCCGCTACTACAATGGCACGGTTCGCGAATATAATGTGATGATCGAGCAGTTTCCGTCGAACCTTGTCGCCGGTGTCGGTTCGTTCAAGCCCGCGCCGTTCTTCCAGATCGACAACGACGCCGATCGCGCGGCGCCGAACGTCTCGTTCCAGACATGAGGCGGCTCGCGGCACTGGTTGTGGCGTCCGTTTGTCTTCTGGGCGCCCCGGCTCTTGCCGATGAACGCATCACGGATTTCTCAAGCGATATCAGTGTTGCGCAAACGGGCGCGCTGACCGTCACCGAAACGATCTCGGTGATTTCGGAAGGCGACCAGATCCGTCACGGAATCTTCCGCGACTTCCCCACAACCTATCGCGCCGCCACGGGCCGGAAGATCCATGTCGGATTCGATGTGCTCTCCGCCACGCGCGACGGCCACGCCGAGCCTTACAGCGTCGATTCCATCGATGATGGCCAGCGCGTGAAGATCGGCGACAAGGATGTCGAGATCGCGCCAGGCCCGCATACCTACACGCTGACCTATGCGACCGACCGGCAGATCGGCTTCTTCAGCGATCATGACGAACTCGACTGGAACGTCACCGGCAATTTCTGGAAATTCCCGATCGACCGCGCGGAAGCCACGATCAAGCTGCCCATAGGCGCCAGAATCCTGCAATGGACGGCTTATACGGGCGCCGCCGGATCGCGCGACTCCAACGCACGCGCCCAAAAAATCACCGACCGCGAGATCCTGTTTACGACAACCGCGCCGCTCGGAACGGAACAGGGCCTCACCGTCGATATCGGCTTTTCCAAAGGCGCGGTATTGCCGCCGACGCCACAGGAACTGCGCGAACTATTCATCCGCGATAATGCCGCCGCCATCGCCGCGGCGATGGGCGTTCTGATCCTGCTCATCTATTTCTCGGTCGCCTGGTACACGCATGGCCGTGATCCCAAGCGCGGCGTGATCATTCCGCTGTTCGCGCCGCCGAAGGATTTCTCGCCGGCCGCCGTGCGCTTCGTCCATCGCATGGCCTATGACCGCAAATCCTACGCCGCCTCGCTCGTCAACATGGCGGTGAAAAAATATCTGACGATCACCGAAGCGCACGGCACCTACGCGCTGAAACGCACCGGAAAGAGCGTCGGCGAAGCGGGCTTGGCGGGGACGGAAATCGCCATCGCAAACAAGCTGTTCGATTCGCAGAATACGATCGAACTCAAGCAGGAAAATCACGGAACGATTTCCGCCTCGATCACCGCGCTCACGACCGCACTCAAGAACGAATATGAGCGTATCTATTTCGTCACGAACCGCGCGTGGTTCATCGGCGGGCTCGCGATCCTCGGCGTCACCGTCGTCGCAACCGCGCTGCTTTGCGACAATGCACCGGTCGCGGGTTTCATGTTGCTCTGGCTGTCGGGGTGGTCGATCGGCACGGCGGCCCTGCTGCACCGTACTTATGACGCGTGGATGAGCGCGGTGGCCGGTCCCGGCTCACGAATCCTGAATTTCATCGGTGCGATTTTCATGACCGTATTCGCGCTGCCGTTCACGGCCGGTCTCCTGTTCGGTCTCTTCATGCTGGCACAATCCATCGCGTGGCTGGCGGCCCTCGCACTTGTTGCCGGCGGGATCGCAAGCTACGTCTTCTATCACCTGCTCAAGGCGCCGACGCTTGCGGGCGCGAAGATCTACGACCAGATCGACGGCTTCCGCATGTTCCTGGTGACGGCGGAGAAGGATCGTCTGGAGAGCCTTAATCCGCCTGAGATCACGCCGGAGGTTTTCGAGCGGTTTCTGCCTTTCGCCATCGCGCTCGATTGCGAGAACCAGTGGAGCAAGCGGTTCGAAGCCGAAGCTGCGGCAGCGGGCAGGGCCCCGGACTCGGCCACCAGCAGCTACACGCCCCTCTGGTATTCGGGCTCGTCCTTCAGCCGATTGGGCGCGGCCGGATTCACCACCGCGCTCGGCGCCTCGATGGCGTCGGCCGCGGCATCGGCGGCGGTCGCGCCCGGTTCAAGCTCGGGCAGCAGCGGCGGCGGCTTTTCCGGTGGCGGCGGCGGAGGAGGCGGGGGTGGCGGCTGGTGAAACCCGTTGCCGAAGTGATCTGAGTCTCTCGGCGTTGGCGGTCACGCCGTACCTGCTGATGACGGCATCGTGATCATCAGTGGCCTGAAGTGGCGCTATCTTTCGCTTTCTACCTAGGCCACTTGGGGGGAGCGGACATGAAACCGATAATTGGTCTTCTGGTTTTCTCAGCTGTATTCATTCTGCCGGTCACGGCGTCATTCGCGCAGGACAACAAGACGACGGTGATTGTCCCGTCGATTACGCCCGCGACGGCGGACGCGTCTCCGGAAACGCTCGCAAACGAGAAAATGGTCTGCAAAGCACCGCGCCCGATGATGGGCACGCGCTTCCTTGGTCCGCGCATCTGCAAGACCCAGCGTCAATGGAACGCCGAACATTACGAAGCCAAAGAGGCGCTCGAGAAGAATCAGTCCAGGGGCTGCCTGTCGAGCGGAGTGTGCCCTCAGTAAAGCGTGGCCTGGCACCGATTATGGACGCTGCAATATCCCGCTGGTTTCCAGGCAATTGTGCGGTCGTCGTCGCGCGTGGCGCGATTGGACTGTCGCTGCTGATAGCCGGTATGTCCGCCGCATCCGCAGAGTATGAGCCCCCGCATGTCGACCAATCCTGTCCAACGCCGCCGCCGGCTGTGGGGCCTAGCGCAGCGGTCAATGGCGAGCATGGCGAGGTTGGCCTCGGTATCTACGTCACCTCCCGCGGCCGCGCGAAGAAAATCCGCGTGACCCAGTCGAGCGGCTTTGACGACCTCGACAACGCGGCCGTCGCCGCCGTGGCAGGCTGGCACTACACGCCGGCCGTGCGAAACGGCGGATATGTCTCGGACTGGATGGGCCTGAAGATCGAATTCGGGCAGCGCGAAACCGGAAATACGCTCAAGCCTCCGACTGCCGATGAAGTGGAGGCGTGCGCGGATTAGAAACCGAGCATTGTTTATCATCTGCTCGAGGCACGGCGGCCACTGGAGCCGCGGGCCGCTTCACCAATGGGACGTCTGCATCAATATCGTGAACAGAAGAAGCGCGCCGCCGAGAGCCGCAGAAAGAATGGCCATCACGGCAATGGTCGAAAGCAGATCGCGCACGAAAGCCTCCCCGCGCTGATACGCTCCAAAAAACGCAAAACATGAGACGTTCCGGCGCTTGGCGCGATGACCGCCCGGTTGATTCTTCGTAATGCTCGCTAATGTATTGCGTCGCGCGGATTGAGCTTGAGCGTCATCTCGGTTGTGGCGGGATAGTTACCGGGCGGCAAGGATATCGGTGAGGACAGGATCACCGCGTTGCGCGCGCTCATCGCGATCTGGCGATAGATGGCGTCGGTCGCGTAGCGGTGCTTGTCGACGATCTCGGCGATCGAAATCGTGCCGTTGGACTTCATCGTCACATGCAGCGCGACGACGATGCGCTGCGATCCGAGAAGCTCGAGATCGAGATTCCAGCGGCGCATCACCTGTGCGCGCACGTAATCGCGCAGGCTGTAGGTCGCGTCCCTGCCCGGCGCGTCATTTGTCGTGTTTTCGTCCGTGTCGGTGTCGCCGGGTCCGACAAGCGCGCGCGTGGCCGTTTCAGGTGCGCGCAGTTTGGAAAGCGAATTTAGCCGGTTCTGGAAGTCGTCCTTTGTCGGGGTCTTCGTGGGCTGCGCGCCGACCGGCGGACTGTGCGCAGTGGGCGCGCGGCGCGCGAAGGCTTGCGATTGCGGCACCGGCGATTTCTGCGGCGCCGGCGGTGCGCTTGTCTCGGCGCCGAGATGGATGATGTCGACCAGCACGGTTTTCAGCTGGTCGTGTGCGGGCTGGACCGCAGCCTTGAAGGCGAAGAAAACCAGAAGCAATGCGAGCCCGTGCAGTAGGCCCGATACCGCGATGCCCGGCCCATTCTCGGCGACATACCTTCGCCGCGGGTCAGCGATGGCAGGCTCCACGCCCCAACGCTCGGCGGAAGAGGGCGTGTCGCTCACGGCAGGTTTCGCGCGACCCGAAATCCGGCAAGGCTCGAATAATCGTAATCCTTGCCGCCCACGCCTCCGGCATTGCGCGCCGCGGAGCGCACGAAGACGGGCAGATTGTCCCACGACCCGCCGCGCAGCACGTGGCGCTCGCAATCCTTTTCCGCCCAGGCGCTGCCGTCGGACGGCGCGCCGACATAGCTCGGATGCCAGCAATCCTCCGTCCATTGCCAGGCATTGCCGAGCATGCCGTAAAGCCCGAACGGATTGGACGCGAAGGCATCGACGTCGGCGAGCGTGTGGTAGTCCCATTCGCTGCCGCAGCCATTGCAATTCGCATTGCCATGGCCGAGCGCATCGCCCCACCACCGCGCCGTGGCCGTGCCGCCGCGTGCGGCGTACTCCCATTCGGCTTCGGTCGGCAGACGATAAGGTCCCTCATGGCTGGCGAGGGACGGCCTTGCCTGTTTCGCCTTTTCGTTCACCCAGCCGATATAGGCTTTGGCGTCCTTCCAATCGAGACAGACCGCAGGCCAGCGCGGCGGCTCGATCGCGGACGGCGAGGGCGCATAGGCCATGCCGTTGCCGGGCGAGTGCCATTTCATGTCGGTGATCGGATCGCAGGGCTTGGGCTGATAGCCGGTCTCTTTCAGGAATTTCAGGAACTCGGTGCTGGTCACGTCGTATTTGGCGAGCGCAAAGGCGCGGATCGAGACGTGATGCTGCGGTCCTTCGCTGTCGAAGCGGCCGGGTTCGCGCGCGGGACTGCCCATGACGAAGCCGCCGGCCGGAATGGCCACCATCTGCGGACAGTCGGGACATTCCTTAAGCTCACGTTCGGGATGGTCTGTGGCAATGGCCTGCGTGCCGGTCAGAAATGCGAGCAGGCACGCGAAAAGCCCAAGCGGTGGACGGATCAAGCGCGCGATATCCTTATACTATGGCCGTCCCCAGGCGAGAGATTATGGCCGCCGCGGCGTCCGCGCTAGGCTCCTGCATGGCACAAATCCGTGGGTTTCGTCTGGACGATCTCGACGCCCTCTATAGGATTTGTCTCGCCACCGGCGATGCAGGTGCGGACGCGGCCCATCTCTATCGCGATCCGAAACTGATCGGCCATGTCTATGCCGGTGGCTACGCCGCGATCAGCCCCGAGAGCGTGTTCGTGGCCGAAGATGACGAGGGTGTTGCAGGCTATATCCTTGGCCCCGCCGGCACGCGCGCCTTCGAGGCACAGATGGAGACACAGTGGTGGCCGCCGTTGCGGGCACGATATGCCGATGTCGCCGGTCCGCCCGCGTCGCCGGACGAGCGCATGTGTCATTTGATTCATCATCCAGCGAGACTTGCCGACAGCATTGTGGAGGCCTATCCCGCGCACCTTCATATCAACCTGCTGCCGCGCCTGCAGGGACAAGGGGTTGGGCGGCGGCTCGTCGATCGCTGGCGCGCCAAGGTGGCGGCGCTGGGTGCAACGGGCGCGCATCTCGTCGTCGGCATGCGCAACGAGCGCGCGGTGCGTTTCTACCGCGCCTATGGCTTTGCCGAGATCGAACGTCTGAGCGGCCCACCCGAGGCGATCGTCTTCGGCATCAGGACCGGCGCGGACGAGGAATAAAACGCGGACGGCGTTCGTCTTGGTCATGCGGAAGGAAGCACCGTGGCGTCCCCCCATCCCGCCTGGCTTCCTTCCGTGCCTTTTTGTTCCGTTCTCAGACCGGCTGCTTGACCTCGACCGGCTTCGGCGTGGACGCGGTCTTGGACCTGCCATCGCTCTTGCCGAACTCGGGCTTCAGATGGCCGTCGATATAGGCGCCGGATTCGATCTTGATGTCCTGGTGCACGACATCGCCGGTCATCCGCGCGGTCCCCGTGAGCACGACCTTCTTCGCTTCGATCTTGCCATCCACGGTGCCGGCAAGCTCGACCGCATCGCCATAGACGGTGCCCTTGACCTTCGCGCCATTGCCAACCGTCACGGAGACGCCGCGCACATCGCCATCGACTTCGCCGTCGATGCGGATGTCCTCGGTACTTTCGAGCTGACCGGTGATCTTGAGCGCACGGCTGATGAGCGACACGCCGGTCGAGGACGAACGTGCTGCGCTCGTCACGGGCTGCGAGACGGGCTGAGGCCGCACGGGTTCCGGCGCCAGTGTTGGCGTCTGCACGCGCGCCGTGTCCGGCGCGCTCGTATCGGCGGGTTTGTCGGTGCGATTGAACATGGTCATTCTCTTGTCTCCGGGAGTTGATCGAGCGTTTCGAAGTAATTCGGCGGACGCCATGGCATCCGCGCGTCAATGCGCGCACCGCGCGCCACGGTGATGGTGTTGTGGAAGACGCGGCCCGTGATCTCGGCCGAGCTTTCCAGCGTGACGTTGAGCGCAAAGATGCGCCCGTTCAGCCGCCCCTCGATGAAGGCGTCTGTGGCGACGACGTCGCCTTCGACGCTGCCGCCGGCCGCGATCACGATGCGCTCGGCGTTGACCCGGCCCTGGACGTGGCCGTGAATGCGCACCTCGCCATCGGTATCGAGCACGCCGTTAACCGTAACCGCCTTGCTGAGATGCGAAATCGCGAGCGATTTTTCCTCGCTCGCCTTCGGGCGCGTGCGGAACGAAAAGGTCGACATGCGTACGCGTTCCGGCTCCGTCAGAAGCCCCCACGGCCAAAAGTATCTTGGCGCAGAAATGTGACGCGTAGCAAGCGCTTAGGCGGAAGCCTCCGCAGTTGCATGCGGGGCTTCGTAGGCTGGCGCGAGTATACCCCCAAACAGGAACCGGACGACGAGCAGCAGCGCCGCCGAGAGCGCCATCGTCGCCACATGGATCAGCCAGAAAGTTGGCGTGGGGATCGTCCCCAGGAGAGCGCCGATGCGGCCTGTCAGCATGTTTCCAAGCAGCAGGTGCAGATAATAGACCGCGATCATCACGCCGCCCAATCCTTTCGGCGCCGCGCGCGAGTAGAGCGCAAGTCCGACGGGAAGCACGTTCGCAAAGCCGAGATCGTTCAGAACGTGAAACGGAATCGCCCAGGCGAGTGTGACCGGTCTTCCGGTCGCGTCGACGTGTGCGGAGATCGCTGCGAGCGTCAGTGGCGCGAGCGCGCTGATCGCCGTGCCGATCACGATCTTGGTAATTTCATCCGGCTCGCGCCAATGCCGTCCCCACCAGCGCCAGAACGCGATGACACCCGTCATCAGGATGGTGCTGACGACCGCATCGATCGAGAGCATCCAGCCTATCGGCATCTCATAGCCGAAGAACACGGTCTGATAATTCTTCTCCGCCCAGATCAGATAGCCGGCAAAAATCTGCTGATTGCCGACAATGGAAAGAGCCAGCACCGGCAGCAGCAGGACCAGGATGACGAGGGCCTTGCGGTCGCGCGATGTGAGAGGCGGACGCTGCGCAACGGGAGAGCGATCCTGCTGTGCGCGGCTGCGGAACGGCTCCGGCGGATAATGGCTGCGACCGAGAAGATAGACGGTAAGGCCGACCAGCATCGCCACACCGGCAGCGCCAAAGCCGAGCCGCCAGTCGACGCGCTCGCCCAGCGTACTGCACACGAAGGGTGCCACGATCACTGCGACCTGGATGCCGAGGAAATAGATCTGGAACCCGTCGGCGCGGCGCGGATCGTCCTGCGAATAGAGATCGCCGACCTGGCTTGCGATGTTGCCCTTGAAGCAGCCGACGCCGAACAACAGGCACGCGATCGCGATCAGGAATGTCGCATCGAACATCATCAGGAATTGGCCGAGCGTCATCAGCGATGCGCCGAGGATCACGGTGCGCGTGCGTCCGATCACCCGGTCGGCCAGCAATCCGCCCAGGATCGGCGTGCCGTACACCCAGGCGGCGTAGAAGGTGGTGATGGCGATCGCCATCGCCTGCGTCGAATGCGCATTATAGACCGTCGCCATGAACCGGCTGAACGGCCCGAAACCGAGCACATGTTCGATATGGCCCGGAAGCAAAAGCCATTTGGAGAGATACAACACCAGCAGCGCCTGCATGCCGTAATAGGAGAAGCGTTCCCAGAGTTCCGAGAAGGCAAGCCAGCCGAGCCCCACCGGATGCCCAAGGAAGGCCGTATCCTTGCGCTGTGTTGTGTCGTCGCTCATCTGGACCCCCAAGCTGCGGCACCATCGTTACGCGATTTTCGGGTCAAATGGTAACTGCCCGCAGGCAAGCTTTCGTGAGCCTGCAACCTCGCACGGTTCGGTGCCATACTGCTCCGTGACAGCACAAAAGGCTCAGCAATGACCAGGGAAGAACTGACGGACTGGGCGCTGAAGAATGGTTGGCAGATGATCGGCGGGTTTCCGAGTCTGACGCGTCCATCGCGCCCGTCCGAGGCCATCGTGCGGCTGGTGCTGAAAGGCACGGTCGTCCAGCTCGAAATCAAGAAGCCTGCCGGAAAATGGGACAAGATATCGAGCGCGCCCTATTCCAAGCTCGTGCCCGACGAGGAGACCGGCCTGCCCATCGGTCTCGGCCTCGACACCATCACGGGCTTCTCGATGCTGATGCAGGACAACAAGAACCGCGCGGTCTTTGGGAAGACCGGGGATTGAAGCGCTGAGTGTGTATTTGTACGCATTAACTTGACAGAATTCCTTGGAGTGTGTAGAAATACACATCTCAACGGACGCCCAATGGGAAATCGCGGAACGATGTCGGCGAGGGAGGTGGTTCGCCGCCTCAATGCCGAAGGCTGGGTCGTCAAACGCCGTGGGCCGGGTGATCACGTCCAGCTCGTTCACCCGACGAAGCCGGGCAGGGTGACCGTCGATATGGGCGCGCGCGACATTCCGATCGGAACGTTGCGCAGCATCTTCCGGCAGGCCGGATGGAAATGGTGAGCTAGGAGTACGCGATGTCTCGAGTCGTTTGGGCTCTGGTGCATGAAGACGAAGGTCCAAAAGGGCGCGTCTACGGAATTTCGTTTCCCGATTTCCCCGGCGTTGCATCGGGCGGGCGCACCGTGGACGAAGCCATGGCACGCGGACGCGAGACGCTGGCGTTCCATATTGCCGGCATGGTCGAGGACCGCGAGTCCATACCGTCCCTCCGCTCGCTGGAAGAATTGCGCGCCGACAAGGAAGTCGCGCGCGAGATGCGCGACGTGAAGCGCGTCTGCCTCGTTGAGGTTCCGTTCGAACTTCCGGGTAAGCCTGTGCGCGTGAACATCTCCATCGAGGATCGTCTGCTCGACGCTGTCGACCGTGCCGCACAGACGCGTGGCCAGTCGCGCTCCGCGTTCCTTGCCGAAGCGGCGCGGGAAAAGATCAAGGGCGCGGCGTAGGCCAAAAGGCGCTCGGTTTTGGCTTGCGTTGCTGGGGTTCACGGCTACATCGACGCGGCCAAGATTCAGGCCGATTTTGGTGATTTTCGGATTGGTAAACGGTCGCGACAAAGATGCGCCGCCTTTTTTCGTTGCGCGACAATGCGTTGCACCGTGTGTGCTAAATCGCTTGGTGGTCTTGCATTCGCCACGCGCGACTCCGATATTTTAAGCTTCTAGACGCAGGAGAAGCGTTCCGCTTCACGCCTTCCTTCCTCACCAACAATTCGATCGGGGTTTCCCGGCCTTTCGCCGGAAGGGACCGGAAAGCCGCCCGAGCGCGGAGTGACTGCCATGTTCGCTATCCTTCAATATCTCGAAAATCACTTCGGCAGCTGGCTTGTGTTGATGGGCGTCGCCTTCGTGCTGGCGATCGTCTTCCTCAGATCGATCCGCAACATCGGGCCGACCGAAGTCGGGCTTGTGCGCAAGCGCTTCAGCGCGCGGAAGCTTCACGCCGGAAATGCGGTCGCCTTCAATGGCGAGGCCGGTTACCAGGCGAAGCTGTTGATGCCGGGCGTGCAGTTCAAATTGTGGCCCGTCTACGACGTGTCGCGTCATCCCATGGTGCAGATTCCCGCCGGGCAGATCGGCGTTGTCATCGCACAGGTCGGTGCTTCGCTTCCCGTCGGCGCCAAGTCGGGCGTCTATAAGCCGCAATTCGGGAATTTTGTGGATATCGAAGCCTTCGTCAGCGGCGGCGGCGAGAAAGGCGTGCAGCGCCTTGTGCTTCCGCCGGGCACCGTGGTCCCGATTCATCCCGTGGGCTTCCTCGTCATCGCAAGAGACAACGTCTTCGGCGTTCCGATCGACGAGAAATATGCGGCTCTCGAACAGAAGGGCGGCCTGAAGTGCCAATCCTTCGGCCTCGAGCCCGTGCAGCTTGAGGTGGTGCGGATCGAGCCGCGCTTCTATCAGGACGGAAAGGTCGTCGACATGATCGGCATCGTCACGACCTTCGAGGGACCGCCACTTCCCAAAGGCGCGATCGCCAATCGCATCGGGGATTTCAATGATCTTGAGGAGCTGGAAGAGAAGCCCGGAACGAAGGACAGCGACCTCGTGGAAGCGATCCTGTCGGTCAAGAACGAGAGCCACAACAACTACCAGGATTTCCAGGCCTTTCTCGAAGCTGGTGGACGCATCGGCCTGCAGCACGATCCTTTGATGTACGGCGCCTACAATCTCAATCCCTTCCTTGTCTCCGTCGAAATGGTCCCGATGCTCGTCGTCAATCAGGGCGAGGTTGCGGTTCTCAAAGCCTATGTCGGCCTTGCGACAGAGGATACGTCGGGTATCGATTTCAAATTCGGCTCGCTGGTGCGCCCTGGCCATCGCGGCATCTGGCAGGAGCCGCTACGCACCGGCAAATATGCCATCAACCCGCGCTGCTACAGCGCCGAGATCGTGCCCACCTTCATTCTCACCTTGAACTGGGCCGACGCGACCTCGACCGCGCACAATCTCGACAAGGGCCTGAAGCAAATCACGGCGAAGTCCAAGGAAGGTTTTGTCTTCGATCTGGACCTGCAGGTGCAGATCCATGTGCCGGACACCGAAGCGCCGAAGGTGATCTCGATCGTCGGCACCATGCTCAATCTCGTCACCGAGGTTCTTCAGGCCGCTGTGGGCAATCACTTTCGCGACAAGCTGCAGTCGATGCCCGCAATCGATTTCATCGAGAAACGGCAGGATGTGCAGGTCCAGGCGCAGGAACACATCACCGCCAAGCTCAAGGAATACCGCGTGGAAACGCGCGGCGTTTACATCCAGGACGTGATCTTCCCGCAGCAGCTCGTGGATGTGCTCACCGCGCGCGAGATCGCCAACCAGCAGCAGGAAACCTACCGGGCCGAAGAGCGGGCGCAGGGGCAGCGCCTGGAACTCGAACAGTCACGGGGCAAAGCGGACATGCAGTCTGAGCTGGCGCGGTCCTCGGTCGGCATCGAAATCGCGCGGAACAAGGCACAGGGCGTCGAGGCGGAAGCGGACGGCGAATCCTACCGGCTCGACAAGGTCGGCCGCGCCAGTGCCGTCAAAACCGAAGCCGACGGGCTCGCCATCGCTAAAGGTCTTGAAGCGCAGCAGCTCGCGGTCGGAAAGGACCAGACCGCGGTCATCAACGTGGTGCGCGCTCTGGCCGATGGATCACAGCGTTTCGTGCCCGAGAACCTGGCGCTCTCACTGGGCGGCGATGGGGGGTTCGGCGGAGGCCTCAATGCGCTCGTTCCGCTCCTGATGCGCTGGCTGCAGCGCAACGAAACGGACGCTCCGACTGCCCCGGCGGCGATTGCGCCTCCAAAAGGCAATGGCGCCGATACAGCCGAGCGTTAAAGCGCGTTGCGCTTTGCGATGTCGCCCAGCCAGTACGCGCTCGGCTTTGGCTTGCGTTGTTGCGTCGCGCGATCGACGTCGACAAGGCCGAATTTTGGGCGGTAGCCCTCGAGCCATTCGTAATTGTCCATCATGGACCAGTGGATGTAGCCGCGCACGTCGATGCCGTCGCCGATGGCGCGCAGCACGCCTTCGAGCGCACGACGGGTGTATTCGATGCGGCGCGTGTCGTCCTCGGTGCCGATGCCGTTCTCGGTGACGATCACGGGGCAGCCGCTCACGGCTGCTGCCTGGCGGATGCAGGCCTCCAGCGCTTCGGGATAGAACTCGTAACCCATCTGTGTGCGCTCGGCGCCGTCCGGTGGCGGCAGCACCGCACGCTCACCGAAGCGCACGCGCGTGTAAGTCTGCACGCCGACGAAATCATCGCCCTTGAGGCTTTCCAGGAACTGATCGTTGATGGCGTGGTTGGCCGTGTCGCGCAACCGCTCGCCGCCTGGTTCTGCCTGGAATTCGTTCATCGCAATCGTAATGCCCACAGGACCGTCCACCAGCGGCTTCAGCACCTCATAGGATTTTCTGTGCGCGGCGATCAGGTTGGGCGTTGCTGCGTGTCCATCGCCGGAGAGGTAGGGCGAGAATTTTCCGGGCGCGCCACCGCAAAGCCGCGCGGCTTCGTCAAGCGCTTTCACCCGTCGTCCACCGCCGCCAGCGACACCTACGGCTTCGCGCATCATCGTCACCATGATCGGGATGTTGGCTTCGTTTATGGTGCAGGCGTAGTCGATGATGTCGCCCAGCGCGCGGCCCGCCTGCTCGCAATAGCGCGCGAAGCGGTCGACGGATTTCGCATTCTCCCAGCCGCCATCGCGCGTGAACCACAGCGGCGCGGTGAAGTGGTGGAAGGTCACCATGGGCACGACGCCTTCGGCCAGGCACGCGGCGATCATGCGGCGATAGTGATCGAGCGCGGCTTTGGAGAAGAAACCTTCCTCCGGCTCGATACGCGCCCATTCGATGGAAAACCGATAGGTGTCGAAACCGAGCTGTTTTAGGAGCGCGATGTCGCGCGGATAGAGGTGATAGTGGTCGCAGGCATCGCCGGAAGGCTCGGCGAACAGCGAGTCCGCCATCATCTCCATCAGCCACAAATCGCTGGATGTGTTTGCGCCTTCGACCTGATGGGCGGCGGTCGCCGTGCCCCACAGAAAGCCATCCGGAAAATTCGCCATGCCTCGCTCCCGATTTTGGGAGAAGGTTTCACGCGCGGGCGGCTCTTTGCAACACTTCACCTCCCCACAAGGGGGAGGTTAAAGTCAGAACGAAACGCCAGCTTCCAGCAGCGCGCGGAACTGGTTGTCGTCGGTAAAGGTCTTGCCAAAGCCGATGGTCTGATCCGACAGCCCGGTGTAGGACAACTCGCCGCGCACGAAGAACACGCTTTTCTGCCAGGTCGGCGTCACCGTGAACGACCAGGCCGAACTCTTCGGCCCATAGACCAGCGGCGAGCCGGCACCGGAGGAGTCTTCGTATTCCACCCGGCCATTCAGACTCCATTGCGGATTGAACTGATAGCTCGCGAGCACGCCGATACCCCAGTCGGAGCCGCCGCTATTGTTGATGCTCTGGTATTGCACATAAGGACCGAAGGTCCACGGATCGGCGTTGTAGGTGTACATCACATCGTAGATTTGGTTGCCCGATACGCCGCCGTAATCCGGCGTGAACGAGGCATCGAAGGCGAGCGTGTTCGAACTGTTGAAGGCATAGGAGATTAGCCCCGAGCCCGAATTCCAGACATTGCTGTAAAAGCCGTCATTCCACGACAACGCGATCGACAGCGGACCACTCGAATAGTTCGCCTGTACGCCACGGCTCACAATCGGCTCCTGGAACCACAGAAGCCCGCGCTCAATGTTGATGTTCTGTGTGGTGAAGCCGAGTTCGGCGCCGACCAGCGTCGGCAGCTTGCCCGCGGAGATCGAGAAGCTGTCCGTCAGCTGCACCTTGCCGTACGCGACCGGCACAGCGCCAAAGAGCGAATTCTGGTCGCTTGCCTTGTCATAGGGAAATCCGACGGTGGGGAAGGAATAGAGGCCCGCCTGAACATAAAACTGGAACATCCCGTCGGACTTCTGGACGGTGACCATCGCGTTGTCGACATCGAATTCCGTTTCGTCGTCGCCGGGGAACAGGTTGGTGGAATTGCTCTGATAGAATGCAAGACCGCTCGCCTGTCCGCTGACTACGATCTTGCCGAAGCCGGCATCGAACGAGAGCGGATTCGGATTGGCCGTGATCGCGCCGGCGACGGCGCCGTTCGTCATCAAGACTGGGCTTGCCAGCAAAAACAGTGCGGATGCGAATTTCTTCATAATTTCGGGTCCCCTTTATGACCGGGACCAAAGTCGCGAGCGAACGCATATAAACTCAATGCCTAAGCGCACGATTTCGCATAAGAATTCCGTAAAATGGGGCAGTATCTTGCTGTCGTTGTTGCAATGCAACAATGATCTGCCCGATGTCTGGGCAATCCGCTGCCTTATTGGGCGCTAGCGGAAGCCGCCACCGCCGATCGACAGGCGCAGGCCCCCGTCGGTCAAAAGCGTTTCGCCGGTGATGTTGAACGAGTCGGGCGTCGCCAGAAACACCACTGACTTCGCGATCTCGTCGCTGTCGGCCACGCGGCCGAGCACAGCCATCTTCTTGTAGTTCTCCTTGACGCGCCCGAAGGTTTCTTCGCCGAAGCGCTCGGTGAACCAGGGCGTCGCCACCAGTCCCGGGCACACGGCGTTGACGCGGATCTCCGGCGCCAGCGCGCGCGCCAGCGACAGTGTCATCGTATTGAGCGCACCTTTCGAGGCAGCATAGGCGACGGACGACCCGATGCCTTCGATGCCCGCAATCGACGACACATTGACCACCGCGCCATCGCCATGTGCGCGCAGGCCTTCGACGCAGGCGCGGATCATCTGGAACGCGCCGATCACATTGACGCTGTAGATGTTCGTAAAATCCTCGGCGCTCAGGGCGTCGAGATCGCGATGGCCCGCGAATTTTGTGATGCCGGCATTGTTGACCAGGATGTCAATGCGGCCGAACACATCCATGGCGGCCGCAGCAAGCTTGCGGCAATCCGCGTCGGAACCGACATTGGCCTGCACGGCCCGCACTTGCACGCCCGTCTGGCGCACGGCATCCGCGACCTCCTCGGCCTCTTTCGCGCTTTTGCTGTAATTGATCACCACATCGGCGCCGCGTCTGGCGAGCCCGAGTGCGACACTTGCGCCAATCCCCGACGAGGACCCCGTAACGATTGCCACCCGCCCCTTGAGGTCTTTCTGTTCCATCATCCCCGCCTTATGCTTCTTGTCCCGATTGGGATAATCGTATCCAACCCGTGCGATGCTGCAAGGAGCCGCCATTTCCGCTCAACCACGACCTATGGACCGCCGTGAGCAAGGCGCTTCCGCTATGCGTATCGTCCTGATCCGCCATGGCCGGCCCGCGATCGATACCGCGCCGCGCACAAATCATCACGGGTTCCGCTCCTACATCGACGAATACGAGCAGGCCGGTCTCGATCCTGCGAGCGCACCGCCGGAGGAATTGCAGGATCTCGTCAAAGAACTCGCGGCCGTCTTCACCAGCGGTCTTCCACGCGCGCATGAAAGCGCCAAGGTGCTGGTGCCGAAGGCCGAGCTGATCGCCGACCCCTTGTTCGCGGAGGCGCCGCTTGCGAGCCCGCGTATTCCGTTACTGCGCATGAAGGTTCCGAAATGGGCCGTGGTCGCGCGCCTGCTCTGGCACGCGGGTTATCGTCCCGGGATCGAGGGCTACACGAAAGCGAGGGCCCGCGCGTCGGAAGCCGCCAACATCTTGATGGCGCGGGCGCGCGAAGACGGGCAGGTCGCGCTTGTGGCGCATGGCTATTTCAACGCCATGATCGGCCGCATTTTGCGGCTCAGGGGTTTTCAGCGCACGGGCGCCCATCGTGTGCGCTACTGGAACGCGGTCATCTACGAACGCTCGTAAAATCTGACGAAGCTCTTGCGGGGTCCGCCGCGGTTTGATACTTAAGCTCATGCTTAACTATCAGCAGCCGCTCGATCACGTGTTCCAGGCGCTCGCCGATCCGACGAGACGGGGAATGATCGCCAGGCTGTCGCGTGGTCCGGCATCGGTCAGCGAGCTTGCCGCACCGTTCGACATGTCGCTGCCCGCCATCGTGCAGCATCTGCAAGTCCTGGAGTCGAGCGGGCTGGTGACGTCGGAGAAGGTGGGCCGCGTGCGCACCTGCCGTATCGAACCCAAGATGATGATGAGCGCCCAAGACTGGATCGCAAGCCAGCGCGCGAGCTGGGAAGCGCGTCTCGACCGGCTGGATGAATATCTGAAAGAGCTGCAAGCGAAAGGGAAGAAACATGACCGCAAACGCTAGCGACATGATCATCGACGCGCCGGCGGGCGAGCCGGTCATGCATCTCACGCGCATCTTCCTTGCGCCGCGGGACCTTGTCTGGGACACGTTCACGAAGGCCGAGCACCTCGCGCGCTGGTGGGGACCGCGCCGCTACGCGATCACGGTGCACGAATTCGATGTGCGTCCAGGCGGCAAATGGAGGGTCAGCCATTCCGACGGAACCAAAACCGTCGAATTCTTCGGCGAGTATCGCGAAGTCGTGAAGCCGGAGCGTCTGGCGCGCACGTTCTGCTTCGGCGATTTTCCGCCCATCGAAGAAACCTACGAGTTCCGGGACGAAGGCGGAAAGACGAAGCTCATCTGCACGCAGCGCTTCGCCAGCATGATGGGCCGCGACATGATGGCGAAGGGTGGAGCCGCGGAAGGCGGACGCGAATCCTTCGAACGTCTCGATGAACTGCTTGCTTCGCTGAAAGGATAAAGATGAGCGATCCGGTCTTCAAAATCACCCGTACTTTCGACGCCCCGCTGTCGCTGGTCTGGGACGTGTATTCCAGGAAGGAACACCTCACCAAATGGTGGGGACCGAAGGGCTTCGAATGGGTGAGCGGCGGGCTCGACTTCCGGCCCGGCGGCACGTTTCACTACGGCATGCGCTCGCCGGACGGCCACATCATGTGGGGCAAGTTCGTCTATCGCGAGATTGCGCCGATGACGAAGATCGTGTTCACGACCTCATTCTCCAACGAAGCCGGAATGATTGAGCGCGCGCCGTTCGCCGCCAATTTCCCGCTCGAGATTCTCAACAACATCGAATTCACCGAAAAGGACGGCAAGACCACGCTCGATATGACCGGCACGCCGTTCAATGCGAGCGAGGAGGAGAAAGCCTTCTTCGAATCGATGTTCCCGTCGATGCAGCAGGGTTTCACGGGTACGCTCAATCAGCTCGAAGAATATCTCGGCAAGATTCAGGTGTGACGCGGCCCTGAATCCTTAAAAAATTCCAGGAGGAAACGATGCGTGCGAATGCATATCTCAATTTCAACGGTAACTGCGAGCAGGCTTTCCGGTTCTATGCCGAAGCGACGGGTGCCACCATCGATCAGATGATGAGCTTCGAGAATTCGCCGATGGCGGACCAGATGCCGCCGGAAGCCCGCAAGATGATCATCCATGCCAGCATGCGTGTCGGCGATACGGTGATCATGGCGTCCGATGCGCCGGGAGAGCGCTATCAAAAGCCGCAAGGCTTCTCCGTATCGCTTGTCGTCGACTCGACGGCGGAAGCGGAGCGGATATTCGCAGCACTATCCTCGGGCGGCGCGGTGAGCATGCCGCTGCAACAGACCTTCTTCGCGGCGCGCTTCGGCATGTTCACCGACAAATTCGGCATTCCGTGGATGATCAATTGCGAGCAGGAAGCTTGAGCATGCTGCGACAAGTGCTGCTTTTCGGGATCCTGTTTGGCGCAGCCATGCTCGGCGCGGCTGCCGATCCCACGCCGATGCAGATTCCGCACGGCCAGAAAGATGTGACCCTCGCCATAGCCGGGACCTACACGCTCGATCCCAAACACGTCCTGGTCGAAGCCCATGTGTCGCATCTGGGATTCTCGATGAGCGCGTTCCGCTTCGGCAAAGTGCAGGCGACGCTGGAATGGGACCCGAAGGCGATCCCCAAATCGAAACTCACCGCGGCCGTTGAGACAAGCTCGATCATGACCAATGTCGCGGGCTTCGCGGAGGAACTCCAGGGACCGCAATATCTCAAATCGGCGCAATATCCCGATGCCACCTTCACCTCCACGGCGTTCCGCCAGCAGGATGCGACGCATGGCAAGGTCGACGGCAACATGACGCTGCTGGGCAAGACGTTTCCCGTAAGCTTCGACGTCACGCTGGTGGGCGCCGGTCCGGGCTTTGCCGGCGGGCCTGTGATGGGCCACGTCATCGGCATCCATGCGGAAACCGCCATCGATCCGCAGGGGCTCGGGCTGGGGCCGTTCTTCACGACACCGATCCCCATCACGATCGATACCGAATTCGACCACAGGAGCTGAAAGCATGCTCAAGCTTTATTTCCATCCGCTGTCGTCCTTCTGCTGGAAAACGCTGATCGCGCTCTATGAGAACGGCACGCCGTTCGAGCCGGTCGTGGTCAATCTCGGCGAAGAAGCGTCGCGCGCGGCATTTCTCGACATCTGGCCGATCGGCCAGTTTCCGGTGATCAGGGACGAGGCGCGTGATTGGCTCGTCCCGGAATCCAGCATCATCGTCGAATACCTGGATCAGCATTATCCGGGCCCCACGCGCTTCATCCCGGCCGATCCGGACCTCGCGCGTCAGGTCCGCATGCGCGACCGATTCTTCGACCTGCATGTTCAGGTGCAGATGCAGAAGATCGTCGGAGACCGCATCCGCCCCGATGGCCAGCGCGATCCTTACGGCGTCGAGCAGGCGCGCACGCGGCTCACGACCGCGCTCGCCATGACTGAGAAAGCCATCGGAGAGGAATGGGCGATGGGTGCGGACTTCACCCTTGCCGATTGCTCCGCCGCACCTGCGCTCTTCTATGCGGACAAGGTTATCTCCCTGAAGGGAAAATACGACAGGACTCTGGCTTATCTGGAACGGCTCAAAGCGCGCCCGTCCTTCGCGCGCACACTGAAAGAGGCGGCGCCTTTCCTTTCGATGTTCCCGGCCGAGAAATCATGACGCGCGCCCAGCACGGAAGCTTCACCATCGAACGCGTCTATGACGCGCCGGTTGCGCTGGTCTTCCGGGCGTGGGCGGACAAGGAAGCCAAGGCGCGCTGGTTCTCTGCGCCTGAAGAATTGGCGGTCGAGACGATCCGCGAGCAGAACTTTGCGGTTGGCGGGCGCGACCGGTTGCGCGCGGACTGGAAATCCGGGCGCGTCACGGATTTTCAGTGCGAATACCGCGACATCGTGGAGAACGCCCGCATCGTCTACGTCTACGACATGTATGCCGACGGCACAAAGATCTCCGTCTCGCTCGCCACCGTCACATTCGAAAAGTCCGGCAAGGGCACAAAACTGACCGTTACGGAGCAGGGCGTGTTCCTCGACGGCTATGACGATGCCGGCTCGCGCGAACGCGGCACGAACGAGCTGATGGATAAGCTCGGCCGCTCGCTTCAGGCCTGATCCGGCAGCCTTTTCTCCTTTCCGCGCGTGGCGTGGCGAAACTGTCACGGCTCCGTCATATCTCCCTATACTCCATTGACTCGGTCGTGTTTATCGGAATAGCGTGGGTTAACAGGCTGGTGCGGGTGTCGCGCCGGCCGGTTTGCATTCGACAAAAAAAGGCGAGGGATTCAATGAGAAAACTGGCGACCATGCTGCTTGCGGGTTGCGCAAGTGTGGCAATCGTGTCGGCGGCCGAGGCCGGTGCATCCGACCGGAATCCGGCACAGGAGGCCAATGACGCCAAACTGCAGCAGCTTGAACAGGATATCCAGGACCTGCAGGGACAGGTGCAGGATCTGAAGCGCAGCTCAGCGGACCAGTACACCGACATCCAGAATCAGAGGGCGAGCGGCGTCAAAGTCACGCTCAACAACGGCCGTCCGACCATCTCCGGACCCGATTTCACCTTCTCGCTGCGCGCGCTGGTGCAGTTCGACACTGCTTATTATGGCCAGAGCACGATCCCCGGCGGCCTCGACTTCGCGAGCGGCAGCGATTTCCGCCGCGCGCGCTTCGGCTTCGAAGGCACGGCGTTCGACAACTGGTCGTACAACTTCATCTATGATTTCGGCGGCTCGGGCGTCGAAGGCTCGACGATCAGCAGCGCCTATATCCAGTATGACGGCCTGGCGCCGGTGCACATCAAGGCGGGCGCGTTTCCGCCGCCGGAAAGCTTTGACGACTCGACGTCTGCCGGCGATCTCACCTTCCTCGAACGCTCGCAACCGACCGATCTCGAGCGCAGCATCGCCGGTGCTGACGGCCGCAAGGCGTTCGATCTTTATGCCTACGACGATCGCTATTTCGTGTCGGCTGCCTATACGATGGGTCTGGTCGGCGATGCCGCGACCTACGACCAGCAGCAGGCGTTCGTTGGCCGCGCGGCCTATCGCATCATCGCCGGCGACGATGCCAATCTCGCGATCGGGGCGGACACGACGTATGAGTTCAAGCCCGCAGACACGTCGGCGGGCCCCAATTCGCCGCATCTCCTGCGTCTGCGCGAACGTCCCGAGCTCAATGTCGACAGCAACGGCTACCGCCTGATCGACACGGGATCGTCCGGCATCGATTCCGACAACCTTCTGACCTGGGGTGTCGAGGCCGCTGGCAACTGGAAGAACTTCTACGGCCAGGGCGGATATTTCGGATACGATCTCAGCCGCCGGACGCTCGGCAATCCGGCAGGCCTGTCCGACCCGGACTTCAATGGCTGGTATCTTCAGGCGAGCTGGATCCTGACCGGTGAAGCCAAGCCATACCGCGCGAACACCGGGTCTTTCGGATCGCCGAAGCCTGCGCAGAACTTCACGGTCGACAAGGGCGGCTGGGGCGCGTGGGAAGTTGCGGCGCGCTACAGCGATCTCAACCTCAACTACAATGAAGGCGTCTTCGGCAAGAGCACGCCGGTCGGCGGCATCCGCGGCGGTGACCAGCGCATCTGGTCGGCCGGTCTCAATTGGTATCCGAACCCGGTCCTTCGCTTCATGCTGGACTACCAGCATGTCGATGTATCGCGGCTCGCCGGCGCGGGCACCTCGCTCGACGCCAAGCTCGACGACGTTTCGCTGCGCCTCCAACTCGCTCTCTGATCTCGATCAAGGGGAACAACAACAATGAAGAAGATCATCGCGACAACATTGAGCCTAGCGCTGCTATCGGCCACGACGGCTCAGGCGGCGAACGTCACGCTGCTCAATGTCAGCTATGACCCGACGCGCGAGCTCTACAAGGACCTCAACAACGCCTTTGCCGCGCAGTGGAAGCAGAAGACCGGCGACACAGTGACCATCAACATGTCGCACAATGGCTCGGGCGCACAGTCCCGCGCCATCATCGACGGCCTCGATGCCGACGTGGCGACGCTTGCGCTCGCCTATGACATCGACGCGATTGCGTCCAAGGCCAAGCTGCTCCCGGCGGACTGGCAGAAGCGTCTGCCGCAGGGCTCGACGCCTTACACCTCGACCATCGTGTTCCTCGTCCGCAAGGGCAATCCGTGGAAGGTCAAGGACTGGCCAGATCTCATCAAGCCGGGCATACATGTCGTGACGCCGAACCCGAAGACTTCGGGCGGCGCACGCTGGTCCTATCTCGCCGCGTGGGCCTATGCCGAAAAGGCGGCGGGCGGCAACAAGGACAAGGCGAAGGAATTCGTCGCTCAGCTTTATAAGCACGTGCCCGTGCTCGACACCGGCGCGCGCGGTGCGACGACGACCTTTGCGCAGCGTGGCATCGGCGACGTTCTTCTCTCCTGGGAGAACGAGGCGCATCTCGCGCTCCAGGAATCCGGCGGCGGCGACAAATACCAGATCGTCTACCCCTCGAACTCGATCCTGGCGGAGCCGCCGGTCGCGATGATCGACAAGAATGTCGATCGCCACAAAACGCGCGCGGTCGCGGAAGCCTATCTCCAGTTCCTCTACACGCCGCAGGCTCAGGAGATCGAAGCCAAGGACTACTATCGTCCGCGCGATCAGAACATCTTGAGGGCGCACCGCGCCCAGTTCCCGGATCTACCGCTCTACACGATCGACGATGTGTTCGGGGGGTGGACCAAAGCTCAACAGGTCCATTTTGCCGACGGTGGTATGTTCGACCAGATCTACAAGCCCGGGCAGTAACCCGTGGTCGCGTTGGCGTTACCCCGTCCCCGAAGCCGGAGCGCGTTGCCCGGCTTCGGCCTTTCTATGGGCTTCACGCTCTTTTACCTGAGCGCGATCGTGCTAATCCCGCTGGCGGCGCTCATCATCCGCCCGTGGGAACTGGGGTTTGCGGATTTCTGGAAGGAGATCACGGCGCCGCGCGTGCTCGCGGCGCTCAAGCTCTCGTTCGGCGCGTCGGCGATTGCAGCCATCATCAACAGCGTCTTCGGGCTTATCGTCGCTTGGGTGCTGGTGCGCTACAGCTTTCCGGGCAAGAAGATCGTCGACGCGCTCGTCGATCTGCCGTTCGCGCTGCCGACCGCGGTTGCGGGCATCGCGCTCTCCGCGCTCTACGCCAGCAATGGCTGGATCGGCGGACCGCTTGAGAAAGCCGGGATCAAGATCGCCTACACGCCGCGCGGCGTGATTGTAGCCCTGATCTTCATCGGCCTTCCGTTCGTGGTCCGCACGCTGCAGCCGGTGCTGAGCGACCTCAGCCGGGACTCAGAAGAAGCCGCCGCCACACTGGGCGCCACCAGGTTTCAGACGTTCCGCCGCGTGATCCTGCCCACACTTGCGCCCACGCTCCTGACCGGTACGGCGATGGCGTTCGCGCGCGCGGTCGGCGAATACGGCTCGGTGATCTTCATCGCGGGCAATCTGCCGATGGTATCTGAGATCACGCCGCTTCTCATCATCATCAAGCTGCAGGAATACGACTATGCCGGCGCCGCAGCGATCGGTGTCGTCATGCTGACGGTGTCGTTCGTCTTCCTGTTTGCGCTCAATGCGCTGCAGGCCGTGGTGAGTGCGCGGCGATGAAGACAATCCCGCTCCTGCGCCCGCGCGCGCCGACAGACGATCACCCGCTGGTGAAAATCACGCTGACAGCGATCGCCATCGGTTTCATCGCACTGTTCCTGTTTATGCCGCTGCTGACGGTATTCTCCGAGGCGCTGGCGAAGGGCTGGATCATGGCGCGCGATGCGCTGATCGAGCCCGATGCGCTTGCCGCAATCCGCCTGACGCTGATCACCGCCGCCATCGCGGTGCCGCTGAACATGGTCTTCGGGCTCGCCGCGTCCTGGGCGATCGCCAAGTTCGACTTCCGCGGCAAGAACTTCCTGATCACGCTGATCGACATCCCGTTCTCGGTGTCGCCGGTGGTATCGGGCCTCGTCTTCGTCCTGATCTTCGGGCTTCAGGGCTGGCTCGGCCAATGGCTGCGCGACAACGACATCAAGATCGTTTTCGCACTGCCGGGTATCGTGCTTGCCACGATCTTCGTCACTTTTCCGTTCGTTGCCCGCGAACTGATCCCGCTGATGATCGACCAGGGCAAGGATGAGGAGGAAGCCGCGGTCTCGCTCGGTGCTTCCGGGTGGAGCACGTTCTTCCGCGTCACGCTGCCCAACATCAAATGGGCGCTGCTCTATGGCGTGTTGCTGTGCAACGCGCGCGCGATGGGGGAGTTCGGCGCGGTCTCAGTGGTGAGCGGCCACATCCGCGGCCTCACCAACACCATGCCGCTGCATGTCGAGGTTCTCTACAACGACTACCAGTATGTCGGTGCCTTCGCGGTCGCGTCGGTTCTGGCGCTGCTCGCACTCGTCACGCTCGTCCTCAAATCGGTTCTCGAATGGCGCTTCGCCGACGAGATCGCTGCCGGCCACAGGCATTAGACATCAGGAGTAACGCATGTCGCTCGTCATCGACTCCGTCGCCAAGAAGTTCGATCGCTTCCCCGCGCTCAAGGGCGTAAGCCTGACCGCGCCCAAGGGCTGCTTCATGGCGCTGCTCGGTCCCTCGGGGTCCGGCAAGACGACGCTTCTGCGGATTCTCGGCGGGCTCGCCTTTGCCGATGTCGGCCACATCGCGTTCGACGATCTCGACTGGCTCGCGCTGCCCGCGCGCGAGCGCCGCGCCGGCTTCGTCTTTCAGCAATACGCGCTGTTCCGCCACATGACGGTCGCCGGAAACATCGCCTTCGGTCTCAACGTTCGCCCGCGCAAGACGCGCCCGACGCGCGCCGAGATTGGGCGCCGCGTGGAGGAACTGCTCGTGCTCGTCCAGCTCGACGGCTTGGGCAAGCGCTATCCCAGCCAATTGTCCGGCGGACAGCGTCAGCGCGTGGCACTCGCGCGCGCTCTCGCCATCGAACCGCGGATGCTGCTCCTGGACGAGCCGTTCGGCGCGCTCGACGCCAAAGTGCGTAAGGACCTGCGCCACTGGCTGCGGAGCCTGCATGAGCGTCTCGGCCTCACCACGGTGTTCGTCACGCACGATCAGGAGGAGGCGCTCGAGCTGGCCGATCTGGTCGCGATCATGAATCAAGGTCAGATCGAACAGATCGCGAGCCCCGCTGAGCTGCGTGCCTCGCCCGCGACCCCGTTCGTGGCTGACTTTCTCGGCCAGGGTACAGGCGGCCCTGGAATCGTTCCGATTCGCACATCATCGAAGCCACAGCCAGCGACGCGGAATGAGGCCGCTCACGCCGTACGATAGATAGCGCTCCAAAAGGCACCACCTACAAGATATGCCTTATCTTGGGCCTGCGGCTCGGCATGGTTTTTTGTACACATTCCCTATCGAATTAAGACGGCACGTCGTGTAAACGGCGCGGGCCTGAAGCCCATCTTGCGGCTTTCGGGCGCCCGGGGGTTAATCGGGACATTGTTGTTTCTTGGGAAAGCGCCTGTCCGTGCAGGCGCTTTGCGTTTGAGCGAAGTCGGCTGGCCGCACAGAGCCACCGGAGGGAAGGGCACAATGGGAAGTCTGCTTTCGAATATCGATCCGCTTTACGTGATTTCCGGCGTGCTGGTCGGGGGTCTCGTCGGTTTCACCGGCGTCGGCGGCGGGTCGCTGATGACGCCGATCCTCATTCTGGTGTTCGGCGTCCATCCCTCCACCGCGGTCGGTACTGACCTTCTCTACGCCTGCATCACCAAGACCGGCGGCTCCGTTGTCCATGGCTACAACAAGACCATCGACTGGAAAGTCGTGGGTCTGCTCGCGCTCGGCAGCGTGCCGATGACCGCCCTTTCCATCGTGGCGTTGTACTACCTGGGTGTCGACAGCAAGGCGGTGCAGGGCATCATCACAAAGACGCTCGGCTTCGCACTGTTCTTCACGGCATTCTCGCTCTTCCTGCGCAAGCCGTTGATGAAGTGGTACGACGCGAAGATCGGAGAGCCGAACCCGAAGCTGGTCACGCGCCTGACGGTTCTGACCGGCGCTGTGCTGGGCGTGCTGGTGACGCTGTCGTCTGTCGGCGCAGGCGCGATCGGCGTCATGGCGCTGGTGATGCTGTATCCCAAGATGCCGGCCCAGCGCATTGTCGGCTCCGATATCGCCCATGCCGTGCCGCTGACACTGCTGGCTGGTATCGGCCATTCTGTGCTGGGCACGATCAACTGGCACATTCTGATCTCGCTGCTCTGTGGCTCGCTGCCGGCGATTGTGATCGCCAGCATCGCCTCCGCGCGCACTTCCGACACCGTCGTGCGTGTGGCGCTCGGCGTCGTCCTGCTCGCAGTCGTGGCGCGGTTCTGGTTCCTGTAAGTCACAGAGGTGCAACACCACGAGGTTGTAAAGACTGGTTAACACTCCTTCTGTTGTGACCCCCTAACCCGTTGAAATAATTGGCGATGGTTCTTGGCGCGGCACTTGCTGTACGCCGTATGGGGAACCTTTTTCATCGTGAGCGGGAGAAGAATGTGAAGAACTTTGAACGATTCTTGCAGGTGCGAACCCTGCTTGGAGCATTGACGCTCTCGGCAGCGGTGGCTGCCGCCTCGGCCGCAAGCGCTGACATCATCGTCGACGGCACGCTGGATGCCGGCTATGGCGCGCCGACGGCCTATGTCGCCTACAATCCTTCGGCACCCAGCGGGAATTTCCAGAACCCGACGAACGAAAGCGCTTACGTCGCCTATAACATCTACGAGGCGTCGGACAGCCAGAACGTCTATTTCTTCCTGCAGACCGACACCAGCACAGGCGGACAGTCTGTGGGCGCCTTCGCCAATCTCTATTTCGACCTCGATCCGCAGAACAGCAATGGTTCGGATCTGGGCTTTGAGATCAGCCCGAACTCGCAGGATGCGTTCATTCCCGGCGTGAACGGCAACGTCACGGTTTCGCTGCAGGTCGTCGGCGATGCCAACCACCTCGAGATCGCGATTCCGATTTCCATGTTCACGAAGGCGATCGCGGGCCTCAACTATAATCCGGGTCAGGACTTCATCACCGCGCTGAACAACAAGCTGGTGCTGCGGCTATCGCAGAGCTTCGGCTACTCGGTGGCGGGTGGTCCCTACTACGGCGAGAACCGTCTCGGCGCCCAATACCTCCAGGTTCCCGAGCCCGCGACGCTCGCGCTCCTGGGAACAGGCCTGTTCGCAGCCGGCGCCGCGCGCAGGAAGCGCAAAGCCAAGGCGTAGAAATTATCTCTTCGAAATGCAGCACGCCGCCCTCAAGGGCGGCGTTGCTGTTTTCAGAGCATCGCCGGAATGACACGATCCGGCGGTTTGTGACCGTCGGCGAAGGTTTTGATGTTGATGATGACCTTCTCGCCCATGTCCATGCGGCCCTCGATCGTGGCCGAGCCCATATGCGGAAGCAGCGTCACGTTCTTGAGCTTCTTGAGCTTGGGATTGACCGCGGGCTCGTGCTCGAAAACATCGAGGCCCGCGCCCGAGAGCTGGCCGGCTTCGAGCATGCGGGCAAGCGTGTTCTCGTCGATCACCTCGCCGCGCGCGGTGTTGACGATGTAGGCCGTGGGCTTCATCAGCTTCAGTCTGCGCGCCGAGAGCAGATGATAGGTCGCAGGCGTGTGTGGGCAGTTGATCGACACGATGTCCATACGAGCCAGCATCTGGTCGAGGCTTTCCCAATAGGTCGCTTCGAGTTCGCGTTCGATGGCCGCGCTCACCGGTTTGCGGTTGTGATAATGGATCTGGAGCCCGAACGCCTTCGCGCGCCGCGCCACCGCCTGTCCGATGCGGCCCATGCCCACGATGCCGAGCCGCTTGCCCTGCAGCCGATGCCCAAGCATCCACGATGGCGACCAACCCGTGAAACGATCGGCCTCGAGTTCCTTCGCACCTTCGACCAGGCGCCTCGGCACGGCCAGGATCAACGCCATCGTCATGTCGGCGGTGTCCTCGGTCAGCACGCCCGGCGTATTGGTGACGGTGATGCCTTTCTCAAGCGCGGTCTTGACGTCGATGTTGTCGACGCCAGTGCCGAAATTGGCGATCAGCTTCAGGTTCGGGCCCGCCCGCACGAGGATCTTGGAATCGATGCGGTCGGTCACGGTCGGAACCAGCACGTCGGCCGTCTTGACTGCCTCGATCAGCTCAGCCTGGCTCATCGGCTTGTCGTCGTGGTTGAGGCGCGTGTCGAAGAGTTCGCGCATGCGCGTCTCGACCGCGTCGGGCAGCTTGCGCGTGACGATGACAAGCGGTTTCTTCGCGGCAGCAGGCATGGTGCTTCAACCCAAACGGTTCTGGCCCTATTAGCGGGCGCGGGGGCCTGAGCGTCAAGGACAACGGGTGACGGGGATCGATTACGAGACGGAATACAGCCCCAGCCGCCGCGTGCCGGAATATCTTGCGATTCTCGAAGGCTGGGCGCGCGATGCCGCTGCCTATCGTGCAGAAATGACCGCGGCAGGACGCGCGGAGCTCGACCTGTCGTTTGGCAATACGGAGCGCCAGAAACTTGACCTGTTCTTTCCGCGCACGGAAAGCAGTGGCGCGCTCGCGCTCTTCATCCATGGCGGCTGGTGGCAGATGATGGATCGCTCCGCGCATAGTCACATGGCGCGAGGATTGAATGCGCGCGGTGTCACGGTCGCGGTCACGAGCTACGATCTGACGCCGCAGGTTCCGGTTGCCACGATCGTCGAACAGATGCGCCGCGCCTGCCTGTTCCTGTGGCGGCGTCATGGCAAGCGGCTTGTCGTCTTCGGTCATTCCGCGGGTGGGCATCTGACCGCCGCCATGGCAGCGACAAATTGGCCGGAGCAGGGAGCGCCCGCCGGTCTGATCGCGGGCGGCTATGCGATCTCCGGCGCGTTCGACCTCGAACCGCTTCTCGGCACGTCGATGAATCGGGACTGGAAACTCGACGCTGGCGAGGCGAGGGCGCTTTCGCCCGTCCACTGGATGCTTCCGGATGGCGTGATCTTCGATGCGGTCGTCGGCGCCCTGGAGTCCGGCGAGTTCAAGCGCCAGAGCCGCATGCTCGCTGAGGCCTGGGGTGCGCGCTATGAAGAGGTGCCCGGCGCCAATCACTTCAGCGTGCTGGGTCCGCTTTCCGATCCGGACAGCGCAATGGTTGCGCGGTTAAGAGAAATTTGCGCTAGAACAACTTCGTGATGCGTCGATTCGCGTTGATCCTTCAGGCTCTGTGTTTCGCCACGCCTGCCTGCGCGGGCCATTACGCCAGTCTGCGCAGCAACAAGGTCTATCTGCGCGAAGGCCCCACATTTCAGCACCGCATCCTCTTCATCTATGAGCGCAAGGAGTATCCGGTCGAAGTGCTGGCCAGTTACGAGACTTGGCGGCGCGTACGCGATGCGGACGGTACCATCGGCTGGGTTAGCCAGACGATGCTCAGCGACGCGCGCACTGTGCTGATCGTCGGCAAAACCCGCGCTGACATTCGCGACGCGCCCGATGCCGCAGCGTCAGTTATCGCCAAGGCGGAGCCCGGCGTTGTCGCGCGGCTCAAGGCGTGCAAGCCTCAGTTCTGTGAGATCTCGGCCAGCGGCCTGAAAGGCTGGATCGATAGAGCCAGAATCTGGGGAGTGGACGCGGGTGAAGTCATCGATTGACCGGGAGGCTGCGTCAGAGCTTCCCGATGCCGACCCCGGCACGATGGCGGTCGCCGAAGCCGGTGGCTTAGCCCAATGGCTCCGCGCCGGCGATGAGATCGCAACCACCGGCAATCAAACGGCCAGCCGCCTCGGTCAGGTGTCGTGGGCTATGTTCGAATGGGCCCGCAATCCCTACATCCTGCTCGTCTGGATCTATCTGTTCACGCCGTACTTCGCGAACTATGTCGTGCCCGCCGGCTATTGCGGAGCCAACATGCCGCGCGGTGCCTGCGGGCAGGGGATCGCGGGCATCATTCAGGCCTACAGTGGCATTTTCATCGCGATCCTGGCACCGTTTCTGGGCGCGATTGCCGACCGTGGCGGGCGCCGAAAGCCCTGGGTCGCGCTTTATGCGGTCATCCTCGCGGCGGCGAGTTTCATGATGTGGTTTTCGACAGAGAACGCCGACGCAAAAGGCGTGTTCTTTGTCGGCGCGATGATCGCCATCGCCAATGTGGCGTATGAGTTCTCCGCCGTGTTCCACAATTCTCTGCTGCCCACGATCGCCAGCCATCGCCGCATCGCCGGTCTTTCGGGGCTGGGCCTTTCGCTTGGCAATTTTGCGGGCATCCTGCTGTTGCTGTTCATGCTGATCGGGTTCGCGCTGCCGTCGAAAGTGGGCTGGAGCTTTATACCCGCCCATCCGCTGTTCGGCATCGACCAGAGCCTGCATGAGCCGGAGCGTTTGTCGGGACCGGTCTCCGCGATCTGGCTTCTGATTTTCAGCGTGCCGCTGTTCCTGTTCACGCCCGACACACCTTCATCGAATCTGAAACTGCATCAGGCGATGATCGCGGGCGTCAAGAGCGTGATCGCGACGATCCGCAGCCTGAGGCAATATCGCAATGTCGGGATGTATCTCCTGGCGCGGCTGTTCTTCAACGACGGCATGACCGCGGTGCTCCTGTTCGGCGGCATCTATGCGTCCAGCACCTTCGGCTGGGGACCGATCCAGTTGCTCGCTTACGGCGTCGAACTCAGCATCTTCGCGGTCGCCGGCGGCTTCTTCGGTGGATGGATCGACGATCGCTTCGGTTCCAAGCGTGCGATCTTCATCTCGATCGGTGGGACGACGCTGTTCGGGCTCCTGTCGCTGACGATGGGACCGGACCGCATCTTCTGGGTTATTCCGTACGACACAAACGCGCCGCATCTGTGGGCGGCGCCATTCTTCAATACATGGCCGGAGCTGATCTTTCTCGGCATCGTCAACTTCATCGCTATCCTGATCACGGCCGGTTACGCCAACAGCCGCACGATGCTGGCGCGCATCGCACCACCGGAGAAGATGACGGAGTTTTTCGGTCTGTATTCGCTCTCGGGCCAATCGACGAGCTTTCTGGCGACCGGTTTCGTCGGCTGGCTGACGCTGGTTGCGCACAACCAGCGCGTTGGGCTGCTCGGCGAAACCCTGTTCCTGTGCATTGGCTTGGCCTTGATGTTCTTCGTCAAGGAAGAGCGCGCGACGGCTGCCTGAAATGGCCGAACAGAGATTGCCGGCCCAATCCGGTCTTGCTGCCCCATCCGAGAACGTCATCGCCGACGCCGCAGGCATCGCGCAGCTCGCGCATGAGATGACCGCGGAAGGCGGGTTGCCCGCGAGCCGCCTCGGCCAATGGTCGTGGGCGCTCTACGAAGCGGCGCGCGACCCCAACCAGGTATTCCAGATTTTCGTGATCTCGCCGTTCATTGCCACGGTGATGATCCGCGATCCGATCGCGGGCCAGCAATTCTGGGGCAGCCTCACCACCTATAGCGGAATCATCACGGCTGTGTTGTGCCCGTTTTTCGGCGCGATTGCCGATCGCGGCGGCCCCAGAAAGCCTTGGCTGGCGCTGTTCACGCTGCTGATGGTGCTGAGCTTCGCGGGCACCTGGTTCGGCGCCGCCGACTCGACACCGATGCAGATTTTCATCGTCGGCACGGCGGTCATAATCAACAATGTCGTCTTCGAATTCTCCAACGCGTTTCACGGTGCGATGCTGTCGCGCATCGCGCCGCCCTCGCGCATCGGCGGATTGTCGGGGCTGTCCTTTGCGCTCGGCACGGGCTCTGGCTTCATCCTGATGCTGGTGTTTCTTTTGCTGTTCATTCTGCCGAATGCGCCGATCCAACTGCCGGACAATATTCCCGAACGTCTGTCGGGACCGATCACCGCAGTGTGGATGCTGCTGTTCGCGATCCCGCTCTTCCTGTTCACGCCGGATCGTCCGCGCAGTGAGCTGCCCCTTCGGCGCGCGATCCGGGACGGCATTGCGTCGGTGATTTCGACGGTGCGCAGTCTCAAACACTACAGCAATGTCGCCCACTACATCGGCGCCCGCACGCTGTTCAATGATGGATTGACCGGCGTGTTACTGTTCAGCGGTATCTTTGCCGCCGGTACGTTCCATCTGGGCACGTTGCCGATGACGATCTACGGACTGCTGATCGTTTTCTTTGGCACCCTCGGCGGATTTCTCGGCGGCTGGCTGGACGACAAGTTCGGCTCGAAGGCGGCGCTTCTGATCACCGTCGGCGGAACCGCGGTGTCGTTCGGCCTGTGTCTCACCATGGCGCCGGACCGGATCTTCTGGTTCGTTCCCGTCGATCCGCATGCCGCGAGGGTGCTTCCGATCCCGCTGTTCAACACGTGGCCGCAACTGATCTATGCTGCGCTGTCGAGCCTTAATTCGCTCTTCGTCGTCGGCGCCTATGCCAACAACCGCACCATGCTTGCGCGCATCGCGCCCATCGAGAAGATGACGGAGTTTTTCGGGCTGATGTCGTTGTCGGGAACGGCTGCAACGTTCCTCGCACCCGCATCGGTCAACCTCGTCACCGGCTGGACGCACAGCCAGCGCGGCGGATTGATCGCCATCGTGGTTTTGCTCGTCCTTGGCTGGTTCTGGATGCTTATTGTACGGGAAGAACGTGCGACGGCCGCGTGACTTCGCCGCCGCTTTCCTGTACGGCCGTTCAAAACACCGGGGACGCGCATGGATTCCGAAACGCAAAACCGCTGGGATGCCATGCTTGCGGAGTTCCGCAGCCTTGGCGGCATCGCGGACAATATCTGCATCAAGGATGGCCAGTTCGGGCGCGGGCTTTTTCCGATAGATCCGTCGAAGCCGGTGGAGATCCATATCCCGGAATCGCTGCTGATCGACGTGCAGCATCTGCATTTTTCGCACGCCGGTCTCATGGTCGGCCCGGAGTCCCCGGCGGGCCCGCGCGAGAAGGCGTTCATCGAGAAATATGAGCGTGAATTCTCGTGGGGCGTACACCGGCGTTCCACCGCGGAACTGATGAGAGAGTTTCAAGCGGCGCCGCCGGAGCTGCGCGCATTGATGGAATCGCCGCTCGATCTCAGGGCCTGGCTTGTCGAAATCAATCCAAAATCGGTCGCGGAACGCTTTTTCGGATCGCGCTGCATCAGCTATGGCAAGAGGGCAGTGGTCATGCCGATCATAGAACTCGCCAACCACGGCGCCGGTACCACCTATAAGGTCAGCAACGGAATTCGTCTTAATGGCCAGTTCGACGGCGAGATCCTAGCGCGCTATGAACTGATCTCGGATTCCCTGCAGATGTTCGAGAACTGGGGCTTCGCACCGCCCGAGGATGCCGCTTTCAGCCTGAGGCTCGCGGTAGACAATGCCGGAATCGTGATCCGGCGCGAGGAGGTGAAACCGGTTCTCGTACAGGGCGTGCCGTTCATTCCCGATGTATCCGTGAACAACGGCCAGCTCACGCTTTCCCATCTCATGCTCGGGCACAAGAAATACCCGAAGCTCGCCAAAGGCATCTTCTATCGCATCATGCGCAACGCCGGGCGCAGCCAACCCGAAGCTGAGTCGCTCTTCGATACGATCCTGCACACCAACCGCATGCAGTTCTACAAACTGCTCGCGCTTTCGGAAGACGCGTCGCCGCAACTTGGAAGCCTGTTGCGAAATCTCGCGCGCTTTCAACTCGAAGCGATGTCGAACGCCATCGGTTCGCGCGAAATCTGAGCGGCGGCGGCGAACGATCCGCCCAGGCAAAAAAAATAGCGGCCGCCCTTACGAGCGGCCGCCATGCAAAGATCAGCTGCGCTTATTTGACCTTGGTGGACACCGTGTTGAAGGTGCCGGACAGGCCGGTGCCGACAGCGGTCACCGCGCCGATTACGACGACGGCGATGAGCGCCGCGATCAGACCGTATTCGATGGCCGTGGCGCCGGATTCATCGCGCACGAAACGGGAAAGAAGGTTCGTCATGTAAGTCTCCACTTTTAGGTACACCCCAAGAAATCCTGCCGGCGATCCCCGCTGGTTCGGACGCGGTCAGAATAGGTGCGGAAGAGCTAACGAATTGTTTGGAAGTCTTAAGGGAACGGATGGCTGTTGTGCCGAAAGCAGACAAACGAGCCCAATTCGGGCTCCTTTTAACCCGATCTTATCGCTGATCGCGGATTTCGTTCCGGTCGGCTGCAACCAATCCGGATGAAGCTGTCCGCGCCCGATGTGTGCGCGATTTTGGCAATGCACCATCGCTTGTAGGGCGGCGCCCTACGCGACATGTCCACCGTCCGCTACTTGCCGTCGGCAAACTCATGTCATCCTGTCATCGCGTCTATGTACCGGGGATACACAGATCGCATGTGGGATGGGGCTCACATGGCAAGTGCGGGGTTGCGTGCGGCCGCCCGTGAATCCGCGGACCGTCCTGGCGCTGCGGCGCTTTTGCGTCGGAATGAAAGTTTGTGTGATGTTCGCATTGCCCGATGGTTGGTCTCTGGTCTTCTGGCTGATCCTTGTCGTTCGGCTGCGCGGCCCTGCGTCGCTATCGGAGCACTGGCCTTACGACGGTGAATGAAAGCGCACCGGGATCAATGCCGGAAGTGGCGCATTCCGGTGAAGGCCATTGTGAGACCGGCATCATCTGCCGCCTTGATGACGTCGTCGTCGCGGATCGAGCCGCCGGGCTGGATGACGGCGGTGGCGCCGGCTTCGGCGACCGCGAGCAATCCGTCGGCGAAGGGGAAGAACGCATCCGATGCGGCAGCCGAGCCTTTGGTGAGCGGCTCGGGCCAGCCGGCCGCAGCCTGTGCCTCGCGCGCCTTGATCGCGGCGATGCGTGCCGCGTCGACACGCGACATCTGGCCAGCCCCGATACCTGCGGTCTGTCCGTCCTTCGCATAGACGATGGTGTTGGACTTCACATGCTTTGCGACCGTAAAGGCGAACAGCATGTCGGCGATTTCCTGCTCGGTCGGCTTGCGCTTGGTGACGATCTTGAGATCGGCGCGTCCGATGTGCCCATTGTCGCGCGTCTGCACCAGGATGCCGCCCGCAACGCTTTTGTGGGTGAGGCCCATCGCGTTCGGATCGGGCAGGCCGCCCGCAACGAGAAGGCGCAGATTTCGCCTGGCGGCCAGAATGCGGCGCGCATCGTCGTCGGCATCCGGCGCGATGATCACTTCGGTGAAGAGCTTGGAGATTTCCTCCGCCGTCGCACCGTCGAGCTTTTTGTTGAAGGCGAGGATGCCGCCATACGCGCTCACCGGATCGCAGGCCAGCGCCTTCTTGTAAGCCTCGGCCATGTTGCTTCCGACCGCCACGCCGCAGGGATTGGCATGCTTGATGATCGCGCAGGCAGGCTGTTCGCCGCCGAATTCCGCAACCAGCTCATAGGCGGCATCGGTGTCGTTGATGTTGTTGTAAGAAAGCTCCTTGCCCTGGAGCTGCTCCGCGGTCGCGACGCCGAAGCGCCTGCTCTCATCTTTGTAGAACGCGGCATGCTGATGTGGATTCTCGCCATAGCGAAGCGATTGCCTGAGCGTTCCGGCAAATCCAATCCGTCGCGGGAAACCGGCGCCATCCTGGTCGACAAGCTGGCGCGCGAGCCAGCCGGATACCACGGTGTCATAGGCGGCGGTCCGCGCGAATGCGATCTGCGCAAGCTTGCGCCGCAGCGCGAGTGACGTCTGACCCTTGTTCGCATCCAGCTCGGCCAGCACGGCGGCGTAGTCTTCGGGATCGACGATGACCGTGACCCAGTCATGGTTCTTCGCCGCCGAGCGCGTCATCGCCGGGCCGCCGATGTCGATGTTCTCGATCGTCTCCTCGAAGCCCGCGCCTTTCGCGACCGTCGCCTCGAACGGATAGAGATTGGAGACGAGCAGATCGATGCCTTCGATGCCGTGCGTCTGCATCGCTTCGGCATGGTCCGCCTTGTCGCGCGATGCTAGCAGCCCGCCATGGATCTTCGGATGCAGGGTCTTGACGCGGCCGTCCATCATCTCGGGCGACTGCGTGACCTCGGAAACGTCCGTTACGGCAAGTCCCGCATCGCGCAGCGCCTTCGCCGTGCCCCCGGTCGAGATCAGCATCGTGCCGTGGCGCGCTAGACCCTTCGCGAAGTCGATCAGGCCGGATTTGTCGGAAACGGAAAGAAGCGCGCGGCGGATGGGGCGGAGCGTCATGGCGACTCGGCGATGAAGATTTCGCCGGGTCTTAGCGCCTCGCCAGAAGAAAGAGAAGCGCGAGCGCCAAACTCGCGATCGCCGATTGGGTGAAGGGCAGGAAGACCGGCATATTGCCCCAGTTGAACTTGATGTCGCCGGGCAACGGCGTGATCTCCAGCATCGCAACCAGGGGCGCCAGCACCATCGCGCCGACAAGAACGATGCCCACAAAGACGACGGTGCTGGGAATGCGCATGGGGTCTCTGCTCAGGCGCGCCAGGCGCGGCCGGCGATCAAAAGCGCTGTGAGACGGCGGACTTCTTCGGGTTTGCGTTCCAGGCATGCGGCGGCGACCTGAAGCTGCGGCCCGTGTTCGCCGGGCACCTTCAGGGGTTCGGACTCGCCGATCGTCATGCCGTTGTAGCGCTCGAGGAAATCGAGAACGTCGGGAAGCTGGAATTGTAACATGGCCACCACCGCCCCTTTTTGGGTTCGTTGGGGGCGATTTTCCGCGGCAATCCCTAAGAAATCGGGTATCGCAAGTGTCCGATGTTGAGACATATGATAAAAATCAATTTTTCAAGCTTGCAAAATGAATAAACTTTATTTATCTGAGAGATTACATGAATTCTGGTGATATCGGTGGCCTCAAAAACCGCACGCGACTGGCAGGAACTGACCGATCTGACGCAAGGGCGCCCGGTGATCGTCGAGCGTGTGCGGCTCGCGGAGCAGGATGTCGCCATCGAAGGCGCCTTCGCGCTGCCGCAGCTCGCGCGGCTGGATAGCGCCGATCAGGTCTTCGTCGCAGCCTTCGTGAAGAGCCATGGCTCGATCAAGGAGATGGAGCGCGTGTTCGGCGTCTCCTATCCCACCATCAAGGCGCGGCTGAACCGCATCGCGGGGCAACTCGAATTCGTCGACACCGATCCCGGCCCCACGCGCCGCGAGGTTCTGGACAGGCTCGAACAGGGCGAGATCAGCGCGGCCGATGCGATCCGCGAATTGGAGGCGCTCAAATGATACCGCCTCTGATGGTCAAGCTGCATGTCGAACGTTTTCGGGGTGGGCGCCGGTTCCGGTTGTGGCTGCCGCTGTTCCTGTTCTGGCTTTTGATCCTGCCCTTCGCGGTCGTGACCTTGCCCATCGTGGCGCTGGCGCTCGCGGTCCTGGGCTATCGGCCGCTCAGGCTGTTCGCGGCCTATTGGAGTCTTCTCTGCGCCATCCCGGGTTCGCATGTCGAAGTGAACGGCCGGCGCGGCCTTGTTTTCCTGCACGTCTATTGAAAGGGAAAAACCATGAATGAGAACCGCAAACAGATCCTCGATATGCTGGCGAGTGGCCGCATCACCGCCGACGAGGCCGAACGCCTGCTCGCGGCGCTGGAGGATGGCCCCAAATCGGAGACCGCGCAGGCACGCAGCTTCGGCAATTCGAAATATCTGCGCATCCTGGTGGAGCGCGAGCCCGAACGCGCCGGCGACGAAGACACCAAGGTCAACATTCGCGTGCCGCTGCAGCTTCTGAGGGCGGGCGTGAAGCTCAAGGGCCTTCTGCCCGAAGACGCCCGCACCCAAATGAACGAGGCGCTGCGCGAGAAGGGCATCGATTTCGACGTCAATCAGTTCAAGCCCGAGAACCTCGACGAGATGCTGGCCAATCTGAACGATTTCTCGATCGACATCGACAAGAAGAGCCGCAAGGCCAAGGTGCGGATATTCTGCGAATAGAGGCCGCGACGCCTGAGCCGTTGACCCCGGAAAGCCGCCGACTATGATCCGCGCGCTTTACCGGCCAATTTCCCTCGACAGTGCCCCTGTGGCGGAACGGTAGACGCGGCAGACTCAAAATCTGTTGCCTTCACGGGCGTGCTGGTTCAAGTCCGGCCAGGGGCACCAAGCTTCGCCGAGCGACAACGGAGCGAAGACGCAAAATCGCTGCATATGAAAAAGCTCGTCCTTCTGATCGGCGTTGTGCCAATCTTCGCTACGCCAGCCTGGAGCGTCGGACCCGGCGGCGGCGACCGTCTCCCAAATGGACCACGCGTCCAGTACGGTCGGCCCGGCAATGCGTCGAACAATTACTATCTCGATTTGTGCGAGGACAGCAGCAAGGAGGCGAGCAAGCGCTTGCGATACTGTGAGTCCGCAATTCGATCCGGCCACGACGCCGAAAATTCGCGGATATACGAGATAATGGGCGCGCTTTTCGTGGGCACCGGCGAAGTCGACAAGGCCGTTGCTGCTTATGAGCAGTCAGTCGCGCAGAATGCTGGCAATACAGATGCTCTGGTTGGGAAATGCCGTGCTGAAGCCGAGTCGTCGAAGTATTCGGATGCGGCAGCTGCCGATTGTGCGAGGGCCGCGCAGCATGGTCGCAATATCGAAGATATTCTCGAAAGAGACGGGATGGATCATTTCCGGGCGAATGATCTGGATGCCGCGAAGGACGATTTTGACGCAGTTCTCCACGTGAACTCCAAGCGACCAGACAGCCTATTCATGCGCGGCGTTATCGAACATAAGATGGGCAAGACAGCCGATGGAGACGCCGATATTCAGAGCGCTCTCTCAATCGATCCTTCCGTCCGATGGACATACTCAAAGTTGGGTATCGCGCCATAAAGAGAGCACCGCCCTCGCTACTCCTCCAAATTCCGCCAGATCCCGTGGCGCAGGGTCAGGTTGCGGGGGTCGCTTTGCATGATGCGGGCGACGCGGGCGAGGTAGGCGTCGATCCAGCGGCGGCACCAGGGCTCCAGCGCCTCGCCGTCTTCGGGATCGGGCAGCATTTCGAGTTCGAGCGCGATGCGGTCGCCCTTCCACAGCGTGTGCCACCACATCGACCGCGTCTTCAGCTTCCAGATGAGGCGCGGCACCATGGTCGAGAGGCTGATGCGGCGCCCCAAAAAATCGAGCGCAATGCTGTGATGCGTGTCGGGCGATTCGGCGGCGAAGCCGATCAGCGTGCCCTTGGCGATCTCAGCCATCAGCTTGCGCAGCGAGGAATTGCCGCGCGCGGAAATCCGCATCGGCGGCTCGCCGTCTACCACCGGATCAGGTCCGGCGAAGCCGAAGCCGCGGTATGGCCGTCCGCAGGTCTGAAGGTGGTACACGCTCGCGGCCAACGGCCCCATATGGGTGGTCACGCACAGGCATCGCTCGCCGCGCGGCAGCAGGCGGTCGACGGTGTTGTCCGGCGTCCGATCGATCAGCGCGCCGATCTCGCCCGATCGTTCCCACGCGTTCAGCCACCACGCGCGCATCAGCTCGTCGGCGTTATGTCCCCAGTGCAGCGATTCGAGCCAGGCGGCTTCGCTCCATTTGGACTTGTCCGCGATCTCCCAAGCCCAGCGCGTGCGCGCATTCATCAGCGAAGGCGGCGGCTTGCGTCCCTTCAGCTCGCTGAGGCCCAGCGCCAGGGTCGCGGGAAGCTTCTTGGCGCCCGCGCGTTCCAGCATGCGGCCATATTCGCGCATCGCCTCGTCCTGGTCGGTCTGCAGGTGCAGCACGTAGAGATCGCGCAGCGTCGTCTGGTCCTCGGGCCTCAGCGCCAGGGCCTGTTTGCACGCCTCGATGGCGGCCGCGTGTTCGCGCCGCATGCTCAAGGCGCGGGTTCGCGCGCGCGCAAACCGGAACGCCTCGGCCTCGCTCATCGGTTCGTTGGCGCGCATGCTGCGGTCGAGTGCCAAGAGCACGTCGTCGGGCCGCCCCAGGCCCAGCATCACCTCTGCCCGCCAGATCCAGGGCGCCGATTGCGCCGGCGCCAGCAGGCAAGCGTCATCCGAAAGCTTGAGCGCGAGTTCGCCCCGGTCAGCGCGGTTGAGCGCGAAAATCCAATCGCGATAGATGCCGAGCATCCCGCGCGCGCCGTCCTCCACGTCGCGGCGGATCTCGTCGGCCTCCTCCATCCGCCCCGCCGCCGCCAGCAGCACGGCACGCCGCAGGCGGAAATCGGCATTGGCGGGATCGAGCGCGAGCGCACGGCCGATCGAATCGAGCGCTGCATCCAGATCGCCGGTCATCAGTGCGGCCTGCGCGTGAAGCGATTGCAGTCCCGGCTTTTTGGGAACCGCTTCGCGCGCGGCTGCCAGATGGCCGAGCGCTTCTCTCGGCGCATCGAGCTGCAGAAGCTGCTGGCCAAGCAGGATGTGCGCGCGCACGTCCTGCGGGCGCGCCTTCAGAGCGTCTTGCGCGGCGGCGATCGCGTCGCCCCCCCTCCCGGTCTGCGACAGCAGGCGGACATGCATCGCGCGCGTCTCGAAATCTGCGCCACCGCCGGCAAGACGCACGTCGAGCAGAAGCTCGGCCTCTTTCGTTTTGCCGTCGCGGATCAGGTCCCTGATCCGTGCAAGTTCGCCCTCGGATGTTGGCAAGGCGGCCACGGCGAAGCTTTCAGCGCCGGGCGGCGGCGCCGGCGAACGCAAGCTCTGGGGCAGAAGCACGGGATTTGTTTTCGAACACGAAGATCCGGTTCAGCGCCTCGAGCACGTCCATCCAAGTTGCGAAGGCCTCGCCGCTCGAAAGTTCCTGCGCGTCGGGCTGCAGCCGCGTCGACCAGCCGCCGCTCATGATGCGGCATTGCGAGCAATCCAGATCGGGCGTGCAGCATTTGGGATGCTGCTGCTTCAGATCGGAGCCGTAATAGTTCATATGGCCCAAGATGCGCGAGCCGCAGCGCGGGGCGAGCCCGTTTTCGTCGATCTCATGCATCGGGCCCGGCCGCGTCGACCAGTCGTTGTAGGCCTTGGAATAGAGGACGGTCTCAGGAAACTCCTCCATCAGGGTCTCGACCGTGCGGCGCGCTTCCAGCAGGTCCGCGTCCGAGAACATCGGCGTGTCGCCCTGCTTGCTGACGCGGAAGAAGTCGCGGTCGTTCGCGCTGTGGCTTGCGAGCTTTTTCAGGAACGTGATGCTTGGCGAGTAGAGATTGAAGGTCAGCGGGAAGCCGTGGTCGCGGCACATCTCCACCACGGTGCGCGCCGTGCTGAGGTTCCAGCGCGACAACGTGAAATAGACGAGCACGCGCGGATCGCCGATGTAGTTCTTGAACGCCTTGCGGAACACGGCAGCGCCGCGCAGTTTCCGGTCGGTGTCGTCATCGCCCGCCCACATCGAGATCGAGATGCGATACGGCACGACCGGATCGATCTTCACCGTGCCGTTGGTACCCACATTCCCGCAGGCGAAGGCACGCGATGCCGCGACCAGACGCTCCTGCTCGAGCGCCGGCTCCGCGCCAACGAAATAGGCGATGGAGACGCCACGCTCGGCCTCGGACGCGAAGAACGCCTCCCAGGCGGCAAGCGAGCCCTCTTCCGGCACCGGCTGGAAATTGCCTTCGAAGTAATAGCAGCCCTCGCATTTGAGGTTGCAGCGTTGCGTGATCTCGTAGAACGCCGGCTTGCGGAAGATGCGGATGATCTTCTTCGCGGTCTCATATCGGTCGGCGAGATGTGGATTCTCATCCAGGATTTCGCCGATGCGTCTCAACACCATCCGCGGGTTGGCATAGGTGCTGTGAGTCTGCGGTCGATCCATTGGTCTTCCCGACATGACTGTTCGGATACATTCTGTGTCTGAATAGTGAAGAAGACGCAAGGAAAGCCTCTGTTGAAGGCACGCAAAATCCGAAACACCCGCTGTTTAAGCGGGAACTTGGAGAGGCGCGTCGCAGCTTCCCGGGAACAACTGTTAGCTTGCAGACAGACGGCCGCAACTGGCGTGGAACTTTGGCGTGATGCGGGCGCCTCCACCGCGCGCGAGCAGCATCTTTCCAGGAATCGCCCGGCCTCGCCTCCTTTCGCGACAGCCTGAAATGAGAAACCCGCGCCGGCTTTCGCCGACGCGGGCTCTCGCTTGACGGTGTGCGGCCCTATGGGGAGGGGCTTACCACGAACCGCACGCCTCAAGTCCTGGACGCTTCAGAGGCGGATTTCGCCGATAAAGCCGCCCGTGTAGGGGTTCACTTCGACGAACACGACGCGGCCGAAGCGGTTGTAGCTGCGCACGACATAGTGTCCGCGATAGAAATACGGGTTGCCCACGTAGCGCACATAATTGTGCCGGCGCAGTTCGACGAAGACGCGGTCGCGGGCGACGTACCCGTGGAAGCCCGGCCTCCAGTAACGGTCATGCACCACCGCGTGACGCTCGAAACGGTCGGGAACGCCGTCACGATTGCGGTCGGCCGCCGCTGCGCCATTCGCGCCGGCAACGACAAGCGTCGCAACCGCTGCCGCCGCCATCAGGGCCTTCTTGAAAAACATCTCACTCTCCTCTTTCATCTCTCTCTTCGGAAAGACGCTCCAAGGGGAGGCGTCATTCCATGCCGCGCAATCTGGCAGAGCGGTCCTGAACGCGTTCTGGACGGCGTGTTCATGCGGGGTTCATTTCGCGGGCGATAGAAAACTCCATGCTTAGGCGTGTATTTCCCTTTGTTTTCGGAGTTTTAACTCTGCTCGGCGCGAGCGCGGCCGGTGCACAGGTGTTCATTGTCGACGATAATCCGTCGCTCGATCGCATCTTGCCGGGCATCCGCGAACGCCATCCCGGCAAGTTCTACGATGCGCAAGGCCCGTGGCGCGGACCCGACGGGCAATACCGCTATCGCCTGAAATGGATGACGCCGGACGGGCGCATCGTGTGGTTCGACGCTGATGCACGCACCGGCCGGGTTCTCGGTCCCGATGCCCCGCGGCGTCCCGAAGCCATGCCGCGCGAGGACATGCGCGACCGCCGGTCTGACGGTCCGCCGCGCGACGACATGCGTAACGATCCGAGATTTCGCGACGATGGTCCGGTTCCGGACGATCGTGGTTGGGTGAGGGGTAATCGCTGGCGTGACGGTCCGCGGATGGGTGGTCCGCGCCGTCGTCGTTGAAGGAAAGGTTTATCACGATGCGTTTGTTGCTTGTCGAAGACGATCGCGATCTTCAGCGCCTGCTCAAGAAGGCGCTGACCGATGCCGGCTATGTGGTCGATAGTGCGAGCGACGGCGAGGAAGGTCACTTCCTGGGCGATACCGAGCCTTACGACGCGGTGATCCTCGATCTCGGGCTGCCGAAGCTCGATGGCGTGCGTGTGCTGGAGAAATGGCGCAAGAGCGGGCGCACCATGCCGGTCCTGATCCTCACCGCGCGCGATCGCTGGAGCGACAAGGTCGCGGGCTTCGATGCCGGAGCGGACGATTATCTTGCCAAGCCTTTCTATACCGAAGAGCTTCTGGCACGCGTACGCGCTTTGCTGCGCCGTGCCGCCGGTTTTGCGACCTCGGAGATCGAGATCGGCAAGCTGCACATCGATACACGCACCAGCCGGGTCACGATGGACGGCAATCCGGTCAAGCTTACCAGCCTCGAATACCGCCTGCTCGCCTATCTCGCGCATCACCGCGGGCGCGTGGTCTCGCGCACCGAGCTGGTCGAGCATCTCTACGACCAGGATTTCGACCGCGACTCGAATACAATAGAAGTGTTTGTGGGGCGGCTGCGTAAGAAGCTGGATCCGGATCTCATTCAGACGGTGCGTGGCCTTGGCTATAGCCTCGAAGTTCCGAACGCTGACGGCAAGGCTCGCGCCGAAGCTTGATTCCCTCGCCGCGCGCCTGATCGCGGCAGCCGCGATCTGGACGCTGTTCGGCCTGCTGATCGGCGGATTCGTTCTTTCCCGCGCGTTCAATTCGGCCGTCGAGGACAGTTTCGACACGACGCTTCAGGTCGACCTCGACGGCATGATCGCGGCCGCCGAGCCCGATCCCAATGGCGGCGTCGTGCTCGAGGAGCGCCTGCTCAACCGCCGTTTCGAACGTGCCTATTCGGGACTCTACTGGCAGATCTCGCCGCTGCCTTACGATGCGAAGGCGGTGCAGATTTCCCACTCGCTGCTCGATCGCGCCATCGAAATCAAAGATGCGAAGCCGATGGGCGATATCACCTGGGGCTATGCCGACGGTCCCGAAGGCCAGCGCTTGCGCGTGCTCGCCGAGCGGGTGGTGTTTCCGATCGTGTCCACGCCGCGTCCCGACGACAACCGTGCCTACCTCTTCACCGTTGCGGGCAATCTCGCCGAGGTGGATGCCGAAAAGGCGGACTTCAACGGCACGCTGATCTGGGCGTTTGCGCTTCTGGGTGTCGGGCTGATCTTCGCGGTCTTCCTGCAGGTCCGCATCGGCTTGCTGCCGCTCAGGCGCGTGCGTGAATCGCTTGCGCGTATCCGCGACGGCAAGGCCCGCAGGCTCGAAGGGCGGTTCCCGGCCGAGATCGCGCCGCTCGCGCGCGAACTCAACAGCCTCATCCAGCACAGCGAGGAGGTCGTCGGCCGCGCGCGCACGCATGTCTCCAATCTAGCGCATTTCCTGAAGACGCCGCTGACTGTTCTTTCGAGCGAGGCGGATGCCGAACCTGGGCCGCTCGCCGATCAGGTGAAACGTCAGGTCGATTCCATGCGCCGCCAGGTCGACCACTATCTCGCGCGCGGACGCGCGGCCGGTTCGCTAGACGTCCTCGGCAATCGAACCAAGGTGAAAGCAGTGCTCGACGATCTGGCACGCGTCCTGCGGCGCATCCATGCCGAGCGCGGCATCGACATCGAGATCGATTGTTCGCCGAACCTGTTCTTCCGCGGCGAGCGGCAGGACCTGGAAGAGATGGCCGGCAATCTCATGGACAATGCCTGCAAATGGGCGAAGAAGAAGGTCGCCGTGCGCGCGCTTGGCCGTCCGGACGGGCACTGGGAACTCACGGTTGAAGACGATGGGCCGGGTCTGGAACCCGAAGACCGGGAACGCGTGCTCGAGCGCGGCGAAAGGCTGGATGAAAGCGTGCCGGGTTCCGGCCTCGGGCTCTCGATCGTCGAGGATATCGCCAAGCTTTATAAGGGTTCGCTGGCGCTGGGCCGCTCGCGGCTAGGCGGCCTTGAAGCGCGCTTGAGCCTTCCTGCCATCGCCTGACGCCGCCGCAAGGGTGCGTTAATCCTGTTACACTAGTGTGGCGGGGTGAAAATCCGCATCCGATGGTAGGTTAGGGACCGTTTCATGCTGTCGCCTGAGAAGTCCGCGAAGCTGGAGAGCCTGCTCGGCGGTTTGCCGGTGCAGGCGGCCATGCGGCTGGCGCGCGCCATCGAGGTCGATCGTCTGGCTGGCGGCGTCGCGCTGCCGCACGACACGATACTGCTGGCCCTGCGTCCGGCGCTGCGCGGGCCGGCCTATGTCGAACGCACGCCCACGCCGCTGCGTCTGTTCTGCCGTCCGTTCGAAGACCTTATCGTTGCACAGACGCCCAAGGAAAAGCAGAAGGGACGCATCGCGCGTGCAAACATCGCCGTTATGTGGAACTGGCTCAGCCAGACGGTGATCCCCGAAGAGGCATCCGGTTACATGCGCGAGTCGCGCTCGCTCGTCCTCTCCGGCCGGCGCGATCAGGCGGTGACCTGTGCGACGGCCTTCTGGACCAGTGCTGCGAAGGCGATGCGCGAGGCGATAGCGAAAGACCGCAAAGCTGCGCGCACCGCGCTGCAGGGCGATGTCGGCGTTGCGGACGCGGAGGAGATGGCGCTCTTGCTGTCGGCCGGACCCAGCGTGATCGAAATCCAGCGACTGCTCGAAAAACCCGCGATGGACCTGACGGAGCCGATGCTCGGCAAGCTGCGGGATATTCACGCGCATCTGACAGCCACGACACCGGATGCGGCACCCTACGTCGCCGTGATCGCAATGAACCGTTTGCTGCATCCCTGGCAGGCGCTGAAGCTGCCTGCGTTCATCACGCGCCAGACCAAGGACACGCTCATCGCCAACACCGATATGGGACTGGTGGGTGAGTTGCTGCTCGCGGACGTCGAAACGCATGGCAACGCGGTTCGCGCGACGCGCCATCCGGTCTTCGATCCGAAGGTTCTGATCGACCATCTTGCCCAGTTCGCCGAATTGTCGAGCTGCATCGTGCGCGAGATGGACATCCGCCGCGACGGCAAATGGGGCAAGCGCCTGCTTGCGGATCGCGCGGCTGTCGCCGAGGCGATGGAAAATCTGATGGAGCATGCGCCGAAGGAAATCGCGGCCACGCTGCCGACGCTCAAGAGCGGAAGCTATGGCGGTGGCCCGAAGGTCCCCGATTTCACCAAACCCATCGACGACGAAAAGGCCGAGCGGGGATTGCGCTATGCGAAGCTTCTGACGGGCTGCGAACTCTACGCCGCGATGGGCTCTTTCGCTGCCGCGCAAAAGGACGCGATGGAGCAGGTGTGTGTGCATCTGCGCAGCTACAACGAAGACCTGATCCGGGAAATGCGCGCCGCCGAGGCTTCGCGCCGCACCGTCGCGGAACACCAATACGGCCTCGCGGTGGAATTGACCGCGATCCTTTTCAGCGCGGAAGAAGCCGAATTCCTCCGCCGCCGCGGCAAAGCCGCCCTCGCGGACGCGGCCTAAATCGCGCCCTCCTGCTTCAGGGCGTCGATTTCGGCGGTTGAGAATCCGAGTTCGCGCAGCACGAGATCGGTGTGCTCGCCCAGCACCGGTGGGCGCACGCGGACTTCACCGGGGGTTTCGTGGAGCTTGACCGGCGTGGCCGCAACCTTGGTATCGCCGAGGCCGGGGAAGTTCACGGAGGCGAAAAAATCGCCCCCTTTGATATGCGCATCGGCAAGCGTTTCGCGCGGGCGATAGACCGGGCCCGCCGGCACGCGCGCGCCTTCGAAGGCGGCGATGGCGTCGGCGCTTGTCTTCTCCGCGACCCATGCGCCGACGCGTTCGCTGATGGCTTTGCCATTGTCGCCGCGCGCCTTGTCGCTCGCGAAGCGCGGATCGTTGAGCCATTCCGGCGCCCCGATCAGCCGTGCCACGCGGCGGAACAGCGGATCGCCGTTCACCGCGACCGTGATCCAGCCGTCCTTCGCGCGATAGATATCCGATGGTCCGGCAGTCTGGCTGCGGTTAAGAGTCGGCTGGCGGTCGAGTTTGAGGAAGTCCTCTTCGATCAGGGTCGGACTGAAGAAGGTGAGTGCGGTTCGCAGCAACGCACCTTCCACGAGTTGTCCACGTCCGGTGGTCTCTCGCGCGCGCAAGGCGGCCGAAACACCGAGCGCGAGCAACGACGCCGTACCGAAATCGACCCAGGGGGCTGCAGCACGCACCGGCTGCTCCGGCGTGCCCGCGAACCAGACTGCGCCCGACATCGCCTGCGCCACGCCATCGAAACCGACGCGCGTCGCATACGGCCCCTCGAGTCCGAAGGCGCTCACAACCGCGAGTACCGCACGCGGGTTGATTACAGACACGCTCTCCCAGTCGAGCCCCATCGCCTTCAAGGTCTCTGCCGGCAGATTGGCGACGACGACATCGGCCGACTTGACCAGCCTCTTCACAATCTCGCGACCGGCATCGCTCATGGGATCGAGCGTCAGGCTCTTCTTGTTCCTGTTCATCTGCAGGAACATCGCGCCTTCGCGCGGGCTTCCGTCTTCGTTTTCGGCAAGCGAGACCAGCGTGCGGTCTTCGCGCCCATCGCGTTTCTCGACGCGGATCACCTCGGCGCCAAGATCGCCGAGCAACGCCGCGCAGAACGGGCCCGCGATATAGCGGCCGAAATCGACCACACGAATGCCATCGAACGGTCCCGGCATGGACGTACCTCTCTGTTGTGCTAGACTTTCAATCACTGCGGGGCGTGTGAGCCCGGACTATACCGGGCTGCTGGAGTAATGCATGGCCCCCCGCGACGCTTTCGACGGCCTTAATCGCATCACGGGCCTTGCCCCGATGAGCACGCCCGCTTTCGAAGGCGCAGATCCGATTATGGTCACGCCGTTCCGCGTTGCGGAAGCTGCCGCTGCGTCGCTCGGTTTCGGCGCGGCCGTCGCTGCGGAAATCTGGCGCCTGCGTGGCGGCGAGCGACAAACCATCTCCATCGATCTCAACGCGGCGGCCGCTTCGCTGCTGTCGTTCATGTTTCTCAAGCGCGACGGTCAGGGCTTCGAGCGCCCAGCGGCCAATGCGCCAGCGGTCGGTCTCTATCGCTGCCATGACGGGCGCTGGATTCATCTTCATGGCGGCTTCCCGCGCCAATGGCCGCGCATGCTCGATCTCTTGAACGCCGACGACACCAAGCCCGACGTCGCGATATCTGCCGCGCGCTGGAATTCCTTCGCGCTCGAGGAATCGATCGCCTTCCTCAACCTGGCTGGCGCCGTGGTGCGGCAGCCGGAAGAATGGAAGGAGAGTGCGCAGGGCCGCGCGCTCACCAATACGCCGCCGATCGTGCTCAAGAAAATCGGCGATGCGCCGCCGCTACGCTTGCGCGACTCGCAATCTCCGCTCGACGCTGTCCGCGTGCTCGATCTCACGCGCGTGCTCGCGGGACCCACTTGCGGACGCACGCTCGCCTCCTATGGCGCCGAGGTGCTCAACGTGCGCGCCGAACGTCTCGACACGATCGAGCTGTACGATCTCGATACGGGGCAGGGAAAGCGTTCGACCTTCCTCGATCTCGTGAAGCCCGCGGATGCGGAGACGCTGCGCCGCCTCGTGCGTGGCGCGCACATCTTCGTCGATTCCTACCGGCCGGGTGCGCTTTCCAAGCACGGCTTCACGCCTGCCTCGCTCGCCCATATCGCGCATGGCATCACTTATGTCTCCGTCTCCTGCTACGGCCAGAAGGGTCCGTGGGCCGAACGCCGCGGCTGGGAGCAACTCGCGCAATCGGCGACCGGCATCGCGCGGGTCCAGGGCGAGTTCGCCGCAGGGCGCAAGAAGCTGAAGGGCGAGACGCCGCCGGAACTCATTCCCGCGGCGGTGTGCGACTACATCACGGGCTATCTCGCGGCCGCAGGTGCCGCGGCCGCACTTCTGCGCCGCATCCGCGAGGGCGGAAGCTGGCATGTGCAGGTATCGCTCAGTGCGACCGCGATGTGGCTGCAGTCGCTGGGTCTTGTGGAAGCCGCGCGCGTGCCGGAAAACTGGATACCTGAGGGACTCGACGCCTATCTCAAGTCATGCGACACGGGGACGGGCCGGCTCGATTTCCTGGGCCCGGTCGTGAAGATGTCGAAGACACAGCCCGTATGGCGCCGCCCGCCGCCCGCACCCGGCGCCGATCAGCCGCGCTGGATCGAGTTCATTGGGGATATGAATGCCGCCGAGAAACAACCCGCTTAAGCTCAACGCGCTGCAGCTCAAGACACTTACTCTGTTGCAGGCGATCGCGCGCATTCCGGGCGCGTCCGCGCGCAACGCCAATGGCGAAGCGGCGATCTCCCAGTTCCCCAACGCGCATGGCGATCACTTTCACCTGGGCGACGCCGTGGTCGCAGCGAAGGATGCGACCGGGCTCACCAACGAGGCGGTGTGGAACGCACTGACGCGCAAGGGCCTCGCCCGCGCCGATTATCCGCGCCAGATCGTGCTGACGGCCGAAGGCCTCGGCTACGAAACCGGCATCACCGACGAAATCCTGCACCGGTCGAGTCATTAGAGACATTCGCAGCCAACGCCAACGTAGCTGCGCCACGCCATTGTCACGCGGAGTCGCGGAGGACCGCAGAGGATAGAGTTTACTCCGCGAACTCCGCGTCTCTGCGTGCGATATTTCTTGATTTCAATTGACCCTGTGCATCACCGCAAATGGCTTCACGAACAGGGCGGCGCCCTGCTTGCTCGCGAAGAACGCGTCGAGCTCTTTCGGTTCTGCGGTGATGTGCACGTCGCCTGACGACCCCTGTTCGATCTCGCCCTTGATCTTTGCAGCTTTGATGGCCGCGCGGGTCGCGTCTTCGTTGAGCAGGTAGAGCATCAGCCTTCCGTCCTTGCCGAAACGATAGAGCAGGAGAAAATCCGACTTCGCCTCGTCCGGTTCGGCGGCGCGATCGTTGTTCATCACCGGCCAGGCATTCAGGTAGTGGTTGGCGCCAAGCGTCGTGGGCTTCAGCCGGTAGCTGCCCCAGTCGCCCGCGCCTTTTGCGGGCGCGATCATCAAGCCGGTCATCGTGCCGTCGTCTTCCGCATTGAGGAACGCGATGAAGCCGGTCTTGTCGTCATCCTTGTTGCTCTTGTCGGGTTCGGCCCGCCACAGTCCGACGAGCGCCGGATCGGCTTTGAAGCCCACCGTCGTCCCGACCGGATTCTTCGTCGTCACCGGAAGGCACGCCGCGACAAAAAGCGTCGCTATGGCGAAAACCGCAAAACGCATGAATTTCATGGCAATCCCCTTTATGCGCCGAGCATCCTCCGCGATTCCGGCGGAACCGGGGCGGATACACGTTGGAGAAGCGCCCCCACGCACCTATAGTCCGCCCGCTTCGAACACACCACGATGACCCCGAAACAACGCCGCCGCCTTGCTTTTGCCAGTGCTCTCGTCGTGGCAGGTGCCGGCGCCGCGGCACTCATTATCTATGCCCTTCAGGACAACGTTCTTTATTTTTATAGCCCGAGCGACGTGTCGGAGAAGCACATCGCATCCGGCATCGCCTTCCGGGTCGGCGGCTTGGTCGAGAAGAACAGCGTAAAGCATGGCGCGGGCGCAACGATCCATTTCGTCATTACCGACGGCCGCACCCAGGTGCCGGTCGACTTCACCGGCGTGCTGCCGGCTTTGTTCCGCGAAGGGCAGGGCGTGGTGGCGATGGGCGCGCTCGAACCGACGGGCACGTTTGCCGCGAGCGAAATCCTCGCCAAGCATGACGAGCGCTACATGCCGCCGGAGGTCGTCTCCGCGCTAAAGCGCAGCGGGCGCTGGAAGGAAGGCCAATGACGGCTGAAATCGGCCAGCTCGCGCTCTGCCTCGCACTCGCGCTCGCGCTGGTGCAGTCGGCAAGCGGGCTCATCGGTGTGCGCAGTCCGGGGGCGGCTTCGGTCGCTTCGGGCGCGGCGACGGGATTGTTCGTGTTTGTGGCGCTGGCGTTCGGTGCGCTGACCTATGCGTTCGTCACGTCCGATTTCAGCGTGCTCGACGTCGCCAACAATTCTCACACGCTGAAACCGCTGATCTACAAGATCACCGGCGTGTGGGGAAACCACGAAGGCTCGATGCTTCTGTGGGTGCTGGTGCTCGCAGTCTATTCCGCGGCCATCGCCTTTCTCGGACGCGGCGGTGTGAAGCTCACCGCGGCCGCGCTCGGCGTGCAGGGCCTGCTCGCATTCGCGTTCATTCTCTTCATTCTCTTTACCTCCAATCCGTTCCTGCGCCTCGATCCGCCGCCGTTCGAAGGCGCGGGACTCAATCCGCTGCTGCAGGATCCCGGCCTCGCCTTCCATCCGCCCACGCTTTACATCGGCTATGTCGGATTCTCCGCGACGTTCTCCTACGCGGCGGCGGCACTCATCACCGGTGATTCCGATGCGGGATGGGCGCGTGCGGCGCGGCCATTCATGTTGATCGCCTGGATCGCGCTAACGCTCGGCATCGCGGGCGGATCGTGGTGGGCCTATTACACGCTCGGCTGGGGCGGTTTCTGGTTTTGGGATCCGGTCGAGAACGCTTCGCTCATGCCGTGGCTGATCGGGACCGCGCTACTGCATTCCGCGCTCGCCACCGAACGCACCGGCGCGTTTCGCAGCTGGACGCTGCTGCTCGCCATCGCGGCGTTCTCGCTGAGCCTGATCGGCACGTTTCTCGTACGCTCGGGCGTCTTGTCCTCGGTCCACGCCTTCGCGAACGATCCGGCGCGCGGGGTGTTCATCCTTGGCATGATCGGCGCTGCGGTGCTCGGCGCGCTCGGCCTGTTCGCGTGGCGCGCGCCGAAGCTCGAAGGCGGCACAAGCTTCGAGCCCGTCAGCCGCGAAACCGCGCTGCTGCTCAACAACGTCTTCCTCGCGGCGGTGACGACGGCGGTGTTCGTAGGCACCCTGTTTCCGCTCTTCTATCGTGCGCTCACTGGCCGCGACCTTTCCGTCGGCCCGCCCTATTACGCGCTGACCTTCGCACCGATTTTCTTAGGCCTTCTGGTGTTGGTCCCGTTCGGGCCGAGGCTGGCATGGCGGCGCGGCGATCTGAAAGAGGCCGCGCGTACGCTGATGCCTGCGATGCTCGCTGCCATTGCGGCTGTTTTCATTGTCCTGTCGATTGTCGCTCCGCGAATGCTCCTCGGCGTTGGAGCGTTTGTAGCAGTTGCATGGCTGGTTGGAATGGGTTGCGTTCGAATGGCCCGGCGGTCGTTGTGGGGAATAGTCGTGGCCGCATTTTTTGTCGTCACGAGCATCGCCGCGATTGCGATGTTTGCGCGGTCTACGCCGCATACTTTTTTCGCAATGGGTGCGTTTGCCATCGCAGCCTGGGTCATAGCCGCGAGTGTCGTGGATGCGAGGAGCCGCAGGCGGAGCGTTTTCGCACCGGCAGCTATTGCAGCTATTCTCGCCCATGCGGGTCTCGGCATCACGCTGATGGGCATCGCGGGTACGACCTTGTGGCGGAGCGAGGCGCTGCAGGTTCTCGGGCCCAACGAGTCGATGACGATCGACGGGTATACGCTACGTCTGCATGGCGTCTATCGCGTCGATGGGCCGAACTATCAGGCCGCGCGTGCGCTGATCGAGGTGCGCGAGAACGATCGCGTGATCGCGGCGATGGCGCCCGAGAAGCGCCTCTATCCCGCCGAGCAGCAGGACACCACCGATACCGCGATCCGCTCGACCGGCTTCTCCGATCTTTACGTCGCGCTCGGTGATGAGCGCGACGGCGGAAAATGGGTGATCCGCGCCTACGTCAATCCGCTGGCGCCGTTCATCTGGGCGGGCGCAGGTGTGATGGCGCTCGGCGGGCTCGCGGGTCTGTGGGGACGCCTGCGTATCATGTTCGCGCCAAGACTCGTACCGCAGGCGGCGGAATGATGCGCGCGGTTCTCGCGGGCCTGCTTCTGATCGTTTCGCTTAACGCGGCATCCGCCGCGCCCGCGCCGGGTGCGCTGTCCGATCCCGCGTTGGAAGCGCGCGCGCAGGTGCTGCAGAAACAGTTCCGCTGCCTTGTCTGCCAGGGCGAGTCGCTCGATGAATCCAACGCGCCGCTCGCCGCCGATCTGCGCCGCCTGATCCGCGAACACATCGCGCGTGGCGAAACCGACGCTGAGATCACGAGCTATCTCGTCGCCCGCTACGGCGATTTCATCCTGATGAAGCCGCCGTTCCAGGAAGGCACCTACATCCTCTGGCTTGCGCCCTTCGCGGTGCTTCTTATGGGCGGCGGCATCGCGTTCGTGATCGTGCGCCGGGCCTCGCGTCGAACGCCGCTCGAACCAGCGCCGTGAAAACCGGGTGCTGGCGATGACCGATCGTCAGGCGTGGATAGTTGCCCTGTTGGCCGCCGGTCTCGTCTAGGCTGCGGCGCATTTCATTGCGTGAGGCCGTCATGGCAAATCCACGCACCCAGAACCTGCCTTTCCATTAGATGGACGAAAAATATTTGAAAAATTACTCTAATGTAATATCCTCGTGAGAATTGAGTAACCTGCAAGGGTTATCTCAAAGGGATAGACTTTTCGTCCGCGGTCCCGGACCGCCGACAAAATCAGGAGAAATCGATGTTGAGTGATGGGTGGCGTGGTTTCGCCAAGCGGCACACTAAGCTTACGGCGCTCGGCTCTGCCGCGACGATTGTGATCGTTGGCCTTGGCGCTTTCACCTTGCTTCCGCACCATGAGGACCAGGCGCAGATGGCGCAGCCGGTCCGCATGGTTGCTGGGCAGCAATTCGCGGAGAACCGCACGGCACCTCCGCCGCGCATGCTGGAATCGGGTGCACCGTTCAGCTTCGCCGATCTCGTCGAGCGCGTGAGCCCGGCGGTCGTCACGATCACGGCGATCGAACAGGAGAGCGCGCAGGATCAGATGTCCCAGCTCGACGATCTGCCCGCGCCGTTCCGAGATCTCTTCAACCAGTACAATCAGGGCCGTCCGCTGCAGCCGCGCAAGGCGGTGTCGATGGGCTCCGGCTTCATCATCGAGCGCGGCGGCATCATCGTCACCAACAACCACGTCATCGACGGCGCCAAGAAGATCACCGTGAAGCTGCAGGATGGCCGCAGCCTCGACGCCAAGCTGATCGGCGCCGATGCCGCGACCGATGTCGCCGTGCTGCGCGTCAAGGCCGACAAGCCGCTTCCGACCGTCGAGTTCGGCGATGATCGCAGCCTGCGCGTCGGCGATTGGGTAGTCGCGGTCGGCAATCCGTTCGGGCTCTCCAACTCCGTGACCGCCGGCATCGTGTCTTCCATCGGCCGCGACATCGGAAACGGTCCGTACACGGACTTCATCCAGATCGACGCACCGATCAACCGCGGCAATTCCGGCGGACCGACCTTCGATCTGCGCGGACAGGTCGTGGGTATGAACTCGATGATCTATTCGCCGTCGGGCGGCAGCGTCGGCATCGGCTTCGCCATTCCGTCATCGACCATCCATGACGTCGTGGCGCAGCTCGAGGCGCATGGCCACGTCGCGCGCGGCTGGATGGGCGTCGAGATCCAGTCGATCACGCCGGAGATGGCAACATCGATGGGCATGAAAGAGCCCAAGGGCGCCATCATCGCCAGCGTCGTTCCCGATGGCCCGGCCGCGAAGGCAGGCCTTCGTCAGGGCGACGTCGTCATGGCGATAAACGGCAAGGCCGTCGAGGATTCGCGCGATCTCTCCCGCCGGGTCGCGAGCCTCGTCGCCGGCACCAGCGCCACGCTGACCGTCAATCGCGACGGCAAGGTCCAGGAGATCACGACCAGGATCGCGCCCCGCAAAGAAGAGAAAGTCGCCTCCGCCGGCGGTGCGGCTCCGGGCGTTCCGACCGCGAGCACGGCCGAAGCCATGGGTCTCGGCCTTTCCTTGGTCACGCCGGAAGCGCGTCGGGCCTACAATCTCGATGACAACCAGCAGGGCGTCTTGATCACCAAGGTCGATCCCGAAAGCGATGCGGCCGATAAGGGCCTGCAGCCCGGCGACGTCGTGATGTCGGTCAGCAACAGGAGCGTGCGCACGCCGCAGGACGTGCAGAAGACCATCGCGGAAGCCCAGAGCGCAGGCCGGAAAACCGTGCTGCTGCTCGTGGCCACGTCCGCCGGTTCGCGCTTCATCGCGGTTGATATCGGTAAAACCTGAGGTCGTGCGTACCGGACAGCGCGGGAAACCGCGGTGTCCGGCCCCCGCGCCGGTGGTGGTGGCCCCCATCCCCCCGTTGCTGCCACCGGCGCGGACCCTTTAACCGGCAAGAGGGAGCTTCCCGTATGCGTATTCTGGTGATTGAGGACGATCTTGAGGCCCAACGCTATCTCGTGAACGGGCTGAAGGAAGCCGGTCATGTCGTCGACGATGCCGCCGACGGCGACACGGGGCTAACGCTTGCGCTATCGCGTCCCTATGACGTCGCCATCGTCGACCGGATGCTGCCCAAGATGGACGGGCTCGACGTGGTCTCCGAAATGCGCGAGCACTCCAACGCGACGCCGGTGCTGTTCTTAAGCGCGCTGTCGGATGTCGATGACCGCGTGAAAGGCTTGAAGGCCGGTGGCGACGACTATCTCACCAAACCCTATGCCTTCGTCGAATTGCTGGCGCGCATTGACGCCTTGATGCGCCGCCGTTCGCCCTCGTCCGTCAAGACGCGGCTGCAGGTCGGCGATCTCGAACTCGATCTCTTGACCCGCGCCGCCAAGCGCAACGGCACCGCGATCGATCTCCAGCCGCGCGAATTCCGCCTGCTCGAATATCTCATGCGCCATGCGGGTCAGGTCGTGACCCGCACCATGCTGCTCGAAAGCGTGTGGGAATATCATTTCGATCCCCAGACCAACGTGATCGACGTGCATATCTCGCGCCTGCGCGCGAAGATCGACAAGGGATTCGAGCTGCCGCTTTTGCACACCGTGCGCGGAGCCGGCTACATGATCCGTGCGCACGCTTAGTGTTCTTCGCACCCAGGCGTTTCGGATTGTCTTTGTCTACGTAGCGGTTTTTGCGCTGTCGGTGAGCGCGCTGCTTGCGTTCACCTATTGGAACACCGAACGCGCGCTCGACGCGCAGACCGACCAGATCATCGACGCGGAGATCACGGGTCTCGCCGAGCAGTATCAGCGGCTCGGTCTTCGCGGTCTGGCCGAAGTGGTGATGAGCCGCTCCGCCCATGGCGGGCCGGGGCTTTATCTTCTGCTCGACCGCGCCAAACAGCCCATCGCCGGCAATCTCGACGGCATGCCGCAGAAGATGAAGGGGCAGGGCCCCGAGGTCGAGTTCGACTACGAACGCAAGGCCGAGGGCCAGCTTCAGCGCCGCCGTGCGCGCGGGCGCGTGTTCCAGCTCCTCGGCGGCTTCCAGCTTCTGGTCGCGCAGGACGTGCACGAACGATTCCTCACCGAGAAACTGTTTTCGACGACGCTGCCCTGGACTGTCGTCCTGATGCTGCTGCTCGGCCTGATCGGCGGCGGATTGATGAGCCGCAATATGCTGAGGCGTCTGGACCAGATCAACCGCACGGCGGGCGAGATTGTGGCGGGCGATCTCACGCGCCGCGTGCCCGTCAGCCGCGCGCATGACGAGTTCGACACGCTGGCCGAAAGCCTGAACCGGATGCTCGACCGCATCGAGCGGCTGATGGGAGGCGTGCGCGAGGTCACGGACTCCGTCGCCCACGATCTGCGCACACCTCTGAACCGTCTGCGCAACCGGCTGGAAGATACGCTGCGCCACCTCGATCCCGATGGCCGCGAAGCCGGCGAAATCGAAGCCGCGATGCGCGAGACCGACCAGATCATCACGACCTTCAACGCGCTGCTTCTGATTGCCCAGGCCGATGCCGGCGTGATGCGCGGTGCGGTTTCGCTGATCGATCTCGCCCCGATCACCGACGACGTCGCCGAGCTTTATTCGCCGCTGGCGGAGGAAAAGGGCGTGTCGCTCGAAATCAAGCCGGCCGGCGCCACGATGATCGAGGGCAATCGCAGCCTCATCAGCCAGGCGCTCGCAAACCTCATCGACAACGCCATCAAATACACGCCGGAAGGCGGACATATTACGGTCTGGCCCGCCGTCACGCCCCAGGGCGTCGACCTCATCGTGGCCGATACGGGGCCCGGCATTCCGAGAGAGGACCGCGTGCGCGTGGTCGAACGCTTCGTACGCCTCGAAGCCAGCCGCAATTCCCCCGGTACGGGTCTGGGATTGAGTCTCGTGGCTGCGGTGGCGAGTCTGCACGGCGCGCAATTGCTGCTCGAGGACAATCATCCGGGTCTCAAGGCCATCATCCGCTTCCGCCGCCCCCCACTCCCCGGCCGCAGCCCGCAGCGGCGGTGAGCACAGCTTTCGACTAGACTGCGCCAATGCGCGGATTCGAGACGCCAAACCTCAGCCTTCCAAAGCCGTTCGATCCCGGCCGGGTCGCTCGCACGTTTGAAACGCTGGAAAGCGAGGGCTTTGTTTTCGACGGCGCAGAGCGCGGGATTCTAGAAGCGGCGTTTGGCAACTCGCCTTATCTGAGCAGGCTCGCGGTACGCGAGCGCGCGATGCTTGCCGAGCTGTTCGAGAGCGGACCGGACGCCATTGTCGAGCGCGCGCGGGTGGATGCGCTTTCCGCCGCCGACACCGGCGACATGACCGAAGCTATGCGCGTGCTTCGCGTGGCCAAGCGCCGGGCCGCGCTTGCCATCGCGCTCGCCGACATCGCCGGTCTCTGGGATCTGGACAAGGTCACGCGCGAACTGACGTTCTTTGCCGATACCTGCGTGAAGGGTGCGCTGCGGTTCATGCTGCGCGAAGCGGCCGCGCGGGCCGAAATGACCGATCGCGACGGCGCAGCACTCGAAGCGTCAACCGGCCTCGTCGTGCTCGCGATGGGAAAATACGGCGCGTTCGAACTCAACTATTCGAGCGATATCGACCTCATCGTCTTCTACGATGCGCAGCGCTTTCCCTTCCGCAAGCGCGACGATCCGCGCGGCGCCGCCGTCGATATCGTCAAAGGCGCCGTCAGGCTTCTGAGCGAGACCACGTCCGACGGTTATGTGTTCCGCACTGATCTCAGGCTGCGTCCCGATGCCGGCGCGACCCAGGTCGCGATCTCCACCGATGCGGCGGAGGCCTATTACGAAGGCATGGGACAGAACTGGGAGCGCGCCGCGATGATCAAGGCGCGCGCCTGCGCTGGCGATCCCGAAACTGGCGCGTCGTTCCTGAAAGCCATCGAGCCTTTCGTGTGGCGGCGCAATCTCGACTACGCGGCCATCGAAGACATTCATTCGATCAAGCGGCAGATCCATGCCCATGGCGGCCACGGCGCCATCGCGGTCGCGGGCCACAACATCAAGCTTGGCCGCGGCGGCATCCGCGAAATCGAATTTTTCGCGCAGACCCAGCAATTGATCTTGGGCGGACGCAACCCGGCGCTCCGGCCGCCCGCAACGATGGCGGCACTCGATGCCCTTTGCGCGCGCGGGCTCGTGACCGAAACCGCCACCGCCAAACTCAAGCAAGCCTATCGCTACCTGCGCAAACTCGAACACCGCCTGCAGATGGTCGAGGACGAGCAGACGCACACGCTGCCGAAATCGGATGAGGGCGTGGCGCATATCGCCTGCTTCATGGGTTATCCGGACAGCGAAAGCTTCGGCGCCGCGCTGATCCGCCAGCTCGAGACCGTGCAGGGACATTACGGACGTCTCTTCGAGCGTGAAGCGCCGCTCGCGGGCGCGGAGGGAAATCTTGTCTTCACCGGTGTCGAGGACGATCCGGAGACACTCGCCACCATCAAGGCGATGGGATTTCACGACGCGCATCATGTCGCGAACGCGATCCGCGGCTGGCATCACGGCCGCATCCGCGCGACCCGCAGCCCCCGCGCGCGCGAGCTCCTGACCAAGCTCGTGCCGGCGCTTCTTGAAGCTCTGGCGGCAAGCGCCGATCCGGATGCGGCGTTCATGCAGTTCGATCGCTTCCTCTCCAATCTTCCGGCGGGCGTGCAGTTGTTCTCCTTGTTCCTCGCCCGCCCGGACCTGCTCAAGCTGGTGGCCGAAATCGCGGGGTCCGCGCCGCGACTGGCGACGCATCTGGCGCAGGCGCCCGCGACGCTCGACGCGCTGATGGATGCAGATTTTCTCACCTCGCTGCCGGCGCGCGATGTCCTCGACGCGGCTTTGCACGAACAGATGGCGAAAGCCGCCGACTTCGAATCCAAACTCGATGCGGCGCGGCGCTTTGCGAAAGAGCAGATTTTCCGCGTCGGCGTGCAGATCATCCAGAGCCGGCTCAAGGCCAATCACGCCGGTCCCGCTTTCGCCCGTATCGCGGAAAGCATCCTCGGCGAACTCCTCACCGCCGCCGAGGGCGAACTCGCGCGCACTGCCGGTCGCGTTCCGGCTGGCCGTTTCGCCGTGATCGCGATGGGCAAGCTCGGCGGGCGCGAAATGACGGCGGCGTCCGATCTCGACCTCATCTTTGTCTATGACGTGCCGGAGGCGCACACCCATTCCGACGGCGCGCAGCCGATGCCGGTGATCGTCTACTACGCGCGGCTGGCGCAGCGCCTGATCGCGGCGCTCACGGTGCTCACCGCTGCCGGGGGCCTATACGAAGTCGACATGCGCTTGAGGCCCACCGGCAACAAGGGTCCGGTTGCGGTCAGTCTCGAATCCTTCCGCCGTTATCACGAAACCGAAGCGTGGACCTGGGAGCGGCTGGCACTCACCCGTGCGCGCGCGGTTGCTGGATCGCCGGATCTGTGCCGCGAGGTGGAGCAGGTGATCCATGCAACGCTGACGGCGCCCGCCGATCCCGCCAAGCTGATCGCCGACGCGCGGGACATGCGCCAGAAGCTCGCGGCGCAGTTCCCCGGCAAGAACCGCTGGGACCTGAAATTCGCACCCGGCGGCCTGATCGACATCGAGTTCGTCGCCCAGACGCTGCAATTGCGCGAGGCGCACGCCCGCCCGGAAATCCTCTCCACCGGCACGATCGACGCGCTGAGAAGATTGCGCGACGGCGATGCGCTCGGTTCGGACGACGCCGCGCTGGTGATCGAAGCCAGCACCTTTCAACAGGCCCTGACCCAGGTCCTCCGCCTCGCCGTTGACGGCACGCTCGATCCCCAATCGGTGACGCCGGGCTTGAAAACGTTGCTTCTGCGCGCCGTGGACGCCCCGGATTTCGAAGCGCTGCAACAGCGTCTCGCAGAGCTGCAAGCACGCGCGCATGAGGTGTTTGAGAGGGTGTTGGCGTAGGCTTTTGAACCAACACTGAGTGTGTCATCCCCGGCGAGCATCGGCGCGATAGCGTCGATGCGAGGGAAGGGGATCCAACTTTGTCGAGTTGGCACCGATCCAAGTTAGGTTCCATTCCCCTCGCGCAGCTTCGCTGCGCTCGGCCGGGAATGACAAACGCGTCAAGCTCTAATCCCGCGGCAGGATGACCATCGCCTCCGGCGCCCACGACAGATAAACCGTGTCACCGGCGCTATGAGGTGCGCCGGCGTGGTCGCGGTTTTGTTCGGCGACCGATACGGGTTCGGCGATGCCGTCCACCGTCACGTTGATGTGGTTGCGCTCGCCGAGATAGGCGGACGCTGCGATCGTGCCCTTGATCGCGCCAGGGCTGGCGCTCCCCGACAACGTAACCTTCTCCGGCCGCACGGCGATGAGAACCGGCGCGCCTGCCGGATACGATGTGACGGCCTGAATTTTGCCGATGGGGCTGGCGTCCAGCGTGGCGTGATCGCCGCTGCGGTCGGTGACGGTCGCGTCGAAGAAATTCATGGTGCCGATGAAGTCGGCGACTTCGCGGCAATTCGGCGCCTCGTAAAGCGTGCGTGGTTCGGCGACTTGAAGCACCTTGCCTGCCGACATCACCGCGATGCGGTCGGACATCGAGAGCGCTTCTTCCTGGTCGTGGGTGACGAAGACGAAGGTGATTCCGACGCTTTTCTGAAGCTGGCGAAGCTCGATCTGCATGGATTCGCGCAGGCGCTTATCGAGCGCACCGAGCGGCTCGTCGAGCAGGAGCACCTTCGGCCGCATGATGAGCGCACGGGCCAGCGCCACGCGCTGGCGCTGGCCGCCGGAAAGCTGATCGCCGCGCCGTTTGCCGAAGCCAGTCAGCTTGATCATCGAAAGTGCGTCTTCGACACGGCGGTTCAATTCTTCGCGCGGCAGACGCGCTTTCCGCAAGCCATAGGCGATGTTGTCGAAGACATTGAGATGCGGAAAGATCGCATAGGACTGGAACACCATGTTCGACGGCCGCTTGTTGGGCGGCAGATCGGTGATGTCGTGTCCGTCGACGAGGATGGTCCCTTCTGTCGGAAAATCGAAACCCGCGATCATGCGCAGCAGCGTCGTCTTTCCGCAGCCGGAGGGTCCCAAGAGCGAGAAGAACTCGCCGCGGCGAATATCGACATTGGCACAGTCCACGGCGGTCACGCCGGCAAAACGCTTGGTGACGTTGTCGATGCGGATATAAGCGTCGTCCACCATGCTCTCCTTCAGGCGCCAACCACGGTGCGACCGCGCTGGCCAAGACTGCGGATCCATTCCGCCGCGACCACCAGGATGCAGGACGCAACCAGGATCAGCGCGCCCAGCGCCAGGACCGACGGCAATTTGTAGGGAAATCTGAGCTGCGCCCAGATGTAGATCGGCAGCGTGACCTGGGTCCCTGCGAGAAAATAGGCGATCAGGAAATCGTCGAACGACACCATGAACGTCAGAAGCAGCGCGGACACGATGCCGGGCAGCACCAGCGGAAACGTCACGCGCCAGAACGTCATCCAACCAGTTTCGCCAAGATCCAGCGACGCTTCCTCGAGGCTCTTGTCGAATCCTTCCATGCGCGACATCAGCACGGTGATCGCGAACGGTACACAGACGGTGATGTGGCCGATCACGACCGTAAGCAGCGAAAGCGGGATCGCAGCGGTGTTCAACAGGATCAACAGCGAGATGCCGAGCACGATCTCCGGGATGAAGAGTGGCAGATTGACGAACGCGATCATCGTACCGGCCGCGGGCACGCGATAGCGGGTCAGGGCTTTAGCCGCCGGAAGCCCTAGCATGGTGGCGATGAGCGCTGCGGTCGCACCCACCTTCAAACTGTTCATCAGTGCCTGCTGCACGGCCTCGTCGGCGAAAAGCTGCCTGTACCACTGCGTTGTGAAGCCGGCGAAGGGAAGCGAGATGAAGGTGGAATTGTTGAAGGAGAAGATCGGCAGGAACACGACCGGCAGATAGAGGAACGTGAGATAAAGGATCGCGTAGACGAACAGGCCGATGCCGCGCTTCTTCATTTCACCCTCGCGACCGCGAGTCGGATGGCCTGCACGAAGATGAGGGTGATGATGCCCACCATGGCCATGCTCGCCATCGCGAGCGCCGCACCCAGCGGCCAGTTGCCGATCTTGTCGAACATCACCTCGATGACATTGGCGATCATGACGCCATTGGTGCCGCCGACCATCGAGGGCGTGACGTAGTCTCCCGTGGTCGGCACGAAGATCAGGACGGCCGCGCCAAGCACGCCGGGCAGGGAGAGCGGCAGGGTGATGCGGAAGAAGCGGCGTAGGGCGCCGTCGCCGAGATCGGCCGCGGCCTCGAGCAGCGAACGGTCGATCTTCTCGAGCGAAACATAGATCGGCAGGATCGCGAACGCGGCCCAGGCATGGGCAAGCGTGACGACGACGGCCACCGGCGTGTAGAGCAGCGAGGCGATCGGCTCCTGAATCAGGCCGAGATCGATCAGCACGGAATTGATCACGCCATTGTAGCCGAGGATCACCTTCCAGGAAAAAACACGCAGCAGATAGCTCGTCCAGAACGGGATGGTGAGAAGGATGAGCCAGATGAATTTCGACTTCTCGACGCGGAAGGCGACGAAATAAGCCATCGGATAGGCAAGGCCCACCGTCACGACCGTGACGATCGAGGAGATCCAGAGCGAACGCAGGAATAGCGCCCGAAAGCTCGCACGGCCGAAGGCGCTTGTGTACTGGTCGAGCGTGAAATTCGTGTCGACGACCAGTCCCCGCTGCGTCCAGAAGCTGTAGATCGCCAGAAGCGCCAGCGGGGCTGCGAGCGCGATTCCCATGATGATCATTGTCGGGCTCAAGAGGGCCAACCCGCGCGCCGGTTCGGACCGGCGCAGAAAGGCGCTCAAGCCGAACCATTCTTTTGTGCCTTGCGCTGCCGCCATCTCACCCCCGTCGCGCGCATCTTAGGGGCATCGCGGGCCGGAAGGAAATTGTGCTTCAGCGCGTATACTGGCCCACCGCGGGGTCGAGATATTTGTTGTTTTCAAGCCGGAGTGCGGCTGCGGCTTCGTCGTAGAGGAAGGGCAGAAAGACGTAGCGGCGGGCCCTTGTGACGAGCCTCGCCGCATGAAGCAGCGAGCAGGAGAACACCACCGCGGCGCCGGCGGGCGGTTTGAACGTCTTGGGCCCGTATTCCGGAAACCACAGCTCGCCTCCGTCATAGTCCTCGTTCAGATTCACGGAGACCGCGAAACGGCGATGGGCCGTGCCCTTGGTGGTGTTGTCGCGGTGCGGATTGAAATGGCCTTCTTCCTCCGCCGAATAGCAGGCCACAAGATAGCGCTCCATCCGCGTCACATGAAACTGATGCGCCCTGGCGATCTCAGGCACGATGCGCCGGTAGATCCGGCCCTTGATCTGCTCGATCAGTTGCGGGTCTTCGAGGTTCAAGTCCCGGCGGCGTTTGTGGACGGGATCGTTGATGACAACGGTCTTGCCGTCGACCTCGCGCATGAAGCCACTCTCGCTCCCGCCTTTCTCTTCGTAGAGGCCGACCAGCGTCTGGCAAAGCTCCGGCTCGAAGACGTTCGGCAGATAGAGAATAGGCGCCTGAATCTCGACGCCCTTTGCGCGCTCCACGGGCGGCAAGGCCTCGAGATAACGGAAAACCGCATCGCAACCGGGATCGTCTGCTGTGAAGGGAAAACTCTTTAGCACGCGCAGCGATGGGTCGAGCACCAGCCAGAAGCGCCGCGCGGCGATGTTGGATTCGCCGGCCGCACAATCCATCGGCACCGCGCCATAGGCGCGCGAGACGCGCAGATCGGCGTCCCAGAAACAGCGCGCGCCCAGCCACTCCGCCAGTCTTTTTTCATCGGTGGGATCGATGCTGACGCCGAAGAAGTTCGTCTTCTGGTCGTCGAACAGGTGTTGGTTTGCGCGGACGGCGCCCAGCACCGTCTGGCTGGCCTGATCGCCTGCGGTCACGAAGAAGCACAGAGCGATATAGCGGCCGGCCGCCTTGTCGAACGAATAGCTGGGATTGCCTGCGATGCGCTGGTTGAACCACGGGGCGGGGTCGCCGGGGGTCAGGTTGACGTAGGTCCTCTGGGCCTTCGCTGGAGCGCTCATGGTGCGGGATTCTGTTGCCGATGGATCAATCTAGCCGCCTCCCGGCGGTCCTCGCAAAACGAAAGCCACCCGCAACCCCCGGGCGAGGTTTTTGGCGTCTTAGTCCCGGAATGACGCGGGTTGGCGCGAAAACGCCATTCGTTCCACGTCACTTTTATTAAGACTTTGTACATCAATTCTGACGATTTTGCCAGGAATCACAGGTACTTGGCTGATCTGACGATTGACTTGTGCGCGGCGGCAATTAACCTTGCTGCGGGCGAATCAGCAGGTGCTTCACCTCGCGGCTGTTCAAATCGGGGGCAAATTCTCAACCGTCTAGCAATGGATATCGGCGCAGCCTGCCGATGCCAGCGAAAGTAGACTCTGCACAGCATTGCACGGGATGCGGGCGTCCGTGCGTGCTGAAGCTGTCGAGCTCGTGACCGAAAACTATAAAAAGGAAACGTTACCATGACCGATCTGACGAACGGCAACGACAATTATACTGGCGGTAACGGCGATGACATCATCAACGCACTCGATGGCGACGATATCGTCCACGGCGCTGGTGGCGACGACCAAATCAACGGCGGTTCCGGCGCAGATACGCTTTATGGCGACCAAGGCGACGACCAGCTCAACGGCGGCTCGGACAACGACACGCTGGTCGGCGGCACCGGCAACGACATTCTGATCGGCGGTTCCGGCAGCGATACGGCGGTCATCAACGCGGACGGCGCGAACGGCATCGGTTCGCACAACGGCGCGACACTGACCGTCACGACCTCGGATGGCGTGGACGCGCTGCAGCAGATCGAGTTCATCCAGTTCAACAACGGCACGGTTGCGGTCGTCAACGGCAACGCCAACGCTTATCTGGGCGCCGACACCGCGTCGATCACACAGCAGGGCACGGCCAGCAGCAACGTCCAGGCGAACGATTTCGACATCGACGACACGATGGCGGTCACGGCCATCCACTCCAACAACGCCAATGTGGACGGCACGCTCGGCACCGGGCTCCATGGCGGCTACGGCACGCTGACGCTGAATGCGGACGGCACCTACAGTTATGCGGCGGATGCCTCCACCAACACGCTGGGCGTGGGCGAAAGTGCGGTCGATACCTTCACCTATACCGTCCACAGCGGCGGTTCGGATTTCACGCAGACCCTGACGATCACGATCAACGGCACCAACGACGCGCCCTCTATCACCTCGTCGGTCCAGTCGCCGGTCTACAACGACACGCTGAACAACGACAGCTTCACGACCTTCACCGGCTCGCTCACGGCCAGCGACGTCGACGCTCACGACACGCTGACCTATGGCGCAACGGGGGCTTCCGCCGACAACAGTCAGTCCGGATTCGATACGTCCGTCGCGGGCACGTACGGCACGCTTTACATCAACTCGGCGACCGGCGCGTACGAGTACGTTCCGAACGACGCTGCGATCGAAGCGCTGAAGACCACCGCGAGCGACAGCTTCACCTTCACGGTCAGCGACGGGCATGGCGGCTCCGATAGCCAGGGCTTCACGGTCACGCTGAACGGCGTGAACGACAAACCGACGCTCGGCGTGATCTCGCCCATGAGCTACCAGGACACTACGTTCGACGACATCTTCGCGACCCAGACGGGCACGCTGAACGGCGCCGACCGCGACAACGACACGCTCACCTATCATGCGACGGCCGAGTCCTCGGACGTCAGCCAATCGGGCTTCGACCATTCGGTCGCCGGTACCTACGGCACGTTGTATTTCAATGCCTCGACGGGCGCCTATGAATATGTTGCGAACGACGGTGCGATCGAAGGGCTCAAGACCACCACGAGCGAGACCTTCTCCTTCACCGCGTCGGACGGTTCGTTGTCGAGCATCGCACAGACGCTCACCGTCACGCTGAACGGCGTCAACGACACGCCGGACATCGTGGCAAGCGCGCCCACCACCGAGCTGACCGAATCCGGCGGCGTCAACAACGGCACCCTGGGCACGCTCACGGCCTCGTCCACGATGACCCTGAGCGACCGCGACACCGGCGACACGCCGACTTTCGACAGCGCGGCGCTCTCCACAAACGGCTGGGTCAACGACGGCGGCGGCATCTGGCACAAGATCGGCACTTACGGCACGGCCACGCTCGACACGTCGAACGGCCACGTGACCTATGGGCTCAACGACAACGACAGCGACACCCAGGCGCTGCAGAACGGCGACACCGTCCACGACGTCTTCACGCTCTACGTCACCGACGGCACGGCGGGCAACTCGACCACGGTGGACTTCACGATCCACGGCGCCAACGACAACGCGGTTGTCAACGGTGCACTGAGCGGTTCGGGCACGGAAGCCGGCGGCGTCAATAACGGCACCGCAGGGTCGGCCGCGTCCGGCACGGCCACGGACACCGACGTCGACAATACGGCGAACACGTTCCAGGCGGTCACGAACGGTTCGACGACCAACCACTACGGCACATTCTCGATCGATACGTCGGGCAACTGGGTCTATACGGTCAACGACAGCAACGCGTCCGTGCAGGCGCTGAACGTCGGCGGTACGCTCCACGATACCTTCACCATCACGACCCTGGACGGAACGACACAGACCGTCACCGTCACGATCAACGGCGCCAATGACGCAGCGGTCGTGGGCGGGCAGCTGGCGGGCAATGCGAGAGAAGCCGGCGGCGTCAACAACGCATCGCCCGGCATGAAAGCGGCCGGCACGGCGACGGACACCGATGTCGACAATCCGAACAACGCCTTCCAGGCCGTCAATGTCGCGCAAGCAAGCGACCATGGCTACGGTACCTGGCTCCTCGCGACCGGCGGTCACTGGGTGTTCACGGTCGACGACAACAACGCCACCGTTCAGGCGTTGAACGTCGGCCAGAGCCTAACCGACACCTTCACGATCCACACGATCGACGGCACAGCCCAGACCGTCACTGTCACGATCAATGGCGCCAACGACGCGGCGGTCATCGGCGGAGCGCTGAGCGGCTCGGGCACGGAGGCGGGCGGCGTCAACAACGGCACGGCGGGATCGCCAGCCAGCGGCACGGCCACCGATACCGACGTCGACAATACCGCCAACACATTCCAGGCCGTATCCGGCGGCGCCACGACCAACCACTACGGCACGTTCTCGATCGATGCCTCGGGCAATTGGGTCTATACGGTCGATGACAACAACGCCTCGGTACAGGCGCTGAATGTCGGCGGATCTCTGACCGATACCTTTACGATCCACAGCCAGGACGGCACGGCACAGACCGTCACCGTCACGATCAACGGCGCGAACGACGCGGCAGTTGTCAGTGGAACGCTGAGCGGTGCGGCCACCGAAGCCGGCGGCGTCAACAACGGCACGGCCGGCTCTACGGCGAGCGGAACGGCGACGGATACTGATGTCGACAATACCGCCAACACCTTCCAGGCGGTTTCGAACGGAGCGACCACGAACAGCTATGGCACGTTCTCGATCGATGCCGGAGGCCACTGGGTCTACACGGTCGACGATAACAACGCTTCCGTGCAGGCGCTCAATGTCGGCGGCTCACTCAGCGACACGTTCACCATCACGACGCAGGACGGCACGACACAGACAGTCACGGTCACGATCAATGGTGCTAACGACGCGGCGGTGATCGGTGGCGTGCTGAGCGGGAACGCCGTGGAAGCGGGCGGGGTCAATAACGGCAACGCCGGTTCCGCCGCCAGCGGCACCGCAACCGATACCGATGTCGACAACCCGGCCAACACCTTCCAGGCGGTTTCGAACGGGGCGACAACCAATCAGTACGGTACGTTCTCGATCGATGCGTCTGGCAACTGGGTCTTTACGGTCGACGACAGCAACGCCACGGTTCAGGCGCTGAATGTGGGCGGCTCGCTGTCCGACACCTTCACGATCCACAGCCAGGACGGCACGGCGCAGACCGTCACCGTCACGATCTTCGGCGCCAACGATGCCGCGGTCGTTAGTGGAACGTTGAGCGGTGCGGCCACGGAAGCCGGCGGCGTCAACAACGGCATTGCCGGCAGCACGGCGTCCGGTACGGCGACCGACAGCGACGTCGACGACCCGGCCAACACCTTCCAGACGGCGACGAACGCCGCGACCACGAACGGCTACGGCACGTTCTCGATCGATAGTTCGGGCCACTGGGTCTATGCGATCGACGACAACAATAGCTCCGTGCAGGCGCTCAATGTCGGCGGCACGCTCACCGACACCTTTACGATCCACACCTCCGACGGTACCGCGCAACTCATCACGGTCACGATCAACGGCGCCAACGACGCTGCGGTGATCGGCGGAACGCTGAGCGGTACGGCCCAGGAAGCGGGCGGCGCCAACAACTCCGTCGCCGGTTTTGCGGCCAGCGGCACGGCAACCGACACCGACGTCGACAACCCGGTCAACACCTTCCTGGTTGTTTCCGGCGGGTCGACGGCCCACAACTACGGCACGTTCGCGATCGATGCCGGCGGCAACTGGGTCTACACCGTCAACGAGAGCAACGCGACGGTGCAGGCACTGAACGTCGGCGGCACCCTGCATGACAGCTTCACCATCACGACGCAGGACGGCACGACGCAGACCGTCACCGTCACGATCAACGGCGCCAACGATGCCGCGGTGGTGACGGGCGATCTGACGGGCTCGGTCACCGAATCAAACGGGGTATCCGGCACGTCCCAGGCCAACGGAAATCTGGTGTCAACCGATCCCGACAACAACAACAAGTTCCAGTCGGTCAATACGCAGACGGTCACAGACCATGGCTACGGCACATATACGATCAGCTCCACCGGCCACTGGATATTCAACCTCAAGGACACCAACACGGCCGTTCAGGCGCTCGATGATGGCCAGACGCTGACGGAAACCTTCACGGTGCATACGACCGATGGCACCGCGCAGGTCGTCTCCGTCGTCATCCATGGCCAGAACGAAATCTTCACCGGCACAGCGGGTGCGGACACGATGAAGGGCACGATCTATGGCGACACCATGACGGGCCTCGGTGGCGACGACACCTACATCATCAATGAAACGCACGACACCATTGTCGAGCAGCCCGGCGGTGGAACGGATACTGCGCTCGCCTCCGTGACCTACACGCTCAATGCGAACGTCGAAAGCCTGTTGCAGCAGGGTAGTTCCAACATTGACGGTACCGGCAACGACCTGGCCAACCAGATCGTCGGCAATGCCGGCAACAACGTGCTGTCCGGCGCAGGCGGCGACGACGTGATCAAGGGCGGTGCCGGCAACGACACCCTGAACGGCGGCCTCGGCGACGACAATATGGATGGCGGTGCAGGCGTCGATACCGTCACCTATGCCGATGCATCGGGCCCGGTCACGGTTTCGCTCGCGGTCACCAGCTTCCAGAACACCGGAGGCGCAGGCTTCGACAAGATCGCAAATGTCGAGAACATCACCGGCTCCAACTTCGACGACACGCTGACCGGCAGCTCCGTCCGGAACGTGATCACCGGCGGCGGTGGTGCGGACACGATGACGGGCGGTGGCTCGGCCGATACCTTCGTGTACAAGTCGGTCGGTGATTCATCGGTTGGGCAGTCCGATACGATCACCGATCTGGTCAATGGCGATGCCATCGACTTTTCGGCCTTGGGCAACGATTTCCACATCGTGGGGTCCTTCGACCACCACGCCGACGAAATCACGGTCAGCTACAATTCGACGACCCATCTGACCACCATCTCGGTCGACACCAACGGAGACGGCACAGCCGACATGCAGATCCTGGCGAACGGCGACCACCACACCTTCGCGAACTTCATCGGACTGGGCCCGTAAGTTCTCAGGTCCTTCATCCCTTGAGAAACGGCCCGGCTGGGACCTCCCGCCGGGCCGTTTTTTGATGGAACCTGCACGCGATTTAATCCGGCAGGCCTCTGTTCCCTCGACGTTTTTTCGATTCCGCTCTATAGAATCGATTTGCGGGGCAGTGCGAAGCGATTTCGAGGGACGGGTGCGAGGCCAAGGCCGCGCAGGCTTGCCTTTCGCACGCAATGCGTGAATGACCCGCAGGCTTCGCGGGACTTGGGGAGTTGGACGTTTCGCAATGCGCGGCATGTTTCGCGGCCTGATCATCGTGCCTGCCCTCATGGCGCTGGCCGCAGGACCGGCCGTGGCGGCGGAGGTCTTCCGGCTGTCGGATGCGCTTGCACTGGCCTATTCCACCAATCCCGAACTCGAAGCCCAGCGCGCGAAGGTCCGCGCCGCCGACGATGCGGTGGCGGAAGCCCGCGGCAACTGGCGGCCGAGTATCAATGCCTCCGGCAGCTATGGTGGCGAGCGCGTCGATCTTCTCAATGGCAGAGCCCATCAGTTCCACACGCCGGGAACCGGCCGTGCGGTGATCTCGCAACCTGTTATCACCGGCGGACAGGAATACGCGCAAATCCAGCGCGCGATCGCGCTGGTGCGCGCGGCGCGTGCTGATCTTCTGAACGCCGAACAGCAGATCCTTCTCGCCGCCGCAACCGCCTATCTCGACACGGTGCGCGATACCGAAGGGGTCAGGCTGCACCGCGAAGACGTCGACATTCTCGATCGCCAGCGCGTCGCCACCAAGACGCAGCTCGACATGGGCGATGCCACCAGGACCGATCTGCAGCAGGTGGAGGTTCGCATCGCGGCAGCCCAGGCTGATCTCGCCCAGGCCCAGGCACAACTCGCGCAAAGCCGGGACTCCTTCGAACGCATCATCGGCAGGCCGCCGGAAACGCTGGAAAAGTCGCCGCCGCTGCCGCCACTGCCCGCGACGCTGGAACAGATGCTCGCGATTGCGCTGAGGCTCAATCCGCGCATCCAGTCGGCGCAGGCCAACGACAAGGCCGCGCAATACGGCATCGACAATGCTGTCGGCGCACTCTTGCCGCATGCCTCCATCGTGGCGGAATACGACTACGCGCACGATTCGTTCAGCAGCCCCTTCGGCACCAACGGAACGACGGGCACCGTGTCGGTCCTCGGCCAGCTTTCGGTCCCGATCTATCAGGGCGGTGCCGAAGAAGCGCGGATCCGGGAGGCCAAGGAAGGCCGGTCGCAGACGCGGCTCAACATCTACGATGCCGATCTGTCGACGCGACAAAGCGTGAAGGACACCTGGAATTCCTTCCATGCGGCCCAGTCCGCAGTCGGCTATAACGAACGCCGGGTGACGGCTGCGGTAGGCGCGCTTGACGGCGTCATCCAGCAGCAGCATCAGGGAGAGCGCCTGATCATCGATATCCTGAATGCCGAGCAGGAGCGCTTTGCCGCGGAAATCGCCTATACAGGCGCGCGCCACGACATGGTCGTGACCGCCTATCAGATGGTGACGGCGGAGGGGCGGCTGACGGCAAAAGATCAAGGGTTGAAAGTAAAACTTTACGATCCCAACGAGCATTATGATGAGAATGCTGACAAATGGTTCGGATTCGGGGATTGAGCTGACGTGAGCGCCTTCGGCAGGACAAACCCGTTCGCCCCGAGCCGGCCGTCGCCGTTGCGCGACGCGGTCGCAGCGAACCGCCGCCTGCTCATGGTCGCGTTCGGATTCAGCGCGGCGATGAGCATCCTGGCGCTGACCACGTCGTTCTACATGCTGCAAGTCTATGACCGCGTGCTGACGAGCCGCAGCATCGAAACGCTCGCACTTCTGACGTTGATCGCAGTCGGTGCGCTCGCGGTCTTCGGCTGGCTGGACTCGTTGCGCCTCCGCCTCGTCCAGCGCGTCGCCATGCGCACAGCCGATGCGTTGGGCAAGCGCGTGCTGCGCGCCATGGTGTCGACCTCATCGCTGAACGGCGGGGCCGGCATCCGCAACGGCCTGCGCGATCTCGACACGGTGAAGAACTTCATCGGCAGCCCCGCCATCAATGTCGTGCTCGATGCGCCCTTTCTCATCATCTTCTTGGTCGTGCTCGTTCTGCTGCATTGGGTGCTGCTCGCGATCGTGATCGTGGGCGGCGCGATCCTGGTGGCGCTGGCGCTTGCCGGCCAGAAAATGACCAATCCGGCTCTTGCCAAGTCTATCGAGTCCCAGAGCCGCACGCACAATTTCGCCGATGACGGTTTGCGCAACGCCGACGTGCTCGAAGGCATGGGGATGTCGCAGGCCTTCGTCGACCGCTGGCATGGCGAGTGGATTTCCTCCATGCGGGAATCCTCAAAAGCGATGGACCGCGACTCGCGTATGACCTCCACGTCGCGCGCGGTGCGTCTGTTGATCCAGATCGCGCTGCTCGGCGGCGGCGCGCTGCTAATTCTCGATTTCAAGGCGACCGGCGGCATCATGATCGCATCCTCGATCATCGGCGCGCGCGCGCTGGCGCCCATCGAATCCGCCGTGGCGAGCTGGAAGAGCTTTATCGCCGCGCGGATGGCCTGGAACCGGCTCGACGAGATTCTGAACAGCGCGCCCAAACGCGACGAAGGCATGCGGCTTCCCGCGCCGGAGGGCCGCCTGAGCGCGATCCGGCTCGGTTATGTCAATCCCATCACGCGCAAGCCCGTTCTTGGCAATGTCAGCATCGATCTTCTGCCGGGCGAGTCGCTGGGCGTGATCGGGCCGTCGGCGTCGGGCAAGTCGACGCTGGTGCGCCTGCTCGTGGGCGCGTGGCCTTGTACCTCAGGCAATGTACGGCTCGACGGCGCCGACATCTATGCCTGGCCGCGCACCGCGCTCAGCGCCTATGTCGGTTATCTGCCCCAGGACGTGGAGCTTTTCTCCGGCACGATCCGCGAGAACATCGGACGCATGAGCGAAGGCGATCCGGAGGCCGTCGTGGCCGCGGCGCGGCGTGCCGGTGCGCATGAGATGATCCTCGGCCTGCCGAAGGGCTACGACACCGACATCGGCCAGCGGGGTTTACGTCTTTCCGGCGGGCAGGCGCAGCGTGTCGGCATCGCGCGGGCGCTCTATGGCAACCCCAGGCTGGTCGTGCTCGACGAGCCCAATTCCAATCTGGATTCGATCGGCGAAGAGGCGCTTCTGCAGACACTCAATGTTCTGAAGCAGGACAAGGTCACCGCCGTCATCGTGGCGCATCGTCCAAGCATTCTCTCGGGCGTCGACAAGATCCTTGTGCTGCGCGCCGACGGCAGCCCGGAAGCCTATGGTCCGCGCGCCGAGATCATGCAGCAATTCACGCGCCGCGCGGCGCCGCAACAGCCGCAGCCACAACCCCCCGGCAATGTCGTGACCCTTCCGGTTTCGCCTGATCATGGAGCCAAGCCATGACCGATGAGGCACAACCCGTTTCCCGCGGTTGGTGGCACAAGCTCTGGTACGCGCCATGGTTCGTGAAGGCTGCCCGTTTCATTTTTCCGGACGATGAGCAGAAATATTCCGATCCCGCGTTCGATTTCCTGAGCGCGGATTCGGTCATCCGCACCGGCATGATCGTCGTCGGCGTTTTCGTGATCGGCTTTCTGGGTTGGGCGGCACTTGCGCCGTTGGACAGCGCGTTGGTCGCGCAAGGCGTCGTGGTCGTCGAAACCCATCGCAAGACCATCCAGCATCTCGAAGGCGGCATCGTCAGCACGATTTACGTCACAGACGGCCAGAAGGTCGCCGCCGGTGAGCCTCTGGTACAGTTGGACGATACGGAGGCGAAAGCGAGCCTCAGTCTTGTCCGTGGTCAGACCGATGCACTGGCCGCCCAGCAGGCGCGGCTTGAGGCCGAGCGCGACAACGCGGACAAGATCGCGTTTCCGCCGGAACTGCTCGCGCGCCAGGACGATCCGAAAGTCGCGGAGGCCATCCGCGGCGAGCAGAACACGTTCGACACCCATCGCGCGACGCTCGCCAAGCAGCAGGACATCTACAACCAGCGCATCAGCGAGAATAAACGCATCATTGCGGGTCTGGTAAGTCAGCAAAATTCGGTCGAACAACAATCCCAGCTCATCGGGCAGGAATCCGACAGCGTGCAGCAGCTCTACAACAAGGGCCTCTCGACATTACCCCGGCTTCTGCAGCTCAAGCGCCAGGCGGCGGACCTCGGCGGCCAGCACGGCCAGGTCTCGGAGAAGATTGCGCAGGTCAATCTCGATTCCGGCGAAGACGAGCTGCAGATCGTCAATCTGCGCAACCAGTTCCTGAACGACGTCGTCAAGGATCTGCGCGACGTCCAGACCAAACGCTTCGAGGCGCTCGATCGCCTGCATGCCGCAAAGGATGTGGCGGCGCGGCTCAGGCTGACGGCGCCCGTCGCGGGCAAGGTCGTGGGCCTTGCCGTGCACAGCAAGGGCGCCGTGATCCGGCCGGGCGATACGGTGCTGGAGATCGTGCCGATCGACGATCAGCTCGACGTCGAAGCCCATGTCCGCCCCGAAGACGCCGATGACGTGCATATCGGCATGACGGCCAAGGTAAACCTCGGCGCCTATAAGCAGCGCCGCCTGCCCATGATCACCGGCACAGTGACGACGATCTCCGCCGACCGCCTCACCGACCAGAAGACGGGGCAGGCCTATTTCAATGTCGAGATCGCGGTCGATCTCAACCAGCTCAAGGACTATCCGGACATCAAGCTCATTCCGGGCATGCCGGTTGACGTATCGCTGGAAACGGGCTCGCGCACTGCGCTGGATTATTTTGTCGAACCGATCAGTGCCGTCTTCCGGCATGGCATGCGGGAACGCTGAGGGGTAACGAATGCCGTTTGCGAAAAGAGCCAGGATTCTGCTGGCCGCGTCGATGTTGTGCCCTTCGATGGCGATGGCCGCGTCCGACAGTTTTTCCGGCCTGCTGGACGGCGCTTACGGCTATAGCCGGGTGCCCGTCGGGAAATCGCATCTGGATTCGGATCAGTACACGGTTCACGGCGCGCTGCTCTACACGCTCGACAATCCGGGGCTGAACGTGCAGCTCGAAGGCAGCGACGATTTTTATTACGCGATCAAACACAACGATGCGCATCTGTGGAACGCGGGCGGAAGCGTGTTCTGGCGCGACGCCAAGGGCACGTTCGGTTTCAGCACAAGCTATTTCTCGGTCGATGCGCCCGCGGCGCCGTTGTTCAGCGGCAAGAAATCGGCGCAGAGCTATGGCCTCTTCGGCGAGTATTATATGTGGTCCAATCTCACGCTCCAGATAAAGGGCGGAGGCACGACGGGGCCGACGGGTTCGGCCAGCGTCTTTGGCGGCGGCGGCATCACCTTCTATGAAAGCCCCGACATCGCGGTCCACGCCGAGACGAATTTCACTTCCTTCGCCTCCGGCCACGACTGGACCGATGTGCGCGCGGATATCGACTATTTGCCGTTCAATCGCGTCCCGCTCAGTCTCTTCGCCGGTTATGACTACACCTCGGTATCCGCCGGCACGAATGTGAGCACCTTCCTCGCCGGTCTGAAATATCACTTCGGCGCCGGCCGCGTCCTCTCCACCTACGACCGCACCGGCCCGGTCCAATGGACCGGCAACGCGTCGCCGGGTGCGAACGTGAAGTTTTAGGGACGACCGTGCGACCACCCCCACCCTCCCCTTGAGGGAGGGTCGAAAAATGCGCGAGCATTTTTTCGGGGAGGGGTACGGCTCCGACTGTGGAGCCCGTTACCCCTCCCCGAAATTTTCGCTCGCTGTGCTCGCAAAAATTGTCGACCCTCCCTCCAGGGGAGGGTAGGCGATGACGCCTGCTCTCAAATCGTATTGAACCGCGCCTTGCGTTTCTCGATGAACGCCGACACGCCTTCGCGGAATTCCGGACCTTGGCCGGCCACTTTTTGCGCGTCGCGCTCTCCGGCGAGCTGGTGCTCGAACGGTTTCTCCAGCGCTTCCCACGCGAGCTTGCGGATCGAGGCGAGGGTTGCGCGCGGGCCGTCGGCGAGTTTGCGGGCGAGTTCGAGCGCGACTTCGAGGTCTTTGCCTTCGGGGGCGAGGCGGTTGATCATGCCCCAGGCATAGGCGCTCTCGGCGGAGATGCGTTCGCCGAGCAGCATTGCTTCCATCGCGCGCGCGCGTCCGGCGGACGCGGCGAGCAGATAAGCCGAGCCGCCATCGGGAACCAGACCAATGTTGCGGAACGCCTGAAGGAAGTATGCGGTCGTATCGGCTACGATCAGATCGCCCATCAAGCCGATCGAACAGCCCACGCCCGCGGCCGCGCCATGCACCGCCGTCACGAACGGCATCGGCAGATCGCGAAGCTGCAGCATCAGCGGATTGTAATGGCTCTCGAGTGCGGCACCGGCGTCGAACGCGCCGCCCGCGGCCCGCATGCCGCCGCCCGTGAGCGACGCACCTGAGCAGAACGCACGGCCTTCGCCCGTCACCACGAGCGCGCGCGCCGATTTCGACACCTCGATGAGCGCCGCACGGAATTCTTCCACCATCGGCACCGACATCGCATTCAATGTCGTGGGATCGTCAAATTTGATGATGGCGATCTGATCGGCGATTTCGGTCTTTACCAGCGGCATTCCCAACTCCTGCGTCGTTTGAAAAGATGCAACCCTTCCGTCCACGCGAAATCAAGCCTTCCCCGGCGGCAGTGCGGCGCTGATGATGGTTTGTCTTTACGCGTTTGAAGTGAATTTCTGGTGTGTCTTAACCTGGTTCTAAGTGCCATTTCACACCAACCGCTGAAACCTCAAGCGCTGTCTCTCTCGATATCTCCTTGGAGTCGCTGCACTTGATCAACGCATAGCGCCGCCCACAGGTGCGCCAAGAGACGCATGGCGCAGGGTTTGGCTCTACATCCCACGGCAGAGCGGCCCGCCGCCGGAGTTCGGCGAGGGCATCTTGGCGGGTTGGAAATTCGCCAGCCTGTAACTCTGCATGAATTTCATCTTCGATGAACCACAAACCACCACCTCGCGACGTTTGCCCCTTCGGGACACTACCTGCATCTCCATGCCCGATTTGCACTGTTGGACGTTTGTCCAATTGTGGCAAACTGCTGTGGGTTCAATTTGGCGCAGTGGCACAATGACAAGTGTGCCCGTGCACCGGAACCGCAAGGTTTGGACGGCCCGCTCGAGACCGCTAGAATTTCCACGAACCACAGGCACGCACGAAGCATGGCAGCAACTCGCCCGGACCTCTTTCGGATTGCGGCGTTCGCTGTGTTCGCCATGGGAATCGCGGTGGCACCGCTGCACGCGGCCGACCCGCAACCCTACACCGTCGACATCGCGCCCGCCGGTTCCGGCGAGATCGACGACACACTGAAGGCCAGTGCTCAGCTCGTCACCCTGCGGGAGAAGGTTGCGGTTCCACCCTTCGCGCTCGTCACCCGCGCCCGCGACGATGTTCCGCGCCTGCAAACGGCCCTGGACAGCTTCGGCTATTACCAGAACAAGGTCACGATCACGGTCGACGGCCGCGCGCTGGGCGATCCGGGATTATCCACCTATCTCGATACGGTGCCGCAGGGCACGAGCGTCAAGGTCGCGGTCGCCATCGACAAGGGGCCGCTCTATCACATAGGCCAAATCGCGATCGACGGCTCCTTGCCCGATGCGGATCGCAAAGCGCTTGGCATAAAAAGCGGGGAACCCGCCGTCGCCGGAAATGTGCTGGATGCGCAGGCGCGACTCCTGAACGCCCTGCAGGAAGACGGCTATGCGCTGGCCGCCGTCGAACAGCCCAATGCCATGGCCGACGACGAACGCCATTTGATCAATCTCAGCTACAAGGTGAACACAGGCCCACAGGTCGAAATCGGCACCATCACCTTCAAGGGCCTGAAAAACGTCAACGAGGATTTCGCGCGCCGCGTGCTGACCATCCATCCGGGCGACCGCTATAAACCGAGCGCCATCGAAAAGGCCCGTCAGGCGCTGATGGCGCAGGGTGTGTTCTCCGGCGTCAGCATCCGCGCGGCGGATCATCTGTCGGCGGGACGTATCCCGCTCACCTTCGACGTTCAGGAGCGCAAGCAGCATGCGGTTGCGGTGAGTGCTGCCTATTCGACCGATCTCGGGATCTCGCTGTCCACGACATGGTCGCACCGCAATTTGTTCGGCAATGCGGAACAGTTGAACCTGATCGCGTCCGGTTCGGGGCTCGGCAATTCGACGACGGGTTTGAGCTACAATCTGTCGGCACAGTTCATCAAGCCGCTGTTCCTCGAGCCGGACCAGACGCTGGAATTTGATATTTCCGGCAACAAGCAGTCCCTCGACGCATACGACCAGACGGCGGAGACCGTGGCCGGCTTTCTGCGCCGCAAGCTGACGGATCATTGGAGCGCAAGCGCCGGTCTTTCGTTGATGTATGACGACGTCTTGCAGCAAAGCGTGGACCACATCTATCAGCTCGTCGCCGTGCCGTTGACCGTGAGTTACGACAGCACCGGGATCGCCGACGTGTTGCGCGATCCCGTGAGCGGATTGCGCGCATCCGCGGCCGTGACGCCCACGCAGTCCTTCGGTGCGAGCAACCTCACCTTCGTGGTGCTGCAGGGGTCCGCGTCCAGCTATTTCGATCTCGGTAGCGACGGGCGTTCGGTGGTGGCGCTGCGCGGGGTTGTGGGAACCATCTTTGGCGGCTCCAATCTCGAACTTCCACCCGACCAGCGGCTTTATGCCGGCGGCAGTGCGACGGTGCGCGGCTATGCCTATCAATCCATCGGTCCGCAATTTCCGAACGGCGATCCGGTCGGGGCAAAATCGGTCGATGCCGCGACCGTCGAGTTCCGGCAGCGCATCGGCGACGAATGGGGCGGCGCGATCTTCGTCGATGCCGGCCAAGCGAGCGCCAATGGGGGGCCGTTCAACGGTGAAGTCCGTGTCGGCGCCGGCCTAGGTGTGCGCTATTACACCTCCATCGGCGCGGTCCGGCTCGATGCCGCCGTGCCGCTGACGCGCATCCCCGGCGGCGACGCGTTCGAGATCTATATCGGTCTGGGGCAGGCATTCTGATGCGGCGCTGGCTGATCCTTATTTCTGTTGCCTTTGGTGTCTTTGGCGCGGTGCTTCTGGGCCTGCTCTACACGCCGCCCGGACATTCGATCATCGCGTCCCTGATCGGCGGCCTTTCCGGCGGAAAAGTCCGTATCGCCGGACTGCGTGGCAATCTTCCCGGCGCGATGCACGCAGACTCGCTGGAAATCGCCGACGCGGATGGCGTGTGGCTGCGCGCCGAAGACCTGTCGCTCGATTGGTCGGCGTTTCAGGTTTTGCAGAACCGCTATCACATAACGCGCATCACCGCGGGCAGGGTGATCGTGCTGCGCAGGCCGCGGCAGGAGACGTCCACCGGCGAGAATCCGCAGATCGACATCGATGCAGCGTCGCTTCCGCGCATTGAAATCGCCAAAGCGGTCGTCGGCCGCGCGGCACTGCTGGGTGCGCAAGGCGCTGCGCACTACACCTCGCTCAAGAAATTCAGCGCCGATCTGACGGTTTCGCGTCTGGATTCGAACGACCGCTATCGCGTGAATGGCGGCATCGATGACGGCGTGGCGACCGGCAGGCTGGCGATCTTCGAGGGACCGAAGGGCATCCTTGGCGCGCTGTTGGGATTTCCGGGCTTTGCACCGATCAATGCAAGCACTACCGCAGGCGGCAGCCGCAGCGCCAACACGGTCTCGTTCCGTGTTTCCGCTGGAACGCTGCGCGCCTCTGGCAAGGGCACGTTCTCGCTCACGGAGCGGCGCGCCAATCTGGATTTCCTGGCCACAGCGCCCGCGATGCAGCCGAATGCCGATATCGCATGGCAGTCTCTGGTGCTCGACGGTCACATGCGCGGGCCGCTCGATGCGCCGCAGATAAGCGGCAGGCTCAGGGTGCAAGACGCGAAATTCTCGGGCGCGGAAATCGGGATGCTCGCAGCCGATGTCTCCGGCGATAAGGGCTCGGTCGATGTGGATGGCACGGCGACGTCCTTGCGCCTTCCGGGCGAACACTCCGATCTCTTTGCAAGCGCGCCCGTGACGGTCAAAGCCCATGCCGATCTGACGAAGCCGTCGCGGCCGGTGGCGTTCCAGCTTACCCATCCCCTGGCCACGATCAGCGGAAATGCCGATACGGCAGGCGCGCAACACGTTTCAGCCGACGTCACGGTTCCGCAGCTCGCACCTTTCGCAGCACTCGCGGGCGAGAACGTACACGGCGACGCCAGGCTCAAATTCACCCTTGCCCAATCGGCTGGCGCCATCGCGGTGACCGGCGACGGCAAGCTTCGCATGGACGGCGCCTCGCTCGTGACCCGCCTTCTCGGCGGCAATTCGACCATCGGCTTCGCCGCGAAGATTCACGGAACCGATGTCACCGACTCCCGTCTCGCCATCGAAAGCGCGGGCCTGCGTACGGAAGCGAAAGGCGAATTCGTCGGCCGCCGCCTGAATTATGCCGCGCAGCTGCGCTTTCCCGATCTGTCGCGGTTCGCGAAAACGCTGAACGGGTCGCTGGCGCTATCCGTCAACGTCAACGGACCGTTCGAAACCGCGAGTATCAGCGCGTCGGGCGACGCCGACATGGCGAGCAGGGGATTTGCGCGCCAGCACATCGCCATCGGCTTTCAGGCCACCGGATTGCCGAGGCCTGCCTCCGCGCGGTTCCAGGCAAACGGAAACCTCGATGGCTCGAAGATCGCGCTCACCGGCAATCTGACAGCAGACGGCAAAGGCCAAACCGCGAAGCTGAACGCGGATTGGAAATCGCTGCACGCGACGGGCGACATCGCGTTCCCGCAGACAGGTTCGCCAAGCGGTGCGGGTTCTTTCGAAGTGAAACAGCTTGCCGATCTGGCGACCTTTATCGGCACCAACATCGCCGGGAGTGTGACGGCCACAGCGAACCTCAAAGCGCAAGACAAGACGTCCGTTCTCAGTCTGAACGCACGCGCCTCCAAAATTGCCACATCGGGCGTGAAGCTCAACGATGTCACGGCCAACGGAAGTATCGGCGATCCGTTCGGCAAGCCAGGCTTTGCGCTTGCGCTCGCGGCGGATGGTATCGAGACCGAAGGCGTTTCCGGCCGCGGCACGGCACGGCTCGACGGACCTGAAAACAACCTCGCCGCAACACTTACCTCCGAACTCAGCGATGCGGACGGCAATCCGATCCATGTGCAGGCGAACGCTGTTCTCGATCTGGTGAAGAAAAAAGCCGCGCTTCAAACGTTCAAGGCTGGTTGGCGCGCGCAGACGATTGCGCTCGAAGCGCCCGCGCATTTCGATTTCGCACAAGGCCTCGCCGTGGACCGCTTTGCCGCTCACGTGGGTGGCGGCGAGATCGCCGTGTCCGGGCGCATTGCGCCGAAGCTCGCGCTGTCGGTGAGGGTCAAGAATATCGACCTGAAAACGCTCCACACCGTAGTACCGGATGTCCCGGTCGCAGGAACGCTGTCGGCGGACGCCGACCTCGGCGGCACGCCTGAGGCGCCGACGGGGACGTTCGATGTTCAGGGACGCGGCCTGCGCGCGCTCGATTATTCCGACAGGGTCGTTGCCCCCGCCAACCTCGATGCCCATGGCACCTTGAACGGGCACGTGGCCGCGCTAGACGCAACGCTCAGCGCGGGTAAGTCCGCGCATCTCGAACTATCGGGCGATGCGCCGCTCAGGGCCGGCGAGCATATGAAGCTGCATCTCACCGGAACGGCGGATATCGCGACCTTCAATCCGATCCTTCTGGCCAGCGGACGGCAGGCGCGCGGGACACTCGCCGTCGATATGAATTTCGCGGGAACATGGGAAGCGCCTTTCGCAAGCGGTGGCGCGAAGATCACCGGGGGCGAGGTCCAGGATTTCGCACGCGGTGTGCGCATCCAAGGGATCGAAGCAACCGTCACCGCGGATGGACGCAAACTAAAGATCGCGAGCGTCAGCGCGCGCGCGGGTCCCGGCACGATCACCGGAAGCGGCACCATCGATCTCGGCGCGCCGGGATTTCCGCTCGATCTTGCACTGGAGGCCCATGACGCGCGTCCGATCGAAAACGATCTCATGACCGCGACACTTTCCGGAAACGTGAAGCTCGCCGGACGCCTTGACGAAGCGGCGACGCTGTCGGGCAAGATCACCGTCACGCGCGGCGAGATCAATCTGCCCGACCGGTTCCCGCCGCAGGTCGCCATCCTCAATGTCCGCCATCGCGGGCAGAAGCCGCCGGCGCATCTCGTCTCGCGCGTCGTCGCGCTCGATCTCACCGTCGCAGCGCCCGGACAGATCTTCGTGCGGGGGCGCGGCGTCGATGCCGTTGTCGGCGGGAGCATTCACATCACCGGCACGTCGGATTATCCGCTGGTGGGCGGCGGCTTCACAATGGACCGCGGCACGTTCAGCCTCGCCGGACAGACGCTCGACTTCACCACCGGCAAAGTGAGTTTCGATGGCGCCGGCGTGCGCAACACACTCGATCCCACCCTGAATTTTGTTGCGCAGACGAGCTCGGGCGGTACGACCGCAACCTTGACGCTCGGCGGATATGTTTCGGCGCCGAAGATCGCGCTCTCCAGTTCGCCGCAATTGCCGCAGGACGAAATCCTCGCGCATCTGCTCTTCCAGCAGAGCGTGAAGCAGCTCACCCCGCTTCAACTCGCGCAGCTCGCGCAGATCATCGCCGAACTTGGGGGTGGCAGTTCCGGCTTCAATCCGCTGGGCGCGATCCGCAAGCAGCTCGGGCTCGACCGCCTGTCGGTCGGCAGCACCACGGGCGGGTCCTCCGGCACCGAGAGCCAGGCCACGGTCGAGGCCGGGAAATATGTTTCGCGCAATATCTATGTGGGCGCGAAACAGAACCTGTCCGGCGGAACGCAGGTTCAGGTGCAGGTGGACATCACCAAGCGCCTCAAGGCGCAAGCCACGCTCAGCACCACCACCAACGCCACCGTCACCAAAGGCAACACCGCCCAGGACAACGGCAGCAGCGTGGGATTGAGCTACCAGTTTGAGTATTGAGCTGCTGTTACGCCGGGAGCGGGTTGTGATTGGTTAGCATCGGCATACGGCCGTCATGCTGAGGTGCACCGCGAAGCGGTGCCTCGCGGAGCACGCATCTCAGCGATGTCATCCTTCGAGGCCCGGCTGTGCGCCGGGCACCTCGGGATGACGCCATAGGTGAGATCACAACCCGTCTTGATCAACCTGTGCCGCCGCAAGCCGCACGCGCTTCGACTTGGCGGCGGCTTGCTTGTTGACCGCGCTTTTCGCGTGGCCGGGGGCCTGGACGCGGATGATGGCCATCATGCCGGCGTCCTCGTGATCGAGGATGTGGCAGTGATAAAGGAAGTCACCGATCGTCGGGCCGCGGAAGTCCATCTTCACCTTGATATACGGATAGGGATGGTTTGGGTCGTCATCCCAGTACGGCACCTGGAAGGTGTCGTAGAGCTGCTGCTGGTCCCTGGGAATCTTCACGCCGCTAATTTCCTGAACGAGGAAGTGAATCTGGTGGATGTGGAACTCGTGCACCTCGTCGGTATGGTTCTCGATCGTCCACTCCTCCACGGCGCCCTTGGTCGTCGTGATGGCCGGCGGATTGTTGGGGTCGAACAGCGTCTCGTCCGCACCTTTCACCGTGATGAAGAATCGTGAGGGATGGAACTCACGCTGTCCCGGCTTTTTCTGGATGTGGATCTGGGCATATTCCGAGAAGTAGAGGTTGCGTCTTGCGGTGATCTTAGCATTTGCAAGATCGTCGAACCGCATCTTGCGGGGCGCGCCAGTGGGGGCAGCCATCCTGGGAAGCTTCGACGGCGCCGACGTCGTCACGATCTCTATGAGAGGCCGCTCCGGATTGACGTCGGCAGACGGACCGCCCTCGATGGTCAGTGTCTTGAAGACCGCGTTGACGGAGGACGAGGACGGCGCCGTAAGGATGAATTCCACGCGTCCGGCAGGCGGTACCAGCACGTCGTTGCGGGTCACGATCGTGCCCTTGTCTTTGCCGTCCTTCGAACCCGTGGGCACGCCGTCAAACGCCACGACCTGCAGCGGCTGGACGACGCCATCGTAGGTCACCTGCAAATCCATGATGGTGTTGGCGCCGGCATTGACCACCCGCCAGAATTCTTTCGAGCCTGCCTGCATCTTGATGATCGTGGGCGTGTATTTTGGATAGGACACCGGCACGTAGTTCACCGACACATCCCAGAAGGGTGTCAGCGTCGAGTCCGGAAATCCAACGAGTTGCTGGTCGCGCAGCACGATAAAGCGCTCCGGCAGACCAGCCACTGCGGGCTGCACATTGGCGATCCCCTCGACTTCGATCGCACCGGTTGCACCGCCCTGAACGGCGGCAGACGAAATGCCGTGAACGTGGGGATGGTACCAATAGAGCCCAGGCGGCTCGTCCTTCGGGATGTGCAGCACATAGTTGAATGTCTCGCCGGGATTGACCAGCGTGCGGATCGTCTCGTCGCTATGGCATGTGGGCGAGGTGTTGGTGCCGTGGAAATGCATGTTGACCGACGTCGTCATCATGGTCGGATCGCCGCAGACATCCTTGGCGCTCGACATCACCTCGGATCGTCCGCCGGGCTCGTCGGTCAGCATGTTGGTGAGCGTGATGTTGATTGTGTCGCCAGGATTGACGTGCAGCGTCGGGGATTCGAGGCCGTCGCTTGTGACGAAGCAGAACAAGGTCCGTCCCGCGTCATCCACCGAGGTGTGATAACCCATGCTCACATTGAGCACGCCGTTCTGGCTGTAGAGATCCGGCGGCGGGGGCAGTTCGATGCCGGCAGCCGGCCGTGGGCACACACCGCCATCAGCCAGCGCCTGACCGGCAGAGACGGTCATCAGCCCCGTCAACAGCAACGCCGCAAAACCCAGATTTTTCATGACCATCCACCCGCTCCAACCGGGCTTTCCGGCACTCTTGCCGGTACGCCGCCCGAAATCTCACCATGTGATAATTGAGAATGACACTAAATCGCTAAAGATGGAAGGCGCTTCGAGAGGCTGTGCGTGCGATCTTCGAGTGTGCGGTGCAGTACATAAAGCATCACGTCACGTGTGCGTCACTTTGTGATCGGAAAAAATACAGCGCTACGCAAAGAGCGATCACAATGCCACTGTTTTGAGCAAGCAAATGGCGCGCGTTCGAAGCGATGCACGTCTGTGGTTCGCAGTTGCATCAATTCTAACATGACGGCAAAGTTTGTCACACACTCGATGGTGACTCTCAGAGTCAATTGCGTCACTGTGCGCGCCGATCGCGCCTAAGGGCGCATCTCTTAAATCGCCGCAGCCCGGAACGTCCGGCAACACAACTTAGGGGATAGAGCATGAATTTGAAGCGTCGTCTCTCACTGGGCGCCTGCGCGCTCGCGTTCTCCGCCGCATCGGTCGCCGCCACTGGCGCCGATGCTTTCACAAAAACCCATCATCCGCTCGGCCCGCTGAAACAGCTGGCGGTTCCCGAAGCGCCTTTTAAGGGTGGCGCGACCTCCGGCACTTGGACCAACCTGAAGAATGCCTTCCCGGGTACTCAGACCGGTCCCGATACCGCACTTCTTCAGACCGACGGAACCGTGCTGATGCACGCCTGGTGTTCGGCGAAGTGGTATCGCCTGACGCCCGACAAAAAGGGCAATTATGTGAACGGCACGTGGACCAACGCCGGCAGCCTGCCGTCTGGCTACTTTCCGTTCTTCATGGCGTCCCAAATTCTTCCTGACGGCCGCATGATCATCAACGGCGGCGAGTACAACTCGTCCGAAGGCAATTGCGGCGGCGGCGCGTGGACCAACAAGGGCGCGCTCTACGACAACACCACCGATACCTGGGTGGCAGTCTCACCGCCAGCCGGCTGGAGCCAGATGGGAGACGGGCAGAGCGTCGTTCTGCCAAAGCTCTCCTACATGATGGCCAACGCCGTCACGTCGCAGGAAGCCATTGCCACCATCAGCGGTAACACCGTGACGTGGGCCTCCACGGGCACAGGCAAGGGCGACAGGAACGACGAAGAAGGCTGGACGCTTCTGCCCAATGGCAAGATCCTGACGGTGGATGCGAACAAGGGCCTGACCGGGGCCTTCTCGTTCACGGAGCTTTACGATCCTTCGACCGGCGCGTGGACGGCTGGACCCAACACCACGCAGCAGATGGTCGACGCCGGCTCCCATGAGCTTGGACCAGCCGTGCTCCGTCCGGATGGCACGATGATCCAATTCGGTGGTACGCCGAACAACAACGTGTACGATTCCGCCAGCAACACGTGGAGCACGGCACCCGCGTTCCCGATCAACGGCTACGACGTGGCTGACGGTCCGGCCGTGCTTCTGCCGAGCGGCAATGTTCTCGTGGAAGCAAGCCCTGGCGTGTTCAATCCGCCGGCGCACTTCTTCGAGTTCGATGGAACGTCGTTCACCCAGGTCAGCGATCCGACCGACGCCCCGAACGACACCTCCTTCGAAGGCCGCTTCCTGATGCTGCCGAACGGAACGGTGCTCTACAGCAACGACGGTCAGTCGCCGACTTTGCCGGTGGTGGCCGTGTATGCGCCGCAAGGTAAGCCAAACAAACTGTGGCTTCCGAAGCGTATCAGTGTTGCTGCCACTCTCACACGCGGCAGCAAGGACAATGCGATCTCCGGAAAGAACTTTAACGGCTTCTCGTTCGGCGCTTCCTACGGCGACGACGTGCAGCAGCACACGAACTATCCGATCGTTATGATCACCAACAACGGTACGGGTGACGTCTGCTTCGGCCGCAGCCACGACTTCTCCACCATGGGCGTCTTCAACACGAAGGCGATGAAGGCGAAGTTCGACGTGCCCGCAAGCTGCGAAGCTGGTGCCAGCAAGCTCACGGTCTCCGTGAATGGCATCTCCTCCAAGCCCGTGGCCGTTACGCTGAACTAAGAACTGTCATCGGGTTGAGACTACGCAGTGGGCGGAGGCAACTCCGCCCATTGTTTTTTTGTGGCTCTCATTGGTGTCATCCCGTTCGTGCGACTGATCGCGGTGATGCATCAGAAAAAAATTGCACGCGGAGACGCGGAGGACGCGGAGAAGAAAAAGAACTCCGCGAACTCCGCGAACCCCGCGTGAAATTTTCTTGATTCAATTGACGCCACGCATTGCCGCGATGGATCGCCCTATGCCTGGCCGTTGGCGTCCCAACTCGCGCTTGGATAGGGCGCCTCGGGCACGGGCTTTTCGAGAAAGGCGCAGAGCTCTTTCCAGCCGTGCTTGCGCTCGAAGATGTCGAGTTCCATCAGCCGCGGCGAGTCGCCGAAATAAGTCTTCACCGCATTTTCGTGCGCCAGATAGGCGTCCTTCCAACTCGCATGCTCCGTATAAAGAGCATGGTGGATCGCCTGATAGATCACGGCATGTTTCAGTCCTGCCGGTGTCGGGGCCGGCACATCGGTCACGGGCATCTTGCGCAAGCGCTGTTTGAGCTGGGCGGGTGTCTTGACGCCGTAATGACGGGCGATGGATTTTTCCCACCCGTCGAGGGGGCGTGTCGTGTAGATGAACTTCGCCTTGGGGAACATGCGCGCCAGCGTCTCGAAGCAGAAGGCGGCGTTGATGTCGGTGAGCGCGTCGCAGAAATAGGCGTCTTCCACGCGCAGGATGCGGTTTTCCGGCCGGAACGCCCAGTGAAACGACTTAAGCCCCAGCATGACCAGCGCCTGGTTCAGGCTTGTCGTCGCCGTGCGGCTCAGTCCTATGCCGAAGACTTTTTCGGCATCGTTGTCGACAAAACTGAACATCGGTGTTTGCGCCCGCTCCCCAGACGGAGACGGGAGCAATTAATAGGGCGCAAAAGGTGCTGTAAAGGATTTGGCGATGCGAGTTCCGAAGATGGGGCGGCCGGCCCCGCCGGGGAGCGTTCAAAACCTGCGTTCCTGAACGCGTCTGGTATCTGCGCACCAGCGGGCAAGGTGTCTCCCGAGGCGCTTGCGCGCGCCGAGCAGATCGCAGCCGAAAGCGGCTCGAACATTGCTGACGCGGCTGGGTGTGGTCTCCGACCGAGACCTCGCCGATGCGCTGGCCGATCATTTGACGCTCGAAATCGCCAGGCCTGCGATGCCGTGCGCTTTGCGGTCGGCGAGCCGTTCTTTATGCCCGATCCGGAAGGCTCAGCCAGAGCGTGACCAGATCGGCGCCTTTAGGCGACACGATCCTCAAGGGTATGTCGGGTCCCTCGGGCCAGGGCGTCTCGCGTTTGCGGAACACGCAATCCGTCGCGGTCTTGTCGTCAAGAATTCCGCCGCCGGGCTTCTCGAGGATTCGTCCGCCGGGCGCGAGCTTCCAGACCTGCCGCGGCACTTCCATGTCCGCGCCAACAACCAGATCGAAAAACCGGATCAGGCGCGATTGCGTCAGATTGTAATTGGCGTTGACGAGCGCCAGCACGCCGCCCGGCTTCAGCCATTGCACAAGCTCCGCCACACGGCTCTCGAAGCGCGCGAAGGGAAAATCCGTCCAAAGATGATCTTTCGGCGGGGGATTGCGGCAGAGCACGCTCATCGCGAAAATGGCGTCATAAGGGGCGGACGCGGCGATCGTGGCCGCCTCGCTCGGCGCGATCGTCACATTGGCCAGATAGGCGGTCAGCGCCTTCGCCTGCGCGATCGCGGCCGGCGATGTGTCGACGCCCAGAATGCGCGATTGACGGAAGTATTTTTCCGCGAGCGTCTGGGGCTCTTCGCCCGTGGAGCAGCCGAACGACAGGATGGAGCGCGGCTGAGGGCCGGCCGCAATTCGCGCGACTCGGAAAATCTCCGGATAGCGGTCGTAGCGGGTATTGCCGGCCTCTTGCTCCGGGTGAGTCATCGCGGGCATCATCCGATCGGCGTGCCGCCCTCTTCTAACGCCCAGCTGCTGCGCCGGGCAAGCGCAGCGTGTTGACTGCAAGCGGGCGTTTCCCGATCATCGCAACCGCGATGCGTCTTCTCCTCCGTGCGGGCCTTTCCCCCTTTCAAGCGTCGCGGACCATGCCGGCCGGCGGAAAGCGCGGGAAGGGGCACGGCAATTCCGGAAACATCCTGTTCGCGCAATCCGTCTATAAGAGCCTCTACACGCCGCGAAACCAGATCGACGTCGACGGCTACGACCCGGACTTCGCCGGCGCGGACGAGATCAACGACCGGTATGACGCCTATGTCCTGCCGCTGGCGAATGCGTTCCGGCCCCAATTCGAAGCGCAGCTCGAACGCTACACCGCGCTGATCGAGCGGCTGAAAATTCCCTGCATCGTCGTGGGGGTCGGCATGCAGGCGGGCCCGGATCTGGAGGAGCTCGCGGGCACGCCGATGGACCGGACCGTCCAGGCCTTCGTCTCCGCGGTGCTCGACCGCTCGTCCGCCATCGGCGTCCGCGGCGAGCACACCAGGGACTATCTGGTCAGGCTCGGCTTCCGCGATGTCGAGGTGATCGGTTGTCCGTCGCTGTATTTCCACGGCGCCGAGCTCGGCCTGAGGGAGCCTTGCGGCACGCTGGCCGGCGACGCGGCGATCGCCGTCAATCACACGCCGGGCGCCGCGACGGCGCAATTCGCGCGTTGTGTTCTTGCCGGCTATCCGAACAGCGTTTTCGTCGCTCAGGAGGACGCCAACGCCGCGACCTGGAGGGAGATCGTTTCCGGGATCTCGCCGCGCGATACAACCGGGCGGGTGCGACATTTCAAGGATGTCCCGCCATGGCTCGCATTCATGAAGACGCGCGCCTTCTCGCTCGGCACGCGGATACACGGCAATATCGCGGCTCTGCTTGCCGGCGTGCCCGCAATGGTGATCGTCCACGACGCGCGCACGCGGGAGATCGTGCGATACCATGAGATCCCTCATGTCTCCGCCGGCGCGATCACCGAAAAAAGCTCCGTCGCGGAACTGTTCGCGTCGGCGGATGTCACGGCCGCCAATGCCGGAGCGGCACGGAGATTCGGCCGCTACAAGGACTTCCTGGAGAAAAGCGGCCTCGACCACGGCTATGACGATCCGGCCAACGCAGCCGCTTTCGACAGCCGCGTCGCGGCCGCACTGTCGGACGACGCGGCGTCACACGACGTTGCCTAGTCTCGGCATCGCGCGTGGTCGTGCTCGAATCTGGAGGTTGTGACCACATCGATCCATTGTCGTCATCCAGAGGTGCGAGCAAAGCGAGCCTCGAAGGATGACATCGCTACGGTGCGTGCTTCGAGGCACCGCTTCGCGGTGCACCTCAGCATGACGGAATTTGAGATCTGTTCGCCGATTCTAACCGGTCACAACCTTCCCGATCCCTGCGTCTTACCGCTTCCGCCGATCACGCTTCCAACCAGCGCCTGCGCGTCCTTCTGGATATGCCGCAGATGGTCTTCGCTCACGAAGCTTTCGGCGTAGATCTTGTAGACGTCCTCGGTGCCCGAGGGGCGGGCGGCGAACCAGCCGTTTTTGGAAATCACTTTGATGCCGCCGATGGGTTCGTTGTTGCCCGGGGCCTTCGACAGCTTCGCGGTCACCGGATCGCCCGCGAGTTCTTTCGCCTCGAAGCCGTCGCCATCGAGTTTGGCAAGTTTCTTTTTCTGGTCGGCAGTCGCGGGCGCATCGATGCGCTCGTAGAAGGAGGGGCCGAGGTCGCGCGCGATCGCCTCGTAGAGCTGTCCCGGATCCTTGCCCGTGCGCGCACAGATTTCCGCGGCAAGCAGACCCATGATCAGCCCATCCTTGTCGGTGGTCCAGACCTCACCATTGCGGCGCAGAAACGAAGCGCCGGCACTCTCTTCGCCGCCGAATCCCAACAAGCCGTCCACAAGGCCTGCGCTGAACCATTTGAATCCGACCGGCACTTCGACGAGCTTGCGCTTCAGGCGCTGGGTGACACGGTCGATCATCGCGCTCGAAACCACCGTCTTGCCGACCGCGGCATCGGCCTTCCACTTTTCCCGGTGTGCGAACAGATATGAGATCGCGACCGCCAGATAATGGTTCGGATTCATCAGCCCGCTCGACGGGCATACGATGCCGTGGCGGTCGGCATCGGTATCGTTGGCGAACGCGATATCGAATTTTTCGCGCTGCGCGACCAGGCGCGCCATCGCATAGGGCGAGGAGCAATCCATGCGGATCTTGCCGTCCCAGTCGACGGTCATGAAGCGGAAGGTCGGATCGACCGCGTCGTTCACCACGGTGGCCGCAAGCCGGTAGCGCTCGATAACCGGCGCCCAATATTGCACGGACGCGCCGCCGAGCGGATCGATGCCGATGCGGATTCCGGCGCTCCGGATCGCTTCCATGTCCACGACGTTCGCAAGATCGGCGACGTAAGGCCCCACGAAATCGTGGACGTGAATGCACGGCGCCTTCAGCGCGCGCTCGAATTGAATGCGCTTCACGCCCGCCAGATCGTCGCGCAGGAAGTCGTTGGCGGCGTTCTCTATTGTCTTCGTGATGTCGATATCGGCCGGCCCGCCATTGGTGGGATTGTATTTGAACCCGCCTTCGTCCGGCGGATTGTGCGACGGGCTGATCACGATGCCGTCGGCAAGACCGGTCTCGTGCCCCTTGTTGTAGGTTAGGATCGCGAAGCTGACGACCGGCGTCGGCGTGTAGCAGCCGCGCGGTGCGATCATCGTCTCCACACCGTTCGCCGCCAGAACCTCGATGGCGCTCGCGAACGCCGGCTCCGACAGCGCATGCGTATCCATGCCGAGGAACAGCGGCCCGTCGATCCCCGCACCGCGGCGGTAATCGCACACGGCCTGTGCGATCGCGAGGATATGCGCTTCGTTGAACGCCGTCTCAAACGCCGATCCGCGATGCCCCGACGTGCCGAACGCCACACGCTCGGACGGTTTGAAAGGGTCCGGCTTCCGCGCGAAATACGCCGTGACGAGCTCGGGGATGTTCGCGAGCAGGTTTGCCGGTGCCGGTTTTCCGGCGAGAGGACTGATCTTCTCTGTCATCGTGTTGTACCGACCAGGTCCGCGCAGAAGACAACGCGCGAGGTACACTGTGAGTGGCACGCAAAGTTCTTTTCCGGTGAGGGCTAGGGCAGTGTTTCGCCCTGGATACCCCAAATCTAATTAGCGGCGCTTTGCGGTTTGGAAAAGAATCGGCAGAAACTCCCCCTTAACCGATGTCGTTACTACTGTTGCTTCGTGTCGCGATGACAACTATAGCGGGCGTGGCGTTCTTGGGGGAGCTGTTTGTGCCAGAAGCCACATCCGTACCATCCTTGCGCGATCGCCTTCTCAAAGAGCGGAGCGCGCTACTCGACCTGTCCGCCCGTAACCGCCTTCTGAATACGCCTCTCAGAACGCGCAACAATCGCGCAATCGAAATTGTCGACGAGAAATCGGTCGAGGTCTTCCGCTTGCTGACCGAAGGGAAGGCGATGACGTTTTTGCCTGGTGTGGAACTTAGCGCCGAAGACAAAGCTGCGCTCGATCCCGCCGATGTCGAGACCGGCGGCGTACCGCAGCCCGGTGACGACGAACCTGTCAACGACCGCGGCGTGGCAGCGCGGCATACCGATCTACGCCTCCAGACCCGGCTCACGTCTCAAGGCCTACAGAAGCGGCTTTTCGACATCTGGTACGACGCCCGGACGCTTGAAGAAGAGCAGGGCGTCAACATTCTCTATCTCGCGATTGGCCTTTTGAAATGGTACGACGCCGACAATTCCGACGCGCCGCGCTTTGCGCCGCTTGTCCTATTACCGGTCGCACTGGAACGCAGCTCGGCTTCCGAAAAGTTCCGGTTGAAGGGTCGCGGTGAACCACCCTCTCCGAACATCACGCTCCAAGAGAAAATGCGGCGGGAGTTCAATTTCCTCATCGAGGATTTCCACGATGAAGATGAACTGGATCTCGCCGCCTATAGCGCCAAGGTCGCCGAAACGGTCTTGAAAGAGGCACGCTGGGAAGTGTTGCCCGATGCGATGGTGCTGGGCTTTTTCTCGTTTTCGAAATTCTTGATGTATCGCGATCTCGATCCCGAAAACTGGCCAAAGGAAGCGCCTATCGACGGCCACGCGATGGTTGCGGCGCTGCTCAGGGACGGCTTTCCCGAGAGCGATCCTCTGGTCGCAGATGGCGTACCCATCGACCAGGCCATTCCTGCCCTCGAGCTAAACCACGTTGTCGACGCCGACAGCTCGCAAACTGTCGCGATTGCAGAAGCGGCGCATGGGCGCACGCTCGTGGTGAAGGGGCCGCCTGGAACCGGAAAATCGCAGACCATAACCAACATCATCGCGGCCTCGGTCGCGCGCGGAAAGCGCGTGTTGTTTGTGTCGGAGAAGATGGCGGCACTAGACGTCGTCTATCGCAGGCTGCGCAATGTAGGCCTCGGACCGCTGACGTTGGAGTTGCATTCCAATAAGATCAACAAGCGCGCCGTTCTGGAGGAATTGCGCCGCACAAAAGATGCCATCGCGAAGCCGCCGCGTGGCGACGCTTCCGTGGTCCAGAAGCTCGGCGACGCAGCGGGCGGGCTCAACGCCTTCGTTGATCGGCTCCATGCCGCTCTGAAGCCTTGCGGCTTGAGTCCATATCAAATCCTTGGGCATCTCGTGAAAATTCACGAGGCTGATAGACCCGGAGGCTATCAGCTGATCGGATCGGCCGATTGGTCGCGTGCCGAGGCCGCGCACCGGCGCGATTTAGCAGTCGACCTGGCGGAGCGGGTCAGAGATCTGGGACCGATACCCCAGCATATCTGGCGCGGCGTGCGTCGCGAACCGCTCGATCCAATAGAGCGCGACCAGTTGGCGCGCAACATCGACTCGCTCAGAAGAAATCTGTCGAGCACAATCGATGGGTCTCGAAGCGCGACTGATGTGCTCGGCGCCCCTCAGCCTGTAACTGTTGCCGCATTCGATGCTGCGTTGGCCTATCTTGCTTGCGCGGCGAGCGCTCCTACCACCGTTGATCGGGCCGCGCTGGCCGATCCTCTCTGGATCGAACACGTAGGCTCGCTTGAGCAGTTGGTGAACGCGGGCAAGCGATGGGCCGCTGCGCGGCTGGCTATCCAGGATAGGCTGAACGATGCAGGCTGGGCGGCGGACTATACAGCCATCCGCACCGCACTGGTAACGAAAGGCCGAAGCTTCTTCCGGTTTCTCGACGGCAACTACAAAGCGCAATTGGCGCTGCTGCGTTCCTATGTGGTCGATCAGCTGCCCAAACACGCCGAACAGCGGCTGACGCTCATTGACAACATCATCGCAGCGCAAAGGGCAAAAGCGTCTTTCGAAGCGGTGTCTGCCAACGGCCAGGCCTTCGGCGCGGCCTGGAAAGGTGCCGAAAGCGATTGGCAGGCGTTCGAAGCAGCGCTGGCATGGCGCAAGGCGAACGATCTTCCGTCCGCGTTCTGGGCGCGTCTTGCACAGGCGCCGGATCAAGAGGGATTACATCGTGATTATCTTCGGCTGCGCGATGCGCTGGCGGTATTCAAGGCTGATCTGGGAGAAGTCATCGCTGCATTGGGCTTGGACCTGAAGCGCGCTTTCGGTGTCACCGAGAGCGGGCAGACCGTGATTGCCAACCTTGCTGAGCGGTTGACGGCGTGGGCCGGCAATATCGAAGTGGTAACGCGCTTTATCGCGTTCGCTACGCGTGGCCGGGAGTTCGCGAGCGATGGCGGACAATCGTTGATCGACGGTTTGCATGATGGTCTGCTGGACAGCAGAACGCTGGTTCCCGCTTTCGACCGCGCTTACGCCGAAAGCTTGCGTGGCCTGTTATTCCAGAACTGGCCGGAACTGCGCGCTTTCGACGGCCTGACGCAGAACCGCAAGGTCGAGACGTTCCGCCAACTCGATCGCGCCCGTATCGAGTTGGCGAAGGAACAGATCGCCGCCCATCACGCCGCCCAGCGTCCACGCGGGAGCGCCGGCGTCGGCCCGCTCGGCGTGCTGAACGCTGAATTGGCGAAGAAGCGCGGGCATCTGCCGATCCGCCAGCTCCTCGATAAGGCTGGTCCCGCCATCCAGCAGCTCAAGCCGGTGTTCATGATGAGCCCGTTGTCGGTGGCGCAGTTCCTCAAGCCCGGCGGGCTCACCTTTGACATGCTCGTTATGGACGAAGCCAGCCAGATAGAGCCGGTAGATGCGTTGGGTGCGATTGCGCGCGTAGGCCAGCTGGTCGTCGTCGGCGACGAGAAGCAGCTTCCGCCAACCTCGTTTTTCAAGAAGCTGACAGGCGAAGAGGATAGAGACGAAGACAACGATGAAGGCGTAACCATTCAGGCGAAGGATGCGGAGAGCATCCTGGATTTGTGCCTTGCGAAAGGTGTCCCCTTCCGCCTGCTTAACTGGCACTACCGCTCCAAACACCAATCGCTGATCGCGGTGTCGAACAAGGAGTTCTACGAGAACAAGCTCTATATCGTGCCCAGCCCCTATGACGCCGTGGCGGGGATGGGCCTTAAGTTTCACCTGCTCAAAGACACGGCTTACGACCGTGGCGGCACGCGCACCAACCCGAAGGAAGCGCGCCTCGTGGCCGAAGCCGTGATCCGCCACATGCGCGAGACGCCGGAACAGTCCTTGGGTGTTGCGACGTTCTCGGTCGCGCAGCGCCAAGCGGTACTCAAGGAGTTGGAGCAGCTGCGGCGCGCCAATCTCGACCTAGAGCTGTGCTTTGCGAACACAGGCAGTGAGCCCTTCTTTGTCAAAAATCTGGAAAACATCCAAGGTGACGAGCGTGACGTGATCTTCGTATCGGTCGGCTATGGCAAAACTGACCAAGGGTATTTGGCGCATGGCTTTGGCCCGCTCAGCAGCGAGGGCGGCGAGCGGCGGCTGAACGTGCTTATCTCGCGCGCGAAGCTGCGGTGCGAAGTGTTCGCCAACTTCACCGGCGCGGACGTCGACCTGGAGCGCACGCGCTCGCAAGGCGTGGCAGCGCTCAAGTTGTTCCTGACCTTCGCGCAGACCGGAAATTTCGGTCAAGGCGATGTATCCGGCGACCCTTTCGAAAGCGAGTTCGAAACGCAGGTCTGCGAGAAACTACGTGGCCGCGGTCACGACGTGAAAACGCAGATCGGCGCCTCGGGCTTCCGCGTCGATCTCGCCGTGGGCGATCCGGAGAAGCCAGGCCGCTTCGTGCTCGGCATTGAATGCGACGGCGCGCAATACCACTCCTCACGCTCGGCGCGCGACCGCGACCGACTGCGCCAGCAAGTATTGGAGGCGCATGGCTGGATCATCCATCGGATATGGAGCGCAGACTGGTTTATGCGCCCGCAGGAGGAGCTAGCGAAGGTCGAAGCAGCCATTGCCGCGGCAAAGGCCGAGTGGCGCGATCGGGACGAAAAGGCCGTGATGCCCAGTCGAGCCGTGCCCATCTCCTTTGAGGCTGCGGAAGACGATGCAGTGACACCGGCGAAGGGCTTCTCTGACGTCGAGCAAGCACTCACATCCGAACCGACTCGCATCTTTTACCGTGAAGCCAGCTTCCCCGTGAACCGCGCTGTCGAGCCGCATGAAGCGCCGCTCGCAGAGATGGCTGCCTACGTCGTCAAGATCGTTCAAGCCGAGGGTCCGGTTCACATCGATGAGATTGCCACGCGTGTGCGCACGCTGTGGGGCCTGCAGCGCGCCGGCAGCCGGATCAAGGCCGCCGTGGCCGCTGCTGCGGACGTCGCGGCGCGTCGCAGTCTTTTGACAGGCGGCCCGTTCTACGGCCTTCCCGATCAGATTGTCGTCGTGCGCGATCGTTCGCAGGTGGAGTCGACCAGCTTGCGGAGGCACGAAATGCTACCGCCTACCGAAATCGACGCTTCGTTGCTCGAAGTCGTGGACGACAATTTTGGCGCGAGTAGAGCCGAACTCGTTCAAGCAGCGTCGCGCATGTTTGGATTCCAGTCGGTCAGCGCCCAGCTTCGAGCTGTCTTTGAAGATGGGATTGTCAGGCTCATCGCAGCGGGCAAGTTTATCGAAAAGGACGGCCTGCTGGTGCGGCCCAAAAGCGAACCCAGTTGATACGATAGCGTATAATTCTCTTTTCCGATCAAACGGGATTCCGTTGGATTCGCCGGATGCCTTTCAGACTAAAGCCTGATTTGAAGCCCCTTGGCGCGCGAATATGAGGTGACTTCAGTCAAAAGTTGTACCGCGCTTGTCTCTCTGGAAGTCTGACAAGTGCCAGGAGGGGCAGGGCGATGGCGGAGGGGGCCGCGCACGCAGGCGAGCGCTATTGGGCGTTCGTCAGCTACAGTCACCACGATACGGCTTTCGGCCAGCGTCTTCACCGCCGCCTTGAGAGCTATCAATTGCCGCGGCGGCTCGCCGGTCGCGTGACGGCGCGGGGCACCGTGCCGGCGCGGCTTGCGCCGGTGTTCCGCGATCGTGAGGAACTCGCGGCCGCCAACGACCTGAGCGCCGAGGTGCGCGCGGCGCTGGCGCAATCGCGCAGCCTCGTCGTCGTCTGCTCGCCCGCGGCGGCGGCCTCGCCCTGGGTCTCGCGCGAGGTGCAGTTGTTCCGCGCGCTCCATCCTGACCGGCCGATTTTTGCGGCACTCTATCGCGGCGAGCCCGACGAAAGCTTTCCATCCGCACTTAGGGATGGCGAAAGCAGGGTCGAAGCGGTCGAGCCGCTGGCCGCCGATTTCCGCAAAGACCGCGATGGCGACAGTCTGGGCTTTCTCAAGCTCGTCGCCGGCATCGCGGGGTTGCCCCTGGACGAGCTTGTCCAGCGCGATGCCCATCGCCGCGCGCGGCGCGTGACGGCCGTCACGGCGGGGGCGCTCATCGCGGTGGTAGTGATGGCGGTGTTGACGTTCACCGCGATCGCCGCCCGGTTCGAAGCCGAGCAGCAGCACGGCAAAGCAGAGGATCTGGTCGAATTCATGCTCACCGATCTGCGCCACGAATTGAAAGGTGTCGGCCGCCTCGACGTGATGAAGGCGGTCAACGAGCGCGCGCTGCACTACTACGCCGATCAGGACCTCGCAAAGCTGCCCGCAGATTCGCTCGAACGCCGCGCGCGCATTCTCCACGCCATGGGCGAGGACGACGAGACCCGCGGTGACGACCAGGCCGCGCTCGCAAAATTCCGCGAAGCGGCGCGCACGACAGCGGCGCTGCTTGCAGACAAGCCCAACGATCCGGAACGGATTTTCGATCACGCGCAGAGCGAGTTCTATGTCGGCCTTCACGAATACAACCAACACCGGTTCGCGGCCGCGAAGAAGGCTTTTCTGGCCTACAAAAGTCTGGCCGAGCGATTGATATCCATCGCCCCGGGCAATGCGAAATATCACCAGGAGGTTGCCTACGCCGACAGCAATCTGTGTTCGGTTGCCCTCGAGAAGCCAGTCGATGTGCAGGGTGCGATCCGCACCTGCACTGAGGCACTGGCCGAGACCGAGTGGGCAGCGCGCCGGGGCAAGGCGTCGGGCGAGACTGTCAACGACCTGATAGAGCGCCATGCCTGGCTGGCCGACGCCTATTTCGCGGCGCGCGACTTCGCGCGCTCGAAAGGCGAGCGGCTCGCGCAGGAGCATCTGCTCGACGGATTGATGAAGGCTGATCCGAAGAACCGCGATCTGGAGGACACCTGGATCGTCCTGCAACGTGCGTTGGCCAAGATCGAGCAGCGTCAAGGCAACGGCGTCGCTGCACAGGCACGGCTACAGCGAGCGCTGAATGCGGCCGACGAGATGATCCGTTTCGACGTGAACAACAGTGCGTGGTCGAAGCTGCGCGAGCAGATTCGACGAGATTTGAAAGAGTTCAAGCAACCAACCGAGAAAGGAATATCCAATGGACGCTAAGACCCCGAAGAAACAGAGTCAGAAGGTCTCCAGACCTGGTGTCATTGTAACGCGCAACGTACGATCGCTCTCCGGGGAGACCCTGCACACGCTCGATGACCGGCGCGCGCCGCGCGCCGATATTCTGTCCGCACCGGGCTCCACGGTGTATGTGCTGCCTCACCAGGATGACATTAGCCACCCCTTCGCGGTGGAAATCCTCTATCACAGGCTCTCGGTGAGCATGACGGCGAGCGGCTTGCCGAGCTGCACCTATCTGGATGGCAGCGGCATCAGCCAATATGCCGCCTCCGACCTTCCGCTCGATCAGACGGACATACAAAACTACATGGACGATCTGCAGAACGGTCTGCCTACCGTGACGCGCGGGCTTTACAACGCGCCGAGCGACGCGCCGAACATCATGGTTCGAAACCCCTGTTACGTGATCATCGAGTTGCACACATCGATGGGTCTGAGGTTCGTCAACGGCGCCACTGACACGCCCGCGCTCCAGACCCAGATGAATTGGGCCGGGAGATACTGCAATCTCTTCCAGTACGATGTGGACTGGAACAAGTCGGACAACCCGAGCGACATCACAGAAGACTGCTACCTCCTCTATTTCGGCGTCAGAAGTGTCATGGTGGGTAATAACGACCGCTTCAATCTCAACTTCCAGACCGGCGACGATCCGGATGCGATCTACATCACGGTCGATCCCGCCATCAAGAATCGTGGCCCTCATGGTGCCTTTGCGGCGAGCCGCAAACCGAAAGCGGTGCTAGCGAAGTCCTGACGCCGGCCTCGGCGCTAACGCGTCGTGGCAATTGCTGCCTTCGATCCCGGAATTCGCGTACCGCGATGGCGTGAATTCCGGAATCGGGGTTGGCGTAGATGACGGACCGCCCAAGGTTCGATCCGCACATCAAAGAACCGCGGCTGAGCGAAACACGCTCGCGTAAACCCGGCGGCGGCGGTAGTGTGGGGTCTGCCGTCGCAACCCCGGATGGTATTGAGTCGTCTGCTTGGAAACGTCGTCGCCCCCGCTTCTCTCCATCATCGCCCATGCGCGCGCGGGGGCGCTGGAGCACGCGTGGGCGATGTTCCGGAAGGCCGGTCTTGAGAATGTCGATGACGACGCCGCGGTTCTCAGTGTGCATGGACGGCTGCTGAAGGATCGCGCGCTCTGCGCGAAGAGCGCCGCCGAGCGGCGCAGGCTCTATCGCAAGGCTGCCGCCGCCTATATCCGTGCGGGCGCGATCCGTAGCGCAACCTATCCGCTGATCAATGCGGCCACACTGTCGCTGCTCGCAGGCGAGCGCAAGCGCGCGCAGGCGCTCGCGCGTCAGGTGCTCGAGCGCGATGCGCGCGGCGATGACGACGCCGAAACGCCCTATTGGAAGGCGGCGACGCGCGCCGAGGCGCTCCTGCTGACCGGCGACACGGCCGAGGCGCGCACCGCGATGCACGAAGCCATCGCGATAGCACCGCGGGCTTACGAGGATCATGCCTCGACGTTGCGCCAGTTCGGACTGATCCTCGACGCGCTCCGGCAGGACAAAGCGTGGCTTGATGCCTGTCGTCCGCCGCGCGCCCTGCATTTTGCGGGACACATGGCGGTGCCGCCGAACGCGCGCGCCACGATACGCGAGATTCAAAACCTCCTCGAAACGGAGCGGATCGGCTTCGGTTACGGCGCACTCGCGGCCGGGGCCGACATCCTGATCGCGCAGGCTCTGCTCGACCGCGGCGCGGAGCTTCATCTGGTGCTGCCGGGCTCGAAGCGGAAATTCCGTCAGACCTCCGTTGCGCAATCGGGCCAGGCCTGGGCGAGGCGGTTCGACGAGGTCGTGAGGCGCGCCACCAGCGTGCGCGAGATCGGCGAAGACAGCGATCCCCTGTCGCCGCTCGCGATCAAGCTTGCGGCCGAAATTGCGATGGGCGCCGCCATCATGCAGGCCGATCTCCTTCAGACGGAGGCCGTGCAACTCCTGATCCTCGAACGGGATGCAAAACGCCGCAGGCCGGCCAGTGTCAGCGGCTTTGTCGGCGCCATCTGGAACGAGGGGGATTTGCGCCAGCACATCATTGCGGCGCCGGGCGCCAAACACATTCCGCGCCTTTCTTTGCTGCAGGACAGCACATCGAACGCACTTGCCGCGATGCTGCGGATCGATCTCTCTCGCGGCGATGCCGCCGCGCCCGCCCTGTTGTCCAAAGAGGCACTGCCCGCCATCGCGCGCGTTCTCGCCCATGGGCCGAAGCCCGCGGTGGCGCCGCGCTGGACCGGCAATGCCGTCACCGTCGCCTATGACGCGCCGAAGCCGGCCGCAGAGGTAGCGCTGTCGCTGGCCGATGCGCTCGCCGGCGTGCGCGGTCTTCGCATCGCCGGTCACTACGCCATCGCCCAGCGCGTGGACGATCCCTTCGGCGGAAAGCCGTTCCTGTTAGGAGCCGCAACCACCCGCCTCGAAGACATCGTCCTCTCCACACCGGCCGGCGCGATCTATGTGAGCGCGGATTTTGCCACCGCCTTGCATGTGGGCCCCGCAGCCGAACTGCCCCGCACGCAATATGTCGGCGAACTCCCCGCGGACGAGGGGAGCGCACCCACCACACTGTATTTGCTTCAGTGCTGACGCGCGCGATCAGGCGGGAACGTAAGTCAATCTGACTGCGTCCTCGCCGATGCGGTCATGCGCCACGAGGCGGAGCGGCGGCCGCGGACCGGCGAAGTATGGCTTGCCGCCGCCGAGCACGACGGGGTGGAAATAGAGCCGGTATTCGTCGATCAGACCGGCATCGCCCAGACTTTGCGCCAGCAGCGTTCCGCCGGCTTCGATCTCGCCATCGAACTTTGTCTTCAGCCCGCGTATCGCGGCCGCGACATCGCCATCGATCAGCGTGGCGTTGGGACCGACGGATTTCAGCGTGCGCGATGCCACCCATTTGTGCTGCTTGCGCCAGACGTCCGCGAACGCACGCTCGTCCGCATCCCACCCGGCATCGTCTTCGTCCCAGTAGCGCATGACCTCGTAGAGACCGCGGCCGTACACACTGCCGCTGAGCCCACCCACCTGCTCGATGAAGTGCCGGAACAGCAGCGGCCCCGGCGCAAACGCCGCATGATCGACATACCCGTCGAGCGACACGTTCATTCCAAATACGAGCTTCGCCATGAGACAAACTCTCCACGCAGGTTCATCAGACTAGCGCGTACACATGTTGCGCAGAAATGGGCGAGTTTTGCCTTGACGGAACCGGCCCCCACCTAGGCTGAACACTGGGTATAGACGCTTCCACTCGGAATGCCGGGCTCAAAACTGATCTCCAGATTCCCAGCTTCAATCTTCCCAAAAAGTCCGTAGCAGGGGTCCATTGTCAGGAGAAAATTGCCGTTTGGCTGGCGCGCGAGAGTCAGGCCGTCGACAGCGTTCTGATGATTGAAGTCTGTAAGCTCAAGCTCCACGACATTTTCAAACTGAAACGTAATAACCACATGCCTCACAGTTATATAGAATCCCTTCTCGTTCGCATCGGGCGTCATCCGAAAAGCATGAACCTTGAGGCGACACCTGGATTTGTCTCTTTCGAGCGCCAGTTCCAAAATCTCGGCGTCATGGAACGAAGGCATCGATCCATCGAACCACGCGATCAACGCGGGGCCTCCCTGAACGGTATGGAGCAATTCGCTGTTCATCGAAGCAAGGTCGGCGCGACGGCGGGCAGCAACGCCAGAACGGCAACCACGCTTTTCATGCTTTGCCTCCCTTGGATGATTTCATCTTCGCGATCTTCGCCGATGCTACCATAAACCCGCTCTTCCGCGCTGGGTTCGCGGTGCCGTCCGCTGAGTTTTCCGGCGGCACGATCACTCGCTGCATGACGGCCTGCGACTTGAAATCCCGCTGGTAGAAAAGCGTGGGTAGACGTTGCGAATCCAGATCCGCCGGCATACGGTCCCGCGCCATGAATAAAGACCTCGTGAAGCTCTGGCTAAGCCTCGCGCTGGTAGTGGCGAGTGGCGTGCTTCTGTGGTGGCTCGATCCCAACTGGATTCATTTCATATTGCGGGTTCTTCTCTAGGCCCGGCAAGCCTTCGCCCGGGTCCATCGAAGCATATCCCCATCACACGATCATCTCTTCCAGACGTTGTGGGGCCACTAGGGTGAGGGCGCCGGGTTCGCGGCGGGCGAGGCCGCGGCGCAGGAGATCGTTGACGGCGCGCGATGCGCTCTCGCGCGTGGTGTTCGCCTGCACGGCCAGTTTGGCGAGCACGGGGGCGGGGCGGATGGTTCGCCCGTCGCCCTGCCGCGCGAGCTTCAGAAGTTCTGCATAAACGCGGCCGGCAGCGGAAAACATGATGCGTTGCGTGACCTTCTCGTCTGCGGCGCGAAGCTGTCTTATCAGCGCGCGCGCCAGCGCGAGCCCCATGCAATTATGCGTCTCGGTAAGCATCACGAAATCGAAGGCGGCGAACATCGCGGCGTGCGATGCTTCGACGGCGACCACTTCGGCGTCCGCGCTGGGCTCGTTCTGCGCGATGGCGCCGAAGAAATCGCCGGAACGGAATTCGCGCAGAAGCATCATCTGCCCCTCCGCGCCGTATTTCAGCGCATGCGCAAGGCCCGCGACCAGAAGAAAGGCAGCACCGCTACTGTCGCCCTGTTGGATGATGATGGTGTGCACGGGGTATTTCCGGCTCTTCGCCCGCGCGGCGATGGTGCCTGCGAGCTCGGCGGAGCAGCGCAGGATGTCCTTCAGAAAATCGCGCAAGTCCGGCGCGGCCGGCGGTCCTCCGGCACCAGATTTCTGCGGCATGCGTCCCCTGACATGGCCCGGCGGCACAGAGACTAAGGCCACTCGCGTAAAAGGAGAAGGCCGCCCGGCGCGGGCGCCGGTCAGGGGAGTACTTCGGCGAGTTCGATCAGATTGAAGAAACTCCGCGGACTCCGCGCCTCCGCGTGCACCTTTAGGCACGCGGGGGCGGTGCTTCAAAAAGCCAATTCAGCAAGGGCAATGCGATCACGGCCGCGCCGAATTGCGCTGCGACAAAACCGGGAACTGACTGAGGTGCGATCCCGGAGAAGCTGTCTGTGAGGCTGCGCGCCAGCGTGACGGCGGGATTTGCGAACGAGGTCGAGGCCGTGAACCAATAGGCCGCGACGATATAGAGTCCCACCAGCGTGGGCGTCGTGTCGGGCTTGCGCGCGCATCCCGCTATGGTCGCGATGAGGCCGAACGTGGCGACGAATTCGGAAAGCCATTGCGCCGGGCCGTCGCGCAGCTTTGTCGATACCTCGACCAGCGGCATCGCGAACATCGCATGCGCCACATAAACGCCTGCCACGGCGCCGGCGGCCTGAACCCCGGCATAGGCGAGCCCCATGGCCGGCCCGATCTCGCGCCGCATCGCGAAGTAGAGCGTGACGGCGGGGTTGAAATGCGCGCCGGAGACCGGCGCGAAGATGGAGATCAGGACCACGAGCGCTGCGCCGGTCGCGAGCGTATTGGCGAGCAGCGCAATCGCTGTGTTTCCGCCCGCGAGCCGTTCGCCCATGATCCCGGAACCCACGACCGCCGCGAGAAGAAGCGCGGTGCCGAGAAATTCCGAAGCGAGCCGCCGCCCGATCATGCCTTGCCGATCTCGTTGAGCCGCGCGGTGAGCGACAGGCGATCGAGACTGCGGACCGGCAGATTTGTGAACAACTCGATCCGGCGCTGGAGCGTCAGGAACGCATCGCGGAAGGCCCGCTCGACGGTCGCGTCATCGCCCTCGACTGCGGCCGGATCGGGCACGCCCCAATGCGCGGTCATCGGCTGGCCGGGCCAGACGGGGCACACCTCGTTCGCGGCGTTGTCGCAAACCGTGAAGACGAAATCCAATTCCGGCGCGCCGGGCCGGGCGAATTCGTCCCACGATTTCGAGCGCGCGCCATCCGCCGGGAAGTTGAGACGCTTCAGAAGCGCGAGCGCGTGCGGGTTCACCGTGCCCGTGGGATGCGAGCCCGCGCTGTGCGCGGCGAATTTCCCTTTCCCGATTCTGTTCAGGATCGCCTCGGCCATGATGGAACGCGCGCTGTTGCCGGTGCAGAGGAACAGGACGTTATAGGTCCGGCCGGGTTGCTCGTTCCGCATCAGCAGCACGCCGCCTTGGGTTTCGCGGGAGCGCAGCATGACGCCTGCGGAGCTGCCTCGATCGCGGGTTCATCCTCGCCATAGGTCGTGGCCTCGCCGAATGTGTAGAAGGTTTCCCAGCGCACGCCGGACGGATCGTTCACCCACGCCTTGTTCGATTGCGCATAGCAGCACGTCGTTGCTTCCTGGTCGCGCGTGACCTCGCCCGCGGATTTGAGGCGGCTTGCAAGCTCGTGAAGCTCGCCGTCCGTTTCGACCTGAATTCCCAGATGATCGACGCCGGGCGCGACGCGGTCGCGCTGGGAAATCGCCAGATTGACCTTCGGGTCGTCCAGCATCCACTTCGCATAGTCCGACTTGACGACGCTGGGCTTCGCGCCGAACAGGACGGAATAGAAGGTGATGGACTTCGCAAGATCGTCAACGGCGACGTGCACGTGCAGGCGTTTCACGGCGGGCTCCTTTCGCGGGTTTGCAGCATGAGGACGCGACCGCGGCCAGCGGTGCGCAGATTTCCGCCCGGCCTCCGCAGCAATCTTCCGTCAGGAAGATCAGCAGCGCGCTCATGGCATCGAAATCGGCGGAATAGATGATGGATCGTCCGTCGCGGCGGGCGCGGATCAATCCGGCGTTCGACAGGATGAGAAGCTGGGCCGAGGTCGTGTTCGCTGCGGTATCGAGCGCGCGGGCAATGTCGCCGGCCGCAAGCCCCTCGGGACCGGCCTTCACCAGCAGGCGAAAGAGCTCAAGCCTTGCATCCTGGGCGAGCGCGGAAAGGCGTTTGACGGCGTCGGTGGTTTCCATATTTCATTGATTCCGGAAATATGGAAATTTGTCAAGTGGTGGGGGCCTTGTTGCGGATAACAAGCTGGGCTGTAGCTGGGGTGTGCACGTCGCCGTCTGGCCCGACAACGGAAAGACGAAACGCTGCGAAGAATGCGTTGTGGAAACCTAAAAGGCACGCGACCCCCGGACCTTCACTTGCCCGCGCCGGCACGCGAATGATGCGTGCCAAAGCGGGAATGTGTTTCGTTGCAGCACGTCAAAGCGTCGAACTCCCGCTTCAACTTTAAGTGTTTCTATAGTGATGGCGGGGGAAAATCGCAGACGCGAGATTCGTGAAACCGAGGAACCGATGAAACGCTCACTCCGCACAGCCTTCGCCTTTGCGCTCGCCGCGCTTTGTTTTTGCTCCGGCGCCGCCGGCGCGAAGATCGTGGCGGTCCCACTCCCGGTCGCAAGTGGCATCCAGTTCGCCGGCATGAACGAAAAAGGCCAGGCCACCGGCTGCTACGGGGACGGCCGTACCGGAGCAATGCACGGATTTCTTCTGGCCCCGGATGGGGCGCTCGCGACGTTCGACGTCCCCGTGACGATGAAGTCTCACGGCGGTGTGGAGATGACTTGCGCCACCGGAATAAGCGCAGACGGTACGGTGAGCGGCTGGTATGCCATCGGAATGACCGGCGGAGGGTTCGTTCGCGCGGCCGACGGCGCGATCACGACCTTCACTGTTGGTCCTTTCACCGAAGCCGGTGGGATGAACCAAAAACGCTGGATCGTGGGCGAGTATGACCGCAACCAGAAACACCCGGCCCAAGCCTTCCTCAGGGACCCGTCCGGCGCAACGCAGGAATTCTCGGTGCCGGGTGCGGTGTACGCCTACCCCCGTCTGGTGAACCGTTCGCGGTCGATCGCAGGTATGGCGATTGTTCAAACCGCGCCCTTCCGGTACCAGGGATTCTTCCGGCCGGCGCAGGGCAAAGCCGCGCTATTCGGGGACGTCCACCTGGACACGGAAGTTTCGGGGATGAACGATGCCGGGACGGTCGTCGGATCGTTCGGGGATCCGCATTACACTGCGTTTATCAGAACCAGTGACGGAACGCTCACGACCTTCGAAGGCCCGGGCGGCGCGATCGATACGCATGCGTACGGCATCAACAATTCCGGCACGATTGTCGGCGCATTTGCGTATGCCAATGGTGGTGGTCACAGCTTTCTGCGCGCGGCCGATGGAACGTTCACGCTTTTCGATCTTCCGGGGGGTTACCAGACAGTGATTCACGCCATCAACGACAAGGGCGTGATCGCGGGAGTCTATACGATCCAGGGTGGCCAAGGCGTGTTCGTCGGGAAGCCATGAGACGCGTAACCGCAAGGAGATGAGGGACACATGAAACACGCAATCCGCACCGCAACCGCATTCGCGCTCGCGACGTTGTGTCTGTGCTCCGGCGCGGACGCGAAGGTCATCACGTTCGAACCTCCGGCCAACGCCTTCGGAGTCTGGCCCGTCGCCATGAACGACAAAGGTCAGGTCACGGGTTATGTCGACGACTCCCGCACCGGATCGGTACACGGATTTCTCTGGCAAAAGGCCGGCGGGCTCACGACGTTCGATTTCCCCGCCACCCTTATTACGCGCGATCGCGTTATGACGGAGGTCTTTCCTTCCGGAATTTCCGCAGACGGTGTGATTACAGGATCGTATATCGGACCGTTGCCCGGCCACGAAGGGTTTGTCCGGGCAGCGGACGGCGCGATCACGACCTTCAGTGTCGGCCATCAGGGAAGTGTCGGCGGATACACGAGTCCGAATGGCGCAAATGGAAAGGGTTGGAGCGCGGGAGCGTACATGCATTACGCGCGCCACTTCGGGGAGCAGCCCTTCCTCAGAGATCCGTCCGGCGCAATTCAGAAATTCACGGTGCCGGGTGCTTCGGAGGCGATGCCCACGGTGGTGAACCTTTCGCGGGCCATCGCGGGCTTGGCCACGGTCAAAGCCGGTACCCATGTGGACAAGACCCAGGTGTACAGGCCCTACGTGTACCAGGCGTTCTTCCGGCCGCCGCACGGCACAGCCGTGCTGTTCGGGCACCCCGGTTTTGGCGCGGAAGTTGCGGGGATAAACGATGCAGGGACCGTCGTCGGCGCGTTCCAGGATGCACACGATCCCAGATACGTAGCCTTTATCAGGACGAGCGACGGAACGCTTACGTACTTTACCGCGCCGAACGGGGCAATCGATACGCATGCGCTCGGCATCAACAATTCCGGTACGATTGCCGGCTATTTCACGGACAGCAGCAACGTGACGCACGGATTCCTGCGCGCTGCCGACGGCACGTTCACGCCGTTCGATATTGCGGGGGCTTCCTGGACACGGATCACCGCCATCAATGACAAAGGCGCGATCACAGGATCCGCGTGGATTGATGGCACCGTCTACGGCTTCGCCGGAAAACCGTAACCGCAAGGAGATGAGGGACACATGAAACACGCAATTCGCACCGCAACCGCTTTCGCATTCACGTCTTTGTGTCTATGCGCCAGCGCAGACGCGAAGATCGTCACGTTCCAAATTCCGGGCGCCCACTCAATCCGGCCCAACAGCATGAACGGCAAAGGCCAGGTCGCCGGCTGGTACGATGACACCCAAACCGGAACATGGCACGCATTTCTCCTGCAACCGGGTGGCGCAGTCACGACGTTCGACGTCCCCGATGCGAAGGACACTGTTTCCCGCGGAATAAGCCCGGACGGTGTGGTTGTCGGCTGGTACGACGGGCCGTGGCCCCAAACCGGAGGGTTTATCCGCGCCACGGATGGGACGCTCACGACCTTCACCGCTGGCCCTTCCACGTTAGCGCTCGGAACGAACGCAAAGGGCTGGATCGTGGGAGAGTACAACCGCAACCACCAGCGCCCGTATCAACCCTTTCTCAGAGACCCATCCGGTGCAATCAAGGAATTCTGGGTGCCGGGTGCGACGGAAGGCGTCGGCACCATGGTGGTGAACCGCTCGCGGACGATCGCGGGCAACGTCCTCGTTCCGGCTGGGGGGTACCAGGGTTTTTTCCGGGCGTCGCATGGCCCCGCCGCACTGTTCGGCGACCATCACGGGTATACGGATGTTGCGGGCATAAACGACGCGGGCACCGTCGCAGGCTCGTTCCAAGACCAGCACTCCGTCGCATTCGTCAGGACCAGCGACGGGGCCATCACGACCTTCGTTGGCCCCAACGGCGCGACCGATGCCTATGCGTATGCAATCAACAATTCCGGCACGATTGCCGGCACATTTGCGGATAGCAGTGGCGTCGGTCACGGCTATCTCCGCGCCGCCGATGGAACGTTTACGTCTTTCGATATTGCGGGGGCTGCCAACACAGAGATACGCGCCATCAACGACAAGGGAGCGATCGCGGGAGACTACACAGACCCGCATGGCCAAACCTTTGGATTCGCCGGCAAGCCGTAAAACGAAACGCATGAAGACGAGGGACACATGAAACACGCAATCCGCACCGCAAGCGCTTTCGCTTTCGCGTCTTTGTATCTTTGCTCCGGCGCCGGCGCGAAGATCGTTACGTTCCAGCTTCCGGCTTACGCCTCAACCACGCCCGTGAGCATAAACGACAAAGGACAGGTCACCGGCGTCATCGTTGATAACGACCCAACCCAACCGAGGCACGGATTTCTCTGGCAAAAGGCTGGCGGGCTCACAACGTTCGACGTCCCCATCTCCGTGATGAACAAATCCGACGAATATGCGGAGTGGACCATCCCCACGGGCATAACCGCGGACGGTGCGATTATCGGCGGGTATATGCGGCCGCAGCACGGTGGCGGAGGGTTTGTCCGTGCGGCGGACGGATCGATCACGACCTTCCAGGTTGGCCCTGGCCGATTCACCTTCGTCAGTGGAACGAACAAAAAGGGCTGGAGCGTCGGGGCGGGCGGAGATGGCCTGTTTCTCAGAGACCCGTCCGGCGCAACGAAAGAATTCTCTGTGCCTGGCGCAACGTCAGCCGGCGCCTCGGTGGTGAACCGTTCGCGGGCAATCGCGGGTACTGGCTATGTCCAAAACGGAATGCGCGGCTATTTTCTGCCCGCGCACGGCACCGCCGTGCTGTTCGGGGATCCGCATGTTTTCGTGAGCGTCACGGGGATAAACGACGCAGGCACCGTCACGGGCTGGTTCCTGGACCCAACGGGATACACAGCGTTTGTCAGGAGCAGCGACGGGAAACTCACGACCTTCGTTGCCCCGAACGGCGCGAGCCAAACGCAAGCCTTCGGCATCAACAATTCCGGCACGATTGTCGGCGGGTTTGACGATAGCAACGGGCAAGGGCACGGCTTTCTGCGCACCGCCGACGGAACGTTCACACCGTTCGACATTAAGGGCGCCACGGGGACGGGGATATTTGCCATCAACGACAAGGGCGCGATCACCGGACTGTTTAGAACCCAGGACTACGTCATCTTCGGCTTCGCCGGGAAGCCGTAACACGAAACGCATGAGGCCCAGGCGCACATGAAACGCTCAGTCCGTACAGCCATCGCCTTCACGATCGCGCCGCTTTGCCTTTGCGCGAACGCCGGCGCGAAGATCGTTACGTTCCAGCCTCCGGCCAACGCATATTCAATCCGGCCCTCGAGCATAAACGACCAAGGACAGGTCATCGGCACCATCGTTGATTACTACCCCCAACTGATACACGGATTTCTCTGGCAACCGGCGGGCGGGCTCAAGACGTTCGATGTCCCTGTTCCCCTGATGAAGAAATCTGACGACGGTAATGAGATCACCATTCCAACCGGCATAACCGCGGACGGCGTGATCATCGGCTCGTATGGCCAACCGTTTTTCTATGGCGGAGGTTTTGTCCGGGCGGCGGATGGATCGATCACGACCTTCCAGGCTGGCCCTGGCCATTCCACCTTTGTCAGTGGAACGAACAGAAAGGGCTGGACCGTCGGCGAGTGGGGCGGAGATCACGCGTTTCTCAGAGACCCGTCCGGCGCAACGAAGGCATTCTCGGTCCCCGGCGCAGCAGGCGGCGTCTTAAGCGCGGTGGTGAACCGTTCGCGGGCAATCGCAGGTGCGGTCTCTCTTCAAAACGATATCCGATATGGGGTGCGCTTCTTCTTCCAGCCCGCGCACGGCACCGCCGCGATGTTCGGGCATAAATATAGTTGGATCAGCGTCGCGGGGATAAACGATGCCGGCACCGCCACGGGCTGGTTGCAGGACTCGGGGCAATACATATCGTTTGTCAGGAGTAGCGACGGGAAACTCAAGACCTTCGCTGCCCCAAACGGCTCGCGCGATACGGAAGCCTACGGCATCAACAATTCCGGCACGATTGCCGGCACATTTGTGGATAGCGGCGGAAACTATCACGGCTTTCTCCGCACCGCAGACGGCACGTTCACGCCGTTCGACGTCGAGGGTGCCACGTTCACGGCGATATACGCCATCAACGACAAAGGCGCGATTGCGGGCATGGCCAGCACCAAGGACGGCTCATTCGGCTTCGCCGGGAAGCCCTGAGACGCTCGCGCGAGGGCGCGGTGCAAAATCTCATTCTTCGCGACGCCGTATGAACAACCTGAAGTGAAATTCCTCAGAGTGAGGGAACGCGGTTCCTTGCTCACGCCACGTCCTCCTCGCTGAGCCCGTCGTTCAGTTCGGCGTTGTTGAGGGTGGAGGGGCGGTGGCGCGGGGAGGTGATAGTGTGCAGGGCGCGGGAGACGTTCCAGATCGCGGCGCTTGCGAAAAGGGCGACGAGGATCAGATTGAGGGCGGAGCACCACAACGATCCGGCGGCGGCTTCGCTGTCTGCAAAGTAAAACGCTTCGCCCAGGGCGTAGACGAACACGAGGGTCGTCCATGCGTGCCCGAGCATCACGCGGCCTCGTCGTGCGCGCGAGCGAAGCCGAGAACGCGATCGATGCTCATGGCCAGGGCGCGCGAGGCGACACGATCACGGGGTTTGAGGGGCGACGAGCGCGGTTGTGTGGTGGGCGCGATGTGCTCGGGTGTGATGGCGGCGGGCTGTGGGTCTGCCGGCTTCGGATGCGCCGCGCGCCAGGCCACATTGCGCCTGTAGGCATCGCGCCAGCGGACACGCTCCGCGTCGTCTTCGGCGTCGCGTGGCCATGTCACGGTGCGCGCCCATTGCGCGTTCAGCGCGATCTCGCGCGAGACGGTCCCACGATGCTCTTCGCAGAACGCATCGAACGCCGCATCCGACAGGCCCAGGAACCCGCCTTCCCATGCGGGCACGTCCCACAACAGGTTCGACATCACAGCGATCCCGATGGCGCGATCGGAATCGTCGATGCTTTCGCCGTGGCCGCTCGCGCGCGCATGCGCGAACACGGCTTCGCGAGCGATCTTCCTGGCGTTCTCGAAATTGCGCGCGCTCATGCGGCCTTCGCCTGCGCCGCGGTTTCGATCAGCCGGTAGCCCTTGGCGCGAATTGTCGCGATGCCGAGCCCGAGCGGCGCGATGGCACCGCGCAGCGCCGACACTTTCTTGGAGATCAGCCGGTCGCAGGTTGCCGTGCCCGCGCGATAGGCGCCAAGCAGGACACGCTCGGAAACCCCCTCGCCGCGGCCTGCGGCGAGTGCATCCAGCATCAGGAGCAGCGATGTGGGCAGGCGAACCGGCCGCGATCGTTCTTGCGATCCCTCTGGCGATCCTTCGCGCGACACCGTCCGCGCTTTCCAGTCGAAGACGAGGCCGAGATAGGCGTCCGGCGCGGATTGTCCGCAGGAAGGGCAGCAGCGCCCGGGCCGAATGCTCGATCCGCCATTCACCGCCGCCGTATCCGCCATTCCCGTCCTCCATCCGGACCGCCCGGCAGGCCGTCCGAAGACGGAGTTATACGCATCATGCGTAAATATGTCAACGCACAATGCGTAAATATTTTACGCGGATGTTCCGGAGCGCTTAAACCGGGATTTGCCGGACGCCGCGGCTCCGCAACTCGCCGACAATGCCGCTTCCATGATAGAGAGCGAAGTGCGGGGCGGGTGTCGGTTCGAGAGCCATCCCACGGGGGCCATGCAAGAGAGTGACCGTGTGAAGACATACTGGTACCGAAGCCGGAGATATCTCGGACCACTGCGATTCACCTACCCCATTTGCTGGCAGGGCTGGGCGTTCTCGTTCGCTGTTGTCATGGGCGTGATCGTCGGCGCCGCCGCCACAGGATCGCCCGTCATCATCGTTCCGTTCGCGGTGGCCGCACTCTATGCAATCAGGAAAACGGACTTCGGCAATGGTAATTCAGACTGATCCGCGACTATGGTCCGTTGCGGCCGATGGAAGAAACCGGTCGGGCAGGGGGATCGCGATGTTCAAGTCTGTTTTGTTCATGTCCGTCGCCACGGCGTCGGCGGCGCTCGTCGCCGATGCGCAGCGTCCCATACGCACCATCCTCGAGCAGATCGACATCCGGCAAGCGCCTACCACCACCATCGTCGCGAAGATCGCGCCCGGCATGACGGTCGAACGCCATATCCATCCCGGCACAGAGATGACCTATGTCATCGAAGGCGGTGGCGACATGTTCGTCGAAGGCAAGCCCACGATGCACGTCAAGGCCGGCGATCATTGGCAGGTCGCGGCCGGCACGCCGCGCATGACGTGGGCGAACTCGCCTTCGGCCTCGGTGCGTCCTACACTTTCGATTTTGTGCCCTCGATGCTCGCGCCGCTCTACGATGGCGAACCGCACGGCACGATGGTCTTCGCGCGCATCAAGGGATGTGACGAACGACAATCATCGTGATCACTGAGAATTGTACCGGCCAGGGCGGGTTCCGTTGGCCGTTTGGCGGCCATCGTTCAAAGGCACCACGAATCCGCAATTTGTTGTTAAAGGACTCATCTTACGGTTGTCATGGGCATCATCTGCACGTTCGATCGGGCGATTATGATAGATATCGCAGCGCGCGCCGCGCATTACCGCCGCAAGGCGGAGGAAGTGCGCGCCATCGCCAATGCGACGCCCGACATGGAATCGCGCCGGATTCTCCTAACGGTCGCGACCGATTACGACATGCTCGCCCGCTCCGTCGAACACACCCACACGCCCGACCCGATCCCGGCGAGCGAGTAGAAAGCGCACCCGAAGGACGTCCGGTTCGGTTTTTGCAGCGGCACGAACGGACCGGTTGCCTGGCGTTTTAGGCTGTGCACCCTGCCACCAAATCTGTCCCAGTGTGTTACACTTCCATGGCTGAAGCCCCCTTTGCGGGAACGCCAGCACGAAAGAGCGAAAACGATGAACCCGTTGCGCATGGCCGTCTGCGTTTCGATCGCCCTTGGAGTCTTCTGCCAGCCGGGTGAGGCCAGGCCGAAACGCGTCACGTTTCAGGTTCCGGGCGCGACCGCGACGGTTCCCAGAACCATCACGAACAGGGGTGAGGTCGCCGGCTTCTTCGTCGATGGGACCGGCCAGCATGGCTTCCTGCGCGCAACCGATGGAACGTTCACGATCGTCGATGTGCCGGGAGCGGCGAATACCGATGCGGTTGCGGTGAGAAGGGACGGCACGATCGTCGGCAATTACTCCAAGAAGACCGACCAGAACACGTTCTACACCAGAGGATTTGTCCGGACCCCGGATGGCCAGTACAAGGATGTGATGGCGCCGCACGCCGCGGGTTACACAAGCGCGGTTTCGCTCGACAAGGCGGGATGGATTGCCGGAACGGGAATCCGGGGAAGGCACGGCGGCACCTTCGGTTTCTTGAGAAATCCACGCGGCCATTACACCGAGTTCGGCGAGCAGCTGACGGTGGCGTGCGCGAATTCCCACCAGACAATAGCCGGAACGCTCTCCGCAAATGGGGCGATACACGGTTTCGTGCGCACGCCGGATGGAACGATCACGCAATTCGATCCGCCGCGCGCGGTCTATACCGTGGTCAGTGCCATCAATGACGCAGATGTCGTCATCGGATATTTCAAATCGTCTTCCGGAATCAACGAGGGCTTCATACGCGCGGCCGACGGCACGATCTCGACCTTCGCCGTTCCAGGAAAGAACGTGCAGGGCACCGGGCCGTTGAGCATCAACGAAGACGGTGCGATCGCGGGCTACTACCAGAACAGGATCAATCAGGGCGGCTTCGTCCGCGCGTCAGACGGCAACATGAAGACAATCGATGTCCCCCGCGGTAAAGACACCGAGATCAACAGCATCAACGACAAGGGACAACTTGCCGGCGAATTCAAAACCAACGGAATCGTCATGGGCTTCATCTGGAAGCCTTGATTTCGCTTCCTCCAATCTCCCTCGTCCCAACGAAGTGGGGAAGGGTGGGGGGCCGGAAAAGCAAAAGCCGCGCTTATTCCGGCACGCTGCATCTGCAATTGTTTTCGACTTCCGCCGCCGCTTCCGAACCAGTTCGCGCGGTCGTCCACGTTGGCAATCAAGCCGCGCCCGCCCGACCGGCCAGCGGCGTGGAATGCGCGGTGGTTGAGGTTGGGAGTCTTTGCTCGCTCAGAGCAATCCTATCTACAGTTTGTCATGGCCCGCGAATGCGGGCCATCCAGTTGGGTTCTGGGCGATGGTGCTCGTTTCGCGAGATCGAGGAAAACTGTGAGAATTTCACGGGATGTCATCTGGATGGCCCGCATTCGCGGGCCAGGACACCTACTTCATTTTTTGTGCATCGGAGATACGTTGTCCAAGACCAACGGCAACGGCGTTGGCGACGACATCAGCGAGGCGTTTCTCGCCCTTGGGATCTCTAGGTGCGAAGAATCATCCAGCTGTCGCTTAGATCGACTTCCCGGCCCTGATCGTCAAACGCGCGGGCATCGCTCACACCGCTGTCACTCATTTTGGAAACTTTGTAAGCGGCCTCGGGAAGCGTCAGGTCCGAATACCGCAGGGGTCCGGTAATGCCAGTGCCCGTCACATAGTACTTTCGTTCTGGGTCGGTCATCGGCGGAGGCGCACTCCAGGCTATCTTCGGACCCTAGTCCCACTCCGAAAATCCGGCAATCCTGTCCTGTAACAGTGCCGATTCCTGCTACAGCACCCTTCTATAACTATGATGCTCCACCATCGTGCCGACGATGCGGCCCGGATTCTTGGCGTCGAGCGTGATCACCGGCCAGGCGTCGTTCAGGGGGCGCAGTTCGATGATCGGGCACCCGCGCTTGTCCATGCCGCGCAGGCGGTATTGCTGAAGGTCCCTTCGTCTTTGCGGTCTTACGGCACAATCTTGAAGATCGTGCCGCCGTCTCCGGTCCCCCCGTACTCTGTCGTGCCATACAGATTGCCGGCTGCATCCTTATTGAGACCGGTGACCGGCTGATTGCCGTCCGAAGGGCTCATGTTGCAGGCCGCGGCGTGGCAAAAGGTGTGAATCGCAGTCAGAAAGTAAGCACCACCCGAAGGGTGCAGCTTATAAACCACGCCTCCGCCAGCGCTGCCGCCCGCTCCCAGGCCACCATACTTAGTGACGCCATATATGTCCCCCGTGCTGGCGAGGATCAGACCGCTGCCCACCGTGGGTTCTATACCGTCGGTGCAAACCGAAAGTCCGGCACAAAACGAATGAAGGACAGTGACGCTCGAGGAGTTGGAAGGCAATTCGAACACCACGCCTTGTTGTCCTGAGCCTTGCTCCTTCGTCGTGCCGAAGAGGTTCCCGTTCGAATCGAGTGCGAGGTTCGCGTTGGGGGCTCTTCCATCTGTACAGAGTGAATTGCTGACGGCCGAGCAAAATTCATAGAGCAGGCTGTAGTTGTTGCTCGTGTCCATCTTGAAAATGATGCCGGCGTAGGAGTTTTTCAACCCGCCGGCAAATGCCGTTCCGAATATGGTGCCCGATGAATCCAGCGTTACGCCGGCAACTGGATAGAACCCGTCCACGACGTCGGGGCCGTCAAGCGCGGGATCGCCAAACGAATGCACGACCGTCTCAGTCCAGGTGCTGCCGGGCGTGAGCTTGAATAGAGTGCCGCCTCCGTAGTCGCCGGGCTTGTTTGCGCCGCCGACATACGTCGTGCCGTAGAGCGGATCGGTGCCATTATAATACGGGCTCGACGAGGTGGGCTTATAGGAGAGGTTGGACAGCGGCCTTTCACCGTCCGAACACACTCCGGATACGATTGTGGGGCAAAAGTCGTGAAGCCGGTGAATTGTCCAAGTTGTGCCCGACATTGGATACTGAAGTTTAAAGGCGATGCCGGCGTTGCTGCTCCCGTTGAACGGACCCGTGTTGAGACCTCCTTGCGCGGTCGTCCCATACAGATTGCCGTTGACGTCCAGGATCAGACTGCCAACCGGCTGCCTTCCGTCATGACAGCTATCGTCAGTGCTAGGGCAGCAGGTTGCGCCGGGGCAGAAGTCATGGAGGACCTTGTAGCTGTAGGTGCCGTCGCCATTAGGAGATAGCTCAAAGACGGTACCGGCACCGTGTGCGCCGCCGCTATTGGTGGTCCCGTAGAGGTTTCCCGAATTGTCGGCGACCATGCCGCCCACAGGTTCGTACCCGGCGCGAATTCCATTGCCGCAGGTGCTGCTCGCGAGGGTGCATATCGTGGTAAACGTCGTGCTGTGCGCAACCGTGAAAGGCGTTGTGCCCAGCCACAGCGCCGCTGCGACAAGCAGCATCAACGGGAATCCGGAGCCGATTGAACGTGAGCGCATCTGCACATCCCTCTTACGCAGGAAGAAACGGTATGGCGTTCGATTCATCGCTTCAAGTGAATTTTTTTGAGCATGCAACTTCTAATAGCGACACAACTTCTGAGATAGGAGTCGGAGTCGATCCGATTGCAGCGAGAAGCGATGCGCCAGGTGATGCGATGTGTTCCCTACCGCACCCGCCGATAGCTATGATGCTCCACCATCGTGCCGACGATGCGGCCTGGATTCTTGGAGTCGAGCGTGATCACCGGCCAGGCGTCGTTCAGCGGGCGCAGTTCGATGATCGGGCGGCCGCGGGTGTCCATACCGCGCAGGCGGTATTGCTTGAAGGTCGCTTCGTCTTCGCGGTCTTCCTTGGCGGCGACGAAATCGCCGGGCATGGGCTGGATGTCGGGATCGATCGCCACGCGGTCGCCTTCGCGAAAGCGCTCCGCCATCGAATCGCCGCGGATCTGCAGCGCGAAGGCGCGCGAACCGACCGACGAATCCACCGCCATCTCCGCGAAACCCTGGCCGGGGGCATAGGCGTCGGGCGCCGAAGTCCAGCCGCCGGCCTGGATGTAGGAGATCACCGGAATGGGCCGTCCGCGGAACATCGCGCGCACCTCCGGATCGACGAGCGCGATGAGTTCGGCTTCCGCGATCGGCGGATTGCCGAGATCGGCGAACGCGCCGGCGAACTGGCGCGCCATCTCGAGCTTTAAGTAACGCCCGCGAAAATCGGTTTCGGAGAAATAGCGCTGGATCGACGACGCGCGCTTCAAGCCCATCTTGGAGGCGAGTTCGTCCAGCGACAGGCCGGAGCGCGCGCGGATCGCCGAAAGCGCCTTCGGCACCGATAACGCACGCTGCGACGAGGATTTACGCATCCTACAATAATGCAACGCAAGTTTCTACGCCATCCACGTTGACTTTTTACGCAGAAAGCGTAAACCCGGGGTTATGGAGACCCCTTTCACGACCCCGGCCGGCAAAACCCGCGCGGCATCCGCCCCAAAGACGGCCGCCCTCACCATCGCGGCGCATGCCGATCACCGCCGCGAGGACTTCGTCTTCCCGCGCACGCAATCGGCCAGGACGCGCGCGATGGCGTGGGAGCGCCGGTTGCCGCCCCTGCCGCGCTCGCTCCTCACCCGCGCCGCGAACATCGCCGCCGATATCGCCGCGAGGCTCGCATGACGCGCGCGCTGATCGAGATCGCGATGCGCGGGCTGGTGCGCTTCCGCGACAAGGCCGCGCGCGAGCTGTTCTTCCGGCGGCTCGCGCTGCTGCAGACGCTCTGGGACGACACGCCGCCCGCGCCGCCGGACGAGGCCATGCTGAGCAGGACCGCGCGTCACCGCAGGGCCTCGCAATATTTCCGCCAGCACGGCGAGCACTACGACGCTTGAAGGGCCGCAGAGATGGACTACTGGATCATCACCGAACGCAAATATCCGCGCTTCACCGCGCTCGAGGCCGCGGAGCAGGAACGCCAGCGCCTGATCCGCAAGGACGGCCGTCAGCGCCGCGTCATCCGGTGCAAGCCGTACCTCAAAGCCGCGCGCAATTTCCCGCTGCTGGTTCAGCTGCTGCGCAACATCCTGGCCGACGGCGTCACCGAAACCTCGCGCGCCTGCGCCGAACAATTGCTCGCGGCGGTCGGCGAACGGCACGTCGAGTTCAAGCCGCGCGAAGAGGGGGAAGCATGAGTGCGCGCAAGCCGGACGAATGGATGCCGCTGAACGTCGGCCATTATCTGCGCGACACTGCGCGGCTGACGCGCGACCAGCATGGCGCCTATCTGCTGCTGCTGTTCGCCTATTGGACGAATGGCGGCGCGATCGCGGCCGATGACGGCCAGCTCGCCGCCACCGTGAAAGCGACGCGCGCGGAGTGGCGCAAGCTGAAGCCCGTCCTCGCGCCGTTCTTCACCGAGCGTGACGGCTTCTGGTTCAACAAGCGCGCCGAACTCGAACTCGCGCGCGCCCACGGCCTTGTCGAGAAGAAATCGCGCGCGGGCAAAGCGGGTGCGAACGCGCGGTGGCAGGGCGATGCCAACCGCATGGCAGACGCATTGCCGCCGCAAAGGCAAACCGATGCACCTCTACCTCTACCAATACCAGAAGAAGAACAGTCAAACACAAACGCAAACACGCGCACGCCGAAGCATTCGCTTCCGGAGAATTTTCCCGATCGGGAAGACCGGCATTGGGCCGAGCAGCACTGGCTCGGCAAGGGCAGGGCGGACCTCTGCACCCTGATGGACGAGGAGGTCGCCAAGTTCCGCGACTACAACACCGCGGGGCTCAGAACCTCCGCCGACTGGTCCGCGAGCTGGCGCACCTGGGTGCGCAACGCGATGAATTTCGCCAAGGCCGCGCACAACGCCGCGCCGACGCGCGCGAACACGAAAATCCTCTCCATCGTCGAGGGGGAGGAATCGTGACGCTCGCCGACGTGCAAACCGAAATCCTGGGTCCGATGCAGGCGATTTATCTGCCGCCGCGCGACATGGACGCGAGCGCCCTGACCGCAGCGCTCAGAGCCTATGGCGCGGTGCTGGAGCCGTTCGAGCGCACGGATCTGCGCGCGGCGTGGCGCGAGGTCGTGACCGAACATCGCACGCGCGCATGGCCGGTGCCCGGCGCGATCGTGCAGGCCGCGCGCAAGGCCTTCAAGGATCGCACCGGCGACGATGCGGCGCGCACGCGCCACGGCGTGGATTCGCACGCGCGCTGGCAGCACTGGCAATCGGTGCGCGCCTCGCAGCTCGCCGCCGATGCGGCGGAGGCGGGCGTTGCGTGGAGCCTAAAATGCGCGGTGCTGGATGACGGCAAGGCGCATGGTGACATCCATCTCGGCGCGCTGATCCGCGCGCATGAGAGCGCCGAGGATACCGCGCGCGCGATCGGCGAGCGCACACCCATCCACCATCGCGGCCGCACGCTGCGGTTCGAGGGAAGCCATCGCGAACTCGCGCTGAAAATGTGGACGAACCAGCTCTGCCGCGAAGACGCCACCGCAAACGAAATCCGCAGCGCGAGAGGGAAGGGCGCATGAGAGAGCCGGAAGATTTCAACCCGCTCACCGGTCTGCGCACGCCCTATTCGCGCGTGCCGATGGCGCATCTGAAGAACTACGCGCAGGGCCTGTGCAGCGACGGCACGCCGGTGCCTGACGATCACGTCTCACAGGACGCGTTCTGCGACACCGATTTCCGCCGCCGCTACGCCGCCATCCTGCTCAAGCAGCGCGGCGGATGACGCGCATCCCACGCCCCCGACAACAACAGCGAGTCCGCACATGACAAAGAGAAGACGAAAGCAGAAATCCGCAGCAGGGCCGCTCGCCACCCCGAAGCACGGCATCGCCTGGTACGCGCCGCCCTGGTGGCAGGAACGCCCGCCCGAAAAGTCGGAGCCGGAGCGTATCAACGATTCCGAAAACCCGCTGACGGAGGCGTTCGCGCGCCGCCAGCTCGGCGACAACGATCATCCGCTCACCAGGGCGCATGATGCCGGCCGCCTCACCAGCGACTACGATCCCGCACTCGCCGCCGCGCGCCACAAAGCCGGCATGGATTTCATGGCGCTGTGGCTCATCGCCAATCGCGGATCGGGCCGCGACTCGACGTGCATGAGCGAGGTGCACGGCACGGGCGAGTTCGGTTTCGACGAGGCGCGCTCGCGCGCCGTGCTGAAGCTCATCGCCATCCGCGCAGCGCTCAGCCAGCGCGACGCCGTGATCGTGCAGCTCGTCTGCGGCGAACGCTGGGAATTCGCCCCCGCCGTCCGCCAAGCCTGCGGCCAACACTACAAACGCGAAGTGACGGAGCGCGTGTGCGAAAGCCTGGACGCCCTAACCGAAGCCCTGCGCCACACACGCGGCAGGAGAGGCAAGCCAAGCGCCGACCGCTTCGCCGCCCGCGGCGAAGTGCTGCCGGAGGCGAAGAAGCGGGAGAGCAGGGTGAGGTGAGTATTGTCAAAGAATTTGCCTCTATTCAGCCCTTCCGTCCGGGTGGTTCGTAGATTCCCCACTACAACGGCTGGGTCCGGTCACGACCTAGCACACGCGCCAAAGGCATTTTCTATGACACATCCTTGACGGGTAGATATATATGAGACAACCTATAGGCAGGGCTTACTATTATTACTTAATGTACTAGGGGGCGCTTTGACCTACACGGCGATCGTTGCGGCTATTGCCGCAATGGGGATCATTTTTGGCACAGTCGGCATACTGGCCAAGAAAAAGGGCTTCCAGTCCATCCCCGAATACTTTTTGGCCAGTCGATCAGTTCGAGCGCCCTTGGTAATAAGTCTGCTGATCTCCGGGTCGTTTTCGCTCAACGGGATGCTGTACCAAATCTATCTTGGTTATAAAATTGGCGCTTGGTCCTTGTTGACACAATTCGCATGGGCGCTCTCATTTGTATTTCTCGCGAACTTCGGTCCTCGAATCGCGCAATCAGCGGGAATGCACAACTTTATCGGCTCTGTCTTTTCAACCACAACGCGCAAGCTGGCGGCGTTGTGCTCCATTATCGGCCTCGGGCTTCAGATCGGGTGGGAATACAACGTGGCTAAGTCCGCCTTCGGTGGGCTGGCCTCTCCGGCATTACCTGATCTGACCATTACTCTGATGACGCTGCTCGTCTTTGCAATCGGCACTTTCTATACGCTTGTCGGCGGCATGCGCTCAAATAGTTGGACCGACCTTTTCGAAAACTTGCTCAAAATCGGCTGCTTTGTATTTTTGTTGATGCTCATAATCGGGGTATTAGAAACACCAGCTCTGTCTCACAAGGATTGGGCCAACGCAATATTTCCTCCTCCGTCCGCTGCAATCGCAGAACTAACATTTAGCGGTTTAGTTGCAAATCTCGTTTTCAGCTTAGCTTGGCAGTTTGTCGATATGACAACCTGGCAAACGGCTATCGTTACTCAATCGAAGGATGATCCTGGCGCCACCTCTCGTTCGTTGTATTGGGCGGGTTTCGCAGTGTTTTTGGCACCGGGCGTGCTAGGCACGTTTTTGGGCCTGGGGCTTGTCGGGCAATCGGGGCTCGATTCAAACTCCGTGCTGCCAGCTCTTATTAGGACTGTAGGGGGTGGTGTTCCGATTGTCGTTCTCATGACGGTCGCGATTTCGGCAACCGTTATGTCTTTTATCGATGGGATGCTTCTCGGAATTGGCTATACCTTCATCACCGACCTTCTGTTCTCAGAGACCGTGGATCGGCTTGGATTGCTACGTATTCCCGACGAGAAAACCGCGCGCGATCTTTCCTATCAGCAGGTTGTCGGCGGCATCATGAGTTGGACCCGCGTTGCACTGATCGCGGCTGCGATCGCCATGAGCTTCGGACTAGGATGGTTTTCCGATAAATGGCACATCGGATTGTTCGACATGGTGTATCTAGTAATTGTTGGACAGTTATCGATTTTCGGCCCGTCACTGGTCGGCCTTTTAGATCGGCGGCCTTACCCATTTGTTGGGCCGTTCGCCATACTGGTGCCTCTTGTCATTGGCTATGGCCTCGCCATCTACGGCACGATTTACAAACTCGGCGATCTGGTCAACTGGGCCTCAGTCATCGCGCTGAGCTTTTCCTTTGGCATCGCGTTTTTCGGTTCGCGGCGGGCTGACAAATCGGATTTGAGATCGGCCGTTGCTGGGGGGTGAACAACCAATGGACGTAATTATCTCACTTGGTGCTGGTTTTGTTGCTCTGATTGTATGCGCGCTTGCACTCATGGCGGATACGGTGATCTGGATCCTCCCACCTTACGGGCGATTTAAAAGCTTGGTGCAAACCCTCGAAGGAGTCGGTGTAGACCGAGTAACAACTCCCAACGATCCCGATGCCAACACCCTTGGTCGTCTTGGGCGTCGTCGAATACCAGAAGTTTTTCACACAGCGGCTGCGGTTCCTGACGGCATGGAAATCCAAGAGTGCTACGGCGCTTTTTATCTAAAGGATGAATCAATCACAGAAACAATCTCGCACGTTAAACAAAGCGCCGCGATCCTCATAATTGCCACCTTGCTCGGTACTGTGGTTGTGCTGACGAGCAATCCTAGCATGGGAACAGCAATTCTGCAGGCGAACATCTGGGACCGAATCCCGCTTCTCTTGGCCGCGCTGGCAGACCAACATTGGTTGCTATACGCTGAGTTTGGCGTAATTTTGACAGGTTTACTGTATCTGCTACACAACCGACGTTTGATTGGTAAGCTGGTTAGAGCGTTTGAGGCGAAATAGACTATGGCTGAATCTTGGTCACAGGAAGCGTGTACACGGCTAAGAGAATTCGATTTCAGCCCAATTGCTGAGCGCCTTCTCATTGAACATCCGGAACTTCGTAGCAACTATGCCGACTACGAAGACGAGTTGAGGAACTTTTTCGAGCTCATTGCGGCGAGTGATGGGCCTATCGCGATGATTTCCCCGAGAATAGACCTTCTCTGGCATGCATTCATTACATTTACTCCTCTCTATCGAAAGTTTTGCGAAGAGCTTTTCGGGTACTACGTCGATCACATGCCTCGCACTTCGGCAAACGAGATTCCGGAAGCTGCAATCTGGAATTTCTTTGATGCCTATCACTCAAAATTTGGCGATCTTCCAGACTGCTGGTTCGATGGATTACCGCCTTTTGCTGTTGCCGAGCTAAAAGACCGGCGAGTACCTGCCGCTCTGCTTTGGTCTGGCTGGGTTCCGGCGTTTTAATAACTCGTCATGTAATCGACCGGTTGAGATAAAAGGACGCCTTCTCTCTTTAAGCGCGCCTGCTCATCCATTTCCTCATCTTCCAGCGCTGCTCTCAGCTTTGAAGTCAACCTTGAAGTCTTGGGGCCAATTTGCGCGATAGCCGGTGCCGCCCAGAATCTATCGTCTGGTTCATCCAAGAGTTCTCCGAGTCCGAAGTTGTAGGTATAGGGTTCTCTAATCGCGCCTGAGGAGTCAACTCCGTCCTTGCGTCCATCACTGCCGGACCCTGGTTCTCTTCGTGATCGGAACGTGCCCGTCACATCATGGCGTTCGCTTGGACAGCCGGCGGATCAATGTCAGAGACGTCGTGATCTCGCAGCGCTGCTGGGAGCCGACAACCCCGATCGCGAACTCGCCGTTGCCACCGTCCCGGCAGGCACAGCTCACTTCGCGCTGGGGTCAGAGTTGGAACTCGCCCGTGCGGCTCGACGGGAGCTCCGACGTATCCGCGGGCGACACGCCGTTGAGTTTGTGGCGGCGGATTGCGAGTTCGCGGTAGACGGGCTTGCGGAGCTGGTTGATCGCTCCCAAGGGCGTGTGGGCGATGAGGCCGTGCCAGGGCGAATAGGAAATGTTCTCCGCGAGAGGGGCTTGCCTGTCGAGCGTTTGCGGCGGGATGGTGATCGTCGCCAGCCACGCGCGCCGTGCGCCTTTCGCTTGCGACCACGCAACCGTGGGGTCTTCGATCGGTTGTGCCGCGGGATCGACCTGGACATCGACCCCGAAATCGAACTGGAACGGCGCGCCTGCAAGGTCTCTCTGCAACGCCTCCGCCAATCCGTCGGGGCCCGACAACGGTTTTGCGTCACGGTTCGATGCCGGACGCACCACCCATTTCACGGGCATCGCGCCACAAGAATAAGGCGTCGTGCTGTAGTAGCTCTGGGTGAGCGGCGAGGTTGGGCGCCCGCCTGCAACACGCATGATCCTGAGCAGCAGCGATGGCTGCAACATCATCGACGCCCAGAACCCGATGCGTTGCAGGACACTCTGGCCCGGATCGATCAGCCCTTTGTTGAGCCAGGTATAGGTCGCGCCATCGCCGGTGATGAACACCTCGCTATCGACGAGAAGAAAGTCCTGCGCGGTCTCGTGCTCTTCCCCGGGCAGAAGCTTTTCGCCCGGCACGCCCGTTAGCTTGATCGCCATGCCGTGCGTGTCCGCCTGGCGATCGTCTTTCTGCCGGCTGTTCGAAAATCGTATATGGGCCGTGTAACGCTGCGGCTCCGCGAAGAGGCCCTGGCGAAGGTCGGCCGGCACATCGGCGCGCACCTCGAAGGTCGCCGTGACGCAGCCGTGATGTTTCGCGTGCTGCGCCCGGCGTGCTTTCCCAGGCAACGAAGGCGCCGCCGCTGCATTGACGCGAATGATTTCGGCGGCTTGCGAGTCTTCCGCGCTCAACACGTCACCCCAATTCGAGCCCGCAGCACGATCTGAGGGTGCAAATGCGCCGCGGTCAATTGAAATGAAGATCGTGTAGGTTCGGGGCCACAGCCGGTTTGACAAACTTTTCAGCCCCACACTGCTGTCATCCCCGGCGCTTGCGAAGCGAAGCTGAGCACGCGGGAAGGGGATCCAACTTCTTCGCGCTCATCTATAAAGTTGGGTTCCCTTCCCTCACATTGGCGCTTGCGCGCCAATGCTCGCCGGGAATGACAGAGGGGGTGATGTACGCTCCCTCGAAGCTTGCGCCAGGCTGCGGGACGTGGCCTAGGTGGCGTTCGGGGGACGGCACGCCATGAGGCTCACCTGGCTCAATTTCGCCGGCGCAGGATCGGCGATCGTTGCGATCGCGGTGGCGTGGTACGCCAGCGCGAGACCGGCGGCGCTCCTCTTCGACGGGGTTGCTCGCCGCGAATTGTCTTCGGCGTCCCTCGGCAAGATCGGCTGGAACGGGACCTATCTGCTGATCGACGGGCACGTCATGGGCCTCACAGGATCCGGCGACAAGCAAGCGATGAGTCTCGCCGTCGACGCGCAAGGCCGGCTGGTTGCCACGGCGAACGGCAAGAGCATCGTGCTCGGCGCGCGCAGCGGCACCTTGCCCGATCAAAGCGAAACGATTGCCGCGTTCGCCGCGGATGGCGGAGACAGCATCAATTTCGTGCACACGCAGGGCCGGTTGATCTGGCCCAACTGGCTCGAAATGAATTTCATGACCGGACAGACCCCGACATGGAAACGTTTCCATCACTACCAGCTGGCGTGGCGGAAGGCGTCCGGCGAGATGCTCACGTTGTTCTGGCGGTACGAGGATTATTACTACCCCTCCGATCGCCGCTTTGTGGGCGCCGACATGGTCGGCCCGGACAATTGCGGGCTCGTGCGCGTCGAGATCGGCGCGGCCAGATAAAGCAAAAATGGCCAGGCGACAAATAGCGGCTCGCGTGCACAATCGTTAACCCGTCACACGAGTGTCATATCGGGATTGTTTCGCTGCCGGTTGCAGCGCGCCACGCACGACATTATATACGCTTCGCCGGCGTCGAAGCCGCGAGGTTCCGCCGGCGGAAGTCGGCCACAATCCAGCCTTGGTGATGCCGGATGTACGCACACCGGCGGTTTGTGGCCACTCTGCCCGCTTAGCGAAAGATGGAGTGTGTTGTGCCAGCCTTGAATCCTGCGTGCCGCCGCGCGTGAACACTTCGCTGGACCGCATCTCCGACAGGATCGAAGCCGCTGGCGCACGCGCGCTCGCACAATTCGCGCAGCTCTATCGCGAACCGAGCCGCACACGCAGCCTGTTCGAGCTCGGCATCAGCGCGGGCGCGCTCGCGATCCTGTGGGTGGCGATGTGGCTGTCGCTTCAGGTCGGCTACTGGCTCACACTTCTCATCGCCGTGCCGGCCGCGGGATTCCTCGTGCGCCTGTTCATGATCCAGCACGATTGCGGTCATGGCGCGTTCTTCCGCGGAAAACACGTCAATGACTGGGTCGGCCGTGTGCTGGGCGTATTCACGCTGACGCCCTACGACGTGTGGCGGCGCTCGCATGCGCTGCATCACGCTACCACCGGCAATCTCGACCGCCGCGGCATCGGCGATATCGATACGCTGACGGTCAGCGAATACCGCGCCCGTTCGTGGCTCGGCAGGTTGCGCTATCGCCTCTATCGCCATCCGCTTGTGCTGTTCGGCCTCGGGCCCGCCTATCTCTTCCTGGTGGAACAGCGCCTGCCGTTTGGAATGATGAAGGACGGCTGGCGGCCCTGGGTGAGCGCGCTCGGCACCAACGCCGCGATCCTGTTCGCCGTTGGCCTGATGATGTGGCTCGTCGGCCCGTTCGTGTTCCTGGCTGTGCATCTGCCCATCGTGCTGCTCGCCGCATCGATCGGCGTCTGGCTGTTCTACGTGCAGCATCAGTTCGAAGGTGCGCGCTGGGCGCGCAACGGAAATTGGGACTTCCACGAGGCAGCCCTTCACGGCAGTTCGTATTACGACCTGCCCGCGGTGCTGCGCTGGTTCACCGCCAATATCGGCATGCACCACGTGCATCATCTGTGCAGCCGGATTCCCTATTACCGGCTTCCGCGCGTGATGCGCGACCGGCCCGAACTGCGCAACGTGAGCAGGCTCACGATGCTTCAGAGTTTGCGCGGCGTGCGCCTGACGCTCTGGGACGAGGCACGCCAGCGGCTGGTCTCCTTCCGCGCAGCGCGAACGCTCGATCGGCGCTGAAAGGCCCAGCCCAGGTACAGAAGAGATTTTTGGAAATTCGGGGTCAGAGTCGGAACGCGCCCGCGCGGTATTGCGAGGGCGTGAGGCCGTAATGCGCCTTGAACACGCGGCAGAGATGGGCGTGGCTGGCGAAGCCGCAGCGCAGAGCGATATCCGTGATGTTGGCGCTCGTGGTACGCAGGAGACCGGCGGCGCGTTCGGTTCGCGCCTGCCGCAAATACGACCCGACCGAGACACCGAAATAGCGTTTGAATTCCCGCGCGAGATGGATTTCGTGGCGGCCGGCGGCGCGCGCGATGTCCTTCATGCTGAGCGGGGAGGCCGCGTGCGCGTGCAGATAGTCCCGCGCCGCCGCGAGCCATGCCGGCGGCCGCCCGGCGGGATGCGCATGACCTGCGCGGCCGAACGCGGCGATGATTTCGAGCAGGATGCTTTCGCGCGCCAGGGGCGCAAAGTCGTCGTCGCTCTGAATCTCGCGTAGCAGTTTGGTCCCGAGCTGGAAGAATTGCGGCCCGTGGACAAACGGCGCATCGCTCAGGCGCACGCCCTTGCCCGCGAGATAGGATAGCCAGTCGCTCTGGGGCATCACGATGATCTGGCGCGCACCATCCGCCCCGAAACGCTGGGAGTGCGTCACGCCCGCGGGCCCGAAGGTCACGCAGCCCCGCGTGTAGCGGCGCTCCGATGCCCCGATCTGCTCGACGAAATCGCCGTCCAGGATCAGCCCAAGCGAATCGTGGTCGTGACTGTGCGGCGCCATCGCGCCATGGGGCGCATATTGGCCGACGCGCAGATTGCCGGATGCAAACATCTTCCGCTCCCTTCCGTTCGGCCCGTGCAACGCCGCTAGGATTGTGAAAGACAGCTTCTTCCCATGGCGGCTTTATGGCCGCCTGACGATATACATGGCGATATAAGGTGCACCCGATGAAGCCGAACCACGCCGTTTTCCTCGCCCTGATGCTTAACGGCCTGTCATGTGCCGCGGCAGCAGGCTTCACCCCGGCTGAGGTGCTAGATTACCAGCGCGCCGGCGATCTGCATGTCTCGCCGGACGGCAAGAAACTCGCCTTCATCGTGCTCAGCTATCCGCTGGACTATAAGCCGCGTATCCGCATTCTCGATGTCGCGACCGGCGCCGCGAACGAGATTACCCCGAAAGGCAAGAGCGAGCGCGCGCCGCAATGGTCGCCCGACGGCAAGACGCTCGCGTTCCTCTCCAACCGCGATGGCCGCACGCAGGTTTATCTCATGCCGGTTGCGGGCGGCACGGCCACCGCGTTCACCGCGGCGAAGAACGGCGTGTCGAGCTTTCACTGGTCGCCGGACGGCGCATCCATCGGCTATCTCGCCAAAGACGACACCGCGCCTTCGGAAGACGAAGGCCCGCAGGTCGCGGACGACGAACGCCTGCTCGAGCGGTTGTGGGTTGTCGATATTGCATCGAAAGCCGTGCACCGGATCGGCAAAACCGGCATGCGTATCGACGAGTTTCAGTGGCAAACACCGTCGCGCATCCTGATCGCGGCGACGGAGAAGCCGCGTGCGGAGCAAAACACCGACGCCGTCTACGCGCTCTCGGTTCCGGATGGCGCGCTCACACAAATCGGCCAGCCGCCGGTGCCGTTCGAATATCTGATGGCATCGCCGGATGGGAAACAGTTCGCCGTTCATGCGACGCGCGCCGATGGGCCGGAGCCGCGCGATCTGTTCGTCGGCACCATCGGCGCAAGCGATCTCCGCGATGTCTCTGAAGGTGTGGATCGCGCGGTGGTGCAGATGCAATGGCACGGCCCATCCACGATCTTCATGAGCGTCGCCGATGGATTCTATACGCGGCTCTATCGCATGGAGCAGGGCGCGGCGCCCGAACAGATCAAGCTTCCGCTGTCCATCGGTTCGTTCGATGTTGGACCCGACGGCGCCATCGCCTTCGTCGGCGAGGATTACAGCCATCCGCAGGAGATCTATCTGCGTACGCCGGGGGGCGCGATCCGCCAGCTCACGCGCATGCAGACGGGACCAGTGGTGAGCCACCTCGCGCCAACCACGATCTTCCATACCAGAAGCTTCGACGGCACCGATATCGAGTCCGCGCTCGTCCGGCCTGGGAAACCCGCAGGCAAGCTGCCGCTGGTGCTGCTCGTGCATGGCGGGCCGTCGTCGCGCTTCACCGCGGGCTACACCTGGGAGCCCGCCTGGGCGCAGCTTCTCGCGTCGCACGGCTATGAAGTGCTGATGGTCAATCCGCGCGGCTCTAACGGCTACAGCGAGGATTTCATGAAAGCCAATCGCGCCGATTGGGGCGGCGGCGATTACAAGGACCTGATGGCGGTGCTCGATGCCGTGATCGCGAAGGGCGGCACCGATCCCGAACGTCTCGGCATTGGCGGGTGGTCCTATGGCGGGGAGATGACGGCGTGGGCGATCACGCAGACGAACCGCTTCAAGGCCGCGGTTGCGGGCGCCGGCGTCTACGACCAGCAGGCCGAATTCGAAATCGAAGAAGACGCGGCCGGCGACGAATGGTATTTCGGCACGCCGTGGGAACATCCCGAAATCTACGCGCGCAACTCGCCGTCCACCGAAATCGGCCACGCAAGAACGCCGACGCTGATCTTCGACGGCATCGACGACCAGTCAAACCCCGTCGGCCAGTCGAAAGGCCTCTACCGCGCGCTGAAGCATCTGGGCGTCGAAACCGAAATGGTCCTCTACCCAAACGAAGGCCACTCGCCACGCAAAGGCAGCTACAACATCGACATGTTCCAGCGCCTGCTCGACTGGTACGAGCGGTATCTGGGGAAGGGTGCGTGACGATTGTTACAGGAAGCTGGCGTAATGGATGGACCTCCCGTGCCGCTCTATGATGATCTCTAACATATCGCGGGGAGATTCCCATGTTTTGTTCTGCTCGCACTCTGACCGCCGTTTGTGTGGCAGCCGGCGTTCTGGCCTGGGCCATTCCAGTGCACGCCTTGGGCAGCGCCGCGTATCACATATTGCCTTTACCGCACTATTACGAAAGGACCGGCCGCTTGCCGCCAGGGGGAGGTGACGGCCCGATGCTGTACTACGGCGGTTCGGTCTTCTCGGCCGTCAAGATCGTTACGGTTATCTGGGGAGATCGTGTCAATCGGCAGACGATCGACAACATCCCCAAATTTTCGGCCGACATCGTGAACAGCACCTATGTGGACCAGATGGCGGAGTACGGCACCGTTCATCACAGGGGCGTGAACGGTCATAGGAGCACCAAACAACGCATCCTGCGCGGCGTCTATCTCGGTCAGACGCAAATCGCGCCGAAACACGATAGCCTTCAAATTACCGATAGCGATATTCAGAAGGAACTGTCGGATCAAATCGCAAACGGCGTTCTGCCGCAAAACGATCCGAACACGCTGTACATGATCTACTTTCCCTCCGATGTGACCATTGACCTTCACGGCTTGATATCGTGCCAGGATTTTGGTGCGTATCATTTTGCAAAGAAGACTCGAGGACTGAGGGATAGCAATGTTTTCTATTCCGTGGAGCCCGAATGCAATTCGGGATTCGATTCCCTGACGATTGCCGCTTCACATGAATTTGCCGAGGCGACCACCGACAATATTCCGACACCCGGCTCGAGTCCGGACTTCCCGCAGGCCTGGAATGACGTCCATGGCTTCGAAATCGCCGACCTTTGCAATAGCGTCGGCACGCTGACGGACGGCGTACACACATATCAAGTCACGCAATATTATCTGAACAGCATAACCGGTTGCAGCACCGGCAATTATCAGAGTCCATAATTCGCCGATGCGGATGGTGGGCTGCTTTTCCGCGTCCGAGCCATTCCCCAAAATTAGGACACTTCCGAATGTTGACTTCGTTGCGTAATCGGATCATTCATTTTGTCATTCTCCGGATTTGCGGTTTGACGACAGCGGCGATGAAGTCATCGCGGCGCGGGGAAATGTTTGTTGCGTGATGTCGTCGGGCGCGCGTTTCGTATCTATCGGCCCGCACGCATGTTCCCGAAAATAAGGACATTTCCAACCGTTGACTCCGTTGCGCAATCGGATCATTCATTTTGTCATTCTCCGGATTTGCGCATTGAACACGGCGGCGACGAATTCATCGCGGCGCGATCCTTCGAGGGCCGCCTTCGGCGGCCACCTCAGGATGACGAATTTGTTTCTAACAGTGAGCGCGTCACCCTGAGGTGCGAGCGAAGCGAGCCTCGAAGGGCGGCGCGCCTTGCACTTCAGAATAACGAGCTTGTTTCATGAGAACAATCACGCGCCCCCGCAACCGTATCGATTGGAAGCCCACAGACAAGCAGCGCGAAGACGTCGAAGCCTTTGCCGTCGCGGGCTATTCGCAAGGCGAGATCGCTTCCTGTCTTGGCGTCGATGTGAAGACGTTGCGGGCCCATTGCCGCGACGAGCTCGATTTCGCTTCGATGCGGTTGACCGCGCGCATTGCTGGGAACGTCATCTGTGCAGCGCTCGGTTCGCCCGCGCGCTACGATGCCGAGAACAACAAGCTCGAAGCAGAGGTCGTCCCACAATCCTGGGCACTCACCTTTTACTTGAAGACGCGCGGCAAGAAATTGGGCTGGTCCGAACGCGCCGAGCACGCGGGCAAAAATGGTGGCCCCCTTGAACTCGATTACTCCAGCCTCTCGGACGAGGAGCTCCAAACCCTCGATCGCGCGCGCGCAATCCTTGGACGAATTTCTCCTCCGGGACTCGTTGAGAGCGGAGATTATCCGCCGCCTGACGGAGGCTGAGCGCACCAAACTCGCGCGCCACGCGGACACGATCCGCGAACGCTGCAAAACGCTCACCGGCTTCATCCGCGAAGCGTGGCCCGTGCTCGAACCCGCGTCCGATTACATTCACGGATGGCATATCGACGCCAAAGCCGATCATCTCACCGCCATCAGCAACGGCCAGTTGACGCGGCTTCAGATCAACGAGCCGCCCGGCTGCATGAAGTCGCTGGTGGTGGGCGTGTTCTGGCCGGCGTGGGAATGGGGGCCGTTCGGGCGCCCCGATCTGCGCTATCTCACCACCTCGTTCGCGGAAGCCAACGTCGTCCGCGATGCGATCCGCATGCGCCGCCTCGTCACCAGCGAGTGGTACCAGACGCTGTGGCCCGATGTACGGCTGGTGCGCGACCAGAACGCGAAATCGAAATTCGAGAACACCAAAACCGGATTCCGCGAGGGCAGGGCGTTCGCTTCCCTCACCGGCGGGCGCGGCGACCGCGAGATCATCGACGATCCGCATTCCACCGAGACCGCGGAGTCCGAAGCCGAACGCGCCAACGCCGCGCGCATCTTCCGCGAGTCGGTGCCGCTGCGCCTCAACGATGCGATGAAGTCGGCCATCGTCGTCATCATGCAGCGGCTGCACGAACGCGACATCTGCGGCGTCATCGATGAGCTGATGCTGCCTTACGAGAAACTGATCCTGCCGATGGAGTTCGAGCCAGAGCGGCGCTGTGTAACCTCAATCGGGTTCGCCGATCCGCGCACCGAGGAAGGCGAGCTTCTGTTTCCCGGCCGCTTCCCGCGCGAAGCGGTGGAGCGCGACAAGATTCCGCTTGGCTCCTATGGCGCCGCAGGCCAGTTTCAACAGCGCCCGGCGCCGCGCGAAGGCGGCCACTTCAAGAAGCACTGGTTCGAGATCGTCGATGCCGCGCCCGCGGGCGGCAGGTTCGTCCGCGCCTGGGACCTCGCGGCCTCGAAAGACAGCGGCGATTTCACGGTCGGCCTCCTGATGAAGGTGGTGGCCGGCATCTACTACATCCTCGACGTCAACCGCTTTCGCGGTTCGCCGCACGATGTCGACCGCGCGATCGAGACCTGCGCCGATCAGGATGCGGCCGCGCATGGCGAAGCGAATGTCCGCTTCCGCCTTCCGCAGGATCCGGGACAAGCCGGTAAAAGCCAGAAGACCAGCCACGCAAAACTCCTGGCCGGACACACCTTCCGCATCATGCCGGTGACCGGCGAGAAAACCGTCCGCGCCCAACCCCTCGCCTCCCAAGCCGAAGCCGGCAACGTGAAGCTCCTCAAGGCGCCCTGGAACACAGCGTTCCTGGACGAAATCACCACCTTCCCCAACGCCACCCACGACGACCAGGTAGATGCCGCCTCCGACGCCTTCGCCGAGTTGGTGGCGACGGCAAGCATGGGTGGACTCACTGCGATGCCGATGGTCATCACGGGCTCGCGACCAGGGCCGGGAACGTGATGTCGAGCTAATGACGCCGCACCCGTTGTCATCCCCGGCGAGCATCGGCGCGATAGCGTCGATGCGAGGGAAGGGGACCCAACTTTGGTGCAACGATCTTTGGTTTTCCAAGTTAGGTTCCCTTCCCCTCGCGCAGCTTCGCTGCACTCGGCCGGGAATGACAAGTTGAGCAAAACAAGGGTCGCGCGGAGACGCGGAGTTCGCGGAGTCGATCGATCTCATCCTCCGCGTCCCTCCGCGACTCCGCGTGAAATTGGATGGCCGTCTCCGGGCTGTGCCGTCGAAAGGTTCGATCGATATGAAACCTGCGAAGCGCACCACCTCAGGCGACTCGTCGCGCGGCTACATCGCGCCGCCGATGTCGAACGATCTGAAGTGGAGCACGATCGGGTCCGCGGGACTGCGCCAGTATGGCGGGTGGGTTCGTGACGAGTTTCTGCCGCAGCTCACCGGGCGGCAAGCGGCGCGCACCTTTCGCGAGATGCAGGACAACTCGCCCACGGTCGGTGCGATCATGTTCGCGATCCGCCAGAGCATGCGCGAGGTGACGTGGCGCGTGGAGCCCGCGGACGACAGCGCCGATGCGCGTGCCGGCGCGGAATTCGCGCACTCGCTCATGGAGGACATGAGCCAGTCCTGGCCGGATTTCGTGTCCGAGATGCTGTCGATGCTGGGCTATGGTTTTGCGCCGTGCGAGATCGTCTACAAGCGCCGGGGCGGCCGCGCGCCACGCGCGATCGCGGGCCGCAAAGCGCACATGAGCAAATTCGACGATGGCCTGATCGGCTGGGCGAAGCTTCCGCTGCGCAGCCAGGACACCGTCATCAAATGGTTCTTCGACGACGAGGGCGAGATCACCGGCCTCACGCAGCAGCCCTGGTTCGGCGGGCTGATCGACATTCCGATCGAGAAGATCCTCCTGTTCCGTCCGGCGGCACACAAGAACAACCCCGAAGGCAATTCGATCCTGCGCCAGGCCTATCGCCCGTGGTGGTTCGTGAAGCGGCTCGAGGAACAGGAAGCCATCGCGCTCGAGCGCATGAGCGGCACGCCGGAATACCGCGTGCCCGCGCAGCTCCTGAAAGATGCCGCCGCCGGCGACGCGAACGCGCAAGCCTCGCTGGCCGCGTTCAAGAACATCGTCTGCAACATCCGCGTCGACGAGCAGATGGGCCTGGTCACGCCGTCCGACACGTTCCAGAACGCGGACGGTTCGCAGTCCGCCATCCCGATGTACGAGTTCAAATACACGACGCCCGTGGGCTCGAAGGCGTCCGCCGATTTCGATACGCCGATCGCGCGCCACAAGCTCGACATCATCGCCTCCGTGCTCGCGGATTTCCTGCAGCTCGGCCACAGCGCGCGCGGCACGCAGTCGCTCGCGACGACGAAGGTCGATCTGTTTTTGAACGCAACGGCCGCGTGGCTCGATGCCGGCGCTGACACGTTGAATTGCGGTCTCGCGCGGCTGTGGGCGTTGAACGGCTTCGATGCGGACACGCAGCCCAAATTCGTGCCCGACGTGCCACAGCGCCAAGACCTCGATACTTTGAGCAACTTCATCCTGCGTCTCACGCAATCCGGCATGAAACTGTTCCCCGATCCCGACCTCGAAGACTACATCCGCGACGCCGCGGGCTTGCCCGAACTGAGCGAAGAACAGCTCAACGATCCCAACCGCAATGCGGATGCGCCGACCGCCGACGCGTCCGGCGACGTGAAAAAGCAGATCGCCGGAATGCTAGGCCGCCGCCTGATCCACAAAGGCTATCTCTCGGTGCGCTCGGGCGGCCCCGGCAAGCGCAGGCGGTGAGTGACGATACCCTTGCGTCGATAGAAACCGCTTGGAGATGTCTGATATGGTGGCGATGATCGACCCGTGGAAAGCCACACAAACTGAGTAAGGAACGGTTCCTTTCAGTTCGCCTTGGTTCGCAGCACATCGCAGGACCAAACAAGGCTGCTGCTCTCGTATTGGAATTCGAGAGCGAGCAATGGGTGATGTATTTCCTGAATAGCCAGGACAAGATCGAAGGATACCTCTTTCCCGGCACGCTGGATGCCGCCCTCGAATACGCGCGAGCCCATTTCGGTGTCAGACCAGAAGAATGGAGCGAGGATTCGTCAAACTGATCTCCGGGGCTTCATCCGGACGCCTTCGCTGTGAGTGAATTTCTTCGCACAACTTGTCATCCCCGGCGCGGAGCGCGCGTCAGCGCGATCCGAGGGAGTTTGTAGCGGCAGCGTACAAACGACCCAACTTTGTTGGATGATACCACTTTTCCGAAGTTGGGTTCCCTTCCGCTCGCGCAGCTTCGCTGCGCTCGGCCGGGAATGACAACGGGTGCGGGGTAGCAACGCGCCGATCGTTCGTGCTGTCGGACATCACATCATTGGATGGAGCGGAAACAATGGACAGTTCAGCCGATCCCCGCGAGCGCACAAAGGATGTCACCGCGTCCTCAGTGCATGTCGCGTCACCCTTAAAAGCGAAAACCTTCAAGGCGGCGCTGGACGAGGACGACGTCAAGAAAGACCGTCCGTTCTTCCGGATCGCCAAGGTGGATGAATCGCTCGGCATCGTGTTTGGCTGGGCGGTGATCTGCAAGGTTGCGGGCCAGGACTATTACGACTGGAACATCGACCGCGGCGGCGCGCGTGCCGGCGAGCTGATCCCCGAACACATCACCGAACCGGCGATGCTGAAAAGCGCGGCCGCGTTCATGGAATCCGAGCGTCCCGGCAACGAGATGCACGCGGGCGACGACGTCGGAAAATTCCTGTTCGCGTTTCCGCTGACCACCGAGATCGCGAAAGCCATGGGCATCGCCTGCGACAGGACCGGCCTGATGGTTGGCTATCAGGCGCCGCCTGCGGTGCTCGCGAAGTTCAAGTCCGGCGCCTACACCGGTTTCAGCATCGAAGGGTCGCGTGGCGCGGACGCTGTGGAGCACGATTGATGACCAAGCGCATTCTGAATTCGCTGACGATCGGAAAGATCGCCGCCGTCGATATCCCGTGCCAGGAAGGCGCGCAGGCGCTGATCCTGAAGCGCGCCGCGAATGCCGCTACGTCCGGCGCGGAAGCAAATACGGGAACTGGCGCGGAAAATTTCGAAGGCCAGCTCGCGCAAGAGAACCTCTGGGACAGTTACGGCCGGGCGCAAAGCGCGCTTCAGCAATCCATCGAATCCATCATGAGCGACGACGGCGTCGCCGACAAAGGCGCCATGATTCAACAGAGCCTGGACGAGTTCTGCGAATACATCGGCCAGCTCGTCCCATCCGATTCCACCAATGCCTCGGCCCATGGCCTTCAGGCAACGCTCCCGGCTCCGGCCGCCAACGCAGAAAACCCAACAACCCAAGCGCTGAAAAAAGCACTGGGTCTTCCTGCCACGGCGACCGGGGCCGAGATGCTCGACACCATCGAAGCGCTTACCAAGGCCACGAAAGCCGACGAACGCGGCGGCGACGTCGCGAAGATGCTCACCGCCGGCGATGCGTTCGAAGCCGCGGACGGCACCATCGTCTTCAAGAGCAAAGTCGGCAACGAAACCTTCGCCATCCTCAAAGCCCAGAACGCCGAGATCGCGAAGCAGGCCGGCGAACTCGCGAAACGCGACGAAGCCGAAGCGACAGCAAAGTTCGAGAAGCGCGCCGCCGATCTCGGCTTCGAGCCCTCGTTCGGCGCGACCCTGCGCAAAGCATATGGCGGCGACGCGGCGGCACAGACCAAAGTCGAAAAGCGCATCGCCGGCCTCAACCGCCAGATCGAGGAAGGCGCACTGTTCATGAGCTTCGGCAAATCGAGCCCCAAGGAAGGCTCAGCCGAATCCGAATTCTTGGGCAAAGTCGACGCGGCTCGCAAAGCCGACCCCAAACTCACCCACGCCCAGGCCTACGCCCGCATCTACAAATCCCGCGACAACGCCGCCCTCATCCAACGCATGACCGCCGAGCAACGCGGCGCGAACTAGTTCTCCCTCGCCCCCACGAAGTGGGGGAGAGGGCAGGGTGAGGGGGCGGGAAAGCCAAAGTGGGGCTTTGGACATCCTGGCGCTCTGTATCCGCGATTGGCTCCACACCCAACACGCAGTTCTGACGTCAGCCACCCCCTCACCCTGACCCTCTCCCCCTGAGGGGGAGAGGGAAGTTCAAAACTCCGCGAACTCCGCGTCCCCGCGTGAACCTCTTCTTGTTTTGAAACCCCGAAGGAGAATCTCTATGGCAACATCCGGCACCGGGCTGGAGGAGGGCGGGAATCTGACCGCCAATTCCGATCTCAGTTCGTCGCAATATTACGCGGTGAAGCAGACCTCGACCGATCGCGCCGTCGATCTGGCATCCACCGGCGGTGAGGCGATCACCGGCATCCTGCTCAACAACCCGAAAGCGGGCGAATCCGCGATCGTGAAGTATGTCGGCTTCACGCCCGCGGTCATCGGCACCGGCGGCGTCGCCGCCGGCCAGGCGCTCATGACCGAAGCCAGCACAGGCAAGCTCGTCACGCAAACCTCGACCAACGCCAAAGTCGCGGTCGCGATCGAAAGCGCGAACGCAGGCGAGCTCGCTCTGGTGCGTCTCGTCCCGACCGCCGGTTGACCCTTCGGGGCTCGGAGCTTCGCTCCTCGCACCTCAGGATGACGCGTTCGGAGCGTCGTTATCTTTCGCGTTCTTACGCGGTAGCGCCTGCGTCATGGCGCGATGAAACAAACACCCAACTCGTCATCCTGAGGTGCGAGCGATAGCGAGCCCCGAAGGACCTTAACGGAGAACCGCCATGCCCTCACCCAATGTCAGTCAGGTCCATTCGACCACGCCGCTCACCAATGTGGCGGTGGCCTATATGCAGGACCACGACAATTTCATCGCCGACAAGGTGTTCCCGGTCGTTTCGGTGAAGCACCAGTCCGACCTCTATTACAAATGGAACAAGGACGATTTCTTCCGCGACGAAGCGCAGATCCGCGCTGACGGTTCGGAATCGGCCGGCTCCGGCGTCGATCTCACGACCGACAGCTACGCTGCAAAGGTCTGGGCGCTGCACAAGGACATCGGCGACCAGATGCGCGCCAATGCCGATCCCGCGGTCGATCTCGCGACCTCGATCTCCGAATATCTGATGCAGAAGCTTCTGCTGCGCCGCGACCGGCTGTTCGCCTCGAACTATCTCACCACCGGCAAGTGGGGCACCGATATCACCGGCACCGCGTCCACAAGCGACGCCACCCACACCATCCAGTGGAGCGACGACGCCACGTCCGATCCTTTCACCGACATCGCCAACCAGCAGACCACCATCCTGCAGAACACCGGCATGATGGCGAACACGCTGACGCTCGGCTGGCAGGTGTATCAGGCGCTGCGCAAGCACCCGCTCGTCATCGACCGCGTGAAGTACACGATGCAGGCCGATGCCAAGAACATCACGCCCGAGCTTCTGGCCTCGGCCTTCGATGTCGAAAAGGTCGTGGTGGCGAAGGCTTCGTATAACAGCGCGAAGAAAGGCGCCGCGGGCGCCTACAGCTTTGCGGTCGGCAAGGTGGCGCTTCTGTCCTACGCGCCGCCGGCGCCAAGCCTGATGATCCCGTCTGCCGGTTACATCTTCGGCTGGGACGGTCTCGAAGGCCAAAACAGCCTCGGCATCTCGTCCTGGACCGAGCCGGTGCCGAACCGCGGCAAGCCCGGATCGACCACGCGCGTCGAAGCCGAAATGGCCTTCGACATGAAACTCGTCGGTGCCGACCTCGGCGTCTTCTTCACATCGATCGTCGCGTGACATGAACACGCCAGCCGAAATCGCGCACGCCGGCGGCGCCTATGTGCGACGTCCCTTCACGCTCGGCGCACACCGCGTGGCGAACGGCGACGTTCTCACCGCCGCACAGGTGCGCGCGATCCCGAACGGCAATCTGCGCGCGCTCATCAATCTCGGGAAGATCGACCTGTTTCCATCCGCGCCAGAAAAAGTCTCACGCGGAGGCGCGGAGTTCGCGGAGAAAAAGAATCTCCCTCGCCCCCACAAAGTGGGGGAGAGGGTGGGGTGAGGGGGCGGGAAAGCCAAAGCGGACCTTCGAATATTCTGGCGCGCTGTATCTGCAATCGCTTCGGCCTCCCAACGTCATAGCTCCTACGTCAGGCACCCCCTCACCCTGACCCTCTCCCCCGGAGGGGGAGAGGGAAGTTCACCTTCGCGAACTCCGCGACTCCACGTGAACCTCTTCTTCCGCGCCAACCTCCACAACCAGCGAAGGCGTCGCCACCATGACCACCGGGTTCGTCAATCGCATCAAGGGCAAGATCAAGGCCCACACCTTATATATGGGCGGCGGCGGGATCGCCGACGACAAGAGCGGCATCGCCGGCAAGGCGGTCCTGTCGCTGCGCGTGCCGCTGTTGGTGACCGCCACCGCCAACACCGACATCGCGCCCATCTCGCTTCCGCCAGGCGCCACGCTGCTGCACGCCACGGTCATGACGACGACGGCCTTCCTCGCTGCCACCGATGCGAAGATCGAAATCGGCGCGTCGGCCGGCGACGCGAGCTATGTCGCACAGACCACGATCAAAGCCGTGGGCGTTGTATCGCTCGCGCTGGTGAATGCCGCCGCCGCGACGTTGGCATCGCTCGGCACGGCACCCAACCTCTACGTCCGCATCGTGCAGACCGGCACCGCGTCCGCCACCGGCGCGGGCACGCTGATCCTCGAATATGTGATGCCGTGACCTGGACCTACGATCCCACCCAGCTCCTCACCACGCCGATGATGCAGGTGCGTTACCTCATCGGCGACACCAAGGACACCGACCGCCAGGTCCAGGACGAGGAGATCGGCTTCGCGCTCACCGAGCGGCCGTCGGTCTATGGCGCCGCCGCCATCGTGTGCCGCGCGCTCTCCGCGCAGAAGTCGCGCCTGGTCGATACCGTCGACAACGATCTGCGCACGACTTACAGCCAGCAGGCTTCAGCCTATGGCCGCCAGGCGATCTATTACGAACAGCGCGACGCGAAATTCGGCGGTGTGATCCCGGTTGCCGGCGGCCTCAACCGTTCGGACAAGATCAGGGTGGAATGCGATCCCAACCGATTGCCGCCCGCCTTCAACATCGGCATGCAGGACAATTATTTTCCGGTGGCGCCCGAAGGCAACGAACTGACGCCACCCGCCGTGCCGGATGGCGCGCTATGATCGATGTGAGCTTTGAGGTCCGCGGCCTCGAGCAGGTTCAGGCCAGCCTCACGTCGCTGCCCGTCGCGGTGACCACGCGGTTGTGCGGTTTCATGAGCGACGCCGCGACCACGCTGCGCGGCATGGTGCAGCAGAACATCGCTGCGTCGTTCCATTCGACCGGCGCGCTCTATCAGGGCGTCAAATCCGAAATCGTCGAAGACGGCGGCGGCGTCAGCGCCCGCATCGCCGTCGAAGGCATCGCCTACGCCCGCATCCAGGAAGAGGGCGGCACCGTCCAGATTCCGGAGCTCGCCCCGGTCAACGCCAAGGTTCTCGCCTTCTCAACCCCGGCCCGCAGCGCCGTCGCCGCCATCGCGTCGCGCAGCGCGAGCTCGGCCGGAACGATCTTCGCGATGCGCGCCAAAGCCCACCCGGTCACGATCCCCGCACACGCCTACGCCCGCCAAGCGCTCAGCGACTATCGTCAACCTTTTGAGTCAGGCATCCCCGAAACCGTGCGTGCTGCGCTGGGTGAGTTGTGACCGGCCAGAGTCGACATACAAATCTCAAATCCGGTCATGCTGAGGTGCGCCGCGAAGCGGTGCCTCGACCCGCCTACGCTAAAGCTACGGCGGGCGAGTCATATTCTCCTTGTCCGTCGTAGCCTTGGCGAAGGCGGAAGCACGCACAATAGCGATGTCATCCTTCGAGGCTCGGCTGCGCCGAGCACATCAGGATGACGCCGATCTAGTATTCAGCCCGAACTCTGCTGGAGAAGCTCCGCCAGATCGCGCCAGTCTTTGGTGACGCGCTGCCGTTCCTGGCGGCGATCGTGATCTGCATAGGCGTGTTTGCCGGCGGCGTCGGCGCTCGTCATGAGGGGATCGTGCCGTGCCTGAAGCGGGTCTGGGAGCTTGGGGTCCATTTCGGCGGTTCCTGGCGTATCCGCCCCTCGACGGATCACCTAACGGCTTTGGCCGCCGGAAGTTTCAAATGTTTGGGCGTGTTCCATTTGGCGGCTTCAATCGCTCGCCGGAATCGGATCGGGCATGTAGGTGTTCTCCATCGCGCGCGCGAGCATGTCGTAGTCGGCGGCGACGGCCATGAGCGTGTCGCGCGCCGCCGCATCCGCGGTCACGTTCGCGATCGCGCGCACCTGTTCCGATCTGCGCCGGTAATGCGCGGCGCGCGCGTCTCTGTCTGTCAATGGCCGCCCCGGCCCGATGCCCAGCCCAAACTAACGTAGGGACCGCCCGAGTCCCAATGAAGGATTGAACACTCACAGCCGCGATCCGCGCAAGAGTTTCGCCGCGAGTTCCCGCCAGCCCTCGGCGACGCGTTCCCAAGACGCGCGTTCCTGCGGATCGGCACAGACGCGTGCGCAGGTCTCCGCATCGTCCGCGCGCGACATGTAGCGGTCGTATTGCTGTTTCAATAGGTCTGGAAGCTCGTGGCTCACCGGGGGGCTTCCGATTTCGACAATGTCATCTCTTAGCTAACGGCCCTGGCTGCCGAGCGTTTCGAGGTTCCGGCAAATGATTTTCAAAAGCGAATAGCCCAATGACCGATCTGCCGGAACCAATCACCCGCGAGCAGATCTATCAGGCGCTGTTCGCGCTCCTGACCCCGCTGCTCGCGCCTGGCGCCGAGGATGGAACTCCGGATGGCGAGCAGGGCCAGAACGGCGCGGCGCGGCCAGGCACGCCGGCCGCGGACCGCCCGTTCAATCTCGTCAGCCGTGAGGTGATCGAGGTTCAACGTGTGCCGCCGGCGCTGCAGCCCGTGCTCTTTCTCTATGAGATGGACGAGGAGTTCGGCGACAGCGGCCCCGGCCTCACGCCGCTCAGCTTCGTGGTGGTGCTGATCTTCGGCGTGACCGCGCCGAAAGGCACGCCCGGCCAGACGCTCCTCAATCCCCTGATCGATCGTGTGCTGGATGCGCTTCAGCCGGCAGGCGGCGAAGACGAACAGCAGCTCCCCGATGCCGATGGCAATCCGCTGGTCGAATGGGTCCGCGTCAAAGGCAAAGCCGGCAAGAACCACGGCAACAACGCCACCGACCCCGATTGCCGCCAGGCGTCCTACTACCTGCCGCTGGAAATTAAACTCGCCGCGCCGTGAGTGTTCAACGCTACTTCAGTTTGAATTTTTGGCTTCGACTAGCAGGCCTTCGAAATAGTTCACAGCATCGCAAAAAGCATTGTGCAGCGACTCCCAACGATCCTTCGGCATGTGTGCTCTAGCGTTCGAAGGTAAAAGAGGGGTCATCTTAAGCTCCGGCCATCTATCCTGGAGTTTCTCCAATCTATGTTTCGCGTTAAATGCGAAATAATTGAAAGCCCAGTCGACAGCGCCGCGTTCCGATGAAAACACAATGGCGTTGTTTTGTACTAGCTCAGCCAGGAAAGAGATTGCTTTCTGTGTCGTATCGCTCCGATACCCCGTCTTGTCAGATAGAAATGCTGACCGCCAGAGAGAGAACGCAATTCCAACCAGCATCTCAATTTCGAATCCGAAGTCGTCAATCTCATCCGGATAGCTTTTCAGCAGCTTGTAGAGCTTTGCTGAGATGATTTGATTGTCGCTGCGGTGCTTAGCAAGCCACTCAGCATGCTCCGGGTCTAGCTCCTTTTTCTTACGCTCTTCCCGCTCATTGGGCGGTGCTTTGTTATTTCTCGATTTTCCTCTCATTGGCTCCCTCTTGAATTCGCCTATATCTTCGGCTCATACCCCGGCACCCATTTGGCGTGCTGCGGAAGATCGTCCGCGATCGTCCACCACGGCGCGCAGGACGACGTGAACACATGCAGCATCGGGCGCACGCCCGGATCGTCGTCCAGAAGGCCTGCGGCAATGCTGACGGTGGGCAGATAGCTCGCCTTTCCCGGCGCGAGGCACCCACAGACCTTGCAGCGCTTGCGGAAACTGCCAGGAGAAGACTCGTATTCCGCCATCATGTCCTCGCCCGCGACCAGGCGGAATTTGTCCGCGTCAACATGCGCGTAGGTGGCGAACGCCGCGCCGGTGAGTTTGCGGCAATTGACGCAATGGCAATGGGTGAGCGCGCGGACCTTGTCGATCTCGAACCGAATGGCCCCGCACAAACAACTTCCCCGGATCATCGTTCAACCCTCTTCGTTTTGGGCGTCAATGGTAGCGCAAAGACGTTCAATCGTCAGTGCTGTCTCATCTGCAGTCTGACAAACTTTTCTGAGCTTGAATCGTCGGGTCATCCTTCGAGGGCCACCTTCGGTGGCCCGGCCGCGGGCTACATTGCCTCCGGTCTCGGCATCGCGATGATCGTGCTGCGCTTCCTGACATCGAAGCCGGCAACGCTTTGAAGGGGCACACATAAGCCCCGCGTGTTCAGTATCGGGTGATCGCCATGACGCCAGACGATTCTGTGTCAGAGAGCCGTGTGATCGCGAACGATCCGAAGGATGAAGCGCTTGCGGCCGTGATCGAGACGGCCGCCAAGCTCGCACGGTCGAAGCGCACGGTGCGGATTCTGGGCTTCGAGGTCGCGGCCGATCCGAACCTCAACACCATCATCGCGGCGTTCACGCTGCTCGGCCTTCTGATCACCGCGACGGGTTCGGTCTACGCCTTCATCAACAAGCCGCTCGAGAATGCGCGGCGCATCGAAGACGTGCAGAGCGAGATCGGAAAGCCCGGCACGCCCGGTTACCTGCCCGGTGTGGTGCGCGGCATGGCGCACCGCATGGACCGCGTCGAGCAGATGGTGAAGCAGAACCACGACGACACGCTCCAGGCGCTGCGCGATATCGAAGGCCAGCTGAAAGACCAGCGCCGCGAAAATTCCGACCGCTTCGACCGCCTCGACAACCGCATCGACCGCCTTGTGGAGCGAAACAAGCCGGACCCCTATCCGCACTGACCGCAGCCGCAGACCGAACGCACAACGCCCGCTGGCCGAAAGGCCGGCGGGCTTTTTTGTTTTGACGCATCGAGCGTGACGGCGATCACGGTTCGCCCGGCTCGTTCCCAGTACCGTACGGCGCTGGTTGTTGAGCGTGCGGGAGGCACAGGTGGCGTTCTTTGCCGGTTTCGATACCGAGGTTTTTCCTGGTCTCGATTGCATGACCTGGCTTCGGGCCAATTCGAATCTCAGATGGTGCGGCTACTATCTGGCGCCGGCGCCCAATAGGAGTCCGACGGGCTGGCCCGGCCGGTACGAGGCGTTGAAGGCGGACTGGGGCGTGGTGCCGATCTATGTGGGCCAGCAAGACCCGCGCACCGCAACGGCTCACTACAAGCCTTCCAGCCTCCTCACCGCGGAGCGGGGCGCGATCGACGCGGGCGATGCCGTCAAACTGGCATGGCAAGACCAATTTCCGGGCGGCACCTTTGTCTATCTCGATTGGGAATATGGCGGGCTGGATGGCGCGGGCGCGCGCGACTACGTCAAGGCCTGGGCGGCGGCCGTCGCGGCGGAGGGCACGTTCATGCCCGGGGTCTATTGCTCGCATAACACGGCCTCCGGTGTCGTGAAGCTGTTGAACACGATCGATCCTGCGCCCGCCGCGCGGTTGTGGTGCTGGAAAGTGCCGTCGGCCGACAACCATCCCTATCTGGGCGATCTCGGTGCCGTGCCGGCGCCCGATCCGGCAGGCTGCGGCTTCGCCGGCGCGATCGCATGGCAGCGCGATCAGAACACAACGGTGACATTGCCCGACGGCGCACCCGCAAAATCGCTGAAGGTCGATTTCAGCACGGCCGCATCGGCCGATCCCGCAGCGCCTCCGGCGGCGCGGGCATGACGGCCCCGGCATCGAACCACAATCTCAGGAGGGAAGAATGAAAATCTCATTGTTTGTTGCGAGCGTCGTTTTCGTGATCGGCGTTGCCATCGCGATTGCGATGCCCTGGGCTTCGCCGAACGTCTACACCAGGCTGCTGGCTTGGGGCGTCATGCTGATCGCGACGGCCGTCCTCACCTATGCCGTCCTGAGCAGCGCCGGCGAATCCGGCGCGGCTGTGCTTGCGAATACGAGCAATCACCTCAGCCTGCCGAATGTGATCACGCTGTGCTGGTTCGTCGTACTGGTGTCGGCCTATCTGGCGGTGGCGTTGTTCAACATGCATTTCTGGATTCCTGGCGACCCCTGCGATCCATGCGACGCCTGCGACCCCTGCAATCCCTGCAAGATTCCGCTTCCCCTCGATATCGATATCCCGAACGGGGTTTGGGTGCTAGCGGGCATCACGGTCACGCATCTGGCCGGAACGAGTGTGATCCGGTATCAGAAGAAGCTGGCGGAGGCGCAGAATCCATTGCGCGCGCTCAAGGATGCAAGCCCTGCGAAATTCTCGGATCTCGTCACGTATGACGAGGCAAGCGCGGGCGATGCGATGGACCTCACGTCCGTGCAGCATCTGATGTTTCAGATCGCGGCGGTCGTCGTTTATGCGATTGCGCTGGGTGTGCTGATGGCCAAAACCGATATCGCAAAGGCCATCACCGTATTTCCGGACATCCCCGCCGGATTCCTCGCGCTGCTCGGCGTAAGCGCGGCGGGCAATCTCGTCAACCGCGCCGTCCCGCGATAGACGGGTCGAACGTTGAGGGCGCGACAGGATCAAACCTGCGCGCCCCGCGCCTGCCGGGCGAAGCGCCGGGACGAGCCGCAAGGCGTTAACGTCCCAGTGCGCGCCACACCTTTCGCGCGGCGCAGACCGGATCGACGAAGACGGCGTTGTCCTGGGCGATGTTGTCGATGACCTGCGTTTCCAGGTGGGTGCAATCGACCGTTGCCGGCGTCTTGCGGGCCGCCAATTCCGCAGCGTGCCGTTCGGGCTCGCGGACATGCGAGCGGAGTTCGGCAATCGTGCTCCCGTCCGGTGGTGCGATGCCTGCGCCGCTGCAATTCTCCCGCTCCTCGGGCGCGAGCTTTTCCAAATTCTCCGGCGCGCAACGCAGCAAGGGGATGATGAGCGCTTTTGTGGTGGGCGCAGTCGCTGGCGCGGTCAGGGGCTCGATCGCAGGCATGTAACGCGGAAGGCGCGGCGAGAGTACGGCCGGAGGCCGCAAAATCTTTTCCCGCGGCGTCGGTTCGATGCGTTTCGCCTTGGGCATCAGAACCAGAATCATTTCATGCACGCTGCGCGGAACGGGCGCGAATTTCGGCAATCCGGACAGGATGAACGCGATCAGCAACAGGTGAACGACGACAACACCGCCGATGCTCACGAGGCGGTTGCGGTCTATGGCAGTGGTATCGTACCGGACCTGAAGCAACGAGAGACTCCAGCCCATGCAAGCGCCTCGTCGCACCGCCAACGGAAGGTGGCAACGCGTTTTCGCGTGTCACCATACCAGACAAACGCGGCGCGAAAACCCGTTCGGGGTTTCCAGATAAGTCTCGTTTGCGCGCCGTCCAATGCGAACTGGCCGAAGCCGCCAAAGGGATAGTCGGGGCTCACGAAATTCGCGTATTCTGAGTGCTGCGGTTCTAGGCGCGTTCGTGATGCGAAGAATACGATACAGGCCTGCGGTGTTGGTGTTGTTGGCCTCTGCATGTTGGATCGGTAGCGCGGAGGCGCATTCGAGGCACCTTCATCCGCAGGTCCTGCCGCCGGTGGCGTTTCCGAAGCACACGACTTCGCCCTATGCGATCACCGTCGACGCCAATCCGGACCATGCGCTCAACCGGTTTTCGCCCAGCGCCGCGTTCGGCGTGGGCGTGGATGGCGTTCCGTCCCGTGCGGTGCCGGAAATCTATACGCCGTCCAACGTTCAGAAGATGCTGGGCGCCGGTTTGGGCACGGTCAGTTACCGTCTGTATACGGAGTTGTCCATCCAGGACTGGCACTGGAATCCGGCGGGACATTTCTCCGGCGGCGCCAGCGGTTATTGGACGAGCGACGCCGTTCCCGGAAAGACGATCGTCGATACCTATGGCTATCGCCTGCCGCGCCGCGGCTTCACCCACGACCAGGGCAATGACGACGATTACGGGCGTCTCGACGATGGCGACCTCGGATCGTTCTGGAAGAGCAATCCGTATTTGACGCAGGCCTATACGGGAGAAGCCGACACGCTGCATCCGCAATGGGTGCTGTTCGACATGCGCGGCAAAGTGACGATCAACGCCGCGAAGATCTGGTGGGGCACACCCTTCGCCGTCCACTACGCCGTCCAATACTGGACGGGCGGCGATCCGGTCTGGGATCCGGGGCATGGCGCGTGGGTGAACTTCCCAAACGGCGCCGTCTCGAACGGGGAGGGCGGGACGGTTACGCTCTCGCTCGGCGATGCGCCGAAAAAATTGCGCTATGTGCGCATAGCGATGGATCAGAGTTCGGGGAGCTGCACGACGCCAGGCACCCGCGATCCGCGCGACTGTGCCGGCTACGCGATCGCGGAAGTGGGCCTTGGCACGCTAGACCACGGCAATTTCACGGACCTCGTTCAGCACAGACCCGACCACAAGCAGACCGTGACCTATGCATCTTCCGTCGATCCGTGGCACGGCAAAGAGGACCGCGTGCACGATCAGGAGCAGCCGGGGCTCGATATTGTGTTCGAGAGCGGCGTCACGCGCGGCATCCCCGCGGTGCTGCCGATCCCGATGATGTACAGCACGCCGGACAATGCGGCCGCCGAGATCGCCTATATCGAAGCGCGCGGATACAAGGTCTCCCGCGTCGAGATGGGCGAGGAACCCGACGGCCAGTTCGTGACGCCCGAGGATTATGCGGCGCTCTATGTGCAATTCGCGAACGCGGTGCACGGCGTGGACTCCACGCTCCAGCTCGGCGGCCCGGTGTTCGAAGACAATTCTCGCGACCTGAAAGCATGGGTGCTTACCAAGCATGGCGAGACGTCGTGGACCAAACGGTTTGTCGCGTATCTCACGGCGCACGGGCACTTAAGCGATCTGAGCTTCTTCTCGTTCGAGCACTATCCGTTCGGCAGCTGCAGCAACAAGACGGCCGAGGCCAATCTCCTGCGCGAACCGGGCCTGATGTCCAGCATTATCGGCGTGTGGCGGGACGACAATCTGCCGGCGGGTTTGCCGATGTTCGTGACCGAAACCAATTACTCGCGGAACGAGACCGACGCGGCGCAGGAAGTGACCGGCGCGCTCTGGTATGCCGAGATGATGGGCTCTCTGCTTTCGGCGAAAGCGAATGGTGGCTTCTTCTACGAATACGAACCCATTCCGCTCAGCCCCTCCGACCCGTGTCCGGGCTGGGGCACCTATGGCGTCCTTCAGGGCGACCGCAGCTACACGGCGCAGGCGCCGTTGTCGCAGTTCTTCGGTGCGCAGATGCTGACGCAAAGCTGGACCGTTCCCGGTGACGGCACGCATGTGCTCTATCCCGCCTCGATCGCCGGCGGCGACTCCTGGGTCGTTGCCTATCCGCTCGTCCGGCCCGATGGCCAGTGGTCGCTGCTTCTTGCCAATCGCGATTATGAGAACGCACACGATGTGAACGTCGTGTTCGACACCACCCAAGGCGCCGCCTGGTTCTCCGGCGACGTCACGCAAACCCAGTTCAGCCCCGCCCAATACAACTGGATCGAAAACGGCCGCCAAAGCCACCCCGACCCCGACAATCCACCCGCAACAACGATCGTCTCGGGAGGCCAGGGCACAAACTACACACTCCCCGCCGAAAGCCTCACCGTGCTGACAGGCGCCATCGGGCAGACGCGCTAAGCGTCCGCAATCCGTTGACACAACTACGGGTATCCAGTAGTATGCCGACGTTCGAATGGGGCGCCGAAAAGGCTCAGGCCAATTACCGAAAACATGGAATTGGCTTCGAAACTGCGACAGAGGTGTCATCTCCGCTCGCAGAGCGACAAAGGCCGAACGTGACGACTATCAGAGCCAAAACGCGAAAGACTGACGGCAAGTTGGTTCGCGTCCATTCCGATGGGCGTGAAGAAGAACTGCCTTCGGTTCCGATCCGGGAAATGGCGGATGCGGAGATGGAGGAAGCGGCGCGGAGCGATACCGAAAATCCCCCACTGTCTGCATCCCAACTGGCAAAGATGCGGCGTGTGCCGCGCGTGAAGACGCTGCGGCGCGCTTTGCATCTGACACAAGAGGAGTTTGCCGATCGCTATCACATCCCGCTGGGGACTTTGCGCGATTGGGAGCAGGGACGCAGCGAGCCGGATCAACCGGCGCGGGCTTATCTCAAGGTGATCGCGCGCGATCCGGAGGCCGTGCGCCGGGCGCTACGAAGCGCCGCTGAATAGCTTTGGCGGCGGTTGCCGGTAAAACGACGCGGCCTTTGTTCATGACTACGCGGTCGGGCAGAAGACAAAAAAAGTGGCCCGCATAAGCTGCGGGCCACCCTCTCATTCTCGAAGTGGCAATCGTCAGTCGTCGACGGCGTCGCGCACGGCGTCTTTGACACCGCCCACGGCGTTCTGAACTTTACCCGCAGCCTTATCGGCGGCGCCTTCAGACTTCAGCTTGGCATCGCCGGTGACCTTGCCGACTGCTTCCTTGATGGCGCCCTTGGCCTGCGTGGCCGATCCTGCAATACGATCCTTATCCATTGTCGATCTCCTGTTGGTGTTGGTTGGTGTGGTTCAGCGATAGAGCGTGCGCTCTTTTTGAACTTCCTCTGCCGTATAGGGTGCGGACGCCGGATCGAACCGCGTCCACCCGGCGTTGCGATACGCCGTGGCGCGCCCTCTGACGTCCACGCCCGATCCATCCAGAACGGCCTGAAGGCGCGGTGCATCGTCGTCCGCCACGCGCGCGACGACCAGTGCGCCGCCGCGACGGATGGCTTCCGCATAGACGTCTGCATCGTCTTTGCTGACGCCCGACTCCACGAGCGCTCCGATGGCTCCGCCCGCGACGCCGCCGGCGACGACGCCTGCTAGCGTAGACACGGCCCATCCCGCCGCGACGATCGGGCCGATCCCGGGAATCGCGAGCACGCCCAGTCCAGCCGCCAGACCGGCGGCACCTGCGGCGAGACCGCCGATGCCCGCGCCGGTCCGCGCGCCTTCCGCACGGTCGTCGACGCCGTCGCGATCCTTGTCGTGTTTGATGTCGACGTGCTTCACGTCGTCGTTCTCGTTCTTGTACCAGCCCTCGGCGTTGCTCGCGACGATACCGATGTCACTGTCACTGACGCCCGCAGCCTTGAGCGCATCTGCTGCAGTCCGTGCCGCGGGATAGTCGTTGTAGAGACGGGAAATGGTCTTGGTCATGGGCCACCTTTGTGATGATTGGAACCGGGTTACTCGGCGTTGACGTTGCCTTGATAGTCGACGCTCACATGCACGCGCTGTCCGTCTTTGGTTGCGGATCCGCGCCAAACGCCATTGGCGTCCTTGCGAAGCGTGCCGACATGGGAATATCCCTGTGCGGTAATCTTGGACTTCGCTTCGGATTGGGTGAAGCTGTTTGCGCCTTTGACGGGCATGTCCGAATTGTTCCCGCTGTCGGTCTTGACGGCAGGGTTCTGCGGCCCCGATTGCACGGGCGCCTGTGCAAGAGCGATGGATGTGGTGCAAGCAAGCATGGTCGCGAGAAGCGCGGCTTTGCGCATCGTCTGTCTCCGAAGTTGTAATGTGGAACGCACCACGTAACTCTCTTGCGCGCGCAATTGTTCCTTCGCCTACGCAACTTAAATGCGCTTCGGAGAAACAATATCGGTGCGGAATCGAACAGTGCTGCGCCGGCTCTTTAAGGCGTCACTCGCTTTCGGGTGCTCTTGAGTTCGATCCACGCCGGCGCATGGTCACTGGCGCCCGGCTCTCCGCGCACATGCTTGTCCACACCGGCCGAGATCAGCTGCTTGCTGAGCCTGGCGTTGAGAAGCAGGTGATCGAGTCGTAGTCCCGCATTGCGCTCCCATCGCTGCCGTTTGTAATCCCAATAGGTGTAGATGCGTTCGTCGGGGTGCAGCGCGCGCAAAGCATCCAGCCAGCCCTGGTCGAGAAGCTTGCGAAACTTGCGCCTGGGTTCGGGCTGCGTGAGCGCATCCTTGTCCCACGAGCGCGTCGGGTAGATGTCGATTTTGAGATCGGGCACGACGTTGAAGTCGCCGGCGAGAACCGCCGGAATGCCATCCCTGGTCAGTGTCTTCGCATGTTTGATGAGACGGTCGAACCACGCGAGCTTGTACGCAAATTTTGGTCCGGGCTGCGGGTTGCCATTCGGCAGGTAGAGACAACCGATAACGATGCCGGACACAGCTGCTTCGATGTAGCGCGCTTGGTCGTCATCTTCATCGCCGGGCAAGCTCCGGCGAATGGCAACGGGTTTGGTCCTGGCAAGGATCGCAACGCCGTTCCATGTGCGCTGTCCCTGCCAAACGGCATGATAGCCAGCCTCCTCGATGGCGCCGGCGGGAAACGCCCGTGTTTCTGCTTTGAGTTCCTGAAGGCATGCCACGTCCGGCTTTGCCTGCTTCAGCCAGCGCAGAAGATTGGGCAGCCGCCTGTTGATGTTATTGATGTTGAACGTGGCGATTTTCATGGCGCTTCGAGGCAAAGAAAGCTTCCAGAATCTTCTTCTGTCCGGCGACGATTTTCTGCAGGGCAGGCTTCTTGGTGAACCAGGCGCAACGGTCCGCCTCGGGAAAATATTGCACGCGCCCCGACTTCGGAGGCCATACCATACTGAAGGTGATGCTCTTCAGCGTCGCCGGGTCCAGATCGCCCTCGACCGACCACACCGACAGGTTCTTCGCGCTGTTCTGACGGAATTTGCCCAGGAACACGCAATCGCCGATTATCGGCGACCCGACTTCTTCCAGAAACTCGCGCTTGGCGGCATCGAGCGGATTTTCGGCGGGCATGATTGCGCCCTTTGGAATGGACCACGCGCCTTCGTCGCGCTTTGCCCAAATGGGCCCGCCCATGTGGACGAGCAGCACCTCCCGCTGTCTTCGCGTCCTGCGCCGAAAAAGCAGTATGCCGGCCGTCTCGATCATGCGGATTACAGTACCTGAATGCGCGTCTTCTCGCCCCGGCGGCTCTTGTCGCAAACTCAAGTCTCGCAGCACAACCCAGTTTCGCGGCAGGCCATCGCGCAGGACGACGGTCGTTTTGACGCCATCATCGACACACCGGAACGGTCGCGATGACGCCGCACAACAATATGCCGGAGCCGTTCATCCTGGCGGCGCGCAGTGCTTATGCGGCCGAGAGCTTCCTGCTCGATGTCCAGACCGTGAAGATGAACATGGTCGCGAACACGTTCATGCGCGCCCCCGGGGAATCCGTCGGCACGTTCGGCCTGGAATGCGCCGTCGATGAACTGGCGCACGAGATGGGTCTCGATCCGATCGATCTGCGCCTTCGCAACGAGCCGGAGAAGGATCCGACCAGCGGCCTGCCGTTCTCCTCGCGCCTCATCGCGGATGCTTGGCGCAAAGGTGCGGAGCGTTTCGGCTGGTCCAAGCGGGCAGCGGCGGGTGCGCGGCGTGAGGGCGAATGGCTGGTCGGCATGGGATGCGCTACGGCCACATATCCGTATTATCGCATGCCCGGCGGTGCTGCGCGCATCACGCTGACGCGCGATGGAAACGCGACTGTCGGAAGCGCGTCGCTGCTAGCGGAAGCGTTCCACTCCTCGTCAATACACCACGGCATCCCCGCAAGTGAACCCCCAGCGGGCGGGGGCATCGCTGGGGGCTAGTCGCCATGGACCTGACCGAGTCCCCAATACGGGTGTTGGGGAAGGTCTACGGCGCCGCGCGCTTACCCGAAATCGAACCCCAAAGCTGTATCGTTTTGCACAGTTTAGGACTCGCAATCTTAGTAGGTTTGGCCTACACGCCGCTGGACGGGGAACAAATCGCACATTCGGCTATCTATCCGTGAAGCGGCCGAAAATCCCCGCTCTCATTCTGGCCGCATAGCCGTTCATTACTTGGTTTACCGATTCATCACTTGGTTTACCGAAGGCATCTTCAAGGAAGACAAAGTGACCGTCGAGCGGGAGCAGGCAGCGCACGACGCGCAGGGCGGCGATTGGAATAACGAAGTATTTCCTCCAATCCGCGATCTGCGCGCGCCTCTTGCGCGGTGCGGGGTGCCGCAAGGCGATCGGAACAGCGATAGGGCGCGCTTGTCGAAGTTCTCATGGGAAAGCGAAGTGTCTCGTTGAGCTACTCAGATGCACAAGTTGTGATCATCACGGGGGGCTCGTCGGGCATTGGCCGATGCACCGCTGCCCTATTCGCGCAGCGCGGCTGGAAAGTTGGGCTCATCGCGAGGGGAGAGGAGGGGCTCGTAGCGTCACTCCGGGATGTGGAGGCGTTCGGAGGGTCCGCCGCCATCGCTCAAGCCGACGTCGCAGATAGCAAAGCTCTCGCAGAGGCCGCGGATGCGATCGTAACGGCGCTCGGTCCTATGGATGTATGGATCAACTGCGCTGGCAACGGCGTCTATGGCCGGTTTATCGATGTGCCCGAACGAGAATTCGAGCGCGTGACGGAGGTGACCTATCATGGCGCTGTCAACGGCACGCGCGTGGCGCTTGCCGCCATGCGCTCGCGCGATGCAGGCAGCATCGTCAATGTCTGCTCTGCTATCGCCTTTCACGGGCTGCCGTTGATGTCTTCCTACGCGGGTGCGAAGGCGGCCGTTCGCGCCTTCGGTCAAGCCGTTCAGGGAGAGCTGCGGCTTGAACGAAGTCGCATCAAGATCAGCACTGTGTTCCCGCCTGCAGTCAACACGCCGTTTTTTAGCCATGCAGTGAGCCATATGGGTTGGCCCGCGCGTCCCGCGTGGCCAGTTTACCAGCCGGAGGTGATCGCCCAGGGGATTTGGCAGGCTGTAGAGAGTGGGCGGCCAGAGATGACGATCAGTGGCACAGCCGCGACATTCTCTGTAGCGACCCGAATTGCACCGAGCCTGATCGCCTGGTGCATGTCGCGGTTTGGAATCGAGCGGCAACTGAGTCGGGATGACGAAGCGTGCCGGTTGCAGGAGCCGACATTGTTCGCACCGGCGCGGCGCGTATTCGACGTCCACGGTCCGTTCAATAAGGGGGCGAGAGCGCGAAGCCTGCATCTCTTGCTCGAGAAGCAGGTCACGGCTTTAAGGAAAGTATTTAAGCTCGGCTGGACTGCGCGGGCTTTGCCGTCAAACGCTCGGTTGCAGCCCACACACGTTCGACCAAAACCGGATCGAGAGCCCGGTGGTTCGGTGGGACCGCTCGTCGGTTCTTGAGATAGAGGCCGCTCACCGTGGCCATTTCTGGGGCGAGCGCTGCGTACAGCGCCGTATCGGCACCTTGTTCTGCGCTCAAGGCGAAAGGCGCCATTCCTCTCCAAACGAGTCCGATGATACCGCCGGTTCTCACCAGTCCGGTTGCGACCAGACCTGGATGAACAATGTTAGCGACCACGCCTGTTCCCTCTAGTCGTTTGGCGAGCGCGAAGGTCGTCATCATCAGTGCGAGTTTGGACTGGCCGTAGGCACGCACCATTGTCCAATTTCGGCCGAGCGCAAGACGATCTGGATCGATGCTAGCACGATCGGACGTGGATGAGCCGATGTTGATGATCCGCGACGGCGCACCCGCGCGCAACGCCCCGAGGAGCGCATTCGTCAAAACAAAAGGGGAGAGCAAGTTCGTGGCGAGCACGCGCTCATGCCCCTCCGTTGTGATGACCGGCTTGGCATCGAATATCCCGGCATTGTTCACCAGCACATCGACGGTGGGATGGCGCGATGCGATGCGTTCACTGGCATCGCGTGTCGCGGACAGCAGTGACAGGTCGGCAACGATCACTTCTAAACTGGCGTGCGGAACGTATTGCGCTATCCAGGTCTGCACCGCCTCAGCGCGAGCGCGGTCACGCGCGATCATGACGACGTGATAGTTCGCGAGCGCCAATCCCCGCGCAATCCAGCGGCCAATGCCTCCTGTCGCACCTGTGACAACTGCAATGGGCTGTTCGGAACCGATGATGGAATACTCTGCAAATTCCTTCGGCAGACGGACTTCGCCCCACTACAATTCTAACAGCAAGCCCACGGCTAAACAATTGGTGCAAGCGAGCGGAGCGGCCTTCGCACAGCGTTCTTGTTTTGCCTTCTAAGTTGGCGCACTTATTACGTCGCGACGGCCTGACTATCGCGCAGGCGGTGCAATGGGCAGCACGCGCCAATTGGCTCACCGCCGCGCGAACATGAAAGCGAAAGGTGGCGTGCAGCTTGTGGGCAGTCTGCGATCCCAAGGCGCCAATAGTGAGGTTCGGCCGTGCGTTGGCAGGACCCAGGTTCAGTGTGTGCTCAGAAGCGTTGGACATCGTTTAGCACTTGCAGGTGTCCTATTTTTTCTTCCGCTAGTGCCGCCTTGTTTTGCGGACCCTTGGAGCGACGTAAAAGGGCGAGCTTCCGAGGCTGGCATTACGCCAACGGTTGTCTATGACGGAACTGTGGCCGCCAACCTTAGTGGCGGTGAAAGAAATGGGATCGCTTTCGCCGGAGCGGCGCACTTGCAGATTCTCGGCGACGGCACTCGTCTAGTCGACGCTCCTGGTCTCACGATTTATGCCGACATCTTGAACACCCACGGCAAGGAGCCGAGCGCACTTGTTGGGGACATTCAGGGCGTGAGCAATATAGCCGCTCCCCCAGACATCCGGATCTATGAGGCCTGGGCACAATACAATTGGCGGTCCAGTTCGCTTCTGATCGGGCGCTACGACCTAAACACCGAGTTCTACCGGCTGGCTTCGTCGAGCGTGTTCTTGAACAGCTCATTTGGGATTGGGCCCGAATTCTCACAAAGCGGGCCAGCTGGAGCATCGATCTATCCCGATACGTCGTTGGGCGCGCGTATCGCCTACAAACCTGATCCGAACGTCGTCATCCGCGTAGCATTGATGGACGGCGCGCCGGTCGAACGGCCGCAATCCGAGGGCGGGCTGTTTTCGTCGAGGGATGGTGTCTTCATCATGTCGGAGCTTGCCATATTGACGCGTCCGGGAGCCGACATGCAGCCAGGAGCCGTCAGATCGCTCATTGGAAGAATGTCCACGCTGCCGCCTTACGAAGACAAGTTCGCAATTGGAGGCTGGTACTACACTTCGGATCTCGATGACCTGAGTGAACGCAACGCCAACGGCTCGCCGGTCAAGCATGCAGGGAGTGGCGGCGCCTATGCTCTCTTGGATGAACGCCTATTTGAAATCGGCAACGCCCATATCAATGGATTTCTGCAAGCCGGTCTTGGCGATGGACGGGTAAATCGCGTCGACTCCTATGTCGGCTTCGGCCTCGCCGCCACGGGCGTCATCGCTGAGCGGCCGAACGATCAGCTGGGATTGGCGCTGGCCGTAGCGGGAAACGGGTCCCACTTTTTGGCAGCATCGGAGAATCTGGAGCCGCAGTATGCAACCACGGAGGCGACCCTGGAGATGACTTATGTCTGCCAGGCGACCAGTTGGCTGGCCATCCAGCCCGACCTCCAATATGTCTGGCATCCGGGCGCCGTCCCCGGTCTACACAATGCAGCGGTGGTTCAGGTGGAGTTTGAGACGTCCTTCTAAACCACCCACAAACCATGGCGGCGGACCAGAAGCGAACTTGGCAACTTGGCGCGCAGTCTTTTCAAGCCGGGAATATAGTAGAGGAACCGCTGGCGACCAACGCCGAAGAGCAGCCCGCCTACATCCAAAAACCATCATCGATCGCGATACGAAAGTCGAAAGGATTGGGCAGCGCTTGGTTAGACTTTGTAGAGTCCCTCAGCGCCGAATAGGCCGGCTGAGCCAGGATTGCGTTTCCGATGGTTGCGTTCGCTGGCGACGTGCGGAACGACTTGTGCTAGCGGCAAAACTGTAAAAAAATAAGGCCGGCGCGTGAAGGTGACTGTCGAGTTTCTTTGAAAACGCATTGGTGAGGCGCGTGAACCGACCTAAGGTCCCTTACGATTCTGCATTACGGTCGAGATATTGCCACGAGTTTCCACGGCGATTGGCCAAAGGGTGAGACTGATAGACGGAATAAGTAATAGGCACGATATGTAATGAGCGACCCCAAATGGGCGGCTGCAGCGCCTGAAAAAACTTCTTGGTCGAGTTTTTCGCGAAAACCCGTGTGGCAAACGATTGCGCTCGTCGGTCTCGCTGCCGCCGTGCTGGCGATTGCCTTCCCACACAGTACCCTGACCGCGCCCATGCCACATACGGTCGATATGACCGACATGACCTGGATCGAGGTGCGCAGTGCCATCGAGCGTGGTTATACCGTGGCGATCGTGCCCTCCGGCGGGATCGAACAGAACGGTCCCCACATGGTGCTCGGCAAGCACGACTACATCGTACACGAGAACGCCAATCGCATCGCGCAAGCGCTCGGGCACACATTGGTGACACCGGTGGTGTCATTCGTGCCGGAGGGGAATTATCAGCCCGCCAGCGACAATATGATTTTCCCTGGCACCCTCGGCGTTCCGGAAACCGTATTCGCGCAGGTGCTCGAAGGCATTGCTCGTAGCCTCAAGTCCGCCGGCTTCAAGACCATTTGCTTCATCGGCGATCACGGCGGCGTCCAAGCGTCTCAAGCGACCGTCGCGGCCAAGCTCAATCGTGAATGGGGCGGCCAGGTCAGGGTGTTGAATGTGTCCGACTATTATGCGGACGAAGCGCAGATCAAATATTTGCGCGAACATGGCGAAACCGACGCGACGATCGGGAGCCATGCCGGGTTGATCGACACCTCGGAGTTGCTCGTCGTGCATCCGCAAGGCGTGAATCTGGCGCGGCTGGCGGCGCTACCGATGCGCTCCGAAGATGCGGGACATTCCGGCGCTCCGATGCGGGCGACAGCCGATTACGGCAAGGCGCTGCTCGATATCCGAGTAAATGCAGCGATCAGGCAGATCAAAGTGGTGCTGCTGAAAGACAAAAGGTAAAGTGAGTGCGGAAGTCGACAGTGCGCTCAGCGCATTCGCGGGCCGGAAACCAACAACGTTGAGATGGTGCTGAGCTCTCCGTTAGTTGCATGGAGTTTCTCAGATCAGAACTTTACACCACCCGAAATTCCGTAGGTGATGGGCTGAAGCAGCTGCTTCTCGTAGTACAGCGAACTCAGAAGCGTGCCGACGTCGTGCTGGTCCGTCAAATTGCGGCCCCAGAGACGAACGAAGAACTTGTCATTTCTCCTTGTACTTGCTGCTGAACGCGTAGTTCGCGGAGAACAGGAGGTTGGAGGTGTCGTGAAAATTCCAGGTGTAATCCGCACCAAGACGAGAGCTTATTCCACGCGATCGACGCGCTCGCCGGCGCCATGATAAGCTCGGCGCAAATGGCCAAAGCTCTTTCAGCATTATCTGTGACACAGCATGACGTGAAGCAGCCCCCGTCGAGACTGCTCCTCTCGGTGGGAATCTCTATTTCGTAGCCACAGATCGTTCGGACGCCAGACAAAGGTTGAATGCAACGGATGTTGCCACTGCGCTAAACGCAGTCGATAGCGATTTTATCTCGCGATGTCATGTCGGGCACACCGCAATCTCCCAACGATGCTTGCAGTTCAGCTTCACGCCGCGAGTCTCACGCGGCAATGTTCCACGACGCGAGCCCAGAGCGGCACCCCGCGCTCCAGCGCGTGAGTGAACCGTCCAGAGGACGGTCCATAACTCATTGTTTTTATTTGGAAACCTGGAGCGGGCGAGGCGAATCGAACGCCCGACCCTAACCTTGGCAAGGTTATGCTCTACCCCTGAGCTACGCCCGCAAATCCAGGTTGGGCGGGGTTTATGGCCCAGCCCGGGCCGGGATTCAATAGGCGGTTTCGGGTCTTATTCCGGCCGGACGGTCCGCGGGTTTCTGGGGCGGCCCTCACTTATATAGAGTGCCTGTCATGCGCGGGTTCCCGAGCCGTCATTATGTCACCTTCCGGTCGCTGCACAGCGAGCCGCTCACCGTTGCCGCGCGGCTGATGGTGCCAGAGGGTCCGAAGCCGGGTCCGAAGTCGGGGCCGGAGGAGAAATCTCCGGCGGTCCTGATCCTTCACGGCTCTGCCGGACCCTCCACCCGCGAGGGCGGTTATGCCGAGGCGCTTCACGCGGCGGGCTTCGTCACGCTCGAGCCGGATCAGTGGTCGTGCCGTGGCCTTGCCGGCGGATCGGAAGGAAGGCCCAAAACCGTGGCCGAAACGCTGCCCGATGTCTTCGGCGCACGCGCCTATCTCGCGGCGCATTCGGCCGTCGATCCGAAGCGGATCGCGGTGATGGGATTCTCATTCGGCGGCGTCGCCTCGATGCTGGCGGCGACACGCGCGTACAGCGGCCGCTTCTCGCCGGATGCGCCTTTCGCGGCGTTCATGCCGGTCTATCCCGCGTGCTGGACCTACAACAACGTGCCGGGACACGAATTCTCGGGGCTCGTCGATGCACCGCTGCTGCTCGTCACCGGTGCGCTCGACGAATACGACGACGACGCCCAAGCGGGGCCGAACCTCGTGGCGTCGCTGTCGTCATCCGACCGCGCGCGCATCCGCACGCATGTGTTTGCGGATTCGCATCACTGCTTCGACATGCCGGGCGTCGATGTCGTCGTCGAGGATCCGATGAGCCACAGAGGTGCTGGAGGCAAGGTCGTCATGCGTCACAATGCAGAGGCCACGGCGCAATCGCATCGGTTGTGTGTGGATTTCTTCCGCGAGGCGATTGGTTAGAGCATCTACCCCTCGTCGTCATCCTGAGGTGCGAGCGTAGCGAGCCTCGAAGGATGACATCGCTACGGTGCGTGCTTCGAGGCACCGCTTCGCGGCGCACCTCAGCATGACGGGAGTTGAGTTTGTATGCCCAGAAGAAAATTTTCGCGTCTGTGCAGATCGCCTAATTCGTCCACTGCGCGAGCCAGTCGGCGAGGGCTTGGGGGGTCATGTGGCGTGCGTCCTGGATGGCCGAGACGCGGCCGGTATTGACCAGCTTGCCATCCGTGGTCACGACCAGAAATGCGGGCACGCCGTCGAGCCGCTGGGTGATGCCGTAGCGCGCGGGGATCTGCAGGTTGCGATTGAAGCGGCCGACATCGACGCTCACGATCTCGTAATGCGCGCTCAGGAAGCGCTCCATTTCGGGCAGCTCCATCAGGCCCGCCATGATGCGGCAATCGGCGCACCAATTGCCGCCCAGATCGATCATCACGCGCTTGCCGCTCTTCTTCGCGCGCGCGATGGCGGCGTCGACTTGCGCATCGGCGTTTGCTTTCTCGTCATAGGGCGCATCCGGAACGGTCAGCTCCTTGAGCGAGGCGATGCTGACATGCGGCGCGGTGGCGGCTGAAGCCGGTGCGGCAAGGGCGAGAAAGGCAAAAGCAAGCGGGATAAAGCGCATGGATGGCTCTTCGGGTTGGCGTGCGGCGGATCGGAGGCTATCCTACCCGCCGCGTGGAACAACGCGCAACGCGGCCTATTGGCGGCGCTTTCACGGGGGCGTGAAGCGCGGTGGCTGGCCGGGCGTGGACGTAGCCGCTAAAGAGGCTACGCGGAACCGCGAGGGGAAAGTGCCATGAAAAGAACATTGATCGGAGCTTTCGCGCTGATGACGATTTCCATGAATGCTTTTGCCGCGGCACCCCCGCCCGACGCCGGCGACGCCGCCAATCCCGCCTACATGTGGGACTTGAGCGATCTTTATCCGTCGCCCGAGGCGTGGACCGCTGAGCACGCGAAGATCAAGGCGCAAGTCGAAGGTCTCGACAAATACAAAGGCACGCTCCACAAGAGCGCGGCTTCGATGTTGGCGGCGCTCTCCGCGATGAGCGATGTCAGCAAGGAGGTCACGCGCCTTAACGTCTATGCCTCGCTCAAGGGCGACGAGGACGTGCGCCTCTCGAAAGATCAGGAGCGCGTGCAGCTCGCCCAGGCGCTGCAATCGCGTTTCGGCGAAAAGACCGCATGGCTGTCGCCGGAGGTGATCGCGGCGGGGCCGAAGAAAGTCCATGAATTCGAGAAGCAGTCTCCCGAACTTGCCAAGCGTTTCGACTTCTATCTCGACAACATCCTGCGCAGCGCGCCGCACACGCTCTCGCCCGAATCCGAGAATGTGATGGCGGCGGCTGGCAATGTGCTGATCCAACCGAACAACATCTACAGCCAACTCGCCAATGGCGAATTGCCGTTCCCCAGCATCACGCTGTCGGACGGCACCAAGATCGACCGTCTCGATCAATCCACTTACGAAAAATACCGACAGGCGCCGAACCGCGCCGACCGCAAGCTGGTGTTCGATACGTTCTGGAGCACATGGAAGAAATACGAAGGCACGTTCGGCGCCTCGCTGAACACCCAGGTGCTGGCGGCGGAATTCGACGCCAAGGTGCGCCACTATCCCGATGCGCTCGCCGACGCGCTGTTCGCCGACAACATGCCCGAAGCCGTCTATCGCCAGCTTGTCGCGCAGGCGAATGCGGGGCTTCCGGTGTTCCACCGCTACCTGAAACTGCGCAAGAAGCTGCTCGGCATCACCGACGATCTCGCCTATTACGACATCTATCCGACGATGTTCAAACTCGACCAGCCGATGCATTTCACGGTGGCCGATTCCGAGCAGATCGCATTCGACGTGACCAAGCCTTACGGGCCCCGCTATGCCGCCAAGCTGCATCAGGCCTTCGCCGGGCGCTGGATGGACGTACTACCGCGCCCGGGCAAGGCCTCGGGCGCCTACATGAACGGCTCGGCCTATGACGTGCATCCCTATCTGCACCTGAACCACAATTACGATTTCCAGTCGCTGTCGACCTTCGTGCACGAATGGGGGCATGCGGTGCATACGCTGCTCACCCACGACGCGCAGCCTTATGAAAAGTCGAACTATTCGACCTTCGTTGCCGAGACCGCCTCGATCGCCAACGAGATGCTGCTCAACGACTACATGGTCGCGCATGCCAAGACCAAGCAGGAGAAGCTCTATTATCTGGGCGAGGGGCTCGAGCTGATCCGCGGCACGTTCTTCCGCCAGACCATGTTTGGCGAATTCCAGCTCGCCATCCACGAAGAAGTGGAGAAGGGCAACGCGCTCTCCGGCAAGCGCATGTCGGAGATGTATTGCGATCTCCTGAAGCGCTATCACGGCGACGCCGACGGCGTGATGAAGATCGACCCCGAATACTGCATCGAATGGGCGTTCATCCCGCATTTCTATTACGGCTTCTATGTGTGGCAGTACGCGACATCGATGGCCGGCGCGGCCCAGTTCACCGACGCGATCGAGCACGAAGGCGCGCCTGCGCGCGACCGCTACATCGACATGCTGAAAGCGGGCGGTTCGGATTACGCCTACGAGCTCTACAAAAAAGCCGGCCTCGACATGGCGACACCCGCGCCCTACCAGGCCCTCGTCGCCCGCATGAGCCGTATCCTCGACCAGATCGACGCGCTGGAAGCGGAAAAGTAGTCCGTTCGTGGATCGACATGGGCACCACGCAACGCACGGAAAGGTGGGCATCGCACTCGCGGTTGTCGCGATGGCGCTGGCCGGATGCAACGGCACCGCACCGGCGGTCGCGGTCACGAGCGAAACGCAGGCGATCAAAATCGCGAAAGACCGCTGCGAATGGACAAGGCCGTTCGATGCGACCGAACGCTGGCACGCGGCGCTGCATGAGGGCCTCTGGCACGTCTGGCTGGTGCGCGACATCGACCCGAAGGAGCCTGTCGTCGGGGTGCTCGACATCCGCATCCGCGAGAGCGACGGCGAGGCCGGGAGCTGCAACAGGGCATACTGATACCTGAACTCTGGTGTCGGCATTCAGTTCACAAATCTCGTCATGCTGAGGTGCCCGCCGGAGGCGGGCCTCGAAGCACGCACCGCAGCGATGTCATCCTTCGAGGCTCGCTCCGCTCGCACCTCAGGATGACGATGACGATGGACCGGGCAGCGCCGCGCGTTTGCGCTGGAGGAAAGCGCGGATTGCGGGGTCGGTTTCGAGGCCGATGGCGCGCTCGTAGGCCGTATCGGCTTCCTGTGCCCGTCCCGTGCGCGCGAGCAGTTCGGCGCGTGCTGCCCAGAAGGGCTGGTATTGCGAGAGGCGCGGATCGCGGGCAGGGCCGTCGAGCGCAGTGAGCCCGGCTCCGGGCCCTTGCGTTTCGGCGACCGCTATCGCGCGGTTGATCGCCACCACTGGCGAGGCGGTCATGGCCAGCAGCGCGTCATAGAGCGCGAGGATCGCATCCCAGTCCGCGCGGCCCTTGATGCGGCGCACGGCATGCGCCGATTGCAATGCGGCTTCGAGCTGGTAGCGCCCGATGGCGTTCATCCGGCTGGCGTGGTGGAGGAGGGTTTCCGCCTCGTCGATCGTGGCCGCATTCCAGCGCTGGGTGTCCTGTTCATCGAGCGGCACGAATGCGCCATCCGCGTCGCGCCTGGCCTCACGCCGCGCTTCGGTGTGCAGCATCAACGCCAGAAGGCCGAGCGCTTCGGGCTCGTCAGGCAGCAGCGACACCGCCAGGCGGCCAAGCCAGATCGCCTCGGCCGCGAGATTGCGGCGGCGCAGACCCGTTCCGACAGGATCGGACCAGCCTTCGGTATAGGCGGCATAGATTGCCTCCAGCACCGCATCGAGACGCTCGCGGAGATCGGCGCGTTCGGGAATACGAAAGGGAACGCCGGCGTGACGGATCTTGGTCTTCGCGCGCACCAGCCGCTGTCCCATCGATGCCGGCGCGATCAGGAATGCCGAAGCGATGGTGGCCGCATCGAAGCCGAGCACGGTCTGCAGGATCAGCGGCGCGCGGATCGCTTCATCGATGGCGGGATGGGCGCAGGCGAACATCAGCGCCAGCCGCTCGTCGGGAATACCATTGTCGTTCGCGGAAGCGAGTTCCTCGGCCATGAGTTTCAGATGATCGGAGGCGTCCTGGTGGCGGCGGCTCTTGCGCGCGATGTCGCTCGCCTTGCGCCGCGCGACGGTGAGCAGCCAACCGTCGGGATTTTCGGGCACGCCGTCCTTCGGCCAGTGCGCAAGCGCAGCCGCAAACGCTTCCGACAGCGCGTCCTCCGCGCCCGCGACATCGCGCGTGCGGGCGGCGAGAAAGGCGATGAGCTTGCCGTAGCTTCTGCGCGCGGCGTTCTCCGCGGCATCGCGGGCAAGCGCATCGCCTTCGCCCATCACATCGCCCAGACCGGACGCACTTCGATTGTCCCGAAGGCCGCGCTCGGGCAGCGCGCCGCCCAATCGTTGGCCGCGGCGAGGTCTGGCACCTCGATCAGGTAATAGCCGCCAAGCTGCTCGCGTGTTTCGGCGTAAGGTCCGTTGAGCACGCTGGTCTTGCCGTCGCGAACTTGCACAGTGGTTGCGGTGGCAACCGGCTGGAGGCGGTTGCTGCCCACATAGACGCCGCCTTTCTTCAGCGCCTCGGTATAGGCGCCGAACGCCGCCATGACCTCGCCCATCTTTTGCGCGCTCATCGCGTTCTCGGCGGCTTCGCTCCCGTGGATGAGCAACAGATATTGCATCGCGCGCTCCTCACATCGCCCAGACGGGGCGGACTTCGACGCTGCCATGGCTCGCGGCCGGACAGCGCGCCGCCCAGGAGAGCGCCGCGTCGAGATCGGGCACGTCGATCAGGAAATAGCCGCCGAGTTGTTCCTTGGTCTCGGCATAGGGGCCGTTGAGCGCGGAGGTCTTGCCGTTCGCGACGCGCACCAGGGTCGCGTCGCTCGCGGGCCGGAGCCGGTTCGAGCCGATGCCCACGCCTTCCTTGCGCAGCGCTTCGCCGTAAGCGGTGTAGGCGGCCATCGCTTTCTGGGCGTCTTCGGGTTTCAGCGCCGCGAACCCGTTGGGGTCCACATAGGCGAGCAGCATGTATTGCATCGGGTTTTCTCCTTCATCGGTTCAGCCGGATCGGCTACCCCAATGACGCGCGGCACTAGCCCGTTTCGACAGGCGGGGGGAAAATTATTGCGCTGGCTTGCCGTACTCTTCCAGCTTACGCCGCGCTGGCGAGCGGGCCTGCCTTGAAGCGTGACCGCAGGCGGAAGGCCACGATCAGGAGCGAGATTCCGAACACAATGGCGTAGGCGCCGATCCACCAAGTCAGCACCACCGCGCCGATGAGCGGCGCGATCAGCAGCAGCACGCCGTAGGCGAGCGAGGCGATGGCGCCGAGCACAAGCCACCAGCGGCCGTGATCGGCATCCATGCGGAACGCGGCCGCGAGCATGAAACCGCCGGTGATGATCGCCCAGAGCGCGAGCAGGGTAACGAAGAACACGACGGTGAGGCCCGGCATCGCCACGGCCACGGCGCCCGCGAGGATATCGACCACGCCTTCGAGCGCGAACCACATCCAGCGTTCGCCGGCCTTCGCTGCGCGCACCGCGCTGACGATCGCGAACACGCCGTCGACCACGGCATAGACCGCGAAGATCAGCACCAGCGACAGCAGCGCAGCCGCCGGTTCGAGGAACGCGATCACGCCGAACAGGATCGCGAGAACGCCGCGAATGACAAACGCCCACCAGTTGCGCACCAGCACGGAGATCATGGGAGCCTCCCTTACAGCCGGTGGAACTATAGCACCTTGGCGCGCCTGGCGGGAGCGTCCTTCGAGGCTCGCTTCGCTTGCACCTCAGGGCGACGATTTTCTATATCTCAAGGTGGCGCGTCACCCTGAGGTGGCTGCGGAGCGGCCCTCGAAGGGCGACGCGCGGGCCCCCGGCAGATTCAAAATCTCGCTGCTAGGCGGTCTTCTGCATGACGAGGTTCAATTCCCGGATCATCGTCTCGCGCATCGCGAATTTCTGGATCTTGCCCGTTACCGTCGTCGGAAACGCGTCCACGAAGCGGACGATCCTGGGAATCTTGTAATGGGCGATCTTGCCCTTGCAGAATTCCTGGACCGCTCGTGCGTCCTGCGTTTCGCCGGGCTTCAGCACGACCCAGGCACAAAGCTCCTCGCCGTATTTCGGATCGGGAATCCCGATGACCTGCACGTCCGCGATGGCCGGATGGCCGTAGAGCAATTCTTCGATTTCGCGAGGATAGATGTTCTCCCCGCCGCGGATAACCATGTCCCTGATGCGGCCGACGATATTGCAGAACCCTTCATCGTCGAGCACCGCCAGATCGCCCGTGTGCATCCAGCCGGCATCGTCGAGCACTTCCGCCGTGCGGGCCTCGTCGTCCCAGTAGCCGCGCATCACCGAATAACCTCGCGTGCAAAGCTCTCCCGATTGGCCGCGCGGAACGATACGGCCTTCCGCGTCGACGATCTTGACTTCGACGTGGGGATGAACGCGGCCCACTGTCGTAACGCGCCGTTCCAGACTGTCGCTGATGGAGGACTGGAAGCTGACGGGGCTGGTCTCGGTCATGCCGTAGCAAATGGTGATCTCCGGGATATGCATTTCCGAAATCACCTGACGCATCACTTCGATGGGGCAGGGCGATCCCGCCATGACACCCGTCCGCAGCGACCGGAAATCGAACCGGCTGAACTCTGGGTGGCCCAGCATGGCGATGAACATCGTCGGCACGCCATACAGGGCGGAACAGCCTTCCGCCTCGACGGCCGTCATGGTCGCGACCGGATCGAAGCCCTCCGCGGGGTAGACCATCGTGGCGGCGTGGGTGAGGCAGCTTAGATTGCCCATCACCATGCCGAAGCAGTGATAAAGCGGCACCGGTATGCAGAGCTTGTCACCCGGCCGAAGCGCTATGGCTTCGCCCACGAAAAAGCCGTTGTTCAATATGTTGTGGTGCGTCAGCGTAGCGCCTTTCGGCGCTCCGGTGGTGCCGCTCGTGAACTGAATGTTGACCGGATCGTCGAACTGCGTCTCTTCCGCGATCTCGCGCAAACGGCGTCTATCGTCTTCCGTCGCGCGCTCCGGGACGCGGTCGAAGGCAATGCAGCCTTCATATTCGCGATCGCCCATCGTGATGGCGAACGCCAGTTGCGGCACGCGTCCTTCGGCGCGCAGCGTCTGCAACATCTGAAGGTATTCGTTTGTCTTATGCCGGATCGCGAGAACGAGGGCCCGGCAACCGACTTTGTTGAGCGCATACTCGGCCTCGGCCAGCCGGTAACTCGGATTGATATTGACGAGAACCAGACCGGCCTTCGCCGTGGCGAATTGCACGATCGTCCACTCGGCGCGATTGGGTGCCCAGATGCCGACGCGGTCGCCACGTTGCAGGCCCAAACCGAGAAGGCCCGCAGCAAACGCATCGACCCTGCGTTTCAATTCGTCATAGGTCCAGGAAACCTGCTGATGCCGCACGATCAGCGCCAGATGGTCCGGATAGGATGCGCAAACGTCGTCGAAATAGGCGCCGATGGTTTTCCCGATCAGGGGCGCTCGGCTGGTACCGCTGACGTAAGAGATCTCCACCACACGCCCTTCCCCGACCGCGTGCAATCGACACTGGTGGGGTATCAAAGAACGAAAAGCGCACGACGTCCAGCAAGGTATTTTAACACGCCGGTCGTGGTACGATTGCTACCGCGATTCAGTATCCAGCGGGCGTTCGGTGCAAGTGCTCAAGGTCGCCTGCTGGCAATTTGCCACGGACATCGCTGAATCGGACCAACTTGCCCAGGTCTTCGTCCCAAAGGGTCAAATTGCCCGCTGCGAGCGCGCGCCGGAGAGACAGCGATACGGCAGGGCGCAGAAATTCGCTGCTTTGATGACAAGCCGCGAGCCGATAGTTCGGTACGCGCGGCGAGAGATGATGAATGTGATGGTAGCCGATGTTGCCCGTCGCCCACTGCAAAACGCGCGGCAGTGCCAGATGCGACGAGCCATTCAACGCGGCTTCATCAAAACTCCAGGCGGATTGACGCAGCCATGCGCCGTTTTCGAACCTGTGCTGGACTGAGAACAGCCAGAAACCCACGACGGTGGTCACGAAGAAGATCGGCAACTGCACCATCGCGACGGAACCGAAACCAAGCCAGAAGCCGAATACCAGTAACATCACGGTGAGCGCGGCGTTGGTGAGCCAGACGGACCGGCGCTCGGTGGTCCATGTTTTGGGTGCGTCGAACGGAAAGCGATAGAAGAGCAGAAACACCAGGGGCGGAATGATGAAATTGGCGAGTAGTACGTTACGCGGCAATCGATACAGCACACGCTGCAGCGGTGAGAGTGCTCGATACTCCGCGACCGTAATACAAGTCGAGTAGATGTCCGCGCCCGAGTCGCGGCGATCGAGATTGTTCCAGTTGGCGTGATGCTGCGCATGCTGGCGCTTCCAATTCGCATAAGGCGCCAGGGTCAATACGCCGCAAAGGGCACCGATAACGTCATTGGCTCGCGGCGACCGCAGGAACGAGCCGTGACCGCAATCGTGTTGGACAATGAAAGTGCGCACGAGCGCGGCTGCCGCGGGTATCGCGAGCGCGAGCGTGAGAAGATAAGAAATGGAGAGCGAAAAATACATCAGCGCGCAGAGCGCTACATAAAGGCCCGCTGAGGTCACGAGCTGGACAGTTGCGGACGAGGCAGACGCCTGTTCGAAGGGCGCTATGGCCCCCCGCAGTTCCGCACGAGACGCTTTATGCATTCGCAAATTTTCCTTGGGCAGGTTCTAGGTATTTGGGTGACGAAATTCGTTCTCCTCGCCCTAAGCGACATAAGGACAAGAGCCAGTTCGAAGATTGTCAGTGTTGGGAGCGCGGGCGCCGTTCTGCAAAGCGCCCCGGATGTCTCTCAAGCGCCAGTTCACGAAGAGCTGGCGACGGTTCAAACTACGTCAGATCCTAGTGACGAGTCACGTCTTTTGTCGGGTACCGCACAAAGACCGTGCGGTATGGCACAGAATTAACGAAAGGCGCGTTTGCGCCGCCGGAGCGAAAGCCCGGCCCGGGCGTTACAGTACGTTGGCCTGTGTTGGGCACTGCACATACGAGTGCCCGACCGAACCCTCAAGATATGTTATCCGTAGGGCGCCCATCGGTGCGCCGTCCACAGCTGCGGTTCCACTGCTCGCCCGGTCGAGCGGAGAACGGCGCATTATGGCGAGCTTTCCGAAGAACGGCTTTCTCAGTTCGTTGTCGCGCGCCGACAGGAAGCTATTGGAAGCGAACGCGTCTATTGTGGCGTTGGACCACGGCAAGCAGCTTCAAGAGCAGCACGCGCGCATCGAGAACGTCTATTTTCCGCTCAATGGCATAATATCGCTGTTGACGGTTATGCGGAATGGAACTGCTCTCGAGTCCGCGATGATCGGCGCGTCGGGTGCGTCGGGCCTAGCGGTGGGTTTGGGACGGCCGCGCGCAATCAGCCGGGCGATGGTCCAGGCTCCGGGAACCGCTCTTCGAATATCGGCCGCTCATGTTCTGAAAGCTGCGCGACAGAGTGCAACCTTGGCCGTGTGTATCGGCGCGCATCAGGAAATTGTCTTGGCGCAGGTACAGCAAACCGCCGCGTGCAACTGCGCACACACGGCGGAACAGCGTTTGTCGCGATGGCTCCTGCAGGCTCAGGACTACCTCGCCGCGGGGGAGACGATCCCTTTTACCCACGAATTTCTTTCCAGCATCCTTGGCGTGCGCCGCTCCACAGTAACGCTCGTCGCGGTTTCCTTGCAGCGTTCAGGCTCTATCCACTACAAGCGCGGACGCATCGAAATCTTGGACAAAGCCGCACTTAAGGCGAGCGCTTGCGAATGCTATGGCGCCATTCTCGCGTTGAGCCGAGCGCCCTTACCCGCCGCGTCAGGACGAAACACAAAGTGAGCGCGTGGTTACCTGACGTCTTGTGGGCTCAGACGCTGGGAACCGTCATTACCAGTTCTCGAATGGGAGCCGCGCTTCGATCTCAGCAGCGCCTTTAGTGGATCTCCCAGGTGATCGACACGCTGGCGGACACACTTTCCTCGCCCGAGGCGATCGGCGTTGGCGCTTTGGCAGCCATCAACATGCGGGCCATGGGTTGTGGCGGAGAATATTCCGCGCCGCCTTCGCCGATCGAGAGGATAGGACCGAGCGTCACGCCGGCGGCGGCGGCGAGTGTCTGCGCGCGCGCGGTCGCGTCTTTCACCGCTTCCTCGCGCGCTTTGGCGAGCAGCGGCTTGGGATCGGCGATGGAGAAATTCGGGCCGTCGATCTGGTTGCTGCCGGCGGCGACCAGCGCATCGATGGCGGGACCGATCTTGTCGAGCCCCACGACCATCACGGTGACAGTGTTGGAGACCTGATAGCCGGTGATGCGCGGCGCGCCGCCCGGTTTCGGGTTTCCGTATTGCGGCGAGACCGAAAAGTTGGAGGTCTGGATGTTCTTCTCGGCGATGCCGGCGCGCTTCAGCGTGTCGAACACGCCGTTCATGGCGCGCGAATTGGCGGCGAGCGCCGCGGCCGCCGTTCCGGCCTGGGTCACGACGCCGGTCGAAAGCTGCGCCTGATCGGGCGTGGCTTTCACCTCGCCGGTGCCGCCGACGCTGAGCACGCGCGGTTGCGGCACCGCCTGCGCGCCGGCCTGAGTGGAGACGAAAAGCACTGCCATCAGGACCGCAGCGGACAATGAAGCCGGCAATGAAGAACGCATGATCAATTCCTTCGCGAAAATCGAGCCCAATCTGCCTGACCGTCAAGGCAAAACTGCGGCGGAATTGCGCGACCGCCCCGGCCCGGGCGAAAGCGGTTTTTGCGCGGGCGGAAATCCTGCTATCACCGGCCCGGGGCCTGTAGCTCAGTTGGTTAGAGCTGACCGCTCATAACGGTTAGGTCGCAGGTTCGAGTCCTGCCGGGCCCACCAACATAATCAAGGTGCTTTCTGCACATGGGTTACAGGTTATACCGAGGACATAGGTAACACCTTTGGGCGGAAAGGAAGCTGACTGGCCAAATGCGGTCTTTTGTTCGCTTGATTCTGACATTTTGGCCGGCAAAGACGGTTGAGAGAATGATCTTGCGTTGCTTGTAGCAGGTGCGGCCGCAGGTATTGGGTGACGGTCTTGTCGTCGTCAGACATCATCTTGCGCCTTAAGTCGCCACGGCGGGAAACGCCGGTTCTCGCCTGCCCAATAGAGACACAGCCTGTTCCCGGCCGGGTCGCTGAGCCACGCCTCGCGCCACTTCCAGCTCTGATCGACGGGATCGCCGTCGAAAACAACGCCCTTGGCACGCAATGCCGCGACGTGCGCGCCCAGATCTTCGCACTCGAGATAAATATGCGGCCCGTTCGCCGCGCCGCTGGCATCGCCCAGAAGCAGCGAGAAGGTGCTCTCGCCATCATCAATCTCGAAGCGCGCATAGTAATCGTTCTTCACGATCAAACGGAAATCGAGCGTCTGATAGAACGCGATGGACGCATCGAGATCGACGGCAGTCACGGTCACCTGGTTAAGCCGCATTGCTAAGCCCTTTCAACAGGGTTGATTTAAGCCGCGGCAGCTGATGCCGAGGCTGCGATACGAGCTGTCTGATCGCACCAGCGCGTGGACGAGGTTCATTTCGGCCTCGGGGTTTGAGCAATCATCTGAATCTCAACGACACCGGCGGCGGGGAGCAAAGAGGTAACTCCAACTGCCGTCCAAGCCGGCTTGGGGCCGCGCATGAACTCTTCCTTGACCGCCTCGAATGCGTTGAACTGTTCGTCGCGTGACCCAGAAAAGTTCGGGCCGTCCCAGACGTGAAAGCTGTTGATCATCACGACATCATCGAAGCCAAGTCCGGCGGCCTTCAAATAGGTCGCGATGCGCCTAAAGGCTCTGCGGACTTCGACCTTATATGCCGTAACATCTGCCCCTTCGTCGGGCCGCCGGCCTGCTACCACGCCGGAAATGAACACCAGATCGCCGGCCCGGCGTACCGCCGCGTAGCCGTAGTCGTCATAAGCCTCTTTCTCATCGGCACTCGGAAGGATGACTTCGCCGCTGGGCGTTGGAATTCGTATAGGCGGCGTGACCGTGGCCGGCGCGGCCAGGGCCAGCACTGGCTGGAGGGCGCTTAGACCAACGATCGCGATCATGATTGCCGTTCGCGGTTTCATTTGCCCGTTCCCTCAAAAATACCTGAATTTCCTCGCATATCCGGCATCGGCATGGCCAATAGCTTTCGTCTATCGAATGCGTAGACAACAAGTAGTTCCGATGCCGCCGCGACGCCCGCATATCTGTCCCACCGAACCACGGGATGAGGAATTTGCGGATGACCGTTATGGCGAAAACACCGAAAACGACTGGCGCGACCAAGAACCCCGTCGCCGACTACGGTCAGACCGTACTCGTGCTGCAAGGCGGAGGCGCTCTCGGTGCGTACCAAGCCGGCGTCTATCAGGCTCTGCACGAAGCGGATATCGAACCGGACTGGATCATCGGCACGTCGATCGGCGCCATCAATGCGAGCCTGATCGCAGGCAATACGCGCGATCAGCGTATCGCACGGCTGAAGGAATTCTGGTCCACCGTCGAGCATGGGCCGCTGCTGAAACTCGCAGGTGCGTGGCCGATCGTCGGCCAGAGCGCCGCAACCTTCCTCTCCACCATCACCGGCGTGAACGGTTTCTTCGAGCCGAACCCGCGCGCGCATCAGGGCAATCACGTGAAGCTGGGCGCGGACAGCGCTGGCTACTACTCGACCGCGCCGCTACGCAAGACGCTCTCCAAGCTGGTCGATTTCGGACTGATCAATGACGGGCCGGTGCGGCTGACGGTCGGCGCCGCGAATGTGCAGACCAGCCAGATGCGCTATTTCGACAGCCGCGACAGCAGGCTGGACGTGCGCCATGTGATGGCGTCCGGCGCATTGCCGCCGGCATTTCCCGCGATCCGTATCGACGGCGAGCTCTATTGGGACGGCGGCATCCTCTCCAACACGCCTGTTGAGGCGGTGTTCGACGACAAGCCCCGCAAGAACGGCCTCGTGTTCGCGGTGCATCTGTGGAATCCGAACGGACCGGAGCCAGATTCCATCCTGAAAGTGATGAACCGGCAAAAGGATCTTCAGTATTCGAGTCGCGCGGGCACACACATCGCGCGTCAGAAGCAGATCCACCGCCTGCGCCACATCATCGCCGAGCTATCCAGGCGGCTGCCGGAAGAAGCATTGCGCGACAAATTCGTGCGCGAGATGACCGCCTATGGGTGCCCGACGCGGATGCATGTCGTGCGCCTCCTGGCGCCGCAGCTGCATGGCGAGGACCATGCGCGCGACATCGACTTCAGTCCCGCCGGAATCTGTGCGCGTTGGGATGCCGGTTACGCCGATACGCAGCGCGTGCTGAAAGCCGCGCCGTGGAAGGCGCCGGTTGACCCCATCGAAGGCTTCATCCTGCACGAAGCCAATGCCGGCGTGATGCAGGACGAAGATATGTCCGCCGTGATTCCCAAGCCCTGACCCCCCAAGCCTTGAAAGGACCAACTGTCATGAAACCCTTCTCCACCACCCTGCTTGCTTCCGCCCTCGCCGTGTTTGCCGCGAGCGGCGCGGTGTGTACGCCTGCGTTCGCCGCTTCGAATGACGGCCAGCCCAAGGCCGAGCATTTGAAGACCGACGACGGCGTAATCCGTCTGGAAAGCGCCTATGGCGTCGCCGAAACCGTGGCACGACTGAAGGCCGACATCGCCGCCAAAGGAATCAAATTCTTCGACGAGATCGACCAGCAGAAGCTGGCGGCCGATGCGGGGGTAACATTGAATCCGTCAACGCTTTTGGTGTTCGGCAATCCGCCGCTGGGCACACAGTTCCTATCTGCCAATCCTTACTCGGGTCTCGACTGGCCGGTCAGGATGCTGGTGCTGCAGGACGCGAATGGCCAGGTGTGGATCGCCTACACCGACTTCACATACGTCGCGCATCGCCACCACATCACCGAACGCGATCCGCAATTCGCGATGGCGACGATGGTCGCGGCCTCTATCGCGTCTGCGGCCCAGAACGCCGCGGTGGCATCCAACTGAGGCGTGCGATGCAAGCCTGGCTCAAACTCTCGTGGCTGCTTTTGAGCATGGCCGCATTGATCGCAGCCACAAGCGCAAGCTTTGGATAAGTGACATGAAAGACGCGTTCGGCAACCGGCTCACGACGGCACACGCGGCGACCGCTGCGGCGGTGGATATCTATACCGCGGACTGGATCGGCTACGGCACACGCCTGCGCACGATCTTCGAAGCAGCGGATGCCGATCCGGACTGCGCTTTCGCGAATGCCTGTGCCGCATCGGTGCATATGGCGCTGGAAGCTTCGAGCGGTTTTGTTGCGGCCAAGCCGTACCTGGCACGGATGCGCCGCAACGCCCAGGGCGCGACGGACCGCGAGCAGATGACAATCGCGGCCGTCGACGCCTGGTCGATGGGCGAGACCCGCATCGCAACCGCGATCTATCGCGAACTGGTCGAGCGTTATCCGACCGACATCGCCGCGGCGAAATGGGGCCAGTATCACGCCTTCAATCTGGGCGACGCGGTGACGATGCGCGCGATGGCGCAGGCCGTGATCCGCGCGCATCAGGACACACCCGAAGCCTGGGGGATGCTGGCGTTTGCCGAGGAACAATGCCACCGGCTGGTCTTGGCCGAGGAAGCTGCGCTGCGCGCGCTGGCGATGAACCCCAACGTCGCGTGGGCGCATCACGCGCTGGCGCACACCTATGAATCGCAGGATCGCAACAAGGACGCGATCCGGATGCTGACCGCAAAGTCCCCCAGTTGGGCAGACCGCAGCATCTTCGTGCGCGAGCACAATTGGTGGCATCTGGCACAGCTTCACCTGGATGCCGGCGAGCACGCGCGCGCATTGCAGATCCACGACAGGCATCTGTGGGGACAGTGGCCGGAGTTCGCGCAGGAACAGGTCGGCGCAATCTCGTCGCTGTGGCGGCTGGAGATGGCGGGCGCCGATGTCGGCACACGCTGGACCGCGATCGCGGGCAAGATCGCCGAGCGCGGGTTCGAACACATCCTGCCGTTTCACGACGTGCATTTCGCCCGCGCATTGGCGCGGGGCGGCAACGCAGCGCTGGCGGACGATTTCCTGCGCTCGATGGCGCGGCATGCGACGGGCGCGGTCGAAAGCCTGTGGGCGATAGTCGCGCTGCCGGTAGCGCAAGCGGTGGTCGCTCATGCGCACGGCGATTTTGCAAAGGCGTCGCTCTTGCTGTTGCCCATGCTGGGTCAACTGCATCGGCTGGGCGGCAGTCATGCACAGCGCGACGTGTTGTTGCAGACCTGGATACACGCCGCAAACCGGTCTGGCGAATTCACCGCGATCGAAGACCTGCTGACGCAGCGGGTAAGCCATCGCGCGGGACTGGGATCTCTGCGTCGGTTCATCCGCGCACAACACGCGCCGCGGCAAACCTTGCGCTTCCTGCGCGCGGCATGACGATGACCGCAATGCATATCGGCTCGAGCCCGGAGGTCCTGGCGATCTCGATCCTGATCTCGACGTTCTTCCTCGAGGATGCCGCTATCGGATATGCGGCACTTCTGGCAACGACCGGCATGATTGCGCCGCCCTTCGCGTTTTCGGTCCTGTTCGCGGGAATCTATCTGGGCGATGTCGGTCTTTATTTCCTTGGCGCGGCGGCGCGGCGGCATGCGCGGGTGCGGGACTTCATCGGGGAGGAACGGATCGCCGTGGCACGCAAATGGCTCGGCCGGCGCTCAGTACTGACGTTGATCGGCGCGCGCGTGGTGCCCGGAAGCCGGTTGCCTATCTATGCCGCGAGCGGATTCCTGCACATGCCTTTTCTGACCTTCGCCAGCGCGACGGCGGCGGCGAGCCTTGCGTGGACCGGCGCGATCTTCAGCGCCATCTACACATTCGGCATGCACGCGGCAGAGCTGCTCGGCGATTTCAAATATGTGGCGGCAGGGATCGTTCTGGCTGTGGCGGTGATTGCGCCACTGATGTCGGCGCGCTGGGTCGCGCGGAAGGTGGAGCAGGGACATGTCTGAAGCCTTGGCGCTGCGTGTGCCGCATGAGGGAATGCCGCCGCTCGACCACTCCGGGCCAGTGCTGTCGCATTTCGAGTTCTGGCCGCAGCCTGTGTTTTATGCGCCGATGATCCTTTATTGGCTGTGGCTGTCGTTGAAGCATGGCGGCTTCACACTGCCGACGGCCGCCAACACGGGGTTCGAGTTCGGCGGCTGGATCGGCGAATCCAAAGAGGCGGCGCTCTCCAAGGCCGGGCATCATGCCCAAAGATATATCGCGCCGTTCGCCTCCTTCGTGCGCGACGGGGACTGCGATCTCGATGCCTGCGTGCGCGCGGCCGTTCTGCAGGCTGCGAAGCGTGGCTTGTCCTTCCCGCTGGTGGCTAAGCCGGACAAGGGGTGCCGAGGCGCGGGCGTGCGTCGCGTGCGCAACGAAAACGAGCTGGCGCGCTATGTCGCCGAATTCCCGATGGGCGAGCGCATCATGTTGCAAGCGCTGGTCGATCACGAGGCCGAGGCAGGCGTATTCTATGTGCGCAAACCCGGAGAAAAGTGCGGCCGCATCTTCTCGCTGACGCTCAAATACTTCCCCTATGTGTACGGTGATGGGCGCTCGACGGTGGGCGAACTGATCGCGCGCGATCCGCGGGCGGGCGTGCTGAAGGATATCTATCTGCCACGGCACGCCGGGCGCCGCGATCTGATCTTGAAACCGGGCGAGCCCTACCGCATCGCTTTTGCCGGCAGTCACAGCCGCGGCACGATCTTCCGGAACGGCAATCGTTATGTCACCGACGCGATGACGCGGGCGTTCGACTGCATCGCCAAGGATATCGATGGCTTTCATTTCGGGCGGTTTGACGTCCGGTTCTCGTCGATCGACGAGCTCCAAGAGGGGCGCGGATTCACGATCCTGGAATGCAACGGCGTGGGCGCCGAGGCGACCCATATCTGGGACCGAAAAACCACCCTTCGCGAGGCCTACCGCACCCTGATGCAGCAATATGCGTTGATGTGGGAGATTGGCGCGGAAAACGCACGGCGCAGCGCGCGGCCCACGCCTTTTTGGGAATTTATCCGGGCCTGGCGTAACGAAGTCGCGCTTTGGGCGAAATACCCGATGACGGAGTAAACATCCCGGTCTAAGGTTCGCGGGCGAAGGGAACGCGACGATGGAAATGCATCAGGTCCGCTATTTTCTGGCGGTCTGTCGCACATTGAATTTCACCAAGGCGGCCGAGGAGTGCAACGTCGCACAGCCCTCGCTGACGCGTGCCGTGCAGAAACTGGAAGAAGAACTCGGCGGCCCGCTCTTCCACCGCGAACGCGCCAACACGCACCTGACCGAACTCGGGCGCTTGATGCTGCCGCATCTCGAGCAGACCTTCGCCGCCGCACAGGCGGCCAAACAGCTTGCGACCAGCGTGCGCAAGGGTGAGGTCGCGCCCTTGCGGCTCGGCGTCGACAGCACGGTGCCGAACGAGACGGTGATCGAGATCCTGGCGTCGCTGAAGAAATCCATCAACGGATTCGAACTCACGCTGGGCGCCGGATCGCAGCGCGAATTACTCGACGAGGCGATCGAAGGCGACCTGGATCTGGTGGTGGCGAGCCAGGCGGGCGATCCGCCGGACAAGGTGCGGAGCTGGCGGCTGTTCCGCGAGTCGATGAACGTGATCGTGCGCAAGGATCACCGTTTCGCCGATATGAAATCGGTGACGATCAAGGACCTGGACGGGGAGCCGATGATCGAGCGCATAGACTGCTGCATGATCCCAACTTTCCGCGCGCTTTGCGAAGCCGCAGGCGTCATGCCCGATGTGCGCCATCGCGCGACCAGCGAAGCGCAGCTCCAGCAAATGGTGCTGGCCGGCTTCGGCACGGGCACCGCACCACGCACCTTGCCGGTGACCGAGGGATTGGTGAGCGTGCCGCTGGAAGGCAATGTGCTCGAGCGCCATGTGATCCTGGCAACGGTGGCGGGACGCCGGTTCTCGCTGGCGGCGGATGCCTTCGTGAAGGTGGCGCGGGCGCGCGACTGGTCCGCTGGCTAGAGCTTCGCGACGATATCGATCAGGCTTTCCGGATCGCAGCGTTCGCGGTAGTCCGGATTCACATAGGCGTAGGCGATCTTGCCGTCGCTCCCCACGACATAGGTCGCGGCGATCGGCAGCATCCAGCTGTCGTTGCCGTAGATTACCGGCAGCCGGACGTTGAACTTCAGATAGCTCGGTTGGATGTCGTCGGGGACGCGATAGACCAGGCCAAACTGCATCGCGACGCCGTTGTCGACATCGCACAGAATTTCGAACTGGAGATCGCGCTCTTTCTTGGTTTTGAGCGCAACACCGCCGATCTCCGGCGTGATGGCCACGACATTGGCGCCGGCCGCCTTGAGGCGCGGCGCGGCCTCGGCCAGTGCGTTCAGCTCTGCCGAGCAATAGGGGCACCAGACACCGCGATAGAAGGCGATGACGACCGGCCTGCCGCCGAACAGCTCTGAGGATTGGACCAGCTTGCCTTCGGCGTTCGGCAGCATGAATTCCGGGATCGCGTCGCCTTCCTTTAGTGCATCTTTGGCAGCGCCGGAAGCGATGAGCCCGCGGACTATGCGGTCGTTGTCCGCGTTGAACCACGCGGCCGTCGCCGCCTGGATGCGGGCGAGTACTTCGGCGAATGGCCCTTTGGCAGTCATGCACGATCCTAGGCGTGGGCGTGCAAGGTGTTCAAGACAGCAACAATCTGGGCCGGGTCCATGCGCTCGCGGAATTCGGGATTGACATAGGCGTGCCGGATGATTCCGCCGCGGTCGATGACGTAGGTCGCCGGAATGGGCAAGAACCAGCTTTCATTCCCATAGCGCACCGGGAAGTCGATATTGATATCCCGGTACCAGGCGATCACTTCCTGCGGCAGGCGAAAGAGAAGGCCGAATGCGAGGCCGAGACCGTTGTCGGGATCGCACAGAATCTCGAAATCGAATTTACGTTCCCGCTTGGTGGCGAGCGCACCGCCGCAATCTTCCGCCGTGACGGCCACGAGCGAGGCGCCGGCCGCCGCGATGTCCGACGTCGAGTCCTGCAATGCCTCGAGCTCGGTCACGCAATAAGGACACCATCGCCCGCGATAGAAGCTGAGCACCAGCGGACCTTTTGCCAGCAGCTCGTGCGAACCGACAAGCCTGCCTTCGGCATTGGCGAGCATGAATTCGGGCGCGGTGTCGCCTGCCTTCAGCGCAGCGTCGGCGGCGCCGGATGCGCGCAAAGCCGCCACGAGACGGTCGTAGCGCTCGGTCGTCTCCGGTTTGGAGCGCGATCGCACTGCATCGAGCCGCTCCTTCAGTGTCTTGCCAGTCATGGGACGAACCTAGGGCTTAAACCCTTGTGACTCAATGAATTCGGCCATAGCCGCCGGCTATCCATTCGGAAGGCAAGTGGTATTTCTAATGTGGTCCGGTCTCCAACATCTTCTCATCGTTGTCGTGCTTCACCGCCGACAGCACGCAACACAAACCCAGACGGAGACCACCAATGATCAACATTCTCAAAGGCGCTGCGGCGGCGGCCGTGCTCGTCGCAGCCAGTTGCTTCTCTGCTCCCACATTCGCGGGCGAATGCCCCGCCGGCAAGGTGGGCGTGGATGTCACTAAGCCCGGCCCGATGGCCCCGGCCGGCGTGACCGACACCGTTATTTCCTCAATCGACCTCAAGGGCTACGGCTTCGAAGGACGCGCGCTGCGCATGCGCCGCTTGGTCGTGCAGCCCGGCGGCATCGTTCCGTGGCACAGCCACGGCGAGCGTCCGGCCAACATCCTCGTCGTGTCGGGCGCGATCACCGAATACCGCAGCACCTGCTCGGTGCCGATCGAGCACAAGGCCGGTGACGTCACCGCAGAGTCCGGCGCTCTGTCCCATTGGTGGAAGAACAACACGAACCAGCCGGCCGTGCTGATCTCCTCGGACATCCTTCCGCCCCAGAAGGCCGCCGATGGCATGATGTAACCCCCAACTCGCCGCTCCCGGCTGAAGGGGCGGCGGGTGGAAGCGGACGCGTGGCGCCCCGGATGGTGCCCCCTCCCCCGGATGGGGCGCCGCGCACCGCTGACCTCCAACGAGATATTCCGATGAGCCAAATTTCGATGAGCCACGCGATGACCGAACTGAGCGCGATCCGCCCGATGGACGATGCCGAGACAGGCATCCGTCAGCCGACGCTGGTCATCGGACTAGCCGCATTTCTGACCGTGGTCGACTTGTTCGCCACACAGGCGATCCTGCCGACGCTGGTCCGCACCTATCATGTGACGCCGGCCGCGATGGGCGTGGCGGTAAACGCCTCGACCTTCGGTATGGCGGCGTCCGGTTTGCTGGTCGCGCTGTTCAGCCAGCACATCAACCGGCGCCTTGGCGTGGTCGTGAGCCTGGCGCTGCTGACCATTCCCACCGCGCTGCTCGCGACGATGCCGAGTCTGCCCGTGTTCACCGCATTGCGCGTTGTGCAGGGACTCTGCATGTCATCCGCCTTCACATTGACGCTCGCATACCTCGCCGAAAATGTCAGCGCGAAGGACACGACCAGCGCGTTCGCGGCGTACATCACCGGCAACGTGGCATCGAATCTGATCGGACGCCTGCTTTCGGCGGCGCTCGCAGATCACTTCGGCTTGGCCACGAATTTCTACGTGTTCGCCGCGCTGAACCTGAGCGGCGCGGTGCTCGTGTTCTTCATGATGCGCCGGACGAGGCCGATGCCAGCCATCGCCGCGCCGCGCATGGCGCCGTGGGTGGCAATGGGTACGCATCTGCGCAACCGGGCGCTACTGGCGACCTTTGCGATCGGCTTCCTGATCCTGTTCGCTTTCATCGGCACCTTTACCTACGTGAATTTCGTGCTGACGCGGCAGCCGATCGCGCTGCTGCCGATGTCGCTCGGCTTCGTCTATCTCGTCTTCCTGCCGTCGATAGTCACGACGCCGCTGGCCGGCCGCGTGGCGAAGCGGATGGGCACACGGCCCACGATGTGGGCGTCGCTGGCAGTCGCACTTTTGGGACTTCCGCTTGTCCTGACGCAGATCTTTCCACTGATCCTGGCCGGGCTTGTCCTGATCGGCGTCGGCACCTTTTTCGCGCAAGCAACCGCCACCGGCTATGTGAGCCAGGCCACCACCGCGGATCGTGGTGCCGCGAGCGGGATGTATCTCGCGAGCTATTTCTTCGGCGGGCTCGTGGGTACGGCGGTGCTCGGTCAGCTCTTTGACCGCTTCGGCTGGACAGCCGCCGTCATCGGCATCGCGCTCTCGCTCCTGGCGGCCGCGCGTCTCAGCTTCGCGCTCAGGCTTCCAACATAGCCCCGCTCTATCGAACCGAAAGGCACACGGTATTTCCAAGATCCGCTTCGAACCCCGACACTGAAGCCAGACACAAGGACAAAACCGATGAACACGATGATGATGAAAACCGAAACGAAGATAGGCGCCCTGGCCGGCAAGACGGCGATCGTCACCGGCTCGACCAGTGGCATTGGGCTGGGCATCGCCCGCGCCTTCGCGGAAGCGGGCGCCAATGTCGTGCTGAACGGCTTTGGCGACGCGACCGAGATCGAGAACACCCGCGCCATGCTGTCCGCCGAAATGATGGTGAAAGTCGCCTATGACAAGGCGAACCTCGCCAAGCCCGACGAGATCGCTCAGATGATAGAGCGCGTGGAGAATGCGCTCGGCCATGTCGACATCCTGGTCAACAACGCCGGTATTCAATTCGTCTCGCCGATCGAGAATTTTCCGGCCGACCGCTGGGACGCGATCATCGCGCTGAACCTCTCGGCCGTGTTCCACACGACCAAGGCCGTGTTCGCCGGCATGAAGGCGCGCGGTTTCGGTCGCATCATCAATATCGCATCAGCGCATGGCCTGGTCGCCTCGCCCTACAAGGCGGCCTATGTCGCGGCCAAGCACGGCGTAGTCGGGTTGACCAAGGTGACGGCGCTTGAAGGCGCCGAGCATGGCGTGACGGCGAACGCGATCTGCCCCGGCTATGTCTGGACGCCGCTGGTCGAGAAGCAGATCGACGACCAGGCCAAAGCGCACAACATCTCGCGCGATGAAGTCATCCGCGACGTCCTTCTGGCGCAGCAGCCCAACAAGAGATTCGCGACCGTCGAGGAGATGGGCGCGCTCGCCGTGTTCCTGGCGAGCGGCGCCGCGGCCTCGATCACCGGCGCGGCACTGCCGGTCGACGGCGGCTGGACGGCGCACTGAGTTTTCAAGCGGAGGAGGACCAAGAATGGCCGGCGAACCCACTGCACGTGAGACAATCCCCCCCCGAATTGTCATCGTCGGTGCGGGGTTCGCCGGTCTCTCCGCTTGCCACGCGCTCGCGAAAGCAAAGGCCCAGATCACGGTCATCGACCGGCACAACTATCATCTGTTCCAGCCGCTCTTGTATCAGGTGGCGACCGCAAGCTTGTCGCCCGCCGATATCGCGCAACCGATCCGCTCGATCCTGAAAGATCAGGCGAACGCGCGCGTGCTGCTGGGCGAGGTCACCGGCATCGACAGAAAGGGACGCATGGTCCGTGTCGCCGGAGGCGAACCCGTCCCTTACGATTATCTCGTGCTTGCGACCGGCGCGCGGCATTCTTATTTCGGCAAGGATCACTGGGCGACGTTCGCGCCGGGGATCAAGTCGCTGGACGACGCGACGCAGGTGCGCGCCAACATCCTGCTGGCATTCGAACGCGCCGAAGTCGAGACTGACCGCGAGCGGCGCAAAGCTTTGCTGACCTTCGTCGTTGTTGGCGGCGGCCCGACCGGCGTGGAGATGGCAGGCGCCATCGCAGAGCTGGCGCGCAACTCGATCACCCGCGACTTCCGCGCGATCACGCCGCACTGCGCGCGCATCGTGCTGGTCGAAGCGGGACCGCGCCTCTTACCCGTGATGCCCGACGCGCTATCGGCGGAAGCCAAGCGCGCGCTCGAAGAGCTGGGCGTCGAGGTACAGGTGGCCAAGCCCGTCACGGACATCACGCGCGATACTGTTACAGTCGGTGGCGAGCTCATCCGCGCCAGGACCATCATCTGGGGCGCCGGCGTGCGCGCCTCGGCGGCCGGTTCGTGGCTCGACACGCCTGTCGATCGCGCCGGACGGGTGGTTGTGAGTCCAACCTTCTCGGTATCAGGCAACGACGAGATCTTCGTCATCGGAGATACCGCCGCGTTCGGGCAGGACGACGGATCGTATCTGCCCGGCACAGCGCCCGCCGCGAAACAGGCCGGGTCTTATGTCGGTCAATTGCTGTCTGCCCGCATCGCAGGTTCGCGCTCGCCCAAATCCTTCACCTATTCCAATTTTGGAAACTTGGCGACGGTCGGACGGCGTCACGCGCTCGCAGACCTCGGCCGGGTGAAGTTTACGGGTGCGATCGGCTGGCTGCTGTGGTCGGTCGCGCATGTCTATTTCCTGATCGGATTCCGCAACCGTCTGAGTGTCGCGATCAGCTGGGCCTGGTCGTACCTGACCTATCAGCGCGGCGTCCGCCTGATCACCGGTCGCGACATGGATATCGCTGCACCCACGAAGGAGGCCGCCTGATGAACATGCACACCGACATCGCCGCGGGCGCAAGGCGCACAAGACGCCGCAACGGCCCCGTCCGTTCCCTGAACCTTGCGCTCCAAGGCACCGGCGCACATGGCGCGTTCGGCTGGGGAATCCTGGACAAGCTGCTGGAAGACGGCCGCATCGATATCGACGGCATTACCGCGACCAGCGCGGGCGCGATGAACGCGGTCGTCTATGCCTATGGCCACATGCAGGGCGGCAAAGAGGGTGCGCGCGAGCAACTCGAAACCTTCTGGCGCAAAGTATCCGACAGGGCGGCCTGGACCAACCCGACGCGGCGTACGCCGATTGACGCGATGTTCCCGATGTCCGAGCCGATGGCGTGGCGCTGGTTCGAAAACGTGATCCGCGTGATGAGCCCCTATGAGTTCAACCCGCTGAACCTCAATCCCGTGCGCGGCATACTCGAATCCGTCGTCGATTTCGGGCTGCTTAGCCGATGCTGGACGACCCAGCTCGCGATCTGCGCCACCCATGTGAAATCCGGTCGTGGCCGCATCTTCACGACACGGGAGATCACAGCCGATGCGGTGCTGGCGTCCGCCTGCACGCCGTCTCTTTCACAGGCCGTGACGATCGACGGCGAGCAATATTGGGACGGCGTATATAGCGGCTACCCGGCGCTCGGCGCGCTGATCGCCAACACCTCGACGCGCGACGTTCTTATTGCCCAGATCAGCCCCATCGAGCGCCGCGACGTGCCGCGGCGCGCGCCCGACATCCAGAGCCGCATCAGCGAGATCGCGTTGCATTCCTCTCTGCTGCGCGAAGCGCGGGCGCTTGCCGCGATCACACAGCTCATCGACGACGACTGGATCAAGCTGGAGCACAAGAACAAGCTCAGCCGCGTCCATGTGCACGCGATCCGCTCCGACGAGATCGTGTCGGACCTGACGATCGCATCGACATTCGAGACGGGCTGGAAATTCCTGACGCGGCTGCGCGATGCCGGGCGGCTCGCCGCGGAGCTCTGGCTCGAAACCCATTTCGACAAGATCGGCGTGCGCAGCACGATCGATCTCCACACCAACCACCTCTGAGGAGTTCGCCATGAAAAAGATCTACATCGTGTGGGCGCTGGGTGCCTATATCGCTTTCGTCTTCGTGCAGTCGCTGTTCTTCAAGTTCACTGGCTCGGAAGAGAGCATCTTCATCTTTTCGACGCTGCGCGACTGGTCCGGCATCGGGTTGTTCGAGCCTGCCGGCCGGTGGATCATCGGCACCGCCGAGCTGATCGCGTCGGTCCTGCTGTTCGTCCCGCGCGCCCGCATCTTCGGCGCCGCGATGGCCATCGGTATCATGACGGGCGCGATCTTCTTCCATCTCTTCACACCCTTGGGCGTCGTGATCATGGGCGACGGCGGCGAGCTGTTCACCCTGGCCTGCGGCGTCTGGCTGTCGGGTTGGATCATCCTCGCGCTGTCATTCAATGAAGTGCGCGAATGGGTGGATTTCGTCTTTTCCGGCTTTACTGACCGTGGGCTGCAAAGCGTAAAATAGCTACGTGTCGGGGCGTTCGTTTGCGAAGCGAACGGCTCACTCTTTTTCCGAGAAGTGTCGTGTTCACGCCTGCGGGCGAAGTGTACAAATAGGGAGCCTCGCATCATGATCAAAGTGACCATTCTCTATTGTCGCACACCAGGCTCGAAATTCGACTTCGACTACTATTTGAACACCCATATGCCGCTCTCGATCGCGCGGCTTGGTATGGCGATGGATGCCATAACCGTCGAGCGCGTCCTGGATCCAGGTCCTCCTTGGCCCGCGCCAGCCTATACCGCGATTTGCAGTTTCCTTTGCGAGTCACGCGAGGCCTATGAGGCTGCGTTCATTCCGCACATGGCCGAGCTACAGGCGGATATCGCGAACTACACCGATGTCGAACAGGTCGTGCTGATCAGCGAGATCGCAATCAATCACCGCAGAAGCAGCGCAAGAAAAAAAATGGCTAACCCGAATAGGGGTTAAAACAGGGATGGGCTGAACCCGAGAAAACTAAGCCGTGGAGTATCTCTGTCTCCCGATGGGAATCGGGCTGTTCGAATCTGCCGGCCGCTGGATCATCGGCACTACCCAGCTACCGGTTGGGAGGTTCCACAGCACCACCACGCAGAGATATTGAGATCATGGGCCGTCAGATCGCATTCAGATCCGCAAATGGAAGCACTCGCGTTTGCGGCTAATTCAGAGGTGCACAGCCACGTCGACCGAGACTGAAAGCTGACATCGTGGTGACGCACTCCCTTCTGCTGTGCGGGCTCCCGAAGCAGGAAGTCCGTCGCGTCACGTGGCTGAGGCAAATGATGGATCGTTTCGGCTCGGCGCTGCCGCGCACTTACGTGAATAATAGAGACGCACTAACCAGTTTCGAGACGATAATCGCAGTTATCCCAGTTGCCCCGGGAACGGCTACATGTTCGAGTAGTTGGGACCGCCTCCGCCTTCCGGCGTAGTCCACATGATGTTCTGTGAGGGATCCTTGATATCGCAGGTTTTGCAGTGGACGCAGTTCGACGCGTTGATCTGAAACCTGACGCTTCGGGTAGCTGGCCGACCGGTCGGAAGTGGAGTAGCTTCGATGACTTCATACACGCCCGCTGGGCAGTAACGCTGCGCGGGTTCGGCGTATTGCGGCAGGTTGACCGCAATCGGCAGGTTGGGGTCGCGCAGCACGAGATGAACGGGCTGATCCTCTTCGTGACTCGTATTGGAGAGGAATACGCTGGAGGGGCGATCGAACGTCAATTTGCCATCTGGCTTGGGATAGGTGACGGGCTTTGCATCCTTCGTTTTCTTCAGAGTGGCGAAGTCCGGCTTTGTGTGAGTCAGCGTGCCGAACACGGATATGCCAAACAACTGGTTGGTCCACATGTCCAGGCCCATGAACGGCAACGCCAGTAGTGTCCCCAGCTTGGACCAGAGCGGCTTGATGTTGCGGATTCGTCTGAGTTCTCGTGCAACAGCGCTCGACTTGTAAGCTTGTTCGTAGGATTCAAGCGTGTCGTTGGCGCGGCCTTCGGCCAAGGCGCCCAGCACGGCCTCCGCCGCCATCATGCCGGTGCGCATGGCGTTATGGATGCCCTTGATGCGGGGAACGTTGACGAAGCCAGCTGCGCAGCCGATCAGTGCGCCACCTGGAAACGCCAGCTTCGGGACCGATTGGTAGCCACCCTCGGTGAGCGCCCGCGCGCCGTAACCCACGCGCTTGCCGCCTTCCAGAAACTGTCGGACGTAGGGATGCGTCTTGACCCGCTGGAATTCGCAAAACGGGTCCAGGTACGGGTTGGTGTAGTTGAGGTGCACGACAAAACCAATGGCGCAATAGTTGTCACCCCAGTGGTACATGAAGAGGCCACCGCTGGTATCGTTCGCGAGCGGCCAGCCGAGCGAGTGCACAACCAGCCCTTTGCGATGCTTTCCCGGCGCCAGCTCCCAGAGCTCTTTCAGGCCGATGCCGAATTTCTGTGGTGCCCGGTCCGCTTGCAGGGCGAAGTGCTGAGTCACGATTTTCGATAGCGAACCGCGGGCACCTTCTGCAAACAGCACATATTTGCCGCGTAGCTCCATGCCCGGCTGATAGTTGGGCTTGCGGTGACCATCTTTGGCAACGCCAAGATCGCCGGTGATCACGCCTTTGACGACGTTGTCCTCGATGATGACATCGTGCGCAGGAAAGCCGGGATAGATCTCTACGCCCAAGGCCTCGGCCTGGGCACCCAGCCAGCGGCAGAGATTGGACAGGCTGATGACGAAATTGCCGCGATTGTGCATCAGCGGCGGGAGCAAGATACTTGGAATGCGGATCGCAGCACGCCGGCTGAAGAGATAGAACCGATCGTCGCTGACCGGCGTTTCAACGGGCGCGCCTTTGTCTTTCCAGTCGGGAATCAGTTCGCTGAGCGCGGACGGGTCAAGCACCGCGCCGGACAGGATATGAGCGCCGACTTCGGACCCCTTCTCGATGATGCAGACGCTCACCTCGCGGGTTCTGGCGGCGGCCAGTTGTTTCAGGTGGATTGCGGCCGACAGGCCCGCGGGACCTGCCCCAACGATGACCACATCGTAAGCCATGCTTTCGCGTTGCGGCTCGGTGCTCATGGCGCTCCCGGTTCGATGGCGGGTGACGGTTCGCTGATCGAGGTGGGAAGCTTCCGGGGCTTTTCGATCAGGCCGACGATCGGCATGACCAGCCAGAAGAACGCTAAGTAGTAGAACGTGGCGATGCGGGCGACCCACACCAGCGGGATACCGAAGCGCTGCGCGTCCACACTTTGCGCGCCGCAATATCCGAGCAGCAGTGCGGCCATCAGGAAGGCCCAGAAAAACCACCGCATCAGCGGTCGATAGTTGTTGGACCGGACCGCGCTGGTATCAAGCCACGGGACGAAGAACAACGTCACGATAGCACCGGCCATGACGATCACGCCGGGCAGCTTGCCTGGGATGGACCGCAGCATCGCGTACAACGGCAGCAGGTACCATTCCGGCACGATATCGGCCGGGGTCACCAGAGGATTGGCCGGCTGATAATTGTCGGGATTGCCGAAGAAGTTCGGGGCAAAGAAGACCAAGCCCGCGAAGAGAATGACAAACAGCGACACGTAGAAGGTGTCCTTCACCGTGTAGTAGGGATGGAACGGCAGCGTGTCCTTCTCGCTCTTCACGTCGATGCCAAGCGGATTGCTGTTACCGGGCACGTGCAAGGCCCAGATGTGCAGAGCCACAATCGCTGCGATGACGAACGGAAGGAGGTAATGCAAGGAAAAGAACCTGTTCAGCGTGGCGCCGCCGACCGCAAAGTCTCCGCGCAACCAGGTTGCGATGTCATTGCCTACGACCGGGATGGCGCTGAACAGGTTGGTTATGACCGTGGCACCCCAGAACGACATCTGGCCCCAAGGGAGCACGTAGCCGATGAAGGCCGTGGCCATCATCAGGAGATAGATGAGGACACCGATAATCCAGAGAAGCTCGCGCGGTGCTTTGTACGAGCCGTAATAGAGCCCGCGGAAAATGTGGACATAGACGGCGAGAAAGAACATCGAGGCGCCGGTGGCATGGGCATATCGGATCAGCCAGCCATAATTGACGTCGCGCATGATGCCTTCGACGGAGTCAAAGGCAGCATCGGCGCTTGCAACATAGTGCATGGCGAGCACGATTCCGGTGACTATCTGGATGCCAAGGCAGAAAACCAGGATGCCACCGAACGTATACCAGGCGTTCAAATTCCGTGGCGTTGGATAGGTCCAGATCGTGTCATGCAGGAAGCGCGGAAGCGGCAGACGCTGGTCGAGCCACTTCGCCAGACCGGACTGAGGCTTGTAGGTTGATCGGCTGGACATCCCGCCCATCACTCAGCAAAGGGAGCATTCATGACGGCATCGACACTTGATGGCGCCTTGTAACCGGGCACGAAGCGGTCGCCGAAGTCGTGGAGGAAATTATCGTAGCTCGTCTGAGGCGCGCTCGCAGCCATGACGCAGAAGCATTGCGTCATGCGCTGCTTCATGTTGAGCCGCGGATAGGTTTCGATAATGCGAGCGGTTTCGGCGGCTGGGATCAGGTTGTATTGGAGCCCTACGACGTCGAGACAGATGCCGGCTGTACAAAGCGCCACCTCTGTCTCCTTGTAGAGGCCGATGGAGGGCGTGGAGTTAAGAGCGACACTGTCCCAGATCAGTTGCGCACGGCGTTCGTCAAAACCAGCCTGCCGGGCAAAGATGCGCACCTGGTCAGCGGCCTCTACTTCGAATCGGCGCGGCCCTACGAATGCGTCGTTGAGCGTGATGTCATGAAGGAGCGTGCCTACCGCGACAACTTCCGTATCATGCGCCAGGTTCTGGATCTGCGCCAGGCGGACGGCAAACAGCCACGAACGCATGACATGATTGAACAGATAAGGCTCGCACTTCTCGCGCGCCTGCTCGATCGCACGATCGACCAACGACGTGCACGGAACGAGGATGCCGGCGAGCGTGCGGCTGGTTTCCTGCTTCATTTGCCTAGCCACTCTCTATTCGGCGCGATGTCGGGGTGGCCCGGGAGCAGAGCGATGGCGGAGTGGGCATCTGGCAATCCCTCCTCAGCCAGCGCTCGCCTAACTGGCAGTCTCTCCGCAACGCGTGCGAAATAGGCAAGCAACTCAGCCGATATCGGGACGTCGAATGCCTTGGCCCAGCGCAGCATGACAAACAGGTACGCGTCGGCGATCGTAAATCGCGGGCCGAACAGATAGAGCTCCCGAATCTGTGCCATCAGAAGCTCGAGGCGTCGGGCGACCGCTTCGGTGGCGGCTGCTTTCTCCGCTTCGCTGGGCGCATGATAGAAGGGCTTGAACGCGACATGCAGCTCGCTCGAGAGAAACGAGAGCATCTCGATCAAGCGGGCACTGGAGAACGGACCTTCCGGTGCGAGCTCCGGGTGCGCCTCGGCGATGAGCGCCAGGATGGCCGCAATCTCCGTCAGAGGCTCGCCGTCGTCGAGCACAAGCAGAGGCACATAGCCCTTCGGATTGAGTATGGTGTAGTCGTAACCATGCTCCGTCATCTTGGTCTTGAGGTCGACCCGCTCGAAATCGGCAGGAATGCCGGCCTCGTGCAGTGAAATGCGGCCAGCAAGGCTGCAGGCTCCCGGCGCGTAGTAGAGTTTCATCGAATTTCACTCCTCAGATTTGAGAGCGGACGGGCCCGATCGATCGCCGCCCACAGCGTGAGTGCAACGCCGATGAGGGCCGGGAGTGACACTGCCGGAAAGTCTTGCACCAATGCCGAGGGCTCCCGGATGCCGCACGTGACCTCAAAGACGTGGAACAACGCGTGCCCTGCCAGCCAGAGCGATGCAGAGCCCCAGAGCGCGACACGCCACTCTGGTCGCGCGATACCCACGAGAAATGCGGCGCTGATGAAGACAAAGATCAGGCCGATATCGCGCAGGAAGTGTTGGTTGAATGGTCCGCTTAGGGGCACGCCGGGCACGGTGAAGTACCAGTTCATCGGCGCGATCAGCATGTAGCTTCCGTTCGCGAGCGCGATCAGTCCGAGTACAGCGGCCGTTCCAAGACAAAGCTGTCGCAACATCGTCAATCCTTCCGCAAACAGAGAAACAGCGGTCCAGGCCTTAGTGCCGTGGCGAAGGCGGCGGGACATGTGCCAGCCACCAGTCGAGCGTAATCGATCCAAGGCGCGCGTCACGGCCCGGAACAAGGGTCCGCTCGCTCACTTGGACGCCGTAGTAAGGCGCCGAGGGATCGGCGATCACCTCGCGCGGATCGTGGTCCTTCTCGAGCACCCGGCGGACTGCACTATCGAGCGTGAAAGCTTCGGGGCCGCCAATCTCGAACATGGCGTTCGTGGGCTTTGCTATTGCCGCGTCCGCAACGGCGGTCGCGACATCGTCCGCCGCCATCGGCTGGAACAGAACGGGGGGAAGCCGCACTTTGCGGTCCTCGGTCGAGATCTGCGCTATCGCGCGCAGGAATTCGAAGAACTGTGTGGCGTGCGCCAACGTGTAGGGAATCGGCGAGCTCTTGATCAGCGTCTCCTGCGCGAGCTTGGCGCGGAAATAACCGCTGTCCTGCAGGCGGTCGGTGCCAACGACGGATAACGCCACGTGATGCCGAACGCCAGCTATCTCTTCCGCCGCCGTGAGATTGCGGCCCGCTGTCTGGAAGAAATCCATCGCTGCTTTCTCGTCGAAGGACGGAGAGTTTGAGACGTCAACCACGACATCGGCGCCTGCAAGCGCCTCTGCGAGGCCTTCTCCGGTGATGGTGTCTACACCTGTGTTCGGCGCGGCGGCGATCGCGACGTGACCCTTTTGAGTCAGTTTTGTGACCACCTTGGAGCCGATCAGCCCCGTTCCTCCTATGACTACGATCTTTTGAATTTTCATAGCGCGTTCCGTCGTTCGATCACGACGTGAAGATCGCGTGTCTGACGCGCCCGCCGCCATTGTGCGGCTGACTATGTGAGCCTCGCTCCTGGTATAGGTTTGAAGTTTCGAGAGCAGGCGTTCCCGCATCTCGCGACGGCCACCTCTACCTCGGTAGAGTATGCCCTGCACCTTCGCGCAATCGATCGCTCGTGCCGAAGCCTATAGCCGTTCTGGTGTCCGAACGGCGGCCCATGGCGGGCCGCGCGGCATTCACACCGGAGGCTTCCTGTGCCCACAGTCAAAACCAAGGATGGACATGAAATCTACTACAAGGACTGGGGCCAAGGCCCCGTCGTGGTCTTCTCGCATGGATGGCCCTTGAACGCCGATGCCTGGGACGTCCAGTCAATGTTCCTCGCGCAGCACGGCTACCGTGCGATCGCACATGACCGGCGCGGCCACGGACGCTCGGCGCAGACCGACACCCATAACGATATGGACGGCTATGCCGACGACCTTGCGGCCGTTCTGGAGGCGCTCGACCTGCACAAGGTCGTGCTGGTTGGGCACTCCACCGGCGGCGGCGAGGTCGCCCGTTACATCGGACGTCATGGCACGCGTCGAGTCGCGAAGGCGGCGCTGATCTCTGCCGTCCCGCCGCTGGTTGTACAAACGAAGGCCAACATCGAAGGCACGCCGATCGATGTACTCGACGGATTGCGCAAAGAGATCACCAAAGACCGCTCGCAATTCTACAAGAACTTCGCTGTGCCCTTCTTCGGCGTGAACCGGCCGGGCGCACAGATTTCGCAAGGCATCCTCGACCAGTTTTGGCTGTGGAGCATGCAGGCTGGTCTGAAGAACGCACACGACTGCATCAAGGCGTTCTCGGAAACCGATTTTACCGAAGACCTGAAGAAGTTCGACGTGCCGACGCTCGTGCTGCATGGCGAAGACGACCAGATCGTCCCGGTCAAGGACTCCGCGCACAAATCGGCGAAACTCATCAAGGGCGCGCTGGAGATCTACTATCCGGGCGCTCCGCATGGCCTTCCAGTCACACACGCGGACCGGTTCAACGCCGATCTTCTGAGCTTCCTTCGCAGCTGACCTCTGTCGGGCCGTCCGCATGGACAAATCGAGGCAGGCATGAAGATTGTAGTGGCAGGCGGGACCGGACTGATTGGTTCGGCGGTTCTGAAGATACTGGTGGAACGTGGCCACGATACCGTCGCGGCGGCACGTTCCACCGGTGTTGACGTGATCACCGGCAAAGGGCTTTCGGAAGCGCTCGCGGGCGCCGATGTTGTCATCGACACCCTCAACCCGGAGCTGGACGATCCCGCAGCGAAGCTGGCCTTCTTCGAGCACGCCGGACGACGCCTGGTCGAGGCCGCTGAGCGCAGCGGCGTTCGCCATCGTGTTGTCCTTTCAGCTCTAGGCGCCGACCGTCTCAGCTTGAGCGGGTTCTTTCTCGCCAAACTGATGCAGGAGAACGTCGTGCGGACATCGCAGATCCCCTACACGATCGTGCGATCCGCGCCTTTCTACGAAACACTTTATGGAATCGCCACAGAGGCCGATGACGGTGGCAGGATTCGTCTTCCGCCCATCCCCATGCAACCGGTTGCGAGTGGGGACGTTGCTCTCGCATTGGCAGATGTCGCGCTGGCCGACCCAGCCAACGGCGTCAAAGAGATTGTCGGACCAGAACAGATGCGGCTGACTGACCTGGCGCAAGAAGTTCTAGCCGCGTGTGAAGACCCGCGGTGGGTTGTGCCTGACGCCCACGCACCGTACTTTGGCACAGAGGTGGGTTCTGAAAAGCTCGTCGTAGAGGATCCTTGGCGTGTCACGGATACGCGCTTCGGCGATTGGCTTAGGAGTTTCCTCGCCACGGCCTAAAATCCCTTCGAGGGCACCATGGAACCGATCCAGGTACTGCTGCAGACCACGATTCCAGCGACAGAGGACGACTGGTCGATTGCTCGGTTCAGCGCCTTGGCGGAATTTCTGCGCTCCCAGCGAGATAGCGACGGACGCGCTCTGTTTGACGTGACCGCACGCGATCGCGATCCAGTTGGTAAGCCGGACCAGGTGCTGTCTCAGCTCGATCAATCCGGCTTTGACGAGCTGTGGCTGTTCGCGGTCGATGTCGGGAACGGACTGTCCGTCGAGGATTATGAAGGCATCAGCCGTTTCCGCCGCAGAGGATCCGGCATGTTGGTGGCCAGGGACCATATGGACCTTGGCTGCTCCGTGTGCACGCTGGACGACGTCGGAAAAGCAAACTACTTCCACTCTCAGAATCTCGACCCTGACGCATCAAACCACACGTTGGACGATCTCCATTCGACGAACATCTCCTGGCCGAACTTCCACTCGGGTGCCAATGGCGACTTCCAGACGATTGAACCGGTCGGAGAAATTCATCCCGTCGTCGCCGATCCCGCCTCGCTGACGGGCGCAATCCGCCTTCTGCCGGCCCATCCTCACGAGGGCGCTGTGGGCGTCCCAAGCGGCGGGCGGGGGCGCGTGATCGCGCGCGGAACGAGCAAGGTTTCCGGGCGCCGATTCAACATCGCTGTGGCGTTCGAATCCGACGACACGATGGGCCCAGCGATCGCCGAAAGCACGTTTCATCACTTCGCGGATTACAACTGGGATACCAGAGCGGGGGCACCGAGTTTTGTGGTCGAACCGCCAGGTGACGGCATGAGGCGCGTGTCTGAGGCGCTCACTGACACACATCGCTACGTCCGAAATATCGCCCTCTGGCTCGCTCGCCGGTCCACATCGATCGGCTAGTGCTGGCGCCGCCGGCTCAACAATCAAGGTCTGATATTTATCCCTAGCTTCCAGTAAAAAGGGACGTAGACGGTACGCTGGCGCAGGCCGTCGTGGCCACGGATGCCGGAAGACTGCGCTCGGTCACGCGAACTTCCGCGGGCAGGGTCTCCCACGCGCGAATGAGATCGCCGATGGAGGCGACCTCCATCTTGCGCATAGCGTTGCTGCGATGCAGCTTTACCGTTACCTCGGTGATGCCGAGGTCGAACGCAATCTGCTTGTTGAGCCGTCCCCGTGTAACCTCGTGCAGGACTTCGCGCTCGCGACGCGTCAGCCTTTCGAATTTCGAAACACATTGCTTGACGGTCGCGACATAGGCGCGCCTCTCCGCGTCCGCGGCAACACCGGCGATCACAGCATTGAGAAGCGCCTGATCGCGCACCGGCTTCGTCAAGAAGTCCACCGCGCCGGCCTTCATTGCCTGCACCGTCATGGGAATGTCGCCGTGTCCGGTCAGAAAGATGATGGGCTTGACGTTGCCGGAAGCCGAGAGATGCTGCTGAAGGTCGAGACCGCTCGCGCCCGGCATGCGGATGTCTAGTATCAGACAGCCCGGTTCGTCGATCACGCCAGCCTCCAGCAACGCACCGGTCGAGGCGAAGCTGGCCGCGCGAAAGCCAGCCGATTGCAGCAGCTCGGAAAGCGCTTCCCTGACAGATGCATCATCGTCGACGATGATGACCAGCGGCATTTGCGTGTCATTGTTTCCTGGCAACGGTCGCGCCAACTGTCGGTGGATGTTCATTCTATCCTCCGTTTCTTGCTTCCAATGCTTCGAAGATTGCGGCCAAGAGTGCGGGCCCGTCGAACGGTTTCCGGAAGAACCCGCTTACGCCCTGGGTGCGGTTCTGGTCGGCGATCTCATGGCGGCCGGTGACCAGGAACACAGGAAGGTTCGGCCGTGCCTTCTTCGCAAGGTCACGAAGGGCGAAGCCATCGATGCCCGGCATCCCAATATCGGAGATCAGGACATCGACATCGGACAGCCCTTCCGTCAGCAGCGCCGCTGCCGACGTGAAGGTTCGCGCGCTATAGCCCGCGGATTCCAGCAGTTCTTTCAGCGACTCGAGCAACCGGGGATCGTCATCCACTATCGCCACAATGTTCTGTCTGTCGCTCAAGCTCAGCTACCTTCCGTGCGGCGTGAATGTGTGATGGGGATATCGAGTTTCTCCGCCATGCGGACAAGATCGGCAAGCGAAGCGGCGCCCATTTTCTGCAACACGTTACGTCTATGAATCTGCAAGGTGACCTCGCTTATCCCCAGTTCGGCGGCGGCCTGCTTGTTAAGAAGGCCGCTGACGACTAGAGGCAACACATCACGTTCGCGCTGCGTGAGACTGAGATAGCGCTGCCGCAATGCGCCGAGCTCTGCGCGCTGTCCTCTCCGCTCGCGATCCTGCTTGATGGCCGACCGAACAGCGGCCATCAGCTCGGCATCGCCAAAGGGCTTGGTCAAAAAATCGACTGCGCCGTGCTTGATGGCCCGCACGGATGACGGAATGTCGCCGTGTCCGGTAATGAACACGATCGGCGGATGATCGCCGTCGGCAATCTGACCTTGCAGATCAAGGCCGTTTATGTCGGGCAACTCCACGTCGAGAATAAGGCATGCCGGGAGATCGGCCTTCTTCGCGCGTACATACTCACCCGCCGAGCCGAAAGACGCTGCGTGCATGCCATGTGATTCCAGCAAGTCGGTCAACGCTTCGCGAACCCTCGGGTCGTCGTCGACGATGTAAACGATGTGATCGTCCGTGCTCACGTTGTGACCGTCGCTTCCAGTGGGAGGGTGAATCTCCATCCGGCTCCCTCGCCCAGGCGCGCAGTGCCAAGTATCGATATGCCGCTCATAGTTGCATCGGGTCGCCTGATTAGCCCAGAACCGTCAGCGCCTGTTTGGCTCGATCTGTCAAGTAACCAGCGGCGAGCCAAGCACGGTGCAGGGAAGGCTAACGCCGCCGACCACCGGTCGCACCCTATGGAAATCCATATATTGCCGCAGTTGCTACCGCGAAGCAGGGCAGACCGGCGCTCCTATGCCATTCGTTGGCGGCGGGGCTACCCGAAACGCTAGCTATACTAAGGTATAGTCGACATTGCCTTCATGAGGAATACCGCAGCTGATCCGTCGCGGGTAGCGCCTCTCGCGGCAGGATTTCCATTCAACATTCGCGTCACATGCTTGGCGAGTCTGTTGTTCGGCTTTAGTGTGAACCTCGGATTGTGGGCGATTTTCGCAACAAGCCGGCGCCCTCTTGTTCTGCAGGAGTCGACAACGTCACCGCGCACCTCACATGGCGAGTTAGGGTTCAATGCGATGGGTGCGTCGCAACTGCTGTGGGAAGACGGCGATCGCGCGCTTTACCGGGAACGGCGGTCCGGGGACATAACGGCGCTGCACAGCACACTTGCGCTGAGGTTGACGACGGACCGCCCAACGCCGGCCAGTGTCGATCGCCTCGCTCACGAATATGAATTGAAGGACTATTTGGAGAATATCTACGCCGCTCGCCCGCTGGAGCTAATTCGCGGTCATAGCCAAACAGAGCTCATTCTTGAAGATCCAGGTGGAGAACCACTTGATACGTATCTCGGCAAACCGCTGGACACGTCACGGTTCTTGAGGATCGCCCTCAGCATTGCCGCATGCCTACGACAGGTTCACCAGCGGGGTCTACTGCACAGAGATCTGAAGCCTGCCCACATTCTCGTCGATGATGCCTGCGGACAAGCGCGCCTAACCGGGTTCGGGCTTGCACTACGCTTGCCACGCGATCGCCCGCTTCCCGGTCCGCCCGAATTCATAGCGGGGACCCTCGCCTATATGGCGCCAGAACAAACCGGAAGGATGAACCGATCGGTCGACTCGCGTTGCGACCTCTACGCACTCGGCGTGATTTTCTACGAAATGCTCACGGGCCAGTTACCCTTCGCAGCGTCGAACCCGACGGAATGGATACATTGTCACGTCGCAAAACACGCCCTGCCGCCTCACGAGCGCGTTGAAAGCGTGCCGCCTTGCGTCTCGGCGATAGTCATGAAACTTCTCGCCAAGACTCCCGAGGAGCGCTATCGGACCGCGGCTGGCGTGGAGAACGATCTTCAGCGCTGTCTCGTTGAGCTGGAAGCACACGGTGTCATCTCGAATTTCGTCCCGGGCCGGAACGATGCTCCGGATCGTCTGTTGATCCCTGAGAGGCTGTACGGCCGTGATCGCGAGGTGGGAATATTGCAGGCCTCGCTGGATCGGGTCGTTGCCGGCGGCAGGCCGGAGCTGGTGTTGATTTCCGGCTATTCCGGAATAGGGAAATCGGCACTTGTCAACGAACTGCCGAAGCAATTGGTTCCACTAGGCGGCCTTTTTGCATCGGGCAAGTTCGACCAGTACAAGCGGGATATCCCGTACTCGACGCTTGCCCAGTCCTTTCAGGATCTCACACGCCAGCTCCTGAGCAAGGCAGAAGCAGAGTTGCGCGAATGGCAAAACGCTCTGCGCGAGGCGTTGGGCGCAGACGCGCACCTGATGGTGGATCTGGTCCCGGAATTGAAAGCGATAATCGGAGACCAGTCACCGGTTCTCGAACTTCACCCAGGCGACGCCAAGCGTCGCTTTCATCTCGCCTTTCGTCGATTCATTGAGGTCTTCGCGCGGCCGGAACATCCCCTTGTCCTTTTTCTTGACGATCTGCAGTGGTCCGATGCGGCCACGCTGGACCTCCTCGAAGACTTGCTGGCCCAACCGGATACGATGCATCTGATGCTGATCGCTGCGTACCGCGACAATGAAATTGATGCCGCGCACCCTCTAGGACAAAAATTGGACGCCGTGCGCCAGGCTGGGGCATTACTGCAAGACGTCGTGCTTGCACCGCTCAGGCCCGAAGACCTGGCCCTGATGGTTGCCGATGCGCTTCGGTGCGATCCACGCGAGGTCCGCCAACTCGCGCAATTGGTGCACGAGAAGACGGGTGGAAACCCATTTTTCGCGATTCAATTTATTTCTGCCCTTTCTGACGAACGCTTGCTTGCGTTCGATCATGCAAAAGAACGGTGGTCTTGGGACATCGAGCGCATTCACGCCAAAGGATATACGGATAACGTCGTCGACTTAGTGGTCGCGAAGCTGACCTGCTTGAGCCCGGAGTCCCAAGACGCCCTGAAGCAGCTGGCCTGCTTGGGGAGTGCCGCAGAATTCACGATTCTTTGTGCTGTGAGTCAGCTCTCGCGAGAGGAAGCGCTGGCCCAATTCGCGGATGCGGCCGAAGCGGGCTTCGTGTTTCGTTCGAAAGACTCGGTTCACTTCCTGCACGATCGTGTCCGGGAGGCAGCCTATTCCCTAATACCGCAAGAATCGCGCGCGGCGGAACACCTTCGAATTGGCCTGATGATGTCGGCGCTTGTCCCTCCAAAGAAGCTGGAGGAAGAGATTTTCGATATCGTGGGCCACCTCAACCACGGCCATCACCTAGTTACGTCGATCGCCGAGCGTGAGCGCATCGCCGCGCTGAATCTGGTTGCTGGCAGGCGCGCAAAATCTACGATCGCCTATTCCTCCGCGCTCAAATATTTTCATGAAGCACGGAAGCTTCTGACCGACGAAGCGTGGAGTCACAACTATGATCTAGTCTTCTCTGTCGAATGCCTTCTAGCCGAATGCGAACTCCTGAGCAGAGACATGTCTTCGGCAGAGCGCCGCCTTTCGCTGTTGGCCGCCCAAGCGAAGACGGCTCATGATGTCGCTCTTGTAACGCGCTTACGCCTGACGCTCTATCACGCTCTGAATCGCAACGATCGTGCCGTGGAGGTCTTTCTCGAATACTGGAACGGCCGTGGCGCGCAGTGGTCCTCACACCCCAGCGAGGGGGATGTCTCCCAAGAATACGACCGGATCTGGTCCTTGCTGGGAGACCGGCAAATCGAAGAACTCGTCGACCTACCGTTGATGGCAAATAGCGAAGTGCTGGACCAGCTTGATGTATTAATCGAGATCGTGACGCCTGCGATGTATACGGATACCAGGCTTGTCGCCCTCGTCATTTGCCGGATGGTCAGCCTTAGCCTGGAGCACGGTAACAGCGACGCATCGTGCTACGCTTATGTGTGTCTGGGTGTACTCACCGGACCGTATTTTGGCGATTATCCGGCCGGCTTTCGATTTGGCAAACTCGGCTGCGATGTGGTGGAGCGACATGGATTGCACCGCTTTCAACCGCGCACCTTCGATTCTTTTGGAACCCTGATCATCCCGTGGACAAAACACATAAGGACGGGGCGGGAGATCATCCGTCGCGCATTCGACGCCGCAAACAGGACTGGTGATCTCACCTATGCCGCATACGCCTGCAACCATCTGAACACCAATCTTCTTGTGGCGGGGGACCCCTTATCCGAGGCGCAACGCCAAGCTGAAACGGGCCTCGCATTCGCAACGGACACCCGGTCCGGACTTGTCACCGATATCATCAGCGCGCAGCTCGGCCTCATCCGCACACTCCGTGGCGTAACAGGGAAATTTGGTTCGTTGGATATCGCGCGCTTCGGTGAGCTAGAGTTCGAACGGCACTTGGCGGGTAGCGCCGGTTCGGCCCTACCCGAGTGCTGGTATTGGATTCTAAAGGTACAGGCACGCTTCTTCGCCGGAGACTATGCTTGCGCCATTGAAGCATCGCTGAATGCAGAACGGCTGCTGTGGACTTCCCCTTCATTTTTCGAGGTGGCCGAGTTTCATTTTTACACTGCGCTCGCGCGCGCCGCATCAGTTGATACGACGACGAACGGCTCCAGCCAGCGCCATCTGGAAGCGCTTACCGCTCATCAAGCGCAGCACGACGCGTGGGCGCTGAATTGCCCCGCGAACTTCGAGAACCGCGCCGCACTGATCGCCGCAGAGGTTGCGCGGATCGAAGAACGGGATAACGACGCCATGCGCTTGTACGAACGCGCTATTGAATCGTCGCGCGCGAACAGCTTTGTGCAGAATGAGGCACTCGCCAACGAACTTGCTGGACGATATTACGCGGCGCGCGGTTTCGAGAAGATTGCCAACACGTATCTCCGTGATGCGCACGACTGCTACCTGCGCTGGGGAGCCGAGGGAAAAGTGCGGCAGCTTGAGTCCCTCTATCCACATCTCGAAAATCAACGGTCAGTGCCCGATCCAACGAGCACGATCTTCGCACCGGTCGAGCACCTGGATCTCGCCACCATGATCGAGGTCTCTCAGACAATCTCTCGCGAGACCGTGCTGGAAACGCTGATTGAATCGCTTATGGGCGCGGCACTTGAACAGGCTGGAGCCGAACGGGGATTGTTGCTGCTTGCGAACGGGGCCAAGCAGAGGATCGCCGCAGAAGCGACAACCCGGGACGATGCATTGACCGTCTGCCTTCGCGATGAACCTGTCGCCGCAACGGCACTCCCTGAGTCCATCGTTCGCTACGTGCTGCGCACGCGCGAAAGTGTCATAGTGGAGGACGCCGGACAATCTATGTTTGGCGCCGATCCCTACGTTCAAGAGCATCAGCTCCGGTCTGTACTCTGCCTCCCATTGCTTAACCGGGCCAATGTCATCGGTGTGCTTTTTCTGGAGAACAACCTCGCCCCGGGCGTATTTGCTCCGGCGCAAACCGCCGTCCTGAAACTTCTTGCGTCACAAGCGGCAATTTCGCTCCAGAACGCCCAGCTCTACCGCGATCTGGCCGCCCGTGAAGCCAAGATTCGGCGACTGGTGGATTCGGACATCATCGGGATCGTCATCTGGGATCTGGACGGGCGCCTTATCGACGCGAATGACGCGTTTCTACGCATGATCCAGTACGAGAGGAACGACTTGCAGGCCGGCTTGCGCTGGTTCGACATGACGCCGCCCGAATGGCAGGAGGTGCACGCTCGCTACGAGGCCGAAGAGCTCAAGGCCACCGGCATCATGCGGCCGCGTGAGAAGGAATACTTCAGGAAGGACGGCAGCCGCGTACCTGTGTTGATCGGCGCGGCAAGTTTCGAGGGCCAGCCCGATCAGGGCGTCGCCTACATTCTCGACCTGTCAAATCTCAAGCGAGCGGAAGACGCACTGCGTGCGCGTGAACGGGAACTCTCCCTGCTAGTCGATGTGGTTCCCAGCCACCTTTGGCGGTTGGCACCCGACGGAGAACCGGTTTTTTTCAACAAGCGTATGTCCGATTTCCTTGGCCTGACCGTGGCTGATCTGGAAAAGCCAGGTATGAGTCGGCTGGACGGGGTCATAGAAGCGATCCACCCTGAAGACGCGGCGGAGTTCAGAAAACGCCTCAACCGCTGTCTTGCGACCGGCGATAGCTTTTACATGAGGTATCGTTTGCGGCGGAATGACGGCGTCTATCGCTGGATGTCAAGCCGAGCCGAACCGATGCGGGAAGTGGATGGGCGCATTACACAATGGTACGGACTCTGCCACGACATAGATGACCAGATCCACGCCCAAGAGGCCCTTGTTCGCGCGCAAGACGAGTTGCGTCTCTCTCAAGAGAGAATGACGCGCGCAAGCGAAGCGGCACGTCTGTCGGAACTCTCTGCGTCTATCGCTCACGAGATCAATCAGCCACTGGCTGCAATCGTCACCAATTCCCAAGCGTGTCACCGTTGGCTATCCGCCGATCCGCCAAACATCGAGCGAGCGAAGATTACGGCCGAGCGCATCACCCGCGACGGTAATGCCGCGGCAGACGTGATCGGTCGCATCCGCGCGCTCTTTCACCGGGAAGTGCAAGCCAGATCCTCCGAAAACGTCAATCGCATCGTTGGTGAAGTTTGCCAACTGTTGGCGGCTGAGATTGGAGCGAATAATGTCCACGTTAAATTGGATCTAGAACCCGATCTGCCACCCGTCGTGATGGATCGCGTGCAGGTGCAGCAAGTCCTGATCAATCTAATGCGAAATGGGATAGAGGCGATGGAGGCTGTCGGCGATCGCGCCCGCGAACTCGAGTTCCGCTCGCGCCGCGACGGCCATGACGCGATCCGCCTCGAGGTCCGCGACGCAGGAGCCGGTTTCGCAGAGTTTGAACGCGCCTTCGAGCCATTTTGTACGACAAAGCCGCAGGGGATGGGCATGGGGCTCGCCATCTGCCGTTCAATCATCGAAGCACATGGCGGCCGCATCTGGGTAGCCAACAACGAGGTATGCGGGGCAACCGTTGCCTTCACGCTCCCGCTGACGGCAAGCAGAGAGTCCTAAGCGTTTCCCTCACAAGCTGAGCATCGGGGGCCGATCGGGGGAAGAGCCGGACAGGTTGGACGCTCGTCTGCCGCTTCGTTGGCCGCAGGGAGAAATCGGAAAAAGCCCAGCGTTCGTCGTCTCTGTCGTGTCCGATTAACACGGCTCTGGCGGCACGATCACCATCGCGTGGAGGTGTCGCAATGGAGCCAAAGCGTAGGTAGGCCTATCCATCGGCATGAGCCGAGATGCGGCGGGCTTGTGCAGCCTACACCAGAGTTGAGTTCAAGCTGTCCCTCCGCGATCGCAGCCTATTCCACTGCATAGTAGGCAGCGAGCATTCATCGCGCCATCGTCTCTTGAGCACTCTCCGGCGAAGGGAAGATGGAATGACCGTTAGTGCTGAGCAGCACAGATCAAACGGCACGGTATCGTCCGAGCACGTGCCCCCCGCCATCGGTCTCATCCACGACCTTGGCAATCTCATTCAGGTCGCCTCGTCGGCGGTGGAGATCGTAGCCCGGAAGCCGAATATGCCTGCCGAAAGTTCGGAGGCCCTCGCGCGCGCCCGGACATCTCTCAGACAGGCTGGAGCATTTGTTCGTCAGACCATTGGTCGTGCGCACCTGTTCTCATCAGAGGGCACCAGCGTTCCTGAATGCCTTTCAACTGTGGTGGCGTTGGTCGAGGCCATGGGCGATCCTGGGTTCGTCGTTTCGCTCGAGATGGAATCAGGTCTTCCCAAAGTGCGGTGTGACTCGATTGGGCTTCAAAGTGCAATCCTGAACCTTGTCTTGAACGCGCGCGACGCCACAGCAAAAAGGGGTGTTGTTGTGATACTCGCACGGTGGATCAGTCAGCCGGAGACCGCCCCGCAAGCTGTAGAGATACGGGTCATGGACACCGGGATTGGCATGTCGCATGAAACGGTCGCAAAGGCTTTCGATCCGTTCTTCACAACCAAGAGCGAAGGCTTAGGCGGAATTGGGCTGCCGATGGTCGAAACCTTCGTTCGCGGCGCCGGGGGTGACATTTTCATCGAAAGCACGCTCGGTTTCGGCACCACGGTCTCGCTGCACCTGCCGGCGGCAGGATTGGAAATCGACAGCGTGCTGGCAGCGGTCTCTTCCCGCGGTTAAGCCGCTCTGTTTGGCGGGGGAGGGCGCCTTTCCAATTGCCGCGCGCTCGCTCTATGCGCACTTCCCGGAACCGAAGTCTCAACAATCGTCGCGCGCCAGGCTTCGGTGAGCGCGGCATCATTCGGGAGCGATGCCGCCGTTGCCGAGACCGCAGTCATGAGGAGAAGCGCGCCGGAAAGGCATGCGAGACCGGACCCATCGCACAAGGGTTTAACGAGCGCAACGATGAGCAACTTCGGATGTTAAAGCTGAGGGCAAAGATAAGCACCGGTCAACTTCCGAGCAAGGCGCTATTGCTCACGCAATTGCCGGTTTGGCTTGGCGGCGAGAGCCTGCCAGGAGCCGGCGAGACCCAAGGCCAGCGTTGCTGCGCCACCCCCGACGACCGTGAGAACCGCAGCGCCGAGATCGAATGCGAAGGGGAGGCCGAAGACCGTTTTGGAGATCGTCCAGGCGGCGGCCGCACCGATGCCGATAGAAAGCAATCCAGATACGATGCCGAGCAACCCGAACTCCAGGGCGTAGATGACGGCGATCCTTCCGCGCGTCGCGCCCAAGACTTTCAGGACGGTCGAGTCGAACAGCCGCGCACGCTGGCTGGTCGCGATGGCACCGGACAGCACAAGCAAACCGGCAAGGATCGTCAACAGACTCGCGGCGCCGACGCCGACGCTCAGTTGCTGCAGCAATGCGCTCACCTGCGCGATAGCATCCTTGACGCGGATGGCGGACACGCTCGGGAAGGCGTCGGTGACGGCCCGGTAGAGCGGCTCTTCGTCCTTGGGCGCGACGCGAACGGTTGCGAGGAAACTGTGCGGCGCTTTGTCGATGATACCCGGTGAGAGAATAAGCACGAAGTTCTGGCGCCCGCTGCCGAAATTCACGTCGCGCAGATTGGCGATGCGCCCGTCGATCTCGCGGCCCAGGACGTTCAAACCGATGGTGTCGCCGATCTTAAGGCCCATGCCGCGCGCCAGATCGGCGTCGAAAGAGATCAGCGTTGGTCCCGCATAGTTCTGGGGCCACCACTTGCCATCCACGATTTGTGTCCCTTTGGGCGGGGCTGCTGCATAGGTGATGCCGCGGTCGCCGGCGAGTGCCCAGCGTGAATCGGCAGAGACCTTCGCGTCGCGAGCCGCCACGCCTTTCAGCGATACGATCCGTCCACGGATCATCGGCGTGCGGCGGTAGTCCTGCGCCGAATGGAAATGAGAGATGATGCGATCGAATTGCGCCGCCTGGTTGGGTTGGATGTCGAGGAAGAAGAAGCTGGGCGCGCTTGCGGGCAGCTCATCGCTGACTTGTGATGTAATCGTGTGGCCGAGAAGCGTGACGGTGGCGAGCAGCGTAAGGCCCAATCCCAGTGCTGTTATGACACCTGCAGTGGGGGCACCTGGTCTTACGAGGTTGGCAAGCGCCAGCCGTACGCTGGCATTGCGTGCGCGCGGCAGCCGCCCGGCGCACCAGCGCAAGATGCCAGCAACAAGGCGCAGGATCACGAGCCCGCCGGCGATACCCGCCAGAAATTCCGCCGCAAACAGTTTCGATGGCGCGATGGCGATTGCCAGAAGCAGAACCAGCAGCCCCGCAATCGCCGATGCGAGAAGATATGGCCAGCGGATTCGCGTGCGGCTGCGATCGACGGCGTCACGAAACAATGCCGCCGGCGCGATATCCCGAGCCCGCGCCAATGCTGGAATCGCTGTCGCCGCTGCGGCGAGCAAGCCGAACGCCGTGGCGAGCAGCAAGGGTTGCGGAAAGACCGCGAAGGACGCAGGGATCGGAAGGTCTGTTCCGTACAGCCACTCAACAAGGAACGGCAACAGGGCACCGGCGAGGTTTCCCACGACGACCGCTAGCGCCGCGATTGCCATGATCTGGATGAAGAACGCTGTGAAGATCAGCGCGCCATCCGCGCCAAGACTCTTGAAGATTGCGATCTCCGCGCGCTTGCGGTCGAGGAAGGCCGAAATCGCCTGCCCCGCGCCCACGCCGCCGACGGCGAGGATGGTCAGCGCCGTCAGCGTCAGGAACATCGTGACCTGATCGATGAAGCTGCGCGTGCCCGGTGTCGGGTTCTCGCGCGTGCGAATTTCCCATCCGGCGTTCGGAAACTTGCGGTTGGCTTCACTGCGAAATACGTCTGTAGAGAGCGACGCCGGCGCCTGAAGTCGATAGGTGTATTCGATCAGACTGCCATAGGTGACAAGGCCTGTGCGCTTCAGCGCCGTGTCGGAGATCAGGACATGCGGGCCGAGACTAAAGCCCCCGGAGATGCGGTCCGGTTCACGCACCAACACGGCTTCGACCCGAAAATTCTGCGTGCCGACGCGGATGATGCTGCCACGCGCGATGTGCAGGCGGCCGAGCAATGTCTCTTCCACAAGCGCGCCGCATGTCGTGCCCTTACAAGCAAGCGCGTCTTTCAGTGCGACGTTCGGAGATGTTCCGACATGCCCATAGAGCGGATAATGCTTGTCCGTGGCTTTGAGTTCGATGAGCTGGCGTGCGCCTTCCACGCCGTTGTTCATCGCGTAAGCCATCGCGCGCATCGAAGCGGTTTCGGTGGTGCGCCCGTGCTTTGCGAGGAACGCATGCTCTTCGTTGGTCGTCTCCCGATGCACCAGCCCGATCGATACGTCGCCGCCCAGCAGCACGCGGCCCTGTTGCGCCAGACCGGTCAGAAACGCTTCCGACAGGGATCCAACACCCGCAATCGCCATCACACCCAGAACGAGCGATGTGAAGAAGATGCGAAAGCCGGAAAGGCCGCTGCGTGCCTGACGCGCCGCCAGCCGGAACGCGAGGGAAATGTTCATGTGCGCTCGTCGGCCACAATGCGCCCATCCTTGAGCTGCACCACACGGCCACAGCGGCGAGCAAGGGCCTGCTCATGCGTAACCACGAACAACGTCGTGCGCGCTTGTGCGTGCAGTGCAAAGATGAGATCGGCGATTTCCTGACCCGTCTCGCCGTCGAGGTTGCCGGTCGGCTCGTCGGCGAACAGGACCTGCGGCTCCGGCGCCATCGCGCGGGCAAGCGCCACCCGCTGTTGTTCGCCGCCGGAGAGTTGGCTCGGATAGTGCTCGACGCGCGCGCCAAGCCCCACGGCATCCAGCGCTGTCCTGGAACGATCGAAAGCGTCGTGCACTCCGATCAGTTCGAGCGGTACCGCGACGTTTTCCAGCGCCGTCATCGTCGGGATCAGGTGGAACGATTGAAATACGATACCCACACGCCCGCGACGGAAGCGCGCCAACGCGTCCTCAGAAAGCCGCGTGATATCGGTTCCGGCGACGGTCACCCGTCCGGAGGTCGCGGCTTCCAATCCCGCCGCGATCATCATCAAAGAAGATTTGCCCGACCCCGAGGGGCCGAGGAGGGCCATCGTTTCACCGCTCGCAACGTTCAGCGATATGCCGTTCAGGATGCTGACCGGCCCAGCGGCGCTCGGCAGCGTCAGGCGCACATCTTCCAGATCGATCGCGGACGCGGGAGGCTGCATGAGGGATGATTCTCACTATATAAAGCGCGCACTCTAGGCGATATGGCATGAGAAACAGCCGATTCAAGCGAGCCGTCATCTTTGCTGCGGCCTTACTGACGCTGGCTTCCGGGCCGGCGTGCGCCGTGCCCGTCAAAATCCTGGCGTTCGGCACAAGCCTTACCCAGGGTTATGGCCTGCCGCCCGGCACCGAATACACGACTGTTTTGCAGGAAAAGCTCAAAGCCGCCGGGGTCGACGCCAGGATCATCAATGCCGGCGTCTCCGGCGATACCTCTGCCGACGGACTTTCCCGGCTCGACTGGTCGCTCGCGGACAAGCCGCAGGCGGCGATAGTAGAGGTGGGCTCGAACGACGCATTGAGAGGCCTGGCACCCGCCCAGACCGAGAAAAATCTGAGTGCGATTCTCACAAAGTTGAAGGCGGCGCATGTCGCCGTCCTGCTTTGCGGAATGCACGCGCCGCGCAATCTCGGCCCGGAATACGCGGCGCAATTCGATGCGATCTACCCGAGGCTCGCGAAACAATACGGCGTGCTTTTCTACCCCTTCATCCTCGACGGCGTCGCGCTGAATCCGAAGCTCAACCAGGCCGATGGCATCCATCCAAATCCAGCGGGCGTGAAAATCATCGTGAGTCGAATCTTGCCTTACGTGCAACAGCTGATCGGTGCGCGCCGCTGATGAAACAGAAGCGGATGGAGTCTTGTAGCTGCCACTCAGTTGTTGGCGAATTTAAGCACGACGGCTGCGACGGCTTTCGAGACAAACTCAAGCACGACACGATCGTTGTTTGAGAGGTTGTCGCACCAGCGTCCCGGCCAGTCCACGCACCCGCCATTACGACTTGGAATCTTGCCTTCGAAGTTGCCGGAAAACCCGCCCCATAGCCTAACTTCCCAACCATGCTTGCAACAGTTTTGCTGCGTCAGAATGCCGGTATTTGGAACGCCAGCAAGGCTAAACGAGAGTGAGTCAGTTCCATCGTTCCCAAAGCTCGCGATGCGCGCGGGAATACCGATCTTTCGAAAGTACTTCAAAAAGGCGTGATTGCCGATTTGCGAATCCGGTACCACGTTTGGCGGAAACTCGTCCGCGTCGTGCGCGTGGCCAGGGTCGGCGATCAAAACTGCGTAGTTCGGTGTGGCCGTGACGTCGACATCAATATCGAACGCAATCTTTTTCAACTCCGCTTTGCCCAAATTGCGCGTGTAGTATTTCGATCCAAGAAGGCCAAGCTCTTCACCCCCGAACCAGATGTACCGAAGCCGACTTTTTGTCGGTGTGTTGGCGAGATTTCGTGCGATCTCCAGAATCGTCGACGATCCCGAACCGTTATCCAGGATGCCAGCGCCGTATATCGCATCCAAATGTGCATCCACGACGATGGTGTGCTCGGGATCGCCAAATGGCGAGTCGGCAATAACGTTGTAATCGGTGTGGGATTTGGTCTCTGTTCTCACGGAAATATCGGCAATTGGTGCCTTTGCCGACCTGCACGCTGCCGCCAGTAATTCACCGGATGAATAGGAAAGGGCGCCTATCACCGGTACGTGCGCTTCTTGCGATAGCTGAATCTGGAACGCACGTCCGTCGCTATTTTTGCGATAGGAGTTTGCTACAAGCGAGGGATTGTCATTGTAAAGAATGACCGCTGCGGCGCCGGCATGCTCTGCATTCGCCACTTGTCGTTCGAAATCGCAAGAGCCGCGCCTGAGCAAGGCCACGTAACCGCGGCGAAAATCCTTGAAGGCGCCGGACTCACAGCCTGTCCCGCTTGCCTTGTCTTGATCGTGGTGGCCCGGAACGGCGATTTCGGCACGGACTTTTCCGCTGCCCGAAAGTGACGCGACGAACCAATCTTTCGCAATCGCCAAACTGTGTCCGTCTATAGAAAATGTGGACGCTCCAATTGTCCTGGACTGTCGCCACTGATAGGACTGAATTTGTACGCGATAGCCCGCTTGCTCCATCAGGTTGGCTACATAGTTCACCGATGCGCGGTATCCCGGTGTTCCCGTATTTCTGTTGCCGTGGCCTTTTGCACCGGGATTCTCGTCAGCAATCTTTTGCAGATCTTGGAGATGCTGCCACAAGGGCGCCGCTTTGATGCACTGTAGAAGGCGCCTCTCTGTTCCGTTATCTCTATGCTGACAATCGGAACGCGTGGCGCTAAGGGTGGGTGAGGCGGAAGCGCCGGCAAGCGCTACCGCTGCGAGCACGAAGCCCGCCGTAACAAGATATCTCGGCATCACTGCAGTACCAGAAGTTCGGTGGGCCTAGATCATATCGAAACACCGTGGTCTGCGAAAGCAAGCGGGTGTTTGGCAAGTGCTGGGCCGCCTCGCCAGATTCGTGATACGAATAAGCGCATGGGTTCGGGACGTTCCTACGATGCCATTCTGATCGGCGGCGGCCACAACGGGCTGACTTGCGCCTTTTATCTCGCCAGAGCGGGTTACGATGTCTGTGTGCTGGAGCGGCGGTCCGTCGTCGGCGGCGCTGCCGTCACCGAAGAGTTCCATCCTGGCTTCCGCAATTCGGTGGCGAGTTACTCCGTCAGTCTGCTGAACCCGAAGATCATCGGCGAGATGGATCTCGCGCGGCATGGGCTGAAGATCGTGTTGCGCACGATCTCTTATTTTTCGCCGCTCGACGACGGCCGCTATCTGATCGTGGACCGCGGCAAGGAACGCACGGCACATGAACTTGGCAGATTCTCGACCCGCGATGTGGCGAGGTACGCCGCCTACAACGCGCGCCTCGAATCCATCATCGATTTGCTGCGGTCGGTCCTGATGGAAACGCCGCCGAATGCCGGCGGCGGCTTACGCGATCTGCTCGGCGCGCTCACGATGGGCAACCGTGTGCGTCATCTCGGCATGGAAGGGCAGCGCGATCTGGTCGATTTCTTCATGAAGAGCGCGGGCGACATTCTGGATTTCTGGTTTGAGACCGATCCGCTGAAGGGGTTGCTCGGCTTCGACGCGATCACGGGCGCCTATGCCAGCCCTTACGCACCCGGTACAGCCTATGTGCTGTTGCACCATGTTTTCGGTGAAGTGAACGGCATCAAGGGCGCCTGGGGTCACGCCATCGGCGGCATGGGTGCGATCACGCAGGCGATGGCAAGGGCGTGTGCGGAAGCGGGCGTCGATATCCGCACCGACAGTCCGGTGCGCGAAGTGGTGATGGACCGCGGCCGCGCCTCCGGCGTGGTGCTGGAAGATGGCACCACACATCGGGGCCGCGCCATCGTGTCGAACATCAATCCGAAGCTGCTCTATGGCGGCCTGATCCCCGACGGCGCGCTGCCTGCCGATTTCATGGAGCGCATCCGCAAGTTCAAATGCGGCTCGGGCACGTTCCGCATGAATGTCGCGCTCTCCGAACTGCCCAACTTCACAGCGCGGCCCAGTGACGGCGTGATGGACCATCACGGTGGAAGCGTAATGATCGCACCGTCGCTGAAATATCTGGAGGAGGCCTACACCGACGCGCGCCGCACGGGTTGGGCGAAGAAACCGGTGATCGAGATGCATATCCAGAGTGTGCTCGACGACAGCCTGGCACCGAAGGGGCAGCATGTCGCGAGCCTGTTCTGCCAGCATGTCGCGCCGGAGCTGCCCGATGGATCGAGCTGGGACGATCGGCGCGAAGAAGTCGCCGATGTGGTGATCGACACGATGACGTGCTATGCGCCCAACTTCCGCTCCTCCGTACTGGGACGGATGATCCTCTCGCCACTCGATATGGAAAGGAAGCTCGCTCTCGTTGGCGGCGATATCTTCCACGGGCAGTTAAGCCTCGATCAGCTCTACAGTGCACGGCCGGTGCTTGGCCACGGCGATTATCGCGGGCCACTGAAAGGGCTCTACATGTGCGGATCGTCGACGCACCCCGGTGGCGGTGTGACGGGACTTCCCGGCCACAACGCCGCGCGCGAGATCATTCGCGATTTCAAACGTGGGCGCGTGCCAAGGGCCGCCTAAAGCCTCTGCTCGAAGACTTTGCGGGCGTCGTCGATGTGGTTCAGCACGGCGTCCCGTTCGGCTTGGGAGTTGTAGTCGCGATTGGCGGCCGCGGCGGCACGCACCTTGTCGATCCATTTGATAAAGAACTCGGCATCTGCCGTTGAGCGGATCGGCTCGCCGCCGACGGTGACGAACACGGGATTGGTGCTCGCATAGGGGTAGAGGTCGAACACGTCCGGCGTCGCATGGTCGTTCCAGGCACGCAGCACGATCCAGCCGCTGTGATCGACCGCGATCTGCTTGGTGAATTCCGCTGAGGAGCGATCACCTGTCAGTGCGACGGTCTCGACCACCTTGCCGTTCATGACGACTTCAAGATGGTCGATCCCAATCAGCGAACGTAGCCAACCGTGAAGGTTCAGCGTGTGCGTTCCTGCTGGCAGGGCGATATCGCCGCCGGGGTCTTGGCCGTCGACGGTGAGGCCCATCAGCGGTCCGTTGGTCGCTATGCTGTGACCGGCCTTCAGACCAGCAAGCCACGCGCGCTCGCGGCCAAGGGGGGATGTCTCCGTCGTCGCATCGGGAAGCACATAGGTGCGTGCGAGCCCGACCGGGCCGCGCAGCGACGCGTAATTCGTCATCGCATCCGTCCCGCCCGCCGCGGGCAAGCGGAAGCCGCAATTCAGGAGCCGGTACCAGATCGATGCGCTCTCGCGGTGATTGCTGAAGCCGACAACCTCGTAGTAGTCGACCTTGCCCAGGGCGACATCGACGGGAAGCGCATTCGCGATCATCTTGTCACGGTCGGGATCGGGCGCAACGTCGAAAGGATGCACATAACCGACCAACGCATTTTGTGCATGGGCCAGATCGGCGATTGCCGCGTTGTCGGGATAGAGGCTTGCGGCAGCCGTATACGGATATCCGACATAGCCGGGGATCAGATAGTGATCGTTTAGTCCCAACAGCCCAAGGTGCCCCCAGACGCTCGTGTGATATTCCTGCGAATGCGCGAGCAACGTCTCGGAGGCCGACGCTGCGTCGGGCAACGGCGAAAAATACGCGATATCGGGAACGCGCTGTTCTTTATTCACCACCAGGTCAAATACCGTGCCGAGGTCTTCGGCCTGCGCTTGTGCAACCAGATCTTTCGGGTCGCTTCGATAGGTGCCGCCATAGTTCATGTGGACATGCACGTCGCCGCTTTTCCACGCCGCGAACTCCGGCGGCGTATCGAGACGGTACATCGTGATGTTGAGCGTCGCAGTTTCGCCGGCTGCGATATCCGCAGCGGCACGCTCGATACGATGCGCGTCGCCGTACCAGACCGTGACCGATGCTTTGCCCACTGGCACGGTCAAATGTGTGTCGCCGCTCTGGAAGTAGTGCGTCTCGAAATCCTGCCGGTCGCGGTCGAAGGAGTCGTCCCCGCGCATCAGCGCGTCGTTGGGCGCGTAGGCACGGCCGTCGCCGCCCAGCACAGCGATGCGCGCGCGGATTGGCCGATCGTTTTCGTCCGTAATATGCAGGGCCAGCTCGCCCATTGGAGATTTGTAATTTCGTTTGTCGATGACGAGTTTGTGCCGCGCGCCGCCGACAGCGTCCTGAATCCAGATCTCCGTGTTCTTGCTCTGGTTTGAAATGAACGCGATGCGCGTCGAGTCCGGCGACCAGCGCGGACGCGTGGCATCCCAATCGCCAAAGGTGATCGGGAATGGGTAGTCGTCGCCCGCAGCGGTCAGCAGCCACAGCTGGTTGCTCCGGCGGCCGCTGTAGGACGAGAACACAATACGATTGCCGTCGTGCGACCAGTCGGGTGCGGCTTTCCAGTTCGTCTCTTCGCGGTGAACGAGGCGTGCAGGGGAGTGCCCATCGACCGCGCGACGCCACAAGGCGCCGGTGCCGTGCCCGATCTCCGGGTTGTCGATGTAAATCAGGCTCCGGCCATCGGGCGACCATGCCGGGCTGAGCTGCTGGTCGAAAGGGCTGTAATAATATCGTGCGATCTTGCTCTTGCGTTCCTTCATCCAGGGTTTCGCGGAAAAGCCGTTCTTTTCCAATGCGCCGATGAAGATGTGGAAATGACCGGTGCCCTTGGTCGAGACGAATGCGATGCGTTTTCCATCCGGCGACCAGCGCGGCTCCAGGTTCACGTCGCCGCCTTGCGTGATCTGCGTTACCGCGCCGCTTTGCAGGTCGAACGTGTAGAGTTCTTCTGCATCATGCAGATAGCGCACGAAGACGACGGTCTTTCCATCCGGGGACCAGTCCGGCTCGAAGTCATAGCCGGGACTTGCGGTGAGTTCTTCTGCGGTCGTCGAGCCGATCTCTTGCTTCCACAAGCTTCCCGCCATGGAATAGACGAGCATGCGTCCGTCCGGCGACCACGAAAGGGCGCTTGGACCTGTTGTCAGCTGAGGCAGGTACATCTCGCGGTAATAGTAGTCGTGCGGTACCTTGATTTGCTTCAGAACCGGCGCGCGATCGGCAAACGCCATGGTGGCCGCCAGAAGCGCGAGACCCGCGAGCATGAATCTCATTTGTGGGCTAGCCGTTGGAAATGCTCGCCGTCCAGCACCATCATCTGCTCGCTTGGCGCGTCAAAACCGAGACGCTCGTAGAAGCCCAAACCTTCATCGTTGCCGACATCGAGCGACAGACGCATGTAGCGCGCCTCATGTTCTGCGGCTCGCGCGGCGACGGAAGCGAGCAGCCTTCGACCCAGCCCGCTGCCGCGCAGCGTGTCGTCGACATAGAGGTCCTGGATGTACACGCCGGGGCACCCTCGCCATGTTGAGAACTCATAGAAATAAAGCACCAGTCCAACCGCATCGCCGCCGCGCCGGGCAAGAATCGTCTCAAACGTCGGGTTCGGACCGAAGCCATAGCGCGCGATATCGTCCGGGGTGCTTTTGACATCGTGCGGGCGGTTGAGCGCGACGCTGAGCTTGCGCAACAATTCGTGGATCGCAGGCGCGTCCTCGCGCAACGCATTCGCGACAATGATGTCGTCCGTGGATTGCGCCCCTGCCATGCCGTTATGCTAGCATGCTTCTGTCCACCATGAACTCGCATCTTTTCTACCAGACACGACTGCGCAGACCGCTGCTCGACCGCGCGGAGGGCATCTATCTGTGGGACGTTAATGGCAAGCGTTATCTCGATGGCTCGAGTGGTGCGATGGTCTCGAACATCGGCCACAGCAACCCGCGTGTGCTCGAGGCCATGCGCCAACAAATGGCGCGGTCGACCTTCGGCTATCGCCTGCATTTCGAAAATGAACCTGCTGAGCGTCTGGCAGCACGCCTGGCGGAGCTGTCGCCGGACGGCCACAACAAGGTCTTCTTCGTCTCGGGCGGTTCGGAGGCGGTGGAGAGCTGCATCAAGCTCGCACGGCAGTGGGCGGTAGTGACGGGGCAGGAGAAGCGCTGGCGGGTGATTTCGCGCGAGCCGTCCTATCATGGCTCGACGTATGGCGCGCTCGCGGTCACGGGCTATGCGCCGCTCAATGATCCCTTTCGGCCAATGGTGCGCGAGATGCCGAAGATCCCCGCGCCGCGCTGCTATCTCGATCGCGACAATTTCAGCGATGCCGAACGCGGATTGCGCTATGCGCAGATGCTGCGCGAGAAAATTTTGGAGGTCGGCCCGGAAACGGTGCTCGCTTTCATCATGGAGCCGGTCGGCGGGGCCTCGACCGGCGCGCTGGTGGCGCCCGACACTTACTATCCGCGCATCCGCGAGATCTGCGACGAGTTCGGCATCCTTCTGATCTACGACGAGGTGATGACCGGCGCCGGCCGCACCGGCAAATACCTCGCGGCCGAGCACTGGAACGTCAATCCCGATATCATCGCGATGGCGAAAGGATTGGGAGCGGGCTATGTGCCGCTAGGCGCGATGCTGGCGCACGATCGCATCGTCGAGCCGGTGCTCGATAGCGGTGGTTTCCAGCACGGCTATACCTATGCCGGCAATCCGCTCGCCTGCGCGGCTGGCCTTGCCGTCGTCCATGAGATTCTTGCCCAGGATATGATGGCCAACACCGTTGCGGTTGGCGATCTTCTCAAGCGCGAACTTGAAAAGCTCAAGGACATCTATCCTGTCATCGGTGATGTGCGCGGCAAAGGACTGCTGCTAGCATTCGAGCTGGTTGCGGATCGCGCGACGATGAGGCCGCTGTCGAAAGGACTGAACGCATATTTGAGGCTGGTTGAGATCGCCTATGACCGCGGTCTCATCATCTATGCGCGGCGCACGCGCGGGGGACTGGAAGGCGATCACTTCCTCGTCTGTCCTCCAATGATCACGACGAATGCCCAGGTCGCGGAAATTGTGGCGGTCTTGAAAGATAGCCTCGACACGCTGACCGGCGAGCTGGAACTCACCTGAACGTCGAGGAGAACCGGGCCCATTCGCCAGACGATTTAGCCCGCCGCTTGCACCGAACTCGGGTGCTTTCCGGCGCGCTGCGGGATCAGCGAGACCAGCAGCACGATGGCAACGGCCAATACGGCCGAGGCGATGGGGCGGCTCATGTTCAGGCCGCCCTGATGGAACGGCTTGTCGAGGAAATCGCCAACCGTGGCGCCAAGCGGACGCGTGAGGATGAAGGCGCACCAGAACAGCAGGACCCGGGAGGCATTCGTCAGGAAATAAAGTCCCGCGACGACCGCAAGTGCCGCACCGAACACCAATGCGCCGCCAAGAAAACCTACGCCCGCATCGTCTGCCGTCCAGTCGCCGAGCGCCGTTCCAAGCGTCTGCGAGAAAGTGATCGTCGCCCAGTAGAACAGTTCGACTCTCGGTGTGTTGACGGTGTCGACCGAAACGGTGCCTTCTGAGCGGTACCACAGCGCCAGCACGGCCACCACGCATAGGAGGAGGAGTGACGAACCTCCCGCGTAGCCGATGCCGAGCGAACGGTCGGCGAAATCGGCAAGCGTGGTGCCGAGCATCGTGGAGGCGACGATCGTTGCCCAGTACAGGAAGGGATGAAATTTCTTTACGGCGATCTGGGCGATGACGAGCGCGACGAACGGCACCATGACCAGGGCGGTGCCCAGCAAATAGCCGTAACCGGTCGCGGCGCTCGTCGTTTCGCCCAGCCACGTCATCGTGATCGTATCGCCCCCGGTTTCGCCGAGCGTGGTTGCGAGGATCTTGATGATCCAGAAGCCAAGGGTGACGGCTGGGACTTTGCTGAGAACCGTCTTTTCATTCATTTGCATGTCCAGCCTCGGCGTCGGAGCAAAATATTGGAGCAATGCCGCTGTTTAATCATGACGGCGACGATTGCGGAACGGGCGTTTCCTCCGGTTGCGGCAACATTGGTTCTGTCAATTTGACGGCTGCTCTAGCCGCCCGGAAAGTGGTGCGGTACGATGGTGCCTCATGAAGATTCTTATCATGAAAGCTATCGGGAATTGGCAGGCTATGTCGCACAGGGCCTCTCGAAGGAGGGCCACAATCTGGGTACGTCCCACGATGGCCGGGACGGTCTTTTTCGCACTCATGGGCTGCGCGCACTCCCGGTTTATCGAGCACCCTATTACGGCCTTGTTCACCGTTCCACCGGAGCAGAAGCCGGTTTCGATGAGCCCAATGGAACAGCATTGCCAGGAACTCGCCAAACAGCGCGCCGCGGACGTTGCCTCTCAGGGAGAAGACGACACCATTCAAAGCGAGGTGTCCCGCCGCACTTACGCCGACTGTATCGCCTGGGAGACGCGGCACTCTGTTTCTCAGTGAAGTCCAGGCGACTTGGAGCGATGGCTGACACCGCGTCCGCGGGCTGAAAGCAAGGTTTCGCCGCAACGCCCCTTGGCTGGCGATGCTCGAACCAAATGCTTGGCGCTAGGCGTTGGTCTCGGCCGTTAGGCCAAGGCTGGCGGCGATGTTCACGAGTTCGGCGAAAGATCTGGCTTTCATCTTTTCCATGACGTGACCGCGGTGCGCCTTCACCGTGATCTCGCTGATGCCGAGTTCGCCGCCGACCTGTTTGTTCAGAAGGCCTTTGACGACAAGCGTCATCACCTCGCGCTCCCGCTTGCTGAGGGCTTCAAATCTTTCCCGGCGCGCCTGTATTTCGGTCTCGCGGGCCAGTGCCGTCTCGCTGCGTTCGATCGCGCTGCGGATGGCGTCGAGCAGGACAGCGTCGTCGAAAGGCTTGGTGAGGAATTCTGCGGCGCCAGCCTTCATCGCTCGCACGCTCATGGGTACGTCGCCATATCCTGTGAGGAAGATGATAGGCATGTTCATGCGATCGCGTAGCAGGCGTTCCTGAAGGTCCAGACCGTTCAGGTCTGGAAGGTTAACGTCCAGAATGAGGCAGGAGGGAACCGGCGCACGCTGGTGGCTGAGGAATTCACGGGCGGAATCGAAAATCGCCGCTTGCCAGCCTTCGTGACGGATCAGCGCTTCGAGCGATTCCCGGACCGAGATGTCGTCGTCGACGACAAAGACGATGGGCGCCATTTGCGGCACGGACATTCCCGAAAGGCCAATTCGCGTTTCGATTAAATCCATGCAGGCCTCCCTTGGGCAAGTGCCCCTTCAATCCGTGCCGAGTGCCTTCTTCAAAGCCGCGAGCAAAGCCGTGTCGCTAAAAGGCTTTACGAGACAAGCGGCTGCGCCTTTCACCCCGTTCGGCCGCGTCAACACATCCGCGTGGGCGGTAATGAAGACGATCGGAATGTTCAGCCTTTGCCGCTCCAACTCATGCTTGAGGCCCGGGCCGGACATGCTGGGCATCGCGATGTCGAGGATCAGGCATTTCGTCTGGTTGAGATATTTGGAGGTGAGGAACGCTTCGGCCGACGGGAACGCCTGAACCGCGAATCCAAACTCCTTCAGAAGGTCGGGCAGGGACTCCCGCACGGACTCGTCGTCATCGACAACCGAGACTAGAACGGGTTTCGGCATTCAAGCATCCTTCGACGGCTTTTTCGGTACGCGTTCTTTGTACGAACCCCTCGTGCCGCGTTCTGTGCCATCGCCGCGCCAAATACTTTGTCGCAGATCAATTTGACCGATCCAAATTCTGCTCATTGGGACAGGATGCGCCGTCGGCTATCTCGGCTCCATCATACTTTGGTGTCGGTTGGGCTCGAGGCTCGTTACGTCGCATAGGGAACAGTGAACGAGAAGGTCGCACCCGGTCCATCGTTTGGCATAGCCCATAAACGGCCCGCATGGCTTTCGATGATCGAGCGGCTTATTGAAAGGCCGACGCCCATGCCTTTGATTTTCGTCGTATAGAAGGCTTCGAACAGCTTCGCCGCATTTTCCGGGTCGATGCCGGGGCCTGAATCGCGCACCGACAGCCGGACTTCCCGTTCATTTTCGCGAATTGTGAAAATCGTGAGATCGCGGGGACGGTCGGTCGTTTCCTTCATTGCGTCCGCGGCGTTCAAGACCAAATTCAGCATGACCTGCTGAAGCTGAACGCGGTCGCCGATCACATCGGGCAGGGCGAGATCGAAATCCGTCCGGACGGTGATACCGCTATCCCGAAGCTCGCTTGACGAAAGGGCAAGAACCTCCTGTGCCGCCTCGTTCAATGCGATGCGCTCGGTCACCGGTTCCTTGCGGGCAAACATGATCCTGAGACGCTGGATCACGTCAGAGGCCCGGTTCGCATCGCGCAGGGTGCGCTGGGCGGTCGAACGCGCGCCCTCCAGATTGGCCGGCTCGGCAGCCAGCATCCGGAGGCAGGTTGAGGAATTTGTGACAATGCCCGAGAGTGGCTGGTTGACTTCATGGGCGATGGAGGCAGTGAGCACGCCAAGGCTCATGGTCCGGGACGCATGCGCGAGCTCCGAGCGGACCTTGTCGAGTGCTTCCTCGGCTACGCGCCGGTCCGTGACGTCCTGAACCGAACCCAGATAGGTCGATTGTCCATCTGAATCGCGCGCAAATCTCGCGACGAAGTGGAGATATTTGATCCTGCCGTCTGGCATCAGCAGCCGGCGCACGAATTCCGTATCCAACCCCGCCCGAGCGCGCCGTACCATCTCTTCCACGTCGGGAAGATCCTGGGGATGGACGCGCTCGGCGATCCGCCCGATCGTCACCTCCGAACCGGGTTCCCATTCAAAGATACGATAGAGCTGCTCCGACCAGCGGAAGCCATCGGTTCCCAGATTCCATAGAAAGCTGCCGGTTTCGCTGACCGCTTCGCCTTGCGCAAGGAAAGCTTCGCTCTGGCGCAGTTCGTCTTCGGCCTGCTTGCGGTCTTCGATGTCGATGTTGACGCCGTGCCATTTGACGATGCGCCCGCTTTCGTCGCGCAGCGGTTGAACCCGGAAAAGGAACCAGCGATAGACGCCGTCATGGCGGCGCAGCCGTGCCTCGGTCTGCCCCGCCGTTCCGGCCGATAGAAGCGATTTCCAAACCTCGAACAGCCTATCGAGGTCGTCCGGATGAACCACGGCCGCCCAACCGAAGTGCTGCAGCCTCTCCAAAGGAAGTCCGACATAGTCGAGATAATGCCGATTGATCGAGTCGGCGCCGCCCTCCGTGTTCGCGGACCAGATGAGCGCCGGTGTCGTGTCGATGATGAGCTGGAGATTGCGCTCGCTTGCGGCGAGGGCCTGTTCGGCGCGCTTGCGATCGTCGATATCGGTCAAGAGAACATACCAGTTCTGAATCCGGCCGTGCTCGTCGCGATAGGGAAGGCCCCGGCCTTCGAACCAGCGGTAGGTGCCGTCGTGCCGTCTCAGGCGGTATTCGTCCTGATAGGGAGTGTCTTCGGCAATTGTGCGCGCGACGACCTCATTGGCATGCGCCAGATCGTCAGGATGAAGCAGGTCCGGCCGGATCGGCCAATCCCGTATTTCCTCGAAACTCTTGCCGTAATAGTCGAGGACGCGCTGATTGACGAACGCATGCCGCCCAACCGGGTCCGTAACGATGGCAAGTGCCGGAATGCTTTCGACGATCAGGCGGATCTGGCGCTCGCGCTCGTGCAGTTCGTCCTCGGCCCTTTTGCGCTCGTCGATATCGGTGAGAAGCACGTACCAGCGGGCGATGCGACCGCTTTCCCGGAACGGCAGTCCGCGAACCTGAAACCAGCGATACACGCCGTCGAAGCGGCGGATGCGGCATTCGAAGTCATAAGGTTCACCCGAAGCGATGGACTGGACGAAGGCCGGCGCGACGACCGGGACGTCTTCGGGATGAACCGTCCCGTTCGCCGTCCATTGCCTCAGACCTTCGAGGGATTGCCCACAATATTCCGAGATTTGCGGATTGGCGGCGTCGATTTCGCCGTCCGGCGTCATGATGGCGACAAGCCCCGGTATGCCGTCGATCTCCGAGGGCTGACCCCGCTCGATCTCCATCTCCCCGGTCTCCTTCCTCGGCCCTGGATGGGGGACATTTCTCAGGCCGATACTAGGCCGGCATCCGACCAATACCAAAGTATCGGCGATACTTAGGTCCAATCGTCTTGGCCTTCCCCTCGTGGTCACAATCCGCTGGTTTGATGCGAAGCCATGGGGAATTTGATGTCGAGATTGTCGACGCCGAACCGGCGGGATGTCGTGGTCACTGCGGCCGCCGCCGGTGCAATCAGTCTTCTGCCCGACCAGTTCGTGGCCGCGGCCGATGCTCATGCGAGCCAATCCCAGAAAAAAGGAGAGCACCCGATGGACGAGATTCGTCCCTTCCATTTTCACGCCTCGGAGGAGGCTCTTGCCGATCTTAAGAAACGCGTCTTGGCGACGAAATGGCCGGACAAGGAGCAGGTGCCGGACACGACCCAAGGCGTGCAGCTCGCGACGATGCAGAGCGTTGCGCAGCACTGGGCGGGTTACGACTGGCGCAAATGCGAGGCCCGGCTCAACGCCGTGCCGAATTTCATCACCGAGATCGACGGCCTCGACATCCATTTCATCCATGTGAAGTCAAAGCATGAGCACGCGCTGCCGATGATCGTTACGCATGGCTGGCCGGGTTCGATCATCGAGCAGATGAAGATCATCGCGCCGCTCACCGATCCGACCGCGCATGGCGGAACCGCGGCGGATGCGTTCGATCTCGTGATCCCATCGCTGCCAGGCTACGGCTTCTCCGGCAAGCCGCGGGAAGTCGGCTGGAATCCGCCGCGCATCGCAAAGGCCTGGGCCGTGCTGATGCAGCGTCTCGGTTACAAGAAATATGTCGCGCAGGGCGGCGATTGGGGCAACGCAGTCACCGAGATCATGGCGCTGCAAGAGCCGCCGGGCCTCATCGGCATCCACACCAACATGCCGGCCACGATTCCACCGGATATTTCCAAGGCGCTTGCCGCAGGCACGCCGCCCGCCAACCTGACGGCCGACGAGCGCCACGCGTGGGACCAGGTCGTATTCTTCAACACCACGGGCCTCGGCTACGCCATCGAGATGAACAACCGTCCGCAGACGCTCTATGCGCTCGCGGATTCGCCCATCGGGCTGGCGGCCTGGATGATCGATCATGACGACCGAAGCGAGAAGATGATCGCGCGCGCTTTCGCGGGCCAGAGTGAGGGCCTCTCAAAGGACGACGTGCTCGACAACGTCACGCTTTATTGGCTGACCAACACCGCGATCTCGTCGGCGCGGCTCTATTGGGACAACGCGCACCATCCGGCCGGGCCGGGCGGCTTCTTCGACGCGCGCGGTATCAAGATCCCGGTCGCGGTGACCGCGTTCCCGGAGGAAATCTACACCGCGCCGAAGAGCTGGGCGGAGAAAGCGTATCCCAAGCTCGTCCACTACAACAAAGCCCCTAAGGGCGGCCACTTCGCGGCGTGGGAGCAGCCGGCGTTCTTTGTCGAGGAGATGCGCGCTTCATTCAAATCCCTGCGCAAGGCATAATCGGTCAAGGGCGGCACGTTCGCGACGTGCCGCCCGTCCACCCGAAAAAGAATTTCTCGGGTACGGTGCGCTGATGTTGCCGCCCCAACCGGTGAATCTTCCGGGCGTGAGCTGGGCTTATGCAGCGTATCTGGACAATACGCTATACGACGACCGCCTTTCAGGGGACGTGTGCCGATACCGGTAACGACGGCACACGGCACGTTTCGGGTGTGGATCAAGCGTTTCGGGAACAATCCCCATATGAAGTTGCTGCCGCCGCATGGTCTCGACGGCCAAAGCTGACGTGTCTGCACCGGGGCCGTGATAACCATACCCGGCACGGTGCGTGCGTCAAACGGTCCTTCGACCGCATTGCAACGCAGCAGGTCTTCACCTATGTCATCCCGCCACCATCCCCCAGACGCCGGCAGTCTTTTCGGAAGTTGCATGACTCACGGAACCGTCAAGTTTTTCAACGCCGCTAAAGGCTTTGGATTCATCACGCCGGACAGTGGCGGCAAGGACATTTTCGTCTCGGCCGCATCGGCGTCGTCGGCTGGCATCGGAATATTGAAGCCAGGCCAGCGCGTTTCGTTCGACATAAAGCCCGATACTAGAGGGCCGATGGCCGTCGGTTTGAGTCAACTTGCCGAACCGCCACGTCAACTGCCAACCCAGCACCGCGCCCCGCCGGAGTTACAGGCTGAAGAAAGACGCCAGCTCGTATTCTATTTCGATCCTGCCGATGACAATGCGCAAGCCGCATTGGAAAAGTTGCGCGCGGCCGGTCACGAACCGAAGCTGGTCGATTACGTTGCAACGCCGCTGACGCGCGAGCAACTCAAAGCGCTTTCTGCGCTTCTCGCGGCCAAATCCCAAGGCCTGGTAAAGAAATATGCTCCCCTGTTTTACGATCTGCGCCTGGATGACAGGTTCTTGAGTCAAACCGAGTTTTGGGACGCGATTGTCGAACATCCTTCGCTGATAAATGGCCCCATCGTCGCAACGGCGAACGATGCAAATCTTTGCAACGCCAAAAGCGGGGTCAAAGAGTTTCTCGCGGCGAATTTCCCGCATTTGGTTCCGGTAGATGTCGGACAAACAGAACCGGCGAAGCCGCCAAAGCACGCGCCAGCCACGGATGAAGACGAATCCGAAAGCGAGGCAGCAGGCCCCGCCAAAGCGCCCAAAGCCCGGGCCGCTAAGAAAGCCAAAGCGGCCGTTGCTCCCAAGGCAAAGGCTATTAGCCCGGCCAAACCAAAGGCGACGGCAAAAAAAGCCGCCCCGAAATCCGCAAAGCCCTCTGGCGTCAAAAAGCCAAAGGCGCAATCGAAGAATTAGCGGACGCGTGACCCTTTCTGGGTGCCATCGTGCTGACTGCAAAAAGCGCCAAATTCCCCGCCCCAGCGGGCAATCGCACAGCGTCATGTGGCCGTCTTCGTGAGGATGGCACGGGCGGCAAACACAGCGGTCGAGAAGCAGGCCTGCAGCAGATAGCCGCCGGTCGGCGCTTCCCAGTCGAGCATTTCGCCGACGGCGTAGGTTCCGGGTATGGCTTTGAGCATCAGCGTGCCGTCGAGTGCATCGAAGGAAATACCGCCTGCGGTGGAGATGGCGCGGGTGAGAGGCTGGTGGCCGGTGAGCATCACGGCAACGGATTTGAGGTGGTTCGGTGGCGTGCCTGTTTCGCGTAGGAGGTTGATTTCCATCGGTGAAAGACCGGCGGATTTGCGCAAGTAGTTGGCGCGTGAGTCCTTGCCTTGTGGGCGGGCGAGACGGCTTTCGATCTGTTGCTGCGAGAGGTCGGGGCGCAGGTCGATGTCGAGGGTGATCGGGTTCGCGCCAGCGAGGGCTTCGCGCAGGACGGAAGACAATGCGTAGATGGCGCCGCCTTCGATGCCGTAGCGGGTAGTCATGGCATCGCCGCGCGCGGTGTCCTCGCCGAAGCGGAGCGTGACGTTCTTGAGCGGCTGGCCGGCAAAGCGCGTGCGGAAGTGTTCGCTCCAGCCGACGTTGAAGCCCATGTTGGCGGGAGCGAGCGGCGCGATCTCCACGCCCTTCTCTTGCAGCAGCGTTGTCCAGCCGCCGTCGGCACCGAGTCGCGGCCAGCTTGCGCCGCCGAGCGCAAGAACCGTGACGTCATGCGTGGCCGTGACATCGGCGTCCGGTGCACGGAAGCGCAGCGCGCCGTCGGACCAGCCGCGCCAGTCGTGACGCAGGCGGAACTGGACGTTCTGGCGGTGGAGACGGTCGAGCCAGGCGCGCAGCAGCGGCGAGGCCTTCATAGCTTTGGGGAAAATGCGGCCGCTGGACCCGGTGAAGGTGTCGGCGCCAAGCGTATTGGCCCATTGGGTCAACGCGAGCGGCGTGAAGGCTTCCAGCATGGGCTTGAGCTGCACGAACGCAGCGCCGTAGCGGGCGAGGAACGTGTCGGCACGTTCGGAATGTGTGAGATTGAGGCCGCCGCGTCCCGCCATCAGGAACTTGCGGCCAACGGACGGCATGCGGTCGTACACGGTTACGGCCACACCGCCCGCGCTCAACACCTCCGCCGCCATCAGGCCTGCCGGGCCTGCGCCGATCACCGCTGCGGTCTTCGTCATAGCCTATGTATGCATCCTTCCTTTTGTGGCCGCCATCGCCTAAGGCTCCCGCCATGTTGCGGGTATCCGAAATCAAGCTGCCGCTGGACCATGGGCCGGATGCGCTGAAGAGCGCGCTGCTCAAGAAGCTTGGGGTATCGGCGAAAGAACTGGTGCGCTTCGCCGTGTTCAAGCGCGGCGTCGATGCGCGCAAAAAATCGGCGATCCTCTACGCCTACATTGTGGACGCCGAGATCGCGGACGAAGCGGAGGTGCTGCGGCGGGTGAAGAACGATCCGCATGTGACGCGCACGCCGGACATGGAATATCCCGGCGCGGTCAGGGCATCATCGGCGCCGTTCCTTCGGCCTGTCGTGATCGGCGCGGGGCCGTGCGGGTTGTTCGCGGCGCTGATCCTGGCGCAGGCGGGATACCGCCCGATCGTCCTGGAGCGCGGCAAGGGGGTGCGCGAGCGGACCAAGGACACTTGGGGCCTGTGGCGCAGATCGGTGCTAAATCCGGAATCGAATGTGCAGTTCGGCGAAGGCGGCGCGGGCACTTTCAGCGACGGCAAGCTCTACAGCCAGATCAAGGATCCGCGGCATCTGGGGCGCAAGGTGCTGACCGAGTTCGTGAAAGCTGGCGCGCCGGAAAACATTCTGACCGAAGCACATCCGCATATCGGCACCTTCCGGCTGGTGACGATGGTCGAGAGCCTCAGGGAGACCATCGATGGGCTGGGCGGCGAGTATCGTTTTGAGAGCCGCGTTGCCGATCTGGACCTGGACGATGCGCGGCGCGTACGCGGCGTGGTGCTGGCGAGCGGCGAGCGCATCGCGACCGACCACGTCGTGCTGGCGCCCGGGCATTCGGCGCGCGACGTGTTCCAGATGCTCTATGACCGCGGTGTGGACATTGAGGCCAAGCCGTTCTCCATCGGCTTTCGCATCGAGCATCCGCAGTCGATCGTCGACAAGGCGCGCTATGGCAGGACGATCCCGGAGCTTGGCGCGGCGGAGTACCGGCTGGTGCATCACGCCCAGAACGGACGTTCGGTCTACAGCTTCTGCATGTGCCCGGGCGGGACGGTGGTGGCGGCGACATCCGAGGAAGGCCGTGTCGCGACCAATGGTATGAGCCAGTACTCGCGCAACGAGCGTAACGCCAATGCTGGGATCGTGGTCGGCATCACGCCTGACGATTATCCCGAACATGTGCTGGCCGGGATTGATCTCCAACGCAAATGGGAGAGCAAAGCGTTCGAAGCGGGCGGACGAACGTACAAAGCACCGGGACAGCGTGTAGGCGATTTCCTCGCGCGGAGGCCTTCGACCGAGTTGGGTGCGGTTGCGCCATCGTATCGGCCCGGCGTGCACCTGACCGACCTGTCGGATTGCCTGCCGGATTATGCGATCGAGGCGATCCGTGAGGCTATCCCTGCATTCGGGCGGCAGATCCCGGGCTTTGCAATGGAGGATGCGATCCTCACGGGCGTGGAGACGCGGACCTCGTCGCCGATCCGCATCAAACGCGGCCCCGATTTCGAAAGTCCGAATACCAAGGGACTGTATCCTGCAGGCGAAGGCGCGGGCTTCGCCGGCGGCATCCTTTCGGCCGCCGTCGACGGCATCAAAGTCGCCGAAGCGGTCGCGCGCGCGATTGTGGATCAGGGAAACATGTAATCATTCGATTGGAATGACGAGCGAGTGTCTTGCTCCGCTGGCGAGGGCTTTCGAGAGGTGGCCTTTTCCGGTGGTGTCTTCGGCCAGGATTATCTCGCCGGGGCCGATCACCCGGCTCTCTCCGTCGCTCGTCGTTATTTCAACAGACCCTTCGAGATTGATGATGTATTGGCGCCGGGGCGCGTTGTGCCAATCCAGATCGTAACTTCCGTCGGTCATGCGAAATGCCATGCTCAAGACCGGCACGGGATCGGAGATTTTCCCCAAGGGGCCGCTGCGCGACCATTCGATGTCGAGATCGCGAATATGAGACTCGCCGTTTGCATCCGCATAAATATTGTGAATTCGCATTTCGATGGCGCCTTTTCTCTGGCGTGAGGATATTCCCGCATGCTCAGGCGAATATCGACCGCGCGATGATTTCCCGCATGATCTCGGAACTGCCGGCATAGATGCGCGAAATGCGCGCGTCGGTGTAACGCCAGCAAATCTCGTATTCCTGCATATAGCCCGCACCGCCGTGCAACTGTACGCATTCATCGACGACGCGGCCCTCGAGCTCGCTTGTCAGGAGCTTTGCCATGGCGGCGGTCTCCGATGTGAGCCGCCAGGCATTATGCAGCTCCACGCAATGGTCGACGAACACTTGCGCCACTTCGAGCTCGGTCTTCAGGCTCGCCATCTTGAAACGCGTGTTCTGGAACTGCGACAGGGGTTGGCCGAAGGCTTTCCGGTTCATGACAAAATCGCGGGTGACGTTGAACGCGCTCAGGGCGTTCGCGAGATACTGCGTGGCGCCGATCAGCCGTTCTTCCGCGAGGCTGAACATCAGATTGTGAAACCCGCGCGCCGGATCACCAAGGACGTTCGTGTGAGGAATCTTCACGTCCCGGAGAAACAGCTCCGCTGTGTCCTGCGCGGGCAGCCCCATCTTGTCGAGATTGCGGCCCCGCTCGAAGCCTTCCATGCCGCGCTCGACCAGGAACAGTCCTATCTGCCGGGCATTGTCTGGGTTCGTCTTCGCCGCGACGATCACCAGGTCGGCATTGATCCCGTTCGAGATGTAGGTCTTGGCGCCGTTGAGCACCCAATGATCGCCGCGGTCTGTTGCGCGCGATTTGATCCCGGCCAGGTCCGATCCTGCATCCGGCTCCGTCATAGCCACGGCAAGAATGCATTCGCCGGAGACGCATTTCGGAAGAAACCGCGCTTGTTGTTCTTCGGTGCCGAAATTCTTCAGGTACGGCGCGACCAGCCTGCTGTGAAGGGTGTGATAGAAGCCGGGCTCTCCGTAGGCTGCATCTTCTTCGATGATGATCTGCTGAAAGCGAAAATCCTCGAGTCCCAGGCCGCCATAACGCTCATCGGCCCAGATCAGAAGATAGTTCTGGTCTCCCATCTTGCGGAACATCTCGCGCGGAACGATGCCGGCCTCGCGCCACGCCTTGCGGTGTGGAAGCACCTCTCTTTGCAGGAACTGCCGGTAGGAGTGACGGAAAAGTTCCTGCTCTTCTGTGAAACGTCTCGGCTGCATGTTCATTCCCCTGGCGATTGCCGTCTTTCTCGAGCAAGGAAGTGTCCTATCTTGGACTCGCGCATGGCAAGTGAGACTGCGCCGTGGGCGCGCCTTTACGTAACGACACCTCCGCAATTGCTAGCGCGATCTGCGCAGAAATCCTCAAAGCGACAATGCGGGCTTTGACGCGGCTTTCGCAAAGATACAGAAATAGCGGATCGCTATTCAGAAAGAGAGAACGCCATGGCTGACGCTTACATCATCGACGCCTGTCGCACACCGCGCGGCATCGGCAAGGTTGGAAAGGGCGCACTCGCCGATTTCCATCCGCAGCATCTTGCGGCCGCCGTCCTCGGCGCGATCCGGGACCGCAACGGGATCGATACCGCACAGGTCGATGACATCATCTGGGGAACGTCCAGCCAGCGCGGCAAGCAGGGGGCCGATCTCGCGCGCATGGCCGCCCTGGACGCGGGCTATGACGTGAAGGCGAGCGGGGTCACGCTCGATCGCTTCTGCGGCTCGGGTATCACCAGCGTAAGCCTTGCAGCGGCACAGATCATGTCCGGCATGGAAGACCTGGTGATCGCGGGCGGCACCGAGATGATGAGCTTCACCGCTGCGACGGCCGATCCTTCTACGCCACCGATGATGGACAGCGGAAACCTGCGCCTGCGCGCGCGCCATCCGCAGTCGCATCAGGGCGTCTGCGCCGACGCGATCGCAACCCTCGAAGGCATCTCGCGCCAGGCCGTGGACGAACTTGCATTGGTCAGTCAACAGCGCGCCGACGTCGCGATCCGCGAGGACCGTTTTGCCAGGAGCCTGGTACCGGTGCTTCACGAGGATGGCACCGTGGCGCTCGATCGCGAAGAATTCCCGCGCCCGCAAACGACGATGGAAGGCCTCAGCGCGCTGAAACCGTCCTTCGCCGTGCTGGCCGAGGTCGCGCTCGATCAGAATGGCACGACCTATGGCGGGCTGATCCGCGAGGTCTATCCCGATCTGAAGATCACGCACATCCACCATGCCGGCAATTCGTCGGGTGTGGTCGACGGCGCCGCCGCGGTGCTCCTCGCGTCCGAGAGCTATGCACGGAAGCACGGTCTCAAGCCCCGCGCCCGCATTGTCGCGACGGCAAATGTCGGCGACAGCCCGACGCTGATGCTCAACGCCCCGGTGCCCGCCGCGTACAAGGTCCTCGCAAAGGCCGGGCTGACGCTAGACGACATCGATCTTTTCGAGATCAACGAGGCGTTCGCCGTCGTCGCCGAGAAATTCATTCGCGATCTGAAGCTCGACCGCGAGAAGGTGAATGTAAACGGCGGCGCGATGGCGCTTGGTCATCCCATCGGGGCCACGGGGTCCATCCTGATCGGCACCATCCTCGATGAACTCGAACGTCGTGACTTGAAACGCGGTCTTGTCACTATGTGCGCTGCAGGCGGCATGGCACCGGCGATCATTATCGAGCGAGTCTGACGCAGGAGATTCGCGGCTGATCACTTAGCAGTAGCGCCACCGCGTTACCCAAGCTTCTCCCGCACGATCTCGTAGAAGAGCGGTACGAAGAAGATCGCGAGCACGGTTGCCGACAGCATGCCGCCGATCACGCCGGTGCCGATGTCGTTCTGGCTCGCCGCGCCCGCGCCGCTGGAAATCGCGAGCGGGATCACGCCGGCGATGAACGCCAGCGACGTCATCAGGATCGGCCTGAGCCGGAGGCGCGCCGCCTCGACCGCCGCGTCGCGGATGGATTCGCCGCGTTTCTGCGCATCGACGGCGAATTCGACGATCAAGATTGCGTTCTTGGCCGAGAGCCCCATCGTCGTCAGCAGGCCCACCTGGAAATAGATGTCGTTGTAGAGGCCGCGCAACGTCGCCGCGAGAATGGCGCCGATGATGCCGAGCGGAATGACGAGCATCACCGACAGCGGGATCGACCAGCTCTCATAAAGCGCTGAGAGAAGCAGGAACACGACCAGCACGGAGATGCCGTAGAGTGCATAGGTCTGCGTGCCGGCCTGGCGCTCCTGATAGGAAAGCCCCGTCCATTCCAGCCCCACACCTTGGGGCAGTTGCTTAAACAGCTTTTCGACTTCGGCCATCGCCGTGCCGGAGCTTTTGCCGGGCGCGGGAGCGCCCTGGATTTCGAGCGAACCGATACCGTTGAAACGCTCCAGCTTTGCCGGGCCCTGCGTCCAGCGATAGCTAGCGAAAGAGGAGAACGGCGCCATCTCGCCGGCAGCATTGCGCACGTACCAGCGATACAGATCTTCCGGCGCCATGCGGAATGGTGCATCGGCCTGGATGTACACCTGCTTCACGCGCCCGCGATCCACGAAGTCGTTGACGAACTGGCCGCCCCAAGCTGCGTTGAGCGTGTTGTTGATGTCGCCCAAGGACAGACCGAGCGATGCGGCCTTGTCCCGATCGATGTCGATATGCAGTTGCGGCGCGTCGTCGAGACCGTTGGGCCGAACGCCGGCGAGCATCGGGTCTTTCGCAGCCAACGCGAGGAACTGGTTGCGCGCTTTCATCAATTCGTCATGGCCGAGACCGCCGCGATCCTCCATCTCCACGTCGAAACCAGACGACTGGCCGAGTTCCTGAACCGCGGGAGGCACGATCGCGAACACCTGGGCATCGCGATATTTCATGAAGCTTCCCATGGCACGTTGCACGATGGCTGGTGCGTGATCCGATGTTCTGGACCGCTCACTCCATGGCTTGAGATGGACGAAGCAGATGCCGGAGTTCTGTCCTGAGCCGGCAAAGCTGAAGCCAGCCACGCAGAAGATAACCTCCGTGTCCTTCTTTTCGTCGACCATATAGTGGTGCTCGACCTGCTTGACGACGTCGAGCGTTCGCGACTGCGTGGCGCCGACCGGAAGCGTGATCAGATTGAACAGGCTGCCTTGGTCTTCTTCCGGCAGAAAAGCGGTCGGCAGGCGTATGAACAGCAGGATCAGAACGATGATGATCCCCGCGTAAATCAGCATCGCCGGGCGTACCCAGCCCAGTATCCGCTCGACGCCATGACGATAGCGTTCGCGGCCATACTCGAAGGTGTGATTGAACCAGCGGAAAAAGCGGCCGAACACCGAACCGGATCCCGGTTCATGCTCGTCCTTCTCGATGGGCTTTAGCAGCGTGGCGCAAAGCGCGGGTGTGAGGATCAGGGCCACGATGATCGACAGCACCATGGCGGAGACGATGGTGACCGAGAACTGGCGGTAAATCACACCGGTCGAGCCGCCGAAGAAGGCCATCGGCAGAAATACCGCCGATAGCACCAGAGCGATGCCGATCAGCGCGCCGGTAATCTCTTGCATTGATTTCTTGGTCGCTTCCTTGGGCGGAAGGCTTTCCTCGCGCATGATGCGCTCGACATTCTCCACCACGACGATCGCGTCGTCGACCAGAAGGCCGATCGACAGCACGAGCGCAAACATGGTGAGCGTGTTGATAGAGTAACCGAACGCGGACAGGACGCCGAACGTGCCAAGCAGCACCACCGGCACGGCGATAGCCGGGATCAACGTCGTGCGCCAATTCTGCAGGAAGACGAACATCACCACGACGACGAGGGCGATGGCTTCGACCAGCGTTTTGATCACGTCATTGATCGAAAGCCGGATGAATGTGGTGTTGTCGACCGGGAACCCCAGTTTGACGCCAGGCGGGAAGCTGGACGCCAGTTCGGTCGCTTTGGCTTTCACCGCGTCGGCGGTGGTGAGCGCATTGGCGCCCGGCGCGAGCTGAATGGCGATACCGGATGCCGGTCTGCCGTTCATGCGGCTGACGATCAGATAGTTCTGTGCGCCGAGCTCGACACGCGCAACATCGCCCAACCGGACGATCGCGCCACCCTGATTGGCCTTGAGAACGATATTGCGGAACTGCGCAGGTGTGGACAGGCGTGACTGCGCGGTAACCGTAGCGTCGAGCTGCTGTCCCTTTACAGTCGGCTGAGCGCCAAGTTCACCGGCCGACACCTGGATGTTCTGCGCCAGGATCGCGCTTTGCACATCGCTTGGCGTCAGGTTGAAGCTGTTAAGCTTGTAGGGATCGAGCCAGATGCGCATCGCATAGGACGAACCGAACGTCTGCGCCTGGCCGACGCCGGAAATACGGCTGAGCGGATCCTGCAACTTGCTGACAAGGAAATCCGAAATATCGACATTCGTATAGCGTCCGGTCGTATCATATAGCGCGACAATGAGCAGGAAGCTCGATTGTGATTTCTCAACCACCACGCCCTGCTGCTGCACCTCGGTCGGTAAGGTCGGCAGCGCCTGCTGCACCTTGTTCTGAACCTGCACCTGCGCAATGTCCGGGTTGGTGCCGGGCGCGAAGGTCGCGGTGATGGAGACTTGGCCGCTTGAGCTCGAGGACGATGAAAAGTAGAGAAGGTTGTCGACGCCGGTGAGTTGTTGCTCGATCACCTGCGTCACCGAATCCTGCACCGTCTCGGCGTCCGCGCCGGTGTAGCTCGCGCTGATGTTCACGGCCGGTGGCGCGATCGTTGGATATTGCGTGACGGGCAAGGTGCGGATCGCCAGCAGGCCCATAAGCGCGATCACGATCGCGATGACCCAGGCGAAAACAGGCCTCTCGATAAAGAACTGCGAAAGGCCCATTACTCACCCTTCGTGGGCCGGCCCTTTGCGGGCTGGGCAAAAGAGGCGGGCACGGGATGCACTTCTGCGTCCGGCTGAACCTTCTGCAATCCCTCCACGATCAGCTTGTCGCCGGATTTCAGGCCGCTGGTCACGAGCCATTTGTCGCCAATAGCGCGCGATGTCTTCAGTAACCGCAGCCGTGCGATGTTCTTCGCGTCGACCACGAGCGCGGTGGGATCGCCTTTCTCATTGTGGCTGATGCCCTGCTGGGGCGCGAGGATCGCGTTGTCGTCCACGCCTTCCTGGATCGTCGCCCGCACGAACATTCCCGGCAGCAGGATGCCGTGTGGATTGGGGAATATCGCACGCAGCGTGACGGCGCCCGTCGTCTGGTCAACCGTGACTTCGCTGAACTGCAGACGTCCCTGTTCGGAATATTGGACGCCGTTGTCCAGTAGGAGCGTGGTCGGCGCATCGGCTGGCTCCGCATTCACGTTGCCGTGCTGTACCGCAAGCTTGAGTGCCAGCACTTCGCTGCTCGATTGCGTGATGTCGACATAGATCGGATCGAGCGTCTGGATAGTCGCGAGCGCTGTGGTCTGATCGGCGGTCAGCAGCGCTCCCGCCGTCACCGAGGATCGGCCGATGCGTCCACTGATCGGCGCCGTGATCCGCGTATAGCCGAGATTGATGCGCGCGGTCTCGGCATTGGCGGCCGCCTGTTTGTAGGTTGCGACGGCATTGTCATAGTCCTGCGGCGAGATCGCGGTTTGCTTCACGAGCGCTGCGTAACGCGTGGCTTTCGCTTTGGTGGAAGCCACCAGGGCAGCGGCGTTGTCGTTGGCGGCTTTGTAAGGCGCGGGATCGATCTGATAGAGCGGCTGGCCTTGGCGGACCAGCGCGCCTTCGGTGAACAGCCGCGCCTTCAGTATCCCGCTGACCTGCGGGCGCACATCCGACACGGCATACGAATCCGTACGTCCGGGCAGGACAGCCGTGAGTTGGACCGGTTCGGTCTTGATGACGACCACGCCGACATCGGGCGGCGGCCGTTTGGGAGGCGTGTTGGGCTGACAGGCGCCGAGGATGAGGAGCGGCGCAAGAGCCGAAAGGCCGAAAAAACGCATTTGAAGCGGAATCCGAGGGAGGAAAATCTGCAGGAACAATCCGATACGAGCTACGGCGCCTTCGCAACTGCAATATTTGGCGCGCGTACAGGTTTTTTGGGCCGCCCAAAGGAACGGTTTCACACTCCGCGAAATGGCTGCGGCGCCTTCTGGGGAAACGTCGCTTCCAGACTCTACTGAAAGAGCCCGAAGCAACCATCCACACAGAGCTTCAGCACCGGTATGGCGGCAGCAATGATCGCAGCAACCACCAGGACCAAACCGCATAAGGCGAGGTCCCGGGACCGATCCGGCTCGTGATGATGAACCAGAGCCATTATTTCCTCCCGAACGGATTCTACGATCCGGCCGCAAGTATTGTGCGCGCCGTCGGCGGCAAAAGCCATAATAATTATATGTCTTTGAGAGGAGAGCCAGCCGCTGGGGTGAAACTAGGCACCCGGCGCGATCCGGAACGCAAATTTCGACGGGCCGGAGTGCGTCACGGTCCAATGGTATAAATTGCTCCGGCAAGATCGAGGACTGTCTCCATGCGCGACGTTGCTGTTGTGTCCTACTGCCGCACCGGGATTGCCAAAGCCGTCCGCGGCGCGCTCAACCAGACACACGGCATACCCATGGCGGCGCATGTGCTTCGCGAAGCGGTGAAGCGCGTGGGCATCGAGGCCGGCGAAGTGGAAGATGTCGTGCTGGGGTGCGGGCTGCCGGAAGGGGCGACGGGCCACAACATCGCGCGCAACGCAGCGCTGGAAGCAGATTTCGGTGTCGGCGTGCCGGGCGTCACGATCAACCGCTATTGCGGATCGGGCCTGACGGCAGCCTCGATCGTCGCTAACAGGATTGCCGCAGGCGAAGCCGACATCGCCATCGCGGGCGGCGTGGAAAGTATCAGCCTCACGCAAATGAATCTGAACTTCAACGGCTTCTTCTACGAGCCGCTGCAGCAGCGCATGCCGGCGGTGTGGTGGACCATGAACCAGACCGCGGATTTCGTCGCGAAGAAATACAATATTGGCCGCGAAGCGCTGGACCGCTACGTCGTCGAAAGTCAGAAGCGCGTGGAAGCGGCGCGCGTCGCCGGACGGTTCGCCGAAGAGATCGTGCCGTTCAAGACCAAGATGAAGGTCACGGACAAGGCGACGCAACAGTCACAAATGGTAGATGTGACACTCGACCACGACGAAGGGCCGCGGCCCGATACCACGTTCGAGAAGCTGTCGGCGTTGAAGCCGGTCTATGAGGGGGGCACGACAACGGCGGGCAATGCATCCCAGCTCTCCGACGGTGCTGCGGCGGTTGTGATGATGGACGCCGATCTCGCGGCACGGCGCAATCTTCCCGTCCTCGGCCTGTTTCGCGGCATGCAGCTCGCGGCCGTCGCACCCGAGGAAATGAGCATCGCCATCACGCCGGCCATCCGCAAATTGATGAAGCATCACGGGCTCAACGCGTCCGACGTCGATTTATGGGAACTGCACGAGGCTTACGCCGTCACGACGCTTTATAATCAGGCTCAGCTCGAGACGCCGTGGGAGACGACGAATGTCAAAGGTGGCGCCATCGCGCTGGGTCATCCCTACGGCATGTCGGGAATCCGCTATCTGGGTTCGACGCTTCTCGAACTGAAACATCGCAGCAAGCACAAAGCGGTGGTCGGGGTTTGCACGGCCGGTGGAATGTCCACCGCGGCCTATCTGGAAGTCTGACCCGGACCGGTACCGGTTCAGTGCCGTACCGCGACGCGCTGAGCATTCGTTAGCGCTCTGAAGGAACGCCTATTGCGCGATCAGGCGTGCGAAGCCGCGGGCGAGGACGCGGTCCAGATGGTCCCGGTAGGACTTGAAGTTGGCGTCTGCCTCCGATATGCGCCCGAAGGATGCATCGGGCGCGGACGTTCTCGGGATGAGCGCGAGCGGAACGGAGACGGGGAGAAGTTGCGAGCCCGGTCCGGCGAGCAGCGTCGTCAGCAGGCCGTACATCTCGCCCGTGACCAATGGCCGGCCGAGAATGGCCAGGCGCATCTGACCGTGCTCATTGGTGTGCAGATAGATGTGACCCGATTTGTTCGGGACCGACACGACACCTTTCTGCGAATAGGGGGCGTCGAGACGTTCGGCCTCGCGAAAGGCGAGATGTGTGCTCTCCCAGAAAATCTCTGTCCGATAGGCGTAGAGGACTCCGTCCACTTCGAACGACGGCCGCAAGGTCAGATAATCGCCTTCGAGCCAGCGCACCGCCGCGCGCGAATAGCCGCCGAGTTCGTTGGATGCAGAGGGTAAGGCGCCGCCGGCGTTCGCATCCGTGCCGGCCGGCCGCAAGGCGATACCCAACGCCGCTTCCAGCCGCACAAGGGTTGCGAGCGTAAAAGGCCTGCTGCCGTTCAGCGCTTTTTCCAGAGTCGAGATGCTGATCTTCGCCTCGTCGGCGAGGCGCTGCCGCGATATGCGCCTGCGGGCGAGCTGCTCGCGAACCCGCGCGGAGACATCACGGTTCTCTCCCTCCGAGAGCTCGCGCTGTTCGGCAGACCCCATTCCCGCTCCGGACAAATCCGCACAAACCCATACACCGGGCGGCGCAAACTGGCCAATCATCACGCTAACGCTCGCGGCTTCTCACGCCGCATCCTTCCGCAGGTCGTGTTGCGTGGAGGCAGGCATGTCGAAGACCCGGATTCAGCGTTGGATATTGGGATTGCGCGTCGTGGCGTTTGCGGGGATGCTCTGCGGTGCTGCCGAGGGCGCCACACCGGACCCGATCGCGGAACGCAGCGACAGTATGGACGGCTATTTCTACAAGCCGCGGAGCCCTCAAGTCTTCCGCGCGCTGTCCGGTCTGGGCGATCCTCAGATCATGGACAATTATGATGATCCGTATTCGCGCTGGTGGAAGGCCAAGCCGGCGGAGAAGGCGGTCCTGAAGCAGCTGTTCCCCAATCTGGATGTGTCGCAGGAGTATTTTTATCCGGAATTCGGCAGTTGCCGCGCTGAATCCCCAATCGCCATCCTGAAGGACCGGGTCGAAAAGCTCGGGCCCAATCATCCCTATGTGCGGCAATGGACCCTTGTGCAGCGCGCGGTGTTGTCCGCCTGCGATCATTCGGGGCAGCAGGTGGCAGCGCTTCCCGCTCCGTTGACAACCGCAGATCTGGCCATCGCGCGGCTGCAGAACTACGACCGCACCTATCAACAGGCATCGCTCGCATTCTATCGGGGCGATCTCGCCGACGCGGTGACGGCGTTTCAGGCGATCGCCGCCGACAAATCCTCGCCACTGCGTCCGCGCGCCGCCTATATGGCCGTGGCGATCCGCGCCGGGAGCAAGCCCGAACTCTGGCGCCGGGATGACAAGCCGCTGGTCGCGCCGGAGCAATCGATCAAGGAGGCGCGGGCGCTTCTCGCCGATCCGTCCCTTGCCAGCATTCATGTCATCGCGGCCCAGCTCATCGGCTGGATCGGCGCGCGGGACGAAAGCGAATTCGCCAGACGCGCGCAGGTCCACGAAGCGCTCAGCGCACTCGAAGCACCGCTGAGCAAGATCGAAAAGAGTGAAACCGCGCGCAGGCGGTATCAGGCCGCGCTGACCGATATCGACTTCCTGCACAGCGATCTTCCTGACCCGAACTGGTGGCTCAACGGCGCCATTCCGAGGGACTACACCGCCAGCCGCGCGATAGCCGAGGCTGCACAAAAGGACCGCATGGCGGCGTGGATCCTGTTCCCGGCAAATCCTTACTTGCGCCAACCCTGGGCTAGCGCCGAGATCATGCGCGATCTTCCCTCCGACGTTCGCGCCTATCTTGCCGCCCGTGTGAGCGATTACAGGAGCGATCAGTCGGCAGGCCTGACGGAGAGCGTCAATGAAGCCTGGGTGCACGAAGCACTTTCCTACGATCCGTGCGATTCCGAATACATCGCGGATGCCTCCATGGCGGCGAGCTTCGTCGATGACGAGATCGCGCGTGTGAAAAAATCCGATGACGATCGCGCGCTGGCAGCGCTGCCCTTCGATTACTACAATCTGGTGCGGCAGTTGTTGATGTATTCCCACGACCCGGACCGTGCAGAACGCTTTGCCGAAGCCGAGAAGCGGCTGAAGGACTTCCCGTTCAAATCGACGGTCGCTTATCGCAGCGTGGTGAACGACAGCCTGCAATATCTCATAACCGAGGGCTATCTCGCGATGGCGCGCAAGCTGCGCGACGATCTCAATCTCGACGCGCCGGCCTCCGCACCCGCCAGCCGCCTGGTCTCGGACCAACTGCTGATCGTGCTGGCCGAAGACGAGAACCATCTCGTGCGCGCGCTGACCATGGGGAATTACTATCCGGATGAATATCTGAACGGCATTTCCGTCGATGAACTCTGGAAGCTCGCCGCACGCAAAGAACTGCCGCGCGGCCAGCGCGCACTCTATGCCCGCACCGCCTGGACACGTCTTTATGCGCTTGGCCGCGTCATCGACGCGGACCGCGACCGGCTGATGCGCGACCTCAATCCCGAACTCGTCAAGAGCTGGCATTCGCTGCCGGGCCGCGATGTCGGGCCCGACGACCGCACCGTCCTGGCCGACGTGCTCTCCTCGCCGGGGCTGAATATGGTGATGGAGGAGTTTGCGCGGATGCCGGGCAAATCGAGCAGCGACGAGCCGGGCCTCGCAGGCATGGATTACGAAAATCACAACGACAACAATTGGTGGTGCGCGTGGGAGCTGGATCGTCACACCCGCGATCTCGACAATGCCTTGCATGCAAGCTTCGGCGATCTCGACCGCCGCGAGGGCAACTACAACAGTCTGAGCGTCCGTCAGAAGCTTGTGCCGGCGATCCGCGAAAGCTTCGTCTTCCAAAGCATCGACCGGTCCGAATTGAATGCCCTGTCGCAGGTGGACTGCGCGCCGAAGCTTCTGACCGAACGGGTCATTGCTTGGGTGAAGAATCCCGGCTGGTTCGAACAGCGCGACGTTGAAGCCAACGCGCTTGCCAATGCCGTCGTCGTCGCGCGGTGGAGCTGCAACAGGCAGGGGAGCCATGCCGCCTACTCACAGGAGGCGTTCAAGCTCCTGCACGCGATGTTCCCGAATTCGGACGCCGCGAAGCGCACGAAATACTGGTACGCATGCCCCGGCGTCGAAGGCGGCTGTCCCGTGGCAAATCCCCTGACGACACCGTCGCGGCATTGAGGGTTCTTCGGCGAGGATGTGGGGTTTGTACTGCGGGACGTCTGCCAGAGGCTGTTCGACGAACACGGCATGCAGGTGAAAATGCGCAGTCTCGCGGCCACACTGACATGGCCGCCGGCGGTCGCTATCTAGAGGGCCCGTGATTCGTCCGCCCTGCCGCGATCCGCAACACGCTTTCGCGCAACCGGTCGAATATCTCTACAGCCAGAAGCTGGCGAAAGCTTAGGCTTCGAGTGGCTCAGAAAGGACCGGCAAGGGACGCGGGCACCAGCGCCATGAGCAGCATCATTCCCGGGATCGACCAGCCATACTGCTCGCTCTTGAGCAGTGTGACGATCGCGCCAAAAAGGACGAGGGCGCCAAGGATCACACCCCATATGCGCGTCTCGGCATTGGCAAGAAATAGCGCGGCGATGAGTTCGAGCGCGCCGGTCACGCGGTAGAATTTGCGCGGCATTTCCCAGCGCTCGTAGGCGCGCTGGACAAAAACGGGACCGGCAATTTGGATACCGCCGGCGGCGGCAAACAGAACGGCGACCGACTGCGCGATCGTGGCGTAGATTGTGGTGTGCGGCACGGGATCCCCCGACAAAAGGACTTGCCGCCGATAATTATGTATCGATCAATACAGAATCAAGCCGTGGCGGAAGATTTTTTTCTCGAATTCGTTTTTGCCTGCACCGGCCAGGATGCGAGCGCCATCTGCGCAATGTCCTTCAGCTCAGCGACAGTCGCGCCGGAAGCCGCATGCATGCAGATGCCGTTCGCCATGGCGGAGAGATAGCGGGCGAGGGTGGCGGGATCGGCCTCCTTGGGAAGATCGCCGTCTTTCTTTGCCTGTTCGAAGCGCGCGCAGAGCAGCCGTTCCTTTTCGGCACGATGCCGCGCGACTTCCTCGGGGATTGCAGAATCCGCACAGGAGCCATTCTGTACGAGCAGACACCCCGGCGGGTTTGCGCCGCCATTGGTGTCGGCTGCGAATTCCGCGATGCCTTCGAGGTAGTTGCGCGCCACGCCGAACGCGTCGGGTGCTAAGAGCACTTTCTCCATGAACCCGCTGCGCCGCGCGTCGTAACGCTCAAGTACGGCCTTGAAGAGCCCTTCTTTGCTGCCGAACGCGGCGTATAAAGAAGGTGCGTTAATACCCATCGCCGCCGTGAGGTCGGACAACGAAGCGCCTTCGTAGCCTTTCTTCCAAAAGACCGTCATCGCGCGATCAGCTGCCTGATCGACACAAAAACTTCTCGGACGGCCCATCGCCATGGGAAGCGTTTTCCCTTTTATTATTGTATCGAGTGATACATAATGCGCTTGACGCGGTTCGTCCAGCTCCTATATCTGTATCGATCAATACAGAAATAGGAGGCCACAAATGGCCCATATCGCCGAACTCATGCAGGTGGCCAAGCTTGGTGCGCCGCAAAATCGTTTTAACCATCTGAAAAGAAACGTACTTCTTGGCGGCGTTGCCGCGCTGGGGATCATCGTGGCGGGCGTTTCCCTGCCGCATACAGGTGCGGCGCCGGACGCGGCGGCAGCCGTGAATACGGTAGTGCCCGTGACCGTGGCTGCCGTCGAGGCAAAGCCGGTCCGTCTGTCTTCGGACTTTTCCGGCCGTCTCGCCGCGGTCGATTCCGCCGATGTCCGCCCTGAAGTTGGCGGGCGCATCACGGAAATCCGGTTCAAGGACGGACAGACCGTGCATGCGGGTGACGTGCTCTTCGTCATCGATCCGCGCCCCTATGAAGCTGCGGTCGCGAAGGCCGAGGCCGATCTCGCGACAGCCAACACCAATGCGCGCCTCGCGCACACTGAACTCGATCGCGCCAAAAGGCTGGTAGATGCTCAGGCCCTGGCACGCGATACCTACGACCAGCGCGCCAACACGGTTGGCGTCGCGCAGGCATCGATCCAATCAGCACAGGCAGTGCTTACGCAGGCCAAGCTCGATCTCGATCATGCCTATGTGAAGGCGCCGATCACGGGCCGCGTCGGCCGGGCCGAGATCACGGTTGGCAATCTGGTGCAGACACAGTCCGCGCCGCTGCTCACCACCATCGTCTCGAACGACGGCATCTATGCCGATTTCGAAGTCGACGAGCAGACCTATCTGCGCAGCGTGCGCGCGCATGCCGCCACTGTGGCCCAGGAGCAGAAACTGCCCGTGCAGCTCACGCTGCAGGGTGATGCGGCACACGTCTATGACGGCATGATCGAGAGCTTCGACAACAAGATCGAGACCGGCACCGGAACGATCCGCGCCCGTGCCCGCTTTGCGAACACTGACGGCGCGCTCGTGCCCGGCATGTTTGTGTCGGTACGCCTGTGGGCAGCCGAGCCGAGCAAGACCATCCTGGTGCCGGATGATGCGATCGGCAGCGATCAGTCCAAGCGCTTCGTGTTCGTCGTGACGCCCACGCACAAGGCGGACTATCGCGAAGTGGCACTCGGACAGGAGATGGACGGCAAGCGCGTCGTGCTATCCGGCCTGCGCTCCGGCGAGAAGATCATCGTCGACGGCGTGCAGCGCGTGCAGCCGGGTGCTCCGGTGGAGCCGCATCTCGCGGGCAAGCTCGCGTCGAACTAGACCGCGCGTTCCGCTCGCCTTTTCCTGAACCCGGATTTCAGAGGACGCCATGAGTCTGTCCAAATTCTTCATCGATCGCCCGATTTTCGCGGGCGTGATCTCGATCGTGATCTTCCTCGCGGGCCTGATCGCGATGACGCGGCTGCCGATCTCGGAGTACCCCGAGGTCGTGCCGCCGTCAGTGGTGGTAAAGGCGCAATTCCCCGGCGCCAATCCGAACGTCATCGCGGAGACCGTGGCGACGCCCCTGGAAGAGCAGATCAACGGCACTGAGAACATGCTCTACATGTTCTCACAGGCCGCTTCCGACGGCACGCTGACGCTGACCGTCACGTTCAAGATCGGCACCGATCCCGATCTGGCGCAGCAGCTCGTGCAGAACCGCGTCAACCAGGCGCTGCCCCGTCTGCCGCAGGTGACGCAGGCGCTTGGCGTCACCACGACCAAGAGTTCGCCCGATCTCACCATGGTCGTGCATCTGAACTCGCCGGACGGCCGGTATGACATGCTCTATCTGCGCAACTACGCGGTGCTGAACGTCAAAGACCGTCTCGCCAAGATCGAGGGGGTGGGCAGCGTGCAGCTCTTCGGCTCCGGCGATTACGCCATGCGCATCTGGCTCAATCCCGACAGGATCGCCGAGCGCGGTATGACGGCGGGCGATGTCGTCGCCGCCATCCGCAAGCAGAATGTCCAGGTTGCCGCCGGCGTCATCAACGGCCCGCCCTACAGCGGGACCGGGAAGCTGCAGCTTCCGATCAATGTGCAGGGACGCCTTACCGAGCCAGAGCAGTTCAAGGACATCGTCGTCAAACGCGACAACGGTGTGGTGACGAAGCTCGGCGACGTCGCGCGCGTCGAGATCGATGCCTCGCAATACGGCCTGCGCTCGCTGCTCGACAACAAGCAGGCGGTCGCCATTCCGATTTTCCAGGCCCCCGGTTCGAACGCGATCCAGATCTCCGATTCCGTGCGCGCCACCATGGAGGAGCTGAAGCAGAATTTCCCCAAAGGGGTGGATTATAGCATCGTCTACGACCCGACCGTGTTCGTGCGCGACTCGATCAAGGCCGTGGTGCACACATTGCTTGAAGCGGTGGCTCTGGTCGTGCTGGTCGTGATCCTGTTCCTCCAGACCTGGCGCGCCTCCATCATTCCGCTGCTGGCGGTGCCCGTCTCCATCATCGGCACCTTCGCCTTCATGCTCGCGTTTGGATTCTCTATCAATGCGCTGTCGCTGTTCGGGCTGGTACTTGCCATCGGCATCGTGGTCGACGACGCCATCGTGGTGGTCGAAAATGTCGAGCGCAACATCGAAGCGGGCCTCTCGCCCCGTGACGCAACGCTCAAGGCAATGTCCGAAGTGACCGGCCCGATCATCGCGATCGCACTCGTTCTCTGCGCTGTGTTCGTGCCGATTGCGTTCATCAGCGGATTGACGGGTGAGTTCTATCGCCAGTTTGCGCTGACCATCGCGTTTTCGACGGTCATCTCCGCGTTCAACTCGCTCACGTTGTCCCCCGCGCTGGCTGCGACCTTGCTCAAGGCGCACGGTGCGCCGAAGGACGCGCTCGCCCGCGGCATGGACAAGGCGCTGGGCCCGTTCTTCGGCCTGTTCAACCGCGTGTTTCATCGCGGTTCAGAAAATTATGGGCGTGGGGTTGGCGGTATCCTGAAGCGCCGCACGCGTGCGTTCGCGGTCTATGGCGTGTTACTGGGTCTGACATGGCTGGGTTTTCAGGCCGTGCCGCCGGGCTTCGTGCCGACGCAGGATAAGGCTTATCTTGTGAGCTTCGCGCAGTTGCCCGAAGGCGCAACGCTCGACCGCACCGAGGCCGTCATCCGCAAGATGTCGGACATTGCGCTGAAAGAGCCGGGCGTTGAGAGCGCGGTTGCGTTCCCGGGCCTGTCGATCAACGGCTTCATCAACAGCGCGTCGGCAGGCATCGTCTTCGTGACCTTGAAACCGTTCGACCGGCGCAGCGAATCCGGCATGGCGATCGCCCAGAGCCTCCAACAGAAATTCGGCGGCATCGGCGGCAACGCAATGATCGCGATCTTCCCGCCACCGCCGGTGATGGGGCTTGGCACCATCGGCGGCTTCAAGCTGCAGGTCGAAGACCGCACCGATCAGGGTGACGCCGCCCTCAACCGCGCCATGCAGAACATCCAGATGAAGGCGCGGCAGACGCCGGGCCTCACCGGCGTGTTCTCGAGCTTCAACATCGGGGTGCCACAGCTCTTTGCCGATCTCGACCGCACCAAGGCGCAGCAGCTCGGCGTCGACGTGCAGGACGTCTTCGACACGATGCAGACCTATCTGGGCTCGATCTATGTCGACGATTTCAACCGCTTCGGCCGCACCTACGAGGTGATAGCGCAGGCCGACATGCCGTTCCGCTCGCAGCCGGAGGACATCCTTCGTCTCAAGACGCGCAACGCGTCGGGCGAGATGGTGCCGTTCGGTGCGATCATGCGGGTGAGCGAAACGACGGGCCCAGACAGCGCCATGCGGTACAACGGCTTCCGTGCCGCCGATCTCAACGGTGCGCCGGCGCCGGGCTATTCGACCGGGCAGGCGCAGGCCGCGATCACCAAACTGCTGAACGAGAACCTTCCCAAAGGCATGAATTTCGAATGGACGGATTTGACCTACCAGCAGATCCTTGCGGGCAACACGGCGCTGCTCGTGTTTCCGCTTTGCGTCCTGCTGGTGTTCCTGGTGCTTGCCGCACAGTATGAGAGCCTGTTTCTGCCGCTCGCGATCATCCTGATCGTGCCGATGTGCCTGCTCAGCGCAATCGGAGGCGTGTGGCTGACCGGCGGCGACAACAACATCTTCACGCAAATCGGCCTCTTTGTTCTGATCGGACTGGCATGCAAGAACGCCATCCTGATCGTCGAGTTCGCGCGCGAGCTCGAAATTCAGGGCCGAGCCACACTCGAGGCCGCCATGGAAGCGGCGCGCCTCAGGCTGCGCCCGATCCTGATGACGTCCTTTGCCTTCATCATGGGCGTGCTGCCGCTGGTGTTCACCTCCGGCGCCGGCGCCGAGATGCGCCACGCGATGGGCATAGCTGTCTTCTTCGGCATGCTGGGCGTAACGTTCTTCGGTCTGTTCCTGACGCCCGCCTTCTATGTTGCGCTCCGCCAGATCGAAAAGCGCATCACCCGCCAGGAAGCAGTGCACCATCACATTTGACGTTGCCGCTGCTAGACTAGCGATGCTTGCGTGCAGGTTTCTTCCGGGGTTTCGATTTCGACCGCAGTGTCATATGTCGAAAAGCTCTGGCTCAAGAAAGAAATTGAATAAAGATTCGGACTCCGGCGTCCTCGACGATCTCAGATATGTTCGACATCGACGTCGTCGATACCAGCAATTGTGGTCGCGCCCTGGAATTGGTGTGAACTTCGAACAATCACGCTGCTTGTTCGTATCATGCGAAGACCGCGATGCACGCGTGCACCGAACGTTCCGCGTGTTCGCATACGCATCGATGATATCCACAGCTTCGTGCCGCCGTTGATTACGAGCAGAAAAGAATTGACTTCAAAATGCAGCAATTGCGGCTCATAGTTCTCTCACGGATAAGTTGATCGTTGAGAAACGATCAGGGGTGTTGGCGGTACGCGATTTGCGCCCGCCGCTGTTGATACAGATGCGGCGTCTGCTGTGGCGCCGCCGAGCACGTTATCGAACTGAAGAGATTTTCCGTTGCGTTTTCAGCGGCTGCCGCGGTGCGCGTCATCCGCAGGGTGGCACATGCTCGCGCACGCTTTGACGATTGTGATCAACGAGTTGGAAAAACATCTTCACGATGTTTACAGCATGCCGCCAGGCGTGCAGACCGGGCTCGGCAACATTGCCGAAGGTGTAGCCGGAACGGGCTCGTCGAGCGCTGCGGTGCCGCGCGAGATTCTTGCCGTCTCGATGGTGAACATCCGCGAGGAGAAATCGCTCAAGAACGTCCCGGCCTTTGTGCGCAACGATGCCACGCTACGCGTGGTTTATCAGAATCCGCCGGTCTTTCTGAACTTTCACATCCTGATCGTTGCCACGCACGCGAACTACACCAACGCGCTGCTGATGCTGTCGCGCGCCATCAAATTCTTCCAGTTCAGCAATGTCTTCACTCAGGACTCGGTGGCGCCAAACTCGCTCGCGACCAACGCGCCGCAGAATGCGCTCGATCAGCTCGAAACCTTCAAGCTGATCTTTGAGCTCTATTCGCCGACGATGGAGGAAGTGAACCATCTGTGGGGCACGTTGGGCGGCAAGCAATATCCGTTCGTTCTCTACACGCTCCGCCTGCTCGAGATGACGTTCAAGGCGACCCAGTTCGAAGCCGGTCTCATCACGCAAATCGTCAACGACACCTATCAGAAGAGCGCGGTGGGCGGCTGACATGGTGGAACGCGCGAGCACGCCCTACCAAGTCCTCTTCGAGGCCCGGCTCCTGCACCACTATTGGCTGGACAGCGGCAAGCAAAGCTTCGACTCGCTCAGCCGCGGCATCCAGACAAGCCGGCTGCTCGACTATGACGTGCAGCCGATCTTGAACGTCGCGCCGACGCCCTCGACCGCAGCCTTGCTGACGGATCTCGGCTGCATCTTCAAAGCCACGGCCTCGGGGTTCATCGTTGCCACCGCGCCCGTGGCACCGATCGCGGCGGATACGGTTTTCTCCTTCGTCGTGTCCGTCGCGGACGGTCAAGTGTTCGACTACACCGCGCTCACCTGGCGTTCCCAGGGGATTTACGCGGCGTTCGATCCGACGGACAATTCCCCGGACCGGATCGTCTATCGCTACAAGGAAAACGTACCCGTCCTCTCCAACCTCACGGGCGCAACGCGCGTGATAAACGGGGTCACCACGCTCTATTTGTCCCAGGAAATCCCGGCACCGGCGGCCAGCGATGCGGTGGAAGCGCTCGTCCTGTCGGCTGGCGCGCTCGAACAGCTCACCAGCGACAATCCAGGCGCCACGACGCAGACGCTGGCCAACGACGCGACCACGCTTCCTGTTTTCGTCAACCAGGGCGACGCGCCGCCGATCACGCCGCCGGCCGGCGTGACCGGCGCGCCGGCGCGCGGGATCCAATTGTCGCCCGACATCGCCGACAATGTGTTCGTGCTCATCACGCTCACCGCCGTGCGCGGCGGCAACGGCGCGTTCAGCTTCGTCGACGGCGCTGGCGCGCCGAAGACGCCGTGGCCCGTCTTCAACGTGCGGTTCAAGAACCGCTCGACGCTGTGGACCTATCTCGACAAGCAGACCGGCGCCGTCACCGCGACTGAGGCAGCGCCCCTGCCGCTGACCTATTTCGGCAATGCCGGCACCAAGCAGAAGCCGTCGCGTGGCATCGTGAAGGCGCAAATGAGTGGCGTGAAAGTGACCCAGTTGATTTCGGAGATCTATGTCTAGGACCCCATCCACCTGAAAGGGAAACACCATGGCAACCGCCTATGTCACACCCGGTGTCTACGTTGAGGAAATCTCCAATCTTCCGCCTTCGGTGGCGGGCGTAGAGACCGCGATCCCGGCTTTCATCGGCTACACCCAGTTCGCGACGCTGAAAACGGCCGGCGATCTGAACATGAAGCCGACGCGCATCACGTCCATGGTCGAATATGAGCAGCTGTTCGGCGTGGCCGATCCCGAAACGAAGATCACGGTCCAGATCACGGGGTCGGGTTCGAACCGGCAGGCGACAGCGACTCTGCTTCCAACTGACCGCAAGAAAAATATCATGTGGTACGCGGTCCGGCTATATTTCGATAATGGCGGCGGGCCCTGCTACATCTGCTCCGTCGCGCCGTACAAGGACGCCGACGAGGCCGAACTCGCGCTTGGACTCGCGGCGGTCGGCAAGGTGGACGAACCGACCCTGATCGTGTTCCCCGAAGCGCAGCATCTCACCATCGCCAAATACGCGACACTGCACGAGCTGGCGCTGCAGCAATGCGCTGAGTTGCAGGATCGCTTCGTGATCATGGACATGCATGGCGGCGACGGCGTTTCGATGGACGATCCTACCACCAACATCATCACCGCAGCGGGCACGTTCCGCACCAACGGCATCAACATGGACAATCTCAAATACGGCGCCGTCTACACGCCCAACATCGAGACCACGGTTCCGATCCAGTACGATCCCACCGCCACCATTGTCACGCCCCCCGGCGGCGCGCTGAGCGGGCTTCAGACGGCCGACACCCAGGCCTACAATCTGTCCGTCGCGGCGATCGGGAATCTGACCTGCAAGCTGCCGCCGTCCGGGGCCGTCGCGGGAATCTACGCGACCGTCGATGCCAATCGCGGCGTGTGGAAGGCGCCCGCAAATGTAGGGATCGTCGACGTCATACAGCCAACGATTGCAATGACGAACATCGATCAGGGATCGTTGAACGTCGATCCGACCAGCGGCAAATCGGTGAACGCCATCCGCGCTTTCACCGGACTCGGCACGCTCGTGTGGGGCGCGCGCACGCTTGCCGGCAACGACAACGAGTGGCGCTACATCAACGTCCGGCGCCTCTGCATCTATCTCGAAGAATCGATCCGCAAGGCGACGCAGCAATTTGTCTTCGAGCCGAACGATGCCAACACCTGGGTCAAGGTCCAGGGCATGATCGAGAACTTCCTGACGACGGTCTGGCGGCAGGGCGCCTTGATGGGATCCAAGCCCGCCGACGCGTTCACCGTCTCGGTCGGTCTCGGCAAGACGATGTCCGGCATCGACGTGCTCGAGGGCCGCATGATTGTCGTGGTCGCGCTGTGTCCGGTGCGCCCGGCCGAATTCATCATTCTTCGCTTTGTGCAGACGATGCCGGTGTCTTGATCGAGGTGTCTTGATCGAACCCACACGAGACAAGAGGAGATAAATCATGAGCCAACCGTATCCGCTGCCGCGGTTCCACTTTCAGGTCGACTGGGGCGGAACGAAAATCAGCTTCACCGAGGTCACCGGCCTGGTCATGGAGCGCGAGAAGATCGAATACCGCCACAGCGACAGCAAGACCTTTCACAAGATCGCCATGCCGGGACTGGAGAAGATCGCCAATCTCGTCCTCAAGCGCGGCAAGTTCGAGAGCGACGTCGAGTTCAACGAGTGGTTCGACGAAGTCTCGGACGAGCGGGCGACGAAGCGGCGCGACGTCATCATCCGCCTCATGAACGAAAAGCATAACCCCGTCGCCGCCTGGAAGGCGACGCGGTGCTTTCCGGTGAAGGTGACCGCGCCCGACCTCAAATCCGACGCGAATGAAATCGCGGTGGAGAGTGTCGAACTCGCGCATGAAGGGCTAACGCATATCGACATCTGACGGACATGGTCGATTACTATCCACCGTGGAGCTTCTACTACAAGGTCGAGTTCCTGCTCGGCGGCGGGCCCGCGCCCACCGACGACGCCCGGTTCCAGACCGTGTCGGGCCTCTCGGTGGAATACGACTATGAGAGCTTCAAGGAAGGCGGCGAGAACCGCTTCGAGCACAAGCTTCCGATAAGGACGAAGTATGCCGACATGGTGCTCAAGCGGGGCATGCTGATGGGATCCCAGGTGCTGGACTGGTTTACATCGGCGTTCCGCGACCGTCAGTTCAGCCCCTCGGACATCAACGTGATTTTGATGAACGAGAAGGGCGATCCGTTGCGTACCTGGAATGTCGCACATGCCATTCCCAAGAAATGGCTCGTGAGCGACTTCAACGCGAATGAGAACAGCGTGGTCATCGAAACCATGGAACTGACCTACCGGTATTTCAGCCTGCAGGATTCGACGTAGCGCCGATTTTCGAAAACCGTTCACCTGACTCTGGTGGGGACATGCCGGTCGAGATCAAAGAACTGCACATCCGCATGGCGGTCTCGGGCAAACCGCCCGAACCCCAAAAGGGCGCACAGCAGCAAGGCGGTTCCAAAGGCGATGAGCACGGCGGCGGCGGTGGCAACGCCGACGAGATCGTCGAGGAATGCGTCGAGCGCGTGTTGCAGATCCTGCAGGCGAAAAAGGAACGCTGATGGCCCCGCCCGGAAAGCACGGCAAGATGCTGATCCTCGCTTTCGCCGATTCCAAGGCGGCGGAGAGCGGTGGTGTGGCGGAGGCCGACGATTCGTTCGAGGCCCTCATCAATCCGGAGACTTATACGCTCGCCTACAAGCTGAAGTTCTCGAAAGGCGGGCAGGGGCAGGGGACGAGCGGCAAGCAACTCAAATACGAGTACACCGAGCCTGCGGATATGTCGTTCGAATTCCTGTTCGACAACACCGGCATCATCGACGGCGAACCGCGCGACTCGGTCGCCGACGATCTGCAGCGCTTCAAGGAAGTCGTCATCGACTATAAGGGGGACTCGCACGAGCCAAGGCACTTCAAGCTCGTGTGGGGCGAGAACTCGATCTTCAAGGGCCGCGTCACCGAAGTCGACATCACCTACAAGCTGTTCAATGCCGACGGAACGCCGATCCGCGCGACCGCGAAAGTCACGTTCAAGAGCAGCATCGAGGAGGAAAAGCGCGCCGCCAAGGAAGACAAGCAGTCGCCCGACCTGACGCAGCTCGTCACCGTGAAGGCCGGCGATACGCTGCCGCTCCTCTGCTACCGCATCTACGGCACGCCGCAATATTACCTTCAGGTGGCCGATCGCAACGGGTTGTCGAATTTCCGCACACTGAAGCCCGGCATGTCGCTCACCTTCCCGCCGGTCGCCAAGACCGGCGCCCCCACGACGGGCAGCACGCCATGACCGACGCGACCACCATCCCTACACCGGCGACGCCCGATGTCTGCACCATGGTGATTCTGGTCGCCGGACAGCCGCTTCCGGACACGCTTCATGTGCTGTCAGTCACGGTCAATCGCGAGCTCAACCGCATTCCGTCGGCGTCGATCCAGATCGACGACGGCGAAGCCTCCAAGGCGACGTTCCCGGCCAGCAACTCGGACTCGTTCCTGCCCGGCAAGGCTATCGAGATTCAATTCGGCTACCGCTCGCAGAACCAGACCGTGTTCAAGGGTTCGATCGTCCGGCAGAGCCTGAAAATCCGCAAAAGCGGCGGTGTGCTGAGCGTCGAGTGCTTCGCCGATGCGGTGAAGGCGACAGCCTCGCGCAAGAGCAAGTATTTCGTCGACATGAAAGACAGCGACGTCATGGAGCAGATCCTCGATGCCCATGGTTTGCCCAAGGACGTCGAGGCGACGACGCCCGACCTGAAAGAGGTCGTGCAATACGATTGCAGCGACTGGGATTTTCTTCTTTGCCGTGCCGAGGCCAATGGCCAGGTCGTGAGCGTCGGCGACGACAAGGTTTCCATCGCCAAGCCCAAGATGACCGGCTCGCCTGCGCTGCAGATGACCTACGGCTCGACCGTTTTGGAGCTGGACGTCGACATCGATGCCAGATGGCAGAGCAAAGGCATCAAGGCGCTGAGCTGGAAGGCTGCCGACCAGAACACGGTCGATGCCGACGGCAGCGAACCGACCGTGCCGCAAGCGGGCAACGTTGCTGCGGCGGACCTCGCGAAAGTGCTCGGTGACGACACCGAAGAGATCATGCATGGCGGTGCGATCGACGAAGCCCAGCTTCAGGCATGGGCCGACTCGCGCCTGTTGCGCATGCGGCTGGCGCGTTTGCGTGGGCGCGCGCGCTGTCAGGGGTTTGCCGGGATCCTACCGGGCAATATCGTGCAGATCACGGGCATCGGCGACAGGTTCGAGGGCAAGCTCTTCGTATCGGGCGTGCGACAGACCATGCACGGCGGAAATTGGGAAACCGATGTCCAGTTCGGCCTCAGCCCCGAACGCTTCGCCGAGACTTACGATCTCAGGCCGCTTCCGGCATCGGGCCTGCTTCCGTCCGTGGCGGGCTTGCAGATCGGGATCGTCACAGCGCTCGAGAACGATCCCAACGGCGAGGACCGCATCAAATGCCGGCTGCCGCTCGTCTCCACCAGCGAAGACGGCGTGTGGGCGCGTCTTGCGACCCTCGATGCGGGCAAGAACCGCGGTACCTATTTCCGTCCCGAAATCGACGACGAGGTGATCGTCGGATTCCTGGGCGACGATCCGCGCTATCCCGTCATCCTCGGCCAGTGCAACAGCAGCGCCAAGCCGTCGCCTGCGCCCGCCAAGGATGCGAACGATCTCAAGGGCTATGTCAGCCGCGAAAAGCTGAAGCTCACCTTCGACGACGACAAGAAGATCATCGGCCTGGAAACGCCGGCCGGCAACAAGATCACGCTGTCGGAAGATGCCAAGGGAATCGTGCTGCAGGACCAGAACAACAACAAGATCACGCTCGACGACAGCGGCATCACGATCGAAAGCGCGAAAGACCTGATCTTCAAGGCGCAGAAGGACGTGAAACTGTCGGGCACGAACACCGAATTCAGCGCGCAGAGTTCGTTCAAGGCGTCGGGCACGGGAACGGTGGAACTGTCCGGCGCCCAGACCAAGATCAACGGCGACGCCATGACCACGATCAAGGGCGGAATGGTGCAGATCAACTGATGCGCGTCGGTCCGCTCCGGCGGATCGATGCGTGTGTAGCGGAGTAGGAGAGAGCGATGTCACTGGCCGCGCGCGTAACCGACATGATCGTCAGCACCGCCACCTTGGGCGTGCCGACGCCGATCATTCCGCCCGGCGCACCGACCGTTCTGATCGGCGGGCTCCCCGCCGCGCGCGTCGGCGATACCTGCGGTGCGGATGCGATTGTGATGGGCTCGATGACGGTCCTGATCGGAGGCGTGCCGGCCGCGCGCATCGGCGATCCCACGGGCGGCGGCGGAATCGTCTCGGCGGTCGGCGCCCCAACCGTTCTGATCGGAGGCTGAATGATGGCCGGCGATTTCCTCGGTCGCGGCTGGTCGTTTCCGCCGGATTTCACCCTGCCAGCGGCGGGTGTGGCGATGCTCGAGGACGATGCCGACGTGGCGTCGAGCCTGGAGATCCTGCTCAGCACGATTCCCGGCGAGCGCGTCATGCAGCCGCTCTATGGCTGCAACATGAGCGAGCTGGTGTTCGAGGAACTCGACACGCGGATCAAGACGCTGATGGCCGACAAGATCGAGTCCGCCATCCTCTACTTCGAACCGCGCGTGACGCTGCAAAGCGTGAAGCTCGATGACAGTAGGATTATCGAAGGCGTCGTCCTGATCCAGGTGATCTACGTCGTCAAGTCGACCAATTCGCGATTCAACTTCGTCTTTCCCTACTACGTGCAGGAGGGCACCGACATCAATCTGACGACGACGATCAACCTGCTACCGGACAACGACTGAGCGATGACGGACGACTGCTCACAAAACACCGATCCCTTGAAGCTCGTACGCGAGGGCACGAGCCGGGACGACCGTGCGACGGCGGCGCTCGATCCAGCGAGCGCGCCGGTCAATGCGCGCGGCGTGGCGGACAATATTGTCTTCGCGCGCAATTATTCAGCCGGCCTGAAGCACTACGGTCCCACGAACACGGTCACGCCGGGCGGATGGCGTGACTTCTTCTCCAGGGATGCGGCGGTGCCGCTCGCCGTCGCGGCCGTCGAAGACATCGAAAGCTACAAGGCCGCGGTCCGGTCCTGGTTCGATTTCCTGAACAATCTGGAGAATGCCGGTCAGGCGAACGCGCTGAAAGACAATCTCGGCTATCTCTTCGCGGCGGTGGGCAGTCTGGCGCGCGCGCTGGATCATTTCACCCATACCCTGCCGGACACCGTCGCCCTCAAGGGAACGACGCAGAATCTTATCGGCACGCAATTGGCGCCGGCCCTGAAGCGGCTCATCGGCTATTACCGGGGTGGCGAGAGCCTGACGGTCATCAACGACGTCGCACCGGCGATGAAGATCTTCGGCGATCCGGTGATCCCCTTCCACACGGTGCTGACGACAGGGCTGTCGCGGGACTGGACCGGCGGCGCGACCTGGACCGCCTATCTGGCAACCATTCTGCCGGACGCATCCGTCTATGGTCCGGGCGGAGCGCCCGATCCATTCGTGCGGATCAACCACTGCTCGACGCACAATTTGTTCCGTTCGGTCTTCGACCAGTTCCTCAGGGTATTCGCGCGGGTCGGAAGCGATGCGCAGGGCGCGCTTGACATATTGCTAAATGCTCCGGGGCACGCGCCCCACTATGCGCTCTATCTGGCGTTCCTGCAGCTCGCGGAATATGCGCGCACCGCCGGCAACCGGCTGACGCAAAGGCATCTCGACTTCTATTACCGGACCATCCTGGGTCTGAAAGAGAGCCCGGCGCAGCCGGGTCATGTGCATCTGATCGCCGAACTCGCCAAGCAGGCGGCCAGTTTCGATTTCGCGGCCGGCACGCTGTTCAAGGCCGGCAAGGACTCCGCAGGCAAGGATGCCTTTTTCGCGAACACGGCCGATTTCGTCGCCAACAAGGCAACGATCGCCGGGCTGAAGACCGTCTATCGCCATGGCACGGAGCCCATCACATCGGGCGATCTGGACAATGGGCGCATCTTCGCATCGCCGGTCGCCAATTCGGACGACGGGCAGGGCGCGCCGCTCACCTCGGTCGATAAATCCTGGCAGCCGTTCTTCGACAAGATCTACACCGACGGCAATCTTTCCAAGATCGACATGCCCATGGCGAATATCGGTTTCGCCATCGCCTCGCACTATCTCTACGTAGCGGAAGGCACGCGGAAAATCACGCTTCAGCTCACCGCCCATGGAACGCTTCCGGCCTCGGCGCAGGGCGATTTCACCGCCGCGGTGCAGTGCTGGTTCACGACGGCGAAAGGATGGCTACAGAAGGCGCCGGTTTCGTTCGCGCACGCGAACAACGGCCTCGAACTCGTGGTCCAGCTCGAGGGTGCCGACGATCCCGTCACGCCCTATGTGCCGAAGGTTCACGGCTACAATTTCGACACCGATCTTCCCATCCTGCTGGTGACGCTCGTCCAGGATGTCAAAGCGGCCTATGCCTATCCCGATCTGCAGGACGTGCAGATCGCATCGGCCGATCTGACCGTCGATGTGAAGGGCATGAAGACGCTCCCGGTCGCCACCGATTTCGGGCCTGTGGATCTGTCGAAACCGTTTCAGCCGTTCGGATCTTCGCCGGCTGCAAATAGCGCGCTCGTCGTCGGTTCGGCCGAGATATTTCAGAAGAAACTGAGCAGCGCAGAGGTCGATATCAACTGGCAAGCGGTGCCCGTTGTCTTCACCGGCACGTCGATGCCGACGGTCTCGGTCGATTTCCTAAAAGGCGGCGTGTGGACGCCTTCGACCAATACCGCCGTGTCCATCGCACCCGCGTCTGGCAATACGATCGCCGTTTCGCTTACCCAGAACCTCGCCGACCCAGTCGTGGAAGCGCCCGATTTCACACCCGACGCGCCCTACACCACGCAAGCGCGGCACGGTTTTCTCCGCCTCGTGCTGAGCGGTGGAATCGGGCAAACGGCCTATCAGGCAGCGCTCATTACCTATCTTCTTACTGCCGACTCTACGAAGAACCCCGGCCCGACCATGCCGCCCGGTCCGATGGCGGCAGCCTTGACGATGTCGTACGTCGCATCCACCAGGCTGACACTGGACTCAGCGACGCCATCGGCCGTGAGCACCGGACAGTTCTTTCATCTGGCTCCTTTCGGCACGGCGGAGCAGCAGCCTTATCTGACCGGTGGCGATTGCGTGACACTTCTGCCGCAATTCTCGTTCGCGCGCGGCGCCACCGTTTTGGAGAGCGAAGCTGAGTTCTATATCGGCATCGCGGGCCTCACGCCGCCGCAGAGCATCGCCATCCTGTTTCAGGTCGTCGACGGCACCGCCAATCCTCTGGCGCCCAAGCCCGTGCCCCATTTCGACTGGTGTTATCTCGCGGGCAATCGGTGGGTGGAATTCCCGGAGAACGCGGTCTTTGACGGCACGGGCGAGCTGCTCGATTCCGGGATCGTCACCTTCGCGGTTCCGGCCGAGGCGACGCAGGACAACACGCTGTTCCCATCGGGGATGTACTGGATCCGCGCCGCCGTCGCGAGCGAGTGCGATGCGGTGTGCCGGCTGCAACTCGTCGCCGCGCAGGCGATGGAAGCGGTCTTCGCGAATCAGGGCAACGCACCGGATTTCTCCGCAACCCCGCTGCCCGCGGGCACGATCGGCAAACTTGCCGTCCCGGATTCAGCTGTAAAAAGCATCAGCCAGCCATTCGCCTCTTTCGGAGGACGCGGCGCCGAACAGCCGCAGGATTTCTATCAGCGCATCAGCGAGCGTCTGCGCCACAAGGATCGCGCCATCGATCTTTGGGATTACGAGCGGCTCATCCTTCAGGCCTTCCCGCAGATATATAAAGTGAAGTGTCTGAACCACACGCAGTTCGAACCGGCGGACAATTCCGGTGGATCGGGCCCCTGCAACGGCGGCATCTATCGCGAACTCGCGCCCGGCCATGTGACCATCATCACGCTGCCGAACCTGCAAACCCAAAAGGAGCGCGACCCCCTCAAGCCCTATACGAGCCTCGGTCTGTTGGCCGACATCGGGACGTTTCTCGCAAAGCGCACGAGCTGCCTCGCGAAGCTTCACGTCAAGAACCCGCAATTCGAAGAGATTCGCGTCTCTTTCAATGTGAAGCTCTTCGACGGCTACGATGCCGCCTACTACAAAATCCAGTTGCAGCAGGCGATCACGCGCTTTCTGTCGCCCTGGGCTTTCACGGGCGACGGTGTGCCGTCCTTCGGCGGCAAGGTCTACCAATCGGTGCTCGTCAATTTCGTCGAAGAGCGGCCTTACGTCGATTACGTGACCGACTTTCAGATGTTCCAGGACATTCCCTGCCAGCCGAAAGGCACGCAGCCTCTCGATGAAGCGGCGGGATCGCGCGCGGTCTCGATCCTGGTGTCGGCGCCGGCGAGCGCGCACGCGGTGACGGTTCTCGAGGTCGCGCCCGATCCGGAGCTCGCGGAAAGCTGTGGGTGCGGCACATGACGGCGATGCTTGTTCCCCTCGACAAGAACCTCGTACCTGACCCGTCGCAGGATTTCTATCTGCTCCGGCGCAAGGGCATCGGCTTCGTCCAGAACGGCGGCAGCGATCAGTGGACGGATTACAATCTCCACGATCCGGGTATCACCATTCTCGAGGCGCTTTGCTATGCGATCACCGATCTGGGCTTCCGTCTCGGCTGGGACATCACCGACATCCTGGCGCCTGCGAAGGCCCCGGCCGATCCCACGCAGCCCTATCCGAACCAGACCTTCTTTACCGCGCGCAAAATCCTCACCATCAATCCCACGACGTCGGACGATTTCCGGCGCGCGCTCATCGATCTGGCATCGGTGCGCGACGCGTGGCTCATCTGCAAGAGCTGCGCCTGCGAGGTCAGCTACTGGGCCTATTGCGATCTGAACGGCCAGCTCGTCCTGCAATTCGGCGAACCGCAGAATCCGCCAAACCCGGCGAAGGAAGTCTGGGCGCTCGGATTGTACGAGGCGCTGCTAGAACTCGAGGACGATCCGGAACTCGGCGACCTGAACGACCGGATGATTTCCTACAACACCGTCTATCACGATGCCGCGGGCGCGCACCCGGTCATCATGGAGATGCGCTTTCCCGACATGGCGCTGCTGGAGCGCGATCCGTGGCAGCACTTCCTGGACGACGTCACCGATCTCAAGGTCGAGCTTCTGCGCCTCGGTGCGACCAAGACATTCGATGTGTACAGCCTGCCGACGCCCGCCGAGCAGGCCGCCTATGTCCAGAAGTTCTGGAACGGCGTGTTCTATCTGAGCCTGAAGATCACGATGATCTCCTCGGGCCAGGTCATGGATGTCGAGAACGCGTCCTTGCGCGTTTTCGCGGACAACGCCGTGCGCAATACCGTCGATCTGGCCGCCTGGAAGGCGCTGTTCGAGGATGCAAGTCCCTCGGGCTTTGCCCAGCGCTATCGCAAGAAGGCGCAGACAACGCACAAGGCGGTGGAGAACGCCAAGACGGCGCTGCAGACCTGGCGCAATCTCGATGAGGACTATTGCCTCGTCTCGGGCGTGGGCGTCGAGGATGTCGCGGTGTGCGCCGATATCGAAGTCAAACCGGACGCCGATATCGAGCAGGTACAGGCGGAGATCTGGTTCGAGATCAAACAGTATCTCTCGCCACCGGTTCCGTTCCGCACGCTTCAGGAGCTCCAGGCCAAAGGCGTCGCGGTCGAGGATATTTTCAACGGTCCCGAACTCGACAACGGCTTCATTGAGGACGGCGATCTTCAGGCGGCGGCGCTCCGGACGATGGTGCGCGGCTCGGACATCATCAACCGGCTGATGAGCATCGACGGCGTGATGGCGGTCAATCAGCTCCGGATGACGAAATACGATTCCGAGGGCAATGCGGTGGCCGGCGCCGCCGATCCGACCTGGCTCAATGCCCAACCGATCTACGATCCGAACAAGATCAGCGCGGCCTGGCTTCTTGCCATCAGTCCCCGGCATCAGCCGCGGCTTTATCTGAACCTGTCGCGCTTCCTCTTCTACAAGAACGGCCTGCCGTTCCTTCCACGCGTGGACGAAGCCACCGACACGCTCAATCAGCTTCTGGGCGACGCGGATCGCCCGAAGAATCCGAATGCGGCGAAGGACCTTCCCATCCCGCCCGGTACATACCGCCATCCGGACGACTACACCCCCGTTCAGTACAGCTTCCCGCTGACCTATGGTATCGGCCCTGCGGGACTTCCGCCGAACGCGTCACTGCTGCGTCAGGCACAGGCCAAAGACCTCAAGGCCTATCTCATGATGTTCGAGCAGCTGCTCGGAAACATGCTCTCCCAGTTCGCCCACACGGCCGATCTCTTCTCGCTCGATCCCGCCATAGCGCAGACTTACTTCGTGAAGACGTTCAACGACTCCATCATCAAGGGCATCGCCGACCTCGCCCAGACGAACAAGATCTCACAATCGGCCGTCCACGCGCTGGTCGAGACGACCACCGAATTCCAGGCGCGGCGAAATGGGTTCCTCGATCACCTGCTGGCGCGGTTCGGGGAAGACTTCAACGAATATGCGCTCCTGCTCACGGACGCCGCCGGTGTCGCGGTCGCCCAGCAGCGTCTGATCGAGAACAAGATCGCGTTTCTCCAGCATTACCCGACGGTCAGCCACGACCGCGCCAGGGCGTTCAATTATAAAGTCACGCCCTGCGCGCCGGACAACGATCCCGGCATCAAGACCCGCATCACCCTGCTTTTGGGTTCTGAGGATCTGTCCTTCGCGTGGACGGTCTGCACACCGGTCGCGGGGCAATATCCGATCAGCTACGCCCTCGCCGACGGCAACGGGAAACATTGGCTCGAAGGCACGGTGACGGTCACGGCGAGCGATGTGCCGGGCGCGGAACAGGCCGCGTATCAGGCCCTTGTCACCCGCATGATCCTCACCGACGCTTACGTGATTGCGGGCACCGGACCATACACGCTGACGCTGACCGATGCGTCGGCCTCGGACATCGGTCACGCGCCAAAATCCTTCGCGCAGAAATCCGATGCCGAGGCGGTCCGCGATACGCTCGCGGCCTGGAGCGCCCTCGACCGGATGATCGTGGTGGAGCATCTGCTGCTCAGGCCGAAATTCATCGGCGATGCGCTCTATCCCGCCTGCTGCGACGGTGGGTGCTGCGTCTGCAAGGGCGACGATCCCTACACCTTCGGCACCGAGAACCCATATTCCTTCCGCCTGACCTATGTGATGCCGGGCTGGACCGACGAGTTCACGGACAATCTCGATCTGCGCCGTTTCGCGAACCGGACGATCGAGCAGGAGACGCCGTCACATCTTCTGGCCAAGACCTGCTGGGTCGGCAATGACGGCTTCGTAGAAAATTTGTGCGATGAAGTCATCGACATGCTTGCCGATCTTCTGATCCAGAGCGGGCTGACCTCGGGCGGAACGCCGCCGACGCCGGAAGACGCCTGCATCTGCGCCAACGCGATCTACCATGCCTTCAGCGTCTCTTTTGCTGCCTGGTATGCCGACAAGAAGTTCGCCTTCCTGCGCGCCGACGCCTTACAGACACTGATCGCCGCGCAATTCCAGAGCGTCGCGATGTTCTCCGACGGCACGTGCACGACCGTGTTCGATACCGCGCTGTGGGACAAAATCCGCGCGGTCATGACGGCCTATTTCGCCGACATCGCGCTCAATGGCTGGCAGTTTGAACGCTTCGAATGGGCGTGGTGCCAATGGCTCGACGCCAATGCCGCGATCGACTGGATCGACGAGCGCCTTGTCGAGCGTGTCGAGGCCATCCTTACCGCCAATGTCCAGACCGCATCGGCGACACCGGCCCAGCTTTGCGCCTGCGCCAACGCCATCGTCACGGCATATGGCGTTCCGTTCTACACCTGGATGCAATCCAACATCGTCGCCGGCAACAATTTCGAGAGCCTGACGCCCTTTACCGAACCTGCGATCGCGCTGTACCCGGGGATGATTTTCAACGCCGGCACCGATACAGCCATCGCGGCGCTGTTGAAGGAGCGTTACACGGCCTACCGCAAGCCGTCCTACTGGCTGTGGGCGGTCGTCACGCTGCTGGCGGGACTTCGCAACACCTACCCGGGTGCCACGCTGCACGATTGCGACGACGGCAGCGACCAGAACCCGGTCAGACTCGATAGCACGGCTTTGGGCAACTACCCGCGGCACACCACCCTCTAACCGACGCAGTACGGGGATCGCCATGGAAATCTTGCTTGATCATTTTCCGGTTTTCGAAGCGAACCAGGTGCTCACCAGCAGCCATCTGAACGACGTCTTCGACTATCTCGACCAGCAGGAGCGCCTGACGCGTTCCCATCTGATCGGCATCGGCATCGTCTGCGGGCTGGAGATCAAACTCACCGGCAGCACGATCGCGCTGTCCAAGGGCTGCGGGGTGACCTCGGAAGGCTATCTGATCGTCGAGCCGGATGACCTCTCGCTTGTTTCCTATCGCACCTACACGCTGCCGCCCGACATCGACTACCCGCAATTCAAGGACGGCACCAACCAATACAATTTGTGGGAGCTGTTCGAGGCGGGAACGCCGAACGCCACGCTGCTGAGCAGCCCGGCGAGTTTTCTGGACGACAAGGAAGTCGTCCTTTTCCTCGAGCTCAAGAAAGAGGGATTGAGGAACTGCAGCCCGAACAACTGCGACGACAAGGGTTCGCAGGTCACGGCCACGGTGCGTCGCCTGCTGATCGCAAAGGGCGATATCGACAAGATCATCGCGGCGGCAAACGGGCTGGGCAGTGGACTGACATCCAGCGATATCGACGCCCTTCTGTCAGCACGGCTGAACCTGCCCGATCTCAAGCTTCGCCGCTTCGACGTGACAAACACCAATCCGGTGACCTCGAACGACGTCTATGCCGCTTTCCTCAATATGGTCCGCACCGGGGGGCTTGCCACCGCGACGGGCAATGCGCTGATGGCGGCGTACGACGCCTTCAAGCCGCTGCTGGTGGCGAATTATGCGAGCAATCCGTTCGCGAACTTCGTTGCGACCTACGGATTCCTCGATACCGCACCGGCCAACGTCACGCAGGTTGGCTTCCTGCAATACTATGCCGATCTGTTCGACGATCTGTTGCGCGCCTATGACGAGTTCCGCTGGAAGGGCCTCGACCTGATCTGTGCGTGTTGCCCGGATGACGGGCTGTTCCCGCGTCATCTGATGCTCGGCCTCCTGCATCCCGAGATCGTCGCCAAGCCTGCCGGATATCGCCAGAATTTCCTGGCGTCGCCCGCCACGGGCGACTGCGCGAAGGAGACCAAGGAGGTTGTCCAGCTCTTCACCAGGCTCGTCGAGATGGCGGCGCGTTTCACGAACACACCGCCGCTGCCGAATCCCAATCCGTCACTGCCGATCGATCCGCAGCTTCGCGCGACCCCAAGCACCATGGGCTGCGGCCGCGACGAACTAGCCGCCAAGGCGATACCTTACTACTACGCCGAGGACGGCAACCCCGCGCTATACCGGCTCTGGAGTCCCTTAAAGACCGCACGCAACCGCGCCAACCAGAACCTCAGCTACCATTCCGATCTTTACACCAACCCCACGGCGCCGGCCTTCGTCACCGACCCGCTACGCTATGATCTAGAGCCATACAATTTCCTCCGGATCGAGGGTCATCTCGGCAAGTCCTATCTCGATGTCCTGCGCTCTCTTCTGACGATGAAGGCGCAGTATCGCCTGCCGGTCAATGTCATTGCGTTGCGCACCGGCGTCTATGACGACAGCCAGCCGGTCGATCTCACGAAAGAGGGTGCGCGCTTCCAAGACCTGGAGGCGATCTACGAGGCACTGCGCGGCGATCTGATGGCATCGCTCACCGAGGGCGTGATGCAGCTCTATGATCACGCCATCACCCCGATCAAGAGCCTCAGTCTTCTCGGCGGCACGCCGAAGCTTCCGCTGCTCGTGCAATATGCGCCGCACTACAGCTACTCCGCCGATACGATCGGCGCATGGTATGAGAACTATCTCAATCGCTTCGAGAACCAAGGCTATATCGACATCGATCAGGACGACTTCACCAACGTCGCACTTTTTCTCGTTTATTGCGTCCTGTTCAACGGCACCCAGCCGCCCGATGCTGACGCCTATCCGCATGTCGTTGCGATCTACTACATCAGCAAACTGTCGGAGATCCTGCCGCCCACGCTGGATGCGCTCGACTACACCGATTTCGAGAACAAGTATCAGGACCTGATGGCGCTGATCCGCTATCTGCGATCCGACGCCGCCACGAAGATCACGCAAGACCTGCAGGTATTCCTCCCCGAGGAGGAGTTCATCGATCTCTGCGAAGGGATTCTGTTCAGCTGCAAGCTCGACGCCATCAAGGCGGTGAACGACGACTATATCGCGCGCGTCAGCGAACTCAGGAAGATGCAATTCCTGTCGACCTTCCTCCAACAGCATCCCGGCATCCAGCACAAAGCCGGCGTGCCGATGGGTGGCACTTTCATTCTCGTCTATCACGGCGAATCGCAGCCCGCCGGCAATCTCAATTTCAATTTCAACTTCCTCAGCCAGATGGCACAAGCACGGGCCTCCGAGCTGAAATTCACGGAAGCCGCGCCGATGAAACGGGTTGCGGCGGCGCCGATGGAACGCGCTGCGTCGCCGATGGAAACGGAGAAGTCCGCCCGCGTCGCCGACACTATGAACGTCTTCCAGACCAACGCGCAGGATACTCTGGTCAAGGCGATCGGAAACATCAGCGCCAACCGTGCCCTGATCGAGAATGACGATGTGAGCACGCTGATCGGCATGCTGACGGGCGTTACCGGGTTTGGCGGTTTCTCGCAAAACCAGCCGCCTCCCGGCGATCCCGCCGCAAAGATCATCGGGGAGGCCGTCGACGCTCTGGCCGACGGCATCGTGATTGCGGACTTCTTCCTGCCCTATCAGATCTCCTGCGATTGCCCCGGCATCCAGTTCGTGCTGCCGAAATTCCCGCCGACCTTTGAACTCACGGCAGGGTGCACGGATGCCGCCACCGGCCAAGCTGCTGTTGCGGTCGATGCCAAGGGTGGCGTGCCGCCCTACGATGTCGCCGTCGATGGCGGCGCCTACGCGGCGCTGGCAAGCCCCATCATGCTCGCTGCCGGTGATCACACCGTCAAGCTGCGCGACGCCGATGGCACCGAGTCAGCGCCGCAGCCGATCACGATTGCGCCTGCGCTTTCGATCGACCCGCCGGTTTTCGAGTGCGAGGACGGCCAGTACTTAGCCACCGCTCAGGTCAAAGGCGGCACGCTCCCCTATACGGTCGACGGCAATCCGGTGGACAACAACACCATCTCGGTGGGGCCGCTCGCGAGCGGCACGTCGCTCATCGTGACGGTCACCGACAGCATGGGCTGCACTGCGACGGTGGATTTGAGCCATGTCTGTCCGCCATCCTTCACCCTCTCGGTCTCCTGCACGGCTGCGAACGGAACCGCACCGGTCACGGTGACGGCGACGGACGGTGTGGCACCCTACAGCGTGTCCGTCGACGGCGGAGCCTATGCGGCACTGGTAAACCCCCTGCAGCTCGCAACCGGTGCGCACACCATCAAGCTGCGCGACTCGCAGAACACGGACGCCGACCCTCAGAACCTCACGATCGCAGCGCCCATCGTGATCGGCGCGCCGAACTACAGCTGCTCGGACGGCAACTACACCGGCACGGCGACGTTCTCGGGCGGCACGCCACCTTGGACGGTCAACGGCAAGCCGGTTGCGGCACCTGTCATCGTCACGGATCCCACGCCGAGCGGCACGACTGTCACGATGACGGTGACCGACAACATGGGCTGCACGGCATCGATCGATTTCAACCACACCTGCTGCGCGCTGCCCTGCGACGGCATCACACTCAATCGCGACTACCGGTTCTTCATCCCCGACGCGAACAAGGCCAGCCCTTACAAGAGCTTCAATGTCAATTCCGTCGTGTTCAAGGTGACCGCATCGCCGGGCAAGGTGATCGACCTCAGCAACGACGTCGCCGGCATCGTGAGGGCGACCGCGACGCAGCTGTCACCGACGAATTTCAACACGACGGTGAACACTTGGATCAAGAAGATCAACGAGCTCATCGCAAACACGCCCGAACTCGTCGAAGTGGGCAAGGCGCAGTGGCTGACCTTGGGCTATCAGCCGGTCGCACCCGGCAGGCTTGGTATTCTCGCCATCGAATACTTCAAGTGCCTGGATTTCGAAATCGAGTTCGACGTGACTTATGTCACGTCGACAGACCAGAAGACGCTTGAGGTCCGTTACACGCCCGATGGCACGGCGATTAAATCCGGCGACTTCCTCGCGACGATTCCGGCGTTCGACGGGACCACGACCGACAAGTGCAACGACACGAAGCCGGCCCCTCTGTGTCCGACCAAGCCAGACTTCACCGTCTCTGCTACCGCAAAACCCAATCCCGGCGTTGCGGGTCGGCCGATCATCTTCACGCCAACAGCGTCGGTTCCCATCAGCAGTCTTACCTTCTTTTGGGAGGCACCCGGCGGGTCACCGGATATGAGCGACAAGCAGACCTTCCAGACCACGTTCGGCACGGGAGGAAGTAAGGTCGTCACGGTCACCGCGTTCAACGCCAAAGGCTGCTCGGCAACGGCATCGATTACCGTAAAGGTAGAAGGAGCGGGTTAGAATGATCCGCTGCCCGCGATTCGGCAGGAGGCTGTGACGACCACTGCGCAGCAACACGCGATCCGCCGTCAGGTCCTCGACGTAACGGTCAACGGGACGGAAGCGGAAGGCTTTGCGCTGCAGGGAAAGCTCGTCGCTTTGTGCCGAGACTGGCTTACGCCGGCGCTCGATGACGCGCTAGCGCGCTCATCGCCCGGCGACGAGCACTGGTCGATCGACCGGCTTGATATCGATGCCGGGGCGTTCACGCTCGACTCGCTGGAGCGCGACTTTGTCGATGCGGTGCGAACCGCGCTTGAGAGCCAGATCCGGGAGCGCTCATCCGGCCGGAGCGCGAGCGCGCGAAGCGATCCCGGCGCGTTGGCTGGGGATCGGGCCCGCCAGGCCGATTCGCGTTCTCCCTTGCATGACGAGGAAGACGGCGGTGCCGAATTCTCGCGCCGAACCGATGCACAGGCGACACAAGACGCGTTGGTGTATTTCCTCGCTACGGGTGTCTTGCCCTGGTGGTTTCATCTGCCGCCCAATGAGACGCTGGAATCCTTTGTGACGGCGGCGTGGAAAGCTGAGGGGAGTGCGCCCTTCGCCGTGCCATCGACGCTGCGCGCGATTGCTTCGCCCGTCGCGCGTCTGCGTTTGGTCAGGCAGTTTTCGGGAGCGTTTCTCGAGACGCTGCTGAAGGCTCTCTCACCTGAGACCGCGCGTGTCACAGAACGGATTGCGCGACAGGTGATGGCGCAACCGGTCGAGGCCGGGCGGCAGCAGCGCTTTCGCGAACGGCTCTGGCTCGCGGCTTTCGAAGCCGCGGTGCAGCGCCGGGAAGTTTCTGCTGCGACGCTCTTTGCAGATTGGTCGCGCGCAATTCGTGCCGATGTCATCGTTGCACCGCGGGGCGAGCGTATCCTAGCCGATGTCGCGCGCGCCTTGTCGCTTCCGGCGTCCGCCGCGCAACGTACCAGCGCCCCTCCGCCCGCTAAGGCGAAGACCGCGGACGACGATCCTCCACCGGCCGATCTCGCTCGCGGAATCGATCTCGGCGAAGGGGCGTTCGTCGACAGTGCCGGCATCGTTCTGCTCCATCCGTTCCTGCCGGCGTTGTTCGAGAGGCTTGACGTTGCTTCGGAAGGCAAACTGATTCAGCCCGATCGGGCATTGTCGCTTCTCCACTTTCTGGCGACGCGCGAAACGCGTGCGCCCGAATATGCGCTCCTGCTGCCGAAGCTGCTTTGCGGACTGCCGCTCGATGAGCCCGTTGGTCCGCCGGTCGAACTGACCGACGGCGAGATCGCGGAAGCGGAGAATCTGCTGGTCACCGTCATCGGGCACTGGGAGGCGCTGGGCGATGCTTCGCCCGACGCCTTGCGTGGGACGTTCCTGGCGCGCTCCGGAAAGCTGTCGCGCCGCGAGGACGACGATCTTCTGCAGGTCGAGCCGCAATCGTTCGACGTGCTGCTCGACCGGCTGCCCTGGGGAATCGGTGCGATCCGTCTGCCGTGGATGGCGCGCATGCTGTGGGTGGAGTGGCGCATGTGACTGTGCGGAGGGGCTCATCGTGGGCGCCATGAAGGCGACGGCCGAGAAGGCCACGACCACCGCATCCGCGACGCGGAGCGATGCGGCGCGTCAGCCTTTCCTCACGCGCCCGGGCGGCGGCGAGTTCTTTCCGCGCGTCCAGACGAAAATGACGGTCAACAGGCCGGGCGACAAGTTCGAGCAGGAAGCCGACAAGACAGCGGACAAGGTCATGCGCATGGCGACGCCTGGCGCGGACAAGCTGCAGCCACAGGGGGAGAGCAAGGTCCAAAAGGCTCCGGCGGACGAGCACAAGGTGCAACGGCGCGAGGAAGAGAAAATCTTCCGTGCGGCCGACGACAAGATTCAAAAAGCCGAAGAGTCGAAGCTTCAGAAGACTGAAGAACCTAAGATCCAGAAGGCCGAAGACCCGAAGATCCAGAAAGCGGAGGCGCCCCATCGCGCCGAGGAGAAAATCTTCCGGGCGGTGGACGACAAAGTTCAGAAGGCCGAAGAGCCGAAACTGCAGAAGGCTGAGGATCCGAAGCTTCAAAGGGCCGAAGACCCAAAGATTCAAAAGGCCGACGATCCGAAGCTGCAGAAAAAGGACGATGACAAGCTCCAGAAGGCGCCGGCCGGCGAAGAGAAGCTTCAGCGCGATGCAGCCCCTGCCAGCGGTGGCGGCGGTGCGCCGGCTGTTGCCGGCAATGTCCAATCGTCCATCAACAGCAAGACGACCGGCGGCGAGGCGCTAGGCTCAGACGTGCGCGGTTACATGGAGCCGCGCTTCAACGCCGATTTCAGCAATGTGCGCGTCCATCAGGATGCGGAATCGGCCGGCCTGAGCAACCAGCTCTCCGCGCGCGCCTTCACCTATCAGAACCACATCTTCTTCTCGCGCAACCAGTATCAGCCGGGCACGAGCGACGGGCAGCATCTGCTCGCCCATGAGCTGACCCATACCATCCAGCAAGGCCATTCCGTCCAGCGCAGTCCGCAGGTCTCGACCACGCCGGCCACGCCAGCCGTGCAACGGCTCGGCGTCCAGGATGCGCTCGACAAATTTGCGGAGTGGGCTGCGGCGATCCCCGGCTTCACGCTGCTGACCTTCGTGATGGGTTTCAATCCCATCAGTATGCGCTCGGTCGATCGCAATGCCGCCAACCTTTTGCGCGCTCTGATCCAGTTGATGCCCGGCGGCTCGCTCATCACCCAGGCGCTCGACAATCACGGCATCATCAACAAGGCCGCCGCCTGGGTGGAGTCGAAGATCGCCCAGCTTGGCGACATCGGCGGCGAGATCGTGGGGGCGCTCAAGGCCTTCATGGATTCGCTGAGCTGGACCGACATCTTCGATCTCGGCGGCGTGTGGGACCGCGCTAAACGCATCTTTACCGGCCCGATCGGCCGGCTGATCGATTTCGCCGTCTCGACTGCGGTCGAACTGCTCAAGATCGTGAAGGACGCGATCCTCAAGCCGCTGGCCGCGATGGCACAGGGCACGAGCGGCTACGATCTGCTTTGCGTGCTCCTCGGCGAGGACCCGATCTCCGGCGAACCCAAGCCGGCCACGGCCGAAAGCCTGCTCGGCGGTTTCATGAAGCTGATCGGCCAGGAAGAGATCTGGGAGAATATCAAGAAGGGCAACGCGATCGCGCGTGCTTATGCCTGGTTCCAGAATGCGTTGAGCGGCCTGATGGGAATGGTGCGCGCCATCCCCGGCAAGATCGTCGCGACCATCCAGTCGCTCACGTTTGCCGATGTCATCACCGTGGTGGGCGCGTTCGGCAAGATCGTCAGCGCCTTCGTCAACATCGCAGGCGATTTCATCAGCTGGGGCCTCTCCACGATCTGGGACCTGCTCAAGATCATCTTCGACGTCGTGAAGCCGGGACTGATGGGCTACATCCAGAAGACCGGCGCGGCACTCAAGAGCATCCTCAAGAATCCGATGCCGTTCCTCGGCAATCTGGTCACCGCGGCCAAGCTGGGCTTCACGAATTTTGCCGACCATATCGGCGAGCATCTGAAAGCCGGCATCATCGACTGGCTCACAGGATCGCTCCAGGGCGTCTACATCCCCAAGGCCGCCACGCTGCTCGAACTCGGCAAGATGGCGCTCAGCATCCTCGGCATCACCTGGGCGCAGATCCGCGGCAAGATCGTGGCAGCGCTCGGGCCCAGGGGCGAAACGATCATGCAGGGCCTCGAGCTTGCCTTCGATGTGGTCAAGGCGCTGGTCCAGGGCGGCGTCGCGGCGGTCTGGGACCTGATCAAGGGGAAGCTTTCCGATCTCAAGGATCAGGTGATCAGCGGCATCGTCTCCTTCGTCACCGACACCATCGTGAAGAAGGCGATCCCCAAGATCATCGGCATGTTCATCCCTGGCGCAGGTTTCATCCCGGCGATCATCTCGATCTACGACACGGTCATGGTCTTCGTGCAGAAGATCTCCAAGATCATCCAGGTCGTGACCGCCTTCATCGACGGCATCGTCAACATCGCGCAGGGCAATATCGCGCCGGCAGCCAAGCGAGTGGAGAGCACGCTGGCCGGACTCCTATCGCTCGCGATCAGCTTCCTCGCCGGTTTCCTGGGCTTAAGCAAAGTCACCGACAAGATCATGGAGGTCATCCAGAAAGTCCGTGCCAAGGTCGACGCCGCCATCGGCGCCGCCGTCAACTGGGTCGTGGCAAAGGCGAAATCCCTGTTCGCGAGTCTGTTCGGCGGTAAGGACAAACCGGACGACCGCACGCCCGAGCAGAAGCAAGCCGATCTCGACAAGGCCATGGCAGAAGCCGGGGCGCTTCAACAAAAGCCTGATACCTCCGAGGATGCTATCCGAAAAGGACTTCCCGCAATCAAGAACAAGTACAAGATGCAATCGCTCAACTTGGTCGTGGAGAACAAGGACGACGCCAAGGAGACCGTTCACATCGAAGGCGCGATAAACCCAACGGCCAAGACTCCGCCAATCTCTATTCCAGTGGCGCTTCGGTTGGCCAATGTTGGGACCCATGTTACCGCACCGCCGACATTCCCTGCCGGGACGGACCCGAAGCATACGACGGGTGCGTCTCATCACGTTCCGGTAAAGGTGCTGAAGAATTGGTTTGGAACAAAGCTCCAACAAGCTGCGAACATCGCATCCGATCTGGATCTAAAGGCCAGACTTGAGGCGCAGGCCAGTGTCTGCACTGCGGACCCCGAAGGTGGTGGCCTATCAGCGGTTTGGCTCCAGACAGAACTTCATGCGGCCGTTCATGGAGCGGCCTTGGACCCGGCGCTGCCCGTAATGAAGACGAAAGCTGACAAGCCGACGACAAAGCCGATGAAGGGTACGATAGAGCGGAATTATCCCGGAGTCCCCGAAGAGGCCGGCACTGAAACCAATCCCGATACTGCCAAGCTCCAAACGATGTTTGACAACGCGTACTCCCAAGCTTGGACAATGGGTAGCGCCTCCGTTGCCACGCTCGGCCTGCCAGCAGACCCGATACCGGCGTTGCAATCCACTGCGGGGACAAGTTGGGCGCCTTATAGAGTTGTGCCGCAGAAGAAATGAAGAACCGTCTCTCCGACCCTGAGAACCTCGGCCATGAACATGAACCTCAACAACCTTAGTCCTGCGATGGCGTGGGTTGGCAGTCTGGTGTCCGGCCGGCTCAGCTTACACTTCGGAAAGGCAGAGAGCTGGACGCCTGAGGCTCTCAGCTATCACGACGATGATTCCTGGCTAGCTCGGTTCATTCGCCAGCAAGGCCCCAATCTTGAAGAGTTCGGCGCGCTACTGCTGGCCTTGGCGCCGCACATCGAGCCCAATCTGCTAGGCCGCCTCATCACCTCTTATCTTCCGGAGGGAGGTGACTTTCCCGATCTCGGTGGTGTGAAAGGCGCGAACTACCGCGGTTTTCTGCCGACCGGAGAGACTGCGCAATTTGTGCTCGCTGGAGATGATCTCGGACGGCGGCTCGCCGTGCAGCGGATATTGTCCGCCGATCATTGGTTCGCGCGCAAGGGAATCCTCTGGCTCGAGCCGGTGCGCGACGGTGAGCCAGTGATGAGCGGCCGCCTCATCGTCGATCCCGAGATCGTCGAAGAGATTACGACCGGCCGGGTCGGCCGCCCCGCATTCAGCATGGATTTTCCGGCCGAGTATATCGAGACGGCGATGGACTGGGACGATCTTGTGCTCAATCCGGCGACCTTACGCCAGATCGTCGAGATCGAGAACTGGATCACGCACAACGACACGCTGCTCAACGAATGGGGCATGGCCAAGCGCATAAAGCCCGGCTATCGCGCGCTGTTCTATGGACCGCCGGGCACGGGCAAGACGCTGACCGCAACGCTCCTCGGCAAGCAGACCGGCAAGGACGTCTTCCGGGTCGATCTCTCGCGCGTGGTCTCGAAATATATCGGCGAGACGGAAAAGAACCTGTCGCGCCTGTTCGACAAGGCGGAAAATAAGGACTGGATCCTGTTCTTCGACGAGGCCGATGCGCTGTTCGGCAAGCGCACCGATATCCGCGACGCGCACGACAAATACGCGAACCAGGAGGTCGCCTATCTGCTGCAGCGGATCGAAGCTTATAACGGCCTCGTCATTCTCGCGTCCAACCAGCGCGCCAATATCGACGACGCTTTCGTGCGCCGGCTGCAGGCGATCATCGCTTTCCCGATGCCGAGCCCGGTAGAGCGCTACGAGATCTGGCGCAAGACCTTCCCGCCGCAGATCGCCATCGCCGAAGACATCGACTGGCGCTACATCGCCGCGCGTCACGAGCTCACGGGCGCGGGCATCCTCAACGTGACGCATTTCTGCGCCGTGGACATCCTGGCTAAGGACACGCTGCGCCTTGATCTCAAGGGACTCGAGGCGGCGATCAATCGCGAGTACGTAAAAGAAGGCAAGATCATGTAGGCGGCGGCACGTCAGGGCTGGCCCGCGCCGCCGGATGAGCCGTAGATCTGCCCCGTCGCGTAACTGGCATCGCTCGCGGCAAGCTGGACATAGATGGAAGCCAGTTCGGCGGGCTGGCCTGGCCGGCCGAACGGCGTCTGCGCCCCGAACTTTTCCAGCTTTGCCATGTCTGCACCGCCGCTCACCTGCAGCGGGGTCCAGATCGGCCCGGGTGCCACGCCATTGACACGGATTCCTTTCGACGCGAGTTGCTTGGCGAGCGACTTCACATAGTTCATCGTTGCGGCTTTGGTCTGCGCATAATCGTAAAGCTCGGCGGAAGGATCGTAGGCCTGCTCCGAAGCGGTGGCGATGATGGTCGCGCCGGGCTTCAGATGCGGGAGCGCCGCCTTGATGATCCAGAACGGCGCATAGATGTTCGTCTTCATCGTGGCATCGAAGTCCTCGGTCGTGATGTCGAGGATCGAGTCGTGCGACTGCTGGCGCGCGGCATTGCAGACGAGAATGTCGAGGCCGCCAAGCGTGTCGATGGCCTTTGCCACAAGCTCTTTGCAGAACGCTTCATCCCGCAGATCGCCGGGGATCGCCACACCCTTCCGCTCGGCACCCTCGATCAGCGCGATCACGTCTTTCGCATCCGGCTCTTCGCTCGGGAAATAGTTGATGGCCACGTCCGCGCCTTCGCGCGCATAGGCGATCGCCGCCGCGCGGCCCATGCCCGAATCGCCGCCGGTGATCAGCGCCTTGCGGCCTTTGAGCCTTCCCGAACCGCGATAGCTCTTCTCGCCGTGATCCGGCGGCGGATCCATGTCGCGCGCAAGACCGGGCCAGGGCTGCTTCTGCCTTTTGAAAGGCGGTTTCGAATATAGCTCGGTCGGATCTTTCAGCGTGGATTGCATGCGGCACCTGATTTGTTCCGATCAGGAAAAGCACGGGCCCCAAAGCCGTTCCGTAGCTCCGTTCTCCTCGTTGACGCAGCAAGTTCCGGCGCGGGAACGCGCCCGCATCCTGATCATTGCCACCAATGACTTCGAGCAGAAGGAACTGGGGCCGCAAGGCGGACGTCGATCTGAAAATCGCCGACGCCTAGCAAGGCCAGCATAAAAGTTCCCGGTCCAAGAGTCTGATACCCAACATTTGTAAGCCCACTCAATGGTTTACACTGCATAAAGTTTCCTATGCGATGGTCGGGCGCGGCTCGCGCTGAAGTGGTGCGACAAGGACGGCCATGATCTTGGGATTATCCAGACCCAGTGCCTTGTTTCTGCTCGGTGTTGTCCTCTTCGGGACAACCGCCGATGCGGTTGCGCGCACGGACACATCGGACTGGTCGCGGTTCGACGCCCTGATCGCCAAGACACAAAAAGCGATGATGGCCGATCCGAAAAGCGCACTTGCCGGAGCTGAAGAGGCCAAGGAACTCGCCGGTCATCATCGCGATGCTTCGCGCTACAGGGAGTCGCTCGCGACCAGCCTTTGGCTCGAAGCGGAAGCGGCGATGCGCATCAATCAGGCCCCACAAGCCCGCACTGCCCTGAAGGCCGCGCAGCAAATCGCTGCAACCGACGGCGAGTTCAACAAGCTCGACGGAGATCTGGCCCTCACGCAGGCGCGGCTGGCCGATAGCAGCGGCGATATCGCGCTCGCGCTCAAAAGCTACCAGGCGGCTCACGCAACCTTCGTCCGCCTGGGGATTCCGAGGAGCCAGGCGCTCGCGCTGCTCGGCCTCGGCGCCATCTACGAGAAGGCGCACGATCTAAACCGGCAAATCGCCTATTACCGAAAAGCGTCGCAGGTCTATTCCGAAGATCCGAAACTCGAATTGTCCATTGCGAACAATATCGGCTACGCACTCCAGCAGGTCGGCCGCTACAACGAGGCCATCGAGTACTACAAACGCGCGTTGAAAATCGCCACGTCGTTCAAGAGTCCGCTACTCGAAGCCGATATCCTGACCAATATGGCGGCGCCTTACGCCAAGGCGCATCGCTTCGCCGAAGCCGAAGCCGCGGCCAACCGGGCTTTGCAGCTCATAGGAAAACACGACGAGGCCGGGCAAGCGCCCTTTGCGTGGGGTGTGAAAGGCCTGATCGAATATCAGCGCGGCGATATCGATACCGCCGCCGCCGATTTCGACCGCGCCTTTCACGGTATCAATCTGACCACGACGATCACGCCGTTCCGCGATTTCCACGAAGCCGCCTACCGCGTTTATCGGGCCAAAGGGAACTACCCGCTGGCGCTTACGCATCTCGAAGCCTTCAAGCGGCTGGATGATCAAGGACGATCGCTGGCGACGTCCGCCAATCTTGCGCTGACCGGTGCGCAATTCGATTTCGCCAACCAGCAGCTCGAGATTGCGCAGTTGAAATCGGCGCAGCTCGAGTCGCGCGCTGCGACGCAGGCCATTGTGTTCGCGGCGATTGCGCTCGCGGCACTAGCGCTTATCGCGTGGATCGCATGGCGGCACTTCCTTGTCCGCCGACACCGCAACGCAATCCGGCAGAAAAACAGAGAGCTGACTCGGACTCTGGCGGAGCGTGACCGGGAGATCGCGCGGCGCATCGAGATCGAAAGCCAATTGCGGGTTGCGATGGAAGTCGCCCAACAGGCGAGCCGCGCCAAGAGCCATTTCCTGGCGAACATGAGCCATGAGCTGCGCACGCCGCTCAATGCGATCATCGGCTTTTCCGAGCTTCTGGCGAGCGGTGGTGTGCCGTCTGCGAAAGTACCGGATTACGCTTCCAGCATTTCGGAAGGGGGCCGCAGCCTGCTTTCGATTCTCAGCGACATTCTCGACATGGCGCGTATCGAGGCGGGCAGGGTGGAATTGGTGGAGACGACGGTCCGTCTGGGCGCTATCGTCGAGCGTGCGATGTCAGTATTGGGCTGCGAGAACCGGCCGGATGGCAAACAGGTTCGCTACAGCAGCACAGATGGCGACACCCTGGTTCGCGCGGACGAGCAGAGGCTTGAGCAGATCCTGGTCAATCTCGTCTCGAATGCGATCAAGTTCACGGGTTCGGATGGGATCGTAGAAATCGAGATCGAAACGGCCAGCGATGGCGTCGACTTGGTCGTTCGGGACAATGGCGAGGGAATCCCCCCCGATAAGATCGAGGTCATCATGGAGCCCTTCGGTCAGGTGGAAGGCACCTTTGCCCGCTCCCATGGCGGCTCGGGTTTGGGCCTGTCGATCGTGAAGGCGCTTGTCGCCTTGCACGGCGGTCGTTTTGTCATCGAGAGCGGGTCCCAGGGTGGCACAGTGGTTCGCGTGCACCTGCCGCTGGATCGGGTTGTCGACGGCAAATGCAACCGGCCGCAGGACGAAGCCGCCTGATACTCAACCAAATATTAATCGATTTGTTCGGATTCGTTTACAAACTTCGATTCATTTATGAGCCGTTAACTGCGGCGCCGTCAGTTTGCCGTCCAGACAAAAAGAACAACGGGTTGGGTGGCAGTGCGCAAGCAACTATCTGCATTGGCAGCGGTGTTTTGCCTGTTCGCGGCGGGTAACGCGGCGGCTAAGGGCAACCAAAAGGGCACCGACCAAGGCGGCGACATTACGCAGTTCTATGGCACCAATGGCGGGCCGATAGATCCGTTCTACGGTCCGATCAACCCGTTCTACGGCGCGATCAATCCGTTCTATGGCACAATCAGCCCGTTCTGGGGCAACATCCAGCCGTTCTGGGGACCGATCAATCCGTTCTACGGCTCCATCAACCCTTTCTTCGGCAACATCGACGCCTTCTGGGGAACGATCAATCCGTTCGGCGGCAACGCGTTCCTTTCGAGCATCTATCCCTATTGGAGCGCGGCGGGTCCGGAATGGGGCGCCATCAACACGAACTGGAACAACCTGCAGGCCTCCGGTGCGAACGATTACTCCGGGCTGCAGGCGCAGCTGCGGAATTTCTTTGCCGAGGCCAAAACGGTCTGGGGACCGGCCGTCCAAGCCAACACCAATATGAGTTTCAATGCCTGGGCTCTGTCGATCTTCGCAAAATACGGCGTCGATCCGACGAGTCAGGCTTCGCTCGCGGCCGCGACGCCGGAAGCGCGATCCGCGATCTTCTTCAATTTCTATGACCAGCTCATGGATATGACCCACATCGATCATCCGGACTGGTGGATGGCGGCGGTACATTGGTCACCCGAACTCGCCAAGGCGCAGGGTATCGGACCCATGCGCGTCGGTCTGCTCGACGCGTCGATCGCCAAGAACAATTCCGACGTCAAGAATCTCAAGTTCATCGGCGGTTACCAGGGTTATGTGAACGACCACGGCGCCGCGGTGGCGAGCCTGATTGCAGCGCAGCAGAACGGTGTCGGCGTTATGGGGATCTCGCCGTCGAGCACCGTCGAGCTCTACGATCCGTTCGACCAGACCGGCACGGCGAATTGGACCACCGTCACCAACGGCATCACCAAACTTAACGATCAGCAGTCAACGGTCATCAATGCTTCGCTGGGTGTGCCGGGTTGGACCTGGTCGGTCGAATGGGGCCAGATTCTTACTGCACTGGATGCCAGAAAGCACGGACTGGTGCTGGTCAAGGCGGCGGGCAATGAGGGAGTCACGCAGACCACCGATGTCGCCTGGCCAACCGGCTTCAGCGCGCCGACCAACATCATCATCGCGGGATCGGTCGGGCCCACGAACGAAATCTCGCAGTTCTCCAACACGCCGGGCGAGGCCTGCATCACTGTTGGGGGCGTCTGCCAGGAGCAGAACAAGCTCAAATACCATTTCCTTGTCGCGCCGGGCGAACTGATGCTGGTCGAGGACAATCAAGGCGGCGTGACGCGCATGACCGGCACGTCGTTCTCAGCCCCGCTGGTCACCGGCACGATAAGCCTTCTTCAGACACGCTGGCCGTGGCTTACGAGCTATGCCGACGAAACCGTGCAGATCATCCTGCGCTCGGCAACCGATCTGGGCGCGCCCGGCGTCGATCCGGTCTATGGCTGGGGCATTCTGAATGCCGAAGCGGCGCAGTCACCGCTCAACTTCGACAACCTCATCGTCTTCAAGCCGTTCGTTTACGATAACGGCAACGGCCTCAACATCGACAAGAACGGGCCGAACTGGACTGCTGCCGAGCTCAAGGCCGCGATCCAATCGCCGGGCCAGCTCGACCAATGGAAGAGCCAGAAGGCATTCCTGGTTGTGTTCGAGAATATCGGAACAACCTACAGAGACTTCCTGATCCCTTTGAGCCCGTCGCTGATTGGCAAGAACCAGACCCTCAACGACCTCAAACATCCCTTCCAGGCTTTCCTGTATCAGCGGATGCTCGACTGGGCACAACAGACCCCGGGTCGACACAAGAAGCATGGTACAATGGCCACCCGGCACTAAAAGCCGAAACACGCCCGGCTAAAGTGTTTGGTCAGGCTTGGCCGGGCCCACTATACCAAAGGCCTGGTTCTGACCGATCATCCGCTTCGCGAATCTTCGGACACGATTTCCATGGCGAGCGGCGGGTTTCGGATCAAAGTCGTGCGTCTCATCCGCGACGAATGGTTTCTCGGCGTCAGCTACGCCACCATCGGCCTGTTCTCACTGTTGGGCGAGCACGCGTACAGCAGGCTATCCAATCCCTTCATCCTCACCGCCGTGTTCTGCTGGTTGTTCGGCGTGGTTCTGGGCTCATGCCTCAACGTGGTCCGGCACGCCGACGGCGTGGCTGAGGTCATCGGCGAACCGTATGGAACGCTGGTTCTGACCCTGTCGGTGACGACGATCGAGGTGACGAGTATTTCGGCCGTCATGCTCCACGGCGCCAACAATCCCACGCTGGTGCGCGACACGCTGTTCTCCGTGATCATGGTCATTCTGGGCGGCATGGCCGGTGTGTCGCTTTTGATCGGCGGCTGGCGGCACAAGGAGCAGTCCTACAATCTCCAGGGCGCCAATTCGTACCTCGGCGTCATCATCCCTCTGGCTGTCATCGCGCTGATCTTCCCGAACTACACGGTGACTACGGCGGGCCCTACGCTTTCTTCGGTGCAGCAGATATTCGTCACCGTCGTATCGGCCGGGCTCTACGCGACCTTCCTCGTCCTGCAGACCGGGCGCTATCGCGGTTACTTCACGGTCGATGGGCCTGGGAGCGCCGCGCGCGAGATGGATCATCCACGCTCACTTACGCGCCATGCCATTTTGTTGGTTGTTTATCTGCTGCCGATCGGATTGCTAGCCGAAGAGCTCGCGCGGCCCATCGATTATCTGATCGAAACGCTGCAATTCCCCGCGGAATTGGGTGGCGTCGTGATCGCCATTATCGTCGCCACGCCGGAGGCGATCGGGGCAACACGGGCAGCTCTGACCAATCAGATGCAGCACGCGGTCAACATCTTTCTCGGGTCGGTTCTCTCCACCATCGGACTCACGGTTCCGCTGATGCTGCTGATCAGCGATCTGACCCACCATGTGGTATTTCTGGGTCTTTCTGGCGCCAACAATGTCCTTTTGCTGCTGACGCTTGCCGTGAGCGTCGTGACGTTCGCAAGCGGACGGACCAACGTGCTGCAAGGCGCGGTTCACGTGGTCCTGTTTGCCGCCTTCCTGCTGCTGATCTTCGAGGCCTGACGGCGCTATCCCAGGTATTTCTCGAACCATCCGACGATACGGCGGCGCAGGTCGACGAGGTTTGACGGCTTGTTGAAGTGATGGCCTTCGCCTTCATAGATCATGAGATCCACCGGCGTGCCCAACTCCTTCAGTGCGTGCCAATATTCCAACGATTGCGGCGCCGGGCATTCGACATCGCGCTCGCCGACATACAGGAATATCGGCGTCTTCGCCTGCTTGATGAACTCGATCGGGGACGATGCGCGATAGGCGGCCGGATCGTCATAGACCGAGGCGCCGAAGAACGGGATCATCCACTGGTCGATTCCGTTCTGGCCGTAATAGCTCGTCCAGTTCGCGATGCCCGCGCCGGCCACGATGGCCTTGAAACGGCGGGTCTGGGTGTTGGCCCACATCGAGAACCAGCCGCCATAGGAGTGGCCGTAGAGGCCAAGCCGTGCGTCGTCGACCGGCGCGATCTTCTCCACCGCATCGACGCCCGCCAACATGTCGCGCAGATCGCCGCCGCCGAAATCCTTCACGTTGGCGCGGGTGAACGCTTCGCCCTCGCCATAGGAGCCGCGATCGTTCGGATAGAAGATGAAGTACCCCTTCTGGATCAGCTCATAGGCGAAGTCGAAATTGGTGCCATGCTGGCCGCCCGCGGCGATGTAGTGCGGCGTATAGGCGGAACTGGGTCCGCCGTGAACGATCACCACCATCGGATATTTCTTGCCTGGATCGGGTTGAACCGGTCCGATCAGCCAGCCCTGAAGGCGATAGTTCTCGTTCGCCCAGTGCACGCTTTTCACGGAAACGTTTTGAGCCAGGGCGTCGTTGTCGTGTGTGATGGGCTGCGCGCCGAAATTGGCGAAGTGCACCAACGAGATACCGTAGGCGTGATTGAAGCCTTCCGTGATGACGGCTGCTAAGGAACCGTCGGCGCTATACGAAACAGATGACAGCACATCTTGCCCGCGCACACTTGTCGCGCTGAGGCAGCCTTCGAGTTTATTGGCGCTGTCGCCGGTCGGCGAGAGATTATGGAAGCAAAACGCATCGTCCTCGATTGCACCGCCCATCACCGCGTGTCCGCGCCAGTCGATGCTGCGGAACGAACCCTTGAAGTCTGGGGTGACATTGACCGGCTCGCCGCCCGCGAGCGGCACGGTGTAGACATCGCCACCGATCGATTGCCAGTCGCTCATCAACCCGCCGATGAAGGCGACCGTCTTGCCGTCGGGCGAGACGCGCGGCAGCTCAATCTGCATCTTAGGCGCTGCGATCGGAAGCATCGTGCCCGTTTGCGCATCGATCCGATTGAGCGTCGCCACCCACCAATTGTTGTCGCCATTGCCTTTCGCGGAGGTGACGACGAAGCCTTTGCCGTCCGGGGTCCAATCGTATTCGTACACATAGGTGTCTGCCGGAGACGCAAGTGTCATCCCGCCGCCGCCCTCCGGCACGATCGCGATCCGCTGCTCATCATTGGACTCGCCGATCTCGCCAACAAGGGCCGCGCCAGCTTCCACGGCGCCGATCATCTTGTGCGCACCCACCGTGACGAGCAGGGCAATCCGTGAGCCGTCGGGCGCATAGCGGACCGTGTTGGCCACACCGGAAAGGACCGTGAGACGCCGCGGCTTGCCGTTCTTGACGGCGTAGAGCGCCGCGGTGCCGGCCTTCCGGTCGGTGGCGATGAAGGCGAGCGCGTCACCCGAGGGCGACCATGTGGTGTCGGAGTATTTGCACGGTTTGCAGGGGTCATAGCTGCTTAACACCTTGCCTTGCGCATCGTGCACGACCACCCGTCCATGAGGTTCTTCCGGCAGATTGCCGGGATCGTCCGCCTCCACATCCGCCACGCGGTCGCCTTTTGCCGACAGCGTGAGGTGATTGTGATCCCGGATTACGACAGGGGCGGCTTGTGTGGAGACCGCAAACAGGCTCAGTGTCGCGCACAACGCAAATGTCCGTCTCATAGGTCCCCCTCAGCGCGAAAGCGCCGCTTCGATGAATCCGTCCAGAAAGATGTCGGCGGAAAGTTCAGCGACCCGCACCGGCTTGACCGCGCCCGCCGGGTCCATCCAGGTGTGCGTCCAGTTGATCATGCCGAAATAGAGCATCGCTGCCGGCAGGCCGAGCGCCGGCTTGGCTCGCAGTTCGGGACGCAGTTCGGTCAGAATGTCCCGCACAATGCCAATCAATCTGTGCTGGATGTCCACGATGATCGCGCGGCGCTGCTTCGGCAGGTGGTTGAGCTCGTTCAGGAGCACCTTTTGCCGCGCCGCGGCGCCTGCGTAATGCTTCATGAACTCGGTGGTGATCGCACGCAGCGCCTCTGCGGGCCCCAGGCCGCGCGCCACGATCGCTTCGGCCGCGTCGAGCAGCGCGCGGACATGGGAATGCATGACGTCGAAGAGAATGTCCTCTTTCGACGGGTAGTAATGGTAGATCAGGGATTTCGAGATGCGGCAGACTTTGGCGAGATCGCTGATCGAGGCGCCGAGGAACCCGCGCTCGGCATAAAGCCGGGCGGCCTTTTCGACGATTGCCTCGCGCCGAACTCCGTAATCGGCGGCCTGCGTTCGCGCCATCGAATCCTTCTTGCCGGCGGGGTTGATAATTGACCGGCCATTCGGTTTGTTAATCCAGGAAACCGGCAGGCACAATCCATGACCGCTTCGCTTGAACAGCGCGCCTTGAAGAACACACCTGCCATCGGGTGGGACTGGGAGCGGATTGCCTATCTCGTGCATCTGTCACGGGCGTTGGACGCGCTGGAGGAGAAGACGCTCGTCCCGGAGCGTAAGATCTTCTATCAGTTCTCCGCGCGCGGCCACGATATGGCGCAGATCATGCTCGGCCAGAAGCTGACCCGCCGCAACGATGCGATCTGCGGCTATTACCGCTCCCGGCCGGTCCTGCTGTCGCTCGGCGTTGCGCCGGAGGAGGCGCTTGGCTCGGCCCTGATGCGCGCCGGCGGCTATTCCGACGGCCGCGATATCGGCACGGTGTTCAACTATCCCAATCCCGACGGCCCCTCGGCGCTGCCGATGTGCGGCGGCGTTGGCGCGCAATACACGCCAACGGCGGGCTGGGCGCAGGCGCTTGAATACCGGGCGAAGGTCCTGAAAGAGACCGATTGCGGCGATGCGATTGCCGTGGCCCTCGGCGGCGACGCCTCGGTCGCAACCAACGGCTTCTGGTCCGCGCTCACGATGGCGACGACGCTCAATCTGCCCATGCTCTTCTATATCGAAGACAATGGATACGGCATTTCGGTGCCATCCACCTTCCAGACGCCGGGGGCGAACATCGCCGCCAATCTGAAGAGCTTCAAGAATCTGGACGTGCTTTCCGGCGACGGGACCGATCCGGAGGAGACCGCGGTTCTGGTCGAGCGCAGCATCGCCCATGTTCGGACGCGCCGCGGACCGGCACTGCTTCATCTGACTGTGCCGCGGCTCGAGGGCCATTCGTTTCAGGATACGCAGACCTACAAATCCGAAAGCGTGGTCAAGGCGGAATGGGCGCGCGATCCGCTTCCCAAGCTGCGCGATTATCTCGTGCCGGCGCTGCTCGATGACGCGGCTTGGGACGCGATTGCAGCCAAAGCGGAAGCAGACGTCAACGCCGCGCGCGAACGCGCCGAAGCGCGGCCGCTGGTCGATCCGTCGCGTACGGCGCGCCACGTTTTCTTTGAAGACGAGATGCAGCGCGAAGGCGGGCAACGAATGCATGCCTATACGGCTCCACCGTCCAGCGCCGAACCGAAGCCTGAAGGCCAGCGCATCAACATGGTCACGGCGATCCGGCGCACGTTGGAGCACGAACTCGCGATCAATCCGCGCATGCTCGTCTTCGGTGAGGATATCGGACCGAAGGGCGGTGTGCATGCGGTGACGCTCGGGCTTCAAGAGAAGTTTGGCGGCGCGCGCGTGTTCGATACTAGCCTGTCGGAAGAGGGCATCATCGGCCGTGCCGTCGGCATGGCGATCGCCGGGCTGATGCCGGTGCCCGAAATCCAGTTCCGCAAATATGCCGATCCCGCGACCGAGCAGCTCAACGATTGCGGCACGATGCGCTGGCGCACCAACAACCGCTTCGCGGCACCGATGGTGGTGCGCATGCCCATCGGTTTCTTCAAATGCGGCGATCCGTGGCACAGCCAGACCAACGAGGTGCAGTTCGTCCATTCGCCGGGCTGGAAGGTCGCCGTGCCGTCGAATGCCGAAGACGCCGTAGGCCTGTTGCGCGCGAGCCTGCGCGGCAACGATCCGGTGATCTTCTTCGAGCATCGCGCGATGCTGGACGCGACCTCGGCCCGCAGGCCATATCCGGGCGACGATTACGTTCTCGACTTCGGTAAGGCGCGCATGGTGCGCGAAGGCTCCGATCTCACCATCGTGACCTGGGGCGCGATGGTGGAACGGTGTGAACAGGCGGCAGAAGGCCGTTCCGTCGACATCCTCGACCTGCGCACCTTGATGCCGTGGGACCGCGAAGCCGTGCTGGCGTCAGTCAAACGCACGCGACGTTGTCTCATCGTTCATGAAGACCTGATCAGCGCCGGCTTCGGTGCGGAGATTGCGGCGGTGGTGGCGGAGACCTGCTTCCTCGACCTCGACGCGCCGGTGTGGCGTCTTGCGATGCCGGATATCCCGAGCCCGCACAATCCCGCACTGATGGAATGGGCGCTGCCATCGGTCGAAAATATTGCCGCGCGTATCGATGCACTGATCGGATTCTGACGATGGCGGACATTCTCGTTCCAACTGAGCAGGAAGGCACCAAGGCCGTCGTCAAGACATGGCTGAAGAAAGTCGGCGATGCGGTGCGCGAGAACGATCCCGTGGTCGAACTCGAGACCGACAAGGTGGCTGTCGAGATCGCGGCGACGGCCGACGGCACCTTGTCGGAGATTCTGGCCGAAGAGGGTGCCGAGGTTGAGCCCGGCGCCGTTCTCGGCCGGATCGGCGCAGTAGGCACTGGATCGGCCGACGAGGTGAAGCCGCAGGGCGCGGGCACGCCACTCGCAAAACCCGAAGCGCCACGCGCGCGGGCAGACACATCGCAACTGCCGCCCGGCATCCGCCGGATGTTGGAGGAGCACGGGCTGCAAGCAGCAGACGTTCCGGTCAGCGGCGTGCGGCTGACACGCGAGGACATCCAGGCCGAAGTGGATCGCCGTGCAAAGGGCGGGGCGGCAGGCATCACGCGCGTTCCGCACGACACTATGCGCAAACGTATCGCCGAGCACCTCTCGCATTCGGTCCAGGTCGCACCGCATGTCACCGCCGTGTTCGAAGCCGATTTCACCGCGATCGCGGCGCATCGCGCAGCGAACAAGGACGCGTTCGCCCAAGAAGGCGCGAACCTGACCTTCACGGCCTATTTCATCGCCGCGTCGGCGGCCGCAATGAAGGTCGCGCCGGCCGTCAACGGCCGCTGGTATGATGACCGCATCGATATCTATGAAGACGTCAACATCGGCATTGGAACCGCGCTCGGCGAAAAGGGCTTGATCGTTCCTGTGGTCCACCGCGTGCAGGCGCTGTGTCTGCTCGAGATCGCGAAGGCGCTGAGCGATCTCACGACGCGCGCCAGGGATGGGAAACTGTCCCAGGATGACGTTCGCGGCGGGACGTTCTCGATTTCCAATCACGGCGTTTCGGGGTCGCTGGTGGCTGCGCCGATCATCATCAACCAGCCGCAATCGGCGATCCTGGGTGTTGGCAAGCTCGAGAAGCGCGCCGTGGTGCGCGGCGACAGAATAGAGATCCGCCCGATGGCCTATGTCACGCTCACCATCGATCATCGCGTGATCGACGCCTTCCAGACCAACGCCTGGCTGTCGCGGTTCGTCGAAATCCTCGAAACCTGGCCGGCTTAGCGCAGCGAAACCGGCATCCCAGTAAAGCCGCGAAACCGGGCGCGCTGGCTGCGGATGGGTTTGGCCGTCAGCTGATAGCCTGGAAAGCGTTTCAGGAATGCCGCCAGCGCGATGCGCGCCTCCATCCGCGCGAGGTTCATGCCCGCGCATTGATGGATTCCGGCCGCGAACGCCAGATGGCGGTTCGGGTCGCGGGCGATGTCGAACGCCTCCGCATTCTCGAACGCCGCCGGATCGCGATTGGCCGCGCCGATGCAGAGCGTGACGAAGGTGCCGGTGTCGAGACGTTCGCCGCCGATCTCGACAGGCCTTGTTGTGATCCGGTTGCCGAGCTGGTTCGAGCTTTCGTAGCGCAGTACTTCTTCAATCGCAGTGCGAAGCAGGTCCGGATTGGCGATGAGCCTTGCGCGCTGATCGGGATGGTGTGCCAGGAGTTCGATCGCATTGCCGATCAGGTTCGTCGTGGTCTCGTGCCCGGCGTTGAGCAGGAACACGCAGTTTTCGGCCAGTTCCACCGCGCTTAGCGGTTCGCCATCGCTCTGCATCAGCCGCGTGAGGACGTCATGTGCGGGATCGCTTGGGCTTCGATGGCGCTCTTCGATCAGTCCCGAAAGATAGGCGTGAAAGTCCGCGAGCGCCTGTTCGCCGGTCTGTTTCGCTGTGTCTGTCAGGACCGGTTCAAGCGCGCCCAGAATCGCAAGCGACCAGCCCCGCAGCGGTGCGCGGTCGGCATCGGGGATGTCGAGAAGATCGCCGACCACTTCCACCGGAATGGCGCCGGCGAATTCGGCGATGGCGTCCATGTGGCCGCGCTCTTCCGCGCCGTCTAGCAGCCTCGCCACAAGGCGTTCCAATTTCGGTTCGAGCCTCGCAAGCGCCCTTGGAATGAGCGCACCCATGATCGAGCGGCGCACACGGGTGTGATAGGGCGCATCGTTGAAGACGAGGCTTGTGGTGTGATGCCGGAACAGCCGCGAGTCCGTCCCGTATTTCGGACCGAATTCTTTCTTCTTATCGGAGCTGAAGGTCCCGGCGTCGCGGTAGACCGACAGCACATCTTCGTATCGTGTGAGGAACACGCCGCCGTCGGGCAGGCGCTTCACAGGCGCATGCTCGCGGAGCGCGCGATAGATCGGGAACGGATCGTCGAAGAAATCGGGCTGCAGATTCCGGAGATCGAAGGTTCCCGCGATCTCCGCACCGGATTTCATGGCAGCAGCTCGTCGATCCAGTCCCACACAGCAGAGGGATTTTCGACCATCGCATTGTGGCCGGCGGCGATCTGGTGCGCTTGACGGTCGTAAACTGCCAGCTGCCCGCGCGAAACCATCGCGTCCGTTGCGCCGCACGCGAGGTGGACAGGCGCCTCGGCGTTGGCCATCAGCGCCTCAATCGGCGGCGGCCCGATCGTGGCCGTCGCGGGATCGTAAGCGAGACGCCAGCTATCGCCGGATTGTGCGACGCCCGACAGAGCCTCGGGCGTTTCCGGAGCGAAGAGGCCCACGAGGCCTGAGACCTTGAGATAGCGTGCGATGGCATCATCGCGGCTTTCGAACAGGCGCGCAGGCGTTGCCGCCATCTTGCGCATGCCCGCGAGCTCTTCGTCGTTCCACTGAACCTTGATGCCCAGAGCGAACACGCGCGCCGGTGACACGCCGAACGCGCCGGACGCAAGCGCCAGCGCCACGACTCCGCCCATCGAATGACCGAGAACGACGATTTCCTCTGCACCGCGCACGAGTTCCGCGACATCGCCCGCGTGGGCATTCAGGCTGTAATCGTCAGAATGCGCCGAGGCGCCGTGACCGCGCAGGTCCGGCGCGATCCAGCGTCCGGTCCAGCGTTTGGCGGCGATGAACTTCGTCCACACTTTCCGGGTCGCACCGAGCCCGTGCAACAACACGAGCAGGCGCGGACCTTCGCCTCCGCGATCGGCTTCGAGCTTCACGGCTTCTCCTTACGATGATCGAACACGCGCTTTGCCTTGCCCTCCGAGCGCATCAGCGTGCCTGGAAGCACAATGACGATTTCGGCGTTGAGCCCATAGCGCGATTTCATACGCACCGCGAGGGTTTCGCGCGCACGGACATGGACACCCTCATCGTGCGCGAGCGCCTCGCAGGTCACGGCCAGGCAGTCCATCGCGCCCGTTCGCGTGACATCGATCCGGTAATGCGGGGATAGGCCCGGTTCTGAAACGATCAGTTCCTCGATCTGGCGTGGGAAGATGTTTACACCGCGGATGATGAGCATATCGTCGCTGCGGCCAGTGATGCGATCCATGCGCCGCATGGGGACGTCTCCGACAGGCGGCGTGAGACGCGACAGATCGCCGGTGCGATAGCGGATGATGGGCACGGCCTCTTTCGAGAGCGAGGTGAACACCAGTTCACCCGGCTCGCCGTCGGGCAGCGGCGCGCCCGTAACCGGATCTATGATCTCGGGAACGAAGGCATCTTCCCACACCGTGAGCGCGCCCGGCGCGTCGGCGCGCTCTTGCGCGACACCGGGACCGAGTACTTCCGAAAGCCCATAGATGTCGAGCGCGATGATGTTAAGCCGCTTTTCGATTTCCTGGCGCAGTTCGTCGCTCCAGGGTTCGGCGCCATGGATGCCGATCTCGAGCGACGTGTTTTGCGGATCGACGCCGGCGCGTTCGAGCGCTTCCGCCAGCACGAGCGCGTAAGACGGGGTGCAGCAGAGGATGCGTGGCTTCAGATCGCAGATGAGCTGTACCTGACGTTCGGTCTGGCCGCCGCTCGCCGGCACGACCGCGCAGCCCATCGCTTCAGCGCCGCCGTGAAGGCCCAGGCCGCCGGTGAACAGCCCGTAGCCGTAAGCGTTATGAATCAGATCGCCGGACCTGCCGCCCGCCGCCTGAATGGAGCGCGCCACCAGCGTGTTCCAGAGATCGAGATCGGCGCGTGTGTAGCCCACAATCGTCGGCTTCCCCGTCGTCCCGGAAGACGCATGGATGCGCGCGCAGTTTTCGCGTGGAACGGCGAACATCCCGAACGGATAATTCTCGCGGAAATCGCTTTTCAGCGTGCAGGGAAATCGCACCAGATCGGCCAGCGATTTGAGATCGTCCGGCTTGATGCCAGTCACCTCACACTTTGCGCGGTAGTAAGCTGTATTGTCGTAAGCGTGTGCGATGGACCATTGCAGCCGCTTCAGCTGCCCGGCCTCCAGCGCATCGCGCGATGTCGCCATCACATCGCGTTCATCGTGAGCAGCTCATACATCGCAACCGTCTCACCGGCCTGATTGGTCAGGATGACCTGCCAGCGGACCTCGCCGTATTGCTCGTTGCGCGGTGTCTTGGCTTTTGCGGTGAGCTGGACCTGAATGCTGTCGCCCGGTTTCACCGGCTTGGTGAAGCGCAGATTGTCGAGCCCATAATTGGCGAGCACCGGCCCGGGCGCTGGATCGACGAACAGGCCCGCGGCGAAAGAGAGCAGGAGATAGCCATGTGCCACGCGTCCGCCGAAGAACGGGTTGGCGGCGGCAGCCTCCTCGTCCATGTGCGCATAGAACGTGTCGCCGGTGAAATGCGCGAACTTCTCGATATCGTCGAGCGTGATGGTGCGCGGTGCCGTGATCAGCGTCTTGCCGAGTTCGAGTTCGCCAAATTTGAGGCGGAAGGGGTGGGGACCCTCGCGCATCTCGGGACTCCCGCGCATCCATTCGCCGGTCACCGCACCCAGCATGCGCGGGCTTCCCTGCAAAGCCGTGCGCTGCATGTAGTGCATCACGCCGCGCAGCCCGCCCATCTCCTCGCCGCCGCCGGCGCGTCCCGGGCCGCCATGCGTAAGAACGGGAAGCGGCGATCCATGGCCTGTGGATTCCTTCGCGCAATCGCGATCGAGGATCAGCAGGCGCCCATGGAACGCGCCCGATCCCGTCAGCACCTCGCGCGTCACGGCAGGATCGTAAGTATAGAGCGACATCACCAGCGAACCCTGTCCGCGGTTGACCAGCGCGATCGCGTCGTTCACATCGCGATAGGGCATGAGCGTCGCCACCGGCCCGAACGCCTCGGTATCGTGGACGCGCTGGGCCTTTGACGGATCGTCGCAGCGCAGCAGCACTGGCGAAAAGAACGCCCCTTTGCCATCCGCTTTGTCCGGATCGCCAAAGACGATGCGAGCTTCTTTCGAAAGCGTTTCGACCTTTTCGCGCACGTCATCGCGTTGCGCGACACTTACGAGCGCGCCCATCCGAGTCTTCTCGTCGCGCGGATCGCCGACAATGATCCCGCCCAGCGTGTCTTTCAGGGCCGTTTCCGCCGCATCCATCTGTGCGGCGGGCACGAAGGCGCGGCGGATGGCGGTGCATTTCTGCCCGGCCTTCACCGTCATTTCGCGCACGACCTCTTTGACGAAGAGGTCGAATTCCGGAGTACCTTGAACCGCGTCCGGCCCAAGCACCGCAGCGTTGAGCGAATCGCGCTCCGCGATGAAGCGCACGCTCTCGCGCGCGATGACCGGATGACGCTGAAGTTTTTCGGCCGTGCTGGCGGAGCCGGTGAAGGAAACGACGTCCTGTCCGGTCAGATGATCGAACAGATCGCCGACAGGCCCAACGATCAGCTGCAGCGCGCCTTTGGGCAGCACATTCGCTTCGATCAGAATACGGAATGCGGCTTCGGCGAGATAGGCGGTCGCGGTCGCAGGCTTCACGATCGCGGGTGCGCCGGCGAGCAGCGTTGGCGCGAGCTTCTCCAGCATGCCCCAGACTGGGAAATTGAAGGCGTTGATGTGCACCGCCGCGCCCTGCAGCGAGGTCATCACGTGTTGACCGACGAATGTGCCGCGCTTGGAAAGGCCTTCGGGCAGGCCATCGATGAGGATCGTATCGTTTGGCAGTTCACGCCGGCCTTTGGACGCATAGGCGAACAGCGTGCCCGCACCACCCTCGATGTCGATCCAACTGTCGGACTTGGTGGCGCCGGTCTCGTAGGACAATTCGTAGAGCGCATCCTTCTTTGCCATGACGGCTTCGGCGAGCGCCTTGAGAATTTTCGCACGCTGATGGAACGTCATCGCGCGCAGGGCAGGGCCGCCGGTATTCCGCGCATGCGTAAGCACGCTCGCGAAATCGCGCACCGTCGTGCCGGTCTCGGCAATTGTTTCGCTGCTCACCGCGGATGCGATGACTGTGAGATGTCCCTCCGGCGCGATCCATTTGTCCGCGGCGTAGCTTTGAAGCTGCATGATGGCCTCCTAGCGGCCGGTGAATTTGGGCGGACGTTTTTCGCCGAAGGCCGCGACGCCTTCTTTGTAATCCGACGAGCGGCCGAGTTCGCGCTGCAGGTCACGCTCGAGATCGAGCTGTTCGTCGAGGCTCGCCTGCCATCCCTTGCGCATCGCGAGCTTGATCGCGGCAAGCCCACGTGTGGGGCCGCTCGCCAGCCGCTGCACCAGCTTGTCGGCCTCAGCTTTCAATTGCTCGTCATCGACGGCCCGCCAGATCAGGCCCCAGGCTTCTGCCTTCTCGGCGCTCAGCGTTTCGCCCGTCAGCGCAAGACCGAGCGCGCGGGCATGTCCCGCGAGGCGCGGCAGAATCCAGGTGCCGCCGGAATCGGGAACCAAGCCGATGTTGGAGAAAGACTGGATGAACCGGGCACTCTTCGCGGCGAGGACGATGTCCGCCGCCAGCGCGATATTGGCACCCGCGCCCGCAGCCACACCATTCACCACGCACACGATGGGCTTGGGCAGATTGATCATCCGCTTGATGAGCGGGTTGTAGCTCGTCTCCAGCGACGCGCCGAGATCGAGTTCGTCGCCACCGGGCGCGACCGCACGATCGGAAAGGTCCTGGCCAGCGCAGAAGCCGCGTCCCGATCCGGTCAACACCAGCACGCGAATGGCCGAATCCTCTTCGACCTTCGTGAGCGCGTCCGCGACCTCGGCGTGCATCTGGACCGTGAAGCTGTTCAGACGGTCGGGCCTGTTGAGCGTGAGCCGCGCAACGCCGTCCGCCGCTTCGAAAAGAATGGTTTCGTATGACATGGCCACCTCCCAACACCGTGCGGGCAGGTCCCGCTGTCCTTTGGATCAGGTTTAAAATAGAACGGCTGGACGGTCAATTTTGGGAGCGGCCATGAGTGCTGACGACCTTGCGCGCCGCGTCGCCGAATGCCTGCACGCGCGCGAGGGAACGGGGCCGGCGTGGAATATCGAGATCGAAGACGTACGCGAAGGCTATGCGCGCATCGCCATGGTCGTCCGCGCCGACATGCTCAACGGCAAGGCCATCGCGCATGGCGGCATGATTTTCGCGCTGGCCGATACCGCCTTCGCCTATGCCTGCAATTCGCGCAATGTGAACACGGTGGCCCAGAGCGCGACGGTGAATTTCCTGGCGCCCGGCCAATTGGGCGACCGGCTGGTTGCGGAAGCGCGCGAAGAGGCTCTAACGGGCCGCTCGGGCGTTTATCATGTGGCGGTCCGGAACCAGAAGGACGAGAAAATCGCCGTGTTTCAGGGGCTTTCACGGTCCATCGGCGGGCCGATCCTGGACGAGGATTAATTGACCGACCGGTCGGGTTATTATATATTGGACTATCGTGAGGAGTGACGGATGTACACGACCGAACTCAAGGATAAGAACCAGAAATCGGCTCCTCTGGTCTCGGCGCCTGAGGATCCCGAGCGGTTGGCGGCTTTCGACGCGCGGGTCGCGGCTGATGACTTTATCGAGCCCAAGGACTGGATGCCGGAAGCCTATCGCAAGACGCTGGTGCGCCAGATCTCGCAGCACGCCCATTCCGAGATCGTCGGCATGCTGCCCGAAGGCAACTGGATCACGCGCGCGCCATCGTTGCGCCGCAAGGCCGTGCTGCTCGCCAAGGTGCAGGACGAGGGCGGTCATGGGCTTTACCTCTACGCCGCGGCAGAAACGCTTGGCACCTCGCGCGAGGAGATGATCGAGGCGCTGCATTCCGGCCGCGCGAAGTATTCGACGATCTTTAATTATCCGACGCTCACCTGGGCCGACATCGGCGCGATCGGCTGGTTGGTCGATGGCGCGGCCATCATGAACCAGGTGCCGCTGCAGCGGACCTCGTACGGTCCTTATGCGCGCGCCATGGTGCGCATCTGCAAGGAAGAGAGTTTCCACCAGCGCCAGGGCTTCGAGATCATGATGACGCTCGCGAGCGGCACGCCGGAGCAGAAGCGCATGGCGCAGGACGCGCTGAACCGCTGGTGGTGGCCGTCCATCATGATGTTCGGTCCGTCCGACGAGAACTCCCCCAACACCGCGCAATCGGTGCGCTGGCGGATCAAGCGGGACACGAATGACGAGCTGCGTCAGAAATTCATCGATGTGACGGTGCCGCAGGCCGAAGCGATCGGCCTCACCGTTCCCGATCCCGACCTCAAATGGAACGAGGCGCGTGGCTCGTACGATTTCGGTGAGATCGACTGGGAAGAGTTCTATGCCGTGGTGCGCGGTGAAGGCGCAGTCGCGAAAGAGCGCATGAAGGCCCGCGTGCAGGCCTGGGAAGACGGAAAGTGGGTGCGGGACGCGGCGGCTGCGCATGCCGAAAAGCGCGCAACGCTTATGGCGGCGGAGTAAATAGTAATGGGAAAGGAATGGCCGCTCTGGGAAGTCTTCATCAGGGTGAAAAACGGACTATCGCACAGGCATGCGGGCAGCGTGCATGCCGCCGACGCGAAGATGGCGCTCGAAGCGGCGCGCGATACCTATACGCGGCGCATGGAAGGCGTGAGCTTGTGGGTGGTGCCATCGGCCGCCATCGTGGCCAGCGATCCGGGCGACGCTGCCGAACTCTTCGAGCCGGCGGCGGACAAGGTCTATCGCCACCCGACGTTTTATGTGATCCCGGAAGGGATCAAGAACATATGAGGGCTTGTTCTTTGATCCCAACACCGTCATGGCCGCCCTCGAGGCGGCCATCCATCCGGCGCGTGTCCACGCGCCGCAAAGGCTTTTTCGCTTGCGGGCGCTCGCGCGATGGATGGCCGGGTCAAGCTCGGCCATGACGGATATGGGTAATGAACGCTTTCATCACGCCATCCGGCTAGGCGACGACGCGCTTATCCTCGGGCAGCGTCTTTCGGAATGGTGCGGTCATGCGCCGATGCTGGAAGTCGACCTCTCGCTCGCCAATATCGGTCTCGATCTCATCGGACAGGCGACGCATTTCCTGGGTGTGGCGGCAGAGGCGGAGGGCAAAGGCCGCGATGCCGATGCGCTGGCGTTTCGCCGCGACGTGCTCGATTTCCACAACTGCCTTCTGGTCGAACAGCCCAACGGCGATTTCGCACAGACCATTGCCAGACAGGTTCTTTTCTCCAACTGGCATGAATTGCTGCTGCGAGAGATTTGCGACGCGCCGGATCAGCAGCTTTCCGCCATCGCGCAGAAGGGGGTGAAGGAAGTCACCTATCACGTCCGCTTCGCCAATGAGTGGACGGTGCGGCTGGGTGACGGCACCGAAGAGAGCCGCTTGCGCATGATCGCCGGCATCGACTGGATGTGGCGTTTCGTGGACGAGCTGTTCGATCCGACGGACGGTGCGCCGTCGTTGCGCTCCGAATGGGACGCGCGGATCGCGAAGGTTCTCTCGGAGGCCGGCCTCGAGCAGCCGAAACCGCGGCGCGGCGTGAAGGGCGGACGGAACGGACATCATTCCGAACATCTCGGTCACCTCCTGTCCGAGATGCAGTTCCTGCAGCGCGCCTATCCGGATGCACGATGGTAGCGGCCGCGAAATCCGTCTCTCTGAAGGACCGGGTGTTCGAGATTCTGTCGCACGTCCCGGATCCCGAGATCCCGTGCATCTCGGTTGTCGATCTCGGCATCGTGCGCGATGTGACGGACGACACAGTCACGATCACGCCGACTTATACCGGCTGCCCCGCAACGCTCACGATCGAGACCGATATCCGCACGGCGCTCGATCGCGCCGGTTTGAAAACGATGAAGCTTGCAACGGTTCTCTCGCCGCCCTGGACGACCGACTGGATCACTGAGGAGGGCCACAGGAAGCTGCACGCCTATGGCATCGCGCCGCCGACGCGGAGCGTTCCGCAATGCCCGCGCTGCGGCTCATCCCATACCGAGGAGATCAGCCGCTTCGGTTCGACGCCTTGCAAATCGCTCAATCGCTGTCTCGATTGCCGCGAACCCTTCGACCGCTTCAAGTGTCACTGACATGTCCATCAACGCCGGCTTCCACAAACTGAAGATTGCCGAGGTGCGCCGGGAGACGCCGGATGCGGTGTCGATCCGCTTCGAGATACCAGACGCGTTGAAAGACGTGTTCGCGTTCAAGGCGGGACAACACCTCACCTTGCGCACCGACATGAACGGCGAGGACATTCGCCGCAACTATTCGGTTTGTGTGTCACCACATGAAAACGAAATCCGCATCGCCGTGAAACAGATGCCGGGCGGCCGGTTCTCGGGCTGGGCCAACAGCGCGCTCGCGGCCGGTCACACGATCGAGGTCCTGCCGCCGCTCGGCCGGTTTGTCCTGCCGGAGCAAAAAGACGGCGCGCCCTATTATGTGGCCCTAGCAGGCGGCTCAGGCATCACACCGGTGCTTTCGATCGTCAAGGCCGGATTGCAGCAGGACTCGTCATCGCGCTTCACGCTGCTTTATGGCAACCGGGACTCGGCCTCGATCATGTTCCTCGAAGAACTGGCCGGACTGAAGAACCGCTACCTGGACCGGCTCGAGGTCTATCACTTCCTCGAAAACGAGGCGGAAGAGGTCGAACTCTTCAACGGCCGCCTCGACCGCGCCAAATGCGATCAGGTCTTTTCGAACCTCGTGGATACCACCGCGGCGGATGCGTTCTTCATCTGCGGGCCCGGACCGATGATGGACGCCGCCGAAGAGGCTCTGGAAGCGAGGGGCGTTGCTCCGGAGAAAATCTTCATCGAGCGCTTCACCACCGGCCGTATTTCCGCCGAGCAGCTCGCGCGCGATGAAGTCCTCCAGCAAAAGGCGCAGGGCACGCAGATGACCGTCACGCTCGACGGCCGGCGCGCCAAAGTTGCCTTCGATGCCGCCAAGGGGAACATTCTCGAAAGCGTGCAGGCGGCCGGCTTACCTGCGCCATATGCCTGCAAGGGCGGCGTCTGTTCGACGTGCCGCGCGCGCGTGATCAGCGGGCGGGTGACAATGAAGAAGAATTACGGCCTCACCGATCAGGAAGTTGCACAAGGCTATGTGCTCACCTGCCAGTCGGTGCCGGAGAGCGACGCCGTCGAATTGACCTATGACGGCTGATCAAGGCGACCAATAGACCTGAACCGGCGCCTGGGTCTGGTTCAGCACTGCGCGCACGGGCATCTCGTGGATATCCGTTCCCGCCGCGGCGTTGCGATAAGTCGCCAGCTTCTCCTCGCCGCGAATGAGGATGACGATCAGCTTTGAACCCAGAATAGCGCGCAGGGTGAACGTCATGCGCTCGCCGGTGGCTGCGGCGCTGTCGGCGTGTATGGCCTGCACCAGATTGGGCCGTGTGAGATCGAGAGCCGCATCCAAGCCCGCCGAATGCGGATAGAGCGAAGCGGTATGGCCGTCGTCTCCCATGCCGAGCAGCACGACATCGAACGGCCGGGGCATGGCCGCTATGGATGCATCGACTTTCGCTTCGGCCGCGGCCGGCGATATGTCTGGTGTCTTCAGCGGAACCAGCTTCGCATCGCTTGCCGCGTTCCGGAGCAATCGCGTCCGCACCAGTTTCTCGTTGCTGCCATCCTGGTCCGGAGCAATCCAGCGTTCGTCGGACAACGTCACCGAAACCTTTTCCCAGGGCGCGTTTCGCACCGACAGCGCATCGAACAATACCCCCGGCGTCGTTCCACCGGAGACCGCGAGGCTTGCCACGCCCCGCGACGACACGCTTCCGGTGACGCGAGAAACGATTTCATCCGACAGCGCGCGAACCATGTCGTCCGCATTCGGGAAACTGTGGAGAATGCTATCCGTCATGGCGGCAGACCAACGTCCACCGCGGCCTATGTCAAGCGTGTCTGCTATGCCGTGCGTGCCAGAGGAAGCACAGTGGGTTGTTCTTCGCGCGTCCGGTTCGGAATGATGACGCTGACGGTTGTTCCATGGTTCAGGATGCTGTCTATCCTGAGCTTGCCGCCATGCACTTCCGCGAGTGCGCGAACCAATGCGAGACCGAGTCCAGTTCCCTCATGTGCCGCGCCGGCGCTGCTGCGCACCTGGATGAAGGGATTGCCCAAATGATGGACATGTTCAGGCGGGATACCGATGCCCGTGTCTTCGACCGACAGGACGAGCGCGTCGTTCTCGGAACGCACACGCACGGTCACATGTCCGCCGGCGGGCGTGAACTTGACCGCGTTGGAGAGAAGATTGAGCAGGATCTGCTTCAGGGCCCTGCGATCGGCATCCACTTTCAGGGACGATGAGGGGACATCCTCGGTCAGCGACACGCCGTTGCGTTTCGCGCGGTCCTGCATCAGCGCCATGCAGTCGCCGACGATTTCCCTTATGTCGAACGTCTGGCGTTGCAGCTCGAACTTGCCCGCCTCGATCTTCGACATGTCGAGCACATCGTTGATCAGGCTCAACAGATGATGCCCCGCGCCCTGAATGAGGCCGGAGTATTCGTGGTAGCGCTCGTCGCCCAGGGGCCCGAACAGCTTCCGGTGCATCAACTCCGAAAAGCCGATGATGGCGTTGAGCGGCGTGCGCAGCTCATGGCTCATGGTCGCCAGGAACATCGACTTCAGCCGGTTAGCGCGCTCGGCCGCATCCTTGGCGACAATGGCTTCCTCACGCGCCGTTTCCGCCCGCACGATGGCGGCGGCGAGACCCTGCTCGAGCCGGCGCCGTTCGGCCAAAGCCGCGCCCACAAGGACAACCGTGAATCCGATCACCGCGACGAACACCTGCACCACGATGATCTGATCCCGCACCGAAAGCGGTCTCAGCGCACCGTGCGAATCCTTCACCAGCACCGGAATCATGAAATAGGCGGCCGCCATTAAAAGGCCGATAAAGCCGCCGGCGAAGCCCCTTTGGAACGTCACCAGCACGATGGCCGGGAACACGAGGAAGGCGATCGGAACGTCCCGTGCCACGAAATTGAGCAGCAGCGTTCCGGCGACAACGCCTAGAAGCAGCAGCGTGACCGCGATCTGATCGCGGCTGAACATCTTCTTGAGTGCCTCGAGATGAACCGTCATCAGCATCGGCACAACGATGCTGTAACCGAGCGCGTCGGTGGCATACCAGTCGAATGCCTGGTGAAGGAAAGGGCGATCAAACCGGAGATAGAAATAGACGGCTGAAAGGATGCCCGCCGCAGCCGGCGCCGGTCCGAGCGCCAGCGCGTAGAACACGCAAAGCGGCTTCGGCCGGGAAAGATCGTGGTGCAGGCCCAGATATTCCAGTGGAGCCGCCACGATCAAGACGCCCACGGTATTGCAGACCGTCAGGGCGGTCGCTGTGGAGAAATCGTCTCCCATGAACAGATCGGCGCAGAAATTGGCGCCAAGTCCTACGATCAGCAACGCCGGCCAATCGCTGCGCGGATGCTTGAGCAAAAAGAAAACGATGACCGCGTTGGCGATCCAGAGCGCACTCACTCGTCCGATGATGTCGGAGAGCGCAAGTCCACCACAGACACTGACGAACACGAGAGCCGCAATCGCCAATAGGACGAGTGGAGATGCACCGATCCAACGCCGTATTGCGGCGCCGGAGGTCAATGTGACCATACCAACACCCTATCCCCCCAAAAGGCGATCCAGCCGCAACAGCCGCTGTAATCCTGAACGGTTCGTGTAGCAGCGCACGGGATAACGAGGGGTTAAGTCGGAACTGGAGCCTACCAGCGGTGGTGGTCTGGCCTACTGTGCTACGCTAAGGGAGGCGGGTTTAAGTGCTGTTGTGCGCTGTTTGTGCCGCCATGGTTGCCAAACCGTTGAGGATGAGCCCAAGCGAAACCAGAAGCCTCTGATTTTTCGGCGATTTTTGCCGTCCCGCGCTTGTAAGGTTCAATGGAACCAGTTGGTGACGAACGCGTTGTCGGTTGGGCGTTGCTGGGTTGCGTGCCGCGAAGGTGCGCAAAGAAGGGCGAATACGAATGGGCTGCCGGGGGCCGTTGTACGCGGGGCGTGTGGACCGACTCATGCTCGTATGGGGATGCGCACTCCCTCCTGTTCTCATCTTTGATCCGCTGCACCGCAGCGAAGGAGCGTCGCCATGAAGGGGCGGACCGAACGGACAGACTCATCCAAAAAGAAAGCCGCGCCACCCCCACTGCCCAAGAAACTGAACGGCAACGGAGCGCTCCCCCACGATGCGGGAATCGATCAGGAGGCCCTGCTGCGCGCGCTTCTGGCGATGCGCGTGGGCGATTTTTCGGTGCGCCTGCCGGCCGACCGCGCTGGCGTCGCCGGCAAGATCGCGGATGCGTTCAACGACATCGTCGCGGCGAACCAGCGTATGGCGGAGCAGCTTGAGCGCGTCGGCGAAGTCGTCGGTAAGGAGGGCAAGACCCGTCAGCGCGTCCGGATCGGTCTGCAGACCGGCGCCTGGGCGGAAATGGAATCCTCCGTCAACACACTGATCGACGACCTTCTCTGGCCGACGAGCGAGGTGACCCGCGCGGTCGCCGCGGTGGCGCAGGGCGATCTGCTGCAGACCGTGCGTCTCGACGTCGATGGCCGCCCGCTGAAGGGCGAATTCCTCCGCGCCGCCAATATCGTGAACACGATGATCCAGCAGCTCAGCGTCTTCACCTCGGAAGTGACGCGCGTGGCGCGCGAAGTGGGCACGGAAGGAAAGCTGGGCGGTCAGGCACAGGTGCGCGGCGTGACCGGCGTGTGGAAGGACCTGACCGAGTCCGTGAACTCGATGGCGTCCAACCTGACGGCGCAGGTGCGCAACATCGCCGATGTGACGATCGCTGTGGCGAACGGCGATTTGTCCAAGAAGATCACCGTGGACGTGCGCGGCGAAATTCTGCAGCTCAAGGAAGCCATCAATACGATGGTGGACCAGCTTCGCTCCTTCGCGTCGGAAGTGACGCGCGTGGCGCGCGAGGTGGGGACGGACGGAAAGCTGGGCGGTCAGGCGCTGGTGCCGGGCGTCGCCGGCACGTGGAAAGACTTGACCGACTCCGTGAACGCGATGTGCGGCAACCTCACCGACCAGGTGCGCAACATCGCGCAGGTCACGACGGCCGTCGCGCGCGGCGACCTTTCGCGCAAGATCACCGTGGATGTGCGCGGCGAAATTCTGGAACTGAAAGACACCATCAACACGATGGTGGATCAGCTCAATGGCTTCGCGTCGGAAGTGACGCGCGTGGCGCGCGAAGTGGGCACCGAAGGAAAGCTTGGCGGCCAGGCACAGGTGCCGGGCGTCGCGGGCACCTGGAAGGACCTCACCGACAACGTAAATTTCATGGCGTCGAACCTGACCGCGCAGGTCCGCAACATCGCCGATGTGGCCACGGCCATCGCCGGCGGCGACCTGTCCAAGAAGATCACAGTGAACGTCAGCGGCGAGATTCTGCAGCTCAAGGAAACCATCAACACGATGGTGGACCAGCTGAACGCCTTCGCCGGCGAGGTGACGCGCGTGGCGCGCGAGGTCGGTACCGAAGGCCGCCTCGGTGGCCAGGCAAACGTGCTTGGCGTTGCGGGCACGTGGAAAGACTTGACCGACTCTGTGAACTCGATGGCGTCGAATCTGACCGCGCAGGTCCGCAACATCGCCGATGTGTCGACCGCCATCGCGAATGGCGACTTGTCCAAGAAGATCACCGTGGACGTGAAGGGTGAGATCCTTCAGCTCAAGGAAACCATCAACACCACTGTCGACCAGCTGAATGCATTCGCCTCGGAAGTGACGCGCGTAGCGCGCGAGGTGGGTACCGAAGGAAAGCTTGGCGGTCAGGCGGTGGTGCGCGGCGTGGCCGGCACCTGGAACGACTTGACCGACTCCGTGAACTCGATGGCGTCGAACCTGACCGCGCAGGTCCGCAACATCGCCGAGGTGGCGACCGCCGTGGCGCAGGGCGACCTGTCGAAAAAGATCACGGTGAACGTGTCGGGCGAAATCCTGCTGCTCAAGGAAACGCTGAACACGATGGTGGATCAGCTCAACGCCTTCGCATCGGAAGTGACGCGCGTGGCGCGCGAGGTGGGAACCGACGGCAAACTGGGCGGCCAGGCGCAGGTGCCCGGTGTGGCCGGTACCTGGAAGGACCTCACCGATTCCGTGAACTCGATGGCGGGCAACCTCACCGCGCAGGTGCGCAACATCGCGGAAGTGGCGACCGCCATCGCGGGCGGCGACCTTTCGCGCAAGATCACTGTGGATGTGCGCGGCGAAATCCTTCAGCTGAAGGAAACGCTCAATACCATGGTCGATCAGCTCAACCGCTTCGCGGGGGAGGTGACGCGCGTGGCGCGCGAGGTCGGCACCGAGGGACGTCTCGGCGGTCAGGCGAACGTGCCGGGCGTGGCCGGTACCTGGAAGGATTTGACCGACAACGTGAACCTGCTGGCGGCGAACCTCACCACACAGGTGCGCAACATCGCGGACGTCTCGACCGCCATCGCCAATGGCGACTTGTCGAAGAAGATCACCGTGGACGTGAAGGGCGAAATCCTCGAGCTCAAGAACACCATCAACACGATGGTGGACCAACTCAACGCCTTCGCCGCCGAGGTGACGCGCGTCGCGCGCGAGGTGGGCACCGACGGCAAGCTTGGCGGTCAGGCACAGGTGCCCGGTGTCGCCGGCACGTGGAAGGACCTCACCGACAACGTGAACTTCATGGCGTCGAACCTGACCGCACAGGTCCGTAACATCGCCGAGGTCGCGACCGCCATCGCCGGCGGCGATCTTTCGAAGAAGATCACCGTGGACGTGCGCGGCGAAATCCTTCTGCTCAAGGAAACGCTGAACACGATGGTGGAACAGCTTCGCTCCTTCGCGGGTGAGGTGACCCGCGTGGCGCGCGAGGTGGGTACCGATGGCCGCCTCGGCGGTCAGGCGGTCGTGCCGGGCGTCGACGGCACATGGAAGGACTTGACCGACTCCGTGAACTCGATGGCGGGCAACCTGACCGCTCAGGTCCGCAACATCGCCGAAGTGACGACCGCCGTGGCGCGCGGCGACCTTTCGCGCAAGATCACCGTGGACGTGAAGGGCGAGATTCTCGAGCTCAAAAACACCATCAACACAATGGTGGACCAGCTCAACGCCTTCGCTTCGGAAGTGACCCGCGTGGCGCGCGAAGTGGGCACCGAAGGAAAGCTCGGCGGCCAGGCCGCTGTGCCGGGCGTGGCCGGCACCTGGAAGGATCTCACCGATACCGTGAACGTCATGGCGGCGAACCTGACCGAACAGGTGCGCGGCATCGTGAAGGTCGTGACCGCCGTGGCCGACGGCGAGCTCAAGCAGAATCTCACCGTGAAATCGAAGGGCGAGGTGGCGGCGCTGGCCGAAACCATCAACAACATGACCGAAACGCTTGCGACCTTCGCGGACCAGGTGACGACGGTGGCGCGCGAAGTGGGCGTGGAAGGCCGTCTCGGCGGACAGGCGAACGTGCCGGGTGCCTCGGGCACATGGAAGGATCTGACCGGCAACGTGAACCTCTTGGCCGCCAACTTGACCACCCAGGTGCGGGCCATCGCCGAAGTGGCGACTGCCGTGACCAAAGGCGACCTGACGCGCTCGATTCAGGTCGACGCCAATGGCGAGGTGGCCGAACTCAAGGACAACATCAACACCATGATCGGCAATCTGCGTCTCACGACCGAGCGCAACACCGATCAGGACTGGCTCAAGACCAACCTCGCGAAGTTCTCCAACATGCTGCAGGGGCGCCGCGATATCTCCACTGTGGCCAAAACCCTGCTCGACGAGCTGACCCCGCTGGTCGAAGCACAACTGGGCGTCATCTATCAGATGGACACGTCCGATAACCCGAGGCTCCAGTTGGTCTCGTCATATGCCGACCACGCCGTCGACGGTCACAAGAAGACGATCCGCCTCGGCGAAGGGCTGATTGGGCAATGCGCCGTCAACAAGCAGCCTCTGTTGATCACCAACGTCCAGAATGCCGTTCCGATCACCTCGGCGCTGCTGGACATGACGCCCAAAAACATCATCGTCCTGCCCGTCCTGTTCGAGAACGAGGTCAAGGCCGTCATCGAACTTTCCTCGCTTACCAGCTTTACGGAATTGCAGATCGCGTTCCTCGAGCAATTGACGGCCAACATCGGTATCGTTCTCAACTCGATCGAAGCGACGATGCAGACCGAAGGATTGCTCAAACAGTCGCAACAGCTCGCCACCGAGCTTCAAACCCAGCAAAGGGAATTGCAGCAGACCAACGAGCAGCTCGAACAGAAGGCCCGCGAGCTCGCCGAGCAGAACGTCGAAGTGGAGCGCAAGAATCAGGAGATCGAACAGGCCCGGCGCGCGGTGGAAGAAAAGGCGGCCGAACTCGCGCTCACGTCCAAGTACAAGTCCGAGTTCCTCGCCAACATGTCGCACGAGCTGCGCACGCCGCTGAACTCGATCCTGATCCTGGGCCATCAGCTCACGGAAAACCCGGATCACAATTTGACGCCGAAACAGGTCGAGTTTGCGCGCACCATTCACGGCGCTGGCACCGATCTGCTCAACCTCATCAGCGACATTCTCGATCTTTCCAAGATCGAGTCGGGCACGGTCACGGTCGAGGCCGAGGAGATCGTGTTCCAGAGCGTCGTCGATGCGGTGGCGCGTCCGTTCCGGCACGAAGCCGACACGCGCAACCTGAACTTCAAGGTCGAGGTCGATCCGCATCTCGATCGCACCATGCTGACCGACGCGAAGCGCCTGCAGCAGGTGTTGAAGAATCTGCTTTCCAACGCGTTCAAATTCACCAGCCAGGGTGAAGTGCGGTTCCGGGTTTCGTCGGTGTATGAAGGCTGGAGCCCGAACCACCCGATTCTCGGTCAAGCGCCTGCGGTCGTCGCGTTCGAAGTATCCGATACCGGCATCGGCATTCCGGCGGAAAAGCAGAAGCTGATCTTCGAGGCGTTCCAGCAGGCCGACGCCAGCACCAGCCGGAAATACGGCGGCACGGGTCTTGGTCTTGCAATCAGCCGAGAGCTGTCGAACCTGCTCGGCGGCGAGATCCAGCTTCACAGCACGCCAGGCACCGGCAGCACATTCACGCTTTACCTACCCGTTCGCTATGTCGGCGCGGCGAATAATGCCGTGCGCCCGATTGGCGTGCAGACGGCCGCAGGCGCCAGAGTGGCACTCGCGGCTGCGCAGCCCGAGCGCGTGCTTGAACAGATTCCCGACGATCGCCATGATATCAAACCCGGCGACACCACCTTGCTGATCGTGGAGGACGATCCACACTACGCACGCGTCATGGTGGATCTTGCGCATGACGAGGGATTCAAGGTTCTGGTCGCGTCACGCGGCGAGGACGCGATCGAACTCGCGCTGGAATACCGGCCGACCGCCGTGTCGCTCGACATTTTCCTTCCCGACATGCTCGGCTGGACGGTGCTCAATCAGCTCAAGCAGAATCCGCTGACGCGGCACATTCCGGTTCAGATCGTGACGCTGGACGAAGACCGTCAGCACGGCCTCACCTCGGGCGCGTTCTCGTTCGTGACCAAACCGACCACAGCGGAAGGTGTGCAAGCCGCCCTCAGCCGCGTGAAGGAATATGTGCGGCCGCGGCGCAAACGCTTGCTCGTTGTGGAAGACAATCCGGCCGAGCAGATGAGCATCCGTGAATTGCTCGGTCACGACGATATCGAGATCGTGACCGCCGGTACCGGCGCCGAAGCGCTCTCGGTTTTGCGCGAGAAGCCGGTCGATTGCATCGTGCTCGACCTCAGGCTGCCCGATATCTCGGGCTTCGATTTGCTCGAGCAGTTCCGGAAGGATGCTTCGCTGTCCGAGATCCCGGTCGTGGTCTTCACCGGCCGCGAGCTTTCGGCGCAGGAAGAAGCGCAGCTTCATACGATGGCACGCAGTATCGTGGTGAAGGGCGTGGAGTCCCCAGAACGCCTGCTGGATGAGACCGCGCTGTTCCTGCACCGCGTGATCACCGATCTTCCGCCCACGAAGCAGCGCATGCTGGAACGCTTGACGAATTCCGACGAAGACCTTGTGGGGCGCACCGTGCTCTTGGTTGACGACGATGCCCGCAACATCTTCGCGCTTTCGAGCGTGCTCGAACGCCGCGGCATGCAGGTGCTCACAGCCACAACCGGCGCCGATGCGATCAAGCTGGTCGAGGAAACGCCCGATCTCGCCATCGTGCTGATGGACATCATGATGCCGGAAATGGACGGCTATCAGACCACGGCGCGCATCCGCGAGAATCCGAAGTTCCGCCGGCTTCCGATCATCGCGCTGACGGCCAAGGCGATGAAGGGCGACCGCGAGAAATGCCTGGAGGCCGGAGCCTCCGACTATCTTGCCAAGCCCGTGAATACCGAGCAGCTTCTTTCGGCGCTGCGCATGTGGCTGCACCGTTGAGGCCCTGATGGATGCCGGCGACCAAGTCAATGTGCTCCTGGTGGATGATCAGCCCGCCAAGCTCCTCAGCTATGAGGTGATGCTGGGCGATCTCGGCGAAAACCTGGTCAAGGTCTCGTCGGCGAAGGATGCGCTCGAGTATCTGCTCAAGGACGATGTCGCCGTCATTCTGGTCGATGTGTGCATGCCGGAGCTGGACGGGTTCGAGCTCGTCCAAATGATCCGTGAACATCCGCGCTATCGGCACATATCGGTAATCTTCATCTCCGCCATCCATGTTTCGGAAACGGATTATCTGCGCGGTTACAATGCCGGCGCGGTGGACTACGTGCCGGTGCCGGTGGTGCCGGAAGTTCTGCGCGCCAAGGTCAAGGTGTTCGCGGAGCTTTATCGCAAGACGCGGCAGCTCGAACGGCTGAACCGGGAGCTTGAAAGCCGCGTCTCCGAGCGTACCGCGGCCCTTGAAGCATCCAACGCACAGTTGCTGCAAAGCGAGCAGGGACGTTCGCTGGCCCTTGCCGCCGGCGACATGGGCTCGTGGAGCTACGATTTCTCGACCGATCTCTGGACATGGGACGAAGGCCATCGCCGGATCTGCGGGGTCGAAGAGAATTTCGCACCGACACTCGAAGCCATCCGTCGCGTGATCCATCCGGACGACATGGAAAAGCTCCAGACGGCTTTCGCCGATCTGTCGCGTTCGAACAACAGCTACCGGATGGAGCTTCGCGTTATCCGTCCGAGCGGCGAGATGCGCTGGTGCTCTGCCGCTGCGGTGGCCAGCTTCGATGCAGCGGGTCTGATGTCGCGCGTGAGCGGGGTTACGACCGACATCACAGACCGCAAGGATGCCGAAACGCGCCAGGCGTTGCTGGCACGCGAAGTCGACCATCGCGCGCGCAACGCGCTGGCGGTCGTCCAGGCCATTGTCCGTCTTGCGCGCGCTGACACGATCGAGGGCTACACCCAAGCCGTCGAGGGCCGCATTCGCGCGCTGGCGCAGACGCACGAACTATTGTCGCAATCACGCTGGCAGGGCGCCGACGTGCACCGGCTCGTCATGGAGGAAATCGCGCCCTACCGGTCGACGGGCAGGATCAGGGCCGAAGGTCCGTCGATGATCGTCGCACCCGAGACCGCGCAGACCGTAGCCCTCACGCTGCACGAACTCGCCACCAATGCCGTGAAATACGGTGCGCTGTCTTCGAAGCGCGGCGAACTGGACATCCGCTGGAAGTTTGAAGACGGGATGCTGAAGCTGATCTGGGAAGAGCATGGCGGTTCGCGGACGGGCAAGCCGGCGAAGACCGGCTTCGGCATGAAGATCATCCACGCCAATTTCAGCTCGCAGCAGCGCGGTGGCGTGAACTTCGACTGGCGCAAGGAAGGTCTTCTTTGCACCATCGAAATCTCGTGCGGCGCCGTTGCGCCGCAACGTTCTGCCGGTGACCGCGCCACGGCAATTGCGCCGCAACCGTCGCTCGCCTTCGGCAAGAAGCTGCTTCTCGTGGAAGACGAGGCGCTGATCGGCACGCTGATTCACGATTTTCTTCTCGATTGGGGATTCGAGCCCAGCGAGCCGTACCGGCGTTTGGGAGATGCGCTAAAGGCGGCGAAGAAGGAATCCTTCGACGGCGCGATCCTCGACATGAACCTCAATGGTGAGGCAGTCTATCCGCTGGCGGATTTCCTTGCGTCGCGGTCGATTCCTTTCGTCTTCCTTACCGGCTACGCGCAGCAATCGGTGGAGGGGCGCTTCTCGGAATATCCCGTCCTGCAGAAGCCGGTCGAGCCGGAGATGCTCAAAGCGATTCTGCGCGGCGAGCCAGAGCGGTCCAAGGCTGTTGCCTAAGGGAACTTCTGCTCGTCGCGGAACGTTCTGATCGGGAACTGGCGGCATTTCCGAGTCTATCCCGTGAAAAAGATTGTCTTTCCCGTTGCCGTGAGCGCGGCGCTTCTTCTGTGCGCCGGGGCCGCCTTGGCTGCTGTTGCTGGAAAGGCTGGCGGCGGAAGCGCCGGTAATGGGATCGGTGGCACCAAAGAAATCATCCTTATCGCCGAAGTCGTCCTGCTTCTTTTGATCGGGCGCGGTTTGGGCGAGATCATGCAGCGCTTCGGCCAGCCCGCGGTCATCGGCAATCTGCTGGCGGGCCTCATTCTCGGGCCGTCCCTGTTCGGCTGGATCTGGCCTGCGGCGCACACGCTGATTTTTCCGAGCAACCCGGAAACCAAGGGGCTGATCACCGGGATCTCCGACATGGGCGTGCTGATGTTGCTGCTTCTGACCGGCATGGAGACGGACCTGAAGCTGGTGCGGAAGGTCGGAATGCCCGCGGTCGCGATCACGCTGGCCGGCGTTGCCGTGCCCTTCGTTTGCGGCTTCACCGCCGGCTATCTCCTTCCCGATTCCCTGCTGCCGACACAGGGCAGCAAGCTCGTGGCGTCGCTGTTCCTCGGCACGGCGCTCTCGATTTCCTCCATCAAGATCGTGGCGATGGTGGTGCGCGAAATGAATTTCATGCGCCGCAATCTCGGACAGATCATCGTCGCCTCCGCGATCATGGAGGATACCGTCGGCTGGGTCATCATTTCGCTCACGTTGGGTATCGCGGGCGCCGGCGGCTTCTCGTTCGGCTCGCTCGCGAAGACGGTGATTGGCACGATGGTGTTCCTGATCGTGAGCTACACCATCGGACGCAAGTTGGTGTTCTGGCTGATCCGCTGGGTCAACGACACGTTCGTCAGTGAGTACGCGGTCGTCACCGCCATTCTGATCGTGATGTGCCTGATGGCGCTCACCACACAGGCCATCGGCGTCAACACGGTGCTCGGTGCGTTTGTGGCCGGCGTGCTGGTCGGCGAGTCGCCCATCCTCTCCGATCAGATTCAGAACGAGCTTCGCGGTTTCATCACGGCATTCATGATGCCGATCTTCTTCGGCATGTCGGGGCTTTCGGCTGACCTTACGATCTTAAGGGACCCGCAGCTGGCTCTGCTCACTGTGGGTTTGATCGCCCTCGCCAGCCTGGGCAAATTCGCGGGCGCGTTCACGGGCGGAATCGTCAGCGGCTTGTCGTCGCGGGAGTCACTGGCGCTCGGCTGCGGCATGAATGCGCGCGGCAGCACCGAGGTCATCGTCGCCACCATCGGTCTCACCATGGGCGCGCTGACGCAGAATCTCTACACCATGATCGTCACGATGGCGGTGATCACCACCATGGCGATGCCTCCGATGCTGCGCTGGGCCCTGCGCCGCCTTCCTCTTCAGGGTGAGGAGAAAGCACGGCTCGAAAAGGAAGAGCTCGATGCCAAGGGCTTTGTCGCGCAGCTCGAACGCCTGCTCATCACGGCCGACAAAAGTCCCAGTGGGGAACTTGCCACAAGGCTTGCCGGTTTCGTGGCGGGGCAGGGTGGACTTCCCATCACCGTGCTTCAGCTCGATAAGAAAGCCACACCCGAAGACAGTCCCGACAACACGCTCAAGGACATTGCGACGGAAAGCGCCAAAGGGGGCCACAGATCGGCAGAGCAGGACAAGGGCGAAGAGAAACAGGAAAGGGTCGAAATCTCCGCGCGCAGCGAAAAGAAAATCGATGATGCCGTTCAGAAGGAGGGCGCCAAAGGCTACGACCTTTTGTTCGTCGGTCTCGAGAAAATGCATCGGCCGGATGGCACGTTTTCCGCGGCCGTCAGCCGTGCGGCCAAAGGGTTCGACGGAGCGATGATCCTCGCAATCGCCGGCGAGCATCCGGAAGAGCTGAAGGGTGACGGTTTCAACATCCTGATCCCGGTCAACGGCACGGAAGCCTCCCGCCGCGGCGCCGAAATGGCCTTTGCGATTTCCCCGAGCGGCGTGAGCGAAGTGACGGCGCTGCACGTCGCCAGCCGCGCGGCGAGCGGCGGCATCAAGCGCGGCACTCGCCGTTCATCCGGCCGTTCGCGGGCGGAAGCGGCGGTGATCAAGGATACGGCGCAGCTTGCCAAACGTTATGGCTACGAACGGATCCACACCGCCATGCACACCGATGTCGCGCCCGAGGACGCGATCATCGAGGAGGCGAAGAAACGCAAGACCAACGTGATCGTGATCGGCACGAGCCGGCGGGTGGGAGAAGGACTTTATCTCGGCCAGACGGTCGGAAATGTTCTGCAGAAATGGAAGGGCGCTATCGTGCTTGTGGTGTCGCCCTGAGGTAGGATGAAAAAGCCATGGCCAAACTCTCGACCTATCATGCCAAGCGCGATTTCGGGCTGACCCGGGAGCCCAAGGGCCGTGTCGAACGCGCCGACAAGCACCGCTTTGTTATCCAGCGCCACGCTGCGACGCGGTTGCACTACGACCTCCGCCTGGAGCTGGGCGGGGTCTATAAGTCCTGGGCCGTGACCAAGACGCCCTCGCTCGATCCAGCGGTAAAGCGGCTGGCGGTCGAGGTGGAGGATCATCCGGTCGAATACGGCACGTTCGAAGGCACGATCCCGGAGGGGCAGTATGGCGGGGGCACGGTGCAGCTATGGGATCGCGGCACATGGCGGCCGCAGTTTCCCGATCCGGAAGGCGAACTCAAAAAGGGTCATCTGAAAATCGTTCTCGACGGCGAACGGATGAAAGGCAAATGGGCGCTGATCCGGTTGCGCGACGATCCGCGGCGCCTCGGCAAGAAAGTCCGCCACAACTGGCTGCTGATCAAGGAGATCGACGACGAGGCGCATCGCGGCAGCGAAGGCGACGCGCTGGCCAAAGAGGTGACATCGATCAAAACCGGCCGGACGCTCGATGAGATCGCGGCGAAGTCCCGAAAAGTCTGGAACAGCAATCGATCGGTGAAGGAAAACGTCGCGGCCAACCGCAAACCTGTCAAAAAAAAAGTCGTGTCGAAACCGGTAAAGCGAACGGCGAAGAAAAAAGCCGCGAAGAAACCCAGCACAAAGCGCAAGCGCGCTTGAAAATGCCGTCCTTCATTGCGCCGCAGCTTGCACGGCTGATGGAGGCACCGCCGTCCGGCCCCCACTGGGCGCATGAGGTCAAGTTCGACGGCTATCGCATGCAGATGCGTGTCGAGGGCCACACGGCGCGCCTGCGCACGCGCAAGGCGCTGGACTGGACCGAGCGCTTTCCCGAGATCGCAAAGGATGGCGGCGCGCTTGCCGACTGCATCATCGATGGCGAAATCTGCGCGCTGAAAGGCGACGGCGTCAGTGATTTTGGCCTGCTGCAGGATGCGCTTTCCAGTCACAAGACCGGCGCGCTGATCTATTACGTGTTCGATTGCCTTTTTGCGGACGGCAGAAGCTTTGACAAAGAGCCGCTGAGTGCGCGGAAGAAGATGCTTCAAGAAATTCTCAGACCGCTCGCGCGCTCGAAGCGCATCCATTTCGTGCCGCACTTCCAATCATCCGGTAGCGCTATGCTGGCGGCGGCGTGCAAGATGGGCCTTGAGGGCGTCATCTCGAAGCGGCTGGACGTGCCCTATGTCTCCGGCCGCGCCGACAGCTGGACGAAGGCGAAATGCCGGGGCGGGCAGGAAGTCGTCATTGGCGCCTGGCGTGGTACGCCGGGGAAGTTTCGCTCGCTGATGGTCGGTACGTTCCAGGACGGCAAGCTCGTCTATATGGGCCGTGTCGGGACGGGCTATAGCGGTGAGGTCGCGGCCGATCTGCTTCAGAAGCTGAAGCCGCTCAAGCGCGCGACATCGCCGTTCTCCAATGAGCCGCCGCGACTTCCGGACGTGAACTGGGTCGAGCCGAAACTGGTAGCCGAGATCGAATTCGAGAACGTGACATCGGATGGCCTGTTCCGGCAGGCGGCGTTCAAGGGGCTGCGCCTCGACAAGCCTGCGAGCGCCGTGGTCCGGGAAGTGCCCGCAGATGCGCCAGAGGAGAAAGTCATGCCTGCGAAAGCGAAGAAGACAGCGACGGGCGACAATACCGTGCTGGGGATCACCATAAGCCATCCTGAGAAGGAGCTCTGGCCGAAGTCGAAGCTCGGCCCGGCGGTCACCAAGCTCGATCTCGCGCGTTACATGGCGCACGCGGCGGAACGCATGCTGCCGCATGTGAAGGACCGCCCAGTTTCTGTTGTGCGCACACCGGACGGGATCAGTGGCGAGCAGTTCTTTCAGCGTCATGAACTTAAAGGAACTGCAGCGCCGATGCTGGCCATCAAAGTCAAAGGCGAGCCCAAGCCCTATCTCGGTGTCGACAGCGCCGAAGCCCTCGTCGCGCTGGCGCAGCGAGGCGTGACGGAGCTGCATCCCTGGGGCAGCAAGCCGGGCGATCCCGAAACGCCGGAGCGGGTGATCTTCGATCTCGATCCGGCGCCCGATGTGCCGTTCGCCAGCGTGATCGCAGCCGCAAAGGAATTGAAGAAGCGGCTTGAGCAGCTTGGCTTCACCTCCTTCGTGAAGACCACCGGCGGCAAGGGGCTGCACGTCGTGATCGCGATCAAAGGCGCGGACTGGGCCGGCGCGAAAGCTTTTGCCAAGGCGGTGGCACTTGAAATGGAAGCGCAATCGCCGGACCGCTATACGAGCACCATTGCCAAGAAGGCGCGCACCGGAAAAATCTTCGTCGACTATCTACGCAACGACAAGACCTCGACGGGCGTGGCGCCGTGGAGTCCGCGCGCGCGCGAAGGGGCGCCCATCGCTGTGCCGCTCGATTGGAGCGAACTCACGGCACGGCTTGACCCGAAGAAATTCACGATCGCCACGGCGGCCAAGCTGCTCCAGAAGCCCGATCCGTGGAAGGGCCTCGCAAAATCCGCAAAGCCGATCGCGGCAGCGATGCGCAAGCTCCAAGGCTGATCGCTTGCGTTACGCCATCAATGCGCGGCAGCGAGGCTGACGGCACGCTTCGGCTTGGGCGATAACCACACAGACACCGCCACGCCCGCGATGATCACCGCCAGGATCAGAAACACCTGATTGGTCGCGATCATCACGGCCTGGCTTTGCACGATATCGCTCAGGCTCTGGGTCGCCTGCGCGGATGTTTGTCCGTGCGCCTGTAGGGTGGCGAGCGTTTCCTGTGGCTGGTGGAGTCTGCCCGCGAGGTTGACGCGTACGCTTGTCGATGTCTGGTCCCATACCGTGGTGACGAGCGCGGTGCCGAACGCGCCGGACATGGTGCGGATGAAGTTGACGAGTCCTGCGGCAGAGGCCGTCTGCGCCGGCGGCACGGCCGCGACCGAAAGACCCATAAGCGGCACGAAGAACAGCGGAATGCCGAGCCCTGTCAGCAATTGCGGCAGCACGAGCTGCCAATACGTGATGTCGTGCGTGAAAGTGGTGCGCCAGAATGTGACCGCGGCCAGTATCGACAGGCCTATCGACATCACCAGCCGCGGATCGACACGCGAGATCGCGATGGCCGCGACAGGGGCCATCATCACGCCGAGCACACCCTGGAATGCCATCACATCGCCGGCCCAGGTCGCCGTGTAGCCCATGTTGGTCTGCAGCCATAAAGGAATGAGCACGACAGTCGCGAAGAACGCGCCGAAGGTGAACGCCATGGCGGCAGCCATCACGCTGAAGGTCCGGCTCCCGAAGACGCTCAAATCCACGACCGGATGCTCGTCCGTCAGCTCCCAGATCAGGAAGGCGACGAATCCGACGGCGGCGATCACCGCCAAGCTCACGATGAACGGCGACGCGAACCAGTCCTTCTCCTGTCCGTTGTCGAGCAGGATCTGGAGCGCGCCGATCCACAGAATGAGCAGTCCGAGGCCGACATAGTCGACGGGCCGGTTGACCGTCTCGGTTTCGTGCTTGCGGAACAGGCTCCATGACGCGAGCGCAACGATGACCGCGATCGGCACGTTGATGTAGAACGCCCACGGCCAGCCGACGGAATCGGTGAGTGTCCCGCCGATCAGCGGGCCGGCGATGGGCGCCAGAATCGTCGTCATGGTCTGCAGCCCGAGCGCCATCTGCGCGCGGTTGGGCGGCGTGATGCGCAGCAACAGGGTCTGCGAGATCGGCATCAGCGGGCCGCCGGAGAAGCCCTGCATCACGCGGAACACGACCAGCATCGACAGCGACGGCGCGAAGCCGCACAGAAGCGAAAACAGTCCGAAGCACACGCACGCGACCACGAACACGCGCACGGCGCCAAAGCGGGCCGCAAGCCAACCGGTCAAGGGAACCGTGATCGCTTCCGCGACCGCATAGGACGTGATCACCCAGGTGCCTTCGTTCGGCGACACCGCGAGCGAACCGGCGATATGCGGCACCGCCACGTTCACGATGGTGAGGTCGAGCACCGCCATGAAGTTCGCGAGCGCGAGCAGGAAGATCGCGCCAAACAGCACGCCACCATGCAGATGGTGTGCGTTGCCCGGCTGCGCAGGCGCGCTCATTGCGAAATGTCGATCGTCGCGGTCATCGACAGCCCTACGCGCAACGGGTGTTGGGCAAGCTCGTTCGGATCGAGCGCCACGCGCACGGGCAGGCGCTGCACGACCTTGATCCAGTTGCCGGTCGCGTTCTGGGCGGGAATTAGAGCGAACGCGGCACCGGTGCCGCCAGAGAGACCCTGTACCCGCCCGTGGAACACGACGTTCGATCCGTAAAGATCGGATGTGAGCGACACGGACTGGCCCGGCCGGACATGCGTGAGCTGGCCCTCTTTGAAATTCGCATCGACATAGGCGGTGTTGACCGGCACCACGCTCATCAGCGCCTGACCCAGTTGTACCCGTTGTCCAATCTGCACGTTCTTCTGCGCCACCACGCCATCGAACGGCGCGCGGAGCACGGTGCGCGACAGAGCGAGTTTCGCAGTATCAAGCGCCGCCTTGGCGGCAAGCACTTCCGGATTGTGCGCGACGTCGGTGCCGCGGATCAGCGCCTGCTGGCCGGCGAGCGACTGCTTTGCCGCTGCGAGATCGGCGCGTGCCGTCTCAAAGGTATTGCGATAGTCGGTCACCTGCTCATTGGCGATAGCACCGGCCTTCGCCAGCGACACGCGGCGGCTGTAATCCGTGTTGGCGCGCGACACATCGGAATTGCGCGCGGTGACCTGCGCGGCGGCTTGCGCCGCATTGGCGAAATATTGTTCGACGCGGCGGACGGTCTGCGCGTAGGTGGCCTCGGCCTGTTCGGTGGCGAGCTGCGCGTCGGCGGGATCGATGCGCACCAGCACCTGACCGCGCTTCACATGCGCCGTATCGCTGACCGTGACTTCGCTGACCGTGCCGTTGATCTGCGGGGTGATCTGTGCGCTGTCGGCGTTGACGTAGGCGTCGTCGGTGGAGATGTAGCGCTGGCCTACGATGTACCACCAGCTGCCATAAGCGAGCCCGGCCAGCACCAGCAGCACGCCGAACCCGAGGAACAGCCGGTTGCGCAGGGCCTTCCGGCGCGCGGCCGGGTCGGTGGCGGCTTTGCGGTTGTCGGCCAGACGGATTGTGGGGTCGGCGAGGGCGACGTCAGCCATCGGAATACTCCTCGAAGCGAACCTCCCTGGCCGGTATCCAAACCGTGCCAGGGATTGCCGTTGAATTTACATACAAATTCCTATATGACCGTACCGTACGGTCGAGACAGTATAAAGGGTTATGCCCGGAGAATTCAAGGTGGACCGTACGGTATGGTCATGCACCGGACGCATACCCCAAGTCTGGGAGGACATATGATGGCGGCCATGGAATCGGAGGTCATCGCCAGGACCGGGAAGGACGACCGTCGCGACGCGATTATCGCAATCGCGCAACAGGTGTTTGCCGAGAACGGCTATGCAGGGACCTCGATGTCGCTGATCGCGGCCCGGGTCGGTGGCTCGAAGGGCACGCTCTACAATTACTTCAAGTCCAAGGAAGAGCTGTTCGTCGCGGTCGTCGAGCGCAAATGCGCGCTCATCCAGCAGATGCTGAACCGGGCAGAGATGGAAAGCGGCGGCGATCTGCGCGCGACGCTTCTGAGTTTCGGCGAGCAGTTCGTCGCACTGCTTCTGAGCGACGAGTCGATCGAAACGTTCCGGTTGGCAACTGCAGAAGCCGAACGCTTTCCGGAAATCGGGGGCACGATCTATCAGTCGGGCGTGCGCCAGAATCTGCGGCGCACGGCAGAATTTCTGGAGAGCGCAAAGCAAGCGGGGCAACTGAAGGCCAATACCGACGTGTTTGTCGCCGCGGAGCAGTTCCTTGAGCTCTGCATGGCGGGCATCCATCGCCGCAGGCTGTGGAACGTCGCGAAGCCGACGCGTGAGGATATCCGCGTGAATGTCGCGAACGCCGTCTCGACCTTCATGCGGGCCTTCGGCGCGTAGCGTCTATCGTTTCGCCTTGCGCTTCGTAGCCGGTGCGCGCGCGGGCGCTGCTTTGCCCTTGTTGTTGAGACTTTTCTTGAGCGCTTCCATCAGGTCGATGACGTTGCTCTCTTCGACCGGTTCGGCGGTGACGGGCTTCTCGCCCTTTTCCTTGCGCCGGATGAGTTCGCGCAAGGCCATCTCATAGCGGTCCTTGAACCTGTCGGGATCGAATGCGCCTTCCTGCTGCTCGATGATCTTGAGGGCGATATCGATCATGCGCTTGTCGGGCTTCGCCGCCGGGATGGAATCGAAGGCCTTGGACGGATCGATCACTTCGTTACGCATGCGCAGTGTGTAGGCGAGGATGCCCTTGCCGCGCGGCTCCAGCGCCATCAGGCGTTCGCGCGTGTGCATGACCACCCTGCCAAGCGCAACGCGGCCTGCCTCCTCCAGGGCCTCGCGGATCACGACGAACGCCTCGACGCCGGAATCCTCGTTGGGCACGAGATAGTAGGGGTCGTTCCAGAACAGCCGGTCGATTTCGCTCTCGTCGACGAAGCGCTCGATCTCGAGCGCGTGGGTGGTCTCGAGCTTCACCGCGTCGAGTTCGTCGGGCGCGATGATGATGTAGCGGTTCTTCTCGATCTCGTAGCCCTTCACCAGATCCTTGCGCTCGACCGGCCCGGTGTCGGGATCGGTCGGCACCATGCGGATGCGATTGTTGGTTTCCGGATTGAGCAGATGGAAGGAGATGTCGTTGGTGCGCGAGGTCGCGTTGAACAGCGCCACCGGACACGAGACCAGCGACAGGCGGAGATGGCCCTGCCAAATCGGGCGGCTGCTGAGCTTGGCCTCGCCGCGCTCCAGACTGGGCAATGCGGCGCTGTGTGTCGCGCGCTTGACTGCCTTTTTCTTCCCCTTCGTCGCCATGTCGCCCTCGCAAATCCGAAACCAGCGTCCGGTGACTAGGTGCCCGCGCCGGATGCTGCCGCGAGCGCCTGTACCGGCCTTGTCCCCAGTATCGCACGGATGCGGCACGTTTTCCCACGCCCGGTGAGCGGAATGCCGTCGGAAGCATCGATTTCGCTACCATCGACCAGAACATCGATGAGATCGGTTCCCGGACCGTTCTCGACCATGATCTGGAAGGTCGTGCCATTGCGCCGGATCGTGGCTTCGAATCCGGGCCAACCGCGCGGGATGGTCGGACTGAGGAACAAGCGGTCGCCGCGCAGCCGGATGCCGAGGATGTATTCGATGACCGTCCGGTACATCCATCCGCCGGCGCCGGTGTACCAGGTCCAGCCACCGCGCCCCGCATTCGGCGCTTCGGAATAGACGTCGCCGCAGGCGACATAGGGTTCGACGCGATAGCGCTCCGCTTCGGCGCGCGTGCGCGCGTGGTTGACGGGATTGATCATCGCGAACAGATCGCGCGCGCGGTCGCCGTTGCCCATCATCGCGAACGCAATGATGCTCCACAACACGCCGTGGGTATATTGCCCGCCATTCTCCCGGATGCCGGGCGGATAGCCCTTGATATAGCCCGGATCGTGAAGACTCGCCGCAAATGGCGGCGTGAACAGCGCCATCAAATGATCGTCGGGCCGCACGAGATATTTGTCGACCGCTTCCATGGCGCGCGCGGCCCGATCCGGCGGCGCCACGCGGGAGATTACGGCCCACGCCTGTGCGATGGAATCGATGCGGCACTCGCGATTGGTCGCAGAGCCGAGCGCGAAGCCGTCATCGAAATAGGCGCGGCGATACCACGCCCCATCCCAGCCATGCGTTTCGAGCGCCTCGCGCAGCGCCGCCATGCGCACCATCCAGTTCGCAACGCGTGCAAAATCGCGCCGCTGCTCGGCGATCCGCACGAACCGTGCGAGCGATTCATGCAGGAACCAGCCAAGCCACACGCTTTCGCCTTTGCCCTGTTCACCGACACGGTTCATGCCGTCATTCCAGTCGCCGGTACCCATCAACGGAAGTCCATGCACGCCGGCCGCGAGCGATGCATCCAGTGCGAGCGCGCAATGCTCATAAAGTGTGGCGGTCTGATCGGAATGTTCGGGCAGGAAGAACGCCTCGTGCTCGCCATCGTGCAACACGGGGCCTGCGAGGAACGCGATCTGCTCATCGAGAATCGCCCCGTCGCCGGTCACATCGACATAGTGCGATGTGATGAAGGCAAGCCACGATTTGTCGTCGGAAATGCGCGTTCGGATACCCTTGCCGCTTTCCGGCAGCCACCAATGCTGCACGTCGCCTTCCGGAAACTGCCGTCCGGCCGCGCGCAGCACCTGTTCGCGCGCGAGAGCTGGCTGACAGTGGCAGAGCGCCATGCTGTCCTGCAGCTGATCGCGGAAGCCATAAGCGCCCGACACTTGATAGAACCCGGCGCGCGCCCACATCCGGCATGCGAGGGTCTGATAGAGTAGCCAGCGATTGACGAGCAGATCTGTCGCGACGTCTGGGGTGCGCACTTCTATCCCGCCGAGCGTCTCATCCCAGAAGCGCTCGACCTCGGCGAAGACGTCATCGAGATTGGCCGTACGATATTTCTGCACGAGCGCGCGGGCCGTATCCTTGTCGGCCGCCTGTCCGAACAGGAGCACAAACTCGATTTCTTCCCCGGCGGCGAGCGTGATCTGCGTCTGCTGCACCGAACAGGAGTCGAAACCCGCGCCTGCGCGGCCCGACAGCGGATCGTCGTTCAGAAGGGCAGCCGGACATTCCTTCCGGCCATTGCGTCCCAGGAATTCGCGCCGGTCACCGGTCCATTTCGTCTGCTTGCCGGCCATATCGGCAAAGACGACCCGGTTGCCGAATTCGGCGCTCGCTGGATTGCGCGCGGTCAGCACGTGTGTGATGGGATCGACTTCGGTCACGATAAATGGTTGTGCTGCAGCGCGCGTCTGCCCGAGCACCAGATCGGCGAAATGGGTGATGGCCAGACGCCGCGCGCGTCCCGAACGGTTGGCGATCTTCAGGCGCGATATGCGTAATGGGTCTTCCAGCGGCACAAATTGCAGAAGGTCGAGCGCGATGCCGCGTCCGCTGGTCTCGAACCGGCAATAGCCCTGGCCGTGGCGCGCGACGTAGCTCATCGCCGGATCCGCAACGGGCGAGGCGGTCGCGGACCACAGATCGCCGGTCTGAAGATCGTTCAGATAGATCGCATCCCCGCTCTCATTGCTGACCGGATCGTTCGACCACGGCGTGATGCGGTTCTGCTGGCTGTTGAGCGCCCAGCAGAAGCCGGCGCCCTCGGCCGATGCCTGGAAGCCGAACTGGGGATTGGCAACGACGTTGACCCAGGGCGCGGGCGTAGGCTGAGTGTTGTCGACCGCGACCACATATTCGCGGCCGTCCGCACTGAACCCGCCGTAGCCGTTGAAGAACTGAAGCCCCGATGGATTGAAGGCCTCGGGAGGCGTCTTGCTGGGCACGGGCTCGTAGGTTGGCGGCGCCTTGCTGTTCTTTTCCGGCGCGAGGAGCGGCGCAAGCTGATCGACCAGCGTCCCACGGCGGGCATTCAGGTCGATCCGCGCGGCGGCGCGCAGTGCCAGCACCGCATCGCGCCCAACGAGATCGGCGCGCAGCATGTGATTGCGCCCCGGTGTGGACGCTGCTCCCTGATCGGCCATCCGCACGATGTTGTCCAGCGCCCGTTGCAGGTCCTGGGCGTAGGAGGCTGGGCGCTCATTGAGAATGACGAGGTCCACGCTGAGACCGCGCATCCGCCAGTAATCATGTGCCCGCAACATCTGGCGCACGAAGGCAATATCGTCTTCGTCACTGACGCGAACGAGAACGATGGGAATGTCGCCCGAAATTCCAAACGGCCAGAGCGCGGTTTGCGCCGGCTGCGAATGCTCGAGGATTTCCCGCCCGGCGCGTAACGCGGCGTCGGCATAGATCACGTAATTCGCGAGCAATTGGAAGTAATGCGAATCGTTGCCCACGAGGCCGAGGAACTGGATCTGCGATTGCGCGTGGGTGGCGGCCAGCGTCGCCGCGCGGTCGAACGCGATGGCATCCTTGTGACGATCGACAAGCCCCATGATGTTTTCGCGCGACTCCGCGGCCATCGTCCAGAACGCGATGGTGACCGTGCGGCCGCGCGGAATGCGCACGCGCCGCCGAAGACTGAAGACGGGGTCGAGGACGGGGCCGGCGGTGTTCGACAGCGGCCATCCGCCGGTGATCGCGGCAGCGGATTTCGCCGTCCTGTTGCGGCCGAGGAATTTGAACCGGTCTGTCTCGAACTGCACGTCGCCAACGGACTCGCCTTCGACGACGCTTAAATGCGCCGCCCAGATCTGCGCATCGGTCGGGCTTCGCGTCTGGCGCGTCGCGAGCAGCGCGCCGGTGTCGAAATCGTATTCCGTGCGGACGAACAGCTTGGAGAAGGCGGGGTGGGCGTCATCGTCCGTCGGACGCGCGAGCGCAAGCTCCATATAGGACGTGACCTCGATCTCGCGCAGCCGCGTTCCGCTGTTGGTGATCGAGATACGCCGGACTTCCACACAGTCTTCGGGCGACACGACGACGTCCATCATGGTGGTCAGCAGACTGTCGTGGCGTGTGATGGTGGCGCGGTCTTCGGAGAAGACGGCTTCGTAGCTGTCCGCGTCCTGACCGGCAGGCTGATAACCCGCCGACCAGACTTTGCCGCTGCGCAGGTCGCGCAGATAGATGAACGACCCCCAATGGTCGCGCGTGACGTCTTCCTGCCAGCGGTTGATGTTCATGCCCCGCCACTGGCTGTAGCCGCCGCCGGCCGCGGTGAGCATCACATTGTACTCGCCGTTGGAGAGCAGGTTCGTCCGCGGCACGAGCGTGTTCGGATTGCTGAATTTGCGTGGCGCGCGGGGAGCCGCATCGTAGACCGTGACCGCGCCAGTATTCATTTCCGGCGGCAGGCGAGCGACCGACACATCGCGCGGCATACGTTCCTGAAGCAGAAGCTCCGTCGCCTTGACCATCGGCTCCGCGTGGAACCGCTCGCGCATCTGGCCCTGGAAGATCGCGTCGGCAATCCCGAGAATCATCATGCCCTGGTGATGCGCCATGTAGGAGCGGATGACCGCGCAGGTGGCGTTCTCCGGCAGGCGTGCGCGCGTGTAATCGATCGCCTCGTACCAGCCGAAGACGCCGAGCGCGCCGAGACGCGTGAGCCGGTCGAGATTCTTGCGCGCCTCCCCAGGACGGATCATGGCCGCGAGGCCGGTGGCATAGGGCGCGATGACGGTGTTTTCGCCGAGGCCGCGCTTGATGCCGAGATCGGGAACGCCGAAACCCGAATATTGATAGTTTTGGCTCCGGTCGCGTGCGTTGAATTGCGATTCCGAAATGCCCCATGGAAGGCCGAGATCGGTGGCGTAGGCGATCTGCCGCCGCACGGCGACCTTGTTGCTCAAGGCCAGAAGGCTTCCGGTCGGTTCGTGCATGATGAGGGACGGCATCAGGTATTCGAACATCGATCCCGACCAGGACTGGAGCGCAGAGGCGCGGCCGAGCGGTGTCAGCGTGCGGCCGAGCCGGAACCAATGCCGTGTGGGAATGTCGCCCTTGGCGATGGCAAGGAAGCTCGCAAGCCGCGCTTCGGACGCGAGAAGATCGTAGACGCCGGTGTCGCGCCGCTCATCGTCCACGTTGAAGCCGATAGATAGCAGACTGCGGTCCTTGTCGAACAGGAACTCAAAAGTGGTCTCCTCCACGATCAGGCCGCAGTGCTCGGCGATCTTCTGCGCACGCGCGGCCAGATCGGCCTGGTCTATATCGACATCGCGGCGATGGCTCGCCGACCAGTTGGCGAGCGCTTGGACTGCTTCGATGAGAACCGGCTGCGCGCCGTCTTGTGCGGAAATAGCCGTCTTGAGGGTCTCCGCCTGGCTGTGGATTTCGTCCAGAGCAGCGGCATCGAACCCTTCGTCGTTTTCCTTAATCCAGGTTTCGAGATGCGTAAGCGCGCCGTGCAGCTTGGCATGTGACTCGCCGATCCGGCCCGCGGGTTTGGCAACGGTTTCGCGCAGCAGATTGAGCGTATCGCAAAATCCGGCATGGACATTCGCGCTGCGTGGCAGGTTCTTGATCTCGCCGCAGGCATTCTTGATCGCGATGAGATCGCCGATAAGATTTCCGCTGTCGACCGTCGAAACATAGCGCGGGTCGAGCGGCTGGAGGTTGCTTGTGTCGTACCAGTTGAGGAAATGGCCACGGAACCTGGAGAGCTTCTGCAAGGTCGCAAGCGTCTGTTCGAGCCGCTCCACGGTTTCCACCGTGCCGATCCAGCCGAAATCGCGCGCGGCGAGCACACTGCAGAGATAGAGGCCGATATTGGTGGGCGAGGTGCGGTGCGCGACGACCGGTTGCGGGTCTTCCTGGAAATTGTCCGGCGGCAGGAAGTTGTCTTCCGGCGTGACGAAGCGCTCGAAGAAGAGCCACGTCCGGCGTGCGGCAACGCGCAGAGCTTCGCGATCCGGCGGTGAAATCTGAAGATGCGGCTCAACGTCGGGCGCCTGGCTGGCCCAGCGTGCGGTCATCGGCGAGAACGCCCATAGTGCCAAGAACGGCGTCGCCACCGCGAGGTTCTCGAGCGAGCGCGTGGCGGCGACCGCCGCAAAAACCACGAGCGTGAACGCGATGCTTCCCACAAGCTGAAGCGTGAGCGCGCGAACCGAACCGTCGCGGCGATAAGCGCTGTGCGCGTACGTCACCCATTCGAGCAGGTTCTTGCCGCTGACGAACATGCGGAAGATCGAACGGAAGACGGCATCGACCGAAAGATATGCCACGCGCGCAAGGAATGAGATCGTGAACATCAACTGCGTAAAGGCAAGAATCGCATCGCGCGCGAGATTGCGGAAATGCGTCCTGCGCGAATAACCCGAGCGCCGTGGTATGAGGCCCGCGAGCAGCGGAAGCAGTGGCGGCAACGCAACGACCGCAAGCATGAACATGGTCCAGATCTCGGCGGCGCGGACGGGAAGCAACCAGCCCAGGATCAGCGACAGCAGAAGCGCCGGCGCTGCGAGCGAACGGCGCAGATTGTCGATCATCTTCCAGCGCCCGAGCGCGGGGAGTTTTGGCTTTTGGACGTCGGAGTGTCTGGAGGTGCCGAATCCGAAGATCCACGGCAGCAACTGCCAGTCGCCACGCATCCAGCGGTGCTGACGCTGCAGCTCCACGTCGTAGCGTGTGGGAAATTCCTCCACGAGCTCGACATCGGACGCAAGGGCGGCGCGCGCAAACGTGCCTTCGAGAAGATCGTGGCTAAGGACGGCATTGTCGGGAATGCGCCGGTCGAGCGCGCGCTCGAACGCGTCGACATCGTAGATGCCCTTGCCGACATAGGAGCCTTCTGCGAAGAGATCCTGATAGACGTCGGAGACCGCGAAGGCGTAGGGATCGAGCCCGTTCGGTCCCGAGAACGCCCACTGGAACAGCGAGCTTTCGGTGCCGATCGGAAGGCTGGGCGTCACGCGCGGCTGCAGGATGCCATGGCCGGCGATCACGGAGCCTGTGACAGGATCGAGTTCCGGCGCGTTCAACTTATGCGCCATCTTGCCGATCAGACGCCGCGCCGCGCCGCGCGGCATGCGCGTATCGGCGTCGAGGGTGATGACGTAGCGCACGTTCTTCGGAAGCTTTGCGAAAGCGTCGTCGAGATCGAGGAAGCTCGTATCCCGCGCGCCGCGCAGCACGCGGTTGAGTTCGTGAATCTTGCCACGCTTGCGCTCCCATCCCATCCATTTGCCCTGCGCGGCGTTCCATTGCCGGCGGCGATGCAGGAGCAAAAACAGCGGCTGCCCCTCGGCGTAGCGGGCGTTTAGCGTCTTGATGCGTTCCCGCGCGAAGTCGAGCAGCGCCTGGTCCCGCGGGTTGGATTCCTCGTCGCTGTCGAGCCAGTCCGACAGCATCACAAAGACGAGACGCGCGTCGGAATTGGAAAGGTAGTGCACTTCCATGCGCTCGATCTGCTCGGCGATTTCGCTTTCCCGTGCGAGCAGCACCGGCACCACGAGGATCGTGCGCAACTCCTCCGGCACGCCTTCCTTGAGCGACATCGCGGGCAGGCATTCGGGGCCCAGTCGCCGTGTCGCGGCGCGGTTGACGAGCGCAATGGCGAGTTCGGACGCCGGTATGAGCCCGACAATCGCAAGCAGAATCAGCCCGTGCCAGATGCGCACCTCCGATTCCAGCTTGAGCACGAAGATAAGAAGGGCGGCGGTCACAAGCGCGATAGCGCCGACATATCCTGCGAGGCCTGTCGCCGCGACCGCCCGGGTGCAGCGTTGGAGAAGCGACGGCCGGAATCCGATGCGCTTCTCAAACGCGCGTTCCCCACGCCCGATCAGATAGAAGCCAGGGTCGGCTTCGCGGGGGTTGCGGCTCGATTTTGCAGCACCTTGGCCCTCGCGCACGGCCGCCTGCGCAATCTGGATCTCGTCCATCGGTGCGCGGCGCGCGAGTTTCTCGACCGCGCGGCGATAGCGGTTGCGGGTGACGAAATCCATGCGCTCGAAATCGGGATATTGCGCAAAGGCACGATCGACGTAGCTCACGCTTTCGACGAAATCCGCCCAATCGATGTTGGAGATGAGGCGCATGGTGGTGATGATGTTGCGCACCGAGATGTCGTCGGCCGACTGCGCCTGATATTCGCCCTGGATGAGGACAGTGTTTCGGACGCCCGCACGCGTAAGTTCCCGCTCAATCTCGCGGAAGGCGAAATCGACGGTCGCGCCCTGATCGCGCAGGCGCTGCTCGAAGCGCGCGAGGAACGCCGGTGTGATGACCTGTTCCTTGAGCGCCGCGCCAGCCGCCAGCTCCGGCGGTTCTTCGCGCGCCACCGCTGCCATGATGGAATTGGCCACGCTGTCCGCGCGCTCGGCATCGGCCACGCGCGACACGACGGCGCTGATCAAACGCGAGAGATTGTCAACCAGCGTGAGGCGCAACGTGATCGCGATCGCCCACAGTTCGCCGATCTTGAGTGGCGAGACCTCCTGGTACGCGCGCACGAAGCGCTCGAGGCGATCATAGTCGAGCGCGCTGTCGGTGTGCGCAACCAGCGCCCAGGCGATGCCGTAAACCCGCGGATAGCCGGCGAGCGGACCATCGAGCATCTTGGGCAGCTCGCGATAGTAGCTCGCGGGCAGATCCTTCACGACTTCGCGAGTCTGTTCTTCGACGATATAGAAATTGTCGAGGAACCATTCGCCGGCAGAGGTTACGGGTTTGCCCGCGCGCGCGGAGGCCGCAAGCGCCCGGTACTCCTTGACCAGCAGCCGGCTGTTCTGCTTCACCCGGCGCGGCAACGAGACAGGCGCGGCCGTACGTCTGCCCGTTTTTTGGGCTTCGGCAAGACTCTTCGCATGCTGCTCAAGCCGTTCGGTGCTGAACAGCTCCGACCGGATGGGTTTTTTTACGCCCGAGTTTTGAAGTTCGATTTTCAAGAGACAGCAACCTACGCGCCCGCCTGACACAACCCGCAAGATGAACGCGAAAGCAGCGCAGAAGTTCCGTTCGGAACATCTTGCGAACAGCGCTCAGGGTTTGATCGTTGCGGCGTCGAGATGCGTGGTTGCCGTCGCTTTGATGTCGGCGGACGAACTTCCCAGACTCACGGAATAATCGCCCGCTGCGAGGCGCCACAGCTGTGTGTTTGTGTCGTATCGTGCCAGCAGCCGCGGATCGGCCGTGACGGAGAGATGACGGACCTCGCCCGGCTTGAGATCGGCCTTGCCCCAGCCGATCAGCCGTGCGACTTCGCTGCCATCGCGCGATGGTGGCGTGGCGTAAATTTGTGCCACTGCCTTGCCTACGATCTTCGAGGTGTTGCGCACATCGAACTCCGCGCTCAGCGTTGCGCCACCTTTAACACTGAGATTGGCGAAGTCGAACGTCGCATAGGAAAGCCCGAAGCCGAAGGGAAAAAGCGGCGTCTGCTTCTTCGCTTCGAACCAGCGATAGCCGACATTGGCGCCTTCGGGAAAGTTCATCGCCGGCGGTCCCAGCGTCGCCGGCGATATGGGCTGTTGCGGGAGCCCCGCGAGCGTGTGGCGCGGCAACTGGTCTTCGCTTACAGGGAACGTGATCGGCAAATGCCCGGAAGGATTGACGTCGCCGAAGAGGACACGTGCGAGCGCGACGGCGCCGCCGCTACCGGCATACCAGGCTTCGACCACCGCGCCCGGCTTTGCGATCCATGGCATGAGCACGGCGCCGCCGGTTTCGAGAACGACGATGGTGCGCGGATTGGCGCTCGCCACCGCGTCGATCAGCGCGTCCTGGTCGCCGGGGAGCGAAAGGTTCGGCACATCGGAACCTTCGCGCATCCATTGCCGCGCGAAGACGATCGCGACGTCCGCGCCCTGCGCGGCTTTCACGGCGCGCGCGATATCGCTGCCGTCGTCGAACTGAACTTGTGCGCGCGGCGCTTCGCTGCGGATCGCGGCAAGCGGCGAGGGTGGGTCGAACACGACACGATCCATGCTCACCTGCGGCTTCTTGCGGTCGATGAGTGCGGTGTAGCCGATCAGGATCTCATTGGTGCCGTCGCTGCCATTGGGAATGACCTGCGAGGAACCGCCGCCCGAGATCATGCCGATATCGGCCTGTGCGCCAATCAGGGCGATGCGCTGCGTGCCGGCCGCGAGCGGGAGCAGGTTCTTGTCGTTCTTGAGGAGCACGATACCTTCCTCGGCATCGCGTTGTGCGACCAGCGTATCGGCGGCGACGTCGATCGGGCCTTTCACCACCGGTGAATCGAACAGGCCTTTTGCGAACATCGTGCGCAGGATTCGGCGCACCATGTCGTGCAGCCGCGCCTCGGGCACTTCGCCCTTTGCCACCGCATCCTTCAGCGGATCGCCGAAATAGTCCCGCGCGTCGGAGCTGTTGGAGGATTCCTGGTCGAGGCCGAAATTGGCCGCTTCCACCGTGCTGTGCACCGCGCCCCAATCCGAGAGCACGAAACCCTTATAGCCCCAGTCGCCCTTCAGCACCCGGTTGAGCAGATAATTGTTCTCGCACGCATAGGCGCTGTTGATGCGGTTGTAGGCGCACATCACGGCACCCGGGTCGCCGTGTTCGATGGCGATCTCGAACGCGAGCAGGTCGCTTTCGCGCGCATCGGCCTCGTCGATCCGCGCATTGATGAGCGTGCGCAAAGTCTCCTGGTTGTTCAGGGCGTAATGCTTGGTGGTCGAGATGATGTGCTGGTCCTCGATGCCGCGGATCGACTCGCCGGACATGATGCCCGCGAGCAGCGGATCCTCCCCGACATATTCGAAGGTGCGCCCGCCGCGCGCTTCGCGGATCAGGTTCATGCCGCCTGCGAGCAGTACGTTGAAGCCTTTGGCGCGGGCCTCGCGTGCGATCATCGCGCCCCCCTGGTAGGCCAGATCGGCGTTCCAGGTCGCAGCCGTCAGTTCGCTCGACGGCAACGCGGTTGCGGTATCGCCCGGACGCATATGGCCGCCATTGGCGACGCCGAGGCTCGCATCGGATTCGGCGAGAGCGGGGATGCCCAGCCGCGGAATGCCCGGAACGTACCCTGCCGAATTCGGAAGCTCTGCGCGCATCGCTTCCGGCTGCATGCGATAGGTGCGATTCGGCACATAGATGCCGAGATAGCCATGGACGAGGGTGAGTTCTTCGTCGCGCGTCAGCTGCGGCTGGAGCAGGGCGGTGCGCTGGTCGGGCGAGAGCGCCGTGTTCATCCACGGCGGTACAGGCGCCGGAAGCTGGATTTGCGGCTGCGCCACGGCAGGGCCCGCGCACAGCGCCAGAAGCATCGCGCCCGCGCAAACCCTCTTCATGGTGATGCCCCAGGCCCGTGATGAATTCATCGGGCTGAGCGGTATCACATCGCCGCGCCGGACGAAAAGGCGCCTCAGGCTTGGCGCGATGTGGGGATGGCGGGCGGGTCACGCCCCGCCTCCCCGGCGTGCGTCAGACGAAAATGCGGTAGGCGACAGTCTCGCCGTCCGGCTTCTTCAGGGAAAATTCCGCGCCTTTTTCATGCTCGTCGACGAGGGCTTCGAACAGGCGAAGCGCGTTGCGGATGACCTCCGCATAGGACGCGGCTTCGGTGCGGTCCTTCAGCCGCTGCAGCCGGTCCATCGCCTGGGGCGGCATTTCGAGCTGGACGCGCGTCGTCGCGCGTTCGCCGTTCTCGGCGCCATTCGCTTCGGGCGGCGCGCCGTAGCGGCCGCGGCCATGGCGGGACCGGTGATGATGAGCGTGCATGTGTTCTCCTAGTTGGATGGTGGTGTACGCAGCCCGCCGGGATTGGCATTCGGCGAAAAGTCGAAGCCGTGGCGATGGCCGAAATAAAGGACGCCGAGGACGACTGCGCCGAACGCCACAAAGACGATGTGGGTGAACGCGAAGATCACGAGCCCCGCGAGCGCGAGCGCCGCCAGGATCTTGATCAGGTGCGGCGGGCCGAACACGGGATGGCCATCGCCACCTCCGAACCAGCCACGATGATGATGCCGGTGCCAGTCGCCCTGCGGACAGTTCTCCGCCGCCTCCGGCTTCCCGTCATCGACCGGAAAATCCTCGCCAACACCCACGCCAAGCTTGGCCATTCAGGCCTCCTTTGATGATATACAAGTGATATATCATCAAATAACAATCAAATGTCAAGGCGGGGGCACTGTCTCAGTTTGAATTTTTCTCGCGCTTTGGCTTCCGGCTCATGATCTGCAATACCAAGCAGGCGACGGAACTGAGTGCCACGGCTGCCCAGCCATACACCGCCAAAGCCAACGACAGTCCGGGATCGATGAGTCTGGCCATGCCGAGTGCGAGGCCGGATAGAGAAATTACCATACTGACCGCGAGGCAGTACCGGGCAATCCAGAGTGCTGACATGGCTTATGCAGCCTGTTTCTTGTACGGCCCGCGCGGGCCGGGAGCCGGGGGCGCGAGCATCCATCAGCGCCACGATATCAGACATTTCCCAAAGGCGTGTCTCGATACCAGCGGCCATCGCGGGAGAGACGCAAAGCGATGTGATGCTTCACGAAATTGTAGAACATGAAGTACAGGGCCAGCATGTGAAGGTGGTTCGCGGCCTTCTTGCTATGCGCAGCAGTCAACCGCGTGAAGCGGCGCATATGGTGGCGCCCCGGCATTTGCACTGGTGCGCGTAAGGTGCCTGTGTATGGCCTTCCTGATCGCGCGCACGTCTCGACTTCCTATGTGGAGTCGCACAATCAGAAAATGCGCCAGAACATGCGCCGCTTCACACGCCTGACCGCCGGTCACTCCAAGAAGTTCGCCAACCATGTCCACATGGTCAGCCTCTACACGGTCTGGTTCAATTTCGTGAAGGTGAGCACGACCACGAAGGTTTCGCCCGCGATGGCGTCCGGTATCGAAACCCGCCTCTGGGATATCGCCGATCTAACCCGGCTGGTTGAGACTTACGAAGATCCGGCGCGAGTAACGTAACAATGACCGTCGAGAAATCTCTGCCAGTCGGCACCATCGTAAAGAGAATAACGGCCGACAACGGCAATTTGTACGCCGATATCATCGCTAGGGCGGACTGTGGCTATCAGGCAGTAGCTTTCCATAAGGACTCGAATGACGCCCGCAATTGGATGTCACCGGCGGTGTCGGGAATCTATGCCAACGCAGAAGAAGCCGAGGAAGCGGCCCTAGCGATTTTCAAACTGTAACAGTGCCCGCCCCTTGGCACTGTTACAGTTTGAAATAGCCGCCTAGCGTCAAGGCCAACGCGACGGTTCCTATAATCACTAGGGCCGTACCAAATGTTCTTGTGACGGGGAGCCAAGTTGCTGGAGGCAAGCGCCGCTGCTTCCAGACATATACGCTGCTCCAAGGAAGTTGGTCGTGCCAAGCCCGCAGGCCGTCTGGCTTGAACAGACAAATGAGGCCGAACGCCAGGATGATAGCTGCAAGCAATATCATGTCGTGCCTTCCGGCGGGCTGCTAGGCGCGGACTTTCAGCGAGTCCTCATGGGCCTTAATGAGCTTGGATCGATCATATCCCAGAGGCGGGTTTCGAAACCGGACGCCATGGCGAGCAAACTTTCGTGGTCGTGCTGACTTTCACGAAATTGAACCAGACCGTGTAGAGCGGCAGGGCGCTTTCGCCCTTAGGACCTCTTGGCACGGGTCAGCTCCTCAAACTGTTCTTGAGACAACGCACGGGCAACCTCTTCGAGCGCCTTCTCGTACTCGCGAGTTGCGGGGGCGACCGTTCTGCCCGTATGCGAAACACCAAAGCCTGAAGCCCGTAGGGCCTCGATCCGCGCCGCAAATTCGGCTCTACCAGCCTTCTTACGTTTCGACGCGCTCACAAGGGCCGCAGTCCGGGCTACCTTCCGACCCTAGTCCAGCCTCCGAAACCCGGCAAATCCCATCACTTTTCAAACCGGTGCCACGGGGGAAAGGGTTTCTCGTTTTCGCGCTCGCACAAAAATCTCCGGCCGAAATAGCAAATGAGGCTAATGGCTTGGTTGGGGAAATGTTCGATAGGGAACAAAACTGCCTCGTCGGAATTCCTATCCGGTTGAGGGCGGGATCAGCCGTGAGCGTTGAAGCCGAGAGTCAATCGCCGGAAGAGCGCGCCGCGCGATATCTCGCCAAGGCGGAGCAGGCGCGGGTCATGGCTTCGCAGACGTCCGACCCGCTGATGCTGGAGGCTTTCAAAAAGCTGGCCGCGGAATGGGAATATCTGGCGGCCCACACGCTGAAGCCGCACCCATAGCCGCAGCGGCGCGGTCGAAAAGGGGTTTTCAGGCTGCCGGTTTCTTGCGGACCCGTTTCGGCTTTTTGGGCTCGGGCGGGAGTTTTGCGGCCGCCTCCCTGTCTGCTGCCTCTTTGGCCAGCCTCAGGGCCTTGAGTCGTGCAGTCTTGGCTTCGACCGCTGCGCGTTCTTTCTCGATGATGTCCCTGACGGTCTGCTCGCGTTGCTCGGAGGCGGTGAACACCGCGTCTGCGCCGGTTCGGGTCTTGTTTGCCATGGAGCACCGTAGCCTGGTTGGAGTTGCGCCGGTTCGGACAAGCATCAGGGCATGATTCGAGGCGGATCAATCTCATCACAGTTGTTGCAGACAATGATATGGCGGACGCCGGGAAGGCGTCCCTCTTCGACATGGAACCCATCGGACAATCTCAGCAGCTCGCGGTCCGCACCCTCGCCGCGCCAGACGACTTCGCCCGCCTGGCCGCAATGCGGACAGCCGAAACTGACATGCTTTTGCCCTGCCATTCGAACCGTCACCCGCCGGTATGGCTTTCATTATAGCAGGGCGTCGGTTTCCCGGATCCCTCATCAAAGGCTATCGCGCCGTCGGCTTGGGGTAGCTTCCGAAACGGTTGCCTCGGAATTTCAGCGAAAACGTAAGCAAGTTTTCAAAACCGGAACGGCGACCGTGGCCCCGACCGTGGCGGGCCTGCATCGCCCACACGAAATTCGCAATATCGCAAAGGAACTTACCGCATTGCGGGAACGCTCTTCGGTCGGATTGCATTTCTTCCTTATGGAGTTTTGCCCACAAGCCGAAATCAACCAGCTGCTCGTCAAGGCGGGCAGGCTAAGGCGTGCCGCAACCTCGACATCGCTGGCCGAATATCGCGGGATGATGCTCAGAGTGGCACGGGAACTCGAGGCCAAGGCCGCTGCCATCGAGGTCGAAACGGAACGATACAGGCAGCATTGAGCGGTCTTTCACCTCCCCACAGAGGGGGGAGGTGAAGTTTACAGTGCGCGTTCGTCGACGATCTTCTCATAGGCCGCATTGATGGCGGCAAGCTTGTCGGTGGCGAGTTGCACGAATTCCGGCGGCACGCCACGGCCCATCATGCGGTCGGGATGGTTCTCGCGCACCAGCATCCGGTAGGTTTGCTTGATCTCGTCATTGCTCGCGTCATAGGCGACGCCGAGCACGACATAGGGATCGGCCGCATCGGGTGCGAAATGACTGGCGCGGATGCGGCGGAACTCGTTGGGCGCGAAGCCGAAGATGTCGGCCACGCGCTCCAAGAAGGCCTGCTCGCCAGGATGCAGCACGCCGTCGGCCTTCGCGATCTCAAATAGGCCGTCGAGGATATCTTCGAGCAGGGCGGGGTTGCCGGCATACAGCTTGGCGATCTGGCCTGCATAGGCCTCGTAGCCCGCGGTGTCGCCACGCGCCATGTTGAAGACGCGGCGCACATTGGCGGCTTCTTCGGAATCCACGCGGAACAGGCGCTCGAAAACGCGCACCTCGTCCTCCGTCACGATGCCGTCGGCCTTCGCCATCTTGGCCGCGAGCCCGATCATCGCGATGGTGAAGAGATTCTCCGGGCTTGCGGAGAACAGGCCGCCAAGCGCCGAACGCAGCGCGCCGCCGCTGCGCACCAGGCCTGCGGCCGCGCCGCCCAGTTTCCCCCAGATGGACATAGCCGAAAGCTCTAGGCCAATCTGGGCGCAATTGCGGCGCGACAAAAGGGCACCGTTGGCTCCTCCGGGATTTGAATACGGTCCATGAGCACGTGGAATTTCTACATCGACCGCGGCGGCACGTTCACCGATGTGGTGGCCGAGTCGCCGGAAGGGCGATTGTCGACGCTGAAGCTGCTCTCCGACAGCACGGCCTATGACGATGCGGCGCTGGAAGGCATCCGGCGCACGCTCGGTGTCGCCACCAATGCGCCGATCCCGTCCGGCCGTATTGGCGAGCTTCGGATGGGAACGACGGTCGCGACCAATGCGCTGCTCGAACGGAAGGGCGAACCCACCGTGCTCGTCACCACGCGCGGCTTCGCCGATCAGCTGCGCATCGGCAACCAGAACCGGCCGAAGCTGTTCGCGCTGAAGATCGAACTGCCGGACATGCTGTACACGCGCGTGATCGAAGCCGATGAGCGCGTGACGGCCGAGGGCGAAGTCCTTCAGGCCCTGGATGAACGGAAACTGCGCCACGATCTGGAGAAAGTCCGCGCGGAGGGGATTACCGCCTGCGCGATCCTGTTCCTGCACGGTTATCGCCATCCCGCGCACGAGACGCGCGCGGCCGAAATCGCGCGCGAGGCAGGCTTCGCGCAGATCTCTACCAGCCATGAAACCGCGGCGCTGCCGAAGTTTGTCTCGCGGGGCGATACCACCGTCGCCGACGCGTATCTCTCGCCCGTGCTCACCCGCTACACCGCGCGGATCGCGCAGGCGCTGGGCGAGGGCCCACGGTTGTTCTTCATGACATCGAATGGCGGACTGAGCAGCCCGGCTTTCTTCCGCGGCAAGGATGCGATCCTGTCGGGGCCCGCGGGGGGCGTCGTCGGCATGGCGGAGACCGCGCGCGAAGCCGGTTTCGATCATGTCATCGGCTTTGACATGGGCGGCACCTCCACCGACGTCGCGCGCTTCGATGGCGCCTACGAACGCGTCTACGAGACCGAGGTCGCGGGCGTTCGCCTGCGCACGCCGATGATGGCGATCCACACGGTTGCGGCCGGGGGAGGCTCGATCCTGCACTATGACGGTGCGCGCTTCCGCGTCGGCCCGGATTCCGCCGGTGCCGTGCCGGGTCCGAAAGCCTATCGCGGCGGCGGACCGCTCACCGTCACCGACGCCAATGTCATGGTGGGCAAGTTGCGGCCTGACCTGTTCCCGAAGATTTTCGGACCCGATGGCGACCAGCCCCTCGACGACGTCGCGGTGCGCGAGGCCTTTGCCGCACTCGCACGCGAAACCGGGCGCACACCGGAAGACGTCGCGGACGGCTTCATTCGCATCGCGGTCGAGAACATGGCCAATGCGATCAAGAAAATCTCGGTCGCGAAGGGTTACGACGCGCGGAGTTATGCCCTCAATTGCTTCGGTGGCGCGGGCGGCCAGCATGCCTGCCTCGTCGCCGATGCGCTCGGCATGTCGACGGTGATGATCCATCCGCTGTCGAGTCTCTTGTCGGCCTACGGCATGAAGCTCGCAACCTTGCGCAGCGTGCGGCAGAAGGCTGTGGGATTGCCGTTGGACGAGACCGTTCTAATAGATCTCCAAAATCTCTCGGGCGATCTCGGGGGGCTGACTGCTCTCGATATCGCTGTGCAGGGTGGCCAGAACATCCACGTCGAGACCAAGGTTCACCTCCGCTACGACGGCAGCGACACCGCGCTCGCCGTTCCGGTTTCGAGTCTGGACGAAATGACGGCGGCCTTCACGGCCACCCACGCACGCCAGTTCGGCTTCGGCTTCGAAGGCCGTGCGCTGATCGTGGAGTCGATGGAGGTGGAGGCATCAAGCGCCGCTCACAATCCTCCCCCGTTTACGGGGGAGGGGGACCGCGAAGCGGTGGAGGGGGCGGGTGCAGAGTCGGGGCCCCCCCGCTTCGCTTCGCTCAGCACCTCCCCCGTGAACGGGGGAGGATTTTCGAGTGCGCGCTTTTTCTCCCACGGTACTTGGCACGATGCGCCCGTCTATCGCACCGGAGCGATTGCGGCAGGCACGACCATCGACGGCCCGGCACTTCTGATCGAGCCGCATCAGACCATCGTGGTCGAGCCCGGCTGGCGCGCGGAGACGAAGCCGTCGCGCACCATGATCCTGACGCGAACCGGCGAACGCGCGGCGCCACGCGCGGGAACCGACGCCGATCCGGTTCTGCTTGAAGTCTTCGCCAATCTGTTCATGGCGATCGCAGAAGAGATGGGTGTCACGCTGCAGAACACCGCTGCCAGCGTGAACATCAAGGAGCGGCTCGATTTTTCCTGTGCGATGTTCGACGGCGAGGGCGCGCTGATCGCGAACGCTCCGCATATGCCGGTGCATCTGGGTTCGATGGGCGATTGCGTCACTGCGATCATGCGCAAGCATCCCGACATGCGCGAAGGCGACGTGTTCGTCACCAATGCGCCTTACGATGGCGGCACGCATCTGCCGGATATCACGGTGGTGATGCCCGTGTTCGTCGACGGCGTGCGATCCTTCTTCGTCGCGAGCCGCGGCCATCACGCCGATATCGGGGGCATCACGCCCGGCTCCATGCCGCCCTTCTCAAAGGACATTGCCGAGGAAGGCATCCTGTTCGACGGCATCCGCATGGTGCAGGACGGCGTGTTCGACCAAGCCGCGGTGCAAACGGTGCTCGGCAGCGGCGCATGGCCCGCGCGCAATCCGGCGCAGAATATCGCCGACCTGAGGGCGCAGGCCGCGGCGTGCGCAAAAGGTGCGGAAGAATTGAAACGCATCTCGGCGTTTCATGGCGGCGATGTCGTGACCGCTTACATGCACCATGTGCAGGACAATGCTGAGGAAGCCGTGCGCCGCGTCATCGGCGCTTTGCAGGACTGTGTGTTCGAGATGCCGATGGACGGCGGCATGACGATCCGGGTGGCGGTAACGGTGGATCGCACAGAACGCTCCGCCCGCATCGATTTCACCGGTACGAGCCCGCAGCAGGAGAACAATTTCAACGCGCCGGGATCGGTGACCAAGGCTGCGGTTCTCTATGTCTTCCGCTGCCTCGTCCACAGCGATATCCCCATGAACGCGGGATGTCTCAGGCCGCTGGAAATCGTCGTGCCGGAACGCTCACTGCTCAACCCGCTTCCGCCCGGCGCCGTCGCGGCCGGCAATGTCGAGACCAGCCAGGCCGTGGTCGATGCGCTATTCGGATGTTTGGGTGTTCTCGCGGCCAGTCAGGGCACGATGAACAACGTCACCTTCGGCAATGCACGCCATCAGTACTATGAGACGATCTGCGGCGGCGCAGGCGCGGGCCGCGATTTCGACGGCACCTCCGCCGTGCACACCCACATGACCAATTCGCGCCTCACCGATCCGGAAATTCTGGAGACACGCTATCCCGTGCTTGTCGAAGCGTTCGGCATACGGCAGGGCTCGGGCGGCGCGGGCGCGCACAAGGGCGGCGATGGCGCGCGCCGCCGCATTCGTTTTCGCGAAGCGATGACCGCCGCGATCCTTTCTACGCGCCGCGAAACTGCGCCATTCGGTCTTGAAGGCGGCAGCGACGGCGCGAAAGGGATCAACACGCTTGTCCGGCGGGATGGCTCCCGCATTCCGCTTAAAGGCCGCGACGAAGTCGAGGTCGAACCCGGTGACGTCCTCGAAATCGAAACCCCGGGCGGTGGCGGGTTTGGGACGGCGTGAGTCCGCCGGTCAATGCGGTGTAGTCGTTGCAGCTGGCGGGGCTGTAGCTGTTGCAGCAGACGGAGATGTATCCCGTGTGGCGGAAGCAGCGGACACATACATCCTCTTTTCCCGATTGGCGAAGTAGACGTGAAGCTGCCGCAGAATGCCCATGCCGAGGATGGTCTCCCGAAACTTTGAATCGTGCTCGGGCACCAACATGATGTCGGGATTGTTCACGGTCACGCCAGAGAACGTGAGCGTCTTGAAGGGGTATTTGTAGGCGTGCCCAAAACTGTGTTGGCCCTGATCCTTCAGATCAGGCGATTTCGGATCGATGTTAAAGACGTCCTCGGCAGTTTCGAGGGCCATGATCGAACGTGAGGCGCCGGTATCTATTCTGGCGTCCACATCCTGACCGTCGAGCTTTACAGGCACACGGATGTGGCCGCTGTCGTCTCGCCGGAAACCGACAACTGCGTAATCGTCGGTCCAGTATACGACGCGGCCGTCACAATGATCTGTCGAGAACAGGCTGAACTTGGCATTGGCAAAATCGAAATCGACATCGTAGTGGTTGAGGACATCGGGCGCCAATGTCCCGCCGATTCCCTGCGGCAACAAGCCGTCCGGCATCACGAGAAACTGTGTCCGGTTCGCTGTAAGCCGGCCAAGCTTGATGTCTTTGGCACCAACAAATTGCGTAATCTTTTTGCCTCCGAACATCATGAAATAGGCGCCCATAAGTGACCCTTTGCGCAGTCCGAGTTCGGTCACAATCGAGTCGTTGAGACTCGAGTAGATGCCACCGGTATCGACAAGGAGGTTCACATCCTTTCCGGAGATCGACATGGGCACGTTGACCCCACCGGCCGCGTCAATCGTCATGTCGATCGAGGTGAGCCGATAGAGATGGCAGTCGTCGGCGGCCAAGATAGGGGTCGCGAACAGAAGGGCCAGGGATGCAGCTACGGGAATGCGAAACGATCTCATGGAAGATTCCTCAGTTCGTAACGCGCTTGCCTGGCTTCGATGAAGCGTGGTGGACAATGTGTGGCAGCATCCTGTAACAGCGGCCGGGCGCTGGCGGCGTCAGCGTATGCGAGATGCCATTCGGCCACGTAATAGTTGGCTTCGCACTCGCGTCCGACGCGGCTATCGGCCGCTCCACGCGCAACGGCCGCTGAAATATCCTCGACTTTGGCTTTGCCGGCGTAGAGCGCCAGCAACGGAGCAGGCCAGTCATCCGAGTCGAAATCGTCGATATCGCGCATCGCGACTTTGGGATCGAGCATGCCGCCCCGCAGCCTGGCCATCTCCAGCCACAGCACGCCATAAGCGTATTTGGGCCGGCGGCCGACATAGGAAATGAGATCGTCGGCAGCGGCGCGGTAGTTTCCTGTGGTGAAGTGAAGGCGCGCTCGCTCCCAATATATCTCTGGATCGGCCTTCCCATTGAGTGTGGACATCTCCGCGAGTGCCACGTCGAATTTCTCGAGGCAGATTGCGGCGTCGGCGTGCAGCTCGACCGCGGTCAGATCGTCTGGCTTGAGTTTCAGCGAGCTGTCGAGATCAGCAAGCGCCAGATCGCATTTCTGCTTGTGCAGATAAGCTTCGCCGCGGCCACGATAGGCTGCGGGGAGCAGTGCCTTGCTGAGATCGCTCGCACCGATTGCGGCGGTGAATGACGCGATTGCCCGGTCGCTGTCGCCGACGTTGTTGGCGCCTACCCCTTGGGCAAAGTCATCGTAGGCGGCGGCACGGCAAAGTTCTACCGTTCCGAACCACGCCAGGCATATCAGCAGTATCTGCTTCATTGTCGCCCCCCAAATAGAATAGGGCACGACAACTTCCGGTACAATCGGCCCCCCGGGGCACTTATTGAATCATGTGTTGCTACGCGGCGTTCCTGGTGCGTGGATCGTAGTTGAGGATCGGACCGAGCCAGCGTTCGGTTTCGTCCACGCTCATGCCCTTGCGGCGGGCATAGTCTTCGACCTGGTCGCGCTCGATCTTGCCGATGCCGAAATAGCGCGCGTCGGGGTGCGAGAAATAGAAGCCCGAGACCGACGAACCCGGCCACATCGCGTAGCTTTCGGTGAGCTTGATGCCCGCACGCGCCTCGGCGTCTAGCAGCTTGAACAGCGTGCCCTTCTCGGTGTGGTCGGGTTGAGCCGGATAACCAGGTGCGGGGCGGATGCCGCGATAGGATTCCGCAACCAGCTGGTCGTTGGCGAGGTTCTCATCCGGCGCATAAGCCCAGAATTCCTTGCGCACGCGCTCATGCAACCGCTCGGCGAAGGCTTCGGCGAGGCGGTCGGCCAGCGCGCGCAGCAGGATCGCATTGTAGTCGTCATGTGCCGCTTCAAAGGCTTTGACATGCGGCTCTTCACCCAGCCCCGCGGTGACCGCAAAGCCGCCGATGAAATCGGGCGTGCCCTTGGGCGCGATGAAATCGGCGAGCGCCAGATTGGGCCGGCCTTGTTCGCGCGGCATCTGCTGGCGGAGCGTATGCAACGTGGCGATCGGAAACTTGCGCGCCTTGTCGCCGAAGAGAACGATATCGTCGCTGTCGGAATTCGCCGGCCAGAATCCGACGACGGCCTTTGCCGTCAGCCAGTTCTCTTCCACAATTTTCGCCAGCATCGTCTGCGCATCGGCGTACAGCCCGCGCGCTGCCGCACCGACCTTGTCGTCCTCCAGGATGGACGGAAACTGCCCCACGAGTTCCCAGGTGCGGAAGAACGGGGTCCAGTCGATATAGCGCGCGAGTTCGGCAAGATCGTAAGGCCCGTAGTTGCGCAGGCCCATGAAGGTGGGCACCGGCGGCGTGTAACTTGCCCAATCGAATTTCATCTTGTTGGCGCGGGCATCTGAGAGCGAGAGCCGCCGCGCCGGGCCGGTGCGTGCCGCGTGATTGCGCGCGACTTCCGCATATTCGCGCCGCACACCGGCGGCGAATTCCGTTCGCGCCGTCTTGCTCAGAAGATTGGAGGCGACGCCCACCGCGCGCGACGCATCGGCCACATAGATGGTCTGGCCCCGGCGATAGTTCGGATCGATCTTGACGGCCGTATGCACGCGGCTGGTCGTGGCGCCGCCGATGAGCAGCGGAATGTCGAAACCTTGCCGCTCCATCTCGGCCGCGACATGGCACATCTCATCGAGCGACGGCGTGATCAGGCCGGAAAGGCCGATGATGTTCGCATTCTGCTCGCGCGCGGTGTCGAGGATTTTCTGCGTTGGTGTCATCACGCCAAGATCGATGACCTCGTAACCGTTGCACTGCAGCACGACGCCGACGATGTTTTTGCCGATATCGTGTACGTCTCCCTTTACCGTCGCCATGACGATGCGGCCGGCGGGTTCCTTCGTCTGGTTCTTGGCCTGCTCCGCCTCCATGAAGGGAAACAGATGCGCGACCGCCTTCTTCATCACGCGCGCGGATTTGACCACCTGCGGCAGGAACATCTTGCCCGACCCGAACAGGTCGCCAACGACGTTCATGCCTGCCATCAGCGGACCTTCAATGACGTCGAGCGGGCGTGTCGCTGCGAGGCGCGCTTCCTCCGTATCCGCCAACACGAAGCTGTCGATGCCGTGGACCAAGGCGTGCGTGAGCCGCTCGTTCACCGGCAGCCCGCGCCACTCCGCATCTTCCACTTCCACGGCCGCGCCGTCGCGCTTATAGGTTTTGGCGAGATCGAGCAGCCGCTCTGTCGCGTCCGGCCGGCGATTGAAGAGTACGTCTTCGATACCTTCGCGCAGGGGGGTGGGAATGTCCTGATAAACGGTGAGCTGCCCCGCATTGACGATGCCCATGTCCATGCCCGCCTTGATGGCGTGGAACAGGAAGATGGAGTGCATCGCCTCGCGCACCGTGTCGTTGCCGCGAAACGAGAACGAGAAGTTCGACACGCCGCCGGAGACATGCGCGAACGGCAGTTCCTCGCGGATAGCGCGGGCCGCGTCGATGAAGGCCGCGCCATATTCGTTGTGCTCCTCGATGCCGGTCGCGACCGCGAAGATGTTGGGATCGAAGATGATGTCCTCGGGCGGGAACCCGACTCGGTTCACCAGGATGTCGTAGGCACGTTTGCAGATCGCGATCTTGCGTTCGCGCGTGTCGGCCTGGCCTTGTTCGTCGAACGCCATCACCACGACCGCGGCGCCATAGCGCAGGATCGCGCGCGCATGCGCGATAAAAATCTCCTCGCCTTCCTTCATCGAGATGGAATTGACGATGCCTTTGCCCTGCACGCATTTGAGGCCGGCCTCGATCACGCTCCATTTGGAGCTGTCGATCATCACCGGCACCTTGCTGATGTCAGGCTCGCCTGCGGCCATCAGCAGGAAACGCCGCATCGCGGCTTCGGAATCGAGCAGACCTTCGTCAACATTGATGTCGATGATCTGCGCGCCGTTCTCGACCTGGCCGCGCGCGATCTCTAGCCCGCCTTCGTAATTCTCGGCGGCGATCAGCTTGCGGAACTTGGCCGAGCCCGTGATGTTCGTGCGCTCGCCCATATTCACGAAATTCAGGTCCGGTGTGAGCGTGAAGGGTTCGAGGCCCGAAAGCCGCATGTAGCGCGGCTTCTCCGGAATCGTGCGCGGCACGACGCCTTCGACCGCCTCAGCGAACGCCTTGATATGCGCCGGCGTCGTACCGCAACAGCCGCCGATGATGTTGACGAGGCCGGAGCGCGCAAACTCGCCCATCAGGGACGCCATGTTCTCCGGCGTGTCGTCATAGCCCCCGAACTCGTTCGGCAGGCCGGCATTCGGGTGCGCGCTCGTAAGTGTGTCCGCAGCATTGGCAAGCTCGGCGAGGTAGGGACGCAGCTCCTTGGCGCCGAGTGCGCAGTTGAGCCCGACGGCGAACGGTTTGGCGTGGCGGATCGAATGCCAGAACGCTTCCGGTGTCTGGCCGGTCAGCGTACGGCCGGAGAGATCGGTGATCGTGCCGGAAATCCATACCGGCAGGCGTTCGCCCAATTCGTCGAACGCCTCTTCGATCGCGAAGATCGCGGCCTTGGCGTTGAGCGTGTCGAACACGGTCTCGACCATCAGGATGTCGGAACCGCCGCCGATCAATCCGCAGGCGGCCTCGAAATAGGTGCGCTTCAGATCGTCGAAGGTGATGTTGCGATAGGCGGGATCGTTGACGTCGGGCGAGATCGAGGCCGTACGGTTCGCAGGGCCGATCACGCCGGCCACGAGCCGGGGCCGCGACGAGGTGCTGACGGAATCGCAGATCTCGCGTGCCAGCCGCGCGCCTTCCTGGTTCAACTCCGCCACCAGATGCGCGAGCCCGTAATCGGCCTGCGAGGTTTCGGTGGACGTGAAGGTGTTGGTTTCGAGGATATCGGCGCCGGCCGCCAGATAGGCATGGCCGATCTCGCGCACGATGTCGGGCCGCGTCAGCGTCAGAAGATCGTTGTCGCCCTTGAGTTCGCTGGCGTGATCGGCAAAACGAGTGCCGCGAAACTCCGCCTCGCCGAGCTTGTAGCCCTGCATCATAACGCCCCATGCCCCGTCGAGCAGCAGGACGCGCTTTTTTGCTTCCTCTTTCAGCCAGGCGATGCGGGACGTGCGGTCGAAGCTCATGCCGTTTCCTTCGGCTGCAGGCCCAGGACGCGGCAGGACGCGTAGGTGAGGTCGGACTGGTTCAGCGTGTAAAAATGGAACTGGTCGAAGCCGAGGCGGTGCAACTCGGCCACCTGTTCGGTCATCACGGCGGCAGCGATGATGCGGCGGCTTTCGAGGTCGTTGTCGAGCCCGTCATAGAGACGCGTCAGCCATTGCGGCACGCGTGCGCCGCAGCGCTGCGCCATGCGCACGATGCCTTTGAAGTTCGTTGTCGGCATCATGCCCGGGATGATCGGCGCGGTTGTGCCCTGTGCCGCGGCGCGGTCGCGCATGCGCGCGATCAACTCGCTGTCGAAGCAGAACTGCGCGATCGCGCGCGACGCGCCGGCGTCGATCTTGCGGCGGAGCAGGGCAAGGTCGTGGTCGCGCGAGGGTGAATCCGGGTGGCGCTCGGGATAACACGACACGCTGATCTCGAAGGGTGCCACCTGGCGGATGCCTTCGATCATCTCGGGCGTCGAGGTGTAACCGTCCGCGTGCGGCGTGTAGGGACCGCTCATGTCCGGCATGTCGCCGCGCAACGCCACGATGTGGCGTACACCCGCGTCCCAGTAGCTCTTCGCGATCTCGTCGATTTCGCTCCGCGGCGACGACACGCAGGTCAGATGCGCTGCCGGTGACAGCGAGGTTTCCTGCACGATGCGCTTGACGGTGGCGTGGGTGCGCTCGCGCGTGGAGCCGCCCGCGCCGTAGGTGACGGAGACAAACGCCGGCGCCAGCGGTTCGAGGCGGCGGATCGCGCGCCACAATTGTTCTTCCGCCTCGTCGGTCCGCGGCGGCGAGAATTCGAACGACACCCGGATCGGCTTGTCTTCGGCGACGAGTTCTCGAAGGCTCATGCGGCCTCCTGACGGGCGCGCGCCGTATTCGCCGCAAGCCAGATCTTCACGGTGAGTTTTTCCTTTGAGCCCTTGTGCGGCGCGATGGCCTCGCTCGCGACCGGCTTGAGGCCGGCCGCCTGGAACCAGCCCTGCACCTCGCGGTCGGAGAAGCCGAGCCTGCGATGCGCGAAATCGTTGCGCAGGAATTCGAGGTCATGCGAAGCGAAATCGGCGATCAGAAGGCGCCCGCCCGTGCGCATCACGCGCGCCGCTTCGGCCACGGCCGCGCCGGGATCGTCGAGATAATGCAGAACCTGATGGAACAGCACCGCGTCGAAGCCGGTCAGCGCACCGCCATCCGGAAACGGCAGGCGGTAGGTGTCGCCCAGCCGGACCTGGCACTGCGCGATGTTGCCCTGCATCAGCCGGTCGCGCGCGATGGCGAGCATTTCCGGGCTCACATCGAGACCGACGGCGCGCTTCACATGCGGCGACAGCAGTTCGAGCATCCGTCCCGTGCCGGTACCGGCATCGAGCAGGTTCTCGATCGGCGCGCGCGCGATATGGCGCACGATCGCCGCTTCCACGTCCTTGTCCGGCGCGTGCAGCGCGCGGATGCGTTCCCATTCGGCGGCGTTGGCTTTGAAATAGGCGGCGGCTTCGGCGGCGCGTTCTTCGCGCACCGCGGCGAGCCGCTTCAGGTCGGCTTCGGCGGTGGCCGGTTCATGGCCTGCGAGGGTGGAAAGTGTCTGCCCCAGCTCGGCGCCGCGTCCGCTGTCGGCGGCGCGGTAGAACACCCAGCTGCCTTCCTTGAAGCGCTCGAGGAGTCCGGCGTCGCAGAGGAGCTTCAGATGGCGCGATACGCGGGGCTGGCTCTGGCCGACGATCTCGGTCAGTTCGCTGACGGTGAGTTCCGCCTGCCGGAGCAGGAGCAGGAGACGCAGTCGCGTCGGGTCCCCGGCGGCGCGCAGCATGGCAACGAGTCTGTACATGCCGACCATATAAACATATCTTTATATGATTATGCAATGGGACGAAGTGGGACGTTTGATCCGTTACGTGCGTTTAAGCGTAAGGCGGTTGCCGGACCGCGAGCCGGATGCCATGAACTTGCCACATCCCGCCCGGAGCATGTTCCGAATTAGGCCATTGCAAATATAGGATGCGAACGTGATGCGTGTGTCTTTCTTGTCATCTTTCGCCATGGCGCGCCGTGCGGTGCTGGCCGGGCTCCTGCTTCTTTTGCCGGCCGTAGCGGCGGCGCCCGCAGCAGCCGCGAATCCGGCCGAGGCGTTCGTGTCGGACAACATTCAGAAGGGTCTGCAGATCCTCAACAATCGCGGCCCGCAGCGCGCCGCCCAGTTCGAATCGTTCCTCGAAGGGCTGACGGACATCAACCGCATCGGCCGGTTCACGCTCGGCAACGCCCGGCGCACCGCGTCGCCGGCGGACGTTGCGGCGTTCGATGCGGCGTTCAAGGATTATGCGGTGGCGGTCTACCAGTCCCGCCTGTCGGCCTATTCCGGCCAGACCCTGAAGGTCACGGGTTCGGTCCAGAACCAGCCTGGCGATTTCACCGTCTCCACCGTGATTGTCGATCCCAGCGCGGACAAGAGCCAACAGCCGCTGACCGTCGGCTTCCGCGTCGTGACCGAGCAGGGCCGGATGGTCGTCGTCGACGTGTCGGTCGCGGGCGTGTGGCTCTCGATCGAGGAGCGCGATCAGTTCAGCGCATTCCTGTCGCAGCACAACGCCAGCATCCCGGCGCTGATCCAGCATCTAAATCAGCAGACGGCTCAGTTGAAGGCAGGTAACGCCCGGTAGGCATCTCGGAGAGTAGTTGCAAAGTCGATTTCAACTTTCAACATGTTGTGGTTCGCTGATGCCTGAACTCTAGGCGCGCGCGAACCGTTTGTACTTGAGCCGGTGCGGTTGGTCGGCGTCGATGCCGAGGCGGCGTTTCTTGTCGGCTTCGTAGTCCTGGAAGTTGCCCTCGAACCATTCGACGTGACTGTCGCCTTCGAAGGCCAGCATGTGCGTGGCCATGCGGTCGAGGAACCAGCGGTCATGGCTGATGATCATCGCGCAACCGGCGAATTCTTCGAGCGCGAGTTCGAGCGCGCGCAGCGTTTCGACATCGAGATCGTTGGTGGGTTCGTCGAGCAGCAGCAAATTGGCGCCACCCTTGAGGAGCTTGGCCAGATGGACGCGGTTGCGCTCGCCGCCGGATAGCTGGCCGACCTTCTTCTGCTGGTCGCCACCCTTGAAGTTGAACGCGCCGACATAGGCGCGGGAGCTCATCTTGGTCTTGCCGAATTCGAGGATGTCGGTGCCGCCGGAAATCTCCTGCCACACCGTCTTGTTGGGTTCGAGATCGTCGCGCGACTGGTCGACATAGCCCATGTGCACCGTGTCGCCGATGCGCAGCTCACCGCTGTCCGGCTTCTCCTGCCCCGTCAGCATGCGGAAGAGCGTCGTCTTGCCGGCGCCGTTGGGGCCGATGACGCCGACGATGCCGCCGGGCGGCAGTTTGAACTCGAGATTCTCGAACAGCAGCTTGTCGCCATAGGCTTTCGACACCCCCTCGGCCTCGACCACGACGGAGCCGAGACGCTCCGAGATCGGGATGAGGATTTGCGCGGGACCGGAGCGCTGCTCCTGCGATCTGGCGAGCAGTTCCTCATAGGCGTTGATGCGTGCCTTCGATTTCGCCTGCCGCGCTTTCGGCGACGACGCGATCCATTCGCGCTCGCGGGCGAGTTCGCGTTCGCGCGCCGCCGCTTCCGAGCCTTCCTGGTGCAGGCGTTTCTCCTGCACACCCAGGAACGAGGAATAGTTGCCCTCATGCGGGATGCCTTTGCCGCGGTCGAGCTCGAGAATCCACGACGTCACGTTGTCGAGGAAGTAGCGGTCATGGGTGACGAGGATCACGCAGCCCTTGTAGTCGCGCAGCGTCTGCTCAAGCCATTGCACCGATTCGGCGTCGAGATGGTTGGTGGGTTCGTCGAGAAGCAGGATGTCCGGCGCGTCCAAAAGCAGCTTGGTCAACGCGACGCGGCGCTTCTCGCCGCCGGAGAGCGTGCTCACCTCGGCGTCGCCATCGGGGCAGCGCAGCGCGTCCATCGCCTGATCGACCTGGCTGTCGAGGTCCCAGAGGCCCTGTGCCTCGATCTCGTCTTGCAGCTTGGCCATCTCGTCGGCGGTCTCGTCGGTATAATTGGCCGCGATCTCGTTGAAGCGGTCGACGAGCGCTTGTTTCTTGGCAACGCCTTCCATGACGTTGTCGCGGACGTTCTTGGTGGGATCGAGCTGCGGCTCCTGCGGGAGGTAGCCAGTGCGAATGCCATCCGCGGCCCAGGCCTCGCCGGTGAACTCCTTGTCCTGGCCGGCCATGATCTTCATGAGCGTGGACTTGCCCGAGCCGTTCACGCCGACGATACCGATCTTGGCGCCGGGGTAGAACGACAGCCAGATGTCCTTCAGAACCTGCTTGCCGCCGGGATAGGTCTTGGAGAGACCTTTCATCACATACACGTATTGCGGCCCGGCCATGGCGGTTCCTTTGGATTGTGCGAGAGGCGGGGGTTTTAGCGAAGCGCGGCCTGAGGGGCAACGATCAATCGGCGCCCCGGCTTTGCCCGGCGGTGCGACGCTCTGGTTCGTCCGACAGGCACATTCTTCTTGTTAGATGTGCCAGGGTGTCGCTAGGCCCAAAACATAGCCAGTCTTTGGATTCGCGATGCCGAACGGATTGTCCACGTCACGTCTGTATCTCCCCAAGCTGATCACAGTTTGGAAGGAAGGCTATACGCTCGCGCGTTTGCGCCGGGACGTCCTGGCCGCGCTTACGGTGGCGATCGTAGCCCTTCCCTTATCGATGGCGATCGCAGTCGCGTCTGGCGTGCCACCCGAACGCGGGCTCTATACGGCGATAATCGGTGGTGCAGTGGTCTCTGCGCTGGGCGGCAGCCGATACCAGATCGGCGGACCGGCAGGAGCATTCATCGTCCTGGTGGCCGCAACGGTGGCGCGCTTCGGCGTCGAGGGGCTTCTTCTCACCGTATTGCTGTCAGGCACGTTTCTGGCGCTTCTGGGGATATTCAGGGTCGGGTCGCTCATTCGGCATATTCCGCACGCGGTGACCGTGGGCTTCACCTGTGGAATCGCCGCCACCATTGCCGCCAGCCAGCTCAAGGATTTTGCGGGGCTAACGTTGCAGAGCAAGGAACCGGGACCGTTTTTTCCCAAACTTGCGGCGCTTTTTCATGCACTGTCGAGCCTTACCCCTGCTGCGCTACTGCTCGGCACAATGACAACACTGGTCATTGTGGTGTTCGCCAGGCGCAAGCCCACGTGGCCCGGCATGTTGATGGCGGTGGCGCTGGCATCGTTGCTGGCATGGTCTTTCCATTTGCCGGTGGAAACCATCGGCACGCGCTTCGGCGGCATTCCGCACGGCCTGTTGGCACCGCGTCTGCCCATGGTCACGTGGCAAGCGGTTTTGGTGGTCTTGCCGAACGCGCTCTCCTTCACGCTCCTTGGTGGCATCGAGAGCCTGCTGTCGGCGAAAGTCGCTGACGGTATGACAGGCCGCTTTCATCGCTCGAACATGGAGCTGGTTGCTCAAGGCTTTGCCAATATCGCATCGGCTCTGTTTGGGGGAATTAGTGTCACAGGCACCATTGCGCGTACCGCGACGAATATTCGTGCAGGCGCGCAGACTCCGCTGTCCGGCATTCTCCACTCGGCGTTTCTTCTGCTCTTCATGATGGTGGCAGCGCCGCTCGCGAGTTACATCCCGCTGGCCGCACTCGCGGGAGTGTTGATGGTGGTGTCGTGGAATATGGCGGAGAAGGATGAGTTCCAGCGACTGCTTCTCAGCTGGCAAAGTGCCATCGTCCTGCTGGCCACTTTTGTGCTGACGCTCGTCTATGACCTTACCACGGGCATCGTGGCGGGGTGTCTCTCTGCGGGGCTGCTCTATTTCACGTTGGGCGGACCAAGGCTTCCGGAAGAGGGCGCCTGAGTAGCGCATAGCTGCGTTGGAAATCGCGCTGTTCAGAACTTGATCTTGGCGCGCGATAGCAGGGACCATCTCCAAGTTCCGAAAGACGGGGTACATCCTGTTGCGCGGCGGCCGCACCATGGTAGAAATTTTCGCAGTGCAGTCATGACGTGAAAATCCGCGCTATACCGAACCGGTGTCTTCTCATAACATTCCTGTAACTGGGGGGACACACATGGCGACTTATAACGGCACGAGCGGCAACGACAACTACGTCGGCACCACAGGCGACGACACGATCTACGGCAATGACGGTAACGATACCCTGCAGGGTGGTGACGGCTCCGATTCAATTTTTGGCGGCAACGGCAACGATTCGCTGTACGACGGTACGGGCGGATATGCGGACCTTTTTGCCGATCACTTGGACGGCGGGGCTGGTGACGACTTCATCGAAGGTGGTCTGCTCGATACACTCGATGGCGGCTCAGGCACCGATACGCTCGACCTCAGGCTGGACGCAGCCCCCGGTGTGATCAGCATAGACCTATCCGGCCTATGGGTGGGCAACTTCTATTCGATATACGGCACCACGGCGCAACACTTTGAACGCGTGGGCTGGTTTGTGTCCGGTGCCTATGACGACACGATCCAACTCGGCACGCCCGCCGGCCAAACCGGGCAGCTTTCCGGTGGTGGGGGCAACGACATCCTCACCGGTGGAGACGGCAACGACACGCTGATCGCGGGCGTCGACGGTCAGCCACACTCCGCCGAAAGCTACATCGATATCATGCACGGCGGCCTCGGCGACGATACCCTGACCGGCGGCATCGGCGACACCTTCGATGGTGGCGCCGGTAATGATCGCATCCATTTCGATATGAGCACCAACGCGACCGGCGTGAGTGTGGTCATGGGGTCGATCTTCGGCACAACAGCGACGATCCTGGGTACGACGTTCATCAGCATCGAGCAGATCGCTTCAGTCACCGGCACGAACTACGACGACACAATCAATACGGTCGGCAACACCTACAATGCGTTTGTCAATGGGCTCGACGGCAACGACACGCTGTACGGCGGCTTCGCCAACGACACGATCAATGGCGGCACCGGCGCAGACACGATGTATGGCGAGCAGGGCAACGACACTTATTACGTCGACAATGTCGGCGACACGGTCAGCGAGAATGCGGGCAACGGCAACGACCTCGTCCACGCGACGATCGACTACACGCTTCCCGACAATGTCGAGCAACTGGTGCAGGACGGCGCCAGCCCCCTTCGGGGCACCGGAAACGAACTCGACAACAACATACTCGGCAACAACGCCCACGATGTGCTCACTGGTTTGGGGGGTAACGACACGATTTCCGGCTTTGGGGGCATCGACTCTCTGGTTGGGGGTGACGGCAATGACGTTCTCTCGGGCGGGACGGAGGACGACAAGTTGTTTGGCAATGCGGGCAACGACATATTGGTTGGCGATGAGGGGCGCGACTGGATGTCGGGTGGCGCCGGCCAGGACACCTTTCGCTTCTGGGACGGCGATTTCGGTGGTACCACGGCTGCGACGGCGGACGAGATTTCTGACTTCTCCAGCGCGCAGCACGACCTTATCGATCTGCACCTTGTGGACGCGATCGTAGGCGGCACGGACAATGCCTTTACCTTCATCGGAACGGCGGCATTCACCGGCGTGGCTGGACAGCTGAACTATTCCTTCGACGGCACCTACACGCTGGTCGCCGGTGACACGAATGGCGATGGGATGGCGGATTTCCTCATTGCGCTCGACGGCAATCTGACGCTCGCAGCAACTGATTTTGTGCTTTAAGGGGCATGCCGCGACGGAGCGCGCTTTCGGCGTTCTTAAAACTTGATCTTGGCGCGTGAGAGCAGCGAGACGGCGTTGGTGCCTGACTGGCCGGCGAAGTTCACCTGGTAGGCCGCGTTGGCCTGCAGCGCGAGCGAGCCGTCGAGGAAGGTCGTGACATAGCCGACCTCGAAATCGGTCTCCGGCGATTGGCCGTCCAGCAGCCGGTTGCCCGCAAAGAATTGCGGCCGCGCATCGTCCGCCGACATCAGCGCGAATTCGGAATCGGCGCTGCCGGCGGCGGGTCTGCTGATCGCCACGCCCATCGCGTCGTTTCCGAACACGCCCCGCTTGGCGACGGAGAGTGCATACGAGCGCGTGGCGATATCGCTCGATGCCACACCGAGGCCCGGCTTCAGATCGAGCTTGGTGATGCCTGCCGCGAACGACGCAGTGGTGACCCAGCCGCCGCCGAGCTGCAGATGCGCGGACATGTCGAGCGCCGAGGTGTCGGCGGAACGCACGGTTGGGTCGAAACTGCCGAGCACGCCATTGCGCTCCGAAGTCTGCGAACCCGTGAACGTCACGCCGCCCCATGGCGCGAATTCCAGATTGATGCCGCCGAGAATGGAATTGGCGCTGCGCGTGTCATAGGGGAGCGCCTGTCCGCCCATGCGTGCGATCGTCGAGGTTAGGCTCATGGGGTAGGACTGCATCTCATCGTCGAACGACGACACGCCGAGGACGACGTGCAGGCCATCGGCGAGTTCATAATTTGCCGCACCGAACACGCCGCCATTCCCGAGTGCTGCGTAGGGTGCGTCGAACGACGGTGAGGAGAGGAACAGGGAATCGTTGCCGGTCCCGACGGGATTGGGATTGAACCGCGCTCCGATGTCGCCGCTGCCGAACCCGAGCGACAGATTGTCCAGGATGGTCACATGCCCCGACGTGTCGAAACCGTTCAGCGAACCGCGCACCGGCGGGCCGTAGGAAACCATCGGCAGTTCGGGAAGGCCGAGGTCGAACTGGTTTGCGAAAGAATTGGCGGCGGGCTGATCGGCGATCGTCGTATAGGAATTCAGGTCGAGAGGCGCGGAAGGCGCATTGCTGCCCGTCGCGCCTGTTGCCGGCATGGCAAACAGGCCCGCCACGCAGAGCGCGAGCAGGACCGACCCCCTCATGATGCTACCGATATACGCTTTCATCCCAATATGCCCCCACAGCCTATCAGAGCGTTCCGCCACAGTTCAGAAAATTCTGCCGGATGCGCCGGAAGCGCGCATGTCATTTCGGTCATGCGGGTTAGGGAAGGGGTGTGGATTTCCATGGCATTTCAAGCAATTAAATTTCACAAATTGACCAATTTCCCAGCGTCCCTTGTGGTTCGTTCCTTATGGACGCCATCTGCTGGTGGTTCTAAGCAAGGCTATGTCTGAACTCCCACTTAAGGCGGTTGTTCTGCCCGTCACCCCCTACCAGCAGAATTGTTCGCTGGTGTGGTGTACGCGCACCAGGCTCGGCGCGGTGATTGACCCCGGAGGCGAGGTCGAGCGCCTGAAACAGGCCATCGCGGGGCAGGGTGTGATTCTGGAGAAAGTCCTCCTCACACACGGCCATCTCGATCACGCCAGCGGCGCGACCAGGCTCGCGCGCGAGTTCGGCGTGCCGATCGAGGGACCGCACAAGGACGATCTGTTCCTGCTGGAGGAGCTCGGCCGCAATGCGCGGCGCCCCGGTTTCGGCGACGCCGAGAATTGCCTGCCGACACGCTGGCTCGAAGACGGCGATACGGTGTCGGTCGGCGAGGTCGAGTTCGGCGTACGGCACTGTCCCGGGCACACGCCGGGGCACGTCGTTTTCTTTCACGAGGGCGCCAAGATCGCGTTCGTCGGCGATGTTCTGTTCAAGGGCTCGATCGGGCGCTGCGATCTGCCGCGCGGAAACTGGCAGCAACTGATCGACGCGATCACGTCACGGCTCTGGCCGCTCGGCGACGACATGCAGTTCGTGCCCGGCCACGGCCAGATGTCGACCTTCGGCTGGGAACGCAGGACCAACCCCTATGTGAGCGATCTCGCGCTGGGCAAAGCCTAGCGTTTTGCCTGCTTGTAACCCGGCGGAATATCTTTCGAGACCTTGCCGGGGAATTTGGGTTTGCGCTTTTCCAGGAAGGCGGCGACGCCTTCCTTCACATCGGGTCCGGCGCCGAGTTCGACCGAGAGCGGACCATCCATCTGCAACAACTCGAACGGATGTGCCGCAGCGGAGTATTGCCACAGCATCTGCCGCGTCATTGCGACGGACACCGGCGCGGTGTTCTCCGCGATCTCGAGCGCGATCTCTCTCGCGCGCGAGAGCAACTGATCGGGCTCGGTGACTTCGGAAACCAGTCTACCCTCTTTCGCTTCGTTGGCGTCGAAGATGCGGCCCGACAGGCACCAGCGCAGCGCCTGATTGAGACCGACAAGACGGGGCAGAAACCAGGCGCTGCCCGCTTCCGGCACAAGGCCGCGCCGCGCGAAAATGAAACCAATCTTGGCGTCTTTTGAAGCGATGCGGATATCCATCGGCAGGCACAGCGTGATGCCGACACCAACCGCCGCGCCGTTGATCGCGGCGATGCTGGGCTTGCGGCAATTGTAGATCGCCTCGACAAAGCCACCGCTGGACGCGCGCGGCCGCGCACCCTGAAACATCGCGGCGCCCTTGCTGACATCGAACGCGTCCGCGCCACCCGAGATATCCGCGCCCGCGCAGAACCCGCGGCCCGCGCCGGTCACGATGATGACGCGGATGTCGTCGTCGCCATCCGCTTTCAGGAAGGCGTCCTCGATCTCCGAGCCCATCAGCGCGGTGTAGGCGTTGAGCTTGTCCGGCCGGTTCAACGTGATGGTGAGGATCGGCCCGTCGGTGGCGGTCGTGATGTGTTCGTAGGTCATGCGGCACTCCCAGATGGCAATGTCTAGACGATAGCGGAAATGCCACTTTCCGCAGCGGCAAGAGGTTGGCCGGAACACATCGGACTCGACTCCCGTCCCGGCGCCTGATTTTTTGTCGGTAACCAACATTTCAGGGAAGCGCGCACCATGACGGCCATCAATCCGGTCACCGATCTCTCGAACGATGGCGAGATCGCTATCGTCACACTGAATTCGCCGCCGGTGAACGCACTCTCCGCCAATGTGCGCGACGGGCTGGTTGAAGGCTTCCGCCAGGCAAAGGCCGATCCCGATGTGAAGGCCATCGTGCTGATCTGCGAGGGCCGCACCTTCATCGCGGGCGCCGATATTTCCGAGTTCGGCGGCCAGATGAAGGGCGCCAGTCTTTTCGACGTGCAAAAGGAGATCGAGGAATCGCCGAAGCCGGTCGTCGCCGCGATTCACGGCACCGCGCTGGGCGGGGGCCTCGAAGTCGCGCTTTGCGCGCATTACCGTGTCGCGGTACCGAGCGCGAAATGCGGCCTCCCCGAAGTGAATATCGGGTTGCTCCCCGGCGCGGGCGGGACTCAGCGCCTGCCGCGCATCGCCGGCGTCGAGAAGGCGCTGGAGATGGTCACCAGCGGCCAGCACGTGCCCGCGAAGCAGTGCCTCGACATGGGGCTCGTCGACGAACTCGCGCCCGAGGGCAAGCTGAAGGAAACCGCCATCGCCTTCGCACGCAAATGCGTGGCCGAGAACAAGCCGCTCAAGAAAGTGCGCGAGAACAACACCAAGCTCGAAGCCGCCAAGGGCCATCCGGAGATCTTCGCGGAGTTTCGCAAGAAGAATGCGCGCAAGTTCCGCGGCTTCGACGCGCCGGAAGCGAATATCAAGTGCATCGAGACGGCGGTGAACGCGCCGACCTTCGAGGAAGGGCTCAAGACCGAGCGTCAACTGTTCATGGGCCTGATGACCGGTCCGCAATCTGCCGCACAGCGCTACGCGTTCTTTGCGGAGCGCCAGGCGAACAAGATCCCGGATGTGCCGGACGACACGCCCACGATCGCGATTAAGAAGGTCGGGGTCATCGGCGCTGGCACGATGGGTGGCGGCATCTCGATGAACTTCGCCAATGCCGGCATCCCGGTCACCATCGTCGAGATGAAGCAGGAAGCGCTCGACCGCGGCCTGAAAGTCGTGCGCGGCAATTACGAGCGCAGCGCCAAGGGTGGCCGCTTCACGATGGACGATGTCGAGAAGCGTATGGGCCTGCTTACCGGCTCGCTCGATCTGGAAGACCTCAAGGATTGCGACCTCGTCATCGAGGCGGTCTTCGAGCGCATGGACATCAAAAAGGACGTGTTCGCGAAGCTCGACGGCATCGTGAAGCAAGGCGCGATCCTGGCCAGCAACACGTCCTATCTCGACGTGAACGAGATCGCGTCGGCGACCAAGCGGCCGGAATTCGTCATCGGCCTGCACTTCTTCTCGCCGGCGAACGTCATGCGGCTGCTCGAGATCGTGCGCGGCGAGAAGACCTCGAAGGAAGTCATCGCCACCTCGATGAAGCTCGCCAAGACAATCGGCAAGGTTGCGGTGCTGGTCGGCGTGTGCCCAGGCTTCGTCGGCAACCGCATGCTGGCACAGCGCACCCGCGAGGCGAACGCACTGGTGCTGGAAGGTGCGATGCCGTGGGACGTGGACCGCGTGCTCTACGATTTCGGTTTCCCGATGGGGCCGTTCGCGATGGGCGATCTCGCCGGTCTCGATATCGGCTGGGTGAAGGAACAGTCGAAGAGCTCCACCCTCCGCGAGGTTCTGTGCGAGATGGACCGCCGCGGCCAGAAGACCGGCGCGGGCTTCTATGACTATGACGAGAACCGTAACGCCAAACCGTCACCGGTCACCGAGAAGGTGATCCAGGATTTCCGCGCGAAGCAGGGCATCAATCCGCGCCAGATTTCGGACGACGAGATCCTGCAGCGCTGCCTCTATCCGATGGTCAACGAGGGCGCGAAGATCCTCGAAGAGAAGAAGGCGATCCGCGCCTCCGACATCGATACGGTGTGGCTGAACGGCTATGGCTGGCCGGTCTACCGCGGCGGCCCGATGTACTGGGGCGAGCAGATTGGTCTGGGCAAGGTCCTGACCGGGATGAAGGACTTCCAGGCGAAGATGGGCGACCAATTCAAGCCATCCGCGCTGCTGGAGACGCTCGTCGCGGATGGCAAGAAATTCTCGGATGTGAAGTGAGGCGCTATTGCTCCTGAGCGAAGCCGATATGCGTCTCTCCGGCGCGCGCCGCTTCGCTCAAGACGGCCGCAACACGGTCATACTTCGTGAGCCTGTCGGCACGAATGATGATGTCAGGTTGCGGGCTCTTGCGGGCGGCATCGGCGAGATAGGCGTCCAGCGTCGCACGGCTGATCACCGCGCCGTTCCAGCTCGTGGTGCCGTCAAAGTCGATGGACAGATTCACGGTTTGCGGTGGCGGTATCGGTGGCGTGCCGTGACCCGTGTCGATCTTGATCGCATGGGTCTGCATCGGCAGTGTGATGATGAGCAAGGTCAGAAGTACGAGCATCACGTCGATCAGCGGCGTGGTGTTCATGTCGGCGACGATGTCACCGGCTTTGGTTTGAACGGTCGCAGCCATTGTGTTCCTCCCCAGGACGGCGCACGGGAAGGCTGCTCGTGGATTGTGGCGGAACTAGGAAGGGAATTTTTCGATGCGTGAAGCGGTCATTGTTTCGTATGCGCGGACGGGACTGGCGAAAGCCGCTCGCGGCGGGTTCAACAACACGTCCAATATGGCCATGCTCGGCCATGCGGTCGAACATGCGGTGAAACGCTCCGGCGTCGATCCCGCTGAGGTCGAGGACGTCGTCGCCGGTTGTGTGGCAGCTTCGGGCAATGTTGCGCGTGGGGCCGCGCTGCTAGCAGGCCTTCCGGTCACGACCTCCGGCGTTACGGTCCATCGCGCCTGCTCTTCAGGCCTCAACGCCATCGCCAACGCGGCGCGGTATGTGATCGACGACGGCGCGCAGATCGTGGTCGGCTCGGGCGTGGATTCGATCACCTTCCAGGGCGGCGGGGGCGGCGGCAAGGAGCCCAGGATCGTCGAGATGTATCCCGACTACTGGATGCCGATGATCGACACCGCCGATGTCGTGGCTGCGCGTTACAACATATCCCGCGAATACCAAGACGAGTATTCGCTCGAATCCCAGAGGCGCATGGCCGCCGCCCAACAGGCCGGCAAGTTCAAGGACGAGATTGTCCCGATGGCGACCACGATGAAAGTCGTCAACAAGGAGACGAAAGAGGAATCCCTCGTCGACTACACGGTCAATCGCGATGAATGTAATCGCCCCGACACCACGCTCGAGGGCCTCGCCAAGCTGCCGCCGGTCAAAGGCCCCGACAAATTCGTCACCGCAGGCAACGCGTCGCAGCTCGCCGACGGTGCGGCGGCTGTCGTCATCATGGAAGGCAAGGAAGCCGAGAAGCGGGGCCTTCAGCCTATGGGTCTGTTCAAGGGCTGGGCGGTTGCCGGCTGCGAGCCCGACGAGATGGGCATCGGTCCCGTCTTCGCCGTGCCGCGCCTGCTCGAACGCCATGGCCTCAAGATCGACGATATCGACCTGTGGGAACTCAACGAGGCTTTCGCATCGCAATGCCTCTACAGTCGCGACAAGCTCGGCATCGATCCGGCGAAGTACAACGTCAATGGCGGCTCCATCGCCATCGGGCATCCCTTCGGCATGACGGGTGCGCGGCTCACCGGTCACGTGCTGATGGAAGGCAAGCGCCGGGGCGCCAAAAAGGTCGTCGTCTCGATGTGCATCGGCGGCGGCATGGGCGCCGCTGGTCTGTTCGAGGTCTTTTGATGTACGCCCCGTTCGAGGAGACGCTGCGCCGCGTCATCACTGGGGACGACGCGTCCGGCCAGTCGGTCGTGATCATCGATGGCCCGCCGGCCGATGCTGCAATATCGCAAGGTCGCGGCGGTCTCCTCGAAATCTGGACCGACAGCCTTACCGCTGCGCTGGACCCAAAAGAGGCGGGGGATGCTGGCAAAGGCAAGGTCACCCTCTCGCCACCTCACCAAAGTGTGAAAGTGCGTTGGTTCGTTATCGAACCGGTCCCGGAGGGAACTCCGAAGGCCGCGCTCGATGCCGCAACGCGCGCGGCGTTCGCGGGCTTCGGCGCCGAGCATCACATCATCGACCAAAGCCGCAACTCGGCGATGCACGAAACCCACACGCTGGACGTCATTTGTTTGCTCAAGGGCGATGTCAGCCTGATCCTGGAAGGAACGGAAACCCGCATCAAACCGGGCCAGGTCGTCATCCAGCGCGGGACGAACCATGCGTGGGTCGCCCATGGCGGCCCCGCCCTGCTGCTTGCGGTCCTGATCGACCGTCCGCTCGCGCGTTAACGGAACCAGCGCGTCCGCGATGGACGCACGCCACTTTTCTTGTATTCTTCTCTCAAGTGGGGAAGAACAAAAGTGTATACGCTTCGCGGGCTTGGGATCTCTTTGCTTGTTTTGATGCTGGGCGGCTGCACGACGGTGCAGCGGTGGTCGGATAACGACCCGCTTGAGCCGTTCAATCGCACCATGTTCCGCATCAATCAGAGCCTCGATCACAATGCAGCTCTGCCGGCAGCGGTCTTTTACAGATCCACGGTGCCAAGCGGCCTGCGGGACGGGGTACACAACGTCCTGTCGAATGTCGGAATGCCGATAACGTTCGCCAACGATATCCTGCAGGGGGAGTTTACACGCGCGGGACATGCGGCGGAACGGTTTGGCGTCAACACGACGATGGGAATTCTCGGCGTCATGGATCCGGCGACCAAGATGGGCTTCCCGGCGCAGCAGGAAGATTTTGGCCAGACCATGGGTGTCTATGGCGTACCGGCGGGACCCTATGTGGTGCTGCCGCTGCTTGGTGCAGCGCTGCCGCGCGACGCGCTGGGCCGAATCTTCGTCGACCACTATTTCAGCCCGCTCAGCTATTTCGATTACAGCGGGCGCTACTATGTTTCGTTGGGCGCGCGGGTATTCTCGACCGTCGATGGCCGCGCCAGAGCGATCGAGCAGATCAGGGACATCGAGCGCAATTCGGTCGATCAATATGCCGCATTCCGCGACGCCTATATCAAGCATCGCCAGGAGCAGGTCGACAACAACACGCCCCAGGACCTCGGCACCGACTCCATGGCGAATTGATCGCCGGGCGCGTTTCCTCTATCTGCAGGTTTTCTCTGCTGCGGAACAAAGCATGGCTTTCATTGGCTCAATTGTGGACATGTGCTGCCGCCACGCGCGCGCGGTGGTTGCGATCTTCGTTCTCGCAGCCCTTGGAGCGGCTTTCTACACAAGCCAGCATTTCGGGATCGATACCAACAACGAAAAGCTGATTTCGCCCGACCTCGAGTGGCGCAAGCGCGAGGCCCGCTATGACGCGCTCTTCCCACAGCACAACAACCTGATTCTGGTCGTCATCGACGGGGCGACGCCCGAACTGGCGCAGCGCGGACAGGCACTGCTTGCGGCCCGCCTCAGTGCTCAGAAAAAGAATTTTCCGTCCGTGCGCGAGTCCGGCGGCGGCGCGTTCTTCCTGAAGAACGGATTGCTGTTCCTGCCGGAAGACGAGGTGAAATCGACGACGCGCCAGCTGATTTCGGCGCAGCCGTTCCTCGGCGGCTTGGCCGCCGACCCGAGCCTACGCGGCGTGATGGACAGTCTCGCGACCGCCTTGCTGGGCGTGGCGCACGGGCAGGCGAGCCTCGATCAGATCGACCCTCCGATGAAAGCGATTGCAGGCACGCTGGGCGAAGTTGCAGAAGGAAAGCAGGCGTTTCTCTCCTGGCAGTCGCTGGTGAACGGATCGAAGAGAGCGCCCCGGACGCGCAGCTTCCTTGAGGTTCAGCCAGCCCTCAATTTCGAGGCGCTGTCCCCCGGCGCCGCTGCGAGCGATGAAATCCGCAAGGCCGCGCGCGATCTAAATCTCACACCGGATCACGGTGTCCGCGTCCGGCTCACCGGCCCCATCGCGCTTCAGGATGAGGAATACGCGACGCTCGCGGAGCGCGCCGGGTTGATGGGAGCGCTGATGATCGCCGCCGTCACGCTCACCCTCTGGCTCGCGGTCCAGTCCTTCCGACTTATCTTTTGTATCCTCGTGACGCTCTTCACCGGTCTCATACTGACGATGGCATCCGGTCTTCTCGTTGTCGGCATGTTCAGCATCATCTCGATTGCCTTCGTGGCCCTGTTTGTGGGCCTTGGCGTCGACTTTGGCATTCAATTCAGCGTCCGCTATCGCGCGGAACGCCATAGCGGCGAAACGCTGGATCAGGCCCTTGTCGGCGCGGGACGCGGTGTCGGCAAGCCGCTTGCGCTCGCCGCTGCAGCCACCGCCGCCGGCTTTTTCTCGTTCCTGCCGACGTCCTATGCCGGCGTTGCCGAACTCGGACTGATCGCCGGTATCGGCATGGTCATCGCGTTCGTGCTTGCAATCACGATGCTTCCGGCCCTGATCAAGCTCATGCATCCGCCGGGCGAACACGCGGAGATCGGGTTTTCCGCGCTTGCCGGTGTCGACCGGTTTCTTGTTCGCAATCGCTGGCAAGTCGTCATTGGGTTTGTCTTCGCGGGTCTGGTTGCCCTGGCCTGCGTTCCATTTGTGAGCTTCGATTTCGATCCGCTGGATTTGCGCAGCCACAAGGTCGAGTCCGTTTCGACGCTTCTGGATCTTGCGAAGGATCCGGAGACCTCGCCCAACACCATCGACGTGCTTGCACCCTCGGCGGCCGACGCGAACCAACTCGCCGACCGGCTGTCTGCGCTTCCCGAGGTCGGCCAGGTTCTGACACTCGACAGTTTCATCCCAAAGGACCAGAACGCGAAGCTCGCCGTCATCCGTGACGCGTCCTTCCTGATGGACGCGGCGCTCAATCCCTTCGTGCAGAAACCGCCACCTACGGATGCAGAAGTGGTGTCGAGCTTCCGTGCGACCGCGAAAGCCTTGCGGGATGCGGCCGGCGCAGCCACGAACGGCGCAGCGAAAGACGCGGTTCGGCTGGCGGGCATTCTCGAAAAGCTCGCAAACGCTGACCCCAAAGCCCGGATGCGGGCCAACATCGCACTCGTTCCCGGTCTTCAGACCATGCTCGACGAGTTGCGGGCTTCGATGCAGGCAGCCCCCGTGACGCTCAAATCGATGCCGCCCGATCTCGTGCGTGACTGGATCGCGCCGGATGGCACGGTGCGCATACAGGTGTTCCCGAAGGACAACAGCAGCGGCAATACGGCGATGAAGAAATTCAGCGCAGCCGTGCTTTCGGTCACGCCAGCAGCGGCCGGCGCGCCGATTTCCATCCTGGAATCCGGAAACACCATCATGGGTGCGTTCGTGAAAGCCGGTATTCTGGCCTTCATCGTGATCACGCTCCTTCTGTTCCTGGTGCTGCGCAGCCTGCGCGATGTCGCGCTCACCATTGCGCCGCTTGTGCTCGGCGCGCTTCTGACGCTCGCAACCTGCGTGCTGATAGGCATGCAGCTCAACTTTGCCAACGTCATCGCGTTGCCGCTGCTGCTTGGGATCGGCGTGGCTTTCGATATCTATTTCGTGGAGGCATGGCGCGATGGGGCCCGCAACCTCCTGCAGTCGAGCCTCACGCGCGCCGTGTTGTTCAGTGCGCTGACGACGGCAAGCGGTTTTGGCTCGCTATGGGTATCGAGCCATCCCGGCACGGCGAGCATGGGCGAGCTTCTGATGATTTCGCTGGCCTGGACGCTTGTTACGACGCTGTTCTTCCTGCCGGCCTTGCTCGGTCCGCCCAAGGGCGAGAAAAGCTGATCAGCTTTTCATCGCGTTGTCGGCCAGTTCGTTGATCTTCTTGACCAGCGCCTGGGCGCCGCCCGAAGACAGCGTCGAACCAAAGTCCGAACGGCGCGTTGCGAGCTCGCTGACGAATCCGTTCAGATAGATATCGATGACTTTCCACGTGCCGCTCGATTGGCGCATGCGATAATTAAATGGAACGGTCTGTCCGGACGTCACGAGTTTGCTCATCACGACCTTGTCGGTACCGTGCACCTGCACAGTTGGGTCGATGACGAACTTCTCGCCGCTGAAGGTGTCGAAATTCTTCGCGTAGTTCGCGACCGTCATCCGTCCGAACGCGGCGATTAGCGCCTGTTGATCGGCGGCCGGGATGCTGGCCCAGGTCGGTCCCACGGCAAGGCTGGTCATCAGGGGAAGATCGAAAGTCTGTTCTATTACGGGTTTGAGCTTGTTGTAGCGGCCCGTGAGACTCTCCTGTTTGCCGCGCTTCATGTTCTCCAGCAGGGCGTCGTAGAAGGTCTGTATCTGTTTGGCCGCCGGATCGCTCGCCGGCTCATCTGCCGCGCGTGCCGGCAGGGTCTGCAATGCCGCAAAGAACACCAGCACGGCCGCCGCAAATCTCTGAATCCAAGGGTTTCTCATAAATGGCCTCTTCCCAACGAATCTGGGTTCCCATGATAAAACAAACGCGCCGAAATTTCGTTGCAGGCGATCACGAATCCCTGGCCAGCAGAAACAGCGGCAATTCGCGAAGGGCGTCCGCGACAGCACCGTAAGATGACAGTGTTTCGACCGCCCTGTGCGCGAGTTTTTCCGCCTCTGTGCGCGCCCCGCTCACGCCATAAATGGAAACGAGCGTTGCCTTGCCCTGGTCCTGATCCTTGCCGACGGCCTTGCCGGTTTTCTCCGCCGTGCTGGTGACATCGAGCAGATCGTCCGTGATCTGGAAGATCAGCCCGAAGTCGCGCGCATAGTTGCGCAGGCGCTCACGGTCAGCCTCCGGGCGTTCGCCGAGGATCGCACCGGCTTCGCACGAGAATTCGAACAACTGACCGGTCTTCAGCCGCTGCAGCAGCTTGATATCGTTGGCGCCGAACTGGCTCTCCGGCGCCTGCATGTCGGTCATCTGCCCCCCGATCATACCGTTGCTTCCAGCCGCTTCCGCCAGGCGGGCGATGAGCCGGCAGCGCACTTCGGCGGACGGATGGGTTTTCGGGTCCGCAAGAATCTCGAACGCGATGGTCAGAAGCGCATCGCCGGCCAGAACGGCCGTCGCTTCGTCGAAGGCGATATGAGTCGTCGGGCGGCCCCGCCTCAAATCGTCGTCGTCCATGCACGGCAAATCGTCGTGCACGAGCGAATAAGTATGCAGGACTTCGATCGCTGCGGCGACGCGCAACGCGTGGGCGCGGTCGACCCCAAACAGGTTCGACGATTCCAGAACGAGGAAGGGCCTGAGCCGCTTGCCGCCGGCAAAGGTGGCATAGCGCATCGCTTCGTGGACGCGGGCATGCAACCCGTGAGGCTGTGGAAGGACTTCGCCGAGCGTGACCTCCACGGCCTTTGCCGACTCGGTCATGGCCTCGGTCAACGCGATTTGCGTGGCTGGCCTCTCAGATGCTGCAACGCTGTTCATGACATATCCAAATGACCGCTTCGAAAACCCGGCAATTTCCGCACAATTATCGAGGTCGGCGTGGAACGCAAAGGCTTGGCGGGGTGAACCTTTACTAATGTTTGCTGCGTTGCAATAAGGTCATTGCAGCACCAGCTTACTTTCTAGAAACTGGGGCGTTTTGAAAAGGTGGCCCATCAGCCGGGCCGTCAACCGATTTGCCGGGAGATTTGATGCGCGTTGTCCTTGCCCAGCCTCGCGGCTTCTGCGCAGGAGTCGTGCGAGCGATCGACATCGTCGAGCGCGCGCTGGAGAAATATGGCGAGCCCGTCTATGTCCGCCACGAGATCGTTCACAATAAGCACGTCGTCGACACGCTGAAGAACAAGGGCGCTCGCTTCGTCGAGGAACTGGACGAAGTCCCCGACAACGCGGTGACGGTCTTCAGCGCGCACGGTGTGCCGCAGACGGTCGTGAGCGAAGCGAAGTCACGCGGGCTTCCGATACTGGATGCGACATGTCCGCTGGTTTCCAAAGTGCACAACCAGGGCAAGCGGTACGTCAACCACGGCCGCAAGCTGATCCTCATCGGCCATGCCGGCCATCCGGAAGTCGAAGGAACGATGGGCCAGGTCGGCGCGCCGGTCCACCTCGTGTCGTCGGAAGTGGATGTCGATGCGCTCGATATCCCTATAGGCACGCCGGTGGCCTACATCACCCAGACCACGCTTTCGATCGACGATACCAGAAGCATCATTGCTTCGCTTAAGCGCAAATTCACCGACATCGTTGGGCCCGAAACCACGGACATCTGCTACGCGACACAAAATCGCCAGACTGCCGTGCGAGAGCTGGCCAAGGTGGCTGACGTCATCCTGGTCGTGGGCGCGAAGAACAGTTCCAACTCCAACCGTCTCGTGGAGATCGGGCGGGAGGTCGGCGTGCCGAGTTATCTGATCGCGGACGGCAGCGAGCTGGATCCGGCGTGGGTGATTGGCAAGTCCGCCGTCGGTTTGACCGCGGGAGCCTCGGCGCCTGAGGCGCTGGTAGAGCATGTGATCGAAGCGCTCGGCCGCATCGCGCCGGTGGAAGTGACGCAGATGGACGGCAAGAAAGAACATATCGAATTTCGGCTGCCCGCCGAACTTAGGGATTGATCGAATGGGTATTCCGCTGAAGCAGGCCGCGAAGATCGGCTCCTACGTGGTGAAGCAACACCTGACAGGCGTGAAGCGCTATCCGCTGGTACTGATGCTGGAGCCTTTGTTCCGCTGCAATCTCGCCTGCGCCGGCTGCGGAAAGATCGATTACCCGGATGACATTCTCAATCAGCGCTTGTCCTACGACGAATGCATGGAGGCCATGGACGAATGCGGCGCGCCCGCGGTGTCGATCGCCGGTGGCGAGCCGCTGCTCCATCGCGAGATGCCGAAGATCGTCGAAGGGTTTCTTGCAAAGAACAAGTTCGTCATCCTCTGCACCAACGCGCTTTTGCTGTCGAAGAAGATCGACCAGTACAAGCCGCATCCGAATTTCACCTGGTCGATCCATCTCGACGGCGACAAGGCGATGCACGACCATTCGGTCTGCCTCGACGGCGTCTATGAGAAGGCCATCGACGCGATCAAGCTCGCGAAGTCCAAAGGCTTCCGCACCCAGATCAACTGCACGCTGTTCTCGAACGCGATCCCGGAGCGCGTAGCGCAGTTCTTCGATCTGATGACGGAGATGGGGCTCGACGGGATCACGATTTCGCCGGGCTATGCGTACGAACGCGCGCCGGATCAGGAGAGCTTCCTCAACCGCGAGCGCACCAAGAAGCTGTTCCGCGATATCTTGAGCCGCGGCAATGGCGGCAAGAATTGGGAGTTCACCCAGTCCGCGCTGTTCCTCGACTTCCTCGCAGGCAACCAGACCTATGAATGCACGCCGTGGTCGATGCCGCTGCGTTGCGTGTTCGGCTGGCAGAAGCCCTGCTACCTGCTCGGCGAAGGCTATGTGAAGACCTTCAAGGAGCTGATGGAAGATACCGACTGGGACAAATACGGCGTCGGCAAGTACGAGAAGTGCCAGGACTGCATGGTCCATTGCGGCTTCGAAGGCACCGCGGTGATCGACTCCATCAAGCATCCGCAAAAGCTGATCCCGCTCGCCATGCGCGGCGTGAAGACCGACGGCCCCTTCGCCAAGGACATCGACACGTCCAGGCAGCGGCCGGCCGAGTTCGTGTTCTCGAAACACGTCGAGATAAAGCAGGCGGAGATCCGCGCCGCGAAGTCGCGGCCGCGGCAGGTCGAGGCCGCCGAATAGGCGGCCTCTCCCCTCGCATTCTTAAGTGCGCTTCACGATCATCAGGTACAGGGTAATGTTTCTAGCGCCCGCGAAGATTCGGTCCTAAAACGGCCATACAGCGTTCCAGGGCCGCGAACGCTTTTTCCGATTCACGACCCGTTCGGATCAGCGCCGGGATCTGCGAAGGCTTCCGCAGCACCGACAACAGCACACGGCCGAGCGCGATGGAGCCGTCCGACTTCATCGCCACCAGCGCTGCCGGTGGCAGTGAATGATCTGCGGCGTCCGAAATCACCCGCAGCGCCGCGAATGGGACGCCACGCTCTATCGCGGCCCGCGCCGCCAGATGAGATTCCATGTCGACGGCATCGGCGCCCGTCGACTCGCGAAGCATCGCCTTGATCTCTGCACTCTCGGCAATCGCGCCGCGCCCGAGGAGCGCCCCGATCCGCGCGTTGGGCAGCGCGCCGGCAAGCCGCGCCGTCCATTTCGCATCGGTCTCGAAGGCGTTGTTTGCCGTCACCACGCGCTCGGCGATGACCACGTCACCGACACCAAGGTCTGGCGCCAACGCGCCCGCGATGCCGATGGAGATGATTGCAGTGACGGCGGGCGCAGTGTCGAGGCTTCGTGGGGTCACTAGCGTCGCGTATCGTGCGACCAGTTTAGCCTCGCGCTGGAGCCCAACGACGGCGAGGACAGATATCATTTCACGTCCGACTGGTGGCGCACGCCGTCGGTATCAATTTTCAAGCACCATTTCGAGCCGTTGCAGACGAGCCAATCGGGACTCGGCTCGACCGTGCCGGACGCGATCAAATCATCCGGCTTGCCTTCCTCAACATCTTCGTCGAAGGCGGTGACGATCATGCCTGCGCGGAGTGTGACCTGCGCGCCCGTTTCATCTAAGCAGGTATCGCTGTGCGACAGGCACAAAATATCGCCAAACAATCCGTTGAAATCGGCCCTTAGCCGCATATCACAGTCCCTGCGCCACTTGCCGCGAGTTGCCGCTCTTGAGATTGCGGTAGCGCGCCACGGCCCAGAGCGGGAAGAACTTCGCATAGCCGTGGTAGCGCAGATAGAACACGCGCGGAAAGCCGCCGCCGGTGTAGGTGTCTTCCGGCCAGAGTCCGTTTTCCTGCTGCGTGCCTTGTAGATAGCGGATGCCGCGCGCCGTCGCCGGATGATCGACTTCGCCGGCCGCCATCAACCCCATCAGCGCCCACGCCGTCTGCGATGCACAGGACGGTGCGCGCTCGTAGCCCGAGTAATTGAGCTTGTAGCTGTCACAGCTCTCGCCCCAGCCACCGTCCTCGTTCTGGATGGCGATCAGCCAGTCCGCGGCCCGCCTGATCATCGGCTCTTCGGGCGGAAGGCCCGCGGCGTTCAGTCCGGCAAGCGCCGACCAGGTGCCGTAGATGTAGTTCACGCCCCAGCGGCCGAACCAGCTTCCGTCTTTGAGTTGCGAGCTGCGCAGGAAATCCACGCCTGCCTTCACATGCGGATCGTTGGCGGTCGCGCCAAGCTGCATCAACAATCCAATGCAGCGCCCCGTCACGTCGTCGGTCGGCGGATCGAGCAGCGCGCCGTGATCGGCGAAGGGGATGTTGTTCAAATAGTAATAGACATTGTCGGCATCGAACGCGCCCCAGCCGCCGTTCCTGCTCTGCAAGCCCTCGACCCATTCACGGCCGCGCGCGATCGCTTCGCCATAGCGCGCCTGATCGAAACGGTGCAGCGCCATCGCCACCACGGCGGTGTCGTCGAGATCGGGATAGTAGTCGTTCCAGTACTGGAACGCCCAACCGCCGGGACGCACGTCCGGGCGCTCTTCGGCCCAGTCGCCTTTGACGTCCAGCACCTGGCGGCCTTTCAGCCATTCCAGCGCTTTGCCGATTTCCGCGTCGCAATCCTTGGCTTCCATCAGTGCGTGGCACATCAGGGCCGTGTCCCAGATCGGCGAGACGCAAGGCTGGCAATAGGCTTCGTCGTCCTTGATGACCAGAAGCTTCTCAACCGAGAGGCGCGCGATGGCGCGGTCGGGATGGTCCGGCGCATAGCCCATCGCGTCGTACATCATCACGGAGTTGGCCATCGCGGGGTAGATCGCGCCGAGCCCGTCCTCGCCGTTCAACCGCTCGGTCGTCCACGACACGCACCGCGCGATGGCGCGCTGGCGAAGACCTTTCGGCCAATACGGCTCGATACGCTTCAGCACCCAGTCGAGCGCACCGAAGAACGCCGACCAGAACGCGCTCTGATGTGGCGCGCGCTTGGAAGCCGCCGTGCCGCCGGGCACAAACAGCTCCGCTACATGCACCGCGCGCGGGTTGCGGGCGACAGGCTTCTTCGCCGCCAGCACCAGCAGCGGCACGATCACCGTGCGCGCCCAATAAGACATCTTGGAGAGATGGATCGGAAACCAGCGCGGCAGGAGGATCAATTCCACCGGCACCGTCGGCACGTTCATCCAAGACGTCTCGCCATAGAGCGCGAGCAGGATGCGCGTGAAGACATTGGCTTTCAGCGCGCCGCCGCGCGAAAGGATCGCCTCGCGCGCGCGCACCATATGCGGCGCATCGATGTCGTCGCCGATCATCTTGAGTGCGAAATAGGCCTTCACCGTCGCGCTGATGTCGAACACGCCGCCATGATAGAGCGCCCAGCCGCCATGATCGGCCTGGATGCGGCGCAGATAGACCCCGATCTTGCGCTCAAGCTCCAGGTTGGGTGTCTCCGCCAGATAATGGACCAGCAGCACATATTCCGACGGGATCGTAGCGTCGGCTTCGAGCTCGAACACCCAATGGCCGTCGTCGCGCTGACGGTCGAGCAGCGCTCTAGTCGCGCCGCGGATCGTCGCTTCGACCGCCGCCCAGTTGTTCTCTTCGACGCTGATCTGGTTCATCGCCGCTATTATACGGCGCCGCGCGCGAGCGCCAAATCTGCCGCTTTGTGCCCGGATCGCACGGCGCCTTCGATCGTCGCGGGCAGGCCGGTCCCGGTCCAGTCCCCGGCGAGGAACAGGTTGGCCCACTGCGTCTTCGCGGCCGCGCGTTTGGCGGCCTGTTCGGGCGTCGCAGCGAAGGTCGCCCGGCGCTCCTTGACGATCTGCCATTCGGGCATCGGGCCGGAAATGTTCAAAGCGCTCGCGATATCCTTCCAGATCAGGGCGATGAGCGCGTCACGATCCATGTCGACGAGACGGTCCGCGCCGCTGATCGTCGTTGAGATGCGGTCGGGGAAGGAGAATATCCATTCCGCCGTACCGCCGATGACACCCAATATCAACGGCCCGCCTGCCGGCGCCGGCACCTTGAAATGGGCGTTGACGATGGCGCGGAAATCGTCGGGGGCGGCGACCCTCGGCAGCAATTCCTTTGCCGCCCAGGCCGGCACGGCCAGCACCACCATATCCTCCCGCGAAATGGGGACAGTCGCCTCGGAGAACTCCAATGCCGTGACCTGGCCATCCCCGAGCACGATCCTGCGTAGCCTGCGCCCGAAATGGATTTGAACGCCGTTGCGGGCAAGGTAACTGAGAGCCGGGTCGATGAACGCAGCGGCGAGTGTGGGATGGGCGATACGCGGGCGATAGGCGTGACCGCCTTTCGCCAGCGTTTCGCGAACCACAGCACCCGCCAGCGCCGCGGATGCGGTCTCCGGCTCGGTGTTGAGCGCCGCCAGCAGAAACGGCCGCATCAGGCGCTCCCACAATGCGCCCTTGCAGGGGATCGTGTCGCAGATGCGCTTGTCGTCGCCGGCCCACATCAAACCCGCGAGGGCCGCGTAATCGGCGAAAGTCGTGTCCGGCACGCGATGGCTTTTGGATAGTGTCCACCACGGAAGCGGACCTTCATTCGGCGCGAGCGTCCAGCGCTTGTTCGCGGCGAGATCGATGAAGTCGAAGCGGGCCTTCGCCGGACCGGCAAGGGCATGGTCTGCACCGATGGTGCGCAGATAGGACGTGATGGCGTGATTGCCGGACAGCACGAGATGATTGCCATTGTCGATGATTTGGCCGAGCGTCGGATCGAAATAAGAGCGGCAACGTCCGCCCGCCTGTGGCGCGCCTTCGTAGAGCGTCACACGCGCCCCTTTGCTCGCCAGCGCACAGGCGGCGGAAAGCCCGGCGAGACCCGCGCCCACGACGTGAAACATGCGATCCTTCATCCGCCCAGCCCGTGGCGAAGCAGGATCATCGCGAGCCGCGATTTGGGGAGGCTGACGCGATGCCGGGGCGGCGCCCAGCCCGCCGCCTCCATGCGGCGCAGGATCTCGGCATAAACTGCACCCATCAGGCGCGGCGTGCGGATGCGGCCTTTGGGGCGCGCATCCATGATCTTTTCCGCTTCCCGGTAATGTGCATGGGCGAGGACGGCCGTGGAACGGCAGGCGGCGTCGATGCGCGGATCGTCGATGGCTACACCGGGATCCCGGCTTGTGATGCCTGCCGCTTCGAGGTGCTCGCGCGCGAGATAGAGACGGCCGATGGAAGCGTCTTCATCGAGGTCGCGCAGGATGTTGGTGAGTTGGAGCGCGCGGCCGAGGTGATGCGCCAAAGCAAATCCCGGATCGTCGTCCATCCCGAACACTTTGACGGAGAGACGGCCCACCGCACTCGCCACACGGTCGCAATAGAGGTCGAGCGTCGCCAGAGCGGGCGCGCGGATGTCCTCGGCGACGTCCATGTCCATCCCGTCGATGACGGCGAGGAAGTCCTCCTTGCGAAGCGCGTAGGTCAGGATGGCGTCTTTCAGAAACGCCCCGTGAAGTGGATTTCCTCCGGCGTAAAGGACGTCGAGATCCATACGCCAGCCATTCAGCGCGTCGTGCCGTTCGGCACGGGTCCCAACACCGTCATCAGCAATATCGTCGACCGCGCGGCAGAACGCATAGATCGCGAACATCGCCTCGCGCTCCGCTTTGGGCATGAGACGCATGGCGGAATAGAACGAGCTGCCGGAAGCCTTCTCCTGAACGGCCCGGATTTCCGGTGCGATTTCGATGTCTGTGGCGGTCATGAAGATGGCTGTGCGGAACGCCGCGAAAAGAAGCGGACAAGCGCGCGCAGGGCAAGGGGGATCATCTCGCTTTTGCGGTGATGGACACGCTCTGACAGGGGATCGCGGCGGAGGAGGCGCCTGTTCAAATCCTCCGCGAATTTCTGGATGACGCTCACCTCCAGGGCCAGCCGGTGGGCGCGGATGTGGCCGGCAAACGGCCGCGCCTGATCGAGCAATGCGTTCGTGCGCGCGGCGAGGGCGGCGATGACCCGGCGCAATTCCGGCGGCGATTGTGCGCCGCTCAGCATCTCGATCCGCGCGCCGCATTCGGCCATCGTGTCCTCGGGCAGATAGACGCGGTCGAGCGCGCGATAGTCCTTGGCGCAATCCTGAAGGTGGTTGATCACCTGCAACGCTGCGCAGAGCGCATCGGATTGCGGCCAGGTCGCGCGGTCTTCACCGTGCACGTCGAGCACGAAGCGACCGACGGGCATCGCCGAATATTTGCAATAGTCCATCAGATCTTCCCAATCCGCATAGCGCAGCTTGGTCACGTCGCGCCGGAAGGCCTCGAGCAGGAGCAGGGCGTGCTGTGGGCTTAAATTGTGTTGTTCCAGCACCAGCCGGAGCGCATGGGCCTCTGGCGCACTGTCCAGTTCGCCAGTCAGGGTGCGGTCCATCTCCTCCAGCAGATGGAGTTTTTCCTCCGGTGTTGCCGTCGGATGGTCTGCGACGTCGTCTGCCGTCCGGGCGAAACGGTAGAACGCCAGGATCGGCGCGCGATGGCGTTTTGCGATCAGCCACGACGCGACGGGAAAGTTCTCGTCGGTGTGGCCTTTGCCGGAGGAGAGGTCGGACGCGCTCACGCTTTACCCATCGCCTGTGCGCGGCCCTTCCACATGCCGCCGCGGCCGCGCCAATGCTGAACGGCGGAATCGAACGTGAAGGCGCCATAGAGTGCGCCGATCAGCGGCATCAGGGTGCCCCAGAGCGGGGAGAGCCGGTAGAACCGCAGCATCGGAGCGAATGCGATCACCATAATCGCCCAAGCGGCAAGACCGGCCATTTGTGCAGGCCCGCGCGCAAGAAGCGCCTCGAAGGGGCCTGCCACATAGACGAGCAGCATTCCGATCACCGTGCCCAAGAGTTGTAGCGGCGAATAGGAAAGCTGCGCATAAGCGGATCGCGACACCATTTTGCTGATATCGGCGAAACTGTAGGGACGCAGGCTCACGGCGCGATCGGTCAAGCCAAGCCAGATCGCGCCCTGCTTTTTCATCATGCGGCCCATGGCGCAATCGTCGATGATCTCGCCGCGAATGGCGTCGATGCCGCCGGCATTCTCCAGCGCTTCGCGCCTGATGAGCATGCACCCGCCCGCCGCGGCGGCGAGCGGATTGCGCGGATCGTTCACCCAGCCAAAGGGATAAAGCATGTCGAAGAAAAACACGAAGGCCGGAATCAGAAGCTTCTCGGCCACATTTCCGCAGTGCAGTTTCGCCATGAGCGACGTCAGCACAAGGCCGCCCGCTTCCGCGTGCGCCACCAGTTTGGAAAGGTTGTTGGACCTATGCGCGATGTCCGCATCGGTCAGCCACAGATAGTCCGCGCTGCCTGCCTGGACGACGCCCTGCTTCACCGCCCAGAGCTTTCCCGTCCAGCCCGGCGGACGCGGCGCGCCGGAAAGCACGTCGAGTCTCCCGCCGAGCGTGCGCGCGACATCGCCCGTTCCATCGTCGCTCTGATCGTCGACAAGAATGACGCGAAACGGTCCCGGATAATCCTGCCTCAGAAGACTTCCTGCGGAATGTGCGATGACGTCGGCTTCGTTGCGCGCGGGAACGATGGCCACAACCGAGGGCCAATGCTCCGGCACGGGCGCATCGCGATCGTCGCGCTCGCGCGTCAGCCAGAAGAACCCACGGCCGAAGAGCAAATAGAGCCACGCTGCAAGCGGAACGAAAGAGACGATCCAGATCATGCGAGGTAGCCTGCCGATCCGAACCACGCCAGCGCGTCTACGATGGCTTCGCGATAGGGCCGTGCGCGATAGCCGAGGTCGCGCTCGGCCTTCGCGGATGTAAAGAACATGTGATGCTCGGACATCTTGAGCGCGTCAACGGTCAGGAACGGCTCGCGGCCCGTGACGGATGCCCACGCTTCTGCGGCATAGGCCAGCGGGTAGAGCGGCGCGCGCGGCAGGTTCACGCGCGGGGGCTTGCGGTTCGACAGTGCAGCGATGATCGCCAGCATTTCCGCCAGCGTTGCGTCCTGTCCTCCCAGGATATAGCGCTCGCCGATCTTGCCCTTGTCGAGCGCGAGCAGGTGGCCCTCCGCCACGTCATCGACATGGGCGAGATTGAGTCCGGTATCGACATAGGCCGGCATGCGTCCCGTCGCGGCTTCGACCAGAATGCGTCCCGTCGGCGTCGGCTTGACGTCGCGCGGGCCGATGGGGGTGGATGGGCTCACGATCGTGGCGGGCAGACTCTGCTGCGCGATCATGTGTTCGACCACGCGCTCCGCCACGACCTTGCTGCGCTTGTAGGCGCCGATGGCGCTTTGCGTGTCGTGACGCGAGGTCTCGTCCGCGGCCTGGCCGGCGATGGGCTTCAGGGTCGCGACGCTGCTGGTATAGACGATCTTCTCGACACCCTCGGCCAGCGCCGCTTCCATGACATTGCGCGTGCCTTCGCGATTGTTGCGCACAATCTCTTCGGGATCGCGCGCCCATAACCGGTAATCGGCGGCCACGTGAAAAAGATAGCGCGTATCCTTCAGCGCGCGGCGCATAGACTTTCCGTCCCGCATGTCGCCTTCGACCGGCTCGGCATCGAAGCCTGCGAGGTTGGTCTTGGGACTCGTCGGTCGCATCAGCACACGCACGTGATGCCCACGCTCCGCCAGCTTGCGCGCCACGGCGGAGCCGACGAACCCCGACGCGCCGGTCACGAGAACGGTATCGCCCACGCCTACTGCTCCAGAAGCGGCGTGCGGAGCGCGCGATGCCCCTCGATCCCCTGCCAGATCAGCAACACCGGCACGCCGAGAGCGACTTCCCGCGCGCGCTTCAGCAGGGAAACCGCCAGTCCGATCTCTGCCGGCAGGCCGAACAGCGGCATCAGCATGGCGTATCCTGCCTCCTGCACGCCAAGAGCGCCTGGAACGAAAATGGCCGCGCTGCGCAGCGCCGAGAGGATGGCTTCGATGGCCACGGCGCCGCCGAAATCGAGATGACCGCCGATCAGCCGCACGGTGAGCCAGATTCCGAACGCGCTCGCGATCCAGCCGATCAGGTGAAAGAAAGAGGAGAGCGCCAGCCGTTTGGGATTCTCGTAGATCGCATCGATAGCTTGGCGGAAATTCTCGGCGCGTTTCGCGGCTTCGGGCAGGAACCGTTCCGCAAGCTTCTGGGCCAATCCCAGTCCGCGGCGTTGCAGCACGATAAAGGCAATGCTGCCGGCGAGCACGAAGACGATGACGGCGATCATGGCGGCGGGGAGGGGACCCGCTTCTGCGCTGATGGCAAAAGGCACGATCCCGATCAGGATGAAGACGATCTGCGCCATCATCTCCGTGGTCACATCGACGATGCTCGAGGCAGCGGCCACGGGCGTTGCGATCCCGCGCAAGACCAGCGCGCGCACGCCGATCAGAATTCCACCCAATTGCGAGAAGGGAAGAATCTCGCCCGCCGCATCGCGCACGATGCGCGCCCAGAAGAAGCTCGCGAACCTTGCTGCCGGCAGATCGCTCATCAGCGCGAACCACGCCGCGCCCAGGATGCCGAAAGTCAGCAACGCACAGAAACACAGCAGTGCGAACCCGCCCCAGCCGACGGACAGGATGGCGGCCAGGACGCCGCCGAGCCCGACGTCGTAAACCAGCCAGCCGGCAAGGGCGAGGCCAGCAAAGGCGGCGGCGATGACTCCGATTTTCATGCGAATGTTCTGTTCTTTTCTTAGGGGAGATTAGCCGGTCTGGGGGCTTACGAAAAATCGGCGAAGCCGCCGCAGCGATAGCCGGAAGATTTAATTTTCTCAATGACTTGTTTGTCCAGCAGTGCGCCGAGTTCCTCGGCGTAGCGATAGCCGGGCGCCGATCCGGGGTAGGGCCCGGTCGCCGGGTGCATGTAAATCTCGTTCAGGCCCTCGGGCAGGTTCGCGAGGATCGAGGCCAGCCGGCCCGCGGTCATGGCGCCTGACCATCGAAGGCCATAGACGCGATCCGGCATACACAGACCGTTCGCGCGGAACCAGCGCTTTAGCCATGTCGCCGCGACATTGTTGGTTTCGAACGGCACGCGGACCGCTTTCATCCCATACCGCTTTCCGGTTCTGACCATCTGTGAGGCGATGGTCGGATGGAGGTGAAAGTGCTTGTGCGTGTTCACATGATCGAGCGGAAGTCCCGTCGCGGCGTAGGCCCTAAACTGCGCTTCGATCTCCGCCGCAAGCTGCCTGCGCACGCGCGGAAGAAAAAACATCGCGGCACCGGTGCGCGCCATGTCGCTGCGAAAGAAACCGTCTTCGTCCACAAGATGGGGAATCTGTGCCGCCGGAAGTGTCGGCCGGTCCTGAACGAGCGTCAGATGCAAACCGACGCGCAGGCTGGGATTCCTCTTCGCGACCGCGACCGCATCGGCGGCAGCGGGTCCCGCAACCATGAGGCTTGCCGCGGTCAGTATTCCGTCGCGATGCGCAATCTCGACCGCTTCGTTGACTTCTCGCGCCGCCCCGAAATCGTCAGCCGTGACGACAAGTTGCTTCACGCCGCGTGTTCGCGCCGCTCGCGCAGGAACTGGAAGAACTCGACGCCCTCGCGCAGGCGGCGCTTCATCATGTCGGTGGAGCGCACCATCTCGCCCACGATTGAGGCGATCTTGCTCGGGCGGAAATAGAACTCCTTGTAGAAGCTCTCCAGCGACGTGAAGATCTCTTTGTGGGAGAGATGCGGATAGTGCAGCGGCGCGATCTGGATGCCGCTGTCGTCCACAAGCTCCGCGTTCGCCGCGTCCAGCCAGCCGTTCTTCACGGCCTGGTCATAGAGGAACGTGCCGGGATAGGGCGCCGCCAGCGATACCTGAATGGTGTGCGGATTGATGCGCTTGGCGAACTCGACCGTCTCGCGGATCGTCTCGTGCGTCTCGCCGGGGAGACCCAGAATGAACGTGCCGTGGATAGCGACACCGAGCTTGTGGCAGTCCTTGGTGAAGCGCTCCGCGACCTCGATGCGCATGCCCTTCTTGATGTTGTGCAGGATCTGCTGGTTGCCGGATTCGTAACCGACGAGCAGCAGGCGCAGACCGCCGTCCTTGAGTTTCTTGAGCGACTCGTAAGGGACGTTGGCCTTGGCATTGCACGACCAGGTGACGCCCAGCTTGCCGAGTTCTTTCGCGATCGCCTCGGCGCGCGGCAGATTGTCGGTGAAGGTGTCGTCGTCGAAGAAGAATTCCTTCGTCTGCGGAAACGCCTTCATCGCCCATTTGATCTCTTCGATTACATGCCCAACTGAGCGGACGCGATAATTGTGCCCGCCGACGGTCTGCGGCCATAGGCAGAAGGTGCAGCGCGATTTGCAGCCGCGGCCCGTATAGATCGAGATGTAGGGGTGCTTCAGATAGCCGATGAAGTAATTCTCCATCACCAGATCGCGCTTATAGACCGGCGTCACCCAGGGAAGGCTGTCCATGTCGTGCAGGATTGCCCGGTCCTCGTTGTGCACGATGACGCCCTGATTGTTGCGGAATGACAGGCCCTTGATCTGCGACCAGTCGTTGCCGTCGGCGACTTCCTTGATGGTGAAGTCGAACTCGTTGCGCGCGACGAAATCGATCGCGGGGCCGTCTTTCAGCGAGCCTTCGGCGTTGACCGCAACCTTGGCACCGATGAGGCCGGCTTTGAGGTTCGGGTTCGCATCCTTCAGCGCCTGGATCACCTTCACATCCGACTTGAACGAGGGCACGGAGGTGTGCGCGACGACGAGATCGAAATCCTTCGCCTGGGCTACCACCTCGGCGAGGCCTGTCTTGTGCGGGGGGGCGTCGATCAGTTTGGAGTTCTCGACCAGGGCCGCGGGCTGGGCGAGCCAGGTCGGATACCAGAAGCTTTTGATCTCGCGCTTGGCCTGGTAGCGCGAGCCCGCGCCGCCGTCGAAGCCATCGAAGGAAGGTGCCTGTAGGAAAAGCGTACGCATGCGAATTCTATAACCTCACCAATGTGATAGGACGCCGTCGGGCGCGACAAGGAAGCGGGTTCCGCGCCAGCGGACATTCCCGCCGAACAGCGACCCCAGGAAGATCGCAAATGACAGCAGGTCGCGCAACGGCAGCAGCCATGCCGGCCCCGCACTGGTGCCCAAAACCCAGTCCATCCGCCATTTCACGGCCAGCCGGGCGACAAGGCTTGCGGCCACGAGGGCCACCGCGAACGGCGGAAATCCGCTCAGCGCGGCACCCAGCAGGGCCAGCGGGAATGTGTGCGTGATGATGGAACCCCAATAGCCGCGGGTATTCAGGAGCCGGATCGTCCGCGCCCAGCGAAGCTCATGGCCCAGCATTTCGTGCGCGCTCACCTCGGCACAGGTGTGGGCGACAACGACCGGCGCCACCGTCATGCCGGAGCCGCTCTCACGCACGGCGCGGCCGATCTCGTAATCGTCGGCGAGCAGATCCGAGAACGCCTTCATCCCGCCGATGCGCAGAAGAAGCTCCTTGCGCAACGCGATGGTCGAACCGAAGCAGGGGGTTGCGAGCCTCGCATGGGTGCCCACCAGGACGTTGGGAATGAATTGATAGTTGATGCCCATGGCGACGAGGCGCGACCAGATATTGGGCAGCGCCGTGCCGGTATAGAGACAGGTGACAGCGCCGCCATCGGAATTTTCGAGCGATGCCGTCACCGTGCGCAGATAGTCGGGCTCGACCGCGATGTCGCTGTCACTCTGCACCAGCACATCGTATTTCGCGTGCTCGACCAGATTGATGAGATTGGAGACCTTGCGGTTGGTGCCATAGATGCGCGTGTCGACCACCAATTCGATATCGAGATGCGGATAGTCGCGCTTGAGCGCTTCCACGATCCGGATCGCCGGATCGAGCGGATCCTGCACCCCAAAGACGATCTGCATGGGCGCCGGATAATCCTGGCGGCAGAAGCTCTCCAGATTCTGGCGCAGCAGCGGTTCGTCGAGATGGAGCGGCTTCAGCAACGTGACAGGAGGATAGGCCGCTGATTTTTTCTCAGCGGGCGCGCGGAACCAATTGGCCACCCACACAGCTGTCGCTGCGTACACAACGCCGCAGAGTGCGGCCGCCATCGCGGCCCAGCCGGCGAATTCAAGCCACTGGTGCATCGGCCCCTCGCACCGCCCCTCGGAAAGCGGTCGTCTGCATCATGTCACCAAAACGCATGGAGCGCATCTGGGGAGCCCATGCCCGATTTACGAGGGACGCTTGCCCGCGGATCAAGTATTTTCAACCATGGTGACTTCCAGGATATTTACCATCGTCCAAGGACCGCCGGATTTCTGGGCGATTCGTAGCGCCGACAACCGTAAGCCATGTGGGCCACACCGGACCCTCAAAATTTATAGGCTTTCCTGCATCATTGCTGACAAATTTGCCACATTGCGTCATGCAACCCGGCGCATGATTGCGCGGTATTAACAGGGCAACGTTCCGCGCCTATTAGGCTGATTCGCACCGACAGGGGATGAAGAGTGTCTGACAAGAAAGCCATCGTGATTTTTGGCGCCACCGGCGATCTGGCGCAGAAGATGCTGTTCCCTTCGCTCTATTTCCTGGACGCCGACGGCCTGTTGCCGGCGGATCTTGTGATCGTCGGCACCGCCCGGAGCACGCTCGATGACGCCGGTTTCACGAAACAGATCCATGACGCGGTATCGGAACGGACCGCCGAGTCATTTTCGGAGGAAGCTTGGGGGCGTTTTTCCAAACGCCTGTCCTACGCCGCCGGCGATGTCCAAAAGGACGATCCCTACAAGGCGATTGCCGGTAAGCTCGGTCAGGTCGACGAGATCGTCTTCTACTTGGCGACGTCGCCGGATTTCTTCGGCACCATCGCCCAGCATCTGAAAGCCGCGGGTCTCGCGCATGATCGCGCACGCATCGCGGTCGAAAAGCCGCTCGGCCACGATCTCCAGTCCTGTCTCAAGATCGAGCAGTCGCTCGGCGAAGCGTTCAGCGAGGACCGCATCTTCCGGGTAGACCATTATCTCGGCAAGGAGACGGTCCAGAACCTGCTGGCGCTGCGCTTCGCCAACACGCTGTTCGAACCCCTTTGGAACAAGGACTCCGTCGAGCACGTCCAGATCACGGTCGCCGAGACGGTCGGCGCCGGGGGACGGTGGTCGTATTACGATCACTACGGCGCGTTGCGCGACATCGTGCAGAACCATCTTCTTCAGCTTCTCTGTCTGATCGCGATGGAGCCGCCCGCCAATCTGCAGCCGGATTCCGTTCGTAACGAGAAGGTGAAGGTCATTCGGTCGTTGCGCCCGATCGGCGAGAACGAAGTCGAGCAGCAGACCGTGCGCGGCCAATATACCAAAGGCTTTTCCGAAGGTGGCGCGGTGCCGGGCTACACGCAGGAAAAGGATGGCGGATCGAGCACGACCGAAACCTTTGTTGCGCTTGCGGCCCATATCGACAATTGGCGCTGGGCCGGCGTGCCGTTCTATCTGCGCACCGGAAAGCGCATGGCGGACCGCTCGACGCTTGTCGTCGTGCAGTTCAAGCCGGTGCCGCATTCGATCTTCGCGCGGCGCGGGCTGGTGGCGAACCGGCTTACCATCCGCCTTCAGCCGGAAGAGGACATTTCGCTCTCGCTGATGAACAAGACGCCGAGCCTCGACCATGGCGGCATGGAGTTGAAGCCGCTGTCGCTCAATCTGAACCTCATCGACGCCTACAAGAAGACGCGCCGGCGCATCGCCTATGAGCGGCTGTTGCTGGATGCGCTCGACGGCAATCAGACGCTGTTCGTGCGCCGCGACGAAACCGAAGCCGCATGGGCCTGGATCGACGCCATCGCCGACGGCTGGAAAACGCGCGACGTGACGCCGTTGCCCTATGCCGCCGGGACCTCCGGCCCGTCAGCGCAATACGCGCTGACCGAACGGCATGGCGATAGCTGGGTGGATTAATAGTCCTCCCCCGTAAACGGGGGAGGGGGACCGCGAAGCGGTGGAGGGGGCCCCCTCCGCCTCGCTGCGCTCGGCACCTCCCCCGTAAACGGGGGAGGATTTTTACGACCGGCTCGGGAACACCATCACCGGCGTTTCGCGATAAAGCGCGGGATAGAGCTTCTTCAGCGCCGCGACCTTCGGCAGGTCGTTGTAGGCGATGTAGGGCTGGTCCGGATGATGGATCAGGTAGTCCTGGTGATAATCCTCTGCCCGGTGGAATGCGGAGAACGCGCTCACCTGCGTGACGATAGGCTGCGGGAAAGCATGCGCCTTCGTCAGCTGGCCGATATAGGCTTCTGCGATGCGCCGCTGTTCGGCGTTGGTCGTGAAGATCGCGGAACGGTACTGCGTGCCCTGATCGGGACCCTGATAGTTCAGGGTCGTCGGATCCATAACCGAGAAATAGACGCGCAGGATCTGGCCGTATGAGATCTGCCTCGGATCGAAAGTGATCTGTACCGTTTCGGCGTTGCCTGTTGTGCCCGTGCTGACCTCTTCATAGCCGCCGGTCGGATTCGTGCCGCCGGAGAATCCGGACACCGCCTGGCTGACGCCTTTCACGTGCTGGAAGACGCCCTGGATTCCCCAGAAGCATCCGCCCGCAAGCACCGCGGTCTCGGTCGATCCGCCGGATGCCGCAGTATCGACAACAGGTGCGGGCAGCGGTGACGATGCGACCTCACCAGCGCGCGCGCAGCCGAGAAGCATCGTCAGGGCGGGGACAAGCAGCAGGGCATGGGATTTCATCGTCATCTCCTTCAGGCGTTCGCACGCGGCACGAATTTCAGCGATGCCGAATTCATGCAGTAGCGCAGGCCGGTGGGTTTCGGTCCGTCGTTGAAGACATGGCCCAGATGGGCATCGCAGCGCGCGCAGGACACCGCGGTGCGGTCCATCAGGAAGGTCCTGTCTGTGGTCTCGACCACATTCCGCTTCGCGATCGGCCGCCAGAAGCTCGGCCAGCCCGTACCGGAATCGAACTTGGTCCTGGAATCGTAAAGCGCCGTGTCGCAGCAGATGCATCGGTAGAGGCCGTCGCCCTTGCTCTCGGCATAGATGCCGGTGAAGGCGCGTTCGGTGTCGGCATGGCGCGTGACCTCGAACTGCTCTTGCGACAGCATCTTCTTCCACGCGTCGTCGCTTTTGACGACCTTGGGAACGGTAACCGTGCCGAGGTCCTTGCCCGCAGCGGAGAAGTTCTCGATCGTCACGCTCTGCGGCGCCGCCAGCGCCTCGAGCGGCAGCAGGGGCAGAAGCGATGCGGTCGCCAGAAATCCGCGGCGCGTCGATGACATCGAATTCATGTTCAGTCCTCCTGCGCGGATAGCGCGTACACTAGACCAATTCGTTCAAACCCGCGCTTCGGTTACAGGTGCGCAGCGCATTGCCGTACGCCCATCGCGAATTTGTGATCCGCCTCGCACCAGCCTTCGCCGGCCAAAGATGGCCAGTTGGCAAGGGACACAATTGTTCGGATGTGATCGAAATGGTGACTGGACCGACCCGGTTCAAGGACTGGGTGCTGTCCTAAATAGCGCCTCACTGTCCTAATTCGTTCCGACGCGCGCGGAGAGGGAATCTGCCAAGGCTAATCGCGAAGCTGCGCTGTCGATCGTGGAAAGCATCATTGGCGGGAAGCTGGTCGAGAAGCCGAAGCGGCCCAGGAAGGGCTCCAAAGCCTCAACGCCCTAGTTTGTTGTCTGGGGTGCCCCGATTATCGGGATAATCTCGCCTGCCACTTTTCGTGAGAATATGTTTGGTGAGGTGGTATCGGGATCCAATCACCCCAAATGCGCCCATGCACGACTCCAGCGCCGAGCCCGTTATTTGAGCTAATTCCTTGGAAGACGGTGAAAGCTTCGCCAGCCGATTGCCGTCACGAGCTAAATCGTCAATTCGATCTGAGAGCGAGTCGGCGCAGTAGGCTTCGTGCTCGGCATCTTCTTTCGTGACCGCATGGCCAGCCGGATAGTCTAAATTGACGGTATAGTATGTCACGCTTGCGGCAGCGCTGATCGAGGACAGCACCACCGCCACACACAGAACTGCACCTAGGCGAGCGGGCAGAGCGAGGGTCAGTCCCGCAATTTTCAGAGCCTTCACTTCGCCCGCGCCTCCGCCACCATATAGCCTCAAATCGTTCTGGATCGGTGTAGGCCATATCCAGAATGAACATGCGGACACAGTCCTGGCAAAGCGCGCCTGTATGGATGCCACCTTCTGAATCAACGCGCTTGCAGACGCACAGATCGGAAGTAGTCATTCGGCAGAAATTGCACTCGGTCGGCAAGTCGCTCATTTCCCCGCCTCCGCCACTATCGCCGCCTGTACGGCTTTGCGCGGGCTGTCTATCTGGGGCGTATGTAGGACCGCAAAGAACCGCCGCTTGCCATCGTCACTCTCGTAAGGCCATGCATAGGTCATTTTGGGTTCAAAGAAAGACGTCTCATTTCTCCTCGCCGGTATCGCGTATCTCCAGCCACATCGCGTTGAGGATGGCGAGGGTGCAGGCGAAGCCCAGTCCGAGAACCCACGAGAAATACCACATCGAAATCTCCTTATCTCAGTAGCCGCTGTGTCCGCCGATGTCGTCCATCGTCACCGGACCGCGCAGCACGCGATAGACCCAGCCGGTGTAGACGATAACAATTGGCAGGAAGATCGCGACCGCGGCCAGCATGATGCCGAGCGTCAGCTTGCTCGACGAAGCGTCCCAGACCGTGAGGCTCATGCCGGGCTCGCTCGACGACGGCAGCAGGAAGGGAAACAGCGCCGCTCCCGCCGTCGCGATGGTGAAGAGCGGCACGCAGGCGCTGACAAGGAATGCACCCAGCGGCCGCTTGCGGAGCAACACCGCGCCCCACGCCGACGCGAATGCTGCGAGCGGCAGCAGCCAAAGGGCCGGATGACTGTAGAAGTTGAACAGCCATGCGCCCGGCGCCGTGGCGGCCGTCTTGAGCAGCGGGTTCGAAGGTCCGTTCAAGTCGCCGATCATGGTGATCCGCATTCCATCCCTCTGGATCAGCCAGAATCCGGCGGCCGCAAACAGGATCGCATAGGCTGCGGCCGCATAGGGCATGACGCGGCGTGCGCGCTCGGCGACAACGCCCGATGCCTTGTGGTTCAGCCACGCAGCGCCGTGCAGCAGGATCATCGAAAGGCTCACCAGTCCCACCAGAAGCGCGAACGGATTGAGCAGGGACAGCAACGTGATGGTGGAATGGAAGCGCATGTCGCCGTCGAAATTATAGGGCACGCCAACGAACAGATTGCCGAACGCCACGCCGAATATGAGCGACGGCACGATGCCGCTGATGACGAGGCCTGCGTCCCATACGCCGCGCATCCGCCCCTCGAACTTGCCGCGGAACTGGAAACCCACCGGCCTCAGGATCAGCGCCGCGAGCACCAGGAACATCGCGAGATAGAAGCCGGAGAACGCCGCGGCATAGAGCGGTGGCCAGGCGGCGAAGATCGCGCCGCCGCCCAAGATGAACCAGACCTGGTTTCCCTCCCACACCGGATCGATCGTGTGGAGCGCGAGGTGCCGCTCCTCGTCGTTCTTCGCGACAATGGGAAGAAGGGCCGCGGTGCCGAGATCGAAGCCGTCCATCACCGCAAAGCCGATGAGGAGGATGCCGAGCAGCGCCCACCAGATGAGACGAAGCGTCATGTAGTCCATCTCATGCCTCCGCCGTGTTGAGGGTGGATATGACCGGAGGGACAACCGGGTGGCCCAGCGTCTGGTCAGGCCCCAGCCGGATGTATTTCAGGAGCAGCATCACATCGACGACCAGCAGCGCCGAATAGAAGACGAAAAAGCCGATGAGGCTGAACATCACATTGCTTGCATCGGTGCTGGAGACCGCGAGCGCCGTCGGCAGCACGCCGACGATCGCCCAGGGCTGCCTTCCATATTCGGCGACGATCCAGCCGAGCTCGATCGCGATCCAGGGGAGGGGAAGGCTGCACAACGCGGTCCACAGAAACACGCGGTAGCGGTCCAACTGCCTGCGTGCCGACAGGTAGAACGCGATGGCAAACAGCGCGATCTGGAAGAAGCCGACGGCCACCATCAGACGGAATGCCCAGAACAGCACGGGCACGTCGGGAATCGTGCTGGCGGCGGCGCGGCTAATCTCGTCCGGCGTGGCGTTTTCGACATCCGGCCGGGAGCGCTTGAGCAGCAGTGCGAAGCCGAGATCGTCCACGTGTTCGTCGAGCGTTTTGCGCAAGGTTGGGTTGTTGCGGTCTTTGCGAATGGCCTGAAGCGTCTTGTAGGCAATGAGCCCGCTTTCGGTGCGCTGTCGCGCGATGCCAACGAGTTCTTCGATGCCTGGCACAGGCGTGTCGGCGCTGCGCGTGGCGATCAGGCCCAGCACCCAGGGAATCCTGATCTCGTAATTCGTCTTGTGTGCCGCGAGGTCGGGGAGGCCGAACAGCGTGAACGAGGCGGGCGCGGGCTCGGTCTGCCACATCGCCTCGATGGCGGCGATCTTCATCTTCTGGTTCTGGCCGGCGGTATAGCCGCTCTCGTCGCCGAGCACGACGACAGAGAGCGCCGAGGCAAGCCCGAAGCTCGCCGCCACGGTCATCGAACGCCGCGCTAATGGGCCATGCCGTCCACGCAGCAGATAATACGCGCTGATCGCGAGCACGAAGACAGAGCCGGTGACATAGCCGGCGCTCACGGTGTGCACGAACTTCGCCTGCGCGACGGGATTGAACATCACCGCCATGAAGTCGGTCACTTCCATGCGCATCGTATCGGCGTTGAAGCGCGCCCCCACCGGGAACTGCATCCAGCCATTGGCGATCAGGATCCACAGCGCCGAGAAATTCGCGCCCAGCGCAAGAAGCCAGGTCACGATCAGATGCGCGACCTTCGACAGCTTGTTCCAGCCGAAGAAGAACAGGCCCACGAACGTCGCTTCGAGGAAGAACGCCATCAACCCTTCGATGGCGAGCGGCGCGCCGAACACGTCGCCGACATAGTGCGCGTAGTACGCCCAATTGGTGCCGAACTGGAATTCCATGGTGATGCCGGTGGCGACGCCCATGGCAAAATTGATGCCGAACAGCACGCCCCAGAACTTCGTCATGTCGCGCCAGATTTCACGGCCGGTCATGACATAGACCGTCTCCATGATGCCGAGGAGAATCGAGAGGCCGAGCGTCAGGGGCACGAACAGGAAGTGATAGAGCGCGGTGACCGCGAATTGCAGGCGCGAGAGCTCAACGATGTCCATGCGCGTGCCCCGTTGTCATGGTCGCGAATCGAGCAGGTGCGTGCGCGCCATGCCGGGATCGACATGCACCTGATGGCTTTGGGAAAAAAACAGATAGTAAAGGATCGTCAGCGCCAGGAGCTTCACGCCCAGAAGCGCTGCGATCTCGACGGAACGTCTACCCGTCCGTATCGGCCCGAGTCGCGAATTCACGGCCCCATCTTACGACCGGTTGTTTCTCTTTGCCCAGCGCCGTTCTCTCCAGCCGACAACGGCGAGCACGCCGGCGAGTAATGTGAACGCCGACAAGACCATGGCAACGTAAAGTATTTCTCCGTTTGTCACGCCCAACTCCCTTCAAAAGATGATTTGGGAGCGTTACGGGTCCGGCGCCGGCGATCTTTGACGGCGATCAAATTCCCCTCGATCGCGATAGGTCTGAGCATTGATGTTGAAAAAATGTCATGGCCCACGAAAGCGGGCCATGACAGCTATTGCGTTGGTGCTTGAACCCAACCTACGGCGTATAGAGCTCAGCTGTGCCGGGGAATTTGTTTTCGCCCTCTGGCCATTCGTCGCCGCCCACTGCGAGGACCTTTCCGTTTGGAAGCATCGCGAGGCTGAAATTCGCGCGCTGTGCGGCCATCGGCTCTTCTGGAACGAATTTGTGTTTGGCAGGGTCGTAGGCTTCGCAGGTCTCCAAATTCTGCCAAAGGTACCCGAAATAAGAGAGCCCACCCGACAGCAGAATTTTTCCGTCCTGCAACCTGATCGCCGCCAAATTGCTCCGCGGCGCGCCCATGGGACCGACCGATTTCCACTTGCCCGTCAGCGGATCGAACAGGTCCGCTTCGGCACAGGGCAACTCCGGTGAGCAATCGCCCCCGGCCACCAGCACACGGCCATCCTGCAGGAGAACGGCTGCATGGACGACGTGCGGGTGCTTCATCGGGGCGTTGACGGTCCAGGTATCTGAGGCCGGATCGTACGTCTCGTTTTCGCTCAGGACGCCCGACGGATTGTAGCCTCCCGCGACCAGCACTCGTCCGTCTGCCAGCAGGGTTGCCGTGAAACAGACCCGGTGATTCTTCATCGGCGCAATGGCCAGAGTGAATTTGTTCGTCTTCGGATCGAAGATCTCAACGTCCACAGTGCCGGCAAAGCAACGGTCTGCCGTGCAGCCTCCCAAAACCAGAACACGGCCATCCAGTAGTTTGATCATGGAATGGAAATAGCGGCCATGCGTCATCTGTCCCGGGATCGACCATGTGTCAGTCCCGGGATCGTAGAGTTCGGCGTTGGAACCAGTGCCGCAGGCCTTTTGGCAGAACCCGGTGACGAGGATGCGGCCGTCGTCGAGCATAAGAGCGGCGCCTTGGCGCAGTCGAGGCAGCGCCGGCTTCGCGCGCGTAGCGCTCCAGGTCTTCGTTCGCGGACTCCAGATTTGCGTTGTCGCAGGCCACGCGTCGCCGTAGCTGCGCATTCCCACCGAAACGACGCGGCCATCGCTGAGGGCAAACGCGTTACCAGCGTGAACGTCCGCTATCAGCGTGCCGGCCGGGGTCCAGCCGCGCTCCTTGGATACCGCCGGCACTCCTGAAATTGCGATCAAAGCGATCGAAGCGAAGATTGCTGCAAAATTGGCTTTCATGGCGCCGCTCCCAAATTCGGAAGCACCTGCTCCCGACACGGGAAGCTGAGGCTTTGGGGGGCACGAATTCCTTGATTGTCGTCAATTGGGCGCGGCGATGATTACGTACGTAGTGATCGTTGGTATGCGGAGAAGTCGCAGAAATCTCCCTTTTTCGCACATGTGACGCGGCTCAGAGCCCTTGTCCGTCATCGACGTCGAACGATGCGCCGGTGATGGCGCGCGAGGCATCCGATAGGAGATGCAGCACGACGCCGTCGAGGTCGCTATCCCGCATCAGACGGCGGCGCGGAAACGAGGCGACCAGCTTCTGGCCGCTCTCGCTCGCGAGGAATTCGTCGTTCAGCTCGGTCGCGATGTAGCCCGGGCAGATCGAGTTTACGTTGATGCCCTGATTGGCCCATTCGCGCGCCAGGGCCTTGCCCAGCATCACGACGCCGGCCTTGGTGGCGCAATATGCAGCCACACCGGGCAGCGCCTTGCGCGCGCCGAGCGATCCGACGAGCACGATTCGTCCGCGTCCGTTCTGCTTCGAACCGGCGGCGATCATGCGCCGCGCGCCCTCACGCACGGTCAGGAAGGCACCGCGTAGATTGACGCTCACGACGCGGTCGAATTCTTCCATCGGAAGATCGAGCGCCATGCCGCGCGAATTCATCCCGGCATTGGCGACGACGCCATCGATCGGACCGAATGCCGCCTGTGCCGTGTCGAAGCCCGCGATCACGGAGGCTTCGTCCTCGACATCCATTGCGACCGCCACCGCCTTGCCGCCCGCTGCGGCGATTTCTTCCACAAGCGTGGCAAGCTTGTTCGTCCGCCGCGCGGCTGCGGCGACCTGTGCGCCGGCTGCGGCTGCGGTCTTTGCGAAGTGACGACCCAACCCGGACGACGCGCCGGTGATCAGGATGGCACGGCCGGACAAATCTGACGACATTGTTTCAACTCCGATAAGCAAGAGGCGTGATAGCGTTGGCCGGAGAAAAGCGGATACGCCGCCCATGCGCAAATCCCATCGCTCCGTTCTGACCGGCATGTTGCGGGAGGCACAGAGTGTTCTCAGCCAGTCCCATGCGACTGGCGCGCCCATCGACGAGGTCACCGCGATGCGAGCCGAACGCGCTCAGATGGTGGCGCGGCGGCGGGTGCTCGGCGGCGCGCTGGCGACAGCGGCGGCTACGATGCTGCCCCGCCCAAGCCTTGCGGTCGGTCAGCCGCGTGTCCTTATTGTGGGCGCCGGGATCGCCGGGCTGTCATGTGCTCTCAAACTTTGGTCGCAGCGCGGAATCCGGGCGACGATCTACGAGTGGAACACGCGCATCGGCGGGCGCATCCAGACCCTGCGCGACTACTTCGCGAATGGCCAGAGCGCGGAACAGCACGGCGAGTTCATTTCCTCCGAGCATGCCGCCACCATGCGGCTGGCGAAGCGCTTCGGCCTCGAACTCGAAAACACCTATGCCGCTCCGAAAGGCACGAAGGATACTTACTGGTTCGCGGGTGAGCGCTACACGCAGAAAGAGCTGAATGCGGATTGGCGGGATTTCGGTTACCAGCTATTTCGCGATGCCGTGCGCAAGGCATCGCGTGCGAATTACCAGCACGCCACGAAGATGGCCTATCACTGGGACCATATGCCGGTACCCGAGTGGATCGACCGCTATGTGCCGGGCGGGCTGCAGGGCCGCTTCGGCAAGCTCTGCTATTCCGATGTCATCGACGAATATGGCGGCCCGCCGGAGAGCCAGTCGGCGCTCAATCTCCTCTATATCCTGGGCTATAACGACAGTTCGCCGAACGGCTATCAGTCGCCCGACGTGCCGATGCTCGCGGGCTCCGACGAGAAATGGCACATCAAGGGCGGCAACGATCAGCTCGTCACCGCGCTGGCGTCGCGTCTGCCGGACGGCAGCATCAACCTCGGCTATGAGCTGATCGCGCTCGCGGAGAATTCCGATGGCAGCTTCACTTGCACCTTCTCGGTCGGTTCTTCGACGACGGAGGTCGTGGCCGATCACGTCGTGCTCACGCTCCCGTTCACGACCTTGCGGAATGTCGATCTTTCCGGTGTGACCCTGTCGCCGCTCAAACAGACCGCCATCAAGTCTCTGCCGCTCGGCAACAACGCCAAGATCCAGATCCAGATCGCCGGACGGCCGTGGATCAAGGAAGGTTTCGACGGCGGAACGTTCACCGACGCCGCGTTTGACGGCGGCTGGGATGGGACCAGCTACCAGAATCAGGGCAAGCGTTCGCCCACCGAAATCTTCGTGGCACTTCCGGGCGGCGCGGATGGTGCGGGGCTCGCGTCGAAATACGGGCTCGTCTTCGGCAACGAGCAGGGACCGGCGCCCACGCGCCTCGTCACCGACACACTGGCCGGCCTCGAACCGATCTTTCCCGGCGTTACGGCTGCGTGGAGACGGGGCCCGCAACTGGCCTGGGTCAATGACGGCAACATCGACCGCTATCTCCTGGGCGCGTGGTCGCAATACAATGTCGGCCAGTATACGGGTTTCAGCGGTGTAGAGGGGCTGCGCGAAGGCAACATCCACTTTGCCGGCGAGCATACCTCGATCGAATTCCAGGGCTTCATCGAAGGCGCAGTGCGCAGCGGCCTGCGCGCTGCGGACGAAATCTGACCCGCTCGCGCCTTCGCGAAAACGGGAGCATATTCGAGGGCATGCGCCGTTTCGCCTTCATCCTTCTGCCAGCCGTGATATCGCTCCCCGTCCATGCCGAGACGCCCAAGATTTTGTCGCACTGGGTGCAGCTTGGACCCAGCGGCGCGGCGGAAGCCCGGGTGCTCGTAGAAGGTCAGGCCTGTCCGGCGATGACGATGGATGGCCAAAGCGTGCCGATGGCCGTTCGCGCCGCTGCGACCCCGGAGTTTGCGCAAGTCTGTGCGGCACCTGTTCCGGCTGGCACAAAGTCGGCATCGCTGGGCGACGCAGCGCTACCTTTGCCGGTCAGCGACGCAGAGCGAATTCTTGTGGTTGGCGACACCGGATGCCGGCTCAAAGGTTCGGCGGTGCAGGGCTGCAACGATCCCGCGCAGTGGCCGTTTCCGGTGCTGGCCGCGGCGGCCGCGAAGCTAAAACCCGATCTCGTCGTCCATGTCGGCGACTATCTTTACCGCGAGAACGCCTGTCCGGCAGGGAACGCGGCCTGCGCGGGCACGCCCTTTGGTGACAACTGGCAGACCTGGAACGCGGATTTCTTCAGTGCGGCAGCGCCGCTGCTATCGGCGGCGCCTTGGGTGTTCGTGCGCGGCAATCATGAGGACTGCCAGCGTGCCGGAATCGGCTGGATGCGGATGCTCAGTTCCTATCCCTTCGATCCGGCGGCGCCGTGCGCTGTCCATCAGGCGGCCTATACCGTACCGGCCGGCAGCGTCACCCTTGCGATCATCGACGATGCGAGTGCGCCCGACACCAGTATCGATGCCAATGCCGCTGCGAGCTTTCACGACGATCTCGGCAGCCTCGCAAGCATCTCTATCCCTTTGTGGCTCGTGATGCACAAACCCATCTGGGGCGCGATCACCGGGCCCTTGGGCGTGCCGGTCGGTGGGAACGCCACGCTGATTTCGGCATTCGGGGGAAAAGCGAGCCTTCCACCGGCCATGACGTTCCTGCTCGCAGGCCACATCCACACCTTCGAGGCAATCAACTATGACGGCGCGATCCCGCCCCAGGTCATCGCCGGACGGAGCGGCACGGCCCTCGACAAGACGCCGGACGATCTGAAGGGCGCGATCTTCCAGGGTCATTCCGGCGTATCGGTGAAGGATGGCCTCTCGGTCTACGGGTTCGGCTTCCTCCTGATGACGAAGCTTAAGGACCGTTGGACGATCGATCTCTACGATGCCAATGCGACCTATCGGCAGCAATGCGTCTTCGCCGCCGGCCGGGTCGACTGTCCCAATCCCTCCAAATGAGAGCGCCGTATGTTTCTTGAGATCAAAGGCCTTTTGACGCCCGTCGAGGTCGCGCGCCTGACCGCGCTCAGCCGGGAGGTGAAGTTCGTCGAGGGACGAATCTCCAATCCTGCCAACACGACCAAGGACAACCTCCAGGCCGATCTCGGCGATCCGAAGTATCAGGAATCCACCGACATCGTGGCGACGGCATTTGCCCGTTCGCGTGAGTTCAACGATTTCGCCATGCCCAAGCGGATCGCGCCGCCGCTTCTGTGCCGCTACGAACCCGGGATGAAGTATGGCGCCCATGCCGACGCAGCCCTGATCCCGCTGGGTGACAACCCGCTGCGCTCGGACATTTCCTGCACGGTGTTCATCGCCGAACCGTCGACTTATGAAGGCGGCGAACTGGTCACGCATCTGGGCACGCGGCCGGTGGTGTTCAAAGGCGAGCCGGGCGACGCCATCGTCTATCCCTCCACCATGCTGCACGAGGTCAAACCCGTCCGCTCGGGCCAGCGGCTGGTATCGATCACCTTCATCGAAAGCCGGATCGCCGACGAGCACCGCCGCAACCAGCTCTACGAACTCAACGAGATCGGTGCGCTCGAAGGCCTCAAGATGAGCTGGCAGAATCGCGTGCGTCTCGAACTCGTGCGCCAGAACCTGCTGCGCATGTGGGCGGATTAGTCTTTCAACCCTCCCCTTGAGGGAGGGTCGAAATTTGCGAAGCGAATTTCGGGGCGGGGTTACTACACCGAGCTCCGAGCCATTACCCCTCCCCGAAATCTTCTCTTCGCTCCGCTCAAAGAAGATTTCGACCCTCCCTCAAGGGGAGGGTGAATCAATTCGATCGCCACCATTCATTCGCTACAAAATATTTCCGCGCGATTTCCAAATTCGAGCGACTCTCCGTCACCATCCCGCCGTTTTCGTCTGCGAATCTTCGCGCGAATTGCCCCTTCGGCTACGTGGGCGTAGTCTGATTGCGGGTAGTGTCTTTCGGGGGAATCCATGGGCGCGAATAGACGCCGCGTACTCACCATCGGTGGGGCGATCCTTGTTGTCGTTCTGGCGGCGCTGGCCGGTCTCTACGTTCTGGGCGGACGCGGACCGAACGCCCCAGAGGGCACGAACATCCTGGCCCGGCTCCAGAATGGCATCACCTCCCTGACGCAGGGCGTCACGCCCGCGAAGCTTGCACAGGGCGGCGAGTTCGTCTTCCGCCGCGTCGAAGTCGACACCACCAAGCCACAGGCGGAAGCCTGCCTCGTGTTCACCGCCGACCTCGATGGTTCGGGCAAGACGCACTACGAAGACTACATCTCCATCGACCCGCAGATCCGCGTCGCCACCCATGTCGTCGACACCCGGCTTTGCCTTTCGGGCCTCGATTTCAACACCACCTATAACGTCACGCTGAAGAAGGGTCTGCCTGACGCCGCGGGCGAGAAGCTGATCGAGGAAGAGACCGTCCCGGTCGAACTGCGCGACAAGCCGTCGATCGTGCGTTTTTCCGGCGGCATCATCCTGCCGCGCGAGAACGCGGAAGGCGTTCCGGTCACGACCGTCAACATTTCGAAACTTCGCGTGAAGTTGATCCGCGTCGGCGACCGGCTGCTGTCGCAGATCGAAAGCGGCGTGGTCGACCAGACGTCGCTCTATAACTGGAACGACACAGACATCGAGACCAGCCAGGGCAAGCTCGTCTGGTCCGGCACGATGGATGTGAAGGTCGTCAAGAACGATTCCGTCGTAACGTTGATCCCGATCAACCAGATCCTGAAGGACCGCAAACCTGGCGCCTATGTGCTGCTCGCGATGGATGCGGCCAAGAAGACCGATGCCGACAGCTATTACGACAGCGCCGACATCGCGACCCAGTGGGTGATCGATTCCGACATCGCGCTTACCACCTTCCAGGGTGCAAACGGGTTGACCGTCTTTGCACGTTCCTACGCCAGCGCGGCCCCGCTCGCGAACGTGAAGCTTGCGCTCGTCGCACGCGACAACAACGAGCTTGCGACCGTTACCACCGACAAGACTGGCCGTGCCGATTTCGAGGCGGGTCTGATGAACGCGACAGGCGGCGAAGAGCCCGTGGTCGTGATGGCCTATGGCGCCGATCAGGATTTCAGCTTCCTCGATCTTCGCCGCCCGGCGTTCGACCTCACCGACCGCGGCGTCGCGGGACGCGAAACGCCTGGACCGATGGATGCCTTCCTCTACACCGAACGTGGCGTTTATCGCCCCGGTGAGTCGGTTCAGCTCACTGCGATGCTGCGCGACCGCGTCGGTGCCGCGCTGACCGCGCCGCTGACGCTGGTGGCCACGCGGCCCGATGGGCTCGAAGTCAAGCGCACGACGGTAGCCGGCGCATCGTTGGTCGCGGGTGCTGCAACTTGGACGCTTCCGCTCAGCCACACTGCGCCGCACGGACGCTGGCAGATCGCGGCTTATGTCGACACCAGCCCGAAGGCACAGCCGGTCGGCCGCGTGCAGTTCGATGTCCAGGATTTTGTGCCGCAAAAGCTCAAGATCACGCTCACGCCGGAAACGCCGGTCGGCCATCCCAACAGTGACATCAAAGTGAAGGTCGAGAGCCGCTTCCTCTATGGCGCACCGGCGAGCGGGCTTACCGGCGAGGGTGAGGCGCGCATCGTCAGCGACAGCGCACCCTTCGCCGACTGGTCCGGCTGGCAGTTCGGCCGCGTCGACGACACCTTCTCCGATGTCAGCATCACCATGACGGTGCCTGCGACCGACGCCGCGGGTGTGACGGAAGCGGTCGCGTCTGTCGGCGATCTGGCGGAGACGACGCTGCCGCTTAAGGCGATGATGAAGATCGCGATCCACGAGCCCGGCGGCCGCACGACCAACAAGACGGTCGAGGTACCCGTGCGCACGCGCGACGAATTCATCGGCATCATGCCGAAATTCGACGGCTATTCGGTCGCGGAGAATGCGCCCGCGACCTTCGAAGCCATTGCCGTCAACGGCTTGGGCAAGCGCATTGCGCTGTCCGGCCTCACCTATTCCTGGGTGCGCGAGGACACGAGCTATCAATGGTTCCAGGACAACGGACAATGGAAGTATCAGTCCGTCACGCGTGACCGGCTGGTGACGTCGAGCACGATGTCCATTGGCGCAAGCGGTGCGCCGCCGAAGCTCGCCCAGTCCCTGCCGTGGGGCAGCTACCGGCTCACGATCACCGATCCGAAGACGGGCGCGGCGAGTTCCTATCGCTTCTATTCCGGCTGGGCGGCGAGCGCCTCAGGCGACAGGCCCGACCGCATTCCGGTCGCGGCGGACAAGGCGTCCTATCGCGCCGGTGAAACCGCGCGCGTGAACATCAAGCCGACGTCCAACGGCAAAGCGCTCGTGGTCGTGGCGGGTGACCGCGTGTTCTCCTCGCAGCTCATCGATGCGCCGGCGACCGGGACGGAAGTGAACATTCCCGTCTCGGCCGATTGGGGACCCGGCGCCTATGTTCTGGTCACGGACTATAAGCCGCTCAGCCAGTCTACCGGCCGTGAGCCGGTGCGCTCCATCGGTCTTGTGTGGCTCGGCGTCGACAATTCGCCGCGCACCTTGACCACGCTGATCGGGGGGCCGGCGAAGATCACGCCGCGCCAGAAGATCACGATCCCGGTTACGGTGAAGGGTCTAAGTGATGGCGAGGATGCGTGGCTGACGCTTGCCGCCGTCGACGAAGGCATCCTGCAGCTCACCGATTTCAAATCGCCCAATCCGAACGATTACTATTTCGGCAAGCGCCGCCTCGGCGTCGGCATGCGCGACGATTACGGGCGCCTGATCAAGGCGGAGAAGGGGCCCATCGGCTCGATGCGCGAAGGCGGTGACAGTTTCGGCGGACGTTCACTGAGCGTGGTGCCGACCAAGACCGTCGCGCTGTTCTCGGGGCTCGTGAAGATCGGCGCCGGCGGCATCGCCAACGTGCCGCTCGATGTGCCGGACTTCAACGGCGAGCTCCGCCTGATGGTCGTGGCCATGAGCAAGGAGAAGCTCGGCCATGCCGACCGTCCGCTGACCGTGCGCGATCCGGTGGTGGCGGACATCGTGCTGCCGCGCTTCCTGGCGCCCGGCGATCACGCACTCGCGGCCCTCAACATCAACAATGTCGAAGGTGCTGCGGGCGAATACACCGCGACCGTTACCGCGAGCGCGCCGGTCGTGCTTGGCGATCGCGGCGCGACGGTTGTGAAGCAGACGCTGAAAGTAGGCCAGCGCGTTCTCGTGCCCGTCGCGTTTGGGGCGAACGGAATCGGCATTTCCAACGTCGCCCTCAATCTGAAAGGTCCCGGCGGTTTCAGCGTGACGCATTCCTGGCAGATCCAGTCGCGCGCGCCGCAGCTCGACATTGCCCGCGATGAGATCCAGCCCTTCGCAGCGAACGAGAGCTATACAGCCAATCACGGGCTCGTTGCCGACATCTATCCCGGCACGCAGAGCGTGGCGCTGACGGTGTCGTCGGCCCATGGCTACAACAACGTGCCGGGCCTGCTGAAATGGCTCGACAAATATCCCTATGGCTGCATCGAGCAGACGACCAGCCGCGCGATGCCGCTCTTGTTCTTCAACGATCTCTCCGATCTCGCGGGGCTTCCGCGCGATCAGGCGCTGCATCAGCGCGAGCAGGAGGCGGTCGATGCCGTGCTTGACATGCAGAACTATGCCGGCAATTTCGGCATGTGGGGACCCGGCAGCGATGCCGAGCCTTGGATCAGCGTGTTCGCGCTCGATTTCCTCTATCAGGCGAAGCAGAAGGGCTACGTCGTCGCCAATGATGCGCTGAAGCGCGGCGCGAGCTGGCTGAAGCAGACCGCGTCGTCGGATTCGGCGGACGACAACACCCGCGCATACGCGTTCTATGTGCTGGCGCGTATCGGCCAGGTGAACATCTCGGACCTGCGCTATTTCAGCGATACGAAGGGGCCCGACATGAAGACTGCCATCGCGCCTGCGCTGACGGGTGCCGCTGCGGCTGAAGTAGGCGACCGTTCGCGCGCCAATGTCGGCTTCAACCGCGCGCGAGAGATCGTGCTTTCGGCCGATCCATCGAAATACACGACCGACGATTACGGCTCGCTTCTGCGCGATCTGGCAGGCACAACGGCGCTCGCGGTGGAAAGCAATCAGGCGCAGTTGCTGCCTGCGCTGCTGCAGAAGGGCGACTCGGTCGATATGCGCCTGAACGCCACGACCACGCAGGAAAAGGCCTGGATGTTACGCGCGGCCTATGAGCTCACCCGTCAGAAGACGCCGCTCAACATCCTGGTGAACGGCAAGCCTGCGATGCCACGCGACGGCGCGATCCGGCTGTCGCCCTCTCTGGCGCAGCTCAATGCCGGCATCACCTTCCTCAACAAGGGCGATGCGAGCGTGTGGCGCACGACCTCGGTGCAGGGCACGCCGTCGCAGCCGCTGACGGAGGAGGCGAACGGCCTGACCCTCACCAAGAGCGTGTGGACGATGAGCGGCACGCCGGCCGATCTTTCGAACCTGCATCAGAACGACCGCGTGATCGTGGTGCTGAACGGTCAGATGCCGAACAACTATTATCACCAGATGGGTGCGATCGATCTCTTGCCCGCGGGGCTCGAGATCGAGCAGACGCTGTCGGGCGATGACGGCAAGTCCTATCCGGTCGGCGGCTCGCTCAACGAGATGTCGATGACCGACAAGCGGGACGACCGTTACGTCGGCGCCTTCGGCATCGGCTCGGAATACCATTCGAGCGACCCCAAGAAGCCCGAACCGCAGCCGACGTTCCGCATCGCCTATATCGCGCGCGCCACGACGACGGGCACCTTCGTGATGCCGGCCGCCGTGGTCGAAGACATGTACGCCCCCGGCGTGATCGCCCGCACGAGCATTGGGAGCGTGACGGTGAAGCCGTAGAGAAAATGAGGCGCTTCTTTATTTTCCTCCCCCGTTTACGGGGGAGGTGGATGCGTCGCGAAGCGGCGCAGACGGAGGGGGGCCCCCTCCGCCTCGCTGCGCTCGGCACCTCCCCCGTAAACGGGGGAGGAATAAAGCGACCGCGTCTTGTCACCATCGCCTTCACGCTCTTCGGCCTCGTCTGCGCTGTGGCGGCGGCGGATGTTGCCAATCCGCCGGACATGACGCGGGCGAAAAAACTGTCGCCGGAGGTGGTGGACCGGAACGGCGTGCTGCTGCGCGCCTATCTGACGAAAGACGGCTACTGGCGCATCAAAACGACCGTTCGCGACGTCGGCCCGCGTTATCTCGCGCTGTTGAAAGCCTACGAAGACCGCCGCTTCGATGACCATCACGGCGTCGATCCGCTGGCGATGGGGCGCGCGGCGCTGCAATACGCGAACGCCGGTCACGTCGTCTCGGGCGGCTCGACACTCACCATGCAGGTCGCGCGTCTACTGGAGCCGCGGCCGCGCGGGATCGGCGCAAAGCTCGTCCAGATGATCCGCGCGGAGCAGCTCGAAGAGCGCTATTCGAAAGAGGAAATCCTCTCGCTCTATCTCACGCTCGCGCCGTTTGGCGGCAACCTCGAGGGCGTGCGCGCGGCCTCGCTGTCCTATTTCGGCAAGGAGCCCAGCCAGATCGATCTCGCGCAGGCCGCACTCCTCGTCGCCTTGCCGCAATCTCCTGTGAAACAGCGCCCCGACCGTCACGCCGTCCGCGCGCTCAAGGGACGCGACAAGGTCCTGCGCCGCATGGTGGACGAGCACGTCGTCACTGCCGCCGATGCTGGGCTCGCGATGCAGGAAGGCGTGCCGTTCGCGCGCCAGCCCATGCCGCTCGTGGCGCCGCATCTTGCCGACAGGCTGGTGGCGCGGAATGCATCGTCGCGCATCGTCACCACACTCGACGCCTCGCTGCAGGGTGCCGTCGAGCGGATGGCCGCGCAGGAAGCCGGCTATTTCGACGACGGCGCAACGCTCGCCATCGTCGCGGTGGAGAACCGGACGCGCAACGTGCTGGCCTATGTCGGCGGGACGAATTACTGGGGTAGCGCCGGGCAGATCGATCTCGCGCGCCGCGCGCGTTCGCCGGGTTCCGCGCTCAAGCCTTTCATCTACGGCCTCGCCTTCGACGATCTCATTCTGCATCCACTCTCGCGCATGGAGGATGCCCCCGCCAATTTCGGCGACTACGCGCCGCGCGATTTCGACGGCGGCTTCCAGGGCGAGATCACGGCGCGCGATGCGCTGCGGATGTCGCTCAACGTTCCGGCTGTGACGGTGCTCGACCGCGTTGGCCCGCTCGCTTTCACGCTCACGCTTCAGAACGCCGGGGCGCATCTGGCTTTTCCCACGCACAATGATGCACCCAGCCTGCCGGTGGCGCTCGGCGGGCTCGGCATTTCGCTCAACGACATCACGATGCTCTATGCGGGCATCGCGGAAGGCGGCCAAGTGCGGGCACTGCGCACGCTCGCCGATGCGCCGGAGGCGCCGAAGCATCGTCTGTTCGGCGCGGTCGCGTCGTATTATCTGCGCGATATCCTCGACGGCGTGGCGCTGCCCGAGGGTTGGGCGATGGGGCAGGGGCTCGACCGCAAGCGCACCATCGGCTTCAAGACCGGCACGTCCTATGGCTTCCGCGACGCGTGGTCGGCCGGATTCTCGAACGACTATACGGTCGGCGTGTGGGTCGGCCGTGCCGACGGCACGCCGCGCCCCGGCCACATCGGTCGCGAGAATGCAGCACCGATCCTGCTCAAGGTGTTCGATCTTCTGCCGCCCGACAAACGCGCGGCGCCCCCGGTTCCTGCGGGCGCGATCATGGTCACGACCAACGACCAATTGCCGCCCCAGCTTCGCGTTTTCACGCGCGAGACCGAGCCGAAACCGGCCACCGCCGTCGTCGTCCCGCCGCCATCGATCGCATTCCCGCCCAATGGTGCGACCGTGCCGCTGCCGGAGGCGAATGCGAAGGACAAGACCATCGTGCTGAAAGCGGATGGCGGCCGCGCACCACTTACATGGCTCGTGAACGGCACGTTGGTGGGCTCATTCGACCGCTTCCAGCCCGCGCTTTACGCACCGTCAGGCGAAGGCATCGCGCATGTGACGGTGGTCGATGCGCAGGGCCGCAGCGACACCTCCGAAATCCGCTTCAAGCGAATGCATTCCTGACACCAAAAAAGGTTTGCACGCGGAGACGCGGAGTCGCGGAGTCGGAGTGGTTTTTGTTGGCGCCGGTGCTTCAGCAAGTGCTGGCGCGCAAGGCGCGCCGAACAATCCTCCCACGCGTCAGCCCCTCCTCCGCGAGCTCCGCGCCTCCGCGTGAATCCCTTCTCCCATTTTTGGCAGCTTGACGACGGAGGGCCTTTGCTGTGCTTTCGTCCGTGTATGACTGATCCGCACCTCGCGCGCGACGAGCCGCCATTCCTGCACACGACGACGCCGGAGGAGCGCAACCGCGCGCTCGCGATCCTGTTCGTCAGCCTCATCTGCATGGGCGCAGGCCAGTCGGTGATGTTCGCGATCCTGCCCTCGCTGGTGCGCCGGCTGGGCTTGAGCGAATTTCAGGGCTCGCTGCCGTTCGTCGTCTCGGCCACGATCTGGCTGTTCTCGAGCGGCTATTGGGGCCGTAAGAGCGACAGATGGGGGCGCAAGCCGATCATGCTGCTCGGGCTGATCGCGTTCGGGATTTCGTTCGCATCGTTCGCCGGCATCGCCGATCTCGGCCTGCACGGAATCCTGGCCGTCGCCATCGCCTATCCCCTGATGATCGCGGCGCGGTCGCTGTACGGCATCTTTGGCTCCGGCACGTCGCCATCGGCGCAGGCCTATATCGCCGACCGCACGACGCGGGCCGAGCGCACCTCCGGCGTCGCTACGCTGAACGCGGCGTTCGGGCTCGGCACAACCATCGGCCCTGGCATCGGCTCCGCGCTCGTGGTGTTCGGACTGTTCGCGCCGTTTTATTTCGTGGCGCTGGTGGCGTTCGCAAGCGCGGCGGCGATCTGGCGTTTCCTGCCCGAGACGACCGCGCCGCATATCCACGCTGCGCAGAGAAAGCGGCTCAAATGGCACGACCGGCGCATCTGGCCCTTCATCGTTTTCGGCATCGGCATCTCGACCGCGGGCGCGGTGCCGATCCAGACCATCGGCTATCTCTTCATCGACGTGCTGCACTATTCGGCGAAGCAGGCGCCGCAATATACCGGCATCGGCATGATGGCAGGCGCGGCCGCCGCGATCTTCGCCCAGCTCGTGGTCGTGCAACGGTTCAATCTCTCGGCGCGCACGCTGATGCGCTGGGGCGGCGTCATCTGCATCCTGTCGTTCGCGTTGTTTTCTATTGGGCGGCAGTTCGGTCCGCTCGTCTTCGCGCTGATGATCAACGGCCTCGGCTTCGGCATGGTGCGGCCGGGCTATGCCGCTGCGGCCTCGCTCGCGGTCGATCCGCACGAGCAGGGTGCGATCGCAGGGCTGACAGGCGCGACTTCTGGCGCCGGGTTCATCTTCGGCCCGATGATCGCAACCGGGCTCTATCGTATCTCGCCCAGCGCACCTTACATTTTCGGCGGCGCGCTGATGCTCGCCTGCTATCTCTATGCGCTGCTCTCGCCGCACCTGAAGAACGCCGGTCTCGCCGCCCCCGAAGCCGAACAGATCGAAGAAGCCGCGGAATCCCAGATGCCGAATGCCTGATTCCGAAAGGTCTACGGATTGAACAGGAAGGCGTGGATGGTGCGTGCGCCGACGAAGTACAAGCCGGCAACCTCACCATGCGTGTTGATGGCGTAGGTCTGGGTTTCGCTCGTGTCTCCGACGTGGAACGTCTTGATCGTGCCATTGCGCCTGCGCACGAAGCCGCGCCGGATGCCCTTGCTGTCCATGTAGCCGCCCGCGATTACGCCCTCGTCGTTAATGACGTTGGGCTCGGTAGAGACATCCTCTGCAATGTCGAAGCGCGTGATGGTGCCGTCAGCCGCGCGCAGGAAACCATGGTTCATTTCGTTCGTGTCGATATAGGATCCAACAACCGTACCGCTGTTGTTGATACGCCACACGAGCGTCGGCGATCCCGAGACCCGGAACCGGGTTATGGAGCGGTCCGCCGCGCGAATGAAGGCGCGATAGGCGCCGTCCTGATCCTTGAAGTACCCGCTGATGGTGCCCGCGGCATTTATTCCAAGCGGCTCCGTTCCGGTCGATCCCTTCGGGTCGAACGTGGTGAGTGTGCCGTCGGCACTGCGCGCAAATCCATGCCAGATGTAGTTTGCGTCTTCATAAGAGCCGGCCAGTGCGCCGCTATCGCTGATGGCATACGGTTCGGTATCGATCGATCCGTCGGGATCGAAGCTGGTGAACGCTCCGTCGGCCGCACGCAGGAAGCCGTGGCCTGGCATTCCCTGGGGACCGAACCACGTTCCGGCGACCACACCTGTATTGTTGATGCAGTAGCCATAGGTCACCGACGATCCCGGAGGATTGAACGTTGTGACGGTTCCATCGGCCGTACGAATAAATCCGTTCATCGGTCCCAAATCACCGCCATAAGCGCCGGTGATCGATCCCGCATCGTTGATGCCATACGCCACCGTTTCGGACGAACCCGGAATGCTGATCTTGACGAGCTTTCCTGCGGCCGCAGCGGGCAGGCAAGGTCCAAGAAAACACAGTGCCATCGCGAGGACAGGTGTGCACGTGCGCACGACCGCGTTTAACGGTCGCCGGAAATCGTCATGGCATGGGTTGGACATTGCAGATGTCCTTTCTGGAGCGCACCGGAACGGCGCTCCCGGTCATGCAGCAAGGAAGACCAACTATAGCACAGCCGGATCAGTTCCGACACGTCCTCAGTCGAACATCCGGGAGCCGACGCCGCCGAAACCTGGATGACGATGCCTAGCGCCGCTGTTTTGGCCGCATCTTGCGTTCGGGTTCGAGGCTGCAGGCGACGATGCTGGCGTCGAAACTTGCAGCCGTACCGTACTGGCCGTAATCGCCGTAGCCGCTGCCGCGTGCCGAGTTTGGGGGGAAGAACGTGACGTCGATCTGGCCTTGATCGGCGTCGGCGAAGAAGGTCGCGCCGAGTTCGACATAGGTGCCGTCCGTCGCGACCGTGGCAGTGCCGAACACCGGGTCCAAGCCCGCGACGCGTCCTTTCAGTGTCATGATTCTCCCAGCAGTGGTTGGCATGCTGCCCTTGAAGCGGAAGAAGCCGAGGTCGCCGCTGAAAGGCCCGCCGTTCAGCTGAAGACAGAAATCGGCCTGGGCCGGAAGCGCCGTGGCGAGCGCGAACAGGGGCAGGCTTGCACAGGCGAGAACCAGAATGCGATACGCGTTCTTCGTGACCATGACAGTTCCCTCTTAGGTTCGGCCAGTATAGCCGAGAGGCTTCTTCGACGACAGCACGCGTGCCGCTATCTCACTGCGCGCTCCCCTGCGCTTCGGTAGCAACGCGGGTGAGGAGGTCTTCGGTAGGAAAACCATCGGGCGGTATTCCATGCTTCTGCTGGAAGTCGCGTGTCGCGGCGCGTGCTTTTCGTCCCAGCACGCCATCGACGGTGCCGATGTCGTAGCCGAGTTTTGCGAGCGCGGTCTGGAATGCGATCCGTTCGTCGCGGTTCAACGGATGCTCGTCGCGCGGCCATGAGGCCAGGATCGGCGCGTCGCCGCGAATGCGCCCTGCCAATGTGCAGACCGCCAGCGCGTAAGACGCCGCGTTGTTGTACTTCAGGATCACCTTGAAATTGTCGAAGACGAGGAACGCCGGTCCGCGCCCGCCGGCAGGAAGATAGATTGCGCCGCTTTCGGGTGCGGACGGAAGTGCCGCGCCGCTGGCGGTTCTTACGCCCAGCTTACGCCACTCCGCGATCGGCTTCACGGTATCGAGATCGGCCTGCTCGTATGGGAAGTCCTTCGGTAATACAACTTCGGTGCCCCAGCGCTGTCCGCGCTGCCATCCGGCGTCGGCGAGCACCGCCGCTGCCGAGGCGAGCGCATCGGCGGAAGAATGCCAGAGATCGATCACGCCGTCGCCGTCGCCATCGGCCGCGTGCGCCAGGAATGTCGACGGCACGAACTGTGTCTGTCCGAAGGCGCCCGCCCAGGACGATGTCATCCGCTCGGCCGCGAAGTTCTGCTGCTGCATGATTTTGAGCGCCGCGATCAACTCGCGCCGCGCATAGTCCATGCGCGGGCCATCATAGGCGAGTGTCGCCAGCGCATCGAACATGTTGAACGGCTCGCTGCCGCGGCCGTAGTCGCTTTCGTTCCCCCAGATCGAAACCAGAAATTCTTTCGGCACGCCGTATTTCGCCTCGACGCCCGCGAGCATCTGCGCATTGGCCGCGAGCGCCTGCTGGCCGTCCGCGATACGCCGGTCGGACACGGCGCGGTCCAGATAGATCCACACCGGCAGGGTGAATTCCGGCTGGGCGAGGTTCAGGTCCTCGATGCGCTGCTTGCGGGTGACATGCGCCATGGCAGCGTCGTAGGTCGCGTGGTGGATGCCGGCATCGTGGGCGGTGTCGCGGAAGTCCCGGATGAAAGCGGCGAACTTGATGTCCTGGGGCGAGGGCGGTTTCGGCGCCTCGGTATGGGGCCGGCGGGTATGGGCTACCGCCTCCGGCGCGGGGCTCGTGCAGGCGCAGACCGTCAGGGCCAGCATGGCCAGAACCGGTCTTGCCGCCGCATTCCAGTTGAAGCCCATGGCGAATCCCCGAAATCCAAGGCTTTCTAGCATGCCCGGACCGGCCGATTTGTGGCGGAAATCGCCGGTTGACAGGGAAAAACCCGGCCACTAGGTTCCGCGCCTCTTTTTGAGGCCCGTTGGGCCAAATACAGGCTTGGCCCATGAAAATCCGCAACTCGCTCAAATCGCTCAAGAAGCGCGACAAGGACTGCCGCGTCATCCGCCGCCGCGGCCGCACCTACGTCATCAACAAGAAGAACCCCCGCTTCAAGGCGCGTCAGGGCTGATTTTCGATATTGCGCACACACCTCCACCCTCCCCTTGAGGGAGGGTCGAAATTTGCGCGAGCAAATTTCGGGGAGGGGTCGTGTATGTCATCGGCTTGACCCCTCCCCGAAATCTTCTCTCACTGTCGTTCAAGAAGATTTCGACCCTCCCTCAAGGGGAGGGTTGAAGATGGTGCAAGCGGCATGGAACTCGCTCCTCCCGATCCTGCCATCCTCGCCCGCCGCACGGAGATCGTGGCCGGGCTGAAGGCGCTTGTGCCCGATGGCGTGGTTTCGGATCGCTCTGGACTTGCCGCGTTCGATGGCGACGCGCTCACGGCGCGGCGGCAGGCAGCGCTGGTCTGCGTCCTCCCTCGCACGAAGGAACAGGTCGCGGCCGTCCTGAAGTTCGCGAGCGACAACGCCGTTCCCATCGTGCCGCGTGGCGCGGGCACCTCGCTCTCCGGCGGCGCGTTGCCGCGGGCAGACGGGATTCTGCTGGGACTGTCGCGCATGAACCGGATCCTCGAGATCGATTTCGAGAACCGCTGCGTTGTGGCGGAGCCGGGCGTGACCAATCTTGCGATCACGCGCGCGGTCGAGGGCCGGGGCTTTTATTACGCGCCCGATCCGTCGAGCCAGATCGCCTGCACCATCGGCGGCAATGTCGCGGAAAATTCCGGCGGACTGCACTGCCTGAAATATGGGCTGACGACCAACAATCTTCTCGGCGTCGAGTTCGTCACGATCGACGGGAATTTCGTGCGCCTCGGCGGCAAAGGTGGAAGCGCAGGAGGATTCGATCTGCTCGGCATCGTTGCGGGTTCGGAGGGGCTGCTCGGCATCGTGACGGAAGCGACGGTTCGCATCCTCCCCAAGCCGCCCGTGACCCGCACCTTGCTTGCCGCATTTCAATCTGTGCCCGATGCCGGACAATGCGTCGCCGACATCATCGCCGGCGGCATTGTTCCGGCCGCGATGGAATTCATGGACCGGCGCTGCATCGAAGCCGTCGAGGCGTACAGTGCGCCGGGCTATCCGCGCGGCGCCGAGGGCGTGCTCCTCATCGATGCCGATGGCATCCAGGCCGAAGTCGACGACGCCATTGCGCGCATGGCTGCCATCGCACGCAATTGCGGCGCCGAGGTGCGCGAGGCGACCGATGAAGCCGAACGCACACGGCTGTGGGCCGGGCGCAAGGCGGCGTTCCCGGCGATGGGGCGGCTGGCGCCCGACATGCTGTGCATGGACGGCACGATCCCACGCCGCATGCTGCCCTTCGTCCTCGCGCGCATGGCGGAGATGTCCGAGCAATACCAGCTCGGCTTCTGCAACGTCTTTCACGCCGGCGACGGCAATCTGCATCCGCTGATCATCTTCGATGTGATGAAGCCGGGCGAGCTCGAGCGCGCGGAAGGCTTCGGCGCGGATATCCTCAAGCTCTGCGTCGAGGTCGGCGGCGTGCTCACTGGCGAGCATGGTGTCGGCGTCGAGAAGCGCGATCTGATGCCCATCATGTTCTCCGACAGCGATCTTGCCCAGCAGCAGCGCCTCAAATGCGCATTCGACGGTGCGGGCCTGCTCAACCCCGGCAAGGTCTTCCCGACGCTCTCGGCCTGCGTCGAGCAGGGCCACATGCATGTGAAGAGCGGACGCATGCCGTTCGCCAACCTGCCGCGTTTCTGATGGCCGATATTTCCGTCCGGTCCGAAGCTGAGGTGGTCGATGCCGTGTGTGAGGCGCGAGAACGCCGCCGCACGCTCGAGATCGTGGGTGCAGGCACCAAGCGCGCGTTCGGCCGGCCCACGCACTGCGATGACATCCTCGACGTCTCGGGCCTGCGCGGAATCGTGACCTACGAGCCAGAAGAGCTTCTGCTGACCGTGCTTCCCGGGACCCCGGTCACCGAGATCAACGAACTACTCGCCGCGAACGGCCAGCGCCTGGGCTTCGACCCCGGCGACTGGGGACCGTTGCTCGGCGCGAGGGCGAATTCGGGAACGATCGGCGGCGCGATCTCCGCGGACGTGTGCGGCTCGGCGGCGGTGCGCTACGGACGCGCGCGCGACCAACTGCTTGGCTATCGCGCAGTGAACGGTTTTGGCGAAGCCTACAAAGCCGGCGGCAAAGTGGTGAAAAACGTCACCGGTTTCGATCTGCCCAAGCTGATGTGTGGCGCGATGGGAACGCTGGGTGTGCTCACGGAAGTGACGCTGCGCGTGTTTCCAAAACCCTCTCTCTCCAGAGTTTTCTCGGCGCGTGCCGAACCGCGCGAAGGACTCGCGCTGCTACGCAAGATCTGGTCGAGCCCGCTGGAAGCAACCGGGCTTGGTTATGCCGATGGTACGGCTCTCATTCGCCTAGAAGGCGAAGAACTGCCGCTCTCGGAGAAAGCCGCGCTGCTCCGAACGATCGGCGGCGAGCTTGTGGAAATCGCGGATGGCGACCGGCGATTTCACGAGATCGCCGATGGCACCGGGTTCTCGAGCATGTCTTGCGACGTATGGCTTCTGACGCTGCCACCTGCCAATGCGGCGGATGTCGTCCGTGATCTCAGTCCGCCGTTATGGTGTGCCGATCAAGCCGGGGGAACGCTTTGGATCGGCACGGACCAGCCGATGCACGAAATTGCAGCGCGATTTGGCGGACGTGCGCGGCTTCTGCGCGCGAGCGAGGCTAGGCGCGCGAATGTGTCCGTGTTTCCGCCGGAAGAGCCTGCGCGAGCCGCACTGACACGCGCGGTGAAGGCGGCGTTCGATCCGCTTGGGGTTTTCAATCCCGGCCGGATGGCTGAAGGCCTCTGATGCGCACGCATTTCTCGCCCTCGCAACTGACCAATCCGCATCTGGCGGCCGCGGAGGAAAATCTGCGCGCCTGCGTGCATTGCGGCATCTGCACCGCGACGTGCCCTACCTATGTGCTGCTTGGCGACGAACGCGATGGGCCGCGGGGGCGCATCGTGATGATGCAGCAGATGCTCGAGGAGAATGCGACACCGTCGCCCGAGACGGTGCTGCATGTCGATCGCTGCCTCTCGTGCCTTGCCTGCCGCAGCGCCTGTCCGTCGAGCGTCGATTACGCGCGGCTTGTCGACACGTCGCGCATCCATATCCAGACACGCTACCGAAGGCCCGTGGGCGATCGGTTGCTGCGTTGGCTGATTGCGAAAGTGCTGCCGCGTCCCGGATGGATGCGTCTGAGCCTTGCATTTGCGCCGCTCGGCAGATTGCTGCCGGGACGGCTTGGCGCGATGGCGCGCATGAGCACGAGGCCAAAGCATCGAAGGGGCACCGCATCGTTAACGCACGTGCGAGCGATGACTCGCCGCGTGGCCATCATGCCGGGCTGCGCACAGTCTGTGCTTGCGCCGGAGATCGACGAAGCGGTCGCGCGCGTGCTCGCACGACGCGGGATAGCGCTCGTGCCGCTCGCCGGTGCGGGTTGTTGCGGCTCGCTCGTTCATCATCTCGGCCGCAGTGAGGATGCGAAGGCGTGGGCCCGCCGTGCTATCGAGGCGTTCGAACAGGCAAGAGACTGTGAAGCCGTTCTCATTACCGCGACCGGCTGCTCGGCCTATCTCAAAGACCTCGAGCATGTGTTCGCGGGGGATCCGGTCTGGCAGCCGCGTGCCGCGGCGTTCGCGGCCAAGGCGCGGGATTTTCTGGAACTGGCGGCGGCGCAATCCGCAGCGCCGCCCCGCCGCCTGCGGGTCGCCTGGCAGGCGCCATGCTCGCTCCAGAACGGCCTCAAACTCGCCGATGCTGGCCGGAAATTGCTCGCAGACAGTGGGTTCGACGTCCTGGACATCCCCGAAGGCCATCTCTGCTGCGGATCGGCGGGGAGCTATTCCATTCTCCAACCTGAGATCGCAGGCCAGTTACGCGAGCGTAAGCTTGCCAACATTGTGGCGCTGAAACCCGACGTGATCGCGACGGCCAATATCGGGTGTCTACATCATTTGACAGGCCCGGACGCGCCGCCGGTCGTCCATCTGGCGGAACTGATCGACTGGGCAGAGGGCGGTGCGACACCTGCATTTCTGGAATCGCGGCGGCGGCCGGAATAGGATCGCCCGATGCGTTTGATCGCCGCTCTTCTTATGCTGCTTCTGCCGGCTTTTGCCTTGGCGGCCAAGAAACCGCATGCGCCGCCGAAACCCACGCTCGACACCCTCTTCGCGCAGCTTCAGAAGGCGGAGTCTGCTGAGGAAGCCAAGCCGATCGAGGACCAGATCTTCGCTATTTTCGTGCAGTCTGGCAGCCCGACCGCCGATCTCCTGATGACGCGCGGCGCAGCGGCGCTTGGCGGTGGCGATGAGGACACTGCGAAGAAGCTGTTCGAATCGGTGACCGAGATCGCGCCCAATTTCGCCGAAGGCTGGCACGAGCGTGCGCAGCTTCAGGCGTCGCAGGACGACGACGAGGGCGCGATGCTCTCGCTGCAGAAAACGATCGCGCTCAATCCGCGCCAGTTCGCGGCGATGAGCCAATTGGGCGATCTGCTCGAATCCTATGGCAACAAGGCCGGCGCGCTGAAGATGTACCGGCGCGCGCTCGCGCTCGATCCTCAGCTTGAAGGCGCCGCACGCCATCTCCGCGCGCTTGCGCGCGACGTCGAGGGACAGGGTATCTAACCGTCCTTCGGCTGGCCCACGAAGGCCACGCGCAGCATGTTGGTGGCACCCGGTGTCCCGAGCGGCACACCGGCAGTGATAACGACCCTGTCGCCCGGCTTGGCAAAACCTTCCTGGAACGCGATGCGCGATGCGCGGTCCACCACATCGTCCATGTCGTGGGCGTCTTCGGTGTGCACGCTGTGCAGTCCCCAGACCAGCGACATCCGGCGCGCCGTGGTAATGTTCGGGGTGAGGACCACGATGGGCGCTTCGGAACGTTCGCGCGCGGCGCGCAAAGCGGTCGAGCCCGATCCGGTCCAACAGACGATCGCGCGCGCATGGATGGTCTGCGTGACCTCATGCACCGCCGCCATCATGGCGTCGGGGGTGGTCGCCTCCGGCGCAAAGCGCTGGGATTCGATGATTGCCTGATAACTCGGATCGGACTCTACGGCGAATGCGATGCGATCCATCATTGCGACGGCTTCGACGGGATGCGCGCCCGATGCCGTCTCGGCTGACAGCATCACGGCATCGGCACCGTCGAACACCGCCGTTGCGACGTCGGAAACCTCCGCGCGCGTCGGCGTGACGGCGGTGATCATCGATTCCAGCATCTGGGTCGCGACGACGACGGGCTTGCCGGCCTTGCGCGCCAGGCGCGTGATGTATTTCTGCTTGCCGGGCACGGCCTCCAGCGGAAGCTCCACGCCCAGATCGCCGCGCGCCACCATCAGCGCATCGGCGAGCTCGAGGATTTCCGGCAGCGAGTCGAGCGCCTTGGGCTTCTCGATCTTCGCCAGCACGCCGGCGCGTCCGGCCACGATCTTCTTGAGTTCCGCCACATCCTCCGGCCGCTGCACGAAGGAGAGGGCGACCCAGTCGACGCCAAGATTGAGGGCGGCATCGAGATCGCTCCGGTCTTTCTGCGTCATGGCCGGAACCGGAAGCAGGGTGTCGGGCAGGTTGACGCCCTTGCGGTCCTTGATCTCGCCGCCGACCTCCACGAATGCCTCGGCCGTGTCGTCCTTGACGCCGAACAGGCGCAGGCGCACGCGACCGTCATCGATCAGCAGACTGTGCTTCTGCTTCATCGCCGCGAAGACTTCGGCGTGCGGGATCGGAATATCGATATCGTTGTCGGACTCGACCTTGCGCACCAGCCGCACACGGTCGCCTTCCTTCAGCATGCGGCTTCCGCCCGGAATCGTACCGAGCCGGATCTTCGGTCCCTGCAGGTCGATGAGCACACCCACGGGCCGTCCCATCTGCTCCTCCAGCGCGCGCACGTCGGCGCGCATCTGGGCCAGCATCGTGTGTGAGGTGTGGCTCATATTGATGCGGAACACATCGACACCGGCCTCGAACAGCGCGCGGATGCTCTCCGGCGATGACGAGGCGGGGCCCAGCGTGGCGAGGATCTTGGTTTTGCGGCGGCGTCTCATTGCAGGGTCTGGGTGTGGTTGGCGCTGTTGCCGGTGTCGATCCGGAAGAATCGCTTGCGATCATAACCGCGGCGCGCGCAATCGCCTTGTCCGGAGATGGAAAAATTTTTGCGGGCAGCCGTGCAGAAGCCGGTGCCACCATCCCAGACACCGGAGTCGGTGTCGGTGCCGTAGAGATAATAGTATCGCGCGTCCAGAGGGGTATTGATCAGCACCGCGCATTTGCCCGGCGCGACGGTCCACCAGCCCTCGCTCGTCCACGCCCGCCCGTCGAACCGGCCAAGCGCAATCCTGGCCGCATGTTTGGCCTTGTTACAGACATTCAGGGTGGCATACGCGGGCATGGTGAACGCGATTCCGAGAAGGACCATCGAAATACAACGCATAAGCCATCCGAATTGTGTCGATACGCTTGCAGCCTGTGACATGCCGCCCGATTATTGCTTTTCCATGACCGATCCGCCTTTCGAATTCATCGCACCCGCAGAATCCGGTTCCGGACTGATCTTTCTTTGCGACCATGCATCGAACCGCCTGCCTGCAGAATACGGAACCCTGGGGCTGGACCCCGCCCTGCTGGCCACCCACATCGCCTCCGATATCGGGGCCGCAGCGGTGACGCGCGCGCTGGCGAGACGATTCAAGGCGCCGGCGGTCCTCGCGCGATGGTCGCGCCTCCTGATCGATCTCAACCGCGGCGAGGACGATCCGACGCTGGTGATGAAACTGTCCGACGGCAGCATCATCCCCGGAAATCGCCACGTTGGCGCGAACGAAGCCGCAGATCGCGTCGCCCGCTTTCATGTACCTTACCACGCCATGATCGCGGAGGAGATCGATGCCCGGACGGCGCGCGGCGCCGTTCCCGTGCTGATTTCCATGCATAGTTTCACGCCCCTGTGGAAAGGGTTCGAGCGGCCGTGGGAGGTTGGCGTGCTGTGGGATCGCGACGCACGGCTCGCGCGCCCGCTGATCGATGCGTTGATACATGCCGGATTTCGCGTCGGCGACAATGAGCCCTATTCGGGTGAGCTGGAGAACGATTGCCTCTATCGTCACGGCACCATGAATGGGTTGCCGCATGTCCTGATCGAAATCCGGCAGGACCTGATCGCCGATGCGGCGAGCGCAAAAGCCTTTGCGGATCGTCTGGCGCCGGTCATCGAAACAGCACTGGCGGAGATGGGCGAGCCGCAAATCCGCTTCACCCGGCCGCTGGCGGCCAAAGGAGGAACCAACATGGATGAAAAAACGCGAACCGAACTCGAAGCCGCTGCCTTCCGCCGCCTTGTCGCGCATCTGCGCGAACGGACCGACGTTCAGAACATCGAGCTGATGAATCTCGCGGGTTTCTGCCGCAATTGCCTGGGCGACTGGTATCGCGAGGCCGCCGCGGAGAAGGACATCACGCTCGGCAAGGACGAAGCGCGCGAGATCGTCTACGGCATGCCACCGGCGGAATGGAAAAATAAATATCAGAAGGAAGCAACGCCGGAACAGCAGGCGAAATTCGCCGCCAGCCAAAAGACTCACAGCTAGAAGCACGCGCCGCGTTGCACGTCGTGGAAGTCGCAGGCTAGGGTCCGCGCCCGCGTCGTCCTTCGAGGCTCGCTTTGCTCGCGCCTCAGGATGACGCTTCTGTTTATTGCGTCACCCTGAGGTGGCCGCGCGAGCGGCCCTCGAAGGGCGACGGTCTGGAGATTACCATGGCCAAATCGGGCTTCGCCAAGGAACATCTGCGCTCTTTCATCGAGCGCATAGAGCGGCTGGAGGAAGAGCGCACCGCGCTGACCGCCGACATCCGCGAAGTCTATTCCGAGGCCAAGGGACAGGGCTTCGATACCAAGATCATGCGCCAGGTCGTGCGCCTGCGGAAACTCGACACCGCCGACCGGCAGGAGCAGGAAGCGATCCTCGATCTCTATTTGGGTGCGCTCGGAATGCGTAGCTAGAATTTCGCTCCCACGATTTCAACCAGCCAGTCGATGAACGTGCGCACGCGCGGCGAGAGCTGGCGGCTTTTGGGATAAAGCACCGAAATGGGAAGTGGCGATGGTGGATGTGCGGGAAGCACTTCGACCAGCGTGCCCTGCGCCAGATCGTCCTCATAGCGGTGACGCGGCGCCTGTATCAGCCCGAAGCCGAGGCGCGCGAGAGCGCCATAACTTTCGGAATTCGTCACCGTGATCCGCGAGGGCAGCGTCATGGTGCGCAGCGTGTTGCCGACGGTAAAATCGAGCGGCAGCACCTGTCCGGTGCGTGACGAGGCAAAGCCGATCATGTGGTGATGACTGAGATCGTCCAGGTTCCGTGGCGTGCCGTAGCGCGCCAGATAGGAAGGGCTTGCGAGCGTCGCTTCCCGCGCCAGACCAAGCCGGCGCACGATCATTTCACTGTCGGCAATCTCGCCTCCGCGAATGACACAATCGAAGCCCTCGCGCACGGGATCGACATAGCGATCGCCCTCGCCGATGAACAATGTCAGCGCAGGATGGCGTTCGAGGAATGCGGGCAGTTCGGGGAGGATGTAAGCGCGCGCCATCGGGCCATGCACATCGATACGCAAAAGCCCGCGCACCTCGCGCGCCGTCAGCGCCGCTTCGGCATCCTCGATTTCGGCCAGGATCGCCGTGCAGCGGCGATAATAGATTTCGCCTTCCGGTGTCGGCGCCACATGCCGCGTAGATCGCTGCAGCAAGCGCGCGCCCAGCCTTTCCTCCATCTGCTTGATGGCGGTGGTGGCGCTGGAGCGCGGTATTCCAAGATCGGAGGCGGCCGCACTGAAACTCTTCCGTTCCACAACGCGAACGAGCAAGCGCATCGAATCCAGCTGATCCATTGTTCGTCGTTTCTGAATTCATAAGCCAAGAATCGGGTAGTTGTTCTAGTTTGCGGGATAATTAGGTTGTCGTCCACGCATCCATAAGGAGTTTGGACTTGAAAATCGCTCTGATCACCGGCGGCAGCCGCGGTCTCGGCCGCAACACCGCCGAGCACCTGGCCCGCAAAGGCGTCGACTCCGTCATCACCTATCATTCAAAGGCTGACGATGCCGCCGCCGTCGTGAAAGCTATCGAGGCTGAGGGCCGCAAGGCCCTGGCGTTGAAGCTGGATACCTCTGCCGTCGCGAGCTTCGATGCTTTTGCCGCGGCGCTGAAGATTGGTCTCAACGATATTTGGGGCCGGACGACCTTCGACTATCTGGTCAACAACGCCGGCAGCGGATTGCACAAGAGCATCGCCGACACCACCGAGGACGAGTTCGACGCGATGGTCAATGTACATCTGAAAGGCGTCTTTTTCCTGACCCAGAAGATGCTGCCGCTGATTGAAAACGGTGGCCGCATCGTCAACGTTTCGAGCGGACTTGCCCGCTTCTCCATGCCAGGCGCCTCGGCTTACGCGATGATGAAGGGCGGGATCGAAGTTTTCACCCGCTATCTCGCAAAGGAACTTGGTGCGCGCGGGATCACGGCCAACACCGTCGCGCCGGGCGCAATCGCGACGGATTTCAACGGCGGCATGGTGCGCGGCAATCCGCAGATTCAGAAAATGATCTCGGAATTCACGGCGCTTGGCCGTCACGGCGTTGCGGAGGATATCGGCCCGATGATCGCGTCGCTTCTGTCGGACGACAATCGCTGGGTCAACGCGCAACGGATCGAAGCGTCCGGCGGCATGTTGATCTGATTTCTGCGGCAAGCTGGGCCCCGAACCGGGCCCGGCTTGCCGTTAGGACGCTATCTGGCGTGCGGGCGGGATTTCAGTTTCGCTCTCGTCGCCCTCGAGGCCCAGCTCTTTCAGCTTGCGATAAAGCGTGGAGCGGCCGATGCCGAGACGGCGGGCGACTTCGGACATGTGGCCGTCATAGCGCGAGATCGCGAGCCGGATCATTTCCGATTCCAGCTCTTCGAGCTTGCGCATATGGCCCGCGGGATCGACGGCGGTAAGCGCGTAGGGCGAGGGGGCGTGCTGCGCGATGCTCTGGCGCGCGGGCAAAGACCCTGCTGCCGGAACCTCGGCGAACACACGACGGGCTTTTGCTTCGACACCCATGGCGGCTGCGATCTGGGGAAAATCGCAGATGTCGAGCAACGAGCCGTCGCAAAGAACGACGGCGCGGAAGATCGTGTTCTCGAGCTGGCGCACATTGCCCGGCCATTCGAACTTTTCGAGCAGTTCGGCGGCTTCGGCCGTGAGGCCCGCGACGGCCTTGTGCTCTTCGGCGGCGAAACGCTCGATGAAGTGGCGCGCAAGCGCGGGGATGTCTTCGTGACGACCGCGCAGCGGCGGAATGACGATCGGGAAGACGTTCAGGCGATAATACAGATCCTCGCGGAACTGGCCGTCGCGCGTAAGCTCGGCGAGATCGCGGTTGGTCGCGGAGATGATGCGGACATCGACCTTCACCGGCCGTTTGGAGCCGACGGGATCGACCTCGCCTTCCTGCAAGGCACGCAGCAGCTTGACCTGCATATCGATGCGCAGTTCGCCGATTTCGTCGAGGAACAGGGTGCCGCCATCGGCTTCCTGGAACTTGCCGAGATGCTTGTCGGTCGCGCCGGTGAACGAGCCCTTCTCGTGGCCGAACAGGATCGACTCGATCAGGTTTTCCGGAATGGCGCCGCAGTTGACGGTAACAAAGGGCCGTCCCGAGCGTTCGGACGAGCCCTGGATCGCGCGCGCTATCAGTTCCTTGCCGACGCCGGATTCGCCTTCGATCAGGATCGGGATGTTCGATTGCGCGGCACGTTCGCCGAGACGGAACACCTGCCGCATCGCGCCGGATTTGGCGACGAGGTCCTCGAAGCTCAGGCGGTTGTCGGTCTTTTTCTTGAGGCGCGTCACTTCGCCCGACAACGCGCCGATCTTGAGCTGGTTGCGGATCGAGACCGTGATGCGTTCGGGGCTCGCCGGCTTGACGAGGAAATCGTCGGCGCCGGCGCGCATGGCTTCGACGGCGGAATCGATGCCGCCTTTCGCGGTCAGTACGATGACGGGAAGATCGGGATGGCTGCCGCGCAGTTTCGCGAGCACTTCGAGCCCGTCCATATCGGGCATGAGCAAGTCGAGAAGCATGAGTGCGATCTGGTCGCCGCGCGGACCGCGGACGAGATCAAGCGCGGGTCCACCGCCGGGCGCCGTCACCGCGCTCATGCCAGAGCGCGTGATGGCGGCTTCGAGCAGGCGACGCTGCACGGGATCGTCATCGACAATGAGAATGGTCTGCGCCATGCGGTTCCTCGGGGATATGAGCGCGATAATCGCTTGCGACAGGTAAAGGCGGATTTAAACTTTGTCCTTGCGCGGGACATATCCGCAGGCGCTATTTGGCGAACATGGTGAACAGGGCGTTACGGTGAGCGACAAGGCATTAGGCTATTGGGAGTACTTCGCAACCGAAGCACGGCTGGGACAATGTCCGCTCTATGCGCGCTTCAGCGAGGGCATTGCGGACGATCGGGAACTTCAGGCGCTTGCGAACAATGTGCGCGAAGGCCAACCGCATGCGAATGTTTTGTTCGCGGCGGTGCATTTCCTCCTGTTGCGCGGGACGGATCATCCACTGTGCCAGTACTATCCCAACCTCAATGGACGCATGCGTCTTGAGGACGGCGATCCGTTTCCGTTATTCGCCGATTTCTGCGCGCGCTATCGCGAGGAATTGCTGCCGCTCATCAAGACGCGCGTGACCAACACAAACGAGGTCGGCCGTTGCGGCGCGCTGAATGCCGCGTTTCGTGCGCTGGCGAAGGAGGCAGGCGAGCCGCTGCATCTGATCGAGGTCGGCCCGAGCGCCGGCCTCAACCTGATCTGGGACCGGTATCGGGTGCGCTATTGGCTGGGCACGGAGGAATACTTCACCAATGTTCCCGGTTCACGCCTGACACTCGACGTCGAGTTGAGGGGCGAGAAGAGGCCGCCTCTCGGCCCGGCTCCGAAGGTCGCAAGCCGCATCGGTCTCGAGCGCAATCCCGTCGATCTTTCCAATGCGGACGATCGCGACTGGCTGCGCGCACTGGTATGGCCCGAGCAGGTCGAGCGTTTTGCGCGGCTCGAAGCGGCGCTTGCGATCTATCAGGACGCTCGTCCCGAAATCCGCACCGGCAATGCACTCGAGCTGCTGCCCGATGTGCTGGCGCGCGTTCCGCCAAATGAGACGGTCTGCGTCTATCACAGCTACGTCACCTACCAATTCTCGCAGGACATGAAGGCCGCCTTCAGCGACATCCTGACCGTCGCGGGCCTGCGCCGTTCTGTCTGGCGGCTGAGCTACGAGGGCCGCGTCCACAATGAGAACCGGCTGACGCTTCGCCACTATCACGACGGTACGCGGGATGAGCGCATCCTTGGCCGTGCGCACCCGCACGGCGCATGGCTTGAGTGGCTGGCATGACCGTGCCAGCGTCCCGGACATGAGCGCCGACGACGACCTGCCGCCCGTTCCGCCTGTGGCGGGCGTGAAGACGGAAATGTTCGTCATCAACGAGAATCAGGGACCGCTGGCACCGCTCGCCGGGTCGCCGCCGCCGTCGCCGGCCTGGTTCCGGGAGGCGGTTGCGCAAAAGCCCGAAAGCCATTTCGTGGACGTGGACGGCGCGCGCATCCACTATTCGCGCTGGGGCGACCGTGCGCAGCCGGGACTTCTGCTCGTCCACGGCAACGCCGCGCATGCGCATTGGTGGGATTTCATCGGCCCGATGCTGGCGCGCGACTACAACGTCGCGGCCCTTGATCTCTCCGGCATGGGCGACAGCGACTGGCGGCGCGATTTCTATTCCATGGAGCGCTTCGCGCATGAGGAGATCGCGGTCTGCGACGACGCGGGGATGTTCGTCCCGACTTTGCCACCCACAATCGTCGGTCACAGCTTCGGCGGGTTCGTGACGATCCTCACCGGCGCGCTCTATGGAGAGCGGCTGGCGGGTACGGTGATTGTGGATTCGCCGGTCAATCCGCCGGAACGCCAGGGCACGGGACCCGCCCAACGGGTGATCAAGCCCCACCATGTCTATCCCACCGTTGCCGCGGCCCTTGCCCGCTTCCGCCTGATGCCGCCACAGACGAGCGAGAACCTCTATCTGGTGGACTGGGTGGGACGACATTCGCTCAAAGAGGTGGCGGGCGGCTTCACCTGGAAGTTCGATCCCGCGATCTGGCAGCATTTCTCCATCGGCGACACAGCCCAGCGCCTGCGCGAGACAAAGTGCCGGATCGCCGTGTTCCGGGGCGAACATTCCGTGCTGCTCCCGCCCGACATCGGAGAATATATGTTCAACCTGCTGGGCCGAGCGGCGCCGGTGGTGGAGATCCCACAGGCCCAGCATCACATCATGCTCGACCAGCCTTTGGCGCTGGTGGCGGCGCTTAGGGCGCTGCTCCAGGACTGGAACCATTCGGTCGCGACGCGCCGGGTTTAACGATTGCCCCAATACGGGCCTTTGCTATAGTCCCGCCCGCTTTCGGGAGTCTCAAGGGGAATCAATGGCGGGCGAGCACTACGAGTCGGGACACATGGACATCTCTCAGCACAAAAAGACCTGGGCTGGGTTCGTCAAGTTCATCGAATGGTCGCTCGGCGGGATCGGCCTCCTGATGTTCTTCTTGATGCTCTTCCGCACGCACAACTGATCCCTTTCCACGGGTACAGATGAAACTCGCCATCCTGAAGGAGCGCCGCGACGGCGAAACGCGCGTCGCTGCGACCGCCGAAACGGTCAAGAAGCTGAAGGGCCTCGGCCTTGAGGTGACGGTTGAGACCGGCGCGGGCGCGCGGGCGCGGGTGAGCGACGCGGATTATCTGGCGGCGGGCGCGACCATCGCACCCGACATGGCATCGGCACTCGCGGGCGCGGACATCGTGCTCAAGGTGCGCGGACCGGAGGCGGATGAGATCGCCGCGATGAAGAAGGGCGCCGTGCTGGCAGCGCTTCTTTCGCCGTACACGGAAAAGGACACGGCCGCGAAGCTGGCGGGGCAGGGCGTCACCGCCTTCGCGATGGAATTCATCCCGCGCATTTCCCGCGCGCAATCCATGGACGTGCTGTCGAGCCAGGCGAACCTGGCGGGTTACAAAGCGGTGCTCGACGCGGCTGCCACGTTCGGCCGCGCCATGCCGATGATGATGACGGCGGCAGGCACGATCGCGCCGGCGCGCGTGTTCATCATGGGTGTCGGTGTTGCAGGTCTTCAGGCCATCGCGACCGCGCGACGCCTCGGCGCCATCGTGTCGGCCACCGACGTGCGTCCCGCGACCAAGGAACAGGTCGAGTCGCTCGGTGCGACCTTCGTCGCGGTGATCGACGACGAGTTCAAGCAGGCGGAAACGGCCGCGGGCTACGCCAAGCCGATGTCGGCGGAGTATCAGGCGAAGCAGGCAGCCCTCGTCGCGGAGCACATCAAGAAGCAGGACATCGTTATCACCACAGCGCTGATCCCGGGCCGCAAGGCGCCCGTGCTGGTGACGGCCGAGATGATCGCGACGATGAAGCCAGGGTCGGTGATCGTCGATCTCGCGGCGGAGCAGGGCGGCAACACCCCGCTCACCAGGCCGAACGAAGTCTATGAGACGAACGGCGTGACCATCATGGGACACACCAACCTGCCGGCGCGGCTCGCTGTCGACACGTCGTCGCTCTATGCGCGCAACCTGTTCAACTTCGTTGCGCTGATCGTCGACAAGAAGACCGGCCAGCTCGCGCTCAACTGGGACGACGAGATCGTGAAGGGCGCGGCGCTGACCCGCGACGGCGAAATCGTGCATCCCGCGGTGAAGGGGTGATGATTGTGGGAAATTCAAATGAATTTCCCTCTCCCCCTCCGGGGGAGAGGGTCAGGGTGAGGGGGCCTATCCGCCTCGCGCAAGCGCCGAACATTTCTCATTGCCTTTTCCGCCCCCTCACCCTGACCCTCTCCCCCGGAGGGGGAGAGGGGGAAGTACGGAGCTTCTGATGGAAGCCATCGATCCCTTCGTCTTCCGGCTCTCGATCTTCGTGCTGGCGGTGTTCGTCGGCTACTTCGTGGTCTGGAGCGTGACCCCCGCCCTGCACACCCCGCTGATGAGCGTGACCAACGCGATTTCCTCGGTGATCGTGGTCGGTGCGCTGATCGCGGTCTCGGTTGCCAACATCGGTGCCGCGAGCTGGACGTCCAAGCTGCTCGGCTTCGTGGCGCTGATCCTCGCCAGCGTGAACATCTTCGGCGGCTTCCTCGTCACCGCGCGCATGCTCGCGATGTACAAGAAAAAAGAAAAATGAAGCTGAGCGAAGGTCAGGTTCAGCTCATGTGGGGCGCCGCAATCGCGGTAATGCTCCTTGCTGCGTTTTATGTTCGCATTCCCAGCAACACAATGGTCTTCGGTGCGCCGATAGCGCTGGTTTATTTTGCAGCGTTAACGTGTTTGTCTCTTCTGGCCGCATTTGCTGTGGCCGTTCGTGAATTGGCTCATGTCCGAAATGCCAGTGTGCTCGACCTGATCAATTGTACGGTTTTGGCGCTCTCGTTGAGTGCGTTGGTTCAAAATCGCGGCCTGACGGTTGCGAATCTCCTCGCCGCCGCCATCGATCTCACGATCCTGACCCTCGTACTTATGCGCCGCAATCGGCCGAAGGGTACTCAATGAAAGCGGACCTCGCAGCGCTTCTCTATCTCGTATCAGGCGTACTCTTCATCATGGCGCTGCGCGGGTTGTCGTCACCGGTGTCCAGCCGCGCGGGCAACCGCAATGGCATGATCGGCATGGCGATTGCTGTGGCGACCACGCTCTGGGTCGCGGGCGTCACCGATCCGCTGACGTGGGCTCTGATCGCGGGCGGTATTGCCATCGGCGGCACCATCGGCGCGGTACTCGCGCGCCGCATCGCGATGACTGCGATGCCCCAGCTCGTCGCTGCCTTCCATTCGCTCGTCGGTCTCGCTGCGGTGCTGGTCGCAGGCGCAGCCTTCTATTCGCCGGACGCCTTTGGCATCGGCAGCGAAGGGGCGATCCGCACCCAGAGCCTGATCGAGATGTCGCTCGGCGTCGCTATCGGCGCGATCACGTTCGCCGGCTCGATCATCGCGTTCGCCAAGCTCAACGGGAACATGAGCGGCGCATCGATCCTTCTGCCCGCGCGCCATCTGCTCAATCTTGCGCTCGCCGCCGCCATCGTGGTGCTGATCGTCTATTTTGCGATGGCGCAGCAGGCCTGGACGTTCTGGGCGATCACGGTTTTGAGCTTTGTCTTCGGCATCACGCTCATCATTCCCATCGGCGGCGCGGACATGCCGGTCGTAGTGTCGATGCTGAACTCCTATTCGGGATGGGCGGCCGCGGCGATGGGCTTCACGCTCGAGAACACCGCGCTCATCATCACCGGCGCGCTGGTCGGTTCTTCAGGCGCGATCCTCTCCTACATCATGTGCAAGGGCATGAACCGGAGCTTCGTCTCCGTGATCATGGGCGGCTTCGGTGGTGAGGTCGCAGCCGCAGGCGGCAAGGTCGAGGCGCGCCCCGTGAAGCAGGGTTCTGCCGAAGACGCCGCCTTCATCATGAAGAACGCCGGTAGTGTGATCATCGTGCCCGGTTACGGCATGGCGGTGGCGCAGGCGCAGCACGCCGTGCGCGAGATGGCCGATATCCTCAAGAAGGAAGGCGTGAAGGTTTCCTACGCCATCCATCCGGTGGCCGGCCGTATGCCCGGCCACATGAACGTGCTGCTCGCCGAGGCCAACGTGCCGTATGACGAGGTGTTCGAACTCGAGGACATCAATTCCGAGTTCGCGCAGACCGACGTCGCCTATGTCATCGGCGCCAACGACGTCACGAACCCATCGGCCAAGACCGATCCCAAATCGCCGATCTTCGGTATGCCGATCCTCGACGTGGAGAAGGCCAAGACCGTGCTCTTCATCAAGCGCGGCATGGGCTCCGGCTATGCGGGCGTCGAGAACGAGCTCTTCTTCCGCGACAATACGATGATGCTGTTCGGCGACGCCAAGAAGATGACCGAAGAAATCGTCAAGTCGCTGGGCTGACTTGCGCATCCGCGAAGCCGATCTTGCCCGCGACCAGACGGCGTTCCTCGCCTTCATCATGGGTTCGCAGCAATACGAGTATGCATTCGAGCCCAACCGCCGTCTCGATCCGTCTGTGGCGGAAGAGCATCTCGCGAGGATGCTTTCGCTGCTGGGCGAGCGCGCGGGCAAAATTTTCGTCGCTGCGGACGACGCGGATCGGGCCGTCGGCTGGGGTGTTGTTGTCGAGCAGGAAGACGACATCTACGTCGTCGCCGAGGAACGGCGCTACGCTTATGTCGCCGAGCTGCTCGTCGTGGAGCCTTTGCGCGGGAGCGGCGCGGGGCGGGCGTTGATCGCGGCCTGCGAAGACTGGGCCCGCGCCCGCGGACTTGCCGTCATGCAGATCGGCGTGCTGCCCGGCAATGTGCGCGCCCACGATATCTATCGCCGCCAGGGCTACGCGGACTACGGAGTCCAGCTCCGGAAATATCTGCGCTGACGCGACCGCGACGCGGCGTGCTATAAGAATGCGGACGGGGGGCACATGGCGCGACTGTTCCTGGGCGAAGACGGCAAGCTCCGCTACATCTGGCGTGCGGCGATTTTCGCCGCTCTGGCCATCTGGCCGGCGCAAATGTTTCTCGATTGGCTGGCCGCGCCGGTCGCGCGCGCGTTCAACATACAGCCAAGCCTCAGCGCCGCTGCCATCGCCCTCAATGAATTCGAGAACCTGCTGATCGCACTTCTCTGCACTTTGCCTTTTGCGCTTTACGAGCGCCGCCGTATCGACAGTTACGGCCTTATGCTTTCGCAGGCCTTGAAGCATCCGTTGTGGGAAGGCGTGGGCGCCGGCATTGTAATGGCGGGCTTCGTCGCGATCGGGATGATCGCGCTCGGCGGGATGCAGGTGCACGGTCTTGCGCTCGCAGGCGAGGCACTCGTCTTTTCCGCTCTCGCATGGCTCGGCGCGAACGTTTTGGTCGGATTGGGGGAGGAATATTTCTTTCGGGGTTATTTCCTTCAGGCGCTGTGGCGCGCAATCGGCTTCTGGCCCGCGTCGATCATTATCGCCCTGCTGTTCGCCGCCGATCACTACTTTTTCAAGCCGGGGGAGAATATCTGGGACGTCATCACTCTGGTCTCGATCAGCCTTCTGCTTTGCTACAGCGTGCTGAGGACCGGCACGCTGTGGTTCGCGGTCGGCTTCCATGTCGCATTTGATTTCATGCAGCTTTTCGTCATCGGCACGCCGAACGGCTCGCACATTCCCGAAGGTCGCATGCTGGACGTGACCTTCAACGGTCCTGCCTGGCTCACCGGTGGCGTCCTTGGCACCGAGGCGAGCTGGCTCATGTATCCGATGATCGCGCTAGTTTGGCTCTACGTCACGCGGCGCTTCGAGCCCGACAAGCAGTCCGCTTGATGCCGGTGTTGAACGTCCCCGGCAATCGGCGGGATCAGCACGCTCCGAACATCGTGATGCGGCCTCAAGCCCGCGCATGCTATGTTGGGACGACCGGGTGGGGGCATCCATGAACGTCGTCGCAAGACTTTTCGTAGGTGAAGACCGCAAGCTCCGTCACATCTGGCGAGCGCTGAGTTTTGCGGCACTCGTGTTCTGGCTGTTGCCCATGGCGGCGGATCCGCTCACGGAGCGGGCCTTCAACGCGCTGCACCTCAAGCCCGTCTTTTCGCCTGGAATCGTGGCGTTCGCGGAAGTGGAGTATTTCCTGATAGCACTCGTGGCGACGATCCCGTTTGCGCTTTACGAACGACGCAGCGTGTTCAGCTACGGCCTGACGCTCAGTCGTGCATTTTCACTGCCCACACTGGAAGGCATCGCCGTCGGCGCTGCCATCGCTGCAGCTGTTGCCGTGGGAATGATCGCGCTCGGTGGCATGCAGGTGCATGGCCTGGCGCTTGCGGGCGGCGCGCTCGCGTCGGCGGCGCTTGCCTGGGCCGCGACGAACATCTGCATCGGCCTTTCGGAGGAATTCTGGTTCCGGTCCTATCTGCTCCAGTCGCTGTGGCGCAGCATCGGCTTCTGGCCGGCGTCGCTGCTCATCGCCGCGGGCTTTGCCGCCATCCACTATTTCAACAAGCCCGGCGAGAACATATGGGACGTGATCACGCTCGTGTGGTTCAGCCTTCTGTTGTGTCTGAGCGTGATGCGGAGCGGGACGCTGTGGTTCGCGGTCGGTCTGCACGCCGCGTTCGACTATATGCAGCTCTTCGTCATTGGGACGCCGAATGGCGGCCAGCATCCCGAGGGACACCTGCTCGATGCGACGTTCTCAGGCCCGGACTGGCTCACGGGCGGAACGCTGGGGACCGAAGCCAGCTTCCTGATGTATCCCATGCTCGCGCTCGCCACGCTCTATGTCTGGCTCCGTTATCGACCGCCTGTGGCGACGACGGCCGAGCCGCCACCTCCTTGATCTGTTCGCTGGCGGTGCAGTTTTGGGAAGATAAATCTGCGGCAAACTGCACTCCCGCAGTTTGATTATCCCCTGATCCAATCCTTGAAGACCCCCGCCCGAGGGTCTAGGACACAGGCGAAGCCGCATCACGGGACCGTTATGAAAGAACTCACCCATTTCATCGCCGGCAAACATGTAAACGGCACGCCAGAGTCATTGGGCGGCCGGTTCGGCGACGTGTTCAATCCATCCACCGGGGAGGTCCAGGCGCGCGTACCGTTCGCCAGCAAAGGCGAGATGCGGCAGGCGGTCGAAGCGGCGCTCAAGGTATTTCCGGAGTGGTCCGCGGTGAACCCCCAGCGCCGCGCGCGCGTGCTGTTCAACTTCAAGGGCCTCATCGAAAAGCACATGGACGAACTCGCGCATATGCTGTCGAGCGAGCACGGCAAGGTGCTCGCGGATTCGCGCGGCGACGTGCAGCGTGGTCTTGAGGTGATCGAGTTCGCGTGCGGCATCCCGCACCTGATGAAGGGCGAATATACCGAAGGCGCGGGTCCCGGCATCGACATCTACTCGATGCGCCAGGCTTTGGGCGTCGTCGCCGGCATCACGCCGTTCAATTTCCCTGCGATGATCCCGATGTGGATGTTCGGCGTCGCGATTGCCTGCGGCAATTGCTTCATCAACAAGCCGAGCGAGAAGGACCCAAGCGTCCCGCTGCGTCTGGCCGAACTGATGATGGAAGCGGGCGCCCCGGCGGGCGTGCTGCAGGTCGTCAACGGCGACAAGGAAGCGGTCGACGCCATCCTTGACGATCCGGATATCCAGGCAGTGAGCTTTGTCGGCTCGTCGGCCATTGCGCACTACGTCTATTCGCGCGGCACCGCGAACAACAAGCGCGTGCAGGCGATGGGTGGCGCAAAGAACCACGCCATCATCATGCCGGACGCCGATCTCGACCAGGTGACGAACGAGTTGATCGGCGCGGGCTACGGCTCCGCCGGCGAGCGCTGCATGGCGATCTCGGTCGCGGTCCCGGTCACCGACAAAATCGGCGATGCGCTGGTCGAGCGTCTGAGGCCGCGCGTGGAAGCGTTGCGCGTCGGTCTCGCCACCGATCCGGATGCCGATTACGGCCCGATGGTGACGAAGGAGCATCGCGCCAAGGTGATGGGCTACATCGACCAGGGCGTGAAGGAAGGCGCGGAGCTCGTCGTCGACGGCCGCGGTTTCAAGATGCAGGGCTATGAGAACGGCTTCTATCTCGGCGGTTCGCTGTTCGATCACGTGACGGCGAACATGCAAACCTATCAGGACGAGATCTTCGGGCCGGTCCTGCAGATCGCGCGCGCGAAGGATTACGACGAAGCGATCTCGCTGCCGTCGAAACATCAATACGGCAACGGCGTCGCGATCTTCACGCGCGACGGCGATGCGGCGCGTGAATTCGCGGCCAAGGTCCAGGTCGGCATGGTCGGCATCAATATCCCGATCCCGGTGCCGCTCGCCTATCACACCTTCGGCGGCTGGAAGCGCTCGGCCTTCGGCGACGTCAACCAGCACGGCACCGAGGGCGTGCGGTTCTTCACCCGCATCAAGACGGTGACCCAGCGCTGGCCCAAGGGCGGTGTCCGGGAAAAGGCGGACTTCAACATCCCGACGATGAAGTAAGGCGGGTTGGTCAAGCTTGACCAACTACCTTGACCAACTTGACCAACCCGGATAGGGTTCGGCCATGACGCGTCAGGTCAACCTCTACGAAGCCAAGACCAAGCTCTCACAGCTTGTGGAGGATGCTGCACGCGGTGAGGAAATTATCATCGCCAAGAATGGCAAGCCGATGGCGAAACTTACCGTCGTCACACCGGCCGATGCTCCAAAGAAACGTGAATTGGGTCAGTGGGCGAAATACCTCACGCCTGAGCTGCGTGCAGATGTTGAATCCGAGGATTGGTGGAGGCGTTGGAAAGAGGCCGACGCGGAAATTGAGCGCGACTTCGAAGAGAGCATCGACCGGCCTTTGCCAGAAGGGTACGCAGAAGAAGGAGCATCATGGGCCGATACCTTCTCGACTCCAATGCATTCATCTGGGCGAAAATCGCCCCGAACGTCCTTGCCTCCCAAGCGCGCGAAATCATCGAAGACTCGAAAAACACGCTCTTCGTAAGCGCGGCTTGCTTGTGGGAACTGGCGGACAAAGCCAGCAAGGGGAAGCTGCCAGAATTTGAGCTGATCTTGCGGCAACAGCCCGATGGACTGATCGGCTCTCTGCAACAATCCGGTATGCAGTTGATGCCGATAGAGGTCACGCATATCGAGACAGCCTACCGGCTGCCGCTCCTCCATCGCGATCCGTTCGACAGGATGATGATCGCTCAGGCGCTCACGGAAGACGCCATTGTGATCAGTAGAGATCGCATCTTCCGCGATTATCCACGCGTGATGCTGGTGTCGGCCTAACTACTTCACGCCGCCCAGCTTGCAGATGTGCTTCCACTCCGCCTCGGTTACGGCTTGCACGGAGAGGCGCGGCTCGCGCGCGAGCACCATGTCTTTGAGCTTGGGATCGGCCTTTACGTCAGCGAGCGTCACGGGTTTGGGTACGTCCTTCACCGCCTTCACATCCACCAGGCCGAACCTCCCGGTCTCATCGGTCGGGTCCTTTTTGTATTCGGCGATGACCTCGACGATGCCGACGATCTGCTTCTCGTCACCGGTGTGATAGAAGAAGCCGAGATCACCCTTCCTCATCGCCTTCATATTCTTTGCGGCGGCGAAGTTGCGCACGCCTGTCCAGGGCTCGCCTTTGGCGCCGCGCTGTTTCTGCATCGCCCACGAGAAAGTCTCGGGCTCGGTCTTGAACAGCCAGTGGTTCATAGCTGCGCTCCGCATTCGTTGAACGTCGCTTTCCAGGGGCGCACTTCGGAGTGCGCGAACAGACCCGCTTTCACATAGGGATCGTTCGCGTGCCATACCTTCGCCGCCTCAAGATCGGTGGACTCGAAGACGATGAGGCTGCCCGCCATGTCGCCCTTCGCGTCGAGGAACGGTCCACCCAGCCGGATCACGCCGGTCTCGCGCGCATAAGCAAAATGGGCGTCGCGCGTGGCCATGCGCAGGGCCAGCGAGTTCTCCTTGTCGATGGCGGTGACGACGAACAGCATGGATTCTCCTATTCGGCCTATTCGGGTTTCAACGGCCGGCTCATCAACCGTAGCACCGCCTCGCCGAGCGGCAAGCTGCCATCGAGCACGGCCGCGACCGCTTCGGCGATGGGAAGCTCGACACCTTCGGTATGTGCCCGTGCCACAAGCGCGGGCGCGGTCTCGACACCTTCGGCCAAAGGATGGCCCGGCCTTGCGAGATCGGAAAGCGTCTGTCCCTTTCCGAGCGCGTGGCCGAAGCTGAAATTGCGGGAGGTCGTGCTCGTCGCCGTCAGTACGAGATCGCCGAGGCCCGAAAGCCCCATCAGCGTTTCGGGCTTTGCGCCAAGCGCGCTGCCCAACCGCGTCAGTTCCGCGAAGCTGCGCGCGAGCAGGGCTGCACGCGCGCTCTCGCCCAAACCCATGCCGTCCACGATCCCGCAGGCGATGGCGTAGACGTTCTTCGCCGCACCGCCCAATGCCACGCCGGTGATATCGTCGCTGCCATAGGGACGGAATGTCGTGTGCCCGAACGCTGCTTGAAGCTTTACCGCGACTTCCATGCGCGCTGCGATCGTCACGGCGGTGGGAAGTCCGCGTGCCACATCGCGTGCGAATGAGGGGCCGGACAGGATGGCCGGCTCGCAGCCCGGAATTTCCGCAATGAGGATTTCCGTCATCAGCCTGCCGCTGCCGCGCTCAATGCCTTTGGCGCAAAGGACAACAGGCGTGGCCTGGGAGAGTTTTGCTGCCAGAGCTCTGAGGCTCGCGCGCAGATGCTGTGCGGGAACGACGACAAGGACGGCGTCGGTCTCAGACGCCTCCGCCAGATCGCCAGTCGCGCGGATGGCGGACGGCAGCTTCACCCTTGGCAGGAACGCGATGTTCTCGGAATGCCGGGCAATCTGCTCGACGACTTCGGCTTCCCGGGCCCAAAGCGTCACCGACCGGCCCGCCTGCGCGGCCGCGAGCGCCAGCGCGGTTCCCCAAGCACCGGCCCCTATGACGCCGATTTTATCATAACTACTTGACGTACCTGACGTTTTCTTCATTTGGCTCCAAATGGTGCGGTGCAGAAGATTGAACGGATCATTGATTATTCAGAAAAGTCCATTATGTTCGTGGGTGGAATCGACGACAAAGACCGCGCGCACGCGGCATCCGGGAAGAATAAATGGCCGAAAAAGACAACATCCGCGAACAGATCGTTCAAGCTGCGAAGAAGCGTTTTTCGCATTTCGGTTACGCGAAGACCACCATGGCGGAAGTCGCCACCGATTGCTGCATGTCGCCCGGCAATCTCTATCGTTTCTATCCCGGTAAGCTCGACATCGCCGAGGCGATCGCGACCGAGGACTACACCAAGCATCTCGATCATATGCGCAAGCTCGCGGTCACACCGGGAAAACCGGCGCCGCAGCGTCTGCACGATCTTTTGTTCGAGGAACTGCGCCGCACCTATCACAAGCTCGAAAAGGATCCGCGCGCCTATGAGATGGCGCTGGTGATTTCGCGTGAGCGGCCCGAATATGCCAACTGGATGCTGGCCGAGGAGCGCAAGATCCTCGTCGAGTTGATGGAGGAAGCCGACCGCCGCGGCGAGTTCGTGCCGGAGGACAAGGAATTTACTGCCGAGATGATCCAGGCGGCGACCATGAAATTCCGCTATCCGCAGCTCTGGTCGAAGCTGACCTTGCCCAAGCTCGAGCGCGAACTCGAAGGCGTGCTTAAGCTCTTGATCAACGGCGTATGCCCGAAGATGCAGGGCCGGCAGGAACAGGCCGCCTAGGTCCCTCTTCATTCCGCCGCAAAGCCTCTTTAGGAAAGGCCGATGCGCCGCTTCGTTCTGATCGCATTGCTGATCCTGTCGGGGGCTTTGCCCGCGACGGCACAACTCGTTCAGTTGACGCCGGAGAACCGCGCCGAGCTTGAACGCGTCAACGCCTATCTGAATTCGATACGCACCCTGAAGGGCAACTTCGTCCAGATCGATCCGGACGGGCAGGTGGATCAGGGCACCTTCGCGCTGTCGAAACCGGGCCGCATGCGGTTCGAATATAAGCCGCCGGCATCGACGCTGATCGTCTCCGACGGCGAGACTGTCGCCATTCAGAATCCCAAGCTTAAAACCATCGACAAATATCCGCTGTCGCAGACCCCGCTCGACCTCATCCTGGGGGACAAGATCGATCTTCTGCACAACCATTCCATCGTCGGCATCGATCGCCAGAAGGACCAGTTCGTCGTCAAGGCGCGTTCGCGCGGAGGCAAGACCCAGGGAAATATCTCACTGGTGTTTGCCGAGCCGGGACTCGAATTGCGGCAATGGACGGTGGTCGACAATCAGGGTCTTTCGACGACGGTGGCGCTCCAGAATGTGCAAATCGGCGCCGACGTGTCGAATGTCTCGTTCGCGTTGCCGCAGAAGGCCTTGAGCCTACGCAATCAGAGCGATTAGCCTCGCTACGACAGTTGTCCAACGGATCGGGCCGGGGGGCCGTTCTTGCCGACACCGGAAACACCTCTTCAGCCTGACGGGGCTCGGCATGCGGGTCGCGAAACCATGGCTGCAATGCTTGCAGGCTTGCTGGTTCTTGTCGGGATCTACGCGTATTTCTGGATCCGGCTTTACAACGGCTACCTGCTGATCCGCGACGATCCCGGCAACATCGGCGGGACGATGGCAGGGGGGCTTCGCGGCTGGCTGACGCGGGGAATGTCCGGCTACTACCACGTCTATCCCGAATGGCCGCAGCCCGCCTTTTCGAACTTCTACCGGCCGGTCTGGAATCTGATCATCTATGTCGAGGAGACCGTCTTCGGGCAGCATTACTGGGCCTGGTTCCTCGCCTTCTGCACGGTTCAATATGTGGGCACGCTTCTGTTCCTGCGCGTGCTGCGTTTGCTGGCGGTGCCGTCGCGACCCGCGCTGCTGTTCGCGATCCTGTACCTGTTCAACCCCGCTTTCCTGAATTTCGGTTTCGTTTATCCGGGTTTCCAGTTCGATGTGTTCGCGAGCGTGCTGCTGCTTGCCGCCTTCTGGCTGTTGCTCGAATACCGATATGGATTTGCACTCGCGCTGATCGTCGCGGCCGTTTTTATGAAAGAGACCGCGATATTCGCGCCCGTCGCTGCGGCCATCACCGTTTTCATCCAGAAGCGCGACGCGAAATGGTCCGCGGCGATGCTCGCGCCCCTTGCCTCCTGGGTCATCGCCCGATGGCTGGCGTTCCACGCCGTAATCGGAGGAACATTTGCATCGCCCGCCACGGCCGGCGATATCCTCATCGATATCGGTAAGGGCCTGCTCGTCTGGCCAAGTGGCGCGGTCCCGGCAAGTTTTCCACTTTCGCTGACCGGCGCGCACGGCGTTGTGCTAGCCGGATTGCTGCTCGTGAACGCGGCGATGTGGGCGATCCTGATTTACGCGAGCTGGCAGGTTGTCCGCGCTCTGCTGCGGACGGAGCAAGCGGATTCAAAACTGCAGGCGGCTCTCCTGATCTGGGCCTTGGGCGCTCTTTCTTTCTGCATGCTCACGCGGCCGCAAATCCGTTTTGGGGCAAGTTTCTATGCGTTCCTGCTTTTGTTTCTTGCCCACTTCCTGTTCACGCGACCGCGGCCGAAATTTGTGAGGCTGGTTCCGGTCCTGATCCTGTCGTTTGTGACATTGCTCAGGGCCAGCGATTTTCTGTGGCACGCCATCGCCACCTACTCCGCAGAGGAGAGCGGCGAGCAAGCGCTTTTTGCCGGGCTGCGGTCTCTGCCTCAGGACGGCCGCAGCATCTTTGTTGTCAATGCGCCTGCCATGGTGTCGGCGCCCACCTTCATCGCGAAGGCGTGGAATCTCAATGTCGACATCATCTTCCTCAATCAGGTTCGCGGTTGTCAGCGCGCTGGAAGCGAGGACGCCCGCACCAAGCTTTCAACCAACTCCCTGTCTGTTGAAATTCCATTGTGCGCCTCCTATGTCCTTGCCGGTGTACCGCAGGATATTCAGGCGAAGGCATTGACCGGCAATCTGTTGCGGCCCGGTATCGGTGCGTATCGGTTTTCGAATTCTGCCAAGGACGGCAAGCGTCTGAGCACTGGTGACATCGATTTCGGAAGAGCCCTGCAGATACGATTCACGCATTCGCCGGGAACGATCCTCGCCTACGACTGGCAGAAGGGCATCTATCGAACGCTTGGGATGGGCACGCGGTAGATTGAATTCTTCTTCACTGTTCTTAAGAAGCGGCCCAAGATTTCCTGTGGAAAATCAAAGTCAAGTGGGGCTGCAAAACGGCATAAAATTGCCCGGCTTGCCGCCCCGCAAAGGGCCATGCTAGGCCAGCCGCATTAAAGGCCCTCTCATGCGTCCCCGCACCCCCATTGTCGGCATCCCTTGCGACCATCGTATGGTCGGCAAGCATCCCTTCCACATGGTCGGCGAGAAATACATCACCGCCGTGCGCGACGGATCCGGCGCCGTCCCCATGCTCATTCCCGTTCTGTCGCCACCGGTTGCACCGGCTGACCTGATCGCGAGCGTCGACGGTTTTCTCTTTACCGGTTCGCCATCCAATGTCGCGCCGAAGCATTATGCGGGGCCTGCGCCGCGCGAAGGCGTGCTGCAGGATGAGCGCCGCGACGACACGACTCTGCCGCTGCTGAAGGCCGCGATTGCGGCGGACAAGCCGGTGTTGTGCGTGTGCCGCGGCTTCCAGGAACTGAACGTCGCGTTCGGCGGAACGCTGCACCAGCATGTCCAAGAAGTCCCGGGCCGCTCCGACCACCGCGAGGACAAGGACGCAGACCTCGAACAGCAATATGCGCCGGTGCATTCCATTTCGATTGGGCCGGGATGCCTGCTCGCCGACATCGTTGGTGCGGGAATCTTCCAGGTGAACTCACTGCATTCGCAAGGCATCGACCGTCTCGCGACTTCGCTGCACGCCGATGCCACAGCGCCCGATGGCACCATCGAAGCCGTCTCGATGCCGGACGCGAAGGCGTTCCTGCTTGGCGTGCAATGGCACCCTGAGTGGCGCTGGGCGGAAAATGAATTGTCGCGCGCGATCTTCTCGTCGTTCGGCGAGGCCCTCCGGGAGCAACGGTCATGAACCGCCAGACCTATGACGATATCGCAGAGTGGCTGAAGGAGCGCCGGATCGGCGAGGTCGAGTGCCTGGTCGCCGATATGGGCGGTATCGCGCGCGGCAAGATTTTGCCGACCGCGAAATTCCTGAGCGCGGTTCGCAGCAGCACGCTGCGGCTGCCCGAATCCATTTTCGGCCAGATGGTCACCGGCGCCGATGCCGAGACCGAGACGCTTACCTATCAGGCGCCGGACATGTCGCTTGTGCCGGATTTCGACACGCTGCGCATCGTGCCCTGGTATCAGGAGGCGACCGCGCAGGTGATCTGCGATTGCTACAAACAGAGCGGCGACAGGATCGGTTATTCGCCGCGCGCCGTGCTGCAGCGCGTCCTGGCGTTGTATGAGGACAAGGGCTGGCGGGCGGTAATAGCACCCGAACTCGAATTCTTCCTCGCGGCCAAGAACATCGATCCCGATTATCCGCTGCAGCCGCCAGCGGGCAAGAACGGCCGTCCGCAATCCGGCCGTCAGGCTTACGGCATCGACGCGGTGAACGAGTTCGATCCGCTGTTCGAAGACGTGTACGACTATTGCGAGAAGCAGGACATTGGCATCGACAGCCTGATCCACGAAGAGGGCGTGGCGCAGGTCGAAATGAACTTCAATCACGGCGATCCGCTCGCGCTCGCCGACCAGACCTTCCTGTTCAAGCGCACGGTGCGCCAGGCGGCGTTGCGCCACGACATCTATGCGACGTTCATGGCCAAGCCCTACGAGCAGGAGCCGGGCTCTGCCATGCACATCCACCAGAGCGTGGTGAACGAGAAGGGCAGGAGCCTGTTCGCGGGCAAGAACGGCAAGGACACGCGCCTGTTCCTCGCGCACATCGCGGGTTTGCAGAAATACCTGCCGGCGGCGATGCCGATGATCGCGCCATTCGTGAACTCCTATCGCCGGCTGGTGCGTTTCCTTTCGGCGCCGATCAACACCCATTGGGGCCACGACAACCGTACGGTGGGCCTGCGCGTGCCGATCTCGGATGCGAAGAACCGCCGCGTCGAGAACCGCGTGCCGGGCGCCGACGCCAATCCCTATCTCGCCATCGCGGCGTCGCTCGCCTGCGGCTATCTCGGCATGGTCGAGAACCTGACGCCGACGCGGGCGATGGAAGGCAACGCGTATGAATCCTCGCGCTATCAATTGCCGCGCCACATCCTCGATGCGGTTGCGCGCTTCCGCAGCTCGGCCGATCTCAAGGAGGTGCTGGGGGAGGAATTCGTGTCGCTGTTCAGCGACGTGAAGGCTTCCGAGCACGATGCCTATCAGCAGGTGATCTCCCCCTGGGAGCGTCAGCATCTGCTGCTGAACGTCTGATAGGCCGCCGCCGTACATCAAATCCGCAATCTGCCTCCTTGACTATCGGTAAGTTATTACTTACGGTAAGTCATGGCTTATGAAACGGCCCTTGTCGCACTCGCCGATCCTACGCGCCGCCACGTGTTCGAGCGGCTACGCGGCGGTTCGCGGTCGGTTGGCCAGATCGCGGAGGGCCTGCCGGTCAGCCGGCCGGCGGTTTCGCAGCATCTCAAGGTTCTCAAGGAGGCCGGTCTCGTGACGGATCGCGCCGAAGGAACGCGCCGTGTCTACAGCATCGACCCCCACGGTCTTGCCGCAGTCAGGCGCTATTTCGACCAGTTCTGGGAAAACGCGCTTGAAGCCTTTGCGGCCGAAGTCGAGCGCGACAGCGAAATCCGTTCGAAGAAGGAAAACCCATGACGCAGATGATCACCATCGCGCCCGTGCGCAAATCGGTGCTGGTGAACGCGCCGCCGGCGCGCGCCTTCGACGTCTTCACCGCGAAGATGTCGGCGTGGTGGCCTCCTACCCACACGATCCTGAAGTCGCCGTTCAAGGAAGCGGTGGTCGAGCCACGCGCCGGCGGGCGCTGGTATCATCTGGGCGAGGATGGTTCGACCTGCGAAACCGGACTGGTGCGCGTGTGGGAACCGCCGCATCGTCTGGTGCTGGTGTGGCAGCTCAATGCCGAATGGCAATACGACAAGGACCTCGACACCGAAGTCGAATTGCACTTCACGCCGGAGGGCGAGGGCACGCTGGTCCAACTCGAACACCGTTACATCGAACGCATGGGCAAGAGTGCCGAGACCGCGCGTGCCGCCGTCGACTCGCCGGGCGGCTGGAGCGGCCTGCTCGAAGCGTTCCGCAATGCCGTTGAAAAGGGAGCATGAGATGTTGAAAGCGATATTGGGTGGCGCCGCGATTGCGGCGTTGTTGGTGGCAGGTGCGCATTGCGAGGTCGTGGACCAGCAGGCAAACGGCTTCAGCCTGCAGCATACGGAGACGATCAATGCGCCGCCGGACAAGGTCTATGCGGCGCTGATCGATCCGTCGAAGTGGTGGGACTCGGCGCACACCTTCTCCGGCGATGCAAAGAACATGACGATGGACGCGCGCGCCGGCGGTTGCTGGTGCGAGACGCTCAAGAGCGGCGGCAGCGCGCTGCACATGACGGTCGTCTACGCCGATCCCGGCAAGTTGCTGCGGCTGCATGGCGGGCTCGGCCCGTTCCAGAGCACCGGGATGGAAGGAACGATGAACATCGTTCTCGAACCGAAAGGCTCGGGCACCAATCTCGTCGTCGCCTACAATCTCGGCGGCTATATCTGGGGTGGATATCAGTCGCTTCCGAAATCGGCCGACGGCGTGCTCGGCCTGCAGTTCTATCGTCTGAAACAGCTCATCGAAACCGGCTCGGCCTCAACGCCGCGCCCCAAAGGAGAACAGCCATGAGCATGAAGATTCACGCGTTCCCCGCCAGCCCCCGGGCATTCAAGGTGCTCAGCTTCGCCAACCACATCGGTATCCCATACGAGTTCGTGCTGTGCGATCTGACCAAGGGCGCGCAACGGTCGCCGGAATTCACCGCGCTCAACATCAACCAGCGTATGCCGGTGCTGGAGGAAGACGGCTGGTCGCTGTGGGAATCCAATGCGATCATCCAGTACCTCGCCACCAAGAAGCCTGAACTCGGTCTGCTGCCGCTGGACGAGCGCGCGCGCGCCGATGTGAACCGCTGGATGTTCTGGGAAAGCGCGCACTGGGACCAGTCGTGCGCCATCCTGATCTTCGAACGCTTCGTGAAGGCTTTTTTTGGGCGCGGTGGGCCGGACCCGGTGGAAGTCGAAAAGGGGCTTACGCAGTTCAATCGTGTGGCCACCGCCCTCAACGAACATCTGAAAGGCCGCCAGTATCTCTGCGGCGACAAGCTGAGCGTGGCGGATTTTGCCGTGGGCGCGCCGCTGATCATGGCGCAGCCGGCATCCTTGCCGCTCGAGGCCTATGGCGAGATCAGCCGCTGGTACGCAAACCTTTCCGCACTTCCCGCGTGGCAGCAGACCCTCAAGATGGCGACAATGCCTCAGGCGGCTTGAACACCACGGTTATCGCCGGTCCTGCGAGCGCGGGACCGGCGACGCATGGGGTGCTTCGCTACGGGGTGTGACATGAACCTCTGCGCGCCCACGAGGCGCTCGTGTTCGCGCTTCGACAGGACCATCAAGCACAAGGTTTAGATGCCGCGACGATAGGGTTACCTGCATAGCGCGGCCCCAGTCGAAATTGAGGTGATCCTGCTCGATACCGTCGGCAAAGATCGTGCCTCCCTCGTTCATACGCGAGACGACGATCATGCGCTCGCTTGATGGCAGCTTGCCCGCACGGATCGTGGTGCCGGTGGACACCGAGGGAAAGGGCTCTCGCACGAAATAGGCAAGCGCGCGTTCTTCGGGAGTGAGCGGGATGGATGTGCGCGTCGCTTCCATGATCGAGCGGGCCCAGCCCGTGGCACCCGTGCCGCTGGAGACGATAATACCCGAGGAGGACTGTGCTTCGCGTTTGTCGCCAATGCTGAGTTCATAGCGCGCCGACTGGTGGCTGCGATGGCCGATGAAAACCTCGTTGAGCGCGACAATTTTCTGACCGTCGTCAAGTTCGGCCTCCACCATCGCACGGTGCTGAAATCGCGCCTCACCCGACGCAGCCTGCTTCAGCAGCACGCCTACGCGCTCGGGCAAGAGTGGAACCAGAATGCCGTCATAGAGTTCGCGGTCCGGGTTGACACCGAGTACGGGCTGCCCGCTCAGATATTTCGCGACGTTTGCGACAAGCCCGTCCTGTCCGACGGCAACGACCATGTCTTCAGGCGCGAATAGAAAGCGATCGAGGTCGGAGCGTCTGACCTGGGCCGAACGCCATTCCGCGGGCACCATGTCGCGCACGGATTTCAGGACTTGATGGAACCGGGCGTGGCGTCGCTCGACGTCGTCCAGATCCTGCCCGCGAGACTTGAGGAAGAAACGGACCTGTTCGCGCGTAGCGTGGCGAGCGATCAACAACTCGTAATCCGTCTCGCGCGCCACGAACACGGCACGGGGTGCATTCGTCGCCATGGTTTCAGCCCTTTGGCGTTGCGCCTTGCTTGAGCTCGCCTAAGACAGTCGCAAGGAGATCGGGGGTCACGTTCAGGTGCTCGATCTTGGTGAGCTTGTTCGCCAGCTCCCTTGCCGCCAGCCCCATCAGCACGCCCGGCGCCAGATCGCGGTAGATGTCGATGCGGGCATGCTCGGTTTCGGTCCGGGCCTGCTCTACGGTGCGGATGCGACCCGCTTCGCCATCGGCCTCGATTTGCTGCGAAGCACGCGTGCCTTCTGCACGGTCGCGCGCGTTGCCGGCCTCCTGCGCGATCAACAGGCTCTCGCGCTTCGCAAGTTCCGTCTTGTTGGTAAGTTCGTTTTCCGCGATTGCGCGCTCCTTCTCTACGGCGAGCGCGCGGCGCTCGAACGTGGCCTGATCGGCCTTTTGCTGCAGCATCTCGAACGTCGGCGTCTGCAACGCACGCTCCAGCTCCGCAGTGGGTGCGATGGCGATAAGGCGGATCGCAGCAAGTTCGAGACCGAGGGATGCAATGGCGTCCATACTCCTTAACCCGTCCTCCAGCCGGTTCCGCAGCGGCTCGATGCCGGCGTCGAGCAGTTCATGCACCGTGCTTTCCGCGAAATATTGTGTTGCGAGTTGCTGGCTCATGCCGTTGAGGAGAGCTTCGATCTGGTCGAGCGGCTTGGCGGTGTGCCGGCCTGATTTCAGGTCGATACTAAAGTCGATGCGCTTGCCGAGCACGGATGGATCGGCAACGCGCCATGTCAGGTTGCCCTGCACGGTCACTTGCTGAAAATCGCGCGACCGGCCTTTAAAAAACAAAACCATGTCGCGATCGTCCATGGGAAGTTCTGCAATCGAGGCGCGTTGGGGCAGGAACCAGAATGCCAGCCCCCGGCCGTCACGCACCGCGCGTCCATTGCGAAAGCGCGTCACGTGGACGTTGGCGTCGCTACGAAGGTGTCTCGCAAAAAGGTATTTCCTGATATCAGCCATGATGTGTCCCCTTCAGACAGTCTTGGTGAAACGATAGAGCTCCGCAGGGCGAAAACTCGCGCCTTGTTCATAGAGCCCAGTTGGCTCGAGAATGTTCTTGTCCAGCATGCGGCGCCGGAACGCCGGTTTGTTGAGCTGCTTGTCCAGGATCGCCTCGTAGATGTCCTGGAGCTGGCGTAGAGCGAAGTGCCTGGGTAACAGTTCGAAGCCGACCCGGCTGTAATCGATTTTTCCGCGCAATCGCTTAACGGTGAGTCCGAGAATGTCGGCGTGATCGAAGGCCAGCGCGAGCGGTTTGTTATCGCTGCTAAAAGCCTTTGCTGGACCACCGGTCTCCCCCGGCCAGTTCGCCACGATGCGCGCGACGGCAAGCTCCGGCACGACAGTTGCGGCTCTTTCGAATTGCTGCGCTGGAAGCAGGCCGAAATAGGCCACGGTGATTACGCGGGTGCGCGGATCGCGATTGACCGCGCCGAAGGTGTAAAGCTGTTCGAGATAGGCCGTCTTTACCCCTGCCTTGTCCCGCGCAACGCGGCGTGCGGCGTCGTCAAGGCTTTCCTCAAAGCCGACAAAGTTGCCCGGGAGCGCCCATTTGTTGCGCTCGGGATGCTGGGTGCGATGATGCAACAGCGCCTTAAGCGTGCGGTCTTTCACCGTCAGTAGTACGAGATCGACGGTCACCGACGGGTGGCGGTAACGGGTCTCGTCATATTCTTCCAGGAAGCGGTGCTCGTCCATGACTCGCCTTATGTCTTGTACAGATATATCCCATTCGGATATATGTCAAGCGTGTGATCTCAGCCGGAATTCGGCGCGCTAGAACAGTTGGTTACTGTGAGAATGTCGATCGCTAATAGCGCCTCTACCGAAAGGCCGGGCAGTCGACCGTCAGCCAGGAGGCGGGGGGAATTTGCCAGTCCATAAGCACGTGGAACCCGCGCATCCTTCCAGCATGTGTAGTGCTTCGGCCAAAGCGCTCTGTATCTCTGCATACGGGCCGGTATTGGCAACGTTGTTGAGCTGAAACGGATCGGCCGACATGTCATAGAGTTCTAGGTCGCCGTCACCTGACCATTCCATGTAGCGATAGTCGCGGGTTATGACGCCATTGGCGGACGTGCAACCGGTCAACGTCGCGCTGTTCCAGGGCGCGTCCGGATCCTTGAGGAGCGGAGCGAGCGACCGTCCGTCCAGAGTTCTTCCGGCCGTGGCGCCTGCCAGCTCTACCATCGCCGCCGTCACATCGATATTGGAAACCGGGCCATGGAACGCGCTGCCGCCGGACACGCCGGGCCCGCGCCAATAGAGCGGAACGCGGACGGCTTCTTCGTACAGCAGGCCCTTTCCCTTCGGCACGCGATGCTCGCCGGCGAGATAGCCATTGTCGCTCGTGAAAATCACATGCGTGTTGCCGTCAAGGCCGCGCCGTTCGAGTTCGCGCATTAGCCGGCCGATGCCGCGATCCAGCGACTGGAGCGTCTCCTGGCGCCGGCGCCAATAGTCCTGGATGCCTGCAATCTCCTCAGGCGTGAGCAGCGGAAGCCGCCGGATCTGGCGCGGCTTGTCGCTCACATCCGCTTCATTGAAAGCCGGCCGCAACGGCATGTCGACATTGTCGAAGGTGCCTGCGTCGCGCGGATCGGGGATCGCGGGTGCATGCGGGCAGTTGGGCCAGAAGAAAAGCGCGAAAGGCCGTGGCGCTGTTGCAAGGAATTGCAAAGCCTTCTGCACAAGGACATCGGTGATGTATGCGCCGTCGCCGTAGGACACCATGGTCCCATTTTCGTCGAGCTTGAAATCCGTATAGGACTCGCCCTGATCGGCGATCACGCGCCAGTCCGAATAGCCTGGCGGCGTATGATCCGGCGCGTAATGCGCGTAGCCGTTGATGAACTTCCCCACATGGCCGACGTAATATCCGCTGGCATCGAGCCAGACCGGAAGCGCATTGTCTTCCAGCGTTTTGTAAACCTTATAGCCGCCGACCTTTCTCCGGTTTCCCAAGACGCCGTGGTTGTGCGGCTGCAATCCTGTCAGGATTCCCGCGCGTGACGGCGCGCAGCCGGGACGCGGCACAAAATGCCGGTCGAACACAACCGCCCGGTCGCGTAGCGTCTGCTTCAGGTGCGGCATATAGCGGTCGTCGTCGAACCGCATGTCGTCTGCGCAGATGTGAATGAAGTTCGGCGGGCTGGCGCCCTCTCGGGACGACACGCGCGTCGCCGGCGCAACAACGGCCGGCAAGCCGGCTGCAAGCTGTAATATTTTTCTGCGGTCGAACATGGGGCGTTTCCCCTTGGCCGCAGGGAGCGTTTCCGATTTTCGTGGTAGTTGCAATGTCGCGCGCCCGGCGAGCATTAATCCAGGGTCTGCTGCACCGGATTCGTGGGAGGGGTTGGGTCTACACTGAAGCGTACACGGCCAAGAAGATGACCGTCGCCGGTCGAGATGTCGACGCGCCATTCGCCGGGTCCGGGGTTGCTCTTGATCGTGTAGCCGCGATAGCCGCCGTCGCGCCCGCCGTTAATCGGATAGGACACGACCGACACCGGCACCCAGCGTTTGCCGTTATAATGCTGCCAGCTATGCACGATCTTCATCGAGAAATGCACCGGCGCGAACACCGCGGTGTAGGCATAGAGTGGCTGGCCCGGCGTCACATGAATCACCGGGCGCGAGGCGATCTTGGTGTACCAGGGCTGCGGCTCGGCGGTGCCGACGTAGTTGTCGCCGACGTGCTTGACCATGTTGAAGACGTCCGCGCGCGCGATCGCGATCGGCAGCGGCGGCAGTACATTGGTGAACCAGAACACATTGATGAGCGCATAGACGCCGAAGGAGCCGAGCACGATCGGCAGTTTCGACGCCGCGAAGGAGCGGTGCCCAAAGGTGTTGATCACCCACAGAAACAGCGCGAACGCGCCGACCGCGAGCACGCCACTGAGCAGGAAGGTGAACACGCCGACGGAGCGCGTGAAAATCGGCACGGTCACGATCGCGTAGGAGAAAAGCGCGAAGAACAGCAGCACCGAGGTGAAGGCGAGCCGCTGGTGGTAGTGCTTGAAGATCTCGTTGCCGATGAAGATCGCGGCCAGCACGAGGAGGAACGGCCATGATGCGAGCAGCACGGCGCTGCGCGTGTAAAAGATCAGAAAGCCGCTCCATAGCCCGCCGAGCGCGAATTGTGTCGCCATCGGAATGAACGCGCGCCAGCGCGGTGGCGGCATCTCGGGATCGCTGTGGGCGTTCAGGATGTGCAGCAGCAGGATCGATACCGCCGCGCCCGCAAGATAGGCGATGAAGATGACCTGCGTGTTCGGAAGGTCCACGCGCCGGAACATGAAATTGTCGGTGATGAATCCGGCCACCATGCCGGCGGCAGAAAGCTGCCGTTCGTAACGGGGAATCCAGGCGAGCCAGCGATACATCGGCCCCGGTATGCAACGCCCGCCGCCAATGGATCAAGCATCACCCCGGCTGACGGTGGAGAAAGGGTTGTCGCAGGTGACGGCGTGCGTGCGGCCTGCTAGACTGCCAGCATGTCGAACAAGCGTTCGCTCCTCGTCCTCTGTGCCCGGATCGGCTACAACCCGCCGCGCCGCTAGATTGCCTGCGCCCACGCGCATCCGCTTCTCTTTATTCACGGCAAACGGCAGAGGTAAGCCATGTCATCTCCCACGCACAATCAGACCAAGCACTGGCAGGCGCTCGACGCCGCCCACCACATCCATCCGTTTTCCGACACAGCCGCGCTCAACAAGGAAGGCGTGCGGGTCATCACCCATGCCGACGGCGTCTATCTGTGGGATTCCGAGGGCAAGAAAATCCTCGACGGTATGTCGGGGCTGTGGTGCGTGCAGATCGGCTACGGCAATCACGAACTGGCGGAGGCCGGTTATGAGGCGCTGAAGCGGCTTCCCTACTACAACCATTTCTTCAAGACCTCGAACCCTTACACCATCGAGCTCGCGGCGAAGCTTTCAACCGTCCTGCCTGAGGGGCACGAGCGCGTGCTGTTCGCCAATTCCGGATCGGAGGCGAACGACACGGCGCTGAAACTCATCCGCTATTATTGGAACCTGAAGAGCAAGCCGGAGAAGAAAATCCATCTCTCGCGCGACATGGCCTATCACGGCGTGACGATGGCCGCGGCGTCGCTCTCCGGCCTCACGCCGATGCATCCGCAATTCGATCTGCCGCTTTCGGGCTTCGAGAAAGTGCCGGCGCCCTATTGGTACGGCGCGAGGGCGGCGGGTTATGGCGACATCGCACCGGAGGAATTCGGCGCGCTGATCGCGCAAAAGCTGGAAGAGCGCATCCTGGAGATCGGGCCCGATCGCGTCGCATCATTTTCGGGCGAGCCGGTACAGGGCGCGGGCGGCCTCCTGTTTCCGCCGGACTCCTACTGGCCCGCGGTTCAGAAGATCTGCGCGAAATACGATGTACTGCTGCACGCCGACGAAGTGATCACCGGGTTCGGCCGCATCGGCGAGTGGTTCGGCTCGCAGGCCTATGGCTTCGTGCCCGATATCTCGACCATGGCGAAGGGATTGTCGTCAGGCTATCAGCCGATCTCGGCGATCTCGCTCGGGCCTCGCATGGGCGACGTCATTGCCAATGCGAACGAGGAATTGGTCCACGGCTACACCTATTCCGGCCATCCGGTCGCGTGCGCGGTGGCGCTGAAGAACCTCGAAGTGATCGACCGCGACGGCCTGGTGGCGCGCGTGAAGAACGATATCGGGCCCTATCTGCAGCGCCGCATGCGTGAGACCTTCGACGGCCATCCGATGGTGGGCGAGGTGCGCGGACGTGGGCTGCTGTGCGCGATCGAACTCGTGGCGGACAAGAAGGCGCGCAGCTTCTACCCCGATCCCGGCACGGTCGGCGCGCATTGCCGCAACTACTGCTTTTCAAGCGGCCTCATCATGCGCGCGATCCGCGACACGATGGTGTGCGCGCCACCGTTCACGATCAGCGAGACAGAGGTCGACGAACTCGTCGCCAAGGCGAAAGACGCCATCGACCGGACGGCAATGGACTACGGGAAGATGTAAGGGAGGCCGGAACAAGTCCGATTCAAGGCTCGCGCCACGATCACAGTACGATAATCTCGTCGCAGGCGTCGCAGATCACCAGAGCTGCGCCGTCTGCCGTTCGTCCCGTTTCAATGTGAAATCCGTCTGTCGTGAAAACAGGCATCGGTGGATTGCCTTCGCCCACCAGCTTACTCTCGACCGCGCCAGCATGTTTGCAATACGGACACGCTATGACTGTTGCAGTCAAATTCACGTGCGCCGATCCGACGGCGTGCTCTTCCCAACCGCCGGCGCGGCGGCGTCATGGTCCATCCGCGCAATCGTGGCGTAGAACGCCACCTTGTTGCGGTTGAGCCGGGCGCGCGTCTCGGCGACAATGCGTTGTTCGTGGTCGTGGCGCTGCGTCGCCAGTGTGGGCGCGGGGTTTGCAGCTTTCTTCCAGAATCTCATGACGTGTTACTCCGTTCCGCCGCTCAAGCGGCTTCGTGTTCGCGTTCCAGGAAGGCGGTGAGCCGCTGGGCGTCCACGGCCCACACTTCGCCCGCCGTTTCTTTCGGCTTGAAGAAGGGACGCGTCTCGTTTTCGCGCGGCGGGTCGTTCACGCAGTATTCGCGAAACAGGCGCTCGACCTCATCCTCGAATTTCAGCGTGATCTCGTGGCCGGCGCGCTCGCGCCGGGTGCGCATGGCGCGCATCACCGACCAGCGGCGAAGTCCCTTCGGGTTCGCTTCCAGCACGTCGATGAGATCCTTCATCAGCGTGCGGTCGTAACGCTTCCGCGCCGGAGTGCGGGGCGCCGTGGATTCTGGGCGGTCGAATTCGGCTATGCTCATTTCGCACCCATCGTCGCCACCGCCTTTCGAAAGCCCGCGGCCCATCGGCTGCGCGCGGCACCGCCGCCATAGGGATTGAAATCGGCAACCCTTATGTCGTCCGGCTTGACCGTCTCATCGGCCATGTAACGCTGCGCCGCGCTCCAGCCTTCCGCTTCGATACGGCTCAGCCGGAAATCGTCATTGTCCATTGTCGTCATTCCATCTTTCCTTGTGCGCACCATCTTCCTTGGGCGCTATATGCGCGTCGTCATCCGCAATCCCGGCCATGCGCGTGGAGCCGCAACGCAGAATCGCCATGGCGGTATTCCGCGCGCGAAGGCGCAAGCTGCGGGACTGGAACGAAATCTAAAATGTGCCTTTCAAAGGCGGAGGCAAGGATATGCCGCTGGCCTGATATAGGCGCGAACGTTCGCAATTGCACGGCGTAAATGCTCGAAATCCGCTGGAACCCGGGCATATGCGCGCCTTTATTGTATTTTGAGGGCTAAGCGCCTATATTCGGTGTCACGTGGTTCTACGTCCCGTCAGACGAAGCGCTTCTGTTGTTGCGACCCGCCGGAAAGCGCGCCGAACCAGCCGGAAAACTTCTTTAGAGCTGATTGTCGTCTTGTCACGTCCGAGATGCGCATGTCGCGCATCGCGGCTCTCAATGCACTTAAGGAAATACAATGACGATCGGTACCGTTAAGTTTTTCAATACCTCCAAGGGATTCGGGTTCATCGCGCCGGACGACGGCGGCAAGGACGTGTTCGTCCATGCCACCGCGGTCGAAGCGGCAGGCCTGCGTTCGCTGAACGAAGGTCAGAAAGTGTCGTTCGACATCCAGCCGGATGCGCGCGGCTCCAAGGCGGCCAATCTCAAGGCCGTCTAAGGTTTGCGATGCGGGTGGCGGTTCGTCCGCCGCCCGCTTTCGTTTTTAAAGAAGGATTTTCGGCATGGCCGATACGACCAGCAAGGACGTCGCGCGCAAGCGGGCGCAGAACCATTTCGCGGCCAGCGAAATACGCGATACGACAGTCAAACAGATGATCGAAGCCGAACGCGCCGCCACCGAGGCCAAGACGGCGAAGCTGCGCGCGCTCCGCCTCGCCAAGGAAGAAGAAGACCGCCAGGCCGCGCTCGCCGCCCCTCCGCCGCCTGTGAAAAAGACGAGAGCACGGAAAGTAGCAGCGCGATAACTACGCCAGCGCCCGCATCTCAGCGGGACGCGGCTTCTCCCCAAAAGATCAGGGCTCCATCTGAGCTGCACAACGGCTACCTCGCAGGCGCGGAGCACATCCGCGCGCGCTTCCGGGTGGGGATGGACATATAATGTTCCAACATGAGAATAATTATGGTTCGCACCCGTTGCCAAGGATTTGGCGGCGTTTGAGAATGCATCTGTTTAGCGACATGGAGGGTTGAAATGGGCCGGTGGCTGAAAGCGATTTGCGGCGTCTTCCTCTTCGCGCTCGTCATGCCGGCGCAAGCCTTTGCCGATGGTGGCGTATGCCCGCGACCGGCGGTTGGCAGTGTCGTGATGCCGCCGCCCGATCTTTACAGCTCGGGCGGCGTGCTGAATGTCACGTTCGACTATCACACCTCGGTCGATGATGTGGGGCGCACGCTCTACTGCTTCGTCACGCCCGACGGCATGGAGTCGCCGACTCTGCACGTCAATCCCGGTGACACCGTCAATATCCATGTGACGAACGCGATCCCCGCCGCGCCTCTCGGGCCGGTCGAGAGGATCGCAGCCGATGGCACAGTCTGCGGCAATGCGACGATGACTGCGACGTCGGTGAACATGCATTTCCACGGATTGAACGTCTCGCCGAAATGCCACGGCGACGAGACGATCTTCACGATGATCAATTCCGGTGACAGCTTCGATTATAAGCTGAAGATTCCGGCCGATGAGCCGCCCGGTCTCTACTGGTATCACCCGCATATCCATGGCACGTCGTCACAGAATGTACAGGGCGGCGGCACAGGAATGATCGAGGTCGAAGGTATCGCCAATATTCAGCCCGCCGTGGCCGGCCTGCCGCAACGTTTCTTGATCCTGCGCGACGAGCAGCTCGGCACGGGCCTCAATGGCGGCCCACAGGCAACGCCGAACTATCCGTTCTGGGATGCATCTATCAATTACGTGACGGTTCCCTATCCATCCTACACACCCGCCATCATCAAGATGTCGAGCAGCGGTTCAGAGTTCTGGCGGGTCGCCAATGCGGCCGCTAATACGATTATGGATATTCAGGTCTTGTATGATGGCGTCGCGCAACCACTGCAGATCGTCGGGTTCGACGGTGTTCCCACCGGTTCGCAAGACGGCAAACAACAGGGTACAATTGTTACGCAGACCGACGCTCTTCTACCGCCCGCCGGGCGTGTCGAGTTCATCGTCGCGCCACCGCCAAGCACCGTGAAGGATGCGCGCTTTATTACGAGAACGATCGATGGTGGTCCCGCATCTGACTCCAATCCGGAGCGGCGGTTCGCCAAAATCGAACTGAGCGATAATCCCCATCTCCCGCGCGCGCCTAAGCCAAACGGACCGCCGAACAAGCAACGATTCGAAGGCCTGAAAGATGCGAAGGTTACTGCAAAGAGGACGCTCTACTTCTTTGAGGTGCCGTCTCACGCTCCCGGTCGAAAGCACGTGCCCGGCGAGCCCGTCGTTTTTTACATTACCGTGGATGGTCAGAGTAATCGGGTCTTCGATCCCAACGAACCGCCAGCGGTCACGACGAACAAGGGCGCAGTTGAGGAATGGACGATACAAAATCGCTCACCCGAGTTGCACGAATTTCACATCCATCAGATCCACTTCCTCGTTGAAGAAGTGAACGGTGTGAAAATCCCCAAGGATCAGCAGCAATTCTACGATACGTATCAAGTCGGCTATTACGATGGCGTCTCGGAGAATTTTCCCTACATCAAAGTGAAGATGGACTTCCGCGGCGCAGTCGTCGGCGATTTCGTCTATCACTGCCACATCCTCGATCACGAGGACGGCGGCATGATGGCGAAGATCCGCGTGCTGCCGAAGACGTGAGCATGAAAAAGCGGGTACGATGCGCGGATGAAGTTGCGAACTGGCAGATCGTGTTTCAAATTTGAGTACAGACAGTCGCGACCTCGCTTTTGAGGACTTCAAAGCTCAGATCGGCTTGCGAGAGTTTCGACTCTGACCCCGAATGGGCACTGTCTCCTGTGATGTGTTAGGCGCCGAGGAACGTCTGCTGGCGAAGAAAGTTTGGAGTTCATTGCCGTTCGCGGTCAAAAAAGCGACGATCAAACGCACTTCTCATGAGTTCGTATTCGCCGTCCCCTTAACAAACCATGCGTTGCCGCATTGCTCATAATCCACAGCCACACGCATTATTTGGGTCGGCGCGCAATTGAGAATTTCCGCGTCCTCGATATCAAATAGCACGACGTTATAGCCCGGCTTGTCATTCGGCCCGTCAAAATTGCTTCGCGAAAGGCCTCTGACAAGATTTGTGTCGGGACGTAGTCGATGGCTTCTTCCGTGCGGGACACCGGGCGAGAAAAGGCGCTGTCGATATCCGTCCAAACTGCTCGCCTTCTGAGGTTGGCATCGACTGGCTCTTCTCCCATCAGCTGAGCGATAGTCAGCTTCGCGAAGCCAAATTCTCCATGTCCTCGCGTAAGATCGACCGATCGAAGGTCGCGTTTTATCCTAAACTGCGCGACTGATACGCCTATACCGATCCAGGGTCTTACCTCAGATATCGCGGTGCGTTCACTTGAAGCCAAATAAAGGTACGCGATGCCTGACGGATTCACTCGGCCGCTCGTCACGAATTCCGATTTAGGAATCATGCGCTCTCGACCGAGGCCCAAAACATCAATTCTGGACGTGCCATCCTCGTCTTTAGACTCAACCTCTTCGATGTCGATTTGGGCTCGGTACAGAATCATTGCCTTCTGTATTGAGATGTGCCGCGAAGGGGCTGTCGCCAAGACTGTCGAAATGAATGCTCGCGAAGCCGCGTCGGTGGCAAAGCGACGTTCGCGGCGCACTCTTCTTGCAAACTCATTGTAGCTATCGTGGCTAGCGAATTCACCTTTTTCCGGATTATCCAAGACCATCGCCGGAGCTCCTAGCAGCACCCGTCCGAACGATGCGCGTCATCCAATCGGACCAGGGTTCCGTGAACAGAATACAGTATTCAGTACCGAACGCCGGACTTTAGTGGGTTTCTAAGCGTTCTGTTCTTTCACCACGCAAAAGCGCCCAGACGACGGCGATCTATGCAAATGCGATTGGTGAGGAAGAGCGCAATTTGGCCCGTAAGGCTTGGGGCTCTATAGAGCCTGCCATACCAACGCGAGATTCCATCAGGTTGGATCAAGCTCCGGAAGAGTCTATTACACTTCAACTAGAGATTTAATTGGAATAGAATAATCAGGCTCTGCGTCCTGGAGCTTTTCAGTTTTCCAAAATGCCGGAGGAAACCATGAAGTTTTTCACTTCCGTATTTTTGCTAAGTTTTGTTCTGGGAAGTTCTGTGGCAGTTGCTGACAGCTGCCATGACATTGATGCGTATCAGAGGTGTGGAAATCCCGCATTTGTGGACATCAAATCAGCCCCCGGAAAGAAGCAGGTCCATGGCAAGACCGCGACGGTCGTGTACGACCATTGGGACCAACAAACAAACACTATACTTGATCGCGACAATCATACTCCTCTGTCGAGGATCGTAAATATCAACGTGACTGTGACAGGCTTGGTAAAGCCAAAGCCGGACTCAAAAACAGGCGCAACCTTGAACTTTCAAAATGCTCCCGGGGATTTGCCCTTATTCTATACCGATACGCCATATCTTCATGGTTCGCCCGGATTTCGAATTCAAGTTTCAATTGACCGAAAGTCTGGTGGTCAGCCTTTCACAGCATGGTCTGGCACATTCCTTGTGCATGAAAATCAAGCTGGGAGCACAGTTTCGCAATCCTTCAGTATGGACTCCATAGGAATACCTATCTCTGAACTCGGTGACGTGCATTTGGCGGTAGAACCGGAATCCCTGTGGCACTCACACACAAACTAATCTTCGACGTTCAATAAGCGTCGGACGCCTAATTTTTGGGCGTCCGACGCGCGCTATCGCGACTCCGCTCGTCACCTGATCGTTTGAACATATATCCAGCCATGCGCCGTCGAATGTCGAGCTTGCCTTAGCGAGCTAGCGTCCAGATTTTGCCACTGTTGAAACGACCCCTCCGTTCTCGGCGTGAACAGAATATAGCAAATTGTTCGCGTGCGGCTTCAACCGGCTGCTTTTCCGCCGCTCGGGCTGACCCGCGAGATCAGGGTCAGATTTGGAACTCGCGGATGAAATTGCGAACTGGCAGATCGTGTTTCGAAATTGAGCGTAGACGGTCAACCTTGCTTTTGCGGACTTCAGGGCTCCGGTCTGCTCACGAGTCTCCACTCTGACCCCGAATTGCCCGATCACGACGTCAGGTTTCGACAACATCGGAACAAGGCCGCTCTCCCCCTCGGTGACTTGGGCGCCCACCCGCCGCATTTTCAGGCTTGAAGAAACTGTTCGGGATCACCATTCCAAAAAGGGGTGGTTTATCGAGGGGAGGATATCATGACCGAAGGAAGCTCTAAGCAGATGCTCGACCGGCGTCGTCTGCTCATGTCGGGTGCGGCGCTGGCTTGCAGCTCGGCAGCGTTCGTGCCGGCGGCGGCCCGCCCTCCCGCGTTCGCGCCGACGTCAGACCGCCCGCCCGCAGCCAGGGTTGATCCGGTAAGCGAGACTCTGTTCGGCGTTGCAATAACGGACCGTTACCGCTGGATGGAGGCGGAGGGGCCTGAGTGGCGAGGCTGGGTCGATGCCGAGGGGGCTTACGCCGGCCGCGTTCTGGACGCGATTCCCGGCCGCGACGACCTCCGGGCTGCGGTGTTGAAGGCCACCGACTACGAGCAACTGCGGGATCTTCAGATCGTTGGCGATCTCGTTTTCACCGAGACCTTTCCGGTAGGCGCATCGACACCCAAGGTGTTTGTCCAGAAGGGGCAAGACGGCAATAAGCAGATGTTGCTCGACGCCGCCGCCTTTGCATCCGCCGGCTCCCACGCTGCCATCGACTGGTGGCGCGCTTCGCCGGACGGCGCTCACGTCGTGTTCGGCGTATCGTTGGGCGGCTCGGAGCAGAGCGTCACCCACGTGCTCGCCGTCACGACTGGCAAGCTCCTACCCGAATCCCTCGCTGGAGGACGCTACGGCCTTGTCTCATGGGCGCCGGACGGCTCGGGTTTCTTCTACAACCGGTTGCGCGCTGGCGTGCAGGGAACCGACATGCCCAAGCGCACAGGCTGTTGGTTCCATCGCCTCGGCACGGACCAGGCGGCCGACGTGAAGGTGCTGGCCCAGGCAACGAGCACGGCGGTCCCCATGGGCGACGTCGACCGCCCGGCGGTTTTCGCCAAGCCGGAGTCCGATATTGTCATCGCCCGGATCGTGAATGGCGTGGAGGACGAGGCGGCCCTTTATGTCGCGCGCGTGGCGGACGCGATGGCCGGCCGAGCCGAGTGGCGGCGCATCTGCATGCCCGAGGACGGGGTGACGATGTTCGACTGGCGGGGCAACGACATCTATCTGCTTAGCCACAAGTCCGCACCTCGTTTTCAAGTGCTCAAGGTCACCGGAGCCGAACCCGCCATCGCAGTGGCAAGCGTCGTCGTTCCGCAGGCACCATCCGTCATTGACTCCATCGCCGTCGCGCGCGACGGCCTCTACCTTGCGGAGTCCGGGCCGGTCCTCGGCGGCGTGAGCCGCCTCGGCTGGGACGGACGAATCACTTCGGTCAAGACGCCATTCGCCGCCAGGTTTGGCTACCTCATCACCGATGTCTCCCAAGGCGGCGTCTGGTTCGTCGCTCGAAGCTGGACCCGTCCGATAACACTCTGCCGCACGGGTGCCGACGGCGTAGCCGAGGTCGTCGCACTGCTGCCCAACTCTCAGAACGATCCCTCCCCCTATCGGTCGATCGAGACGTCAGCGGCGAGCCGGGACGGCACCGCGATCCCGCTGTCGATCATCTGGCGTGAGGGAACGCGGCAGGACGGCACAGCCCCACTGCTGCTGCAGGCCTACGGCGCCTACGGCGTCACTTTCAACCCTGTCTTCCAGAGCGACCTTAACCCTTTCTTGGACCTGGGCGGGGTCGTCGTCGTCGCCCACGTGCGAGGCGGAGGGGAACTGGGCGAAGATTGGCGCAAGGCCGGGCAGAAGTTGACTAAGCCCAACACTTGGCGGGACATGATCGACGCGGCCGAGCATCTGATCCGGACGCGCTGGACCAACCCAGGCAAGCTGGCGATCCGTGGCGGTTCGGCTGGCGGCATCGCGGTCGGCCGCTTCATGACCGAGCGGCCCGAGCTGGCGGCGGTGGTGATCTCCGAGGTCGGGGTGTCGAACACACTGCGCGCCGAGTTCTCGCCGGGCGGCCCCTCGAACATCCCCGAGTTCGGCACGATCACCGAACGCGACGGTTTCAAAGCGCTCTACGCGATGGATTCCTATCAGCATGTGGTGGATCACGTGAGATACCCCTCAGTGCTACTGACGACGGGCCTCAACGACCCGCGCGTAGCGTCTTGGCAGTCGAGCAAGATGACGGCACGCCTGCAGGCCGCCACCGGCTCGTCGAACCCGGTCTTGCTCCGGGTCGAGGCGGACGCCGGCCACGGCATCGGTTCGACCCGGGACCAGAACGCCGCCGAGCAGGCGGATGAGCTTGCCTTCGTCCTGTGGCGGACCGGCGATCTCCGCTTTCAGCCTAAGGCTTAGAGGACCGCTTGTGCTCCCAACGCTCTCCTTCACCGGTTCCACAGGGCCTGGGGGATTGCGGCGAAGTCGATGGCTTGGCTACAGCTCGGACTTGAAGCCGGCACCCTCAGCGCATTGGATCGGATACGGTAGACCGAACTATCTCTTCGATCTCACAGCCAAACAATTCTTCGGATGCAGCAAGCGACGAGGTCAAGCGGATCGTGCCCGTCCCCATTGGCCCGATCGCGATGTGAACAGAATACAGCAAATTGTTCGCGTGCGGCTTCAACCGGCTGCTTTTCCGCCGCTCGGGCTGACCCGCGAGATCAGGGTCAAAGTTGGAACTCGCGGATGAAACTGCGAACTGGCAGATCGTGTTTCAAATTTGAGCGCAGACGGTCAACCTTGCTTTTGAGGACTTCAGGGCTCAGATCGGCTTGCGAGTTTCTACTCTCACCTCGAATTGCCTCTGCTGACCCGGAATTGCCTGCAGATAAACAAGGCGGCGCTGACACCGGAAAGCCTACAAAAAAAGTCGTTCCCCGCCCTTGATCGGCTCTTAGATGTTCCTTTTTGTTCTATCCAGGCTCTGCCCGCCAAAGGGCGCACGTCCATGCAGGGTTGGGGCGTCCTGCCGCCAATGCGTTTTGCGGAGCTTGGGATGAAACGTTTTCGCCGCTTCAAGGAAGAGCGGAGGGGAACGGGAGAGGGGAAGCGGCGAAATGAAAAACGACTGCTCCGCAATCGCGCCCAACCTGACATCGCGTGCGACGTTCGGAGCGGAGAGGGGGGAGGGGGTAAGGATTTTTGTTGCAAAGTCGATTTCAAAAATCAAGCGCTGGTGGTTTTCGGGTGTTGCACCGCTGGCGCTGGATGAGGCGTGGAAAGGTGCCGCGTCAGGGTTCCATCTGTGCAAGTTCTTCGACTTTTTCCTGCCCGACTTGGAGCGGGGTTTGCGCGATCAGGCTGCGGGTTTTCCAGTTGCCGCGTGCGAACCAGAGACCCGCGATGATGGCCGTCACGATGTTGGCTGTGGGTGTGGACCACCACACGCCGCTGGCGCCGAGCGATGTGTGCTTGGAGAGAACATAGGCGAGCGGGATCTGCAGCACCCATTGCGAGACGAGGCTGATCACCATCGCCGGGATCATCTCGCCCGCCGCGCGCAATACGCCCATCAGTGCGAACTGGAGCCCGACGAAGCCGAAGCTCCACGACACGATGCGGATGAAGGTCGCGCCTTCCTTGATGACGGCGGGGTCCTCCGGCACGAAGAAACGCACGATCTCGGGCGCTATGGCCACGCACAGAAGACCGATGGCGGTGAGCATGCCGAAGGTGATGATCGCGGCCAGGCGGGCGACTTTTTCCGCGCGCGCCATGTTGCCGGCTCCGATGTTCTGGCCAACCAGCGTCGACGTCGCCATCGAGAATCCCATCGCCGGAATGATCACGACATTGAACACGTTGACGGCGACGCCATAGCTCGCGGTCACGACCGTCCCGAAGCTCACGATCAGGAAGGTGAGCACCGCCATGCCGAGCCCGCGTGCCGATTGCTCGATGGAAGCGGGATAGCCGAGCAGGAAGGCGCGCTTTATGAACGCGAAATCCGGCACGAAGTCCCGCGGCCGAATATGGATGCCATAGCGCCCACCGAACAGGAGCCAGAGCGCAATAACGGATGCGACCGCCTGCGAGATCAGTGTTGCAATCGCTGCTCCCATGACGCCCCAAGCCGGGAATCCAAACTTGCCGAAGATCATCACGGGATCGAGCGCGAAGTTCATAAACACGGTCGCCGCTACGATATAAAGCGGCGCTTTCACTTCGCCCACGCCGCGCATCAACGCCTGCGCCATCGCATAGATGAAGGTGAAGGGCAGGGCGATGAAGATCACCCGCATGAAACCGAGCGCGCCGTCATAGACGGCCGGCGCCACGCCCATCTTGTGCAGGATCGCGGGCGCCAGCGCGTAGCCTATCGCGCCCAGCACGATGGAGAGCATGAGAATTGTGAGCAGCGTCTGCGCCGCGACGTGGTCCACCATGTCGTGGTCGCGCGCGCCGGTGTATTGCGCAATCAGCGTCGTGCCGGCGATGGCGAAACCCATTCCCGCCGCGATCAGCACGAACATGATCGGCATCGTGATGGAGACGGCGGCCACCGCGTCGGCGCCGAGCCTGCCCACCCAGAACGCGTCGATCACTTGATAAGCGACCTGAAGGATGTTGGCGCCCATGATCGGCACCGCGAGCAGAAACAGCGAGCGCGGAATCGAGCCCTCGAGAAGGCGCGGATCGAACGCGCGGCGTGCCTGCCTTGCGGGATTGGACATTCTCGTAAACTGCCGCTGCTGCTAGGGTCGGTTCCATGAACCTTCGCATCCTCTCGGTCAATATCGCCCGTCCGCGCATCATCGGCATGTGGCAGGGCGAGGCCGTGCTTTCGGGCATCGCCAAGACGCAAGCGGTCGCAGACACGCTGTTCGTTGGCCGGACGAACATCGATGGCGACGGGCAGGCCGATCTCAGCGTGCATGGCGGCCATGACAAGGCCGTATATGCTTATCCGTCCGCGCATTGGCCTTGGTGGGAAAGCGAGAAACATCTCGCCTGTCGGCCGGCAACCTTCGGCGAGAATCTCACGCTCGAAGGCGCGAACGAAAACGATGTTGCTATCGGCGACCGCTTTCGCTGGGGCGACGCGATCCTGGAGATCAGCCAGCCGCGCGCACCCTGCTACAAGCTTGCTGTCCACACCGCGCGTCCCGATGCGCCACAACTCATGATGTTGTCGGCGCGATGCGGCTGGTATCTGCGTGTGATCGCCGAAGGTATCGCACCCGCGCGCGATGCGGCCCTGGAGCGCCTCGTTCAAGGCGATGGCCCAAGCGTGCGCGACGCGTTCAGAGCGCTCTTCGATCCGAGGATATCCACAGACGCGCGCCGCCGCGTTCACGATACGCCGGCGCTCGCGCAGGCATGGCGCCGCGGAGTGGCGGCGAAACTGGCGAATTCAGGCCGCTGATCCCACCGTCACGAAGATGTAAAATTACCACTGTCATTAAAAAAACATCAGGTTTTTCCTGGGCCTAGAAAATAGTTGAAACCTGTGGCCGCAATGCATAAGTTCGTTCTCGAAGGACGGACACCGATCCGGCAAGCACTGCCCCCCCGCTCGCAAGCCGGGTCTCGTCCTTCGCGGTGACCGGTCATCCCCTCCCGGCACCAAGCGCGTAACGGCGCATCCGGCGCCCGATCAGCCCCCTGGTCGGGCGCCATTTTATTTGGTCACGCGCCGTAAAGTGAGGTTAATGCGACCGCCTCCGTGAAGGAGCGTGGAACTTCCTGCGATCACGCGATCGATGCCGTGATAGGCAAGACGCGCCGGCCCGCCGAAGGTCAGCACATCACCCGAAATCAGCTTCACGCTCTGTGTTGCATTGCGGCGAGCGGTCCCTCCGATGCGAAACAGGGCATCGTCGCCCAGTGAGACTGAGAGCACGGGCGCGTCGGTCGCCTCCTCGTCGCGATCCTGATGCTGCCCCATCCGAGCACCTTCCCGATAGAGATTGACGAGGCAGCATTCCGGCGGCGCGGGATAACCGGTCGTTGCGTTCCATAGTTCGATCAGCGCCGGCGGAATGGACGGCCATGGCTTTCCGGTTTCGGGATGCGTGGGCATGTAGCGATATCCGCCGCGGTCGGAATACCAGCCGAGCGGTCCGAAATTCGTTTCCTCGACCGAGAATGGCGCATTCGATTTCGGCATGCGCGGCTTGTAGAACGGCGCATCCTTCACGCGTGCGAGCACATCTGCGAGCAACGCCTGCTGGGCTGCGCGGTCCAGCTTCTCGCGCCACAACGTCACACCCGGCGCGATGACAAGCTTCATTTCGGCGCGCGCGGTTTCCAGTGTTCCCATATTCCGTTGAACGAGCCCGGCTTTAGCGATTGGGCGAGGGCTTTGGGATCATAGTCTCGCCTGATCCAATCGGCGAGCGCCGCACCGTTCGCCTGCTGCCGCGCATAAGGAAGAAATTCGCGCAGCCAGCGCTGATTGTCTTTTGGGAAATGCAGATAAGGAAAGCGGGCAAACTGCTTCAACGCGCGGTCCATCGCGCTCCATCCCTCGCGATGCACAATGTAGAGCGCAGCCGCGAAGCTGGTGCGGTCCTGTCCGCCGGAACATTTGATGACGAAAGGACGCGGCGCCGCATCGAATGCGTCGATCAGCGCAACCAGCATCTCCTTCAATGGCAGACGCCGCGAATCCATCATCGCGTCGAAATGCGCCACACTCAGGCGCGCGCAGGTTTCGGTCTCATATTTCCACCAGTCGAAGTTCGGATGCCGTCCGCGCAGATTGATCACGGCTTTCAGGCCGTTGGTGCGCAGAAAGCCCGCCAGCGATCCAAGATAAGCCTGCGCCGAGCGCGCCGCTTCGCCGGGCACGATCCAGTGGAAATTGTAGAGGAGGTTGAGGAGTTTGCGCATGAGTAGGCCGCCAGCATATCTTCCGCCGCGCCCTTTCGCAGCCGGAATTCATGCGGACTTTTCTCGTAAATCTCGAACGCCGCCCCGACCGGCTCGCGGCGATGAAGGCGCAGCTCGACCGTCTCGGCATCCCGTTCGAGCGTTTCAACGCTGTCGACGCCAAGACCGCGGATCCGGCCGCCTTGCGCGCCCCCTTCGCCGGAAGCGGGCCGTTGGGCATGCTTTCGCCTGGCGACATGGGTTGCACCATGAGCCACATCCACATCTGGCGCATGATCGCCGAGGGCCCCGACGAATGGGTGACCGTGCTGGAGGACGATATCCAGCTTTCCGATTCCGCGCCGGAATTCCTGACCGACAGCGGCTGGATCCCCAAAGGCATCGGCCTGGTGAAGCCGGAGCGTTATGGCGACGAGAACCAGCTCATCGTCATCGGCAAGCCGCGTATCCCGGTGAAAGGGCGCATGCTCGCGCCGCTGCTCTCGCGCCATACCGGCACGGGCGGTTACATCATTTCGCGCGAAACGGCGGCGCAGCTCGCGGACATCAAAGAGAAGCTCACGCTGCCCGTCGACCACCTAATGTTCAATCCGAACAATTCGCCGATCTTCGATTGGCTGAAGCCGTGGCAGCTCCTGCCTGCGATCCTCGATCAGCGCGTCGAGGTCGGCGGCGCGACCGATATCCACCGCACGCGCGAGGCGACCAAGCCCCGCGGGCTCGCGCTCGTGAAGCGCCAGCTCAGGCGCAACTACTACGATCTAAGGCTGGTCCCGAAGCACGCCGGCCTCGTGCTCTCCGGCCGCGCGAGCGTGGTGAAGATACCCTTGGTGTGAGCCCTTCCTCTGAGGGAGGTCACAGCAGCGGCTTCACGCCGTCCTTCTCCACCGTCAGCGCAGGCGACATCATCGTGCCGTCCGGCTGGGTGATGACGAGCAGCGAGACCGCCGCACCGGGCACGAGCAGGCTCGTGTCGCCCACCACCATGCCGATGATCGGTATGCCCTTGGCGACCGCGATATCCGCGCTTCCGGTGCAGCCCGCAGCGCCTGGCGCGCCGGCATGGCCACTGCAGGCGCCGTCCGGACTCGCAACGGCGCCCTTGTAGTTCAGCTTCAGCGAACCGGCGGCTGTCGTGGCGCCGGCCACTTCCACCACGCTCGCATTCGTCATCAGCCGGTTGGAGGTCGGGTCGCCCATTGGATATTGGCCCTCGCCCGCGCCGCGCATGGCTTCGGGAAACACCACAACCTGTTGCGCGCGCAGCTTGCCGTCAGCGCTCTTGAGCGCACCGACACCGACGAACTCGCCGGCTTTGATGTCGGCGAGTTTGCGGCGCTGATCATAGACCACGCGCGTGTTGGGTTTGAGACCGATAGCAACCGTCTTGTGATCGGCGGTCGTAAGACTGAGCATCTGCGTCGCCTGGTCATAGGCAGCAATCGTGCCCTTCATCCGCTGGGGCGGAGGCGGCGGCGCGCCGGGGGACGGTGGTGCGCCGGGCGGCGGCGTGGGGTCCGCCAAAGCGGGCAGGGACAGGAAGGCGGCGAAAAGGCCTGCGGCAAGTTTCAGGCGACGCATGAACATGCTCCGTTGTCTTTTCAGCGCTTGGGCTTGCGGAAAATCAAAATGAACTGATCGGTCTTGTGGCGGATGGTATCGTCGAACACAAGTTTGGCGTGCGTGTCTTCCGGATTGCGCAGCACGTTGCTCTCGCCTGCGAGGCGGAAGCCAGCGGCTTCCACCTCTTTCTTCACGACCGCCTCGTCGATGCGATGGAGCTTGTCGGTATCGCGCAATCCCGAGCCGTTTTCGGCCGCGTGGTCGAGCACGACGTAGAAGCCGCCGGGCCTCAGCGCATCGAACACTGCCTTGTTGACGATCGCGAGATCAGCCGGCTTGGCGAAATCATTGTGCAGGTCGTGATAGTTCTGCGAGGTCCACACCACGTCGAGCGGTTCGGGCGCGACGAGCTTGTTGATCGGTGCGTCGATCACGCTGACGTTCTTGTAGTCGGGCGCGACCGCCAGCACCGCTGCCGGTTTGCCCTTGTGATGGCTGTCCCATTCCGTCGGCTGATAGGCGTAGACATAGCCTTTGGGTCCCACCGCGACCGCGAACAGCCGCGTGAAATAGCCGCCGCCAGGAATCATATCCATCACGCGATCGCCGGGACGGATATGCGCGATCTTCAGCATCTCTGCCGGTTTGCGTTCGGCATCAAGCTTCTTGTCGGCATCGGGACGGCGCGAATCTGTGACCGCGGCCGTGGTGTCGTCAGGTTCGGCCGCAGCGGGCGCTCCTACAGCAACCATCGTCGAAAGACATGCAAGAACCAGCAAGTACTTCATATTTATCCTCCCCGCCTATGAGTTCGCGCGCAGGCATACTCGCGCTATGGCCGCCGCAATAAAAGGTCGAAAATTATTCATGTTGGCCCAGGGGGCCGTAATTCGCGTACAGCGTATCAGAGAACCGATTTCAGCAGCGCGCGGTAGAGGTGCTGCGCGACCCCTTGGGGCTTCTCCAGCCCCATGCGCGCGAGCGCTTCCGGGTCAGGCGGCGCGCGCATCAGGCCGCGCAAAACGTATTGCGCGAGGCCGGCGGGCGAGGCTTTCTGAAGTTTCTGAAGCGCAAACAGCAGCCGCTGCTCAGCGGCGGTGAAATCGGTGCCGAACGGGAAGGGCGGCAGCGACAGTGGCTTCAACGCGGCCGCGACCCGCTCGGGCGTGTTCTCGCGGAAAGCGGCGGGGATTTCGTAGCTCTTCGCGATCTTCCTCGCGTCTTTCGCGGCGCGCAGGAGTTCGGGCTGAAAGCGGGAATCCGAGATCGACAGCATCGCGGCGATCACAGCTTCATCGCTCTTCCCGCGCAAATCCGCGATGCCGTACTCACTCACCACGATGTCGCGCTCGTGGCGCGGGATCGTGATGTGGCCATAAGACCAGCGGATGTTGGATTGCGTGTCTTTCGCAGTAGTACGCGTCGATTTCAGCGCGATCACTGAGCGCGCATCGGGAAGGGCAAAGGCCTGCGTCACGAAATTGTGCTGGCCGCCGACACCGCTTACGACGCGGCCGTCTTCGAGACCGTCCGAGACCAGCGCGCCGAGCAGCGTTGCCATCATCGCATTGTTGATGAAGCGTGCACCGGTTCGCGCGCGCGTCTTGGCGGCTTGATCGCCATAAAGCTCGTTGGTGAAGGAAACCGCCGTCATGCGCAACTTCGCGAGCCGCTCCGGCGCCATCTCGCAAAGGCGGCGGTAGAAGCCTTGAGGGCCTAAGAAGAACGCACCATGCAGCAGCGCGCCGTCCGCCTCGCGCTTGAGGATTCCGGCTTCGAGCAGTTCGAGGAAGCCGTCCACGAACATCTCGCTCACGCCGTAAAGGCCCTGTTCGAACGGCCCGCGATGCTCGATGGCGAGTGGAGCGGCGTTACCGGTCAGCCGCGCGACCGCTTCGCCGAACGCCGCGTTCTCGCGATGGCGCAGGATGAGGGCGTGTACCGCGGCGTCGGCCTCCTCACCGATACCGATCTGCAACGTGCCGCCATCGGGCAGCAGCCGCGCCGCGTGAATCCCGATGGCGTATTCTGTCAGGTTGACCGGCTCCTTGGGCGGCGCGAACAGCGCATGATCGGCAGACGGATCGTCGAGCACATGTGCGAACACCGATTCCGGCAGATCGCCGTCGCCTGGCATGAACGGCAGATGCGAATTCACCTGCGCTGCCAGCAGGAACTTCGCGCGGCCCTCCGCCTGCGCTGCCAGCATGTCGAGCGTCGTGTCGGTGTTGCAGCTCAGGCTGTAGCGCGTTTCGCCAGCTTCTGTGCGCTTCGCCACAAGCTGACCAATGACGTTGACGCCGCGCTCGATGAGGTAACGGCAAGCATGGGTATAGTTCGCGGAGATGTAGCTCTGCTGTGCGCGCGCAACCGAAAGCCAGCGCCCGGCCAGAAAGAAGAACTCATTGATCTCGATGTTGTCAGGCAGCGTGCCGCTGCGCAGCGCCCGCGCATAGGCAAGCTCCGGCCAGTCTCCGAACAGCCTCTCGATGACCGGCTCCAGAAACCGGCGCTCGAGTTCGTTCGATGCTTTCGGCTTCTCGAGCGTCAGTGCTGTGAAGATTGTAAGCTTTATCGAGCGATCCGCCGTGGCGCGCGCAAATAGCGCATTGGCAATATGGTTCGCCTTGCCGAGCCCCAGCGGCAGGCCAAGTACGATGTTGGGTCCCACCTCACGGATGATCGCGTCCGCGACGCTGTCGGCGCTCTTATGGTGTTGCGGCATCCGCTATTCGACGTGCGCGAGAAACGAAGCGATGGCAGAGCGCGCTTCCGGTTCTTCCAGTGTCGGCGCATGGCCGACATTGGGGACCTCGACGAACTCCATGTCAGGCTTCGCCAGCTTCATGGCGGCGACTCCGTCGCGGGACAGCAGGTCGCTCAGTGCGCCGCGAATGAGCAGAACCGGCCGGGTTGCCAGCGCTACAAACAGCGGCATCATGCTCGGTGGCGGCGCCGATGGTGTCGCGGAGAAGGCGCTGGCGATCGCCGGATCGTAAGCGAGCTCGATCCGGCCATCAGCGCGTTCGCGCGCGACACGGCGCGTGAAGGTTCGCCAGAAGTCGTCGTCCTTTTGCAGGAACGCGACGCTCTGCGTGGCTTTCACCGCGGCGGCGGCCTCGTCCCATGACGCGAAAGGCTCTGCCTTGCCGACGTAAGAGGCGATGCGCGCAATGCCCGCCGGATCGACCTCGGCACCGATGTCGTTCAAGATCGCGGCGGCCACGCGCGTAGAATTCACGACCGCGGCCAGCATCGTCATGATCCCGCCCATCGATGTGCCGAGAAACACAGCGCGGGGAATGCCGAGCGTATCCATGATGCGCCAGACATCGCCGACATAGACATCGGGACGGTATCGTGTGGCATCGGGGTCGTTGTCGGAATGGCCGCGGCCCCGCGCGTCGATAGCGATCACGCGCCGCCCTTGCGCAGCGATCTGCGGGGCGACGGCCTCGAAGTCGGTAGAATTGCGCGTGAGTCCGTGCAGGCAGATCACGGGAAGTCCGCGCACGCTTCCCTCGGCGGCATAGTCGCGGGCATAGACCTTGGGTCCGTCCGCAGTCTCGATCAGGTGTTCAGCGAAATTCATGGCGTGCCTCTTAACCGCGCCATATTGGCCGGTTCGGGCGAACCGTGCCAGACGAGACGATCAGAAATAGACGCGGGTCAGAAACTGGAATTGGTTCTCGATCTGATGCGGGTCTTCGCCGACGGACGCCCGCTGCTGCCGCGTATCGTCGATGGAGATGAACTCGCCCGTGAAGCGGAGCCATTTCCACGGCAGGTAGCTGAGCGAGAGCGTGTAGGCGTGGCCGTCCTCTTCAAGCTTTGAAGGAAAGGTGGCCTCGGTACGGGTCTGGAAGATGTCGAACCGCGCGGCCGCCCACCATTTGTCCATGTCATAGCCGGCGAGCGCGTAGGCGGAGCGAAAATCGGTGCGCTGGTTGTAGAACGCGGACGGCCGGATATAGCTCGAACCGCTCATGCCCTGGCTCAGGAACGTAAGCTTGCCGAGCTGCTTTTCGAAGCCGACGTCCCAGAAATGCGTGCGCCAGGCGATCTGGCCGTCCTGCTTCACAGTCGCGTCGGCGTCGTTGTCATAGCGCATGACCTCGAAGCCGCCGATGTCGGTGGGCTCCCAGGAGAGATCGAGGTACCAGCCCGCGTGGTTGTCCATCTCGGTGAAGAGATGGGCATAGATCGGGGGCGTGGCGCCTTGGCTGAATGCTGATGCATCCGGAATGCGCGAATGTTCGATGAGGCCGGTAACGCGGTCGTCGAATGTCCAACCGCGATCGGCGATCATTACGCCGGCCGGATCGTTCCAGCCGTACACCGCGCCGATCAAAGTGACAGTGCCGCTTTCGTGCCGCCACTCGAGCGTGCCTTCGGCGCCGATGGTGCGAAGCTCGGTGCCGACCCAACTGTTGATCGCCGACGGCGTGATCGTCCAGAAGCTCGTCCAGCCGATCTGATCATTCTCGAGCGACATGGGCGGGAAGAACGCACCCACCTTCACCGACCATCGCCACGGCGTCGTCGAAACCGGGCGGTAGCGAACATATCCTTCGATCAGATCGAGCCCGGGACCGTATTGCGTGTTGACCCGCGCCGTGGCTGTCGCCATCAGTTCGGGAAGGATCGTCACGCGGCCTTCGCCCACGATATCGCCGGGCTGAAAGACCTCGTCGTCCTTGCCGTAGCGAAGCTTGCCGAGATCGCCGTCCAGATAACTTCCGGTCGATGGTGGCGCTATGAGCCGCGCATCGGCATAGCCGTTGAAACTGAAATCGGCGGCCGTGGCCGGCGAGGCCAGCGCAAGGACGAAAGCGGCGGCGGCACGGGCTTTCATGCAGCCTCGCTCATCGATGCTTGTGCCCGTTCTGGGTGCGTTGCGGATCGTCAGCGTTCCGCCGTGCAGATCGACAATGGCCTTGGCAAAGGGAAGGCCGAGGGCTGCGCCTTGGTGTTGTCCGTCAAGTGCGGACCGCAGGCGATGGAATGGGCGCGTGACGACCTCGATGTCCGCTTCGGTCATGCCCAAGCCAGTGTCCTTGCCGAGCATGGCTTTCAGGTTAGGGGAAATTGGTTAGCGATTTTGCTATGTCTATCGATCGAAGGGATGCGTTCAAGAACTTTAACCGCTGGTGAATGCGGGTTCCGCGCCCAAGCTGGGCGCGGGAATTCGGGGGGGATTTGATGGCAGAAAATCCAAAGCAGACCCGGATGGGGCTGGTGCTGGCTGCTTCGGCCGCCGGTACGGTCTTCGAGTGGTACGATTTCTTCATCTTCGGATCGCTGGCCGCGATCATCGCCAAACACTTTTTCGCCAGCGCGGGCGAAGCTCAGGGGTTCATTTTCGCGCTCCTGACTTTTGCTGCGGGATTCGCGGTACGTCCGCTGGGCGCGCTCGTCTTTGGATGGTTCGGCGATCGCACCGGCCGGAAGCGGACTTTCCTCGTGACCATCACGATCATGGGCCTTGCCACATTCGCGATCGGCCTCCTGCCGGATGCCGGGTCGCTGGGCCTTCAGGCGGCTTATCTCCTGCTCGCAATGCGCGTGCTGCAGGGCTTCGCGGTTGGGGGCGAGTATGGCGGTGCCGCGATCTATGTCGCCGAGCATGCCGATCCGAAAAAGCGCGGTGGCGCAACCGGGTGGATCCAGGTCGCCGCAACCCTTGGACTGCTTCTTGCGCTTGGCGTGATCCTGGTCACCCGAACGATCATGGGCGAGGAGACTTTTTCCGCCTGGGGCTGGCGCATTCCGTTCCTGCTGTCGGCCGGATTGCTCGGCATTTCGTTGTGGATTCGCATGCGGCTCGATGAATCGCCGTTGTTCCGTCAGATGCAGAATGAAGGCCGCGTGGCGCGTGCGCCGCTCTCCGAAGCTTTCTTCGAATGGAAAAATCTGAAGCTCGTCCTGCTTGCGCTGTTCTCGATGATGATGGGGCAGGGCGTGGTCTGGTACACGGCCAATTTCTACGCGCAGTTCTTTCTCGAGCGTGTGATGAAGGTCGAGCCGCGGATTGTGAACCTGCTGATCATGGCGGTTCTCGTCGGTAGCACCGTGCTCCATATCGTCTTTGCCCGGCTTTCCGATCGTGTCGGCCGGAAGCGAATCATGCTGTTCGGGTTGGCACTGGCGGCGATCTCGCTCATACCCGGCTTCAAGCTGCTCACGGAGGCCGTGAACCCCGCTCTGGCGGACGCGGCCGCGCGGGCGCCCGTTGTCGTTGTCGCCGACCCGAACGACTGCGCACTGCAATTCGACCCCATAGGCAAAACGAAGTTCACCTCGTCCTGCGATATCGCGAAAAGCACGCTTGCGACGGCCGGTGTGCCCTATCGCAACGAGGCGGCGCGGCGCGGGACAGTTGCGCATATCAACGTCGGAGCCGCCGATGTCGCGAGCTTCGATGGACGCAATATGCCGGCCGCAATTTTTGCGGAGACAAAGAAGACGTTCGATGCGCGGGCAAAATCCGCTCTTATCGAGGTCGGCTATCCACCTTCCGCAGACCCCGCAAAGATCGACTCGGTGAAAGCGATCTTGATCCTTCTTGTGTTCATGACCGCGGCAGCGGCCCTCTACGGACCCCAGGCAGCAGCTTTGGTCGAACTGTTTCCCACCCGCATCCGGTATTCGGCGCTCTCGTTGCCGTATCACATCGGCAACGGCTGGTTCGGCGGGTTCCTGCCCGCCACCGTCTTCGCGATCGATGCCGCAACCGGAAACCTCTATGCCGGGCTCTGGTATCCCGTCATCATCGCAGCAACCGGCTTCCTGGTGATGCTGTTCTTCCTTCCGGAAACCAAAGGCAGAGATATCTCCGGCTAGATCAGGATTTCACGTCCAGCGGCACGCCGGGTTCGTTCTTGGAGGGGTGGATGACGAGCGCGGTCTTGACGCTTGCGACGTTCTTCTCCGCCGTCAGCGTTTCGGTGATGAAGGTCTGGAACGCCGAGAGATCCTTCGCCACGCATTTGAGAAGGAAGTCCACTTCGCCTGAGAGCATGTGGCACTCGCGTACCGCCGGCCACGCGCGCACCTGCGCTTCAAAGGCCTTCAGGTCGTGATCGTTCTGGCTGGCGAGGCCGACGAACACGAAGCCCATCACCTCGAAGCCGAGCGCCTTACCATCGAGATCGGCATGGTAGCCCTTGATGAACCCGGCCTTCTCCAGTGCGCGCATGCGTCTGAGGCATGGCGGAGCGGTAATCTTGGCGCGGCGGGACAGTTCGACATTGGTGATGCGGCCATTCGCCTGAAGTTCAGCCAGGATGCGCATATCGATGGAATCGAGCTTGTGATGCTCCACAGGATCACCCTCAGGGTAAAAAGCGGGTGGGTTTTAACCCCGTCTGCCCCCTTTGCGCAATTATATTTCTATCGCGAAATCGTGATCGCCTGAGTCGGGCGAGGGAGCGGAGCGGAACAATCTCCCGGTGGGCAAACAGCTGTTCCGATTATTCAATTACCCCCGCTTGACGTTTCCAGTGCCGGTTCCGATATCAGGGGTAGATCAGCCGAGGGGCATGAACGATAGGGACCGCGTGCCTCTGGCGCGCCCGTTCGTAGCGGTCTGCTCTCTGCTTTCAGGAGAGCGCTCCCTTGCATTCAAAGGTCATCATTCTGGGAAGCGGTCCGGCAGGGTGCACCGCGGCCGTCTATGCCGCGCGCGCCATGCTGGAGCCAACGCTGATCGCCGGTATCCAGCCCGGTGGCCAGCTCACCATCACCACGGAGGTCGAGAACTACCCGGGCTTCGCGGAAGCGATCCAGGGTCCCTGGCTGATGGAGCAGATGCAGGCGCAAGCCCAGCATCTCGGCACGAAATTCGTGCAGGACACGATCACTTCCGTCGATCTTTCGCGGCGGCCGTTCTCGCTGGTTACGGATTCGGGTGAAACGCACACGGCAGATTCCCTGATCATCGCCACCGGCGCCTCGGCCAACTGGCTCGGTCTGCCGTCGGAATCGAAATTCCAGGGGTTCGGCGTCTCCGCCTGCGCGACCTGCGACGGCTTCTTTTTCCGCGGCAAGAACGTCGCCGTCGTCGGCGGCGGCAATACGGCGGCGGAAGAAGCGCTGTTTCTGACGAATTTTGCGGATCGCGTGACGCTGATCCATCGCCGCGACACGCTGCGCGCGGACAAGACCAATCAGACACGGCTCCTGGCCAACAAAAAGATCGACTGCCTCTTCGATACCGAGGTCGTCGAAGTTCTGGGCGCCGAAGAGCCGCGTGGTGTCACCGGGATCCGGTTGCGCAACACGGTCACGGGAACGGAACGCACACTCGACGTCGACGGCTTGTTCGTCGCCATCGGCCATTCGCCTGCGACGGGTTTGTTCAAGGGCCAGCTCGAGATGGACGAAACGGGCTACATCAGGACCGCGCCGGACTCGACGCACACCAGCGTTGCCGGTGTGTTCGCGGCCGGCGATGTGAAAGACAAAGTGTTCCGCCAGGCGGTCACGGCCGCGGGCATGGGCTGCATGGCAGCGCTGGAAGCAGAGAGGTTTCTCGCCGGCGGACATTGAGACGGCCATGTGGCCACTGAAATAGACGGTCACGAACTTTGCGTTGAGGCTGGGGGCCACAACGACTAGGGCAGGATCATGGATTGGGACAAGCTTCGTATCTTCCACTCGGTCGCTTCGGCCGGGAGTTTCACGCATGCGGGGCAGATGCTGACGCTCAGCCAGTCCGCGGTCAGCCGGCAGATCAGCGCGCTGGAAGAAGAAATCACCACGCCTCTGTTCCAGCGCCACGCGCGCGGGCTGACGCTCACGGACGAGGGCGAAATGCTCTATGCCGCGGTGAGCGACGTTCTCACACGCCTCGCCCAGGCGGAAGAGGCGCTCAAGAACGTGCGCGAAGCGCCCCGCGGCATTCTGAAGATCACATCGAGTCATGGCATCGGCACTTACTGGCTCGTGCCGCGTCTCGATGAATTCCTGAAGGAATGTCCCGAGGTCGAAGTTCATCTCGTGATGGAGGACCGCGAACTCGATCTCACGCAGCGTGAGGCCGATCTCGCGATCCGCATGCGTGCGCCGGTCCAGGCAGACCTTATCCAGCGCAAGCTCTTTACCGTGCACTATCATATGTATGCGACGCGCGAATATCTCGACACCCACGGAACGCCGCATTCCCTCGACGATATCGCCGATCACACGGTTATTGCTTATGGCGAAACGGCGGCACCCGAGATTCGCGAAGTGAACTGGCTTCTCGAAGCGGCGCGGCGGCGCCTGAACGGCAAGGGCCGCACGATCCGCATCAACAACGTTACGGGCATTCTGTCAGCCACGATGGCCGGAATCGGCTTGGCGGCCGTGCCGGATTATGTCGCCGCGGAACGTCCGCAGCTTATCCGCGTGCTGCCCGATGTGCCTGGGCCCTGTTTCGATGTGCATCTCGTCTATGCCGATGCGCTCAGGCAGGCCAAGCGCGTAGCTGCGTTCCGCGACTTCCTGGTCCGTTCGGCCAAGGACTGGAGATACTGAAAACGGCTGCGGCGCCACGAGGGCGCCGCAGGACGTTCAGAAAACTCAGCAGACGCTACTGGACCGCCGCGCCCTTCGGAAGCTTGTGCTGGGACGGAACTGCATGCCAGCCCTTCTTTTGTGCGTTGGCATGGCGCATAGCCGCCGTCGACGAAATCGGATGCACCGCGATCTTCGCGCCGTTACCCGGGCAATTATTGTCATCCGGGCAATAGATATAGGCTCCCGCGTCGGACGTGACTGCGATCAGGCCGCTGTTATTGACGCCCCAGGCCTGCGTGAATGAACCGGCATTAGGATCGTCAATCTCCACGAACGTGCCCGTGGTGGAGTCATAAGAGAAGCTATGGGTGATGCCGTCCGTGTCCCCCCATTGGCCAGAAGCCATTCCGGCATTGTTGATACCTTCCAGCACTGTGTAGTTTTCGTTGTCGGCCGGATAGACGATCTGGTGCGTGATGCCGGACGTGATGAGCGTTCCCACCTGAAAGCCGGTACTGTCGTCGATGTAGAAACCGGCAAAGGTGAAGTTGTTGTTGACGGCGCGCTCGCCCGTATAGCTCGACTGGAACGGCGTGCTCACGGTACTTTTGTATTTTTTCGACCGGCCAGCCATGCCGTAAATGGTTCCACTGCCGCCAAGGTCGCAATAGTCGCCCGCGAACCGGCCGCGCGTATTCAGGCCTTGCGCTTCGCCATTCAACGGCGTGCCGTCCCATGTGATCGCTCTGGGGCGATAGCCGACCTTCATTTCGAATTCTTCGAACGAGCAGTGATCGGCAGAGATATTGGCGAACCCGGTGATCAGCGTGCCGGTGCTGTCGATCGCGCGCGCTTGTGTCGCGCCGCTGTTGCCGAAATCGAACGGGTGGTAACTGCCGTTCAGCGTGCCGTAGAAGCCGTGCGTGTTGCCGTTTTGGTCCACGTAGCTTCCGGTGATGGTGTTGTTGTCGTCCGCGATGCCGAAAACGCTGGTGGTTGTCGCACCCGGATAGGGAATGATCGGCATCAACGTTGCCGCCGACGCAGCGGTAGACATGGCAAGTACACTCGATAGGCCGAATAGAATTTTTATGGTTGTGCGCATAGGTTCCTCCTCGTGTTCCCTCGACGAAAAGTCAGCTTAGCGATTAAACTTTGTTAAGGCCAATTCTGTGTGAGCACACGGCCTTCGCGAAGAACCTAACCCAACTGGCCGTCTCTTAAGACCGGAAGGCGTTCGTCAAATCGCGACGAACGCCTTGATCCGGTGAAGCTTTCAGGCCGCAGCTTTGCGGGTGGCCACAACCTGATCGGCGAGTTTCCCGCTTAGTTCGGCCAGATGATCGAACGCCATGTCGAACGTGCCGACACCCTGGGTGAGAGAGCGCAGCTCGATAATGAGGTCTGAGAGCTCGGAAAGCGGCATCTGCGCCTCCACCGTATCCCAGCCCTTCCAGCCGTCGCGCGCATCGAAGCCCATGAGCTGCCCGCGGCGCCCGCTGACCACCTGGTTGACCTTCGCCGTCGCGTCGCTCGGCACGTGGATGCGCACATGCATGATCGACTCGAGCAGTACCGGCGCGCAGTTCGGCATTCCTTCCTGCATGGCGATGCGCGCAGCCGTCTGGAACGCGGCATCCGACGAATCCACCGTGTGGTAGGAGCCGTCGACCAGCGCCACGGAAACGTCGACGACCGGGAAGCCGAGCGGACCGTTCTTCAGATACTCGATTACGCCCTTCTCGACGGACGGAATCCACTGCCGCGGAACGACGCCGCCCTTGATCTGATCGATGAAAGTGAACTCGCTGCCGCGGGGCAGCGGCTTGATATCGATCACGACGTCGCCGAACTGACCATGGCCGCCGCTCTGGCGTTTGTGTCGCCCGTGCTGGGTGACGCCTTTCTTGATTGTTTCCTTGTAAGGCACGCGCGGGCGGTGAGTGTTGAGCTTTAGACCGTATTTGCTCTGCAGCTTCTCCACCGCAACCTTGAGATGGATTTCGCCCTGGCCTTCCAGCGCCATTTCCTGCAACTCCGCATTCTGATCGAAATGCAGGGACGGATCTTCCTCGCGCAACTTGCCGATGGCCGCGGTCAGTTTGACTTCGTCTTTGCGATCGGCCGCTTCGACGGCGAGCCGGTAAACCGGCGTGAGGTGTTCGATCTTCGGCTTCGCCGGTGGCTTCTTGCCAAGCGACAACGTATCGCCGGTCGTGACGCCTTCGAGCCTGGCAAGCGCAACCGTGTCGCCCGCATGCGCCTCGGTCAGCTTCGTCTGGCTTTCGCCTTTAAGCGCAGAGATGCCGCCGACCCGGGTATCGCCACTTTCCGAATGCAGGATCGCGCCGTCCTTCAGCGTTCCGGCCATGACCCGGCCGAGCGAGAGTTTGCCGCCATGGCTGGAATGAAAGGTCTTCAGGATCTGCACGATCGTGTCGCCGCTTCCGGCGATCTGGTTGCGCGCCGCTGCAACCGCCACTTCGGGCACTTCATGGCGCAGCGCCTTTAGAAGGCGCTCGACGCCATAGTCGCTTTCGGCCGAGCCCAACAGGGCGGGCACGATCAGCCCTTCGGCGAGTTCGCGCGAAAGGTCGGAGAAGACTTCGTCGCGCGGCGGTTCGATGTCCGAGAGCAGCTCTTCCATGAGATGCTCGTCATAATCGGCGAGCTTCTCCAGCATCGCGAAGCGCTCAGCCTTCTCTGAATCCGTGTCGGTAATGTCTACGAGTTCGGCCGGCGCCCCGCGGTGATAGACATAAGCCCGTTCGAGTGCCAGATCGACGAAACCCTTCACGGCGCCGTTCTCGACCATCGGAATCTGGCGCAGCAGAAGTGGCGTCTCGCTCACCTCTCGCAGCGATTCCAGGAGATCGCGCACCGCGCCGCCGGCTTTGTCGATCTTGTTGACGAACAGGAAATGGGGGATGTGCAGATCGGTCAGCCGCTTCAGATAGGGCTTCAGCATCTGCATCTTCGCAGGCTCGGGCTCGCACACGACGATGGCCGCATCGATGCCGGGAAGAACGTTCAGCGTGTCCTGGAGAAATTCGATCGAACCGGGGCAGTCCAGGAACGTGAAGCTTTCGTCGAGATATTTCGTGGTCGCGACATTCACTTCCACGCTCATCTGACGGTCGCGCGCCTCGGCGCTTGCGTCGCCCACGGTGTTCTTCTGAGCCACCGCGCCTTTGCGCTGTGTGGCACCCGTGGCAAAGAGAATGCTTTCCAGCAACGTCGTCTTGCCGCTGCCGTATGGTCCCACCAGGGCCACTGTGCGTGGCCCTTTTCCTCCGTTGGACATGATCGCCTCCATCGCCCTTTTACGCAGGGCGTCGAGGCGCGGCGGGCGTCTTCTTCCCAAGGCTTTGGGCGGCGTCACGCGCCCCGCTTATCCGGCGATGCTCGCGCCGTTGCGGGGCGCTGGCAAGGCAAAACTTGCTTTGCGTTAGCGAAGGTTTCCACAGAACCGCTGGATGCGGCGGCAGGCGTCCTCGAGCAGTTTGTTCGAGGTCGCGTAGGAGACGCGGAAGAACGGCGACAGGCCGAACGCCGCGCCGTGCACGGCGGCCACGCCCTCGGCTTCGAGCAGCTCGGTGACGAAGTCCTCGTCATTGGCGATCGTCTTGCCCGATGGCGCCGTCTTGCCGATCAGCCGGGCGACCGACGGATAGACGTAGAACGCGCCTTCGGGCTTCGGGCACTCGATGCCGTTGCACTGGTTCAACATCGAGACCACGAGGTCGCGGCGTTCTTCGAACACTTTCTGGAATTTCGGGATGAAGTCCTGTGGACCGTTCAGCGCCTCGACGCTCGCCCATTGCGAGATCGAAGAGGCGTTCGAGGCCGATTGCGATTGCAGCTTCGCCATTGCCTTGATCAGCGGTTCGGGCGCGCCGCAGTACCCGATGCGCCAGCCGGTCATGGCATAGGCCTTCGACACGCCGTTCATCGTGACCGTACGCTCGTAAAGCCCAGGTTCGACCTGCGCGATCGTATGATACTTGAAGCCGCCATAGACGAGATGCTCGTACATGTCGTCCGTCAGCACCCACACATGGGGATGCTTGAGCAGCACTGCGCTCAACGACTTCAGTTCGTCGCGCGTATAACAGGCGCCGGTGGGATTGCAGGGCTGGTTGAGGATCAACCACTTCGTCTTGGGCGTGATGGCGCGTTCCAGCGCCTCGGCGCGCAGCTTGAAGCCATCCGCCATCTTCGTTTCGGGCATCACCGGCTTGCCGCCGGCCAGCAGAACGATGTCGGGATAGCTCACCCAGTAAGGCGCCGGGACGATCACCTCGTCGCCGGGATTAAGGGTGGCCATCATCGCATTGTAGATGATCGCCTTGCCGCCGGGCGCGACGAAGGTCTGGGCCGGCGTGTAATCGAGATCGTTCTCGCGCTTGAACTTGCCCGCGATGGCTTTGCGCAGTTCGGGGATGCCTTCGACGGCCGTGTATTTGGTCTCACCGCGCTCGATGGCCGCGATGGCAGCTTTCTTGATGTTGTCGGGCGTATCGAAATCCGGCTCGCCGACGCCAAGGCTGATCACATCGCGTCCGGCGGCGATCAGATCGCGCGCCTTTTGGGTCGCAGCGATGGTGGGGGAGGGTTTTATGCGGCCCAAGGATTCGGCAAGAAAGCCGCTCGGCAGCGTTTTCGACATCGATGACATAGGCACTCCCGCCACTGATTCCGGGGCGATTAAGGCAATGACCTATCAACCGGGGACCGCCACAGCAAGGCGAAAGTGGCCGGTTTCCGCCGCCGCTTGGCCGGTATTACGGATTATCAACCCCGAAGGCTTAACCTTGGCGCGGCTCGAGTGAGTCCTCGTCATGCGCAAACTCGCCTTCGTCCTCGTGACGGCTCTGGCGCTTCTGTCCTGTTCGCATCCGGCGCCTCCGGTCGGCCGCTGGGAGGGCACCTATGAGTCGGACGACGTCATGGTTGCCGTACGCCTCGAGATCGGCTCCGACGGTCAGGTCCGCGTCAGCGCCCCTGATCTTCAGGATATCGGTGCGGCATCCGCAGAGGACCGGGTGCAGATGCGCGACAAGCTCGCAACCGACCTCGCAACCGGCTGGGAAAGCGTCGCACCGCGCGCGATGGATTTCGACGGCAGCGTGTTTCGCAAGCCGGGCGGCATCGCCCCGCAAATGATCTGGAGGGCGAAGAACCGCCAGATGTCGGTCGTGGTGTATCTCGGAACACGGCCGGGCGCGAACATCGCCATGCGCGAGGTCTCCGACTTCAGCGACAGTCCGTGGCGGTCCTAATCAATCTCGATCGAGTCCACGCGATCCGGATAGAAGGCGAGATATTCCTCGATCTGAACGGCGGCGGGATAGGGATGCTCATACGTCCACACCGCATTCGTCGCGCGCGACCCATCCACGACGATCGAGTAGTAGCTGCAGTCTCCCTTGTAGGGACAGTACGTCTGATGATCGCTGCGTTCGAGAAGCGAGGTGTCGACATCCTTGCGCGGGATGTAGTGAACGGCGGGGTAGCTCGCTTCGCGTAGCGCAAGCGCTTCGCGCGTGTCCGCGACGGTGCGGCCGGCATACGTCACGACGATGTGCGCAGGCGTGTGCGCGATCGTAATCGGATGATCCGGACCCGGCGTCTTGATCGGTTTCTCTGCCATGATTTTGCCTTTTGTGTTGAGCGTTTCACCGCGCGTTTAGCATGTGCTTTGCGGCTCTAAAGCCTCACGTGAACGTGTGCCCGGGAGCCTTGCCTTTCGTGGACCGGTAATGCGGTTGGTGGTAGATTATTCCCGACTTGGTGGAGGAACGCCATGCTTGTGAGATCTTTTCCGGCGCTCGGTGCGTTCGGTCTCGCACTGTGCCTTGCTTCTGGTGCTGGAGCCGCAATTACGGTGCTGGGTCCGGGACCGGCACAGGACTGTTATCATTATGCGGAGTTCGGCGGTAACATTCAGGACGGGATCGCGCGCTGCACATTTGCACTCGATACGGCCCTTACAGTGACCGATCGCGCAGCGACGTTCGTGAATCGTGGTGTGCTGAAATTGAGCGCGCATCAAAATGAGGCCGCTCTCGCAGACATCAATTCCGGGATCGAGATCGCGCCGAACCTCGGCGATGCCTATATCGACCGCGGCGCGACGTCGATCGCACTCGGTCATTATGAGGAAGCGCTTGCCGATTTGAACAAAGGCCTGTCGCTTGGCCCGCATCGTCCGCAGATCGCGTTGTACGATCGGGCCATCGTGTACGAGCACAACGGCGATATCCGCTCGGCATATGAAGATTATAAGAAGGCCCTCGAGCTTGCGCCGGACTTCGCGCCTGCAGCCGACGAACTCAAGCGCTTTCGCGTCGTACACAAAGGTAATGGAGTCTGAGGAGCGCCTCGGACTCCAGATTTTCGTCGCGACCTCCGGTTCGTGACCGCGGGTAACGACAGACCGTTACAATTTTGGCGCCCGCCGGACCTTTCGTATAAACCGTCCAGGTTTCACATTGGCGCCCAGCCGTGTCCCCTCGGCGTTCCCCAATGATGGACACGGTGCCAGGGCGGCCGGGCCCCGTTTCGATGCCCCCACATCGGATCTATGACCCGGCCGTCCGACCTATTCAGAGATTTCAGTTGTCGCAGCCCTTTAGTTGCCATAGTGCGGGGGTTGTCTTGGGCATTCCGGTCTCTATCTAAAGGCGGGGATTTTGCGCTTCGGTGAGTGATTCCATGAAGAAATTGCTGTGCTTTGCCCTTTTGGGCGTCTCGACTCTGGCTTTGGCGGCCTGCTCGACGGAGCCGCCGACGGCGCTCAAAACGTCCGAAATGCCGCAAGCCTTTTCGTCCCCGCTGCCGGAGGGCACGACGGCGTGGCCGACGACCACATGGTGGGCCGGATTCTCGAGCCCCGAGCTCACGACGCTGGAGACCTCCGCCCAACAGAACAACCTCGATCTGGCTGCCGCGGCCGCACGTGTCGAGCAGGCGCGGGGCAATACCGGCATTGCAGCGTCCGCGCTTTTCCCGGCGGTCGATTTCCAGAGCAGCGCACAGCGGGCCGCCTCGAGCACGCCGCTCGCAAACGGCCGGCGCGTTGTTACGACCGGAAACAGCTTCGGCCTGTCGCTGAACGCGAGCTATGAACTCGATTTCTGGGGTCTGGCGCAGGACAATCTCCGCGCCGCACGGAATTCGGCGCAAGCCGCGCTGTATGCCCAGCGTGTCGTTGGGCTGACTGTGACCTCGGAAGTCGCCAACACCTATTTCGACGTTCTCGCTCTGCGCGAGCGCATTTCCATCGCCAAGAACAACCTCGAAGCCGCAAAACGCGTGCTTGCGATCATCGAGGCGAAAGTGACGAACGGCGTTTCGTCCAACCTCGATCTCGCGCAGCAGCGCGCGGTCGTCGCCTCTGTCGAGGCTGCGATTCCGAATCTCGAAGAGCAGGAGCGCGAGGCGCGCTATGCCCTTGCTGTCATGCAGGGACGCCCGCCCGAGGGCTTCGACGTGCAGGGTCAGACGCTCGAAGGCCTCGTCCCGCCGACGGTGGTTCCCGGCATCCCGGCAGCCTTGCTGGCGCGCCGTCCGGATATCGCCGAAGCCGAGGCCAACCTTCTTGCGGCCCATGCCAATCTCGATGCCGCGCGCGCGGCGTTCCTTCCCGCCATCGGACTGACAGGCTCGGGCGGCTATGCGAGCAGCGCGATCTCCAGCCTCATCAATCCCTCGAGTCTGGCCTGGAGCATCGGTGCGTCATTGCTGCAGACGGTCTTCGATGGCGGTCAGAAGACCTCGCAGCGCGATGTCGCCCAGGCCCAGGAAACGGAGCTGATCGCAACCTATCGCAGTACCGTATTCAACGCGCTTTCCGACGTGGAGAGTTCGCTCGGTCAGGTCTCAAGCCTTGCGAAACAGGAAATGTATACCACCGAGCAGGTGAAGAACGCGGCCGAGGCGTTCCGCATCTCCGAGCTTCAGTATCGCGAAGGCGTCGCCGATCTCCTTGCCGTGCTGCAGTCGCAGCAGACGCTGTTCACCGGCCAGGACACGCTGGTACAGATCAAGCTCGCGCGGCTGCAATCGAATATCAGCCTCTATCGTGCACTCGGCGGCGGCTGGACGGTCGACACCGACAAGGACGCGCCGACCCGCAACGAATTCCAGCCGGTGCCGATCCTGTCCGCCGGGGACATGATCAAGGGCTAAACGTGCCCCAGCACGCGGTGCGGCGTGTAGGGCTTTGACAGCGCGGCAATCTCCTCATCGCTCAGGGTGAGGGCGGCCGCCGCGATGGCGTCCTCCAGGTGCTGCATCTTGGACGCGCCGACGATCGGCGCAGTCACGCCCTTGCGGCTCAGAAGCCATGCGAGCGCGATCTGCGCATTTGGAACGCCACGCTTCGCCGCGATGTCGCTGACGGCATCGACAACCGCGAAGTCGCTTTCCTGATAATACATCGCGTGCGCGAATTCGTCGGATTTGGCGCGGGTCGTCTCGCCCTTGTCCTGCCGCCTGCGATTCCCGGTGAGAAATCCGCGCGCCAGCGGGCTCCACGGGATCACGCCGATGCCTTCCGCCTGGCAGAGCGGGAGCATTTCGCGCTCCTCCTCGCGATAGATGAGGTTGTAGTGGTTCTGCATCGACACGAAGCGGGTCCGCCCTCGCTTTTCGGCGGTGTGCAGATAGTTCGCGAACTGCCACGCATACATCGACGAGGCGCCGATGTAACGCGCCTTGCCGGACCGGACCACGTCGTCGAGCGCGTCGACGGTTTCCTCTATCGGCGTCGCCGGATCGAAGCGATGGATCTGATAGAGGTCGACATAGTCCATGCCGAGCCGGCGCAGCGAATTGTCGATGCCGTGCAGGATGTGCTTGCGCGACAGGCCACGCTCGTTGGGATCGTCGCCCATAGGCCCGCACACTTTCGTGGCCACGACGATGCGCTCGCGCGAATCGGCGAAGTCCTTCAGCGCGCGGCCGATAACCTCTTCGCTGGCGCCGATGGAATAGACGTCCGCCGTGTCGAAGAAGTTGATCCCCGCTTCGAGCGCGCGCCGGATGAAGGGGCGGCTTGCCTCCTCGTCGAGAACCCAATCGCGCCACTTCGGCGATCCGTAGGTCATCGTGCCCAAGCAAATGCGAGTCACTTTCAGGCCGGTCTTGCCGAGTGAGATCTTTTCCATCGCGAGCGTCCTCTGCATGGGCTGAACATAGTTTATGGGGCGGCGCTTGCTCTGCCCAGTACCGCCGCAATTGCTCAAATTAAGCACACTGCTTAACCTGATCTTGATGATTCGCTGTGCGGCGGGGGCGTTTCGCGTCAGGGAATCGCGGGAGGGGGCTCCAATGGCTGCACGACGGATTCGCAAGCGTCTTCGCAACACCAAACCGCGCACGCATCTTTCGGCGCCGTTCCGACGCATACCGAACGCGCAGGTGCCTGTGACTCCCATGCGCCGTCCCTCGCGTCCCAGCAGAGCCTGAACGTAACGGCAGGTTTGCGCCGCTGCCGCTCGAGCGCCAAGATGGCCGCTCGGGAGATGCAGTTTGAGCGCCTTTCAATTCACGCCCTACGATTTGTCAGCGGAAGCGCTGTCCTTGCGCGGAGACGTGCGGGCCTTTCTCGCCGATGCGCTTGCCGGTAAGCCGGCGGTCGAGCGTGCACAATCCTGGTCAGGTGGCAGCCGCGAATTCAGCCTGAAGCTCGGGGCGCGCGGCTGGATCGGCATGACATGGCCCAAAAAATACGGCGGCCATGAACGGTCTTATGCCGAACGCTATGTCGTCATCGAGGAGTTGCTCGTCGCGGGCGCGCCGGTCGGCTCGCACTGGGTCGCCGACCGGCAGAGCGGCCCACTGCTGCTGCGCTTCGGCACGGAAGAGCAGCGCGAGCGGCTCCTTCCGGCGATTGCGCGGGGCGAACTCTGCTTCTGCATCGGCATGAGCGAGCCGGGGTCGGGCTCGGATCTCGCCAGCGTGCGCACGCGTGCGCGACGCGTCGAGGGCGGGTGGAAAGTATCGGGCCAGAAGATCTGGACCTCCAATGCGCAGCATGCCGATTGGATGATCGCACTGGTGCGAACTGGGGACGCCGAACAGCGCCATGCCGGGCTCTCCCAGTTGCTCGTCGACATGAAAAGTCCAGGCCTGACGGTCAAGCCGATCGCGAATCTCACCGGCGAGAGCCACTTCAACGAAGTCTTCCTCGACGATGTGTTCGTACCGGAAGCGATGCTGATCGGCGTCGAAGGCGAGGGCTGGCAACAGGTCGGGGCCGAGCTCGCCTATGAGCGCAGCGGGCCCGAGCGCTATCTCTCCAGCATGCGGGTGTTTCTCGAATTCCTGCGTGTGGTCGGGGACAAGCCCACGGAAGCGGAACGGCTCCTGATCGGCGCCGTCACGGCGCGGATGTGGACGCTCCGGCAGATGTCGCTCTCAATCGCTGGCAAGCTCGCGGCCGGCGAAAACCCGGCGGTTGCGGCGGCGGTCGTGAAAGACCTCGGCACGTCGCTCGAGCAGGACATTCCGCGCGATATCCAGGCGCTCGCGCCGGATATGAAGGACGAGGCGTTCCAACGCACGCTCAGCTATCTGCTGCAGACCTCGCCATCGTTCTCGCTGCGCGGTGGTACGCGCGAAATCCTGCGCGGCATCATTGCGCGCGAATTGGGGCTTAGATGAACGAGCTGCGCGCGCTTCTCGCCGAGACGACCGAGCGTGTGCTCTCGGCCAATCCCGATTGGGCTATGGTCGAGGAAGCCGGGCTCACAAAAGTGCTCGTGCCGGAAGAGCTGGGCGGTTTCGGCGGGTGTTGGGAAGACGCGTTCATCGTGGTTCGCGCGTGTGGTGCGCACGCGATCGATCTTCCGATCTCCGAAGCCATTCTCGACTCGGTGGATGTCAACAACCGCGATCTTTACTTGGCGATGACGCTGGCCGCGAAGATGGCAGGCGCGCTCAATGCCGCGCTCGAACTCTCCGTCGAGTACACGCGGCAGCGCCAGCAATTCGGCAAGCCGCTCTCGAGCTTCCAGGCGATCCAGCAGCAACTCGCTGTCTTCGCCGAAGAAGCAGCGGCGGCAGATATGGCGGCGGCCGCCGCATTCCGCGCTGCGGATTTTGCTTTGGAGGAGGGGGGCGACGCCTGGTTCGAAATCGCCTGTGCCAAACTCCGCGCCAATCAGGCCGCGCGCATCTCGACCGGCATCGCGCACCAGGTCCATGGCGCGATGGGCTTCACCGCGGAGTACCGCTTGCAACATCTCACCAAGCGCCTGTGGGCCTGGGGCTCGGAACATGGCAACGAGCGGACCTGGGCCGACCGCATCGGCGCGCGCATCGCAGCCCGGGGGGCCGCCCATTTCTGGCCCGATCTCACCGCCTGACGCTCACGTTGCGTCCGCCGCAGGAAACTGACATATTGTCAGTTGCCGCACTCGGGGTCCTCCATGAACGCGCCATTTCGCGATCCGCGGATGCTGGACGTCGCCATCATTGGCGCGGGGTTTTCCGGCCTTTGCATGGCGATCAAGCTCAAGGAAGCGGGACGCACCAACTTCAAGGTGTTCGAGAAAGCAAGCGACATCGGGGGCACTTGGTTTTTGAACCGCTATCCGGGCTGCGCCTGCGATGTGCCCTCGCACCTGTATTCGTTCTCGTTCGAGCAGAATCCGAACTGGTCGCGCGCTTATTCGCCGGCCGGAGAGATCTGGCGCTATCAGAAGGCAACCGCGGAGAAGCACGGCATCATGCCGTTCATCCGCTGTGGCGCAGAAGTCGCGCGTGCGGAATATGACGAGCCGGCACAGCTGTGGCGGCTCACGCTCGCGAACGGCGAGACGTTCGCGGCACGAGCGCTCGTCGCCGGTGCGGGCATTCTGCATGTGCCGCTGTATCCCGAGATAAAAGGCGCCGGGAGTTTTGCCGGCAAAGTGATGCACACCGCCCATTGGGACGACTCATACGATCTCACCGGCAAGCGTGTTGCCGTGATCGGCACGGGTGCGAGCGCGGTCCAGCTTGTGCCGGGAATTGCGGACAAGGTCGCGCACCTCGATCTCTATCAGCGCACGCCGGGCTGGGTGATCCCGCGGATGGACTACGCATTCGACGAAAAATCGAAACGGCGGTTTGCGCGTTTCCCGGCGCTGCAGCGTCTGTTTCGCGATTTGATCTATCTACGCGCGGAATCGCTGGCTTATGGCTTCACGCGCAGTCCCAAGATGATCGCGAAATTCCAGAAGCTCGCGGAAGCCTATCTCGCAAAAGCGATTCCCGATCCGGTGCTCCGTGCCAAGTTGACGCCGAACTTTCCCATCGGCTGCAAGCGGGTGCTGATCTCGGACGACTTTTATCCGGCGCTGCAACGCGAGAACGTCGATGTCATCGCCGATGCCGTCACCGAGATTGCGCCAACGGGCGTGGTTACGGCTGACGGCAGATTGCGCGAGGTCGATGCGATCCTTTACGCAACCGGCTTCCGTGTCACCGACTGGCTCAGCCATGTCGACATCCGCGGGCGCGGCGGCCGCAAGCTCATCGACGATTGGCGCGACGGCGCATCGGCCTATTACGGCGTGGCCGTGAACGGTTATCCCAACATGTTCCTCCTGCTCGGGCCCAACACGGGACTCGGCCACAACTCCGTCGTGTTCATGATCGAATCCCAGGTCCGGTACGCGATGGACTGCCTGAAAATGCTTTGGAAGGGCGCGGGCTCGCTCGAAGTGAAGGCGGATGTTCAGGCCGCGTTCAATTCCACCCTACACGAGAAGATGAAGAGCACGGTTTGGATGAGCGGCTGCAAGAGCTGGTATCTCAATCCCAACGGAACGAACTCGACGATCTGGCCGTATTTTACCGTTACCTATTGGCGGAAGATGCGAAACGCGAACAAGCGTGATTTCGTTCTCGCGCCGGTGCGGATACCGGCGGCCTGACGGAGCTACTGCGCCCTTGGCGTGAAGCCTACGATCAGGGCACGAAACGCTTCGCGCGCGATCGTGTCGAAATCGCACTCCTCCGTCAGCTTGCCGGCAAGTTGCAAGACGATGGCGCCGTGAAGCGCGGTCCAGAAGACATGTCCGATCAGCACCGGGTCGCCTTCGAGAATTCCCTGTTCCACCAACGGGCGTACATGCGCGGTCATCGTGCGCCGCGCACGGTCCGCTGCGCGCATGAGATCGGGGTAATCGGCTTCGCCGGGCTGCGCCATGTCGAACATGAGCCGGTAGGCGGCCGGTTCGCCAAACGCGAAGCGCATATAAGCTTCGCCGACGGCGTTGGTGCGCATGATCGCGTCGGATGACGTCTCGAAGGCTTTTTCCAGCGTTTCGGCGAACCGGTCGAAGGCCGCCGCACGGATGGCAGCCAAAATGTCCTCTTTGTCTTTGAAGTAGCGATAGGGGGTCATGGGACTGACCCCGAGTTCGGCCGCTAGCTCCCGCATCGTGACGTGTTCGCGCCCCTTTTCCACGAAAAGCCGGGTGGCGATCGCGATCAGTTTTTCCCGGAAATCGGCCAGCTCGGCGGTTGTCAGAACGCGGGGCACATAAATCTCCAGCGTGGGGCTTGAATGTCAGGCTCCTTCGTACTATAAATTTACACTGTAAGTCGATAGAGAGGTTGGCATCATGAACGCGCCAGTTCGCATCAATCCCTATCTTACCGGAAATTTTGCGCCCGTCCGCAGCGAAGACGATTTCGCGAACCTGAAGATCTGGGGCGAGATCCCGAAGGACCTTCGCGGCTCCTACTTCCGCAACGGCCCCAATCCGCAGTTCGAGCCGCGCGATCCGAACCATCACTGGTTCGCCGGCGACGGCATGATCCACGCCTTCCACGTCGAAGATGGGAAGGTCTCGTACCGCAATCGCTACGTTCACACGAACAAGTACATTCTCGAACACGAAGCCGGGCGCTCGCTGTTTGGTACCTTCGGCAATCCCATGACCTCCGATCCATCGGTCGCGGGCAAGGATAGCGGCGTCGGCAACACCAACATCGTTTGGCATGCCGGCAAGCTGCTCGCGCTCGAAGAGGGGCACAATCCGTTCGAAATGGATCCAGTCACGCTTGAGTCGCGCGGCTACGTCGACTACGCGGGCAGGGCGATGCATTTTACGGCCCATCCGAAGATGGATCCCGAAACCGGTGAGATGGTGTTCTTCGGCTATTCGGCCGGTGGCGGGTTCTTCGCCGATGACGTCGCTTATGGCGTTGTCGACAAGGCGGGGAAGGTTACACGCCTCGATATGTTCAAGGCGCCGTACTCGAGCATGATCCACGACTTCTTCGTGACCCGGAATTATGTCGCGTTTCCGGTGCTGCCGCTGACAGGTTCATTGCCGCGCGTAATGAACGGCGGTCCAGCCTTCGCGTGGGAGCCTGACAAGGGCTCGCATATCGGCGTGATGCGCCGTGACGGCGACGTGAGTTCGATCCGCTGGTTCACGACCGACCCCTGCTACGTGTTCCACCCGATGAACATGTGGGAAGAAGGCACGAAGATTTATGCGGATGTGATGCAATACGCGAATGCGCCGCTGTTCCCGAATGCGGATGGATCGCCTGGTAAGCCCGCTGGCGCGCGACTGGTGCGCTGGACCATCGATCTCGCGGACTCGACCAATACAATCAAGCAGGAAAAGCTCGACGATATGACCGGCGAATTCCCGCGCCTTGACGAGCGTTTCGCGGGGCTTGCTTATCGCCATGGCTATTACGCGGCCAGTTCGACGAACTCCGAGAAGATCCTTTTCGACTCCATCGCGCATATCGATCACAAGACCGGCCGGCGTTCGGTGCATACATTTGCCTCGGGCGATGCCCCCGGCGAGCCCGTGTTCGTTCCGCGTTCGGCCGATGCGCCGGAAGGCGATGGCTGGCTGGTGGCGACCGTCTATCGCGCGGCGACGGACACAAGCGATTTCGTCGTGTTCGATGCCGGGGATGTCGCCAGGGGCCCGATCGGCACCGCAGAACTGCCGCGCCGCGTACCCTTCGGCTTCCACGGCAACTGGCGTCCGGCCTGACTCTTGGGAACAGGACATGGCGCTGTTAGGCTAGCGCCATGTCATCCAGCATTGCCAGAGCTGCCGCAGACTTCGTTACGCGCACCGTAAAGGTGCTCGTGCTGGTCGCCAGGCTGTATTTGAGCTTCTTCATTGTTGTCACGGCCACATTTTCGAGCCAAGGCGACGGACCGACGATGGTCCTAGCCACCATAGCGATCGTGTTCTTGCTGAACGCGGTGAGCGTGACGGTGCATGAAGTTGGACACGCCGCAGCTGCTTACCTCGTTGGCTGGCGTGTGCATCTCATTGTGGTGTGGCCAATCGGATACCTGATCCAGCGAGGGACGTTCAGGCTAGTTTCGCGCGCAGAACGCAAACACCTGAGCGGATGGGTTATGGCGACGCCGCCTGTCGGACCTCACTGGGACAGGGGCCGGGCAGCATTCTATTTTGGAGGCGCTGCCGCAAACATCATTTGCGCGGCAATCTGCTTCGGCGCTCTCGACGCGTTTTCTGGGATGACGCGGGGACTGGTTGCGGCGCTCGGTGTGATTTCCGCGGCGATGGCAATCGGCAATCTCATTCCTTCCGAGGTGCCCCGCCGAAACGACGGGGCTATGCTGCTTGGTCTCGCAAAGGGCGCACGAACCAGCCAGTTCGATGCCGACAACGCCTGGACGACGGGTTATCTCCTTGACGGTCTCGATCGCAGCCTGTGGGACCAAAATCTGATACGCAGGCTGCAGACCGACAGAGAGGGGGATATTCCGGCGCAAAGCCGCGACGTGGTGTTGCTTGGCCGCTATCTTGCCCTCGGCGATGTTGTCCGCGCACATGCGATGCTAGAGAGCTCTTCGTCGACACAGTACGGTGCGACCCCCGAGTTCGCGTTCATAAAGGCATTTCTGGTGGCTATCGTCGAACGCGATCCCGTCAAAGCGGCTAGCGTGCTTGACGATGTACCCAAGAACGCACGGGCTCGATCCTATCTTTATTGGAGAGCAAGAATGACAATCGACGCCGTGCGTGGCGATATCGAGCAAAGCCGCGCAGCGGCGAAAGCCGCACGCCGCTTCGCGCGAAAGGAAGGATCGTTGCTCGATAACGATGAACGGGTGTTGCTCGAAGCCTGTGAACTTGGCGAACCGCTGCCACTCCAATTCTCGCGGGGAGCCGCGTGACGCCAAAACTGCTTGGCATTCTGAACATCACCGAAGATTCCTTCTCGGACGGCGGGAGATTTCTCGATCCCGAGACCGCGCGCGCACATGCGCTCCAGTTGGCGAAAGATGCCGACATCATCGACATCGGTGCGGCCTCATCGAGGCCCGACGCAAAGCCGGTTGCGCCCGAGACCGAAATCGCGCGCATGGCGCCTGTTGTTGCCGCGCTTCGGGAGAACGGCGTCGCGGTCTCCGTCGATACGTTCGCGCCGGAGGTTCAGCGCTGGGCGCTGGCACAGAACGTCGAATATCTGAACGATGTGCGGGGCTTTCCCGATCCGGCGCTCTATCCAGCGCTCGCGGAGTCGTTCGCGAAGCTGATCGCGATGTTCTCTGTGGAAGGGCTTGGACCCGCCACGCGCATCCATGTTCCGCCAGAGGAACTGCTCGACCGCATCTCGCGGTTTTTCGAACAGCGCATCGCGGCATTGGGCGCAGCTGGCGTCGCACGCGAGCGGATCGTTCTCGATCCGGGCATGGGCCTCTTCCTCGGAAGCCATCCTGATGCATCGTTCACGGTTCTGCGCCAGCTCGGTGAACTGAAACGCCGCTTCGCGCTGCCGATCCTCATCTCCGTATCGCGGAAATCTTTTCTGCGGAAACTCGTCGGGCGCGAGGTGCCGGACATCGGGGCGGCCACCTTAGCCGCAGAGCTATATGCGGTTCGGCAGGGAGCAGACTTCATCCGCACCCACGATCCGCGCGCAGTCAAGGACGCTTTGGCGGTTTTCCGCGCTTTGGACGGCAACAAGCCGTAACCGAGCGTGTCTCTTTAAGCCTCGCCCTCTTGGCTAAGGATTTGTTACGATTGGCCCGGTAACATCGCCAGTTCACCAGGGATTTCTCAGACATGACCCGCAAACTGTTCGGCACAGATGGCGTGCGCGGGCTCGCCAACAAGTTTCCGATGACGCCCGAAGTCGCGATGAAGGTCGGCATGGCCGCCGGTCGCATCTTCACCCGCGGCGAGCATCGCCACCGCGTCGTGATCGGAAAGGACACCAGGCTTTCGGGCTACATGATCGAGAGCGCGCTGGTCGCGGGCTTCACCTCGGTGGGAATGGATGTGTTCCAGTTCGGTCCGCTTCCGACGCCCGCGGTTGCCATGCTCACCCGCTCGCTGCGCGCCGATCTCGGCGTGATGATCTCCGCCTCGCACAATGCCTTCCACGACAATGGCATCAAGCTGTTCGGACCAGATGGGGAAAAGCTCTCCGACGACACCGAACAGGAGATCGAGGCCTTGATGACGAACGGGCTCGAAGAGGGCCTTGCGGGGGCGAGTTCGATCGGCCGCGCCAAGCGCGTCGACGATTCCCAGGCGCGTTACATCGAATTTGCGAAGCGCACCTTCCCGCGCACCCACCGTCTCGAAGGTCTGCGCATCGTGCTCGATTGCGCGAACGGCGCCGCCTACAAGGTCGCGCCGGCGGTGCTGTGGGAGTTGGGCGCCGATATCGTAACGCTCGGTGTCGAGCCCAACGGCATGAACATCAATCTCGATTGCGGCTCGACTTCGCCGGAAGCCATGCAGCGCAAGGTGCGCGAGGTGCGTGCCGATTTCGGCATCGCTCTCGACGGCGACGCCGACCGCGTGGTGATGGCCGACGAGCAGGGCCGCATCATCGATGGCGACCAGATCCTCGCGCTGATCGCGCGGTCCTGGTCGAAGAACGACATTCTGAAGGGCGGCGGTGTGGTCGGCACGGTGATGTCGAACGCCGGCCTCGACCGCTATCTCGGCACCTTGGGGCTGAAGCTTGCACGCGCACAGGTGGGCGACCGCTATGTCATCGAGGAGATGAAAAGGGGCGGATTCAACGTCGGCGGCGAACAATCGGGCCATATCGTGCTCTCCGATTTCGCCACCACCGGCGACGGGCTGGTCGCGGCGCTGCAGGTGCTGGCCGTGCTCGCGATGGAAGGCCAGAAAGCGAGCGAGGCGGCGCATCTGTTCGAGCCGCTGCCGCAGGTGCTCGAAAATGTCCGCTTCAAGAAGGGTATGCCGCTCGAGGACGCCCGTGTGAAGAAATGCATCGCCGATGGCACCGCGCGCCTCAACGGCTCGGGCCGCATCCTTGTGCGCAAGTCGGGCACCGAACCCGTCATCCGCGTGATGGCGGAGGGCGACGACGAAAAGCTGGTGCGCCAGGTCGTTCGCGAGATCGCGCAGACCATCGAGGAAGTCGCCGCGTGACGGCGAAACCGCCACGCATCCTCGTCATCGCAGGTTCGGACTCAAGCGCAGGCGCCGGTATCCAGGCCGATCTCAAGACCGCGCAGGCCTTCGGTTGCTACGCGCAGACCGCCATCACGGCCGTCACCGCGCAGAACACGCGCGGTGTGAGCGCTGTGCATCTGGTGCCGCCGGATGTGATCGCCGCGCAGATCGAGGCGTGTCTCTCGGATATCGGTGCCGATGCGATCAAGATCGGGATGCTTGGCTCCGCGAAAGCGGTGAAAGCCGTCGCAGGCGTTCTTCGCAAGCGCGCGCGGAAAATCCCTATCGTTCTCGATCCGGTGATGGTCTCGACCAGCGGCCACAGTCTGCTTGCCGCGAACGCGGTTGCGGCGCTGACGAAAGAGCTGTTTCCACTCGCCACGCTTGTCACGCCAAATATCCCCGAAGCGAAAGTGCTCACACAGTTGAGGAGCAGCAGGCGTAACGACGCTGAGGCAGCCGGGCGCAAGCTCATGGCGATGGGAGCCGGAGCGGCGCTCATCAAAGGCGGCCACGCCACGACGGCCACAATCGACGACGTGATGGTGTGGAAGGGCGGCGTCGAGGTCTATGCCTTTCCGCGTATCAAAACGAAGCACACCCACGGCACCGGCTGCACGCTTTCCACCGCCATCGCCTGCGGCCTAGCGCAGGGCCTATCCCTCCCGCTGGCCGTCGGCCGCGCACGCGAACACGTGCAACACGCCATCGAAACCGCGCCTGGCCTCGGCAAAGGCCATGGGCCCCTCAATCACGCAGCGCGGTGATTAGTGCTGCTGCTACCGCATTTACTACGGTGACAACTCGAATACGGTGCCGCCACCATGGGCCCCTCCGTAAGCCGTCACGCCATAGAGCTTTCCTTCCTTATTCAGAAATAAGCCTCCTGGGTTGGCTCCGTCCGCGCAATTGGCAAGACTGCAGAAGTGGTACAATACGTCATATTTTCGCTCCGTGCTGATGCGGAAAATAACGCCTCGACCATTTTCACCGCCAGCAGAAGCCGTGCCATAAATATTGCCGGTTCTATCCCTGATCACGCCCGCACCAGGCCCCGCGCCATCGAGGCAGTTATCATCCGTGTCGCAGAAGACATGCGGAGTAAAGGAATGGTTCGCAAGACCGCTAGGCACCAGCTTGAAAACTTCTCCGCCGCAGCGGTGATACTGATGCTTCCGGTAGTAACAGTACCGGCCGCCTGCGGCGGTAGTGCCGAAGATTGATCCCATGGAGACGGGTAACAGCTTTCCAGATGGGAAAGAGCCATCCAGGGTCCCGAAGCTCTTAAGAATTGTCTCGGTCCAGACGTCTCCATCGTGCGCCAAGCGAAAGGCGGCACCGGCATTGAAGGTACCTCCCCACCAGGTAGCGCCGTAGAGATTGCCGGCTGCATCCGAGGTGAGCGATAACGGGTAGTAGCCGTCGCGGCCGCCAAGAAAACTGTAAATATTGGAGAGCGACCAAGTGCCATTCTCGGGCGTCAGTTCATATATCGCGCCGCAGCCACCGGCTCCCGTGTAGCAGCTATTGGCTCCTCCGTACGCTGTAACACCGAATAGAGGCGATTTGCCATCGTATGGCGCGCCATCGCTTGCGCCAACGTAGGTAGGCGAGTCGACTGGTTCGGCGCCGGGCAACCCGGAGACCGGAAAACTAAAAAGGCTTTTTAGGCTCCACTTATCCTTGTCTGCCGGTGACAGTTCGAACGCCATACCGCCACCATTCGATCCGCCCGAGAACGTTGTGCCATATAAATTGCCGGCGGTATCGATAATGACTGCCGATGGTTGCTGGCCCGGAAGCGAACAATCGATGCAGAACTGATACAGGCTTCTGAACTCCCAGCTGCCATCTTTGGCAGGGATGAGCGCGAACACCGTGCCGTCGCCATTTGTGTCTCCCCCAAAGACAGCTGTGCCAAACAGACGCCCCTTGGCATCGTGCGCCAGAGTTCCAACAGGGATTTCTCCGTCCGCACAATTCGCCTGTGAGCAGAAGGAATAGAGCGTCTTAAGCGTTCCTGCGTGCGCATTGCGCACCGGCATCAGTGCGGTCGCGACAAGCGTGATCGCCAATGTAATCGACAAACCGGGTAGCGACACTCCAGATTTCTTCCTCGGCATCGGTCGTTCCCTCTTCGCGTACGCCTGCGTGCTGCCCTACGGCGAAGAATGCCAAAGAAACCGGTGGTAGCCCTGCGACGGCATCGTTACGCCAAAATGATCTGTACGAACTGCCGGAGTCGAAGTTAGCAGGTTGGCAAAATCAGTGACAGCCGCTCACGCCCGCAGTTTCGCTTCCCAGCCCTTGCAAACAAGTAATACCGGACGGGGCACCGGCTTCTCGCTGTCGAATAATGGGCAACCATCGCCAAGACGGGCCGGCATGCGCGCCGCGCTTACGCCACCGCTCGGTCCAGCCGCTCGCGGATGATGGCCGTGGCTTCGGTTACGATGCGCTCGACGAGTTCCTTGCAGGTCGGGATGTCGTGGATCAGGCCCTGCGTCTGGCCCGCGGACCAGATGCCATAATCGGTGTCGCCGCTGTCGTAGACGACGCCGCCGCGCGTGCCGGCGACGAGATCCTTCACATCGGCAAAGGTGGCGTTGCCGCGATTCTCGATGGCGACGACTTCCTGGCTGATCGCGTTCCGCGCCACGCGCGCGGAATTGTGCAGCGTGCGGAAGATGATGTCGGTGGAGCGCTCGTCGCCGGAAACGATCGCTTCCTTTACCTTCTGATGGATCGGGGCTTCCTTCGTCGCCATGAAGCGCGTGCCCATGTTGGCGCCTTCGCAGCCGAGCGCGAGCGCCGCCACGAGTCCGCGCGCATCGGCGATGCCACCCGACGCGATCACCGGAATCTTGAGCCGTGCTGCCGTCACCGGGAACAGCACAAGCCCGCCCACGTCATCCTCGCCAGGATGGCCCGCGCATTCGAAGCCGTCGATCGAGACGCAATCGACGCCGATGCTCTCGGCCTTCACCGCATGGCGCGCGGTCACGCATTTGTGGATGACCTTCACGCCTGCGGCCTTGAACGCGGGCAGATGCGGTGCGGGATTGTTGCCGGCAGTCTCCACCGCCTTGATGCCGCTCTCGATGATGACCTGGCGGTATTCGTCGTAAGGCACGGGATTGATCGTTGGCAGGATGGTGAGATTGATGCCGAACGTCTTGTTGGTGAGTTCGCGTGTCTTCTTGATCTCGGCTGCAAGCTTTTCCGGCGAGCCGGGCGTGAGCGCGGTCAGGAAGCCGAGTGCGCCGGCATTGGCGACGGCGGCGATCAGCTCGGCTTTGCCCACGCGGGTCATGCCGCCGCAGGTGATCGGCACATCGACGCCGAACATTTCGGTGAAACGGGTTTTCAACATAGTGCAGCCCTTTCGAATAGCGATTGGATCAAGCCTGCCGGGATTATGCGGTCGCACGCAAGCCTGTCGCCGCGTCAACCGGGCCTATCAACCCAGGCCCATCAACCCAAAAACGGGTCGCGGACCATGATCGTGTCGTCGCGCTCCGGGCTGGTGGAGAGAAGCGCCACCGGTGCCCCGATGAGCTCCTCGACGCGGCGGACATATTTGACCGCTTGCGCCGGAAGGTCGGCCCAGCTCCGCGCACCGCGCGTCGAGCAGTTCCAGCCTTCCATGACCTCGTACACGGGCTTCAACCGTGCCTGTTCGTTCGCATCGGCGGGAAGGTGGTCGATGTGCTTGCCGTCCAGTTCGTATCCGACGCAGACATGGATGTTCTCGAACGCGTCGAGAATGTCGAGTTTGGTAAGCACGATGCCGTCGATGCCACCCGTGACGACGGTCTGCTTCACCAGCATCGCGTCGAACCAGCCACAGCGGCGCTTGCGGCCGGTAACGGTGCCGAACTCCGCGCCGCGCGTACCGAGCTTTTCACCGATCTCGTTCGTCTGTTCGGTGGGAAACGGGCCTTCGCCGACGCGCGTCGTGTAAGCCTTCACGATGCCTAGCACATAACCGATCTGGCGTGGTCCAATGCCGGAGCCCGCTGCCGCCTGTCCCGCCACCGTGTTCGACGACGTGACATAGGGATAGGTGCCGTGATCGACGTCGAGCAGCACGGCCTGTGCGCCTTCGAACAGGATGCGCTTGCCGTCGCGCCGCGCGGCATCGAGTGTGCGCCAAGCGGAGCCGACAAACGGCACGATCTTCGGCGCGATCTCGGTCAGCGCCGCGAGGGTCTTCTTCTCGCAGATTTCCTCGCCCCCGGTGCCGCGTCTCAGCGCGTTATGATGGGCGAGCAGCCGCTCGATCTTTTTCGGCAGTGAGGCGGGATCCTTCAGATCGATCGCACGGATGGCACGGCGGCCGACCTTGTCTTCATAGGCCGGGCCAATACCACGCTTGGTGGTGCCGAGTGCCTGAAGGCTGTTCGAGCTTTCGCGTGCCTCGTCGAGTTCGCGATGCAGCGGAAGAATCAGTGTCGCATTTTCCGCGACGATTAGATTCTCGGGCGTGATGTTCACGTTCTGCGCGCGCAGCTTCTCGATCTCGGCGATCAGCGCCCAGGGATCGACCACGACGCCATTGCCGATGATTGCAAGCTTCCCTGGCCGCACGACGCCGGAGGGCAAGAGGCTCAGCTTGTAGGTGACGCCATCAATGACCAGGGTGTGGCCGGCATTGTGGCCGCCCTGGAAGCGCACGACCACGTCGGCGCGCGCGGACAGCCAGTCCACGATCTTGCCTTTGCCCTCGTCGCCCCACTGGGCGCCGATCACCGCCACATTCGCCATTGTCCGTACCCGGATTATCTTCCCGCTTTGCGGCACGGCTTGCCAGGCCGTAGCTCGCGGGTGTCAGCCCGGCTTCGCCATTTCATGGCTACGCCGCGGCAGCCTCCTCTCGCTTCGCGAGCGAAGGCTGGTGACCACTTATAGCGCGGTGTGGGCAAAGATGGGCAAGAAATTCTGCCGCGACCGTTTGACCGCCGCACCAAATCCCGTACCGTCACGGCATGACCTGGAAACTTCCGACCGTCGACGACACCGCCGTCTGGGATACGTGGCTTTCGGCCTATCATATGCCATCGCTGGCTGTGGCGGACCGGCTCGAACTCTTCGAAACTTTGGATGCGAAGCCCGCGACCGCCGAAGAACTTTCCGCGCACGCGAAGATTCCACTGGAGCCGCTGAAGGCGCTTCTGCCGATGCTATCGGCACTTGGCTTTCTGGTTCCGCGCCGTGGCCGCTATCAACTGACGAACGCGGCTCGCCTCTATCTGCTGCATGACAGCCCGTACTATTGGGGTAACGCATTCTTTGTGACACGAGACTCGGGCTTCACGGACCGGCTGCTGGAGAAATTCGCGGTCGATACCGGAACCGAGCACGCGCCGCGCCCGGCCGAGTCGTGGGAGAGCGGGCAGGTCAACGACGAACTGGCGCTCGCCGTCGCGCGGATCATGCACAGCCATTCGGTCCCGGCGGCGCTCGGTGTCGCCAGGCGAGAAGAGTTCGCGGACGTAAAGCGCCTGCTCGATGTCGGCGGTGGTTCTGGTTGCTTCTCGATCGCGCTGGCGCAGCATTGGCCCGATCTCAACTGCACGATCATGGAACTGCCTGCGATGTGCAGAGGTGCGCTGCAGTACGTGAGCGACGGCGGCGTATCGGACCGGGTCGATACGGTTTCGGTCGACATGTTCCGCGCGGCGTGGCCCACAGGCTATGACGCGATCTTCATGTCCAATATCTTCCACGACTGGTCGCCGGAAACGAATGCGGCGCTGTCGGCGAGCGCGTTCAAGGCGCTCCCATCCGGCGGGCGCATCTTCCTGCACGAGATGCTGATCAACGACGAAGGCTCGGGCCCGCTCTCCGCAGCCGCGTTCTCGATGATCATGGTCGCGGGCACACGCGGCCGCCAATACGCCTTCGCCGAACTCGCCGGCTTCCTCGAAAGCGCAGGCTTCACCGATGCGTGCGCGGTGCAGAGCTACGGCTATTACTCGCTGGTGAGTGCGCGAAAGCCTTGAAGAGCGCGAAGGCTGGCTTGCCGGGCGTAGCGCGCGGATAGAAGCCCAGGCTTCGCCCTTTGGGCTACGCCGGGCAGTCTTCGCTCCGCTGTCGCGTCGCGAAGCCTGGAGCGGGCGAAGGGAATCGAACCCTCGTATGCAGCTTGGGAAGCTGCCGTTCTACCATTGAACTACGCCCGCGACCCCTCCCAATAACATAACCTTCACGGGACTGCGAAGGGCGGCTGCTTGTCAAAATGCCGCCGGGTGCGGACGTTGGCGGCGGATGGGCCATCGCGGGAGTTCAACCGTGAGATTTGCGGTCTTCGTGCTTGCGGGATTGTCCGCAGCCCTTCCTCTGTCCGCCGCCTCGGCCCAGACGCCAGAGGTGGTGCATGTGTCGCTCACCAGCTACGCCTTCACGCCCTCCACGATCACGCTGAAAGCCGGCACGACCTATCGCCTGCACCTCACCAACGATTCCGGCAAGAGCCACGATTTCACGGCGGCCGGGTTCTTCTCGGCCTCCACCATTGCGCCGGAAGACAAGTCCAAGCTGGAGGAGGGCGTCGAGATCGAGGTCGAAGGCAATCAGTCGGCCGACATCACACTGACGCCGAATCGTGCTGGGACCTATCCGCTGACCTGTTCGCACTTCTGCACACGACGTTCGGCATGAAGGGAACGATCGTCGTGCAGTAGGTCTTTGCGCGCCGCTTTGCTAAGCTCCGCTCGGGGGTGGGGCGGCCAGGATGGATCAACCTTTCGTCTTCTTCGGCGCGGCGCATGTTGCCGCGATCGCGCTTGCCTTCGCGGTGCCGGTGCTATTGGCGGTGGCGGTGCGGACATCCGGAAACGCCGCGCTCACCAATGCCATACGTTGGGCATTCGCGGTCGAGCTGATCGCGACCTACGCACTCTGGTACTGGCTGCTGTTCGCGCGCGGCTGGTTCGGTATCGGCAGTGCGCTGCCGATGCATCTCTGCGACTGGGCGGCGATTGCGGCCATCGTCACGCTCCTGTGGCCGAACCAGAGAAGCTACGAGCTGGCTTATTTCTGGGCGCTGACCGGAACGCTGCAGGCGACGCTGACGCCGCAACTCGCGCTCGGCTGGCCGGATCTCAGGTTCGTCGTGTTCTTCGGCTTCCACTGCGGGGTGATCGCCGCCGTGCTCTACATAACGCTCGGCATGCGGATGCGGCCGTGGCCGGCTTCGATCCTGCGCGTGATCGCCTGGACGCTGTTCTATGGCGTCGCGGCCGGAACGGTCGACTGGCTCTTCAATGTGAATTTCGGCTTCCTGCGTGCCAAATCCAGCGATCCTTCGGTGCTCGATCTCCTGTCGCCATGGCCCTGGTACATCGCGGAGCTCGTGCCGATCGGGATCGTCTTCATCCTGATCCTTTATGCGCCGTTCTTCGTCGCCGACCGGATCCGTCAGTCGCGTAGCCTTCCATAGACGAAGCAGTCGCGCCGCGCGCCATCGCGGACGACGTGTGCGCGCAAGCGGCCCTCATAGGTGAAGCCGAGTCGTTCGAGCAGGCGCTGTGACGCAGTGTTGCCGTCATGGAAGCGCGCCCAGAGGCGCTCGAGCCCCAGCTCGCCAAAGCCATAGGCGATCACCCGCTCCATCGCCTCGCGGGCATAGCCTTGGCCCCAATAGGCTTTGGTAAACAGGAAGCCCACCTCCGCACGCCGGTTATGACGGTCGATCTCGGAGAGGTCGCATTCCCCGATGGCCGGACCGTCGGGCGACAGGGCTGCGACCCACCACAGCATCGATTCGTCGCCGTGCTCCGGAATGTGGGCGGTCAGGATGTCGCGCACCTGCTCCACGCTCTCCTGCTCCTGCCAGTCCCAATAGCGCATGACATCCGCATCACCACGCGCCTGATACAGCGCCGTGGCGTCTTCAACCCTGATCGGGCGGAGCGTAAGCCTTTGAGTTTGCAGAATCATAGTGGGGCCCGGAAAATCATGAGGCGGCCGGCACTTCCGCGCCGTAGCCGCCTCACGCTGCCCCCTTCAAGTGGACCCTCTGCGAACCAGACCCCCTGAATTGCCGATCCGCAGCGCGCGAAGTAGTCCCCGACTTATACGTTCGACGCAACGGTCACGAATAATTGAGTGTGATTTTGATAACCCGCTGTGGATTCGCGGCAACAAATCGGAACTCAGGGCGAACCAAAATGTTTCGACAGTTTCAGTCCCTGGCGCTGATAGTTCGATCCCATACGTTCACCATAAACCTCCGGCGGGGGATCGGTTAGCCGCTCGAACACCAACCGCCCAATCGTCTGCCCATGCTCCAGGATAAACGGAACCTCGCGGGAGCGGACTTCTAGGACCGCACGGGCGCTGGGCGGATGTCCGGCCTCATAGCCGAAGCCGGGATCGAAGAAGCCGGCATAGTGGACGCGAAACTCGCCGACCAGCGGATTGAACGGCACCATCTCGGCCGCGTAGTCCGGCGGAATCGCCACCGCCTCGCGCGACGCCAGAATGTAGAACTCGTCGGGGTCGAGGATGATGTTTCCCGACGGCTGGGCCGACACCGGGTCCCAATATTCCGTCGGGTTGAGATAGTTCCTCCGGTCGACATCGATGAGGGCTGTGTGCCGCTTGGCGCGCCAGCCGATGCGGCTGCCTTCATGGCCCTTGAGATCGATCGAAAGGCCCAGTCCGTTGTCGATGTCCGGCACGGTATCGACCAGCGGGGTCTGCGCGTGCAGCCGCTTCAGTTGCGTGTCGGTGAATTGCGGCGAGCCGTGGCGGATGCGGAGCTGGTTGAGCCGGGAATTCTTGCGCACCAGAACCGGGAAGGTGCGCGGGCTGATCTCCGCGAACAGCGGCCCGCGATAACCGGCCTCGATGGTGTCGAAGGACACCGCGCGATCGGTGATCAGCCGCGTAAAGACATCGATACGGCCGGTCGAACTCTTGGGATTGGCGGTGCCGGAGACGCGCGCGGAGAACTCGGCGCGCTCGATCAGCGGCACGATGTAGACGCAACCGGTCTCGAGCACCGCGCCTTCGGAAAGGTCGATCGCGTGCATGAAGACGGATTGGAGCTTCTCTTCCACCGTCGCGGTGGGTCCGGGCAGGAAGCTCGCGCGCACGCGCCACGCCACGCTGCCCAGCCGCAAATCGATGCTCGCGGGCTGGAGCTGCGCGTCGTCGAACTCTTCCACAGCGACGATCTCGCGCCGGGCGCGGATCAAACGGCGCAGCACATGGCTGGGCAGGATGCCGGTCGAATGGCGCCCGAATTCGCTGCCCTCTGCCGGCGGGCCGTCGCCGAACAGAGTCTCGTCAGTCTGGGTCATAAGGCCTTATAGAAGCGCGGCCTTGCCGGGTCACTTGGGTTCGCCAGGACCGAAGGGGATATCCCCAGTCAGCTTCAACGAAATCGGCCGCAGAGCGCCATAGAACGTCGGAACGGAGAGTGAACCTGTTTAGCTGCAGCGGCGCCGGCAAACAACGCGAAACAGCCGAATGCGCCAAAGCTCCTTCGGCGTCATAGCGCGCTATTTTGTTGTTTCGGGTGCAACATCGCCAGCGCGCTCGGCGATTGGGCGTGCGTAGCGCACCAGCGACACAAGGAACTTGCCGGACTCTTCGGTCATCGGCAGATGCGCCGAGTTCTCGAACCAGACGAACTGCTTCGACGGCGCCTCCACCTTTGCAAACCATTCTGCGGCGACGGCGGAGTTGACGTTGTAGTCGTGTCGGCCGGCAAAGACGATCAGAGGGCAATCGAGCTTGCGTGTGCCACTCTCATCGAGGCCGAGCACGCCGGCGAGCAGATATTTCTCCGAGAAATCGTTGCCGTCCCAGATGTGTTTGATCTCGCTGTCGCCGTAGTCGGGCGAAAGGTAGGAGAGATCGCTTTCGGCATCGTTGTCCGCGCGATAGGCCATCACCCCGCCATAGTGGCCAAGCCATCTGCGCTCGGTGTAGATGCTTTTGAGCGGCGTATCGCCTTTGGGCGCGGGGTAGGGTGCGACCGCCTCAAGCTGTTTGACGGCTTCGGCATTTCCGTCGCGACGCGCGGCGTCGAGCGCGAAGGTATAGCCCCGCCGTTCGCTTTCGGGGCCGTCCGTCAACTGTCCAACGCCAATATAGGCATGCAGCCACTCCGGATGGCGCTTGGCCAGTTCGAGTCCCAGATAGCTGCCCCAGGAGTGACCGATCACGAAGATCTTCTGCTTGCCGAATTCCCGGCGTACCCACTGTGTCACCTCTTCGGTGTCGGCGATCATCCGGTCGCGCGTCATCGTTGGCGCGACCTTGGCTGGATCGTTGAGCTGATAGCTCTTGCCGGCGCCCCGCTGATCCCATTGCACGACGGTGAAATACTCGTCCCAGCCATGTGCGAACCACCAGCTCATCGGCATCGAGACATAGCCGGGGCCGCCATGAAGCAGGAGCAGGACCGGATTTCGTTTGTCGGCGCTGCGGATCGATACCCATTGATCGATCCCGCCGATCTTCACGGCTTCATCGCGCTCGATCCTTTCGGGCGTGACGATCTTGCGGGCAGCCGCGATAATCTTGATGGCTTCGGCGCGGTTGGCGGGCTTTGGCGCGGTGTCCGCAGCCGACGCGCTGCTCGTAGCCACAAGCAAGATCGCGAATGTGATCACCTTGTTCCGCCGTACCGCGGGCATGAGCCTCTCCTGCTCCGATTGGCCTTTTGGGATTTAGGCACGAACAAGGGAATGGCAACCGTCAGCTTCGCGCGGAAACTCGCGGATATCGCTGAACCCTTCGCTCGCATGGGACCCCCTTTTTCCCCGCTCCGCCCATCAGGTTGTCAACTGGGCAGCGTCGCCGGAAGAGAACGCACGCAAAGAAACTCGCGGGTTTCGGCGATCGCTTCGCTCAGTCCGCAGCGCTTCACCGGCGCGTCAGGCGGGAAAGCGGAGAGCAGGCGCGAGGGCGTCGCGCCTTCGAGGATCACGAAACAGCCCTTGTCGGCCGCTCCGCGGATGAGCCTGCCGAAGGCCTGTTTCAGGCGCAGCCGCGTCAGCAGATCGTCATAGCTTTTTCCAAAGCGGGCGCGCCGCGCCTTGTGCAGGATCGTGGGCTTCGGCCATGGCACCTTGTCGAACACGACAAGACGCAGCGAACGCCCCGGCACATCGACACCGTCGCGCAGCGCATCGGTGCCGAGCAGGCATGCGTTCTCTTCCGCTCGGAAGAGATCGACCAGGGCGCCGGCATCGAGCTTGTCGACGTGCTGCGCGTAGAGCGTGAGGCCTGCTTCGCTGAGCGGCGTTGAGATTCGGGTTTCCACGGCGCGCAGCGTGCGCACGGCGGTGAAGAGGCCAAGCCCCCCGCCACCGGCGGCGAGAAACAATTCGCGATAGGCGGCGGCGATCTGGTCGATCTCGCGCCGGTTCACGTCCTTCACCACGAAAATGCGCGCCTGCTCGCCATAGTGGAACGGCGAGCCGAAGCTCGCCCGCTTTGGGGGTTCGGGAAGATGCGCAGCGCCGGTGCGCACCTCCGCGCTCTGCCAATCGTCGGCATCGCCCGCGTCGCGCAAGGTGGCCGAGGTGATGAGCGCCCCGTGTGCGTTGCTTAAGACCTCGCCCGCAAGCGGGATGGTCGGATCGACCCAGTGCCGTTCCAGCCCGACATCGAGATCGCGGCCATCGTCGCGGTCCAGCGTGAACCAGTCCACGAACTCGTCGTTCACTTCGCCCGTATCCAGCGCATCCAGCATCTGCATCCAGGCGGGCAGGATGATCTTCGCGCGCCGCTCCAGTCCACGTCGTACCGCGTCGATGCGCGCGCGCTGGAAGGTCTCCAGTTCCTTTGTCTTGTCGTCCAGCGTCTTGCGCAGATGGTGTGCAAGACGCAGCAGTGGTGCTGTGAGACGCTTGAGCCCGCGGCTCAGTTCGCGTGCCGTCTCGATGACATCTTCGCCAAGGGGCACGGTTTCGGCTTCGAGCGAATAGAACGCGTCGGCGTCTTCCGACCGTGCGCGGATGTGCCGGTGGCATGCGGCGAGGAAGACTTCACCGGGCCCGCGACCGCCGCCGCCCTGCAGCCGCGACATCCAGCCTTCGCCGGCGAGCACGCTGGACGCCGCGATGGCTTCGTCAAGCGCGTGTTTTGCTTCCTCGCTGTCTTCGATCAGGCCGTCGAGCCGTTCGGTAAGGCCGCGCGAGCGGCTACGGGCGCGCGCCTCCGGGCCGCGGATCCAGCGGCGCATGTCGGCCATCTCGCTGCCGGAGACCAGCGCCGCAAACCCGCTGTCTGCGGCATCGAACAAATGGTGGCCTTCATCAAACACGTAACGCACGCGGCGCTCCGGCGGCGTGTCCGTGGTTTCGTCCACGCTCAGCCAGTCCTGCGCCGCCTGTGCGATCACGAGCGCGTGGTTGGCGACGACGATGGGCGCGTGGCGCGCGCGGCGGATCACACGCTCGATGAAGCAGGCGCGATAATGCGGGCAGGCGGCATAGACGCACTCGCCACGCCGGTCGGTGATCTCGCGTAGAGACAGCGAGGCGCCGAGGAATGCAGGAAAGCCATAGCCGGAGATATCGCCATCGGGCGTCGCCGCGATCCAGCGCGCGATCAGCCCGAGTGCGACGGCACGCTGTCCCGGCGCCAGCGCCGTACGCTTCGCCGCCTCCTCGAAATTCAGCAGGCAGAGATAATTCTCGCGGCCCTTGCGCACGACGGCCTTCTCGTTGCGCTCCACCGGATCGGGGTAGAGCCGCGCGATCTCCTGCACGATCTGGCGCTGCAGGTTGCGGGTATAGGTCGAGATCCAGAGCCCTGGCCCGTTCTTCTCAGCCCACACGCTTGCGGGCGCGAGATAGCCGAGCGTCTTGCCGACGCCGGTACCCGCCTCGACCAGCGCGATACGCGGCGCGCCGGCGCGCTCTCGTGCCGTGAAGGCGTATGACGCGGCGTCGCTATAGGACGCCTGTTCCGGCCGCGCCTCGCCCGCAAGACCGACGAGTTGCTGCAAACGCGCGCGCGCTTCGAGGGGATCGACTGGAAGCGCGCCAGGCTTGTCCGGCGCAGCGTCGTCTTCCCAGGTAGGAAGGCTGCGCCAGGCTTCGAGACCCGCGATGGGCGAAAGCTTCTCTTCGCTTCGTCCGATGGCATCCAGAATATGTGGCGCCCAACGCCAACCCGATTTGCCCATGGTCCCGGCAAGCGGGCGGATCGCGGCACGTGCTTTCTCATTGAACTGGCTAAGCTCTGCCAGCAGATGTTCCGCCGCTTTGCGCAACACACGTGCGGAGTCTTCCGGTGTATGCGGCACTTCCAGTCCGAGACAACGCGCAAGCCCGAGCGCGCTTGGCACACAGGGCTGCCCAGGCCGCACGAACACGAACAGCTCCAGCACGTCGAACAGAGCACCGGCCGGACTGGTCTTCAGACGCCCCGCAACAAAGGCCGCATGCGCAACGATCACATTGCCGGTGCGGAAGAGATGCCGCGCTTCGTCGATCCGCGCGCGCTCGCAAGTGCCGTCTGTCGCGCACACGACCGCGCCGCCGGGCGCAGGCACAAGCGCAGGAAGATCAAGGCGCAGCACGATTTCGTTCGGCATTTGTACCAATATGCTTCTTGGGCATAGGATTGGAAGCCCCAAGGGAGGTGAAGACCATGCGCGTGTCCGCGATTTTGCTTTCGATAGCACTCGCCGCTTGCGTTTGTGGCGTCTCCTTGGCGGCGACGCCACAGCCTATGCACAAGGGTGTTGTCCGCGATAAGCCTGTACGCTCAAGTCGGCTGAGGACGTTGTACGATCAGACCGGCCATGATTCCGGTATCGGCGTCCCTTCGCAGAACTTCGAGGATGAATTCGACATCTACGACGATATGCTGGCCGACGATTTCGTGGTGCCGGAAGGCAAACGATGGAAGATCAGCGAAATCGAGGTCGAAGGCACCTATTTCGACGGAATCGGCCCAGCGCACTCGCTCAACATTGCTATCTACAAGAACAAGCAGGGTCTACCGGGCAAGCTTGTCGCGAAATACGACGAGATCGGGATAGCGGAAGATCGTTTCGGCCCGTTGGTCGTACAACTTCCGGAATGGCTGAAACTGAAGCCAGGGCGTTATTGGATGTCGGTCCAGGCCAATCTGGACTTCTCCGTGGAGGGCGAGTGGGGCTGGGAAACCGCGTCGATCATCTTGGACAATCCGGCGGTGTTTCAGAATCCCGGCGATGGTTTCATGACCGGTTGTACCACTTGGGCGCCGCTGAGGACCTGTATATCCGATTTTGAAGCGGGCGACCTGTTGTTCGCGCTTCGAGGCCGGGAGACTACGCCGCAAGGTCCGGATAGAGGTTGATCAGCGAGCGGCGGACCCGCTCGTGCTCCCACACGATGAGTTGCGCCGTGCTGCGCAGATCTGCCGGAGGCGCGCCATCGCGAGCGGCTTGCGCGAAGCCGCGTGCCGCCGCCGTCATGGCGGTCAGACCCAAGCCGCCCGCGCTTCCCGCGATGTCCTGCGCCAGCCTCGTTGCTTCTGGCCAGTTGGCATCGTTGCTGGCTTCATCAAGCGCGCGGCATAGCGCCTCCGCCGACGCGATGTAGGATTTCAGGATTTCTACCAGCTTTGCTGCGCCGAAAGACTTCTCGAGTTCCGCGAAGGCGGAGGGATCGATGGCGGCGGCGCTGCCGGAAGGCGGTGGTTCCGGTGAGGCTTCCTTGCGTCCGCGATCGAGGACGGCATGGATCGCGTTGTAGATCTCGCGCGCCGGTGCTGGCCAGCGCAGGAGCGCGTCGGCGCAGGCCGGTGTGCGCTCGCCGCCTTTCACCACTGCAAGCAAGGGCGCCTTGAAGCCTGGCGCTGCGGCCAACGTGTCCGCATCGGATGCGGCCACGATGATCAGGTCGAAGCGTCCCCGTGCGGCGCGCGCAACCGCATCGGCCACACCCTCCGCGCATTGCAGCGTGTTGCCGAACGGTTCGAGGAGATCAGCGAGGTGACGCTCGGCTGGGTCGTCGTGCACGAAAACTAGTAACGAGAGTCCGGTCGGTGCGGGCGACGCATCGATTGCCGCGACCGCACCGGTGCGGGCGTCGGTGTTGCTGGCCGCCGGGATCGTGAACCAAAACGTCGATCCCGCGCCCGGCGCGCTCTCGAAACCGGCTTCGCCGCCGGCGGCCTCCGCCACGCGCTTGACAACCGCGAGCCCCAGTCCTGCTCCCTGATGCGGCCGCGTATAGGACGTGTCGCCGGGCGCGAAAGCCTTGAAGAGTTTGTCCGCGATTTCCTGTGGAACGCCCTGTCCCGTGTCGATAACACTGAAGCGGACCGCGCTGCCGCCCTGGTCGCGGATCTCTTCGACGACCCGGATCTCGACGCCGCCGCGATCGGTGAATTTGAGCGCATTGTCAGCGAGCTTGAGCAATATCTGCCGCACGCGGCGCGGATCGGCAGCGACGCGGGGGAGCATGTTCGCCGCCGTCACAGTGAGTCGCAGGTGCTTCTCCCAGGCGCGCGGCTGCAACAGACGGGCTACGGCACGCGCCGCTTGCGCCGGGTCGCAATCTTCCGCCGCGGCACTGTCGTCGTCGGCGCGCGTAAGCGCGATGACGTCGTCGAGCAATGTCTGCAGCCCGCTTCCGGCTCCGAGCATGACCTTCACATGGTCGCGATAGGGCTTTTCCAGTTCGGCGCGATCGAGCAACTGCGCCATGCCGAGCAGCGCGTTCAGCGGCGTTCGAAGCTCATGGCTGATGTTGGCGATGAAAACCGACTTCGCCTGCGCGCTCGCGATCGCGGCATCGCGCGCGCTTTCCGCATCCTGCTTTTCGTCGGAAAGGCGACTGACGAGATGGGCGTTCTCGTTGCGGAGATAGAGGCACTCTTCCATGATCGCGGCGATGCCGCCGCAATAGCTGTAGAGCACCGCCGTGAAGAGCACGATCAGGACCGCGGTCATGATTGCGTAAGTGTCTCCCTGCCGGAGAAACAGATAGACCAGCGGCGCCAGCGCGAAACTCGCATGGACGAGATAGGCGGGCCGGTAAGCGGACCGCGCAATGAATTCCGTCGCCGTCATGCCCAGAAAAGCGAGTGCCAGATAGGCCTGCGCCGGATAGGAGTTGGGCACAAACCAGAAGCAGGCGCCTATCCCCCATGTCGCGCCCGCGATGGCCGACACAAAGGTATAGCGATGGGCCCAGAAATACGGATCGCTGCGCAGTCCCCGCCTTTTGTACGCTGTTGTGAGTTGCTCGGACGCGATGACGACTGCGATCAGGAGCGCGAGCGGCATTAGCGGGATGAAGCCGGTGTGCCCGCCGCCGAACAGCGTCACCGGGATGCAGAGCGCTGCGAACGGAAGTGACAGATAGTGCCGCCCGAGCGCGTAAAGCACGTCGATGCGGCCGGCGAAGATGGCGCGCTCGTCGTTCGGATTCTGCTTGGCGACAACGGCCATTGAAGGTATCCCTCGACAAAGCCTAGCTTTGTCCCCTTTCCATTCGCTTAAGGTTAAGGTTTTCCAATGATTTCCGGCGACCCGCGGCTGCGCGAAGCGGCCCTCAAAGCCCGCGCCTGGCCGTTCGAGGAAGCGCGCAAGGTCGTCGCGCGTGCGGAACGCCGCGCGGCAAAAGGCCTACCGGTCAACGAGGTGTTGTTCGAGACCGGCTACGGCCCGTCCGGCCTGCCGCATATCGGCACCTTCGGCGAGGTTGCGCGCACGACCTGGGTCCGGCGCGCCTTCGAACTCATGTCGCCCACCAAGACGCGGCTGATCTCGTTTTCCGACGACATGGACGGTCTGCGCAAAGTGCCGGGCAATATCCCGAACGCCCAGCTGCTCGAGGCCAATCTCGGCAAGCCGCTGACGTCGGTGCCAGATCCGTTCGGCACGCATGAAAGCTATGGCGCGCACAACAATGCGCGTCTGCGCGCATTCCTGGACCGGTTCGGCTTCGATTATGAGTTCCTGAGCTCGACCGAGTGCTACCGCAGCGGCCGTTTCGACCAGGCGCTCCTCGCGGTTCTCGAGCATTACGAGACGGTGCGCGACATCGTGCTGCCGACCCTGGGTGCGGAGCGGCGGGCGACCTATTCGCCGTTCCTGCCGGTCTCGCCGAAAAGCGGGCAGGTGCTGCAGGTGCCCATCCTGGAATGGAACAAGAAGACCGGAACCATCGTCTTCGAGGACGAGGGTCAGAAGACCGAACTTCCCGTGACCGGCGGGCATGTGAAATGCCAGTGGAAGGTCGATTGGGCGATGCGATGGTATGCGCTGGGCATCGATTACGAAATGTCGGGCAAGGATCTGATCTCGTCGGTCGAGCTTTCGACCAAGATCGCGCGCGCGCTCGGCGGCGAACCGCCCGAGACGCTGAATTACGAACTCTTCCTCGACGAGCACGGCCAACGCATCTCGAAGTCCAAGGGCAATGGCCTGTCGGTCGACGAATGGCTGACCTATGGCCCGGACGAGAGCATCGCGCTCTATATGTTCCAGAAGCCGCGCGCGGCCAAGAAGCTGTACTTCGACGTGATCCCGAAGACGGTGGACGAGTACGTCACCTTTCTCGAGAAATTCCGGGAAGAGGGCCTGGAGGCGCAGCTCGAAAATCCGGTCTGGCACATCCACAACGGCAAGCCGCCGGCGGAAACCTATCCGGTCAGCTTCGCCCTGTTGCTCACGCTGGTCGCGGCGTCGAATGCGCATGAGCGCGATCTTTTGTGGGGCTTCATCCGTGCCTATGCGCCGGAAGCCAATCCGAAGGACAATCCGGGACTGGACCGTCTCGTCGGCTATGCGCTGCGCTATTACGATGACTTCGTGAAGCCGGCGAAGCAGTACCGCGCGCCGACGGAGAAAGAGCTTGCCGCGCTCGTGGATCTCGCGGATGTGCTCGAGAAATTCGGCAACGAACGCGATGCCGAGAAAGTGCAGTTCGAGGTCTATGAGGTGGGCAAGCGCCACGCTTTCGATCCGCTTAGGGACTGGTTCAAGGCGATCTACGAGGTTGTGCTGGGACAGACACAAGGACCCCGCTTCGGTTCCTTCGCCGCGCTGTTCGGCTGCACGGAAACCGCCGCGATGATCCGCAGAGCGCTTGCGGGCGCTGCGTGAGGCGCATTCTCGGCGCGACAATGCTGGCCGTGTTGCTCGTATCCTCCGCGCAGGCGGCCGACGATGCTCGCGCGCTTTACCGCCAGGGGCAATACGAACAGGCGATCGCCGCGGCCTCGGCCGAAAACAGCGCCGGCGGCTTTGCACTCGCCGCGCGTGCGGCGATGGCAGAAGCGATGATGCGCGCGCCGTGTCTGGATTGTCTGAAGCGCGCGGAGTCTCTCGCGCGCAAATCCGTTTCCATGGATGGCGGTCTGACTGACGGGCATGTTTATCTCGCCACTTCGCTCGGTTATCAGGCGCGTCTCATCGGCATGATCCGCGCGCGGCTCGCGGGATATCCGGAAGAAGCCAAAACGCAACTCGATGAAGCCCTGCGGCACGATCCCCAGAACCCCTGGGCACTGGCCGCACTTGGCGGATGGCATGTCGAGATCGTGCGCGGCGGCGGTGCGACCCTGGCACGATGGCTCTATGGTGCGAGCGTGCCGGCTGGGATTTCATGCTTCGAGAAAGCGTTCAAAGCGGCACCCGACAACATCGTGTTGCGCTATCAATATGCTTTGTCGCTCGGCGGACTCGATCCCGTTCTCTATCGTGCCGTGATCACCGATGCGCTGATACATACGGATAACGGTGCTGCCGTCAGTGCCTATGACAGGTTCGCGCAGAAGCGCGCGCGGGAACTGCTGGCGGTGCTCAAAAGCGGCGATCAGGCCGCGTTCAGCCGGATCGTCCGGCGCGATCAGGGATATCCCTGAACCTAAATGCCGCCGCTCGACGTCGTTCCATAGAATTCGCCGATGCGGGTGGTCAGCGCGCGCACGAGATCGCGCTCCGCGTCACTCAGCAACGGCGTCCAGATGTCGAAGATCAGCACCGCGCGGGGCAGGTCGCTGTTGTTCCAGGCTTCGTGATTGATGGAATCGTCGAACACGAACGCCTTGCCTGCGTGCCATTCGCGCGTCTCGCCGCCGACGCGGAAGCCGCAGCCCTGCGGGACGACCAGCGCCAGATGGACCACGAGCCGCGTGTTCACCGGGCCGGTATGCGCCGGGATCCGGCTTTTGGCATCGAGCAGGGAAAACATCGCCGTCGGTCCGCTGCCGGGCACATCCCAGCGCGGCCGGGCTTCGAGGGCGGTGACGGTTTTGGGGCAGCGCGCGATGTGTTCGGGAAACGCCTTGCCTTCGCGCCACAGCGAATAGACACCCCAACGGCGCGAGTGATTGAGTTCGCGCCATTGATCCATGGACAGTCCCTGCGGATCGGCGACATAAGGATCGAGCACTGTCGAACCTTCCGACATTACGTCGAGAAATTCGTTGCGGATGTCGTCCGCCGCGGCTTCGATTCCATCGAGCCACGGGAAGTCGGCGCGCTCGTAGAATTCGATGGCCGGCATTTCGGGGAAATACATGAACGTCGGCTGCTGGCGCCAGATGCGCCGCTTCTGCAGCATCGTGTCCACACATTTGTCGAAACGCGCGAGCGATTGATCGGCATGGCGCATGCGCAGCGCCTCAAGCCCTTCGGCGACATAGGCTTCGAGGGCTTGCGCGTTCGCATCGACAATCTGTTGCGCCTGTTGGAGCGGCGCTTCCATCCAGGGCGGCGGCTGGAAGCCCGGCGGTAGCATCTGCAGTAGCATGCGGTAGGTCATCGCCGCCGCGCGCGTGCGGCCCTGCGATGTCTCGATGTCCCCCTTCTGCAAGAGAGCGCTCGGATTGTTCGGTTCGGCCTTCAGAACCCGTTCGAGTGCGACCAGCGCATCGTCATTGCGGTTCAACGCGCGCTGCGCGAGGGCGAGATTGAACCAGGTTTCCGCATGCGATGGATGGGACTTCGCTGTCCGTTCCAGAAGTGCGCGTGCGCCTGCGGCGTTGCCGGACCTCAGCATTCTCGATGCGGCTTCGTTCAGTACCAGGGGATGCTGTGGCGCTTCGCACTCCGCCTGCCGCAGCAACCGGTCCGCTTCCTGCGCGCGGCCGAGTTCCGCCGCCTGACGCGCCGAAATTACTAGCGAACGTATCCGTTGATCAGTGGCCGGCGCGGGTGCAAGCGCGGCTCCGCTCATGATGATGTCCAAAAAACTTACAGATGCAGGCTGGACAATAGCGGGCGGATATTGCGCGTGGATGCGACGGAGCATCACGTCGGCGTGAAAATCTTATCAATGTGTCGTGAACGGTAATCGCGGACACGGTGCGGATAAATTTCGTGCGAATTCCCATGTGGGATTCACATATGCAAAAATTGCACGGGGGACATTCGCCGCCGGTGAAGCTTGAAAGCAGTGCTACTGGCTCGCCCAGATGATGCGGTGAACAAAAACGATATCGGGCAAAGGGAAAGTTCTGTCTTCATGAGCCGGGTTCAGCGATTTGAGTTCGATCCGCTGTGCTGTCATGCGCGCCAGCAGCTTCGCCATCACTTCCCCTTCATACGTTTTGACTATGACGCGGTCGCCGCGGCGTGGCGTGGTCGTTGGAGAAACAACGACACGGTCGCCGTCGCGATAAATCGGCAGCATGGAGTCACCGGTCACCTCAAGTGCATAGGCGTGCTCGTCGGCGAGTTCCGGAAAAGCGATCTCTTCCCATCCGCTGCCGATGGGAAATCCTGCGTCGTCGAAAAAGCCGCGGCTCCCGGCCTGGGCTATCCCGATCAGTGGGATCATCCGTGAGCGCGTGGCGCCGCCTTCGACGAGACTGACAAACTCGTTGAGCGAGGCGCCGGTCGCGGACAGGACCTTCGAGACGCTCTCCGTCGACGGCCAGCGCAGCTTTCCGTTGGCGCCACCGCGCTTGCTCTTGTTAAAAGTCGTCGGATCGAGGCCCGCGAGTTTGGCGAGGCCCGAAGGGGAGAGATCGTTGCGTGCTGCAAGCGCGTCGATCGCGCTCCAAATTTGTTTGTGGGTCAGCATGGCGTATAAGAAAGTGATCCAGAGGAAGGTCAATATTCCTACTTTAAAGGCGTTTTTGCCGATGGGTCCACAGGAATTTTCATGATCGATTTTGCTGCTCGCGCACTGGCTGTTCTGCCCGCGGAAGCCGCGCACCGGACAACGGTCCGCCTGACGAGGCTAGCCGGGCCTTTTCTGGCGGGGGCCAAAGCGGACGATGCCAGGTTGAAGGTCCGGCTTCTCGGGCTCGAATTCCCAAACCCTGTCGGGCTGGCTGCAGGCTTCGATAAGAATGCCGAGGTCCCGCACGCCATGGGCAAGCTGGGCTTCGGTTTTGTTGAGTGCGGCACAGTCACGCCGCAGCCCCAGCCGGGCAATCCCAAACCGCGCCTGTTCCGCCTCCGGGAAGACGGCGCGGTCGTCAATCGCATGGGCTTCAACAATGACGGCATGGAGCTGGCTGCGAGCAGGCTGGCTGGCCGCGCGCGGAGCGGCATCGTCGGCATCAACATCGGCGCCAACAAGGATTCCGCGGACCGCATCGCCGATTACGCGGAGGGCTTCCAGCGCCTTGCGCCGCTTGCCGACTACGTGACGGTGAATGTGTCTTCGCCCAACACGCCGGGTCTGCGCGGATTGCAGAACCGCGAAGAATTGCATCGCCTGCTGCAGGTTCTCATCGGCTTTCGCGCAGAACAGACACAGAAAAAGCCGTTGCTGTTGAAGATCGCGCCCGATCTTGACGAGCACGCGCTGGACGATATTGCCGCGGTCGTCGCGGACGCTGGCATCGAAGGCATCATCGTATCGAATACGACGATCGACCGCCCATCGTCGTTGCGCAGTCCGCATGCGCGCGAGAGTGGGGGGCTTTCCGGCAAACCGCTGTTCGAGCCGTCGACGCGTATCCTGAAACAAATGCGCCAGCGCGTCGGCACGCGCCTTCCGCTCATCGGCGTGGGCGGGATCGCAAGCGGCGCCGATGCGTATGAGAAAATCCGTGCCGGTGCGAGCCTCGTGCAGCTTTACACCGCACTCGCTTATCAGGGCCCCGGACTGGTCACGCGCATCAAGCGTGAATTGCTCGACCTTCTTGTGCGCGATGGCTTTGCGGACGTTTCCGCGGCGGTTGGCGCGGACGTCTAGCCCAGCAGGAAATGGCCCCGAAAACTTGCGACGGGCTTGGCAGCATCTTCCTGCCACATCTCCGCCCGTGCGGCGACGACGCGCCGTCCCTGACGGACGATGAAGCCTCGCGCGTGACTGGTGAGCGCACGCGCGCTGCGCAGATAATCGATTGTGATGTCGACCGGCCTCGGCACCGTTGCGGCCCCCGTTTCCCAAATCGTTTGTACGAGGGCCGCGGTCTCCAGCAGCGAACCGACAACACCGCCATGGAGCGCCGGCAAAACGGGATTGCCGATCAATTTCGGATCGAACGGCATGTCGAGGATCAACGCGCCGTCTTCGATGCGCGCGAAGAGGCCAAGCCAGGCGCAATAAGGCACCGCCGCCAAGAGCGCGTTCGGATCGGCGCCTTGTTCCCCGGCGCGCGCGAGAAGTTCCATCAGCGCTTCTCCATCTGCGCGAGTGCATCGAGAGGCGTGAGCATGAAGGTGGCGGTCGCGATCGCGACAGGATCGTCGCGCGTCGCCTGGAAGGCATGGCCACGCGTGAAGGCGACCTCGTGCGCGATCTTCAGGCACTCCGACTCGATAATGAGGTCGGTCTCCGGTTGCGCCGGCTTCATGTAGTCGATGCGCAGGTCGAGCGTGGCAATCATCGCGGGCATCCTGAGCGCCGACCCGACCGCCATACCGCAGGCTTGATCCAGCAGCGCGGTCAGCACGCCGCCATGGATCACACCGGTATCGGGATTGCCGACAAGGAAGGGCTGGAACGGCAGGCGGATGCGGCCGCGACCCTCGGCGTAACCCTCGAGAATGCCTCCAAGTGCCCGTAGGAACGCAGTATCGCCCATGCCTTTGCGCATCGCCGTTCGCCAGAATTCCGCCGGTTCGCTCATATCCCGGTCTTAAGGCTCGCATCGGGGAAGTCAAAGTTGACGACTCGTCATGGATCGCTAGAGTCCGCCGCCCAAGGGGAGATGCCGATGGAAGCCGCGCTTGTGAGACCTGCCGCGCCGCGTGCCCCTGGGGGCAAACGCGAGCAGACCAAGGTGCAGAACCGCCAGATCATCCTGGAGGCGGCCCGGGGCGTCTTTGCCGAGATGGGATATGGCGCCACGACCGTGCGCGACATCATCCGCGCCACGCCTTTGGCGTCGGGCACGTTCTACAACTACTTCAAGTCCAAGGAAGAGATTTACCAGGCGATTCGCGACGAGGCCGCGCTCGCCATCCGCCCGCAGCTCCGCGAAGAGCGCCAGAAGGCCGCGACCGTGGAGGAGTTCATCTCGGCCACCTTCCGCACCTATTTCGAGGTGGTGACGCGTGACGAGGTGAACTTCCGCACCATCCGGCACAGCGCTGACGCCATGCGCATGCGCATGGATACGCCCGAAGTCATCGCCGGCTTTGAGGAGCTCCGCGAGGATATCGAGCAGGGCATCGCCCGCGGAGTCTTTCCGCCGATCGATGCGGATTATCTGATGGCGTCGATCGTGGGCGTGGCGTTCGAGATTACCGAGCGCATCCTGCGCCGCGAGAACCGCGATGCCAGGGCTGCAGCCGATTTCGCCACCGCGCTGTTCCTGGGCGGCATTCGCGCGCTGCCGCATATCGGCGAGGGCACGCCCGCCAGTGACACGGCATGAAGGCGCTTCTCTGTCGCGCCAACGCGGACGATATCGGCACGGCAGGGATCGAAGACGTGACCTTGCCCGATCCGGGGGCGCAGGAGGTGCGCATCCGCGTACGCGCGGCGGCCGTGAACTTCCCTGACATCCTGATGATCCAGGGCAAGTATCAGCACAAGCCGGAGCTTCCGTTCATTGTCGGCGGCGAACGGGCAGGCGATGTGATCGCAGTCGGTTCGGGCGTGACAAGGTTTGGGATTGGCGACCGCGTTGTCGGCGGCGCGCTGTCGGGCGGCTTTGCCGAAGAGGCACAGGGACCGGAGAGTTCGTATCGTCCCATTCCGGGCGGCGCCGATTATGCAACGGCTGCTTCGTTCACCACGGCCTATCTCACCGCTTATGTCTCACTGGTCCGCCGTGGCGAGATGCAGAAGGGCGAGACGCTTTTGGTCCACGGTGCGGCAGGTGGTGTGGGATTGGCCGCGGTCGATCTCGGAAGATTGCTGGGTGCGACTGTCATCGCCACCGCATCGACCGACGACAAGCGCGCGTTCCTCAAGGACTACGGTGCCGATCACGTGCTCCCGTCGTCGGGATTTCGGGAGGCGGTCAAAGAGCTGACCGGTGGCCGTGGCGCGGATGTGATCTACGATCCTGTGGGTGGCGATGTCTTCGATGAGAGTGTGCGCTGCGTCGCATTCGGCGGCCGCATCCTGATTGTGGGCTTCACCTCAGGCCGCATCCCGACCGTCAGCGTGAACATGCCGCTGATCAAAGGCTTCTCGGTTGTCGGCGTGCGCGCCGGCGAATACGGCCGCAAATATCCCGAAAAGGGCCGCGAGAACATCGCGGCCATCGATCGTTTGTTGGCTGAGGGAAATATCCGCCCGCACATTCACGCTCGCCTTCCGCTCGATCAAGCGGTGGAGGCGATAAAAATGCTGACGACCCGTGAGGTCATAGGCAAGGTCGTGGTGGAACCATGACTGGAGACTTGCCGATTAGTGCATTCCACCACTCAACCTGTGCTAGCCTCTGAAACGAGGTGGGGGGCAATGCCATGCGAAATTTGGCGTTATCAAGTTTGATCGGAGTTTTCCTTGCGAGTGCAAGCTGTCTTGCGGCCGAGGAGCGGCAGCCGTGGATTCACGCACAGAGCGTCCTCACGGCGGCGATGAAAGATATCGACAGCGGTGGCGGGATCCGTGGAATTGAAAGCGATATTCCCGATCTCGAAAAGGAATTGGCAAACGCGCTTCCAGAGTTGTCACCGATCCCCGTAAACGCCGATGATGCCATCATACTCACAGATGGCATCGCGCAGACGTTGATGATCGCCGCTGTCGCAAAGGATCAAAAATTCAAGAAGGTGTCTGCGGTGCCAGACCCATACCCCGGTATCGGCCTCTATCTGGGCAGCTACTACAACGAGGTAGGAAGGCCACAAGACGCGCTCCGGGTTCTAAATGCGGGCATCGTCGTGAGCGACGCAAACGGACTAGGCTTGGGTAAGCACGACCCTGTGCTGATCAGCGAAAAGGGCGCGGCGCAAGAGGCGTTAAGGCAATTTGACGATGCGATTGCGACCTATACCGCCGGTGTCAAGCTTGCGAGCAACGACGATAGTGACCGAGCGCGCATGTTCAGGGGGATCGGATATTCTTTGACGGAGCTCGGCCGGCTCGACGATGCGGAGCGCGCGTATCGCAAGTCGTTGACGTGTGAACCCGGCAATGCCCACGCCGAAAACGAGTTGAAATACATCGCGCAGTTGCGCGCAGGAAAGCCCGCCACGTCCGGAGCGCTTGAAACCGTTCTTCCGAAGCCGGAAACCCAAGTTCCTCCGGGCTCCTGTCCAAAGGAATGGTAGGCCGCGGAATTCAAGCATGCAGGCTATCCAGCGCGTTCAGGATCGTGACCGTCATCGCAGCCGTTCCGACCTTGGTCATGCCGGGCTGCATGATGTCCGCGGTGCGGTAGCCTTCGGCCAGCACACGATCTACCGCGCGTTCGAGGAGTTGCGCATCCTCGATCCGGCCGAAGGAATAGCGCAGGCACATCGCGAAAGAGAGGATGCCGGCGATGGGGTTGGCGAGGCCTTTGCCCGCGATGTCCGGCGCCGAGCCGTGGATCGGTTCGTAAAGCGCGGCCTGTTTGCCTGAAGGCTGCTTCCCGCCCAACGACGCCGACGGCAGCATGCCGATGGAGCCGGTGAGCTGCGCGGCTTCGTCCGAAAGCACATCGCCGAAGAGATTATCGGTGACGATCACGTCGTATTGCTTGGGATTGCGCACCAGCTGCATCGCGCAATTATCGGCCAGCACGTGGGTGAGTTCGATATGCGGAAATTCCTGTTTGTGGACTCGCGACACGACCTCGCGCCACAGAACTCCCGTCACCATGACGTTCGACTTATCGGCAGATGCCACGCGCTTTGAGCGCAGTCCCGCCAGCTCGAACGCCACCCGTGCGATGCGCTCGATCTCATGGGTCGTGTAGACCTGCGTGTCGACGGCGCGCTTCTGGCCGTCGGGCAAGGTCGTGGTTTCCTTCGGTGCACCGAAATAGACGCCGCCGGTCAGCTCGCGCACGATCAGGATGTCGAGGCCGGATACGATCTCGGGCTTCAGTGAGCTGGCGTCCTTGAGCGCATCGAAACAGAGCGCCGGGCGCAGATTGGCAAAGAGTTCGAGGTCCTTCCTGAGCCGCAGCAATCCCTGTTCCGGCTTCTGATGGAACGGCAGCGAGTCCCATTGGGGGCCGCCAACGGCACCGAACAGCACCGCGTCCGCTGCCTTCGCCTTCGCAATCGTCTCATCGGGACCGGGTGTGCCGAAAGTCTCATAGGCGTTGCCGCCAACGGCCGCGGTTTCGGTTTGGAAGGCGAAATTGCGGTTCTTCGCAAACCAGCCGAGCACGCGCTGCGTTTCCTCGATCACCTCGGGGCCGATGCCGTCGCCGGGCAGGAGCAGGATGCTATAGGCTGTCATGGCTGTCTTTCGAGGGGCCGAAAATGAAGACTGCAAGCGCGATCTGTCTGATCGCCATGCTGCCATTCGCTGCTGTGCATGCCAAGGAGCCTACGCTCTACGACCGTGTGACGGCGCGTCTCAAGCACGATCGCGCGCTCGCAGCCCAGCTTGGTCATCCGGCGGGGGAGATGAAAAGCGTCGCCTGGATGATCGGCACATGGGACATCTTGACCAAGGTCGATGTCGAGCCCGGCCGCGCGCCGGAGAAAGGCCGGAGCGTCGTCACGCCACTGTTCGGCGGCGTCTGGCTCGAAATCCGCGACACCTATCCGCAAGGAAACCAGGACGTCTCCTATCTGGGGTTCAGTCCCGTGACGAAGCGCTGGACCAGCGTGACCGTCGATGGCACCGGCAACGCCGTCTCGAGTACGGCGACGCAGTGGGCCGGCGATCGGATCGCCTTCACCGGCGATGTTGTCGTGATCGGTGAAAAAGCGACGCTGCGTCAGACAATTACGCGCCGGGGCGAACGTGCCTATACGGTCACTAACGAGGAACACATGCCGAGCGGGGCGTGGCGCCTGCTCGATACCTATCGCTACACCAAACGCTAGAGCCAGGGCGTCTGCGCTTTGCGGCGCGCTTCGAAGTCCGAGATCTTGGTATCGTGGCGCAGCGAGAGGGCAACATCGTCCCAGCCGTTCAGCAGGCATTGCTTGCGAACCGGATCAATATCGAATTTCACGCAGCCGCCATCCGGCCCGCGGATTTCCTGCTTCTCGAGATCGACGGAAATGATCGCGTTGGCGCCGCGGCCGGCATCGTCCATCAGCTTGTCGATGTCTTCCTGTGGCAGCCGGATCGGCAGGATGCCGTTCTTGAAACAGTTGTTGTAGAAGATATCGGCGAAGCTCGGCGCGATCACGCAGCGGATGCCGAAATCGAGCAACGCCCATGGCGCATGCTCGCGCGAAGAACCGCAGCCGAAATTGGCGCCGGTCACAAGAATCTGCGCATTCTTGTAGGCAGGCTTGTTGAGCATGAAATCCGGATTCTCGCTTCCGTCCGGATGCGAGCGCATTTCGTGAAACAGCGCCTTGCCGAGCCCCGTACGTTTGACGGTCTTCAGAAACTGCTTGGGGATGATCATGTCGGTATCGACGTTGATCATGTCGAGGGGGGCCGCGACGCCGCGGAGCTGCCGGAACGGTTCCATGGCTTCGACGTTAGCGGTGGTACCCAATTGTCTCAAGTTAGAACTGTTCAAAACATGGGGCATCGCTGTTACGGTCGCTGCTCCAAATTGTCACGCCAATTATCACGGAGGTCCCATGTCGAGTGAAGTCCTGCACGTTCCGCGCGAGCGCCTGTCCAAGCAGACGCTGATGCTGCATTACGCGATCGTTTCGCTGATGGAAGAGCTGGAAGCGGTCGACTGGTACCGCCAGCGTGCCGACGACACCGACGATACCGAACTCAAATCCGTCCTTCTCCACAACGCGAACGAGGAGATCGAGCATGCCTGCATGGTGCTCGAATGGATCCGCCGCAACGAACCGCGCTTCGACAAGGAACTGAAAGAATATCTCTTCACCACGGCGCCGATCGTGCAGGTGGAAAAGATCGCGGAAGGCAAGGACAAGGATTAAGCCAAACCCTCAAGCGGCACGGTGTCGTGGAAGCGGGTGAGATCGACCACCCGCCGCCCCTTCGGCGTCAGGTACAGTACGTCCACGAAGCGGTGGCCGCGGACGAGGTCGTCGGGGCCGTAGGAATAGCGGGCATAGATGGTCTCGGCCATCGTGGCATCCGCTCCCGAAAGAAGGGCGATCAGCTCGATCTGCCGGTCGATCATGTCCTGTTCGGTCACGCCGAAAAGCGGGCTCGTCTCGTCGATGACGTGCATGATCGTCCACGACAGCGCAAAGAGCGAGGTGCGCGCGCGCACCAGTTTCAGCTCCTGGAAGCGCCGCATTACGAGCCCTTCGCAGCTCTGGTGCTGGCAGGCAAGCGTGACTGTGATAGAGGCGTCGAGGATCTGATTGCCGCGCTGATTGGCGGTGCGGAACATCAGGGTTGGCACGCCGTCATACGGCGCGATCACGGCAACCTTCGAGAACACGATGCGCGAAAAGGGGCGCGAGAAGCGCGCGAAGATCATGCCGGTGAAAAGCGCGAGCACGACGTAGCCCACGAAGGCCTCGACGATCACGAGTGTGTTCACCCAGGTCGATTTCGGCGCCATCACGCTGTAGTTGATCGAGCCGATGGTTTGGGCGCTGAAGACGAAAGCGTCCCAGAAATTTCCACGCCGCGCATGCGCAATGCCGCCGGGATCGGTCAGATAGGCCAATGCGAACACGGCGTTGACCGCCACGAACGCGGCGCCAAGGCCGAGAAAGAACACCGACCACGGCACGCTGAGCACGGCATGATAGAAATCCGTGAAGCGGCTCGTATCCTGCCCCTTGATGATCGCGACACGCTTGCGCGTGGGAAGCGCGCCCGGCCTAAACGCGGGCGCTGTCGAGAGGGGGACGTTCTTGTCGTTCATGCCCGATTGTCTATCCAGCGCTGCGCTTTGGAAAGGGCTGTGCGGCTGGTCCGCTTCGCGGGCCGCGACGGCGGCGCGGTGACTTCTAGAACGATGCCGTTGGGGTCTTCGAAATAGAGCGAACGCTGCGACCCGTGCGTTTCTTCCCAGAATTCGATCTGCGCCTTTGTGAGCTTCTTGCGCCAGCTTTCCAGCCGCGGGATCGAACTTTCCGAAAATGCGAGATGGCGCACATCGCGCGCGAAGCCATCGGCCGGTGGGCGCTCGGCCCCGCGCAGGTTCACAAGGACGATCTCACGACCGTCGCCCGCCGCGAAGAACATCATCAGCCAGGGATATCCACCCCAATCCGCGCCGCTGTAGGTGTCGACCAGCGCAAATCCCATCACGTCGCGATAGAACGCAAGGTTCACCTTTGCATCCCACACCGGAAACACGATGTGATCGGTCTTGAGCAATCAATATCCCCGCGCCTTCAGATAGACCGTCCATTTGGCGCGGTGTTCGCGCCCCAGCTCGTGAAGGTAATCCCAGGTAAAAAGGCCGGTATCATGTCCATCGTCAAACCGGATGCGGACGGCATAATTGCCGACCGGCTCCAGAGCCGCGATTGTAATGCTTTCCTTTCCGGTGACGATCTGCTTCTGGCTGGGGCCATGGCCCTGGACCTCGGCACTCGGCGATTCGACACGGAGGTACTCTGCGGAAAGCGCATAGCGTTCGCCGCTATCGAACGCGACGGTCAGCGTCTTCTTCGCCGGATCGAGGCGAAGTTCGGTCGGCCAGGGACGGGTGGCAGGCGCCGTCACTTGGCGTCGCGTTCGGCGTCGCTCAGTTCGCGCGCTTCGCCGGGCAGCATGATCGGGATGCCGTCGCGGATGGGATATGCAAGGCCGGCACTCCGGCTCACCAATTCCTGCCGCTCCCGGTCGTAGACGAGGACGCCCTTGGTCACCGGGCAGACCAATATCTCGAGCAGTTTGGAATCAGGTTCCATGATAGCCCCTAGTTTACCGACACCGGCCCTGCCGGCGCGATTCCCGATATCTCGAGCAGCGCTACGAGGATCGCGACCCGCTCTTCCCACCCGCGCGCTTCCAGAAGCGCCTGCTTCTCGGTCGGCTCGAACGGACAGAGCATGGACAGCGCGTTTACCAGCGTTTCGGCCGGCGCGCTCATCACGCTTTGCCAATCAGCCTTCATGTCCCGGCGCGACAGATAGAGTTTGAGTGCGGTCAACAGACGGTCGCGCGGAAATTCGGCGTCCTCCGCGATGGCCAGATCGCCGGCGAACCGCGTGAAATCCGCGCGCAGCTGCCGAAAAGCCGTGTCAGCCACAAGCTCCTCGACCCAGCGGAAACGGCACACGCCCGTGAGCGTGATCAGGTAGCGCCCGTCATCGGTCTCGCGATAGGCGGAGATGCGGCCGGCGCATCCAACCGAAGACAGCTCGGGCTTCAGGGTCTTCTCTTCGTGTTCGGTGGGCTGGATCATCCCGATCAGCCGCGAGCCCGCGAGCGCTGCATCCACCATCGCCAGATAGCGCGGCTCGAAAACGTTGAGCGGCAATTGTCCGCGCGGCAGGAGCACGACGCCCGTCAGCGGAAACACCGGCAGCGTCGCCGGCAGGTCGTCGATGTTGTGATAGCGCCCTGTCATGAGAACAGGATCGAGGAGAGCTTGCGCCGGGCAGCGATCGTGCGCTCGTCGGTCGGGCCCATCGCCTCGAACAGCGTGACCAGATGTTTGCGCGCAGCCTCGTCGTTCCATTTGCGGTCGCGGCGAACGATCTCGAGCAGCTCGTTCAGCGCCCCTTCGCGGTCTCCGCCGCCGTCGAGCGCCAGCGCAAGGTCATAGCGCGCCTGATGGTCGGCCGGATTGGACGCGAGCTTCTCCCGCAGCGGAGCCGTGTCGGGCGCATTCGCCGCCTGTTCGCGCAGCTTCATCTCGGCTTCGACGGCGCGGATCGCCTCATCACCGGCCCCATCGGGACGCACGAGCTGCAACGTCGTCTTCGCGCGCTCCAGATCGCCGCTCTTCAGATAGCAGCGCGCCAATCCCGCCACGGCCTTGGGATGGCCGGGTTCGTCCTGCAGCACATGCGCATAGGCTTGCGCGGCCATGCCCATATCGCCGGCGTTGAACGCTTCTTCGGCGGCCGCAAGCACTTCCTCTGCGTGATCATGGCCGCCGTGGCCTCCGGTCAGCTGCTGTACGAAAGTGCGAATCTGGCTTTCCGGAATCGCACCCATGAAACCGTCCACCGGTTGGCCATCCCGGAAGGCATAAACCGTGGGTATGGACTGGATGCGCAGTTGCTGTGCGATCTCCGGGTTCTCGTCGATGTTGACCTTGACGAGACGTACCGCGCCATTGGCCTCGTTCACGGCTTTCTCGAGCGCGGGACCCAGTTGCTTGCACGGCCCACACCATGGCGCCCAGAAATCGACGATCACGGGCACGGTACGGCTGGCGTCGAGCACGTCTGCCGCGAAGGTTTCGATGGAGCTGTCTTTTATATAGGGCCCTGACGCGCTTCCTTCACCGGAAGTGCTTGCCGGTTTTGCCGACGCTAGGGGCCGCCCACTTGGGCCGATCAATGCCATTTCAGTTCTTTCCAATTATCCGCGCCAATTGTCCGGGGCCGAAACATGGGCACTCACAACGCCAAAGAAAAGGCCCGCGTTCCGGTCCGTCCAGCCTACTATAACGCGGCAGCAGGCGGGTGGTATGCACCAAGCCTGCTCTCCAGCCCGGAGCGGACCGAGGGCCATTCGCCGGCCAGAATCGAGAAATAGACCGAATCGCGGAAATAACCTTGCGGCATCCACATGTGGCCCCGCAAAATGCCTTCTTCCTTAGCGCCGAGCTTGAGGAGTGCCGCCCGGGAACGGGCGTTCCGCGCATCCGTCTTGAACTCGACACGATTGTAATGTGCGGCGAAGGCATTCTCGAGCAGCAGATATTTCGCTTCCGGATTCACCGGACCGCCACGGGCATCTGCCGTGTACCACGTGAACCCGATCTCCACGCGTGCGTCCGCCGGTACGATATTAAGATACGAGCTTGAGCCGACGATGGCGTTGTCGGCGAGGCGGCGGACCACGAAGGTGATGAGGCTGCCTTTGGCGTTCTCCGCGACCATCGATGGCAGGCGTGCGGCGAAACCCTTGTCCGGATCGACAGGAATGTAGGTCCACGTCTCTGGATCGGCGGCGGCACGCAGGAGATCTTCGTGGTGGTGCTCTTCCAGCGGTTCGAGCGCGATGAAGCGGCCGGTGAGCGTGCGTGGTCCGAGCGACGTGACCGGCATCATGTAGCCTCGGGGAGTGTGACGATCTGGGGCACGTGTCCGCACGCCGCGATGAATTTCAGAAGATCGGCGGCGGTGACCGCGATCGTGCGGTCGTTGCGGAGCGGATGGAAATTGAGCGGCTCGAGCTCGAGCATCGCCTTGTCCAGCACCACGCGAACCTTGTGTTCGGGATCGTTGATCAGCGCGAACGGCGTGACCGATCCCGGCGGAACGCCAAGCGTGGCGATCAGCAGGTCTCCCGATCCGAACGAAAAGCGCGGCGCGCCGATTTGCTTCGACAATCCGTTCAGATCGAGACGGAAATCGTCGCGCAGCACGACCAGCCAAAACCCGCCCTTCTTGTCCTTGAGGAAGAGATTCTTGGTGTGCCCGCCCGGCTGGACAGCGTTGACGATGGCCGCTTCCTCGACCGTGAACACTGGCACGTGATCATAGGTCTTCCACACGATGCCGAGTTCGCGAAGGCGCTCGTAAAGCGTTTGCTCGCGGGCTTCGGGAGAGGGGAGATCGGTCACGAGTTGGACGCTACGGCACCAGCCGCTTGATCCACTCGGGCAGCGCGAACGATGCCGCATGGATCGCTGGGTTGTAGTAGTCGGTCTTGAGCTTCACTTTCTTATAAGCCGATGCCGCTCGCTTGATCCCCGCCGGCGTGCCGAGCTTGCCGCCTTTGGCCGCCCATGAGAGCGCCATGAAGCCGCCGATATAAGTGGGAACGACCGTCAGATAGAGTCCGGACTGCGGGAAGAAGCTTGCCAGCTCGTTCAGCGCTTCGGTGATCTCCCAAGGCTGGTAGAACGGCACGCCGGTCTGGAAGGTAGCAAAGCCGCCGCGCTTGAGCGCGCCTTTCACCCGGTCATAGAAGGTGTCGCCGAACAGCGCCTTGCCTGGCCCCACCGGATCTGGGCGGTCGGCGATGATGAGGTCGAAGCGGCCCTTGGACTCTTTGCGGCCGAGATATTCAAACGCGTCGGCGATCTCGATCTTGAGGCGCTTGTCCTTGAATGCCTTGGCGTTGATCTCCGGGAACAGCTTCTTGCAGAGTTCCACCACGCGGCCGTCGATATCGACGAGCACCACTTCCTTGACGCCTTTGTGCTTGAGCGCTTCGTCGGCGATGGAGAGGTCACCGCCGCCCACGATCATCACACGCTCGACCTTGCCGTGCTCCAGCATCGGCAAATGTGTCAGCATTTCGGCATAGGCGCTTTCGTCGCGCGTCGTGATCTGGACGATGTCGTCGAGCGTCATGACACGCCCGTTAGACACCGTGTCGAAGATCTTGATGTGCTGATACCGGCTCTTTTCGTCGGCGAGCGGCTTGCCTTTCAGCTCCATGCTCTGCGCGTAACCCTTGTGCAAACGCTCCTGAACGATGCTCGGCATGGAAGACTCCTGTTTGCGGCGATATGGCGGCGCTCGGAAAAAAGCGCGCTCGTATAGGGCGTGTACGGAGTGCTGTCTACCTTCGTCACGCGCGAGAGATTTGTGACAGTGCGCGTGGCGAACGCGCGACGCGTCGAAGAAAAAATTTCCGCTGAGCCCAGAAAATTCTTGCGTAGGGGGGGAACGTCCCTATATTCGGCCCGTTCCCACGGGGACAAAGCGGCGTGACGGCCTTCCGTCTACGCCGCTTTCTTCTTAAGGCGCGTCCGGAAGTCCGTAAGGCCAAGGCGCAGGTGTCAACTCTTAACTGGGTAGGTGCCCGAAATGGCTAAACTCGCACTTGTTGCGGCGACCAAAGAAGCAAAGACGCCTCGCGTCCGTCCTTCTGCGAAGTCCGTAAAGCTTGCTCCCACGCCCGCCAATGAGCAGGAGCACAAAGATCACTTTATCACTCGCAATGGGCTGACCTTTGCGGGCTCTCACCTGATCATCGATCTGTGGGAAGCCGAAGGGCTGGACGATCGCGATCGCATCGAGCAGGCGCTCATCGACGCGGTGAAAGCGGCTGGCGCAACGCTGTTGCACATCCATCTGCACACCTTCTCCGACGGTGGCGGTGTCTCCGGCGTGGCGGTGCTGGCGGAGAGCCACATCAGCGTCCACACTTGGCCGGAAAAGGGCTACGCGGCGTTCGACGTGTTCATGTGCGGCGATGCGGAACCCAGAAACGCGCTTGGCGTCTTCAAGGCGGCGTTCAACCCGGGCCGGATCGTCGTCGGCGAGCACAAGCGCGGCGTCCTCTAAGACACCGAAATTAACCAACGCACACGGAAGCGGCGCGAAAACGCCGCTTTCGCGCGTGTTTTCTGACGCTGTCGCATGATTGTCCGTTAACATCGACCGGCTGCGTCAGACCGCGTTCCCGCGGTGATCGGCGCGGAACGGGCGGGCTTCTGTGCGATACGACGTGGCGATCATCGGTGCAGGCACCAATGGCCTGGCGGCGGCAGCGACGCTTGCGCGCGCGGGCCTCAGCGTTGCCGTGTTCGAACGTGCAGAGCGCGTTGGCGGACGTTGCGCGACGCGCGAATTTCATCCCGGTTTCCGCGCCTCGCCGTTCTGCGACGAGATCGCGCCGATCACAGCGATGATCTTCCGCGCGCTCGACCTGGCGCGGCACGGCGCGATCTTCATGCCTGCAGGAGGCCAGTTCGAAGCCGATCTGGCTGGCGACCGCTTCCAAGCAGAGATCTGCAAGCGGATCGCTGCGCATTCCGCGTATGTGCTGAAGATCGCGAAGCAGCCGAGGACGCGTGATTGGATCGGGCGCCTAGTCGCCTCCGCTCCGTGGCACAAAGAACCATGGTCGGGCCGCTCCTTAAGCGATGTGCTCGAGGAGGCACTTCCGGACGAGAACAGCCGTGCGCGCGCCCTCGCCGCCACGCTCGAGGGACGCGCCGCCGGTCCCCATCGCGGAGGCTCCGCACTCCATCTTCTCGCGCCGCGCACGGGGTCCGGCATGACGATGGGCGGTTTGGAGACATTTGCGGGGGCGCTTCACGCTTCGGCCCATGCAGCCGGTGCGGCGTTCTCGCTTGGTCTGGAGGTCTCCGATGTCCAACTTGCGAAACGGCGAGCGACCGGCCTCCGGCTCGCCGACGGTACCGAGATCGAAGCCCGCGCCGTCATCTCCACGCTCGATCTGAAGCGGACGTTCCTTGCGCTGTTCGCCTGGAAGGAGCTTTCCGAAGCCGTCGCGCGCCGCACGTCAGTTTTTCGCCACGCGGCGGCAACTGCGCGCCTGCTCCTGGCGCTCGATGCGCCGCCCGACTTGCCGGAAGGGCCCGTCAGCGTGTCATCGTGTTCTGCCGCGCAAGCTTACGCGGCATGGCGCATTGGCACAGTGCCCGATCCTCTCCCGATGACGCTAAGATGGGTTTCGGCGGCCGATCCGCGCCTCGCACCGGTCGGCAAAGCTGTTCTGACGGTAACGCTGGGCGCCATACCGTATCAACTCTTCGACGGCGCCTGGACCAACGAGAAACGCATCGCCTTGCGCGAGCGTGCCCTCGCGCAGATCGAGACCGTAGTGCCCGGCTTGTCGGCGCAGGTGCTCGCCGCCGAACTGATCGTGCCGCCTGACATCGAAGAGGCACTTGGCGTTACCCAAGGCGATCTCGACGGCGGCGAGATCGCGCCGGACCAGATGTTTGCCCAGCGCGGCTTCGCGCAATGCGATGCGGCTCGCACGCCGATCGACGGGCTGTACCTCGGTGGACGTTCCGCACCGGCGGGTCCACTCGGCAGTTGCATGGCCGGTGTTGTAGCTGCCCATGCAGTAATGTCCGATCTCGCCGGAGGGTACCTCCGATGAGGGGTTCTGCGGACGCCATCGTGATCGGCGGAGGCGTCGGCGGCCTCGTCGCTTCCCTTTATCTCCGCCGCGCGGGACGAAGCGTTCTTTTGCTCGAGGCGGACACGCCCGGCGGCGTCTGCCGCGCCATTCCATCGACGGCGGGTCTGAATGTGACCGGGGGTGCAACCACGCTCTTTGCCATGGATCCGCGCATGATCGACGAACTCGATCTGCTGAACCGCGGGCTCACCTTCGCCATTCGCGACATGCCGTTGGCGATCCCGTGGCCCAACGGCAAGATGCTTCTTCTCGGCCGCGATCCTGACCAGGCCGCGCAGGCGATTGCGGCGTATTCGGCTACGGACGCACAAAACTACAAACGGTATCGCCGAGAACTGTTCGCCTTGGCGCGGGCGCTCCGGCCTTGGTGGTGGGAAGACGCGCCGGGACCCGTCGCACCACGAAACGCGCGTGCTCTGCTGGAACGGCTCGAAGCCACGAGCGCAGCGGCGTATCTGAACGGGTGGTTCGAGTCCGATGCGTTGAAGGCGGCGCTCGCCTTCGATGCGGTGGCGCCTTATGAACCGGGTTCGGCATTGGCGCTGGTATGGCGCGCCGCGCAGGAGATGTGCGGGCTACAGGGCGCGCTCGCGATTCCAAAAGGTGGACCAGCAGCCTTTGCCAGCATCCTCATTGCCCTCGCCAAAGCATCTGGTGTGGAAATCCGGACCGGCGCGCAGGCCACGCGCTTGATCCTGGATGGCGCTGAGGTTCAGGGCGTCGAACTCAAATCTGGTGAGAAAGTGTTGTCGCGTTGTGTGCTTTCGAGTCTCTCCCGCCGGGCGACGCTGCTCGATCTCGCGCCGACGGCAAGCGCCGGATTTGCCGAGACACAGCGTCTCACGCGCTCCGCCCCCCACACCGGCGAGGCGCATATCACGCTTGTTCTGGATGCAGCGTCGGATCTGGATGGCATGCCTGCCAATGCGCGTGCCCTGATCGCAGAGCGTCTCGATGGCTGGCTCGATATCGATGCGTCCACTCGCCTAGGGCTGCTTCCGGATGAACTGATGATGGAAGTTGTGGTTCCGACAGCGATAGAGCCTGAATTCGCGCGCGCCGGACAGCATGTGCTCAGCATCACCGTTCGTGGATTACCGGCTGCACCCGAGGAAGGGCGGGCTGCGCTTTCCAAGCGATTGGCCGAACGTGGGGTAAGCGCCTTGGAGTGTCGCATGAAAAATCTGCGTGCTCACATCACGGGTATTCATTTTGATCTTCCGGACGCAAGCACGCGCGACAGTGAGTTCTCCGTGAGCCGCATCCTTTCGCCGTATCGTGCCAGAATCGCTACGCCGCTGAACGGCCTCTTTCTTTGTGGCTCGGCCGCGGAACCGATGGACGCGGTCTCCGGTCGTGCCGGGCGCCTGGCGGCGGGAATGGCACAAAGATGGCTTTCGCCGGAGGTATCGCCGTGACGGACGTTCTGGCGACACCGTTTCACGCCCGCGCCTCCGCGGCCAACCGCTTCAACCGCTGGAAACTGCGGAACGGCTGGACGCTGGCGGCGGACTACGGAAGCGTGCAGGACGAAGCCATCGCGGCGCGGCTCAATTGCGCGGCCGCCGATATCTCGTGGCGCTGGCGCATCGCGATCGAAGGCCGCCGCGCGGAAGAATTCCTGTCGCGCCTTGTGACGCGCGATCCGGCGAGACTCGCACCGGGCACCGCGTTCAAGGCGTTGTGGCTCAACGATCATGGCGGCGTGCGTGGCGCGGGCGTGATCGCACGCTATGGCCGGGAATCCTTCCGGCTCATTTCGACGGCTGCTGATCTCTGCTGGATTGCACAGGCCGCCGCTCTGTTCGACGTGCCGGTTCGTGACATCGGCCCGGAAGAAGGAGGCCTCGCCATTGCCGGGCCTTATGCTCGCCGCGTGGTGGAAGCAGCCGGGCTCGATCCCGCGTTGGAGCCATCGAACTTCCGGAAGATATTCTGGCGCGGGCTGGACGTGACCCTCTCGCGCTTCGGCGAACATGGCGGATACGAGCTTTGGTGCAAAGCGGACGATGCATCGATCGTCTGGGATCGCATCGCGAAGGCGGGGGCGGAATATGCACTGAGGCCTGCCGGGCTGGACGCGATGGCTATTCTCGATCTGGAAGCCGGCGTCCCGCGCCCCGAACGCGACTATGAACCCGCGCGCGATGGCTTTGGAGCGGAGCCATCTCCGTTCGATCTGGGCTTGGAATCGCTCATTGATGACCTCCACAAGCTCTTCAATGGCAGAGCGGCGTTGCGAGGCATCCGGAAGACAAAGGCGCGCGTCGGTCTCGAATTCGACGGCGAAACACCGATGCCGCATATGCCGCTTCTCAAGGGCACCGGACCGGTCGGCCGGACATGGAGTTCGCTTTATTCGCCTTCACTCCGGGGCGCGATTGCGCTGGCACAGGTGAATCTCGACGCGGCGGCGCTGGGCACAGAGCTTGTCTGTGGAGGCCAAATCGCGCGCGTGTGTGCATTGCCATTTCTGCCGGTTCCCGATTCTATCGGAGAATGAAACACGCCGGATCGGACGCGCTCGACGGGCTCGAACCGCTGCTCGCACAAATCCGCCGGCGGGCGGCGCTGAAGGAAAAATCGCGCGGCACGTTCTATCGCGGCAGCCGCGCCTTCCTGCACTTCCATGAGCACGGCGAAGAGTTCTTTGCCGACATGCGCCTGAGTGAGGATTTCGAACGGTTTCCCGCAACCAGCGCTTCGGAGCGCCGGACGCTTCTTGCGCGCATCGATGCGGCGCTGGGCGACGGATCGGGCCGACGGCCACGTTAAACCTTAGAGAGCCTTCCCCGGGGCGGATTGCGCGCGTGCGTCTGGCATGGTTGGAACCGGCATAAATGATCGATCCGGATACCGACCTCGTTGCCAGGGCCGGGCAGGGCGACCGCGCGGCGGCGCAGGCCCTGATGGCGCGGCATCTGCCCAAGCTGCTCACGCTGGCGCGGCGCATGCTGGGCGACCCGGCAGAAGCCGAAGACGCCGTTCAGGAGACGTTCCTCAAGCTCTGGACCCACGCCGCGCGCTGGCAGCCGGGCAAGGCCAAGTTCGAGACGTGGCTGTACCGGGTCACCATGAACAAGTGCTACGACCGCCTGAGACGGCGCAGCACAGCAAAGCTGGACGAGGCAGCGGAGGTTGCCGATCCCGCCCTGCCGGCCGACAGGGTCCTGGAGAACGCGGGGGTGGCAGCGGAGATCGAAAAGGCGCTGGCAGACCTCCCGGAACGGCAGCGCGCCGCAATTCTTCTGTGCCATCATCAGGAGTGCGGCAATATCGAAGCGGCGGAGATTCTTGGTATCAGCGTTGAAGCATTGGAATCCCTGCTGGCGCGCGGGCGCCGGACGTTACGAGCCCGGCTTGGGCACCTGAAAGACGAGTAGGAGAGTGGGGGCGATGGAAGAACGGAATTACCCAAACGGCGACACAGACGCGCTCTGGCTCGCCCGGATGTTTCAGGAGTTGCCACCGGTTCCGGTGGCGCCGGCTCTGCAGGCGCGTGTCCTGGCCTCCTTCGATGCGGTCGCGGAACGCCGCCGTGCCGGGTTCAGGGGCTTTCTGCGGCGGCTGGGTGAAACGGTCTGGCCAGGCGCACCGGTGTGGCAGCCCGCAGCCGTGCTCGCGGCGTCGCTTGCGATCGGCATTACGGCCGGAACGTTCCTGCCGGTGGAACAAGCGCTTGCCGATGGCGTGGAACAACCCGGCGCCGTCGCGCTCGACGCGCTCCCCAATTTCGATCTCGGGGAGAATTCCTGACGATGTCCGAAGCGCCGGTCAGGCAGAAGCCCAGCTTGCTGCTCATCCTGTCGCTGTGCCTGAACGTGGCGCTTCTCGGCGTCGTGGGTGTGATGGTGTGGCGCTCGAACGAACAGGAGCTTGAGCCGCGGGCGCCGAGGGCCGGTCTCAGCGCGCAGATGTTGATGCGGCTAGTTCCGGCGGAGAAAGTGAGGATCGAAGCGATCCTCGCCGAACATCGTCCGCGTCTGCGTGAGCTGCGCACCAATGCGATGCGCGCAAGGGTGGGATCCTTCCGTATTCTTACCGATCACAATTTCGATTCCACGGCCTTCGCCAAAGCGCTGGCCGAGGTCCAGACCGCCGACGCGGCGCTGGAGGCCGAGACGATGACGATTACCGCCGAGAGTGTCGCGGCGCTTACGCCCCAGGAGCGTACCCTGGTTGTGGGCAAGGTCCAGAAGCCCGATCGCGCCTCGCTGAAGCGTTTTTTCCGGGGACACTAAAGACCGGCGCGTATTTCCGTCCAGGCGCTGACGATCTCTTCCTTGTTCTTCAGCCGCTGCTGGAAGATGCCGTGCTTCAGGATCGTTTCGGCATCGCGCGAAACCCCGAGGTTCTGAAACGTGGCGTTGGGAATTTTCGACAGCGTGGACACGTTCGCCGGTTCGTCGCCGATCTTCAGGAGCGTGTAGTCCGCGCCTTCGTCGCCGATCATGGAATCGATCAGCGCGGTGGCCTTGATCTCGTCCGACGGGTTCTTGTGCATCACCAGCCCGCACACATAGGTGAAGATGCCGCTCGGCGGATTCATGAACGCGACCGGTTTGCCCTCGCGATGCAGTGCCGAATAGACGATGCGCCACGTCATCGCCGCCACGATCTCGCCCGATGCCAGCGCCTGCACGAGCGTGGTGTCGTCGCTGGTGATGATGCGCGTCTGCTTGACGAGTTCGCGCAGCTTGTCCTGCACCTTCTCCCATTGCGCGGGTGTCATGTGATAGGCGTCGATGCCGATCATGCGCGCGATGAAGGGCACGGTGTCGTCGACGCCGTCGAGCACCGCGATGCGGCCTTTATATTTAGGATCGAAGAGGATTTGCCAGCTTGGCTTCTTGGCGTATTCCGGTGCGAGATCGGTGCGGAACGTGACCGACGTGTTGCCCCAATAATGCGGGACGAACCACACTTTGTTGGGGCCTGCGCCGATGCCCGGCAGCGCGCGCAGGGTTGGCGAGATCTTGTTCCAGTTCTTGAGTTTGGTCGTGTCTATGGGCTGCAGCAGTCCGGCTTCGCGCCAGCGCGGATATTCGTAGTAGCAGGGGCCCATCACATCGGGTTTGAAGCCCGCGCGCATCTTGGCGAAGGCCTCGTCTTCGTCGGCGAAGATCGTGATGTTCGGGGTTTCGCGATAGGTCTTCTTATATTCGCCGAGGAAAGGAGGATCCATGTAATCCTCCCACTGAAAGAGCGAGACCGAACCGCTCGCGCGTGAGGGATCGGGTATCAGCACGATTGTGGCGAATGCCGCGATCATTGCGCTTAAACTGAGCGCCCGTAAGAACATCGAAATCCGCCCCGATCCTGCCGAAACAAACGGTATCCGGCCCAATGGCTTCGCGCAATCTTGGGCAATGGGGGTGGGCTTTTTCGTTTACCGGCGCCAGCCTATGATCGCGGGATCATGAACAAGCCGATTCCCAAACCCAATTTTGCGCGCCCCGCTTTCGTGGAGGCCGCGAAGAATCGTCTGGATGCGCTGTTGAAGCAGAATCCGGACATCGAATTCGTCGACGCAATCCTTGCCGATATCTGCGGCACGTTGCGCGGCAAACGCTTGCCCGTGGGCGGCACAAGCCATCTTTTCGAATCGGGAATGCAGATCCCGCTTTCGATCTATCTGATGGATGCGAGCGGAGAGATGGTCAATCCGTTCGGGCAAGGGATCGGGGACGGCGATCCCGACGGCTCGGCGTGGCCCATTCCGGAGACAATCTCGCGCGTGTGGGGCGAAGGGCCGAAGCGCGCACAGATGCTCATGACGCTGCGAGACCAGACCGGCACGCCACATGCCGCAGAGCCGCGCGCTGCGCTGGAACGCGTTCTCGAGCGCTTCGCGGAATTGAAGCTCAGGCCCGTGGCAGCCTTGGAACTCGAATTCTATCTCATCGACAGGGAGCGCGGCGAAGGCGGCGCGCCGCTTCCGCCGTGCGATCCATCAACCGGCAAGCGCGAGAAGACCAACTCCGTCTACGGGATCGAGGATCTCGATCGTTACCGGGGATTTCTGACCGCGCTCACCGATGCCGCAAAAGTGCAGGGCGTTCCGGTGAGTGCGACGAGTTCCGAATACGCGCCGGGACAGTTCGAAGCCAATCTGCGGCATCAGAGCGATGCGATCCTGGCTGCCGACCACGCGGTATACCTGAAGCAGATCATCAAGAACGCGGCAGCCGCGAGCGGCTTCGACGCGACTTTCATGGCCAAGCCTTATCCTGACCGCGCGGGCACGGGCTTGCACGTTCATGTCAGCGTGCTCGATGAAAGCGGCCACAACATCTTCGACGATGGTTCGGCCGAGGGATCGGAAAAGCTCCGTCACGCCATCGGTGGCATGCAGGCGCTGATGCCGGCGTCGATGGCGCTGTTCGCGCCGTCGCTCAATTCCTATCGCCGGTTCCAGCCCGATATGTTCGCGCCGGTCAACCGCCGCTGGGGCGTGAACAACCGCTCGGCCGGGCTGCGCATCCCGATGAGCCCAGGTGTTGCCCGCCGCGTCGAGCATCGCGTCGCGGGCGCGGATGCCAATCCGTACTTCACGCTGGCGGGCGTGTTGGCGGGCCTCCATCATGGATTGACGAACAAGATCGATCCCGGCCCCGCTGCGATCGGCAACGTCTCGCGCGAGCCTGATCTGGCACTGCCATTCTCGCTCGATGCCGCCCTGGAACGTCTGGAAGAAGAGCCCGCGCTCCGAACCTATCTCGGCGATGAAACGGTCAGGCTGTACGGCGAAACGAAACGGCTGGAAGCGCGCCGTTTCGCGAAGATCATCTCGGCCGCCGAATACGAATGGTATCTCTAGGCGCGCGCTAGGCGGAGTTCGGTCCGCGTTCCTTCATTGGGTGCGGATGCAAGCTTCAACGCGCCGCCCATCCGCCGCGCCAGCGCCATCGCAATGGCGAGACCGAGCCCCGTTCCCGTGCGCGCACGCTCGCGGTCGAAGCGGCGGAAGGCATTGCCCGCGCTCGCGGCCTCGTGTGGATGGAAGCCGGGTCCGCTGTCCAGAACGCTCACCGTTGCCGCGCCCTCCTCGACGCCGATCTCGACGCGCACACGACCACCCTCCGGCGTAAACGTAAGCGCGTTGGAGAGGAGATTGGCTAGTATCCGCCGGACGCCGAGCGGATCGGCGCGTACGAAAGCCGGCTCCGAGGGCACAACGTCCAGCCGGATGCGCCGCGAGAAAGCACGGCCGACGTGATCGTCGACGCAGGCATTCGCAAGTTCTGTGAGATCGAAATCGCACAAAGTGACCGGATAGCGTCCCGCCTCCAGATTGGCGAATTCGAGGATGTCGCCGATCTTGCCGTGCAGACCGCGTCCCGCACTCGCGATGTCGCGCGCATATTCGACATATTTGGTGTTGCCGACCGCGCCGAACATGCCGCGTTCGATGATCTCCGAAAAGCCGATGATCGCGTTCAATGGCGTGCGCAGTTCGTGGCTCATATGGGCGATGAATTCGGCCTTTGAGCGCTGTGCTTCGGATGCGTCGCGTTCGGCCTGTGCCAGCCGGATCAGGAGGCGCGCATCGGCGGGGTCGATGGCACGCAGCTCCCGCACGGCCTCTGCCGCCCGGGTGCGGCGCTCGAACTCGCGCACGAACAGCGCCGCGAGCCACGCGCCCACAAAGGCCGGTCCCAGGATGACAAAGAGGTAAAGCGGCAATGAGCCGTACCACGCGCTCAGCGCTCCAGCATCGTCCGGGACGATGGACACGACGGCCGGCCAGTTCTTCACGCCTGCGTTGACTGCACTCCCCGCGACGGGGAGGCCGAGCAGCGACATGCCGCCCGCGGTCGTCACGGATGCGCCTTCCGTCAAAGACGCCGGCGCCAGCGCATGCGTATCGAAGGTGATCGCGATCTTTCGCGCGCCGTCTTTGAAAATCATCGTCGCCAGACCGGCGTCGGCGATCAGGACTGGCGCGTTGCCCGCAGCGGAAAGCAGATCCTTCGACACATGGATGAAAGCCGTGGTGCCGGTGAGTGTGGCCGTGAGGCTTCCGTAATTCGAGAACACCGCGATGTTGCGCACGGCGTCGGGCGTCGTGATCTCGCTGCCATCGGCGAAAGCGCGGCCGAGATTGGCCATCCGGTCCAGCGCCGCGCCTGTAACAGACGCGATGTCGCGTGCGTGCCGGGCCTCGAAAAAGCTCGCCTGGTTGAGCGCATGCACGCGGTCAAGCCGCATCTGCAGGGCCGCGGCAGCGGCGAAGCTCCCGCAAATCAGGATCAGCGAAATCACGACCGTCGTGCGGATGTTGCGCGAGGCAAGCTTCGCCGACTGGACCAAGACGCCATTGGCGGCTTCCAGCGGCCAGTAGGCAGCGATACCCAGAGCCATGCCCCCGTACGCCAAGTGATTCGCCCAATTGATTATGCGAATTGGCGAATCGCTGTCATTAACGATTTTCGCCGGGCGGCGTTAATAATTCAGCCGAGCATCTTGGTCGCGACCTCGAACAGGTTGGCCGAGATGCCCGAAAGCTTGAGCGTCGTTTCAAGTTCGCCGCGCATCAGCGCCTGACGCCGGTCGTCGTAACGCCGCCATGCTTCAAACGCCGCCGACATGCGGGAGGCGACCTGCGGGTTGATGCCGTCCAACGCGCGGATCGTCTCGCCCACCAGCGCGTAGCCCTGGCCGTCGCCGGCATGGAAACGCAGGTGGTTTCCAGCAAAGGCTCCAACCAGCGCACGCACCCGGTTGGGGTTCTTCATGTCGAAGGCGGGGTGTTTCATCAGCGCGCGCACGCGGTTGACGGTGCCGGGCAGCGGCGAGCTGGCCTGCAGGCTCATCCATTTGTCGAGCACCAGCGGGTCGGTCGCGAATCGATCGTGGAAATGCGCAAACGCTGCGTCCCGTCTTGGTGATTCCATTCGTGTCAGTGCCGCCAGACCCGCGATCATGTCGGTCATGTTGGTTGCGGCGCGGTAATGGGCGTCGGCGAGCGCTGCCGCGTTCTCGTCATCCGCGGCCGAAAGGTAGCGCAGCAGGACGTTGCGAAGCGCGCGGCGTCCGGCGGAAGCCGCGTCTGGCGCGAACGTGCTCTTGCTGTCGAGCTTTCGATACAGCGCTTCGATGTGCGCACCGTGTGTAGTAGCGATGGCACGGATCAATGCTGTGCGAGCGGCATGGATCGCATCGGGATCGGGCGGCGTCATGGCGAGCGCGAGTTCGCTTTCCAGCGGCGGCATCAGCATCTGGGCCGTAAAGGCGATATCTTCTTCGGCGCGCGCGAGAACCTCGCCGAGGGCGTCGATGTAGACCGCGTCGGGCGCCGCGGTGCTGCCCGCGGCCATCTGCTTCAGGATGTCCGTGGCAAGCGACTGGCCGGCTTCCCAGCGGTTGAACGCGTCGCTGTCGCGGCCCATGAGTGCGGCCATGGCCTTGCGATCCGAAGGCACCTTGAACACCGCCGGCGCCGAGAAGCCGCGTCCGACCGACAACATCGGTTCTTCTGCGACATCGACAAAGACGAAGCGCTGTTCCGGCGCCGTGATCTCGAGAACGCGTTCTTCAGGGCCGCGTGCGTTCTCGCCATCGAGCGTCAGCGCCTGCGCCCCGTTCCCGTTGATAAAACCGAGGCGCACTGGAATGTGCATCGGCTTCTTTTCGGGCTGGCCGGGCGTCGGACCCAAAGATTGTTTGAGCGTTAGCGCATAAGTCTTCTTGCCCGCATCGTATTCGCCGCTGGCTTCGATGCGCGGCGTGCCGGACTGCGCGTACCATAGCCGGAACTGTTTGAGGTCGCGCCCGCAGGCGTCCTCGAAACACTTCACCCAGTCTTCGACGGTGGCGGCCTGGCCGTCGTGGCGTTCGAAATAGAGATCGGTCGCTTTGCGGTAACCCTCATCACCGACAAGGGTCTTCAGCATCCGGATGACTTCGGAGCCTTTCTCGTAGACGGTCGCGGTGTAGAAATTGTCGATGGTGATGTAGCTCTGCGGCTGCACGGGATGGGCGAGGGGGCCGGCGTCCTCGACGAACTGGCGCATGCGTAGCGCCTTCACGTCCTGGATACGGCACACCGCGGCCGAGCGCATGTCGGCGGAGAAGCTCTGGTCGCGGAAAACGGTGAGCCCTTCCTTGAGCGAGAGCTGGAACCAGTCGCGGCAGGTGATGCGGTCGCCCGTCCAGTTGTGGAAATACTCATGCGCGACCACGCTTTCGATGCGTGCGTAATCATCGTCGGTTGCGGTTTCCGGTGAAGCCAACAGCAGCTTGTCGTTGAAGATGTTGAGGCCCTTGTTCTCCATGGCGCCGAAATTGAACGCGCTGACCGCCACGATCATGAAGATGTCGAGATCGTATTCGCGGCCGTATTTCTCCTCATCCCAGCGCATCGCGCGCTTGAGCGAGTCCATGGCGTAGGTCACTTTCGGCTCGTTGCCGTGCTCGACATAGATGCGCAGATCGACGGGTTTGCCGGAGCCGCGGACATAGCTGTCCTTGAGAACGCCGAGATCGCCCGCGACCAGGGCGAACAGATAGCAGGGCTTCGGAAATGGATCGTTCCACACAGCGAAGTGGCGGCCATTGGAAAGATCGCCGCTGTCGATGAGATTGCCGTTGGAAAGCAGCACCGGGTATTCGCGCTTCGACGCTTCGATGCGCGTGGTGTAGACGGCAAGAACGTCGGGCCGGTCGAGGAAATAGGTGATGCGTCTGAAGCCTTCCGCTTCGCACTGGGTGCAGAAGATGCCCTTCGAAACGTAAAGCCCCTCAAGCGCCGTGTTGTTGGAGGGAGAAATCTCGGTGACCACCTCTAGCGTGAACTGCTTGGGCAGGGTTTCGATCGTCAGCGTTTCGGCGTCCACGCGATAGTCCCCGGCCGCCAGCTTCCGTCCGTCCACCGAAACCGAAACGAGTTGCACGTGCTCGCCGTTCAGGATGAGGGGTTCGGCCGCGCCTGTGCGCGCCAGTTTCATGACCGAGGTCACCCGTGTCGCGGCCGGATCGAGCACGAAGGTGAGCGAAACCTCCGAAATCCGGTAGGCGGGCGGGCGGTAGTCCTTGAGCGCGATGGTGCGCGGTTCTTCGGTGCGCATGAGGGTCCCTGAAGCGTGAGCGGTGGGTGGTATAGCGGGATGCAGCCTTACCGGAAAGCGCGGAACCGCGCGAAAAGCCGCTTCGATTAACCGGTTGTTCACCAAATTTCGTGGCGTGTAGCGAAATCCTAACGCGACATCCTCATAACATCATCCATGCGCATTTTATCGATCGCGTTAGGGATGTTCGTGATTGCCGGGGTCCTCCTCGGCGGATGCGGCATGGCATCTGCCTCGGATGGACTGCGCCAGAGCGAGGGCGAGCAGCAGGCCGCGAACGAGACCGTCGTGGTCCAGGCGCCGCCGATGAGCGACTACAAGCTGGGGCCGGGCGACAAGGTACATGTCACGGTTTACGATGAGACAGACCTTTCCGGCGATTTCCAGGTCGACAGTCTGGGTTATGTCCGTTTGCCACTGATAGGGCAGATCAAGGCGTCCGGCAGTTCGCCGTACCAGCTCGAAGGCGCGGTCAGCGATGCGCTGCAGGACGGCTACCTCAAGAATCCCCGCGTCGCCATCGAGGTCTCCACCTATCGGCCTTTTTATATACTCGGTCAGGTCAACAAGCCCGGCCAGTATGCCTATGTCAGCAATATGAGCGCGCTCGATGCCGTGGCGCTTGCCGGCGGCTACACCGATCATGCGGTTGAATCCTCGCTCTATGTTCGCCATGAGAATGAAACCAAGGAACAAAAGGTCGCGGCCGACGAGACGGTGAAAATCCGGCCCGGTGACGTCGTTCGCGTGGATCAGACGGCGTTCTGGTCGGTGGCCTCGGTGCTGGTGCCGCTCGGCGCGGCGGTTTCTCCGGTCGCATCGGCCGTCTATCTGCTCCGGCCGTAGTTTCTTTCAAAACCGGTCAAGCTGTCTTAAGGAGGGGCCATGAGCGCCCCCAATTCCATCGTCAAAATCGGCAAGGTCGAGATCGGCAACGCCCTGCCGCTCGCCATCATTGCCGGTCCATGCCAGCTCGAAAGCCGTTCGCATGCGCTTGAGATGGCGTCGGCGCTGAAAGAGATCGCGGCGAAGGCCGGTGTCGGGCTGATCTACAAGACGAGCTTCGACAAGGCGAACCGCACCAGCACTGTCGGCAAGCGGGGCATCGGCTTGCATGCCGCGCTCCCGATCTTTGCCGAAATCCGCGAGAGTTTGGGCGTTCCGGTGCTGACCGATATCCACGAACGCGAGCAATGCGCCATCGTCGCGGCGTCGGTCGACGTTCTGCAGATCCCGGCGTTTCTTTGCCGCCAGACTGATCTTCTTGTCGCTGCTGCGCAGACGGGCAAGGTCGTGAATGTGAAAAAGGGGCAGTTCCTCGCGCCCTGGGACATGAAGAACGTGGTCTCGAAGATCACGGATTCCGGTAACGCGAACGTGCTTGTCACTGAGCGCGGCGCGAGCTTCGGCTACAACACGCTGGTCGTCGATATGACCGGGCTGCCGGAGATGGCCAAGTTCGGCGCACCCGTTGTGATGGACGCGACCCATGCCGTGCAGAAGCCCGGCGGGCAGGGGACATCATCGGGGGGCAATCGCGATATGGCGCCCTATATCGCACGCGCCGCCGTCGCCGTTGGGGTTGCGGCCGTGTTCATGGAAACGCACGAAGACCCGGACGAGGCGGGCAAGCGCGGAATCTCGGACGCACCCAACATGCTCTATCTCAACACCGTGCCCGCGCTGCTCGGCGAGTTGGTTGAGATCGACCGTATCGTCAAGCGGCGCTCCGCAGAGAAGCGCTAAATCGCCGGTGTCAGGCCGGCGAACGCCGGGCCTCGAGTTTGGCGAGGATGGTATTGCGCTGGGACGAAAACCATCGTTCCTCGTTCTTCTCATAAACATTCTCGAGGAATTCCGCGAACGCATTTCTGAGCTTAGCATCTTGCTCAGGGGTAAGCTCTTTGCGCGCCCGATGACGCTCAGCCCTGTTCTTCTGGGTGAATGCTCCGGCGAACGCGTGATGTTTGGCCTGATCGCGATTGCCGACGATGCCGAGACTGTCTTCGATGCGATCGATCGCTACATCCGTATCGAATGCGACGGTGTCGTAATCCAGCCGTAGTGTGTTGCGAAGCGCCGCCCATTTCCGGAACTTGATGATCTGTTCCGAAACACGCGGAATGGCGCTGTCGAGATCGCGGACATCCGAGAATTCTTTCTTTCCCGCGGCGCGGGATGAGACGCCGGCGTCGATGAGCGACAGGCAGATTTCGCGGGGATCGCGATAGGACGCGACGACGCGAAGCCGTCCCTGTTTTTTCATCTTCTCCAAATACGGAAACAGTGGATCGGCGAATCCGGCATGGGTCTTCACAGCGATCCACCGCTCGCCGACAGCCTCGATAAGCCGGTTCATCCGGCGGCGGTCCAGTGGCTGGATGTAATTGACGCCATGCCCCGGATTGACCACGTCATCGGACAGCCGCGGCTGGGCATGTCCCGCACTTTCGAGAATCCCCTTGATGAGTTCGAACGCGAGCGTGCTTCCGGATTTGGTGATCCCATAGCAGAGAATAAGCATTCAATTTTCCAAGTTGGACGCGGTGCTCCGCTGCATATCAAAAGGAGCCGCGACAGCCATCGGTGCCGGTGGCTGAGACAGATTCCATTGGCACCATACAGGCGGGATCGTCTTTAAGAAAGTTCCGCAGGCCGTGCAGTTTAAATCGGAGCAATGGCGGCTCGAGCGCTGCTATGACACAGGCGTTCAGAGCGGAGATGTCCCCAACCGGCGGCAGTGGGGGATTGATCCTGTTCTACGCCGGCCATCGTGCCGAAAGTGTCGCTTTGCTGGAGCGTCTCGAACAGACGCAGCCGCATTTTGCCTCGACGCATCGTTATCTGGCCCGTATCGACTTCGCACAGAATGACGACATGGGTTTCCTGCGCGAGCTATCGCGTCGGGGCATGCTGGCCATCTTATGCGCAATGCTGCGTGCGGCTGAACCGCTGTTACGCGATGGGCTGGGATCCGCTTATACGATCGCGACGATGCATGCAGAGCTTGGCGACGCGCACGGTGCAATCGGCTGGCTGCGGCAAAGCCTGTCACGCGGCGAGGCCGACATCACCGGCCTCGCCATCGAGCCCAGCTTTGAACGGCTGCGCGGCTTTCCGGAATTCCGCGCGCTGGTCCGTGCTGTCGGCGTTTCCGAACCGAGCTAGGCTGCGCTCAGCGCCATCCAGGTCTGGACGATACCGATGACCGAAAGGACCAGAAGAACGGCGGTCGCAATGATCGAGATGGTAAAGCCGAGCGAGCGCTTCGAAGGATCGGCCATATAGGCCAGCGCATAAATGATGCGCCCGACGATCCACACCAGACCGACCGCGCCGGTCAAAAGCGGCAGCGTGTTGAAAAACGCGTTGGCCAACCACAGCAGCGGCAGGAAGAGCACGAACTGCTCCATCGTGTTCATCTGCACGCGATAGGCGCGGTCGAACTCGGGATGGCCGGCCGTGGCCGGCGCCAGGATGTTGTGCTTGCCGCGCATTCCGGCGACGCGAAGGCCGGTCCAGAACACGACGAGGATGGCTAAGATCGATACTATCGCTGTGAAAAGCGTGGCAAGCGTCATGGCGTTTCCCCTTCAGAAGAAGGCTCCCGCACGAGACGTACGGGAGCCCAGTTCGGGGGAGTCTACAGGATTCGCCGGTCTGATGTTACTGCGGGCTGCCGTCCGACGGACCCGAGTTCGGATCCATGTAGCCCTGGCCGTGAGGGCCGCCCCGCTGAGTGGCCTGCTGATGGCGTGCTTCGTGCCTCGCCATCTTTTGCTCGATGCGGTTTTTCTTGGCATCGGGCAGCGCATTCCATTGCGCCTGCAGGTTCTGGCGCCACTGCGCCTTCTGCTGGTCGTTCATGATTTTGACCTGCTGCACCTGTTGCTTGCGATAGGCCTTCTTCTGGTCTTTCGACATGCCCTTGGTGGCTTGGTGCATCTGCATTTTGAACATCAAGAACTGTTCCTGATTGTCGAACAGAGCCTGCAGTCTGGCATGGCCGCTTCCGGCGCCGCCCGCGCCGGGCGGAACTGCGACTTGAGCTGCCGTCGGCGGCGCCGCGGTGGCAACGGCCGTGGAAAGGAAACCCGCCGCGAGGGCAGCGAGGAGAAAACGAGGGGATTTCATCGGGGTACTCCGTTTCATGGACTATTTAACGCCAATGCGGCCCCGCTCCGTCGCGCCTTGCCTGTGCGCCGCTTCGTGCCTAGAAGCAGGCGCAAACGGACATTTCCTGACGGGGCCCTTATACCATGACAGCCATCATCGACATAACCGCACGCGAAATCCTCGATAGCCGCGGCAATCCGACGGTCGAGGTCGATGTGCGGCTGGAAAACGGTTCCATGGGCCGTGCGGCGGTTCCTTCGGGCGCTTCGACGGGCGCGCATGAGGCGGTGGAACTTCGCGATGGCGGAAAGCGCTATGGCGGCAAGGGCGTCGAGAAAGCCGTTGCCGCCGTGAACGGCGAAATCTTCGATGCGTTGTGCGGCATGGAGGCGGAAGACCAGCCGCGTCTCGACAGGATCATGTGCGCGCTCGACGGTACGCCGAACAAGGCGCGGCTCGGCGCGAATGCGATCCTCGGCGTATCGCTGGCAATAGCGAAGGCCGCAGCCGAGAGCGCCGGCCTTCCGCTCTATCGCTATGTCGGCGGAGCCAACGCGACCGTGCTGCCGGTGCCGATGATGAACATCGTCAACGGCGGCGTGCATGCCGACAATCCTATCGACTTCCAGGAATTCATGATCATGCCGGTCGGTGCGGAGAGTTTCCGCGAAGGGCTGCGCATGGGCGCGGAAGTCTTCCATACCCTGAAGAAGCAGCTTCACGACGCCGGCCACAACACCAATGTCGGTGACGAGGGCGGCTTCGCACCGAACCTGAAGAGCGCGGACGAAGCACTGGGCTTCGTTATGAAGGCGATCGAGAAGGCTGGATACAAGCCTGGCGAAGATGTCTATCTCGCGCTCGATCCCGCTTCGACCGAGTTCTTCAAGAACGGAAAATATGTGCTTGAGGGAGAGGGCAAGACGCTCGATCCCGCGGGCATGGTGAAGGTCTACGAAGACCTCACGTCGCGCTATCCGATCATCTCCATCGAAGACGGGATGGCGGAAGACGATTGGGACGGCTGGATCGCGCTGACGAAATCCATCGGCAGCAAGGTGCAGCTGGTGGGTGACGACCTTTTCGTCACCAACACAAGGCGTCTGAAGGACGGCATCGCCCGCGGTGCCGCCAATGCGATCCTCATCAAGGTCAACCAGATCGGTTCGCTCACGGAGACGCTTGATGCCGTCGACACCGCCCATCGCAATGCTTATCGCGCGGTGATGTCCCATCGCTCTGGCGAAACGGAAGACTCGACAATTGCCGATCTCGCCGTGGCGACGAATTGCGGGCAGATTAAGACCGGCTCGCTGGCGCGCTCCGACCGTCTCGCGAAATACAATCAGCTTCTGCGCATCGAGGAGATGCTGGGCGATCAGGCGATCTACGCGGGGCGCTCTGTTCTCAAAGCTTGAACGGACGCGAGATGAAGCGAAGTACCTACGCCAAACTCCTAGGGCTCGCGGTTGTTGAGATCGTTCTGCTCTCCGTATTCCTGATGCCTATCCAGACGCACGCCGTGAAGCTGGATATGCCCGCAGGCGGGTCTTCGCCAGCCGTCGAAGCGGCGCTGGATTGGGTGCTGCTGGTTTCGATGATGGCTGTATTGATTGTCACCATTGCCGCTTTGGCGATCCCGGTCTGGCTGGCCGTCCGCATCATCCGCCGCGAACGTGCGACCACTAGGATTCCTGCCAATTTTTCGTGAGCCGAAAGTGCCAGTCTATTTGAATGGCGTGTTTTCGCGCAGCGAGGGCATTTTCCGATCCTCTGTGTGCACTTCAGATTTTGTGTGTGCTTTCGCATCCTCCTCAACATCGTGAGGCTTGAAATCGCATTCTCAGCATTTTTCGGGATACGCAAGCAATCGCGGCGCACTTTGGATCATGCGATGACGGTTTGATGAATGATGGACTTACGAAGCGCGATCGCGACGGAAATTGCGAATCTCTTAGTTGCCGGTGCGGAATAACGAGTGCACTGTTCTCGAATTCCTGGAGGACAGATGTGATGACAAACGACGCAATTTCATCCGCATCGCGCCGCGCCAGCGGCGTTGTGACGACCACGGACGGCGTGGAGATTTTCTACAAGGATTGGGGTGCGGATTCGGCGCAGCCGATCGTGTTCAGCCACGGGTGGCCTTTGTCGGGCGACGACTGGGACCCGCAGATGATGTTCTTCCTCGATCACGGCTACCGCGTCATCGCGCACGACCGCCGCGGACATGGACGCTCGACACAGACCGATACTGGCAACGACATGGACCATTACGTGGCCGATCTTGCCGCGTTGACCGGGCACCTCGATCTAAAGAATGCGATCCATGTCGGCCATTCGACCGGCGGCGGCGAGGTGGTGCACTATATCGCGCGCCATGAGGACCGCGTCGCCAAGGGCGCGATCATCAGCGCGGTACCGCCGTTGATGCTGAAGACGGACGCCAATCCCGAAGGGCTGCCCCGGGAAGCGTTCGATCCCTACCGTCAGCAGACCGCGTTCAACCGCGCGCAGTTCTATCTCGATGTGCCGGCCGGGCCGTTCTATGGCTTCAACCGCCCCGGCGTGAAGACGATTCCCGGCCTCGTCCAGAACTGGTGGCGGCAGGGTATGATGGGCGGCGTCAAGGCGCACACCGATTGCGTGAAGGCGTTCTCAGAAACCGACTTCACCGAAGATCTGAAGAAGATCACCGCAGGTTATTCGTCTCACCCGTCGTGCCATCGTTGGCCTTGCAGACCGGTTTGGCGGTCGATCCGTCGGCCAGATCAATGCGGACGGTCAGCTTCGTTCCGGCATTGAAGTTCGCCCGCGAGCCGTCGCCGATGACGTTGACCTCGGATTCCGTCCAGCCGTTCGCGAGGGAGACGACCGCTATCCTGTCCGGTCGTGGTAGGCTCGCGTTGCCATGGTCGTCACGTTTCCCAAATGGGAGGCTGCGACTCGTTCGCAGGACAGCCAAGCTCTTTAGGCGCGAATATCGCGAATATCGCGAATATGACGTCGCATTCATGTTGTGATATGCCGCTCTTATGACGAAAGAGCAGATCGAAAGCGTTCTCGAGAGGGTACGCCAATGGCCGAAGCCGCTTCAGGAAGAGGCGGTCGAGATGCTGCTCGCGATAGAGGCGATGGGCGACAAGCCTCTTATCCTCTCCGACAATGAACGGCGCGGCGTGGAGCGCGGCCTCGCGGATGCCCGCAATGGCCGTTTTGCTTCCGATGAAGACGTGACGGCTCTGTTCTCGCGCTATAAGTCGTGAGAGTTCGTTACACCGAGAACGCAACGGCTGAACTCGCCCGGATATTCGAATACATCGCCCGCGATAATCCCTCCGCCGCCGATGCTGTGGTCAGGCGCGTCGAAGAGGTCGCGATCCGATTGGCGATGTTCCCTGGCACCGGTCACGCGTGCGACACCGCCGGTGTTCTTGTCGCGCCGTTGGTACGCTTCCCGTATGCGATCTACTACAAGGTTGAGGGCGACGAGTTGCTGATCCTGCACGTGCATCATGGCGCGCGACGGCAGCCGCAATTTCATGAAGCGGAAGTTCCATTTGGGCGTTAGGCGAGCGCGCCGCGCATTCCTTAACGGGCGCGGTTGCGCCCTTAACGATTCTCTTCTTGACGCTGCGAATCGGTTGGTGATTCGTTCACTGGATGCGAATCAGGCGAAGTGTGACGCGTGCGTTCGGCGCAATGGTGCTCCCGGCACTGTCCTGCGCGGTCGTCTGCTACTTCGCCTATTACGCGATCTGGGGATCGCGTGGCGTGCTCGCGCTCGTCGATACGCAGGCCCAGCTCGGCGTACAGCAGGAAAAGCTTGCCGAGGTGCGCGGCCAGCGGCTCAAGCTTCAGCGCGACATCGATCACATGCGTCCCGGCCATGTCGATCTCGATCTGCTCGAACAGCTGTCTCGCGAGAAGCTGATGAATGCCGCCCCCAATCAGGTGGAAATCTCCCGGGTTCCGCAGCACTGAACACTGTTCGGAACCCGTCTCGCTGACAAACCGTCAATGCTTGCCAAAAGCCGGGCCGCTTGCCACAACCCTAGCCATGTCCTGCATTTTCACGGCCTTCAGGGGCAATAAATGAGCGACCCCGCTGGTTCAAAGGTTAACGGTGCCGATGGCGCGCCCGCGACGCCAAATTCCGTGGCGCTCAAGGATTTCTATTCCAGCATGCTGCTCATCCGGCGCTTCGAGGAGAAGGCTGGCCAGCTCTACGGCATGGGTCTGATCGGCGGTTTCTGCCACCTTTATATCGGACAGGAAGCTGTGGTCGTCGGCATGCACGCCGCATCCGGCCCCGGTGATCAGGTGATCACCGCCTATCGCGACCATGGACATATGCTCGCCTGCGGCATGGACCCCAAGGGCGTCATGGCCGAGCTCACCGGCCGCCATACCGGCTACTCCAAGGGCAAGGGCGGCTCGATGCACATGTTCTCCGCCGAGAAGAAATTCTATGGCGGCCACGGCATCGTTGGTGCCCAGATACCGCTCGGCACCGGGCTAGCCTTCGCAAACAAGTATCGCGGCAACGATGCCGTGACGCTCACCTATTTCGGCGACGGCGCGGCCAATCAGGGCCAGGTCTATGAGAGCTTCAACATGGCGGAGCTCTGGAAGCTTCCCGTGGTCTACATCATCGAGAACAACCAGTACGCCATGGGCACGAGCGTGGAGCGTTCGAGCGCGCAGGTGGATTTCTCCAAGCGCGGTTCCTCGTTCAACATCCCCGGCGAGTCCGTCGACGGCATGGATGTCGAGGCGGTGCATGCCGCCGGCCGCCACGCCATCGAATGGTGCCGGTCGGGCAAGGGGCCGATCATCCTGGAGATGAAGACCTATCGTTATCGTGGGCACTCGATGTCCGACCCCGCGAAGTACCGCACCCGCGAAGAAGTGCAGAGCGTGCGCGAGAAACGCGATCCCATCGAGCATCTGGGCGCCAAGATGACGTCGAGCGGCGTCGCGACCGAGGACGAGTTGAAGGCCGTCGACAAGGATATCCGCGGGATCGTCAATCACGCCGCCGAATTCGCGACCGAAAGCCCTGAGCCCGACGCGGCTGAGCTTTATACGGACGTGCTGGCATGACCCAGATTCTCATGCCCGCGCTTTCGCCCACGATGGAAGAGGGCAAGCTCGCCAAGTGGCTCGTCAAGGAAGGCGACGAGGTCAAATCCGGCGACATCCTGGCGGAGATCGAGACCGACAAGGCGACGATGGAATTCGAGGCGGTCGACGAAGGCCGTATCGGCAAGATTCTCGTGCCCGAAGGTACCGAGGGCGTGAAGGTCAACGAACCGATCGCCGAGCTCGTGGGTGACGGAGAGGCGGAATCTGTCGCGGCGACGCAGGCGAAGACCCCGCCGCGCGAAGAGACCAAAGCCGAGGCCGAAGCGGAAGTCCGCGAGGAAGAGAAGCGCGCAAAGCCTGCCGACAAGAAGGCGGACGATCCGGCGCGTGCCGAGGCCGCGCTCGCCGACATGGAGGTGCCTGAAGGCACCGAGATGGTCACCATGACGGTGCGCGAAGCGCTTCGCGATGCGATGGCGGAGGAGATGCGCCGCGACGACGCCGTGTTCCTGATGGGCGAAGAGGTCGCGCAGTACCAGGGCGCCTACAAGGTGAGCCAGGGGCTCCTCGAAGAATTCGGCGCGCGCCGCGTCATCGACACGCCGATCACTGAGCAGGGCTTCGCGGGCCTCGGCGTCGGTGCGGCGTTCGCGGGGCTACGCCCCATCGTCGAGTTCATGACCTTCAATTTCGCGATGCAGGCAATCGACCAGATCGTCAATTCGGCTGCCAAGACACGTTACATGTCGGGCGGCCAGATGCAGTCGCCGATCGTGTTCCGCGGCCCGAACGGCCCGGCGGCGCGCGTCGGCGCCCAGCACAGCCAGGATTATTCGTCGTGGTATGCGCATGTGCCCGGCATGAAGGTGATCGCGCCGTATTTCGCGGCCGACGCGAAGGGTCTGCTCAAAGCCGCGATCCGCGATCCGAACCCGGTGATCTTCCTTGAGAATGAGATCGTCTATGGCCGCTCGTTTCCGGTGCCGAAGATGGACGACTATGTCGTGCCGATCGGCAAGGCGCGCGTGGTTAGATCAGGCAAGAGCGTGACCATTGTGTCGTACTCGATCTGCGTCGGCATGATCGTCGAGGCAGCGGAGAAGCTCGCGGCCGAAGGCATCGATGCCGAGCTGATCGACTTGCGCACCCTGCGTCCGCTCGATACGGCGACTGTCATCGAATCCGTGAAGAAGACTAACCGGATCGTGACCGTGGAGCAGGGCTGGCCGGTGTGTTCCATCGGTTCGGAAATCTGTGCGGTCGTGACGAGCGAGGCGTTCGATTATCTGGACGCCCCGCCGACCAAGGTCACCGGCAAGGACGTGCCGATGCCCTATGCCGCGAACCTCGAAAAGCTCGCGCTGCCGCATGTGGAGGACATCGTCGCCGCCGCAAAGTCGGTCTGCTACCGGGGCTGACGATGGGGAAGAAAGAAAGCACGCCTAGGGAAGACGGAAGCTGGCACAAGGGTGGCTGTCACTGCGGTGCAGTGGCGTTCGAAGTGAACGCGCCGGATGAGGTGCTGCTGATCGACTGCAACTGCTCGATGTGCGCCAAGACCGGCTATCTGCATCTGATCGTGGCGAAGGACAAGTTCCGCCTGCTGCGCGGCAAGGATGCGATCACGACCTACACGTTCAACACCGGCGCCGCAAAGCACATGTTCTGCTCGGTGTGCGGAATCAAATCGTTCTACGTGCCGAGATCGCATCCCGAAGGCTACAGCGTGAATTTCCGCTGCCTCGATGCGGAAGAATTCAGCTCCATCATGACGACCGAATTCGACGGCCAGCATTGGGAGTTGCACTCGGGCGAACTTGCGCGGCTGGAGGAGAACTAGTGGCAACACAAATCCTCATGCCTGCGCTTTCGCCCACGATGGAAGAGGGCAAGCTCACGAAGTGGCTTGTCAAGGAAGGCGACGAGGTCAAATCCGGCGACATCCTGGCCGAGATCGAGACCGACAAGGCGACGATGGAGTTCGAAGCGGTCGACGAGGGGACGATCGGCAAGATCCTCGTGCTGGAAGGCACTGAGGGCGTGAAGGTCAACACACCCATCGCAACGCTGATCGGCGAGGGCGAGGATGCGAGCGCGCCCGTCGATATTTCCTCGGCGATGGCGTCGATCAAGGATGCGGTGAGCGCGGAAGCGAAAGGCTCGAAGCCGGCGCCCGCGCCCCCCCTCACCCCTGCCCTCTCCCCCAAAGGGGGAGAGGGAGTTTCTCCCAGTTCTACCCTCGCCCCCGCGGAGCGGGGGAGAGGGCAGGGTGAGGGTGTGTCGAAATCTGCTCCCAACGATGCAGAAAGAATCTTCGCTTCTCCTCTCGCGCGCAGGATCGCGCAGCAGAAGGGCATCGATATCGCAAGCCTGAGCGGCTCCGGTCCGCGCGGGCGCATTGTCAAATCCGACGTCGAAGGCGCAAAGCCCGGTGCACAGAAGCCTGCCGCAGCGGCCGCACCGCGCGCGGAAGCGGCGCCCGCAGCGGGCGCCGGCATCGTGGGTGTCACGCCGCTGCCCGATGCGCGCCTGTTCTTCAAGAAGGGGGACTACGAGGAAATCCCGCACGATGCGATGCGCAAATCGATCGCCAAGCGGCTCACGTCCTCGAAGACCCTCATCCCGCATTTCTATCTGACCGTCGATTGCCGGATCGACGGATTGCTGGCGGTGCGCGCCAAGCTCAACGAGGCCGCGACCCCAAAGTCCGGGGGGGCCGGCTACAAGCTCTCGGTCAACGATTTCGTCGTGAAGGCATCGGCGATGGCCTTGATGCGCGTGCCTGAAGTGAATGCGAGCTGGACCGACACCGCAATCCTGCGCCACAAGCACGCCGATGTCGGCGTCGCGGTCGCGCTCGATTTCGGCCTCATCACGCCCATCGTTTCCCGCGCTGAAGAGAAAGGCCTTGTCGCCATTTCGGGTGAGATCAAATCGCTCGCGGAACGCGCGCGCGCCAAGAAGCTCAAGCCGCAGGAATTCGAGGGTGGCGGGTTCGCGGTCTCCAACCTCGGCATGTTCGGCATCAAGCAGTTCACCGGTGTCATCAATCCGCCGCACGCCGCGATCCTGGCGGTGGGTGCCGGCGAGGAACGCGCCGTCGTCGTCGGCGGAAAGATCGAAGCCGCCACGATCATGACCGTCACGATGTCCTGCGACCACCGCGTGATCGACGGCGCCACCGGCGCCCGCTTCCTGCAGGCCTTCAAGCAATTCGTCGAAGAACCGGCGGCGATGCTGCTATAAAGCGGCCGGGATGAGCGATCTCGGGGCCATACTGGAGACGAGTGGGGCGGCGGCGGTCGAGATCGCGGCGTCGGCGCTCGCCGAGCGCGGCGAGAAGGTTCATCCCTGTCCCAATTGCGGCAAGCCGATGATCGGCCCCTATTGCGCGGTCTGCGGGCAGGAGCGCGACACCCATCGCCGCTCGATCCTGGGACTGATCAAGGTTCTCATCGAGGACATCGCGAGCTTCGACAGCCGCATCATGCGTACAGGCTGGGCGCTGCTTGCGCGTCCGGGCGAGCTGGCCAGTGCGTTCCGCGAAGGCCGCACGCAACGCTATCTCCCGGCATTGCGCCTTTATCTCTTCGTCTCGCTGATCTTCTTCGTGGTGCTGGGCGCGAGCAATCTCGCGCTCGTCCAGCTGGTCGTCGTCGCCACGCCGACGAAGATCACGTGGATCAACGGCACGCCCTATGTGCCAAACCCGGCCTACGACAAGGACGATCCCGACACGCAGTTCATGCCGAAGATGATGAAGATGGACAAGGCGAAGGCGCTGAGGCCGGGCGGCCATTATGAATATTCGACCAAGATGTATTTCTTCGCGCCGATCGGGACCTACCACACGCAACTCACAGCCGAAGCGCGTCAGCGTTTGCGCGACGCCAATGTCGATATCGATATCGGTGACAAGCCGAAGACCGACAAACCCCTAACACCGGAGCAGGCCAACAAGATCAAGGCCGTCAAGATGAAGGTGAAGGTCACGAAAAGCTGGATCGAGCAGCATCTGTTCGACGGGTTGCAGCGGCTTGTGAACGATCCTTCGGCACTCAACGGATCGCTCACGACCTGGCTTCCGCGCATCCTGTTCCTGCTGATGCCGCTTTATGCGCTCCTGCTCGCGCTGTTTTACATCCGGCAGCGCAAGAAATTTTTCTTCGTCGATCACCTGATCTTTTCGCTGACGATTCACACGTTCGGATTCGTGCTGCTGCTGGCAGCGGCGGGCGCGGCGCAAATCCTTCCCGGCCCGACGGTCGCGTGGGGCGCGCTGGTTATCGCCGGTCTCTATACGCTGATCGCGACGCGGAACTTTTATCATCAGAACTGGTTCTGGACCGTGGTAAAGTTCGCCAGTGTATCGTTCTTCTATACCTGCTTCTGTGCGCTGCCCGCGTTGGGGGCCGCCTTGATCCTGAGTTTCCTGAACGTTTGAGGTTTTCATGGCCGAGACATTCGACGTCATCGTGGTCGGCGGCGGACCGGGCGGGTATGTCTGCGCCATCCGAGCCGCGCAGCTTGGAATGAAGACGGCGGTGGTCGAGCGCGACAAGCTCGGCGGCATCTGTCTCAACTGGGGCTGCATCCCGACAAAGGCGCTGCTGCGCTCATCGGAAATCTGGCACCTGATGCACCGGCTGAACGAGTTCGGTTTCAGCGCCGACAATTTCAAGTTCGATATCGCAAAGATCGTCGAGCGTTCGCGCAAGGTTTCGCAGCAATTGTCGAATGGCGTCGGCTTCCTGATGAAGAAGCACAAGATCACCGTGATCGCGGGCGAAGCGAAGCTCGCGGGTGCCGGCAAGCTCGCCGTGACGAAGGACGGCAAGACCACCGACTACGCCGCCAAGAACATCGTGCTCGCCACCGGCGCGCGCGCCCGCACGCTGCCGGGGCTGGAGCCGGACGGAAGGCTGGTTTGGACCTACCGCGAGGCGATGGTGCCGCCATCCTTCCCAAAATCGCTGCTGGTTGTGGGCTCTGGCGCCATCGGCATTGAGTTCGCGAGCTTCTACCGAACCCTGGGCAGCGAGGTGACCGTGGTCGAGATTCTCGACCGCATTCTGCCGGTCGAGGACGAAGAGATCTCCCAGCTCGCGACCAAGGCCTTCACCAAGCAGGGCATGAAGATCAAAACCGCGACCGGCGTCGAGAAGCTGGAGAAGGGCGCGGACAACGTCACCGCGACACTTAAAGCCAAGGATGGAAAGGCCGAGACGATCACCGTGGACCGCGTCATCCTCGCCATGGGCATCGTCGGAAATGTCGAGAACAACGGCTATGAGCAGGCTGGGCTCAAGATCGAGAAGACGCATCTCGTCGTCGATCAGTGGGGCGCGACCGGCGTGCCGGGGATATGGGCCATCGGCGATCTCGTCGGCTCGCCCTGGCTGGCGCACAAGGCGATGCATGAGGGCGTGATCGTGGCGGAGAAGATCGCTGGCGTGAAAGGTGTGCATCCGCTCGATCCCTCGAAGGTGGCGGGCTGCACCTATTGCTGGCCGCAGGTCGCGTCCATCGGCATGACCGAAGCGAAAGCCAAGGCCAGCGGACGCAAGATCAAGGTCGGCCGGTTTCCGTTTATCGGGAACGGCAAGGCGATCGCACTGGGCGATTCCGAGGGTCTCGTCAAAACCGTGTTCGACGCCGATACCGGCGAGCTGCTCGGTGCGCACATGATCGGCGCGGAAGTGACCGAGCTGATCCACGGCTACGCTATCGCCCGGAGCGGGGAGCTGACCGAGGAGGATCTCGGTCACACGATCTTCCCCCATCCCACGCTGTCGGAAATGCTGCACGAAGCGGTGCTGGATGCCGACAAGAAGGCGCTGCACATCTAGGCCATGCAGCCACGGGATGATGACGAAAATTCGGGTGCGGGCCTGAGAACGGGGCTGTTGATCGCGGCTGTAGCGCTCGGCATTCCCCTGTTCGTGATGCTGATCCTGTACGCGTCCGGCGCGAAGCTCGCCATCGTTCACAACGACAGCGCGGAGACGGTGGAGATCGCGGCGGTCGTGCACAATGGCGCCGCCGTGGAGCGGACCTCGGTCAAGACGATCGACCCGCACCGGCTCGCCTGGATCGTGTTCACGCCGCGTCTGCAGGGCGGGCTGACCATCTTCTGCAAGGGCAGCACGATGTTCGCGACGAAGGCAATCAGCACGGTCTCGGAAGGAACGCCCGCCTACTCGAGCGCGACCTTTAAGACCTGCAATCTGCCGCCGCATTTCGACAAGCCGTCCTGAAGACAAACTCCCGCCACATCGGTAAGCTCAGGCGGTACTTCCAACGACCAAGAGCACCGTGAAAGCGAAGAACGAGCCAAAGGCTGATACGGACACGATCGCGCCGCCCAAACGGATCGACGGCAGGATCCGGGAGCTTGGCGATTGGCGTGGCGAGATGCTCGCGCGGGTTCGCGCGCTCATCCGCGAAGCCGATCCGGACGTCGTCGAGGAATGGAAATGGCGCGGGGTTCCGGTGTGGGAGCATGATGGCATCCTCTGCACCGGCGAGACCTACAAGGCGGTCGTGAAGCTGACCTTTGCCCATGGTGCCGCGCTCAAGGATCCCGCCGGCCTTTTCAACTCCAGTCTGGAAGGCAACGTCCGGCGCGCGATCGACATCCGCGAAGGTGAGAAGATCAACGAGAAGGCGCTGAAAGCGCTTGTCCGTGCTGCCGTCGAATTCAATCAGAGCAAAGCAAAGAAGAAAAAGACCGCGCGTTAAAGGCCGTTTTGCGCACGGCTGCCCTGACGCGCAGCCGCTTCGCGACGTTGGTGACGCCGTTGAAAAATCTAGCGCCTTGGCGGGTTGTCGGTGAGTTTGGCCTTCTGCGTCGGGTGATCCGCCATTGTGACGGCAGGGACCGTTCTCACTGCTGAGGAGCCACCGGCGTGCGTGTCCGCAACTCCCACGTCCAGCTTCACGACCGTGCTGGAATCGAAGGACAGTTCCTGCCAGTCCACCTGTATCTGGTTGGCGGTAAAGCTGACGCGGTTTTTGTCGAATCCGACCATGTTGGTCGCGGGGTCGACTTTGACGAATATTATCATGCCGGGCGACGTCAGATTTATCGCGACGCCGCTATGGATCGTGGGAGGTAGCGACAGATCCGATTTGCTCCACGTGCCACCGGAGCCGGAGGGAGAATAGTCGAACGTGATCGAATGCTTGTCCGTGAGGATGTTGAAATAGCCGGTGAAGGTGCCGCAAGTCGTCGCCGTGCCCTGAACATTGCATTGGCCCGGGCTTCCGAGGCCGTCGTATGCGCTGCCACGGACGTAATACTGCCAACCCAGTGTAGCGCCCACCCAGCCGCCTGCATCGGCCGCGCTGGCAGCGAGCACTGCGATTGCACCAACCGCGATAAAGGCGACCGCGACACGCATGCATGTACGCACCAGCATGTTTCCCTCCGCTACTCAGCGTCCGCAAATCACTTCACGGCGGGATTATCGCATATTTCCAGAAAAGATAGACGCGAATTCCGTATGCGGGAACGGCTCGCTATTCCAGCAGCCGTTCCACATCGTCGGTGAGGCCTGCGATGTCGTCGGTCGAGGTCGTGACCAGGCGTGCGCGGCCGGAGCGGTCGAAGAAGAACACCGAGTTGGAATGCATCACCTCGTAGGGATGGCCGGGCGATTCCTTCGTCACGCTATAGAGCACGCGATAGCGCCGGGTCAGTGCCGCCAATCCGTTGGGCGGACCGCTGAGCCCGTCGATCTGCTTGGCAAAGCCGCGCGCATAGGCGCCTAGAACCGGAAGCGTGTCACGGTCCGGATCGACGCTCACGAACAGCACGGCGACCTCATAGGCCCGCGTGTCGAGGCGCTTCAGCACCTCCGAAAGGTTGGCGAGCGTGGTGGGGCAGATGTCGGGGCAGTGCGTGTAACCGAAATAGAGGATGACCACGCGGCCGCGATAATTATCCGCCGTGACGACCTGGCCGTCATTGGCGCGGACCATATGGAACGCGAGCTTGGGCATTGCGCCGGTGATGTCTGTCGCGTGCCAGGGCTTGCCGCTGTCGTCGCAGGCCGCGAGCAGCAGGCAGAGCGTGAGCGCGGTTAGGCGGCTGAACGCGGCGGTCATGCCAACCGCATAGCATGGCCGCGCACCCGCGCGAAGCTGTGACCAAAAACCACTGGATGATGCAATCCCCTTGGGGCCATTGTCGCCGCCGATGACGCAAACCCAACGCGCCTGGTCCGCCTATGCCGCGCTGCTCGCGCTCGGCGGCGTCCTGTACGTCGTCTGCCGTCTCTTCCCCGCCGATCTGCCGTTCTGGATGCCATGGGAATTTTCCTGGCCTACGTTTCTAGTCACGGCCCTGTCGCTTGCCTGGTTCTTCCAGGGGCTGAAGCAGATTCCGTCAGATGAGCGTCCGGCGGCTTGGCGCATCGCATGCTTTCTGCTCGGCGTTGCGATGGACTACGCCGTTCTGCAGACCCATATCGACTTCTACGCCCAGCACATGTTCTTCGTGCACCGCTGGGCGCATTTCGTGCTGCATCATCTGGGCGCGTTCCTGATCGCATTCGGCACGGCTGGTCCTGTCATTCGCGCCGGCATGCCGGGCTTTCTCCGGCCGCTTCTCGACGCACGCGCCGTACAGCGCACGGTCGATGTCATGCAGCATCCGGCTGTGGCACCGGCGCTGTTCGTGGGGTTGCTCTATTTCTGGCTGATTCCCGCGATCCACACCCGCGTGATGCTGGATGCCGACCTCTATGACATCATGAACTGGACGATGGCGGTCAACGGCATCTTCTTCTGGTCGCTGATCCTCGATCCGCGGCCGAAGCCGCCGGCGCGGCTTTCCAGTTTGGGGCGCTCCGCGCTCATTCTCGTGATTGAGCTGCCGCAGATGGCCCTGGGGGCCGTTCTCTCGCTCTCGATGACGGACTATTATCCGGTCTATACGATCTGCGGCCGCATCTTCGACATGACGGCGCTGAGCGACCAGCACTATGGCGGCCTGATCATCTGGTTGCCGGGAACGCTCACGAGTTTCGCCGCCATGATCGCGGTGTTGGTCGTGATGCGGATCAACGAGGAAAGGGAAGAGCGTGCGCGTCAGGGGATTTGAAATCGTGTTCGCTGCAATGGTGGTGGCAGCACCGGCTTCCGCGAGCGATGTGCAGGTGAACGATGCCTGGTTCCGTTCTTTGCCCGCGAATGTGCCGGCCGGCGGATATTTCGTGCTGCACAATTCCGGCGCTCAGGAAATCTCACTGATGGGTGCACAATCGCCCGCTTGTTCGATGCTGATGCTGCACCGAAGCACAGAGTCCGGCGGCATGAGCAGCATGGAAGATGTCGCGAGCGTGCCGGTGGCCGCGGGCGAAACGGTGAAGTTCGCGCCCGGCGGCTATCACCTGATGTGCATGAACCCGACGCCAGCGATGAAGCCCGGCAACACCGTTTCCGTGACGTTCAAATTCTCCGATGGCAGCAAAGCCGTGGCGAGCTTCGCCGTCCGGAACGCGCGGGGGGAATAGCGTCAGGCGTCCGCAGTCGCTTCCGCTCCTGCCGGTAGCGGCGAAGGTGACGGCGCGTCGGTCTCCGCCATACCCAAAGCCTCGTTCGGCGTACCCGAATCCGAAAGAATCATCTCGCTCACGCCTGCCGTTGCGATCGCATAGCCCAGGCCCACTTCCTCCATGAACCGCATACGCGATTTCAAATCGCCTTCCCGGCAGATCATGAAGGCTTTTATGCCAACGCCGATCGTGCGCGTGTCGCGACCCTCCGTAACCTTGGCAAGCGACGTCATGCTCGATTGGTCTGCACTCAGTACAATAGCCTGTTGCTTGAACTGATCCGCGGAAAAGCCGAGGCGCAAGATCGTGTCTCGTCCCGCATGGACAATAAAAGCCTGCGATGCTTCGCCGTTCAGTTCAATGCGGAGCCGGCTACCCTCCCGATGGCCGCTGAATTGGATGTGAATAAAAACATCCTCATTCGAATCCGCCTGGATATCGCCGTAGTCGATATCGAATGTCATCTGGAACGAACGCCGTGCGGTCCAACCACCCCAATCCTCGGGCGAGTGCCAGCCATTGCCTGCGCGAACAGCCTCGCAGCGCGCGAAATCGGCCGGATTGCGCATCGCCCGGTCGGTGCCCAGCCAATAGATCTTGCCAAGTTCGATGCCAACGACCCGCGCAGGCTTCTCCCCGGGTGTGGCGGACTTCTTCGAAATGGCCTTTTCGATATCGACGTAAATATCGTGCCACGGCCTCACCGGCGGCTGGCTGGCGATGAGTTTTTCCTGCTTCGCGAGCACATCCGGGCGCAGCAGCAGGTTCCGCAGCACTTTCAGGAGGCTCGCCTCGGAATTCGAATCGAAGAAGATCGCGTGCTTTCCGCCTGACTCGGTCAGCGCCGAATTGCGCGCGACCACCGGCACCTTTCCGTAGGAAAGGCTTTCGGTGACCGGCAAACCCCAGCCCTCGTAGTGGCTGTTGTAAACGGTGAAAGCGGCGTTCTGATAGAGCGCCTGCAGATCGGCGTCCGAGGCGTCGTTCAGGACCTTGAGCTTGCCGTCGAGGTAGTCGGTCTTGCGGATGAAGTCCGTGACCTGTTCGCTGTGCCAGCCCATCTTGCCGGCGAACACCAAGGTAGGAACCTTGCCGCTGCCAAGTTCCGCAAGCAGCCGCCGCCATGCGGAAAGAACCATGAGATGGTTTTTCCGCGGCTCGATCGTGCCGACAAACAGGGCGTATTTCGTGTGGAGCAGGGCCTGAACATCCTGCGAAATCTCGGACGCATCTTCGAATAGCAGGGAGAAATCGCCGTTTGGATGAACCACCTCGCATTCGACCGGATGATCCGAGAACCGCGCGATTGCTTTGGCGAAATCCCGCTTGGTGTTCTCCGCATTGGCCAGCACGAGGTCGGCGTGCATGTTCACGCCCGCGATCCAGCGCGTATAGACGTTCGTGGTCGTGCCTTCGCAGAATTCCGGCAACAGCAGCGGGATCGTGTCGTGTACGAACGCGACATAGAACACGCCGTACTGACGTTTCGCCTCGCGCACCGCGACGAAGTAGTTGGGAACGCCCCAAGGCGAGCCGAGGTTGACGATCGTGCTGCCCGGCACAAAGCCTAGGGCAGGCGCTGTGCTTAGATCTTTGAGCAGGCCGTCGAGTGCTTTATGCCAGCTTTCATCGGAATGATCCGCGCCCTCGCGCGACAGCATCAAGGCGAACTGGAAAGCCTTGGAGTCGACCGCTTTCCACGTTCCGGTCGAACTATCGACGGCGCAAAGGCCAATATCGCGCTCGGCCCCGTCGCCGAGAGCCGCCTCCGTGACCGCCAGACTGATGCGCTGGATGCCGGTCGGCGTGCGGTTGTCGCGGAAATAGACGAGCAGATCGGTGATGTCGAAATAAAGCACCGGCTTTCGCGCTGCAGAGGGCTTTGCGCTGCGCACGAGATTCGAGGGACGCGCCCTCACGCCCAGCCGCTTCAGCTCCGCAATCGCGTCCGTAAGCATCGGATCGATCTCAAGCGCGCGGCGGTACATATCCACCGCGGCCGGCTTGTCGTCCATGAGCTTGAGAAGATGGCCGAGCTGCAAATGGGTGTCGGCATTTTCGGGCTCGATCTCCAGCGCTTTCTCATAGGCCTTCTGCGCCAGTTCCCTTTTGCCTGCCTCTTTCAGCATGTGCCCGTATTGGACCCAGATCGGGGCCAGCTCCGGCGCCAGCTCCACCACGGCGGCATAGGCCTCGGCCGCAATTGTCCACAACTTATCGTCGCGGGCTTCGTCGGCGCGCTTTAGGAGGGAATCGACCTCCTGCTGCTTTGCCGAGGGCTCCGAAGCCGCGTCCGCCTGCTGCGTTTCGTCCGCACGAATGTCTTTGGTGGCCGAACTCATGGGTTCAACATCTCTTTGTTTATTTTCGGAAATCCCGCTGTACAAAGTATCGTAAAGGCAGCAATTCTTGTCAAACATCTCCTGCAAACCGGACGCAGTCCTGCTTTTGAGCGCCGCTGTGACGTTACAACGCGCGGTCACGGCAGCGTGGCGCTTGCATACGCTGGGTTGTTTCTTACAAAACAGTCTGTCGCTTACAAAACAGTTTTATGTCATAGGCGAAGCGGCAGCGATATTTTTCGGCGCGGGGGCCGGGTTTGCCGAATTGGGACGTTAAAGGACGACACGAAGTCGTTCAGCTGAGGAGCAGCTTTAGTCGAGATGAAGTCTATTTTTTCGGTATCGCAGCCGCGGGCCGGTCATCATGTCATGGAGATGATGATGCGTGCGGCGCTGGGACCGGCATTCCGATATTGTGAGTTCTACACCGAACCCAATTGCTGCCAGACCATCCCCTGTGCGCGCATTGGCGAGTTTGCCGCGGCCGGCTACGCCCTTTTCATGCAGAAGAGCCACGATCATCAGCTGACCGATCCGATTCCGCGGTCGAGCGATCTCATTCTCGTGCAAATCCGCGAACCGACCCTTCGCGCGATGTCCAACTATGAACTCGATCTGGAATCCCAGAAGCGGGAGCACTCGCTTGCCTATCTGCAGATATGGCTCGCGAACGAGGTGATCTACCAGGTCGATTTCTGGCGCAAATGGCTGGAGCCGGCGCTCGAGCACCGTCTGATCCTACGATACGAAGATTTCCTCGCTGAGCCCGCGGAGTCATTCAGGGCCGTGTTTAGCGCACTTGGCGAAGAGTTGGATGACGCCGCGCTTGCGCGAGCCGTCGGCGAGGTCAAGGTTTCGTCACGAGACCGCTCGACGCCGTTCAAGGCACGGGAGTTCGGCAAAAGTCCGTACTTCGTCCCGTCTTACATGACGGAATTCCTGAATCTGCTTCACGCCGAGATCGGTTACATGGGTTACCCCGTATGGCAGGAGCCTGGCGAGGCTTCAGGTCCGGTGACATCGCTTTATCGCATCCGCCGTGCGCTTGGCGTGGGGGACTTCGCCGGCGCGCTTGCGCTTCTGGAGCGCCATGTCGCGCGGAACGAGGTTACGCGTGACGTCAAGATCATGCTGGCGCAGGCTATGTTCGAGGTCGGTCGCGACGAAGAAGGCCAAAGTGTACTCAACCGGCTAATGCGCGACGAAAAGGATTATTTCGATCCATATGCGATTCTTGCGCAGCGCGCCTACAAGGCCGGTGAGATCGAAGCGGCCCGCGAATTCGTCCACAACGGGATCGAGAAGACGGACCAGCTCCAGCGCGCGCGGGATTTCCTGCAACGCAACCGATACGATGCCGAGCTTCTGGCGGAGCTTCCGGAGGTCGAAAGACCGTCCGTTACGCCCGATGCCGTCGCGGAGGGGTTCCGGTGGATATTGGGAAGGCTACCCGAGAACGACGCCGTCATCGAAAATCATATCCGCTGCCAGGACGACGCGGACTTGAGAAGCACGTTGCTGCGGTCTCCCGAATTCGGCACATTCTATGAGCAGTTGCGCGCCGGCGAGGCAGTCGAGCTTCCAGCCGACAAACAGCCGCTGACCTTGGAGGATGCAATCTCGGCGCTCTATTGGCTTCTCGGCCGCAAGCCGCGCTCGCGCAGTGAAATCCAGTCCCTCCAGGAATCGTCGACCCCCGAAGCGCTGCGCAGGAAACTGCTCGTGGGCGAGGATTTTCGGCAGCTTTATGAAGGAACCACCCGGCGTCACTGAGCTGTGGCTGTCGATTGTGATTCGCGGCGTCTAAGGCTAGGAAGCACCGGCGCCTGCCTGACGGCTGGCGTTTTGCGCGATTTCACAGTTGGGTTCCTATGGCGAGCGGCACACCACAAGATCCGAAAATCCTCATTGGGGCATCGATTCCCCGTTCCGGACATCATTTTCTGCAAAACCTGCTGACGTCCTACTACGGCCAGGACATGCACTATTGCGAGTTCTACACACCGCCCGGGTGCTGCAAGTCCGTCCCCTGCACCATGCGCGGGAACTATCGCGTCATTTTTCAGAAGAGCCACGACCGCGACCTGAAGGTGCCGACCGATATCGGCGATTCGCTTTATCTGATTCAGTATCGCCATCCCGTACCAGAGGCCTTGTCGGATCGCGAACTGGAACTCAGGGACGGGCTGGGACGACGCAATCTTGCCTATCGGGCAACGCGCGACAATTACGCATATTGGCTCGCGACCAAGGCGATCTACTACCGCAAATTCCACGACAAGTGGATGGTCAAGAGAACGCCGAACGCGGTCTATATGGACTATCCGGATCTGTCGAAGGATCCGGAAGCGATGATACGTCCCGTCATCAGCTGGGCTTCCGGCTCTGTCGACGAAGCGCGGCTGGCGCAGGTGATCGGACAGGCGAGTTCCACACGCGTGAGCGTGCCGCAAACTGCCGAAGCCAAGGCTGAAGGGAAAGTCTTCAAGCCACGCGTGATTCAGGATAGCCCGCACTTTGACGCCGAATTGCTTGGCTCATTCGAAGCATGGATTCTGGAGCGCACGCCGGCCTTCGGATACAGCCGCGAACTGAGCGGATCGTATCAGGACAGTTTGATTTACGGTCTGATCCTGCTGAACGATCCGGAGGAGCCGCTGCCGGAAGGCGAACGCAACCGATTTGAAGCCGCGTCCAAGCGCGCGGGCGATCATCCCGAGATCCAGCGCCGGATCGTCCAGCGTTCGATCAAGGAAGGAGACGCCGCCGGCACGGTGAAGCGGCTCGAGGCGATGATCCGGCACAGCCCGTTCTTCACACCGGCCTATCGCCTTCTGTTTTCGACCTGCAAGAAAAGCGATATTCCGATCCCGGAATCGGTCCTGACCCCCGATGCAGTGATGGCATGCTCCGACAATGCCGCGCTGCTCACCGATCTCGGTCAGGCCTGTCTGGACAAGAATTTGGTGGTCAATGCCGTGACCGCGCTTTCGCTCGCAACAATTGTTGCGCCCGACTATCAGCGCGCCTTTCATTTTCTGGCCTTGGCGCTGTCGCAGGAAAAGCGTTGGGGCCAGGCGCGGCAATATGCGGAAAAAGCCGTGGCGCTCGACGGCGAAAACAAGTCCAGCGCCAAGCTGCTGACTACGTTGCAACGGCGCGGATAATGCTTGCCCGACATGCTCGCAAACCTGCTGTTGCTCTTCGTGCTCGGCCTGGTTGTGGGGAGCTTCCTGGGTGTGCTCGTACTGCGTATGCCGCTGCGTGAGCCTGTAATTTTGGCGCGATCTGCGTGTCCCTATTGCCGGCGTGAACTGACCGCGGTGGAGCTGATTCCGGTGATCAGCTGGGTCATCCAGCTGCGCCGATGCCGCAGCTGCAGCGCGAAACTTTCGAGCTTCTACCCGGCGATGGAACTGTCGGCCGGGGCGGTTGCCGTGTTGTCCGGCTGGCTGTTGTCCGGCTTTTGGGTCGTTGCCGGGTGTCTCGCCGGCTGGACGGTTCTCGCATTTGCGGCATGGCAATTCAGTAACTCTGGCTCGGGCGCCAGATTGTAGACGCATTACAGTTTTGATACAGAGTTGCGTTCGCCTGGGGAGGCGTTGTCGGAGGCAGGTTCAAAGAATGGATGATGAGAATGCCGGTGAACGGCTGAAGGATGTATCTGAAAAGCGCGGAGAGGAACTGGTTCAAGAACTAACCGACGAAATCGTATCGTTGCAACGCGAGTTGGCCGCGCTGAAAAGCGAAGTCGCCGCGTTCGCCGATTTTCGATCTTCGCGCGGGCTCGTTCTCGAGCCGCCGACCGTCACGGCGACGCCGTCACTTCCCCAAAGGGTGACGATCGAAGCCGATCACATGCTGCGGCCGCATGACGGGTTTTACGGCATCGAGCACACGTCGGAAGGAATGCCGTTCCGCTGGACCGGACCGTCCGTTCAGTTCTGCTTCAATGTCTATGTGGATCGCAGCAACGGCGCGGATTTGCGCCTGTTTGCGTTGACCAGCATCGATTTCGAGGTTCAGAAGAAGATCGTCCTGATCGCCGACGGTGAAACGCTGCCGGTAAATGTCGAGCCGGATGGCGGAGGGTTCGCGGTGACCGCATTCCTTCCGGTGCGTGCGGATCAGAGTTCCACGGGCCTGGTGTTCGTGCTTCCTGCGGTGCTCACCCCTCCAGGCGGCGCTGATGGCCGTGTTCTCGGCCTCGCGTTTGGCCGGCTATCCATCGTCGCTCGCAAAGCCGAGAATGTCGACGGCGCCTCGGACCGTATCGCGGCACAGTAGCTACGCAAGGGGTGCAACCTCCCCGGTCTCGCGCAGACGCACGGGAAATTGTAACTTGCATGACCATGCCAAACATCACGGCCGCAATCTGCACCTACAATCGCTACGATACGCTGCCCAAGGCCATCGACAGTCTTACGCGTCAGAGTCTGCCTGCCGATCAGTTCGAGGTCATCGTCGTCGACAATTCGCCGGATCACGGACGCTCGCGCGACATTTCGGAAGACTTCGGCGAGATCGCCAATTTGAAATGGATAATCGAAAAGACGCCGGGTCTTTCGAACGCACGAAATGTGGCCACCGCAAACGCCAGTGCACCCATCATCGCGTTCGTCGACGACGACGCCATCGCTTCTCCCTCCTGGCTGGACAAGCTGCTCGGTGCATTTTCGCGCTTCGGGGAGCGGGCGAACATGGCCGGTGGACGTGTCGATCCCCTTTGGGGGGCGCCACGGCCCGAATGGCTGGCGGACGATCTTCTGGGATTCCTATCGGTCGTCGACTGGGGCGGGATCGCACGTTTCGCCGGGAAAGACGAGTGGGTCGCCGGCACCAATGTCGCATTTCGAGTCGAGGCCCTGAAAGCTGCCGGCGGCTTCTCTACCAGTCTGGGCCGCACCGGCAGCGGCCATTCGCTCCTATCGAATGACGAGAACGATGTGATCGCGCGAATGGGTGCGAAAGGCGGACGCCTTCTCTACGTTCCCGAGGCCGTCGTCGAGCATCTCGTGCCGGCTGACAGGCTGACGCAGACCTGGTTCCGGCGAAGAGTGGCATGGCAAGCCACGTCGGATTATATTGTGGATCCCGTGCGCCAGTTCAATCAGGCTTCGAGCTATTGGAATGGCGTGATGGATTACTACGCGCGACTGCCGCCCAAATATCGCAATCCGCGCGGGCTGTATGTTCACCAAAGCGATCCTGAAATGTTTCGGATGCAAATCTCGGCCCTCTACAATTTCACGATTGCGCTGCTGAGTGGGTTTCAGGGGATCGAGGTCGTGTCGTGAATCCAGACGGCCTTCCGGCGCACTACTGGGCCGGTGCGCGCGTTCTTGTTCTATCGCCGACCCCGACGCATCCCCAGGACTATGGAAATCGCAGGCGAATTTTCGAAATCTGCAGGCGGCTCACCGCGGAAGGCGCGCGCATCACGTTCGTTCACTACGCGGCGGAGCACGAGTGGCGCGGCGATGTTCCCAGGGGTGCGGGGAGTGCCGAGCGCGCAATGGCGCTTGCATGGTGGCAATATCACACGATCGCGCCGACACGCATCGTGCACGCCAATGCGATAGGCCATCATCACGAGATCGACGAATGGTGGGACCCCGCCATCGAAAGCTTCCTGACATGGCTTTTTAAGACCCGTTCTTTCGAAGTGTTCGTCGTCAATTATTCCTGGCTCAGCAAGGCGCTCGAGTTCGCCCCGCCATCCCTGCTCAAAATCCTGGATACGCACGACAAGCTCTCGGGCCGCCGGGATGTTCTGGACTCGCTCGGCATACGCCCGGAATTCTTCCATACGACCGAAGCCGAAGAGAAAATCGCGCTCGATCGTGCCGATCTGGTGTGGGCGATAAAGGATCAGGAGCGGGTTGCGTTCCAGCGCATGACGGCAACGCCGGTGTTGACGATGTCCCATATGGAGCCATTCAACGCACTTCCACGCCCCGAACCGGATCCCGATGGCTATCTGCGTGTCGGTATCATCGGCGCCCGCAACAACGTCAATCTCATCAACATCACGCGCTTCCTGAAGGTTGCAGAACCCGTGTTTCGCGAGACATTCGCGCCGATCAAGATCGTTATAGCCGGTTCGGTCTGCAGCCTGTTGAGCGATCTGAACTATCCGTTCGTCGAGCTGCGGGGACCCGTGGAGAACGTCGAGGATTTTTATCGGTCCGTCGATTGCGTGGCGATCCCGATCGAGCTTTCGACGGGCCTGAAAATCAAGGCTGCTGAAGCCATCTCTTTCGGCGTGCCGGTCGTTTCGACCGCGCATGCTTTCGAGGGACTACCGGTTTGCGGCAGTCTGCAAAACCTGGCGGATTTCACCCAACTCGCACGCGCGCTCGCCGATCTGGCGTTCGCACCGCGCACCGAACTGGAGATGGCTGCCGCGGAGTCGCAAAGCACACATTCGTACGCTATCGCGGAAATCGAAAAGACATTCCAGAAAACCGCAGACCTGGCGGCCGGACACCAGCGGATGATCGTCCTGGCGGTGGATTCGCGCGCGTTTTGTCCAGACAGCGTGTTCAATCTTGTTTTGACGTCTACCTATGAGCGATTGCGCGAGCTTGCCACGGTTGTGATTCTGGTCGTTGCCGGCTCGGCGGAGGACGTGGTTGCAAATCCCTCCATCGTCGGCCGCTTTGAGCGCATCGTTGTCGGAACGGAAGTCGCTCACGCACAGCATCTGTCCGGCAAGCTCGACACTATGGCGGTCGATGTTCAATCGACCGGCATTTTTCTGCAGGTGAATCGCCCGAAAGCGGTAATCGCCGACGCCTTGAACTCGGCAATGTTTCTGGAGCATTGCCCGCATACCGAAATCGTTACGCGGCCCGAGCTGATCGCTTTCTCGGAGGATTCGGCGAATTTCAAAGCCCCTGTTGCGGCCTATCGCAGGACCTATGCCGTGGCGCCTGCGCATTCCCGGGAAATGGCGGCACGAGCAACAGCAACCGGGATCGAGCTTCCTACGGAGCCATATATTCTGCGTCTCTCGCCCAACATGTTTCCTCGCAAATACGGTTCGGAAAAGCGCGTTGCGCTACTGGGTTCGCCATGGGCACCCGCGATGCCGGTCGCGGTGCGCATGGCGCAAAGCTGGGGCATGAAACCATTTGTTATTTTCGGCGTGAACGAGAACGCGCCTTCGAAGTGGGGCAAGGTTTCCTGCATCCGCGCGAACGCCTTTGCTTCGCGGATATTGAAGGGGACCGAAACGCCGCCCAAATTCGCCGTCGATCTCTCCGCGGGCGCGCCGGGTTTGCCCTTGTGCCGGGAGATACTGGAACGATTGCGTGTACCCACGCTGTCGGTATTGCAAACCGGCCCCCATACTGCCGAGGATTTCGATCTGCTGCCGCTGGCTGCGAGCACCTATGGCGATCTCTGGCATGCGTTCCGGTCGTTCGCGCTGGAGCCGGATGAAACGCACGAGCGCAACTTCGCCTCTGTCTGGCATGAACTCGAAAGCCGGTCGGATTGGACGTGGCTCCGGCGATACAGCAAACAGATACTTGAAGCCGGCGACGTGTGTTGAGCTTCCGGTATCGCACCGGTATTCTGCGTTCCCGCCCCGAATGACGAGCACAAGCGCATGGTCACCACGATCCTTTTGTGCCACGAGCGATCGGGCAGCCATCTTCTGGGCGAGTTTTTGGGTAGTCTCGATGGCGTCAGGATGTTCGACGAGGTCTGCAACGCACGTGCGATCCGGCCGCAGTCGGCCGCCGAATCTTTCCATCGCTTTCGCTACGATGCGATTCGGAGCGATCCGGACCTTCTCCTCGACCCGACTACGGAGCGGCACCTGCAATTCATCCGCGCGTACTTTGCCTATCTGAAGACGCTGGACACGTTCTCCAACATCGTGGTCGATATCAAATACGGTCATGTCGTGAATTTCGAAGGCTGGTGGTGGCCATTAACGCCGCGTCCGCGCCTGCTTACCTATTGCGCGGAAAACGACGTCGGCGTCATCCATCTGTTTCGCGAGAATTCGGTTCAGGCCGTAGCCTCTGGACAGATCTCGGAGCAGCGCTCCCTCTGGCACTCGTGGGAAAAAGGGGCCGAAGAGGCGCAGGCGCGCACCCACAAGCTGGCGATTCCGGATTTGATACAGCGCGTGCAAGACCTTGAAACCGAGAAGTCCTGGTTCAAGCGATGGCTCGGCAAAGTGCGCCACATAGAGGTGACCTACGAACGCGTTTCTCTCGAACTGGGCCGCGGCGGCGAATTGGACGAGACGATTGCGAAGTTTGCAGGCGGCGTCCGGACAAGACCGTTCTCTCCACGCCACAAGAAAGTCACGCGGCCGCTCAAAGACATCGTCGAAAATTTCGCGGAGTTGAAGGCGGCATGTGACGCCGCGGGGCTTGGACGCTTCCTGCCGTGAAGCCTTTGAGGCGCCGCTATCCCGACTTCCTCGGCATTGGTGCACAGAAGGCCGGAACGACCTGGCTGCATCGCAATCTTGCCAGCCATCCGCAGATCTGGTTGCCGCCGGTCAAGGAGGTTCACTATTTCGACGAGGTGCACATAAAATCGCACAAACGGTGGACGTCCGCGCACAGGCAGAACAAAGGAGGTGCTCTTCTTCGGGGCTACCTCGCTCGTACGCCAGCCGAAGAACGCCGCCCGAACCGGATCGCACTTCTGGAAACGTTCGTGGAGGATACGATATCCGATGACTGGTATGGCCGGCTGTTCGGCTTTGCCCGACCCGCGCAAATCTGCGGCGAGTTCACGCCGGAATATTCGATCATGCGGGAAAAAGGAATCCGGCACGTCCTGCAATTGTCACCGGATGTAAAGCTTATCCTCTCTCTGCGCGATCCGATCGAGCGCTGCTGGTCGCAGATCCGGATGACCGATAGCCGCCAGAGGGGGAGCGGTTTGGCAGAACTTGAAGAGGCGGCCCGAAGCCCGAGTGTCCTCGGAAGATCCGACTATCCGGGGATCGTCTCCAGATGGAGCAGATTTGTTCCTGCGGAGAGGCTCCACATTATCTTCATGGACGACATCGCCGAGAAGCCGCTCCAGGTTCTGAGCGGTGTTTGCGGCTTTTTGGGCCTGGAATTTCTGCCGGAGCGTTTCACGGACGCGTCAGTGCCCATTCATCCCGGAAACGGCCTCGATATGCCGCCGACCGTCTACGAGAGCCTCAAGCGGTCCTTGCGCTACGTCTACGATCAGTTGGTTCTGCTTTATCCCCAACACGCCGGGAAATGGATGGCCCGCCACTATTGAGTTGCCGCCGCGACATTTAATTGCGCGCTAAACCCGGCGATCTGATACGCTCCGGAAATTGCCGCGAATTGTCCCTAGGTGCTTGACCCTCGGCAGTCGGTCAGTATATTGCGCCGCTCCCGCGAACAGGCCGAGGCGGGAGATTCTCCGTAGTCACGGTTTGGCCCAAGAATTCAAGGACTTAAGCCATGTTCGCTGTCATCCGCACCGGCGGGAAACAGTATCGGGTTGCCAAAGATGATGTCCTGAGCGTCGAAAAGCTCGAGGGCGACGTGGGTAGCACGCTGACCTTCGGCGAAGTCCTGATGCTGGGCGGCGACAGCCCGAAATCCGGCGCGCCGCTGATCCAGGGCGCTTCTGTGATGGGTGAGATCGTCGAGCACGGCCGCGGCGAGAAGGTCGTCGCCTTCAAGAAGAAGCGCCGCAAGAATACGCACCGCAAGCGCGGCCATCGTCAGCACTTCACGAAAGTGAAGATCACCGAAATTCACGCGGGTTAAGAGAGAGCCATGGCACACAAGAAAGCAGGCGGTTCTTCCCGCAACGGTCGCGACTCCAACCCCAAGATGCTGGGCGTGAAGATGTTCGGCGGCCAGAAGATTTCCGGCGGTAACGTCATCGTGCGCCAGCGCGGCACCAAGTTCCATCCCGGCACCAATGTCGGCATGGGCAAGGATCATACGCTCTTCGCGCTTTGCGACGGCCAAGTGACCTTCCGCGAAGGCTACAAGCGCCGCACGTTTGTATCGGTCATTACCGATGCGAATACGGCGCCGGAGGCGGCGGAATAGGCAGTCCATAAAGGGGGCTGCCGATCTATCGGCGGCCCATGCGAGGTGAGGGAGATGGTCCGCCATCTCCCTTTTTTGTTCCCTCACCAGGAGGGACCTGTCATGCCAAGTTTCATATTGGAGTCTGAGAGATTGCTGTTGCGGCCGCCGGAGCTTGGCGATGCTGCGACGGTCGCGTTGCTGATGAACGATTGGGATGTTGTGAAAAACCTGTCGCGTGCGCCGTTTCCCTATTCCGAGGACGACGCGAACGCCTTTATCGGACGCCAGGAAGAGGGCCGCGCGAAGGCGACCGACTTCGCCTTCGCGATCACACGCAAGAGCGATGATGCGTTCATGGGCATGTGCGGCGTGCATCTGCGAGAGAAGGGCTATGAGATCGGCTATTGGCTCGGCAGGCCCTACTGGAAACGGGGCTACGCCACGGAGGCGGCCGGTGAGGTTCTGGCCTTTGCGTTCCGCAATCTGAGGGCCGATATGATCGAGGCGGGCTGGTTTCACGACAATCCGGCCTCGGGCCATGTGCTGCGCAAGCTGGGTTTCCGGGCCGATGGCGCCGGCGAACGCAATTGCCTCGCGCGCGGTCACAGCGTCTATTGCAACCTGGTGGCCATGAGCCGCGAGCACTGGCAAGGGAAAGCCGCGTGAGCGAACACCGTCCATTGACCTCAGACCGCTGGAAAGTGCTGGAAATCCCTTCAGCACTTCCGGCTTCTGTTGGCGTATATGGTGGGCTTCATGAGATTTCTTGACACCGCCAAGGTCTATGTCCGTTCCGGCAATGGCGGGAACGGCTGCGTCGCGTTCCGGCACGAGAAGTTCATCGAGTATGGCGGGCCGTGGGGTGGCGACGGCGGCAGGGGGGGTAACGTCTGGGTAGAGGCGGTCGATAACCTCAACACGCTCATCGATTACCGCTACCAGCAGCACGTAACCGCCAAGAACGGCCAGCACGGCATGGGCAAGGTGATGACGGGCGCGGGTGGCGACGATGCGGTGATGAAAGTCCCGCCTGGCACGCAGGTCTACGAGGAAGACGGCGAAACACTGATCTGCGATCTGCCAAATGTCGGCGACCGCGTGCTGCTGCTCAAGGGCGGCAATGGTGGCTTTGGCAACGCGCATTTCAAGAGCGCGACCAACCGCGCGCCGCGCCACGCCAATCCCGGTATCCCGGGCGAAGAGAAGACGATCATCCTGAAGCTCAAGCTGATCGCCGATGTCGGGCTGATCGGCCAGCCCAATGCCGGCAAATCGACATTCCTTTCGCGGGTGTCGGAGGCACGGCCTAAGATCGCCGATTATCCCTTTACCACGCTCAACCCGCAGCTCGGCGTCGTGCGCATCGATAGCACCGATTTCGTACTCGCCGACCTCCCGGGGCTGATCGAAGGCGCACATGAAGGCATCGGCCTCGGTGATAAATTCCTCGGTCATGCCGAACGCTGCGGCGCCATCCTGCACCTCATTGACGGCACGCAGAGTGAAATCGCAAAAGCTTACAAGACCATCCACGCCGAACTTGTGGCTTATGGCAACGGTCTCGAGAACAAGCCGGAGATCGTGGCGCTCAACAAGATCGACGCGATCCCCAAAGGCATGCTGTCGCGCAAGCGCGCGTCGCTCGAAAAAGCCTGCGGCCATGACGTATTCATGATTTCCGGCGTGACGGGCGAGGGCGTCGAAGATGTGCTGCGCGCGCTCGCGAAGATCATTGCCAAACGTCGCGCCAAGGAGCGCCCCGCGCCGGCGCGCGCGTGGACGCCGTGAATGATGCTTCCCAGGCACCCAAACATCAGCTGATCGTCATCAAAGTCGGCTCGGCCTTGCTCGTCGATGGCGAGAGCGGGTCGCTGCGGCGGGAGTGGCTTCGCAGGCTTTGCGGCGATATCGCAGCGCTCCGTCATGAAGGGCATTCCGTCGTTGTTGTGTCTTCCGGCGCGATCGCGCTCGGGCGGCGCACGCTCGGTCTGAAACCGGGGGCTTTGAAGCTGGAAGAAAGCCAGGCGGCAGCCTCGGTCGGACAGGTCCAGCTCGCGGAAGCCTATGTGGAAAGTTTTGCCGCGGAAAACATTGTCGCCGCGCAGATCTTGCTCACGCTCGGGGACACGGAAGTCCGCAGCCGCTATCTCAATGCGCGCGCAACGCTTCGGACATTGATCGAACTCGGCGCAGTCCCCGTCATCAACGAGAACGACACGGTGGCGACCGCGGAAATCCGCTACGGCGACAATGACCGGCTGGCCGCCCGTGTTGCGAGCATGATGGAGGCCGACCTCCTGGTCCTGCTGTCCGATGTTGACGGGCTCTACACCGCCGATCCCTCACGCGATCCGAGTGCCGAACACATTCCCGATGTAGTGGCGATCACGCCGGAGATCGAGAAGATGGCGGGCGACTCCGTGTCCGGCGTGGGCCGCGGCGGAATGGCTTCGAAACTTGCAGCAGCGAAGATCGCGACCGCTGCGGGCTGCGAGGTCATCATCGCCAAAGGCAGTGCCGATGCGCTTCAAGCGCTCCGCTCCGATGCGCGCTGTACGCGTTTTCGCGCCAGCACCACACCGGCCGCATCCCGCAAGCGCTGGATCGCGGGCGTGCTCAAACCCGAAGGTGCGCTGGTCATCGACGCCGGTGCGGTCAGGGCGCTCGGCGAGGGCAAGAGCCTGCTGCCCGCCGGTGTGCGCCAGATCGACGGACGGTTCGAGCGCGGAGATGCCGTGCTGGTGCGCGACCGGGAGGGCCGGGAGATCGCGCGCGGGCTCGCGGCCTATAGCGCCGAGGATGCCGAACGCATCGCAGGCCGCCGCTCAGCCGAGATCGAGGCGATCCTGGGTTATCGCGGACGCGACGAGATGATCCACCGCGACGATCTCGCACTGACGGGAGAGCTGCCGTGAGTGCGCTGGGCGTCGAGGCCCGGCTTGCGGCGCGCATCATGCGCCAGTTGTCGGGTGAAGTTCGCAACAATGTGCTGCGCAGACTTGCGCGCAGGCTGCGCGACGATGCTCCCGCAATCCTTTCCGCCAACGCCGACGATCTGTCCGAGTCCCGGCGAAACGGCGCGAGTACAGCGGTTCTGGACAGGCTTGCTTTGGACGGCAACCGCATAGAGGCGATGGCTAGGGGGATTGACGAGATTGCGGAGCTTCCCGATCCGGTCGGCCGCGTGCTGGCGCAGTGGCGCCGGCCGAATGGCCTCGACATCTCGCGCGTGGCCACACCCATTGGCGTGATCGGCATCATCTATGAGAGCCGCCCGAACGTGACCGCCGACGCGGCGGCGCTCTGCCTCAAATCCGGCAATGTCTGCATCCTGCGTGGCGGCAGCGAGGCGATCCGGACGAACGGCGCGATTCACGACGCGATCGCAAGCGTGCTCGCGCAGTCGGAATTGCCGGCGAGCGCGGTCGGATTGGTGCGCAACACCGACCGTGCGGTCGTGGGCCATATGCTTGCCGGGCTGGACGGTGCGCTGGACCTCATCATCCCGCGCGGTGGAAAGAGCCTTGTCGCACGGGTGCAGGCTGAGGCGCGCGTGCCGGTGCTCGCGCATCTGGAAGGCATCTGCCACGTCTACGTTCACGTGAAAGCCGATCCGGCGAAGGCCTGCGCGATTGCGCTGAACGCCAAGATGCGGCGCACCGGTGTTTGCGGCGCCGCGGAAACGCTGCTGATCGATCGCGAGGTTCTGAGCGGCGTTGGCGTTGCCGTCCTGCGAGAGCTGCGAGACGCAGGCTGTGAAATCCGCGGCGACGACTCCGTCCGCGCCGTTTTACCCGCCTCGAAGGCGGCAACCGAAGAAGACTGGCGCACGGAATATCTCGACGCGATCATCGCCGTGAAGGCCGTAGATGGGGTCGAAGATGCGATCGGTCATATCGAGACTTTTGGCTCGCACCACACCGAAAGCATTATCACCGAGGATGCGGCCACAGCCGAGCGGTTCCTTGCCGCGCTCGATTCCGCCATCGTGATGTGGAACGCTTCGACTCAGTTTGCCGATGGAGGCGAATTCGGCATGGGGGCGGAAATCGGAATCGGCACTGGCAAGCTGCACGCGCGCGGCCCGGTGGGCGTGGAACAGCTCACGACCTTCAAATACGTCGTTCGCGGCGTGGGTCAGGTGCGGCCGTGAAGGTCGAGCGGGGGGCTTCACACTGGTTGAGGCCGCCAGGGCCCGTAGCGGATGGATTGCGCATCGGGCTTTTGGGCGGCTCGTTCAATCCGGCGCATGAAGGCCATGTCCATGTCAGCGAGGTCGCGCTCAAGCGGCTCGGGCTCGATTATGTGTGGTGGCTGGTGACGCCGCACAATCCGCTTAAGGGCCGCGCCACGCTCATGCCGCTCGAGGATCGCGTGCGGCATGCGAAAGAGTTTGCGCACCATCCGCGCATCATCGTGATGGACATCGAGCGCTGCCTCGGCACGCGCTATTCCATCGACACGCTGACGGCGTTGCAGAGGCGGTTTCCGCGCATGTCGTTCGTCTGGCTGATGGGGAGCGACAATCTGGAGATCTTCCGCCGCTGGCGGCGCTGGCCCGACATCGTTCGCCGCGTCCCCATTGCGGTCATCCAGCGGCCCGGAACTGTGCTTTCGATGCTTTCCGCCAAGCCGATGCAGCGCTTCGGCGCAAAACGCAGGCTGGAGGGCGATCTTGTCACCGCCACGCCGCCCGCCATCGCCATCCTGGACGGCAGGCGCAATGCGCAGAGCGCAACGGCGATCCGCGCGGCGGCCCTTCGGCAGGAAGCCTTTGTCCGGGCCGTGCCGCCGTGCTAGACAGCATCCGCAACGCGGACGGGAATGTGCGACTGGTCCTTGTGAGTGACGAGTATGTCCGCTCCGCGTCGCATGTCGTAATGCGAGTGGAGGACTAAACCTGAAAGCCAAGAAGACCGTCGCCAAAAAGGCGCCGAAGGCCGTCAAAAAAGCGCCCGTCAAGGCGGCCGCTCCCGACACCACGCTGCTGACCCGCATCCTGAAATCGCTGGACGACGACAAGGCCGATGACATCGTGACCATCGACCTCGCGGGCCGCGCGTCGTTCTGCGACGCGATCGTGATCGCGACCGGGCGGTCGTCGCGGCACGTCGCCTCGACGGCGGAGCATCTGGCGCGGCGTCTGAAGGAAGCGGGTTATGGCACGCGGCCGGTGAACGGCGCGCAGCAGGGCGACTGGGTGCTGGTCGATGCCGGCGATGTGGTGGTGCATCTCTTCCGGTCGGAAGTGCGCCAATACTACGACCTCGAAGGCATGTGGTCGGTGAACGAACCGGCGCGCGCCCGCGCCGCGCGCTGACGCTTGCGCATTCTCGTCCTCGCCGTCGGTCACGCGCGCGGTACGTCCGAAGCGCCGCTGACCGAGGATTTCGTCACCCGCGCACAGAACATGGGCCGTGGCATGGGAATCCCTGCCATCGCGGTGGAGGAGATTTCCGTCTCGAAGGCGCGCGACATGGCCACGCGCATGAAGGACGAAGCCGAGCGCCTCGCCGCGCGCATCCCTGAGGGCGCGCAGGTCGTTCTGCTCGACGCCAAGGGAAAGGGCATGACGTCGGAGGATTTCGCCGAGATGATCGGCGCGCTGCGCGATGCCGGCACCAAGCATCTCGTCTTCGTTATCGGCGGGCCGGATGGATTGGGCACGCTTCCCAAGATACGCGCAGGACGAAGCCTCGCCTTCGGCCCGCAGACCTGGCCGCATCTCCTGGTGCGCGCAATGCTGACGGAACAGGTCTACCGCGCACTCACGATCTTGGCGGGCCATCCGTATCACCGGGCATAGCCGTCGCCCTTCGAGGGCCGCTTCGCGGCCGCCTCAGGGTGACGACAATTTGCAGATCGTCACCCTGAGGTGCCCGCCGACAGGCGGGCCTCGAAGGGCGACGGCTGACACGTAACCACTCCTTAACCACGTCGCGCGATAGTGGTGTGTCGCAATGGGACGTGTGCCCATGGAAATCAAGGGTTCCGGCAGGGTCGATTCTTCCGTGGTTCGCCGCGTCAACAAGGGCGCGAGCGGCAGCGACAGCACATTCACGGTCTCCGGCGCGGGCGATGCCCGTGCCGCCGCCGTCTCCGCGCCCGGCCCGCTGACCGCGCTCGACAGCATCCTCACGCTGCAGGGCATGGACGATTCCATGAACGGCCGGTCCAAGGGCTTGCAGCATGGCGAGCATCTGCTCGACATGCTCGACCAGGTGCGTGACGGGCTGCTTGCGGGGGGTATTCCGCGTTCGACACTCAACCGCCTCGCGGTTGCCGTCGGCCGCCGCCACGAGACGTTTGCCGATCCCAAGCTGCAAGGCGTGCTGGACGAGATCGAACTCCGCGCCCACGTCGAACTCGCCAAGCTCGAGATGATGGACCGCAGAGTCGCCTAGCTTTTGCGCTTCGACTTAGATTTCTGAGTCAAATCCTCACCAAAGTGCTCGACCGCTGTATTGAATGCGGTTTGGAGCAATATCCAGCGCTCTTTTGAACTGCGCTTTCCTTCTGGTGGTTGAAGATTTTTAGGCTTCATGTCTTCCCAAAACCGCTCAAGATCTCCTAAGCGCAGCCGTGCATCTCCCATGTAATAGTTAAACGCCCATTCCTTCCATGATCGGTCCTGCGCAAAGCTGATTGCATTGTCGACAAGCATCTTCCGCAAAAACTGTTCGGCATGATCCGCCTTAAGCTCGGCTTTTCCTTTCCTGTCCGCGAGGAACACCGCTCGCCACAGAGAAAACGCGATTGCGAGCAGTTCCTGCGCCTGCACCGAAAAAGGGTATTTTTTGAGTTGCTCTCGATGATCTTCAAATAGTTTGAGGAGCTTGAGGGCCGTTTGGTTGGTCTCGCCTCGCGCTGAAATTAGCCATTCAAGATGGTCAATTGATGGAGAATCTTCGGGCATTTCCAGTATCCGATGTTACGAATGCCGGAATATACCCATAGTTGAATGCGCCGCGCAATAAAGGTGCTTCAGATATCCAGCAGCAGGCGCTGAGGGTCTTCCAAGTTCTCCTTCACGCGCACCAAGAACGTCACGGCTTCGCGGCCGTCGACGAGGCGGTGGTCGTAGGAGAGCGCCAGATACATCATCGGCCGGATCTCGACCTTGTTGTCGATTGCGATCGGGCGCGGCTGGATCTTGTGCATGCCGAGGATGCCCGACTGCGGTGAATTCAGGATCGGCGTCGACATCAGTGAGCCGAACACGCCGCCATTCGAGATCGTGAATGTGCCGCCCTGCAGTTCTTCCAGCTTCAGCTTGTTGTCGCGCGCACGCAGGCCGAAATCGTTGATCGCCGCCTCGATGCCCGCGAGCGAAAGCCGGTCGGCATCGCGCACCACGGGCACGACGAGGCCCTTCTCGGTCGAGACGGCGACGCCCATGTCGTAATAGTTCTTGTAGACGATATCGTCGCCTTCGAGTTCGGCGTTGACGTTGGGCAGCTCTTTCAATGCGGCGATACAGGCCTTCACGAAGAAGCCCATGAAGCCGAGGCGCACGCCGTGCTTCTTTTCGAAGCTTTCCTTGTATTCGGTGCGCAACGCCATCACGTGGCTCATGTCGACCTCGTTGAAGGTCGTGAGCTGGGCGGCGGTATTTTGCGACTCCTTCAGGCGCAGCGCGATCGTGCGGCGCAGCCGGCTCATCGGCACGCGCTCTTCGCGATCCGCATTCGGGCGCGGACCGGCAGGGACCGGCGCCGGTGCGGGCTTCACATCGCGCGTCGCCGCGCGGGCTTCGAGCGCGGAAAGCATGTCGCCTTTCGTCACACGGCCGTCCCTGCCCGTACCCGAAACGCTTGCCGGATCGAGACGGTTTTCCTCCGCGATGCGGCGCACCGACGGCATTACGGCCACGCCATCGGTCGCGGGACGCGGCGCTTCGACCGGTCTGGGCGCCGGTGTCGCGACCGGCTTCGGCGCGGGCGGCGTTGGCGGCACGGCAGGCGCTGCGGCCTGCGGATTGCGCGCCGTCACGACGGAAGGCGCGCCGGCTTTGCCTTCGGCGATGGCGCCGAGCACCGAGCCCACCTGCACCGTGTCGCCAGCCTTGACAGAGATCGATTCGATGGCGCCGTCCGCGGGCGCGGGCACTTCCACCGTCACCTTGTCGGTTTCGAGTTCGAGCAGCGGTTCGTCGCGCGCGACGGCGTCGCCTTCCTTCTTGAACCAGCGCGCAACGGTCGCTTCGGTGACGGATTCGCCCATCGCCGGGACTTTGATTTCGATGCTCATGGAAGCCTCTTGGCGGCAGGAATGGGAGTTATAGCGTCAAAGCCTCATTGAGGAACGCTTTAAGTTCGGCGTTGTGCTGGCTCATCAGGCCCGCGGCCGTGGACGCGTATTCCGGACGCCCGACGTAGCGCGGCTTGGTATTGCCGCCCAGTTTGGCGATCGTGTCCTCGATGCGCGGCGCGATGAAGGTCCAGGCGCCCTGGTTGCGCGGCTCTTCCTGGCACCACACAAGATCGGCCTTCGGGAAGCGGTTGAGCTCGAGCGCCAGCACCTGATCCGGGAACGGATAGAGCTGCTCGATGCGCAGGATCTGGATGCGGTTCTCGCCGCGCTTTTCGCGCTCTTCCATCAGGTCGAAATAGACCTTGCCGGTGCAGAGAATGACACGCTTGATCTCGGCATCGTCCACGAGCTTGACCGTCGTAGCACCCGGCACACATTCGGCCTGATCGCGGAACACGCGATGGAACGACGAGCCCGGCAGCATGTCCGACAGGAACGAGACCGCGCGTTTGTGGCGCAGAAGCGATTTCGGCGTCATCAGGATCAGCGGCTTGCGGAACGGACGGTGGATCTGGCGGCGCAGCACGTGGAAATAGTTGGCCGGCGTCGTCGGACAGGCGACCTGGATGTTGTCCTGCGCGCAGAGCTGCAGATAGCGCTCCAGACGCGCGGAGGAGTGCTCCGGTCCCTGACCTTCATAGCCGTGCGGCAACAGCATCACCAAGCCGCACATGCGCAGCCATTTCATTTCGCCCGAGGCGATGAACTGGTCGATGATCACCTGCGCGCCGTTCGCGAAATCGCCGAACTGCGCTTCCCAGAGCACCAGTGCGCGCGGCTCGGCGGTCGAATAGCCATATTCGAAGCCGAGCACGGCTTCTTCCGACAGCAGTGTATCGATGACCTCGAATTCCGCCTGGCCTTCGCCGAGATGATTGAGCGGGATGTAGCGTTCCTCCGTCTCCTGATCGACGAAGATCGAATGGCGCTGCGAGAAGGTACCGCGCGAAGAGTCCTGGCCGGACAACCGCACGGGAACGCCTTCCTTGAGCAGCGTGCCGAACGCGAGCGCTTCGCCGGTCGCCCAGTCGAAGTTTTCGCCAGTTTCGAACATCTTCGCCTTTGCCTCGAGCTGGCGCGCGACGGTGCGATGGATGTGAAAGCCTTCAGGCACAGTCGTCAGCACGTGGCCAACGCTTCTAAGAACGTCGGCGGGCAGGGCGGTCTCGCCGCGGCGATCCCCGGCCGGCGCGATGCCAAGACCGCTCCAGCGCCCGTCAAGCCAGTCGGCGTGATTGGGGCGATGGGCCTTCGAAGCGTCGAATTCCTCGTCCAGCCTCGCATTGAAGGCGCCAACCATGGCCTTCACATCGGCCTGGGCGAGCGTGCCCTCGGACACGAGCTTCGTCGCGTACAGTTCCAGCGTGGTCGCGTGATCCTTGATCGCGCGATACATCAGGGGCTGGGTGAACGCGGGCTCGTCGTTTTCGTTATGACCGAAGCGGCGATAACAGAACATGTCGATGACGACATCCTTGTGGAACAGCTGGCGGAATTCGGTGGCGATGCGCGCCACATGCACGACCGCTTCGGGATCGTCGCCGTTCACATGGAAGATCGGCGCCTGCACCATCAGCGCCACATCCGACGGGTAGGGCGAAGAGCGCGAATAGATCGGCGCCGTGGTGAAGCCGATCTGGTTGTTGACGATGAAATGGACCGTACCGCCGGTCTTGAAACCCTTGGTGCCCGACATCGCGAAGCATTCGGCGACGACACCCTGGCCCGCGAACGCCGCGTCGCCATGGATCAAGAGCGGCATCACGCTTCCGCGCGCCTCGTTGTCCTGAAGCTGGTATTGCTTGGCGCGCGACTTGCCGAGCACGACCGGGTTGGCGGCTTCGAGATGCGACGGGTTCGGTGTCAGCGAGAGGTGCACCTTTACGCCGTCAAACTCGCGGTCTGCCGATGCGCCGAGGTGATATTTCACATCGCCGGAGCCCTGCACTTCGGTCGGATTGGCGCTGCCGCCCTGGAATTCGTGGAAGAGCTGGCGATAGGGCTTGGACATGACATTCGCGAGCACGTTCAACCGCCCGCGATGGCTCATGCCGAGCACGATCTCCTTCACGCCGAGCTGGCCGCCGCGCTTGATGATCTGTTCCAGCGCCGGAATCGTCGACTCGCCGCCATCGAGACCGAAGCGCTTGGTCCCGAGGAAGCGCACGCCCGCGAATTTCTCGAAGCCCTCGGCTTCGATCAGCTTGTTCAGGATCGCGCGCTTGCCCTCGGGCGTGAAGGAAATCTCCTTGTCGGGTCCTTCGATGCGGCGCTGGAGCCAGTCTTTCTGCTCGGCATCGTTGATGTGCATGAACTCATAGCCGATGCGCCCGCAATAGGTGCGCTTCAGGATTTCGACCATGCGGCGCGGGGTTGCGCTTTCCAGTCCCAGCACGCCGCCGACAAACACCGGCCGGTCGAGATCTTCCGTATGAAATCCGTAAAACGACGGTTCGAGCTGCGGGTGGGGCGTCTTGGGCGAGAGATGGAGCGGGTCGAGATCGGCCTCGAAATGTCCAATCACGCGATAGGCGCGTACCATTTGAATCGCGCGGATGGAATCCAGCGCCGCCGCGCGCAGATCGCGCTCGCTCGCCTGCCCGCCAGCCCTCGGGGGCCAGTGGCCGGTGAGGGCGCCGACAAGATCGCCGCTTGCGAGATTGGGCTTGGCGTCGCGCCGCCACTCCGGGCCGCGGCCAAGCTGGGTCGCGTTCAGGTCCTGTTCGCTCAGGCTCGAAAAATAGGTCCGCCAGGAAGGGTCCACGGCGTCCGGATTTTCCTGATATTGAGCGTAGAGTGACTCGATGAAGGCCGCGTTCGCGCCCTGCAGGAATGAGGTCGCTTCGAGGATGTCGTTGGAGGAGCGATTCAGGCGGGGGGATTGACTCGTCATTTCAACCTGTTGGGCGGACTTCTTGGGCCCGCCTTTCCTGTGCGGATCAAGCCGCGAAAGGGGATGGCGTGTTACTTCCGAACGGCCGTCAATTCAATGCTTTGTGCGGTTAATATGGGATCAATAAGGCGGGATTGCGAATGGCAGGAATTGGCCGGGTTCGGCGGCCAAATCCATACGTGGGTGAGGGATATCTGCGATGAAGATGGCGCGTGTGATCCTGTTCACGGGGCAGTTGGACGCGATGAACCGGTTCTATGGCGAGACGCTTGGCTTGAAATTGGTTGGCGAGGAAAAGGGCTGGCGCGAATTCGCCGCCGGTGGCGCGTGCATCGCGCTCCATTCAGGGCCGGCTTCTCCCGGCCGGAAAGGACCGAAGATCGTGTTCTATGCCAAGGATGTCGCCGCAGAACGTGCCAAGCGGGTAGCAAAGGGCGCGCGCTTCGGAAAAGTGCGGGTATGGGACACGCTTCAGATTTGTGACGGCAAAGACCCCGACGGCAACCCGATTCAACTGTCGAACCGCTGATCCGGAACCGGTGCACATGAAGCGGCTCTACGCACTCGATACGCTCAGAGGCTTCGCCGCGCTTTCGGTCGTGCTCTGGCACTGGCAGCATTTCTTTGCGATCAGCGGTACCTGGAAACAGGGCTGGCAGAAATCCTCCGAGCCCTTCTACCAGTTCCTGAGACCCTTCTATGACGAGGGTTGGGCGGCCGTAGACCTGTTCTTCGCGCTTTCCGGTTTCATCTTCTTCTGGCTCTACGCCGAGGCGATCCGCGAAGGGCGCATCAGTGCGTTTCGTTTTGGCTGGCTGCGTTTTTCACGTCTCTATCCTCTGCATCTCGCGACGTTGCTTGCTGTGGCGGCGATGCAGTACTTCTTCCACCGGGCCACCGGAAATTACTTCGTATACGGATCAAATGGCTGGAAACGCTTCGTCGTCAGCCTGATTTTCGCCCAGAACTGGCTCACGCCGACGCTGAAGCAGTCGTTCAACGGCCCGGCCTGGTCCGTGTCGATCGAGGTGCTTCTGTACGGTATTTTTTTCGTTTTCTGCCGGCTGGGTTTGCGCGGTCCGCGGATGGCGCTTTGCATCGCGGCGGTCGGGATTGCGCTCCTGTGGTGGAAGATGTTCATCGCGCGCGGGCTGATCGGCTTCTTTGTTGGCGGCGCCACATTTCATCTGAGCCGTACGGTCGCGTCGCACTCAGCGGCCCGGCGGCTGGCGCAATGGTCGGTCGCCACGGCAATCGGGCTCTGGATCGTGATCTGGATCGAAACCTATTTCGCGCCGCTGCACGCGGCGTTCTATTGGCTGAGCGGATACATTTCGCCGGAGGTGGGCCGCCTCTACATCGGCAATAGCGAGAAGATATTCTTGCTGCTCTTCGTGCTCATCGTGGTGCCAACCACGCTCCTTGCCCTTGCCCTCCATGAACAGGTTCTGGGCGGCAAATGGCACCGCTTCGCGTTCGTGGGCGACATCTCCTATTCCACCTACATGCTGCATTTCCCCATGCAGCTCGCGCTCGCGTTGATTGCGGTGCACTATGCGTTAACTCCGGCAGCGTTCGAGAACCCGGTCGCGCTGATCCTGTTCTATGCCGCGCTGATTACGCTGGGCGGCCTGTCGTTTCACTATTTCGAGCGGCCGATGCAGCATTTCCTGCGCAACATGCTCGGCAAGAAATCGCTCGCGCCGGAGAATTGAAAAGGGCGCGCCCGGCCCGGTGCCGGGTCTGCCGGAGACCGCCTATACCCAGATCGATCCGGGCGATCACTGGCTCGCGAACTGCTATGCGAAGAAGGATGCTGTGCTCAGCGGTATCTTGCCCGATCTCGCGAACGGCGGGCAGGAGATTGGGACGAAAGATGGTCGATACGATACGTGCGGCAATGACCGCGAAGTGACAGAGCTTATGGATTCGTTTTCGGCGGTTCCGTAGCGGCGGGTGCTGTGGCTGGCGGTGCGGCGGGCGTTGCGGCCGATGAAGCAGCGGGCGCTGTGGCCGATGTATCCGATGCGGCTGGCGCTTGTGCTGGTGCAGCAGGTGCCGCTGGCGCATGAGCTGGTGCGGCAGGTGCCGCTGCCGTAGCGCCTTCGACGGGCTTGGGCGCGTGGAAGTCGCATTCCTTGATCTCTGTGACCGCTTGCTGCGGATCGATGATCGAGGGATTCACGTGCCCGACCATGAAACCCATAGAGACGTCGAACCGGATATACATCGATTGCCCAGCGGCGATCGTCGCGGTGATAGCTTCTTTCTTCTCGGTCTCTGTGCTGATCTCGTAGCTGCCCGCCGGCATATCGACGTAGAAATAGTCGCCGGGCTTTGCGCGTCCGCCGGCGCTTTGGCCATTGATCATGACCGTCGGCTGGATGGCCATGCCCATCAGGCCGTTCTCGCGGTAGAAGTAGAAGCGGCCGTTTCCTGCCGCCAGCGCGGGCTCGCTGTCATGGAGCGTCGCATAGGTCTGCGAAGAATCAGCCCATGCCGTTGAGATTGGTGCGGCCGTCAACATCAGCGCCGCAAGCGCGCAGATTTTCAGTTTTCCAGACATTGAGCCCCCCGACTCCGTATTGAACAATCAACTCTAACCGGTAATTGGCTCGTCGACAATTGGACAATGACTACTTGCCGCCCAGCAGCTCTACCATCGTGGTCCCAAGCGCGGCCGGGTTCGGGGAGACGCGGATGCCGGCGCTTTGCATTGCCTCGATCTTCGATTTGGCGTCGCCTTTACCACCCGAGATGATGGCGCCGGCGTGGCCCATGCGGCGGCCCGGCGGCGCGGTGACGCCCGCGATGAATCCGACCATCGGCTTCTTGGTCTTGTTGTGCTTTATGAAGTCAGCCGCGTCTTCCTCCGCGCTGCCGCCGATCTCGCCGATCATGATGATGGATTTCGTTTCGGGATCGGCGAGGAACATCTCCAGCACGTCGATATGTTCGGTGCCCTTCACCGGGTCGCCGCCGATGCCGACGCACGAGGATTGTCCCAAGCCCACCGCGGTCGTCTGCGCCACCGCCTCGTAGGTAAGCGTGCCCGAGCGCGAAACGATGCCGACGCTCCCGCGGCGGTGGATGTGTCCGGGCATGATGCCGATCTTGCACTCGCCGGGCGTGATGACGCCGGGGCAGTTGGGTCCGATCAGGCGCGACTTCGAGCCCGACAGCGCGCGCTTGACCTTCACCATGTCGAGCACAGGGATGCCTTCGGTGATGCAGACGATGAGGGCAATCTCCGCATCGATGGCTTCAAGGATCGCGTCGGCCGCGAAGGGGGGCGGAACGTAGATCGCGCTCGCATCCGCGCCGGTTGTTTCCTTCGCCTCGCGCACGGTGTCGAACACGGGCAGGCCCAGATGCGTCGTGCCGCCTTTGCCGGGCGAGGTGCCGCCGACCATCTTGGTGCCATAGGCAATCGCCTGTTCGGAATGGAACGTGCCCTGATTGCCGGTGAAGCCCTGGCAGATGACTTTGGTGTTCTTGTCGACGAGGATGGACATAAGCGGTCTTTCCAGAGTGTCAGTTTTTATGCTTCACGGCTTTTGTGGCGTTCAGAAGTTCGAGCACATCCCTGCCCGTGAGCTTCTGCAGATCGGCGTAAGCCGCGGCGGTCAATTTGCTGTCGCCTTTGCCATGGCCGGCGAGATCGTAATCGTTACCGGTGAAGGTCAGGTCGAATTCAAACGGCGCGGCCTTGCTGCCTTCCTTCGCGACGAAGACGAGGCTCTTGCCGTCACTGCAACTCACGACCAGCCACGGGGTGCCACCATAGGTCTTCTCGATCGGGCCGGTGATGCACTGTTCCGGCGCATTCGGCTCGGCCGCAAGCGCGGGTGTCGCGAGGAGCGCAATCAGAGCGGCGAGGGCGAGACGGCGCACGGTCAACCCTTGACCGCTTTGACGATCTTCTGCGCAGCGTCGGCGAGGTCGCTGCCGGAGACGATGGGCAGGCCGGACTCGGCGAGAATCTTCTTGCCCAGTTCGACGTTCGTGCCTTCGAGGCGCACAACCAATGGGACGGAAAGCGAAATCTCGCGAGCAGCGGCGACAATCCCTTCGGCAATGATGTCGCATTTCATGATGCCGCCGAAGATGTTGACGAGGATGCCCTTCACGTTCGGATCGGAGACGATGATCTTGAAGGCGGCGGTGACCTTTTCCTTGCTCGCACCCCCGCCGACATCGAGGAAGTTGGCAGGCTCCTCGCCATAGAGCTTGATGATGTCCATCGTGGCCATCGCCAGCCCCGCGCCGTTCACCATGCAGCCGATCGAACCATCCAGCTTGATGTAGGAGAGATCGAACTTCGACGCTTCGACCTCCATCGGGTCTTCCTCGTCGAGATCGCGCAGCGCCTGGATATCCTTGTGGCGGTAGAGCGAGTTGTCGTCGAAATTGATCTTGGCATCGAGGCACACGACCTCGCCGTCCTTGGTGACGACCAGCGGGTTGATCTCGAGCAGGCTCATGTCCTTGGCGAGGAATGCCTCGTAAAGCGATTTGATCACTGCGCCGCACTGCTTTGCCTGATCGCCCTTCAGCTTCAGGGCTGTCGCGATCTCGAGCCCCACATAGGGCGAGTAGCCAACGGCCGGTTCGACCTGGAAGGTCTTGATGCGGTCGGGCGTGTTGTGCGCGACCTCTTCGATATCCATGCCGCCTTCGGTCGAGGCGATGAACGCCACGCGGCTGGTCGCGCGGTCGACCAGCGCGGACAGATAGAGTTCGCGGTCGATCGCCGAGCCATCTTCGATGTAGAGACGGCGCACGACACGGCCATGCGGGCCGGTCTGGTGTGTGACCAGCGTCATGCCGAGCATCCGCCTGGCTTCCTTCTCCACATCCTCCAGCGATTTGACGACCTTGACGCCGCCGCCCTTGCCGCGGCCGCCGGCGTGGATCTGCGCCTTCACGACCCAGACCGGCCCACCCAGTTCCTTCGCTGCCGCGACGGCTTCCTCAACGGTAAAAGCGGCCTTGCCGCGCGGCACCGGCACGGCGAATCCGCGCAGGACCTCTTTGGCCTGGTACTCGTGGATATTCATGGGGAAACCTGTGCAAGCGGGGATTTCGGTGCGGCGCACAATACCAGCCGAACCCTCCGGCGCAAGCGTCCGGAAAGCCGCCTATGCCGCAGCAGAAAGCGGCTCGGACTGCTCTCTGAAAAGTCCGTCGCGCGTCACGAAACCAAAGGCGAGCAGCAGCACAAGAACGCCAAGCGGTATGCGCGTGTATTCGGCGCATTCGCGCGCGACGAAGGGGAGGAACCAAAGGGTCGCTATCAGTGTGCGCTCGAAGGGGCGAAAGCCGCGCGCGAAGCCGTCCGCAGCGAGGAGTGCGATGGCGGGCGCGAGGATCATCATGTCATAGTCGAGCGCATAAGGCGTCGTGAGCAGCATTGCGATGCATAGAGCGGCGCCTTTTTGAGCCATTCGCGCGTTGGAACGCCAGAGCGCGACGGCCGCGATGGCGACACCGATGCTCACGATGGCTTGCACCGCGTAGGCAAGCCCGACTGCGCCGCCCCACATCCGTATCCATGCAAAGACCGTCTGGATCTTGAAAAAGCCTGCACCACCCTGTTCGAGAACGGTTACGCGCGTGAAATGCGTGCCGGCCAGAAACGCCGGCCAGATATTCACGCCAAAAAGGGCGGTCACGATTGCGGCAAAGACGGCGACGGTGGCGGCTGCCGTCACCAACGATTTCCAGCGTCCGGTCGCGGCCAATACGAGGGGGATCATCAGGCCGAATTGCGGTTTATAGGCGAGCAGCCCGAACATCACGCCTGCGACCAATGGTTTCGTGTCGAGAACCGCAAGCGCGGTCGCGAGCAGCGCCACCGTCAGAAAGCCGTTGTGCCCGTGGATCAGATTTACGAAGGCGGCGGGGAAGGCAAATGCCAGGAGCAGCCACGTCTTGTCGTCGGCAAGCTTTGGTGCTGCACTATTCAGCAGCAAGAACCTCATTGCCAGCACGTATAGTGCAAACGTTACGAGCTGCCAGACGATCAGTGCCGGGAGATAGGGAAGCTGCGCCAGTGGCGCTGCGAGCACCAGGAAGAATGGCGGGTAGTGCCAACCATAGAATTGTGTTCCGGTGCCGAAGATTTTCCGTTCCTGTTCGAAATGGTGCGGCGGGTCGAACACGGCGGCGGCATGACCGTGATCGGCGAGCACGCCGGCGGCATACACATCCGAGAAATCGGTACCCAAAGGCCGACCGGCATAGTCGTTCAGGCCGTGCGCCGTTACGAAAAGCAGGACAAGCGTGACTCCGAAACCGATCAGTAGCGCGACTGCCCACAGCCTGATGCGCTCGCGCGTAAGAAACGCCCCCGAGTTCAGAAACGAAAGAAAAGCGGCCACATCGATACGGCGGATATCTGCCCGCCGATGATGGGCCGCTTGTCTTTAACGAATGATTTAGTACCCGTTGTCGCCGACGCCGCCGGTCAGGGGCATTTCGTCCATATCCGCTTCGCGTGACGCGGTGCGAGCGCTGTTCGCGCAGACGGTGCTGCGGTAGGTGAAGAACATATCGCCGGTCCCGAATTTGCGCAGGTTTGTGCGCTCGGTGCAGTCGGGCACTTCCATCGCCGGCGCGCATTTCAGCATGCCGTCCTTGAAGTGACGCACGGCTTCGTGCTCGGCGCATTGCAGGATCACGCCGTTGGAATAGGTTCCGGCCATACCCTGATCGGACTGCACGACATCGCCGATGGTGACCTTCAGACGGGCACCTGGGAGACAGCGCGCGACTTCGCCTTCGTAGGCGGATTCGATCCAGGTATCCGCCGTCATATGGGAGGCCGGGAATTCGCGGCCTTCCGCCGTGATACAGACCGCGTGGATCGATTTGACGACCGTCGCTTCCTGCATCTCGCAGCGCGCGGAGGCGTGGATCGTGCCGAGATTCTCGGACTGCCTGACGTTCACGTACTCATAGCTGCCGCCATTGTAGACGGTGACCTGCGCGCCGGCGTTCGCGTTGGCCGCAGCGAGTGCCTGGGCAAAGGCGAACGCTTCAGCCTGCGCCTTCACGATCACAACGTTCTTGTTGATGATCACGTTCTTGTTGATGTTGACGTTCTTATTGATGTTCGTGTTGATGTTGATGTTGATGTTCTTGTTGATGTTGAGGATCGACGGGCCGTGATCGTGGCATCCGCCACCACCGCCGCCGTACCCCCCGAAATTTCCGAAATTCCCACCGGTGTAGAAACCGCCCGCTGCTGCCGGCGAGATGGTGGCCGCCGCCAGCGTCCAGCTGGTGAGGGCGGCGACGGCAAATCGATATGAAAACGGCGACATGCTATGGCTCCTTCGCGGCGATCATCCTAAACATGACCTGCCCCTCCCGCGCTGGGTTCATGGACAAAGCCTTAATGACCGAGCCCCCCGCTTCACGTTCCATGCCACGCGCAAGCGCCCGGAAGGCCATTTGGCTGCCCCGAATTGGCACAGGGGCTACGCTTTTTTGCCCGGAAAGCCGGGCATGATCCCGATCTCGGACGACAATCCCGTCGAACACGCGCCGTTTGTGACATGGCTTCTGATCCTGGCCTGTGTGGCGGCGTTCGCGTGGGAAATCTCTCTGGGCGAGAAGGGGATGGATGCGGCGCTGGGCGTATTCGGTTTCTCGCCGGCCACGCTGTTCGGATCGGAAACGCCGCCCTCGCAGATCTACGGCGTATCCGCGTCCGCCACGATTTTCATCTCGATGTTCCTGCATGGCGGCTGGCTGCACATTATCGGCAACATGCTCTATCTCTGGATCTTCGGTAACAATATCGAAGAGGCGATGGGGCATGCGCGGTTTACGCTGTTCTACTTTGCCTGCGGTGCCCTGGCGGCGCTGACGATGGCGTTCATCGACTCGACGTCGATGGTGCCGATGGTCGGTGCTTCGGGTGCGATCTCGGGTGTGCTCGGCGCCTACATGCTTCTTTACCCCCGGGCACGCGTGCATGTGATCATACCGCTCGGCATCATCTTTTATCCTTTGTGGATTCGTGCCGTATGGGTGGTCGGCGTGTGGTTCGCGATGCAACTCGTGAGCGCTGCGTTTGCTGATCCGGCGCAGCCAGGTACTGCGTTCTGGGCGCATGTCGGCGGCTTTGCCGCAGGCCTCATTCTAACGCCGTTCCTGAAGTCCCGCGACGTGCGCTATTTCGGTCCGTATTTTTCCACAGGTCCGTGGAACTAACGGGCGGGCAATGGCCATTGCGCGGCCAAATACCGGGCAATGTTTCGATTTTCCATTCCAGTTCCGCTTGGCACGGCTTTCGCTCTCTCGCAGTTGGAAGTTGGCGGTAACGTTCCGATCTGGATCAACCGCACGCGTTGAGGATGGGGCGAGCGGGCCATGAAACACAAGAACTCGCATTTGCTGGTAGGGTATTGGAGCCGGCTGCGCGGGGACAGGAACGTTCCGGACCAGACCGACATCGATCCACGCGCCATCACGCGGATGTTGAGTCAGGTATTCATTCTCGACGCCACCAATCCCAGCCGTCCGATCTATCGCCTTGCGGGCACGGGGCTTTGCGAGCGTTTCGGTTTCGAACTGAAAGGCACAAGCTTTCTCGCGCATTGGGAAGGTGGTTCGGCAACCTCGCTCGGGTCTCTGTTAAAGCAGGCTATGACCCTGAAGCAGCCGGTTTGCCTGTCGTCGATCGGCGCGACCGCCGATTGCGGCATGGTCGAGCTGGAGACGATCCTGGCGCCGATCAGTTTCAATGGCGAGGAGCCGACGCGCTTCCTCGGTATTACGCAGGTCCTAAGCGACGTCACCCAACTCGGCGGCCGTCCTATCGCCTTCCAGCGCCTCATCGCATCGCAGCTCGTCCGCGAAAGCGAGCCGCTTTCCAATGTCAATCCACCTCCGCCTCCCGTGGTGCCGCCCAGCCAGCAGATCGTGCGCAATCACCCGCGCGCGCCGCATCTCAGGCTGGTTGTGTCGCAGGATCGCCCGGGCGCCAGACGCTTCAACGCGAACAACGTTCTTGAGCGGATGTTCGCGACGTTTGGAGGCGGCGCGCCGGCCGCTTAAGGCTAGCGGCCTGAGCCGGAGGCATCCGGCGCCGGCAGTTGCTGCTCCCGTGCCGGATCCTTGTAGATCGGATTTCCGACCGGATCGTTGTGCAGCACATCCTGGTCGAACTGCTTCTCCTTCTCCTTGCGCTGGAGATAGGGCACTTCGTATTTCTCGATCTTCGCGCGATAGATTTCGAACTGCTTTTCGTCTTCGGGCGTGCGCTTGTCGCAGCGATCCGGACTGATCTTCGCCGTTTCCTGACACCACAGATCGAAATTCAACGTCTTGACGTCATAGCGCGTGGATTGCGCGCTGGCGGGCAGGGCGAACAGCAACGCCGCGGCAAAAAAGGAAAATCTCATCCCGTTCATAACGCAACCATACGCTCGAAGTTGCGACCGTGATAGCGCCCATTCTTCGCAAAGTTGGTTATTCGGCGGCGTGCTTTGTGACGTTTTCGTCAATGTTGACGTGAAGCGGTGCGAGCGGCGCTCGGCCGAGGATCATGTCAGCTGCCTTTTCGGCGATCATGATTGTCGGCGCGTTCGTATTGCCGGATACCAGCGCTGGCATGACCGACGCGTCCACCACGCGTAAGCCTTCGATTCCATGTACCTTCAGCTGCGGATCCACGACGCTGTCGGCATCGTTTCCCATTCTGGCACTGCCGACAGGGTGATAGATCGTCTCGGCGGTCTTGCGCACGAAGGCGTCGATCTGATCGTCCTTGGTGACATGCGCGCCGGGCATCAGTTCGGGGCCCCGATAGGGATCGAACGAGACCTGGGCGAACACCTCACGCGCCAGTTTGACCCCTTCACGCAACGCCCTGCGGTCTTCCTCGGCCTCGAGATAGTTCGGCTGAATCACCGGCGTCGCCAGCGGGTCAGCCGATTTGAGCGTGATGTAGCCTTTGCTCTGCGGCCGGAGCTGGCAGACATGCGCCATGAAGCCATGGCGGTCGGCCTTCACGCGGGTGTGATCGAACATCAGGGCCGCGATGAAGTGGAGCTGCAGGTCCGGCGTTTCCAGATCGGGCCGGCTCTTCAGGAACGCGCCCGACTCCAGCCCCTGTCCGGTCGCGAGCCCGGTGCCGAACAGCATGTATTGCAGCCCGGTCTTCATCGCATTGAGCGGATTGGCTTGGCTGTAGAGCGTAATCGGCTGCGAGCATTCGTACTGGATCGAGCAATCCAGATGATCCTGCAGATTGCGGCCGACGCCCTTCATCTCCTGCACGACGGGAATGCCAAAGCGCGTCAGCGTCTCCGCATCGCCAAGCCCGGAGAGCATCAGCACCTGCGGCGTGTTCACGGCGCCGCCGGACAGGATGACCTCGCGCGTCGCACGAACGGTGTGGGACTGCTTCTTCTGGACATATTCGACACCGATCGCTCGCTTGCCCTCGAACAATACTCGCGCAACCTGTGCATGGGATTCGATGGTCAGGTTTTTCCGTCCTAACGCTGGATGCAGATAGGCTTTGGCAGCGCTCCAGCGTTTGCCGTCGCGAATGGTGAGCTGGTAGGGGCCGAAGCCCTCCTGCTGTTCGCCGTTGAAATCCTTGGTGCGGCGATGTCCCGCTTCGACACCGGCTTCGATGAAGCTGCGGAACAGCGGATTGGTGGACCGCCCGTTGGAGACGTGCAGCGGCCCTTCGCCGCCGTGGAAATCGTCTCCGCCGTTTTCATTGGTTTCGGAGCGCTTGAAGTAGGGCAGCACATCGGCAAACGACCAGCCGTCGCATCCCATCTGCCGCCAGCCGTCGTAATCGCGCGCGTGGCCGCGGATGTAGATCATGCCGTTGATCGAGGACGATCCACCCCATCCGCGGCCGCGCGGCCAGTAGAGTCGGCGGCCGTTCAGATGCAGCTGGCCTTCGGTCTCGTAGTACCAGTTGAATGGATTGGGCTTGCCGAGAAGTGCTGGAATACCCGCCGGCATATGAATCATGAGGGACTTGTCTTGTCCCCCGGCCTCGATCAGCAGGACTTCGATCGCAGGATCTTCGGAGAGGCGGTTGGCGAGGACGCAGCCAGCGCTGCCGGCACCGACGATGATGTAGTCGAAGGCTCTCATTGGCTTGGAGTCGCTAGCGGCTGATCGCTGTTTGCCGGTGCGGGCGGTGGTGCGGCGGCAGGCGCAGGCTTGGCTTCGGCTTCCACTTTTGCGAGCGCCGTTTGTACGCCGGACAAACATCGCCGCGATGCTGCCGCCATCGCCGGCACGGTCGCATTCATCATCCAGCAATCGTATTCGGCCTGCGCACGCGCGGAGTCGGCAGGAAAGGTCTCGCGCCCGCGTTCGAGAGCGCGGATCAGGCGGTCGCGCATTTTGTGGGTCGGGACGTCGACGCCAGGCTCGGGTTCGACCACGGAGCCGCGCGCGGCGATCAAGGCCTTCTCTGCATAGGCGTTCGCGAGTGCGCCGATCTTGCTGTCCATGCTCGTCAGTTGCATCGAGCCTTCGCTGTCGAAGGAAACACCGGCTGCGGCCCCCACTTCCCCGAAGGAATGCGCCAGTGCCGAGTAATTCTTGAACAGTGCCGTATCGAAGGCCGTACCGGTGGGCTTGGTCTCGCGCAGGTCGTCGAGTGCGGTGTTGTTGACACAGCCCGACAAAAGCGCGCCGGCGAGCGCTGCGGCCGCCATGGAAGAAACACGCAAACGCGAAAAGATCATGCCGGTCTCCGGATCTGGGCATCCTGGCCCGCCGCGCGGGCCGCACGGCCAGACTGCTATAGCGTGACACGGGGCCAAGGTTAAGTGCGGCTTAACACCCCCGAAAAAAGCGTCTCCGATGAGAAAATAGTAACCTTGTATTGACGGTCTTTCACCCACACTCAACACGGCGGAACGGGCCCCGGCTACAGTACAACGGCAAAGACCATGAAGGATGAAGCACCCTTGATAGCGAAAGCCAAGGCGGAACGCCGCCGCTTCCGCCGCGTACGCGTCGATCTGTCGGGACGGCTCTTCGTGCCCGCCGATTCGCGCGAATGCCATTGCAAGGTTGTCGATCTGTCGCCGGGAGGGGCGTCGATCGAATGCGATCTCGCACTCGATGCCGACACCCAGGTTGTCCTCTATATCGACGGCTTCGGCCGTCTCGAAGGATCGATAGTCCGCGCGGCCGATGCCAGCTTCGGCGTGCGCTTCAACTGCACCCCGGCAAAACGTGAGCGCATTGCCGAGCAGATGATCCTGCTCATGAACAGCAAGCTGCTCGACGAGAGCGAATTGCGCCGTCACGACCGCACGCCGACAAAAGGCATCGCGCGTTTTACGCGCGCCGATGGCCAGCTCGTCGCCTGCGAAGTGCTCGATCTTTCGGTCAGCGGCGTGTCGCTCAAGACCAACATGCGCCCGCCCATCGGGGAGTTCGTGCTGATCGGACAAATGGCGGGCCGCGTCGCACGCCATCACGAGCAGGGCATCGGTATCGAGTTCGTCGGTGGAGCGCCGGGAACCATCACCGCCGATCGCCTGCACCCGAAGATGGCCGTGGGGCGGTAATCCCTTTCTCGGTGACCGGCGGTCGCAAGCGCATGATCGTGATCGTGTCGGCGAGCCCGCTCGCGCTGATCTGTGTCACTGATAATCGGGGTTGTTCCAGTCGAATTGGCGATGCCCGCTAGCGTCAGGCGGACGACAATTCCATCAAGCCTAACGCGATCCGCGTCTTCTTCGGTAGCCCCGCTGCGACGATGGCGTGGGCGCGGGTGAGGTACGCCTTCAATTCCTTTGTGCTTAGAGCGTCGAGTTTGACGAGCTGGACCCACTGCGCGCGCGCAAGATAGGGCGCGGGGATGATGTTCTTCTCCCTGGTCAGAATGGCGAAGCTTTCGGGCGCGGTCTTGAACGACAGGCTTTGCGGCCGCATCTCCGGCGCGCCCATCGCTGCGAACATCTTGCCGCCAACTTTGTAAACGTGATCGGAACCCCATTGAATGGACAATGTCGCTCCCGGCAACGACAGACAGAATTTCTCGACCTCGGCGTATTTCATGGCTTTGCTTCAGGCAGATCGAGTGCTGCACGAGCCTGACGCATATGCTCCGGCGTCATGTGCTTCGCCACCAGCCCTATGGCCATGGCGAGCACGGCGGCATCGTCGGTAAAACCCAGGCCCGCGACAAAATCGGGCACGACGTCGAACGGCATGACGAAATAGGCGAGCGCGGCATAAAGCACCGCCCGGACCTTGCCCGGCGTCGCAGGATCGACCGCGCAAAAATAGGCGGCCGCGGCGTCCTCGGCGAACGGGATCTTGCCGGCCACGCGCAGCAGCTTCTTCCAGAACCCTTCGCGCACCGTGCGTTCGTTGTGCGCGGCGATCAGGGCCGGTGGCTGGATGGTCGGGTCCGGGATGCCCATGACGTCTGACATGGTGCCACTATCCTCCGATCGCAAGCTTCGGTCTAGGATCGGGATATCGGAGGGCTCATATGCGAACAGTCGAGGAATTGAACCGGAACCCGCAGCCGCTGGCGAAACTGGTTGGCGTGGAAATCGTGGAGGCCGAGCCGTCGAAAGTCGTCGGCCGGCTGGTTGTGCGCCCGGACATCTGCACCACTTTCGACACGCTGCATGGCGGCGCGATCATGGCGTTTGCCGACACGCTGGGCGCCACCGGTGCGTTTCTGAACCTGCCGCCGGGGGCGGGTACGACGACGATGGAAAGCAAGACGAATTTCGTCGGCGCCGCGAAGGTTGGCACCACGGTCACGGCTGTCTCCACACCGGTCCATATCGGGCGGAGCACATCGATCTGGCAGACGCGGATCACGCGGGAAGACGGCAAGCTGGTCGCCGTCGTCACGCAGACGCAGATGGTGCTTACCTAGCGGCACACTTTGCGCCCGCGCTGGTGGCAGTCTAAGAGTCGCTCGCTCAGCTATTCCAATCAGGGAAGGGAAATCCATGGAACTGAATTCTTCGATCGCGGCTGTCGTCACGGGCGGCGCGTCCGGTCTCGGCGAGGCGACGGCGCGCGCGCTCGCGGCGAAGGGCGTCAGGGTGGCGCTCCTCGATATGAACAAGACCAAGGGCGATGCGGTCGCGGCTGAAATCGGTGGCGTGTTCTGCGAAGCCAATGTGACCGACGAAGACAGTGTCGTCGCCGCGTTCGCGAAAGCCCGCGCCGCGCACGGTCAGGAACGCATCCTCGTCAACTGCGCGGGCACGGGCAACGCGATCAAGACGGCATCCCGCGACAAGAAGACCGGCGAGATCCGCCGCTTCCCGACCGACGCGTTCAACTTCATCATCCAGATCAATCTCGTCGGTACCTACCGCTGCATCGCGATTTCGGCGCAGGGCATGTTGTCCCTCGATCCGCTGGAAGGCGGCGAGCGCGGTGCGATCGTCAACACCGCGTCGGTCGCTGCGCAGGATGGCCAGATCGGCCAGGCCGCCTACAGCGCGTCGAAAGGCGGCGTGAATGCGTTGACCCTGGTGGTCGCGCGCGACCTCGCACAGGAAGGTATCCGCTGCAACACGATCATGCCGGGACTGTTCAACACGCCGCTGTTGCAAGGCGCGCCGGAGCAGGTGAAGCAGGCGCTCGGTGCGCAGGTGCCGTTCCCGGCACGTCTCGGCAATCCGCCGGAGTATGCATCGCTTGCGCTTCAGATGATCACCAACCCCTATTTCAACGGCGAGACGGTGCGTCTCGACGGCGCTATCCGCATGGCGCCTCGCTAACCGAGGCGGGGTAACCCCGCCGGTCATGGCCCGGGCCGCCGGGTCATGACAATATGGGCCCATGACAGAATCGGCGATTCTGAACTGGCACGACTATTTCGTCACCGTCGCGCAGGTCAGCGCGACGCTGGCGGGCCTCTTGTTCGTCGGACTGACGATCAGCCTCGGCCACGTGCTGCAGGGTTACGGATATCTCATGCGCGCCTTTACGGCGCTGTTCCTGCAGTTCGAGATGCTGTTGATCGGACTGTTCGTCATTGTTCCTGGTCAGCCGCCTCTCGTGCTCGGATGTGAACTGATCGTTACAGGTGCCGCGATCCTGGGCGGTATCACGCTCTTCGCGCGCAATTTCCCGGAAAGCGAGACCTCGCAGGTCCTGGGTTCGAAGGGGCCGCGCACGGTACGCGCCATCCTTACTTATATCGGAACGCTGATGCCGGTCGTTGCCGGAATCGGATTGATCGCAAAGATGCCGAGCGCGTTCTACTTCCTGATACCGGGTGAAATCGCCTGCCTCTATCTTTCGATCGGGAATGCCTGGGTGTTCGCGGTCGAGATACCGCGCAGGGCCGCGGAACGGGAAAAAATACTATGAAAATTAGGCTCGCTTGCATCCTGGCGCTGATGCTTTCCTGCCTATCGACCGCGACGTTCGCCGAACCCAAGATGTGTCCGCATCTGGTCAGCCCGGTTTGTGCGCTGACGAAGGATGCGAAACGCTCGACCTTCAACAATAGCTGCGAAGCCGATGCTTCCAGCGCGAAAGTGCTGCACGATGGCGCATGTGAGGGCGGCGATGTGTGCTCGATGATCTATACGCCGGTGTGCGCCACCGATCCCGCGACGGGCAAGGAAAAGACCTATTCGAGTTCCTGCGTCGCGGAGCACGCCAACGCCGCGTACACCCACCAGGGCGCGTGCAAGCCCTAACGCGCTGCCAGTTCGTGAATCTGGCTGTTGGCCAGCGTCAGTTTCGCAATCGACAGCTCGCCGGAGCTTTCGAGCGCGGCGAGGAAAGACTTCGCGCGCGACAATGCACCCTGATGCGCTTTCACCCAGGCCTGTGCCGCAGTGGCGCCATCGACGCGCGTGCCCTTCTCGGTGCCCGGCGGAAGGAGCTTGAGCGCGTCGCTCGTCAGCGCACGTTGCGCGGCGAACAGATCGTCATTGATGCGGCGGATCGCCAACCGGTCCCAATGCTCCGTACCGACGATGCGGCGGCTCAGGCCGCGCAGCCTGTCGATGCCCACCTCGGTTCCGATGGTGAAATAGGTGCCGGCGACGAGATCGACGCTGAGCCCGGTCTGGTGGGCGAGCTGTGCGATCTCGGGTGCCGTGCCCATGAGTGGGATCGCGCCGACTTCGTCCGCGAGTTCGTGCGGAACGCCGGCACCTTCGAGTTCGGCAATCCTTGCCAGCGTATCCTGCTTTTCGTAGGGCGATACGAGCCCCTCGAACGTGCCGCGTAGCGCTTCAACGCCCGCGCGATAGAGCGCGATGGTCGAAGGAAGGTCGGCATCGGCGGGCACGTTGGCGATGAACCAGAGGCCCAGCCGGCGGAGCAGTTCGGCGATGTCTGTATACATCGATGTCTGCACGGCGGCGCTGACATGCCCGTCGAGCGCGTCGATGCGCTTCTTCAGCGCAGAGAGGCCGAACGCACCTTCCGCAACCACCGATACGCGCACGATCTCCGCGCCGTGGGTTCCGGTCATTTCCTTCATGCGGGCCACGAACACGGGTCCGGCGAGGTTGACGATCCGGTTCGCCAGCACATCGGTGATGATTTCGCGGCGCAGGCGATGGGCTTCCATCGCCGCGGGAAACTTTTTCGCCGCAAGCTGCGGGAAATAGCTGGCCAGCTCAGATGCGAAGTGCGGATCGTCGGGGAGGGTGCTCGCGAGCAGCTCGGCTTTGAGGTCGAGTTTTGCGTAAGCGAGCACCACGGCAAGCTCGGGGCGCGTGAGGCCTTTGTCGTTTTGAGCGCGGACGCGCAGTTGGGCATCGTCTGGAAGGAACTCGACAGCCCGGTCCAGAGCGCCGCGACTTTCGAGTTCGCGCATGAAGCGCCCATGCGCATCGAGGTCCTTTGTCGCCCGCGACTGGGCAACGGACAGCGTCAGCGTCTGATCGTAGTTGTCCCGCAGCACATGCATCGCGACGTCATCCGTCATATCGGTGAGCAGCGCATCGCGCGCCTCCGCCGACAATTCGCCGCGGCGCAGCGGGCCGCTGAACAGAATCTTGATGTTGACTTCATGGTCGGAGGTATCGACGCCCGCGGAATTGTCGATGGCGTCGGTGTTGATGCGGCCCCCGCCTTGCGCGTACTCCACACGGCCAAGCTGCGTGCAGCCGAGATTGGCGCCTTCGCCTACGACCTTCGCGCGGATGTCCGCGCCATTCACCCGGATCGCGTCGTTGGCCCGGTCGCCCGCTTCCGCGTTCGTCTGCGACGATGCCTTCACATAGGTGCCGATGCCGCCAAACCAGAGCAGGTCGACCTGAGCCTTCAGGAGCGCCTTCATCAACTCGGCCGGTGTCGCCTTTTCGGCATCGAGCCCGGTGAGCGCCCGCACTTCCGGTGACAGCGGAATTTCCTTCAGGCTGCGTGGATAGACGCCGCCGCCCTTGCTGATAAGCGGTTTGCTGTAGTCATCCCAGCTCGAGCGCGGCAGCTCGAACATGCGTTTGCGCTCCTCCCAGCTCGTTGCCGGATCGGGATCGGGGTCTAGGAAAATGTGGCGATGATCGAACGCAGCCAGGAGCCTTGTGCATTTCGAAAGCAGCATGCCGTTGCCGAACACGTCTCCGGACATGTCGCCCACACCGACAACAGCGAAAGGCTCCTTCTGGATGTCGCGGTCCATTTCGCGGAAATGCCGCTTGACGGCTTCCCAGGCGCCTCGCGCAGTGATGCCCATCTTCTTGTGGTCGTAGCCATGGCTGCCGCCGGATGCGAAGGCGTCACCAAGCCAGAACCCGCGATCTTCCGCGATGCCGTTGGCGATATCGGAGAAGGTCGCGGTGCCCTTGTCGGCGGCAACGACGAGATAGGGGTCGTCGATATCGTGGCGCACGCAGTCTGGCGGCGGCACGATGGAGCCATCGGGATGCAGATTGTCGGTGACATCCAGGAGCGCATTGATGAAGCGCTTGTAGGCGGAAATCCCGGCGGCCTGCACTTCATCGCGCGTCGCGTTGACAGGAAGCTGTTTCGGATAGAAGCCGCCCTTGGCGCCCACGGGCACGATCACGGCGTTCTTGACCTGCTGCGCTTTGACGAGGCCCAGGACTTCCGTGCGGAAATCCTCCCGCCGGTCCGACCAGCGGATGCCGCCGCGCGCCACCTTGCCGAAGCGCAGATGCACGCCTTCGACTTCCGGCGAATAGACGAATATTTCGACCAGCGGGCGTGGAGCCGGCAACTCGTCGAGCTTCTGCGAGTCGAGTTTCATCGCGAAAACGGGCCTGATCGCGCCGTTCTCACCCCGCTGATAGAAATTCGTGCGCAGCACATTGGCGATCAGATTGCGCATGCGGCGAATGATGCGGTCGTCATCCAGACTCGGCACATCGTTGAGCGCCTTGTCGATGCGGGTCTGGGTCAGACGCGCCCGCGCATCGCGCTTTTCCGCATCGGCCGGGTTGTTGAGTGTGTGAAATAGTTCGACCAGCAGCCGCGCGATGTCGGGATTCCGCGTGAGCGCCTGCTCCATATAGTCCTGGCTGAACGGGATCGCGGCCTGGCGAAGATATTTTGCAGCCGCGCGCAGAATGGTGACGTCGCGCCACGCAAGCCCGGCACCGATCACAAGCTTGTTGAAACCGTCGCTTTCCGCTTCGCCCAGCACGACCGCGTGGAACGCTTCTTCCAGTGGGACCTTGATGTCGTCCATGGCGGCCGCGCCTTCGTCGGCGCGCTCCATGAGGAAGTCGAGGACTACCGCCTCGCGGGTCCAGCCGTCATCGGTGTCGAAGGTCATGGGGAAGGGGTCTTCGGCAATCACCTTCATGCCGAGATTTTCGAAGATCGGCAGCGATACCGATAGCGGCATCACCTCGCCGAGCAGATAAAGCTTGAGGCGCAGGGCATTGTGCGCATCGTCCGGCTTTCGATAGGCGCGGGCCTGGATCGCGAGGCCGTCGTCATGTCGCGCCAGATGCTCGAATTCTTCGAGGTCCTGTACTGCTTCTTCCGGCGAAAAGCTCCCGCGATAGCCCGGTGAGAATTGCGCATGACGCCTTTCCAGCATCTCGGCTCCGCGCGCTTCGCCATAGCGCGCCGCCAGCGCATCGGCATACCCGTCCTCCCAAGTACGGATCGCGTCGCGGATCTGGCTTTCGAGGGCGCGAATGTCGACATGCGGCCGCGGCCCGTCGTTTCGGCCGACAATATAGTGCACGCGTGCGAGCGCGGATTCATCGATAGCCGGCGTAGACGCCGACATGCGTCCGTCGAAGGCGCGCGCGAGGATCGCGTGGATCTTTTCACGCGCCGTCGTGTCGTAGCGATCGCGCGGGACGTAGACGAGCGCGGAGACGAAACGATCGAAGCGGTCGAAGCGCACAAACACGCGCACCTTCGGGCGCTCACCGAGCCGCAGAACACCCTGCGCGAGATCGAACAACTCGTCTTCGGAAATCTGGAACAGCTCGTCGCGCGGGAAATTGTCCAGAATGTGGGCAAGTGCCTTGCCGTCGTGGCTGTTCGGCGGAAGACCGGCGCGCGCCTTGACGTTTTCCACCTTCAGCCGGAGCAGCGGGATGTCGCTGGGCCGGCGGCTGTAGGCGCTCGACGTGAAGAGGCCGACGTACCGCCGCTCGCCAGTGAGTGCGCCGTCCGCGCCGTAAATCTTCACACCCACATAATCCATGTGAACACGGCGGTGCACGAGCGAGCGTTCGTTCGATTTGGTGATGATCAGCGGATCGGGCTGCATCAGGAAGGCGCGGATCTGCGGCGTCAGCGTTCCGCGGTCGGAACCGTGGCGCAGCACGCGCGCATCTTCGGCGGCGAGCACGCCAAGACCGGTCTCGCTGACGGGCTCCAACCGCCCGCCATCTTCCTTTTCGAAACGATAGTCGCGGCAACCGAGAAAGGTGAAATGGTTGTCGCCCAGCCATTCGAGGAAGGCGATGCTCTCTGCAAGCTCGGGACCGGCATTGGATGGCGGATGTGATTTCAGTGCGGCGATGGATTCACCGAGCTTCGCCACCATCGCCCGCCAGTCGCGTACTGTCACACGTACCTGCGCGAGCACTGCACGGGCGCCATCGACAAGCGCTTTCTGCCGTTCGTCGCCGGGGATCGGATCGAGGACGGCGACGATCACGCTGACCGTACCCTGATCCTGACGCAAAATGGGATGGAACGCGGCACGCAAACGACCGCCCTGCGCATGGACCTCGCCGATCAGGGAGTCGAACAGGAACGGCATGTCGTTGTTGATGGCGACAAGTACGCATTCGCTGTGTTCGTATTCCTTCGCCTCGTGGGAAGGGTTGAAGAGGTCGACAAGGCTTTCACCCGGCTTGCGGCGGTTCACACGCGCAAAGACCAAGCGTGCAAGCGCTGCCAGCGCGCCGGGCGTGTAGCGGTTGATGTCTTCTGGCGCCGCGTTGCGATAAAGCGCCTCGAAGAAGGCGAGTTGCGCGGGATCGCTCGTCACTGTCTTTGCACTTTCGCTCAGGCGCTGAGCGGCTTCGGATTCGTCTTCGCTGACGGCGGGCAGGGCGAGGTTCATGGGCTTGGCTTGCTTTGGATGTGGAGCGCTCGCCCCGAAAGACGAAGCGAGAATAGAGCACCCATATTAACGCTGCATGATACCGCGCCGGAAGCGCTTTAGGTGGTCGGAAGGCCAGCCAATTCAGGCATTTCCGAGGCGCGGTCGCGAATGCGTTCCGCCAGCATGCTCAGGCCGACGATGGCAGCCGAGACAATCAGCACCAGCGCGAGGTCGAGCGCACCGCCCGTGCTCGGTCGCAACACACACGCTAATGACGTGATCGCCGTAGCAGGCGCAAGAAAACGAAAGAGCATCTCCTGTTCGCGCAAGAGTAATCCGACCGACGCAGCCGCCACAGCCACGAACACCGCCATCGTCCCTGCGGGCATGTGTGTGGGCATCGCCAGAAATGTGCCGGCACCCCAGGCAAAGCCCGCGAAGAGCAGGATTGCGCTCAGGTCCTGTGAAAAAGATTTAAGTGCGTCGCGCTCGAAGGGGCGGCCGATAGCGTGACGATATGCGATCACAATCGCGGCCGTCGCGATAGCCATGAATGCGGTCCAGACAAGCGGGCGCACCAGACCGTCGCTAAAACCGCCGACCGCGAGCGCCGCAAGTGTGAGGACGGGCAGCGCAAGCACCATATAGGCCGAACGTCCGAGAAGATTCGCCAATCGCGCCGTCTCGCGCGCCTCCACATGGAGTGCCGCCAGTTTGACAACGGGGTTCTGAGTCTCGGAAGGCGAAAGCGTTAACGCCTCGCGCGCGGCAGGCATCGGTGCCATGGTGTTCTCCATGCGGGCGGCTTCTACGCTCGGCCACGATAGTTAAGAATGGCTTAATGCCAGCCGGTTCCCGATTCGGTTTCGCCATGACAGGTTTTCCACAGATTTGTGACCACGCCGTCGTCTTCGACCTCGAATTCACCGCGTGGCAGGGCTCGGTCGCGCATCGCTGGTCGCGGCCGGGTGAGCACACCGAACTCGTGCAGATCGGCGCGGTGAAAGTGGACGTGCAATCGCTGAACGTCGTCGACGAGATGAATGTGCTTGTGCGGCCCAGGATCAATCCGGTGTTGTCCGACTATCTTGTCGAACTGACGGGGATCACCAATGAGGCGCTTGCAGCAAATGGCGTCGATTTCGCCGATGCCTATGACCGGTTCGTGAGATTCGTAGACGGCGGCGTCATCGCCGCATTCGGGCGCGACGATCTGATCTTCGATGCGAACATCAGGCTCTATGGGTTGAAAGGCGCGCCACCGTCACCGCCTTACATCAACGTCATCCCATGGCTTCTCGAGAACGGCATCGATCCGCGCGGCAAGAATGCCTGCGATGTCGCACCGCTCGCGGGCGTCGTATTCGAGGGCCGCAGGCATGATGCGCTCGACGACGCGCGCGGCGTGCTTGCCGGAATCAAGGCGCTGGTGGAGCGCGGCGCAAGAAATCCCTTGCTGCCATGAGCGACGAAGCTGCGCGCCTGATCGAAATCCTCAAGCTGAAGCCTCATCCGGAAGGCGGTCACTATCGCGAGATGTTCCGCGACGAGGGGATGCGGGCACATTCCACGGCGATCTATTTCCTTCTGCGCGCCGGCGAGATTTCCCGCTGGCACAGGGTCGATGCCGTAGAGGTGTGGCACTTCTACCGCGGCCGGCCACTCGAACTCGCGATCGCAGAACAAGGCAAACCTGTCGCACGGCATGTCCTGGGAAATGCGATCGAGCGCGGTGAACATCCGCAGATCGTTGTGCCGGCACATGCGTGGCAAAGCGCGAGGCCGCTGGGCGATTTCACGCTCGTTGGATGCACGGTTGCGCCGGGATTCGAGTTCGCCGGTTTCGAAATGGCGCCGGATGGATTCGAGCCCGCCTAATTCGAGACGGGAATCGACAGCAGCTGTCCAAGCCCACGCGCGATGCCTCTTGAAGAAGCACGCCCGACATACGCATGCTGCGCATTGAAGGTGACGTTCAAGGTCTTGCCGGACATGAAGATCACCGGCTTGTTGCCGAGCGCCATACGCACGCCGTCAATCTTCCTCGCAAACGCGGTACGCGCCTTGCTGAGCGAGATGAATCGTTCAATCCCGCGCACCGTGTTTTCGAGCGCATCGAAACACAACGCGCGCAGACGCGAGTCGCCCGCGAGCGCGGCCCAGTCGGCGGTGAAGCTGATATGCAGCTGCCGCGAATAGGCGAGGTGCTCCGCCTCGTCCTCGGCCGCGTTTTGCATATCGGAGAGCGAGATTGGGCTGAGCGAGGGTGGCAGCGCGTCGCCCGTACGCTCGGCGGGCAGCCCGCCAGGATCGGTTTCGGTATAGAGCGTGAGGCCACCCCAGCCCGAAACACGGATCGCCATCGCGCCCGAATCGTATTTCAGCGCGCGCCCGCCGAGCGGCGCATGATCGCTGTAGAGAACATACACTTCCGGATCGCCGGAGAGGCGCATCAGGAACTTGTCGCCATAGTCATCGAGCGTGAACGTGGTGTGTCCGGCCGTGTAGGTCCCAGGTTCGACGTCGCCCACATGTTCCTGACTGAGCCGCGAGTTCATCTCGTCCTGCGCGTGAGCGGCGCTGGCGAGACACGCGCAGAAAAGAAATGCGATCCCGATTCTGGGCATCACGTCGTTAATCTCAAAACCCGCTCTGCACGCAGCCCCTCAGCCGCGAGCCCCCACGGCCCAACCTAAATTGCCGAATGGGGCGATTTTAAGCCCGCAACGGTTAGGAAATCCGCCTACAAATCCTCGAAACTGCCGCCGCGGCCTTTGCCGGAGGCGAAACGTGCTGCGCCGGCGAGGGATTCCCCGGTCGCAAGCGTCGCCATGCCGTGGCGGAACTCGTTCGCCATCGCGCCCGCGAAATCGTGATCGAATTGTTCGTACACGGATGACCTGTCGCTTTTCAGGCAGGTCTGCGGAAGGCGCGTGAGTTCGGCCGCGAGTTTTTCTGCTTCCGCGCGGCTCTCGCCCTTCGGCACGACGCGGTTCGCAAGGCCCATCGCGAACGCTTCCATGGCCGCAACCGGGCGTCCGGTCAGGATCATGTCGAGCGCACGCGACTGCCCGATGAGTCGTGGGAGGCGCACGGTGCCGCCATCGATCAACGGTACGCCCCAGCGGCGGCAGTACACGCCGAACACGGCGTCTTCCTCTGCGACACGCAGATCGCACCATAGGGCGAGTTCGAGTCCACCCGCGACGGCAGGACCGGCGATGGCGGCAATCACGGGCTTGGCCAACCGCATCCGAGTCGGACCCATCGGCGCGTCTCCAGCGAGCGGATCGCGTGGTTCTGACGGCGGCGAGAGTCTGTTGCCCCGACCGGCGGCCACGCCTTTGAGATCGGCGCCCGCGCAGAACGCACCGCCCGCGCCCCAAAGCACGGCTGCTTTCGCGCCTTCGTCATGTTCGAAGGCCCGAAATGCCTCAACCAGCGCATCGGCTGCCGGACGGTCGACGGCGTTGCGCGCTTCGGGCCGGTCGATGATGACGGTGGTCACTGCGCCATTCCGTTCGACGCGTACGGATTTCTGATCGCTCATGGATTTCCTCGCCGTGGTCAGGCGAGCATTGCATCTTTTGTTAGGGCTTGAGGCCAAAAAGCTTGGCTTCGTGGCGGAATCTGACTAAGACCTCGCGGATTCAAACCCCTTCCGAAGGGCGCGCCCGTGACCTCCAGCCTCGACAGTTTCAAATCCCGCCGCACCATGACGGTGGGACCGAAGACCTATGTCTATTTCAGTCTCGCTGCGGCGGAGAAGAACGGGCTCAAGGGGATATCCAGGCTTCCCTATTCGCTGAAGGTCCTGCTCGAAAACCTGTTGCGCTATGAGGACGGCAAGACCGTCACGGCGGACGATATCCGCGCCATCGCCGGCTGGCTCGAGAAGCGGACCTCCGACCGCGAGATCGCATTCCGGCCCGCGCGCGTGCTGATGCAGGACCTGACGGGCGTGCCGGCCGTAGTCGATCTCGCGGCCATGCGCGACGCAATGAAGAATCTCGGCGGCGATCCGGAGAAGATCAATCCGCTGGCAGAGGTCGATCTCGTCATCGACCATTCAGTGATGGTCGACAATTTCGGCCAGCGCGATTCCTTCAAGAAGAACGTCGGCATCGAATACGAGCGCAACATGGAGCGTTATCAGTTCCTGCGCTGGGGGCAGCAGGCGTTTGCGAATTTCCGTGTCGTGCCGCCGGGCACCGGCATCTGCCACCAGGTCAATCTCGAATATCTCGCGCAGACGGTTTGGACCCGCAAAGGCAAGGACAAGAATAAGAAGACGGTCGAGTTCGCCTTCCCCGACACGCTGGTTGGCACCGACAGCCACACCACGATGGTGAACGGTCTTTCCGTGCTTGGCTGGGGCGTTGGCGGTATCGAAGCCGAGGCTGCGATGCTCGGCCAGCCGATCTCGATGCTCATCCCCGAAGTCATCGGCTTCCGCCTGACCGGCAAGCTGCGCGAAGGCGTCACCGCGACCGATCTGGTCCTTACAGTGACCCAGATGCTGCGCAAGAAGGGCGTGGTTGGAAAGTTCGTCGAGTTTTACGGCCCCGGCCTCGACGAGATGGCGCTCGAAGACCGCGCCACGATCGCCAACATGGCGCCCGAATATGGCGCGACCTGCGGATTCTTTCCGGTCGATGGGGAGACCGTGCGTTATCTGAAGGACACCGCACGCAAAGCGCCGCGCGTGGCACTTGTCGAGAAATACGCCAAGGCGCAAGGGCTCTATCGCACGGCGAAAAGCGAGGAGCCGGTGTTCACCGACACCCTCGATCTCGACATGACGAGCGTCGAGCCGAGCCTTGCGGGACCAAGCCGCCCGCAAGATCGCGTGAGTCTCAGCGATGCCGCGCACAAATTCGCAGAAGCGCTGATGAACGTCTACAAGAAGGAAGACGACGCCAACCGCCGCGTGAAGATCGAAGGAACGGACAAGACGATCGGCCATGGCGACGTGGTGATTGCCGCGATCACATCCTGCACCAACACCTCCAACCCGAGCGTGATGATCGGCGCGGGCCTGATCGCGCGTAACGCGGTGAAGCGAGGCCTGAAGGTGCAGCCCTGGGTGAAGACCTCACTCGCACCGGGGAGCCAGGTCGTCACCGACTATCTGGCGAAGGCCGGTCTCGACAAGCCGCTGGACAAGCTAGGCTTCCAGCTCGTGGGTTATGGCTGCACGACCTGCATCGGCAATTCCGGTCCGCTGCCCGACCCGATCGCCAACGCGGTCACCGAAGGCGATCTCGTCACCGCCGCGGTCCTTTCCGGCAACCGCAATTTCGAGGGCCGGGTCCATCCGCAGGTGCGTGCGAACTATCTCGCCTCACCTATGTTGGTTGTGGCCTACGCACTCGCTGGCTCGATCAACATCGACCTTACGAAGGAACCCGTCGGCTACGACAGGGAGAATGAGCCGGTCTATCTGAAGGACATCTGGCCGAGCCCGAAGGAGATCGCCGATACCATCCGCAAGAGCGTGAAGGCATCGAGCTTCCGCGCCCGCTACGGCAACGTGTTCGAAGGGGGATCGAACTGGAAGAAGGTCAAGGTGCTGAAGGGCAAGACCTATCAGTGGGATATCGGTTCGACCTATGTGCGCAATCCGCCGTATTTCGAAGGCATGACGGTGCATCCCAAGCCCGTCGAGGAGATCGTCCAGGCCCGCGTGCTGGCGCTGTTCGGCGACTCCATCACCACCGATCACATCTCGCCTGCAGGGTCGATCAAGGCGACGTCGCCGGCCGGCCTCTATCTGCAGGAGCGCCAGATCCGCCAGCAGGATTTCAATTCCTACGGCGCGCGTCGCGGCAATCACGAAGTGATGATGCGCGGCACCTTCGCCAACATCCGCATCAAGAACGAGATGATGGGCGGCCAGGAAGGCGGCAATACGATCTACTATTCGGAAAGCCAGCCCTCGGGCGAGGCGATGCCGATCTTCGACGCCGCCATGCGCTACCAGCAGGACGGATTCCAGACTGTCGTCATCGGTGGCAAGGAATACGGCACCGGCTCCTCGCGGGACTGGGCGGCCAAGGGACCGAAGCTACTCGGCATCCGCGCGGTGATCACCGAGAGCTTTGAGCGCATCCACCGTTCCAACCTGATCGGCATGGGTGTCGCACCGTTCGCCTTCGCCGACGGCAAGACGCGCCGCGACTACCGGCTCACGGGCCGCGAAGCGATCGACATTCCGGGCCTGTCGGGCAAGATCACGCCGCGAATGCCGGTAAAGGCGATCATCCATTATGCAGACGGCACGACGATGGCCATGCCGCTGGTTCTGATGATCCTCACCGCAGACGAGGTCGCCTATTTCTCCAACGGCGGCATCCTGCCCTATGTGCTGAGAAACCTGCTCGCGGCCTGACGGGGCAAGGCCGCATATTCCCCGGAAAAGCGATTGCAACGCGGGTCCGCGACAATTTGTGCATGCCGTTTTGCGGACAATTTCCCAAGGCCGCTATTCGGCGTAATATCCGTGCGAGCGTTCACACGCTTCAAGGCGAAGTGACTGGAGGGGGGTGCCAGGCTTGCCTATGGTCGTCCCATGAACAGTTTTGCTTTGCGCGTGGCTTCGATATGGGCCACCGGCGCCCTGGCCATTGCGGCCGCTGCGGATGCCGGTCCGGCAAAGCGGCCCGTGGTCGTCGAGCTTTTCACGAGCCAGGGCTGCAGCTCCTGCCCGCCGGCGGATAACCTCCTCGGCAAGCTGGCGAAACGTTCCGATGTGATCGCGATGAGCCTGCCGGTCACCTACTGGGACATGCTCGGCTGGAAAGACACGCTCGCCAGCGAAGCCAATACAAAACGTCAGAAAGCCTATGCAGCGACGATGGGCCATGGCGCCGTCTACACGCCGCAGATCATCGTCGACGGCGTCACCGATGTCGTGGGTTCGCGTGAAGCGGCCGTGCAGGCGGCCATCGACGCGAACGCGCGGGATAGCGAGACAAGCGACGTGCCGGTCTCGCTGCACGAGACCAAACAGGAACTTCAAATCGGCATTGGTGCTTCACCGGACAAGAATGTGAAGACACCCGCAACCGTCTGGCTCTTTCATCTGCGCGGGCAGGCGACAGTCGCCATCGGCGCCGGTGAGAATGACGGCCGCACCATGACCTATCACAACATTGTGGGCGACCTGAAGGCTGTAGGGCAATGGAAGGGTGATGCGCTCTCCATCGCGTTGCCGCGAAGCGAGATGGAAGGCCTGCCACACGATGCCGTGGCCGTGGTCGTGCAGCATGGCGGTTACGGCCACGTCGTCGGATCGGCGATGCTGAGCCATCCCGACTTCGCGCCTATAGAGTAGCAATCCGAATCATGGCGGGCAGGTCGTCCTGAGCGCATACTTCCTGCGCTATGGCGCTGTTTTTTGATTCGGACTGGTTCGATGCCCAGCTCGCGAAAGCGGGATTGACGCGTGCAGACGCCGCCAAGGTGCTGGGATTGAACGAAGTTCAGCTTGCGGAACTGTGGAAAGACCAGCGCGAATTGCGCGCGCAGGACGTGCGCATACTCGCGGCGTTGCTCGCGGTGACGCCCGAGGAGGTCGCGACGCGTGCCGGCGTTTCGACACCTATTCCCCGCACGGACGGGCGCGATCTTGAAACACGTGTTGCGTGCGTTGAAATGGAATTGGCGGCGATGCGGTCTGAACTAAACTGCCTCAAGGAGAAGCTCGCATGATGCTTCTGGCACTGATGATGATCTGCGCATCGGCTGCGGCTTGGATCCTGGCCGGCGCGGCTATGCCCGACGCGCGATCCTATGTCCGTCTCGCCGCAATTACCTTTGCGGTCCTGGGCATCGTGTCTGCGTTGAACGGACCGTTTGCGAACATGGCGGCGCTTATTGTTATGGCCACCGGTCCCGCATGCCTGGCGCTGGCAATACTTGGCACACGGACGATTCCCCGCTCCGTTGCTGCTATCGTTTTGGCTGCGGCGGCTTGGTCCGGGATCGCGGCAGCCGCGATGAATCTAATGGCTCTGGCGCTTGCCCCCTTGATCGTCTCGGTCGCTGTTATGGCGGGATGTGCCATTCGCGGCTGGAAAACCTCTCCCGCGCGCGCTGCGCAAGCGCTGGCGGCGGCGCTAGCGTTCCTTGCGGGCGCCAGCGTCTATGTGAAGGGCGACCTGATCGGCCAGATGGCGCTGCTGTTGTTCACGTCGGCTGGATTGCTGGGGATCGCGCTGTCGCTTGCGCGCGATTCAGATGCTGCAATCGATCAGCAGCGCGCGCGGGATTTTCCCGGACGCGCAATAGGCTGAATGCGCTCTTAGCACTTCCGATGCTGGTTTTCCTGTGGCTTGCGCGATCACCTGCGCGGCGAAAGACGCGTTCATCCGCGGCCCGTGCCAAAACGGATCATGCCTCTGTGTTTCGGATCGGGACGCTTTTCGCTTTTGCTTTTTTTGCGCCGAGCGGTCGGTGAGCCCGTGCTTGCGATCCTGTTCACCACAAGAAGTGCCAATATCGCGCGTTTTTTCCAGTCGCAACGCACGCGCGGGTGCGTTCCATGCGTCTTTTGGTGACCCGCCCGATGATGTGGCGTAAGCGCTCATAACCGGTTCTTAAGGCAAAGCGCGCGCCGGGCGTGCCCGTTCCCTAAGTAGCGAAAACATTTACGAGTTTTTTAAGCCGCGACCACCATCATCCAGTCAAAGGCCGGATACAGGCCAAAGGTGGTGGATGGTGGCGATTCAGTCTCTGCAGAACAAGCCTGCGGAAAGCGTGACAGCCTTGCGTGCTGTCCACGACGCAGAGCGTTTGCGGCTCGCCATTTCGGGGGCGGGCATCGTTTCCTTCGATTGGACGATGGCGAGCGACAACATCGTGTGGGATGGCAACCTCGCCATGCTGCCCAATCCGTTCAGCATAGAGAAGGTTCAGCGCGGGCGCACGCTGCTGGGTTTTGCCGGCGCGGAGGCGCGCGCGCGCCTCGTCCAGCTCATCGAAATGCGCGGGCCGGAGCCGGTCTTTTTCGACGTCGATATCGAAGTCGCATCCGCGATGGGCTCCATGTGGTTCAATATGATCGGCACGCGCATGCCAAGTCCCGCCGGCGTCACCGAGCGTCTGGCCGGCGTGATGCGCGAAATGACAGAACGCCGGCGCGAGTCCCAGCGCCTGCGCTATCTCGCGACGCGCGACGAACTCACTGGCCAGCTCAACCGCAATGCGCTGCGGACCGAGCTTTCCGAAGCGATCCGCAAGGCCAAATCCGAAGAGCGCAGCTGCGCCTTCCTCGTGGCTTCGATCGATCGCCTTGCGATGATCAACGACACCTACGGCTTCGACATCGCGGACGAGGTGATCGTCGCTGTCGGCGATCGGCTCTCCCGCACGCTGCGTTCGACCGATGTTATCGGCCGTACCGCAGGCAACAAGTTCGGCGTCATCCTCGGCAATTGCAACGAGCGCGAGCTCACGCTGGTGGCGGACCGGCTGCGGGCGGCAGTGCGCGACCGCGTGATCGAGACACGCGCCGGCATGGTGTCGGCCACGAGTTCGGTCGGAGCGCTGCTGTTGCCGCAGGGCGCATCGAGCAGCCAGGAAGCGATGCTGCGCGCGGAAGAAACCCTGGAACGCGCCCGCAGCGCGGGACGCGACGGCTTTGCGCTCTATGCGAATTCCCCGCAGCTCGAAACTGCCCGTCTGCGGCTGATGGGGATCGCCGACGAAGTGGTTACGGCGCTCAAAGACGATCGCCTTGTCTTCGCCTTCCAGCCGATCATCGATGCGAAAACGCGCGTGGCCACGCATCACGAATGCCTGCTTAGGATGCGGCGCCAGGACGGTACGATTGCGACCGCCGGCCAGTTCATTCCCGCTGCCGAGCAGCTTGGCCTTGTCCAGCTCGTCGACCGCCGCGCGCTCGAGATGACGGTGGCGAAGCTCCATGCCCATCCGGATGTTTCGCTGGGCGTCAACGTTTCCGGCACGACGGCGGGAGATACGAGCTGGCTGAAATCCTTCATCGATTATGTGCGCGCCAACGACAGTGTGGCCAACCGTATGATCATCGAGCTCACCGAAACGGCAGCCCTGCACCATTTCGAGGAGAACGCCAATTTTGTCAGCGAGCTGCGCGAACTCGGCTGCCGCGTGGCAATCGACGATTTCGGAGCCGGCTATACCTCGTTCCGGAACCTGCAGATGCTGCATGTCGACATGGTCAAGATCGACGGCGCCTACGTGCTGGGCCTGACCAACTCGTCAGACAACCAGATATTCGTACGCACGCTTGTGGACCTCGCCAAGAACTTCAATCTGAAGACCGTGGCGGAATGGGTCGGATCGGAAGAGGAGGCGCAGTTGCTCGAAAGCTTCGGCGTCGACTATTTCCAGGGCTTCTACTTCGGCCAACCCGTGCTCGAGCCTGATTGGGCGAAAGCGGCGTAGCCGGCGCTACTTCCGCTGGCTGAGTTCGGAGAGCTGGCGGCGCATCTCCTCGATCTCACTCTTAAGCTCGCTGATTTCTTCGGACGGTCTGGGTTTCGCCTCGTGCGAGCCGTTCGATTTCGGCTCGTCTTCCTGCGTGCGCGGCTTCGGCATGAAGGGCTGGAACATCTGCATCGTGCGTTCGAACATCGCAAGGTTCTGACGCGTCATCGCCTCCAGCACCTGGCTGCCGCCGCCGAAGGCCTCGGCGATGCGGTTGCGCATCGCTTCCTGGTTCTTGGTGAAGCTCTCCATCGACATGTCGAGATAGCCGGGCACGAAGCCCTGCAGGCTGTCGCCATAGAAGCGGATGAGCTGGCGCAGGAACTTGATGGGCAGGAGGCTTTGGCCCTTGGCCTCTTCCTCGAAGATGATCTGGGTCAGGACCGAGCGGGTGATGTCGTCGCCGGTGCGCGCGTCCCGTACCTCGAACTCCGTGCCTTCCTTGACCATCTCGCACAGGTGATCGAGCGTCACATAGGACGAGGTCTGCGTATTGTAGAGCCGCCGGTTCGCGTATTTCTTGATGACGACCGGATCGCCCTTGGGCTGATCTTCCACCACGCGTCCAACCCCTGATTTCCAAGTCTTTCACGCCACTTAGGCGAGACACCCACCGAACTTACAAAAGCATCACAATGACGCCCCGTCCAGTGCTTTTGCGCGCTTGCAGCAAAGCCGCTCCGAGCCTGAGGATATTAAACCATTGAATTCACTGGCGTAAATTCTCTCGTTTACCGACGCTCGCATTCGCGGCAATTTGCGGCCCGCTACTATCCCGAGGAAAACCCATGGAAGACGTCGTCATTGTTTCCGCAGCCCGCACACCGGTTGGCTCCTTCAACGGCGCCTTCGCCAACGTTCCGGCGCACGATCTGGGCAAAGCCGCGATTATTGCTGCGCTCACCCGCGCAGGCGTCGCACCGGCTGACGTCTCCGAGGTGATCCTGGGCCAGATTCTGACCGCAGCGCAGGGCCAGAACCCGGCGCGCCAGGCTTCGGTGAATGCCGGCGTCCCGGTCGAGACACCGGCCTGGATCGTGAACCAGCTCTGCGGCTCGGGCCTGCGCGCGGTTGCGCTCGGCTATCAGGCGATCCTGAACGGCGACGCGCGCGTGATCGTGGCGGGCGGGCAGGAAAGCATGAGCCAGGCGCCGCACGCGGCTTACCTGCGCGCCGGCCAGAAAATGGGCCCGCTCGAATTCGTCGACACCATGATCAAAGACGGGCTGATGGACGCGTTCCACGGCTATCACATGGGCAACACCGCCGAGAATGTCGCCCAGCGCTGGCAGATCACGCGTGAAATGCAGGACAAGTTCGCCGTCGCCTCGCAGAACAAGGCCGAAGCCGCGCGCAAATCCGGCCGCTTCAAGGACGAGATCGTCCCGGTGACCGTGAAAGAGCGCAAGGGCGAGAAGGTGATCGACACCGACGAGTTCATCCGTGACGGCGTCACCTATGAAGGCATCTCGGGCTTGAAGCCCGCCTTCCAAAAGGACGGCACGGTCACGGCCGCCAACGCATCGGGCATCAATGACGGTGCCGCCGCCGTGGTGCTGATGAGCGCCAAGGACGCCGAGGCACGGGGCATCGCACCGCTCGCGCGGATCGCGTCCTGGGCGACGGTGGGCGTCGATCCGGCGGTGATGGGCTCAGGTCCGATCCCGGCCTCGAAGAAGGCGCTGGAGCGCGCCGGCTGGAAGGCCTCCGACCTCGACCTCGTCGAGGCCAATGAGGCGTTCGCGGCGCAGGCCTGTGCGGTCAACAAGGACATGGGCTGGGACACCGACAAGGTGAACGTCAACGGCGGCGCCATCGCCATCGGCCACCCCATCGGTGCTTCGGGTGCGCGCGTGCTGGTGACCCTGCTGCACGAGATGCACAAGCGTGATGCCCGCAAGGGCCTCGCCACGCTCTGCATCGGCGGTGGCATGGGTATCGCGATGTGTGTGGAGCGGTAGGTCCGTTTAGCGCCAGCGGTCGCTGGGCGCTTTGACATAGTGACGCCAGACGTAGCCCCATGGGATCACGAGCGGGAAGATCACGCCCATCAGGCAAGCCTTCATCGTTTCCCAGGCGTTGGCGTCCATCTGTCCCGCCTGCCATAGCGGTACGCCCATCGCGAGCACCCAGACGGTCTTCCAGGCAAATTCCACGAACAGAAGCGGCAGCATCTTGAGCGGATAACGCAGTCCCAGAAGACACAGCGCCGTGACGGCCGCGAGCATGCTGACTGCTACGCCATGCATCAAATCGTTCCAGTGGCGATGGCTGAACACGAGCGGCCAGATCTGCGACCCCATCGCTGCTGCGATCAGAAGATAGACGCCGCGCAGCGCGTAAAGCCGCAGCAGCGATGTCTCGTGCGTCGTGCGAGACGGGCGGGTGGAGATCGTATTCGTGAGATCGGGTGTTGATGCCATGCTCATGCATGCCTCCTAAGTGTCAGGCGGTCACAGGTATTGAGGAATTTTTGAATCGCTGGCCGAACCGGATGCGGATCAACCAGAATATCATCACGGCAAGCGGCGCCAGCCCGAGCACGGTGAGGTACCAGGCGCCGTGCATCGACTGGGGCATGACCTTCTGCTGTCCGAAGAAGAACGAGCTGGCGGCGAAGAAGAAGGCAAAGGACATGCGCCACAGGTGGCGGGCGATGCGCTGCACGCCGGAAACCCCGCCGCGCAGGATCACACTGAGATCGATCGCGGCGAGAAGCCCCGTGATGCCCGTGAAAACGAAATAGAAGACGGGACGATAGCCGTCGAATTTCCCCGCCTGTGCGGCCTCCATGCTCCAGAACAGAGACAGGCCGCACAAGAGGACGATAACGGCCAATGCACACCGTTCGAACGTGCCGAGGACGGCGTCTTTTTGTTTCGCTGCCATCCAGCCGGTGGCGACGAGATAGGCGGCGAGGATTGCGGCAATGATATTGCCCTTTTGCCCCGGCAACACGCCCTGAAACACAATCGCGAGATAAAGCGCCATCCCGGCCATGATCAGCATCGCCAGCGCAAAGGCGCTCCCAAATGCACGGTGCAACCGCTCGCCCTTTCGGACCGCGACTGCGGCATAGCCCGCGAGGATGGCGGTACCGCCTGCCGCGATGTGGGTGATCACCAGCGGCATGTATCCGGCCACCTGTGGCGAAAGCATCTGCGTTTTCCGGCTTGTTTCCCATCACGTTAGTTGGTGACGGCCAGGCAAACCGCCATGACGTCTTGTATCAAAAGCATGATCGCAGGTAACAGCGCGAAACCGCGCGGCGTCCAGCATGGCTATCGCGCGGCCGTGGCGCAGAGGTGCTAATGATAGAATTGGCGCGCTGCGGCGGCGATGAAATAAAGGCCAAGCACCGCAAACAGCGTGGATGCAGCGTAATGTATCGCTTTCATCGGCAGCTTTGCCGCAAACGCGTTGCCCAGGAACACGACGGGAATGTTCGCGGCCATCATGCCCAATGTCGTGCCGGCTACCACGGCGACAAGATTGCTGTAGCCGGCCGCGAGTGCGACGGTCGCGATCTGCGTCTTGTCGCCGATCTCCGCGATGAAGAACGCGACAACCGTCGCCAGGAAGACGCCGCGTCCATGCATGGCCGTGCCTTCGTCCAGCTTGTCTGGGACAAGAGTCCACGCCGCCATCGCGAGCAGGCTCACGCCCACAACCGTGTCTAATACTGCTGGGGTGAGGAACTTGCCAAACCACACCCCGACAAAGCCGGCGGCCGCATGGTTCGCCAGTGTCGCAACGAAGATGCCGGCAACGATCGGCCAGGGTTTGCGATATTGCGTCGCCAGTACCAGCGAAAGCAGCTGGGTCCGGTCGCCCATTTCGGCGACGAAGACGGTGGAAAGTGAGACCAGAAGCGCTTCCATGACGGCTTTCGCACAGGGTCCAGCGCTTCTAGATGCGCCATGCCGGAAAATCGAGCGCAATCGGTGCCCTGCGGGCAGGGAACAATGCGCATCGGCATTCGTTCTGCCCTTCAGTTCCCTGCGAAAAGGAATTAGACACAGGCAGCTGCTACACAGGGGCCGGGCCTGAGCGGTTGGCAAAACAAAGGATAGAACGTGACAGACGTTTACATCGAAGACCCCGACGACCACGAAAGCCGGATGAGCGCGATCGAACGCATGCGCGCCGAGGCGGACAGGATGGTCCTGCAGCTCGAGCACATGATTCAGAATGCCGGAGCCGAGGTTGCCGGTGCGGCCCGCTCGCGCGTGCGTTACGTCGAGCGCCAGATCAAGTCGCAATACGTATTGTCGGCCGCCATCGCCATCGGCGTCGGCTTGCTGATCGGGGCCGTGGTTGCCGGGCTTTCGCACAGAGCGCCGCCACCGCGCCGCTGAACACTCTGGATATGAACTTTCTGATTGACGCCGTTTTCGTGTTATAGGCACGGAAAGGATCCGTGCGTAACGGACCGTAAAAGAGGGGAAACGATCATGGCACGGGTAGCGATTGTGACCGGCGGCACGCGCGGTATCGGCGAAGCGATTTCGGTTGGCCTGAAAAACGCCGGATACAAGGTCGCCGCGAACTATGCCGGAAATGACGAGCGCGCAAAGGCGTTCGCCGAGCGTACGGGCATCGCGGTCTACAAATGGGATGTCGCGGATTTCGACGCCTGCCAGGCTGGCGTGCAGAAGGTCGAAGCCGACCTCGGGCCCGTGGAGATCATTGTCAATAATGCGGGCATCACGCGCGACGGCACGATGAAGAAGATGGCGCGCAACGGCTGGGACGACGTGCTCGATACCAATCTCGGCGGCTGTTTCAACATGTGCAAGGCAGCATGGGACGGCATGCTGGAGCGCGGCTTCGGCCGTGTGGTCAATATCGGTTCGATCAACGGGCAGGCGGGCCAGTACGGCCAGGTGAACTATGCCGCCGCGAAGTCGGGCATCCACGGCTTCACCAAGGCGCTGGCGCAAGAGGGCGCGTCCAAAGGCATCACGGTCAACGCGATCGCGCCCGGCTACATCGACACCGATATGGTCGCGGCCGTTCCTGCCAACGTGCTCGAGAAAATCGTAGCGCGGATTCCGGTTGGGCGTCTGGGCAAGGCCGAAGAAATCGCCCGCGGCGTGCTCTTCCTCGTGGCCGACGACGCCGGCTTCGTGACCGGCTCGACCATGTCGATCAACGGTGGCCAGCATATGTATTGAGGCTTAGTCGGCGTAAGGGTAATCGTTGGGCCGATCCAGCTCGACTATGCCTAGCTATGTCGCATTCCTCTCACAAAAAGATCGTGCCTCTTGCAGAGGAGGTATGGGCTCGCGGAGATCGTGCCTGGGACCGCGGTCATCTTGATGCGGCCGAGCGGTTGCTCAGGAAGGCTGCCGACATGGGCTACGTCAGCGCGATGAATTCGCTGGCCACGCTGCTGGATGATCACCTTGATCACGGCCAAGAGGCCCTGATCTGGTACAAGCGGGCCGTCACAGCCGGCGATTCAACGGCAGCTTGGAATCTCGCCATGCACTATGTGCCGCTTAGGCAAAAGCGCTTGTATCGTTACTGGATGAGAAAAGCAGCGGCGATGGGTGACGAAGATGCTATCGTCGAAGCAGAGAAGCTTTTGAACGATCCGAATTACATGACCAGCCTTCCGCTTGAAGATTGCGACTGACGGTCACCGATCGGATGCCCGTTTCCGTTGAAACCAAAAATCTCACCTGCATCCGTGGCGGGCGAGTATTATTCCGGAATCTGGCTTTTCGGATCGATGGGGGAGCGGTCCTATGCGTCGAGGGCGCGAATGGTACTGGGAAGACCTCGCTGCTGCGCATGATTGCGGGATTTCTGGCGCCTGCCGAAGGGATTATTGCGCTGCAAACGAACAGCGCTGTTGTCGTTGATAGCGAGGAACGCGGGAAACATATTGGCTGGCTGGGGCACCATGATGCTGTGAAGCCGCAGATGACGGTGCGCGAGACGTTGCAATTCTACGGCGCGCTTTATGGTGGGGACGGCTCCGTTGACGCTGCGCTAGATGCGGCGGGCCTTGCGCGTCTCGCCGATCTGCCCGGTCAATATCTTTCCGCCGGACAGAAGAAACGTGTGTCGCTGGCGCGGCTTCTCATCTGTAAGCGTCCACTTTGGCTGATGGACGAGCCGCTGGCCTCGCTCGATACGGCAGGAAAGAAGATCGCCGCCGGATTCGTGGAAGCGCATTGCGCAGGCGGCGGTATCGCGGTCGTGGCGACGCATGAACCGCTCGGAATCGATTGCGAAAGGCTGGTGCTGTGACGGCGCTCATCCTGCGCGATGTCCGTCTCGCCGCCCGCGCCGGGGGCAGCGCGATGCTGGCGCTCGCGTTCTTCGCGGCCGTGGCGACGCTGGTGCCGCTTGGTGTCGGTGCGGATCTGAGATTGCTCGCGCGGATCGCGGGTGGTGTGCTGTGGGTCGCGGCGATGCTGGCCGCACTGCTGGCCCTCGACCGCCTGTTCCAGGCCGATTTCGAAGATGGTTCGCTCGACGTCATCGCGCTCGGGCCTCTGTCGCTGGAGAAAACCTCTTTCGCGAAGATCGCCGCGCACTGGCTCACCACAGGCCTGCCGCTCACGATCCTGTCGCCGCTGCTTGCGGTCCTGTTCGGATTGCCTGCACAGGCCATCGGCGCGTTGTTCATCTCGCTTCTGATCGGCACGCCGGCGGTCAGCGCGATTGGCGCCATCGGTGCAGGCCTTACGCTGTCGATCCGCCGCGGCGGGCTGATCCTGCCGCTCATCGTGCTGCCACTCTTGGCACCGGCGGTGATTTTTGGGGCGGGGACCGTGCTTTCGGCGCTCGACGGATTGCGCAATGGCGCGCTGCCCCTGCTTACGGCGTTTTCCTTTGCCGCCTGCGTGCTTTCGCCCTTTGCCACCGCGGCGGCGGTCAGGCTCAATCTGGGGAGCTGAAGAGAACGCATGCTCCGCTACGCCAACCCCGCGCGCTTTATGACGCTGAGCGGCACGCTCGTGCCCTGGCTCGGCGGCATTGCGCTGGTCGCGCTGGCAGCCGGATTGTACCTCAGCTTCGCCGCGCCGCCGGATTATCAGCAGGGCGACACGGTGCGGGTGATGTTCATCCACGTGCCCGCGGCCTGGACCGCGATGATGGTCTATGGGCTGATGGCGCTCGCCTCGCTGATCGGCCTCGTCCAGCGGCACCCGCTCGCCGATGTTGCGGCCAAATCGGCAGCACCGCTCGGTGCGCTGTTCACGGCGCTCGGGCTCATCACCGGCTCGCTCTGGGGACGGCCAATGTGGGGCACCTGGTGGGTTTGGGACGGCAGGCTGACCTCATTCCTGCTCCTTCTGTTTCTCTATCTCGGCTACATCGCGCTCTGGAACGCGATCGAGGACGAGACGCGGGCTGCACGCGCTGCGGCAATCCTGGCGCTGGTCGGCGCGGTTAATCTCCCCATCATCGAATTCTCAGTGGATTGGTGGACGACGCTGCACCAGGGCGAAAGCATCCTGCGCAAGGGAGGGCCGCTGATCGCTTCGGTCTATCTCTGGCCGCTGGGCCTGATGGCACTTGGCTACACGCTGCTGTTTTTCACGCTGTGGCTTTTGCGCATCCGCACCGAGATCATGACCCGGCGCGCGCGCAGCCTGATGCTCGCAGGTGAGGCATGAGCGGTTTTTGGGCGATGGGCGATTACGCCGCTTATGTCTGGCCCGCTTATGGGATCAGCGCGGCAGGATTATTGATCGCAGCCGCGCTTGTTCTACGCGCCCATGCACGCGCAAAAGCGGCGCTCGCCAGGCTGGGCGCGAAGCCATGAACCGCGCACTTTATATTTTGCCCGCGCTGGGCTTCGTGGTGGTTGCAGCGTTCCTGTTCTACAGCTTGAAGGAGCCCGCGCCGGACATCCTGTCCTCGGCGATGATCGGCAAGCGGGTGCCGCAATTGGTCTTGCCGCCGTTGGATAGCGGCACGCCGGGGTTCGGACCGCGTGAACTCGCGGCGGGGCACGTGACGGTCGTCAACGTCTTCGCGTCCTGGTGCGTGCCGTGCCGCACCGAAGCGCCGACGCTGGCACGTCTCGCCGCCTCTCACGATGTCGTGCTCTACGGTCTGGTGCAGAAGGACGTGCCTGCGAAAGTGCGCGCGTTCCTCGGCGAAGTCGGAAATCCGTTTCAGCGCATCGCGCTCGATGCCGATGGACGGGCGAGCATAGAATGGGGTGTCTATGGCGTGCCGGAGACGTTCGTGATCGACGGACGCGGCATCATCCGGGCGCGCTTTGTTGGCGCGATCACCGACAGCGTGCTTGCGAACGATCTTCTGCCGGCGATCGCGCAGGCCAAAGGCAATTCCTGAGCGTTCAGACTTTGGAAACCATGTTCTGCAAGGTTGGCGCTATGCAATTGAGTGCCGCCAGCCTGCTTATCGCCGCCCAGCATTCGGCGAAACCTCAACCGCAACAGGCTGCAAGCGGCTTCGCATCCGCTCTGGCCGAACATCAGAAAGACGAGGGGTTCGCGCCGATCGACTTCAAGCAGACGGAAAAGCCGACGTCACCGGCGGCGCCCCAAAGCCCGCCCGCCCGCATGGGTTCCGCGATCGATATTCGCATTTAAAATTAGAGTGTTAGTTCCGCTTGCGGCGCGCGCCCTTTTGCGGGGGCTTGGCGCCGCCATTCAGCGCCAGCGCGTCCGCTGCGGCGGCGATCTGCGCGAGCGCCTTCACGAATTTCGGACGCTCCGAAGCCGGCAGCGCTTCGAGAAGTGCGCGTTCGGCGCGCTCGGCTGCCAGACGCGCCGAGCGCAACGCCTTGCGTCCTCCCGGGCTGATCGCGACGGCATTGGCGCGCTGATCCTGTTCCGTGCGCTCGCGCGAGAGCAGACCCTTCTCGACCATGCGCCGCGCCATCTCGGCGAGAGTCGAACGATCGATGCCGGTGATCTCGACAAGCGCGGTCTGGCTCACGCCTTCGTTATGCTCGAGAGCGGCGAGCACCGTGAACTGTTGCGGCGTGAGTTCGCGCGCACCGGCTTCGAGCGCGTAGAGATCGCCGAAATATTGCTGACAGCGCCGGATGAGATGAGACGGCGCCTGTGCGAGATCGAACGCCCCGTTCGGTCTGCGCTGAACCTTCATGAAACACCCCCGGAATTCGCAAACGGTTCGGCTGACGTTCTTTGCGCCAACTCACTCTACTGCCCACTGAACGCCGGGCTCTACCGCTACTCGCCAAGAAGACTAGACGCGTGCGCACGCCACGACAACGTCTCTCTATCGCTTTTGTACCTGCGATGTCTATGCGTGGAAATACGGTCGAAGAATTGTTTTGTGCGGTCTTGACATAATTTCATTCCCGGCAGCGATGCCTGTTCCACTCAGGAACACAACGGAATGGATACCGATGAACGGGACGCCATACCTGTTGCTTGCCGCGGATCAATATAGCGACTTCGCGCAATTCGCCGCACACGCAGGAAGATATTCCGTGGACGGAATGCATAAGGAAACGCGAATTCAGAAGGCGTCTTTCTTCTCTTCTTCGATCTGATGACGCATCAAAAATGGTGCTTGCGTAATCGAAAACAGGAAGATCAGCGGGATCGCGCCCCAGACCTTGAAATCCACCCAGGCGCTTTCTGAGAAATTGCGCCACACGATTTCGTTCAAGCAGGCCATGCCAAGAAAGAAAATTCCATAGCGAAGCGTAAGGGTCCGCCAAGCGCTGTCCGGCATCTCGAAGCCGAGTGATAAAACGTATTTGAGGAACAAGCGGTTGAACCAGAGCCCGCCAAGCAGCGTCAATCCGAAAAGCGAATAGAGCGCGGTTGGCTTCATTTTGATGAAAATGTCATTCTTCAGATACAACGTCAGCCCGCCGAAGATCATCACCAGAACGGCGGTCATGATGGGTACGGGGGAAAATTTCCGCTCGAAGACATAGTCGAGTGCCAGCGCGATCAGCACAGCGACCATGAACACGGCCGTCGCGGAGTAGATACCGAGAAACCGGTAGGCGATGAAAAAGACGAACAGCGGCCCTAAGTCGAGCGCGAAGCGGCGCAGTTGCGGGGTCATGATGCTGCGCCCGTGAGCGCGTTGGCGAACGTGGTGGCATTGAAAGGCTGCAGGTCGTCCTCGCCTTCGCCGACGCCGATGAAATGGATGGGAAGGCCGAACCTCGCGGCCAGCGCCACCAGAATGCCGCCTTTCGCGGTGCCGTCGAGTTTGGTCATGACAAGGCCTGTAAGCGGTACGGTGTTCTTGAACGCATCCACCTGTGAAATGGCATTCTGTCCCGTCGTCGCGTCGAGCACCAGCAGCACGGCGTGCGGCGCACTCGGGTCGACTTTTCTGATGACGCGCACGATCTTTTCCAATTCGGCCATCAGGCCCGTCTTGTTCTGAAGGCGGCCGGCGGTATCGATGATAAGAACATCGGCCTTTTCATCGCGCGCACGGACGAGGGCGTCATAGGCGAGCCCGGCGGCGTCGGCACCGGATGCACCTGCAACCACCGGCGCGCCGATGCGATTGCCCCAAATCTGCAATTGCTCGATCGCGGCGGCGCGGAAAGTATCCCCCGCGGCAAGAACGATCTTGTGCTTCTGGCGGGCGAGGTATTTGCCGAGCTTGCCGATCGTCGTGGTCTTGCCCGTGCCGTTGACGCCGGCGACCAGAATGACGAAGGGCGCTTTTGCCTTGTCGATGACCAGCGGCTTCTCGACCGGCTTCAGGATCTTGCCGATCTCGCTGGCCAGCAGGCGTTTCAAATCGTAGTCAGAGATCGAGGCATCGTAGCGGTCTTTGGCGACCGCCTGCGTGATCACATCGGCCTGTGCCGCGCCAAGATCGGCGCGGATTAACGCCTCTTCCAGCTCGACAATTGTCGTCGTATCGAGCTTCCGGTTGGTGAAAATGCCGGTAATGCTGTCGCTCAAGCCCGCCGTGCTGCGGGACAGACCTTCCTTCAGCCGCTCGAACAGGGTCAGCGGGGGAGGGGCTTCTCCGAAATCTCTCATGCTGCGATCAGCTGCTTTCCATTTGTTCCGGCGATCAGGACGTCCCGGAAGGAGCCGGGCTCTGCATTGCTTGTGACCTGCACCGGCATGAAGCAGGCGGTGCGGCCGAGGCCCTGCTTTTCCAGCAGCAGAGTCTGTGCCGTGCCCACAAGCGTTTCGTGGCGGGCTGCAAGGGCCGCGTCGCCTTTTGTGCGCAGCCTTGCCGCACGCTCCTTGATGATGGCTCCGTTCAACTGCGGCATGCGCGCAGCGGCTGTGCCTTTGCGCGCGCTATAGGGGAAGACATGCAGGAACGTGAGACCTGCATCGTCCACGAGATTCAACGAATTTTCGAACATCGCATCGGTTTCCGTCGGGAAGCCCGCGATCAGATCGGCCCCGAACGAAACATCGGGCCTCAAGCCGCGCACGGTCTCGCAGAATTCGATCGTGTCGCGGCGCGCGTGGCGGCGTTTCATGCGCTTTAAGATCATGTCATCGCCCGATTGCGCCGAAAGATGGAAATGCGGCATCAGCCGTTCTTCCTCGGCAATGGCCCTCATGAAGTCCGGGTCAGCCTCGATGGAGTCGATTGATGAGATGCGCAGACGCTTCACGTCCGGGACCAGCTTCAGGATCTTCCGGACCAACTGTCCAAGTCTCGGCTTCCCCGGCAGATCGGCTCCATAGGCGGTAAGATCGACGCCGGTGAGGACGATCTCGGCAAGGCCGTTGTCCGTCAGGCGCCGCGCTTCCTCGACGACCGCGCCCATCGGCACGCTGCGCGAATTCCCGCGGCCATAGGGAATGATGCAGAACGTGCAGCGATGGTCGCAGCCGTTCTGGACCTGCAAAAACGCGCGCGCGCGTCCGTCGAAGCTGTCGACGAACTGGGGCGCGGTCTCCCGGACCGACATGATGTCGTTGACGCGCACCCGCTCGCCAAGATCGAAATAGGAGCGCGCATCAAGCTTCTCGGCATTGCCGAGGACGGCGTCCACTTCCGCCATACCGGAGTAGGTCTCGGGCTCGGTTTGGGCCGCGCAACCAGTAACGATGATTTTCGCGGTTGGCTTTTCGCGCCGGACTTTCCGGATCGCCTGGCGCGACTGGCGCACGGCCTCGGCCGTCACCGCACAGGTGTTGAAAACGACTGCGTTCTCAAGCCCGGCTTCGCCGGCACGCGCTTTCACCGCTTCGGACTCGTAGGCATTGAGCCGGCAGCCGAAGGTCACGACCTCGATCATGCCGCGTAATTTCCAAGATCGACGTCGCCCTTGTAGGCGAGCGTTGCGGGACCCGTCATCAGGACATGGCCATCGCTCTCCCGCCATTCTATGGTGAGAACTCCCCCGTCGAGCGTCACTTCCACCTTGCGGTCACAGAAGCCACGGCGATGCGCGGCGACAGCCGAGGCGCAGGCACCGGTGCCGCAGGCGCTGGTGATGCCGGCGCCGCGCTCCCACACTCGCATGCGCAGATGCCCGCGGTCCTTGACCGTGACGAACTCGACATTGGTGCGGGAAGGAAACATCTCGTGCGTCTCGATGCGCGGGCCAATCTCCGCAACCGGCGTGGTGTCGGCATCGGCTTCGAACAGGACGCAGTGCGGATTGCCCACGTTCACCGCCGTGGCACGGAAGCTCTTGTCGCCGACGCGGATTTCGAAATCGCTGGTGTCCACAGCGCTCGCGAGCGGTATCTCGGTCCACTGAAGGTGCGCAGGGCCCATGTCGACAGTCACGTTGCCGCCTCCGGCATCAATGCAGACGAGTTCCGCGCCCGGAGTGTCGATGACCACACGGTCGCGATCCATCTCCTCCATCAGCAACCGCGCGACACAACGCGTGGCGTTGCCACAGCTCTCAACTTCGCCGCCATCGGCGTTGTAGATGCGCATAACTGCGTCGATGTCGCCGCGCCCGGCGCCGATGACGATGACCTGATCGCAGCCCACGCCAAACCGCCGGTCGGCAAGCGCACGCGCGCTTTGCTGGTCGAGCGCAAGATGGCTGCCGCGCGCGTCGAACACGACGAAATCGTTGCCGAGCCCATGCATTTTGAGGAACGCCGTCATATCGGCCTATATAGGCATATCGTTCCGTCACGGCCAGTGGCGATCACAAAGCCGACAGGCACCTTTCGTTCCCCGCCGCATCTATGGCAAACGGAACGCGGCGGAGGAGACATCCATGCGCTTTTCGAACTGGGCGGTTGGTCTGGCGGCAATTTGTCTCGCGACCGCGGCTTTAGCCGTCGTTGATGACGATCCTTACATCTGGCTATCGGACATTCACGGTGAAAAGCCGCTCGCCTGGGTCACGGCGCAGAACGCGAAAAGCGAGAGCATTCTGAAGGCCGATCCGCGCTATGCCGCGACGCGCGAAGCGATCCTCAAATCCCTGGACGTGAAAGATCGCATCCCGCTCGGCAACCTCGATCACGGCAAGCTCTACAATTTCTGGCAGGACGCCCAGCACGTGCGCGGGCTGTGGCGGCGTGCGCCGATGGCGCAGTACCGCAAGTCCGATCCCAAATGGGAAGTGCTCCTCGACGTCGACAAGCTCGATGCCGATCAACACAAGGACTGGGTGTTCCAAGGGGCCGACTGCACACCGTCTTTTGCACGTTGCCTGGTCAAGCTTTCGCCAGGCGGCGGCGACGCGGCGGAACACCGAGAGATGGACCCGAAGACGCATCAGCTTCTGACCGACGGCTTCACGCTGCCGGCAGCGAAGGCGAGCGCGAACTACGTCGACGAGGACACGATCCTGTTCGCGACCGACTTTGGGCCCGGCACGATGACGAAATCGTCCTATCCGCGCATCATGAAGCTCTGGCATCGCGGCCATAAGATTTCCGGCGCCAAGCAGGTGTTCGAGGTCGGCCCCGACGACATCGCAGTGCGCGCGGTCGTCTATCATGGCCCCGATGGGCTCACGAACAAGGACGCAACCCTCCTGATCGAGCGCGGTGTGAGCTTCTTCCAGAACGAATATGCCTTCATGGGCGCGAATGGCGCCACAACGAAGCTGCCGCTCCCGCTTGGCGCCAATCTGCAGGGCATGACAAAGGGCTACCTGATCTTCACCCTGCGCGATGATTGGAACTTCGCCGGCCTGGCCTACAAGCAGGGCTCGCTGCTCGCCTTCCCGCTCAAAGGGTTTCTTGCCGATCATGTGATGCGCAAGGTCGCGGTGCTTTACACGCCCGATGCGCGCTCGACGGTCGAGAGCGTCGCGGTCGGACGCGATGCGGTCTACGCGTCGATCTTCAGCAACGTCACTGGCAGCATTCACGTGTTCAAGCCGGGTGCGGCCTGGGGCGACGCGAAGCTGGCGCTGCCTGACGGCGGCTCGACCACGGCGGTGACGGCGGACGATTGGGCGCCGGGCGCGCTCTTCACCTATGAGAGCTTCCTTCAGCCGCCGACGCTCTACGAAGACACCGGCGACGGCAAAGCTGCGGCGATCAAATCGCAAGCGCCGCTGTTCGACGCCAGCGACATGGTCAGCGAGCAGTTCTGGGTGAAATCCAGCGATGGCGTCTCGGTGCCGTACTTCCTGATCCACCGCAAGGACGTAAAGGCGCCGGTGCCGACCATTCTGTATTCCTATGGCGGGTTCGAGTTGTCGCTGAACCCCTGGTACTGGAATGACGGCCACCGTCCGCTCGATGCCGGCCAAGTGTGGATTTCCAAGGGCGGTGCGATCGCGGTCGCCAATATCCGTGGCGGTGGCGAGTTCGGTCCGGCCTGGCATCAGGCGGCACTGAAACAGAACCGCCAGAAGGCGTTCGACGATTTCGCTTCTGTCGCCAAGGATCTCGAGGCACGCGGGTTCACCGACCCGAAACACATCGGCATTGTCGGCGCATCGAACGGCGGCGTGCTGACCACCGTGACGATGACCCAGCATCCCGAGCTTTTGAACGCCGTCGTCTGCCAGCGCCCGCTGGTCGACATGCTGCGCTACACGCGCTTCGGCGCCGGCGCGTCGTGGGTTGAGGAATATGGCGATCCCGACAAGCCGGAAGACCGCGCCTATATCGAGAAATATTCGGCCTATCAGAACGTGAAGCCGGACGGGAAATATCCGGGCATCCTGTTTATCACCGAGACCAGCGACGACCGCGTGACGCCGATCTGGGCGCGCATGATGGCGGCGAAAATGGAGGCGCAGGGTCACGATGTCCTGTTCAACGAATCCTCAGAAGGCGGCCACGGCCCCGGCTCGACCAACGCCGCTCAGGCCGACATGTGGGCGCTGAGCTATACCTACCTCGCGCAGAGGCTGGGTCTTAATTGATCGGAGTGGCTTTCGTCCGCTACGGACGAAAATCAATGCTGCGCCGGCGGGACCGCAGGTTGCGTTTTGTCCTCGGCTTTGGGCCAGGACGACCCGGCAAGCGCCGCCGCGTCGGGGTGCTTGTCGGCGAATTTCCAGGTGCCGTGGAGGTAGTATGCGGCGACCACGGCCACCGCGACGATACCGTTGATCGCGACCGCTGTGTTGCGCTCCAGGATGAGCGCCAGAACGCCGATGACAATCACCGCGCACAGCGCGACGCGCGTCGTGTGCCCGACCACGCCCGCGCCAAGACGAAGCTCGCCGCCACTGGCTTGTTGCCGCCGTAACGTTTGTCCGAACATGTCCGTGAAAGCCGACATCGGCCCCTCTCGCGCAATGGAAGTATAGCCGTCATGTCCCGTTTTGCTACGGCGGGGGAGACAGCGGCTCAAGCATTCCGGGATAAGCAACCGCCATACCATATATCACCTCACCATGGCCGGGCTTGACCCGGCCACCCAGCGGCCACGCCTTGCGTGGCCAATGACTCATTTCCACTTAGACGGTAACCTGCCGCTATGAGGGGCGGTTACGTTTACATCATGGCGAGCAAACGGAACGGCACGCTCTACACGGGTATTTGCGGCGATCTCTACACGCGCGTTCCCGCGCATCGCGAAGGCCGTGGTTCGGAGTTTTGCAGGAAATACAATGTAACCCGGCTGGTCTGGTTCGAGCATCATCCGCTGTATACGGATGCCATTCAGCGCGAAACGAACATTAAGCGCTGGAAGCGGGCGTGGAAGCTCGCACTCATCGAAAAGGTGAATCCGAATTGGGACGATCTTTTCGAGACGCTGGATGTGTGAGTCATTCGCTTGCGGTCACGCGCCGCGGCTGGGTGGCCGGGTCACGCCCGGCCATGGTGAAGGGCTAGAGACCCGGTATTTGACTTGCCCGCCCCCCACGCCTAAAACCCGCCCGTTTCCGGAAGCCCTTAGGACTTCCGGTCCCTGGCCCGGCGCCGGGGATCGCCCCCAGGCAGCGCAGGTGCGCCCCCTGGGGCGTTACTGCTTTGTTTTGAGGTCGCATGTTCGACAGTTTGCAATCGCGCCTTGGCGCTACCTTTGACCGGCTTCGCGGGCGCGGCGCGCTCACCGAGGCCGACGTCGAGGAGGGGCTGAAGGACATCCGCACCGCGCTCGTCGAAGCCGATGTCGCGCTCCCCGTCGTCAAGGACTTCATCGACAGGGTCCGCCCGCGCGCGATCGGCGAGGGCGTCATCCGTTCGGTCACGCCCGGCCAGCAGGTCGTCAAGATCGTCCACGACGCGCTGGTTGAAACGCTCGGTACCGAGAACGCAACGCTGGACCTCGGTTCGGCGCCCGCGCCGATCCTGATGGTCGGTCTGCAGGGGTCGGGCAAGACCACGACCTCCGCGAAGCTCGCCTTGATGCTGCGGGGCCGGGAGAAGAAGAAAGTCCTGATGGCGTCGCTCGACGTCTCGCGTCCCGCTGCCATGGAGCAGTTGCGCGTGCTGGGCGAACAGGCGGGCGTGGCCACGCTTCCCATCGTGGCAGGTCAGGGCCCGGTCGAGATCGCCCGTCGCGCGATGGCGAGCGCGAAGGTCGGCGGCTACGACGTTCTCATTCTCGACACCGCCGGACGTCAGCACATCGACGAACAACTCATGACCGAGGTGGCGCAGATCAAGGCGCTCGTCAATCCGCACGAGACGCTCTTGGTAGCCGACAGCCTCACCGGCCAGGACGCGGTGAACATCGCGAAGGCGTTCAACGCTCGCGTGCCGCTCTCCGGCATCATCCTGACGCGCGCCGATGGCGACGCGCGCGGTGGCGCTGCGCTCTCGATGCGCGCCGTCACCGGTGCGCCGATCAAGTTCCTCGGCGTCGGCGAAAAGCTCGACGCGCTCGAAGCGTTCCATCCGCAGCGCGTTGCCAATCGCATCCTCGACATGGGCGATGTCGTCTCGCTGGTCGAGAAGGCCGCGGAGACCATCGACAAGGAACAGGCCGAGAAGATCGCGGCCAAGATGAAGAAGGGATCGTTCGATATGGACGATCTCGCCGAGCAGCTCAAACAGATGAAGAAGCTCGGCGGCATGCAAGGCGTGCTCTCGATGCTGCCGGGCGTCGGCAAGGTGAAGAGCCAGCTCGATGCCGCCGGTCTCGACGACAAGATTCTCACGCGTCAGGAGGCGATCATCTCCTCCATGACCAAGCAGGAACGCCGCGACCCCGACGTCATCAACGGCTCGCGCCGCAAGCGCATCGCATCGGGCGCCGGCGTCGAAGTCAGCGACGTGAACAAGCTTCTGAAAATGCACCGCCAGATGTCCGACATGATGAAGAAGATGGGCAAGGGCGGGCGCGCGATGCAGGGACTGGCCTCCATGTTCGGAGGCGGCGGAATGCCCCCGGGAGTTCCCGGCGGGAGACGGTAACGGCTTTAATAGAAGGAAAACTTTGACATGGCTCTCAAGATCAGGCTTGCGCGCGGCGGCACCAAGAAGCGCCCGCACTACAACATCGTGATCGCGGATTCGCGCAGCCCGCGCGATGGCCGCTTCATTGAGAAGATCGGCTTCTACAATCCGCTGCTCCCGCGCGAGCACGCCGACCGCATCAAGCTCGACCTCGACAAGGCGAAGGCCTGGATCGAAAAGGGCGCGACCGCGTCCGACCGCGTGCACCGCTTCCTCTCGGATGCCGGCGTCGTGAAGGCGCGCGTACACAACAATCCCAAGAAGGCGCTGCCGAGGAAGAAGGCGCAGGAGCGTGCTGCTGCTGCCGCCAAGGCCGCCGAGGCGCCAGCGGCGTAACGCTGCGTGGCCCGCGATGTCCTTCTCGCCGCCGTGATCGGCGCGCATGGGCTGAAAGGCGAGGTGAAGGTAAAAACCTTCACCCAAACGCCGGACGGTCTCGCGCGCTATCGCCGGCTGCATGCCAAGGACGGGCGTGTCTTCACGCTTGCGGCGGTTAGGCCCGGCAAGGCGGACGAAGCGGCCGTGTCGTTCGCCGAAGTGCTCGACCGCAACACGGCGGAAGAGCTCAAGGGACTCGAGCTGTTCGTCGCGCGCGATGCCATGCCGGTGACGGCGGACAATGAGTATTATCATGCCGACCTCATCGGCCTTGCGGCGATCGATGAAGCGGACCGCATCATCGGGACTGTGAAGGCGATCCACAATTTCGGCGCGGGCGATGTCATCGAGATCGCGCGCGGCGAAGGTGACACGGTGATGCTGCCCTTCGCGCGCGATTTCGTGCCGATGGTCGATGTCGCGAACGGGCGTGTCGTGATCGCCGTTCCCGAGGAAGTCGAAACCGGCGAGAGAGGAAACGTCGAATGAGCGAGATCACCTTCCGCACCGCGACCAGGGACGATCTGCACGCCATCGTCGCGCTCCTGTCCGACGACGAACTGGCAGAGAACCGCGAGAAGCCTGTCGGCGGGGAGAGCGTAGGCGAGGAATACACCAAGGCCTTCGAGGCCATGGAAGGCGAGCACTACAATCACATGCTGCTGGCGGAGTCCGATGGGAAGATCGTCGGCGCCCTGCAACTCGTGTTCGTGCCTGGCCTGTCGCGCCGCGGCGCCAAGCGCGCCATCATCGAATCCGTGCGCGTCGTGTCCGACCAGCGTGGCAAGAATGTGGGCACGGCGCTGATGAAGGAAGCCACGCTTCGCGCACGCGAAGGCGGCTGCAGTCTCGTGCAACTGACGTCGGACAATCGCCGCTCGCGCGCGCACCTGTTCTACCGCCGCCTCGGCTTCGTGCAGAGCCATGTCGGGTTCAAGAAAGAACTGTAGTGTTCTCATACCGGCACCGTCTGTCGTTTAGTGCCGAGCACGAAAGTGCGGATTTGGGAGCACTGCCTGCACAACTAGGCCTGACGGCCCGTGCCCTGTGGCGTGCTGGAGAGCCGCGCGTGGCGCCGAGTGGACGCTTGATGGGCGGCAACCGGCGCAACTCCTGTTGCAGTTTCGATATGGGCGAAGGCGACGATCTTCCGCTGAGCCTGCGCGAGGCGCTTGCCCACCTGACACCACATAGAGTGCTGCTGGAGGAGCTTTCGATATCAGGCGCGAAGTTGCGTTTCTTTGTCGGCTGGTTTTCGGAAGGGCTGAATTCGCGCGAGCTGCTGGGTTGGGAATTGCTGCGCGACATTGCCGCGCTCAGGATCGCGCTTGACTTGGACTTCTACGGTCCCGACGAGGGAGAGCGGGCCGCGTCATGATCTGGTCTGCTACCGTCCTGACACTATTCCCGGAGATGTTTCCGGGGCCGCTGGATGTATCGCTGCTCGGCAGAGCGCGGCAGAGGGAAATCTGGTCGCTCGAGGTGCGGGACATCCGCGAACACGGGCTCGGCAAGCATCGCACGGTCGATGACACGCCGGCCGGCGGCGGGCCCGGCATGGTCATGCGCGCCGACGTCGCCTGCGCCGCCATCGATGCCGTGGAGCGGGCGGACCGGCCGCTGATCTATCTCTCGCCGCGGGGCGCGCCGCTCACGCAGGCGCGTGTGAAGGCGCTGAGCGGGGCCCCGGGTGCGATCCTCCTCTGCGGCCGGTTTGAGGGGCTGGACCAGCGCGCTATCGAGGCCCGTACTATCGAGGAAATTTCCCTCGGCGATTTCGTTCTGGCTGGCGGGGAAATCGCGGCCATGGCGCTGATCGAGGCCTCGGTGCGCCTGATACCGGGTGTCCTGGGCGCTGAGGCCTCGCCGGAAGACGAAAGCTTCAGCCACGGGCTGCTGGAATACCCCCAATACACCCGCCCCCAGAGCTTCGAGGGGCGGGACGTCCCGGAGGTCCTGCTTGGCGGTAACCACGCGGAAATCGCCCGGTGGCGGCGGGAAGCCGCGGAAAACCTTACAAAAACAAGGCGTCCAGACCTCTGGACCCCCTATGAAAAGTCGAAGCGGTAGGCTATACGCCCCGGCTTCCTTGTGAACTTTGGCCTGACGGAGACTTCCCCAATGAACCTGCTCAAACAGCTCGAAGCCGAGCAGATGAAAGCCGTCCGCGCCAAGGCCCATCCTGAATTTCGCCCCGGCGATACGCTGAAGGTCAACGTCAAGGTTGTCGAACAGACCTATGACGAGAAGGCCAAGCAGATGAAGACGCGCGAGCGCATCCAGGCGTTTGAAGGCGTGTGCATCGGCCGCCAGGGCGAGGGGCTGAACGAGAGCTTCACCGTCCGCAAGATCTCCTACGGCGAGGGCGTGGAGCGCGTTTTCCCGGTCTATTCGCCGCTGGTCGACTCCGTGTCGGTCGTGCGCAAGGGCAGGGTCCGCCGCGCGAAGCTCTATTATCTGCGCGGCCGCCGCGGCAAGTCCGCCCGTATCGCCGAGCGCCAGGACAACGAAGCCACAGAGGCGTAATTCCGCCTCGCGCGGGCCTAGTCTTTTTTCCCCAAACTGACCTGGACGGCGAAGTATTTCTTCGCCGTGCCGAGGTCGTCAAAAGCCCGCCCTGCGGGCTTTTTCTGCGTGCTTACCGTATAGCTGACGCCGACCTTCTGGCGCGGCGCGCCCCCGAAGATAATCGCCTCGGTCAAAGTCACGCCACGCTCGGTTTTCAGTACTCGCTTCTTGGCCATACCTGCCGCCTCAGAACACACGAAGATGCTGAAATGCTAGCGCCATAAGGCTTATTTTGCCTGCCTCTTTGCAGCGACTCTTCGCCGCCGATTAGCAATGCGTGGGAAATGCCTTAAAATAAGGCTTCTCTGTGATTCTCTCTGATGAGGAAACAATGGCAAAAGCCGCAACAGCCGCTCCCGCAGCCTCCGCTGCGAAGCCCAAGGTCGTAACGCTCTCCACAAAGCAGCTCGCTAACGAGATCGCCGACAAGCAAGGTCTTACACACAAGCAGGGCGCCGCGATCCTGGACGATCTTTCGGCCGCGATCACCAAGCACCTGAAGAAGGGTTCCAAGATCCGTCTGAACGGACTCGGCATCCTGCAGGTTCGCAAGCGCGCCGCACGCATGGGCCGCAATCCCGCGACCGGCGAGCAGATCAAGATCAAGGCGAGCAAGAAGGTCGCCTTCCGCCCCGCCAAGGAACTGAAGGAAGCCGTCTAAGGCTTTCCGCTTCGGCGTTTTGCAGGAAGACGGATGGATGCGAATGCGTCCGTCCGTCTTTTTGTTTCTTTGACAAAGATGCGCAGACATGAACCCTTCGTGGAAGCGAGGGGAACGTATGAGCGTCGTAAAAGATATCGTCGGCGGCGAACGCGGCCATCTTCTGAAAATCCTGGGCGTAACGTTCGGCGTCGCCGTGTCTGTCGGCGAGGCGATCGGCTCCGGCATTCTGCGCTCGCCGAGCATCATCGCCGCCGCCGTGCCGGGCATCGAAATCATTCTCGGGCTCTGGCTTCTGGGCGGCGTGCAGGCGTTCCTGCAGGCAAACGTTCTCGCCGAATTCGCGACGGCGCTTCCCAAATCCGGCGGCAATTACATCTACGCCCGGCGCGCCTATGGCAGCCTCTATGGCGATGTGGCCGGACTGGTTGTCGGCTGGTCGAACTGGCTTTCCAAGAATGCTGGCACCGCCGCCGCGTCGGTATCGTTTGCGGAGTTTTTGCCGCTGCTGTGGCACCCGGTCGCGGCACACAAGATCGCCGTCGCGCTGGCGATGCAGCTGGCTCTCTACGCCGCCAATATCGCTGGTCTGCGCGAAGGTCGTGCCGTGCAAGAGACGACCAGTCTCATCAAGGCCGCGATGCTTTTCGTTTTCGTCGTGGCGGCCGCGGTTCTGGTCGCGCCTGCCGAACCGGCCGCCGTTCTTCCCGCGGGTCCGACGCTGCAATGGGCGGGGATCGTTCTCGCCTATCAGCTGATCCTCGGCGCCTATGCCGGGTGGAATTCCCCGGTCTATTTCGCGGGCGAAAACACCGCGCCGGAGAAGACGATACCCAAGGCACTTGCCTACGGCATTCTCCTGACCGGCGGCCTGTACCTCGCGGTCAATTGGGCGCTGCTGCATACGCTTGGGTTGCAGGGCGCAGCGTCGTCGCCGCTGCCGTTCACGGCCGTGTTGAACAAGCTGGGCGGTGCTATTCCCGGCATCCTCTTCGCGCTGACCGCGATGATCACGGTCGCGAGTTGCGCCAACGCGAACATCATGTCTGCGCCGCGTGTTCTCTTCGCGCTCGGCGATGACGGTTTGCTGCCGCGTATCTTTGCGCGTGTGAATACGGGCGGCAGTCCGACTGCGGCCTTCCTGCTCACCGCGGTCGTAACCCTTGCTCTGGCTGCGACGGGGGCGTTCTCGCGGGTGTTCGGACTGATTGCCACCCTCAATACGGTCAGCGCCATCGTCACTGGCGCGGGCTTCTTCGTCTTGCGGGCACGCGAGCCGGAATTGCGCAGGCCCTTTCGGGCCTGGGGCTATCCTGGTCTTCCGTTGATCGCAGTACTGCTGGATGTGGCTCTGTTCTTCCTGTTCTCGTGGGGCGACCTCACCGGTATGGGGGTCACGGTCGGGATGCTCCTGCTTTGCATTCCGTTCGCGCTGATCGCGCGCCGGACGCGGAAAACGGCCTAAAAAAGGCACGCTTGAAGCGCGGCCCCCCACAGGCTAGGAACCCGCCCAGCTTCCCAAACCAAGGACATTTCCCATGGCTCGCAGGAAAATCGCGCTGATCGGCGGCGGACAAATCGGTGGCACGCTCGCCCATCTCGCGGCCATCAAGGAAATGGGCGACATCGTCCTGTTCGACATCATGGAAGGCCTGCCGCAGGGCAAGGCTCTCGACCTCTCGCAGTCCGGTCCGGTCGAAGGCTTCGACGCGAAGATCAAAGGTACGAATTCGTATACCGACATAGCCGGCGCCGATGTCGTGATCGTGACCGCAGGCGTGCCGCGCAAGCCGGGCATGAGCCGCGACGATCTTCTCGGCATCAACCTGAAAGTCATGAGCGCGGTGGGTGAGGGCATCAAGGCCCATGCGCCGAACGCGTTCGTCATCTGCATCACCAATCCGCTCGACGCGATGGTGTGGGCACTGCGCCAGTTCTCCGGCCTGCCGCATGAGAAGGTGGTCGGCATGGCGGGTGTGCTCGACAGCGCGCGCTTCCGCCACTTCCTCGCCGAAGAGATGAACGTGTCGGTGGAAGATGTGAGCGCGTTCGTGCTTGGCGGTCATGGCGACACGATGGTTCCGATGCCGCGCTTTTCGACGGTGGCCGGTATCGCGCTGCCCGAACTCGTGAAGATGGGCTGGATCAAGCAGGACCGCCTCGACCAGATCACGCAGCGCACGCGCGATGGCGGGGCCGAGATCGTCGGCCTCCTTAAGACCGGCTCGGCGTTTTACGCGCCGGCGACCAGCGCTATTGCGATGGCGGAATCGTATCTTAAAGACAAGAAGCGCGTGCTGCCCTGTGCGTGCTATGTCGATGGTCCTTACGGCATCAAGGACCTCTATGTCGGCATGCCGGCGGTGATCGGCGAGAACGGCATTGAGCGCATCGTCGAGCTGGAACTGACCGCCGATGAGCGTGCGGCGCTCGGCAAATCCGCCGACGCCGTGCGGGGCCTGATCGAAGCCTGCAAGAAGCTGGACACAAGGCTGGCTTAAGAGCGTAGCAAAGCGCGTGATGCTGGCTGCCGTTTCCGCCGGCATGCGCGCATGGTTACCATCGTTGACGGGGCGCCGCCGCGTCCTCTGGCCCGGGCCATGGGAACGCGGTCCGGAGCGCATACGTTTACCAGCGCGGGTGCGGAACCCGTCCTTCCCCCAAGGCCGGTTTACCAGGCAAAGGGATTTGGCTGGGCGGCAACAAGCCGCTCGTGGGAATTTGTTTCAAACGGAGTTGGTTGATTTGAAACTGCTTGCCCGTCTTGCCGCCATCGCGCTTCTGCTCGCGCCTTCGCTGGCCTATGCGGAGGACATGGCTGTGCTCACCGTCACGGTGCAGCACATTTCACCCAAGGGCGGTGACTTGCGGCTTGCGCTTTATGACGAGAAGTCTTTCTCCGATGACAACGCGGAGGAGATCACTGGCAAGGTTGCGCCGGCCAGAAAATGGGGCGAAGTCGTGACATTCGATCCCGTGCCGCCGGGCATCTATGCGGTCAAGATGTTTGAGGACGTCAACCGGAACGGCAAGTTCGATTTCAATTGGCTGGGTATTCCCTCCGAACGGTACGGCTTTTCCAACAACGCGGCGCCCGACTGGATGCACCTCGCACCGCCAAGCTTCGATGCCGCGAAAATCGTTCTCAAGCCCGGCGCGAATTCCATTTCGATCTGGCTGCACTGACTTCCAGAGAGCAGCAAACTCGGCCGTCGAGTAGAAGCTTGCCAATCTCGGAGCGCCGCAATAAAGCTCAGCCATGATCCCCCAGCTCGAGACCGAACGGCTGATCCTGCGCGGTTGGCGTCCGGACGATTTCGAGGCGCTCGCCGCGATCCATGGCGATCCCGACGTGATGACGTTCCTTGGCGGCGTGCAGTCGCGGGCCGATGCGTGGCGCAGCCTTGCCGGCCTTATGGGTCACTGGGCGATGCGCGGCTATGGCAAATGGGCGGTCGAGCGCAAATCCGATCGCGCGATGATGGGCCGTGTCGGCCTGATCAATCCCGAGGGCTGGCCCGGGCTCGAGGTCGGCTGGACGCTTGGCCGGCCCTACTGGGGCAAGGGCTATGCGACCGAGGCCGCTGCTGCCGCCATGCGCTATGGCTTCCTCACCCAGCCGGTGGACCGGATCATCTCCTGTATCGACGCCGGCAATGTGGCGTCGCAGGAAGTCGCGAAGCGCCTAGGCGAGAAGCGCGGGGAAAACTCGGTCCTGCATATCGGCGGCAAAGCCTATCCCATCGAGGTCTGGGGCATCACGCGTGAGGACTGGATGAAACGCACGGGCAACACGCCCGCATGACGGATGCAACGCTGCCTCCGGTCTACCGCCAGCGCGATCTTGTGAGCTTCATCTCGGGGCGGTTTCTTTCGACCGTCGCAATGCAGGTGCAGTCCGTCGCCATTGGCTGGCAGATTTACAACATCGCGAATACACCGCTCGCGCTCGGTCTTGTCGGTGCGTGCCAGTTCCTGCCGATGTTCCTGCTGACGCTTCCTGCCGGCGAAATATCGGACCGCTACGATCAGCGTAAAGTTTACGCCATTGCGCTCGCGATGCAGGGGATCTGCTCCGCGATCTTCATGGTCCTCTCGCTCAAAACGCCGCACAACACGATGCTGTTCTATGCGACGCTGGTTCTGTTCGGCGCGGCGCGTGGATTTTCGGCGCCGTCGGGAAGTTCGTTGCTTGCCTTCCTAGTGCCGCAGGAAAAGCTCGCGCGCTCTATTGCCGTCAATTCATCGGTGTTCACGACGGCGGTGATCGCCGGTCCGGCTCTCGGGGGGCTGCTGTTTCTGATCGGCCCGATGGCGACCTATGGCCTCTGCATGGCGGGCTTCGTTGTTGCGGCAGCTCTGATGATGACACTGGGCGGCCGTCAGTCCGATCGCTCGCTGGGAGATGCTTCGCGCTTCGAGCGTGTCGCGGAGGGCGTGCGCTTCGTGTGGCAGCGGCCGGTGGTGCTGGGCGCGATTTCGCTCGATCTTTTCGCGGTGCTGCTTGGTGGCGCAGTTGCGCTTCTGCCTGTCTATGCGCGCGATATCCTGCATGTCGGACCGCTCGGGCTTGGCGCCCTGCGCAGCGCGCCTGCGGTCGGCGCGGCGATAACCGCACTCCTGATTGCCCGCCGGCCCATCGAACGTCACGCTGGCGTCTCGATGTTCGCCTGCGTTGCGATTTTCGGCATCGCTACAATCGTGTTCGGGCTGTCCAAAAGCTTCACCATCTCGCTGATCGCGCTCGCCGTGACCGGAGCGTCCGACATGGTCAGCGTCTTCGTACGCACGGCGTTGATCAATTTCGCGACCCCCGACGCCATGCGTGGACGGGTGGGGGCTGTGAACATGCTTTTCATCGGTGCGTCGAACGAACTCGGCGAGTTCGAATCCGGGTTTACTGCCGCGTGGTTCGGCACCGTTCCCGCCGTCATCGTCGGCGGGCTCGGCACCCTTGGCGTTGTGACGCTCTGGATGTGGCTGTTTCCCCCGCTCCGCGACGTGGACAAGCTTACCGATGTCGCCGTCAGGGCGTGACGGTACCCGTCACCGACGCATGTGTGATCGCGGAGCGTGCGAGCATCGCCTCGACGTCGGCCGCCTTCGCGTCCGCCACGATCGATACACCTGCCATCGGCATGGCCCAGATCGTGAAGACGTAATGATGCCTGCCAGTCCCCTTGGGCGGGCAGGGGCCGTCATAGGACGCGTCGCCGAAATTGCTGGCAACCGCTTTCGCGCCGGCCGGCAGGGCAGATGCGCCATGCGGCAGGCCCGTCGATGAGGGTGCGAGATCGACAACGATCCAATGCGACCAGCCTGACGGTTTGACGTCCGAGTCGATCATGGTGAGCACGAGGCTTTTCGCGTTAGCCGGCGTGCCGCTCCAGTGCAGCTCGGGCGAGACGTTCTGTCCGCCGCAGCGCGGATAGATATGCACCGCCGGAAGGACTCCGCCCTCCTTGAAGTCGTTGCTGGCGATGGTCATTGCCGATGCCGGGACGGAAAGAAAAAGAATCGTCAGAACCGCTGCCAACATGCGCATGGCGCTCTCCCATCGGATGCGGAACATGACTATCGTGGGCGCAAGATCGGCCGACAAGGCCGGCAAACGGGTAGGCGATCACATGAGCTTGAAAATCATCGGTGCCGGCTTCGGCCGCACCGGAACGCACTCGCTCAAGCTGGCACTTGAGCAGCTGGGCTTTGCGCCGTGCTATCACATGGTCGAGGTGTTCACCCACGCCGGTCATTCCGAGCGCTGGGAAGCGGCCGCGCGGGGCACGCCAACCGACTGGCGCGCTTTCCTCGCAGACTACAAAGCCGGCGTCGACTGGCCGGTCTGCCATTTCTGGCGCGAACTCTCCGAGGCCTTTCCGGCCGCGAAGATCATCCTGACCGAACGCGACGCAGAAGGCTGGTACAAGAGCATCTCCGACACGATTTTCGATTTCATGGGCCGCGGCACGGCGGGCCAGACCGATCCCCTTCGCCTCGCGCAGATGTCGATGGGACAACTCGTTGTCGGCGAACAGACCTTCGGTAATCGTTACGACAAGCAGCACGTGATCGATGTCTATCGGCACCACAACGAAACGGTGAAGCGCGAGGCACCAAAGGACCGGCTGCTCGTCTATGACGTGCCGCAGGGCTGGAAGCCGCTGTGCGATTTTCTGGGTGTGCCTGTGCCCGCAACGCCGTTCCCCAAGGTCAACACGACCGAGGATTTCCGCAACTACAACCGCAAAGCCCCAGGAGGTCATTGAGTATGGCGTTGAAGGTCATTGGTGCGGGTCTCGGCCGCACGGGGACAATGTCGCTCAAATTCGCGCTCCAGCAGATCGGTTTCGATCCCTGCTATCACATGATGGACGTGTTTCAGCGTCAGGGCGATTCCGAGAAATGGGACGCGATTGCGCGCGGTGGTGCGCCGGATTGGGATGATTTGTTTGGCGGGTTCCAGGCGACGGTGGACTGGCCCTCCTGCCACTACTGGCGGGAAATCGCCAAAGCCTATCCGGACGCGAAGATCCTGCTGACGGAGCGCGATCCGGAACTGTGGTTCAAGCGCATCTCGAGCACGATCTTCCCGCAGCTCGACGCCGCGCCCAATGCCGATCCGAGGCGCGAGGCGCAGCGGCGCATGGCGCATCTGATCGTCATCGAACAGACCTTCGGCGGCCGTCTCGACCATGACCATGTGATCGACGTCTATCTTCGCCATAACGAAGCGGTGAAGCGCGAGGTGCCGCCGGAGCGGTTGCTGATCTACGACACCCCGCAAGGCTGGCAGCCGCTATGCGAATTCCTCGGCGTGCCGGTGCCGGATGCGCCGTTTCCGAAGACCAACACGACGGAAGAATTCCGCAATCGTCAGGCCACGCGAGCGGCTGCAAGCCGATAGAGGCACCTAAAAGCGGAAATCGAAGTTGACATAGGCACCATGGGTGTCGGCATAGACGCTGCCGTAGAAACGCTTGTGGTGCCATTCCGACGTGAAGATGCGGCTATAGGTCCAGGCGACACCGGCACTGGTGGCGACGTCCCACCAGTGATGCTCCTTGGCGTTCACGACCGAATAGCCGGCGTAGCCCGCGGCGAGATAGGCGGGGACGCCATACTCCCAACCGTAACGGTCCCAGAGGAATGCTGCCGGCGCAAAGGCGACCGCGGCGGTCTCGGACGGGAAGGACTGCCAGTTCGAATGATCGGGCCGCTCCTCGCGCACGATCTGCTTGAGCGCAAGCGCGGTTCCGACGGTCAGGCCGGTGTCGAGCGCAAGCTGCGCGGTGCCGTTCCAGTCCCAGTCGTGAAGCAGGGTAATGCCGCCTGCGGCGAGGGGGAGCGCGATGGCGACGGCCTTGCCAGCGTCGCCGCTGGATGCCAGTGCCTCGCAGGGTAGGAATGCGGCCACACACAACGCAACCCACATCCGATGCCGCATATCTCACCCCTCTACGTCGCAAACCCATTATAGATACCTTGTGTGGCTATACAAAGTCGTTGTGTTGTCGTGCATGATGCGCAATCGCAATCCGGCGGTAAGGGGCACTCCATGAAAGCTGCTGCGCTCGCTCTCATCGCCGCGCTCTCGGCCACGCACGCTCTCGCGGTTCCGATGTCCGCCTGGGATGCGCAGAAGAACGGCGATCCTAAGACCTATGACATCGGCGGATTATCCCTGACGCTCTCATCGGCGAAAGACGACACCGGCACCACCGCCTTTCCCGTGCTGACGATCCATGCAAAAGGCGCGCAGCCTTTCATCGTGCGCGGGGACGATGGCGGATTTCCTGCGGCGACGTTCGGCGTAGGGCGCTTCGATCCGAAGGGTGGCGATCAGCAGGTCGTCTTCACCTATTTCACCGGCGGCGCGCATTGTTGCGATGCCGTCCTGCTCGCCGAGCACGTGCCTAATGGATGGCGGACGGTGGACCTGGGAAAATGGGATGGCGGGTTCGCGGTGCCGCCGGTCGATCTCGACGGCGATGGCGCTGTGGATTTCGTCTTTGTAGACCAGAGATTTCTCTATGCCTTCGGCTGCTTCGCTTGCGGTCACGCGCCGCCGCAGATCATGAGTGTGATCGATGGCAAGGTGAAAGACGTTTCGACCGCGCCCGGCCTGCGCCCGGTGTTCGAACGCGATATCGCGGAGGCAAAAGAGGGCTGCGCACAGGGCGAGAATGCGGTGTGTGCCGGATATGTCGCGGATGCCACACGGCTCGGGCGCTTCGACGAGGCGTGGGCTTTCATGCTCGCGAATTACAATCGCAAGGACGACTGGGATTATCCGAAGCGCTGCACGGCGAAGATCGTCCAGTTTCAATGCACCGGCCAAGAGGTCGTGCCTGCCGATTTTCCGCAGTCGCTGAAATGGTTTTTGGAAGACAACAGTTATATCGCGGGGAAATCATGAATTTGGGGGCATTGCGGGGGTGGACGCCGGTCCAGAAGCACGTCGTCGCGGCAAGCTTTCTGGGCTGGATGCTGGATGCGTTCGACTTTTTCCTGCTGGTGTTTGTGCTTCCCGATGTCGCGAAGACGTTCGCTGTTCCGGTGTCTCCCAAACCGCTGGAGCTGGACGCGCATTATGCGGCGGTGACAGGCATGTTCGCGAAGGCGGCGATCCTGTTGCCGGCGATGTGGGATCGCTTCGTGGGTTCGCTCACGGGATCGGGTGGTGTCGATGCCACGATCCTTCTCACCCTCACGCTCGCCGTGCGCCCGATCGGTGCCTTCATCTTTGGCCGGCTTGCGGATCGTTACGGACGGCGTCCGGTGCTGATGTTCGACGTGCTGTGCTATTCTGCGCTCGCCTTCGCATCGGCCTTCGCGCCGAGCTTCGCCGTGTTCCTCGTGCTGCGTATCCTGTTCGGGATCGCCATGGGCGGTGAATGGGGCGTGGGCGCATCGCTGACGATGGAAAGCGTCAGACCGGAAACCCGCGGTGTGGTCTCCGGCATCCTGCAGTCGGGCTATGCGAGCGGTTATCTCGTGGCGTCGATCGCGTTCGGCGTGCTTTATCCGCTGATCGGTTGGCGCGGCATGTTCATGGTCGGCGTGGTTCCGGCGCTGCTGGTGCTTTACATCCGCCGCTCGGTGCCGGAATCGCCGGGCTGGAACGAAAGCCACGCCAGAAGCGTCGGCGTAGGTGAGATCCTGAAGCGCCATTGGCGCCTCGCGCTCTACATGATCTTCCTGATGACCGCGCTCAATTTCCTCAGCCACGGCACGCAGGACCTCTATCCGACCTTCCTGCGCAAGGAGTTGAAGTTCGATCCGCACACGGTGAGCTTCATCGCCATCATCTACAATCTCGGCGCCATCGCCGGCGGGCTCGCATTCGGATTTGTCTCGCAGGCGTACGGGCGCCGGCGCGCGCTCATCACGGCTGCGCTGCTCTCGATCCCGATCGTGCCGTTCTGGGCGTTTTCGCATGAGGTCGCGGTTCTGGCCGCGGCGGGATTTGCGATGCAGTTCATGGTGCAGGGTTGCTGGGGCGTGATCCCCGCGCATCTGAACGAGATGTCGCCCGGCGAGGCGCGCGGCACGTTTCCAGGCTTCGTCTATCAACTGGGCAACTTCCTCGCCTCGACCAATGCGACGATCCAGGGCGTGTTGGCATCGGCGTATGGCGGCGAGTTCTCCTATGCGCTCGCGGGCGTGGCAGTGGCCGCGGCGCTCGCGATCGCTCTATTTGCGAGCCTCGGTACCGAAGCGCGCGACATCGACATGAAGGTGAGGGCGGCTTAAGCGATGGCTCCTCCCCTGCGAAGCGGGGGAGGGGGACCGCCGTAGGCGGTGGAGGGGGCGGCCGCACGCGAGATGGTGCAAGCGCGCGCTCTACATCGAGCAACGACATTCATCGAAGAGGAGCGCGCTTAATCGTCAGCACCGATAGCGCACCCGTCCCCTCCACCGCGCTGCGCGCGGTCCCCCCGTAAACGGGGGAGGATTTACGCGCGGACGAAAATATCGACGCGGTCGAGCGCGCCGTCGCTGGCGCCGCCCATCGCACGCACATCGATGCGTTCCGACGGGACGCCGTCATCGATCAGGAGCTGGCGGATGATGAGTGCGCGCTTGAGCGACAGCCGGCGCGCGTCCGAACTCTTGTCGCCCTGCTTTCCGCCATAGGCTTCGAGCTGGATGCGGGCCGAGCCATTGGACAGCGCGTTGTTCAGTTCGGCGGACATGGTCTTGACCGCGTCCAGCACGGCAGGCGCAGGCTCTTCGGCGCCCGGCGCGAACGCGATGGAGTTGTGCCGGGAAACGTCGCGTGTGCTCGATGGCGCCGGCTCGATACTGGCCACGCGCGCGGGTTTGCTCGCTGCCGGGGATGGCGCTGGGCTCGTTCCGGACAGGAAGCTCATCGGCTCTGACGGTGCTGCACCCGGCAGGGTAACTTCCTTCAAAGGCTTCTTCGCGACAGCGACCTTGGGAGGCGCAGGTGCGTGCTGAGGCGGTGTCGCGACAGGTTTCTTTGCGACCGTGGATTTCACCGGCGCGACGAGCGATGACGCACTCTCAGAGGGGATATCGGAGAAAGCCATGGCGCCCTGTTGTGGCGGCTCTTGATGCCGTCGAGCCTTGGGGGGAGAGGGAATTTGGACGGGGCGCAGTTGCTCGGGGGCCGCCGCGGCTTCTTCGGTCTTGGGTTTCGTATGTGCCACATGCGCGACCTGCCGGACGGCATGATGCACCGGCATGTGCAGATGGATCGGCGCGTTGGGATCGGCCTCACCCGGCTGCAAAAGCGGACGGGAAACGCGGCCGTATTGCCCGCCCGGATAAAGCAGGACCTGGGAGCCCGTAGCGGACGGGTTCACGATGACTTCGTCATTTGGATACATCTGCGCCACCGCAGGCGTAATCGCCGCGGCGCAACAGAGAACGGGAAGGGCAAAGTGCTTCAGTTTCACGAAGGGGCGTTTCCTTTGCGCCGCGACAATAGACACCGAAACCGCCCGGCTCAACATTGCCTAACCCCCCGCAGAATCGGATGATATAGCCTATTCTCCAACATGCCATTTGTGAAAGGATTGCCATGAAGACCAAGGCCGCCGTGTCCTATAAGGCGGGCGATCCGCTCAAGATCGAGACCGTCGATCTGGAAGGGCCGAAGGCCGGCGAGGTGCTTGTCGAAATCAAGGCGAGCGGGGTCTGCCACACGGACGAATTCACCCGTTCCGGCGCCGATCCGGAAGGGCTGTTCCCGGCGATCTTCGGCCATGAAGGGGCCGGCGTCGTCGTCGATGTCGGGCCGGGCGTGACGACGCTCAAGAAGGGCGACCATGTCATCCCGCTCTACACGCCGGAATGCCGGCAGTGCAAAGCGTGCACGTCCCACAAGACCAATCTCTGCACCGCGATCCGCGCCACCCAGGGCAAGGGCGTCATGCCGGACGGGACCTCGCGCTTCTCCATCGGCGGCGAGATGGTGCACCACTATATGGGCTGCTCGACATTCTCGAACTTCACCGTGTTGCCGGAGATCGCGCTCGCGAAGATTCGCGAGGACGCGCCCTTCGATAAGGTCTGCTACATCGGCTGCGGCGTGACGACGGGCATCGGTGCGGTGATCAACACCGCGAAGGTCGAACCCGGCGCGAACGTCGTGGTGTTCGGTCTCGGTGGCATCGGGCTCAACGTCGTGCAGGGCGCGCGGATGGCAGGGGCCGACATGATCGTCGGTGTGGACCTCAATCCTAAGCGTGAGGCGCTGGCGCGCAAATTCGGCCTCACCCATTTCGTCAATCCAAAGGATGTGCAGGGCGATCTCGTGCCCTACCTCGTGGAGCTGACGAAGGGCGGCGCGGATTATTCGTTCGAATGCATCGGCAATGTCGATGTGATGCGGCAGGCACTCGAGTGCTGCCATCGCGGCTGGGGCGAGAGCATCATCATCGGCGTCGCAGGCGCCGGGCAGGAGATCAAGACCCGGCCGTTCCAACTCGTCACGGGGCGCGTCTGGAAAGGTACGGCGTTCGGCGGCGCGCGCGGCCGCACGCAGGTGCCGCAGATCGTGGACTGGTATATGGAGAAGAAGATCAACATCGACGATCTCATCACCCATGTGATGCCGATCGAGAAGATCAACGATGCCTTCGACCTGATGCACAAGGGCGAAAGCATCCGCAGTGTCGTGACGTTCTGATTTCAAAAAAAACAAGGGAGGATAAAATGGCGATTTTCACGCATGTGGTGCTTGGCACAAACAATCTCGAAGGGGCACGAAAGTTCTATGACGAGACGCTCGCAGCGCTCGGCCTCAAGCGCGTCATGAACATGGACAACGCATCGCTCTGGGGCAAGGAAGGTCCGGAGTTCATGGTGACGAAGCCCGCGAACGGCGAGCCCGCGACGCATGCCAATGGCGGCACCATCGGCTTTGCGGCCGATGACCGGCCGTCGGTTCATGCCTTCCATGAAAAGGCGCTTGCGGCAGGAGGCACCTGCGAAGGTCCTCCCGGCCCGCGCAGTTTCACGCCAACGGCCTACGCGGCGTATGTCCGCGATCCTGACGGCAACAAGCTGTGTGCTTACACGTTCGTGCCTGAGTGAGGCTTTTACCTCCCCTTTGTGGGGAGGTCGACGCGCGCAGCGTCAGCGAGCACGTCCGGTGGGGGGCGATGTCTGCCGATGCAGCGGCCCCCACCCGGAATGCTTCGCATTCCGACCTCCCCACAAGGGGGAGGTGAAAATCACTTCGCCGTCTTCAATAGTTCCCGCGTTTGCACGTGCGATGCGTTATTGGTGACGAAGGTTCCGTCATCATTCTTCGCGAATGAGTTTCGCTCTCCCCAAATCCCGTTGTGTCGCTCGCCATCGATCCATAACGTGATCGCGCTTTCAGGGGAGATGACATGAAACTCTTCAGACCAATGTTGGTGGTGCTTGCGGCTGCGAGCATGAGCGTTCCATGCGCTGCACCGGCCGAAACCAGTTCGCCGCTACTTCTGAGCCGCGACGGAGGAAACGTGGCGCACGTTTTTCCAACCTTTCCGGTCGCCCACGCTCTCGGGCTTGTCCGCACAGAAGCACATCCGCCGGTCACGCCCGCACTTATCTATCACGGCGGCCCGGTCATGCAGCCGTTCGTGAACCTCTACGTCATCTATTGGCAACCAGCCACGCTGCAGGACGGTAGCGCGACGACCATGAGCAACGGCTACAAGGCCGTAGAGAAAGACATGGTGAGCGGATATCCGGGTCACGCGCTGGCCAGCATCGCCACGCAGTATTACCAGGGGACTTCGACAAGAACCTTCATCACGGGCACGGGCGGTCTCGCGTTTGCGGTCAACGACACGCAACCTTTCCCTGTGTCCGGCTGTGCGGCCTCCATCGGGCCGAACTGCATCACCGATGCACAGCTTCAGGCCGAAGTTCAGCGATTCATGAACGTGAAGGGCTGGACGGGCGGCCTCGACAAGATGTTCCTCGTGTTCACCTCGAAGGGTGAGGGCTCCTGCTTCGATACCTCAACGAGTTTCTGCTCCACGGAAACCGCAAACGTGTCGCCATACTATTGCGCTTACCACAGCTATATCGGCTCGGCGCCCAACATTATTTACAGCAATGAGCCGTTCGGAAATCCGAATTACTGCTTGGGAGGCGGAGCCCAGCCGAATTCCACGGTCGGGGGTCCGGAAGCCGATCCGGCCGCCACTGCCGCGAGCCATGAAATGTCCGAGGCTATCACCGACCCATTGTTGAATGCCTGGTACGCGTCGGATGGCGAGGAAAACGGCGATCTATGTGCCTATAATTACGGGGCCAACCAATGGGATCACGGGCTGGCGAACCAGTACTGGCTCGGCAGGGTCTTCGAGCTTCAGACTGAGTACAGCAACCATCATGCCCGGTGTGAGCAGGTAGGTCCGTAAGCGCCAAATTCCCGGCCCAATCGCAAAGCCCGCCGCAAGGTGGGCTTTGCTTTTTGTGCTGTGTGCCCGCACGTTTCGTACCCAGCTAAGCTGTCATCCCCGGCGAACCGCGCGTGCAAAGCACGCGCGGCGAGGGAAGGGAATCCAACTGGGTTGGGTTGGTAGCGCTTGGCGAAGTTAGGTTCCCTTCCCCTCGCGACACTGCGTGTGGCTCGGCCGGGAATGACAACCTTTAAGGCTTCGCCGTCTTCAGCATCTTCAGCAACACCGGATGCAACGTGTCGTTGGCGGCGAGGACGTGGCCGGTGTCGAGCATGTTCGGTCCACCGCTCAGATCGCTCACGGTGCCTTGCGCTTCCTTCACGAGCAACATGCCCGCGGCGATGTCCCAGGGCGCCAACCCGTGTTCCCAGAACGCATCGAAACGGCCCGCAGCGACATAGGCGAGATCGAGCGAGGCCGCGCCCATGCGGCGCACGCCCGCGGTCGCGGGCATCATGGTCGCAAGCTCCGCCATCATGCGCGGGAACCGGTCTTCGGCGTGGCCGTGGAACGGGAAGCCCGTGCCGATCAGTGCGTGGGCGAGCGTCTTGCGCGTGGCGACGCGGATGCGCTTGTTGTTGAGAAAGGCGCCGTGGCCTTTCTCGGCAACGAACATCTCGTCGGTGGCGGGATTGTAGACGAGGGCGGAAACGACCTGCCCTTCGCGTTCGAGCGCAATGGAAATCGCGAAGTGCGGAATGCCGTGCAGGAAGTTCGTCGTGCCGTCGATCGGATCGATGATGAAGCGGTGGGTCCTGTCCTTGCCCTCGATCGTACCGCCTTCCTCGCCGAGGAAGCCGTAGCCGGGCCGCGCCTTCGACAGCTCCTCGATCAGGATCTTCTCGGTGCGCTTGTCGGCGGAGGTCACGAAATCGGCCGGTCCTTTCATCGATACCTGAAGGTTCTCGAGCTCACCAAGATCGCGGATGAGCGGACGGCCCGCCTTGCGCGCGGCGGCGAGCATCACATTCAGGGCTGGGGAGATATAGGCAGCCATCAAGCCCTGCGCAGGTACGAGCCGTCTTCGGTCGCGACGACGATTTTCTCGCCGGCCTCGATGAAGGGCGGGACCTGGATCTTCATGCCGTTCTCGAGCACCGCGCCCTTATAGGACGGCGCCGCCGTGCCGCCGCGCAGGACCGGATCGGCCTCGGTCACGGTGAGTACGACGTTCGTTGGCAGTGCGATGCCGATCGGCTTGCCGTCATAAAGCTGCACAAGTGTCTTCATGCCGTCCTGCAGAAAGCGCGCCTGGTCTTCGCCCACGAATTCGATGGAGAGTTCGATCTGGTCGTAGGTTTCCTGGTCCATGAAGGTCAGCATGTCGCCGTTCGCGAACAGGAACTGGAAGTCCTTCTTCTCGAGATAGACTTCTTCCACGGACTCGTCAGAACGGAAGCGCTGATTGAGCTTGGTGCCGTTCAAGATATTCTTGAGTTCGACCTGATTGTAGGCGCCGCCCTTGCCGGGCTTCACCTTCACCGTTTTGACCGCCATCCACAGACCGCCGTCGTATTCGAGGGTCTTGCCGGGACTGATTTCGTTGCCGTTGATCTTGGGCATGGTAAAGAACGCGTCCTCGGGCGCTGGGCAGTTTTGGCGGTGACAAAGAGCGCGCGGGTTCTACTAGGCGGAGGGCCGAAAGGCAAATCAGTCCCCAAGGCGCGCGACGGTATCGCGCGCGCCATTAAAGGCAGGACAGAAAATCCGCTTCTAGGCGGTGGCTGGGCTTTCCGAGGTGTCCGGCAGCAGGAAACCCGCCGCGAGGATGGCGATCGCGAGACCGACGTGCAGCCATTTGTCGGCTTCGTTGATCGCAACACCCATCATCATGCCGTCCATCACAATGAAGAACCCGCAGATCGCGACCAGGCCATACACCGCGCCCACGATCTTCAGCATCAGCGACGGCCCGAGGCCTGCATAGGCGCCCGCAAGCAACGCGATGCCGCTGACGAGATGGATGACGTTGTGCAGCGAGTTGGTCGCGAAGATCCCCGTTGGTCCGACGATCGGATTGGGGACGTAACCGAGGACGCCGACAAGAAGAAACACTACGCCGAACAGAGTAGCTGCATTCTTTGCTGTCATGATTTCCCCCTGCTTGAGTAAGGACGGTCACTGTGCGCGCGAGCGGCCAGCTCGGACAAGGGCGATACGGCGTATATCGATGTTGCGGTGCACACTCGCGCTTGAGCGGCTGTTGCGAATTTTGGGCAGGGAATTCGACGCCTTATCGCGGCTTTTGCAATTTTTCCGGAACGTCCTTCGCGCAAATTCGTGCGCCGCCGCGCGTTGCGTCGCATTCCCAGCCAGCGCCAAGTCCATGCCTCAGCCAAGGATCGGGCACGTAGCCCAACGCATAGGCAAGTCCTGACGCGACGATTGCTCCGAAGAAGCCCAGAATGATCTGATTGCGCGTTTCACTCAGCAGCTCAATGCCGCGCAATTGAAGAGACTCGATGAGCGATAGCCGCTTCACTCGTTGTCCAACAGTGCATTGAAAGCCTTCACCGCCGCTGCAGGGCCTTGCGTGTAATTCCACACGCCTGACGAAACAGCGAGAAAATCCGCGCCGGCTTCGATCAGCGGGCCGCAGTTCTCGACCGTGATGCCGCCGATGGCGACCACTGGAATGGTCATGTATTTCGACCACCATTCGAGCAGGTCGATGTCAGCGCTGTATTGGACTTCTTTCGTCGTGGTCGGGAAGAACGATCCGAACGCGACATAGTCGGCACCGGCTTCGCCCGCTGCGAAGGCGAGGTCGCGCGAGTTGTGGCAGGTGACGCCGACGATGCGATCGTGCCCGACCGCCGCGCGCGCTTCGTCATAGGTCGCGTCCTGCTGGCCAATATGCACGCCGTCACAACCGAGCGAGGCGGCGAGATCGGGCCGGTCGTTCAGCAGAAACGCGACATCGTGCTTCTGCGCGATGGGCATGAGCACCCCCGTCGCGCGCGCGATCTCGTCATCGCTTACGTCCTTGAGGCGCAACTGCAGGCTCGCGACATCGCCCGCGCCTAGCGCGCGCTTCAGCTCTTCCGCGAACGCGCGCGGCTCGATCTTGGGCGGTGTGATGAGATAGAGGCGGGGGGTCACGTTCTCAAATCACGCGGCTCAGGAGATGGCGCATCCTCGCCCTGTCGGATGCCACAATTAAGACACCGTGTCGAAAAGGAGTTACGCCACCGGTCGCTAACAAAAAAAGACTTACTGCAGTTAGGACACCGAAACACGCCTTGATAGATCAAGGCTGAGACGAACAACGCAAACCAGCAAAGCCCTATCAATGCTTCATATCGCCGTGTCCAATCATGCGCGACCACGCTGAGAGCTAGGAACAAGACTACGGCGCCCGGCAGATACAAGACAAACGCGGCAAGGGCCAAGAATTTCCGCCTCTGCAGATCGCGCCATTGCTGCGCGTAAGATCCCCGGGAGCTCAAATCACGCCGCTACTTTCTCAAGCTCCGGCTTCCACTGGCCAAGCGCCGCGAGGCCGTTCATGCGGGCGCGGTGGGCGAAGGCGGCCTGCGCGGCGGGAACGTTCTCGGGCTTTCCGCTCCAGGCCTTCTGTGGTGCTGCCTGCAGTGCGCGGCCATAGGAGAAGGTGAGCGCCCAGGGTAGGTCGAATCCGGCATTCATGGCGTTCAGATGCGCCGTCGCCTCTTCGTCCGATTGTCCGCCGGAGAGGAACGCAATGCCTGGCACTGCGGCCGGAACGCAATTCATCAGGACCTGCACGGTGTAGTCTCCGACTTCCTCGACACTCGCCTGCTTCGCGCATTTCTTGCCGGGAACGATCATGTTGGGCTTGAGGATCATGCCTTCGAGCATGACACCGGCGTAGTAGAGTTCCTGGAATGTCTTCTTCAGCACCCATTCGGTGACTTCGGCACAGGTGTCGATGTCGTTGTCGTAGTCCATCAGGACTTCCGGCTCCACGATCGGCACGATGCCGTTCTCCTGGGCGAGGGCGGCGTAGCGCGCCAGTGCGTGCGCATTGGCGCGAACGCAATTCTCGGTGACGCGCGTCGGATCGTAGGTCGCACGCCATTTGGCGAAGCGCGCGCCGAGCTTGTGATATTCCTGGAAGCGCTCGCGCAGGCCATCGAGACCTTCGGTGACCGTCTCACCGTCGCTGCCGGCCAGCGGCTTCGCGCCGGCGTCGACCTTGATGCCCGGCACGGCGCCGGAGGCAGCGATGATGTCGACCAACGGAGTTCCGTCCTTTGCCTTCTGGCGGATGGTCTCATCGAACAGGATGACGCCCGAGATGTAGTCCTTCATCGCCGGCGTGCGGAACATGAACTCGCGATAGTCGCGGCGGTTGCTTTCGATGTTCTCGACGTTGATCGCGTCGAAGCGCTTCTTGATCGTGCCCGAGCTTTCATCGGCAGCGAGGATGCCCTTGCCGGGGGCGACCATCGCGTTGGCGATGCGGTTCAGTTCTTCGATGTCCATGTCGTTCTCCGTTTCACTTTGACCCTCCCCTTGAGGGAGGGTCGAAAAATGCGCGAGCATTTTTCGGGGAGGGGTATCTTCAGATACCGAGCGGACCCCTCCCCGAAATTTGCTCGCTGTGCTCGCAAATTGTCGACCCTCCCTCAAGGGGAGGGTAGGTCACTTCATCAGCGCCGCCACGCCGGGCAGCTCCTGTCCTTCAAGCCATTCCAGAAATGCGCCGCCCGCGGTCGAGACATAGGTGAAATCGTCGGCAACGCCCGCGTGATTCAGCGCTGCTACCGTATCGCCGCCACCGGCGACGCTGAGAAGATCGCCGGCCTTCGTCGCCTGGGCCACCAGCTTCGCTGCGGCGACAGTTCCGTGATCGAAGGGCTGCGTTTCGAAAGCGCCGAGCGGTCCGTTCCACACCAGTGTGCGCGTCGCGGCGAGGCGATTGCCGAATTCGGCGATGGTCTCGTGCCCGACATCGAGGATCATCTCGTCGGGATGGACATGACCGATCACGACGGTGCGGTGATGGGCATGCGATTTGAATTCCTTCGCCACGATCACATCGCTCGGCAAGAGCAGCACACAGCCGGTCTCTGTCGCCTTGTGCACGATGCGTAGCGCCGTTTCGATCTGATCGCGCTCGCAAAGCGACTTGCCGACCTGGCGGCCTTCCGCGGCGAAAAACGTGTTCGCCATGGCGCCGCCGATCACCAGATAGTCGACCTTGGAGAGAAGGTTCTCAAGCAGCGCAATCTTGGTCGACACCTTTGCGCCGCCCACCACCGCCATCACCGGGCGTTCGGGCTGGCCCAGCGCCTTGTCGAGATGAACGAGTTCCTGCTCCATCGACCGTCCGGCCGCGGACGGCAGGAGATGGGCCAGGCCTTCGGTCGTCGCATGCGCGCGATGCGCCGCGCTGAAGGCATCGTTGACGAAGATGTCGCCGAGTTCGGCAATCTGTTTCGCGAAGGCGGGGTCGTTCTTCTCCTCGCCGGCATGAAAGCGGGTATTTTCGAGCAGAAGGACATCGCCATCCTTCAGCCTTGCGACAGCCGCCTTTGCAACCTCACCCTCGCAATCGTCCGCAAACGCGACCGGGCGTCCGACGGCCTTGGCGAGCGGTTCGGCCACGGGCCGGAGCGACATGGAAGGCACGACCTTGCCCTTCGGCCGGTCGAAATGGGAGAGCACGATCACGCGGGCACCCTTTTCCGCCAGCTCGCGGATGGTGGGGGCCTGGCGGTCGATGCGCAGAGTGTCGGTGATCCTGCCGTCCTGCATCGGCACGTTCAGATCGGCGCGGACGAGGACCCGTTTCCCCTTCACGTCCAGGTCATCAAGTGTCCGGAATGCCGCCACGAATTGTCCTTCCCAGAGGGATGAAATCGGGCCGGAGGTATACGGACAGAATGTCCCTGCGACAAGGCGGGAACTGGGCGCCGATTGCCGCGTTTGCGCTTGAGCCGAAAAGGGGGATTCCTTTGAAGATTCAAGCGATTCTGGGTGCCTTGGCTGTTCTGTGTCTGGCCGCGCCTGCTGTTGCGGCAGACGCGCCGGAAAAGGGCACGCTGACGATCCTGTTCGAGAACGACATCTTCTACAATTCGGACCACGACTACACCAACGGCGTCCTGCTCGGATACACGACCGCGCCCGACGACACGCCGGGCTGGGCCGTGAACCTTGCGCGCGATCTGCCGTTCTTCAACCAGGAAGGCGAAGTCCGCACACGCTATGCGCTCGGGCAGGACATCTTCACGCCGCACAATCTGAGCCTCCCGAACCCGCCGCCGACGGACCGGCCCTACGCCGGCTTCCTTTACGGCGCTTTCGGTATCGCCAACGATTCCGGCAGAGAGGACGCCACCATCAACAACCTCGATCAGCTTCAGGTGACGCTGGGTGTGATCGGGCCTGCGTCACTGGCGGAGGATGCCCAGAAATGGATCCACGGCATCCTCAACGACCGGGACCCGAAGGGCTGGTCGACGCAATTGCGCGATGAGCCGGGCTTGATCATCCAATACGAGCGGGCGGTGAAATTCTCGTTTCTCACGTCCTATACGGACTCGGGCGTCGGCTTCGATATCGTGCCGCATTACGGCGCCGCGATCGGCAATGTGTATGACTACGCCAATGCCGGCGCGATGGCGCGGGTGGGTTTCAACCTGCCGAAGGATTACGGCCCGCTCCGGATTGATCCGAGCCTGCCGGGCTCCGGCTACTACGAACCGCGAGGCGACAGCGCGATCGGCGCGTATATCTTCGCGGGCGTCGACGGAAGGGCGATTGCGCGCAACCTCTTCCTCGATGGCAACAGCTTCCAGGAGAGCAGGAGCGTCGACAAATTCAATCTGGTCGGCGACCTGGAGCTTGGCGCCGCGGTCACGTTCCGCGCGTTCCAGCTTTCCTTCACCCACGTCTTCCGCTCGCGCGAATATGCGACGCAGAAGACCGCAGACCAGTTCGGCGCCGTGAACCTGTCGATCAGGTTCTAGGATTACCCTGTCCTCAGGGGGAAGGTGGAGTTGTCGTTAAACTAAGAAAGTGACCTCCGCCTCAGGCGGTCGCGCTGCGGAGATCGCCGACGGAGGTTTCGATCCATTCCTTGATCTTCGACTTGGGCAGCGCGCCGACCTTGGTGGCCGCGACCTGTCCGCCCTGGAAGATCATCATGGTGGGGATGCCGCGCACGCCATATTTCTGCGGCGTGTGGGGATTCTCGTCGATGTTGATTTTGACGATCGTGACCTTCTCACCGAACTCGGTCGAAAGCTCGTCCAGCGCCGGCGCGATCATCTTGCAAGGCCCGCACCATTCCGCCCAGAAATCGACCACCACCGGGCCTTTGGCGTTGAGGACGTCGGTCTGGAACGAGGTGTCGGTGACTTTCACGGGAGCCATTGTGTTGTTTCCTTGGGATCAGCTGACAGAGAATCTAGGAACGCGGAGGGGCAAAATCAATCGCACTGCCTAAACGCGCGGCAATGCGGCTTGTTTCCGCGTCGAGCAGGGCGTCGGAGAGCCGCATCAGCGCAGGCGCCTCGGTCCAGACCAGCGCGCAGGCGATTCGTTTCCCCGGAAATATCTTGCCGGCTCCGGCGCGGTAGAGCGCCATCTGGGTGCGATAGACGGCCGCGACCTCTGGCTCGGTGGCGGGCGGCGGGCGGTTGGTCTTGAAGTCCACGATCAGGACCTCGTCATCGGTGACGGCGAGACGGTCGATGCGGCCGTTGACGCGCGCGCCAGGCCCGAGCTCCGGAAGATCGGCGACTAGACCGATTTCGGCGCGGCTGCCGGGCGCGAAGGCCGGCGCGAATTCGGGATCGTTCAGTATACGGATGATTTGCGCCGCGAGCGCCTCCGGTTCCTCGTCCGGCGCGCGGGCTTTCAGGTACCGCAGCGCGATCGCGTGGCGCGCATCGGGCTCGATCTCCGGCAGCCGCGCCAGCAGCGCGTGGATCACGTTTCCGCGCTGGAATCGCCTGGCGTTGTGTGGCGACGTGACGGGCGGCTCTTCGAGTCCCGCGGCATCGGACGGCCGGATCAGCCGCGGCGATGCACGCTCGAGCGGCGCGGCGGTGCGGACCCAGGAGGGCAGTGTGGTGGGCTGCGTCATGGTGAAGGAAAGCTGTTCCCCACCACGCTCCAAATCGTCGCCCAGCACATGAAGGGTTTCGTCGCCGCGCACGACCGCCGTGCCGATCTCTTCCGCGGCGCGCTTGGCAAGCGCGTACCAGGAATCCGCCGGTATGCCTCTCTTGGTCTCGAACCCGCAGACGATCAGCCGGTCCTTGGCGCGGGTCAGCGCCACATAGAGAAGCCGCCGCCGCTCCTCCAGCATCCGCTGCTTCGCCGCGTCCTTTGCCGCTTTGACCGGCAGCGAGGCATCGGGCTGCGGCGTGGGATAGAGGAACATATCGTCCGTATACAGAAGACCGTTGTCCTGTGCGATGGGAAGGCCCGCAGTATCGGGCAGGATGACGATATCGGCCTCCAGCCCCTTGGCGCCGTGCACCGTCATCACCCGCACCTCGTCGCGACCGCGCTCCATGTCCCGTTTTACTTCAGCGCCGCCGCGCTCGACCCAGTGGAGAAAGCCTTCGAGCGAGGGCGTATTCGCGCTCTCATAGGCGAACGCCAGCGACAGGAATTCGTCGATGGCGTCGTTCGCTTCGTTGCCGAGCCGCGCCAGCAGCTTCAGGCGAAGCCCGCGCGGCCCGAGCGCATGGGCATAGAACTCGAATGGCGGAATCTGGTCAGCCTGCTTCCGCATCACCGTCAGGAAGTCATAAGCTTCCGCGAACCCGGCGCGCTTCTGCTCAAGCGATCTCCACAGCGGTCCGCTGCGCTCGTAGGCAAGCTCGAACAGCTGTTCCTCGCTCAGGCCCACGAGCGGCGAGCGCAACAGCGCCGCCAGATTGAGATCGTCCTCGGGCAACAACACGAAGCGGCCGAGCGCGATCAAATCCATCACCGCGATCTGTTCGTTGAGTTGGATGCGGTCTGCACCTGCGACCGGAATGCCGCGTTCCTTCAGCCTGCGGATGACCTCGCTGCCGAACGGCTCGCGCCGCGGCAACAGAATCATGATGTCGCCGGGCCGGATCGCGTCCTTGTGCCCCGGCAAACGCGTCTTCCCATCGGTCCATTGCCGGATCTGATCGGCGATCTTGATCGCGAGTTGCACGACAGGACTGACGACCGACGGCTGATCGACGGGCCGCCAGACATCGGGCTCCGGATCGTCGGACGGCTTGATCGTGGGCCACAGTTCGATACGTCCGCGCGCCTGTTCGCGCAGCGCTTTGTGTTCGATTTCGACGCCCTGCGAAGTGAGACCCGCGCGCGCTTCTGGCGTCGCGAACACCGCGTCCACGAACTTCAGAATTTGCGGCGCAGACCGACGCGAGGTCGCAAGGCTTTCATCGGCGAAGCGATGGCCTGCGCTTTCGATCATCGTGCGGAAATGGTTGCGATTGACGTCGAACTGTTTCGGATCGGCGCCCTGGAAGCTGAAGATCGACTGCTTCTCGTCGCCGACCACGAACAGCGTGCGCGGGTCGCCACGACGGCCGGTGAAGAATTCACCCGTGAGCTGGCGCACGATGGTCCATTGCTCGGGACTGGTGTCCTGCGCCTCGTCGACGAGGACATGGTCGAGACCGCCGTCGAGCTTGTAGAGCACCCAGGCGGCGTCGTGCCGGTCGAGCAAGCGCACGGTCAGCGCGATCAGGTCGTCATAGTCGAGTGCGCCGCGGACGTGCTTCTCGCTCTCGTAGGCCCCACGAACGGCATCCGCCACCACCAGCGTCGCTTCGCACAAAGAGGCGGCGCGCACCGCCCGCATGCGGTCGTCGGCAGCAATAAACTCGTCGCCGATAGTCTCCAGTGCCTGCAGAAGATCGGGACGTTCGCCGGCGATCTTTTTGCCCGCGAGCGATTTCAGCCGCTCGCCTTTGCCAGTGAAAAGCGCGTCGCGAAAGAGGGCGAAGGCCTCGCGCGGATCGCTGTTCTGCAACGTACGCCCGAGCGTTTGCGCGCGCTCCTTGTCGGTCTTACCGCCGCCGTTCAGCCAGGCGACGATCTCCCAAAACTGCTTGCGGTCCAGCGATGCCATGAACGAAGCCGCGATACTCTCTTCCGTGTCGTCAGGCCCCGCGCCATGCGCGGCGCGGATCTCGCGCGTCATCGCGGCCGCGTCGCCGCCATGCGTATCGAAGAACTTCTCGATCTTGCGCCGGTCGCCGCCGAGCGCCGCGTCGAGAAGCTGCTGCAACCGGAATTCACTCGTTTTCGTGACGATGTGCGCAACGGCGTCCGCGCGCGCCACATCGCCGGACGCCGCCCGCTCCAGCACGCGCACGCGCGCCGCGCTCATCAGATCGCGTGCGGTGCGGTCGTCGAGAACGCTGAACGACGGCGGCACGCCCGCTTCGATTGGAAAGCGCCCGAGCAGGTTCTGGCAGAAGGCATGAATGGTCTGGATTTTGAGACCGCCCGGCGTTTCGAGCGCCTGCGCGAACAGGCGGCGCGCCTTGCGCAGTTCCTTGGCGTCGCTCGCCCGTGCGCCGATGCCGCGAATATTTGCGGCGAGTTCCTTGTCGGGCAGCATCGCCCATCTGCCGAGCTGGTTGAACAGCCGGTCCTGCATCTCCGCCGCCGCGGCCTTGGTGTAGGTGAGACAGAGAATGCGCTCAGGCCGGGCGTCGGCGAGCAGCAGCCGCGTCACGCGATTGGCGAGCGTGTGGGTCTTGCCGGCACCGGCGTTTGCCGCGACCCAGGCCGAGCGTGTCGGATCGGAAGCGTTGCGGGAGGCGTCGCTCATTCGCCGTCGTCCTCCCAGCCCATCAGCGACCATTCGCGGAAACGCGCCAGATGATCGTAATCGCCGGAAATATCGCTGCGATAAGGCTTCACGCGCGAAAGATAAGGCGTCGACTCGTCATCGAAGAACGCGATGCGGGTTGTGAGTTTCTCGATCGCTTCGGCCGTAATTGCCTGCGCATCGACATCGACAATGCGCACTTCGCCCGGCTTTGCGCCCCCGGCAAAGCGGATGTAGATCAGCTGAGATGTCTTCATCGCAGGCGCATCTTTGAAGCCGCCGCTTTCGAGGATCGCGGCTTCGAGCGGGAGCTGCGGGGTGAGAAGTTCGCGCACCTGCTTGTCGGTCGGCGGGGAGCCGGTCTTGTAGTCGAGGATCGCGGCGCCGCCTGCGCGCAAGGCATCGATGCGGTCGGCAACGCCATGGAGCGTGAAATCGCCGCCGCTGCTCGCGAACACGCGTTCGCCGCGGGTTTCGAGAATGGAGCTTGCGATCCCGGCACGGCGTTCGCGCTCGACGCCCACGAACCAGCGCGCCGCATTGACGAAGCGCGGACGCCACATCGTCAGCACGGCCTTCGGCACGCCCAGTTCAGCGAACACCGCATCGGCAAGTTCGATGAGACGCGTTTCGGCGCTGGGTGGAACATGATCGGGAAATTCGCGCACGAATTCCTCCAGCGCCTTGTGAACGGCGCTGCCGCGTTCGAGCGGCCCGATCTCGCCTTCGAGCGGGTCGAGCGGTTTGAGCCCCAGCACCCGCTTTGCATAGATCGCGTAAGGATCGCGCAGCCAGGTTTCGATCTCGGTGACAGAGAGTTTGCGCGGTCGCGCGGGCACCGGCGGTTTCGGTGTCGGTGGTTTGATGCGGGTGGTTGCGTCAGGTTCTTCGAGCGCGCGATGAAGCGCGAGATAATCCGTCTTCGGCTTCAAGGCGTCTTCGAGACCGAGGCCGCGCGTGAGCTGGATCAGCCGCTGCACCCAGCGCGACGGAATCGTGGGCGTGCCTTCGGTCTTGGTCGCGCGGGTCAAAAGGACGCGCGGCGCCGCGGCGAGTGTGGCGAAGTCGTGCGCGGACTGGCCGATGCGGAATTCCGGAAGCTCGAGCCCCAGCGCGCTGCGCATCGGCCGCGAGAACCACGGATCGGTCGCGGCAGCGCGCGGCCATGTGCCTTCGTTCAATCCCCCAAGGACAAGAAGATCGAAGCTTTGAAGACGGGCTTCCTGCGCTCCGAGGATCGCAAGGCGCGGATGCCTGCCGTAAGCCGGACGGATGAAGACGCGCTCTGCGAAATCGCGGAACAACGGTGCATAAGCGCCGGGCTCGATCGCGGGCAGATCGGCCGAGGCTTCGCTCAGCTTTGTGAACAGTTGGGCGGCTTTGTCTCCGGCTTCGCCACGCCAGAGTCGATCCCGCGCTGCAAGCTTCTCCGCCGCGTCCATGTGAAGCGCGAGCGCGTCGGCAATGAAGAGTTCGCGGCCCGTCAGCGCATCGGCGAATGGGCGAAGGAGCTCCGCAACCTTCTCGAACCACGCCGCGAGGTCACGGTTTTTGATTGCCTTTGCGATGCCATCGAGTCCGGCGTCTGGTTGTGGCCCGCGCAGTGCCATGTCGAGTTTGCGCGCTTGCTGGCGAAACGCTGCCGCGTCGCCGCCCATGGTTGCGAGCGGGTGCTTGAGCAGCGCCAGAAGTGGCACCGGCGCGAATCCGGAATCGGCGGCTTCGGCGAGCAGGCACAGGAACGTCCCTGGCTGCGTGTGCGACAGTGGCTGGCCGGCGGAATCGTCGATGGCGATGTCCCATCGTTGCAGTTCGGCGGTGACGCGCCGCGCCAGCGCGCGATCGGGCGTGACGAGCGCGGCGGTCTGACCTTTCGTCTCCAACGCTTCGCGCAGCGCGAGCGCGATGATCGCGGCTTCTTCCGCCGGATCGGCGGCGTCGATTAGCGACAGGCCTTCGAGCCCCGATGCAATCGCATCGCTTCCGCTTTCGGCGAGCGCGCGCCAGGCATCGGTCGTTGGCGCCGGCCGCAGCGTCTCGCGCAACAGCAACTCACGCGCAGCTCGCGGCGCGACATCGGACCAGTCGCGCACGTCTTTGCGCTTTACTTCAATCCGCTCCAGCAACTGCTTCATGCCGTATTGCGGATGGCCGGGATCGAGACCGTTCCAGCTCTCGGTGTCGAGTTTGCGATCGAGGCCGGGCAGCACGACCATGCCGTCGGGCAGACGCGCGATGACGCCCAGCAATTCGCCGGTCGCCGGAATTGAACCCGTCGAACCGGCAGCGATCACCATGCCTTCGGGTGGATGTGCCGCGAGCCGCTTCGCCAGCGCATCGAGCGCCGCATTGCGCCGTGCGGCCGGATTGACGGCGCCTTCTGCTTCCAGCAGCGCGGGCCATTGCGTGCGAAGAAGCTCCAGGAATTCCAAAACCTCCGCCCAATGTTCGGCCAGTGCCTTGGGCGCGAGATCGACGAACCGCGATGTATCCGCGTTCTGCGTCTCCAGTTCGTCCATCAAATGCGCAAGGCTCTCAGCCAGCGCGCTCGCCTGCACGAAGCCGAGCGTTACGCCACGGCGCGTTTCGTTCCAGCGCTTGATGAGGGTTGCGAGCAGCAGCTGCCGACGCATCGGCGCGATCGCGGGAACGAGGTCGAGGTCCGCGGCATCGGCATCGAACAGGAACTCGTCCTCATCGACATCGCCGAGCGCTTTGAAATCGGGAAGCAGTGCCGCGCCGCCCAGCACGCGCGCGAACACATCGGCGAAGCTGCGCGCCGCGCGCCGCGTGGGCAGGTAAATCGTGACCGACGACAGCGCGAGCGGATCGGCATCGGCGCCGAGGCGCGCGATCAATCCCCGCGCCAATGTTTCGGCAAAGGGCTGACTTGCCGAAATGGTCAGGACGTGCGGCGCGCGCTCAGGCCGCAAGGTCTGCCAGAAGCCCTTCGGCTTCGCGCACGGCGTCCGGCGTTCCGACATGCATCCACACGCCGTCGAGGCGGACGCCGTAGAGCCGCCCCTTCTCGATGGCGACATCCCACAGCACGTTCATCGAGAACGATGCGCCCGGTGCGTCGTCGAAGATGCGCGGATGCACGATCTGCACGCCCGGATAGGCGAAGGGCGAGACGCGCCGCGGCGGCACGCGCGACAGCCGGCCCTCCGCGTCCATCTGGAAATCGCCGGTGCCTTCGAAGCCGATGGCCGTCACCATCGATGCCATCAAAAGCAGCGCGTCCATCTCCTCCGGATCCCAGCGTTCCTTCATACGCTCCAGCGCCTGTCCCATGCCCTCGACCCAGACCGAGTCCGAATTGAGCACGAAGAACGGCTCGTTCGCGAAATTCGGGAGCGCTTTCAGGATGCCGCCGCCGGTGCCGAGCAGCTCGTCGTTCTCTTCGGAGACGCGGATTTCGATGTCTGTGCGCTTGGCCAAATGCGCCTTGAGCATGTCGGATTTGTAGTGCGCATTGACCACGGCCATGGTCACGCCCGCGGCCACGAGGCGGTCGAGCGCGTGATCGATCAGCGTCTTGCCGGCCACGACCACCAGCGGCTTGGGCCGGTCGTCGGTGAGCGGGCGCATGCGCGTGCCCAGCCCCGCCGCCATCACCATCGCGCGTGTCGGTCCGTTCACAATCAGGCTCCGTTGATCTGTCCGCGACGGTCGCGCGGAATGGTTTTGTCATACCACGATTTGAGACCGGCCAAGGCCGGATGTTCGAGATCTCGATTCAGATGCCCCCACACACGTGGGAGATAGGAAAGATAGCGCGGTTTGCCGTCTCTTTTGTAAAGGCGCGCGAAGATGCCCGCGATCTTGGCATTGCGCTGCGCCGCCATGACGGCCATCTGCGCGCGGAAGTGCTCGGCATCGGCGCCGGTCGCCGCGAGATACCGCTTGGTGGTTGCCTCCGCGATCTCCGGCGAAACGTCGCGGCGCGCATCTTCGGTCAGAGATATAAGGTCATAGGCGCGCGTGCCAGCGACCGCGTCCTGGAAATCGATCAGGCCGACGCGTGCCGTGCCGCTCCGCTCCGGCAGCCAGAGCAGGTTCTGGGCGTGATAGTCGCGGTGGACGAAAACAGGCGAAGGCTCGCTCACCGATTCCAGTGTCTTTCGCCACAGCGCGCGATGTTCGGCGATCTCGTCCGGCGTTGCCGCGCGGCCGAGTGCGTAGGGGAGATACCATTCCGTCATCAGGTCGATTTCGGCGAGCAGCGCGGTTTCGTCATAGGCGTGCAGCGCCTTGTCGGGCTGCAGCACGTCCGGCGCAGCTTTCGCATGCAGCGCAGCCAGAACATCAGCGGCGGACTCATAAACTGTGCGCTCGTCTGCCCGGCCTTCGCTCAGCATGTCGGCATAAAGCGCATCGCCGAAATCCTCGATCAGCACAAAGCCACTCCCGGGATCGGCGGCGTAGATTTCCGGGGCGCTCAAACCCAGCCCGCGCAGATAGTTCGAGGCCGCGACGAAGCGCACGCAATCCCCGCCTGCCAAACGTGCGACGGCGTTGTAACCGAGCGCGCGGCGTTCTTCGGGTGTCGCGTTGGCGGGCGCTGTGGGCGCTTCCGCCGTCTGCGGCTGATCCATCAGCATCGCCTTGTGCCCGTTCAGCGACACGCGCGCGTAATGGCGCGTCGAGGCATCGCCCGGCAGTGGCGCGACCGCAGCGCCATCCCAGCCCGCGCTTTTCAGGAACGCGCGCGCCTCGTCGTCGCGGTCAGCCGGCATGTGTCACCGACGCTTCGAATATGGCTGTCCACTTCGCCGGACCGCTGAGTGAAGCCGTCCGCGAATCTGCATCTGCTGCCTGCAGTCCGACCTGCAGCAGCGCACCGGGCAGGCGGCCGCCAGCGCGCTCCGGCCATTCGACCAGGGCTGCGCCGTCTTCCACCGCCTCATCGATGCCCAACTCGGCGATCTCATTCGCATTCTCGATGCGGTAAAGATCGTAATGCCGGACGGTCAGATCGGGCGTTTCGTAAAGCTGCACGAGGGTGAAGGTCGGGCTCGGAACGTCCTCGCTCATGCCCAGGCTGCGCAGGATGGCGCGCGCCAAGGTCGTCTTCCCGGCGCCGAGGTCGCCTTCCAGCGCGACCAGGTCGCCGGCCGAAAGCCCTGCGGCAATGCGCGCGCCCAGAGCCCTGGTTGCCGCTACGTCCGGCAGGCTCAGCGTTCGCACAAAGGCTTGAGAATCCTTGACCATCGCCGGTCTTTTAGCCGGAGCGCCGCCGCGCCTCAACGCGGCTCCGTAGCACGGTTTGCACCCGGTAAAGCGGCGTGTTAGCCCGCTTCCGGGCACGGCGAAGGACCCCCACGACTTGGAACGCATCGTCATCATCGGCGCAGGGCAGGCGGGCGCACAGGCCGTCTCCACGCTGCGTGCCGAGGGCTTTACGGGCTCGATCCAGATGGTGGGCGACGAAACCTATGCGCCCTATCAGCGCCCGCCGCTGTCGAAGACCTATCTGATGGGCACGATGGAGCGCGACCGGCTGTTCCTGAAGCCCGATGCGTTCTACGCCGATGCGAAGTGCGACCTTATCCTCGGCGTGACGGTGACGTCGATCGTTCGCGCCGGCAAGATGGTCGAACTCAGCGACGACGGGTTGATCGCCTATGACAAGCTCCTGATCGCGACCGGCACGCGGGTGCGCAAGATCAACGTGCCCGGTGCCGAATTGCGGGGCATTCATTATCTGCGCTCCATCGCCGATGTTGACGAACTGCGGCCGGCTTTCACGACGTCGAAGAACCTGGTGATCGTCGGAGCGGGCTATATCGGGCTCGAGGTCGCCGCGGTCGCGCGCAAATACGACCTCAACGTCACGGTCATCGAGGCCATGGAGCGTGTCATGGCGCGCTCGGCATCGAAGCCGGTCTCCGAATTCTACGAACGCGTCCATCGCGAAGCCGGCGTCGTCTTTCACCTGAACACCGGCGTCGAAGGATTTGAGCGCACCGGAAGACTCTCCGGCGTTCGTGCCGGTGGAAAAACATTCCCAGCCGATATCGCGCTGGTCGGCATCGGCGTCGTGCCGAATTGCGAGATCGCGGAAGCGGCCGGACTGAAATGCGGCGACGGCGTCTATGTCGACCAGTTTTGTGCCACCGAAGATCCCGCGATTTTCGCAGCGGGCGATTGCACGCGCCATCACGGCCGCAACGGCGATCTCATCCGGCTGGAAAGCGTGCAGAACGCGATCGACCAGGCCAAGCATGCGGCGCTGGCGATGGTCGGAAAGCCCACCGCGTACCGCGAAGTGCCGTGGTTCTGGTCCGATCAGTACGATCTCAAGCTGCAGATCGCGGGCCTTGCCAAGGCGGGCGACGAGATCGTGCTGCGCGGCGATCCGGGCTTAAGGAAATTCGCAGTCTTCCATCTGCGCGATGGCGCCGTGGCCGCGGTCGAGGCGGTCAACGCCGCGGCAGAATATCTGGTCGGCCGCAAGCTGATCGCCGAGGGCGCGCGCGTGCCGCCCGAGCGCCTTGCGGACACCGCCATTCCCATGAAAAACATCGTTTGAGAGCCTGAAGGAGCATCCATGCCGAAGATCAAATACATCGAGCACAATGGAAAGGAGCACGACGTCGACGTGCCCGCCGGCTGGAGCGTCATGGAAGGCGCGGTGAAGAATCTGATCCCGGGCATCGATGCCGATTGCGGCGGCGCCTGCGCCTGCGCGACCTGTCACGTCTATGTGCAGGAGCCCTGGCTCGACAAGCTTCCGCCCAAATCCGACATGGAAGAGACGATGCTCGACTTCGCCCAGGAACTCGAGCCCAACTCCCGGCTCTCCTGCCAGATCAAGGTCACACCCGAACTCGACGGCCTCGTGGTCAAGACCCCGAAAAGCCAACATTGAATTTTCAGGGCTGCGACCGAAACTTTTGAGGCCACGCTCCGTCTTTAGGGCATCGAGAGTCCTCAAACGGAGTTCCACCAGATGATTTTGAGCAAGTTTCGCGTCGCCGCGGTGACGCTGGGCCTTCTTTGTGCGCCGCTCATGGCCGCACCATCCGCCGCCCAGGGCATGGGCATGGGCCACGGCGACATGATGGCCATGCATGGTGGCGGTTCGCCGTTCATGATGCTCCTCAAATCGGCCAACCTGACGGCCGCGCAGCAGCAGCAGGTGCGGCTGATCCTGAATTCGGATCGGGCCAAGATGGAGGGCATCCACAAGCAGCTCTTCGCGTTGCATGAGCAGATCTCGGCAAAGCTGTTCGGCACGGGCGCCGTGACAAGCGCGGACCTGAAACCGCTCGTGCAGCAGGCGTCGCGCCTCGAATCCGAACTCAACCAGGCCATGGCCGACACTGCGATCGCGATCCGCAATGTGCTGACGCCGGACCAGATCAAGCATCTCGCCGAGGTTCAGCAGAAGCTGCATAGTCTGCATGCCCAGATGCAGGGCCTGATGGGCCATCAATGACCGGGCGAGCCGGACGACGAGAACTGAGGCAAAGCTTTGGACGCACATGCGCCGCTGCCGGGCGAGACGGTCGTTCTGATCGAACGCGCCGGCGGCGGCGACCGCCGTGCGGCGGAGCAGTTGATCGTTCTCTATCAGCAGCGTATCGCGCGGTTCGTGATCGCACAGACGTCCGACGCGGCGCATTGCGAGGATCTCTGCCAGACCATCTTCGTGAAGATGGTGCTCGCGCTCCCGCGCCTGCGCGCCCACGACCGCTTCAAGCCGTGGCTGTTTCAGATCGCGCGCAATGTCTGCCGCGATCATTTGCGCGCCAGAAGCGGCTGGCGGCGATTGTTTGTGAGCTATCAGCCGGCGCACGAAGCCGTTTCGGCACCGGAGCCGAAAGCGGATACGGGAGAAGTACTCGAACGCGGCATGGCGGCGTTGCCGGATGCGCAGCAGACGATTCTCAAACTGTCGCTCGATGGCGCAAAGAGTTATGAAGACATGGCACGGCTCTCGGGTTCGAGCGTTTCCGCGGTGAAATCGCGGCTGTTTCGCGCGCGTGAAAACCTGCGTGCTTTCTTGCTTGCCGGAGATACGGAATGACGGTCGAAAAAACTTCTCAAGCGGAGCTGCCCTTCAGCCCGGACTTCGCGGCCCGTGTGCTGGAAGCGGCCGACCATGCCGTCGCAAAACGAGAGCGTCTTGCGCATCTGGGCGTGCTTGCTGCCGTCGTCGCGCTCACAAGTGCATTCGGGATCTGGAGCACGCTTGAGCCGCAAGCGCCACAGGCTGAAGCGTCATTCGCCATTGCCGCGAATGCGCAGACCATGTCGGGCGCATTTGCGCAATCCGCGCAGACCGAGCCGCTGGACTACATGTTCCCGGGCGCCACGTCGCTGGCCGAACTCTCCGATCAATATGCAACGGCAACAACCGCCGGCGTCACGGCGCGCCGGAACATACTTTTCGGAGAGGCCTCGCAGAACGTGGAGTGAGGCCTGGAGCGGTTTCGGTTTAGATGATTTCATTTCAACCGTCATGGCCGGGCTTGTCCCGGCCAATAAGAATCTCACGCGGAGACGCGGAGTACACAGAGGAGTCGAGCCTCCGCGAACTCCGCGTCTCCGCGTGAATCGACTTTCTTGTCATAACGAAGATGTGGTGTCGCTCTACCGCGCCCGCTCCACAGAGCCGCCGCCGTTGACGGCTTCGCTCACTTGCGGATTGCCGCTGTAGACGATCTCGCCGCCGCCCGAGACGGCCGCGTTGAGCGTCGCTGTGGCGGTCAGGTGGATGCCGCCGCCGCCGCTGACGGCCGCGTGCGCTTCCTTCGCGCTCACCGCGCGGACGTCGATGTCGCCGCCGCCATTGACCGCGGCCGAGAAGCTTTCAACATGGGGGAAATTTCCGCTCGCCACGATCTCGCCGCCGCCCGAGATCGCTGCCCCTTCGAGAACCGGCGTCACGATCTCGATCTCCAGATCGTACTGGTGCGGGCAGCGATCGTTGCAGGCCTCGATATTCAGCGAATGGCCGTTCTCGACGCGCAGGCGGGTGTACTGGGTCGAGCCTTTGAGCAGCGTCACGCGCTGCTGCGGACCATACTTCACCGTCACATGCCCGCCGCCCTCGAGCCCGACCGAGTCGAAACGGGGCAGCGACACGGGTTCCGCCGCGAAGGCTGCGGCTGGAACCAGAAGACCGGCGAGGACCGCGGCGCGCGCGATGTGACGGATGAAATTCATGGCATTTCTCCCAGGGCTTTTCCTGCGGAGAACATAGGCGCGGCCCACTAGTTTCAGCACATCGCAAGAATTCGACCCGGCCATGCCCGCCGCCGATGGCGGGATAAAACCCGGCACTGTCCGACAATGGATGGGCAGCGTCCTAATTCGAGATTTCTCGCTTGGTTTTCAGAACGCGCCCGAAAATAAGCCCGGCCACGAACGCGAGACACAAAAGGGTGCCGGTCGTTTGCCAAAACGTCCAACCCAGACTGTGTTGCAAAAACAAACCCAGCCCCAACAACAAACAGAGCGAGACTGACTGAAATATTGACCATGCGCTCATTTCGCCCACGCTTATGCCGCGATTGCCGCTCTGATAGCGTATTTAGGCTATAGACACTACCAATGGATGAAAATACCGGAATGAGGTTTAATATCGCCTGTGCGCCGGTTAGCGGAGGGGAGTGATATGTCCGCTCGTCTAGGTGCAATTCTGTGTGTCGTGACGCTAAGCGTAGTTTTCCAGGCCGCGCTGGCGGAGCCCATGAAGCACTACCTCAACCTTCGCCGTGGCACTTCGAGCGCGATCGTTAGTGACGGGAGTGTGATCACGATTGAGGTCACCCCTGACGGCACCACGCTCTGGAACGGAACGCCGGTTACCTGCAAGCAGATGAATGCCCGATTTCGAAGCATGTGGTCGAAAGACAAGAGCACCGTTCTTAAGAACCTGCGGTGCGAAGGCCCCAAGGCGCTTAGGCGAGACTTGTATCCGGCCCCCCCTTATCAGGACACTCCTTAGACTAACTAAGGCACTAAAGGGGGCTGATTAGGACAGCACCTAACCCGCCGCTCACCCCGCCTTGCGCTCGACTGGCGAGGGCGGTCCTGTGTCCTGCAGGCGCCGTGGGATGTGGCAGCGCACCAGCGTTCCGTGCCCGGTTTCGATTTCGACCCAGCCATCGTGGAGTTCGATGAAGCGGTTGACGAGGGCGAGCCCAAGCCCGGCACCGCCGCGCTGGCCGGCGTGGCTCTTGGATTCGAACGTGTCGAAGACCTTGGCCTTCACGTCCGCCGCGATGCCGGGGCCGTTGTCGGCAACGGCGATCTGTACATCGTCGCCCACGATGCGTCCCGACAGCGTGATCTTGCCGGCGTCGGGCACGAAGCGGATGGCGTTGGACAGCAGGTTGAAGAGGACCTGCTTGATGCGGCGCTCGTCGGCGAGGAATTCGCCGGCGTCCTTCGGGCAATCGACTTCGACTTCGAGCGACACTTTCGCACCCCAGTCGCGTCCATGGGCCGCCACGTCTTCCAGCAACGCGCAGAGATCGATGCGCGTGAGCTCCAGCCGCAGCGCACCGGATTCGACCAGCGCCAGATCGAGGATGTCGTTGACAAGGTTTTTGAGCGTGTTGGCGCCGGAGACGATGTCGTCGACATATTCCTTCTGCCGCGCGTTCAGCGTACCGGGAATCTCGCTCGTCAGATGCTCGGAAAAGCCGAGAATCGTGTTGAGCGGCGTGCGCAGCTCATAGGACACGTGCTTGATGAAATCCGATTTGAGGCGGTCCGCGGCTTCCAGCGCGCCGGCGCGGTCGCGAAGCGCGGTCTCGATGCGGAAGCGGTCGGTCACATCGGCGAAGGTCACGAGCAGCGCGCCATCGGGCAGCGGAGACAGCGTGAGCGACAGGATGGTGCGGTCGTTGCGCTCGATCTCGCCCAGATCGCGCTTGCCCTGCGCGCCCGCGACCACGGCCTGGATCATGCTCTGCCACGCATCGGCGCCGCCGAACTTTTCGACACAGGCCGCGGCAATGGTGCGGATATGGGGCTCGCCCGCCAGATCCTTCGGTGTCAGCTCCCACATATTGGCGAACGCGGCGTTGTAGAGCTTGAGTTTGCCGTCGAGTCCGAAAACCGCCACGGCTTCCTGCAGCGTGTTGAGCGTCGCCGACTGCACCCTGCTCAGCGTGTTGTAGGAGCTTTCGAGCGCAATGCGCTCCGTCACGTCCTCATAGAGGAAGGTGAGCCCGCCGAAAGGATGCGGCTGCGCCACCACGCGCAGCGTCTTGCCACTCGGCAGGTGCCAATATTCCTCGGGCAGATATTCGGCCGGTTCGGTGTAGAGCGCGAGGCGCTGGCGCTTCCAGGCCTGATAGTCGCGCTGCTCCGGCAGTTTGCGCGCCTGGCGCAAACGGTCGAGGATTTCGGCGTCGTTGGGATGGGTGTCGAGCCAGGTCTCGGGCAGGTCCCAGAGTTTTGCAAAGGCGCGGTTGTAGAAGGTGAGCTTCTGGTCGCGCCCGAAGATCGCGACCGCTGTCGCCAGCCGGTCGAGCGTGTCGGAATGCGCATCGATATGCTGCTGCAGCTTCGCGCCGGCCTGCACGGATTCGCTGACGTCGACGGCACTGCCGACGATGGAGAGGTCGTCCATCGGCACATGCGTGAAAGCGAGCGCGCGACGCTGGCCACCGACGACGGCGAACCGGCGCTGCTCCTGCACCTGCCTGGTGTTGCGGGCGGTGGCGGCGAGATCGGGTTCGGTTTTGTCGAGGACAGCCTGAGCAGCGACGGCCGCTTCGCTGTTGGCCACACCGTTCGCCTCAGCAAAGGCGCGATTGCCCCAGATCAGCGACAGCGTGCGGTCGCGCAGCCAGACCGGCACGGGCAGGGCGTCGAGAATGGCGCGGAAATCGAGCGTGTCCGATTTCGCCGCTTTTTCGGGCTCCAGCCACACCGCGGCCATGCCGCCCACGGGGCGTCCGCGAAGATGGATCCGCAGGCCGTTGCGGTCATGGGCGTCGAGCGCGAAGGGCGTCGCCTTGTCGCTAAGGGCATCGAGCGCCAGGCTGAGCGGCATCGCGTCCGCGCCTGCAAGGCACGAATCCAAAACCGCTTCCGCGCCGCCATAGGAATAGGGACCGGAGCCGTCGCGTCCCCACACCAGCAGCGCCTCACGTCCGCCGGAGAGAAGCGCATCGCGTTCGCCCACCGCGGCCCGCGTGCGCGCACCCGCGGCGCGCAGGTTGCGTTTGAGCTTGAGCGATATGTTCTGCTCGGCAACAGCCCAAAGCCCGGCAGCGATCGCAAGCGCGACGGCGCCGAGGGTCACGGCGGCCATCACGATGTCACGTTCGCCGAGTGGCAGAAGGGGATCGCACAGCGCGGGGCTCGGGGCCATGACAGCCGCCAGCAACCACAGGCCGAACCTTCGCCTCACCACTCCCCTGCCGCCAGGGTTGTTGTTATGTCCCGCCGTGGGACGCATCCCGGCAACCCCCGATTCCTGCCGAATTGGCTCGAATCACCTTGGAATCATTAAGTTAACGGGATTGCCTGAGTCCGCATAGGGATGGTGGTTAACAAATTATGAACATCGAAATCTGCCCGCGTTAACCAGATGTCGCGGGAGAGTTGTTCCCAGCGCCGATTGTTGAATCGGATCAGGTCGCTAGGAAATCGGTATGCGGACGATTAGCCGATTCCTGCCGGTGGTCGAGCACATCTGGGATGACACGGCGAAACGCCAGACCGCGGTCGGAGGCGCGCTTCCTACCCTCCCCTTGAGGGAGGGTCGAAAAATTCCAACGGCGCTGTGCGCCGCGCAGGATTTTTCGGGGAGGGGTACTGCACCGGCGCCGGAGCCATTACCCCTCCCCGAAAATTCGCTCGCGCTGCTCGCAAATTGTCGACCCTCCCTCAAGGGGAGGGTGGAAGATGGTTCAATTAAAACCGGCTAAGAACGCGAAGAAGTAGCAAGCAACGAAGTAGTCGCTCGCCAAATGTATAGCCCCGTTGTCAGAAGGTCGGCCGTCCCATGCTTGCGCCGTCGAAGCGCGTGAGGTGTGCGGCGGCCAAGACGTCAGGCGCGAGCAGGCGCGCGTTGACGCCCATGCGGTCGTAAGTGGAATCCACCGCGCGCCAATGCGTGACGCAGCCGCAATCCGAACAGCGGTGGAAGAAGAGATCGCGATCGTCCCATTGGTAAGTGTCGGTTGGCGCGGACTCGGTTATCCGGACCTGTTTCGGTGAGTAATATGCCCAGAGTACGCCATAGCGGCGGCAGATTGAGCAGTTGCACTCTGTCACGCCCGCGGGCGCCGTATCGAGTTCGATCCGTACCTTGCCGCAGTGACAGCGTCCTTCAACCATTCCATCCTCCAAAAAACCGGCGCCTTTTTCTGAGCGAGATGTCCGCCGGATGCTGGCTGCATGGTATCATTCGCCATCTTGCCGCAAGATGGGCCCATGACGAAGGGCGGAGGGATGTCGATGTTCAGCGGCCGGCATTTGTCGATAGATTGGGCGGTTGCCGGAGTTTTCATCTTCGTCGCGCTGACGTGTTCCAGCGCAGGGGCGGCCAACTTTCAAACACTCTACGCGTTCACCGGTGGCCAGGATGGCCAGGCGCCCTTCAGCCTGATCCAGGACGCTGCTGGAAACCTCTACGGAGCGACGTTTGCCGGCGGTGATGTCACTTGTCAGTGCGGGACTATTTTCAAAGTCGCAACGGACGGCAGCGAGACCACCCTCTATTCCTTCAAGGGCGGAAATGATGGTGCGTATCCGCAAACCGGGCTCGCGCGCGACAGCGCCGGCAATCTTTACGGAGCCACGAACGGGACAGGCGACCTTCCCGGCACGGTGTTCAAGCTCGACCCAAGCGGGGACCTGACCACGCTGCATATCTTCCAGGAATTGGGCGACGGCAAAAATCCCCTCGGCAGTCCCATCATCGATCGCAAGGGCAGGCTCTACGGCACGACGATCCACGGCGGACAAGTGGGCCGCGGCACGGTCTACAGGATCGCGCCGAACGGAAAGGAACGCGTGCTTCATTCCTTCGGCGGCACGAGCAGGGAAGGCGACGGCGACAGCCCCGCGTCCGCCTTGATCATGGATCGCGATGGCAACCTGTATGGCACGACAATCGCTGGCGGCAGCAGCGCGTGCGGGAGCGGCGGTTGTTGCGCAGGCACCGGTTGCGGCACGGTGTTCAAGATCGCGCCGGACGGGACCACGACCATTCTGTACCGGTTCCTGAACGACGGGCATGGCAAGTTTCCGGTCGGAAGCCTGGCCATGGATCGCACGGGCGATCTCTATGGAATGACCCAGCAAGGTGGCGGCGCCGGCACGATCTTCAAGCTGGAACCGGACGGCACAAAGTCCGAATTGTACCTCTTCGGCATTGGGACGGGTGGTGTCCCGCACGCGGGTCTGATTATCGACCGCCATGGTAATCTGTTCGGCACCGCGGAAGGAGGCGCCAATGGTGACGGCGTCGCGTTCGAGCTGTCGGCGCGCGGCGCGTATACCGTGCTGCACGATTTCACGGACGCCAACAATCCGTCCACCAACAATTTGATATTGGACGCCGACGGAAATCTGTTTGGCGCGACCCGGGCCCAATCTTTCGAATGTCCGGCGTCCTGCGGCACGGTATTCGAGATCACGCGCTGACGAAAATACGGACGATCGGCTCACGCGCGACGGTGTTCGAGCACATCCGGGTTGACGACGTTGACCGGCGTCCCCGCCGCGAAGGCCACGATCTGGTCGAAGATGTCCGCGAACTGAAGCTCGTATTCGTCGTATGTGACGTAACCGATATGCGGGGTGGCGATCACACTGCTGAGGCGCAGCAGCGGATGGTTCGGATCGGTGACCGGTTCTTCCTCGAACACGTCCACCGCCGCCATGCCAGGCCGTCCCGCTTCCAGCGCCGCGACCAGCGCGCCCGGCGCGATCAGTCCCGCGCGCGAGGTGTTCACAATCAGCGCAGTCTTCTTCATGCGCGTGAGATCACCTGCCGTGACGATGCCGCGCGTGGCGGGCACCAGCCGCATGTGAAGCGAGAGCACGTCGCAGCGTTCGAAGAATTCTTCCTTGCTCGCGGCGATGTCGTATCCGTCCACACGGGCCCGTTCGCGGGAGTCTTCGCGCGACCACACAAGCACCTTCATGCCGAACGCCTTGCCGTAACCCGCCACCGTCGCGCCGATGCGGCCGTAACCGAAGATGCCCAGCGTCTTGCCGCGCAGCGTATGGCCCACGCCAATCTGCCAGATGCCGGCTTTGAGCGTGGCGACGTTCTGCGGGATCTCGCGCATCGCGGAGAGCACCAGCGCCCAAGTCAGTTCGGCCGCGGCATAGGACGGTGTATCGGAATGCATGTTGGACGACACCACAATGCCCAGCCGCGTGCAGGAGGCGATGTCGATATGGGGATAGACGCTGCGCTGGCTGATGAGTTTGAGCCGGGGCAGACGGTCGAGCAATTCGCCGCCGATCTTCGTGCGCTCGCGGATCAGAACGAGCGCGTCGGTGTCTTCCAGCCGCGCCGCAAGCGCATCGATTTCCTGAACGTGATCGTTCCAGACGGTAACGGCATGGCCGTCGAGCTTTCGGAAGCAATCCAGCGTGCGCAGGGTGTCGAAATAGTCGTCGAGGATGGTGACATTCATTCTCTGGCTCCCGGCCCAATCGCATCGCTCATCGCGGGTCTGGTACGGCCTGTCAGAATGTCGGACTTCCCATGCTGGCGCCATCGAACTGGATAATGCGTGCCGCCGCCAGGACTTCGGGTGCCAGCAGGCGCGCGCTGACGCCCATGCGGTCGTAGGCGGAATCCATGGCCCGCCAATGCGTGACGCAGCCGCAATCGGAGCAACGATGGAGGGTGAGACAGCGATCGCCCCAAACATAGGTGTCGGTCGGTTCGGCCTCGGTGATGCGCACCTGCTTCGGCGAATAATACGCCCACAGCGTGCCATTGCGGCGGCAGATGGAGCAGTTGCACTGCTTCACCTCCTCCGGCGCGAAGTCGAGTTCGATCCGTACCTTGCCGCAGTGACAGCGTCCCTCGATCATTCGAACCTCCAGAAACAATTCGGGCGGCGCTTCTATCAGAAGGCGCCGCCCGTTTGTGTCAGTAGCGATAGTGATCCGGCTTGAACGGACCGGCCTCGGGCACGCTGATGTAATCCGACTGCTTCTTCGACAGTTTCGTCAGCTTCACGCCGATCTTGTCGAGGTGCAGGCGCGCGACCTTTTCGTCGAGGTGCTTGGGCAGGGTGTAGACCTTCTTCTGGTACTTGCCCTCGTTCTTGTAGAGCTCGATCTGCGCCAGGGTCTGGTTCGTGAACGACGAGCTCATCACGAAGCTCGGGTGGCCCATGGCGTTGCCGAGGTTAACCAGGCGGCCTTCGGAGAGCAGGATCAGGCGCTTGCCGTCCGGGAATTCGATCTCGTCGACCTGCGGCTTGATGTTCTGCCATTTGAAGTTCTTGAGCGCGGCGACCTGGATCTCGCTGTCGAAGTGGCCGATGTTGCAGACGATGGCCCGGTCCTTCATCGCGCGCATGTGCTCGATCGTGATGACGTCGAGGTTGCCGGTCGCGGTGACGAAGATATCGGCGCGGGGCGCGGCATCTTCCATCGTCACGACCTCATAGCCTTCCATCGCGGCCTGGAGCGCGCAGATCGGATCGATCTCGGAGACCAGCACGCGGCAACCGGCCTGGCGCAGCGACGCGGCAGAGCCTTTGCCGACATCGCCGAAGCCCGCAACCATCGCGACCTTGCCGGCCATCATCACGTCGGTGCCGCGGCGGATGCCATCGACCAGCGACTCGCGGCAGCCATAGAGGTTGTCGAACTTCGACTTGGTCACGCTGTCGTTCACATTGATGGCAGGGAACAGCAGCTTGCCCTCCTTCTCCATCAGGTAGAGGCGGTGCACGCCGGTCGTGGTTTCTTCCGACACGCCCTTGATGTGCGTGGCGACCTGGGCGAACCAGCCCGCGGGCTTTTCCTTCAGCAGGCGCTTGATCAGCGCGTAGAAGACTTCCTCTTCCTCGTTCTCCGGCTTGTCGAGGAACGCGGTGTCGCCGTTCTCGGCGCGCAAGCCATGATGGACGAGCATCGTGGCGTCGCCGCCGTCGTCGAGGATCATGTTCGGGAAGCCGCCGCCATGCCAGTCGAACAGCCGCGCGGTGTAATCCCAGTAGTCCTTCAGGCTCTCACCCTTCACCGCAAACACCGGCGTACCGGCGGCGGCGATCGCGGCTGCGGCGTGGTCCTGCGTCGAATAGATGTTGCACGACACCCAGCGGACGTCGGCGCCCAGTTCCTTCAGCGTCTCGATCAGCACCGCGGTCTGGATCGTCATGTGCAGCGAGCCGGCGATGCGCGCGCCCTTGAGCGGCTTCGACGCGCCATATTCCTCGCGCGTGGCCATCAGGCCGGGCATCTCGGTCTCGGCGAGAGAGATTTCCTTGCGGCCGAAATCGGCAAGGCTGATATCGGCGACGACGTAATCGTGAGCGGCGGTCATGGGAGGTTCCTGCAAATGGCGCGCGGGATATAGCAGCGGGTCAGGGGCAGGGCAAGAAAACATATAAAGAAATCTACATGTCTTTATTTCATGCGATAAGCCATTGAGTCGAAAGAAATTTTTTTCAGACTGGGCCGCTGCCGCGAAGCGGGCCTGCCAACGATGGCGGCCAGCGCGCCATCGATATCGGGGTAGTGGAACGTAAAGCCGCTCACCAGCGCCTTCTCGGGCACGACGCGCTGGCCGCCCAGCAACAGCTCATCCGCGAAATCGCCGAGCGCCAACTGCAACGGCGCGGCAGGCATCCGCAGCAAGGCGGGGCGGTGCATGGCGCGACCGAGCGCCTTGGCGAAAAAGGCGTTGCGCACGGGTTGCGGCGCTGTGGCATTCAGCGGACCAGAGATTTCTCGCCGTGCGATGGCATGGACGATAAGGCGCACGAGATCGTCGCGCTCGATCCATGACATCCATTGCAGACCCGAGCCGATCGGCCCGCCTACGCCCCATTCAAACGGTGTGAGCAAGCGGCTCAGCATCCCACCTTCCGTGCCGAGCACCAGGCCGATACGCAGCCTCACGACGCGCACGCCGAGGTGCTCGGCGCGCAACGCGGCCTGCTCCCAGGCGGCGCAGATGTCGTGGCTGAAGCACGGTTTGGAATCGCCAAGCTCGCCCAGGCTTTCGTCGCCGCGCAAACCGTACCAGCCGATAGCGGAACCGTTGATCAACACTTCGGGCCGCCGATCGAGACGCGCGAGGAGGCGCACGACGTTTGCCGTCATCTCGACGCGCGAGCGCACGATCCCTTCGCGCTTGGACTTGGTCCAGAAGCCGTTCGAGATCGGCTCGCCGGCGAGATTGACGACAGCGTCGATTTTCTCGCTGTCTGCAATCTGGTCGAGATCGGTGATCAGCGTGAAAGGCGGGCAAAAACGGGCCTTGCCCGGATCGCGCACCAGGGCGATGACGTCATGGCCATACACCGACAGCACCTCGCAAAGGCGCTGTCCGATGAAACCGGTGGCGCCGGTCACGAGGATCGTGCGGCGCTCGGCCAGCGCGGGCGCGATCTGGGCGGCGGGATTGCGCACCAGTCTCGCGCATCGCCGCGAGGCAAAGAGGTCTCGTAACGCACAGATGGCGGTGCCGCAGGCGGCGCAGGCGGCGAGCCAGCTGTAAAGGCCGTAAGTCGCGGGCACGATCGTGCTTTCCTGCCGCGCCCACATCCGCAGCACAGGGACGAGCAGTGCGAGGATGGCGCCGTAATTGAGGGCAAGCAGCGTGTGGGTGACGCGCTCGGTCGCGGGCAGGGCGCGGCTCATGTCTTCCTCGACGAAATCCATCAGGGTGATGACGAGCTCGATGAGCAGCAGCGCGATGGCGAGCATCGCCCACGCGCCGTGGAGTTCGGCAAAGCCGAAGGCCGCGAACAGCACGGCATAGAAGCCATTGCGGATTCCGTGCAGCAGGAGCTCGCGCCGCTGCGACGGCCGCCAGGCCAGCCGTTCGGTGAGTTCATGGTGATAAAAGGTGTCGAAGCCCCCCATAGCGATCTGGAGTGCGATCAAGGGCCAAAGGATCGTCGTGCTCATGAGGTGGCCTCGCGGAAGACGACGCATTGATGGATTAGCGCGCCCAGAAGAGGATGCTCGACATCGAGCGTGAAGGTGAACCAGCCGTCGCCGATATCGGAGTGGACAACGGTAAGCTCGCCAGGGGTGAGCCATCGGGGGATCGCAAAGCGAAGCTTTCCGAGGCTCAGGAAATAGTCATGGCTGTAGAAGATCAGATTGCCGGCCTCGACCCTGACCCCGAGCTGCATGCTGACGCCGCCGCCGACATGCTCCTCGAGCCCGGTCGGTCCCGCGAAGAGCTTTGTGGAATGTATGATCTGCGGCACGCCTTTCCTGCGGGCATAGAGGCGCGTCCAGGTTTGTCCGCCGGTCGCGGTGTTTTCGGTGACGGTAACGACACTGGCCGTGCCGGTATCCAGAGATGTCGGGAAGGGCCCGCCGATCATCCGCGCGAGGTGCACCAGCAGGCGGCCCGCCCGGCTCATTGTGATCTCGGCGACGCGTCCGACATAGACTGCGGTGTCGCCCGACGCGACACGCTTGGAAAAGCGCGCGCGCGTGGCGTCAGGAAGTGCGAACCATTCGTCGTCGCGCAGCAGCGCCCGGAAACGCAGATCACCGAGCGGGGACGGGGCGAACTCCTGATGAAGCCTCAGCGCCTGTCCCATATTCGCCCCCTTCAGGTCGTGCGTTTCGACGGCAACAGATTCAGGATCTTGGTGCCGAGCCGGAATAGCGCAGCGAGCTTGGATTTCGGGATGGCCTGCATCTGGTCGTACCAAGCGGCCATGCCCTCGGTGAATTCCAGCATCTTGGCGAGGCGCTCGCGCGCCACGGTGCCGACCTTCGTGTCGCGCTCAGCCTCGGCGACACAGGCCTTCAACGCCGCGACAGCCGGATCGATCTCGCGCTCCTTGCGGCCGGCGGCGATGCGGCGCGCCATCTCCCAGACGTCGGTCTCGGCCTCGAAATGGTCGCGGCGGTCGCCCATCACGGGTACACGGCGCACCAGATTCCACGCGAGCAGCTCCTTGATCGAGTTCGACACATTGGAGCGTGCCATGCCGAGCGTGTCGGCGATCTCCTCCGCGGTGAGGGGACGCTCGGAGAGATAGAGCAGGGCATGGATCTGGCTGACGGAACGGTTGACGCCCCACTGCCCGCCCATATCGCCCCAATGCAGGACAAAGCGCTCCAGCGCTCGCGGCAGGTCTCTCTGGTCAGTTGTTTCTGTCATAACAGAAATATCTGACATAAAAGGCCAGATGTCAAGCTTTCTCCGCTTGCGCGTCAGCCTGCAAAGAAAAACCCCGCCGTTGCCGGCGGGGTTTCCTTCAATCCGAGAAAAGTAAAGCTTACGGCGAAGACTTCAGGCTGATGGCGCCGATGCCGGCCGCAACGTTCAGGCCCTTGTTGCCTTCGACGCTCAGCGGCTGCAGCGCGATCGACTTGTCGAGGCCGCCGATCAGGACGTTGGCGCCAAGGCCGACGCCAACCGTCGCGCTCGCCGTGGCACCGGCATAGTCGCCCTCAAGCGCGCCGGGGCGCACGTCGGACGACGGCGCGAACACGCCCCAAACCAGCACGCCACCTTCGGTGTAGCCGATGTCGACGCCGAACTTGGAGATCGAGCCGACATAATGCTCGCCCCTATGGCCGTTCGGACGGAAGTTGCAGTGCAAATCTTTGGACGAGCCGAAGATGAAGCCCCAGCCGCTGGCGACATTACAGGTCAGCGTGCCGACCTTGATGCCGCTCGGTGCGGCCTGTGCCGAACCGGCAAGTGCGACAAGCGCGGCCGCGCTCATAAGCAAACGAATTTTGTTGGACATATCGAAAGGCTCCTATCGTGTGGTTTCTCGAGGCGCCGGTTGGCAACCGTGGTCGACTAACAAACGCAATGAATATGCACTAGTTCCACGGTTCCGGGAACTCTGTCGTTAAGCTTTTGTTTTTGCGGGAAAACCGCGCGCGCTAATCGGCGAGGGCCGCGCGGTGCGATTCGCCGGTTTCCGGCGAAATCGCCGCCTTGCAGAATCGCGGGCGGGCTGATAGACGCCCGCATGGAACCCCGTCCCCTTATCCGAGAAGCGCTCACCTTCGATGATGTGCTTCTGGTGCCCGGACCTTCCGAGGTCCTTCCCGGCCAGGTCGACACCCGCACACGCCTCACCAAATCCGTCGAACTCGGCATCCCGCTGATCTCCGCCGCCATGGACACCGTGACCGAGGCCGGTCTCGCCATCGCCATGGCGCAGGCGGGCGGTATCGGCGTGATCCACAAGAACCTCTCCATCGAGGAGCAGGCCGAACAGGTCCGCCGGGTCAAGAAATTCGAAAGCGGCATGGTGGTGAACCCGGTCACCATCGGGCCCGACGGCACGCTTGCAGATGCGTTGGCATTGATGGAGCGCTATCGCATCTCCGGTATTCCCGTGGTCGAGGGCAAGAACGGCAAGGGCGCGGGCAAGCTCGTCGGCATTCTTACCAACCGCGACGTGCGCTTCGCCTCCGACATGCGCCAGCCGGTGCGCGAGCTGATGACCAAGGACAAGCTCGTCACCGCGCGCGAGGGCGTGGACGCCCAAGAGGCCAAGCGCCTGCTGCATCAGCATCGTATCGAGAAAATTTTGGTGGTCGACGATGCCTATCGCTGCGTCGGGCTCATCACGGTCAAGGACATCGAGAAGGCCCAGCAATATCCCAATGCCTGTAAGGACGAGCGCGGGCGCCTTCGCGTCGCCGCCGCCACCGGCGTGGGTGAGGACGGATTGAGGCGTGCGCTCGCGCTCGTCGAAGCCGAATGCGACGTCATCGTCGTCGACAGCTCGCACGGTCACTCGAAGAACGTTCTGGATGCGATCACGCGCATCAAGAAGGAGTCGAATTACACGCAGATCCTCGCAGGCAACATCGCGACGTCCGACGGCGCCAAGGCGCTGATCGACGCGGGCGCCGATGCGATCAAGGTCGGCATCGGACCGGGCTCGATCTGCACCACGCGCATCGTCGCCGGTGTCGGCGTGCCGCAGCTCACCGCGGTCATGGATGCGGTGGAGGTTGCGCACAAGTCGGACACGCCGGTGATCGCCGATGGCGGCATCAAATATTCCGGCGATCTCGCCAAGGCGATCGCGGCCGGCGCGAATGCCGGAATGGTCGGTTCGCTGCTTGCCGGCACGGATGAAGCGCCGGGCGAGGTGTTTCTTTATCAGGGCCGCTCCTACAAGGGCTATCGCGGCATGGGCTCCATAGGCGCGATGGCGCGCGGCTCGGCCGATCGCTACTTCCAGTCGGAAGTGCAGGATTCGCTCAAGCTGGTGCCCGAAGGTGTCGAAGGACAGGTCGCCTACAAGGGCCCGGTCGCCAATGTCGTCCACCAGATCATCGGCGGCCTGCGCGCCGCGATGGGCTTGACCGGCTCGAAGGACATCGTCGATTTCCACAAGCGCGCGCAGTTCGTGCGCATCACCGGCGCGGGCCTGCGCGAAAGCCACGTTCACGACGTGGTCGTGACCCGCGAAGCCCCGAACTATCACCCGGGTGGGGAATAGGAAAAGCGAATAGCGAATAGCGAATAGCGAATAGAAGATGGTCTATTCGCTACTCTTCTGTATCAACCGCGATCCCCGCTCATACGTCACGTAGCGCCAGAGCCATTGCGTCGCGACGAGCAACCGGTGCTCGAAGCCGACGAGCAGATAGACGTGGATCAGCGCCCACAAGCACCATGCGAACCAGCCCTTCATCTGCGCCCAGCCGAAATCGAACACGGCGGCGTGACGCCCGATGATCGCGGTGTTGCCGCGGTTGTGAAAGACGAAGGGCTTGGCTGTTTCGCCATGCTGGATTTTGCGCACCAGGGCTTTGCCCAGGTATTCTCCTTCCTGCTTGGCGACCTGCGCGAGGCCGGGCTGCGGTTTGCCGTGTGCATCCAGCGCCAACGCGATGTCGCCGAGCGCATAGACGTTCTCCAATCCGATCACGGAGAGATCTGCGTTCACGCGCACGCGTCCGGCGCGATCGGTTTCCACGCCCAGCATCGCGCCCAGCGACGACGCCCGCACACCTGCTGCCCAGATGGCGAAGCCGACGCCAACCTCCTTGCCCGCCGCGACGACGCTGCGATCCGTGATGCGTTCGACGGCGCAGGAGGTGCGCACCGTGACGCCGAGCTTCGTCAGCTTTCGCACCGCATAGGAGGCGAGTTCTTCCGGAAACGCGGTGAGGATGCGCGGCCCGGCTTCGAGAAGAAGCACGGTTGCCGTTTCCGCGCGGATGCGATGGAAGTCCTTGGACAGCGTGTAGCGCGCGAGCTCGGCAATGGACCCCGCAAGCTCGACGCCGGTCGGGCCGCCGCCGATGACGGCGATGGTCATCAGGCGCTTCTGCTCGGCCGGATCGCGGCTCATCTCGGCGTGCTCGAAAGCGAGCAGCAGGCGCGAGCGGATGCTGCGCGCGTCTTCGATGTTCTTGAGGCCGGGCGCGAACGCCTCCCATTCGTCATGGCCGAAATAGGAATGGGTGGCCCCGGTCGCCAGCACCAGAATGTCATAAGGATAGATGCTACCACCCGCGACCGTGACGGTACGCGCCGCAGGATCGATGGCGCTTACCTCGCCGAGCACGACCTCGATGCCGGCATGGCCACGCAGCATCTTGCGGATCGGCTCGGCGATGTCGGCGGGCGAGAGTGCGGCCGTCGCGACCTGATAGAGCAAAGGCTGAAACAGATGATGGTTCTGCCGGTCGATCAACGTGGCAGGAATGTTCGCCCGCCCAAGCGCACGCGCCACCTCGATCCCCGCGAACCCCGCGCCGATGATGACGATATTGGCCATCCGATCTTCCTTTTCTCCCTCGCCCCCACGAAGTGGGGGAGAGGGCGGGGTGAGGGGGTGGCAAACACAGAGCTCAATCGTGCCGCCCCCTCACCCTGACCCTCTCCCCCTCAAAGGGGAGAGGGAATGCGTATTAGGTCTGATTCAGCTGTGCCCACTGCAACAGCATGATCGTTTTGGCGTCGACGATTTCACCGCTTTCGACCATCGCAAGCGCGTCCGCGAGCGGCATCTCCAGAACCTCGATGTCCTCGCCTTCGTCCTGCAGCCCGCCGCCTTTCGCAGCGCGGGTGCTGTAGCTGCCGACGAACAGATGCATGCGCTCCGTCACCGCGCCGGGCGACATGAAGCAGTGGAAGATTTCTTTGAGATCGCCGACCTCGATGCCGGCTTCTTCCATCGCCTCGCGCCGTGCGCACACGTCGGGCGCATCGTTGTCGAGCGAACCGGCGATGACTTCGACCATCGGCGTTTTATATCCGGTGAGGAACGGCGGAAGCCGGAACTGGCGGACGAGGATCACCGTGCCGCGGCTGGGATCAATGGGAAGCACGGCGGCGGCGTGCTTGCGGTCGAATACTTCGCGGTCGAGCGTCTGCCATTTGCCGTCGTTGCGGCGATAGTCGATCTCGTATTCGCTCAATTTGTAGCGTTTGTGCGAAAGAACATGTTCGTCGCGTATGCGGACGCGATCTGTTAGGTCTTCTGCCATGACACCTGCCGCGCGAATTCAAGCCGTGATCGACATACTCGGCGAACTGGAGCGCACACACCAGCCCGTCGACCGCCATCTGCGCGACTGGGGCAGGGCGCACCGGTTTGCGGGCTCGAAAGATCGCGCCGCGATTGCCGAGCGCATCTACGCGATCCAGCGCCGCCGCGCATGGCTCGCCTGGCGCATGGAGAGCGATGCGCCGCGTGCGCTCGTCATCGGATCGCTGCTGGACGAGGGCGATATCGAAGCGCTGTTCAGCGGCGGCGGGTACGGGCCTTCTGCGCTCACGGATGCGGAGCGCGCCGCCATTGCCGCGGTGCCATCGGGTGAGCCACCGCCGCATGTGCGTGGCGAATATCCCCAGTTCCTCGAAGGCGAACTTCAGCGCGCGTTCGGCGATGCGCTGATGGACGAGATGATGGCGTTCCAATCGCGTGCACCGGCGGACCTGCGCGTGAACACATTGAAGACGTCGCGCGATGACCTTCTCGATGCGCTGAGCAGCGAAAGCTACGACGCGCAGCCAACGCCATTCTCTCCCGTTGGCATCCGGCTGTCAGAGGGCGAAGCGAAGCTTGGGCGCAGTGGGCTGTTCCTCTCCGGCGCATTCGAGTTTCAGGATGAAGCGGCGCAGATCGCGGCGCTGCTCTGCGACGCCGAGCCGGGGATGCGCGTGCTCGATTTCGCGGCGGGCGCCGGCGGCAAATCGCTGGCGCTGGCGGCGATCATGCGCAACGAAGGCGAGATTGTCGCCTGCGATGTGCGAACAGACGCGCTGACCGAGCTGGAACGCCGTGCAATGCGCGCGGGCGCAACAATTATAGAAACATTCCCTCTCCCCCACTTCCTTGGGGGAGAGGGTCAGGGTGAGGGGGTGTCGAACGTTGAGCGCGCTGCAGCCACCCCCTCACCCCGGCCCTCTCCCCCGCTGCGCGGGGGCGAGGGGGCATCTTCTTTTGACATCGTCCTGCTCGATGCGCCGTGCAGTGGAACCGGCACATGGCGCAGGCAGCCGGAGTTGCGTTGGCGGCTGACGCCGGAGCGGGTCACGGAACTTCTCGCGACGCAGGACGCGCTGCTCAACCAGGCCGCCGCTTCTGTGAAGCCTGGCGGACGGCTGGTCTATGCGACGTGCTCGATCCTGCTGTCGGAGAATGAGGACCGTGTTGCGGCCTTCCTCGAAACGCACCCCGATTTCGCCATCACGCCGGTTGCCGATATCTGGCGCGGGCTGACAGGCAGCGAACAGCCGATGACGCAAGGTCATTTTTTCCACACCTCGCCATTCTCCACCGGGACCGACGGATTTTTCACTTCGGTGTTGCAGAAGCGGCCCGGATAGCGCGCGCCTTGTGACTGTGGCGCAACAGGCGAGACCGCTGTCGCGAGATGTTCCCCGGTGACACGAAGAATTCGCACCAATTCGGAATTCCGTCAGGACTTCCCATCCCGTCCGCGCGAACAGTCGCGTCTCGAGGCGGCCCGTTCGGGTCAATTTTTGAAAGAGGAAGCGATGTACACGAAATTGGGTGCCGTACTGGCGAGCGGGCTGTTGTGCGGGGTTTTGGGCGTGAGCGCCGCGTCGGCCCAGGTGGCGGGCACCTACAGCGGCACCAGCGCCGACGGCCAGAGCATCAGCATCACCGTGGCCTTCGATTCCGGTACCCAGCTTTACGAAATCATCGGCGCGACGGTCTGGTACAACGCGCACTGCACCGGTCTGGGCACGGGAATCTCCATCAACGAAGGGCTTGGCTGGAACCCCGGGACCGAACTTAACCCCGGCGCGAACCAGATGACGTTCTCCGGCAATGAGGAGAATATCTTCGCCAATCTCGGCTGGCACAAATCCACCAACGCGTTCACCGGCAACATCGACTCGCGTATCGCCGCGTTCGTTCCCAACGGTGCTTCGCGCCCCAACCATGTCATGTATTGCGAATCGGCTAGCCAGCCGCTGACCCTGTCCTATCAAGGGCCCGTCCATTTCCAGCCACTGCCCAAGGGCATGGTTGTCCGTCTTCCGCAGAAGCAGCAATAGAGTCGGTAAGTCCCTTGCGGGGCTTATGATTCTCCCCAAAGCAGGTTCAGTTTGGATGCGTTCCCCTAAACCGTCATCCCGGCCTTGAGGCGGCCATCCAGCTTCTCCGTCGAGACACGCGCGCAAGATGGATGGCCGGGTCAAGCCCGGCCATGACGGATTGGGATTGATTTCGATAGACTGAAATCACTTAGGACCGCCGCGGCACGCGCATAACTGCTGCGGCGGTCTTTCGCTGGACAGGGTTGGAACCCATCGGGTAAATCCCGTCATGGCAGCCCCCGTCCTCGTGATCGATTTCGGCTCGCAGGTGACCCAGCTGATCGCGCGCCGCGTGCGCGAAGCGGGCGTCTATTGCGAGATTGTCCCATTCCAGAAAGCGGAAAGCGCGCTGGCCGCGCACAGGCCTGAGGCCATCATCCTCTCCGGCGGCCCGGCGAGTGTGATGGACCTCGGTGCGCCGCGCGCGCCGCAGGCGGTGTTCGATGCGGGCGTGCCCGTGCTCGGCATCTGCTATGGCGAGATGGCGATGGCCGAACAGCTCGGCGGCAAGGTCGAAGGCGGCCATCACCGCGAATTCGGCCGCAGCGATATCAAGATCGAAAAGCTCTCGCCGCTGCTCGCGGGTCTCGGCGGCATCGGCGACCGCGAGCCGGTATGGATGAACCACGGCGACAAGATCACGGCCATGCCGCCGGGCTTCGCCGTCGTCGCCACGTCGGAGCACTCGCCTTATGCCGTGATCGCCGACGAGAAGCGCAAGCTCTACGGAATCCAGTTTCATCCCGAAGTCGTGCACACGCCGCGCGGCGCGGAGATGTATCGCAACTTCGTCATCGACATCGCCGGCATCAAGCCGGAATGGAACATGCATGCCTTCCGCGAGGCTGAGATCAGGAAGATCCGCGCCCAGGTCGGCAAAGGCCGAGTGATCTGCGGCTTGTCGGGCGGCGTGGATTCCTCGGTCGCCGCGGTCCTGATCCACGAAGCGATCGGCGACCAGCTCACCTGCATCTTCGTCGACACCGGCTTGATGCGCGCGGGCGAGGCGGACGAGGTCGTTTCCCTGTTCAAGGGGCACTACAACATCCCGCTGATCCACGCCGACGCGGCGGAGATGTTCCTCACGCGCCTCGCCGGCATCAGCGATCCGGAGCAGAAGCGCAAGATCATCGGCGCCGCGTTCATCGAGGTGTTCGACGGCGAGGCCGCAAAGATCGGCGGCGCGGAATTCCTGGCGCAGGGCACGCTCTATCCCGACGTGATCGAAAGCGTGAGCGCGACCGGGGGCCCCTCGGTCACGATCAAGTCGCATCACAATGTCGGTGGCCTGCCGGAGCGCATGAAGCTCAAGCTGGTCGAGCCGCTCCGCGAGCTGTTCAAGGACGAAGTGCGCGCGCTCGGCCGCGAGCTCGGCCTGCCGGAGCGTTTCGTCGGCCGTCATCCGTTCCCGGGACCGGGGCTCGCTATTCGGTTGCCCGGCGAGATCACGCACGACAAGCTCGAGATCCTGCGCAAGGCCGACACCATCTATCTCGACGAAATCCGCCGCGCCGGTCTCTACGACCAGATCTGGCAGGCCTTCGCCGTGCTGCTCCCCGTGCGCACCGTCGGCGTGATGGGCGACGGCCGGACCTACGATTACGTCCTCGCGCTCCGCGCCGTCACCAGCAGCGACGGCATGACCGCCGACTACTACCCCTTCGAACATTCCTTCCTCGCCCGCGTCAGCACCCGCATCGTCAACGAAGTCCGCGGCGTCAACCGTGTAGTCTACGACATCACGAGCAAACCGCCGGGCACGATTGAGTGGGAGTGAATTACAACTTATCGAATACAGAGCCCATCCGCGGGCTGAAAAGTCTCTCGTAGGTTTTTAGCAGGAATGAATCGGTCATTCCTGCTACATGATCGCAAATGACGCGCTTTGGATCAACGCTCGCTTCGTGGAGCTTAAACGCGTCTTGTGGGAGAAGTACGTTCGGTTCCGAAGCTAAGGCCTCGAAGACAGCGACTACCATTTGCTGGCCTTTGAACTCCAGATGCTGAACTGCCGAGCTGAGAATTACGACTTCTCGAACTGCATCGCGCAATGCTTTTAGAAAATCCTTCGGCCCATTTTGCATATTTGCCCTGTAGCGAATCATTGGCGATTGCAAGGCGTCAATCGTATCAATGGTGCAGCTTTTGATCAGATGGCCTACCATGCGACTAATCGCATGCTTCCGGTTTTTTCCATCACCAAAAAGCTTCGCCACTAGAATCTCGTAGACATTATTTGCAGATTCGTTTTTGTAGGTCTGCTTTAAATAATCGAGATGCGCGGCGCACTTTTCTTCCGGAATAAGTTTTCGGAAATCATTTTCGCCGAACAATTTCAGCGCAATAGAATCTTCCATGTCGTGAATGCCAAAGCTGATATCGTCGGCTAAGTCCATTATGCTGCAATCAAAGCTTTTGTGAATAGACTTTGCGTGTTCTCCTGCCTTGCTACGAATTTCGGTAAACGTATCGCGGTCTTTTTCATCCAATGGTTCTAATATCCAGTCGACGACAGCTTGTTCGCAATCCATGTAGCATTTCGGCGGCTTTGACTTTTTCCGGTCAATCAAACGAATAGCGGTAGGGCCTTCGATCAAGTTCGGTGTTAGGCTCAGATTGTTCACTCGACTAAATGCAACTGGATATTTCAATGTGCCCAGTAGTGTCCGTCTCGTTAGATCGGCACCGTGCTGATCTGAAAACTTTTCGAGCTTTGAAAGTATTCTCAGCGTTTGACCGTTTCCTTCAAAGCCGCCGTTCGCTCGCATGCAGTAATTGAGCGCAACCTCGCCGCCGTGCCCGAAAGGTGGGTGCCCGAGGTCGTGTGTAAAACCGATTGCTTGTATCAAGAGCAACTGGGGTAAGAACGGAAACGCGGGATGTTTTTGGAAATCGACTCCAAGCTGCCTTACAATACTTCCGGCTATTTGAGCCACCTCCAACGAATGCGTAAGCCGAGTGCGATAAAAGTCGCTATCTCCAAGATTAAGAATTTGTGTTTTACCTTGTAGGCGTCGGAACGATCCCGAATGCACTATTCGAGCGTAGTCCACATCGTCAGCTTCGCGGGCATCCCCAGAATGTGCCTTCCAGCCGGTACGGCGCTCTTCCCAAATCATGAAGCCCCCGAGGTTTGCGTAATTGAACAATACCCATACACCCGGTTAAGATGTAGTTCCCGATCCACTGGAGGAGCGGGGCCTGCTCGTCTCTGTTGGGAATGTGGGACGGAAGAAGCGAATGGACTCAGGGTCGATTTGCAAAATCGAAGCTGCGGCATGAACCGGGTGGTTTCGACATCACGAGCAAACCGCCTTGCACGGGCGGGGGTGAGATTCACTTAAGTGTCTAAGTTTCCTCTCTCACCAATGCTTGTTCAGTATCTCGTCGCCTTGTGCTGCCTGAAGTGGCATCCGGAAGCAGTTGATGTCGTGCTAGGCGACATGGTTTTGGATACTGCAGCCGGTAAGTCGCGGGACGTTGACGTCACAGTTACAATCTCACAATCCGGAAATATCACTCACGCCTTCAAAGCTTATGAGGTGAAGCACGAGAGCAAACCGTTGGACGTCGCTGTAGTTGAACAGTTGTGCCTTAAACTTTTGGATATGCCATCGATAACGCACAGAGCAATTGTCTCAGCGTCCGGCTTCACAACGAGTGCTCGTGATAAAGCAACTCGACACGGTATCACTGTTTACGAACTTCGTCCGTGGAACCGCCCGCTGCAGGAGCAGTTTCCTGCGCTCACCATGCAAGGCACTGCCCAAGAGTGTTTTTCGATGAGTCAGTCACTACTCTGCTGGCTTGACGCACAATTTGCGATAGTTGCTCGGGATGCAAAAGGTGCGTTCTCAGTGCAACCTAATGACGAGCTGTTTAGCCCATCGGGGAAAAAGCACCTGAAGCATAAGACATTTTCTGACTATCAAAATGAGTTGTTATTCCGGTCGACTGAAATACTTTTTCCTTTAACGCCTGCCACAACGGTTTTACGGACTTTTCCTGTCCCCCGCTCCACCTCTGATGGCACTGTGCCTGCTGGACCAGCTTGGCCGCATACGCACACCTTAGATGTTCAGGGAGATGATGTGTATGTGAATACAGGAGACGGTATTTGTCGCGTCGACTCAGTAACAATCAACGGATATCTCCAGTGGCAGCGCGGCAGCGAGCCGCTTTACTACGTGATGGACGAAATGCCAGCTAATGAAGCGTTCGCTGGCGCGTTGATAGCTCCCGGGAAGCGAGAAGGGCAAATGACCGCACTCGTTTTCTCGCCAAGGACGCGCGATATCGGAATTCATTTCGTGCAATTGGCAGAGAAGCATCTAAATTCCATACGCGAACTAGTATTAGAACACCCCAGCAGTTGACACCAACGAAAGAGATTGGAGAAATCGGGGTCAGAGTGGGAACCCCTTGATGACTGGGACGCGCAGGAGCAGTCGCGTTAGGGCGCTAGTCCGGAAACCTTCCCCATCTGAGGCCTCGAAACGGTCTGGAGACAGATATCCGATAGCGCTTTATGATCCGTATGAATTTGGCGTGAGGACCCGTCTCGATGCGAAAACTGACCTCCTATCTCCTTGTCTCACTCAACGGTGTGGTCGAGGCGCCAAACAGGTTTTTCAGGGAAGACGTTTATCCGGATATTCTTCCGCTCATCGGCGACACAATCGCAGAACAGGATGCCGTTTTGCTCGGCCGAAAGATGTACCAGGAATGGTCGGCATATTGGCCGCAGTCCAGGACCGAGCCTTTCGCAAGCTTCATCAACCGCGTTCCGAAATATGTGGTCTCACAAACGCACCCGGCGCTCGATTGGCAGCCAGCGCATCTGATCTCGGGAGACGTTCAAAACGCGGTCATCGCGCTCAAGAGCCAGAGCGGAGGTACGATTGGCGTGCACGGCAGCATCAGTCTCGTGCAATATCTGCTGACCGCGGGATTGCTCGACGAGTTGCGCTTCGTGCTGTTCCCTGCTGTGGCCGGAAACGCGCGCCGCCTGCTTTCACGGGAAGGCGACCCCATCCAGCTCGATCTTGCGGCAACGCGATCGATGCCAAGCGGGCTGCAATTCCTGACCTATCATCCGCGCCGCTAGATGAACGGCGAGCAGAGGGACCGGGGTCAGAATGGGAATTCGCCGGTAAACCGTTCCTGAACCCTCAGCTGCGGAACCAACGGCCGACGCCAATCGTTTTCCACCCGAGGGGCTCCCACGGGAGCACGCACATCCATAACACATCGTCGTTTCGCACAGCCAGGCGCGCCGGGCTTGCAGCAGTACTTTTGATGGCATCCTGCGGGCTGGCGCTCGCGGGGCCACACGCTGGTGGTGGATTTGGCGGCGGATATCATGGTGGTGGATTCGGGGGCGGGTTCCACGGCGGCGGGTCCAGCCATGGCGGATTCGGGAGCATGCACAACAGCAGCTTCGGGCATTCGACGTCCGGGCATTTCCAGCATTCATCCGGCCAGCATTCATCCGGCCAGCATTCGTCCGGAATGAGCCGGACCGCGATGCACAGCTCCGTCAGCCATCATGGGGCGAGCAGTCGCCACACGCATTTGGCAAGCAGTCATCACACGCACATTGCCAGCAACGGGACGCCAAAGGGGTTCAGCCACGGCAACGCGAGCTGGAAACAGAACGGCGGGACGCCGCCGGGATGGAGCCACGGCAACAAGACCGGTTGGGGCTGCTCGCCGGGAAGTAAAGGCTGCATGCCACCGGGCCTTGCGAAGAAACAGGCTGACGCGACTGACCGGCCGACAACACATACGCGGACGCCTACACCTTCTACGCGGACGCCTTCACATTCTACGCCGACGCCGGCTTCGCCTTCGAGGCCAACGCCAGCGTCTTACAAGCCGCAGCCCGTTTCGCATACGCCCGGGAAGCTGCCCAGCACGGGCGAGCCGCAATAGCGGTTGCTCATGCGGCAATAATACTTCGTTGCAGAGATTGCGATGCGGCCCGAGAATCAAGGGCCCGCCGGCGACGGTGGGCCCTTTCTCGGCAGAAATGATCGCGGCTGGCAGCACGAGCATTGATGCTGCGCCATCGGCGGCTGCAAGATGACTATCGCCCGGCTAGCAGTCCGCTGCAGCGGGAGCCGGTGCCTGCGGCGTTTCTCCAGTTCGCTTCACCCACCCACAATTTTATAAATCGTCCCCAGAAGTTCGTGGAGTTTGTCCGTGCCGGGCGGAGGCTGCGAATTGGTCTGCAACGTGATCATCATGTTCTTTTCCGGGAACCAGACGTAAAGGGTCCGGTAGCCGTGCGTTACACCCTCGTAGAACCAGTGTGCTCCGATTGGTGCGAGAACCGCCTTGCCCAGGCCAAGCGAAAATCCGTTCGGATTATCGGCCGACACGTCTGCGATCGGCTTGCCGGTTTTGGTCGAGACCAGCGCCATCCATTCTGCCTGCTGCTTCGGCGGCACCACATGCCCCTCGAACACGGCGCGCATCCAGCGGTCGACGTCGCGCGCGCTGGCGATCGCACCGCCCGCTGCCTGCGTCCACGAGGTGTTCATGGTGCGAACATCCCGTCCCATCATCGGCAGGTTCGCCGGCACCTTGCAGTTCGGCTCATAATCGTTGCAGGCCGGATTTTCGAAGTAGCCGTGGGCCAAACGGTCGATCACCGCGGCTGGATATGTCCCGTTCTCATAGAACGTGCTGTTCAATCCAAGCGGTGCAATCACCATCTCGTGCACGAGATCGCGGTAGGATCGGCCGGTTGCTTTTGCGGCGATCATACCGGCGAGGATGTAGTTGGTGTTCGAATAATGATAACCGGTGTTCACCGGCAGGTGGTTTGTGCTGCTGGGATAGGCCGCCGCAATGAGCTCCGCCGCGGTCAGCTCGCGGGAAGGCTCATTCACCCAGATGCGCGAAATGGTCTCGGTCTCGGAATAGTTCGGGATGCCGCTCGTCATGTTGAGAAGGCGCCGGATCGTCACATCCTGCCAAGCCGGGTATTGCGGAAGCCATTTCTTGAGCGGATCATCGAGGGACAGTTTGCCTTGTGCCTCGAGTTGCAAGATCAGCGCGGCAGTGAACGACTTGGACGTGCTGCCCATATGGAACAGCGTATCCTGGCGCACCGGCATGTCCTGCTGACCGCGACCGACTTTTCCGGCGAATGCCTCGATAGCGGGTCCCGCGTCTCCGAAGCTGATGTAAGCGGCGACCCCTGTCACCTTCTCCGTCGGCTTGCGGTTGGCGAGCCATGTATCCATAGCCGCCTGAATTTTGGCGATTGCCGGTGGATCGGCCTTTGCGCTCGGAGCTGTGAGCACCATCAGGCCCGTTGCAGCAGCCAATGCGATGCATCTGGCGTTCAGCATGGCGCGCCTTTTCAGCATGATCGCGGCGATTGATATCATCCCGTCTCCCCGCTCGCAATGTAACGGCCTGTGTCCTCATTCTGACCGGTCTTCCATGACCACCGATTTGAAACGCGTGTTGCGATCGCGCAAATCAAATAGCGGGCCAATAAGCCTTGGGGTACGATTGAATGGGAGCAGGGTGGGCGTCGCGCCGGTCACACAACCGGCGCACAGACATGGAAGGATCGATCCGATGTCACATCACTATTCCGGGCCTGCGCTTGGCTTCCCGCACGGCGACGCGCGCCTCGACCTCACCGACCTGTATGTGTTCGGCAAGCCGGGCGACGATCGCAAATCGATCCTGATCATGAACGTGCATCCGTCGTTCAGCCTGGAGCCGCGCGGGCCCACAAGGCCGGATCCGTTCGCGGACGAGGCGCTCTACGAGATCAAGATCGACACCAACGGCGATGCCGTCGCGGACATCGCCTACCGCGTGCGGTTTTCGCCTTTTGCGGGCGGCGCGCAAACGGCGACGTTGCGCTGCGCCCGCGGTGCGCAGGCCGCAGCGACGGGCGACGCGGGAGACGTGCTGATCGAAGCGGCGCCGGTCTCGCTGGATGGGACGACGCGTGTGACGGAGGCGGGCGAGTACCGCTTCTTCGCAGGCTGGCGGAGCGACCCCTTCTTCTTCGATGTGCTGGGCGTGCTGGACGGTTTCAAGTTCAGCCATCAGGACTTCTTCGCCGACAAGGACGTGTGCAGCATCGTCCTCGAAATCCCCAACGCGTCTCTGCCGGGAAGGGTCGGCATTTGGGCGCGTACCGTGGACTGCACCGGTGGCCGCTTCGTGCCGGCCGACCGCGGCGCGCGGCCCGGGCAGACTCCTTTCCTGGCGGGCGACGCGCTCGCCACCTACCATGCCGCGGAACCGGCCGACGACCACCAATTCGTTCACGCGTTCGCGCACGCGCTCGAACACACTGGCGGCTATGCCCCTGCCGACGCAGAACGCGTGGCCGCGACGCTGCTTCCGGACGTCCTGTACTTCGATCACACGCAGCCCGCGTCATTTCCGCAGAACGGCCGCGCTCTTACCGACGATGTTCAGGACCTCTTCCTCGCGATCCTCACGAACGGAAAGGTGACGACCGACGGCGTCGGCTCCCACAGCGACCTGCTCCCTGATTTCCCCTACCTCGGCCCGCCGCACGCAACCCGGTGAATCGCCGTGGAACCGCGCTCAACGAAAAAGATCGGAGGCGAGGAGCTCCTTGATCGTGACGACGGCGGCGTAGTTCGGGATGTTGATCTCCAGGGCGGCGTGCATCATCTCGTCGGTGTAGTCCGCCGTCGCATCCTTCACCATCGTGACCTCGTAACCCAGTTCGGCGGCGTAGCGCACGGTTGCTTCGATACAGGTGTGGGCGATCAGCCCGATGACGACGAGCTTGTGAATCCCGTGCTTCTTTAACTGCAGATCGAGATCGGTGTTGGCGAATCCGCTTGAACACCAATGCTCCTGCGCGACGATCTCGCCCGGCGCCGGAACGAACTCGGCGCGGAATTCGCCACCCCACGTGCCGAATTCGAAGGACCTGCTCTGCCATGTCTTGCGCTGAATGGGCGCAATGTACTTCCAGGTCTCGTAGTCACCCGGACGGTAGCGGTGATGCATCGCATAGAAGACCCGCAACCCGCTCTTCCGCGCGGCATTCAGGATTTCCACCATATGGGGGATACAGCCGTTCGCCTCGGCAACGGTCTTGATGCGTGGCCAGATCTTGCCGCCTTCGGAGATGAAGTCGTTGTACGGATCGACCACCAAGAGCGCGGTGGTGTCTTTGTCGTACGAGAGCTCAGTCATGATCCCGTCCAAAATGAGCAGATCAACACTATCGTCCGGTGATCGCGATCACCGCACATGACACGCGAAACCTATCTCTGCGCGATTTATGTGCAATTGTACTTTGGTATGAGATCGCTCGGACCTCGAGAGAAAATTCGGTGCAGGTCAGGGGCGATTTTGAGAAATGCGTGCTCTTCCGTTGTTGCAACCCGGTTTTCTCTTATGCCTAATGGGCGCAACTGCCTAATGGCTCACCGCCACCAAAAACCAACATTGGAGGGTTTCATGTTTATCTCACACGCGCTGCTGCGCAGCGTGTTTCTCGGGTCGGCTGTCGCGATTGTTGCCCTTGCTCCGGCAATGGGCGCGGACGCATCGCCGACCGGCCTCAAACGCCAGCTCGCGCTCTATGGCAATCGTGCCGCGGTCGCACATGCCAATCCCGGCGCGACGTCTGACGGCGCGCGGACGGAGGGGACCTACACGGCCCTTCACAAATTCCAGAATGGCGCGGACGGCGCCAATCCCGGCGCGAGAGTCGTGCTCGACGATGCCGGAAATATCTATGGCACCACCGATTTCGGCAACGTCCATGGCGATGGCACCGTGTTCAAGCTGGCGCCGGACGGAACGTATACGAGGCTGTATTCCTTCACCGGCGGGGCCGACGGCTCGCAACCCGATGGCGCGCTCAGCTTGACGGCCAATGGCAGCATGATCGGCACCACGACCAGCGGCGGCGCCAACGGCAACGGCACGCTCTTCAAATTGTCCAGCAAAGGCAAATTGAAGGTGCTGCACGATTTCACCTCGGACGATGGCTCGCTGGCCCGCGGCAACCTGTACCGCGACAAGCTCGGCAATTTTTACGGCACAGCGCTGTTCGGCGGCGTCAACGGCGACGGCACCGTCTTCAAATACGGCTCTGACGGCACCTTCACGGTGCTGCACGCCTTCAATGGAACCGATGGCGAATTTCCCGAACACGGCGTCGTCGCCGACACGGCGGGCAATCTGTATGGCGTGACGGCGTTCGGTGGCGCCCACGACCAAGGCTCCGTGTTCAAGATCGACTCCGCGGGCAATTTCAGCACGCTCTACAGCTTCACCGGCGGTGCCGATGGCGGCTTCCTTTATGGCGGGCTGGCGATCGACGGCGACGGCACTCTCTATGGCAGCACCGCCGGTGGCGGCGCGTCCAGTTCCGGCACCGTCTTCAAGCTCGCGCAGGATGGCACGCTGACCACGCTCTATACCTTTATCGGCGGGACCGACGGCAGCAGTCCTGAAGGCGACATGCTTCTGGTCGGCAGCAAACTCTACAGCACCGCCAATGCCGGCGGCGATCCGACCTGCCAATGCGGCGTCGTCTATGAACTGACACCGACGGGCAAGCTGAAGGTCCTTCACACCTTCACCGGTGACGACGGCAGCGGCTATTCCGCCGGTCTGACGTTGGACAATGGTCTGTTCTACGGCACGGTCCAGTATGGCGCCGTCAACCAGAACGGCGCGGTGTTCAGCCTGACGAAAAAATAGGACCGCGTTTTGTTTCGATCTGACAGGGCCCTCTCCCGCCTGCGGGAGAGGGCTTTTTGTTGGAACTCTGAGGCCTCAATTCTGCCAGCGTGGTGTCGTCTCTTCAGCGGGCTTTTATCGAGGAGACAAATCGCATGAAGGCAATCGTGGTAACGGACAAGGCCGCGGGTTTGACTGGAATGACGCTGACCGAACGGCCCGCGCCGACGGCAGCGATCAACGATGTCATCGTTCAAATTCATGCATCGGGTTTCGTCCCGACCGAGATGGAATGGCCCTCGACGTGGACGGATCGCCGTGGCCTTGATCGCACACCGTCGATCCCGGGCCACGAGCTGGCCGGCGTGGTCAGCGCGCTCGGCTACGGCACGACGGGCCTCTCGGTCGGACAGCGCGTGTTCGGCCTGGCCGACTGGCATCGCGACGGTACGCTGGCTGAGGTTGTCGCCATCGAGGCGCGCAATTTGGCGCCGCTCCCGGGCGACGTCGATTTCACGGTGGGCGCGAGCCTGCCGATCTCGGGCCTCACCGCGTGGCAGGGCCTGTTCCAGCATGGCCGCCTTCAGGCGGGGCAGAGCGTTCTCGCGCACGGCGCGGCCGGCGCCGTCGGTTCGATGGTGACGCAGCTCGCGCGCGAGGCTGGTGCATATGTCATCGGCACCGGACGCGCGGCCGACCGTCAGAAGGTGCTCGACTTCGGCGCGAACGAATTCGTCGACCTCGACAACGATGCGCTGAAAGACATTGGCCTCGTCGATCTGGTGTTCGACGTCATCGGCGGCGACATCGCCAAGCAGTCCGCACGCCTTGTTCGAGCCGGAGGAACACTAGTGTCCGTCGTCGGCCCGCCCGTGCCGCGCCCTGCCGACGGCCTGGCAATCGACTTCGTCGTCGAAACCGATCGCGCCCAACTGAACGAGATCGTCCAGCGCGTACGCGACGGACGGCTGCGGACGAACATCGGCGACATCGCGCCCCTCGACGACGCCGTTGCCGCCTTGAACCCAACCGCGCGGCGCAAGGGCAAGACCATCATCCGCGTTCTTGCCTGAGGCGTGTGACTGAAGCCTCAACTCCGCCAGCGCAGCGTCGTTTCTTTCATCGGATTGGCGAAGGGCGCGCCGGTTGTGGTGGAGTCGGACCAGGCCTTCTTCAGGCGGTGGTACCACATCGCGGGCATGTCGGCGTCCTGGATGAGCATCAAGCGCGGATCGAATTTCAATCCCTCGCGCTGCAATTCCACCATGCGGCGGTCGTCGCCCAGGAAGGTCGGGCCCATCGCCCAGAAGAACGGCTTGAGGAAGCCGAGCCATGCCGGCCAGTAGAAGATCTGCGTGACCTGCGTGGTGTTGGCGTCGATGGGCGTGCAGGTCGTGAGCCCCGTCACCGCGACGCGCCGGCCCATGAACGTGCCGGTGATGTTCTCAAAGCGCGTGCTCGGCAGTTCGAAGGTGATCTCGGTCGAAACGTCGGCGCCCAGCATCTTGTACGCCGCCTTGCTCGGCGCGTGGCGGGTCATCACGAAGCCTGCCGGCAAGGGTGCGTAGTGCTTCTCCTTCACGCGCGGCGTCACGCGCCACCACCAGCGGCCGTGGACGTAAGGTGCATGCGCGGGATCCATCAATCCGATCACCGCGTGATCGATCGCGCAGTGGAAGGTCTGGCTTTCGCTCCAACGCGGCCGCGCATTGGGGACCGGCACCTTCGGTGGATCGGTGATGGGCGCCGCGTTCTCGCGCCCCGGCGCCGCCATATAGACCCAGACAAGTCCATCCTGCTCGCGCGCGGGATAGGCGCGCACGCGGATGTTCTCCGCCCGGATCGCCTCGCCGCCGACCAGCGAGGGGATCAGCGAACATTGCCCGTCAGTCTTGAACTGCCAGCCGTGATAGGGGCATTGCACGGTGTTGTCTGGCATGACCTGTCCGGCCGACAGCGGCACGCCGCGATGCGGGCAGATGTCGCGCAGCGCGAAGACCTCGCCGTCTTTCATCCGCCCGATCAGCACCGGCTCGCCGAGCAACATCTCGCGCCGCAGCTGGCCGCGCTGCAAGGGCGTAGCAAGGCCTGCCATGTACCAGAGATTGCGCAGAAAGATGTCGTCATCGGCCATCTGGCACGGCTTAGCGCGCGGGGGGAGCCTTGTCGACAGCAGGGCGGAGGCCGCCCGCTACTTCGCGGGCTTGCCCGCCGGCGGCTTCAGAAGGCTTTCGAGCGGCGTCATCAACTGCGCGCCCTTGAAGTCGGCCAGCTTGTAGGCCCAGCCGTTCACCTTTGCGTTGATGGTGCGCGCTTCTTTTCCGGTGTCGGGATTGGCGTTGGTGGTCGCGGCGTCGAACAAGGCCCAGTAGGCAGGCCCCAGATGGACGATCTCGGTTGAGATGCTCAGTCCGTCAAAGGTCTTGGTCACGAGCCGCGTCGCGTTGGAGAAATCGATCTCCTTGTCCGGCACGACATCGTCGAAGGTGAGCCCGGTGAGCGCGGCGGCTACGTTGTCCGGCGCGGAAGGGTTCGCCAGCTCGCGGCCCGGCGGCATTGCGGCGAGCGTGAAATCGGGATCGCTCAGCTTGTCGCGGCGGACCTCATAGGACTTGCCGTCCGGCATGCTCACGCTCGTGGACTGGATCCGCGCGCGGTCGATGTCGATGACGTTCTTGTCGATCCAGTCGGCGGGATCGCTGTGCGGTGCGAACTCCGCGCGCACGAGCCAGCTCTGGTTCTCGCTGGGGCGACGCACGAACAGCCCGGTCGCGCCGCCGGTGTCGCCGATGTCCTCGCTCGAGCCCGCGATCATGTCCGCGAGCACGCGGCCGTGATCGTCGCTGACGGTGATCGCAACGCCATCGCCTTTCGGCGGCGCATCGAGGCCCACATAGTGGAACCAGGACGGGTTGGACGTCTTGGGTTCGATGGTTTCCATCGCCGCCAGTCCGACGAGCGTCTTGTTCACCTCCTCGAACGAGGCGGAATAATCGCTCTTGCGCGGCAAGACCCAGCCCTTGATCGGCTTGAACACGATGTCGACCACGCCGAACTTCTTTGAGACGATGTGGATGCGCGCGGCTTCGCGGATGCGCGAGGCGAGCCCGGGGAAAAATTCCTGGGCCTGATATTTCGGCGCCACTTCGACCGCCTGTTCGTGCAGCGCCCAGAGCGCGAGCAGCACGCTGACCAGCGCGGCACCGCCCAGGATCGTGAGCGTGCGGCGGCGGGGATCGGTGGTAGGGGTGAGTGCCATCATCGCCTCACATCGCCATGGCGCGCGCACGGCGCCGACGGCGCAGCGCCGCAAGCCCGATGGCGAAGATCGCGACCAAGAGCGGCACCAGCGCGATGTTGATGAACGCGAGGCGCGCGCCGAGCGCGTCGATCTCCTTGCGCAGATTGCGCTGCACGTCACGAAGCTGGGTGCGCGTATCGATCAGCTGACGCTTGAACTGCTCGATCTCGGCCTGTTGCGCGGGGCTGAGGCCCGCGGTCTTGCCCTTCGCCGCGCCGCCGCCTTGTTGGAGTTCTCGCAGGCGCTGCTGGGTATCGGTCAGGCGCGTTTGCAGGGCCTGTTCTTCCGCCCGGAACTGCGTCTGCGCTTTCGCCTGAAGGTCGCGCACGACGGTGAACGGACGCTGGCTCGCCGCGCGCGTGCGCAGTCCGATGAGATCGCCGGAGCCGGTGAGGTTCTCCACGGCGTTTAGCACGAACGCGCCATTGTCCGCGAAGGGCGCCGCGATCTTGCGGCCCAGGACGTTCTGCACCCGCACCCAGAAGCGATCGTCGAAGATGTCGCTGTCGGCCATCACCACGACGTTGATCTTGCCCGACTTGATCTTTGCCGTAGCGGGGAAGGCGGTCTTCGCGTCGCCGGAAACCCGCGCGGCGATCGTGAACTTTTCGCCTGTCGGCATGATCTCGTCCATCATGTCCTGGGGCTTGGTCTGGTTGCGCACCTGATCGGCATCGACAAGGGCTGCCTGGTCGGAGGACGACACCAGCGGCGTGAAGGTCGTTGTCGCGCCCTTGAGCGGACGCAATGCGCCGACGCTCGCGAGGTTAAGCGTCTGCAGATTGGCGGTGATCGTGTCCTTGGTGTCGAAATTGTCCGGAGTCAGATGCAGCCAGGCGGGATAGAGCGCGACGGGATCACGCGGATCGGCGACCTGCACGCGTTGCGCCAGCGCCTTGTCGCCTACGACCTTCCCCGTGCTGTAACCAATCCCCCACGCGCGAAAGAGCTTCGGCAGATCGGATGACGGCAGCGCGGTTGGTGGCTGATACGGATTGGCGCCCGCCTTCGCGATCTCCGAATTGGGATCGACGAAGATCAACGCCCTTCCGCCGCCAAGCACGAATTGATCGAGCGCGGCCATCTGTGCGTCGCTCAGCGCCGAAGGGTGCGCGATCATCAGCACATCGACGTTTTTCGGGATCTCGGCGAAATTCGCCTGGATCATCTGCGTGGTGTAGGTCTGGTTCAGCTCGGTATAGATCGCAAAAGGCTGCGACTGCCCCTGCATCATCGCCTGGATGCCGCCGGGCCCGGTCTGCAGCGGCAGGCTCGAAATCACGCCGATGACAGGCTTCTTCGGTGTCGAGAGGCGATAGATCAGCGACGAGAGATCATATTCCAGATATTCTTCGCGGTCGGGCGTGAAGTAGGGGATGACTTCCTTGCCGTCGATCTGGTTGGTGCCGACGAGACCGAAATAGACCACTTCGCCGCTGTCCGTCGGTGCGCCTGTCAGGCCGCTCGCGGTCGCGCGGTCCTCTGCCTCCGTGTAGGGCTCGGGGTCGACTTCTTCGAGGATGATCTTGCCGTGGCTGAGCGCCGCGTATTCGCCCAGCAGATCGCGCACGCGTTTGGCGTAACCCACCGTCTGGGCATAGTCCGCGGCGACGTCCTTGGAGAAATAGAACCGCAGCGTGACCGGTTCTTTGAGGTTCGCGACGATGTTGCGCGTGCCCTGGGCGAGCGTGAACTGCCCGTTCTCCGTGAGATCGAGCTTTGCGGTCGTGAGCCCGGTATCAGCGGCAATGTTGATCGCGACGAAAGCGATCGCGGCCAGCACGATCGCGGCAAAGGCGTAGAGGCGGGGCGTAATCTTCATCGTCTCAGCCGTTCTTCTTGAGATCGATGATGACGACATTGGCAAACAGGAACAGGGCGATCAGCGAGAAGAAGAAAATGATATCGCGCAGATCGACGACGCCGGCCGCAATCGCCTGGAAATGGGTCAAGAAGCTGAACGACGACACGGCCGTCACCAGCGTGAGCGGCGCCCAGGCGCGGAAGAAATCGATCACCAGGGGCGCACCCGAGATCGTGAAGAGGAAGCAGACGACAACCGTCACCACGAACGCGATCACCTGGTTGTTGGTCGTGGCCGACAGACAGGCCCCGATGGCGAGATAGCTGCCGGCCATCAGGAAGCTGCCGATATAAGAGGCGAGGATCACGCCGTTATCGGGGCTTCCGAGATAGTTCACCGTCAGCCAGATCGGGAAGGTGAGGGCCAGCGCCAGACCCGTGAACGCCCAGGCTGCGAGATATTTGCCCACCACCGTGGCCCAGACCGGAACGGGCAGGGTGAGCAGGAACTCCATCGTGCCCGTGCGGCGCTCTTCCGCCCAAAGCCGCATCGCGAGCGCCGGGACGAGGAACAGGTAAAGCCACGCGTGGTAGGAAAAGAATACCGACAGATCGGCGGTGCCGTTGTCGTAGAAGCGCCCGACATAGAACGTGAAGGCCCCCATCGTGAACAGGAAGATCACGATGAACACATAGGCGAGGGGCGTCGCGAAATAGGCCGCAAACTCGCGCTTGAAGATGGGCCAGATTTGACTCATGCCGCAGCCGCCTTCGTGCGTGCGGTGTCGTGCGTGGTGATGGCGCGAAACACTTCGTCGAGCCGTCCGGCTTCGGCATAAAGCTCCCGAACGTCCCACTTCTCGCGGACGACGAGCGCGCTGATATCTTCGATCAGCAGCGCGCCAGCCTTCGGAAACGCCGTGATCTGGACCGCGCCGTCATCGCGTGGAGCCTGCTCGACGCTCGCGATCGTGGGCAGCATCTTTATCTTCGTCAGCACCGTTGCCACCTGTGCGGCCGGAAGCACCAGCGTCACTGCGTTGTGGTAGCGCGAGCGCGCCAGAAGTTCGGCAGGCTTGCCATCGGCGACGATGCGCCCGCGGTCGATGATGACCGCCCTTGTGCAGATCGCCTCCACCTCTTCGAGAAGATGAGTCGAGACGATGATCGCCTTCTGCGGCGCCATCGCGCGCAGCAAGGTGCGAACGGAATGTTTCTGGTTCGGGTCGAGGCCGTCGGTCGGCTCGTCCATGATGAGCACCGGTGGATCGTGCAAGATCGCCTGCGCAAGACCGACGCGGCGCTTGAAACCCTTGGAAAGCGTGTCGATCGGCTGATCCATCACGGCGGCGAGTTCGGTTTTTGCGACGATCTTCGCAACCGCCGCTTTCGCACCTTCGCCCCGGAAGCCACGGACCTCGGCGGCGAAGCGCAAAAACTGGCCCGGTGTCATGTCGCCATAGGCTGGCGCGCCCTCGGGCAGATAACCGATCATCGACTGCGCCGCGATCTGGTCGGTCCAGACATCGTGGCCACACACCGTGATTCGCCCGGCAGTGGGGGCGAGAAATCCGGTCACCATCTTCATGGTGGTCGATTTGCCGGCGCCGTTGGGGCCCAGAAAGCCCAGCACTTCGCCTTTGCCGACCGACAAGTTGAGGTCGGCAACGGCAGTGATGGGGCCGAAGCGCTTGGTCAATCCTTCGATTTCGATCATGTGCAGACGTAACGGTGGGCGGGGTTTTCCTAGAGAAAACGGGGCTAAACCGCAAGATTGGAATAGTTACGGTTGGGTCATTCCCGTGTGGTCCTTGACTTAGTTGATCGATCAATCAAGAATTTCGGCATGGCCGAAGACACCAAAGACCGGCTGGTGATGACCGCGATGCGTCTCTTTTCGGAAAAAGGGTACGAGTCCGCGAGCGTCGCCGACATTTTGCGGGCCGCGGGCGCCAACAGCGGCAGCCTCTACCACTTCTTTCCGACCAAGCAGGACCTCCTGATGGAGGTGCTCCGGCGCTATCGCGACGGCATCCACCCCATGCTGCTGGAGCCCGCCTGGGAGGGCATTGCCGATCCGATCGAGCGGGTATTCGCGCTGCTGGCGCGGTACCGCGAGGCGCTTGTCGGCAGCGACTGTTTCTACGGGTGCCCCATCGGAAATCTTGCGCTCGAGCTGCACGAGCCCGACCCGCCCGTGCGCGATCTCATCGCCGTGAACTTCGATGGTTGGGTGAAGGCGATCGAACGTTGCTACGTCGAGGCGGGGAATCGCCTGCCGCCGGACCTCGACCGGCATGGGCTTGCCATCTTCACGCTGACCACGATGGAGGGCGGCGTGATGCAGGCCCGCACGCACCGCCGCATCGACGCCTTCGATCGTTCGGTTGCGATGCTGCGCGACTACGTCACGCGGCTCGAAATACAGGCCTCCAGGGAAAACGAAGCCAGGGAAAACCAAGAAGGGGAAGTGACATGAAAAAAGTATTGTATGCGCTCTGCGCAACGCTTTGCGCCATGCCCGTCGCCGCCCAGATGAAGGACACCTCTCATCGCGATGCCGAAGGTCATCGGGTCCAGCAGCTTGAAGCGATCGTGAACGCTCCCGTCACGAAAGTCTGGGCGGCGTTCACGACCGATGCCGGATTCGAAAGCTGGGCGACGCCGATGGCGCATGTCACGCCGGGCAACGGCGGCATGATCGAGGCGTCGTATCTTCCGACGTCCAAAATCGGCGATCCGGAAAACATCCGCAATCGCATGGTCGTCTATTGGCCCAATCATCTGCTCGTTCTGCACAATGAGCACGCGCCCAAGAACGGGCCTTTCAAGCAGGAGATCATCGACAAGATCCGCACGGTGATCGAATTCCAGGATCTGGGAGACGGGCGCACGCGCGTGATCGAATCCGGCGTCGGCTACGGTGAAGGACCCGATTTCGACTCGATGTATGCACATTTCCGCGACGGCAATGCGGAGGAGTTTGCGTTGCTCGCGAAAAGTTTCATTTCCGGCCCGGTGGATTGGAAGGCAGAATTGGGCGCCGCGGAAGCCTCCGTGACAAAGGCAAAATAGCGGAGCCGCCGTGATCGATGCCCGGATTCTTCAGCGCGCCACGATCGTCGGCACGGTTCTACAGATCGTCATGGTGATAGCCGGGCATTTCATCCCGTGGGTACGGGCGAACGTCTTCCTGTTCGGCGGCATGATGATCTCGGCAATCGCAGGTTATCTGTATGCCGCCGACTTTGGCGCGGGTTTCCTGCGCGGAATTGTCGGTGGCGCAATTGCGGGCGGTGTCTGCGCCCTGATCGGTATCGCGCTGTCCGTACTGTTGGGCGACACGCCGGTGTTCGTGCTGGCGCTCGGCACCACGATCTCGGTCGTAACCGGAATTGCCGGTGGCTTCTGGGGCGAAGTCGCGGCGCGGATGAAGGGCAAATAAAAAGCCTGTCCGGAGAATCCCGGACAGGCTTTTAGATGCCGTTCTTTAGTTTACTGTCACCGATACCGGTGTGGAAGGAATGCCGTTCGCCACCACGACGAGCGAACTCGCGCCGGTTTCCATGCCAGCCGGCACATCGACATTGGTCGAGACGGTCGTGTTGCCGGTCGCAACCCCCATCGTGCTGTGATCATGCGTCTTGGCGTAGAACACATGGCCGGTCGCATTGTTGGTGATCCGGACCAGCGGATAGTTCGTGAAGGTCTGCAGCTCATCGCCGAACGAATTCGCCTGCGACAGACCGTTGAACTGCTTTCCGAAGATCTGGAAGGTCTGACCGCGGGTCACCGTCCCCGGAGCCGATGTGATCGCCGGCGCCCAGGAAGGATCGTAGGTCCCGGTCGTACGGTACACCTCGCCGCCGCCGACCATGATTTCGCCTGTCGGCAGTACCATCAGGCTGTTGCCGGACGCGTTGACCGACTCCCGTGTCAGGTTGGTGCCGTCGAACTCGTACAGCGAGCCAGTGACGCCTTCCACGAGCGCGTGACCGTTGGGGAGCAGCGATGCAAATGAGTCTCCCGCTTCATCGCCATGCGGAAAATCGGGGCCTGCCTTCCACTTTCCGTTCTTGTAGATCGCGGTGTGCGCAATGGATTCACCTTCCGGCGTCGATCCGGTGGCGAAAATCGAGCCATCCGGCATCAACAGCGCCGGGCCGATTTCGCCTGGGGGGCAATACGGCTTCTTCGGGCCATAATGGAAGCAGCTGCAGCACGGCGGACCGTTCAGTTTGACGGGCGTTTTTCCGGCGTCGGTAAATGTTCCTGCGATGGGATCGTAGATTTCGGTATTCGGCCCTTTCTTCACGTCTTCGACCATCACGCGGCCATCTGGCATCAACGTCCAGGTCTCTTCCGAATTGAAGTCGCGTTTTCCGGCAGAACCCAGCACCGTCCATGCCATTGTTTTGGGGTCGAACGCCGCCATCTCTTGCGTGAGCTTTTGGCCGACCAGATATCTGCCATCCGCCAGGACGAGCGAGGACGAGTCGCCAACATGCTTCCACGCGTGGCCTGAAGGTTGTTTCAGAGACGTCCATTTATTCGTCGCCGGGTCATAGATCGCAGCCTTGTCGGTGAGGCTGAACGTCTGGCCGGGATTGTATTCACCGCCATCGACGATGAGCCGGCCATCCGCGAGCACCGCCGAGGCAAAGGCGTATGGCGAATAGTCCTGCGGCAAGCTCGCAAGCTTGGTCCAGGTGCCGTTCACATAGCTGCCGTTGATGTCGGGTGTCAGCTTGTACCAGTCGGACTGATTGGATGCGCTGTGACCCATCACGGTCCCGTCGGTCAACTGAAGCGTGATGTCTGCGCCGCCCGGTGCGGGATGAGCCAATTGAACAAGCGTCTGCGCTGCCACCGGACCCGACAATGCACAAAGACCTAACGCCAACGCGATTCTACGAAACATGCGATCTCCCCTCGAATGTTGGACTGTCCACTTCGCGGCGCACGCTACAGGTTTCACATTTTCGAGTCAGTAGAAATTGCTGAGGTTAGAGCAAAGGCTGCGGCGCCCCAAAAAGGGCACCCGGCGTCATCAAAAGGGTAGAAAAAAAAGCCGGCTGACCGATCAAAACAGCCCGCAGCGAGGGGCTGGGGGGCTTGAATCGCTGCAAAGGCCGTTACTCAACTCGGCCAGCCGACCGGGACGGACCATCAGGGTCGAAAAAGGCCTTGCCATGGTCCAATCGTGGCGATTTCGTGGCTGTGCGTCGTTGTTATCGCCACCATCAATTGTGTCTGTGGACAGTTTTGCGGATTTGACGGTCGTGTGACGGCGGGCCATCATCGAATCGATGGTCGAGGAACCCATAGCGTTCCTCCGCGCGGAGACAGGCTCGCAGTCCGCGCGGATTGTATCTTTCGGCGGGCAGCCTCAGCAGGTGCGTTTCGATCGCGTCGAACTGGGCCGCATCCTGACGATCTACGGCCGCATGGTCGCCGCCGGCGAATGGCGCGATTACGCCATCGATTTTCTCTCCGAGGTCGCAGCCTTTTCGATCTTCCGGCGCACCAGCGAAGTGCCACTTTTCACGATCGAGAAACGCCCCAAGCTTCGCAACCGGCAGGGCCAGTACGCCGTCATCGCGGCGAGCGGGCATGTGCTGAAACGTGGGCACGATCTCGCACAGGTCCTGCGGGTGTTCGACAAGAAGCTGCTCAAGGCGCTGGCCGTGCAGCCCGCTTAGGGTCTGGACTCAATTGATGCGAGCGTAATCAACAAGTTGTCATGGCCCGCGAATGGCATTCGCGGGCCATGACATCAATATTTCAATTGAGTACGGACCCTAACGCTGGCGATACCACGCCAAGGCTTCGCGCTCGGCTTCCACGATCCACGGGCCCTTTTGCTTGGAATACTCAAGCGTGTCGTCAGGCGAAACCTTTTGCGCCCGGAATTTCTCCGCTTCGTAGGCTTTCGCCTTCTCCGGATGCGCGCGCATGTAGTCGCGAAACGCGAGGTGGCGCTCGACGCCGGGCATCGATGCGTCGAAGCAATGGACATTGAAGAGACGTTTCGGTGGAATTCCGGTGACCAGCGACACGAAGCGCCGGCCGGGGATGCCAAATTCGCCGCGCCATTCGTAGCCGAGTGCACGAACGGCCTCTTCGCGCTCATCCAGGGCGGCAAGGCTCGTCACCAGCGGCATCAGATCGACAGTCGGTTTGGCGCAGATGCCGGGAATGGATGTCGAGCCGATGTGATGAATGGCTACGACGACGTCCTCGCCGATCGCGCTGCGCAGGCGTGCTGATTCGGCTGCAGCCCTCGCCGCCCATTCCGGGCGATGGGGCACCAGTTCGACAGGCATTCTTTCGGAGCTTGTGTCCATTTCCATGAATAAAGGCCCCGATGTCGCCATCGGGGCCTTTCGCTCGTTTGGTTTGCGCCAGACTCAGCGCCGGTTGCCCATCAGATAGAGCAGGAATTGGAACATGTTGATGAAGTCGAGATAGAGGTTCAGCGCCCCCATGATCGCCTTCTTGCCGACAAGCGTGCCGTCGTCGCCGACGTAGTACATATCCTTGATCTTCTGCGTGTCGTAGGCCGTAAGACCGGCGAAGATGCCGACACCCGCGACCGACATCACCCACATCATCATGGGCGAGCGCAGGAAAATATTGACCACCATCGCGATGATGAGGCCGATAAGGCCCATGACCAGGAACGAGCCGATGCCGGTAAGGTCCCTCTTCGTCGTGTAGCCCCAGAGGCTCAGGCCTCCGAACGCGGCTGCGGTGATGAAGAACACCTGTGCGATGCTGGCCGAGGCGTAGACCATGAAGATCGTGGCCATCGACACGCCAATCAGCGCGGAGAAAATCCAGAACGACGCCTGGGCTGCCGCCATGCTCATCTTCTGGATACGGGCACTGATGAAGAATACGAGGCCCAGCGGGGCCAGAATGACCAGCCAGCGAAGTGGGGACTCGAACAGGGTCACGCCGAGATTCGTGAGCATCACGCCGTTGCCCAGGCGCGCCGCGGCCTGCGACGGATCTTCGGTCACCGACAGTCCGTAGAATGCGTAGGACGTGATGCCGGTCAGGACGAGCGCGACCAGCATGTAATTGTAGACGCGCAGCATGTAGGCGCGCAGACCGGCGTCGACGACGTCGGTAACGCTACCAGCGCGGCCATGCGCGAGCGGATTGTTGTAGTCAGCCATAGGATCCTTCCTTGCCGGCAACACGGCCGGTTTGCGTATTATATCGTGTCACGGCCGGAAAGTATCAAGCGCCGCCGGAACCTGCCAAGTTTAGTGAAGGAATGTGAAAAGCGTGCAATCCCCGCCATTTACGCTCACCCAGGACCGTACCGGCCATGCGGCGGAGATCGCCAAGGTGGTGCGTACCGCCTTTGCGCAGCGCTATGGCAGCGGCGACGGCGAGGTGGGGTTGATCGAGGCGCTCAGGGCCGATGGCGATGTGCTTGTCGAAATGGCTGCGCTGGAAAAGGACGAGATCGTCGGCCACGTCCTGTTCAGCCGGATGACGGCCGACCCGCCGGCTTCCCAGATCGCGGCGCTGGCTCCCGTGGCGGTCAGGATCGACCGGCAGAACCAGGGGATCGGCGATGTCCTGATCCGCGCAGGTCTTGCCGCCTGCCGGGAAAAGGGGATCGACGCCGTGATCGTGCTGGGCGACCCGCCCTACTATCGGCGCTTTGGGTTCGATCCGGCTCTGGCCGCGCACCTTGCTTCGCCCTACGCGGGTCCGCATCTGCAGGCATTGGAATTCCGGGCAGGCGCGCTCCGTGACGTGCGCACGGTCGCCCATGCTCCAGCTTTCGCCCGAATGGACGGCTAGACACCTTTCCAAATCCCCGCGCGTGGGGAACCCTGCAGCGGCCGACTCGCGGCCCCGAGGCTCATGTTCAGACGTCTTCTTTCCGTCGGCGGGTTCACGCTGCTCTCGCGCATCACCGGCTTTGCGCGCGACATCCTGATGGCGTGGGTGTTGGGGAAGGGCGTCCTTTCCGACGCGTTCATCGTGGCGTTCCTGTTTCCGAGCTACTTCCGCTCTATCTTCGGCGAGGGGACGATCAATCCCGCGTTTCTGCCGCGCTATGCCGCGCTGCAGGCGCGCGGAGAGCATGACGCGGCCGCTGTCTTCGCGGATCGGGTGTTCTCGTGGCAGATGCTGGCGCAGTTCGTGATCCTGATCGCCGCGCTGATCTTTATGCCGTTCGTCGTACGCCTTATCGCACCGGGCTTCGCGGACAATCCGGGACAATTGTCGCTGACGGTGAGCCTCGCGCGGATCACGTTTCCCTATCTGATCCTGACCGTCGTCGCGATCCAGCTCTCCGCCATGCTGAACGCGATCAACAAGTTCTGGGCCGCGGCAGCGTGGTCGAATTTCCAGAACATCGGGATGATCGCGACGCTGCTGGCCTCGCACTGGTTTCCCAACGCGGCCTATGCCGCCGCGTGGGGCCTCTTGCTCGGCGGCTTCATGCAGCTCTTCTTCATGCTGTGGGCGAGCAAGTGCGACGGGCTTTCCCTCCGTATCGCGTGGCCGCGCTGGACGCCGGAGATCAAGGAATTCTTCAAAGCGCTGGGCGCGGTGACGATCGGCGCGGCAAGCGTGTTCATCGCGCCATTCATCGACACCATTATCGCTAGCCTTCTGCCGGTCGGCAGCCGGACCGCGCTTTACTATGCCGACCGCATCAACCAGCTGCCGCTTGGCGTGCTCGGCATCGCGCTCGGCACGGTGCTCCTGCCGGAAATGTCCGCGCGGCTCGCCGTCAACGATCGCATAGGTTCGGACCGCGCGCAGAACAATTCGGCGGCACTCTCCCTTCTGCTCACGCTGCCTTTCGCGGCGGTGTTCGTTGCGATTCCGGACACGATCATGCGCGCGATCTTCGCGCATGGCGCGTTCGACAAGAGCGCTGCCGCACTGTCCGCCATAGCGCTCGCAGCCTATGGCGTCGGCCTTCCCGCCTTCGCGCTCACGCGCATCGTGCAGGCGACGTTCTACGCCCGCCACGACACGGCGACGCCGGCACGCGTGACGATCACCGCGCTCGCCTGCAATATCGCGCTCAAGGTGCTCTTCGTCTGGGGCTTTGGGTTGGGCATCGCAGGCGTGGCGCTCGGGACCTCGCTTGGGGCCTGGATCAATGTCGCGATCCTGACCTGGCTGGGAAGCCGGCGGTCATTGTTGTCTCTGGATTCAAACTTCTATCGTGCTCTGTTGCCGGTGCTCTTAGCAGCCGCGATGGCCGCTGCTGGCGCGTGGCTTGGTGTCGTGTTGGCGGGAGAGATGCAAACCTCATTGCACGATGCCGTCACGCTGGGGCTGGCCATCCTGCTTGGTGGGCTTGGGTATATCGCTGCCGTTCTGGTCTTTCGTCGCTCCCTGCCGCTCGGACGGTTTGCCGGATGAGGTTGTTTGTTGCGATCCCTGTCCCCGACGCGGTCGCGCACGGGCTGTTGTTCATCCAGTCCGGTGTGCCCGGCGCCCGCTGGCAGACGCGCGAGCAGCTTCATCTGACGCTCAGGTTCATCGGCGAAGTGGATGGGCGCGACGCAGACGCCGTTCACGATGCGCTGTGCGCGATTTCGGCACCGCCTTTCACGCTCGTGCTCAAGGCTGTCGGAGAATTCGGCGGCAAGAAACCTCGTGCGCTATGGGCGGGTGTGGAAACCAGCGAGGCATTGCTTCATCTCCAACGCAAGATCGAAACGGGGTTGCAGCGCATCGGTCTCGAAGCGGAGCCACGCAAATTCACGCCGCACATCACGCTGGCGCGTCTCAAAGCCACGCCACCGGGCAAAGTGATGGACTATCTCGTCGACCACGCGCTCTACGCCAGCGCGCCCTTCACGATCGACGCCTTCGTCCTTTATTCGAGCCATCTGTCGCCAAATGGAAGTCTTTACCGCGCCGAACACAGCTATCGGCTCCAAAGCTAGTGCACCGTCTCCTCAATGGTATCCATATCTTCGTCGGAAAGTCCGAAGTGATGACCGATCTCATGAATCAGAACATGGCGCACGATCGCGCCGAGCGTCTCGTGGTGCTCGCCCCAGTAGTCGAGGATGGGCCGGCGGTAGAGAAAGATCATGGTCTGGTGGCCATGGGCGAGGCCGGCTTCGGCGCTGGCGAGATCCGGTCCCTGAAACAGGCCAAGGATTTCGAATTCGCTCTCCAGTTCCATGTCGCGCATGACGTCGGCGTCAGGAAAGTCCTGCACGACAAAAGCGATGTTGCCGGCAAGCGTTCGGAACTCGTCCGGTAATGAGGCAAAGGCTGCGCGCGCCATCGCCTCAAAATCGTCGAGTTCAGGAGATGCAATTTCCGACCAATCCATCGGACAACAGGATACGGTGAATCACAGAGGAATGCTCATGAAAAAACTCGATCCCGCCGCACGCACATCAGCCCTCAAGGAACTTGCACAATGGCAGGACGCTTCCGGACGTGATGCTATTCAACGGAGTTTCGCGTTCGCCGACTTTAACGAAGCCTTTGCTTTTATGACGCGCGTGGCGCTTCTGGCCGAAAAGATGGACCACCATCCCGAATGGTCGAACGTCTACAACAAGGTGGACGTGACGCTTTCCACGCATGACGCCGGTGGCGTCACGGAAAAAGACATCGCGATGGCAACCGCCATGGAGACATGGGCTTGAGCCAATTGCGCCGCCTGTCTACGCTTCGAAGACGTAGCTTTCGCCGTCGCGCCTGATCCGGCCTGCGGTCGGAGCGGCGAAATGCGTTCCGATCACGAGGGTGGAGCTGTCGGCCCATTCTGCGACCCTGGCTTTGCGCGTGACGGCGGACGCGGCTTTGTCGCTGTCGAACTCGGCCGACCAGTGGGGACGCCCGATCTGGCAGGGATGGTGCATCATGTCGCCGGTGATGACCGCGCGTTCGCCTTTGGACTCAATCATCACGCTGACATGGCCCGGCGTATGTCCCGTCGTCGGGACAAGGCGCAGCTCGGGTGAGATGCGATGGTCGAGCTCCACCATCTGCGCGAGGCCGGCGTCGAAGATGGGCGCGACGCTGTCGGCCATGATCTCGGTCATCTCGCCTTCGCCCTCGCTTACCCAGTACTCGTATTCGACACGGCCGACGAGATAGCGCGCATTCGGGAACGTCGGCACCCACTTGCCGTCCACAAGCATCGTGTTCCAGCCGACATGATCGACGTGCAGGTGCGTGCAGACGACGGCATCCACGCGCTCGCGCGGAAAGCCCGCGGCAGCGATGTCGTCGAGAAATTGCGTGTGCAGCGCGTTGCCGCCGAGCAGATGGCGCGGCTTGTCGTTGCCCAGACAGGTGTCGACGACGAGCCGGATGCCCGGCGCGTCCACGAGCAGCGCGTGGATCGAGAGCCGCATCAGCCCTTCCGGCGTGACGAAATCCGGATAGAGCCACGGCATGGATTTGAGAGCATCGGGCGTCGCATCCAGGATGAAGGGCACGGGGCCGTCATGCGGAACGTCGGTGTGCATCTCCACCACGCGCGTGACCTTCACATCGCCGATCTGCCACTGAAGCATTTGCCACCCCCAACCTCGCGAGGCAAGAATAGGACGGGAAATTACCGGCGCAAGCCCTCGAGCATTTTGCGCAGGCCGGACGAAAGCTCGCGTGCGGCCTTCTTTGGCTCCGGCGCTGTCGCACACACCAGACAGGCTTCCATCACGGCGCCCATCACAAGATGGGTCACCGCATCGATCTCGCGCGGCGGTGCGCCGGCGCCGAGAACGAGTGTCATCGCGGCCTTTGCGCCCGCGCCGAAGAAGCGGTTGTCGATCTCGCGCCATCTGCGCCAGCCGATCACCGCCGGCCCGTCGATCAGAAGGATGCGCTTGCGCGACGGTTCGGTGGCGGCCAGCAGATAGCGCAGCGTTTCCGCCGCGATCATGTCGAGCGGATCGGCCATCGCGCGTGTGGCGGCGGGCACGGGCAGGGCCGCGATTTCCGCCTGCACATCCTCCAGGACACGGGTGAAGATCTCTTCCTTCGAATCGAAGTGGTGATAGACCGCGCCCTTGGCCACGCCCGCCTTCGCGGCAATGCCGTCGATGCTGGTGGCCTCGAAGCCCGTGGTTGCGAACAGCTTGCGGGCAGCCGCAAGAATATCGGCGATGGTGGCGGCGCTGCGGTCGATCTGCCGGATCATGACACCTTCGCTACCACGGTTGACCAGCAGACTGGAAGTCGGTATTTACAGACTGTGAGTCTGTAATTGTGAGGACCGATGGCGCGCGTGACCTCTATCCTGTGTTTCACAGGCGTTCTGCTGTTCCTGCTGGGTCTTGCGACCGGCTTCGTCATTCCGGCGCTCAAGGCGCCGCGGATCGGGCTTTCGGCGCATCTCGCCGCCACCCAGATGGGCGTGGCGCTGATCGCCTTCGGCTTCCTATGGGAGCGGCTCACATTCTGGAATGGCTGGAGCGTGCCGCTTGCACATGTGCTCTGGATTTCGTTCTACGTCGTCTGGGCCGCGATCCTGCTCGGCGGCGTCTGGGGCACGGGCAAGGCGCTCCCGATCGCCGGTGCGGGCCATGTCGCGGCGCGGTGGCAGGAACAGATCACATTGCTGCCACTCGCGCTCGGCTCGTTCGCGTCCTTCGGCGTGGTGGTGCTGCTGCTGATCCAGTGGCGCTGGAAAGCCTAAGCAAGAGGTGCAGTCACGTCTGCTTCAGCCGAACGGCCATATCCTGACGAGGAGTGCGATACGGCCCAGAGCAAAGAAGATCGCAGCTACGGCGAATCGCGCCCAATAGGGCGCTGCGACGTGCGCGTAACGCTTCAGCAGCCAAGCGGTTGCCGGACACCACGCGATCCCGGAGAACATCGCATACCAGCCATGGGTCAGCGGAAGCGGTCCCTCGGTGAGGATCAGCCCTAAACCGCCACAACCGGCGAGCATGAAGTACGCCCAGGCGAGAAGCTCACCGAACAGCCGCGCGAGTTCTTTGGGCGCGAGATATTTCCGCCATCCGGGCGCCACCACGTCTGACAAGCTCACTTCCCTCGGCATCCCTCACGGAAGTAGTTGAGTTCCGCAATGGATCAATAGTTTTTGTTCCCAGTAGCGGCCTGCGCACGGCGCGCAACTTTCGGCCTGCGTGCTCGTTGTATTCGAAGCAACATCTGAGGGATCGCAATCATGGCAGACGGTAACGGGGGCGGAAATTCGGCGATGGCACTGGTGCTCGGCATCCTGCTCGCGGTCGTCCTGATCGGCGGTTTTTTCTTCTATACCGGTGGCCATTTCGGCGGCGGCGGCACTACTCACACCGTCAACCTCAACGTCAAAACACCGGGCAAACCCGGCGGCTGAACGTTTCGCGGTTAGTTCCTCGTTGCGTTTTTCACGAGGTCTGCAACGACGCTAGGATCGGCGAGCGTCGTGGTGTCGCCGAGGTTCGAGGTGTCGCCTTCCGCGATCTTGCGCAGGATGCGGCGCATGATCTTGCCCGAGCGTGTCTTGGGTAGGCCGGGCGCGAACTGGATCACGTCGGGCTTGGCAATCGGCGAGATTTCCTTGGCGACGAACTGCTTGAGTTCGTTGTTTAGCGCATCGGTCGCCTGCACGCCGACCTTCAACGTCACGAAAGCGTAGATGCCCTGGCCCTTGATGTCGTGCGGGTAGCCGACGACGGCCGCTTCCGCCACATCGTGATGCGCGACCAGCGCGCTCTCCACTTCCGCGGTGCCGAGGCGGTGGCCTGAGACGTTGATCACGTCGTCGACGCGACCGGTGATCCAATAATAGCCGTCCTCGTCACGGCGGCAGCCGTCGCCGGTGAAATACTTTCCGCGATAGGTTTTGAAATAGGTGTCGATGAAGCGCTGATGGTCGCCGTAGACCGTGCGCATCTGGCCCGGCCAGGAATCGAGCAGCACGAGATTGCCGCTCGCCGCGCCTTCGAGAACCTTTCCGTCGGCATCGACAAGCTCCGGCCGGATTCCGAACAGCGGCTTGGTCGCGGAGCCGGGCTTTAGGTCTGTTGCGCCGGGCAGGGGAGAGATCAGGATTCCACCGGTTTCCGTCTGCCACCACGTATCGACGATCGGGCAGCGGTTGTCGCCGACAATCTTGTAATACCAGAGCCACGCCTCAGGATTGATCGGTTCACCGACGCTGCCGAGCAGACGCAGCGATGCGCGCGACGTCTTCTTCACCGGCGCCTCGCCCTCGCGCATCAGTGCGCGGATCGCCGTCGGCGCGGTGTAGAAGATGTTGACCTTGTGCCTGTCGATTACCTCCCAGAACCGCGACGTGGTCGGGAAGTTCGGCACGCCTTCGAACATCAGCGTCGTCGCGCCGTTGGCGAGCGGCCCGTAGACGATGTAGCTGTGCCCGGTCACCCAGCCGACGTCGGCCGTGCACCAGTAGATGTCGCCGTCGTGATAGTCGAACACATACTGGTGCGTGAAGGCGGCATACATCAGATAGCCGCCGGAGGTGTGCAGCACACCCTTCGGTTTTCCGGTCGAGCCGCTGGTATAGAGGATGAACAGCGGATCTTCGGCCCCCAAAGGCTCGGCGGGGCAATTGGTCGAAACCTGCGCGGCCGCCTTGTGATACCAGACGTCGCGGCCGGCCTTCATCGCCACGCTCGCGCCGGTGCGCTTCACGACGATCACGTCCTTCACGTCCGGGCATTGGGCGAGCGCTTCGTCGACATTGTTCTTGAGCGGAATCGCCTTGCCGCCGCGCAGACCTTCATCCGCCGTGATGACGATAGTGCTTTGGCAATCCAGAATCCGGCCGGCAATGGAGTCCGGCGAAAAGCCTGCAAAGATCACCGAATGCACCGCGCCGATGCGCGCGCAGGCGAGCATCGCATAAGCCGTTTCCGGGATCATCGGCAGGTAGATCGTGACGCGATCGCCCTTCTTTACGCCATGGGCCTTCAGCACATTGGCGAAGCGGCAGACCTCGCGGTGCAACTCTTCATAGGTGATGTGGCGCGGCGCCTCGTTCGGATCGTCCGCTTCCCAGATGATCGCGGTCTGGTACGCGCGCTTGGCGAGATGCCGGTCGACGCAATTGGCGCTCACGTTCAGGGCGCCATCCTCGAACCATTTGATGTGCAGATTGTCCGGGTCCCACGACACGTCCTTCACCTTCGTGAAGGGCTTGATCCAGTCGACGCGCTTGGCCTGTTCGCTCCAGAATGCTTCCGGATCGTTCAAAGAGCGCGCGTACATCTCCTCGTACTTCGCGCGGTCGAGATAGGCGCGTTTCTTCCAGTCTTCGGGAACGGGCAGCAGCGTGTCGGACATGTCGATCTCTGGGGCGTTTCCTGGCCGGATATTGGCGGGCGGGCGCGACGGGGACAAGAAGCCTATGCGTGCTTACGTCCGCGCCAGAAGAGGGCGGCAGCCACAAGCAGGATCAAGCCCGCGCCGAAGGCGAGGATCGTCAGCGTTCTGCCGAGTTCGCGGTTGATCGTCAGAAAGTCGACGACGCCGGCGTGCCAGAAGACCCAATCGCCGCCGATCTCGGCGGCGAGCGTGGGATTGCCGCTCGACAGCACGATGATGCCGTCGCCGGTCGCGGGATCGATCCGCGCCGTGGTGTTGATGCCGGGCGCGTTGTTGCCATCATGCCCTATGACGTACCCGCCCTTGCCATTCGGCGCATAGAGAATTTCACCAAGCCCCCAAACCGGGATGCCGTAGATGTGCGACATGGGTTGGCGCATGAGGGCGAGCGTCTGTGGCTTGAGCACGCTTTTCCCGCCAGGCAGTTGTGACGCAACAAAGTGCGTTATGTCGTCAACGGACGTGTAGAGCGATGCCGCGGCAAGCGCGGCGAACTTGCGATAGTACGTTTCGCGACCCTCGGCATCGTAGACCTCGGCGAGATGCGCGGGATCGGGATCGACGAAGGTCGAATGCGTCATGCCGAGCGGCGCGAGTACGGTCTTGCGCATATAGTCGTTGAAGGTCTCGCCGGTCACATCCTCGATCACCATCTGCAGCATCGTGTAGCCACCCCCGGAATAGCGCCATGCCGTTCCTGGCGCGATGCCGACACGGACAATGCCATCGGCGCCGGGCTGTGCGTCGGCGGCGTGGGTCAATGACGCCGACAGGGATTGCGGTGTCTGTCCCGGTGCGAAGCCAAGATAGCCGAGCCCATCGGTCAAGCCTGCGGCGTGAGCGAGCACGCGGCGAACTGTAACGCCATCGTTGTCGAACTTACCCGGCGGCAGCTTCCAGCGCTTGAGGTAGCGCGAGATCGGCGCGTCGAGATCGATGCGCCCCTGCTCGGTGAGATGCATCACACCGACTGCCGTAACCCATTTGCTCATCGAGGCCACCTGGAACAGCGATCTGCTGTCGACGGGCCGTCCGTACGAGGCCTGCCACGTGCGGGCAACGCGGCCGTTCACGAGCAACGCAAGCGCGATGTCGCCTTTCGATTCGCTGGCAAAGCGCGCTTTGGCGGTGGCGATGAACACGACGGCGTTGCCGCGTGGCGCCGGAAGTGGACGCCACCAACCCTCGCGCGTGCCCGTGACCACAAGCACGGTCCAGACGACCAGTGCCAATACCGTGGCGAGGAGGAATGCAACAAGGCGCCGCACGTCTATTCGCCCACGACCTCTTTCGTATCCTGTCCCGGCCGTGGGGGGACGATGCGGATGGAGGCGGGCGTTTTCGAGAATTTTACGGGCGGTTTGATCGTGCGCCAGCCGCCTTCCGTGGGATGTTCACGTATCTCGAAGAAATCGATGGCCTTCAGGTGCGGATCGTCGAGCACCTCGTCGAGGCCATTGGCGCGCATGATCGGGATGCGGTGCTCGTCGCCGAGCTTCATCCATTCCTCGACGGTGTGTGCCATCGCCGCCTCGCGCTGCATCGCGTAATAGACCGCGACCCGTCCGCCTTTGGGTGCCGCGAGGAAACGCTCGCTCTCATAGGCGTTCGGAATGCCGCCGAGCTCCATGAACTTGGCGGACGCGGCGCGGCTCACCGGCTGGATGCAGATGTGGCCGTCCTTGCATTTGAGCGGGCGGCGATCGTTTGCGAGCGCGGGCGTGTGGCCCATATGGCTGACCGGCGGTTCGAAGGTCTCGCCATAGAGATGTTCGATCAGCATGAAGTGCGTGAAGCATTCGAACATCGGGACTTCGACGAACTGGCCTTCGCCGGTCGCCTTCTGGTGATAGAGCGCGGCCAGCGTCGCCCACAGCGCGTGCATGCTCGAGACCTTGTCGGCGACGAAGCTCGGCAGCAGGCGCATGTCCTCGTTGCCGTCGACGCGTGGCAGCAGATCGGCCGCACCGCTCGCCGCCTGCACCAGGTCGTCGAACGCCTGCCGCCCGGCATATGGACCATCGGAGCTATAGCCGACGCAATGCACATAGACGATGTGCGGGTTGATCTTCGCCACTTCCTCGTAGCCGAAGCCCAGCCGCGCCATCGCGTCGGCGCGGACGTTGTGGATGAAGACGTTGGCGGTCGGGATCAGCGCGCGGAGCTTCTCGCGGTCGGCCTCCGCCTTGAGGTCGAGCACGACCGAGCGCTTGTTGCGGTTCATGGTCATGAACAGCGCGCTCATGTCTTCCGATTTCGCGTGCTTGGAACCATGGCGCTGGCGGTCGCCACCAGGGTTCTCGACCTTGATCACATCGGCACCCAGATCGCCCAAGGTCTGCGTCGCATAGGGACCGAAGATGAATTCCGTGAGGTCGAGGACGCGCACGCCGTCCAGGGGCCCTTTTTTCGCCGACATGAAATCCTCGTGAATGCTAGAATGGCTCGTTGAGGGGAGATTACGGCATGGCGGCGAAGGCGCAACCGAAAGCGAAGGTGGCCAAGACGGCGCGGGGCGAACTCTGGCCGCCGCCGTCCTACAGCGACGAAAAGGTGAAGGCCGCGACCGGCAAGGGCTGGATGGGCTGGTTCATCATCCTCAACAACGCCGAAGCCAGCACCAAGCCGCACAAGGAGATTGCCCAACTCCTGCACGACAAGGGTTGCCCCGGCTGGTGGTCCCAGATGATCGCCGTCGAATACGAACGCGCACGGGGCGGCCGCAAGAAGAACGAGCGCGAAGGCGGCACCTTCGCGGTCAACGTCACCAAGGTGATGCCGGTGAGTCTCACCAAACTTTTCGCTGCGGCAACGGACGAAAAGGCGCGCAAGGACTGGTTCCCAACCGGCGCGTTCGAGGAGACCTCGAAGACCAAGGACAAGTACTGGCGCGGCAAATGGAAGAAGGACCGCAAGCTCGAGTTCGGCTTCTATGCCAAAGGCGATGGCAAATCGCAGATCGCACTGGAGATCAGCAAACTCCCGACCGAAGCCGACGTCGACAAAGAACGCGCCGCCTGGAAGAAGGCGGTGGAGCGATTCGCTAGTCTGGTTTCCCACGATTAGGGCGCGCATCTTGAAAACGCAAAATCTTCTATCAATCCTGCTGATCGTTTTGGGGACTGCGCTTCTATTGTATTTCAGTCACAACGGCGTCCTGCAGAAGATGGCACGCCGTCCCGATGATTTAGTTGTGGCCTTCGGAATGCTGGTTGTTGTGAGCTCGGTCTTGTTCGTGTCGCTTACGCAGCGGGCGCGAGTTCTCATCAACAGGCATGGAAAACTAATTCTCAGGATCGGAATAGCAATGGTGTTATTCTCCCTCCTGAGCCCGCTGGTTTTGCTGTGCGTCCTCTTGTTGATTGAAGGAAATTCCGAACGTTTACTGCCTGACAATATTGTTAAGATCCTGCTGTGGGGAAATTTTGGAATGGGTTTCGTTGGACTGTTGGTTGCGATGACCCCAGCAAATATCAAACTTTTCGAGTATCTTCGGACTACGCGCAAACGATGAAGAAGGGCTTTTAATGCAACTCCACCTCTCCTCCTGGCCGGAAATCGGGAAATATCTTGAGACCTCGAAAGCCATCCTCATTCCCATCGGCTCGACGGAGCAGCATGGGCCGAACGGTTTGCTCGGCACCGATGCGCTGTGCCCGGAGATCATCGCCAAACGCGCGGGCGACGAGAGCGGCATCCTGGTCGGCCCGACCTTCAATGTCGGCCAGGCGCAGCATCACATGGCGTTCCCGGGCACGATCACGTTGCGGCCCTCCACGATGATCGCGGCGATGCTCGACTGGGCGCAGTCGCTGACGCGCCACGGCTTCGAGCGCATCTATTGGCTGAACGGCCATGGCGGCAACATCAACACGATCAACGCCGCGTTCAGCGAGATGTATCATGCCATCACCTTCGACCGTGCGGGCTCGAACCATCCGCCGCTGCGCTGCACATTGCGCAACTGGTGGGAGCTTGCCGGTGTCGGCGATATCTGCCGCCAGCTCTTCCCCGTGGGCGAGGGCCATCACGCAACGCCGTCGGAAGTGTCGGTGACCTATTTCGGCTATCCCGAAGCGCAGAAGAGCGTCGTGATGACGCCCAAAATCGCGCCAGTCGGCCCGATCTTCGATGCCGAGGACTACCGCCGCCGCTTTCCGGACGGCCGCATCGGCTCCGATCCGTCGCAGGCAACTGTCGAGGCCGGCGAGAAGATCGTGAACGCGGCGGTGAAAGCTGTGATCTCCGAGTTCCGTCACTTCGCATCCTCGTGAGGGTCCGCGCTAGGAATGGCGCCGCTGCGTGTACGACGAGCATTCTGAAAAGCGGCGCGTGATCGCTTGACGGACTGCCAAGCCCAACCCACCTAGGGTGAAAGAGGAGGGGCGGCATGACGGGGGAAGGATTTTCACCTCGCGCGACGGCGCGATTGGCGGGGCTGCTCTATTTCATCAATGCGGCGTGCGGCTTGTGGGCGGAAGCTTTCGTTCGCGGGAGGATCATCGTGGCCGGCGACGCGGCAAAGACCGCGGCCAACATTATCGCTAACCAGACGCTCTATCGTTCCGGCTTCGCGGCCGACCTCGTGTCTATGGTGCTGGAGCTCGCCATCGCGCTTCTGCTCTACAGGCTGTTTCGGCCGGTTAGCCGCGGACTTGCCGGCGCGATGGTGCTGTTCCGCGTGGCCTGGGTTGCGATTTTCGCGACCGTCGCGCTGACGCATATCGCGCCGCTGCTTCTGCTCGACCGCAGCATTAAAGGGCTCGATGGGAGCCTGGCGCAGTCTCTGTCGTACTTCTTTCTGCGGTTGCACGGCCAGGGCTATGAGATCGGCCTGGTCTTCTTCGGCGTGGATTGCCTCCTGATCGGCGTGCTCATCCTGCGCTCGGACTTTCTTCCGAAGGTGCTGAGCGCGCTGCTCATGCTGGCGGGGCTTTGCTATCTTGTAAACAGCTTCGCCGACTTCCTGGCGCCTGCGTTCGCCCGCCGGTTCGGCGTATGGCTGCTTCTTCCCTGCGCGCTCGCGGAATACGCCTTCATCCTTTGGCTTCTGATCGTGGGCGTAAACGCCGCGAAGTGGACGGAACAGGCCGGACGCACGGCCCGCGATCATCCGTAAGTCTCGATCCAGTCGCGTAAAGGCGCGAGTCCCGGCTTGACCACGCGATAGATGCGGCTGCGACCCTCGGTCGTGGCGTCCACCAGTCCGAGTTTTCTCAGCACCGTGAGGTGCTGCACGACGGCGGCGCGGCTTATCGGCAGTTCCTTCGCGAGCGCGCTCGCGGTGGAGGGCCGTCGCGCCACGCGCTGGAACACGACGAGGCGCAGCGGCACGCCGAGGGCCTTGAAGATGGGAATGGCATTGTGTCTGCGCATTGCCCGATCATCCCATATCCGGCGCGGCGGCCGGCGCGGCGGCCCGTTATGTGTCACGCCACGCTAACACATTTTCGCGCTGGCGCCGAAGCGGGTTTAATCGCGCCGCATCAGAGGGAGGGAGCCATGATCGACGGCGCGCATGTCATCATCTATTCGAAAGACGCGGAGGCGGATAAGGCGTTCTTCAAAAACGTGCTCAAGTTCGGCAATGTCGATGTCGGCCATGGCTGGCTGATCTTCAAGCTGCCGCCGGCGGAATGCGCGGTCCATCCGTCCGACGAAAACGATTTGCACGAACTCTATCTCATGACGGACGACCTCGATCTGGAGATGACCAAGCTCAAAAAGGCCGGCGTCGCGTGCGAGGAACCGAGCGTACAGGGCTGGGGCCGGCTCACCCGTTTGACGTTGCCCGGTGGCGGCAAGCTCGGCCTCTATCAGCCTCGGCACGCACGGCCCTAGGTGTCCGCGGGCTCGAAGATCGCCGGGCGCGGCTCCCCTATGAGTTTTCGCCGGAGCCAGTTCATGGCCGGCACTTCAAACCAGAGATGGATCGCTGTCGCCGTTCCCGTCGCAGCACTCAGCAGCAGCACAGCCAGCAGCCAGCCGGACCAGAGTGGAAGCTGCTGCGACCCATGGAGGACCAGCCGGAGAATGCCGAACACGATGTAGGGATGGATGAGGTAGAGGACGTAAGAAGCCTCGCCGACCAGCAGGACGAACCTGTTTTGCGCCGCGATCCCGTAACGCTTCTCCAGCACAAGGAACATCGCAACGACGATCGCCGCGGCGGCTCCCGCCGTCAGCCGCATGGGAGCGATACGGTAGACTTCCTGGACCGGCAGCCATAACAGCGCGAGAGCGAGGATCACGAGAACGGCAACATAGCCCGCACCTCGCGGCGATGGCCGGGTCATCCAGGACACCTGCCGGAACAGTTCGAAGACAAGGATGCCCCAGATGAACTCAACCACGATGGGCTCGCCGTAGAACGCCTCTGCCGGCGATGAGGGGGCGACAAATCTGGTTGCCGCGAGCACGGCGATGATCGCAGCTCCGGACAGATATGCAGCCCACCGGCGTGAGAGGAGCAACGCGACGGCAAAAATGGCGTAGAAGTACATTTCATAGTTCAACGTCCAGCCGAGCCCCAGAAGCGGATGAACGCCGTGAGGCGAGTCGTGTGGAATGAAAAGCAGCGAGAACAAGAGCCAGCTGATATCGGCCTTCGCATGGTGAAGAACGGACGGAACCGCAAGCGCCACGAAGAATATGCCGAGCGTGGCCGTCCAGTAGAACGGGACGATCCGGATGAGCCGCTTCACCCAGAAATGCGCCGGGTTGTGGAAAGTGATGTAGGAGATGATGAAGCCGCTGATGACGAAGAAGATGTCCACGCCGAATGCGCCGAACGAAACCGGCAGCCGCAGCCCGCTCTCGTCGGTGGCATGGAGGAAAGCCACGCTGAGGGCCGCAATGAAGCGCAACAGCTGAATATTGTGGATGAGCGGCTGTTTACCGTTTGGCGGCACGGCGGATTTCCGGCTTCAGAACACAGATGAAAGACGGCGGGACATCTTCTCACAATATCCGGGCAGGAAACGCAACACATCTGCACCGGGCGGACGTCCCCTTTATCCGTCCTTGACTTGGGCCCGGCGGGGCCCATCATCATGGCACGTCCCAGGGGCGCCCCAACGAGGGCTGAGATCGCAATCCCGCGAGTCCCTTCGAACCTGATCCGGCTAGCACCGGCGTAGGGAGAGGTCCGAATGAACAAGCCCATCTTGAATCAGAAGGTCATGGAAATCACGCGCGGCACGCTGCCGGGTTCGCGCAAGATTCACGCCGATGGCGTGCCATTCCGCGAGGTCGTGCTGTCCGGCGGTGAACCGAGTGTGCGCCTCTACGACACCTCGGGTCCCTACACCGACGAATCCGCGAACATCGACATCGAGAAGGGCCTGGGCGCGCGCCGCCGCGAATGGATTCTGGCGCGTGGCGATGTCGAGGAATACGACGGCCGCGCCCGCAAACCGGAAGACGATGGGCTGAAGCGCGGCGAGTTGCTGTCGGTGGCGCAGTTCGATCGCTCGGCACTAAAGCCTTTGCGCGCGAAAGCGGGCAAGAACGTCAGCCAACTCCACTATGCGCGCCAGGGCATCGTCACCGAGGAGATGAAGTTCATCGCCGTGCGCGAAAACCTCGGGCGTAGCGTGCTCGCAGACGGCAATTCCTTCGGCGCGAACATCCCGAGCGAAATTACGCCGGAATTTGTTCGCAGCGAAATCGCGCGCGGCCGCGCGATCATTCCCGCAAACATCAATCATCCGGAAAGCGAGCCAATGATCATCGGCCGCAACTTCCTGACCAAGGTCAACGCCAATATCGGCAACTCCATCGTCACCTCGGGTGTGGCGGAGGAAGTGGACAAGCTGGTGTGGGCGATCCGCTGGGGTGCCGACACCGTGATGGACCTTTCCACCGGGCGCCACATCCACACCATCCGCGAATGGATCGTGCGCAATTCGCCGGTGCCGATCGGCACCGTGCCGATCTATCAGGCGCTGGAGAAGGTCGGCGGCGTGGCGGAAGAGCTCACTTGGGATATTTACCGCGACACGCTGATCGAGCAGTGCGAGCAGGGCGTCGACTATTTCACCGTGCATGCCGGCGTGCGGCTCGCACATATTCCGCTGACGGCGGAGCGCGTGACCGGCATCGTGTCGCGCGGCGGCTCCATCCTCGCGAAATGGTGCCTCGCGCATCACAAGGAGAATTTCCTCTACACCCATTTCGAGGAAATCTGCGAGTTGCTGAAGCAATACGATGTTTCGTTCTCGCTGGGGGACGGTTTGCGTCCCGGTTCGACGGCCGATGCTAACGACGCGGCGCAGTTCGCCGAACTCGAGACCCTGGGCGAGTTGAACCGGATCGCGCAGAAGCACGACGTGCAGGTGATGATCGAAGGCCCCGGCCACGTGCCGATGCACAAGATCAAGGAGAATATGGATCGCCAGCTTGCGGCCTGCGACGAGGCGCCGTTCTATACACTCGGGCCGCTGGTGACCGATATTGCGCCGGGCTACGACCATATCACCTCCGGCATCGGCGCCGCGATGATCGGCTGGTTCGGCTGTGCCATGCTTTGTTACGTGACACCGAAAGAGCATCTCGGGCTGCCCGACCGCGACGACGTGAAGGCGGGCGTGATCGCCTATCGCATCGCGGCGCATGCCGCCGACCTTGCCAAAGGCCATCCCGCCGCGCGCATCTGGGACGATGCGATGAGCAAGGCGCGGTTCGAATTCCGCTGGCGCGACCAGTTCGCGCTCGCGCTCGATCCCGAGACCGCGCAGGCCTACCACGACGAGACGCTTCCGGCCGACGGCGCGAAGGTCGCGCATTTCTGCTCGATGTGCGGACCGAAATTCTGCTCAATGAAGATCAGCCAGGAAGTCCGCGACGCCGCGAAAGGCCAGAACGACACGCTCTCCACCGCCGAGATTCGCGCCGCAATGGCGAAGAAGGCGGAAGAATTCAAACAGGGCGGCGGCGAGATTTACTTGCCGAGGGATGCAGCGGAGTAACCTATGACGGAGATCGCCGTCGCCAAATCCGCGCTCAATGCCTTTACACCGATGCTTCGCTGATCAGCCGAGGAAGCCGTTTGCCATCGCCGCGGCGAATTCGTCGCCGGCTGCATCGCCCCAGAGACTCTGTATGGCGCCAGTCTGGGTGCGGTTCAGCACCTCGCGGTAGCTGTGGGCGGGATCCTTGGCTTCTTCCTCGCTGCCCATCCGGCCGATCTCGCGCGCCACCACGTGGCCGTCCGGCGCAATCAGGAGGTTGCAGGGCAGCGCCACTCCGCCGTGCAGGCGCGCCATACGCTGCATCAGCTTGTCACCCAGATGATCTTCGATCAGCGGCTCGAAGATTCCGGCATTCGCCATCTTCAGGACGCCACTGAGGAGCTCGGGCGTGAACCGCTTCTTGGTCGCGGTCAGCACCGGAATGATGGCGAATTTGTCGTTGCCGTATTTCGCCTGCAAACGCGCGAAGTCGGGTAACTCGCTGAAGCAGGGACCGCACCATTCCGCCCACAGCGGCATCAGCACCGTGCGGCCCTTGAGTTCCGCGATGCTGCGCTTCCCGGCTGATCCCCACAGGTCCACGTCCGGAAATGCGGTCGTGACGGCCTCGAATTCCTTCGCCAGCGCATTGTTCTCCAGCACGCCATGCGCAAGCGGCGATCCTTCCGTATCGGCGCGCGCCGCGGGCGTAAGGGTCAGACTCACAGCTCCGGCCAGAAATGTCCGGCGGCTAGTTTTCGATACGCGCATAACTGTTCCCCCCGATGTCTTTTTAATTACATCGGGGGTTGAAGTTCAAGCACGCATCTGCCGGGCGGTGGTCAGGCGCGCCGCACCACCATGTGATAGATCAGCAGCACCACGACGGCTCCGATCACAGCCACAAGCATGCTGTAGATGTTGAAGCCCGTGACACCGGCATAGCCGAGACGCGTGAAAAGCCATCCGCCGACCACCGCGCCCACAATGCCGAGCACGATGTCCATGATCAGGCCTTCGCCGGTCTTGTTGACCACTTTGCTGGCGATGAATCCCGCAACCAAGCCCAGAACGAGCCACGCGATAATGCCCATGAAGTCCTCCCATCTCTAAACCCCAATCAGGCACCTTGCTCCTATCGGCGGGCTTTGAGAAGGTGGCGGCGATCGGGATGGTGAGGGAGATATTGTGAAGCGAGTTTTGATGGCCGCCTTTTGCGCAATTATGGCGGCGGCGCCTGTTCAGGCGCGCGTGACCCCGTTTCCGGCGGGCTTTCACACACAACTGATGTCCACCAACGGAACGCATCTTTATGTCCGCATCGGTGGAAAGGGGCCTGCCGTCGTGATGCTGCATGGCTTCGCGGATACGGGCGACATGTGGGCGCCTGTCGCTGCCGAACTTTCGAAGAACCACACCGTCATCGTTCCCGACCTGCGCGGCATGGGGCTCTCCGATCACCCGGATACCGGCTATACCAAGGCCAATGAGGCGCGCGACATCGCGGGTGTGATGGACGCACTCAAGATCGAAAAGGCCGGTCTCGTGACCCACGACATCGGCAACATGGTCGGTTATGCGCTCGCGGCACAATATCCGGCGCGCATCACGAAATGGGTCGTGATCGATGCTCCGCTGCCGGGCATCGGGCAGATATGGCAGGACCAGATCGTCAATCCCAAGACATGGCACTTCAACTTCTACGGACCCGATGAGGAGCGGCTGGTCGCGGGCCGGGAACGCATCTTCCTCGATCGCTTCTATAATGAGCTGTCCGCCAATCCCGCCCATATCGACGAAGCGACGCGCGAGCATTACGCGGCGCTTTACGGCAAGCCGCATGCGATGCACGACTCGTTCGAGCAGTTCAAAGCCTTCCCGCAGGATGGCGTCGACAACCGCGCTTTTCTCGCAAAGGAAAAGCTGACCATGCCCGTCCTCGCGCTGGGTGCGGAGAAATCCTATGGCCTCACGATGAAGGCGGATCTCGACCAGGTCGCGACAAATGTCACCGGCGGCGTCGTGCCGGCATCCGGCCACTGGGTCATGGAGGAGAATCCGCAGGCGACGACAAAGCTGATTGTGGATTTCCTGTCGAAATAAAGAAACGGATAGCCGGGGCGCGTCAGCGCAACGGCCGCCGTCCGGTCAGCGCGTGGTAGAGCACGAGGACGACAACCGCGCCGATGATCGCGACGAACATCGATTTGAGGTCGAACTGCAGGAACACCTGATCGCCGAGCGCCGCAAACAGCGCGCCGCCGACGACCGCGCCCACAAGCCCGAGCGCGATGTTCAGCATGCAGCCCTGGCCCTGATTGCTGACGATCTTGCTCGCGATAAAGCCCGTAATCAGCCCGAAGAAGATCCAGCCCAAAATAGACATATTTTCTCTCTCAAGGTGAGGATGATGCCGGCGCCGCCGGAGGGATCTCTGGGATTAGATCAGCCGTATAAAGCGCGTACGGAAGACTGTTCAACGTCATTTCCGAAACAACGGATTTGAGCTTTTGCTTTTGTTCGGCGGAAAATTCTGAAGCGGTTGCAGACCAATAGCTCTTGTCCACGTCCTTTATGACCTCTCTAAAATTTGGAAAGCCCGCGCCGGTATGACCGAGTGCGAATCCGATTTGTTTACCGGACTTGGCATCGACGACCTCGACTTGATACAAAGCGAAAACGCCAGGTCCAAACAGGAATCTATCTAAAACTGTCAGGCCAAAGACTGGTACACTGTTGATGCCTTGGGAGGCTGACAAATAGCGCTTGCTGACAATGATATAGGCATCGACGCCGTTTTCTGCAGGCAAGGTGGTTATGTACCGCCGAATGCCCGATTCTGAGTCCCGCAAATTGAACAGGCTGGCTCGCGAAAGGGTAACGGACTTGGTTGTAAATCGGGGCGACAGAAGCGTGGCTATTCTGTCGACGATGGCATCATCGAGCCGCCAATCGTCGACGTATATGAAGCAGTCATTGCTTGCGCCGGTTAAAAGAGAGCTGCTGCTCATCGTAACGACATCGCCGATTACCGACACAATTCCAACGGTATGAATATTCGCGTAGCGATCCCCCGCTGCCGCGGATGTCGCAAACAAAACAAGCCAAAGAAAGCTGAAGAACGATTTCATCTAATCTGGACGACAAATTTCGACGCTGCGCACTCTATATCGTAACGACGATCATCGCCACCGCAGCCGCTGCCATGACGGCGGTGGAAGCCCAGCCGAGGATGGTCAGCGTCGGCCCGGCGGTGAATTCGCCCATCTTCTTCTTGTTGCCGGCGACGATCATCATCGCGGCCATCATCGGCACGGCGATGACGCCGTTGACGACCGCACTCCAGTAGAGCGCCTTGATCGGGTCGAGGCCGGAATAGTCAATGACAAGGCCGAGGGCGACCGCCGCGCCGATCACCGAATAGAAGCCGACGGCTTCCCAGGGCTTGTTGTCGAGCCCGGTCTTCCAGCCTCGCGTCTCGCCGACGGCATAGGCGGCCGATCCCGCGAGCACGGGAATGGCCAGAAGTCCGGTCCCGATGATGCCGAGGCTGAACAGCAGGAACGCGAACTTGCCGGCGAGCGGTTCGAGCGCGCGTGCAGCGTCGGCGGCCGTCTGGATGTCGGTCTTGCCGGCGGCGTGCAGCGTGGCTGCTGTGGAGATCATGATTGCCAGGCCGACGAGGTTGGAAACGGCCATGCCGACGACCGTGTCGGTACGCATGCGCGCGAAGGCGCGGGGTGCCTCGGCCGGCTTGTCGCGCAGCGGGTGTTCGCTTGGATGATGATTCAGCTCCTCGACTTCCTCCGAGCTCTGCCAGAAGAAAAGGTAGGGGCTGATGGTTGTGCCGAATATGGCGACGATGGTCGTGGCTGCATCCTTGGAAAGATGGGTGTGCAGGCCGATGACGCCAAGCCCGATATCCGCCCAGTTGAGCTTCAACATGAATACCACGGCGACATAGGCGAGCAGGCTGAGTGTCAGCATGGTCAAGAACCGCGCATAACGCTTGTAGGAAACGAACATCTGCAGCAGCACCGAGGTCACGGCGAACAGAATCGTGAACTCGTGCGCGCCGAAGCCGACCACCAGCTTCGCCGCTTCGCCCATTGCCGCGACATCGGCGCCGACATTGATCGTGTTTGCGAGAAAGAGCAGCGCCACCAGTGCCGTCACCAGACGGCGCGGCATCACATCGGCCATGTTGCGCGCAAGGCCCTGGCCGGTGACGCGACCGATATGGGCGCTGACAAGCTGGATCGCCGCCATCAGCGGGAAGGTCAGAACCAAGGTCCAGAGCAGGCCGAAACCGAATTGCGCGCCGCCCTGGCTGTAGGTCGCGATGCCGCTCGGATCGTCATCGGCCGCACCCGTGATGAGGCCGGGGCCGAGCTGGTGCAACAGCGCGACCGAGCGCAGTCTTTGGCGCAGCGATGGGCGATCGGCGGCGGCCTCGCTCATCCCATCGTCACGATCACTTTGCCCTGCGCCTTGCGGTCGGCGAGCATGCGAATGGCCTCCCCCGCGCGCGCCAGCGGAAAGCGCGCCGAGATGTATGGTTTGATCTTACCCTCGACTGTCCAACGCATAATCTCGGCCAGATGTTCCTGGTTGCGCTTGGGATTGCGTGCGGTGAATGCGCCCCAGAACACACCCTGGATGTCGCAGCTCTTGAGGAGCGTCAGGTTGAGCGGAATGCTCGGGATGCCCGCCGTGAAACCGATCACGAGATAGCGGCCTTCCCAGTTCATTGCGCGCACGGCCGGTTCGGCGTAATCGCCGCCAACCGGGTCGTAGAGCACGTCGGCGCCCTTGCCGCCCGTCGCGTTCTTGATCTGCTCGGAGAATTCCTTCTGCTGGTCGCGTGAGAGCTTGCCCGACGCGTAGACGAAGCCGTCGTCGGCACCGTGCTTCTTTGTGAGATCGACCTTCTCCTGGCTCGAGGCGCCGGCGATCACGCGCGCACCCATGGCTTTGCCGAGTTCGACCGCTGCGAGGCCAACGCCGCCCGCGGCCCCAAGCACGACAAGCGTTTCGCCTTCACGCAGCTTCGCGCGGTCCTTCAGCGCGTAATGCGACGTGCCGTAGGTGAGGATCAGGCCCGCGCCGGCTTCGAAGTCCATTCCATCGGGCATCGGGATGCAGCGGTTCGGATCGACCACCACTTCCTCCTGCATGCCACCATTGCCGACAGAGGCGATCACGCGGTCGCCGATCTTGAAGCGCGTCACGCCTTCGCCGAGTTCCTTCACCACGCCGGCGATCTCGGCGCCCGGCGCGAAGGGCAATGGCGGCTTGAACTGGTATTTGTTTTCGATGATCAGCACGTCGGGGAAGTTGACGCCGCAGGCCTTCACGCTCACCACCACCTGGCCGGGTCCGGCTTTGGGCGCGGGCACGTCGCTCAGCACCAGCGTTTCGGGCGGGCCATATTCCTTGCACAGCATGGCTTTCATCGGGAATTCACTCCGGGATTTCGATGAATGGACCATAGGCAAGGGGGGTACCCACGCCAAGCCCGGAGAACTTTTCGCGGCGGAAATGCGCCCGGGTGGCGTATAATCTTTCGAGGGAGGGGTCTTCGTTCAGAGGACCGATGGATCATGAAATTGAGAATTGCACTTGCCGTCCTGGCAACCGTCTTTGCGGCTACCGGCGCTTTGGCGCAGAAGGCGTGTCTGAGGCAGGCCCAGATCTACAACTGGAATGCGCCGAACGACACGACGCTGATCGTCGAGGACGATCTGCACAAGAAGTTCAAGCTCACGCTGCTCAGCAAATGCATCGGCCTGACGTTCAAACAGACTCTTGGCTTCAAGGTGTTCGGCGGCACGGGCTTGAGCTGTGTGAGCACGGGCGACACGGTGTTCACCGGCGACCCGACGGGCCCGCAACGCTGCGCGATCAAGACGGTCGAGGCCTATACGGCCGAGATGCAGAAGGCGGACAAAGCGGCCGCGGATGCCGCGAAGGCGGCTGCGCATTAAAGTTCACCCTCCCCTTGAGGGAGGGTCGAAAAATGCGAGAGCATTTTTCGGGGAGGGGTACTGCACCGACAGCGGAGCTATTACCCCTCCCCGAAATTTGCTCGCTGCGCTCGCAAATTGTCGACCCTCCCTCAAGGGGAGGGTTGGCCTCGTTGCATCAGAATAATTTCTAACTGCTAGACGTCGATCCGCGCCTCTGCAAGCGCCGGCGCCATGCGGCGTTCGCCGACAGTGTCACCGCGGGTGTTGCGTACAGATGCGTTCAGGATTTCGCGCGCGGCGCGATCGTCGCCCAGCACGCCGAGCTTGTCCAGGATCGCGGCTATCACGGTTTCGGCGGCGCGCCCGGTGCCATCGTCGATTTTCAGCGCGATGCCGAGTCCGCGTTCGGGGATCATGCCGGCGAAGAATCCTTCGGCGCCAGTCTTGACCGCGGCGCGGCCCTTCACGCTGTGCATCAGGATCGCGCAGGCGCGGCCGGTGCCGGAGACGAGTTCGGGATGGGTCATCATCGCGCGCACGATGCGGCGGCAGGCGTTTGCGCGATCCGCGGGCAATCCATCGGCAGCCGCAAATCTCGCAAAGGCTCTGGCTTGTGCCCGGAGCGGAACGGCGAAATTCGGCGCCGCACAACCATCGATGCCCCACGGCATATTGTCGTCGACATCCGCCAGTTCCGAGAGCGCTCTGGCCACGGCGCGCTGCACCGGGTGATCGTGGCGCTCATAGCCGGACGTGGCGATGTCCCAGTGCCGCGCCACGGTGAGGAATCCGGTGTGCTTGCCGGAACAGTTGTTGTGGATGCGCGTCGGCTTATCGCCGCGCCGGATCATGTCTTCCGCAACCGGTTCGTAGCGCGAGGGATGCGCACCGCAGGCGAGATCCATTTCGTTGCAGCCGAGCCGGGTAAGCCAGGCCGCCACGCGCGTGGTGTGCATCGGCTCACCCGAATGCGACGCGCAGGCGAGCGCGATTTCTTCGTCGCCGAGGCCGAACGCTTCCGCCGCGCCCGATTCCACCAACGGCAGTGCCTGGATTGGCTTCAGCGAGGAGCGGGGATAGACCGGTGTTTCCAGATCGCCGGCCGCGAAGATGATTCTGCCCTCGGCATCGGCGATGGCGATCGACCCGCGATGGATGCTCTCCACCAGCGATCCGCGGGTCACCTCGACTAGAATGGGATTGGCCATCGGCGCTCCATTTTGTCATCCCGGACGAACGCGCTAGCGTTCGATCCGGGACCCATGGAGAACGCGTCTTGATGGGTCCCGGTTCGACGCGATGCTAACGCATCGCTTGACCGGGATGACAGGAAATAAGGAATGCGCGGCTATTTCGCGGTTGGAGTCGATGGCATCTCCAAGCCGATGAATCTCGGCAATCTTATGCGTATCGCCCATGCGTTCGACGCAAGCTTCTTCTTTTCCATAAACGCGCAGGTGAAACTCGTCGACGCCCAGTCGGACACTTCCAACGCACAGGGTGCGATTCCGGTTTATGCGTTCGGCTCGGCGAACGATTTCCGGCTGCCGGTCGGCTGCAGGCTGGTGGGCGTTGAGATCACCGACGACGCGGTGGAACTGCCGCGCTTCCGCCATCCGTTGCGTGCGGCCTATGTGTTCGGCGCAGAGCGCAGGTCGCTGTCCGCCGAGGTTCTCGAGCGTTGTGAATTTGTCGTGAAAATTCCGACACGCTTCTCGATCAATGTCGGGATGGCCGGTGCGATCGTGCTTTATGACCGGCTCATCAGCACGGGCGGTTATGGTTCGCGCCCCCTGGCGCCCGGCCGCGAGCCGCCCGAGATTCCGCCCGCCCATCAATGGGGTGCGCCGATTGTTCGTGTCAGGACACGGGGTTGAGGTATCCGGCCTTGCCCGGGCAGCGGTTTTCTGATTTCTGAGCGCTGAATTCCCGATTCAGCCAATATGCCCGCTGCCCTCTCGATTTCCCATCTGCGCAAGGTCTATCGCCGCGGCACCGTCGCGGTGAAGGACCTCTCCATGACCATTGAGCAGGGGGATTTCTTCGGCTTCCTGGGCCCCAACGGCGCGGGCAAGTCGACGACCATCCATTGCGTGACCGGGATCGCGACGATCACCTCCGGCACGGTGGAGGTGTTCGGCATCGACGCGGTGAAGAACTATCGCGAGGCGCGGCGCCTAATCGGCCTCAGCCCACAGGAGTTCAATGTCGACCAGTTCGCGACCCCCCGCCAGATCGTCGACTGGATGGGCGGCTATTTCGGTATGAACGCAGCCCAGCGCAAATCGCGCACGGACATGCTGCTCGAGCGGTTCGAGCTGACCGAACACGCGAAGAAATCGTTCCGGGAACTCTCGGGCGGCCTGAAGCGCCGCGTGATCCTGGCGCGCGCGCTGGTGCACGATCCGGCGCTGCTGATTCTCGACGAGCCGACCGCGGGCGTGGACGTCGAGCTGCGCCGCGACCTCTGGCGCTATCTCCAGGAACTCAATCGCGACGGCAAGACCATCCTGCTCACGTCGCATTATCTGGAAGAGGTCGAGCGGCTGTGCCGCACCATCGCGGTCGTCGCGGGCGGCGAGATCGTTCGCAACGGCCCGAAGGCGGAGTTCATGACCGGCAACGGCTTGGAGGAAGCCTATCTGATGGCGACCGGCGCGGAGCCCGATCACATCGTGGGAGCGGCGGCATGACGACGGTCGACGACATCAAACGCGCGCCGATGGGCATCAATTGGATCGGGCTGGGCACCATCGTGCGCCGCGAAGTCTCGCGTATCATGCGCGTGCCGATCCAGGCGTTCATCGCTCCGTGGATCTCGGCGCTTCTGTTCATTTTCATTTTCGGATTTGTGCTCGGCGGCCGTATCAAGGAGATCGGCGGCCACCGCTATCTCGAATTCGTGCTGCCCGGCATCCTGATGATGAACATCATCAATGCCGCGTTCCTGCAATCGACCTCGGCGATCTATTTTCAGCGCTTCCTGCGCTTTATCGAAGAGACATTGGTGGCGCCGCTGTCCTATGTGGAGATGATCGTGGGCATGCTCGTCTGCGTCGTGATCCGCTCTGTCATCACGGCGCTGGGTATCCTCGTGATTGCCGCCTGTTTCGGCGTTCATTCGCTCGGCGATATCGGCGCGTTCCTGTTCTGGGTGATCGCGGTCTCGCTGATCTTCGGCCTGCTCGGCATCATCATCGGGCTGTGGGCAAAGAACTTCGAGCAGCTCAACATCCTCAACGTCTTCTTCATTGTGCCGTTGTCGATGGTTGGCGGGGTGTTCTCGACGATCAACATGCTGCCGCCATGGCTGCGCTGGCTGGCCTACGCCAACCCGTTCTTCTACTGGATCAACGGGCTGCGCGACGCGATGATCGGCTTCCATGAAGGTCCGCCGGGCGTGGGTCTCGCGCTGACACTCGGCCTCGTCGTGGTGCTTGGCTTCGCAACCCTGAGGCTCTACGCGACCGGCTATGGCCTGAGGGAATAGCTTTCCGAGAGGAGGCACGCATGCCCCAACGCAATGCCACCTGTGCGGTGATCGGCGCGGGAGACTTTATCGGTTCTGCCATCGCCAAACGCTTCGCGCGTGAGGGCCACACGATTTTTGCCGGGCGGCGGACCGCCGACAAACTCGCCAAACTCAAATCCGAGATCGAAGCCGAGGGCGGCAGCTGCATCGCGCGCGGGCTCGATGCGCGCAAGGAAGAGGACGTCACAGCTTTCCTCAATGAAGCGGACGCGCATGCACCGCTGGAGGTCTGCATCTTCAACCCTGGCGCCAACGTGAATTTCCCGCTGCTCGAAACCACGGAGCGCGTGTTCCGCAAGGTATGGGAGATGGCGTGCTATGGCGGCTTTCTCACCGGCCGCGAGGCCGCACGTTTGATGCTTCCGCATGGAAAGGGAACGATTCTGTTCACCGGTGCCACCGCCAGCTTGCGCGGCGGCATCGGCTATGCGGCGTTCGCGAGCGCCAAGTTCGGTCTGCGCGCGGTGGCGCAGTCGATGGCGCGCGAACTCGGACCCAAGAACATCCATGTCGCCCATCTCATCATCGATGCCGGCGTGGACACGGAGTTCGTGCGGGACCGCATCCGCGCGCGCGGGAGCGATCCCGATACGCTGCCACCGGACACGCTGATGGAGCCGGAGTCGGTCGCCGAGGCCTACTGGTATCTGCACAGCCAGGCGCGCGATGGCTGGACGCACGAACTCGATTTGAGACCTTTTGCGGAGAAATGGTGATGGAGCGCTGTGAATTCTTGTTCGATTTCGGAAGCCCTAACGCCTATCTCGCGCACAAGGTCCTTCCTGAGATCGAAAGACGCACCGAGGCGAATTTCGATTACGTGCCGGTTCTACTTGGCGGTATCTTCAAGCTCACCAACAACAAGCCGCCGATGATCGCGTTCGGCGATGTGAAGGGGAAGATGGCCTATGAGATGAAGGAGACCGAACGCTTCATCCGCCGCCACGCCATCACGTCATTCAAGTTCAACCCGAATTTCCCGGTGAACACGCTCGCGCTGATGCGCATGGCGACGGCGGCGAAGGAAATGTGCACGCTGACGGCTTACGTCGAGGCTGCGTTCCATCACATGTGGGAGGCGCCGAAGAAGATGGACGATCCGGCGGTAATCCGCGCGGCGCTGCTCGAATCCGGTCTCGAGGCCGATGCACTGATTGCCAGCGCCCAGACGCCAGAGATCAAGCAGAAGCTGATGGATACGACCGAAGCCGCGGTGGCGCGCGGCGTGTTCGGCTCGCCCAGCTTCTTCGTCGGAGAGGAACTTTTCTTCGGCAAGGACCGGCTGGGCGAGGTCGAGGACGAGATTCGCGCCGCCCGTTAACACATTGACGTGACGAATTAATTTGCCTCACCCGGCGCGTTCGGGCATTTAGCCACGGCGTGCGGGCGTGACCACAGAACTGCCGGATTCCTGTCGCCTTCTCGCGTCCGCTGTTTCAGGGAGTTGGAGAGTTATGCGACTGTGCATTTTTCTGGCTTGTGGATTTGTCGCAACCTTTTCGACCGCGGCGATGGCCGATACCGCGCCGACTTTGCTGGGCTCCTTCAAGGACTGGTCGGCATTCCAGTCGAACACGGTTGGTGACGGCAAGACCTGCTACATCATGGCGCAACCGCACTCGAGCGTGCCGGCGAAGGCTAAGCGCGATCCGATCTATTTCCTGATCAGTGACTGGCCGCGCCGCAAAGCAAAAGGCGAGATGCAGATCATTCCGGGCTACAGGTACAAAGACGGCAGCCCGGTCACCGCGCAGATCGGCTCCGAGAAGGTCGCGTTCTTCTCACGGGATAACGGAGGCACGGGAAGCGCGTGGGTGAAGGACCCGGCCGACGAGGCGCGCCTCGCGGACGACATGCGGCGCAGCGTGCAGGTCGTCATTACCGGCGTCTCGCAGCGCGGAACCACGACGCACGATACCTATCTGCTGGACGGAATCGGGCAGGCCCTTGACCGCATCCACGCCGCCTGCGGGATGTGATGCGCGGCTTCCATCGTCTATAAGCGAGATATGAACAAGACGTCCCTGATCGGCCTGTCGCCGGATGCGCTAAAATCCGCGCTGATCGAGGCTGGCGTGCCCGAGAAGGCCGCGCCCATGCGCGTGCGCCAGTTGTGGAACTGGATTTACGCCCACGGCGCGCGCGATTTCGCGAGCATGACGAATCTGGCGAAAGATTTCCGCGCGCTGCTGTCCGGGCGCTTCACGCTGGACCGGCTCAGTACCGTCACCGAACAGATCTCAACCGACGGCACGCGCAAATGGCTGTTGAAAAGCGCCGGCCAGGAATTCGAAACCGTGTTCATCCCGGAGCCGGGACGTGGAACGTTGTGCGTGTCGTCACAGGTCGGCTGCACGCTCAATTGCCGCTTCTGCCACACCGGCACGCAAAAGCTGGTGCGCAATCTGACGCCCGGAGAGATCGTGGGGCAGGTGATGATCGCGCGCGATGCGCTCGGCGACTGGCCTAGCACGGGCGAGAACCGGCGTCTCACCAATGTCGTGATGATGGGCATGGGTGAGCCGCTCTACAATTTCGACAACGTCAAGGCAGCGCTCGCGATCGTGGCGGATGGCGACGGGCTCGCGCTCTCGCGGCGCCGTATCACGCTTTCGACCGCGGGCGTGGTGCCGATGATCGCGCGCGCGGGCGAGGAGATCGGCTCGTCGCTTGCGATCTCGTTGCACGCCGTGCGCGACGAAGTGCGCGATGTCATCGTGCCGATCAACAAGAAATACAAGATCGCCGAGTTGCTCGAGGCCTGCCGCACCTATCCCGGTGTCTCCAATGCGCGCCGCATCACATTCGAATATGTGATGCTGAAAGGCGTGAACGACAGCCTTGCCGATGCGAAGGAACTGGTACGGCTGCTCAAGGGCATCCCGGCGAAGATCAATCTGATCCCGTTCAATCCCTGGCCCGGCGCGCCTTACGAATGTTCGGACTGGGCGCAGATCGAGAAATTCGCGGAGGTCGTGAACCGCGCCGGCTACGCCTCGCCGGTGCGCACACCCCGCGGCCGTGATATCATGGCCGCCTGCGGCCAGCTCAAAAGCGAAAGCGTCAAACAGCGCGCGAGCGAACGCGTGGCCGAGATGCGCTCTGCCGAATTGGCGCGGATGCCGGGGTAATACGGACTCCGTTTCGAGAAAACTTCCGGTTGCTCTATTCTGCCGTACAAATTTGGGGGAACATTCATGCATGTAAAATGGGGCGCAGTTGCGTTCGCCCTGGGGGCGATGATGGGGCCGGCGCTCGCGGCAGACGACGGCGCGCAGTGCAAGTCGCTTAAGGGGCTGGCGTCGGTCGACATGGCGCTGGACGACAATCACCTGACCGTGCCGGTGAAGATCGCGGGACAAGAGCGGCGCATGGTTCTCGACACCGGCGCCTACCTGACATCGGTCACGCCGGAAATCGTAACCGAATTGAAATTGGAGAAATCCCACTCCAATCTGCGAATGGAGGATATTCTCGGCAACACATCAGAATATCTGGCCATCCTGCCGACCTTCCAGCTCGGGCTTCTCCACGCGGAGAACCTGAAGGTTTCCATCATGGCGCAGCCCAACGAGGTCGCGCATCCCGTGTCAACGCCGTCCGATCCGACGCAGGAGTTTGCCGGCTTTTACGGCTCCGATTTCCTGCGCAACTACGACGTCGACCTCGATTTCGGGCTACGCAAACTGCACCTCGTCTCGCCGGACCATTGCGACGGCGATGGCGTCTATTGGGGGCCCGACAGCTACACAGTGCTGCCGATGAAAATCGACGACAATGGCGACATCATCCTGCGGATGAAGCTGGAGGGTGTGGAGATGAACGTTATGCTGGACACGGGCTCGGACGATTCTACGCTCACGAGCGCGGCAGCCACGCGGTTCTTCGGCCTCAGCGCCGGAAAAGACGCAAAGACCGAGGTCATCAACAACGAGAAGGTCGAGGGTGTCTTCACGCACCGCTTTGCCACGCTGGAAATGAACGGACTGACCATCCGCAATCCGGAAATCACCATCCTGCCCGATGTCGCCTCCACGAAAGAGACCGAGAAGGAATCGCGGCCGTGGTTCTATGCAACCTCGAACCCCGATTACGATCTTCTCCTCGGCATCCACGAGCTTTCCCGGCTGCACGTCTACATCGCGTACAAGGAACGGAAGGTTTATGTGTCCGGCGTGGACGACCGCTACCACCCCGAGGCTGCCCAAACACCCGCGCATTGAACGGAGGGTTGTCGGAGCAGGTGCCGGGTTGAGACCTGCGAAAACAAAGGCGATAAAGCATCTGGCAAAGGGGCTTTGGCATGGACATAGCGCTTGCGCTCAACATCGCGACGACGGTTGCCGTCGTCGGGGGCGTCATCTTCGGCGCGTGGCAAATCCGGGTCGCCGCAAAGGCACGGGCCACGCAGGTGTCGCTTCATCTTGTCGAGATGCTGTATTCGCGCGAACTCATCGACGGCCTGACCGCCCTGCACGATGTGCCGGACGGCCTGTCGTGGCTCGATCTGCAGACGGAGCTGGGCGATCGCTGGAGCGCCGTCTTCATGCTGATCATCACGCTAGATGGGTTGGGGATTCTCGTTTTCCGGAAAGAAGTGGCGCCGGACGTGGCGGACGATTTCTTCCACCACACCGTTGCCATTGTCTGGCAGAAGACCCGCGCGGCGATCATAGACCGGCGGCAGCTTGAGGTCGGACGCGAAACGAGTTTTCGATTTCTTGAAATGCTGGCAGAGGCGCAAGCCCGGCGGACGGTCGCAAAAGGCCGATGATCGAGGCTGTTGAAGAAATGAGTGTGGGATGTTGAACGGCAAGATCGCATTGGTCACCGGCGGTTCGCGCGGGCTGGGACGTGAGATGGTGCTGGCATTCGCGAAGGCGGGCGCCGACGTCGTGATCGCCAGCCGGAAGCTCGAGGCCTGCGAAGAGGCCGCGCGCGAGGTCGAAAAGCTCGGCCGCCGTGCGCTACCTGTAGCGGCACACGTGGGCAATTGGGATGACAATGACCGGCTGGCAGAGATCGCATTCAAACAATTCGGCCGCATCGATGTCCTCGTCAACAACGCCGGCATGTCGCCGCTCGCCCCATCGCTCGCCGAGACGACGGAAGCGCTGTTCGACAAGGTGATAGATGTGAACTTCAAGGGACCGTTCCGGCTCTCGGTCCTGATCGGCGAGAAGATGATCGCGGGCACCGGTGGGGCGATCATCAATCTGTCGAGCACCGCCGCGTTCAAGCCGGAGCCGCACACGGTGCCCTATAGCGGCGCAAAGGCCGCGATCAACGCGATGACGGTCGCGCTCGCCAAGGCGTTCGCGCCGAAGGTGCGCGTGAACTGCATCGCGCCGGGACCGTTCCTGACCGATGTTTCGACCGCGTGGCGCGAGAACAGGACCTATGAGCAATCGCTGGGTCTGAAGCGTTTCGGCAAGCCGGAGGAAATTGTCGGCACCGCACTCTATCTGGCGTCCGACGCATCGAGCTATGTCACGGGGCAGGTGATCCGCGTCGATGGCGGCACATGGTGAGGGCCGTCAGCCCACCGCTGCGATCAGCGCATCGAGAGTCGGCAGAAACGCGACATCGCGGCCGCGATTGCTTTCGCGCACGAGCGCCTTGAGACTCTCGCTCTGATCCGTATAGCGCGAGATATCGCCCAATATGGCGAGCTTCATGCGGTAATTGACGAATTTCTGCAGCACGTCGCCGGCAATCCCGCTCCTGAGATCGAAGAACGCCGGCGCCACGCGCGATTCATCCAGCGCGACCCAGTTTGCGCCACGGCTGGCGAGGATCAGGTCGCGCGCATCGCCTGCATTGGCAATCAGAATACCTTCGCCACCGAATTCGGCGATCTGGCCATTGCCATGAAGGACTGCGTGCGCGGACATTGGACCGTGTAGTGAGATGACACGCTCCTTTTCCGTTCCCGCGGCGTCGAATTCAAGCCCGGCGTCGTAAGCTCGCAGGTCAGTTTGACTCGTTGGCTCTCCCGAGCAGTTTAAAGGCCATATCCGTCGGCGATCCGCCGAAACAGACGTGGAGCGATGTCCAGGTTGTGCAGCTCTGGCCGCCGGGCTCCTCCCACACGGCCTCGTTGCCTTGAACGGTCGGGTTGGTATTCCACCCCCATTCGCCGCCAGCACTGAAATCGATATTGGCGACGAGCGAAACCCACCATGTACCGGACTTCAGCTTCACGCGCGTTGGCAAGATGCATTTGAAGGACCCGAAATTGTCCGTGCATTTGAGCGTGAACGGTCCCTGTTTGATGCGACCCGGCTTCCCATTTTTGTTGGAGTAAAAGGTGATGATTTGGGACTTGGCCGGTCCGGAGCCGTTAAAGTACACGCCGGTCACATCCATCTCTTTGACGAGCCAGGTCTGGCCGGAAGGAACGACGAAATCATCCGCGGCAGCGGTCGAATCCATCTCCGAGCCGCTTTCCGAAAACACAAAACCCCCGTCCGTGGCGCTCTGGTCCCAGAGTACGGAAGGCGTGCCCGCAAGCGCGCCGCTCGCGATCAATGGCAGAACGGCGATGGTGCCGAGTAAAGTCGATTTGTTCACGGTTATGCTCCCGATATGCACCCAATTGCGGAATAGCATATGCCGAATTATCAGGAGGCAATATTGGCGCAATATTGGCGCAAGTGACCATTCGTTGGCCAACTCGACCATTCGCGTTACCTCAAGGCGACTCGACGGCCGTGACATGGCGTAGCCGCGATGTTCCTGCCAGCGGCTCGGTGGGAGCGTCAGTGCCGAGCGAGCGCCGTTGCCGATTTTGCGGTCTTGGGGCCCATCCCGGGCGTGCCTGTCATCGAATAGGTGCCGTCCAGCGCATCGACGAAGTTGGTGCCGTTGGTCGTCTGATAGAGCGTAAAGCTCCCGCCGTCGACGAACGGATAGTCGATATCGAGCATCCATTGCACACCCGGACTCGACGGATCCTGCAGCGCCAACACCAACGCGTGGCCGGAATTCTTCACGGTCCCGATAACGCCGCCGCCATAGGTGCCGCTGCAACTCGGCGTGTCCTGCACAGCCACACGGACCGTATCCACGAATCGGATCGAATAGATATTGCAGGTGCCGTCCAAGCTGATCTCGACGGTGCGCGCGTTAGCAGCGGATGCCGAAACGGCAAGCGCCAGCGCACCCCAAATGAGCGTTTTCTTCATCGTTTTTCCTCACAATTTGAGTCCGATCCGGCAACATAGTGCCGGCGTGTTAACAACGCGCGAGCCGTCACGCGTACCGGTTGCACTTCCAGTTTTCGGATAACGATCCGTTGCGAGGTTTGCGACAATTTTCGCCAGTGACCGGCCGTCATCACCGGAATGTGCGAACGCCGGCATAGTTCATATTTTGTTCTATCGAAGCTTTTGGATGCTGGTTGGAATTGCGGTCCCGCGCCGGATATGCCCAATGGCCGGTCAGTCGCAAAGGGAGTGGATTGTGGCGGGTGTGAAGAAAGTCGTGCTGGCCTATTCGGGTGGGCTCGACACCTCGGTCATTCTGAAATGGCTCCAAACCGCCTATGGCGCGGAGGTCGTCACATTCACCGCCGATCTCGGACAGGGCGGCGAGATCGAGCCGGCGCGCGAAAAAGCGAAGCTGCTGGGCATCAAGCCGGAGAACATCTTCGTCGAGGACCTGCGCGAGGAATTCGTGCGTGACTACGTTTTTCCCATGTTCCGCGCCAACGCGCTCTATGAAGGCGTCTATCAGCTCGGCACCTCGATCGCGCGGCCGCTGATCGCGAAGAAGCAGATCGATATCGCGGAAAAGCTCGGCGCCGATGCCGTGGCGCACGGTGCGACGGGCAAGGGCAACGATCAGGTGCGCTTCGAACTCGCCTATTATGCGCTCAAGCCCGACATCAAGGTGATCGCGCCGTGGCGCGAATGGGACCTGACCAGCCGCACCAAGCTGATCGAATTTGCGGAGGCGCACCAAATCCCGATTGCGAAGGACAAGCGCGGCGATGCGCCGTTCTCGGTCGACGCCAATCTTCTGCACTCGTCATCCGAAGGGAAGGTTCTCGAAGATCCCGCAGTCGAGCCAGAAAGCATCGTCTATCAGCGCACCATCGACCCGAAGGACGCGCCGGACCGGGAAACGGTGGTCGAGATTGGCTTCGAGAAGGGCGATGCGTTTTCCATCGATGGCAACGTGTTGTCGCCCGCGGCGTTGCTCACGGCGCTCAACGAACTCGGCCGCGCCAACGGCATCGGGCGCATCGATCTGGTGGAAAACCGTTTCGTCGGGATGAAATCGCGCGGCGTCTACGAGACGCCGGGCGGTACGATCCTGCTCGCGGCGCACCGGGCCATGGAATCGATCACGCTCGATCGCGGCGCCGCCCATCTCAAGGACGAGTTGATGCCGCGATATGCGGAGCTGATCTACAACGGCTTCTGGTTCTCGCCCGAGCGCGAGATGCTGCAGGCCGCCATCGACACGTCTCAACACTTCGTGGGCGGCACGGTCCGGCTGAAGCTCTACAAGGGCAATGTTATTGTTACAGGCCGTTCGTCGTCTTATTCGCTCTATTCGCAGGACCTCGTGACCTTCGAGGACGACCGCGGCGCGTACGATCAGAAAGATGCGGCGGGCTTCATCAAGCTCAACGCGCTGCGCCTGCGCACGCTTGCAATGCGCAAGAGGCGTGCGAAGTGAGGGCGTTCGTGACACTCGCCGTCCTTGTTGCGGCGAGCGCGAGTTTGGCGGCGTCTTCGAATTCCATCGACGATATCGCTGGCGTCTACAAGCATCAGTTTCAGAACGGTCTGGTCGACGGCAGCAAGTACACATCCGAGGACATCCTCGAGATCGTCAAGGTGTCGCCGGCAGAGGCTTATATCCGCGCGCATCTGGAGTTCTACAACGGCCATCTATGCGCGGTTGCCGGTGTCGCGAGATCGGAAGGCGGCGCGCTCGTCTATCGCCCACGTGATAACGGCCAAGGGAAATGCGCACTGGCCCTGCGGCGCAAGGGCGACCGTCTCGTGTTCGAAGATCCGGGGGATGCTTGCAAACTTGATTTCTGCGGTGCGCGGGGCGTCTTCAACGGTCAGGAATTTCCGCTCTCGGGCCGCAGGCCGATCCGTTACATGTCGCGGCTTCTGGCATCGCGCGAATACGCAGCTGCGATGGCTGAGCGGGGGCTGACCGCGGCCCCGCCGAAGGGGAAATAGGCTTCCGGCATTGTCGCCGCATAGGATCGCGCCCTATGTTCAGGACACGCGGCGCCGCGCCGATCTCACGATAACAGCTAGGCCATGACATGACCGAAACAGCCAATGCCGAAATGCGGGAATACTGGAACGGGGCGGTCGGCGAACGCTGGGCGGCGTTCCAGCCAGTGCTCGATAAAGCGCTCCACGCGATCTCGGATGCGGCGCTGGCGTTCGCGGCCGCCAAACCGGGCGAGCGCGTGCTCGATGTCGGCTGCGGCACGGGCACGACGACCTACGCAATCGCGAAAGCCGTTGGACCCAGCGGCAGCGTGACCGGTGTCGATATCTCGCGGCCGATGCTCGCCGGCGCGCGGGCACGCGGCACCGGCGTCAATTTCCGCGAAGGCGATGCGTCGACCCAGCTCTTCCACCCGACGCACGATCTGGTATTCTCGCGCTTCGGCGTGATGTTCTTCGAGGATCCCGCGGCGGCCTTCGCCAATATCCGCAAAGCGCTCGCGCCGCACGGACGTCTTGCTTTCGTGTGTTGGCGCGATGTGAAGGAAAACCTCTGGGCGTCGCTGCCGATCGCCGCCGCGCGTCCGCTGCTGCCGCCGCAGGAACCGATGGATCCGCTGGCACCGGGACCGTTCGCCTTCGCCGACTCGCAAAGGCTCGAAGGGATTCTCGCGAAGGTCGGCTATCGCGACATCCGGATCGAGAAGCTCGACAGCATCATGAACATGGGTGCGACGGTCGATGACGCTGTGGATCAGGCGTTTCGCGTCGGTCCACTCGCTCGTGCAACGGCGGAAGTCGATGGCGCCACAAAGGACAAAATTCGTATCGTCGTCCGCGATGCGCTGTCCAAATTTCAGACTGCTGCTGGCGTCACGCCGCCGGCCGCGTGCTGGCTGGTCGGCGCAAAAACCTGAAAGCTATTGCGGCGGTTCAGTGCCCAGTACGCTCGCGCGCATCCAGCCGGTGATATCACCGTCGCGCACTTGTGCCCACGGTCCCGACATGGAAACGAGAGCGACCTGTGTGCCCTTTTCTTCCTTCTTCAGGACCTTCGCGGAAGCCGCCGGCGCTTCGCGTAGAACCGATCCGCTGCGGTGAATATAGCGGACGCCGCTTGAGGGCGTCGCGTCATTGGCGATGTTCTGCGCGGCCGCCTGACTTTTCGATGCCGTGAGTGTCGTCGCGGCTGCCGCAACGGTCTTCGGCGGGTGCTGAAACAGGGATGCGATCCGGTCGCTGTTCTTGAATGCCGCGAACCCGAGCCCCGCAACCAGTGCCAGAACCCCAAGCTTGCCGCCATGACCGCCCAGCTTGGAACGGTAGGAGATTCCGGTTCCGGGAATCCCCGCATTGGTGGTGACGCCGTGCCGGCCGATATTGATGTCGGCGCCGCGCGGACCGACGCTGGTCGAGACGCCGCTCTTGCTCAGATTGATCCGCACACCCGGGATCACGCTCAGCACGCGATGGAAGCGAAAGCCCATCAGACGTCCAGCGCCGCAGTCAGCGCGTTGTCCTGGATGAATTCGCGGCGGGGTTCGACCAGTTCGCCCATCAGCTTAGTGAAGAGATCGTCGGCCTCGTCGGCGTGCGCGACCTTTACCTGCAGCAGCGTGCGCGCGTTCTCGTCGAGCGTCGTTTCCCAGAGCTGCTCGGCGTTCATCTCGCCCAGCCCCTTGTAGCGCTGCATCGTGATACCCTTGCGTGCCCATTCGAAGATCACGGTCAGAAGTTCGCTCGGGGAGCGGATTTCGCGCGTGTCGTCCTTGCGCTTTAGCTTTCCGGCCTGGAGATAGGCGATCTGTAGATCGGCTGCCATGCGGTCAAGCTTGCGCGCGTCGGCGCTTCCGATCACGTCGCCATCGATGGCGACGGCTTCACGCACGCCGCGCACCTCGCGCCAGAACTTGAGGCCGCCATCCGGCGTCGGCTCGCCGTGCCAGCCCCGTTCCAGCTCGTCCGAAAGCTGATCGAGGCGGCGCGCGATATATTTCGCGGCTTCGGACGCTTTCGTCTGATCGTTCAGGATATCGGGATTGAGTGCACCGGAGATCGCGGCCTGCTCCAGCACGAAGCGCGGATAGTGCGGCGGGAAACCTTCCAGTGCATGCTTCGCCGCACGCGCTTTCTCCACCAGCGCGTCGAAGTCCGCGCCGGCCACCGTCTCGCCGGAATGCAGAGCGAAGGAAGCGCCCGCCGAGCCTTCCGCGATCAGATGGTTCTCGAGCTCGCGTTCGTCCTTGAGATAGCGCTCCGACTTGCCACGCGTCATTTTGTAGAGCGGCGGCTGGGCGATGAAGATATGGCCGCGCTCGATCAGCTCGGGCATCTGGCGGTAGAAGAACGTCAGCAGAAGCGTGCGGATATGCGCGCCGTCGACATCGGCGTCCGTCATGATGACGATCTTGTGGTAGCGAAGCTTGTCCGGGTTGAACTCCTCGCGGCCGATGCCGGTGCCGAGCGCGGTGATAAGCGTCGCGATCTCCTGGCTGGAGAGCATCTTGTCGAAGCGCGCGCGCTCCACATTCAATATCTTGCCGCGCAAAGGCAGAACGGCCTGGTTGGAGCGGTTGCGCGCCTGCTTTGCCGAGCCGCCGGCCGAATTGCCCTCGACCAGGAACAGCTCGCATTTGGACGGGTCGCGTTCCTGGCAGTCGGCGAGCTTTCCCGGCAGCGAAGCGCCATCGAGTGCACCCTTGCGGCGTGTCAGCTCACGCGCCTTGCGGGCGGCTTCGCGCGCCATCGCCGCTTCCACAACCTTGCCGACGATGGCCTTGGCCTCGGAAGGATGCTCCTCCAACCAGGCACCAAGCCTTTCCAGCACGACGCTTTCGACGACGGGACGCACCTCCGACGAGACGAGCTTGTCCTTTGTCTGCGAGGAGAACTTGGGATCGGGCACCTTCACCGACAGCACGCAGGTCAGCCCCTCGCGGCAATCGTCGCCGGTCAGCGCGACCTTGTCGCCTTTCCTGGATCCCATGCTTTCATCGGCGTATTTCGTCACCACGCGCGTCAGCGCCGCGCGGAATCCGGCCAGATGCGTGCCGCCATCGCGCTGCGAGATGTTGTTGGTGAAGCACAGCATGCTCTCGTGGTAGCTGTCGTTCCACGTCATCGCGACTTCGACGGAGATATTCTCGCGCTCCGCAGCCACGGTTACGGGGGCCGGGATCAGGGCATTCTTGGTGCGGTCGAGATATTTGACGAATGCTTCCAGCCCGCCTTCATAATGCAGCGTGATTTCCTTCTTCTCCACGCCGCGATGATCGCTCAGCACGATCGTGACGCCGGAGTTCAGGAACGCGAGTTCGCGCAGGCGATGCTCCAATGTTGCGTAGTCGAACTCGGTCTTGGTGAAGGTCGCCGGCGAGGGCAGGAACGTCACCTCCGTGCCGCGTTTGCCTTTCGCCTCCCCAACGATGGCGAGCGGCGCCACGGGCTCGCCCATGGCAAAGCGCATGTAGTGCTCCTTGCCGCTCCGCCAGATGCGCAGGTCCAGCCACTCCGACAGCGCGTTCACGACCGACACGCCGACGCCGTGCAGACCGCCGGAAACCTTGTAGGCGTTCTGCTCGAACTTACCGCCGGCATGGAGCTGGGTCATGATGACTTCGGCCGCGCTCACACCTTCGCTCGCGTGAATGCCGGTCGGGATGCCGCGGCCGTTGTCGCGCACGGTGCAGGATCCGTCGGCGTTCAGGATCACATCGATGCGGTCGGCATGGCCTGCCAGTGTCTCGTCGATGGCATTGTCGACGACCTCATGCACCATGTGATGCAGGCCCGAGCCGTCGTCGGTATCGCCGATATACATGCCGGGCCGCTTGCGCACGGCATCGAGACCCTTCAGCACCTTGATGCTATCGGCGCCGTATTCGTTGGGATTGGGTATGGCGGGAGAGGACATGAGATACTTCTCTAGATAGTGCGCGGTTGCGAATTTTCAACTTCGAACAGCTGCGCTTTGCCCCGGAGTGGCGTGAACATTTCGATGTCGGTGCCGGTCATCCAGGCCTGGGTACCGAGTTCCAGAATCTCCTCGAACAGCGCGGCCCGCCGCACGGCATCGAGATGGGCCGCGATCTCGTCCAGCAACAGCAGCGGACAGAGGCCATCGCGGGCACGGGAAAGCTCGCGCGCGTCGGCGAGCACGATGGAGATCAGGAGCGCCTTCTGTTCGCCGGTCGAGCATTCGCGCGCATCGGTGCGTTTCTGGGTGTGACGTACGGCAAGATCGACCAGATGTGGGCCGGCCGTCGTGCGGCCTGCTTCTGCGTCACGGATGCGCGCGCGCGCAAGGCGCTCGCCCAGGGTCTCGTCGGTATCGTCGCTGTCGAGCGATAGCTGGGCTGCCGGAAACGCACCCGCGCGTTCGGCCAGCGCATTGTTGAGGCGCGCGATGGTTTCCCGGCGTGCCCGCGCCATCGCAAGGCCTGCTTCGACCATCTCGTTTTCGAGACCGTCGAGCCACGCCGGATCGCGCGGACCGTATTTCAGCAGCCGCGCACGCTCGCGCATGGCGGTTTCATAGCGCGTGGCAGCGCGGGCGTGTCCGGCATCGAAGCCCAGTACCAGCCGGTCGAGGAATTTGCGCCGGCCGCTTGCGCTCTCGATGAACAGCCGGTCCATCGCCGGCGTCAGCCACAGCATCTGCACGACATCGCCAAGATCGGCTGAACTTTGCGCGGCAGCGCCGTTGAGGCGCACCTGGCGGCGTTCGCTGCCCTGTGCCGAGACAAGGCCGGTGCCGATCTCATAGCTTTCACCCGCACGGGAAACCGTCGCAGCCACCGCCCACAAGGCTTCCGATACCGCGGAAGGGCCTCTGCGCGTGTGCTCGCCGAGCTTCGCGCCGCGCAGACCTCGTCCGGGCGAGAGAAGTGAGATCGCATCGAGCAGATTGGTCTTGCCCGCACCATTCGGCCCCGCGAGCACGACCGGAGCGCCGCTGGCCGCAATTTCCACACTCGCATAGGAGCGGAAATTGGTGAGCTGCAACCGCGCTACGGAAAGCCCGCAGTTCCTCGCTCCCGCGAGGGCAACGGCAGGAATATCATTGCTCAAAGCCGTCAAATCACACCCGCATGGGCATGAGGACATATAGGGTTCGGCTGTCCTCAGTGTCTTCGATGATCGTGGGCGAGCCCGCATCCGACAACAGGAAACGGACCTCCTTGCCTTCGATCTGTCCGGTGATGTCGAGCAGATAGCGCGCGTTGAATCCGATCTCGATCGGGGTCGCGCTGTAATTGGCGCCGAGTTCTTCCGTCGCTGTGCCACTCTCCGGATTGACGACGGAAAGCGTCACCTTTTCCTTCGCGATGTTGAGTTTCACCGCGCGCGTCTTGTCGGCGGAGATCGTCGACACGCGGTCGACCGAATGCGCGAACTCCTTGCTCTCGACCGACAGGACCTTGTCGTTGCCCGACGGGATCACGCGCTGATAGTCCGGGAACGTGCCGTCGATCAGCTTCGAAGTCAGCTCCACGCCGTTGAACGTGAACTGGATCTTGGTGTCGGAGAGTGAGATCTCGATCGCGCCGTCGGCGTCGTCGAGCAGGCGGCGCAACTCGGACACCGTTTTGCGTGGCACGATCACGCCGGGCATGTCGTCCGCGCCATCGGGCAGTTCCATTTCGAAACGGGCGAGGCGGTGACCGTCGGTCGCTGCTGCGCGCAGAGTTTTCGTCTTTCCGTCCTTCGCGGCGTGGAGATAGATGCCGTTCAGATAGAACCGCGTCTCCTCGGTCGAGATCGCGAAGCGGGTCTTGTCGATGATGCGCTTCAATTCATCCGCTGCGAGGCGGAAGCGATGGGGCAAGGCGCCGGCCGCCATCTGGGGGAAATCTTCCTTGGGAAGGCAGGCGAGTTCGAAACGCGATGTGCCCGCCGAAACCGCGAGCCGTCCGCCCTCGGCCGTCAGCAATTCGGCCTGCACCTGGGCGCCGTCCGGCAGCTTGCGCACGATGTCGTAGAGCATGTGCGCCGGCGCGGTGGCCGCGCCATTGCGCAGCACGTCCGACGGGATTGCCTCGACGATCTCGATATCGAGATCGGTGGCGGTGAGTTTCAGTTGCCCCTTGGCGGCTTCGATCATCACATTGGAGAGGATCGGAATGGTGTTGCGCCGCTCGACAACGCTCTGCACATGGCTCAGCGCCTTCAAAAAAGCGCCGCGTTCGACGTTTATTTTCATCGTTCTTCGACTGCCGTCCCGCTGGTTGAAAAGCCCGATACCGGGAGCCGGCCGGGCACCCGGAACCCCTGATTTGCCTGGGTCCCGAAAGACATGGACTCAAGCAGGGAAGCATATCAGGCAAAGGCGAAAGAAAACAGCGTTTCGAGGGGTTTTGGAGGCTCCTTTTCACCACCAAACCGGCCGGAAACGCCCGTCTTCTCAGTCCCCTTTGTCGCGCTTGGCGAAGCGCCGAAACTTCGCCAATCTCAGCTCTCGTAAACCCCAAGCTCTTGTAATCCGATCCATGGCCCCTGCGCCGTTCATCAACCCTGCTTTGGCCGATCTCGCGCGACGGGACGATACCTTGATCGTCTTCCCACACGCCCAGAGGACAGGCGGGAAGACGCTGCGCGATGACGTGCTGTGCGCGGTCTATGGCGAGGATCGCGTCTACAGCGCGAGCCGCGGTACCGGAACCAAGGCCTGGAAAGATGTGACCAGGGCCGATCTCGAAGGTTTCCGCGTCTATACCGGGCCCTCCAATTTCGCGGATCTGGACAAAGGCAGGCCGACGGTGTTCGTGGGGCTTGTCCGCCACCCGCTCTATCGGGCGATTTCGCTCTACCACTATTGCCGCAAGGGCACGTGGCACAAACTCCATCCGCTCGCCAGCCGCACCTCGCTCGAGGAGTTCTACGCGGAGGCCTCAAAAATCAACCCGCCCTACATGCTCAACACCCAATGCCTGCGGATCTCCGGCGCGGCCGATGTTCGAAAAGTGCAGAAGGCCGTCGGCAGGAAATATCTGGGCGTCGGCTTCACCGAGGAGATCGGTGCTTTCACAAGCGCGCTCGGCAGCGCCTTGGGCTGGCCTCAGATTGACGTTGAAACCGCACAGGCCGACGGCAAGCGCTACGCGCAAGAAGGCTCCCCCCAGTTTCGCGAACGCGTGCTGAAAGAGAGCGCGGAAGACCTCAAAATGTACGAATGGCTTGCGGCCGGTGCCCCACCACCGGTGCGCGGGACGTTTTTCTCAAGTCTCGGGGCGGCCTTGTCGCCTGGCCGCAAAATGTAATCCCTGGGAAATGATCATGGGCCGCGAATATCGCGGCGGCATGACCTAGGATATTGGCGACCGGCAACGGAGCAAGCGTGACGGACAAGCAATTCGATACCGATGAAACGAGGTTCTCCAAATATCGGGAGAGCCATCCATCGGCCACGCACGCACAATTCAACATGGAGCGCGTTGCGGAGAAGGTAAAGCACGGCCTCAGGCATCACAGCTTGGGCGAAAATCTGGATGGTGGGGATTTCTGGCAGGCCGGCGCTTTCAAAGCTGCAATGTATTGGCGCATGGGATCGATTTCGCGCCAAAGCAACGTCATCGATTATGGCTGCGGCAGCCTCAGAATCGGCGCGCATTTCATTCGCGATCTCGATCCAGGTTGTTTCTTCGCTCTCGATGTCACCGATGAGTTCTACGAGATCGGAAAACAGCTTATCGGCGAAAAGCTGCTTCGGGAGAAAACGCCGCGCTTCGGCGTGATAGGCGAAGAGGCTATTGCGAGCGCCGAAGGATTTGGAGCCGACCTCGTCTATTCAAACGCCGTTTGCTATCAGGTTTACCCTGACGAATTGCAGACCTATTTCGATATCCTCACGCGGCTTGCCGGCAAGCCCGGGAGCCAGGTCATATTCAATTGCATGACGGCAAAGGAGGAGGTGCGCTACAGCCACCGCAGTTGGGCGCGGCCTCTGGAGGTTTATAGAAAAGGTCTGCACAAGCTCCAGCTGGTCGAGGCTGTGAGACTGCGCGAAGCCGTCAAAGGCCACCACGTCGTCACGCCGATGGTGCTCCGGTTCCGCCGCGGCGGCGCAACGGCGCGCGACCGTCTCCGCGGCTTGAAGGCGATGTTGCGTGCGAAGCTCAGTCGAAATCGACCCGCCACTTGAGGATGCGGTTCGGCGCCTCGAACACGTCGCGTGGCGTGCGGAAAGTGAAGAAGACGCCATTGTTCGCGCTTCGGCTCGCCCGCGAGTAGGTGAACCCGGTGCGCGCCGCACCGTGCCGGTCGATCTTGAATAGCGGGTGGATATTCGTGTCCGGCGCAGGCGGTTTTTGCGGCAGCAGAAAGACCGCCGGATCGCCATCCTGTACGTGATGCGAAGACTGCGTCACGAACAGGTAGAAATCGCCGACGGCAACGATATTGCGGACTTCAGGACCGCAGGCGCCCAGGACCGCCAAAGGACCACCCGCCGCGGGATTGCCGCGGAACACTCGCGAACCGATAATGTTGTTGGTTCTCTTGCCTTCAGGATCGCGTCCCTGATGGCGCAGCACGTCATCGCATCCCCAGATGATCTCGTCGCCCTGCCAGACGAGATCGGTCAAACGAAACAGGCGTCGCGAAAAGATCTGTTCTCCAATTGTTACCGTATCGCGGAAAGCGCTGGTCTGATCGGTCCACGTGCTGCCGTCATCCACGGACTTCCAGATGCGCGATTCTGAGGCGGTGTCGCCGGCGGTGAGCCACCACTCGCCGTGGCACGTTGGATGCGCCTGAAGAAAATGGAAATGGCGCACGCGCGGCTCTTCGTGAACCATTTCCCAGGACCGCGCGAAGTCACGGCTACGCCAGACACGGCTGGGCTTGTGCGCTGTTTCGCCGTCGTTCGGCGTGTATTCGGCGAACATCAGTGTGTTGCCGCTGAGGTCGATCGCCCGCGGGCCGTGCCAGGCAGCGCTCGGCATTTTGGCCGTGTGCCGGACGTTGCCATTCAGGTCGGCAATCACCAGCACGGTGTTCGATCCCGGTGGCGTTCCCGGGTCATCGGGGTCTGTCGCAACGAGAAGGATTTCACCACCCGGCAATAACCGCGAATGCCAGAATCCAAGATCGGCAAACCGCATCAGGTTTACCGCCTTCCAGCTTTCGCCCAGATCGTCCGAGACGGCGAAACCGCCGATGGTGCAGGCGGTGATCAGATCGTGCGTTTTGCCACTCACATTTCGCGCATGCTCGGTGAAGGAGTAGTGGCGGCCCTCCGGCATATCTGGAATGCCAAGGCGGACAATCGCGTGCCGTGCACCGAAGCCCTCAGGCAACGCGATAACATGTTCGTGCACTGGCCGATCTGGTGGTGCGGCGCCTTTGCTGCCAAAGAGCGCACGGCCGCCCAGATAAATATTCTTGGCGCGAAAACGCCAACGGCTCCACCCGGGGGACGCCGTCTTGGTCATAAGGCAACCTCTTGAGCAGGTGCGCCCCGCATGGCGTGTTCCCTGAAAAATCACCTGGGCGTGACAGCACCTGCGCAATGCCCAACTCTCTAATCTTTATGTCCAAGAAACCAGTCACAGACAACACCGGCCGGATCGCTGACACGGAAGCGGGTGCATCGGAAGCCCGTTCGCGCCATGGCGCGCAGGAACCAGGCTGCGCCGACCCGAACACTGACCATCGGCTGATCCTCGGGGATGTACTGGTAGTAGCCCGGCTTTGGCTGGATGACGTGCCGCTGCGTCGGCGGCAGATCGCCTTCCTGCAATCGGGTGTGAAGGATGTGGGTGAGGAACACACCCCCCGGGGCCAGAACGCGATAGGCCTCCGCGAGCGCCGGCTCGTGTTCGACAAAATAGTCAAAGAGCAAACAACTGTAGTGGCCGCCGAACGATCCGCCCACATAGCGCGAAAGATCGCGCGCATCGACACCCCGTGTGTGCACGCTGGCATAAACGCCATGCAGCGACACCGAGGCGATCTCCGGGAAATAGGGGGCAAGCACACTCTTTTCCTGGCGGGGTGCACTGAATGCCAGCAAGGGCTGATGCGCGGCAATCCGGTCCCGGTTCAGAGCGTTGGGAAGCAGAACGCTCAGGGACCGCAGGCGCGGAGTCGATCCGCAACCCTTGCAGTTCCCCTTTTTCGCCAGAGCTTCGATCGGGGTCCGGCAGAAAATGCACACGCCCCCGACCGCCGGCGCCAACACGATTGTCCTGGCTCGCGGCTCGAAGAACTTCCGCCAAAGATTCATGCCGCGACCACGCCATATCCTCGGGACCGGCAGCTTCGCGTTTGCGAACCGCACCGGTCAAGCTGCGGGATTCCTATGGCAAAGGCCTTGTGCGTCCGTCCGCGCGCTACCTTTCCGTCCGGCGCGACAGCATCTGTTGCAGGAAATCGACCTCCTGCCGGAATGCGGCGTCTTCGGCGCAGAGTTCCTCGACGCGGCGGCAGGCGTGCAGGACCGTCGTGTGATCGCGGCCGCCGAAACGCCGGCCGATCTCAGGCAGGGATCGCGTCGTCAGTTTTCGCGAGAGGTACATCGCGACCTGTCTGGGCCTTGCCACCCTTCGCGCACGCTGGGGCGAATGGAAATCCTTGACGTCGAGCTTGTAGAACTCGGCCGTCTTGCGCTGAATATCCTCGATCGACGTCTTCGCACCCGGCATAAGACGAAGGCCGACCGCTTCCTCGGCCATCTCCAGCGTGACCGGCTTCTTGGTCAGATCGGCATAGGTCGCGAGCTTGGTGAATACACCGATCATCTCGCGCGGGCTGGCGTCGTTCATGTCCGCGATGCGCTCGAGCACGTCGTTCGGCAAGGCGACATGGGGGCGGAGATTTGTGAACTCGGTGGCCCGGCGCTGAAGGATGGCAAGACGCGTCTCGCGATCCGGAGCGCCGAGCGCAATGACGAGGCCGCCGGCGAGGCGCGACTTGATATCGGCGCCGAGGCCTTCCAGTGCCGCGGGTGCACGATCGGCCGCGATGACAACGCGGCGGCGCAGATCGGCAAACGCATTGACGGTGTAGAGGAACTCCGACGCCGTCGCGGTCGACCGGCAGATATGCTGCAGGTCGTCGACGATCAGCACTTCGGCGCTGCGCAGCTCTTCCTTGAATGACAGCGTGTCCTTGCGGTGGAGGGCGCCAAGGAAATGGCGCATGAAATCCTCCGCCCGCAGGAACAGCGTGCGCTTGCCGCGCTTGCGAAATTCCAGCGCGGCCGCGTTCAGCAGATGGGTCTTTCCAAAGCCGAAACCGCCATGGATGAAGAGATGTGGGAAATCGTTGCTCTGCCCCTCGGCGAACGCCCGCATGGCGCCATGACAGAACTCGTTGGCAGAACCTGTGATGAAACTGTCAAAGGTCTGTTGGGGATGCAGAACGCGAGTCCACAGACCGTTGGGCGTCTCGTCCTGGCGGGCCGGGACGTAGTTCAGGATCGCAGCACTTTGCTGTGGTGCAGGTTCGCGCACGACATTCCCGCCAATGGAAGGCTGCTGCTTGGCCATCACGATCGTGACGGAGACGGGCTGCGCGCCCTCAGCCCGGAACGCGCGGTCCAGGCGCGCGATGTAATGGCTCGACACCCAGTTGCGCACGAAAGGCTTTGCTGCCCCGATGCAAAGCTCGTCCCGATCGCAACTTTCCAGTGTCAGCGGTGCGATCCACGCCTCGAAGATCGCATCGCCCAGATCCCGGCGCAGCCTTTCGCGCGCCGCCACCCATGCCGCAGGCCAGTCCGTGCCTGCTGCCTTGCCGCTTATTTCAACCATTTCCCATCATCCGCTTCTTGTCCGGCGAGATCGCCGGCGAGCCCCGTGTTCCGGCGCCGGTTCTTCCGGCGTCCGTCGTTCCCTTAAAGTCCCCCCGTCACTCTTCGTCGCATTTCGATCCCCTTCAGTTTTGTTTCCCCTGACTTTCCGCCGTCACGTGACCGTGATGTCCGTCGCGGTTTCCTCAAACCGTTCGCGATCTCCCCGCCAAAAACTCCTGGCCGGTGACAGACCGGCTGCGTGATCGAGTGAAGTTCGCCCAGACGCCATTTCCCCAAACCGACGATAATTCCCCGTGGCGCGGACTTCCGACCGCACCAGCGCCAATCTTTACTTGCGTTTTACTTAGATTTTACTGTGACCGCACTTCAGGACGGGCAGAAAAGTATCGAATACAGGGTTTTTATTCTTTCTTGTTTTCGACATCTTTGTTCTCTGCATCGGCAACTGGGTTAACAGTGACTCACATTTTTCCCTGAGACAACGTGATCAAACGGCGAACGCCTTCAATTGTGAAGGAATTGATTCGCCCGCTAAATGATTGTGACGTATACGGAAAATAGCATTTCCTTCCGAATCAACGGGTTACCCATCCCGCTCCTCGCCGAATTGCGACAAAAAAAAGACCGTCAGCCTACGGACAATAAAAAAGGCCGGAAACGTGGAAAAATTACGCTCCGGCCCGGATTTTGTAAAGAATTCAAGGACGCGTTATTTCAGCCCTGCCACCCGCTTCGTCAGGCGCGAAACCTTGCGCGCACCGGCATTCTTGTGGATCACGCCCTTGGACACGCCACGCATGATCTCGGGCTCGGCTGCCTTGAGTGCCGTCTGGGCCGCCTGCTTGTCGCCCTTCGCCAGCGCTTCCTCGACCTTGCGCAGAAAGCCGCGAACGCGGGATTTCCGGGCGTGATTGATGGCGGTGCGCTTCGCGGTGGTGCGGGTGCGCTTCTTGGCGGAGGCAATATTGGGCATTGGTCGGTCCTTAAAAGAGGCGGGTCTTTAGCTTGTGGACGCTTCGGGGTCAATGCACTGCAAACGCCCGAAAACGTGAGTTGAGCCCGCGTTCCCTGTCCCGGACAGTGCAGCGGAACGGAACGGGCGCCTGCCATGGATTTCAAGGGCTTGGTACTGGCACTGGCTATCCTCGTATCGGCCCCCGGTAACGCGGCTGAGCCAGCCAGGCTGAGCCTTTCTTTCGAAGGGCACGACCGTAGCTATTACCTCTTTGTCCCGGATGGCGGCGATGGGGCTCTGCCGATGGTCGTTCTGCTCCACGGATCGGGCGGCAACGGGCTTTTCATGATCCAGCGCTGGCAGGATATCGCCACACGCGAACACGTCGTCCTGCTGGCGCCGGATTCTCTCCACAGGGATATCGGCTGGGACCTGGCGGATGACGGACCCAATTATATTCGTGCCGCCATCCAGGTGGCCGCGGCCGCGCACCCGATCGACTTTCGCCGCCTCTATGTTTTCGGGCAGTCGGGCGGTGCGGTCTACGCGCTCAATCTGGCGATGCTGGAGTCGGAATATTTCGCGGCGGCCGCATTCCATGCCGGCGGCTGGCGGAAGCCGGCGGAGTACCGCTATGCCGACTATGCCGAGCGCAAGATCCCCATCGCGATGTTCGTCGGCGACAGAGATGAGTACTTTTCCGTGGACTCCGTGCAGGCGACCCTGCGCATCCTCACCCGACGCGGTATTCCAGCCGAACTCCACCTGCTTCCCGGCCGCGTTCATTCCTACCTGGACGTGCCCGCGGATTTCCACGACGCCGTATGGAGCTTTCTCAAGGCGAATGCCCTGAGCGAGCCGCCGAAGTTCACGCCCTATCGCCTTCCTCAGGCCCCGACGAAGTAATCACTGGTCCTTGAAGCCCGGTTTGCGCTTCTCGCTGAACGCAGCCATGCCTTCCTTCTGGTCGTCGGTCGCGAACATGGCGTGGAACACGCGGCGCTCGAAACGCACGCCTTCGTGCAGGGTCGTCTCATAGGCGACGTTCACGGCTTCCTTGGTCATCATCACGATCGGTACGGATTTCTCGGCAATCGTCTTCGCGACCTTCAGTGCCTCGGTCAGGAGATCGGCGGCTGGCACCACGCGGGATACGAGTCCGGCCCGCTCTGCTTCGGCAGCGTCCATGTTGCGGCCGGTAAGGCACATTTCCATGGCTTTCGACTTGCCGACGAAGCGCGTGAGGCGCTGGCTGCCGCCGATGCCCGGCATCACGCCGAGATTGATCTCTGGCTGGCCGAACTTCGCGGTGTCCGCGGCGATGATGAAGTCGCAGAGCATCGCAAGCTCGCAGCCGCCGCCCAGCGCGTAGCCGGCAACCGCCGCGATGATCGGTTTGCGGATAGCGCTGATGCGGTCATTGGCGTTGGCGAAGAAATTCGCCTTGTACATGTCCATGTAGGACTGCGTGGACATTTCCTTGATATCCGCGCCAGCGGCGAACGCGCGCTCCGATCCCGTGAGCACGATGCAGCGTACCTCTGTGCCGCGATCCCAGTCTTCCAGCACTGAAATCAGCTCGCCGATCAGTTCGCTGTTGAGCGCGTTCAGCGCTTTCGGGCGGTTCAGCGTGACGAGGCCGACGCCGTCTTCGATCTTGGTGGTGATGTTCTGGTATTCCATCGCGGATACTCCGTTTTCCGGGCCGAATCCCTAGCGATGTTAGCGATCCGTGTCGACAGGCTCGCAAGTGCGATGTCCGGCTGCGACGCAGTCGGATTGTCGCGCCTCATTCATCGCGCGGCCGACCGCGGTTCTTCTTGATGTTTGCGCGCACCTTTTTTCCTTCGATACGCCGTTCCTTGCTGGCGCGGGTGGGTCTGGTCGGGCGGCGCTTCTTCGGGATGATCGCGGCTTCGCGGATCAGTTCGGCAAGACGCTCGCGGACGTCGATGCGGTTGCGGTTCTGGTCGCGATATTGGCGTCCGACCAAAATCAGCACGCCGTCCTTCGTCAGCCGCGATCCCGACAGCGCAATCAGGCGCAGCCGTACCGGATCGGGCAGGGACGGTGAGCGCACCACGTCGAAGCGCAATTGTACCGCGCTCGAGACCTTATTGACGTTCTGACCGCCGGCGCCGCTCGAGAGAATGAAGCTCTCCTCGAGTTCGCTCTCGTCGATGCTGATGGATGGCGTGATGCGAAGCGCGGTCATGCGCGTCTTTTAGCGGCCTCTTGACATGCAACCAAATGGTTGCATATAAGGACGCATGGATATGGATGTTGTGTTTAAGGCGCTGGCCGATCCGAGCAGACGACAATTGCTGGACCGGCTCTTCGCCGAAAACGGACAAACGCTGAGTGATCTGTGCGGGGGGCTGGATATGTCGCGGCAGGCGGTGACGAAGCATCTGGGCATTCTGGAAGAGGCGAACCTCATCGCCGTCCAGTGGCGCGGGCGCGAGAAGCTGCACTACCTCAATCCCGTCCCGATCTTCGATATCGCCGATAGGTGGATCGGCAAGTTCGAGCGCGGCCGTCTGCGCGCGCTGAACGACCTCAAGAAAAACCTCGAAAGGGAAGAGCAATGAGCGATTTCGTTTATGTGACGTACATCTACACCACGCCGCAGAAGGTTTGGGATGCGATCACCAAGCCGGAATTCGCGCGGCGCTACTGGGTGCACTACAACGTCTCACCGGACTGGAAGCCCGGGTCGCGCTGGGAACACCAGCATGGCGACGATTCCGGCAAGGTGCTGATCGACGGCACGGTTCTCGAATCCGATCCGCCGCGGCGGCTCGTGATGACGTGGACAAGACCGGACAAGTCACAGGAAGCGTCGCGCGTGACCTTCGATATTGCGGACTATGCCCCCGGCCTTGTCTGTCTGACGGTGACGCACGACCAGCTCGAGGCCGATCCCGCGATGGCCGCGAGCATTTCCGGCGGCTGGCCCAAGGTCCTCTCCAACCTCAAATCGCTGCTTGAGACCGGCAAGACCGAAAACATCTGGCTCGCCAAGGGCAAGGAAGGCTGACCGCCATGACAACAAGCTCGTTCGTATACGTGACCTACATCCGCAGCCCGCAGCAGAAGGTGTGGGACGCGCTCACAAAGCCGGAATTCCAGAAGCTTTACTGGTTCGGCGGCCATCAGGAGAGCACCTGGAAGAAAGGCGCCGAATGGAAAATGTTCATGCCGCAGCACGGGCTGACCGACAGCGGCGAGATTCTGGAAAGCGACCCGCCGAACCGCGTCGTCATCAAATGGCGCAATGAGTTCCGCCCGAACCTGAAGGAAGAAGGCTATGCGCGCTGTGTGATGGAACTCGCTCAGGAAGCCGAACTGACCAAGCTCACGATCACGCACACCATCGACAAGGAAAATTCGCAGTTCATCCAGGCGGTGTCGGGCGGCTGGCCGCGCATTCTGTCAAGCCTCAAGACCTATCTCGAAACCGGCAGCGCGCATGGTGACACGCGCAGCGCTGCAGAACAGGCACACAAAAACTAGGTACCGCCCTTGTGGCGGCCACTATTTTCCGGAGACTTATATCAAGATCGGCCGGGACACACGGCCATGCGTTTGAGGTTTAGGAGCCATGACCAAGTCCGTCGCGACACTCCTGATGTTCACCGGCCGCTGCGAGGAGGCGATCACGTTCTACACCTCGCTGATCTCCAATTCGAAGATCGAGGGCATCATCAGATGGGGCGCCGGCGGTCCGGGCAAGGAAGGCACTGTCATGCGTGCGGCCTTCACCCTGAATGGCGTGGACTATCTCGCGACCGACAGCCCGGCGGTGCATGCGTTCGATTTCACGCCATCGATGTCGATCTTCGTGGAATGTGACAACGAGGCGGAATTGGACCGCGTGTTCGCGGCGCTGGGCGAGGGCGGAAAGACCCTTATGCCGCTCGGCAATTATGGCTTCTCGAAAAAGTTTGGCTGGTGCAATGACCGCTTCGGTGTATCGTGGCAACTCAATCTGACATGAGAGCTTTCGATGGCGCGCATCACCGGCTATGGCGGTTTCTTTTTTCGCAGTCCTGATCCTAAGGCGCTGGCCGATTGGTATCGCGATACGCTCGGCCTCGATGTCCAGGATTGGGGCGGCGCGCTTCTGACGAAGAGCGACGACAGTCCGGCACAATCGGTGTGGTCACCGTTCAAGACCGACACCGATTACTTCAAACCTTCCACACGCGAATTCATGATCAACTTCGCCGTCGACGATCTTGAAGGTTTTCTGGCGGGCCTCGAAAAGAAAGGCGTGAAAGTCCTTGATCGTCAGAAGATGGACGGCATGGGCTCCTTCGCGTGGATCGTCGACCCTGACGGCACCAAGATCGAATTCTGGCAGCCGGAGAAGGAATAAGCCGCGTTGCATTGGTGTCATCCCCGGCGAGCGCGAAGCGAAGCTGAGCGTAAGGGAAGGAGATCCAACTTTGGTGCAACGAGTCCGCATTTTCCAAGTTAGGTTCCCTTCCCCTCGCGATGCGGTCGCATCGCTCGGCCGGGAATGACAATCCCTACTTCTGGCACACCGGGCAATAGAAGCTCGAACGTCCCGTCTGCACAATGCGTTTGATCACGCCGCCGTCCTTGCGGTGACAGAGCTTGTTCTTGCGGTCGTAGACGGCGAAGTGGTGCTGGAAATAGCCGAGTTCGCCGTCGGCGCGTTTGTGATCGCGCAAGCTGGAGCCGCCGGCCTTGATGGCCTCGCGCAGCACGGTCTTGATCGCAGTCACCAGCGTGGCGATTTCGTCCGGCTTCACGCGCGCCGCGCGGCGTTTGGGTGAAACCCGCGCGCGCCACAGGGCCTCGCAGACATAGATGTTGCCGAGGCCCGCGATCAAGCGCTGGTCGAGCAGTGCCGCCTTGATCGAGGTCTTCTTGCCCTTCAGCACCTTGGCTAAGAACGCGGCGTCGAAATCGTCCGATAACGGTTCAACGCCGACAGCTTTGAACAGCTTGTGCTGTTCGATCTTGTCCGTATCGATCAGCGTCATCAGTCCGAAGCGGCGGTGATCGTTGAACACCACACGCGCCGGCGCATCGGTATCGAACACGACATGGTCGTGCTTGCCCTTGCCCGCGCCATCGGGCGCGCGCTCGTAATAGAACTGGCCGAGCTTGCGGTCCTCGCCCTGGGAATAAACGGCCATGCTTCCGCTCATGCCGAGATGGATGACCAGAGTCTCGCCATTGTCGAGATCAGCCATGATGTATTTCGCCCGCCGCCACATTCGCAACACGCGCCGTCCGGTCAGCCGCTTGGCGAAGTCCTTCGGGAAGGGAATCCGCAGATCCTTGCGCCGCGTCTCGACATGCGTGAACCGGTGGCCTTCGAAGGCGGGTTTCAGGCCGGTCATCACGGTTTCGACTTCGGGCAGTTCGGGCATAGTGAACCATTAAGAGTCGCAGGCCGCGACGGTAGCCCACGGACTCCGCCCAAGCTATTGTCGGCGCGATGACTGCTGACACCGCCAGTTTCGGCTATCGCGACGTGCCGGAGGCCGAGAAGGAAGGCCTCGTGCGGGAGGTCTTTTCGTCAGTCGCCAGGCGCTACGATCTGATGAACGACCTGATGTCCGGCGGCGTCCACCGGATCTGGAAAAATGTCTTCGTCGAATGGCTCGATCCGCGTCCGGGCCGGACCTATCTCGATGTTGCGGGCGGCACGGGGGACATCGCATTCCGCATCGCCGCTCTGGCGCGAAAGCGCGGCGGCGATGCCGCGATCACCGTCTGCGATATCAATGCCGATATGCTGGGCGAGGGTGTTCGCCGGGCCGGGACGAAGGGCGAGCACGCCATCGAATGGGTCTGCGGCGACGCCGAGAAGCTGCCGGTTCCCGATGCGAGCATGGACGCCTATACGATCGCATTCGGCATCCGCAATGTGACCCATATCGATGCCGCGTTGCGCGAAGCGCGGCGCGTGCTGAAGCCCGGCGGGCGTTTCCTGTGTCTCGAGTTTTCGCGTGTCGAGGCGCCGGGGCTCGATGCGCTTTACGATCTCTATTCGATCAATGTGCTGCCGCGCATCGGCCAGATGGTGGCCGGCGATGCGGAGGCCTATCGTTATCTGGCCGAAAGCATCCGCCGCTTCCCACCGCAGAACGCGTTCGCGAAGATGATCGAGAAGGCGGGGCTTTCGCGCGTGCAGGTGCGCAATCTCACCGGCGGGATCGCGGCGATGCATTCGGCGTGGCGCATCTGATGGGCGTGGTGCGCGACACGTTCCGGCTCTGGCGCATCGCGCGCACGCTCGCGCGGCATGACGCGCTGGTGCCGCGCGAATATCTCGATGCGATGCCACCGTCGCTGAAGTTCGCGCGCTTTGTGCTCGGCATCGGGCCGACGAAGGACAAGGATCTGCCGCCGGGCCAGCGCCTGTCGCGTGCGCTGGAAAGTCTCGGACCCGCGCACATCAAGCTCGGTCAGGTGCTGGCGACGCGGCCCGATCTCGTCGGTGACGATATCGCGCATGCGCTGGAGCACCTTCAGGACAGTCTCCCGCCATTCCCAACCGCGCAGTCAAAAGCCGTCATCGAAAGCGAATTCGGCAAGCCCTTGGAGACGATGTTCTCCGTGTTTGGGGAACCCGTCGCGGCGGCCTCCATAGCGCAGGTCCATAAGGCGGAGACTGCGGAAGACCCGCCCCGTGCCGTGGCGGTGAAGGTCTTGCGTCCCGGCATCGAGAAGGAGTTTGCACGCGATCTTTCCGCGCTCGATCTGTTCGCGCGCGTGGCGGAGCGCGTCTCGAAGGAAGCGCGCCGCTTGCGGCCTGTCGCCGTCGTCGAGGCGCTTGCGGTGTCGGTCGCACTCGAACTCGACCTGCGTATGGAAGGTGCTGCTGCGTCGGAGCTTGCCGAGCGCACCAAAGGCGACACCGATTTCCGCGTGCCTGCCATCGACTGGAACCGGACTTCGGAGCGTGTGCTGACGACGGAATGGATCAAGGGCGCGAGCGTGCGCGATGCCGCCGCTCTGGAGGCCGCCGGTCACGATCCCAGGCGCATCGCGCGAATCGTGTTGCGCAGCTTCATCCTGCAGTCGCTGCGCGACGGCTTCTTCCACGCCGATATGCACCCCGGAAACCTGTTCGTGGACGAGCAGGGGAGGCTGGTCGCGGTCGATTTCGGGATCATGGGCCGGCTCGATACGGCCATGCGCCGCTTCATGGCCGAGACGCTGGCGGGTTTTCTCGCGCGCGATTACGAGCGTGTGGCGCAGGTGCATTACGACGTCGGTTTCGTTCCACCGCATCATCCGCTGCAGACCTTCGCGCAGGCCCTGAGGGCGATCGGCGAACCGATCTTCGGACGCCCCGCAAACGAAGTGTCGATGGCGAAACTGCTGCAACAATTGTTCGACACCACGCGGCGCTTCGACATGCGCGCGCAGCCGCAGCTTGTCCTCATGCAGAAGACGATGATGGTAGTGGAAGGCGTCGCCCGCGGCCTCGATCCGGAGTTCGATATTTGGGAGGCGTCGCGGCCGACTGTCGAGCGCTGGATGATCGAACAGATGGGGCCGGAGGCCCGGCTGCGCGACATGGGCGAGGGCGTCACCGCGCTCGGCCGTCTCGCGCGCGACCTGCCACAGCTCCTGCGCAACGCGGAATCGATCTCCTCCATGCTCGCCGATGGCGGACTGCGCCTGCATCCCGATACGACGCGCGAGATTGCCGAGGCGCAAATCGCGCGCACACGCCATGTGCGTATCGCGCTCTGGATCACCGCGGCGAGTGCCCTTGGGATTCTGGCGATTGCAATATTCTAAATCGCCAGAAGAACGAGCCCGTAGACCGACGCGACCAGGATCATAAGATATTGAATTGTGCTTCCGCCGGCGCGAAGCACGTTTGGCGCCGCCCGCCCCAGACCGAACACGATCATGACCCGGGCAAGGACAAGCGCAACTCCAAGGCCGATTAGTATCATGCGGTTGGCGCCGCCAAGCTCGAGCAGCATCATCAAGATCAGAGATATCGGTACATATTCCGCGAAATGGCCGTGGCGGCGCACGGCGATAAACAGGCGCGAGGCGTTGTGTTCGTCGCCGAGCGCGACGTTTCCTTCCGTGCCTGTGCCAAGGCCAATCTTCGAGCGGCCGCGTTCACCCGAAACGGCGATGCTCAGCAGCACATACAAAATGCCAAGAATGCTAGCGGTGCAGAGCGTTATCGGCAGCACAGCTCAACCGTGCTTCGGCGTCGCCTTGGGGGGCGTCTGCACGATCCGGTATTGCCCGCCGTCGCAATCGTTGCGCTGCGCGCCGTCGACCACATAGACGCTCAGATTGACCGTGTGGTTTTCGAGATCGGGGGCACTCGGCACCTTCAGATGTACGGCGCTGCCAGTCACTTTCTCATTGACGGCGAGAATCTTTTTGTAGCCAGGCGAACTGTCGCCCGGCACCGCCGCAATGGTCAGCACCACGCGCACATCGGACGGATCGGCCACGCGTTCGATTGCGTCGCATGCAATGGCAACGTCTTCACCCAAGGCGAGATCCGGCGCATCCGCGCCGACGATCGGCACTGAAATCTGCGTGAATTTCGCACCCGGCAAAGGCGCCTGCGCAAATGCAGGACCCGCCGCGAGAGCAGCCGTTACAACCATGCCGACGAAACCCATGCGCATCGCCATTCCTCCCCGAGAGGCAGACCCGCGTCGAAATCAGTTTACCTGTCTGTCGCGTCCTTCCCAATAGGGAGTCCGCAAATCCTTTCGCAAAACCTTTCCCGACGGGTTGCGCGGCAGGACGTCGATGAAATCCACCGATTTGGGCAGTTTATAGCCGGCGATCCGCTCCCGGGCAAAGGCGATGATGTCGGCAGGGTCGGCCTCAAGTCCCGGTTTTTTAACCACAATCGCCTTTACCGCCTCGCCCCACCGCGGGTCGGGCACGCCGATCACGGCGACATCGCCGACGGCGGGATGGCCCATGATCGCGTTCTCGACTTCGGCCGGATAGACGTTCTCGCCACCCGACACGATCATGTCTTTCACGCGGTCGTGAATGTAGAGGTAGCCTTCGCCGTCGAAGAAACCGGCATCGCCGGTCGCAAACCAGCCCTCATTGATCGCCTTGCGAGTCGCCTCGTCCTTGTTCCAGTAGCCCTTCATCACGCTCGGCGCCTTGATCTGGATTTCGCCGACTTCGCCTGTGGGCAGCGCACGGCCTTCGCCATCAACGACGCGGACCTCGTGGCCGGGAGCGGGTTTGCCGCAGGAGCGCAGCTTGCCGCGCGCCGGATCGTGATCGTCATGCGGAAGGAGCGTGCCGGCGCCCGTCGTTTCGGTGAGCCCGTAGACCTGAAGGAATTCGCACCCGAATACCTGTCGTGCCTTCAGCAAAACCTCATCGGAGATCGGCGAGGCGCCGTAGGAGATGTTCTTGAGCGAGGAGAAATCGGCGCCCGCCGCGGTCGGATGCTGAATCACAAACAGGATCAGCGCGGGAACGAGGAACGCGTAGGTGATCTTCTTCGTCTCGACCAGGCGGATGATCTCCGCCGGGTCAGTGTCGCCCAGCACGATCCCATGCGCGCCCTGCGCGAGCGTCAGGAGGCCGAGATTCACCCCCGCGACATGGAACAGCGGCATCGCGATCAGCACCACATCGTCGGGCTCGTATTTGCCGATCGGCACTTCGCCGAGGCATTTGAAGATCGCGAGGTAGTTGGCGTTGGTGATCTGCACGCCCTTGGGATGGCCGGTGGTACCGGAGGTGTAGAGCTGGATCACGTCGTCATCGGGCGCGACCGGAAGCAGTGGATCGGTGTCGGTCTGTGCGTCGCGCCAGGATTCAAATCCCGGCCATGCCGTGTGGCCGCCATCCATTGCGATCACGGTTTTCAGCTTTGGGCAGTCGGGCAGGATTTTTTCTGCCGTTGCGTAATATTCCTGGCCCACGAACAGGACTTCGCAGCCCGCGTCATTCAACACATAAGCGATCTCCGGCGGTGCGAGACGCCAGTTGACACCCACCACCACCGAGCGCGCCTTGAACGCGCCGAGCAGGACCTCGAAATAGCGATCGCAATTCTTGCCCAGATAGCCAATGCGCGCGCCGGGCTTCTGGCCGAGCCCGATCAGCCCCTGCGCGACGCGGTTCGTGCGGTGGTCGAGTTCGGCATAGGTCGTCGTTCGATCGCGAAAGTCGAGCGCCACCGCATCCGGCCGGTCTTTTGCGTGAACACGCGAAATATCGGCTACGGACTGGAGCCGCGAAAAATCGAACATGAAGGCACTCCCCGGAATATCTTTGCAGCAGAGTTTAGCGCCTCGCGGGCGCTTTTCACCTGTCTTTGCTCAGATACCAGAAACGCCAGCACATGGTGACCGCCGCGACAAAAAGCCCAAACGCGAGCCCGATCCAGATGCCCAGTCCCTTCATATGCAACCCAAAGCCGAACAGGATGCAGATCGGAAAGCCGGCGAGCCAATAGGAGCCGCCTGCGATCCACATCGGCGCGCGCGCGTCCTTGAGGCCGCGCAAACTCAGCGCCGCCACGACCTGCAACCCATCGAACACCTGGAACGCCGCCGCTACGCGCAGGAACGTGACCGCCAGCGCGATAGCCTGCGCGTTCTGCGCCGTCTCGGTCGAGAAATAGAGCTGCGCGATCTCACGCGGGAATAGCGCGATGATGACGCTCGTCACCGACATGAACATGACCCCGATGCCGAGTGCGGTGTAGCCCGCGCGCCTGACGGCCTCGCGGTCGCCGGCACCTGACGCGAGACCAACGCGGATCGTCGCCGCCATGGCGACGCCAAGCGGCACCATGAAGGTGAGCGACGGCACGTTCATCGAGATCTGATGGGCTGCAACGGTGGCCGCGCCGAATGTTCCCATGATGAGCGTTGCGGTGTTGAACAGCATCGCCTCGAACATCATGGTCAACCCGATCGGCATGCCGAGCCGGAACACCTCCGCAAGCTTCTCCCAATCGGGCCGGAAGAAGCGGCGGAAGATGCGATAGCGCCGAAGCTTCGGCGTCAGGAAGACGATGGCTAGCAAGGCTACGAACTGGAACAGATAGGACGATGCGCTCGCGATGCCCGCACCTTCGAGCTCAAGCCGCGGAAACCCGAAATGCCCGAAGATCAGCGTGTAGTCGCCAAGGAAATTGAATCCGATACCGGCGACCATGACCACCAGCGGCGCGACCGGGCGCTCCAGCGCCGTCGAGAAGTTCCGGAGCACCTGGTAGAACAGCGAGAACGGCAGGCCGAGACACAACGCGGTCATGAACCGCCCCGCGCCCGCGGCCAGCTCCGGCTGCTGGCCGAGCAGCAGCATGATCTGCCGTGTGAACAACAGCAGCACCATCATCGGCAGCGATACGATCACGACGGACCAGAAACCCATCCGCACGACCGAGCGGACATTGCCGCGATTGCTCGGCTTGGCGCCCAGGATGTGCGCGATCATCGGGGCGACCGCCGCCACCGGTCCCGCGCCGATCAGCCAGCAGAAGAAGAAGATCGTGATGCCCAGCGCCGACGATGCGAGCGCCGTCTCGCCCACGCGGCCCAGCATGACGACATCGGTCGTCATGATCAGCATCTGCGCGACCTGGGTGAAGACCAGCGGGAAGGCGAGTTTCAGTGTCTCCCACGCCTCCGCGAACCATGCGTCGAGCCCATGGCCCGTGACGCGCTGTCCGGCATGTCTGAGATCAAGTTCGGTAATGTCAGTCATGATACGGGCTTTTCTTCAATGTGCCCGAACCAGGCTCTGGCGGGGAATGCCAGAAACAAAAATCCCCTCCAAAGCCTGGCTCGGGAGGGGTGAACATTTGAACGGATCAGGTTTTACCTAACGCGCGTTCTCCTCGCGAACCGATGCGGCAACCGCGCCGCCCGAAAGGGCGAACGGGATGTCCGGCATGTATGTGCAAACAGTACTGTGCATGGTTCGCTCGAATCGTCCCCCGGCCCCATGCCGGAAGACGCTTAGTGGGTACGCCTCGAAATTGGGGAAGTCAACTCAGCCATGGAACCGGTGCGCTCTGCGCCGTTAAGCGTGGCAGCCGGATCACAAAGCGTGATATTAAGCGGCGCTGGTGTGCCGGGGTCGTACAAGAAAATGAAGCTGGTTGCGCAAGGGCTTGCGCTGAATTTGCTGATGATCGGATGGGCGCAGGCGAGCGTAGAGCCTGTGGCAGTTGTCGGGTCCGCCAGAGCCGATCTCGTGACTTCACAACCGCTTGCGGATTTCGGCGGACCGGCCGTCGTGCTGACACCGCTCGACGGTGTCTCCGTCTCCATTCCAAAGCAATGGATAGCCTGCGACGATCCCAACAATTCCAAGCTCTCGCCAGCGGCCGACACGCTTTCGCTCGCTCCCAAAATCTGCACCGGTCCACGGTCCGGCGGCACGATGACGTTCGGTGCTTTCGATCCGGAGCCTCTGCGAACCGTGGCGATCTATGCCGGCAGAGAACCGGAGAGTCCGATTACAGAGGGCATGATTTTGCGGACGCCACATTCGAACTTCGCGGCCTTGGCAGCGAATGTCTGCCCGTTCATCGAAAAGCCGTTGGTCGACGCGCACGCGACCGTCAAAAGCTGTGTCCTGAATCGAAAGGCGATTTCCGGCCACTCGGCGCTGGTTTTCAACATTGTCTATACGCCGCCCGAAGGACCGGTCGCGCAAGGCGAACTCGAGTCCTGGGTGATACCGTCCACGCATGGCATCGTCGATTTCAATGTCGTGTGGCCGCTCATCGCCAAAGACAAGGTCACGCCCATGCTCGAAGCCGTCCGCAACTCGCTGCAGGTCCAATAAAAAAAGCCCCGGCGGATTTCTCCGCCGGGGCTTTCATTTGATCGCGTGCATCAGCCCTTCACGCACACCACCTGACGCAGTGTGTGCACGATCTCGACAAGATCGGCCTGCGCCGCCATCACGGCGTCGATGTCCTTGTAGGCCATCGGCGTCTCGTCGATGACGTCCGCGTCTTTGCGGCACTCGATACCGGCCGTGGCCTTCTCGTGGTCCGCAACGGTGAAGCGGCGCTTCGCCTCGGCGCGCGACATCGCACGTCCCGCTCCGTGGGAGCAGGTATGGAACGAGTCCATGTTCCCCTTGCCGCGCACGATGAACGACTTTGCGCCCATCGAACCCGGGATGATGCCGAGATCGCCTTCGCGGGCACGCACCGCCCCCTTACGCGTCACGAACACGTTCGCTCCGAAGTGGTTCTCCCGCGCGACGTAGTTGTGATGGCAGTTCACCGCGACCGAACCCCACGCGAACTCGCGGCCCAGAGCGTTCTGGATCGCGCGCATGGTCGCGGCCAGCATGACGCTACGGTTCTGCATCGCGAAGTTCTGCGCCCACTCCACCGCCTCGACATAGTCGTCGAAGTTCTGCGAGCCCTCCGGGAGGTATGCGAGGTCCTGGTCCGGGAGATTGATGAACCAGCGCTTCATGTCCTCCTTGGCGCGCTCGATGAAGTAGGAGCCGATCGCGTTGCCGATGCCGCGCGAGCCCGAATGCAGCATCACCCACAGCGCATTCTCCTCATCGAGGCAGAGCTCGATGAAGTGATTGCCGGTTCCGAGCGTGCCGAGATGCTTCGGCGCACGGGATGCGGGCTTGGCGAGCTTGGGATGCTTGTCGACGATGCCCTTCAGCCGCGCGCCAAGATCGCCCAAGTCGAAGTCGGCCATGATGCCGGCCACGGTATTCGGCACGTTGTGCCAGGCACCGCGGTCGCCCTCACCACCGTGGTTCGTACGGCCGTGCGGCACGGCCTTCTCGATCGTCGAACGGATTGCCGAAAGATTGTCGGGCAAATCGTTCGCCGTGAGTTCCGTGCGCGCGGCGACCATCCCGCAGCCGATGTCGACACCGACCGCTGCTGGGATGATCGCGCCCTTGGTCGGGATCACCGAGCCAACGGTCGCGCCCATACCCCAATGCACGTCCGGCATCGCCGCAATGTGATGATGAATGAACGGCAGCGACGCGACGTTGACGAGCTGCTGCTTGGCAGCATCCTCGAGCTGCACGCCCTCGATCCACGCCTTGATCGGCGCGCCACCCTGATGAATGACCTTGTACATGTCTCTTTCCGGCCTTTCCGCCGGACCTCCGATCTAATTGTGTTGATTTGCGATGCCGTGCGCCAGCAGCTCGTCGTGCGACAGTTGGCGTTTGGTGATGGCGCGCCTTGTGTTGGCGCGAACCTTTGAGCGGGTCAGAAGGTCGAATTCCCACTTGTCATAGGGGCGCGATCCTTCTTGTATGAACTCAAGTTCGTACCAGATGCCTTCTATGCATGTAAGTTCTCGATTTTTCTCCAGGATCCGGATGTTCGGATTGATCTTTTCTCGCCGCTTCCACGGCTTGGGATCTATACCGAGTGCCTTCCAGAGTTTCGCGCTCTCCTTCAGCAACCCGTCCCGAGGGTCGACATAGTAGGGCTGATACCACGGTAGGGTTCTGCGGCGCCGACGGCCGCTTTCCGGATCAATCAGGGATCCGTACCGATCGAGCATCACCCGCCGCGCGACATAGTCGTCCACGTGCTGCAAGACGTGCTGTTGAACGGGATCGCGCGATGTAAGCGTGCCGATGATTTCGGCATACACATCGTTCCAAGGGCGTCCAACCTGTTTTCCGATGAAGCGTTTGAGCGGTGCAAGATTCTCGCTAAGCCATTTGGACTTCGCGTGGGTGAGACACATATGGCGGCTTACCCCGATTTTGGTCGGCAAATCGCCGTCGCGGTTGAGACGTTTGCGCGAACTGACGGCGCGTCCAGCGCCCCCACGGGAGCGTTCGACGATGACTTTGAACATGTCCTCCCGCATAGGGGTTGCTCCTGAAAGAAGAGGCCGGCAGCTTTCGCCGCCGGCCCCGGTTGGTTGTTGATGTTGCCTGGCGTCAACGCATCGTTTCTTCCGCTGCCGCGATCCATGCGATCACCGCTTCGGAGAAGCCATCCACACGCTGCCACGCATCGTGCCGCACACCGTGCTGGTACGACGCCACGTTGATGATCGTGCCCTTGCCCTTGGGCGCCGGCACGACATCGTGGCTCTGCTCGTCCGTGAACACGATCAGGCGATCGCCTTTGCGGTCGATCTCCGTCACAGCCTTGCCGAGGTAGGTTCCCCCATGCGGCTGCGAGCTCACGATGGCGTCGCGCAGCGCGAACCCGCGGCGTGGCGTGACCTTCACCGCCTTCTCGGAGAAGGTGAAGATTTCGACATCGTCGCAGATTTCGCGCGCCAGGATGGCGAGGCCGCAGGCCGCCTCCAGCCGGGTCATCTCCGACTGGGCCGACAGCGGGGCGTTCATCGAGCCCGACACGTCGATCAGAAGCCGTGTACGGCCGGGTAGCCGGACATGGTCCTTGATCGACTTCAGCATCGCGGATTCGAGCTCAGGCTCGAAGTCCGGCGCATAGCGCGCCGCCGCGATGAAGCGGTAGGGCAGGATACGGTCGACACGCATGGCGTCGATCGCACCGGCGATATTCTTCTTCGCCACACCTGCCTTCTGCATCAGCCGCAGGTTACGGAGCAGGGCGAGCCCACCCAGCTTCTTCTCTGCGATCAGACGCGGGAACGTCTCCGCCTTGTCCTTTCCGGACGACAGCGAAACCTCCCAGGTGTCGGGTGCAGCCAGCGTGCCATCGACAAGCTGCTTCCATACCTTCTCCTGCTCGGCGTCCTTCGGCTTGGCGTGGACGAGGAACAGCACGTCCCTGATCCGCACCGCGCCGTCGTGGTCGTACTTCGCGAGCTGATAGGCGTCGAACTTCGTGAGCGCGCGCGCCAGACCCTTCTTGATCTGCGCCGAGACGGGCTGACGCTTGCGCTGCTGCATCGGACCGAGCGCATCCGCCCAGTAGATAGCAAGCAGCTCCGTCATCTCGTCCGGACGCTGGATCACACGAGCGAGCGTGTCGGCCACAAGCACACGATGCTTCTCGTGACGCGCCATCTCGCGCGCCACGAGCAGCGGCGCATGCCGGAGCTTCATCCGCTCGCGTGCCTCGATGGCGAGCGCCGCGGCTTTTTCGGGCTCGACGAGAGGCACAAGCGTCTTGATGCGGTCGGCGATGGCGACGCCATCCTCGTAGAACTGGTCCTCCCACAGGAGGCAGTTCATCAGCGCACGCTTCAGCTCCATTTCGGGCGTGAAGCGCCTTGCCTTTGCGCCCTCATGCGTGAAAGCGCGAACGATCTTGTTGAGCTTGACCATGATGGCCTCCTCTTGGGTTGGTTGTTGAAAGAAAAAGATCGTCTGGGAACGGGCGAGATTTGATGGACCATCCTTGCGGACTGTTCTGCTCTACCACTGAGCTACAGGCATTACATTTTGGCCTGACGGGAGTCGAACCCGCGACACGAAGTAGCAAAACTCTTCACCACAGACGAAAGCGACGCGCCGCCCACGCGGAAGCAAGCAGGTCTCCCGCGTGGGCCGACATAAGCTGAAAGGAAACACGATCCGGGAACAGGCGATTGCTGAGACGCCAGCATGTGTTCACCCACACGCCAGCTGGTGCTCTGCCAATTGAGCTACGGATATACATCCGGCGGGGTTCGAACCCGCAACCTCCCGGTTAACAGCCGAAGTAACAGCGATCTTCACCACGGATCGTGCGAAAGAGCGCCGGGGAACAGGCGAGTCTGCACCGCTTCTTGCGAAGCTAGCCGTATGCTCTATCCAGGCTGAGCTACAGACTTGCGTCTGGTGGGATTCGAACCCACGACCGTACGGTCCCGAAGTAGCAAAACTCTTCACCACCGGCAGAAATCGAAAATGGCAGGGAACGGGCGATGTTGTCGCCGCCCGAGGGCGTTTCTGAGCTACGACATTGCTGTCGGCCGGAATCGAACCGTGCGACCTCCGCTTGCGCGGCGCTCTACCGAAGTAACAGACATCTTCACCACTACCATCACACTGGGGAACGGGCGAAATCGGTGTCAGTGACGCCAACGCAAGCTCTTCCTCACGGAAGAACCGGAGCCCGCGACACGACGGCCCTCGCGAGGCCGCCTCCACGGTACGTGACGCCAAAGGCGGGAATCGAACCCGCGCTTTCCAGGTACGAAGTATCCGAGATCTTCACCACCAGCATGTTTGAAAGCGAGTTCCGGGGGAACAGGTGAATTTCGACGGCCCGAAGGCCTTCGGTGACAGCGAAGTATCGAAGCTCGTCACCACCCGGAAGAAAATTGCAAAACGAATATTGTCGTGGCGCTTTCGAATATGGCGCGCCACCGAAGCGAACCCTTATTGGTTCGCCCTGCCATCGGTGGACCGCGATCGCTCGCGCCGTTCCCTCCGGCAGGCCCCGCGCTTTTGGACGCGCGCGATCGCTCGCGCGAGCCCCGGGATCCGGGTCTCCCGTTTTCATTTCGCTTCGCTGAACGAACCGCGCTTCGGAGAACAAAAAACCCTCCGGAGCGGTGGCTCGGGAGGGCTCGTGAGCCACGAACTTTCGATATCGCTTATGCGAGATCGCTCCCATGAGCCGGGCGTGCGCAATCGAATGGCAGGTAGCCATTCAATTGTTCGACGTGGTTTTTAATACCGCGTTGCATTGCTCGACTCATGTTCGGCGCGCGGACACCATGTCCGTGCGGGCGCGGCTTGTATGCGCGGCTCTGCACGAAGTCAATTCGCAATGGATAAGAAATCCGAACCTGTTGCGCGAAGCGCACAGGCGGTTCACGCCATCTCGGCGGCGCAGTGCTGGCGGATGAAGTCGCGATGGTCCGGCATCGCTCCCGCGCATTGCTTCACTTGTGCGCGGATTGCTTCGAGCTTCTGGGCGACCTTTGCGGCGTCGAGGCTGTCGGTCATCGGATCGTAACCGCGCGGTACGATGTTCTGTCCGATCATCACCGAGAGCCAGCTCTGGATCGGAAACAGCTCGGTGTCCTCGCGCAGGATGCGCCCGCGGCTGCGGAAGAGGTCGATCTTCTCTTGCAGCGTGTCGGTGAGCGGGATGGCGCGGCAATGCTCCCAGAACGCACCGGGACGTTCGGTGTGCGCATAGTGCATCAGCAGGAAATCGCGCACGCGCGCGAATTCGAATTCCAGCATGCGGTTGTAGCGCTCGATATCCGCCTGCTCGAACTGCCGGTCGGGAAAGAATTTGAGCAGCATCGCGATACCGCGCTGGATAAGATGGATGCTCGTCGCCTCCAACGGTTCCAGGAATCCGCAAGCGAGACCGAGCGCCACGCAGTTCTTTGCCCACGCCTTGCGGCGGCGTCCCGGCGTAAAGCGCAACGCCGTGGGTTCGGCGAGTGGCCCATCGTCGAGACTTGCCAGCAGCAGATTGCGGGCGCTGTCGTCATCCATGAATCCGCTGCAATAGACATGGCCGTTGCCGGTGCGATGCTGCAGCGGAATACGCCACTGCCAGCCTGCGTCACGCGCGGTGACGAGCGTATAAGGCGCCGGGTTCGTGGCGGGCGCGTTGTGGGCAACCATCGCGCGGTCGCAGGGCAGCCAGCGGCTCCAGTCATCAAAGCCAACATCCAATGCTTCGCCAATCAGCCGTGCGCGAATGCCGCTGCAATCGATAAAGAGATCGCCCGTGAGCGTCTCGCCATTGTCGAGCGTAACGGACTCGATGCAGCCATCTTCGCCGCGCAGCGACACCGCGCACACCGTGCCCGCGATGCGCTCGACACCGAGCGTCTGGGCGAAGCGGCTCAGATACGCCGCGAACAGCGATGCATCGAAATGCAGCGCATAGGTGATCTTGTTGAGCGGCGTGTTGGGCGCGTGCACCGGCCGCATGAACTTGTTCTGTGCGGCGGCCGCGGCCTGCATCGAATATTCCTCGAGCCGCGCGGCTTTGCCGGCGAGGAACATCTTGAGCCAATAGGCCGGGAACGAGACCGCGCCCATGCCGGCGCTGGTGGGGCCGAACGGATGGAAATAAAAGTCTCCGGGCCGCGTCCAGTCGCGATAGGCGATGCCGAGCTTGAAGGTTGCGCAGATCGCACTGACGAGTTCGTCCTCCGCGATACCGAGCTGACGGATGAAATCCATGATCGGCGGGACCGTCGCTTCGCCGACGCCGACCGTGCCGATGGCCTCAGATTCCACCAACCGGATGCGGATATTCATCGGCGCGAGGTGCTTCGCCAGCGCCGCAGCCGCCATCCAGCCAGCCGTGCCGCCGCCAACGATCACCACATCGCGGATGCGGTTGTCCGCCTCGAGGCCTGATATGTTCCCCATAACCCTAAAACGGCTCCCCAAAGCCTACGCCAGAATGCATCAAACGGGCTGTTAGCGCTACATCAAGTTCCGGCGATAGGGCTTGTGCCTTCCGTGGCGGCCGGCGCTAGAGTCGGTGCAACCGCTATTGGAGGCATACATGGACTTTTCGATCCCCAAGGACATCACCGAACTGCTGGAGCGTATCGACGCCTTCATCGAGGCCGAGATCGTGCCGTTGCAGAAACAGGATGACAACGACCGTTTCTTCGATCACCGCCGCGAATGGGCGCGCACTGATTTCGAGCACGGCGGGCTGCCGCGCCACGAGTGGGAAGACCTGCTGCGCGAGATGCGCCGCCGCGCCGACAAGGCCGGGTTTCTTCGTCTCGCGCTGCCGGAGGAATATGGCGGCAAGAACATCGGCAATCTCGCCATGGCGATCATCCGCGAGCATCTGGCGACGCGGGGCCTCGGGTTGCACAACGATCTGCAGAACGAGAGCTCGGTCGTCGGCAATTTCCCGCAGGTGCTGATGATGCGCGATTTCGGCACCGAAGAGCAGAAGAAAACGATCCTGCCCGGAATGCTGAACGGCACCGCGCGTCTCGCCTTCGGTCTCACCGAACCGAAGCATGGCTCGGATGCGACGTGGATGGAGACACGCGCCGTGAAGGACGGCAATGGCTGGCGCCTCAATGGCGAGAAGATGTGGAACACCGGAGTCCACACCGCCACACATGACATGGTCTTCTGCCGCACCTCAGGCAAGGACGGTGATGCGCGGGGGTTGACCTGTCTCATCGTGCCGATGAATTCAGAGGGTGTGAAGATCGAATCCTACCAGTGGACGTTCAACATGCCGACCGATCATGCGCATGTGTCGTTCAAGGATGTGTGGGTGCCGGACGGCGCGGTGTTCGGGCCGGTCGACAACGGCCTCGTGCTCGCGCGCCACTTCGTGCACGAGAACCGTATCCGCCAGGCGGCCTCGGGCGTCGGTGCGGCGCAATACTGCATCAATGAGAGCATCGACTACGCCAACACCCGCAAGCCCTTCGGTAAGCCGCTGTCGCACAACCAGGCAATCCAGTTCCCGCTGGTCGAACTGCAGACGGAAGCCGAAATGGTGCGCTGGCTGGTGCGCAAGACCGCGTGGGAAATGGATCGCATGACAGGGCCGGAGATCCAGCTCTATCTCTCCGACAAAGTCTCGATGTGCAATTACCGCGGCAACAATCTGGTCTGTGACGCGGCCGACTGGGCGATGCAGGTCCATGGCGGCTGGGGCTATTCGCGGCACAAGCCGTTCGAGCACATCTACCGCCACCACCGCCGCTATCGCATCACCGAAGGCTCGGACCAGATCCAGATGCGCAACGTCGCCGGCCACATGTTCGGCTTCATCGGCAAGAACCGGAGGGCCGAGTAGAGATGGCGGGAGAAAATCGTCGAACGGAGATCGATCCATGTTGATTCCGGCCTGCAAAGCCAAAATCCATCGCGCGACGGTGACGCAGGCCGATCTCAACTATGTCGGATCGATCACCATCGACGAGGCGCTTCTTGAAGCGGCGGGGATCGTGCCGTTTCAATATCTGAACATCACCAATGTTTCGAACGGCTTCTTCTGGCGCACCTACGCCATGGCGGGCAAGCGCGGGCAGGGCGACATCTGCCTCAACGGCCCCCCGGCGCGGCACTTCCAGCCCGGCGACAAGATCATCGTTCTGGCCGAGGTCTTCGTCGCGCCGGAGGAAATGGCCTCCCTCGATCCCGTCGTTGTGTTCGTGGATGACAAGAACAGGGTGACAGAGGTCAAAAGGCATACGCTCGTGCCCCATTCGCTGGCCTAGATTGTCGAGCGATAGAGTTGGTTGCTGGATTGGCTGAGGAAAAGATGCGGCCTTGGAATATCGCCCATCGCGGGGGTGCGGGTCTCTTTCCGGAGAACACGCTGGTAGCATTCCGCGATGCTGTGGCGCGTGGCTGCGACGGGGCGGAGCTCGACGTGCAGCTTTCGCGTGATGGCGAGGTGATCGTCTTTCACGACTATCGCCTCAAGCCCGAGATCTGCCGGGGAACGGATGGCCTTTTTCTCGAGAAGCCGACGCCGCGCATCAAGGACCTTTCTCTCGCGGGCCTGAAGACCTGCGACGTCGGCCGTGCCAATCCGGCCAGCGCCTATGCGCGTGCGCATCCGGCGATGAGAGGGCGCGACGGCGAGCGCATCCCGACGCTCGCCGAAGTGATCGCGGTCGCGAAGACTGCGGCGAAACCGTTCACGCTGTTCGTGGAATTGAAGACTTCGTTCGCCGATCGCGATCTCTCCGCCGATCCGGTCGCGCTCACCGATCGTACGGTCGCAATTCTGCGCGACGCGGATTATCTTGACCGCACGATCTTCGTCGGCTTCGATTGGCCGGCGTTGTTACATGCGAAGACGATTGCGCCCGAGACACCCTGCTGGTTCACGACGCTGGCGCAAAACTGGTTTCGTCCGAGCCAGCCGCCCCCGGAGGACGATCCGCCTTCCGAACCCTCGCTACAGATGCTGCGCTACTGGGCCGCCACCGGCACGTCGCCTTGGGCAGGGGGATACGATGCGGTGAATTACGGCGGTTCGATCCGGCGCGCGATCAAGGCTGCCGGCGGCGATGGCTGGTTTCCGACCCTTACAGACATCGACGCACACTCCGTCGCAGAGGCACGCGAGCTTGGCCTTAAGGTCGGGGCATGGACGGTCGATGAGGTAGCCGACATGCGGCGTCTCGTTGCGTTGGGCCTCGACGCAATCTGCACGGATCGTCCGGATCTGCTTGCGCCGCTGCTGTGAGCCTTCAAAACGTATAAGCCCGCCGAAATCTTTGCATTATCAGAGGTTGGAATTTGCGTGATATCCCGCATGACTAGCATCGGCGCGATTCCGCGACCGGCTGGAAGGGGGATCACATGCGCGTTCGCACATTGTCTTTGCTGGCAGCATTCGCTTCGCTCGCGTCTTCGGCCGCTGTCGCGGCCGAAGCGCCGAAAGCCAAAGCCGCTGCCGCCCAACTGTGCAACGGTACGTTCAGCAACAGCGTCTCGATCAACGTCAAAGCCGCAGTCTATATGCCCGATGTCGGCTACATCACGAACGCCAAGCCCCCCACGCCGGTGATCATTGCGGCGAACCAGACCGTGTGCGACGTGCACACCTTCGCCTGGAACCAGTTCCTCTACCTCACGCAGAGCGACCCGAAGACCCCGACGGTTGCGCGTTTCATGCAGCTTGCGCCCTGGTACAACGCGCTGACCGTGGGTCCCAAGCCCGGAGCCTATCCCGGCGGCCCGACCGATCTGCGCACCGCGTTTCTGGATCAGGGACAGGCGGGCACCGATGGGCACCTGATCGACACGGCGAACCAGACGGTGCGCTACGACATCCGCTTCGACCAGTACATGTATTCGTCGATTGTGGACCAGAACTATTACACCGCGCCGCTGTTCAATACGGCTTGCAATCCCGATCCCGCCAACAACGGCAATTGCAAGAACAACAATAAGATCTGGATGATCCCCTCGGGCGCGAACGAGCATCCCGAACCCGGCTCGACCGAGGTCAAGACCGCGTGGCGGGATTTTGGCCTGCCCACAAATTGCCCGTCGTCACAATATTTCTGTCAGGGCCGTTTCGGTCTCGTCGGCTTCCACTTCGTGAACAAGACCTTCAGCCACGGCGAATGGATCTGGGCCTCGTTCGAGCACGTCGCCAACGATCCCGATTGCGCGCCGGGCGGAGACGAGCCGATTGCAGCGATGTCGCCGATCAACTCGAACTGGTCGTTCTTCAACACCAAGACCGTGCCGCCGAGCGTGATGTCGTCCAAGGTTTGTAACGTCACGTCAAATCCGCCGCAGTGCAATTTCAATCCGAATCCGACCGGCAAAGCCTTCATCCCGGTGAATGTCTGCCGCACCGACATGATTTCGGCCGGCGGCGCCAGCAGCGCCAATTGCACAGTCAACACGAGCAGCCCGAACAACGCCGGCAACGTCGCCTGCCTCAACGCCACGATCATGCCGCAGCTGAGCGGTGTGTGGCGGAACTACAAGATGATCGGCTCGGTGTGGGTCGCGGGCGGCATGGGGCCGAACCAAGATTTCCGCATCCAGATATTCCAGAGCCAGGTCCAGGGCATTCCTTATGTGGCGCCGTCGGGCTTCACCAATCTGGCAGACACGACGATGGAGACCTGGCTGCAGAAAGGCTCGACAGGCTATGACCCGTTCGGCACCAACGCGAAGCAGGCGGGCTGCTTCCTTTGCCACAACGAACCGTCGGCATTCGGCAAGGGCAACCGGCAGGCGGACATGAGCCACTTCCCCGGCAAGCTGCCGCTGCTCAAGCTGCAGGCGCTGAAGGCGACCCTGATCAAGGCAAGCGATACGGTGAAGGCGCCGAGGTGACGACGCTCGGCGTAACGAGCGAACGCCTTGACGAAGTGACGCAGGATCAGCACCCGGCGCGCCTTGTTTCCGCGGCGCATGGGCGGTCAACTGGCTTTGCGATTCCGGCGGCAGGGCATGACGCTCCTCAAAGTTCGGCACAAGACGACATATCGCTACGCGAGGCCCGTCGAGCTCGGCGAACACCGCATGATGTTCCGCCCGCGCGCGAGCCACGACCTCAATCTCAAGAAGGCGAAGCTGGTTATCCGACCGGAACCGGTTTCGATCCGCTGGGTGCACGATGTCTTCGACAATTCGGTCGCCTTCGCGCATTTCGGAGGGCTCGCGGTCAAGGAGCTCAGCTTCGACAGCACGCTGACGGTGGATCACACACCCTATTCCTCTCCGGTGCCTGAGATCGAGGAAGCCGCGCGCACTTATCCTTTCCTCTACAACCAGGAAGACGAGCCCGACCTTCAGCCCTCTATAGCACTGCAATACCCCGACGAGGGCGGTCGCCTCAAAAAATGGGCTCGCCAATTCCTTCATCCCGGCCGGCCGACGAGCGATACGTTCTCGCTTCTGGCGACAATGACCACAGCGGTCCGCGAGCAGTTTCGCTATCTGCGCCGGGAAGAAATGGGCGTCCAGCATCCGATCGAGACGCTGCTTTTAGGGTCGGGCTCCTGCCGCGATTTTGCGGTGCTGATGATGGAAGCGGCGAGAACGCTTGGCTTCGCCGCGCGTTTCGTCTCCGGCTACCTTTATGTGCCGTCGCAAGGAGACGAGCGGCCGGTGGGGGGCGGGGCCACACATGCATGGGTTCAGGTCTATCTTCCCGGCGCCGGCTGGGTAGAGTTCGATCCGACGAACGGCATCGTGGGCAACCGCAATCTTATCCGGATTGCGGCGGCGAGACATCCGAGACAGGCCATACCTTTGTCCGGAACCTATGAGGGAAATAGGGAGGATTTTATTGGAATGACGGTGGAGGTTGCGGTGACCGGCGAAGCGCCGGCCGCCGCGCCGGAAAGACTCGGGGAACATGGACATTCGGATCGGTTACGACCTGACGATAGAGGTTCCGCTCGCGACCGCGATGCTGCTGATGCTCAACGTTCATCCCTCGCGCGCGCACGATCTTCTTTCGCCTGACGTCATCTATACCGAGCCCGGCATTCCGATCAGGCTCTATCGCGACAGTTTCGACAACATTTGTGCACGGATTCTGGCGCCGGCCGGCGCCACGCGCATCTTCTCCGAGACGGTGATACGCGACAGCGGCGAACTCGATCCGGTCGCCCCCGATGTGGAGCAGCATTACATCTCCGATCTTCCAGACGAGTGCATGGTCTTCCTGCTCGGCAGCCGCTATTGCGAGACTGACGAGCTTTCCGATTTTGCGTGGAAGACGTTCGGCGACACAAAGCCGGGCTGGGAACGTGTTCAGACGATTGTCGCTTTCGTGCATAACCACATTGCCTTCGGCTATGCCCATGCGCGCGCGACGAAGACGGCGATGCAGGCCTTTGACGAACGGCAAGGCGTCTGCCGCGATTTCGCCCATCTCGCCATCACGCTGTGCCGCTGCATGAGCATTCCGGCGCGCTACTGCACCGGATATCTCGGCGACATCGGCGTGCCGAAGGATCCCGCGCCGATGGATTTCAGCGCATGGTTCGAAGCGTATCTGGGTGGCCGCTGGTACACGTTCGATGCCCGCCACAATCGCCCGCGCATCGGGCGTATCCTGATTGGCCGCGGCCGGGACGCCTCCGATGTTGCGATCACCACGAGTTTCGGACCGTCGACACTCACCGGCTTCACGGTGATTACCGATGAGATTGTCTGACGCCCTTAGCCTTTCGGCACGCCGGGAACGTTGGTGATGTCGCGCGCCCAGGGGAGTGCGGACTCCATCCAGATCTGCCGCTTCGGCGGCAGGTCTGCGCGCTGCTTCAGCGCACCGAGACGCAGGTTGAAGATCGTCTGGTTCTCCGGCGTGGTCGAATAGACGGCGGAGCCGCAATCGCCGCAGAACGCCTGCAGCCGTTTGATGCCGCTGTCGGCAGTCTTCACATAGGTCTTGAGCGTGCCGCGAAGCAGACGAAAATCCTCCGCCTTCGACGGAACGCTTGCCCGCCAGGGCGAACCCGAGAACTGCTGGCAATCGGTGCAGTTGCAGATCGCGCTGAGCTTGGGATCGACCGCGGCCTCATAGGCGATGCGGCCGCAATGGCATTCTCCGTCGACGTGCATGACAATGTCCCGCTGAAGCTGCGTGATCATCCGCGATAGGCGGGGGGAGGGTCAATTCCGCATCTGGCCGCGTTTTCCGCATGACGGCGATGTGCGAAACAGAGGGAAAGAGGAGGCGCCGATGCAGACACGCGATATTCCATACACCTCAGGCGGCAAATCGTTCACCGGCTATCTCGCGGCGCCCGATGACGGCGGATCGCGGCCCGGCGTTCTTGTCTGCCATCAGGGCGGCGGACTGACGGAGCATGCGAAGGAAAAAGCGCGGATGCTGGCGGAAGAAGGTTATGTCGCCTTCGCGCTCGATCTCTATGGCGAGGTCGCGACCAGCATCGATCATGCGATGGGGATGCTTGGCGGATTGGCCGCCGACAAGGACGAGTGGCGCCGGCGTTCGCTCGCGGGTCTCGACGTATTGAAGGCGCAGGACGGTGTGGACATGGCGCGGCTCGCGGCCGTCGGCTATTGCTTCGGTGGCGCGACGGTACTGGAGCTTGCGCGCGCGGCGCCGGAGCTGAAATGCGTCGTGGCGTTCCATCCCGGCATGTCAGGCGCGGTCGCGCAGCCGGAGAGCGACGAGCGCAAGATTCCCACCTGCAAGGTGATGGTCTGCGCGGGTGCCGACGATCCGCTGATCGGCCCCGAAGCCTATGTGAAATTCGCCGAGCTGATGAACGCCGCCGACGCAGACTGGCAGTTCATTTTCTATGGCGGTGCGGGCCACAGCTTCACCGACAAATCGGTCGATGCATTCAACATCCCGCACTTCAAATTTCACGCGCCGACCGATCGCCGCTCCTGGGCGGCGATGAAGACCCTGTTCGACGAGGTGTTCGAAAGCGCTTAAGGGATCGTGTGCGTTCCGTGGAGCAGCCGCGTACAGGTCTCGGTCGCGGCGAGCTTCGAGCCTTGCTTGTGCGGACCAGCCGCGGCCTCGGCGCGCGCCACGCAATCGCGCACCGCCGTATCAGGATGCACGATCAGGATTCCCGACACCACCGCGTAGCCCGCGAGGACGAAGATCACCGCGGCGACGGCAATTCCCGCAGCAATCTCGATCCGCGTCAGCATCGCCGGGCAATTCTACGGGCCGCAGGGATTTTGTGCTACAGGTGGCAGCGCCCACGCAGCGATGCTGCACAGTGGGACTAGCGTTTCGGCAATTCGCTTTTGGGCTCGTTGAGGCGCAGTTTCACTTCGTGCGATGCGGCCTTTAGGCCGGAATCCGGTAGCTCGCCCCGGAAATAGAACTTCTGCCACGCCTGTTTGAGGATCGCCGGATCGAGGGCCTCGTGTCCGCGCATGAATTCCTGACGCTTCTCCCGCCAGGTTTCGAACTGTTTCTTCAGCTCGGCATCGTTCGCGAGCGGCTTGATAACCGGCGTCACGTCGTTCATCGCGCCCTGGGCCACGGGGAAGATGAGACACACCGGCTCGTCCTTCTTGAAATGGACTTTGCCCGGCTTGGTCAGATGCCAGTTCATCGTGAAAGGGTAGGGCAGCCAGTCGGTTTCGATCACGCCGGTGAGCGGCGCGATACCGTGCTTGGGTTCGTTGAACGGCCCCGTCGCAATGAGCTGCCAGCCGGGCGAGGTGCGGAACAGGTAATGGGTATGGAAGGTGACGATGCCGCGCGTGAAATTCGAGGTCGCGAAATGGCTCAGCCAGGGAAATCCATCCGTGGCCCGAATCTGGATGTCGTTCGCGGCCATGCCGCCCTCCCAGACGATGTCGAAGGAGCAGGGCGAGAGGATTTCCCAGCCATAGGCATTGGCGATCGCGAGCGGGAGGCAGCGATAGGCATGGCGCTGCGGGAACTCATCCATCCAGCGGCGTAGAGGATTGGCGGCGACGAGCTTCGGCGGCGCACTCGTCACAGCAAAGCATTCGAGCTCCAGCGGCGGCAGAGGCGCGGCACCACTTTCCCCTTGCATATCGCTGCCTTCGGTCATCGCGGCCTCAATGTTTGACCAGCCCCTCGGCTTTCATCGCGGCCTGAACCTTCGGGCGTGCCGCGACGCGGTCGAAGAACTGCATGAGCGACGGCGGCACGCTGATGTGCATCTTCTTCGCCCAGGTCTGCACAACGAAGAGATAGGCATCGGCCGCGGTGAAGGTGTTGCCCAGGAGGAACGGCTGGTTGGCAAGCGTGCTATCGACGAAAGCGAATTTCTGTTCGAGGATTTCGACGATCTTTCGCCGCTCCTCACCGGCCGCGCCATGGAACAGCGGACCGAACGTTTTGTGGATCTCGCCATTGATGTAGGTGAGCCATTCCTGGAGATGATAGCGCGGCAGTGTTCCGCATTCCGGTGCAAGTCCGCTCGCCGGATTGCGGTCGGCCAGGTACTGTACGATGGCGGGGCCTTCGGTAAGCAGCTCGCCGCTGTCGAGCACCAGCGTGGGTACCGAGCCTTTCGGATTGATCTTATGAAAGTCGCTGCCGTCATCGAGCGTGTGCGCCCTGAGATCGACCTTCACGAGATCGACCGGCACGCCGGCTTCCTCGGCTACGATATGCGGCGAAAGCGAACAGGCCCCCGGTGCGTAATAGAGCTTCATGGACTCTCCCTATACTGCTTGGATCGCAGATAAGGCTCACCGGCGCATGGAAATTTCAATCCCTGAAGGACCGTTGTTTTCCGGAATCCGGAACCGACGCCGTCAAGCGGTCCTGCGGCGGCGCCATCCGAACGCCGATGCCGCAGCCAGCAGACCGGCCGCCAGCAGCGGCAATGCACCAGGCTCCGGCACGGGCAGGACCTGCTCGTCCGTGGTAGCGACCCGGAACACGGCCTTGAACCTTTCAACGCCCAGCGCGCGGCGCTCGCGTGGCGTCAGCGCGTTGTATGCCGCGTCCCCTGTCCAATCGACGATGAGGGTGTTGCCAGACACGGAGTAGGTGAGGTTGGAACCGAACTCGTTGTAGACCAGCGTGACCTTCTTGAAGTCCACGGGCGAGAGGAAAGCGAACGTCATTTCCCAGCCGGTAGAAGTCTGCTGCGGCCTTTCCACATCGTGGATGATCAATTGCGTGTCGTTGAAGTTGGCGCTGTAGAAGTTTCCGGTGCCTGCGCTGACGAATTCGAGGCCGGCGCCGATGGTAACGGGCGGCGCGCCCCATTCTTGTTCGGTCCCGCCTGCTCCAAAGGCAATCGTGCCATCGAGTTTGAGGCCGATCATACCGGCCTGGGCAGTGCCCGCGGACAAAAGCACCGCGATTGCGGCGCTGAACAACAGACCTTTGGACATAACGCGTACCCCAACTCACGCGCGTGTGTATGCGCGGGACCGGAGACTAGCAGTACGGCCACGAGTCGCAGGCTGGCGAAGTTAATAGGTGGTTAACGTCTCCATCGCCGATGGCTTTTACAGGCCCTCAAACAGCGCGGTCGACAGATAGCGTTCCGCGAAGGAGGGGATGATGACCACGATGGTCTTTCCCTCCATCCCCGGCCGCGCACCGACCTCGAGGGCGGCAGCGATGGCCGCACCGGACGAGATGCCGACGGGAATACCTTCCAGCTTTGCTGCCTTGCGGGCGGTGGCGAACGCGGTTTCGTTGGAGATGGTGATGACCTCGTCGATGACTTTGCGGTCGAGGATCGCGGGAACGAAGCCCGCGCCGATGCCCTGAATCTTGTGCGGACCGGGCTGGCCGCCGGAAAGGACGGGAGAGTCTTCCGGCTCGAGCGCGATCATCTTCACGCTCGACTTGCGCTCCTTGAGCACTTCGCCGACGCCGCTGATCGTGCCGCCGGTGCCGACGCCGGAGATGACGATATCGACCTTGCCGTCCGTGTCGTTCCAGATTTCTTCCGCCGTGGTGCGGCGATGGATGGCGGGGTTCGCCGGGTTCTCGAACTGTTGCGGCATCACGGCGTCCGGTGTTGCGGCGATGATTTCCTGCGCCTTGGCAATGGCGCCCTTCATGCCTTTCGCCGCTTCGGTGAGCACGACTTCCGCGCCCATGAGCGCCAGCATCTTGCGGCGCTCGATCGACATGGATTCCGGCATGACGAGGATGAGGCGATAGCCCTTGGCCGCGGCAGTGAAGGCGAGCGCGATGCCGGTGTTGCCGCTGGTGGGTTCGACAAGGGTGGATTTGCCGGGCGTGATGATGCCCTGCTTCTCCATCGTCTCGATCATCGACACGCCGATGCGGTCCTTGACGCTCGCGATGGGATTGAAGAATTCCAGCTTGAGGAGGATGTCGGCCTTGGCGCCCGCTTCCTGGGGCAGACGCGCCATGCGCACCAGCGGCGTGTCGCCGATGGTCTCGGTGATGGAGTTGTAGATGCGTCCGCGTCCAGGCTTTCCGGCTTCCATGATCGTCTCCTTGTTCTTGCCGAGAATACTCTACGATTTCTGTCGAGTATAGATTGCTGTCAAATCGTAAAATCTGCTGTGATGCCGCCGCCGCAATCGACGCCCTCCGCCCGCGCCCGCGCGCAGAGGTCTTCGATGGAGATGGCATCGAGCCTCGCCATAACCTCGTCCTGTAACGAATTTATGAGCGGCGTCACGATGCGGGTGCCGAGAGCGGAGTGCGGCGTGGGATTTGCGCTTTCATCACCGTCGTCGAGGCTTTCGGCGACGCGCACCACTTCGCCCACGCTGATGCGGCGGCGCTCCTTTGCGAGGCGATAGCCACCGCGCGGCCCGCGCACGCCTTTGAGCACGCCCGCTCGCACCAATTGCTGCATGACCTGTTCGAGATAGCGCTGCGGCACCCCCTGGCGCGCGGTGATTTCCTTGGCCTGCACAGGCTCGGGCCGCGCGTTGAAAGCGATGTCGATCACCGCTTCCAGGGCCAAAAGGGTTTTGCGCGAGAGTTTGAGCATCAGTCGTCGCCACCCATGCCGGTGGATCCGAATCCGCCTTCGCCGCGCACTGTGACGGGAAGCTGATCCACTTCCTTGATGTCGGCGCGCTTGATGCGCGCGAACACGATCTGCGCGACCTTCATGCCGCGCTTCACGGTGAAATTCTGCTCGCCGAGATTGACGAGGATCGCCTTGATCTCGCCGCGATAGTCGCTGTCGATCGTGCCCGGTGCATTGAGCAGTGTGATGCCGTGGTTGAGCGCGAGGCCCGACCGTGCTCGCACCTGGCCCTCATATTTGTCGGAGAACGCGACCGCGATGCCGCAAGGGATCGCTGCGCGCTGGCCGGGTTTGAGTTCGATGTCACCCTCGATCGCGGCCAGAAGATCGAGCGCCGCCGAACCGTCCGTCGCATAGGATGGCAGTGGCAGGTCTTTGGCGTGGGCCAGGCGCAGGACGGAGAGATTCATGCCGCCTTACCCTTCAGGGTTTCGGCAATGCGTGCAGCTAAGCGGGAGCCCACGTCCCTTTTGTCCATCTCTGGCCAGTCTTCGATCTTGTTAGCTGTAATCAAATGCACGGTATTTTTTTCTCCACCCATGATCCCGGTTCCGGGGCTCACATCGTTCGCGACGATCCAGTCGCAGCCTTTGCGCGCGCGCTTCTCCTGCGCGTGCTGGACGACGTTGTCGGTTTCGGCGGCAAAGCCGATGACCAGCGACGGGCGGCACGCGCCCTTCGAAAGGGTCGCGAGAATGTCTGGATTCGCGGCAAGCGCAACAGAGGGCGGCGGCGCGCCGGCCGTCTTCTTGATCTTGCCGTTTGCAGCCGTTTCCGGCCGCCAGTCGGCGACAGCGGCGGCGCATATAGCCACGTCGACCGGCAGAACGGACTCGCAGGCCGCGAGCATCTCGCGCGCGGTTTCGACCCTGATCAGCTTGACGCGCGACGGCGGCGCGATGGAGACGGGACCGGAAACCAGAATGGTTTCGGCGCCGGCATGGGTGAGGGCATCGGCGATCGCATAACCCTGCTTGCCCGACGAACGGTTTGCGAGATAGCGCACCGGATCGAGCGGCTCCTGCGTCGGTCCCGCCGTTACAAGCGCCTTCACGCCGGTCAGCGGCCCCGGCATCGCGAGCGCGTTCTCGATTGCCGCGACGATATTGAGTGGCTCGGCCATGCGGCCCGGTCCATATTCGCCGCATGCCATTTCGCCGTCGTCCGGGCCGACAAAGATCGTACCGTCGGCTTTGAGGGCCGCGAGGTTTCGCTGCGTGGCCGGATGGTTCCACATGCGCACATTCATCGCCGGCGCCATCAGCACGCGCTTGTCGGTCGCGAGCAGTGCCGTCGAAGCCAGATCGTTGGCATGACCATTCGCGAGCTTCGCCATCAGGTCTGCGGTTGCCGGCGCGACAACAACAAGATCGGCAGAGCGCGAAAGCTGGATGTGGCCCATCTCCGCTTCGTCGGTGAGGCTGAAGAGGTCTGTGAAAACTTTTTCACCGGTAAGTGACCCAACGGAAAGCGGCGTGACGAATTCCGCGCCTGCCTTGGTCAGGATGGCGCGCACAGTCACACCGCGCTCTTTCAGGCGGCGGATCAGTTCGAGGGACTTGTAGGCAGCGATGCCGCCGCCGATGATAAGCAATACGCTATTGCCGCGCATGCGGGGTCCTTTGGGCGAAGGCGGTAAAAATACCGCGCCAGTCCGGGGATATAAAGAGAATAACGAGCGCGGACTGTGGTTCGTGCCGAGGGGAGTTAACACTATGAATATACAGATGAAATCCGCCGATATGCCGCCTTTCAAGCCGCTGCCCATGAAAGCGCCAGACATCGAAACTGTGCGCAAACCGGATGGAACGGTCTATCTGAGCTCGCGCCATCCCTTGGGCGACATGCATCGTTCGACAGTTCATCTCTTCGAGCAACGGGCCAAAGCGCACCCCGATCGCAGGTTCATCGCGGAGCGTGTTCCGCTGCCCGGCGGCGGCACCGGCGACTGGCGCTTCATCACTTATGGCGAGATGGATGCGCGCGCGAATGCGATCGCGCAGGCGCTGCTGACGCGGGGGCTCGGGCCCGATGCGCCGCTGATGGTGCTGTCGGGAAACTCGATCGCGCATGGTTCGATGATGCTGGGCGCGATGAAGGCGCGCGTGCCAGTGGCGCCGGTGTCGGTCGCCTATTCGCTGATGTCGGGCGATCACGGCAAGCTCCGCCACGTCTTCGAAACGACAAAACCGAAGATGGTCTTCGCCGAACAGGGGCCGATGTATGCGCGCGCGATTGCGGCGCTGCCGCTCGATGGTATCGAGGTCGTGACCGTCATGCCGATCGAAGGCGCCACACCTTATGAGGATCTGCTCAAGACCAACGCCGGGCCCGCGGTCGCAGAGTCGATGGAGAAGATCGATCACGACACGGTGGCAAAATATCTCTTCACGTCCGGCTCGACCGGCATGCCCAAGGGCGTGATCCAGACTCATCGCATGATGTGCGCGGTCGTCGCCGCGCAGGAGGCGCTGCGTACCGAGGCATCCGATCCGAATGAAATTCCGGAGAGCCTCGAATGGATGCCCTGGAACCACATCTCCGCAGGAAACATTGGCTTCAACAACGCGGTCAATGCGGGCGGCACGATCTATCTCGACGCCGGCAAGCCCTTGCCGGGCATGTTCGAGGAGACCATCCGCAATCTGCGCGATATCAAGCCGCTCGGCTTCGGTTCGGCGCCGATTGCGTTCGGCTGGCTGGCAGACGCGATGGAACGCGATCCGGGTCTGCGAGATCATTTCTTCGCCAAGATGAAGATGGTGGGCTATGGCGGCGCGACTCTCAGTCAGGACATCTATGAGCGCTTCCAGGCGCTCTCCATTGCGGCGACGGGCCAGCGCATTCCGCTCACCACGATGTACGGCGCGACCGAGACGCAGGGCATCACGGTCGTGCACTGGCTCACCGAGCGTGTCGGGCTGATCGGGCTTCCGTTACCGGGCATCACACTGAAACTGGTGCCGAACGGCACCAAGCTCGAAGTGCGCGTGAAGGGCCCGACGGTGACGCCGGGTTATCTGAACCGTGACGATCTTACCAAGAAGGCGTTCGACGAAGAGGGCTATTACTCGCTCGGCGATGCCGCGAAGTTCATCGATGAGAACGATCCGGAGAAGGGCCTCGTCTTCGATGGCCGTGTGACGGAGGATTTTAAGCTCGACAGCGGCACGTGGGTCAGTGTCGGAACCCTTCGCGCCCACGCCGTCGCGGCCGCATCGCCAGCGGTGTTGGATTGCGTCGTCTGCGGTCAGGACAAACCGTTCGTTGGCCTCTTGGTCTGGCCGAATATCCAGGTCGCGCTGCAGACGACGGGCAAATCGAGCGTCGATGCGGCGCTCTCTGATCCGAAGTTCGTCGAGTTCATTCGCGAGAAATTCGCTGCCCACAACAAGACGCAGCCCGGCACCTCGTCGCGCATCAAGCGCGTGCTGTTGATGACCGAGCCGCCATCGATCGACGGTCATGAGATCACGGACAAGGGTTATGTGAACCAGCGCGCCACGCTCGAGCGGCGCAAAGCGCTCGTCGACAGTCTCTACGCCGGAGGTCCGCATGTTATCGAGATCGCCTGAGGCGCGTTAACCGGAAACTTACCTTGTTTTGATCTGATAGACGGCGCCGAACGAGGGCTTGGGCGCCTTCCATGGAGCTGAACGCAGGCGATCTCTGCCGTCTCGCCGCCGATCTTGCGGCGGAGCATGGGGATGCGGCCCGCGATTATGCGCGGCGCGCGGTGGTCTCGTTCGAATCCGAAGGCGCAGCCGAACGCGCGCAATTGTGGTTCGCGCTGTCGGTCTTCCTCGAAGACATCATGCTCCGCGGCCTAGACCCCGACCGCGCAATCGTCCTCAACTAATTCCGCAACGTCACCGTACTACCGCCGCTTGCGCGGCGTGCTGCAATGCGTCCAAACTCATTGCAGCAAGACGGGGATATTCATGCCGCTCGATCCGCTGGTGAAGGGCTTTCTGGACCAGATGCTGGCCATTCCGGGCCCGAAGATGTTCGAGCTTTCGCCGCCTGAAGGCCGCGCGATGTTCGTCGCCATGATGCAGCTGGTCGGCCCGAAGGACGTTCCCATCGGCAAGGTCGAGAATCGCAAGATACCGGGTCAGGGCGGCGAGATTCCGATCCGTATCTACACGCCGGTCGCAGCCGGCGCCGATCCGCTCCCGGTGCTGGTCTATTTCCATGGCGGCGGCTTCGTCATCGGCGACCTTGAGACCCATGACGGGATCTGCCGCCAGTTCGCCGATGAAGGCGGCTACCGCGTCATCGCCGTCGACTACCGGCTTGCGCCCGAACACAAATATCCGGCGGCGATCGACGACGCCTATGCGGCCGTTGCCTGGATCGAAGCGCACGCGGCCGAACTCGGTGTCGATGCCAACCGGATCGCGGTCGGCGGAGATTCCGCCGGCGGCGCGTTGGCGGCGGAGGTCGCTCAACTCGCGAAAGCCAAAGGCGCGCCGAAGATCGCGTTTCAGCTCCTGATGTTTCCGGTCACCCAGATCGGCCAGGAAACGGCGTCGCTGCGCGAGTTCGCCGTCGGCTACTTCCTCGACAAGCCGACGCTCGATTGGTTCTTCGCGCACTACATCCCGGCCGGCACCGACACGATGGATGTGCGCGTGTCGCCGTTGCATGCGCCGGATGTGAAGGGGCTGCCGCCGGCTTACGTCATGCTTGGCGGGTTTGATCCCTTGCACGACGAAGGGCTCGCCTATGCCCAGAAATTGCGCGACGCGGGCGTGAAGGTCGAGATCAAGGACTACGCCGATCTCGTCCATTGCTTTATCTATATGCAAGCCGTGCTGCCGCAGGCGCATGAGGCCGTGGCCGTGGCCGCAAAGGCGGTGCGCGACGGACTGAAAGGGGTCTGAGGATGTCTCTCGACGTCAATATCAAGGCGCTGCTCGACCAGATGGCCCAACTCGCCATGCCGAAGCTGCACGAAATCGGGCCACAGGCCGCGCGTGCTGCCATGAAGTCGAGCATCTTCCGCGGCGGAGATACGCCGATCGGGCGTGTGAAAGACCTCACGATGCCCGGCGCCACGGACACGATCGCGCTCAGGGTCTACACGCCGCTGGACGTACACGATCCGGTGTTGCCAGGGCTCGTGTTCTTTCACGGCGGCGGATTCGTCATCGGCGATCTCGATACCCACGACGATCTTTGCCGGTGGCTTTGCAATCAAAGCGGCTGCCGCGTGGTGGCGGTCGATTATCGTCTCGCGCCGGAGCATCCGTTCCCAGCGGCCGTGGAAGACTGTATCGCTGCGGCGAAGTGGGTGTCGGCGCATGCCGGAAATTTCGGCATCGATCCGTCTCGGCTGGCTGTCGGCGGCGACTCCGCCGGCGGCAATCTCGCAGCGGTCGTCTGCCAGCTTGCGAAGACGGAGGGTCCGAGGATCGGCTTCCAGCTTCTGATCTATCCTGTCACGCAACTCGGCGGGCCGGAAACGCCGTCCATGCGCGAGAATGCAAAAGGCTATTTCCTCGAGCGCGAATCGATGGACTGGTTCACGCGGCTCTATTGTCCCGACGCGGCTCATCGCGCCGATCCGCGCCTCTCGCCATTGTTGGCGAGGGATCTCTCGGGTCTGCCGCCTGCCTATGTCATCACCGCGGGGTTCGATCCGCTGCGGGATGAGGGCAAAGCCTATGCCGACAAGCTCGACGCTGCCAGCGTGCCGGTCACCTATGTGAACTATCCGGGCATGATCCACGGATTCTTCAGTATGCGGAGCATGGTCCCGAAGGCGCGCGAAGCGGTCGCGGCCGCGGCCGCAGCCGTGCGTCAAGCGCTCACGCTGGAATAAGCTTGCCCGGATTGAGGATGCCCTTGGGATCGAGCGTCTGCTTGATCGCGCGCAGCACCTCGATCCCGAGCGCGCCTTTTTCCGCCTTCATCCAGGGCAGGTGATCTTCGCCGATACCGTGGTGATGGCTGATGGTTCCGCCGTTCGCGACGATCGCGTCCGACGCGGCCTTCTTGATTGTCCGCCATTGCGGGATTTCGTCGTCGAGGGCGCGCGGGAAGATATAGGTGAAATAGAGGCTCGCGCCATCGGAATAGGAATGGCTGATGTGGCATAGAACGGCGCCATGCGCGCCCTGGCGCGGTGCTGTCTCGCGCATCGCGGTTTCGAGCGCGGTTCGCACCGCAGCATAGAGAGCGGCGAGCTTCGACCAGCTTGTTGCGGTTTCCAGCGTATCGACACCGAGCCCCCGATCCATCATCGGGTCGCGCAGGTACGGACCGTGGAAACGCCCCTGACGCCAGCGCTCGCCTTGTCCGCGCCCCAGCTCGAGCGCGCTGAACTTTTTCGCCATTTTGCCGAACAGCATGCGCCACTGCTCGACCTGATGCGTATCGCCCTCGAAGCCGGCAATGAGGGCGCAGGCATCGCCTGAGAAGCCACGCCTCGAAAGGTAGAAGTCTGCAAAGCGGTCTTTCAGCCCGCGTGCTCGTCCGATCGCGCCAAAGGTGCGATAGAATCGCGTCTCCTGTGCATCGGAAAGCCGCAGCATCGTGGCCGGCAGATCTTCTTGCGCAGCGGCGCGGATGACCGCGATGCCGCTTTCAAAATCGCGAAACAGGTAGCCGCGATAGTCCGTGGCTGCGGGTGCATGATGAAGACGGACGATCGCCTCGGTAACGATGCCGAATGTGCCCTCCGAGCCGAGGACAAGATCGTTCAGTTGCGGCCCCGCCGACGAAGCCGGGAATGTGTTGGTGTCGAGAATGCCTTTCGGTGTGGCGAGCTTTGCGCCCACCAGCCAGTCTTCGGCACGGCCGTAGCGATTTGAGCCTTGCCCTGCGCCGCGATGTCCGATCCAGCCGCCGAGCGTGGAGAATTCAAAAGATTGCGGATAGTGGCCGAGCGTCAGTCCCTTCGCCTGCAACGCTTGCTCAAGAGCTGGACCGTAGATGCCCGCCTCAGCTGTCGCCGTCTGTGTAACGGTGTCGATATCGACGACACGATCCATCCCGGAAAGGTCCAGTGTCATCAGCGTCGAAAACGGCCCGGACCCGGCGCTCACGCCGCCCACGACGCTGGTGCCACCGCCAAATGGGACAACTGCGATATCGTGCTCCGACGCGAACGCGAGAAGCGCAAGCACTTCATTGGTGGAACGCGGATAGAGAACCGCATCCGGTGCTGCGCTCAGTTCTCCGGACCGCAACCGGAGCAGGTCGTAATAGGACCGGCCGAGTGCGTGAAACGCACGCTCATACGGGTCGTCCCGCACGCGGTCCTGCCCGAGTGTCGCGACCAGCGCGGCGCGCATCTGAGGGGTGAGGCGCGATGCTGGCATCCGCACATCCTCGATCGCGCGCGCGGGCGTCGCCAGAAGGGCCGGCATGCCGAGCTGTTCCGCCAGCCACGCCCACAATTCCTCGCGCTCGGTGACGGTGTCCTTATGCGCGGTCCAGCCCCAGCCGTTCCACCTGATCTTGTCGCGCTCGATGCTCATCCCCACTTCGGACCGGTCAGCATCTGAGATTGAGCGCGCGCGGCAGGATTTCAAACGTCGCGGGCAGGCGTCCCGCGCTTTCGCCATCGGTCTCGATCAGCACGGGCCGTCCGCGCGTCTCGGCGACCGGTACGGCGACGACCTTGCGGGCGCGCAGGAGGCGCACATGCGGCATTTCGATGTGCTCCCCGGTGTAGATCAGTTTCATGTCCGCCATCATGCGCGATCGGGGCGCACCCCCCATGATAACGACGTCGAACACCCCATCGTCCGCGACGGCGCCCGGCGCCACGCGCATGCCGCCGCCGAAATATTGTCCGTTCGCGACGGCCACCGTCGAGATGCCGGCGATCTCGTCATATTCGCCGTCGACGATGATGCGCACGACGGGATCCTTGAAGGTGAGCATGTCGAGCGCGCTGTGAAAGGCGAACGCGAACGAGCCGCCGAACAGCTTGGCGATGCGCGCCCGGTTGACCGAGTCCACGACCGCCCCCGAGAGGCCGAAAGACGCGATATTGGCGAAGTAGCGGATCTGCGGCTGACCTTCGCGCGTCAGGCACGACAGCCGTCCGATATCGATGCTGCGCACCGTGGCGTTTTTCAGATGCGTGATCGCAGCATCCGGCCCGGCGGCGATGCCGAAGGTCTTGCGGAAGTCGCCACCGGTTCCGCTGGTCACGCAGCCGAGCACGGCATCGGGCGCAACTGGACCATTGGCATCGAAGAAGCCGTTGACCGCTTCGTTGATCGTCCCATCGCCGCCGATGGCGATGATCTCGTGATGGCCTTCGCGAAGCGCGTTGCGCACAAGCTGTGTTGCTTCGCGCCGCGCGCGCGTGAACGCTACCGACATATGCGGATAGGCGCGGCCAAGTGCGGTTTCGATCGCGTGCCAGTCACGGCCGGTGCGGCCGTTCGCGGAGCGCGGATTGACGACGACGAACGCGCTCATGCGGCCTCGCGTGTCTGGTATTTCGACGTGAGCGCTGCAATCTCGCGCAGGCGACGCTCCTCTGTCCAGTTCAGTTCGCCGGCCATCTGCCTCGAAATCGGATCAAGAACATCGGGTGCGGCGGGTCCGAACAGCCCGATTGCCGTGCGCCGCAGCACGAAGTCCTCCAAAGTCAGCGCCATTTCATTGCGAATGGCGGTCACAGGATCGGGCTCGGCCGTCGGCGTCAGGCGTTTGCGTGGGGTTTGGCAGGATCGCGCTTTGGCGCCGAGCGCCGCGACAAGGCGATCTACCACCAGTTCTGCCAAGTGGCGGGAGGTCGTCCACTTGCCGCCTATGGCGGAAAAGAGCCCATCGAGCCCGTCATCCTTGCCATGGTCGACGATCTCCGAGCGCCGGCTTGCGCCATAGGTGTCCTTCGATCCGTCATCGACCAGCGGACGCAGCCCCGCATAAGCATATTCAACGCTGTTTCGGGAGAGCTGGGCGTTGGGCAGGTTACGGTTGATGAGGGCGAGGAAGCCCGCAACGTCGTCTTCGCCGACGGCCAGCGTGTCCGGATCGCCGGAAAACGCTGTGTCCGTGGTGCCAAGCAGCGTGTGCCCGCGCCAGGGCAGCACAAAGAAGTGCCCGTCTTTTGTCGCCATAGTGAGCGCGAATTCGTGTGTGAGCGCAGGCGTGACGAGATGGATACCTTTCGACCGTAACAGCTTATGCGATGACGGCCGGCTGATCGCGTGCTCGAGAAAGATGTCGGCCCATGGACCGGCGGCGACCAGTGTGGTTTTGGCGCGTACCTCAAAAGTCTGGCCGCTCATGACATCGCGCATACGGCACCCCGCGACGCGACGGTCTTTGAGGATGAGTTGCGTGGCTTCGACATAATTCGCCTGCGCCGCCCCGTTCGTATCGGCATCGATCAGACATTCGAGCGCCAGCCGCTCGGGCGAGTCCATCTGGGCGTCGTAGTAGAGGAAGGCACCATCGAGATTCGGCTGGTTGAGAATAGGCTCCCGACGCCGCGCTTCTTTGGCATTGAGCCAGGAATGACCGGGCAGGCGCTGGCGCGGATCGTCGAGCCACCTCCGGTCGAAGGAGAGAAGGTCATACAGGGTCAGCCCGGCCGCGAGAGTCGCGCGCGACTTCGCGCCAGCACCGTAAAGCGGCACGAGGAAGGGCAGGGGATGGACGTGGTGCGGCGCGATGCGCTGCCAGATGCGACGCTCGCGCAGGGACTCGCGCACCAGCCCCAGCTCGAAATTGCGCAGGTATCGCAGCCCGCCATGGATAAGCCTGGAATTGTGCGCGCTGGTGGCGTTCGCGAAATCGCCGCGTTCTACGAGGGCGACTTTCAGCCCGCGCAGCGCCGCGTCGCGGGCAACGCACGCTCCCGTGATCCCGCCACCCACGACCAGAACGTCGAATGTCTCGTTGGCAAGGCGGTCGGTGGCGCGGCGCATCGCGCACGCTCTGGCCCGGCTGACATCTTGTCAAGACGCCGGGGAAGGCTGCTAAACTTCTGCCAGAGATAAGTGAGGGAGTGAGACATGCCCAAGGTTCGCGCCAACGGAATCGACATCGAATATGAGAGCTTCGGGCGCGAAAGCGCTCCGGCCGTCCTCCTTATCATGGGTTTTTCGGCCCAGATGACGATGTGGCCAGAGGCCTTTTGCGAAGGGCTGGCGGCGGAGGGTTTTCGCGTCATCCGGTTCGACAACCGTGACATAGGCCTGTCGACACATCTTATGCATCTGGGCGTGCCTAACACCCAAGAACTGATGATGAAGCTCTTGTCAGGCCAGAAAGCCGAGGCGCCCTATTTGCTCGCGGATATGGCCGCCGACGCGGCCGGGTTGCTCGATGCGCTCGGCATCGAGAGCGCCCACATCGTTGGCGCTTCGATGGGCGGGATGATCGCGCAGGAATTCGCGGCGAAATCTCCTGAGAAGACGAAATCGCTCGTCTCCATCATGTCGACGACAGGCCGGCGCGACCTGCCGCAGGGCAAGCCTGAGGCGCTGGCCGCCATCACGACGCCGCCGGCAAGCGATGCGCGCGAAGATCGCATCGCGGCCGGGATGAAGGTCTGGAAGGTGATCGGCAGTCCCGGGTATCCGGCGACGGACACCGAGCTGCGTGCCGTGGTCGAAGCCGCGATGGATCGCGCGCCTTACGAGCCAACGGGCATCGCGCGGCAGATGGCGGCGATCGTGGCGTCTCCACCACGCAACGACATGCTCAAGGGCCTGCGTTGTCCGGCGATGGTGATCCATGGTGCCGACGATCCGCTCGTGCCGGTCGAGGGCGGCAAGGATACGGCGGCCAGCATTGCCGGGTGCGAACTCGTGATTGTGCCGGGCATGGCGCACGATTTCACCGACGCGCTCGTGCCGGTTTATCTCGCGAATGTGGGCGGGTTCGTGTCGCGCGTGGAAGGGGCGTCGAAGGCAGCATGACCCAGATCCGCGCCAACGGCATCGACATCGAGTATGACGAGGCGGGGCCACACGACGGGGTGCCATTCCTCTTCATCAATGGCTTCGGCACACAGATGACAGGCTGGCCGGAGGAATTCCGCCGCGCGCTCACGGATGCCGGATTGCGCTTCATCCGCTTCGACAACCGCGATGTCGGCCTGTCGCACAAATTCACCGGTGTCGTGCCCCAGAAAGGCAGTCCACCTCCTTATGTACTGGGCGACATGGCATCGGACGCAGCCGGATTGCTCGACGCGCTCGGAATCGAAAGCGCGCATATCGCGGGCTGCTCAATGGGCGGGATGATCGCACAACTCGTGGCGCTGGATCATCCAAAGAAGACGCGCTCGCTAATCTCGATCTTCTCGACGACCAGCGATCCGTCGCTGCCGCCTTCCGCGCCCGAGGCGCAGGCATCGCTCATGACGCGTCCGCCGTCGAACGAGCGCGCCGACGTCGTTGCGCATTCCCTGAAGGGCCGCCGCACCTATGCCTCCACGCGTTGGCCATTCGACGAGGCGCGCTTAAGCGAATTGGTCGGGCGCAATTACGACCGCTCCTATTATCCGGAGGGCACGACCCGCCATTGGTCAGCGATCCTGGCCGGTCCTCCGCGTACGGAGCGTTTGAAGGGCTTGGCCGTGCCGACCTTGGTGTTGCATGGTTCAGCCGACACGCTGATCCGTCCGGAAGCCGGACGTCACACTGCTGCGTGCATTCCGGGCGCGGAATATCACGAGATCGAAGGCTGGGGGCACGACATGCCGGTCCCCGCAATTCCGGAGGTCTCGGGTCTGATCCTGGATTTCGTAACGCGCGTGGAAGGTGGAGGCAGATCTACTTGATCTTGCCTTCTTTGAACGTGACATGCTTGCGCAGCACCGGATCGTATTTCCGGATCGAGAACTTCTCCGTCATGGTGCGGGTGTTCTTCTTGGTCACGTAATAGAAGCCCGTGCCGCCCTCGCTGTTGAGCTTGATCTTGGCCGTGGTCGGCTTCGCCATGAGAGAACTCCAAAAACCTTGAGAAGGGCCGGTAACCTAGCCAGCGAAAGCCGGAAGTCAAGGCCGCCTAGAACCAGGTTTCGACGGTCTTTCCGTGCAGAAAGCGGAAAAACGGGGCCAGACGCCCGGGATCCGGGCCGTCCGCCAGCCGGGTTTCGACCTCGTCCAGCACCCGCCGCGTGATCCCGGGAAGGTCCAGCGCCCGGGCTTCGGCCAAGGTGAGCCAGGACGGCGTCAGAAGTTCCTCGTTGTGGGCGGCATCGAGCGCGTGCGTGATGGTGCTCGCATCCGCCATGAAGAAGCGAGCGTCGAAACGGCGCGGCCGGTTTGGGGGCGTGATGGCGCGGGCGATCAGCTCGAGCCCGTCGAGCGCCGGCACGATCCCGTGGGCGAAGAACTTTTTCCAGCCGCGTGACCGCGTGCGCGGAGGAGCGCCGGGCTCGCCGATAAGCACACCGGTTTCCTCGAACGTTTCGCGGATGGCGGCGAGCGCAAGACCGCGCGCGCGGGATTCAGTGATGCCCTGCGCCGCACGTGCCATCACCTGCGGACGCAGGTCTTTCGTGACCGCGATACGCTGGTCGCCGGGATCGATGCGACCGCCGGGAAAGACATATTTGTTCGCCATGAACGCCATCTTGGAATGACGGCAACCCATGAGAACGCGCGGCGCATCGGCGTCTCGGCGAACGAGCACCAGCGTTGCGGCATCCCGGGGGCGCAGCCGCCCAGGCACGATCTTCTCGTCGGGATCGAACATCACCATTTCAGCGCCGCCGTGACTGTTTCTTCTCGACGCGCGGCTTAGCTGAAGGCCTTGCGCTCTTGCGCGGTGCATCCTCCGCCAGTTCGAACCGCAAGCCGCCCGTGAGCGGCGCCGCCTCCGCGAGCCTGACCGGCATGATGTCGCCCAGTTTGTAGGCGGTGCCGATCCGGTCGCCGATCATGGCGTGGCGCCGTTCGTCGTGCCGGAAATACTCGCTGCCCAGCGATCGTGCCGGCAGGAGGCCTTCCGCGCCGGTATCGGCGAGCCGCAGGAAGAGACCGAAGCGCGTGACGCCCGTAATGCGTCCCTCGAACGTCGCGCCGATACGATCCTGCATGAAGGCGGCCACATAGCGTTCTGTGGAGTCGCGCTCTGCCGCCATGGCGCGGCGCTCGGTCATGGAGATGTGCTCGGCGACTTCGCCCATCCGTCCCATCTCACGATCGCTGAGACCGTCCGGGCCGAGTTTCAGTGCGCGGATCAGCGCACGATGCACGACAAGATCTGCGTAGCGCCGGATCGGCGAGGTGAAATGCGCATAACGCTGCAGATTCAGTCCGAAATGGCCGACATTCTCGGGATGATAAATGGCCTGCGCCTGCGTGCGGAGCACGACGTCGTTCATCACCTGCTCGTGCGGGCCGCCCTTCGCGTTGACGAGAATGCGGTTGAAGGTGCCGGGCTTGACGACCTGTCCTTTGGCGAAGGCGATGTTAATGGTGCGGAGGTAGTCCGAGAACGCGAACAGCTTTTCTTGCGATGGATGCTCGTGCACGCGATAGACGAGCGGCGTACGCGCCTTCTCGAGCGACTCCGCCGCGGCGACGTTGGCCAGAACCATGAACTCTTCGATCAGGCGCATAGATTCGAGGCGCTGCTTGAAGGCGATGGATTTCACCTTGCCATCATCGCCGATGATCACGCGCCGCTCGGGCAGATCGAGGTCGAGCGGGTCGCGCTCCTTGCGCGCGGTCACGAGCGACTGATAGCAGGCCCACAGCCCTTTGAGCGCATCGCGCGCGGACGCGGGGATGCTGCTGTCGGGCCGGCCGTCGAACGCATCCTGCGCTTGGCTGTAGGTGAGGCTGGCGGCAGAGCGCATCACCCCGCGCACGAATTCGTGGTGCTTCTTTTTTCCGTTCCGGTCGAAGACCATGCGCACGGCAAGGCAGGGCCTGTCCACGCCGTCCATCAACGAGCAGAGATCGGCGGAAAGCCGCTCCGGCAGCATGGGAACGACGCGGTCCGGAAAATAGACCGAATTGCCGCGCTTGTAGGCCTCACGATCGAGCGGCGATCCCGAGCGAACGTAGTGGGCCACGTCCGCAATGGCGACGATGGCGACATGGCCGCCTGGATTTGCGGGATCGCGGTCGGCTTCCGCCCACACGGCGTCGTCGTGATCGCGCGCGTCTTCCGGATCGATGGTGAGAAGCGGAAATCTGCGCAGATCGGTGCGGCCTTTGCTGTCGGCTGGCAAGGCGCCGTTCGCCTCGTCGAGCGCTTCCTTGGGAAATTCCGTCGGAATGCCGTGCGCATGGATGGCGATCAGGCTGACTGCTTTTGGCGTATCCATGCTTCCGAGCCGCTCCACGACGCGTGCGCGCGGAAATCCGGCGTTGCGGCCGGCAACGGGCTCGGCAAGGACAAGTTCGTTGTTCTCCGCACCGCCGCGGTCCCGTGCATCGACGGAGAACTCTGTGCGGCTCTTGCGGTCGATGGGTGCAATGCGCATGCCGCCTGGGCCGACGTGAACGACGCCAAGCACGCGATGCGCACTGGCACCGAGGCGCTTGATGATACGGGCTTCGAACCCGTCGTCAGTTTTCTCGAGCCGCGCAAGAATGCGTTCGCCACGGCCGAGCGCAGGCCCCGCATCGTCGCGGCCGGGCATGACGATGATTTTCGGCGGCTCTTCGTTGCTTTCCCAGCGCTGCGGGCGGGCAATCAATTCGCCGTCCATATCCTGGCCCGTGATTTCGAGCACGGCGACTTCGGGCAGCGTGCCGGGGCGTTCGTAGCCGCGCTTGCGGCTCCCGGTGACGACACCTTCCTGGTCGAGCTCTTTGAGTATGCGTTTGAGCGTGATGCGGTCGGAGCCTTTGACGCTCAGCATTCGCGTGAGATCGCGCTTGGTTGCGCCGGGCTCCGACGCCAGCGCGTCGAGCACGCGCGCCTTATCAAGGACTGGCGCGTTGCCGCGCGCACCTTTCTTCGGAGGTTTACTCCGCGGGTTCGGGTGTTTTCCGCTTGGTAGTTTTTTTCTTGGCAGGTTTTTTGTCCGTTTCGGATTTGGTTTGTTTCTTTGGCGTGGAGGCCTTTGCCTTCTTCGCCGGTTTCTTTTTCTTTCCGCCGCCCTTGGCCACACGCTCCGCGATCAGGGCCGATGCCTGTTCGAGCGTGATCGTTTCCGGATCGCCGCTGGCGGGGATTGTCGCATTCGTCGAGCCATCGGTCACATAGGCACCGTAGCGGCCCTTCATGACCTTTATGGCCTCGCCGCTCACGGGATCGGGGCCGAGTTCTTTCAACGGTTCGGGACCGCGGCGTTTGAAGCCTTTGGCCTTGCGCTCGGCGAGCAGCGTCACCGCGTGGTTGAGGCCGACGGTGAACACGTCTTCCGGGCTCTCCAGCGAGGCATATTCCTTGCCGCGCGCGATGTAGGGCCCGTAGCGTCCGAAATTGGCGACAATCGGCTCGCCGCTTTCCGGATCCTGGCCGACCTCGCGTGGCAGCGACAGCAGCTTGATGCCGAGTTCGAGATCGACATTCGAAGCGTCGGTGCCCTTGGGAATGCTGGAACGCTTTGGCTTGTCGCCGTTACCGAGCTGCACGTAAGGACCGAAGCGTCCGCTGCGCAGCGTGATCATGTCCTCCGTGCCTGGGAACAGGCCCAGCTCGACAGGCTCGCCGCCGCCATCGCCGTTCTTCTGTCCGATCTGGCGGGTGAATTTGCAGTTCGGATAGTTGGAACAACCGACGAAGGCGCCGAAGCGCCCGAGCTTCAGGTTAAGCCGGCCGTCGCCGCAGGACGGGCATTTGCGCGGATCGACACCTTCCTCGGTGACCGGGAAGATGTGCGGCGAAAGGATCGCGTCCAGCTCGTTGATGACGTCGGTGATCTTGAGGTTTTTGGTCTCGCCCACCGCGGCGGAGAAATCGCGCCAGAAGTCCCGCAGCAACTGCTTCCAGTCGAGCTCGCCGGCGGAGACTTCGTCGAGCTTCTCCTCAAGGTCGGCCGTGAAGCTGTACTCGACATAGCGTTTGAAGAAGCTCGTGAGGAATGTCGTGACGAGGCGGCCCTTGTCCTCGGGGATAAAGCGTCCGCGGTCGAGGCGCACATAGGCGCGGTCGCGCAAGGTCGAAAGGATAGAGGCATAGGTCGATGGGCGGCCGATCCCCAGTTCCTCGAGCTTGCGCACGAGGCTGGCCTCGGAGTAGCGCGGCGGCGGCTCAGTGAAGTGCTGCTCGGGCTTGAGCTGCTCGACGGAAGTCGCGTCGCCTTCCTTCACCTTGGGCAGGCGGTTCGAATCCTCATCCGCCTCGTCGTCCTTGCCCTCTTGATAGAGGGTGAGGAAGCCGTCGAAGAGCGTGACCGTGCCCACGGCGCGGAATGTGACCTGCTTGTCGTCCGACGTGACATCGACCGTTGTGCGCTCGAGCTCCGCACTTTCCATCTGGCTCGCGATCGCACGCTTCCAGATGATGTCGTAGAGCTTGAGCTGATCGGCATCGAGAAAGCGCGCGATCTGCTCCGGCGCACGATCGAAGCTGGTCGGCCGGATCGCCTCGTGTGCTTCCTGCGCGTTCTTCGCCTTGCTCGAATAGGCGCGCGGCACTTTCGGCACGTAATTGTCGCCATAGCGCTTACCGATGACGCGACGGGCCTCGGCGATGGCCTCGCCAACCATGCTCACGCCATCGGTACGCATATAGGTGATCAGACCGACGGTTTCGCCCCCGATGCTGACACCTTCATAGAGGCCTTGCGCGATCTGCATCGTGCGCTTGGCGGCAAAGCCGAGCTTGCGCGCCGCTTCCTGCTGCAGGGTCGAGGTGATGAAGGGCGGCGAGGGATGGCGCTTGACGGGCTTGCTCTCGACGCTGTCGATCTTGAAGCGCCGTGTGTTGATCGCCGCGACCGCGCGATCGGCGTCGGCCTGGTTCTTGAGCGCAAGCTTGTCGAGTTTCTTGCCATCGAGATGGGTCAGCCGTGCGGAGAAATTTCCGGCGTCGGCGCGCAGATCGGCATCGATGGTCCAGTATTCGTCCGTCTTGAAAGCTTCGATCTCGATCTCGCGCTCGACCACAAGCCTGAGTGCCACAGACTGCACGCGTCCGGCCGAACGCGCGCCCGGGAGCTTGCGCCACAACACCGGCGAGAGTGTGAAGCCGACGAGATAATCGAGGGCGCGGCGCGCGAGATAGGCGTCGACCAGTTCTTCGTTGATCTCGCGGGGATGCTGGATGGCGTCGAGCACCGCGCTCTTGGTCACCGCATTGAAGACGACCCGCTCGACCGGCTTGCCCTTCAGGGCGTGGCGCTGGTTCAGAACCTGGAGCACGTGCCAGGAGATCGCCTCGCCCTCGCGGTCGGGGTCGGTCGCCAGGATCAGCTTGTCGGCATGCTTGAGCGCGTCTGCGATGTCCTTGATGCGCTTCTGAGCCCGGTCGTCGACCTCCCAGGTCATGGCGAAGTCTTCGTCCGGCTTCACCGACCCGTCCTTAGAGGGCAGATCGCGGATATGGCCGAAGCTCGCCAGGACCGTGTAATCCGGGCCCAGATACTTGCTGATCGCCTTGATCTTGCCGGGGGATTCGACGACGAGAACGTTCATTGAAACAAAATTACTCTAACTTGCGGGCGCGCAAGCCGGAAAAACGCGCCAATTTCGGGGATATGGTTTCGGGCGGGCGGGACACTGATAGAAGCTGTCGAGCCGTGTCAACCTCGCCATTCCAGCCCGAGCCGCCAAAAAAGCAGGGAAATCCTGATATTTTGGCTGGAACAACTTGGCAGATAATACCGGCACGCGAAAATCCAAGGGGGGCCAGGCACGGAACCCGGGCTCCGGACGGTCCCCAGCGCGCTGATTCTGGCATTTTGCCGGAAAGCGTCCGCCCCCGGGTGGACAATGGGTCGGAGAGCGGTTTGAGCGGCACGGATTAGGCGCAGGGTATAACTCATGGTTGTATTCTTCTAAGACTGAACGCATAACGCTCATCCCTTTGAGCGGTGGTTGCGCATGCCGTTGTCCGGGATTTCTCAGAACGCGCCGTCGCCGATGGAGTCGGCGGAATACGCACACGAACTCATTGAATCTCTTCGGTGTATGGCTGTCGATCAAGGCCACGCGCTGCTGGCCCATCTGCTGAAACTCGCGGCGCTGGAAGCGGAGCGCCTGGCGACCGTTCAGCGCCAGGAGACTTTGTTGCCGGAATGACGCGCCAGACGGCCCGCCAGCTCGAGCTCGAGCAGGACCGTCAAAACCGCAGCGGTCGGCGCGCGGCATAACCGGATCAACTCGTCGACATCGACAGGGGCTGGCCCCAGCGCTTCTTCGATGATCTTGCGGAGGCGGTCGGCCTCCGCTTCGAGCACGCCAGAATCGGGGTTTGCGCCATCCGGCTCTCCCTCCGACTCACGAAAGCCATGGCCCAGGATCGGCTTGAGCACGGCTACGACATCGTCCGCGCTCTCGGTAAGCGTGGCGCCTTCGCGGATCAGGCGGTTCGTGCCTTTCGCACGGGGATCGAGCGGTGAACCCGGCACCGCAAAGACTTCACGGTTCTGTTCGAGTGCGTAATTCGCCGTGATTAGCGAGCCCGAGCCTTCCGCCGCCTCAACCACGACAACGCCGCGCGACAGGCCGGAGATGAGCCGGTTGCGCCGTGGGAAATGACGGGCCTGCGGCTGCTGGCCGAGCGGCATTTCCGAGACGATCGTTCCCTGCTCGCGAATCTGGCGGTAGAGCGCCTCGTTCTCCGGCGGATAAACGATGTCGATGCCGCCGGCGACGACCGCGCAGGTCCCGCTCGCAAGCGTGGCTTCATGGGCGGCTGTGTCGATGCCGCGGGCAAGCCCCGAAGCAACGACAAAGCCGGCATCGCCGAGATCGCGCGCGAGCTGCCCCGCGAGCTTTCGTCCCAGCGCCGAGGCGTTGCGTGCTCCGACGATGCCCACCATCTCGCGGGCGAACTGCGCGGTATGTCCAAGCGCCGAGATGACCGGTGGCGGCGGTTCGAGGGCGGATAGCCCGCGCGGAAAATCGGATTCGCAGGACGCGATCAACCTTCCGCCAAGCCGGTGAAGCGCCTCCATCTCCTCCAGCGCGCTTTCTTTGGAGAACGGCCGCAGCTCTTCGCCGCCGCCTCTGCGGCTGAGGCGGGGCAGTTCGTTGAGCGCGGCCGACGCCGAGCCGAAGCGTGCAACCAGTTGGGCAAAGGTGACCGGGCCCACATTTTGCGTACGCGCGAGGCGTAGCCACGCGAGACGCTCGGCTTCGCTCAACACCCCCACAACAGCCATCAGGTCGACGACGGTTTGGCGCCGCCGATACGCGGTTCTTCGCCGCGCGACAACCGGGCGATATTCTGCCGGTGCATCACAAGGATCAGAAGGGCCATCAGCGAGATGAGCAGCGCATTCACCGGTCCGCCCAGATAAAGCATGTAAAGCGGCGCCAGCGTGGCGGCGATCAGCGCGGAGAGCGACGATATTCTCCAGATCGCCGCAGCCACCAGCCAGGTTGCGGCCACAAGCAAGCCTGCGGGCCAGGCTAGGGCGAGCGTTACGCCGAGAAACGTGGCAACGCCTTTGCCGCCTTTGAACCGCAGCCAGACCGGAAAGAGGTGGCCCAGAAACGCACCAAGTCCCGCGAAGGCGGCGGCGACATCTCCGTAAAGCGCATGGGCGACGAGCACTGCCGCGGCACCCTTGCCGCCATCGAACACCAGCGTGAGCACCGCCGCCCAGCGCTTGCCCGTGCGCAACACATTGGTCGCGCCGATGTTGCCGGAGCCGATCTTGCGCACATCCCCCGCGCCTGCGAGCCACGCAAAGATGAGCCCGAACGGAATCGAACCCATTAGATATCCGATGACGAGGCTGAGCCCGCAGGTTCTCCAGTCGAGAGTGTAGTCGAATGTCATTCAGCCGCCGCTTGAGCCTTGCGCTGCGGTTTATACCCCGCCCGTGCCGCATCGGAAATGCTGCGGAAGAAGACCGCATCCTTGAGCGAAGCGTCGGCTTTCACAGACGTATCCGCCGTGCTGTAGAATTTTGTCCTCTTGTTTCCCACGACCGCGTCTTCGATGTCGGTTTCGCAGTAGTAACAGCGCAGGCGTAGCCCGTCCTTTTGTACCAGGTAGAATTTGTTGCCGGCGTAGGGGCCTTCCTGCTTGTCGTGGGTAATGCAGTTGGAGTTCACGCAACACAGTCCCAATTCGCGCGGTTGCTGGTGCAGAGGGTATTGCGCTTTCGGGAAGCCACTGCTGAATTTTTCGAGCGCCGATTCCCGCGACAGATCGAGAAGGCCGGCGATCAGCGCCATACGGATCGGCACGCCATAGGATGCTTGCCGGAAATAGGCGGCGCGAGGGAGCGCATCCAGTTCCGCATCAAGCTCGCCCACGCGAGGTAATGGGTGAAGGACGCTGGCATTGCGATATCGCCGGTCCCTCAGGAATTTGGAATCGATCTTCAAATAGTCTTTCTTGCCCTCAGGCCAGCGCTCCTTTTGGAAACGCGTCATGTAGAAGATGTCGGCCTCTTTTCGCGGCACGAAATCGGACGCGGTCACGAGCGCGAGCTGGTGCGGCTGGTCAACGGTCCGGTAGACGGCATCGATGTCCGCATTGGCGCTCGCGAATTTCGCTTTCGGAAGAGGGTGCGAATGGAATTCGTTGCGCAGACGCCAGTCGACATGCGCGGGCAGTTCCATGCCTTTGCCGCCGGGCATCAGCCGGATCTCAGCCTTGAACCGCGCGAGCGCATAGACGAAGGAGTGGATCGTGCGGCTGCCGCGCAAATCGCCCGAGATGACGACGTTCAACCCCTTGAACGTGCCCTTCTCGCGCTGAAGCGTGTAGAGGTCGCACAACGTCTGGGTCGGATGCTCGTGGCTTCCATCGCCCCCATTGATCACGGGTATGTCCGCGTATTCCGCGGCCAATCTCGCGGCGCCGTCGCGTGGGTGGCGGATCACGAGCGCGTCGGCGTAGCTGGAAACCACGCGTGCCGTATCGGCCAGGCTCTCGCCTTTCGCCGCCGAGCTGGTCGCCGGATCAGCGCTGCTGATCGTCCGTCCGCCGAGGCGCAGCATTGCGCTTTCGAACGAAAGGCGCGTGCGCGTGCTAGGTTCATAGAAGAGGGTCGCCAGAACCCGCCCCGTCGCGATCTTCAGGCTCCGCGACACCCGATAGGGCGTATCCTTGTTGCTGAGCTGGCTCAGATATTTCGTGGCCGAGGCGAAGACCCGTTCGATCTCGGCATTGCTGAGATCGTTGATCGAAATGAGATGGCGGAGAGGACTCATCAAAGCGGCCTTATACGAGCCGTGCCCGAAGGGGGCAACAATTAGACGCGGCTGATGTCTTCGAGTGTACGGCCCGCGGGTTCGGGCAGGAAGATGAGGGCGACGAGAGAGATGGGGATAGTGGCAAGCGCAACGGCGATGGCCGGGCCATGCGCGTGGAAACTGTCGTACCACACGCCCTCAAGGCCGAGCGAAACGCCGCCGGCCATCAATTCGGCCATATAGCAGAACCCGCCCACCGTGGCGCGATAAGCCGTCGGCACGATTTCTGCGGCGAGGCTGCGGAACAGCGCCTCGGCGCTGAAGAATCCGAAGAATGCTCCGATCCAAAGCGGGGGCACGATCCAGCCGCGCACGCCGCTGTAGAACGCAACATAAGCTAGGCCGCATCCCGCCATCATAATAAAGAGCACGCGCTTGCGTCCGACGCTGTCGCTCAGCCGGCCCACGAGAATGTTGAGCCAGAGCGCGATCAATCCGCCGGGAATCATCAGCGCCGAGGCCTGCCACGGAGCGTAATGGAGAGTCTTTTGCAGGTAGCTTGCGGCCAGGACCGTCGCCGGCCCGATCGCAAAGCCCCAGGCGCCGACCGCCACCAGGATCAGAACGATGCGGCCCGGAAATTCGTGCAATGCGCGACGGACCATGTCCAGCGCGCCGCCGATGCGCGCGTGCAGCTTCTCGACTTCCTCGTGCCGGATCTCGAAGCGCTTCGTCTCCGGCAATTGTCGCCTTAATAAAGCGACAAAGAACATCGACAGGCCGCCGATGACGTAGAGCGCGCGCCAATGTCCCGGCAGCACATTGACCAGCATGAAGAAAAGTGCCGCGAGTCCGGCGCCGGTGTAATTCAGGCTCGCCAGCGTGCCCGAGGCCCAGCCGCGCACGCCGGCGGCGACTTCCTCCACGATCACGACGTAGCAGAGCATTTCCTCCGCGTAACCGAAGACGCGCGTGAAGACCTGAAGCCAAACGAATTGCGAATAGGTCTGGGAAAATGCCGTCGCCAGCGTGAACGCCGCCTGGCCGAAGATTGTGAAGAGCAGGAGCCGGCGCCGGCCGACGATGTCGGCGGTCAGCGCGAACATCATCGCAAAAACCGTGGCGATGCGGAAATAGGTGACAGTGAGGCCGATCTGGTTTTCCGGGATGTGCAGGCTGGCCTGGATCTGCGGAATCGCGAAGCCGTAGATGTTTTGATCGAAGCCTGCGAACAGCGCGGCCATACCTACGAGCAGGAAGGTGCGCTCCTCGCGGCGCGTCATCGGCACGCGTGGACGGAGCATGGGCGGCAGCCAGACGAACCGTGCGGGCAGATGGTCGGTCACCGGGCCTCCATGTGGCGCAACCGGTCGAGCACGCCCTGCAGAATGTAGGCGGCCGCCATCTTGTCCACGACTTCCGCGCGTCGCCGGCGCGAAGTGTCGGCGTCGAGTAAGGTGCGCGTGACCGCCACCGTCGAGAGCCGCTCGTCCCAGAACACGATTGGCGCCTTACCGCGCGCAGCGAGATTGCGCCCGAAGGCGCGCGCCGATTGCGACGAAGGGCCGTCGCTTCCATCCATGTTGAGCGGCAAGCCGATCACGATGGCGCCGACGCCATGTTCGGCGACGATCTTTTCGATCTTTTCCGCGTCGGCGGTGAACTTTGACCGCCGCAAGGTTTCCATCGGTGTCGCAACGCTGCGCGATGTGTCCGAGAGCGCGAGCCCGATCGTCTTCTCGCCGAGGTCGAGGCCGAGCAGCCTCATTCCTGTTGCGAGCGTCAGATCGTCAAGGGTTGCGATGCTCAATCGCGTTGCCCGATTTCGATGCGATTGCCGGCCGGGTCGCGCACAAAAAAACGGCTGAGACCTTCCGCCCGGCCTTCGTCTTCGATCATCACGCCGTGCGAGAGGATCTCGGCTTTCGCCTCGGCAAGATCGCCGACCAGAAAGCAGATGTGCCGTTTGCTCTTCGGGCTTGCGTCCGGGTCGATGCCGATATGCATCTGGGTCGGACCGACCTGAAACCACGCGCCGCCGCGCACCTTCAGATGCTCTGGCTTCTCCAGTTCGGGAAGCCGCAAAACCTCGCGATAGAAGGCGAGGCAGCGATCCTCCAGGGCCTTTGGCACGGCGATCTGCACGTGGTCGATGCCCAAAATCCCCAGCGACAACAGGAGCCTCCCACACGATCATGGCTTGCTTGCCAGCGTGGTTTGCTGTTGCTAGCAAGACAGCCACTCTTAACACAATGAGCGACCCCATGTCCGTCGACAAGGACACCGTGCGACGCATCGCGAAACTGGCCCGGATCGCCCTCGACGAGGGCCGTGTGGAGCCCATGGCCCTGGAGCTGAACGGCATCATGGCCTGGGCCGAGCAACTGAACGAGGTCGATGTTGCGGGCGTAGCCCCCATGACAAGCGTGGTCGAGCAAAAGCTCAAGATGCGTGACGATGTGGTCACCGATGGCGGCGACGCGGACGCGCTGATGGCGAATGCGCCGGGCGGTGAGGACAATTTTTTTGTCGTCCCCAAGGTGGTGGAATGATCGATATCGCCATCGAGAGCCCGCTTCAGGACGATGTCCGCGTGCTCATCGCCGCGTTGAACGACACGCTGCTGTCGCTGACGCCGGCGGAATTCTGCTCTCATCTGACCGTCGAACAGATGGCCCAGCCGGACACCACGGTGTTCGTGGCACGCGAGAATGGCGCTGCAATTGCCTGTGGAGCTCTGAAGCGTCATGGAGATGGCGTCGGCGAGGTCAAGCGCATGTACACCGTGCCGGCACATCAGGGCGGTGGTGTCGGCGGCCGGATTCTTTCGCGCATCGAATCTGTGGCGCGTGCGGAAGGCTTGCGGGAGCTGGTCCTTGAAACCGGCGATCGTCATCCGGCCGCATGGCGGGTTTACGAACGCGGCGGCTTTCATCGTTGCGGTCCGGTTCTCGATTATCCGGATTCGAAATGGTCCGTGTTCTACAGGAAGGAACTCGGCATGGCCGAGGCATCAGCGGCATGAGCGATCTCACCAATCTTACGCTTGCTGAAGCGCGCGATGCGGTGCGCGGTAAGCAGATTTCGTCGCTCGAATTGACGAAAGCGTTTGTCGGCGCGGTGGAAGCGGCACGGCCGCTCAACGCCTTCGTGACGGAGACGCCAGATCGCGCACTCGATATGGCGAAGGCTTCGGATGCGCGCATCGCGAAGGGCGAGATGGGAGCGCTCGAGGGATTGCCGCTCGCGATCAAGGACCTCTTCTGTACCAAAGGCGTGCGCACAACGGCTGGCTCGAACATCCTCTCGAACTTCGTGCCGCCTTATGAGTCCACGGTCTCGCAGAATTTGTGGGGCGCCGGCGCGGTCATGCTCGGCAAGACGAACATGGACGAGTTCGCCATGGGCTCGTCGAACGAGACCAGCCATTTCGGTCCGGTGTTCAATCCGTGGCGTTCGCGCGGCTCGAACGCGAAGCTGGTGCCGGGCGGTTCGTCCGGCGGCTCGGCGTCTGCGGTTGCTGGCAATCTATGCCTGGCTGCGACAGGGACCGACACCGGCGGCTCGATCCGCCAGCCGGCAGCCGTGACCGGAATCGTCGGCCTCAAGCCGACCTATGGCCGCTGCTCGCGTTACGGCATCGTGGCGTTCGCGTCGTCGCTGGATCAGGCCGGGCCGATGACAAAGACGGTGCGGGATGCCGCGATCCTGCTCGGGGTTATGGCGAGCGTCGATCCGAGGGATTCGACCAGTGTGGACTTGCCGGTTCCCGATTACGAAGACGGGCTGGATACCGGCGTCAAAGGCTTGCGGGTCGGTATTCCGAAAGAATATCGCATCGATGGCGCGCCGCCGGAGATCGATGCCCTGTGGGCGCGGGGCGTGGAATGGTTGAAGGCACAGGGCGCCGAGATCGTGGACATCAGCCTGCCGCACACAAAGTACGCGCTCCCCACTTATTATATAGTGGCGCCTGCGGAGGCCTCCTCGAACCTCGCCCGCTATGACGGCGTGCGCTTCGGCCATCGGGCTAAGGGCGTCCACGACATCACCGACCTTTATGAAAAGAGCCGCGCCGAAGGCTTCGGCAAGGAAGTCCAGCGGCGCATCCTGATTGGCACCTATGTGCTCTCATCGGGATATTACGACGCCTATTACCTGCGGGCGCAGAAGCTGCGCAGCTTGATCGCCCGGGACTTCTCCGAGGCGTATGAGAAGTGCGACGTGCTACTGACCCCAACGACGCCGGGTCCGGCCTTTGCGGTCGGGGCGAAGACGGCCGATCCCGTGTCCATGTATCTGAACGACGTTTTCACAGTGACCGTGAACCTTGCAGGCCTGCCGGCTATCGCGGTCCCGGCCGGTTTGACCGCCGACGGTTTGCCGCTTGGGCTACAGCTCATCGGTAAGGCTTTCGATGAGGCGACCGTGCTGCGGGCAGCCCGCGCGATCGAGGTCGCAGCGAATTTCACGGCCAAACCGGCCGAGTGGTGGAGGGCGGCATGAGCGAACGGTCCGCCAAGACGATCAAGGGTCAGACCGGTACATGGGAGATCGTTATCGGCATGGAAGTCCATGCCCAGGTACTCTCGAACTCCAAGCTGTTCTCGGGTGCGTCGACGGAATTCGGCGCCGAGCCCAACAGCCAGGTGAGCTTCGTCGATGCCGGCATGCCGGGCATGCTCCCGGTCATCAACAGCAAGTGCGTCGAGCAGGCCGTGCGCACGGGTCTGGGGCTTAAGGCGCAGATCAATCGCACCTCGATCTTCGATCGGAAGAACTATTTCTATCCCGATCTGCCAAACGGCTATCAGATCTCGCAGTATAAGAACCCGATCGTGGGCGAGGGCGAGGTGATGATCGACCTCGCTGGCGGGGACAGCGTGCGCGTCGGCATCGAGCGCCTGCATCTGGAGCAGGACGCGGGCAAGAGCCTGCACGACCAGCATCCCGACCATTCGCATGTCGATCTGAACCGCGCCGGTGTCGCGCTGATGGAGATCGTCACCAAGCCGCATATGCGTTCGAGCGAGGAGGCGGCGGCGTTCCTGCGCAAGCTGCGCGCCATCGTGCGCTATCTCGGCACCTGCGACGGCAACATGGACGAAGGCTCCATGCGCGCCGACGTGAACGTGTCGGTGTGTCCCGAAGGCGGCTACGAGAAGTTCCGCACGACGGGAGAGTTCAAGCATCTCGGCACGCGCTGTGAGATCAAGAACGTCAACTCGATGCGCTTCATCGCGCAGGCGGTGGAATATGAAGCGCGCCGCCAGGTCGACCTCATCGAAGGCGGCGGCACGATCAAGCAGGAAACGCGCCTGTTCGACGCCCGCGCCGGCGAGACGCGCTCGATGCGCTCGAAGGAAGAGGCGCACGACTATCGCTACTTCCCCGATCCCGACCTTTTGCCGCTGGTGCTGGACGAAGACTGGATCAGGGAAATCGAAGCCTCGCTGCCCGAATTGCCGGACGAGAAGAAGGCGCGGTTCGTGAAGCTGGGTCTTTCGCCCTACGATGCCTCGGTTCTCGTGGCCGAACGTGAAACGGCGGACTATTTCGAGGCGATGCTGGCGGATGGCGCGGAAGCCAAGGCCGCTGCGAACTGGCTGAACAACGAATATTTCGGCCGCCTGAACAAGGCAGGGCTGTCGCTGAGCGAAGGGCCGATCCCGGCCAAAGCTAATAGCGCCATCGTGCAGATGATTTCGGCCAATACCATCTCGGGAAAGATCGCGAAGGATCTCTGCGACATCGTCTGGAGCGAAGGCGGCGATCCGCGCGCCATCGTAGAAGCGCGCGGCATGCGTCAGGTCACCGACACGAGCGCGATCGAGAAGGCTGTCGATCAGGTGATCGCCGCCAATCCCGACAAGGTCGAAGAAGTGAAGGCGAAGCCGAAACTCGCGGCGTGGTTCGTCGGTCAGGTGATGAAAGCGACGGGTGGAAGAGCGAATCCGCAGGCCGTGAACGCGATCCTGAAAGTGCGACTCAGTTTGCCCGACGAGGGGTGATTCGCGCATTCGCAGGAATTTTGCGACCGCGCAAGCAAAATCCGCGAAAATATGTCCGTACACGGACGAGTGAATAAAATGCCTGAAAAATAAGGGTTTTATGACACTTCGCGAAATTGCGCCCTGATGCGAAAGTGGGCAAGTATTGCAAAGCAGCCCGCAACCCACTCATATTATTCGCGTTTTGGGGGCAACGATTCGTAACCCCGAACAAAACGTTAGAGGAGTCGTTTCACATGCCAATGTCAGCGAAGAAGGGTAAGAAGAAGGCCGCGAAGAAGAAAGTCGCAAAGAAGGCCAAGAGAAAGAAGAAATAGCTGCGTTGACTCGTTCAACGTAGACGTTCACGGTTACACCTGGTTCCTTGAATTAGGGGTTACCGATGGCGAAGGCAAAGGCCGCGGCGTCCAGGCGTGCTAAAGCAACCCGGAAGGCCGCGGCCAAGCCCGCCAAAAGTGAAAAAGTAAAAAGCAAAAAGGCAGCGCCCACTCGGGCCGCGCCGAGCAAGCCCGGAAAAAAGCCGATCGAACTGTACTACTGGCCGACGCCCAATGGGTGGAAGGTCAGCATCATGCTGGAAGAGTGCGCGCTTCCTTACACCATGGTGCCCGTGAACATCGGCAAGGGCGAGCAGTTCGAGCCCGAATTCCTGCGCATATCGCCCAACAATCGCATGCCCGCCATCGTCGATCCCGATGGCCCGGGCGGTAAGCCGATCTCGGTCTTCGAATCCGGCGCGATCCTGCAATATCTCGGGCGCAAGACCGGCAAGTTCTATCCCGCCGATGAACGCAAGCGCGTCGTCGTTGACGAATGGCTGTTCTGGCAGATGGCGGGACTAGGGCCGATGACCGGACAGGCCAATCACTTTCTGAACTATGCTAAGGACGGCAACGACTACGCGCGCCAACGCTACACCGATGAGGTGCACCGTCTGATCGGCGTGATGAACAAGCGCCTCTCGTCCCAGGAGTATCTGGCTGACGACTATTCGATTGCCGACATGGCGTCCTGGGGATGGATCATCGCGGCATCGCGCATGGTCGAGCTCGGGGTCGAATTTCCTCATGTGAAGGTCTGGCGCGACAAGATCGGCGCACGTCCCGCCGTCGAACGGGGTTTTGCGCTCGGGCGTGCCTTGCGCGAGGCGCAGCAGGCCGATCCCAAGGCGCAGGAAGAGGCGCGCAAGATCCTCTTCGGCCAGCGGGCCCGGCCTTGAGCCTATTGGTTAGCGCGCGTTAAGATTTCTTCGCCGTCAACGTTTATACGCGTTAACCCCGCCTTAGCTTCTTCGGTCACACGATCCTCACGCAGAAATTGTTTCTGCGTGAAGGGGAATGGAGGGAGGTTGCGATGGCGTGCATAGATATCGATGCGCTGGCGCAATACGAAAGCGACGCCAAGCTTGGCCGCGGGGATGCGCTCTACAATCTCGGGCTCGCCTATTCGACGGGTCAGGGTGTTGGCGTGGATTTCATCGCGGCACACAAATGGTTCAATCTGGCGGCGCTGCGCGGTGTGGACGAAGCGAAACGCTGGCGGGCACAGATTTCGGCGGAGATGAACGAATCCCAGATCGCGCAGGCGCAACGCCTCGCGCGCGAATGGCTTTCGACGTTTCACTGAATTTCAGTTCGTCTCGGCCGGTCTGGGCGACGGCACGGGTGTCGTCGCGCCGGGCGACGGCGGCGCGTAATCCAGAACTTTTATGACCGGCGCATTCGGCCGGCACAGATCGTCCATGATCCGAAGCGGCTGATCGCGGCCGGCGAGCCGGTTTCGATAGATCTGCGTATTCTCCAGAACCCGCATCAAATAATTCCGTGTCTCGCTGAACGGGATCAACTCGATCCAGTCGAGCGGATCGGTGGCGGAGCTGCGTGGATCGCCATTGCTGGCGAGCCATTTGCGCGCGTTGGTGCGACCGGCGTTATAGGAAGCCATCGAAAGAACCATCGAGCCCCCGTAATCGCTCAGATAGCTGCCGAACTCTGCTGAGCCGAGCTGCATATTGTAGACTGGATCGCTCAGGAGATCGTTCGGCCGATAGGGAACGCCCGCAAGATCGGCGTCGTGACGCGCACCGGCGGGCATGATCTGCATGATGCCGCGCGCGCCCGGGCCGCTGACCGATGACGGATCGAACTCGGTTTCCTGGCGGATAAGGCCCAGCACCAGCGCGGGCTCCGGCCCGTTCCCCGGTCCGCGATAGGCGGGCACGGCAATGACCGGATGGGTGTACTGAAGATACAGGATCCCTCCATAGCTCGCCTGCTTGGCGACGCGGACCGCGACTTCTCGGTAGCCCATGTCGACGAGAAACTGCGCGAGCTGGGCCACATGGCGAGCGTCGGGATGCGCGTCTTCCCACTTCAGCGCAAACACCCGCAGAAATCCGACGAGTCCCAGATCGCCGAGAACGCGCATCGCGTGGGTGAGGTCGTCGGATTCGATACCGGCTTTCAGCGCCGTGCTGTCGAGGGGTGTTTCGGTGATGTGAAGGACCGGCGTTGCATCGATCTTGGCGAGCGCGAGCTGTCCATAGAATGTCACCGATGCCTTGGATGCGAGCTTGTACTGCTGCCAGGCTGCGGCCGTGTTCCCGGCGGCCTCGTGCGCACGGCCCTGCCAGTAATGCGCGCGGGCAAGGCTGATCGGCCGCGACACACCGGCTTCCAGCTTTTCGAAATGGCTGAGCGCGGTCTTGGGCTCCTTCAGGAACCGCAGCGCGATCCATCCCGCAAGGAATTCGGATTCGGAAAATTCGTCGCCCGAGGTCAGCCCGACATTGTCGGCGAGCCGGTAGGCGATGCGGTAATTGCCATCCTTCAGCGCTTCGCGGAGCGTGACGTTGATCTCGGTCCAGAGCTTGCCCGGATAGTTGCGGCCTGCGCCGCCGGCGAGCGCGCGCAGCAACAGGCTCTCGGCTTGGGTGTTGTCGCCGGCGCGGCGCGACGCCCGTGCGCGATCGAAGAGAAGATCGGGATCGGAAGCGAGATCGTTCGGCAGCGCCGCTGCCATCCGCTGACCGGCGGCCGGCGTGGCGCGCAGGGCAAGCCGCGCCTGTCCAATGCGTTGTGTATCCAGCGAGACGCGCGCGAGTTCGCGCCGGGCGGCCGTGCTGTCGTCCCGTGCCAACAGATTGTTCAGACGCTGGCGGTCGATTTCGGGCGTGAGGAACGCACCGTCACGCTGGACGATGGCGAGTTCCTGCGAGGAGTCGAAATTGCCACTTGCCCAGGCATCGCGGATAAGATCGCGGCCCGCCGCTGTCTTGCCGATGGCGACGAAGGCCTCGCCCAGGCGGATCTTGCCGATCCCGCTGATCGGCTGGCGGCTGCCGAACCAGGCGATCACCTGCGTCGGTGTCATGTTGAGATCGAGTGCCGCTTCCGCGCGGGCATTGAGCGTGTCGCGGCTGGGCCAGTCCGGACTGGTCTTCAGGAACGAGTCGATGTCGGCGAAGCTCGCGCCGCTGTTCCTGTCCAGCATGTAGCGCCAGTCGATCAGGCGTCGCGCGACCGGGTCGCGGCCCTGCGCAGCCAGCGAGCGCGCCGTCAGCCAGTCGCCGCGATCGGCCGCATCGAAGGCGCGCAGGTAGAGGTCGTGATCGGTGACGCTCAGAAAGTGGATCTGACCCGGGCGCTGCTCATGGCTGAAGGACGGACCTGTCTCCGCCGGGTTGCTGCTGTAGTCCGGGATGGGCTGCATCATCACGGTGCTGCCCGACTGCGAAAGCCCCGAGGGCAGGTTTTGCGCGTTGGCGCTCAGCGCGCCCGCAAGCAGCACGGCGGAGATGGAAACGGCGCGTCGGATACGCATGGCGCCTCACGCGAAATGCAGCCCGAGGACCTTAGCGGCGGCCTTGGATGGGCGCCACAAGGTCTCTCAACTGTCGCGCGCTTTTCGTCGCGGGCGTGGCAGCAACTCCCCACCACAATTCGGACAACGTCCCGTCATTGCGTCCGCGCAATCTGCGCAGAAGGTGCATTCATAGCTGCAGATCCTGGCGGCGTCGCTGTCCGGGGGAAGGGCGGCAGAACAGCGCTCGCAGGTGGATCGCATTTCGAGCGGCATCTGTGCGCTCCTCTCCAATTGCCTTGCCGGGCGCGTGGCCCGGCCTGTACTTTGGCAACGTTTCATACGGAAGTTACAAATGTCCACCGTCCGCGACCGCATAAGAGGGTCGATCCCTGCGCTGATCACGCCGATGAAGGATGGCGCGGTCGACGAAGCCGCGTTCCGGAAGCTTGTGAACTGGCAGATCGACCAGGGCAGCCATGGCCTGGTTCCTTGCGGTACGACGGGCGAATCGCCGACGCTCAGTCACGAAGAACACATGCGGGTGATCGAAATCTGCGTGGAGGAAGCGCGCGGACGCGTGCCGGTGATCGCGGGGGCCGGTTCCAATGCTACGGCGGAAGCGATCTCGCTCACCCGGCATGCCAAGCGGGTCGGGGCGGATGCGGTGCTTTCCGTCACCGGCTATTACAACAAGCCGTCGCAGGAAGGGCTCTATCGCCACTACGCCGCCATCGCGGAGGCGGTCGACATTCCGATCCTCATCTACAACATCCCCGGCCGTGCGATCGTGGAGATCTCGGTCGAGACGATGGGCCGGCTTGCGGAACTGAAGAACGTCATCGGCGTCAAGGACGCGACCGCCAATCTCGCGCGGCCACTGCGCGAGCGCATCGCCTGTGGCCATGACTGGCGCATGCTGTCAGGCGAGGATTCGACTACGCTCGGCTATATGGTTCAGGGCGGTCATGGCTGCATCTCGGTCACGGCCAATGTCGCGCCCAAGCTCTGTGCAGATTTCCAGAACGCCTGCCTGCAGGGTGCATGGGACACCGCGCTTGTGCTGCAGGAGAAGCTGATGCCGCTGCACGACGCGATGTTCCTCGAGCCGAGCCCGGCGCCGGTGAAATATGCCGGATCGCTTCTTGGTCTGTGTACGGACGAAGTCCGCCTGCCGCTGGTCACAGCGACCGACACCGCGCGCGAGAAGGTGCGGGCGGCGATGAGCGGCGTGGGGTTGATCTGAACTTTTCCTCCCCCGTTTGCGGGGGAGGTGGATGCGCCGTGCAGCGGCGCAGACGGAGGGGGCCCCCTCCGCCTCGCTGCGCTCGGCACCTCCCCCCGTAAACGGGGTAGGAAAAGCAGGACGCGATATTGCAGACCGTGATAAGACCACTCAATCATGGCCAAGAAATCCGATCCTGAGAAGAAAATCGTTGCCGACAACCGGAAGGCGCGGTTCTCCTATTTCATCGAGGACACGCTGGAAGCGGGGCTGATGCTCTACGGTTCCGAGGTCAAGTCGCTGCGCAACGGGCGGTCGACCATCGCGGAGTCCTATGCCTATGCGAAGGACGGCGAGCTGTTCCTCGTCAATTCCTACATTCCCGAATACACGCAGGCGAGCCGCTTCAATCACGAACCGCGCCGCCAGCGCAAACTGCTCGTTCACAAGCGCGAGGCGGGCAAGCTCGCCGCTTCGATCCAGCGCGAGGGCATGACGCTGGTGCCGCTGCGCCTCTACTTCAATCCGAAGGGCATCGCGAAAATCGAACTCGGCATCGCCAAGGGCAAAAAGCTCCACGACAAGCGCGAGACAGAGAAGAATCGCGACTGGCAGCGCGACAAGGCGCGCCTGATGCGGGCAAAATGATTGCCCGTTCCAGAAAATGCAATGATTTCAAGCCATTCTCAGATCACAAAGCCGCTGAAAAGCACAAATCCCACCAGTGCTATCGCCCCAACGTCGAACGCGATGAGCCAGATCGTACGACCAGCCGAAAACGGCCACGGCGTGCTCATGCGTATGCCCAGTACCGGACGATGGCGGTGAATCTCAAGAAAACCGGAAGAAAAGTTGGCAGAACGATCCGCGGAGGCATGTATTCCCATACGCGTTATTTGCCGAACGGGATAGCGTTATATTGCTGTTTCGGCCTCGTATAATTTAATTCCATTTCATTTAGTCCGGCCCGATGTAATCGCAAATTTCGTCATTACATGGACTGAAGCGGCACATATTTGCCCACGCCTTGAAAGGCACACTCTCCAAATGACCGATCTGGACACGAAGCCTGAACCCTCCGCTTACGTCAACCCGGCTGTCGCGCCGGCGCCGGACACGTTCGCGAAGGTCGTGCCACAGAGCGGCGAACACAAACACTCCATCGCAAAGCCCCCCAAGTCCTGAAGCGGGCGTTCAAGTTTCGGTGGCGCCAAAACGCCTCCGCGCGAGGGATGCTGCGATAGCAGCGCCTTCATTGCGGTTTGGGCGTGCGCAGCCGAAAGCCGGGCGGTGGAGGGCGGAACTCCGGTTCCGTCCCGCCGCCTGCGCACAAAGATCGGAAAGCAAAAATGGCAACACGCTCGAGCAGCAAGACCGTCACCTTCGCGCGGCCGTTCGTGCTCGACGGCTTTCCCGAATTGCTGCCCGCCGGCGATTACGTCGTCGATACGGAAGAAGAAGAGCTCGATAGCATGCTGTTCCAGGGTTGGCGGCGTGTTGCCACCACAATGCGCGTTCGCGTCGGCACGGAGGTGGAAATGCGGTCGGTGGACCCGGAGGCCTTGCACGAAGCGCTGATGCGCGACGGTGCCCAGGACAGACCCGGGCTACCTCCTTCGCAGTCTTCGGCGAAAGCGCGTTTCGAACGGGCGCGGAGATTCGCGACCTATCCGGCGCGGCGGAAGAGGACATGAAAGAGAAAAAAGCTATTCAGAGCACCGCATTCAGCCTCAGCCGGGTCGAAGCCGAGGGCTGGAACCAGGCGCAGCGCGTGATGACGGACGAAGCACTCACGTCCGACGAACACCGCATCTCGATGCTCAATCCTCATATCGCCGATCCCGAACGGGCGCGTTGGCATGTGGGCTTCAGGAACGCCATCCGCGCGGGCGGGCGGCGGTGAACAGCGGCACGCAGCGCAATCGCTGCGAAGAAAGGCGTGAACATGTTTGAAACATCGCCCGGAATCGTCGAGCGGGCATATCAGATCGCGCGGGCTGGCCAGGCCGCCGATATCGGCGAGTTGAAGGCCAAGCTGAAGAGCGAGGGATATTTCAACGTGTCCGGCCAACTGGCTGGTCCCGTTCTTCAGAAAGCGCTGCGCCAGCTTTGCATCACCGCACGCCGGTAGCGGATCAAAACAGAGAATGAATTTCCACCTGAACGAAACGATGTTCGCGTTCGGAGCCTAAAACAATCAAAAGGAGACCCGGATGGGTGCCAGCGGAAAAAATGCGAAGAGAAAAGACCATCGTCGGCGCCATGCCAAATCGCGAAAAATTGCAAGCGAGAAGGCTGCGGCGGCAGTCGCCGAGAACCGCCGGCAGGCCCCGCGCCGCTAGGAGTACGTCGGGCTCGTGAGCCGTCCACTGATGCCCGCGGTCGTGCCGCAGGATGGCTTTGGCGTGGAACGCCCCGGCACAAATGAGAAGACTTCATCGAAAGAATCCCTTAGTGTGGGGAAACTCGCCAGCCGCGATCGAACGCTGGCGCCTGGGACGCGGTCTGGATTTCACCCGCCCCGCTGTTTTAGAACAATAAGGATGTGCCATGGCCCGCGATCAATTCGCCGTGCCGATCAAATGCAATTCGTGCGGGCAAGTCGGGTCGACGGCCTGGGACCAACTCTGCAGGTTTGAGTCCGGCGTGGGGTTTCGCCGAAGGCTCATCTCGGTGTCGAACGGGTTTCATAACGAATTCGCGTCGGTCCCGTCGAAGGATCCGAAAATCGTCTGCGATGCATGCGGCACCGCATTGTCTGAACTCGAGCTGACGTAGAAAAGACCTGCGACGGTTCTCGTTGCAGGACGGAGGCGAAAGAAAATCGAATGATGTATCGCGGCTACGATCTCGAGCAGAAATCCCTCATGGTGGGATGGCAGGTCACGATCCGGAAAGAAGACGTGTTCGTGCGCCATGGCAGCGTCTGCAGCAAGCTCGAGACGGCGCTGGATGAGGCACACGGTTTTGTCGACGGCCTCATAACGGCAGGCACCAACGACTCGCTTCCCGTGACGTCCTAGGGATGGCGCGAGAAACCGTCTTCGTCGTTCAGAGTTTCAGCGCGGGTCGCGGCAGGAGCCTGAAAGCGGATCAGGCCGTCCCGTGCAAATCCGACGAGGCGGCGCGGCGCATGGCAGAGCGCCTGTCGGCAACGAAGTTGGGTGTCGTCGCATTTTCCACATCGGGCGATGCGGAGCTCGGCGAGTTCGACGACCAGCCGACGATACTCTTCAAGGCCGGGCAGTTGCCCACCATATTCGAAGATTGATCGGGGTAGAGGAATGGACCGTTTTCCGCGCGCGCAGGAGCTGACATCCGACGAGATGGCGTCGTTACGCCGCGTCGTCGCAAACAGCTTCACGCCAAGCGGCCATGTCAACGGGCACCAGCAAAAGCACCTGATCGAGCTTGGGCTTATCCAGTGCGCGATGGGCGGGCTGATGCCGACGCCCACAGGCCGCATCGTGGCACGGCGGTGACGGCGTAAGGACGATCTTACCAAAGAGGGAACGCAATGCCGCGCAAGACGCCGAACTATTCGCAGGACCGCTCACAACGCCAACGTGCACAGCAGGCCAAGGCGCAGAAAAAGGCGGACCAGCTCGCCGAGAAATCGGCGAGGCGGAAAGAGGCGCGCGGCGAAATCGAGCCGAAACCCGAGGCCGATACACCCGAGTGAACCGGCCGTAGATCGGCTGGTCCCACCCGGGCGTGAAAAAACCCCAGCAGATGGCGATCTGCTGGGGCTTTCAGGGGTGTCTTCGCGGAGGAGGCGCGAATAACGGGGCCGACGCTAGACCCCAGACGTGACCGAGTTCTTAAAATTTGAGCGAAATTATTGGGGAGTTCTCAATTCCGGGACCCCGTCATATTGGACCAAAGTCCACCTATCCATTCGCGCCGGCGCGCCGCATGCTCCGCACATCGCTGCTGTCGCGTGAGCAGCCAACTTTCTCTAACCTCAGTCGCTTCTCAGCCCGCGGCGACCGGGGCCTTATCTTTTCCGCGACCCTATATTCTGTTGGACGACTCTTTCACGGGTGGCCCATGGCCGAGGATACGGAACGTCCGAACCTGATCGGTGCGATCAAAGACAAGCTCATCCGCTCCAAGGAGAAATGGGCGGAAGAGGGCAGGCTGATCACCGGCCGGCCCGATCTCGGTCATGTGAACCGGCTGCCGCCCGGCCAGAAGGAAGTGAAGAACTGGCCGGTGCTCGATCTCGGCGTGCAGCCTGATGTGAAGCCGGAGAAATGGCGGCTTCAAGTACTGGGGCTGGTCGAAAATCCCGTGGCGCTGACGCTTCCGCAATTTATGGCGCTGCCGCAGCAGGAATTCGTGAGCGACATCCATTGTGTGACGTCGTGGAGCCGCTACGACAATCGGTGGCAGGGCGTGGCATCGAAGACGCTCATCGATCTCGTGCGCCCGAAGGCGGAGGCGAAGCACATCGTCTTCCACGCCTATGACGGCTACACCACCAATGTGCGCACGGACGTATTCGCCGACGACAATGTGCTGCTAGCTCATTCCTGGGAGGGCAAGCCTATCCCGCGCGAACATGGCGGCCCGGTTCGCGTCATCATCCCCGACTGGTATTTCTGGAAGAGCGCCAAATGGGTGACGCGCATCGTCTTCCATGCGGAGGACAAACCCGGTTTCTGGGAAACCCGCGGCTACCACAACGAGGGTGATCCGTGGAAGGAAGAGCGGTATGGTTGAATATGAATAGAGCTCAAAGGTTCGCACCGATATTCGCTACCGTCATTTGCAGCTTCTGCGCAGCACCGTGTTTTTCCGCGCGCGCAGCTCAGGCATGCTCCATGTCCGTCGTCGTGCATAGCAATGGTGCGATCGAATTCGACGGCACAACTATCAAAGATGAGACAAAGCTCGCGGCGCTGCTGGCTCAGTACCACAAGCAAAACCCGAAATGCGCGGTGCGCGTCAGCGGAGATGAAGATATAGACTTTCGAGCGGTGGGACGCATGGACCGCCTTGATGCTGCATGCGCACCCAATCGGTAGTAATCAGATTTCATACCCGAGCAGATCGAATTCTTTCTTGCAGTTGGCGTAGACGACCTCTTTCTGCGCGTCGGAGAGGATTTCGCGCGCCGGGCGCAAGTCGAGACGGGTTCGGGATTTGGCGCGTGCGATCTCGTTGGGTACCGGAAGGCCGAGTTTGTCTGCGACCCGCACCATGTCATCGCGCAGCGTTTCGAGGCGGATGAACTCGTCCACGATGACCTCTTCACCGATGGAATAGAGGTGGTGGCCCACATATCCGCGCTTGCGCACGACCTGGTCGAGGTGTGCCTCGAATGACGAAGCGGACTTGAAGGTAAAATAGGCGAGGGACACGGCCTTTTCGTACGGATGGCGTTCGGACGTGATCTTCACCGCGCGATCCCAAAACGCGGGTGCGACCAAGGCTTTGATCCTGTTCGCAGGCATGTGGTTGAAGAATTTCGGTTTGTGCTCCGCCTCAAAGGCTTTGCGCCGCGCCTGGGGCCGCTTGCCCTTGATGATCGTGCGCAACTCCTCTTCCCATGCGGGATCGTCCGCGAAATTCCGGCACAGAGGTTCGCCGTTGCCGCGCGCCAGCTCCGCCTGATTTCCCAGCGGCGTGATGATGTCATCCGGGCCGCACGGGGGCGCCAGCATCATCTCGACCGAACTGCCGCCTGTCTTCTTCGTCTTGATGAAGATGAAATTGTGCAGATAGGAAACGATCATCGGCGTCCGGCGACTTTGGCACCTACCGCTATCACCGCAGGCAATCCGCGGAAAGAGGATCGCAACCGCTGATCCGCGTTCCCCTCCGATGCGTAGAAGCATGGCCGAACGGCAAAATTGGAGGGAAAGCCATGAAGTTGAGACATGCGTTGGCGCTCGCGGGCGCGATAAGCCTTTGGAGCGGCTCGGTGCTCGCCGCCGACATGCAGCCAAGTCTGTACAAGCGACTGGGCGGTTACGATGCGCTGGCCGCGGTGACGGACGATTTCATCGGCCGCCTCGCCACCGATCCGCAGCTCGGAAAATTCTTCGCCGGTCACAGCACGGATTCGCTGCACCATATCCGCCAGCTCGTGCTCGACCAGCTTTGCGCCGCGACCGGCGGGCCCTGCTTCTACATCGGCCGCAACATGAAGCAGTCCCATGCCGGGCTGCACATCACCGAGTCCGACTGGGACGTGACGGTGAAGCACCTCAATGAAACGCTCGTCAAATTCCAGGTGCCGGCCCCGGAGCAGCAGGAGGTCCTTACCACGATCGGCAGCCTGAAAGCTGACATCGTGGAGATGCACTAGGCTTACACGCGTTGTTCAAAGCCGAATGCGTCGGCCATGGGTAGCGGCGCATTCGCGCCGGTTGTGCGGCCTATTTCTCAAAACGGCGCGTGGCGTCACGGTCGCGCTCGTATCGTCTTGCGAGCGGAAACGGTGGCAGCCAAGACCCGCGACGCACGATCCAGCTTTCGTAGGTCGGCGTCAGTTGATCAGGGGCATCGAGGGATCCCAAGTTCACTTCGATTTCGTCTGCGCTGCGTCCGAAAACGGATGAGCCGCAGCGGGGACAGAAAAATCGCCCGGCGTAATCGCGTGTTTCGCCATTGATCGTCACCGCATCCTGAGGAAATACGGCGGACGCGTGAAAAAGGGCGCCGTGATGCTTGCGGCAGTCCAGACAGTGACAAAGGCCGACCCGGTATGGGTGTCCTGACGCCACAAAGCGTACATTGCCGCACAGACAACCGCCCGTAACTCGATCCATGCTGTGTCTCCTCTAAAACCAGATGGCCTGAATTTACATCGAACCTTCGTGGAGCGTCTGTGAAAGCGACGGGAGGCTGGGACAGCCTTCACCGCGCTAGAGTGCGTGCATCGCCGCGATCTTGGCTTGTTTCACCACCACGTCGAACATCGCGTCGGTGAGCACGCCGGTGTTGGTGTTGTAGCGCGAGCAGTGATAGCTCGCGATCAGCACGGCGGGTTTGAGCTCGTATTGCGCGCCGTGCTTGAACGGGTGCGCCGATTTCTTCGCGGCAAGCGCGTCGCACACGCTGTCATGCGCAATCTTGCCGAGTGCCAGGATCGCTCGCAAATGCGGGAACGACGCGATCGTGGCGTTGAGAAACTGGCGGCAGGTTTTGATCTCGGCCGGTAGCGGCTTGTTCTCGGGCGGCACGCAGCGCACCGCATTGGTGATCGCGCAGTCGACGAGTTGCAGCCCGTCGTCGGCGCGCTCTTCATAGCTACCGCGCGCAAGTCCGTGCTTCAGCAGAGTCGCATAGAGCAGATCGCCCGCCCAGTCTCCCGTGAACGGGCGGCCGGTGCGGTTCGCGCCATGCAGACCGGGCGCGAGACCTACGATCAGCAGACGGACATTGTTGCCGGTGAAGCTCGGCACCGGGTCGTTGAAATAATCCGGATGCGCCACGCGGTTCGCGTGGCGGAATTGCGCAAGCCGCGGACAGAGCGGACAGTCGCGGGGCGGTTCGCTTGCGCTCACGCCGAGGCGTAGGCGGCCTGTGGCGAGGAATGGGCCGAACGCGGTCCGCCCTCGCGCATGATCATCGGCTTCAGTTCTTCGAGCTCGATGAAATTGTCGGCCTGACGGCGGAGATCGTCCGACACCATCGGCGGCTGGGTGCGGATGGTGGAAACGACGCTGACGCGGCGGCCTTTGCGCTGTGCGGCCTCGACGAGGCGGCGGAAATCGCCGTCGCCGGAGAAGATGACGATGTGATCGACCTGATCGGCCATCTCCATCACGTCGATGGCGAGTTCGATGTCCATGTTGCCCTTCACGCGGCGGCGTCCCTGCGCGTCGGTGAATTCCTTGAGCGGCTTGGTGACGACCGAGAAGCCGTTGTAGTCGAGCCAGTCCACCAGCGGGCGCAGCGGCGAGAATTCCTGATCCTCGGCGACGGCGGTATAGTAGAAGGCGCGTACGAGAATGCCCTTGCGCGCGAACAGCTCGAGCAGCCGCTTGTAGTCGATGTCGAACTGAAGACCCTTCGCCGCGCCATAGAGGTTGGCACCGTCGATGAATATTGCGAGTTTTTCCTGGGGGTAGAAAAGCATAATGAGCTCCATCAAAAACAAATGGCCGAACAGGCAATTTTCCCCGGCGCCTGAGGTGTGTTCTAGTCTTTCGCGCGCCGCGTGCAAGACACAAACGCTTCATTTTTGTCATGAAGCATCGAGAGTGGAATGATCCTGATCGCGCTGGGTTCCAATCTTCCGTCGAAGGCCGGTGGGCCGCGCGAAACCTTGCTGGCCGCGCTCGATGCACTCGCCGAACACGGTATCGCTGTAAACGCGGTGTCGCCGTTCTATGAGACGCCTGCGTGGCCGGATCCCAATGATCCGCGGTACGTCAACGCCGTCGCTTTTGTCACAAGCGCGCTTGCGCCCCGCAAGCTGATGGAACACCTTCAATTAATAGAAACGTCGCTGGGACGGGAGCGTTCCGCCCGCAACGCGCCGCGCACGCTCGACCTCGACGTCATCGATTATGACGGGCGGGTGGAAGAGGGGCCTCCCGTGCTACCCCATCCGCGGATGCACAGCCGCGCCTTCGTGCTGTTGCCTCTGTTCGATATCGCACCGAACTGGCGCCATCCGGTGTCAGGAGAAAGCATCGCCACGCTGATCGCGAACCTGCCCGGCGGCGCCGAAGGCGTGGTGCGCCTCGACTAACGCGGCACGCGCCGCCACGACGCAAGGATGGTCCACACACCCAGGATCAGCGTGGTTGCGTTGATGAAGACTTCAAACTTCATCGCGTCATTGGTTGCGGCGAGCGCATACATCCCGTTCTCGACATCGAAGGTGATGTCCATCGCCGCGAGATAGATCAGTGCCGAACCTGCGAGCAGCCCGACCTTCGCACCCCACGACGTACCGGTCCACAGACCGATGCCGGCCCCCAGCATGCAGAGCGCCATCCATCCGTCGGCAACCGGAAAGCTCGACTCGAACGCAGTGTACCAGCGGTCGTGCAACACCATCACATCGCCGCCGGTGAAATAGCTCCACCAGTAAAACGCGGTGACGAGGGAGCCGACGACAAGGAGGACTGAGAGAATTTTATCGCCGATGCGCATGCGGCCCCCGCTCGAAGGTTCTATCTCGACGAATATAACAGGCGTGACGATCACCCAAGGGCGGTCGTCCAGCGAGGAAAGTTTATGCATGCGGAGACGCGGAGATCACAGAGTGTGTTTCCTCCGTGTTCTCCGCGGCTCCGCGTGAGAACTCTGGATGGCCGGGTCAAGCCAAGGTTCAGGGCTTCTTGAACTTCAGCATCATCTGGTCCGTCTTGCCGCGGATGGATTCGTCGAACACCGGCTTGGTGTGATCGTCGGCGGGACGGTGGAGCGCATTGCTCTCGCCCGCGAGTTTGAACCCTGCGGCCTCGACCTCTTTGATGAGGACGGCCTTGTCGATGCGGTGAAGTTTGGCGATGTCGGCATCGGTCGTGCCCGCGTTCGCGACGTGATCCACGATGAGATAGGTGCCGCCGGGCTTCAGCGAGTCGAACACATGCTTGTTGAACTTCGCCATGTCGACCGCGCCGTATTTGGCGATATGCAGGTCGTGATAGTTGAGTGTCGTCCAGAATATGTCGACCTGTTCGGGCAGATTGAACTCTCCGAAGGCTGATGCATCGAAGCGGACATTCTCGCGGCCCTTTTCGCTCAACACCGCCTTGGTCGCGTTGACGTTCTCGTCGCCCCAGCGTGTGGTTTCAAGCGCATAGACCTTACCCTTCGGTCCGACCACATCGCTCAGCATCCGCGTGTAGTAGCCGCCGCCTGGCAGGAACTCGCCAACCACATCGCCTTCCTTCACGCCGGAGAACGCAAGCGTCGCGGCCGGCATGCGGTGCGCATCGGCGTCGCGGTCGGCCTTAGGCCGCGTGGTGTCGGCAACCGCCTTCGCGATGGATGCGGATGGCGAAGCGGTGCCCGCGGGCGCCGTGGCCAACAACGCTATGGCGGCAAAGGCGAAAGCGAAACCGGTTCTCATGAATATCCCCTCGAGCAAATGCCAGCGGAGCATAGGCGAAGTGCTGCGCCACGCGACTCACGAAGCCGTGACGCCATCCCGACGGCCTGTCCACCACACTAACCGCCTGCGCTGGTTAGGCAATTTGGCAGCCTTACAAAGCGTATGGCCGCAACCTACTTATCATGCGCCACATTGGTGGAGGCATTCCATGGTTGGCATCATTGTCATCGTCATCGTCGCCCTGCTCGTTCTGAGCGGTTTTCGCGTCGCCCAGCAATACGAGCGCGCCCTCGTATTCCGCTTCGGCCGCTTCATGGGCCTGCGCGGGCCGGGCTTGTTCTGGATCATCCCCTTGGGCATCGATCGCGCCGTCAAGGTCGATCTGCGGGTCTTCACCGACGGCGTCGAGCAGCAGGAAGCCATGACGCGTGACAACGTTCCGGTGAAGGCGAACGCCGTCATCTGGTACCGCATTGTCAAGCCCGATCTCGCGATCATCGAAGTGCAGAACGTGCGCAACGCCGTGATCCAGGTCGCACTCACCACGCTGCGCAACATCATCGGCCAGCATTCGCTCGACGACGTGCTCAAAGAGCGCGAACAGATTTCCCAGCTTCTCAAAACCCGCGTCGATCAGGTGACCGAAGCCTGGGGCGTCGAAATCCAGAATGTCGAGATGAAGAACGTCGAGATTCCGTCGTCGATGCAGCGCGCGATGGCGCAGGAAGCCGAAGCGCTGCGCGAGAAGCGCGCCCGCATCATCAAGGCCGAAGCCGAGATGGAAGCGGCAGTCAAGCTGCGCCAGGCCGCGGACGAGATCGTCAAGACGCCGGAGTCGCTGGAACTCCGCCGTATGCAGATGCTGACCGAGATCGGCGCGGAACAGAACACGATGACGGTCGTGATGATGCCAAGCGAGTTCGTCCAGGCGGCCCGGGCGCTGGCTGAAAGAAAATAGCGCCACAAATCAAAAGACGCGGAGAGGTGGGTCTCCGCGTCTTTGTATCCCCCGGTTCCCGCCGCTTAGTGCTGGCGGTGCTCCTGCACATGGGTGGCCCGGAGGCCTTCCATGCCGTGGCGCGCGATCGCATGCTGCCAGGAAAGGTACTCCTCCACCGACAGACGGTAACGTTCACAGGCTTCGTCGAGGCTGAGCAGTCCGCCCTGCACCGCCGCGACGACTTCCGCCTTGCGGCGCGTTACCCAACGGGTTGTCTCACGTTGGGGCAAATCGGCGAGTGTGAGCGTGCGCCCATCCGGGCCAATCACGGTGTCACTGTTGGTTCTTCCATCACGTCCCATTTTTTCTACTCCTTCGTCTTCCCTCGGGGCTGGAAACTCCGGTCTCGCGAATTGTTTCCGTTTGTGCGGGACGAAACGCGCGCCATTGCTTAGCGGACGGCTAACGCTGCGCGTTAAACACAAATAAAATTGTTGTCCCTCGAAGGGCCGTGGTACGGAAACAACGCCAACCACGGCATTTTGCTCCCCTTGCGCGAGATCAAATGATGGATTGGAAGCAGATCGGGCCCTATCTCTTTCCGATTCTTATCGTGGCGCTAATCGCGCGCCGGGCGATGCGGTCGCAGAAGCCACAGCGCATTCGTCCCGGCCGTCTTTGGATCCAACCGGGTTATCTCGGAATCGGCACGCTCGCGGCACTTTCCAGTGCGCACGATCCCGGCGTTCTCGGCATTCTCCTGTTCATGGTGGGAGCAGCCGCAGGGATCGGTGCCGGCTATATGCGGGCACTGCACCAGGAATTCTCCATCGATCCCGAGACCGGGAACGTGATGGCGAAGGGCACGCCGATCGCCGCGCTTCTGTTCATCGGCGTGTTCGTTGCGCGCTTCGGGCTCAGTTATCTGATGAAGCAGGGCGCCAATGTTCCGGCCCATAGCGGGCAATTTCTGGTCTATGCGGATGCAATGCTGATCTTTGCCTTCGCCATGTCTGCGGCATCGGCGTGGGAAATCTGGCGCCGCACGCGCCCGCTGATCGCGGGACATAAATCGTCAAACGGTCCGCCACCGGCCATACCGCAGGCTTGAGGCGCGGAATTGTGCCTATTTGGTTCGACGCGTTTGTTTTGTAGAGTGCGGAAATCCCATCGGAAAGATCGACTGTGCCGCCACTCAATTTCATCGACAGAGCCGACTGCGTCGAGGCCCTGGAAGACATTCTGTCCGCATCGCAATCGCGCCAGGCGACACGCCATTTCAAGAATCATATCCCCAGGCTTTCCTGGGCCATGTCGCTGGTTCCCCTTGCGGCCGGACCCGGCGCGAAGCTGCTCGATATCGGCAGCAAGCTCGACATCCTTGAGGTCTTCCGCGATAGGCATGGGTATTCGCGGATCGATGGTTCCGCCTATCTGCCGGAGGGTGCACCGTACAGCGAGCCCGCCCCCGACAATCCGGACCAGACTGTCTACCACTTCAACGGCGAGCGTGCGCTCATTCCTTGCGAGCCAGGAACCTACGACGTTGTCACTTGCTTCGAGGTGATCGAGCACATGCCGTGCGATCCGATGGGGCTTATGGGCAATATCAATCGCGCCACGGCGATGGGCGGCTATCTGGTTTTTTCGACCGTGAACTGTGCCTCGTTGAAGAGCATCAAAAAGATTTTCGAGGGCCGGAACGCGCAGCTTTATGGTCACTACAACATCGGACTGAGCCCCAACCGGCACAATCGCGAATACACCACGAAGGATTTGCGGCGCACCGTTGTCTCCTCCGGATTCAAGATCGTGAAAGTTGCCGTGCCCTATGTCTTCTCGGAGGAGGATCCGGAATTCGTCGAAAAGCTGAAAGCGGCGGGCCTCGGCCATGACGATCTCGGCGACGACACCGTGATCCTGGCGCGGAAGGTTTCCGAGGAAATCATCCGGTTTCCCCAGCATCTCTATGTCGGCGGCAATGATGACGCGAAGGTCGACTCGCGTGAAACCTTCTCGGCACTCAGCCGGGTCCAGCGGGAGTTGATCGCGGGCCGCAAATGGAGTGGGGACAATCCGCCCGTAGCACTCGCAGAAGAAGGCCGATAGCGAAGTTCTGCTTGTTCCGCCGGAACAATCTGTATAATGTCCGCCGCTTCGCCGCGCGTCGGGCTAGGAAACGACTGCCGTTGCCCGCTTAAGCGCTTGAAATTACAAGGATTCCCATGGCTCGAGTCACCGTCGAAGATTGCGTCGACAAGATTCCCAACCGCTTCGATCTGGTGCTGCTGTCCGGTTTCCGGGCGCGGCAGCTCTCCGGCGGCGCGGAAACGCTCGTCGATCGCGACCGCGATAAAAACCCGGTCGTGGCGCTGCGCGAGATCGCTGGCAAGGAACTTAAGCCCGAAGACCTCAAGGAAGAGTACATCCGCTCGCTGCAGAAGCATGCGGAAGTCGATGAGCCGGAAGAGGCCCGCGAGGCCAGCGACGACCGCGAGGATCCCGCGCACCGCCAGGTCACGGAAGAAGAGTTGCTGCGTGCACTCACCTCCGAAGCCCAGCGCCGCGCCGAGCCGCAGCCTGAGCCTGAGGTCTACGACGAGGAATAGCGCCTAAGCGCTTATTTCCCGGCCTTCATTTCCGGTTTCCGCGATATCGCGCTTATATTAAGCGCGCATGAGCACGCATACGCCGCAACCCATGGAACCCGCTGTTCCGGTCTCCCCGCCGGCCGCTGCGACGCAGCCCAAGGCCCGGCGCAAGCTGATGCGGCAGACCGAACTGGTCGACCGGGTCAAAGCCTACGATCCGGACGCGGACGAGGCGCTGCTCAACAAGGCTTATGTCTACGCGATGAAGGCGCACGGAAAGCAGTTCCGTGCCTCCGGCGACCCCTATTTCGCCCATCCGCTCGAGGTTGCCGCCATCCTGACCGATCTCAAGCTCGATGTGGCCACGATCGTGACCGCGCTCCTGCACGACACGGTCGAGGACACGCTCGCGACGCTGGAAGACATCAAGGAGAATTTCGGCGACGAGATCGCGGGCCTCGTCGATGGCGTGACCAAGCTCTCGCAGCTCGAACTTTTCAGCGAGCGCACCAAGCAGGCGGAGAACTTCCGCAAGCTGATGCTCGCGATGTCGAACGACATCCGCGTGCTCTTGGTGAAGCTTGCCGACCGCCTGCACAACATGCGCACACTGGGCTTCATTCCGAAGTCCGATAAGCGCCTGCGCATCGCGCAGGAGACGCTCGATATCTATGCGCCGCTGGCCGGCCGCATCGGCATGCAGAATATGCGCGAGGAGCTGGAAGATTTGGCCTTCGCCGAGCTGCAGCCCGAGGCGCGCAATTCCATCGTCACCCGCATCGCGCAGTTCGAGGACAAGAGCGTCGATCGCATCGGCCGCATCGCCGACCAGTTGAAGCGCAAGCTCGCCGAGAGCGGCATCGACGCCTGGGTCACCGGCCGCGCGAAGCGTCCCTATTCGATCTGGCGCAAGCTGAAAGACAAGCAGCTCAATTTCGAGCAGCTCTCCGATATCCTGGGCTTTCGCGTAATCGTGCGCACGACGGAGGACTGCTATCGCGCGCTGGGCGTCCTGCACACCAACTGGCAGATGGTGCCGGAGCGGTTCAAGGATTTCATCTCGACGCCGAAGGCCAATGGGTATCGCTCGATCCACACCACCGTGATCGGGCCCGAGCATCAGCGCGTCGAAGTGCAGATCCGTACGCAGGAGATGCACGATATCGCCGAACGCGGTGTCGCCGCGCATTGGCGCTATCGCGAGCATGTGCCCGCGAAGGACCGCGGCGAGGCCAATGCGCTCGAATGGCTGCGTGACATGGTTGACCTGCTGGAACGCGGCGACAGCGCGGAGGAGTTCCTCGAACATTCGCGCCTGCACATGTATCAGGATCAGGTCTTCTGCTTCACGCCGAAGGGCGATCTGATCTCGCTGCCGCGCGGCGCGACGCCGATCGATTTCGCCTATGCGGTGCATACCGATCTCGGCAACCACTGTGTCGGAGCCAAGATCAACGGCAAACATGTGCCGCTGCACACCCCGCTCGGCAACGGCGACCAGGTCGAGATCATCCGCACCAAGGAACAGACGCCGTCGCCGCAGTGGGAGCAGTTCGTCGTCACCGGACGCGCGCGCGCGGAAATCCGCCGCTTTCTGCGTCATGCGCAACGCGACGAACATGTGAAGTTCGGACGCAAGATTCTCGAAAAGGTCTTCGCCGACGAGGGCTTCGAGATGACGGAAAAGGCCATCGAGGGCGTGGCGAAAAAGCTCCGTCTGTCGAAGGCCGAGGACGTCTATGCCGATACGGGACGCGGCTCGCTACGCGGGCGCGAAGTCCTCGAAGCGGTCTTTCCCGAAATCAAACGTGATCCGGAACGCCGCAATCAGGCGGCTTTTGTTGAGCCCGCCAAGGCCCGCAAGCCGATCTCCATCCGCGGCCTCAAGGAAGGCCTCTCCTACAAGCTCGGCCAGTGCTGCCACCCGCTCCCAGGCGACCGCATCGTGGGCCTGATGGTGCCGGGTGAGGGCGCGGTCATCCACACTGTCGATTGCGAAGAGCTGGAGCGCGCCGAGGCCGAGATGGACGACTGGCTCGACGTCGCGTGGAGCACGCATGCGGCAGGTGCCGGTCCTAGCGTGGCGCGCATCCTCGTGCGCACCAAGAACGTGCCGGGATCGCTGGCCGCGGCGATGACCGTGATCGCCTCCAACGGTGGCAACATCTTCAACATGAAGGTGACACACCGCAACGCGCTATTCTTCGAAGTGCTGGTCGATATCGAAGTGCGCGACGTGGCCCATTTGCAGAACATCATCGGCGCGCTACGCGTAAGTGCCGCGGTCGAATCGGTCGAGCGCGTGCGCGACAGGGAACACGTGCAGTGAATAACGATCAGGTGCTAGCAGAATTCAAGAAAGCGGGCGCGCTGCTCGAAGGCCATTTCATTCTGTCGAGCGGGCTGCACTCGGACACGTTCCTGCAGAAGGCGCTGGTGTTCCAGGATGCCAAACGCACCGCGAAACTCTGCAAAGCGCTTGCCGCGAAAGTGCGCGAAGAGGTGAAAACGAAATTTACCGCCATTATTTCACCCGCGGTTGGCGGTATCGTGCCGGGCTACGAGATGGGCCGCCAGCTGGGCTTGCCCGCGATGTATGTCGAGCGCGTGGATGGCAAATTCCAGCTCCGCCGCAACTTCCACCTCGAAAAGAACCAGCCGGTATTGATGGTGGAAGACATCGTCTCGACCGGCGTCTCGTCGCGCGAGTGTCTCGAAGCGATCCGCGCTGCCGGTGGCAAGCCAGTCGCGGCGGCATGCCTGATCGACCGTTCCGGCGGCAAGGCGAAGGTGGGCGTGAAACTCGTCGCGCTTGCCTCAATGAAGGTGCCAGCCTGGGAAGCCGACAAACTCCCGTCGCATCTGCGTAACGTCCCCGCCGTGAAGCCGGGAAGCAGGGGGTTGGCCTGACGGCACGGCGTCTCGCGGTCTTTGCGGTTGTCTGCTTCGTCGCCGCTCTTACCACGCAGCTCGTGCTTGTGGGCCTTGCCGATCATGTACGCGCGGCAGGTGTGTTTATGGCGTCTGCCCGTGAATCCGCATTCTATGGCATCCCCATTATTATTTGTGGTGTCGCGGGAATAATTACGCGGGCGTGGCGACGCCAATCCATCGGCGCCAATTTCATAGCCAGCATTCTATGTTTCATAATGCCTTTGCTGTCTGGAACGCTTATTCTCGTCGTTGACTGTCTGATCCTCAAGGCCTGTTTTCGATGAGTCGAATCCGCCTCGGTGTGAATATTGACCACGTCGCGACGATCCGGAACGCGCGCGGCGCGCCGTATCCCGATCCGTTGCGTGCGGCGCGGCTCGCAGCGGCAGCGGGGGCGGATGGCATCACGGCGCATCTGCGTGAGGATCGCCGGCATATCTCCGACGACGACATCGACAATCTCGCGCGCGAGTTGACCATTCCGCTCAATCTCGAAATGGCGGCGACGGAGGAGATGCTTAAGGTCGCACTCGCCCACAAGCCGCACGCGGTCTGCCTCGTGCCGGAGAAGCGCGAGGAACGCACGACCGAGGGCGGAATCGACGCGGCCGGTCAGCATAATCATCTGAAGCCCTTTGTTGCCCGCCTGAGCGATGCGGGTATCCGCGTGTCGATGTTCGTCGATCCGGACACAAGGCAACTCGAAGCGTCGAAATCGCTCGGTGCGCCGGTGGTGGAGCTTTGCACCGGCGCCTATTGCGAGGCGGTGATCGCAAACGACGAGCCCGCTGTCGCGGCGCATCTGGATGCCGCGCGCCGGAGCGCCGCGGCTGCGGCGCGTCTCGGGCTCGAAGTCCACGCGGGACACGGCCTGACCTACGACAATGTGAAGCCCATCGCCGCGATCCCCGAAATTCGCGAACTCAACATCGGCCATTTCCTCGTGGGCGAAGCGATCTTCGTGGGGCTCGAAGCTTCCATCAAACGGATGCGCGCCTTGATGAACGAAGCGAGGGCCTCATGATCCTTGGCCTCGGATCCGATCTCATCGACATCCGCCGCATCGAGAAATCGATCGAGCGGTTCGGCGACCGCTTCATCGAGCGCATCTTCACCGATATCGAGCGCGCGAAATCCGACCGGCGCGCGCAACGCGCCGCTTCTTATGCCAAGCGCTTCGCGGCGAAGGAAGCTTGCGCCAAGGCGCTCGGCACCGGACTGAACAAAGGTGTGTTCTGGCGCGACATGGGCGTCGTCAATCTGCCAGGCGGAAAGCCCACGATGGCGCTCACCAATGGCGCATTACGCCGGCTTAACCAGATCACGCCGGCCGGTCACACCGCGGTTATCGATCTCACCATTACGGACGATTTCCCCCTGGCGCAGGCGATCGTGATCATCTCTGCGGTTGCAACCCCGACGTCCTCGCTTAAGTAAGAGAGGGCCTCGGCCTTGACGCAACCCGATCCGTCCGGTTCTGTCCCCCGCGATTCCAGGAAAGATGAGCCCGAAATGGCCGATTTGAGCGTTTCCGCCGACGCGGCAGCCGATTCCGCCGCCCGGAAGGCCAAGGCGGATGCCGACGCGGCCGCGCCCATGGCCACTGTCACGCCCGAACAGCCGGCCAAGCCTGCTCCGGTAGCGTCGAAGCCCAAAACCCCGGAAGCGGCGAAAAAAGCGGAAGGCGAATCCTGGCTCGAGACGGTCAAGACTATCGTCTACGCGCTTCTGATCGCACTTGTGATCCGCACGTTCCTGTTCCAGCCGTTCTATATCCCGTCGGGTTCGATGGAGAATACGCTGCTGGTTGGCGACTATCTGTTCGTCGAGAAATTCGCCTATGGCTATAGCCGCGCCTCGTTCCCGTTCCGCGGCTGGCCGGTCGGCGACTTCTTCCATGGCCGTGTGCTGGAACGCGCACCGGCGCGGGGCGACATCGTCGTTTTCAAGATGCCGAACCCGGAATCCTCCGAATACATGCAGGACTTTATCAAGCGCGTGATCGGCCTTCCCGGCGACCGCATCCAGATGCTGAACGGCGTGCTCTATATCAACGACAAGCCGGTGCCCAAGGTGCGCGTCGACGATTATGTCGGCAAGGACCAATACGACATCGTGCGCCCGATCGAGCGCTATCGCGAGACGCTGCCGGAGGGCAAGAGCTACTTCGTGCTGGACGCCATGAAGGACAGCAACGAGGACAACACGCAGGTGTTCGTTGTGCCGCCCGGCCATTACTTCATGATGGGCGACAATCGCGACAATTCCGACGACAGCCGCCTCAGCGTGGGCTTTGTTCCCGCCGAGGACCTTGTGGGCAAGGCCGAATTCCGGTTCTTTTCCATCGATGACACAGCCGTCTGGTACGAGCCGTGGACCTGGCCGGGAGCAATCCGCTACCGCCGCATGTTCACCAGCATCGAGTGATCTCCAGTCCCGCCTGGGGCATACGTTCCGGGATGCGGCGTTGCTGACGCGCGCGCTGACGCATTCGAGCGCCAATTCGGCGGAGTCCAATGAACGGCTGGAATTCCTGGGTGACCGCGTGCTCGGCCTGATCGCAGCAGAGAAGCTGCACGCGCTCTATCCCGGCGATGCCGAGGGCGCGCTGGCGCTCAAATTCAACGCGCTGGCGCGACAGGACGCTTGCGCGCAAGCGGCCGAAGCCGCGGGCCTCGCGGATCATATCATCCTGGCGCAGTCCGAGATTGTGAGCGGCGGACGGGGCAAGGCCGCGATCCTCGCCGGCGCCTGCGAAGCGGTCATCGCGGCGCTCTATCTCGACGGCGGAATGAAAGCCGCGCGCCAGTTTGTCGAGTGCTATTGGACCAATGCGTTCGCAACTCTCGATCGCGACATGCGCGATCCCAAGACGGCGTTGCAGGAATGGGCACAGGGGCGCAAGGAATTTCCGGGAACACCCGCGTATTCTATCACGCGGCGCGAAGGGCCGGATCACCGGCCACGCTTCTGGGTCGAGGTGAGCGTTGCAGGGCACGATCCCGCCGTCGGCGAGGGTGGTTCCAAGCGCGAGGCCGAACAGGCCGCCGCGAAAACCATGTTATCGCGATTGGGACTTATATGACGACGCGTTGTGGATTTGCCGCGATCATCGGTGCCCCGAATGCCGGCAAGTCGACGCTGGTCAATGCGCTCGTCGGCACCAAGATCGCGATCGTCAGCCCCAAGGTGCAGACCACGCGCATGCCGGTGCGCGGCGTCGCCATGCGCGGTGAGACGCAGATCGTGTTCGTCGACACGCCCGGCATCTTCAAGCCGAAGCGCAGGCTCGACCGTGCGATGGTGACTTCGGCCTGGGCCGGTGCGAACGACGCCGACGCCATCGTGGCGATTGTCGACGCGCCGGAGCTTGTGGCGCATTCCGGCGGCTTGGCCGCGCGCGATACCCTGGCCATCATCGAGAAGCTGAAGGAGAACAAGGCGAAGGCCGCGCTCGTTCTCAACAAGATCGATGGCATGAAGCGCACCGATCTCCTGCCCCTGATCGAAAAGCTGAAAGACGAAACGGTCTTCGAAGAGGTGTTCGTCATCTCCGCGCTCAGAGGTGACAGTGTCGAGGATGTGGCGAACTGGTGCGTGTCGAAGATGCCGGAAGGGCCGTGGCTGTTTCCGGAGGATCAGGCGGGCGACATTACTTCACGCTTGCTCGCTTCTGAGATCACGCGCGAGAAGATCTATCTGCGCCTGCACGACGAGTTGCCCTACGCCTCGACCGTCGAGACCGAGAAGTGGGAAGAGCGCAAAGACGGCTCGGTTCGGATCGACCAGACCATCTTTGTCCAGCGCGACGGCCAGAAGGCGATCGTGCTCGGCAAAGGCGGGGCCACGATCAAGAAGATAGGCGAATTGGCGCGAGCCGAACTCGAAGAGATATTCGGCCGCCGTGTGCATCTCTTTCTGTTCGTAAAGGTCGACGAAGGCTGGGCCGACAAGCGCGAGCACTACCGCGAGATGGGCCTGGAGTTTCCAGAGGAGTGATGACGTTGCACCCGCTGTCATCCCCGGCGAGCATCGCCGTCAGGCGATGCAAGGGAAGGGGATCCAACTTTGAGCGTGCGCCAAGCTTGTCGAAGTTAGGTTCCCTTCCCCTCGCGATGCTAACGCATCGCTCGGCCGGGAATGACAAGTGAATGGAATGGTCTGACGACGCCATCGTGCTTTCGGTGCGGCCGCTGGGGGAGAGCGGCGCGATCGTCGAGGCGCTGACGCGCGAGCATGGTCGCCATATGGGGCTGGTGCGCGGCGGTGCATCGCGCCGGATGAAGCCGCTGCTGCAGCCGGGCAATTCGCTCAAGCTCGTGTGGCGCGCAAGGCTGAACGAACACCTTGGCAGCTTTGCTATCGAGCTGGAGCGCGCGCGCGCGGGAGAATTAATGGAAGGCCGCGAGGCACTGACCGGTCTCAATGCCTTCTCTCAGGTCGCGGCAGCCGCGATGCCCGAGCGCGAGAGCCACGAGCCCGTGTTCATGGCCGGCGAGATCCTGCTCGATGCGATGATGGACGACGGCATCGATCATTGGGGGCCGCTCTATGTGCGCTGGGAAGCGGGCCTGCTCGATGCGCTGGGTTTCGGCCTCGACCTCACCCATTGCGCGGCGACCGGCACAACCGACGACCTCGTCTACGTCTCACCGCGCTCGGGCCGGGCGGTGTCGCGTGCGGGCGGTGCGGCTTACAAGGAACGGCTGCTCGCGCTGCCGCCGTTCCTGCTCGGCTCGCAGAACGCGGTTACGAGCGCCGATATCGTGGCCGGGCTGAAGCTGACAGGATATTTCCTCAACGAGCGCGTTCTTGTGCCGCACGGCAGGGAAATTCCGGCGGCGCGGTTGCGCCTCGACGAACTGGCGCAAACGGCCGGCGAATCGAATAGAAGTCGGATATGGCCGACATAAAAGACGACATCCGTCCCGAAGAGCTCAGCAAGGCGCTGGCCGAGCGCTATCTGGCATATGCGCTTTCCACGATCACGCAGCGCGCTCTGCCGGATGCACGCGACGGTCTGAAACCCGTTCATCGCCGCATCCTGTTCGGCATGCGCAGGCTGGGGCTCACGCCCGGCTCCTCGCCCAAGAAATCGGCAAAGGTCGTCGGCGACGTGATGGGTTCGTTTCACCCGCATGGCGACCAGGCGATCTATGACGCACTGGTGCGCCTCGCGCAGGATTTCTCGGTCCGCTATCCGCTGGTCGAAGGGCAGGGCAATTTCGGCAATATCGACGGCGATAACCCGGCCGCGATGCGCTACACCGAAAGCCGTCTCACCGAGGCGGCGCAGGCGCTGCTCGACGGGCTCGACGAGAACGCGTCCGATTTCCGGCCTACCTATGACGGCGCGGACGAAGAGCCAATCGTGCTCCCGGCGGCGTTCCCCAATCTGCTCGCCAACGGGTCGAGCGGCATTGCCGTCGGCATGGCGACCTCGATCCCGCCGCACAATCTGGGCGAACTCTGCGCCGCGCTGATCGCGCTGATCGAAAATCCCAACACCCAGGACCGCACGCTGTTCAAGCTGGTGCGCGGGCCGGACTTCCCGACCGGCGGCATCATCGTCGACAACGCTGCGACCATCGCCGAAGCCTACAAGACCGGCCGCGGTTCGTTCCGCGTGCGCGCGCGCTGGAAGAAGGAAGAAGGCGCGCGGGGCATGTACCAGATCGTGGTGCATGAGATTCCGTATGCCATCCAGAAAGCCAAACTGATCGAGCGCATCGCCGAATTGCTCGAACAGAAGAAGCTCCCGCTGCTGGACGACATCCACGATGAATCCGCCGAAGACGTGCGCATCGTGCTGACGCCCAAGAGCCGCACGGTCGAGCCCGAGTTGCTGATGGAGCAGCTCTTCCGTCAGACCGATCTCGAAAGCCGCGTCTCGCTCAACATGAACGTGCTCGACAAGGGCGTCGTGCCGCGCGTCATGAGCCTGCGCGAGGTGCTCGCCGCCTTCATCGATCACCGCCGCGAGGTGCTGGAGCGCCGCTCCGCGCACCGCCTGGAAAAGATCGCCACACGGCTGGAGGTTCTCGAAGGCTATCTCGCCGTTTATCTGAACCTCGACAAGGTCATCAGGATCATCCGCACCGAGGACGAGCCGAAGCCGAAACTCATCAAGGCGTTCTCGCTCACCGATGCGCAGGCGGAAGCCATTCTCAACATGCGGCTCAGGTCCTTGCGCAAGCTCGAGGAGATGGAGATTCGCGGAGAGCACGAATCGCTGACCGTGGAACAGAAGGATCTCAAGAAACTGCTCGGATCCTCCAAGCTCAAATCCGAGAAGCTGATCGAGGAAGTGAAGGCCATCGACGCGAAGTTCGGCCAGAAGACCGCACTCGGAAAGCGCCGCACCGAAATCGCGGAAGCGAACCTCGTCGCCAAGGTCGAGGCGATGGCCGACGAAGTGGCGACGCTGGAAAACGCGGTCGAGAAAGAACCCATCACCGTCGTCTGTTCCGAGAAGGGCTGGCTGCGTGCGTTCAAAGGCCATCAGGAGCCCAGCGACGCGGTGAAATACCGCGAGGGCGACCGCGAGCGCTTCTGGATCCATGCCGAGACGACCGACAAGTTGATGATGTTCTCGACCGACGGGCGCTTCTTCACGCTCGACTGTGCAAAGCTTCCGGGCGGGCGCGGCAATGGCGAGGCGATCCGCACCTTTATCGATCTGCCGTCCGACGCCGATCTCGTGGCGATGTTTGCGCATGTGCCCGGGCGCAAGCTTCTGGTCGCCTCGACCTCGGGCCACGGCTTTATCACCAGCGAAGATGACGCGCTGGCGATGACCAAGAACGGCAAGCGCGTGATGAACGTGAAGACCGGGTCGGAAGCGGCGGTGTGCCGTTTCGTCGACGGCGACTCCATCGCGGTCGTGGGCGAGAACCGCAAGATGCTGATCTTCGATCTCACCGACCTGCCGGAGATGGCGCGCGGGCAGGGCAATTATCTGCAGCGCTACAAGGATGGCGGATTGCTCGACGCCACGACCTTCACCTGGAAGCAAGGTCTGAAAGACGAAAACAATCGTGAATTTCCTGCTTCCGAATTGAAAGAGTGGCGTGGCCAACGCGCCCAGGCCGGCCGCCTCGTCCCGCGCGGCTGGGCGAAGTCGGGCAAGTTCGCGTGACAGCTGTCGTTTGCGGGTGACAGTGGAGGTTGAAGATGACGTTCAGCGAAATCCTCTACACCACCGACGGTCCGCTCGGCACCATCACGCTCAACGTGCCGCAATACAAGAACGCGCAGGGCTATCGGATGCTCGATGAGATCGACGCGGCATTCGATCTCGCGCTGACGGACAAGTCGGTGCGCGTTGTCATCATGCGCGGCAGCGGCGGTCATTTCTCGAGCGGGCATGACCTGGGAACGCCAGAGGCGGTCGCCTATCGCAAAAACCTCGGCGCGGCGCCGGGCATCGAAACCTACGACGAGTTCCGCAAATACAATCTCGATCTCCTGCTCAAGTGGCGGAATTTCGAAAAGCCTACCATCGCGATGGTGGAGGGCTATTGCATCTATGCGGGGTGGATGCTGGCGGCGTGCTGCGACATCGTCTTCGCGGCGGAAGATGCCCAGTTCCTTGCCGGCTTCGTCGAATACATGTCGATCCCATGGGACATCGGCATCCGCCGCGCCAAGGAACTCTGCTTCGAGAGCCGCTTCATCACGGCGCGCGAAGCCGCCCAGTACGGCTTCGTCAATCGCGTGTTCGCGACGGCCGATCTCGAACGTGAGACCATTGGCTTCGCGCGGCGCGTGGCGGAGAATTCACCCGGTGCGCTGCGCTTCGCCAAGATCCAGATGAACAAGGCGCAGGATGTCCAAGGCTTCACACGCGCCGTCGACGATTCCTTCGGCGACTATTTCGCGATGATGAATCTGCTCGCCGCTGAATCGCGCGCCGAAGGCGGACGTCGTCTTGCGACCGTCGATCTTGCGGTGAAGGGCAAGAAGGGCGAGCGGTTCGGATTGCAAGCCAAGCTTGGCGAAGACGGGCAAGGCTAGCCGCAGGCCGCAATCTGCCGGTGGCGCATGCCGAAGCATACAAGGCTCGGAAGGTACTTCGTCAACCTTGTGTTGCGGGAAGCCGTAGCGGAACGCGCATAGGTCGTTGCGTTTTGCGAAATCGCGCTTTCGGTCTAGCGTTCTGACAAGAGCAACGATCCGGAAGGGTAGGGCGGCGTGGCGGAAGAGACTCAGGCTCCGGGCTTCAGCCCGGGCTACCGCAGTTATGTGCTTTTCATCCTAACGCTCACTTACGTCGTCAATTATCTGGACCGGCAGATCCTCGGCATCCTGCTCCCCTACATCCAGAAGGAATTCCAGATCGACGATTTTCAGGCGGGGTTGCTCTCCGGCACCGTCTTCGCAGTGATCTACGCCACGCTCGGCATTCCGTTCGCAACGCTCGCCGACCGCATGAGCCGGCGCAACATCATCGCGGCCTCGCTTGCGACCTTCAGCCTAATGACCGTGTTGTCCGGCTATTCGAGACAGATCTGGCAGCTCGTTCTCGCGCGTTTCTGTACCGGTATCGGCGAAGCGGGCACCGGGCCGTCGATCAACTCGATGATCGCCGATCTCTATCCGCCGCAAAAACGCGCTGGCGCGCTCGCGTTCTATTCCGCGGGACTCAACATCGGGCTGCTGTTCGGCTTCTTCGGCGGAGGCTGGATGCTGCAGCACTATGGCTGGCGCTCGGCCTTCATCGCGTCGGGCCTGCCAGGCCTGCTTCTCGTCTTCATCCTGCTGTTCACGGTCACCGAGCCGGTGCGCGGTTCGGCGGACGGCATCACCGATACCAGCGATGTGCCGCGCCTCCCCGATGTCGTGCGCTTCCTGTGGCAGCGGCGTTCCTTTCGCTGGATCGCGCTCGGCTGCTCGGCGCATGCGTTCAGCGGCTACTCCCTGCTCTACTTCCTGCCGAAATTCCTGATCGTCTCGCACCACATGAAGCCGATCGAGGTTGGCATCGCGCTCTCGCTGCTCACCGGGATTTTCGGCGCGGTCGGCACCTACACATCGGGGAGGCTGGCGGACCGGTTCGGCTCGCGCGATACGAACTGGTACATGTACGTGCCGATTATCGCGACCAGCTTGTCGATACCCTGCGCGCCTTTTTTCTTCCTGGCGCCAAGCACAGCCGTGGCACTCTCCTTCGCTATCGTGCCCGCGCTGATGGGCGCGACCTATCTGGGACCGGCCTATGCGATGGCGCAGGGCATAGTTCCATTGCGCATGCGCGCGCAGACGGTAGGCATCCTGTTGTTCGTTCTCAACATGATTGCGCTGGGACTTGGGCCCGCCGCCACCGGCTTCACCAGCACGGCGCTCAAGCCGGTCCTGGGCGACGATTCGCTGCGCTGGGCGCTGCTGGTGAGCAGCGTCGTGGCCGGCCTGATCGGCATGTTCTGCTTCTGGCGGGCGACGCGCTTCCTGAAAACAGACCTCGCGCGCGGTAGCTCCCAGGTTCTGGCTTCTTAATCTTTTCCGTTGCCTGGAACGGGAAGCCGGGCAATTCTGTTAACCGAGAACTGTCCCGCAAAGGGACAGCGGGCCGGGAACCGGCTACTTGGTGGCGCGAGCGAATCCGACATGAGAACCGCGACAGCCTTTAGCGCGATCTATCTGGTCAGCGCATCGTTTTTCAGCATGGCTATCGTCGTGCAGCACCATCCCGTTTGGCCGGCCAGGGCCTACCACGCCGGGCATTCGGTTGTGGCGCGAATCCGCAATGGCGCCAACACCGTAAACGAACGCGCCATCCAGCCCGCCATCGCGCGCGTCACGGCCTGGGACAGAGCCTTCTTCAATTCCGTTTATCCGCATCGGCACACCGCTGTCGCATCCAAAGCCACGCGCAAGCTCGCGCATGTGGTGCCTGCACCAGTCGCGAAACTCACCGGCCTTCCGGCCTTGCGTCCAGCGATTGTGGAGCGCGAGCGCATTGCGAGAGTCGTCGGCACGCCGCCGAAAACGATCGCGTCACCGAGGTCCGCGCTGACGCTCGCGCCTGCCAGTGCTCCGCGTCCCGATCTCACCGCGCCATCGTCCGCCGAACTCGCGCGCGTGATGGTGCGGCTGAAGGACAATCTCACCCCCGAGATGCTCGATAATTTCGGGCTCTTTCTTTATGTGAGCAAAGCCGAGAACGGACCGCTCGCGCAGCGCATGTATGTCTTCCGCAAGCGCTCCAACGGCGATCTCGATCTTCTTCACGACTGGCCGGTGTCGACGGGACGTGAGCTCGTCGAATTCGCGCCGAACGGCCGGCTCGCGCCCAGCTTCACGCCGCGCGGTTATTACGAACTCGATCCCGACCGCATGTACAAGCACCACGTCTCCGGGCAGTGGAAGACGCCGATGCCTTACGCAATGTTCTTCAATTGGGAGAAGAATGGGCTGCAGACAGGGCTCGCGATCCACAGCGCAACCGGCGACGACATCGCACAGCTCGGCAAGCGTGCGAGCGCCGGCTGTGTGCGGCTCGCGCCCGAACATGCGGCGCAGCTCTTTCATCTGATCCGCACGCACTATCAGGGGCTCGCGCCGCGTTTCGCGTATGATCGCCGCACCGCAACCATGAGCAATGATGGGCTCCTGATGCACGATGCCGAAGGTCGTGTGCGGATGGCGGAAGGCTACAAGGTCCTCGTCTTCATCGAGAATTACGGCGGCGGCGACAACGTCGTTGCGGCACTGTTCTGATCGTGAAACAAGCCTCGCTTGCGTTTCTCTTCGCCTCCCTCAGTGTACCAGCGCTTGCCGGCGGCACCATGACTATGGACGGCTTAGGCAAGGTACATCTCGGCATGACGCTCAAAGCTGCAGGTCGTGCGCTCGGCGCCCGCCTTGTGGTTTCGCCGGACTATGACGACCCTTCGGAATGCTCGTACGCCAATCGTGCCGATGGTCGAGATGCAAACGTCGCGTACATGCTCCACCGAGACCGCATTGTGCGCATTGATGTCGATAGCCGAACTGCGGGAAAATCGTTTGTGGATGTTCGCACAGAAGCAGGTATCGGCATCGGGTCCAGCGAGGCCGATATCAGAAGAGCTTACGGGCGTAGGGCGAAGGTCGAGCCGCATCCGTATGGTGATCGGAACGATCACTACTACCGCCTCGATGACAATGGCCGAAATTATGGCATCATCTTCGAGACTTGGGACGGCAAGGTGTCCGAATTCCGCGTCGGTGGGCACCACTCGATCGAATACATCGAAGGATGTAGTTAGCTCACCAATGCCCGGTCAGGAACCAGAGCAGGAACACGACCGGCAACGGGATGCCCAGCAGTACCAGCAGATATGATCGCATGAGGATTTCCGCGTGCGCCCCCGTCGCATGTGGGGCGCGACACGGAAATTCCAAGCTTCAGGCGCGGCGCAATTCGTAGAGCGCGACCGCGGCGGCGTTGGAAACGTTCAGGCTCTCCATCTCGTGATCGATGGGCACGAATGCAGCGGCATCGCAACGCTCGCGCACTAGCCTGCGGATGCCCGAGCCCTCCGATCCGAGAACCAATGCGACGTCGCCCGCCGGCAGGGCGTCCTTGAGCGCGCTATCGCCGTCGCCGGCCAGCGCGATCCGCCAGAACTCGCGTTCGCCCAATTGCTCGAGCGTGCGGGCGATGTTAACGACGTGGATGTAGGGCACCACGTCGAGCGCGCCCGACGCCGCTTTCGCGAGCGTGCCGGATTCCGGCGGCGAATGACGGTCTTGCACGATCACCGCCGCCGCGCCGAAGGCTGCGGCGGTGCGCAGGATGGCGCCGGTGTTCTGCGGATCGGAAATCTGATCCAGCACGACGATGATGCGCCGCCGCTCCGAGGGGGCGTCCAGCACCTCGTCGAGATCGCGCTTGGGAAGGGGATCGCATTGCAGGGCGACGCCCTGGTGGACCGCTCCGGTCGGCAGCAAGCGTGACACGGCGTCACCGTCCGCGAGTTCCTGCCGCACCCGGCCAAGCAGCTTCGGCCCGATCTCCTCGGCCGCCCGTGTGGTGAGCACCGCCCGCTTCACCTTGCGGGCCGGATTCGCCAGGGCAGCTTTCACGGCGTGAAGGCCATAAAGCCACAAACCTTCGCCGGTCCGGCTGTCGGGCTTGGGATAGAAATGGCGGCGGTCGGGTCGGGACATGGGGAGGGGCTTACAGGTGAGCCGTTCCTTGCGCAATCGGTCGGTTTTTCTTGCCTTCCGGTGGGACCCCGGGTTAGCTTTTATTCACAGGGCGTCGTGGGGCCGGTTTACGGGCTTTTCCGCGGTAATAACCTGTTGACACTCAGTTCCAATCTCCTCATAACCCGCGATCCGCGGCGCGACTTTCCGGAGGCAATCTTACGTTCTGACCCATACGGGTGGGCGATGCTTTTGCGCCGACCGGTGATCAGCGATAACCAATTGGTCGAAAACGGAAATTGATCATCGGGGGAATGTCCCGAGCGGCAAAGGGGGCGGACTGTAAATCCGCTGGCTTCGCCTTCGTAGGTTCGAGTCCTACTTCCCCCACCAGTCTTCGCTGCGCAGCAGCGGGGACTGCCCGGCAAGCCAGCCGGGATCTGACTGAAGGTGTTGAGAGAAGGAGAGTCGAATTTAGGCGGGTGTAGCTCAATGGTAGAGCAACAGCCTTCCAAGCTGATGACGAGGGTTCGATTCCCTTCACCCGCTCCAATCCTTGCTCGCGGAGGCGGGCTTTGGTTGGGAAGTCAGCAGGACAGGCAGTCGGGCAAAGAGTGACTATATCCGCGAGCGACGCGGAACTGAGATGAGACGAAGGATACGGTAATGGCGAAGGCAAAGTTTGAGCGGAACAAGCCGCACTGCAACATCGGGACGATCGGTCATGTGGACCATGGCAAGACGTCGTTGACGGCAGCGATCACGAAGGTTCTGGCGGAGAC